>ERZ1673747.3-NODE-3-length-784166-cov-201.839912_pt1 | contig 784166 bp, 691 predicted proteins | sample MGYA00580220_ERZ1673747 | MGnify/ENA primary metagenome ERZ1673747 (study PRJEB41218, sample SAMN15661769) | gut metagenome | host: Homo sapiens | place: Canada: London | collected 2015-08-20/2019-03-30 | study: EMG produced TPA metagenomics assembly of...
CGGCATTACGCCGAAAGTCTGTCATGCGCTTCACTTCATACGAGCGTCAGCGAGTGCTTCACGGCAGCGAAACTGCCGTTTCATGTTTGCGATGCAAACGCTTCATTCAAATCAATTTACAGTCAATCCGCAAAATCCCCCGCACGGCAAATTTCCGCGCGGGGGACATTTTTTATTTTCCGCTTTCGCCGTAGTTTGAGAGCACGCGGGCGGACGGGTCGTTGACATCGCAGCCCTCCCATGACTTGTTGGGCATCCAGAAATCGGCTATCATCTCGGACTGACCGGGATAGTACTTTTCAAATATCTCGCGGTAGAGCAGGGATTCTTTCGTGAACGGCTTTGCGTGGGTGTATTTTTCGCACTTCTCCTTGAATTCCTCTTCGGTGTAGAGCCCCTCGGCGTATTCCTTGAGGTAGTCGACCATCGAGTGGCCGACTGCGTCGGAGAACGCTGCCTTTTCGCGGAAGAGTATATCGTGGGGCAGATAATCGCCCTCGAACGCGTGGCGGAGCAGATATTTGCCCTTGCCGTAGGTGTTCATTTTCTTCGCGGGGTCGACGGACATGACATATTTTACAAAGTCGAGATCGCCGAACGGCACGCGCGCTTCAAGCGAGTTTACGGAGATGCAGCGATCGGCGCGCAGAACGTCGTACATGTGCAGCTCTCTTATTCTCTTCTGCGACTCCTTCTGGAACTCCTCCGCGCTCGGCGCAAAGTCGGTGTATTTGTAGCCGAACAGCTCGTCGGAGATTTCGCCCGTCAGAAGAACTCTGATATCCGTGTTCTCGTGTATCCATTTGCACAGCAGATACATGCCCATGCTCGCGCGGATAGTTGTGATATCAAATGTGCCGAGCATACGGATGACACCCTCGAGCGAGTCTATGACCTGTTCTTTTGTCATGATGACCTCGGTGTGGTCGCTGCCGATGTAGTCGGCGACTTCCTTTGCGTATTTGAGGTCGATAGCGTCCTCACTCATGCCTATTGCAAAGGTGCGTATTGGCTTTTTGCTCTGCCTCGCCGCTATGGCGCAGACGAGGGAGGAGTCGAGTCCGCCGGAGAGCAGGAAGCCGACCTTGGCGTCCGCAACGAGCCTTTTGTCAACGCCCGCTATGAGCTTTTCGCGGATGTTTTTGCAAACCGTCTCGAGGTCGTCATGGCAGACCTCGTCGACCGCCGCTATGTCGCAGTACTGGACAAACTCGCCGTCTTTATAGTAGTGTCCGGGCGGGAAGGGCATAACATGCCTGCACATTCCGACGAGGTTCTTCGCCTCGCTCGCGAACATGATAACACCTTTTTTGTCATAGCCGTAGTAGAGCGGGCGAATGCCTATCGGGTCTCTTGCGGCGATATATTTTTTCTCTTCGCCGTCATAGATAATCAGCGCAAACTCGGCGTCGAGCATCCTGAACATATCCACGCCGTATTCGCGGTAGAGCGGGAGAAGTATCTCGCAGTCGGAGCCGCTTTTGAATGTGTATTTCTTTGCAAGCTCCTCTTTTATCTTCTCGTAGCCGTATATCTCGCCGTTGCAGACGACATAGCTGCCGTCCAATTCAAACGGCTGCATTCCGTCGGGAGTCAGCCCCATTATCGCAAGGCGGTGGAAGCCGAGCAGACCTTTGCCGGTGTCTATTATCCGGCTGTCGTTCGGTCCTCTTGAAACGGTCTTTTTGAATCCTTCCTCAAAATCGGAAAAAGCGGCACAGCAGTCGCAGTAACCCATTATCGAACACATAGTAATCTTTCCTTTCGGTTAGTTTCAGCATTCGATAGGGCAAGTGCCAACTCGCTGTGCCACCTATCTTTGTTCTCTTTTCGGCTTCGAAGAAAGCCTCGCCGCTGTAACGGTCGGCGTGTCCGGCGCACCTACTCGGTAGTCCTTTCGGCTTGCAGCTCGTCGGGGGTTATTCGCGCGGAGCTTACTGCATGGCTCTCACCGTCCCATGCTCGCTTTGAGCGGTATTCCGCGTTACTTCTCCCGACTCGGGCGCTTTTGTTATTGTAAAAAGGGTTGTGGATTTTTATTTTACGCTGAAGAGCAGGTCGCTGTAGGTCGGGAACGGCCAGAACTCCTTGGCGGTTATCGTCTCAGCCTCGTCGCAGACGGCGCGCAGGGCGTCCATCTTGCCGAGGATAACGTCTCTGATATCATTCGCCGCTTCGGTGACATCCTCGATAGCCTGGAACTTTGCTATCTCGCTGTCAAGGTCTGCGGTCGCGTCGGCTATTTCATCGGACAGCTCGGAGAGCTTCGCGATGGTTGCGGTCTCGTATTTGCAGGGGAGACCTGCGACTGCCGCTTTCTTCGCGGCGAGGGTTTCTGCAAGCGACTTCGTGTAGCCCTCGACTGCGGGGAGAATCTCTTTTCTCGCCATGTCGACCATGGTCAGAGCTTCTATATTGACGGTCTTTGAGTAGTTTTCAAGAAGTATCTCATAGCGGCTGTGAAGCTCTGCGGGTGAGAATATCTTGTGAGCGGTGAGCATCTTCACGTTCTTGTCGGCAATCATCGCGGGCATAGCGTCCGGAGTGGTGCGGAGATTCAGCAGTCCGCGTTCCTCGGTAGCTTCCTTTATCCACGCGTCGTCATAGCCGTTGCCGTTGAAGATAATTCTCTTGTGGTCTTTTATGGTCTTCTTTATCATGTCGTGCAGAGCGGTCTCGAAGTCATCGACATTTTCGAGGCGGTCCGCATATATCTTGAGCGACTCCGCAACAGCGGCGTTGAGCATGATGTTCGCGCAGGCGATGCTGTTCGACGAGCCGAGCATACGGAACTCAAACTTGTTGCCGGTGAACGCAAAGGGCGATGTGCGGTTGCGGTCGGTGGTGTCGCGGGTGAACTTCGGCAGAACATGAACGCCGAGCTTCATTGTTGTCTTTTCGCTGCCGCTGTAGGGCGCGTCGTTCTCTATAGCGTCGAGAACTGCGGTCAGCTCGTCGCCGAGGAACATAGAGACAACTGCGGGCGGAGCTTCGTTCGCGCCGAGTCTGTGGTCGTTGCCTGCGGTCGCGACGGAGACGCGGAGCAGATCCTGATAGTCGTCAACGGCTTTGATGACCGCGCAGAGGAACAGCAGGAACTGTGCGTTCTCATAGGGGGTCTCGCCGGGGGTGAGGAGGTTGACTCCGGTATCCGTAGCCATGGACCAGTTGTTGTGCTTGCCCGAACCGTTGACTCCGGCGAACGGCTTCTCGTGGAGCAGGCAGACAAGTCCGTGCTTCGCGGCGACTTTCTGCATGATCTCCATAGTCAGCTGGTTGTGGTCGGTGGCGATGTTCGTTGTGGTGTATATGGGTGCGAGCTCATGCTGAGACGGTGCGACTTCGTTGTGCTCGGTCTTTGCAAGAACGCCGAGCTTCCAGAGCTCTTCGTTGAGGTCTGCCATGTAAGCGGCGACTCTCGGTTTGATAACTCCGAAATAGTGGTCGTCCATCTCCTGACCCTTGGGCGCCTTTGCGCCGAAAAGAGTGCGTCCGCAGAAGACGAGGTCTTTGCGCTGCTCATAGAGAGCCTTGTCAACAAGAAAGTATTCCTGCTCGGGGCCGACGGAGGTGCGCACGCACTTTACATCGGTGTTGCCGAAGAGTCTGAGAATACGAAGAGCCTGCTTGTTGAGAGCCTGCATGGAACGGAGCAGAGGCGTTTTCTTGTCGAGTGCCTCGCCGCCGTAAGAGCAGAACGCCGTGGGGATGCAGAGGGTCTTGTCTTTTATAAATGCGTAGGAAGTGGGATCCCACGCGGTGTAGCCGCGGGCTTCAAAGGTTGCTCTGAGTCCGCCCGACGGGAAGGACGATGCGTCCGGCTCGCCTTTTATCAGTTCCTTGCCCGAGAACTCCATGATAACGCGTCCGTCGGATGCGGGGGTTATGAAGCTGTCATGCTTCTCGGCGGTGATGCCGGTCAGGGGCTGGAACCAGTGGGTGAAATGGGTCGCGCCATGCTCAACGGCCCAGTCCTTCATAGCGGCGGCAACTGCGTTGGCGACGTCATTATTGAGACTTGCTCCTTCGTCAATAGTCTTCTTGAGAGACTGGTAAACATCGGCGGAAAGCATTGCTTTCATCACTCTGTCGTCAAAAACGAGACTTCCGAAATAATCAGATACTGTGCTCATAAGTTAGCGCTCCTTTTTCATATTTTAAGGCGAAAAATAAAAAATGGCGTCAATGAACCCGTTCGGTTCAAAGACGCCATTGCCTTTATGCGCTGAATTATACGCGCAGCAAAATCGTTTGTCAAGGCGTTTTCGGACAATTCTTTATTTTTGTGCAAATAGCCGCAATCGAAGCTTTTTGAAGAGCGATTTTATGAGCAAGATGTAACCGCTTTTCTGAGAAAATGCGGCGGAGTTGAACTCGCGCCGGAAAAATTTTTTCGACGGCGCTCTTTTCTCTCAGCCGTTTCGGAAAATAAAGTGCGATACATATAAATTACGCGATTGACACGGGTCTTTTAATATGATAAAATACGCCTCAAATGAGCAAAGGCGTTCATTCCCCCGGGGACAGTACCCCCATCGGCGGACGCCTTTGCTTTTTGCTTTTTCGGAATCGAGTGTCCCACATCTCATCGGGTTTTGCGGGCAGTTGACCGCGTTGTCATATTTTTCGGTTCCAAAGCACTCGCTTTTAGTACAGAATACCGTAGAAGTCGGCAGGGAAGGTGTGTTATAATATGATATAATGAAAGTACGTGTGAAACCTTAACCGGAGAAGTATATAAAAAAGAAAAGGATAAAATACGGAGGGATATTAATGACAAAGTACATCTTTGTGACCGGAGGCGTCGTATCCGGCCTCGGAAAGGGGATAACTGCGGCGTCACTCGGACGAATACTCAAAGCGCGCGGACTCAAGGTAGCGGCGCAGAAGCTCGATCCTTATATCAACGTTGACCCGGGCACCATGAGCCCCTATCAGCACGGCGAAGTTTACGTCACGGAAGACGGCGCGGAGACCGATCTCGACCTCGGCCACTACGAGCGCTTCATCGACGAGGATCTTAACAAATACTCGAATCTCACCACCGGTAAAGTATACTGGAACGTGCTCAACAAAGAGCGCCGCGGCGAGTATCTCGGCTCGACCGTTCAGGTCATACCCCATATAACAAATGAAATAAAGGATTTCGTATACCGTGTCGGCAAGAAAACCGATGCTGACGTGGTCATCACTGAGATCGGCGGCACTATAGGTGACATTGAATCCCAGCCTTTCCTCGAAGCTGTAAGACAGATATCTCTTGAGGTGGGGCGTGAGAACAGCCTCTTTATCCATGTCACTCTGGTGCCGTTTTTGCGTGGATCGGACGAGCATAAGTCCAAACCCACCCAGCACTCGGTCAAGGAGCTGCAGGGCATGGGCATCAACCCGAACATAATCGTCCTGCGCTGTGACGAGCCGCTTGAGGAGGCTATCTTCAAGAAGATATCGCTCTTCTGCAACGTCAAGCCCGACTGCGTTATCGAGAACATCACCCTGCCTTATCTCTACGAAGCTCCGCTGATGCTCGAGAAGTCGAACTTCTCGTCCGTCGTCTGCCGCGAGCTGAATATAGACGCTCCCGAACCGGATCTCGACGAGTGGACGGAGCTTGTCCACCGCATCAAGAACCGCGAAAAGGAAGTCAAGATAGGTCTTGTCGGCAAATATGTCCAGCTCCATGACGCGTATCTGTCCGTTGCCGAGGCGCTTCGCCACGCGGGCTACACTCTCAACACCCATATCCGCATCGACTGGATCGATTCCGAGAATCTGACCGAGGCGAACTACGAGCAGGAGCTCTCGCACCTCGACGGAATAATCGTCCCCGGCGGCTTCGGCGGCAGAGGAATCGAGGGAATGATCCTCGCGGCGAAATATGCCAGAGAGAACAATGTTCCCTATTTCGGAATCTGCCTCGGAATGCAGATTGCGGTTATCGAATACGCGCGCGATGTCGCGGGTATAAAAGACGCCCACTCGGGCGAGTTCGATGAGCTCTGCAAGAACAAGGTCATTGACTTTATGCCCGGTCAGAGCGATAATATAGACAAGGGCGGCACACTGCGCCTTGGCGCATATCCCTGCGTTATCAAGCCCGGCACAACAATGGAGCGCTGCTACGGAAAGTCCGAAATTTCCGAGCGCCACCGCCACCGCTACGAGTTCAACAACGATTATCGCGATATACTTACCCAGAACGGACTCACCCTCTCGGGCCTTTCGCCCGACGGCAGACTCGTTGAAACGGTCGAAATTTCCGACCGCCCGTTCTATGTCGGAGTGCAGTATCACCCCGAGTTCAAGTCCCGTCCCAACAAGGCTCACCCGCTGTTCAAAGGCTTTATAGCCGCAGCGCTTGAAAAATCTGAGATCGGAGAATAAATACCTATGGCAAACTTGCATGAAGAGTGCGGCGTTTTCGGAGTCTATTCACCCAAGCCCGGTCCCGTGGCGGATCTCGCCTACTACGGTCTCTATGCCCTGCAGCACAGAGGGCAGGAGAGCTGCGGCATAGTCGTCAACGACGATGGAGTGTTCGCTTCGCGCAAGGATATCGGACTTGTCAACGAAGTCTTCTCGCGCGACGACCTGATGAAGTTCCCGCAGGGCAGGATGGCTGTCGCCCACGCGCGCTACGGCACGACCGGCGGCAACAGCAGAGCGAACTGCCAGCCCATCGAGGTCAACCATCAGAAGGGCAAGATGGCTCTTGCCCACAACGGAAACCTCAGCAACGCCTATGAACTGCGCAGCGAGCTTGAGCTCGGCGGCGCTATCTTCCACACGACGAGCGACACCGAGATAATCGCCTATATCGTCACGCAGGCGCGCCTCAACAGTCCTTCGATAGAAAATGCGCTGAGCAGCGCGATGAACAGGCTCGAGGGCGCGTATTCCCTCGTGCTCATGTCAGCCGCAAAGCTGCTCGCGGCGCGCGACCCTTACGGGTTCCGCCCGCTGTGCTACGGCAAGACGCTCGACGGCACATATGTCGTCGCGTCCGAGAGCTGTGCGCTCTCCGCGGTCGGCGCAAAATTCGAGCGCGATATACTCCCCGGCGAGATACTCGTCTTTGACGAAAACGGCGTGCGCTCGAACAGGGATCACTGCGGCGAAAAGCCGAGGCGCTCATGCATTTTTGAGTATATCTATTTTGCAAGACCGGACTCCGTCATTGACGGTGTATCCGTCCACGCGGCGCGCAAAAATGCCGGCGCGATACTTTCAAAGACCCATCCGGTTGAAGCCGATGTTGTTATGGGCGTCCCGGATTCGGGAATCGACGCCGCTTTGGGCTATGCCGAGGCGTCGGGAATACCCTACGGAATGGGCTTCATAAAAAACAAATATATCGGCAGAACTTTCATCTCGCCCGGTCAGGACAAGAGAATCGATCAGGTGAGAATAAAGCTCAGCGCGATAAGCGAATCCGTAAAGGATAAGAGAATAGTGCTCATCGACGACTCGATAGTGCGCGGCACGACGAGCCGCCAGATAGTCAATCTCCTGCGCGAAGCGGGGGCAAAAGAGGTGCATATGCGCATCTCCTCGCCGCCGTTCATGCATCCGTGCTACTACGGCACTGATGTTGACTCGCGCGAAAATCTTATCGCCTGCCACCACTCGGTGGAGGAGATTGCCGACATAATCGGCGCGGATTCCCTCGGATATCTGCCGGAGTCGGAGCTTAAAAATCTGATAGGCAGCGAGAACTTCTGCAGCGCGTGCTTCAACGGAGTCTATCCGACCCCTATCCCGGATGTTATCACCAAAGACCGCTTTGAGGGGAAACTCTCCGAGCGGAGCAAATAAATAAAAATACGAAAAGCGAAAGGAAACTGCGGTATGGAAAAGTTGTATGAAGGCAAGAGCAAGGTCGTTTACAGTTCGGAGGAGCCCGGTACCTGCATCATCAAGTACAAGGACACCGCCACTGCCGGCAACGGCGTCAAGAAAGAGGATCTGCCCGGAAAAGGAAAACTCAACGCGGCAATCTCCAACATCATCTTTGATTACCTCATGAAGAACGGAGTCAAGACCCATCTTCTCAAGGTCATCGACGAAACCACCGTCCTCGCGAAGAAGGCTGAGATCGTTATGGTTGAGGTCATAGTCAGAAACATCGCAGCAGGAAGCTTTTCAAAGAAATACGGCGTGCCGGAGGGTTCACCCCTGAAGAACACGGTCGTTGAGTTCAGCTACAAGAGCGACGAGCTCGGCGATCCGATGATAAACGACAGCCAGATAACCGCCATCGGTCTCGCCACGCAGGAGGAGCTCGACGAGCTCAGAGCCATGTCCAAGCGCATAAACGAGCTGATGACCGAGCTGTTCGCAAAGGGCGGCGTGCGCCTTGTCGACTTCAAGCTCGAGTTCGGCCGCACCGACGAGGGACTTGTCCTGTGCGATGAGATATCCCCCGATTCCTGCCGCCTCTGGGATATGGAGACAAACAAAAAGCTCGATAAGGACAGATTCCGCCGCGACCTCGGCGATGTTCTCGGCGGCTACAGAGATGTGCTCGAAAGACTTAAAAGCTCTATCTGATAAATCAAGGAGTGTATTTTTAAATGAGACTCATAGACCGCAAGATCGTCCTTGAGGACGGCAGCGAGTACTACGGATACGGCTTCGGCAGCTATGCCGACAGGGTGTGCGAGATAGTTTTCAACACCTCGATGGTCGGCTATCAGGAAATAGTCTCCGACCCGTCGTATACCGATCAGATGGTCGTTATGACATATCCGCTCATAGGCAACTACGGCATAACCGACGACGATTTCGAGTGCAAAAACCCGAGCATCGGCGGCCTTATCGTGTATGACTACAACGATATGCCCTCGAACTTCAGATACACAAAGACGCTCTCGGAGCTGCTCGAAGAGAACGGTATCCCCGGCATCTCCGGCGTTGACACGAGAAAGCTCACCCGCAGCATACGCGACTTGGGCTCGCGCCGCGTGCTCATAACCTCGCCCGATATCCCGGCTGAGGTCGCGGTGGAGATAATCAAAAATACCCCCGTCGCCCACGATGCGGTCAGCCGCGTCAGCTGCAAAAAGCGCTGGTATTCGCGCACCTCGAACCCGCAGTTCAACGTCGTAGCCATAGACTGCGGCATGAAACTCAATATCGTGCGCAGCCTCAACAAGTTCGGCTGCAACGTCGTTGTCGTGCCCTATGACACGCCGGCGGATGAAATTGAGTTCATGAAGCCCGACGGAGTGTTCCTCTCAAACGGTCCCGGCGACCCCGAGGATGTGACTCCCGTCATAAACACGGTCAGGGCGCTTCGCGGCAAATATCCGATTTTCGGCATCTGCCTCGGACATCAGATGATATCCCTCGCCTACGGCGCAAAGACATATAAGCTCAAGTTCGGCCACCGCGGCGGAAACCACCCGGTCATGAACCTCGACACCAACAAGATAGAGATAACCTCGCAGAACCACAGCTACGCCGTTGACCCGAAAACGGTCGAGGGCACCGACCTCGAAGTGACGCACATAAATCTTCTCGACAACACCGTCGAGGGAGTCAGATGCAGGAAAGACCTTGTGTTCAGCGTGCAGTATCACCCCGAGAGCGCGCCCGGTCCGCAGGACAGCAGCTATCTGTTCGGTCAGTTTATCGACTATATGAAGGAGGCGAAGGAGCGTGCCTAAGAGAACTGATATAAAAAAGGTGCTCGTTATCGGCTCGGGTCCTATAGTCATCGGTCAGGCTGCCGAGTTCGACTATGCGGGAACTCAGGCGTGCCTCGCCCTGCGTGAGGAGGGCTACGAGGTCGTCCTCGCGAACTCGAACCCCGCAACGATAATGACCGACACAACCATAGCCGATAAAGTCTATATGGAGCCGCTGACGCTCGAATACCTCGCGCGTATCTGCCGCTATGAGCGCCCGGACGCGATAGTCCCCGGCATCGGCGGTCAGACCGGACTCAACCTTGCGATGCAGCTTGCGAAGAAAGGCGTTCTCAAGGAGTGCGAGATAGAGCTGCTCGGCACGGATGCCGAGAGCATTGAGCGCGCCGAGGACAGAGAGCTTTTCAAAGAGCTCTGCGAGAGCATCGGCGAGCCGATAGTCCCCTCGCAGATAACCTACAGTATCGAAGAGGGTCTTGAGGCGGCGGAGAAGATAGGCTATCCCGTTATCCTGCGCCCCGCGTTCACGCTCGGCGGAACGGGCGGCGGCTTTGCCTATGACCCCGACGAGATGCGCGACATGATGAAGAACGCGCTTGCGCTCTCGCCCGTGCATCAGGTGCTCGTCGAAAAGAGCATAAAGGGCTACAAAGAGATAGAATACGAAGTGATACGCGACGCGAATGACACCGCTATCACCGTCTGTAATATGGAAAACCTCGACCCCGTCGGCATTCATACCGGCGACTCGATAGTCGTCGCGCCCAGCCAGACACTGACGAATAAAGAATATCAGATGCTCAGGGATTCCGCGCTCAAAATTATCCGCGCCCTGGGAGTAAAGGGCGGCTGCAACGTTCAGTTTGCGCTCGACCCCCATTCGTTCCGCTACTATGTCATTGAGGTCAACCCCAGAGTTTCGCGCTCGTCCGCCCTCGCTTCAAAGGCGAGCGGATATCCGATAGCGCGCGTCTCGGCGAAGATAGCGGTCGGCATGGATCTGCATGAGATACAGCTTGCAAACACCCCTGCCTGCTTCGAGCCCTCGCTCGACTATGTCGTGACCAAGATGCCGCGCTTCCCGTTCGACAAGTTCCCCGCCGCGCACAACACGCTTTCGACCCAGATGAAGGCGACCGGCGAGGTCATGAGCGTCGGACGCACTTTTGAAGAGAGCCTGCTCAAGGCGATACGCTCGCTCGAGGAGAGCAAGAACCACCTGCATATGGAGAAGTTCGACTCGGCGCATATGAGCGTTGACGAGCTGCTCGAATATATCAAAGAGGGCACGGACGACCGTCTCTATGCAATATCCCAGCTGATGTGGATGGGCGTTGACCCGTCGCTTATCTGCGATATAACGCATATAGATATGTTCTTCCTCGACAAGATAAAGAAGATAGTCGACTTCGAGAGGGAGATGGAGGCGAATCCCGGCTCCGACATTCTTCTGCGCGAGGCAAAGCGCCTCGGCTTCTCCGATTCGTATATCGCCGAGCTCTGGAAAGAGAGCGAGGACAGCATATATGAGCGCAGATGCAAAGAGGATATCTTCCCGACATACAAGATGATCGACACCTGTGCGAGTGAGTTTGACAGCTATGTGCCATATTTCTACTCGACCTACGCGAGCGAGAACGAGTCCGTTGTGTCGGACAAAAAGAAGATAATAGTTTTAGGCTCAGGTCCTATCCGTATAGGACAGGGCGTTGAGTTTGACTATTCGACCGTCCACGCCGTCCATGCCATTCAGCAGCTCGGCTATGAGGCGATAGTAATCAACAACAACCCTGAGACCGTTTCGACCGACTATACCACTGCCGACAAGCTCTATTTCGAGCCCCTGACGACAGAGGATGTCATGAATATAGTCCATCTTGAAAAGCCGGAGGGCGTTATAGTCACCCTCGGCGGTCAGACTGCCGTCAACCTCGCGGCTCCGCTTGCAAGGCGCGGCGTGAAGATAATCGGCACCGACTGTGACGCCATTGAGCGCGCCGAGAACAGGGACGCGTTTGACGCCGTTATAAAATCCCTCGGCATCCCGAACCCGAAAGGCGAGGCCGTTACGGATATCGAGACCGGTGCGGCTGTTGCCGCGCGCATAGGCTACCCCGTGCTTGTGCGCCCGAGCTTCGTGCTCGGCGGCAGGGCGATGGAGATAGTCGCTAACGAGACTATGCTCAGAAAATATCTCAAGAACGCCGTTGAGGTCGATGAGGACAAGCCCGTGCTCATAGATAAATATCTTATGGGCAAGGAAGTTGAGATAGACGCCATCTGCGACGGCAGTGAGGTGTTCATTCCCGGCATAATGGAGCTCGTCGAGCGTACCGGCGTCCACTCGGGCGACAGCACGAGCGTGTATCCGCCGTTCTCTATTTCGCAGAAGGTCAGAGACACGATAGCCGAATACACCACAAAGCTCGGACTCGGCATAGGCATAGTCGGTCTGTTCAATATACAGTTTATAGTTGACAGCGACGAGAGCGTCTATGTTATCGAGGTCAATCCCCGCGCTTCGCGAAGTGTGCCGTTCCTTTCAAAGTCCACCGACTGCAACCTTGTCCGCATCGCGACAAAGGTCATGCTCGGCCAGAGCCTGCACGATCAGGGCATAACCGATATGCGCCTGCCCGACGGCAAGCGCTGGTATGTCAAAGCCCCGGCGTTCTCGTTCGAGAAGCTGACAGGCATGGACGCATATCTCTCGCCCGAGATGAAATCGACCGGCGAAGCGATAGGCTACGACAAGCGCCTGAACCGTGCGCTCTACAAGGCTCTTCAGGCGTCCGGAGTCAAGATGAAAGAATACGGTACGGTAATAGTCACCCTTGCCGATGAAGATAAAGAAGAGGCTCTGCCGCTCGTCAAGCGCTTCTATCACCTCGGCTTCAATATCGAGGCGACCGCCGGAACCGCGGCGTTCCTCAAGAAGCACGGCACACGCACCCGCGTGCGCGGCAAGCTCAGCGAGGGCAGCACCGAGATTCTCGATTCTATCCGCGCGGGCTATGTCAGCTATGTTATAAACACGCGCGCCATTCTCTCCGGCGTCCACTTTGAGGACGGTGTTGAGATCCGCCGCTGTGCCGTCCAGAACGGCGTGACGATATTCACCTCCCTCGACACCGTGAAGATAGTCCTCGATGTTCTCGAAGAGATAACCCCCGAGATATCGACCATAAACGGCGACGGCGAGAACTGATTTCAACAACCCTTATTATATTAAAAGACCTCCCCGAAGGTAGTTCGTAATAAGACAGGTTTATAATGTTTAACTGGAGCAGCGTGGCGTGAAGTCACGCTGTTCTGCTTTCTGCTGCGTGATTGACCATTTCCGAGATAATGCTTTCGGGCAGGAAACCGATACAGGCAAGGCTGATCCGTACATCCTGCACTCTGTGTCCACTGCTTTTGTCGGGAGCACACACATACACCTTGTTTACAAGATCGTTTAGGATTGCCGGTGTCAGTTCTGTCAGTTCGGGATATTTCTTCGCCCTGCGGATGAATTGCTCGATGCTGTCCGCTTCTTCCTCCTGCTTGGCGATTTCCTGTTCCCATAACAGCATCTTTTCCGTCAGCTCCGTTTGCTCATTTTCGTAGTCAACGGATAGCTTTTGAAAACGACTGTCATTGATCTTACCCGAAATATTGTCCTCATAAATCCGCTTGAACAGTCGGTCGAGTTCTTCGATTCTGCGCTGTGCCTGTGTGAGCTGTCTGCGTTTTGCAGCCAGCTCTTTTTTGAATTCTTCTTTACGCTTGGCGCCGAGTTTTTCACGGAACAAGTCCTCGCAATCGGATATGTACCAAAGAAGGATTTGCAGGAATTTCAGTACACCCTTTTCCAATACCATTGCACGGATAAAGTGTGTTCCACACACATCTTTGCCTTTCTTCCGAGAGGTAGAACAAACAAAGTGATCTTGCCGCTCCTCAAAGTTTTGCGTGGTGCAGTAGTACAGCTTTTCTCCGCAATCGGCACAGTAGGCAACACCGGAAAATAAATTGCTCTTGCCCGTCTTAGCCGGTCTGCGCTTGTTTCGGCGAAGCTCCTGCACCCGATCAAAGGTTTCCTCATCCACAATGGCTTCGTGCGTGTTGCGGAAGATCTTCCATTGATCCGGCGGATTCTCGATGGTCTTTTTGATCTTGTAAGACTGTCGGTGCGTTTTGAAGTTTACGGTATGTCCGCAATACTCCATCCGTTCCAGAATGCCCGATACTGTGCTGTCGTTTCATCCATAGGGATTGTCGGGCAAAGCACAGCGCACTTTCCGTTTCTGCTTGTCCTGATAGACAGTAGGTGTCAGCACTTGTTCCTCTTTGAGTATACGGGCGATTTGTGTCGGACCATTACCATCCATGCATAAAGCAAAGATGCGTTTGACAACCTGTGCGGCTTCATCATCGACAATCCACTGCTCGGAGTTTTCTGCGTCTTTCACATAGCCGTAGGGCGGTATGGTGGTCAGATGCTCACCGGACTCGCCTTTCAGCTTTAAGGATGCCCGTACCTTTTTGCTGCCGTCCTTAACATAGAACTCGTTTATGATGTTCAAAAAGGGAGCAAACTCGTTGTCGCTCTGGTTGGCACTATCCACACCACTGTTGACTGCAATGAAGCGGACATTGTTCTGCGGAAATGTAATCTCGGTGTACATTCCTACTTCCAGATAGTTACGCCCGATCCGACTCATGTCTTTGGCTATGACGACACCAATCTTGCCTTCGTCCACAAGAGCCATCATGCGCTGCCAATCCGGTCTTTGAAAGTTCGCGCCGGAGTACCCGTCATCCACAAAATACTCGATGTTCCGAAAGCCTTTTTCCTTAGCAAACTTCGTCAGAAATGCCCTTTGATTAACGATGGAATTGCTGTCACCCTGTTGGTCATCGTCACGGGAGAGGCGGCAATACAATGCTGTGATTTTGTCAGACTGCTTCATAATATTTTCCTCCATATTCGGTGGGCAGTCTGCCAATACAAGGTTGCTGTAGGTCATAAAATCACACACCCTTTTGCTCATCTGCCAGCTTCACCACTTTTTCGGGAAGTGTGTGTTTCCCATCAAAGCTGCCGGTAAAGCGGTAGGTGGTATTTCCTTCTTCAAGGCGTACCGTAATCTGCGGCAACTCCTGCCACATTGAAACAGGAGCATGGCAAGTGCCGTCTTGGTCGATGCGGATGTTGCGTTTCTTTTTCTTCCATTTCCACCTTCCTTTTCGCTTGAAAGACTAAGGGTTTGGGATATCCCAATGATAAAAAATCTTCGAGTGTGGCAACACCGGATGTGCTTGCTATTCTGCAAGCCATACGGAATGACATCACGCGGATTTTTGCAAGTATACATACACTTGCTGTGCTTGCTATTCTGCTAATTTCCCCAAACCCATTGACAAATCGCTCGATTTTTCCCATAATATAGGTAAGATATTTACCTAATTATATTATAAGCAAGTAAGGTTCCTCTGTCAATAGGTTTGGGCAAAATAATAGGCAATTTATTTTCCAGGTGAGGTTTTTGAGATGAAGTTTGGAGAAAAGGTAAGGCTGCTGCGAAATGAAAAGAAGCTGTCCCAGACGGAACTGGGTAAAATGTGTGGTCTGTCCCTGCGGACGATCCGCAATTATGAGGTGGACGGACGCTATCCAAAACAGCGCGAGGTTTACACCAAACTTGCCGCCGCGCTCGGATGCGAGGTAAACTTCCTGCTCTCTGAAGATGAAGAATTTGTACTGCAAGCACAGCAGAGTTACGGCTATAAGGGTGCGAGGGATGCAGAAGAATTGGTTGCCGGTGTGTCTGCGCTCTTTGCCGGAGGTGAACTGTCCGAGAATGACAAGGATGCCGTGATGCGCGCTTTGCAGGATGCCTATTGGATGGCGAAGGAACGGAACAAAGAAAAGTACACGCCGAAGAAGTACAGAAAAGAAGAGTAACAATAAACGAAAGGGGTGACGGAGCAATGTTAAAATCCGTTGTATTCATTGACGCTGAGATTAGCGTGGACGACAATAAAATACACGATCTTGGTGCGGTGAAAGATGACCGGACTTATTTTCATTCTGCCTCCATCCGAGACTTCATTTCGTTTATATCTGGGGCTGATTTTATCTGTGGTCATAATCTTATCCATCATGATTTGAAGTATATTCGAGCTGCAACTGAAAGCGATCTGCAAACCATGGCGATTGATACTCTGTATCTTTCCCCACTCCTGTTCCCAAAGCGTCCTTATCACGCGCTATTGAAGGATGACAAACTGCAAGTGGAGGAGTTGAACAATCCTGTAAATGACTGCAAAAAGGCGGCGAATCTATTCTATGATGAAGTCAACGCTTTCTTTGCGCTGTCTTCTAAGCTAAAGCAGATTTTCTGTTGCCTTCTATACCATCATCCCGAATTTACCGGATTCTTTGAATATGTCAATTTCAGACCGTACAATTCCAATGTGCCGAATTTGATTCGCAGTGAATATGCAGGAAAGATATGTGCCAATACTGATCTTGTTCCTCTGATCCGTCACTATCCTGTTGAACTGGCATATGCTCTTGCGTTAATTGGCGCAGATGACTATCACTCCATTACACCGCCATGGCTGTTGCGAAATTATCCTAAAATTGAAAATGTAATTAAATATCTTCGGAATACACCTTGTCGGGAGGGATGTGAATATTGTAAAGATGCACTCAATATTCACAGAGAATTAAAGCGAATTTTTGGCCATGACAGTTTTCGTACATACAATGGGGAGCCTCTTCAAGAAAGAGCTGCACAAGCCGCAGTAGATGGCAAGTCCTTGCTCGCGGTTTTTCCTACCGGTGGTGGCAAATCTATTACTTTTCAGCTTCCGGCACTTATGGCGGGAAAAGCAGCCCACGGATTGACTGTTGTTATATCCCCTCTGCAATCTTTGATGAAAGATCAAGTAGATAATCTGAACAGCATAGGGATCACCGAGGCGGTAACTGTCAATGGTTTGCTTGATCCTATTGAACGAGCAAACGCATTGGAGCGTGTCTCCAACGGGTCTGCAACTTTGCTGTATATCTCGCCTGAACAATTGCGCTCTCGCACGATTGAAAAGATTTTGGTCTCGCGGAATGTTGCTCGTTTTGTCATTGATGAAGCACACTGCTTCTCGGCATGGGGACAAGATTTTCGCGTTGACTATCTGTATATTGGCGACTTTATCCGCGAATTACAAAAGAAAAAGAGCGACAAAAAGCCAATTCCTGTTTCCTGCTTTACAGCAACAGCAAAGCAAAAAGTAATCAGCGATATTTGTGCTTATTTCAAAAGAAAACTGGATTTGGATCTCGAAATTTTCGCTTCTTCCGCAACTCGTGAGAACTTGCACTACACGGTTTTGTATAAGGAAACCGATGAAGAAAAATACAGTGCACTTCGGGATTTGATCGCACAGAAAAACTGCCCAACGATTGTCTATGTATCCAGAACCAAGCGCACACGCGAAATTGCAGAAAAGCTGACCAGTGATGGTTTCCCGGCGAGACCATTCAACGGGAAAATGGACCCAAATGATAAAATTGCAAATCAAGAGGCGTTCATCAGAAATGAAATAAAAGTTATTGTTGCAACATCTGCTTTTGGCATGGGCGTTGACAAAAAGGATGTTAAGTTGGTCATTCACTATGACATCTCCAGCTCGCTCGAAGATTATGTACAGGAAGCAGGACGCGCAGGGCGTGATCCCTCCATGCAGGCAGAATGTTATGTGCTTTATAACGACAATGACTTGGACAAGCATTTCATTCTGCTTAATCAAACAAAGCTGAGTATCAGCGAGATACAGCAAGTGTGGAAGGCAATCAAGGATTTAACGAAACTGCGTCCGAGTATAAGTTGCTCACCTTTGGAGGTCGCTCGACAAGCTGGATGGGACGACTCGGTCAACGATATTGAAACTCGTGTTAAAACAGCGATTTCTGCTCTGGAAAGCGCAGGTTATGTGAAACGCGGCAGGAATATGCCGCATGTTTATGCAACAAGTATCCTTGCGAAGGATATGCGTGAGGCATCTTTCCGCATCGATCAGTCTGCGCTGTTTTCGGAAGAACAGCGCACCAACGCAAAGCGCATTATTAAATCATTGATTTCCAGCCGGAGTATCGCGAATGCCGGAAATGATGATGCAGAGTCCAGAGTAGACTATCTCGCTGATACCCTTGGCATGACGAAGGATGAAGTGATCAACTCCGTCAATTTGATGCGTCAAGAGGGGCTGCTGGCAGATTCACTGGATATGTCTGCATATATTCTTGCAAATGATACAGAAAACAAGTCTTCATTGATTTTGGATCGTTTTGCAAAGCTTGAATACTATCTTCTATCCCAATTAACGGAAGATGGCTGCGAGTTTAATCTCAAAGAGTTGAATGAGCAGGCTCATTCTGAGGGGATCACTGTATCCAGCGTAAAAAATTTGCGCACATTGATGTATTATCTCACGATCAAAAATTATGTGCGTAAATCGGAGTGCGGTTCTTCCAAGTCTGTCCGCCTTATTCCTTCGCTCGAGGTATCAAAGCTAATTGAAAAATATCGTTTAAGAATTGAGCTGTGCAAATTTATCCTTGATGTGCTTTACGCAAAAGCGCATGAGCTTTCTGTTGGTGAGGGCGATGAAAAACCCGTCTTGTTTTCCTTGGTGGGACTTCACAATGAATACAAGGGGATGCCCCGGTTGGACACACATAATCGTGAAGTTGCCCTGTCGGATGTAGAGGATGCTCTACTGTATTTGTCGAAGATCGGCGCTCTAAAACTTGAGGGAGGTTTTCTTGTTCTCTATAACGGCATGGAAATCAAGCGTCTTGTAACCGACAACCGAATCAAGTATAAGGTTGATGATTACCGTTTTCTGGATGAATTCTACAAGCAAAAGATTCGTCAAATCCACATAGTGGGCGAGTATGCAAATCTCATGGTGCGTGATTACAATGAAGCACTTCAATTTGTTCAGGACTATTTCCAAATGGACTTTCGGAAATTCATCGCTAAATACTTTAAGGGTGATCGTGCAAAAGAAATTGACAGAAACATTACGCCGGACAAGTATCATCAACTATTTGGTGAACTGTCTGATATTCAGGCACAAATCATCAACGATGCAGACTCAAAGTATATTGTGGTTGCTGCCGGCCCCGGCAGTGGAAAAACCCGCGTACTCGTCCACAAGCTCGCAGCATTACTGCTGCTTGAAGATGTAAAGCATGAACAGCTTTTGATGCTTACATTTTCTCGCGCTGCTGCCACCGAGTTCAAAAAACGCCTTCTTTCGCTTATTGGCAATGCTGCAAATTTTGTGGAAATCAAAACCTTCCACTCGTATTGTTTTGATCTGCTCGGCAAAATCGGCAGCTTGGAAGGTATCGAAGATGTTGTAAAGAATGCTGCTGAACTTATCCGTAATGGCGAGGTTGAGCAGGGAAGGATCACAAAAAGTGTCCTTGTAATCGATGAAGCACAGGATATGGATGCAAATGAGTTTGAGTTAGTTCGTGCCCTGATGCAAAATAATGATGACATGCGGCTCATAGCGGTTGGTGATGACGACCAAAACATCTATGAATTCCGCGGTTCCGACTCCAGATATTTGAGGTCGCTAATTGAAGATTACGGTGCGGTAAAATATGAAATGACAGAAAATTACCGCAGCAAAACTGCGATCGTCTCGCTTGCCAATGAATTTGTTTCCTCTATACGAAACCGCATGAAATCTACAGTTATCGAAGCAGTTCAAAACGATGAAGGAACAGTCAGCATTACACGCCATTGCAGCAAACATATGGCAACCGCAGTGGTTAATCAAATTCTTGAAACCCGCGGTAGCGGCAAATGCTGCGTGCTGACAAACACAAATGACGAAGCGCTTCAAATACTTGGGCTTCTGCTAAAAAACGGAGTTCGAGCCAAGCTCATTCAGTCACTCGATGGTTTCCGGTTATATAATTTGCTGGAACTGCGCTTTTTCTTGAAGCAAATTGATCAATCACTAAAATCTCCCGTTATCTCGAATGATCTTTGGAACAGAGCGAAAAAGCAGTTGTTCGAGGCTTATAGTGGTAGTCCTTGCCTTGAAATCTGTAAAAACCTTCTGCGCGATTTTGAAGCAATAAACCCAACAAAGTATCGCACTGATCTTGAGGAATTTATCAAAGAATCCAACTACGAGGATTTTTATGATGATGAGCGTGAAGTAATTTATGTATCCACTATTCACAAGGCTAAAGGGCGTGAATTTGACGCGGTTTACTTGATGCTGAGTGGGAACACCGCTATGTCTGACGAAGAAAAGCGCAAGCTGTATGTAGGCATGACAAGAGCAAAAGACTCGTTGTACATTCACTGCAACACAAATCTGTTTTCGGCATTCGATTTACCCGGTATAGCCTGTTCCGAGGACAACAATGAATATGGCGAGCCGGAGGAAATTTATTTACAGTTGACACATAAGGATGTTGTTCTTGATTTCTTCAAAGACAAAAAAGAAGTTGTGTTCCAACTCAAAAGCGGTATTCCACTGTTTCTCACAGATGCATATCTTTCTGCCGAACTGAATGGCAGAAGTGTGCGCATTGCCAAGTTTTCAAAAGCGTGTCGCGAGAGACTTCAAACTTTGCATGAACGCGGATATATTCCTTGTTCTGCAAGTATCCGTTTTATCGTTGCGTGGAAAGGTGAAGATGACACAAAGGAAACTGCCGTTGTATTGCCGGATATCTATTTGAGAAAATAGAATTTGAGTGCGAATAAAGGTTGAAAATTGCTGCATTTTTCCTTGGAAAGCGATGATTGTTGAAGGGGTAATACTGTTCCTCATCCCACCATGTTTTTGAGGGCAATGCCACTTTAGGCATTGCCCTCTTGCTTGCCAGAAAGCAAAAGAATACGGATTGTCAAGGTCGGGCGAAGCCTGTTTATTTCAACCTTGATAAGCCGTATTCTTTTTGCTATTACTCATACACAAAACAAAAGGGTATGCACCCGTTAAGGCGCATACCCTTGTTGTCAGCAACTCTTTCATGGCAACTGCCATAACTCTTGTTTCGTAAAACCTGTTTTATGAACAGTTACCCGGGCGGGAGGTCTTTTGCTTTTGCTGAAAATAAACCGCCGCACGGCACGAACCGACGGCGGATTGATATTTTAATTTACGCCTTGCCCTTTTGCAGCAGTACTCTCAGCGGTCCCTCAAAGACGAGCTGGTTGATAAAAAACGCCTTTATGTCGTTCGGGCTGCAAAATTTTTTCCTGCGCCCTGCGGAGAGCGAGGTCTGCTCCCTTATCGTGCGCGAGACGAAGCCGACGCAGGTGTCGCGCCCGCGCTGCTTCGGGATTATCCGCAGATAGAGCAGTGCAAGCCCGATGTAGCTGTATTTATATTCGTCGGCGTTCGAGGTCATGTGCTTTATGATGCGCTCTACATTGCGAAGCTCCGCTTCCGTTACGGGCAGAGCGAACAGCGCGCAGGGGACATCTGTGCCTTTGTAAGTCGGGTGGAGGTCGAAGTCCTCGGTCATGAATCCGCGCTTGCCGGTGAAGCTGAAAAATTTCGGGTAGTGTTCGTCCGTGCTTATCGACATGTGGGAGTATTCCCAAAGCCCTATTCTTTTTATAGTCCGCGAGACCTTATCCGGATAGTCGGTGAGCATAATATAGACGGTGCGATCTTTTCTGTTCATTCGGCATACTCCCCCTTGTAATATTTTTTAGTATATGCTAACATTATAAACAACTAAAGTTGTCTAATCAAGAAACTATTTTATGAATTGGTAAGATAAACGACTAAATATAAAAAGAGGCGTTTAAATGGTGAATAAAAATGATCTTAGATATATCAAAACGGAGCGGCTGATAGTACATACATATGTCGATCTGCGCCTGCACGACCCGTCACCCGTCAAAGTCAGCGACCTGTGCCGGGAGGCGCTGATAAATAAAACGACATTCTATTCCCACTATGACACCATGGAGAGCCTGCGTCGGCACATCTGCCGCGAGACCGTCGCCGATATCCTCGGCCGCTGCGACTGCGCCCGGATGGCGTTCGGCGATACATACGCCTTTGTTTCAGAGCTCGTCGGCGCGATATCGCGCGAAGAGCGGCTCATCCGCGCGCTCTACGGCGATGATGTGACTTCACTGCTCAACGACGCGGAGGAGGCTCTTTTCAGAATCTATCTGCATGACGACGACGAGCCGGAGCGCAAAGAAAAAATAATCTTCTGCATCGGCGGAACATCAAGATTATTGCTCATGAACCCGGATGAGCACAGCATCCGCGCGGCGTCGGAGCTCATACGCACCGTCTTTAATCTCAACGAAAACAGAACATAAAAATCTTCAGCGCCGAGGTCACAAATTGTTTACAAACATATTGTTGACAATCGGCGCGCATATATGTATAATGTGTAGCGTGCTACACTTAATATTGTTTAAAACAGCTTTGCGGAAAGGAGATCGCTATGGAGCATATCGGATATTTTTTCAAGCGTATAGATAACCGTTTGAAGTCGAACGCCGATGCAGGACTCGGCAAGCACGGGCTGACTTTTGCGCAGTCGCGTATTTTGAGATTCCTCGCCGAGCGCGGAGGTCAGACAACCCAGAAAGAGATTGAAGACTACGCCCATGTCTCACATCCGACGATTGTCGGCATAGTCACGCGCATGGAGCAGAGCGGCTTTCTCAGCACCTGTACCGACCCGTCGGACAAGAGAAACAAGGTCGTGCGGCTGACCGATAAGGCGAAAGACATCAATCTCGAGATACGCCGTTCGATTGATAACGGCGAGCGGGCGATGCTCAGATCGTTCAGCGAAGAAGAAGTCGAACAGCTCCGTGGATATCTCATAAGGATATGCGATAACCTTGATATTGACAGCAGCCCCGGCTGCAAACCGGAAAGTGGAGCAAAGAAAGAAAAGAGGGAGTGAGAATATGATAAAAACTTTGTTGAAGAGCATGCGCCAATACAAAAAAGTATCATGGGCGACTATCTTTTTCTCCACGTTTGAAGTCGTGTTCGAGATAGTTATCCCGCTTTGTATGTCGGGTCTTATCGACAACGGCATCGAGGGCGGCGTGATGTCCATGGTCTGGAAATACGGTCTTGCGCTGCTATTCCTCGCGGTATTCCAGATGGTGACGGGAATGCTTGCGGCGTTCCTCGGCTCGCGCGCGTCCGCCGGGTTCGGCGCGAATCTGCGCAGCGATATGTATGATAATGTTCAGACCTTCGCATTCTCGAACATCGACAAATTCTCGACCGCGTCGATAGTCACGAGACTGACGACGGATGTCACAAATATTCAGAACGCCTATCAGATGCTCATAAGAATAGCAATACGCGGACCGGTTATGCTGATTTTCGCCATGATAGTCTCGTTCAGAATCGACAGCCAGATTTCGCTTATGTTCATTGCGATTATACCTATCCTCGCGGCTCTGCTCGTGCTGATAATCATCAAGGTGCACCCCGTGTTCAAGCGCGTTTTCCACACCTACGATGAGCTCAACAACGTCGTTCAGGAGAATGTGCGCGGCATAAGAGTCGTCAAGTCCTTCAATCAGGAGGATCACGAGATAAGCAAGTTCGAGAAGATATCCGAGAAGATATACAAAGACTTCGCAAAAGCGGAGCGCCTTATTGCGCTCAACTCGCCTATTATGCAGGTCTGTATGTATACCTGCATGATACTCATCTCGTGGCTCGGCGCGAAGGCGGTCATCGCCAGCGGCAACAACGCAGCACTCGGTCTGACCACCGGCTCGCTCACCGCGCTGTTCACCTACGCCATGCAGATACTCATGAGCCTCATGATGCTCTCCATGGTCTTTGCCATGATGATAATCGCGAGCTCTTCCGCTCAGCGTATAGCTGAGGTACTCAACGAAAAGACCGATATCTCGAACCCCGCGAACCCCGTTCTCGAAGTCAAAGACGGCGAGATAGATTATAAAAATGTCAATTTTGCCTATGCTTCAAAAGCGGACACCAAGGTGCTCGACAATGTCAACGTGCATATAGCCTCCGGCGAGACGGTCGGCATAATCGGCGGCACGGGTTCGTCAAAGTCCTCGTTCGTCCAGCTCATACCGCGCCTTTACGATGTAACGGGCGGTGAAGTGATGCTCGGCGGCGTGGATGTCAGAAGCTACGATCTCGATACCCTGAGAAACTCGGTCGCAATGGTGCTCCAGAAGAACGAGCTGTTCTCCGGCACGATATCCGAGAACCTGCGCTGGGGCAATGAAAATGCGACCGACGATGAAATAAAGCACGCCTGCGAGCTCGCTCAGGCGGATGAATTCGTCAGCGCGATGCCCGACGGCTACAACACCTATATCGAACAGGGCGGCACGAACGTCTCCGGCGGTCAGAAACAGAGGCTGTGCATAGCGCGCGCCCTGCTCAAGAATCCCAAGGTGCTCATTCTCGACGACTCGACAAGCGCCGTCGATACCCACACCGATGCGCTGATTCAAAAGGGACTTTCGCAGTATATGCCCGATACGACTAAGATAGTCATCGCCCAGCGCATAAGCTCGGTTCAGAACGCGGACAAAATACTCGTGTTCGACAACGGCAGGATAGTTGCCCAGGGCACGCATGACGAACTGCTGAAATCCTGCGATATCTATCGCGAAGTTTATGAATCCCAGCAGAAGGGAGGAAACGACGATGAGTAAGCCTATGCCCATGCACGGCGGACCCGGAATGCAGCCCAGAAAGCTCGACAAGAAAACGCTCAAGCGTCTGCTCTCTTATCTCAAAAATTATAAGGGCACGATAGTCCTCGTCACAATTTGCATTCTGCTCAGCGCAGTTGCGGGTGCGGCGTCATCGATGTTCCTCCAGACGCTTATCGACGATTATATAACCCCGATGGTCGGTCAGTCATCACCCGACTTCTCCGGCTTCATTCGCGCGCTGATAACCATGGCGGTCATCTATCTCATCGGCACGCTCTCGACGCTTATCTACAACCGCCGCATGGTCACTATAGCGCAGGGAACGCTCAAGACCATACGCGATGAGATGTTCGAGAAGATGCAGCGCCTGCCGATAAGATATTTCGATTCACACACCCACGGCGACACGATGAGCCTCTACACAAACGATACAGATACCCTGCGCCAGATGCTCGCGCAGTCTATGGGTCAGCTGATTTCTTCGGCGTTCACTGTCGTGGCGGTATTCTGCTGCATGCTCTATATCAGCGTCGGTCTGACGCTCGTTGTGTGCGTATCGCTGTTCTTCATTATGCAGATAATCAAGAGAGTTGTCGGCAAGAGCGGCGCGTATTTCGTAGCCCAGCAGAGATCTCTTGCAGACCTTGACGGATATATCGAAGAGATGATAAACGGTCAGAAGGTCATAAAAGTCTTCTGCCACGAAGAGCAGTCTAAGAAAGAAATGAAGCAGCGCAACACCGAATGGGAGCACAACGCCGCGAACGCAAACGGCCACGCGACTTCGATGATGCCCATGACGAACGCGTTCGGATATTTTCTGTATATCCTGCTCGCCGTTATCGGCTCGTATATGGCTATCGCCGGCACGAAGAATTTCGGGCTGACCGGCGTCAACACGCTGTCTCTTGGCATGATAGCCTCGTTCCTCGTGCTCTCGCGCAACTTTATAAACCCGATATCCCAGATGTCGAACCAGTTCAACTCGATTGTCAACGCCCTCGCGGGCGCCGAGCGAATCTTCACATTTATGGACGAAGAGCCCGAGCCCGACGACGGATATGTTACCCTCGTAAACGCGAAAGAAGAGAACGGCGAGATAGTCGAAGTCAAGGAGCACACCGGAATGTGGGCATGGAAGCATCCCCACGGCGACGGCACTCTGACTTATACAAAGCTTGAGGGTCAGGTCGTGCTCGACCATGTCGATTTCGGCTACACACCCGAAAAGGAAGTCCTTCACGATATCACGCTCTACGCAGAGCCGGGTCAGAAGGTGGCTTTCGTCGGCGCGACCGGAGCGGGCAAGACCACGATAACAAACCTCATAAACCGCTTCTATGACATAGCGGACGGCAAGATACGCTATGACGGAATAAATATCAACAAGATAAAGAAAGCCGATTTGCGCCGCAGTCTCGGCGTCGTGCTCCAGGATGTCAACCTGTTCACGGGCACTGTCATGGAGAACATCCGCTACGGCAACCCCGAGGCGACCGACGAGCAGTGCATCGCGGCAGCGAAGCTCGCAAATGCTGACGGCTTCATCCGCATGCTCCCGGACGGCTACAACACCGTACTCAAGGGCGACGGCTCCGGACTTTCGCAGGGTCAGCGTCAGCTGATATCGATAGCCCGCGCGGCGGTCTCCGACCCACCCGTCATGATCCTCGACGAGGCGACATCTTCGATAGATACGCGCACCGAGGCTCTCGTCCAGGGCGGCATGGATAAGCTGATGAAAGGGCGCACGGTCTTTGTTATCGCGCACCGCCTCTCGACCGTCCAGAACTCGGATGTCATAATGGTGCTCGACCACGGCAGAAAAATCGAGCGCGGCAACCATGAAAAGCTCATCGCCGAAAAGGGCACATACTATCGCCTCTATACCGGCGCGTTTGAGTTGGAGTGATTGGCAGAGCTGCGATAATTGGAAGTAAAAAGCAGAATCTCCTGCCCGGGAGCTGTTCCCGGACAGGAGATTTTTGTATATAACGAGCTTTGGGCATTTCTGATTCTTGTCGGAATACAACGCAAAAATTCTACCCGACGAAAATTTCGGGTAGGATTGCTTTTTATCAGTCTTTTTTCCTGAGCTCCGCCATGGCGGCGAAGCGGAGAACATCGAACTCCTCGGGTGCGTTTTCTCTGAGCTTTCGGAGATGCTCGCGCTCCCAGTTTTCTATCTCCTCGGGTGTCAGCGACGCACCGATTCCGCGGCAGGCTTTCATCCTGCCGTTCCAGCTCTCGCGCGTGAAATGCACCTTCAGCTTCCACTCCTCGTGGTGCACGAGCTCGAACTTTTCTTTGTAGCAGGCGGGTATTTCTATCGGGTGCATTGTTTCGCCCGCACCGCTCCAGTCGGGGCTGTATCTGAGCATGAGATCCTCGCTCATGCCGGCAATCTTGTCTTCAGCCGGCATCGCGTAATAGCCGATGCCCATGTCCTGCGAGAGCTTCTTTGCCTGCTCTATCTGTTCGGGGGATATGTCCGTCCCCGTCCATTTTGCGCCGAAGCTGTACATGTTGCGCGGCAAAACGCCCGTGTCCGTGCCGAGATCGAGCACGCTCTGCCCCAGTCGAACGCCTTGCCGCCGTCGATTCTCTCGTCTTTTATATCGTGTTTTGACCCCGTCCGCATGACAGACAGGGTCAGATTAGTTTTATTTTATCTCCAGAGATTCATCCAGAAAGCGCCTTCAACGCCCGTGAACGAGATCAGCTGAGCCATGTTCACATATATGCACGCGACAGTCGAGACCGTGAATATCAAATCGACAAGCTTCTTTGTGCTCTCCGACTTGATGCTCTTGTAGAGCATGAACGCGATGACAAGCGCGCCGATGACCATCTGCCATGAGAAGTCCGCGTTGTAGCGCACGGCATAGCCGCTCTCCCACGAGGAGAAGATTATCGCGAGCGGCATGAGAATGCAGGTCACGCCGATAAGCAGGATAGGCAATACGCGCTTTTTCTTCTCGACGCGCTGCAATGCCTTGCCCGAGAAGAGATAGGCGAACATGGGCAGAGCGCGGTATATGATTCCGACGGATATAAGATTCTTGCCAGCGTCGTCGAAGAACATATAGCCGTTGAGCCCGAAACGCTCCGCAGAGGAAGCAAGATGCGTGAATGTCTTGGGCGTGAAGTGCGGCATGTTCAGAAGATACGCATACATATTGATGAGCACATATTTCCAGTGGAATTCCGAGTGGGTGAAGTCGTTTATCGTCAGCGAATACTGGATGCCGAAGTCGAGCGGATTGTCGAAGCGCAGATAGTTATATACCATCTGCCCGAGGGCGATAACGCCGAGCGGGACGAGGGCGACAGCCGCATATTTGAAGAATGTGCGGGTCTTCTGCTTCTTTTCGAGTCCGTCGAGCGCTTTTTTGAGTCCGCCCGCGAAGAAGAACAGCGCGGCGATGCAATAGACCGCGAGCGTCGGGCGGCAGAGCACGGCATAGCCGAGGAAGAACGAGGCAAAGCCGAGGCGGACATATGAGATTTTGCCGTCCCAGAGAATGTTCGAGGTCATGAGCAGATACGCGCCGATAGTCACGCACATGAATCCGCCGGAGATGGCGAGCTCATAGAACAGCGGACGCGCCGCGGAGAACATGATTCCCGAGGACATCTGCAAGGTTATCAATCCGGCGAGCACCGTGTTTGTCGGCAAATCGCGGAATTTTTTGTCTATCACCGCGAGATATATCTTCGTCAGGAATATTATTCCGACGAGCGCGAACATCAGCGTCGCCCAGCCGGTCGGGAAATAGCAGCCGGTTATCAGATGATACGGCAGGAACAGCGCAATGACAGGACCGATGCCGTAATATGAGTAGTATTTGCCGTTATACAGGCAGTGATCCCAGAGGAAGTTGCCCGCGCCTATTTCAGCATCACGCCTTGTGTATTCATAGGGATTGTCCATTTTGAGCAGATCTTCGTCAGGCTCTTCGAGAAGGTTCACCTGATGATGCTCAAACGCGTCAACGAGCTCTTTGGTTATCTGGTCGCCCTCCTGCGAAGTGAAGCTGTAGTGCGTGGTCGACCAGCCTTTTTGCAGATTTGTGAATGTGAGATACACCGAAAATACCATTGCGGCGGCGGTTATGACTGCCGCGATGCGGGTGCAGTTGACTCTGTTGTCGGAGAATTTCTTGCGCGCTCCGGCGGGATTCGCTATAGCATAGATGATAATTATGGCGGCAGCAGCTATGAGCAGATATGTCAGGATAATTTCCGCTATGTGCAGCGCGCTTATCGACTGATTGAGCGTGATGCCCTTGAGCGTTGCGCTGTGATAGTCGTCGAGAGATATCTCGAGTCTGAGGCGCGACACTTCGCCGGAGAAGTTGCAGGTCATGACATTGTCGAGCCCGTTTTCGAGCGTGAGCTTTGCGATATTCGTGCGGTAATATGAGCTCGTTGAATCGGCGAAATCGACATAGACCTTGCCGCTGTTTGCCGACTCTCCGAAGTCGACATCGAACCCTATAGAACCGACGCGCGCGTCAATGCCGGTAAACTCTATCTCGGAATAGCCCTCGCCGAGGGTTATCGTGCCGTCGTCGTTATAAGTAATATTGGCTCCGTCTGCGCGGGAGAGGTCGAGCGGCTGCTCTTTGTATCCTCCGAGAAGCCTGTTTATCGGCGTGAAATTCATTACGCACAGGCTCACGACCGTTACTATAACAAACAGAACGGCAACACATACGGAAAGCTTTTTCAGAAATTTTCTGTTTTCTCTGTCCATAGGCACCTCACAAGTTTTTTGAAGTCAGTTAATTATACCCTATTCGGGGCAATTTTTCAAGTTTGTTGTTAAATCCGAAAAAGCGGAGTTATATAAAAAGACACGGCTCACATAAGCTGTGAACCGCGCCTTTTCTATTTTGCTATTCGATTAATACTTGACGTTGGTTATCTCGAGGAAGTTGTCGAGAACCGCGCTGCCGCTGAACTTGCTGCCGAGCACCTTGCCGGAGCCGGTGATAAGGACGTGCATATACTGATAGAGATCTACCATATGATTGGTCTTGGGGTTGTAGGTGAGCACTGCGGTGCAGTCATAGTACTTGAGCGAATACTCAACATCCTTGACGACCTTCGTGACGTTGGGGTCGTTCTGGAGGGTGTTGTCGATATCGGCCTTTGCAAGGGGGCTGAACATCGTTCCGGTGAAGCCCTTGGAGATAACGCCCGTCTTGGGATCGCAGGGCTCGGGGTTGATATCCGCCTTGAGGACTATCGTTATCTTGTAGTTGCCGTTCGAGAGAACCTCGCACTTTGCGCTCTTTATCTTGCTGACATCGGTCAGGGTGCAGCCCTTTGTGGGATGCTGGTAGATCGGGAACCACTTCATGTCGGTGCCCTTCGGGTTGTTCTCGTGCTTCTTGCCCTTGGCATCCTTTTCGCTGGTCATGAACAGCTCGGCAACGGGAAGAGCCGCGTTGATAACAAAGCCGTCAAAGTTTCTCTTGTCCTTGGGCAGGGTCTGCCACTCGGACTTCTCATAGCCGACCTTGCTGCTCTTTGCGAGATTGAGAACGTCTCTGTAAGCGGCGAGGATCTCGGCATAGCTCTCGGGCTTGCCGTTCGAGGGCTTTGCGGAATTGTCGGCGGGAGCCTTGGTCTCGATAACGGTGTGCCCCTCTTTGTCGGTCACTATCTCGGTCTCGACCGCGGTGTCGTCGGAGGCTGCTTCCGAGGAGGCCTCGGGAAGCAGATCGTCCGCAATAGCGTCGCCGTTTATGGCAACGTCGCCGGCGGCAGTTGTGTCGTTGTTATTCTTGTCGTTCTTGCACGCCGCGAAGCTTGCAACCATAGCTATCGCGAGCAGAAGAGCCGCGATTCTCTTGAGATTCTTATTCATTGTTTTCTATCCCCTTGGAAAAATCAATATTTGAAGCTGGAATAGCTTACATACGATGTTCCGGTAGCGGTGGGCTTGCCGATACCGATGTCGATGTTGACGGTGATATCAAACTTGACATCGAGCTTGACGAAATGACCGGTAGCGGCGTCGATGGTTGCGGTAACGACTGCGCCCGAGTAGCTCTCGGTGACCTTTGCGCCGCCGTAAACTTCGTCGATGGCGTCATAGATGCAGCTGGCTCTCTTGTGGTCATAGTAACCCTTGTCCTTGTCGCCGACGCAGATTCCGCTCTTGTCGAGGGGAGCGTTGCAGGTCGCGGTGCCCTTGGTTGCATAGGAATTGCCGTTCTTGATGTTGATGGTGATTATGTAGTTCGAGCCGCTCTGTTTGCAGGAAGCTGCGGTGACGTCGCCGGTGCCGAGGGTCGAAGCTCTGAGAAAATACTTGTTTGTGTCGGTATTCCACTGACCCTTGGTGACGGTTTCGTTGTAGGCGTTCTCGGCACCGATGCCCATGAACTTGTAGATAAGGCTCTTGAACTGCTTGACAACAGCGTTTGCCTCGATCTTCTCGTTCTTGGTCTCTCTGTGCTTTGCAAAGCCGACCTTGCCGGAGACGGCTGCCTTTGTGGCGGCATTGTAATAGTTGAGGATATCCGCGGTGCTCGAGGGGGCCTTGTTGCCCTTCGAGGTGACTACGGGAGCCTTGCCGCTGTCGGCGGGCTTGGTCTCGATGACCTTGCCGGAAGCGTCGGTAACGGTCTCAATTTCTGTGGACTCGGCAGAAGCGTCCTCGCTTGAGGCTTCTGCGGGGGTGCTCTCGTCGGCGACGGTGTTGTTAGCGTCTGCGGAGCTCTCGGAGGGAGTGGTGGAATCGCCGTTGTCCTTGTCGCTCTTGCACGCCGCGAACGAGAATATCATCGCGAGGACAAGAAGCAGGGAAGCGATCTTCAGAAGATTCTTTTTCATGTCAAAAACCTTTCATAAAATATTTTCGGGTATTTCCGCCCGTTTTTTGTGCTGCACTTTACAAGGCAACACAGCGCACTATAAATTTACACTAATTAACTAATAATGTCAAGTAAATTTTGATAAAAACAAAATTAATAACGCCGTGTTTTTATGCAAGATAACATCACAGACTGCCTTTTAGTAATAGATTGTTTACATTCGCTTTTATAAAGTTATGGAAATTCGCCGAAAGTTATGATATAATATCAAGGTATATGTGCTCCGGCGCATAAGATACACCCCGAAAGGAGCCTGCGGCATGGCGGAGAAAAAGCTCATCTCATGGAATGTCAACGGAATAAGAGCGTGCATCGGCAAGGGCTTTTCCGAGGCTTTTGCGGCGCTTGATGCCGATATCCTCTGCCTGCAGGAGACGAAGGTTCAGGCTGGGCAGGTCGACTTTGCGCCCGAGGGCTATCACTGCTACTGGAACTACGCCGAGAAAAAGGGCTATTCCGGCACGGCGGTCTTTTCGCGCGAAGAGCCTTTGAGCGTGTCATACGGCATCGGCATTCCCGAGCACGACCGCGAGGGGCGCGTGATAACGCTCGGATTTGAAAAATTCTATTTCGTCTGCGTCTATACCCCCAATTCGCAGGATGGGCTCGCCCGGCTCGATTACAGAATGACATGGGAGGACGCGTTCAGGGACTATCTTCTCTCGCTCGACAGGGACAAGCCCGTAATAGTCTGCGGCGATATGAATGTTGCGCACAACGAGATAGATTTAAAGAACCCCAAGACGAACCGCAAGAACCCCGGCTTCACGGACGAAGAGAGAAGCAAGATGACCGAACTGCTCTCCGCGGGCTTTACTGATACATTCAGATATTTCTATCCCGACGTCGAGGGACAGTACAGCTGGTGGAGCTACCGCTTCAAATCGCGCGAGCGGAACACGGGCTGGCGCATCGACTATTTCCTCTGCTCCGTGCGGCTCAACAGCCGGCTTACCGGCGCGAAAATACATCAGGAGATATTCGGCTCCGACCATTGTCCGGTCGAGCTGACTGTCGATATATAAAAAAGCGCCGCCGAAAAGGCGACGCAGGAAAGCTTGATTTTATATTGAGTTTTCGCTGAAGTCGATAACGAGCTTGTCGCGCTTCATCTCGAGCTTCGTGTATTTCACTCCCGCGGCGTCGAACATTCTTTTCGATGCGCGCACGCTGTCGGTGTTGCGGTACTTGTCGCTGATATAAATTACCTCTTTTATCCCGCTCTGGATTATCGCCTTGGCGCATTCGTTGCAGGGGAAAAGTGCGACATAGACCTTGCATCCGCGCAGGTCGCCGCTGGCGTTCAATATCGCATTGAGCTCTGCGTGGCAGACATAGGCGTATTTTGTGTTAAACGCGCTGCCCTCACGCTCCCACGGGAACTCGTCATCGTCGCAGCCGGAGGGGAAGCCGTTATAACCGACGGACATTATCCTGTTTCTGTCGTTTACGATGCAGGCGCCCACCTGGGTGTTCGGATCCTTGCTCCTGCAAGCCGAGAGCATCGCGATCCCCATAAAATACTCGTCCCACGAGATATAATCGCTTCTTTTAGGCATTTTTCACCGCTCCGTTTCCCTTATAATAGCATAATATATCAACCCGATATTAACATATCCAAGCCGTTAAGGCAAGAAGAAATTTTTGAGGTGACTTTCTATGGGTCTTTTAAAGAAAATTTTCGGAGACTACTCTTCGAGAGAAATCAAGCGCATCACGCCGATAAAGGACAAGGTGCTCGCGCTTGACGAGGAATATTCAAAACTCACCGATGAGGAGCTCAAAGCAAAAACCCCTTATTTCAAGGAGCGCCTCGCCAACGGCGAGACCCTTGACGATATCCTGCCCGAGGCGTTCGCCGCCTGCCGCGAGGCTTCGTGGCGTGTGCTCGGGATGAAGCACTTCCCCGTGCAGATTCTCGGCGGTATCGTTCTGCATCAGGGACGCATCGCGGAGATGAAGACCGGCGAGGGCAAAACGCTCGTCGCAACGCTCCCCGCTTATCTCAATGCGCTCTCCGGCAAAGGGGTCCACATCGTCACGGTCAACGACTACCTCGCACGCCGCGACAGCGAGTGGATGGGTAAGGTCTACCGCTTCCTCGGGCTCAAGGTCGGTCTGATAATCCACGAAAAGTCAAACGACGAGCGCCGTGAGGCATATGCCGCCGACATAACCTACGGCACGAACAACGAGATGGGCTTTGACTATCTGCGTGACAACATGGTGCCCTACAAAGAGCTCAAGGTTCAGCGCGGTCACTCGTTCGCGATAGTCGACGAGGTCGACTCGATACTTATCGATGAGGCGAGAACGCCGCTCATCATATCCGGCCGCGGCGACCGCTCGACCGACCTCTACAAGCAGGCGAACTCCTTCGCCCGCACGCTCAACTTCGAGCGCATAAAAGAGCTTCGCTCCTCTTCGAGACTCGAAGATACCGCCGACCAGGTCAGCGAAAACTGCGACGTCATAGTTGACGAAAAGGCGAGAACCGCCGTGCTGACTCAAAAGGGTATCGCAAAGGCGGAGAAGTATTTCAATCTCGACAACCTCATGGATCCCGCGAACATGACCATACAGCACCACATCAACCAGGCGATAAAGGCTATAGGCGTCATGCGCCGCGATGTCGACTACGTCGTGAAGGACGGACAGGTGCTCATAGTCGACGAGTTCACTGGACGCATCATGCTCGGCAGACGCTACAATGAGGGTCTGCACCAGGCTATCGAAGCAAAAGAGGGCGTCAATGTTGAGCACGAGAGCAAGACGCTTGCGACCATTACATTCCAGAACTACTTCAGACTCTACGACAAGCTCTCCGGTATGACCGGTACGGCTATGACGGAGAGCGAGGAATTCCAGGAGATATATTCGCTCGACGTCGTGGAGATTCCGACCAACAAGCCCATGATAAGAAAGGATATGGACGACCTCGTCTACAAGACCGAGCCCGCGAAATTCAACGCAGTCATCGATGACATTGTCGAGCGCCACGAAAAGGGTCAGCCCGTGCTTGTCGGTACGATATCCATCGAGAAGTCCGAGACGCTCAGTAAGCTCCTCAAAAAGCGCGGCATCAAGCACGAAGTGCTCAACGCCAAGTATCATGAAAAGGAAGCGGAAATTGTCGCGCAGGCAGGTAAGCTCGGCGCGGTCACGATAGCCACGAACATGGCGGGGCGCGGAACCGATATCATGCTCGGCGGTAACGCAGAGTTCCTTGCGAAGTCCGAGATGCGCCGCAAGGGCTACAGCGAAGAGCTTATAGCCGAATCGACCGGCTTCGGCGACACGGACAACGAGGATATAATCAGCGCGAGAGAGGAATTCCAGGCTCTCGAGAAGAAATATAAGAATGAAATTTCCGGCGAGGCGGAGCAGGTCAGGCAGGCAGGCGGTCTTTGCATCATCGGCACAGAGCGCCACGAGTCCCGCCGTATAGATAACCAGCTGCGCGGACGTTCCGGCCGTCAGGGCGACCCCGGCGTGAGCCGCTTCTACCTGTCGCTTGAGGACGACCTTATGCGCCTGTTCGGCGGCGAGCGCGTGACTACTATAATGAACACGCTCAGAACCCCCGAGGATATGCCGATAGAGTCGAAGATGATCTCGAATGTTATCGAGAGCTCGCAGAAGCGCGTCGAGTCGCGCAACTTCTCGGTGCGTAAGAGCGTCCTGAGCTTCGACGATGTCATGAACCGCCAGCGTGAGCTTATCTACAAGCAGCGCGACAAGGTGCTCGACGGCGAGAACCTCAAGCCCGTTATACTCAAGATGCTCGACGAGTGCATAACGGAATCCATCGATTTCTACTGCCCGAAGGCGCTCTCCCACTCCGACTGGAACATAGCCGGACTGCGTGAGAAGTTCCTCGGCTGGCTGACCACTCCCGAGGACTTCGCGGACGGCTTTGACCGCGAGGACGCAAAGGAAGAGCTCATTGAGCGCGGACATGAGATTTATGACGAGCGTGAAGAGCTCATGGGCGTTGACGAAAACGGCGTGCCGATAATGAGAGCGCTCGAGCGCATGGTTCTGCTCAAGATGGTTGACAGCAAGTGGATGGATCACATCGATGCCATGGAAGAGCTCAAGCGCGGCATAGGACTCCGCTCCTACGGTCAGCAGGATCCCGTCGTTGCGTTCAGGCAGGAGAGCTATGATATCTTCGACGAGATGACCATGTCCATCCGCGAGGACACCGTCCGCCTGATGATGACGATAATGCCCAAGAACGAGGAGGACACCAAGCGCAAGCAGGTGGCGGAGATAACCTCGACCAGCGGCGCGTCCGACGGCAGCGAAAAGGGACGCACCGTCCGCAAGGGCGCAAAGATAGGTCCGAACGACCCCTGCCCGTGCGGAAGCGGAAAGAAATACAAGAAGTGCTGCGGCGCGGTGAACAAGTAAGATATATAAATGTATTCCCTCTTCGGACGAGCTTCCGGAGAGGGAATTTTTTCGGTGTCCAGTAGGGAGAAGTGAATTGAATTTTTCGTTGGAATCTATCAGGCGCCCCTGCAAGGGGAGCCGGCGTTCAAGATATGCTTTGCAGGATGCGTGCCAGTATAGTATAAATTTCGCAGGCGAATAATATCCGCCGTCTTATAAATATTCGCGCAATAAAAAAGGAGACACTCTTTCGAATGTCTCCCTTTTTGTATTTTATCGGTTGTCCGATTATTTCATAGCCTCTTCGACTGCAACAGCGCAGGCGACGGTCGCGCCGACCATCGGGTTGTTGCCCATGCCGATAAGACCCATCATTTCGACGTGCGCCGGGACGGAGGAAGAACCTGCGAACTGAGCGTCGGAATGCATACGACCCATGGTGTCGGTCATGCCGTAGCTGGAGGGGCCGGCCGCCATGTTGTCGGGATGCAGGGTACGGCCTGTGCCGCCGCCGGAAGCGACGGAGAAGTAGTTGACGCCGTTCTCGACGCACCACTTCTTGTAGGTGCCTGCGACCGGGTGCTGGAAGCGGGTCGGGTTGGTGGAGTTGCCGGTGATGGAAACGCCGACGTTCTCAAGCTTCATGATAGCCACGCCCTCGGGAACGTTGTCTGCGCCGTAGCACTTGACGTCTGCTCTCGGACCGTTGGAATAAGCCTTCTGCTCGGTGACGGTGACGGTCTCGGTGTAGGGATCGAACTCCGTCTTGCAGTATGTGAAGCCGTTGATGCGGGAGATTATCATTGCGGCGTCCTTGCCGAGGCCGTTGAGGATAACTCTCAGGGGCTTGGTTCTGACCTTGTTTGCGTTGAGGGCTATTTTGATAGCGCCCTCAGCGGCGGCGAAGCTCTCGTGACCTGCGAGGAAGCAGAAGCACTCTGTCTCCTCGGAGAGGAGCATCTTGCCGAGGTTGCCGTGGCCGAGACCGACCTTGCGGTTTTCGGCGACGGAGCCGGGGATGCAGAAAGACTGAAGACCGATGCCGATTGCGGCAGCGGCGTCGGCAGCCTTGACAGCGCCGCTCTTTATAGCGATAGCGCAGCCGACTGTGTATGCCCAGATAGCGTTTTCAAAGCAGATGGGCTGGGTACCTCTGACGATCTTGTCGCAGTCGATGCCCTTTGCAAGAGTGATCTCTTTGCACTCCTCGATGGAGGAAATGCCGTACTGAGCGAGAACGGAGTTGATCTTGTCAACTCTTCTCTCATAGTTTTCAAATAATGCCATTGTCCGTATCCTCCTTACTCTTTGCGCGGGTCGATATACTTGGCGGCCTCGGCGAATCTGCCGTAGGTGCCTACCGACTTGTCGTATGCGGTCTGAGCGTCGTCGCCCTTCTTGATGAAGTCGGTCATCTTGCCCAGGGACACGAACTCGTAGCCTATAACCTGATCGTCCTCGTCGAGAGCCATTCTGGTGACATAGCCCTCAGCCATCTCGAGATAGCGGACGCCTTTGTATCTTGTGCCGTACATTGTACCGACCTGCGAACGAAGTCCCTTGCCGAGATCCTCGAGGCCTGCGCCGACGTTAAGTCCGTCGTCCGAGAAAGCGGACTGGGAGCGGCCGTAGACTATCTGGAGGAACAGCTCGCGCATAGCGGTGTTGATAGCGTCGCAGACGAGGTCGGTGTTCAGAGCCTCAAGAATGGTCTTGCCGGGGAGGATCTCACTTGCCATAGCTGCGGAATGGGTCATGCCCGAGCAGCCGATGGTCTCAACGAGAGCTTCCTCGATGATGCCGTCCTTGATGTTGAGCGAGAGCTTACATGCGCCCTGCTGGGGAGCACACCAGCCCACACCGTGGGTGAAACCGGAGATGTCCTTTATCTCATAAGCCTTGACCCATTTGCCCTCTTCGGGGATGGGAGCAGGACCGTGGTTCGGACCCTTTTTGACAATACACATATTCTCTACTTCTTGAGTATAATTCATACACGTAGTCTCCTTTCGTTTTGTGTATCCCGTACAGAGCTATTATATCAAAAAAATACAAGCGTATCAATTACTTGGGACAAGGTTTTTGAATTTTTTGCATTGTTACAATCGTTGAGGGCTTTTTCGGTCAAAAATTATTTATTTTAGTCGCAAACCCGCCGCCGCGGTTGTAAAGACATGAGGTTTATGATATACTGAAAAGCGGAAAGGGGAGGACAAAATGAAGCTCTATATCAAGCAGAAGGTCTTTTCGCTGACTTCAAAATTTACAGTGAAAGACGAAGCGGGAAACGACAGATATTTTGTCGAGGGCGAGTTCTTCTCCCTGCGCGGCAGGCTGCATATCATGGACGCGCAAGGCGGGGAGATAGGGCAGATATACCGCCGGCTGATGACTTTTCTGCCGCATTTTATCCTCGAAATAGGCGGCGAAGAGATAGCGGAGATAGTCAAGGATTTCTCTTTCTTCCGCCCGAAATATTCGCTCGAAAACACCTCGCTCAGGGTCGAGGGCGATTTCTGGGCGCATGAATATTCGCTCTATGACGGCGACAGGAACATCATGAACATCCATAAGGAGTGGTTCACCTGGGGCGACAGCTACGAGCTCGATATCCTCGACCCGGACTATGAGCTGATATCGCTCGGCATAGTCCTCGCGATAGACACTGCCATGGCGGCGGCGAATACCGCCTCGTCGGCTTCAACCTAAATCAAAGGAGAAAAGATGAGGGATTATCATATATTTGCGAACCACGCCCATGTTTTCCCGGAGGAAGCGAGACCGGGCTGCGGGATAGATTCGCTCAAAAAGCTCATGGATGAGTGCTCTATAGAGCGGGCGGTCTGCTTCGCGCCGTTCCCATCGCAGTATAAAGAATATAACATGACCGGCGACTGCATAAGCTGGCTCGCGGGCGCAATAAAGAACGACGATTCTCTCGTCGGCTTCGGAACTATAGATTTTGATTCCTGCGATATCACGGGGCAGGTCAACAGAATAGCCGATCTCGGCTTCAGGGGCATAAAGCTCCACCCGGCATATCAGGAGTTCAATATTATGGGCGACAAAGCGTGCGAGGTCTATTCTGCCGCCCAGGAGAACGGGCTGTTTCTGTCGTTTCATACGGGGCTGCACTGGCACCGTATCGCGGACTATCAGCCGCTGCTCTTTGACGAAGTCGCGTGGAACTTCCCGCGCCTTAAATTCAGTATGGAGCATGTCGGCGGATATCACTTTTTCCGCGAGGCGCTGGCTGTTATCTGCAACAACCATCACCGCGCGAGCGATCCGAGGCGCGTATACGCGGGCTTGACGAGCATTATGCCCGACGACAACGGTCTGCCGGATTATTGGACTCTCTCTGACGATGAACTGCTAACGCTCATTCATCAGGGGGATGATGACTGCGCGATATTCGGACTCGACTTCCCGTATAAAAAAGCCGACTACGCAAAAGCGCTGATAAACAGGATAATCTCCCTCGACATCTCCGAAGAGGCAAAAGAGGGAATACTCGGAAAAAATCTTGAGCACGCGCTCGGTATGGACTGAAAACGGAGAAATATATGCTTATAGTTACTGCAAACTGCAAAAATACATTTGACTCATATCTTAAATATGTCCACTACACGGACAGCAAGCGCAGAAAGACTCGCTTTTCGGGCGCGACCGGCTGGCTTCTGCTTGCCTGCGCCGCGGCCGTTATAGTGAGCTTTGTGAAGGTCGGCGGCAATATCTTTCTCTATGTCGTGAGCGCCGTTCTAGTACTCTGCGCGGCGGCGTATGTCTATATTCAATATTTAGCGCCATACATGGCGTTCAAAAAGCTTGACAAGTCGTTTCTTGCCGAGCAGGAATTTGATTTTTACGAGGACAAATTGGAGCTCATCGAGCACGGCGAAAAGAGCATAAAGCGCATCATACCGTATTCAAAGATACAGAAAGTCTGCATCACAAAGCACGCTTTTTATATCTATATCGCCGCAGACAGCGCGTTCATACTCTCGAAGACCGCACTCAGCTCATCGTCGACTGAACGCCTGAAAAATTTGTTCAAGGATAAAGGCGTAAAGACAGAGGAATAAAAGATAAAATAAAATTATAGCTCCCCGCGGAATTTTATTCGCGGGGAGCTGAACATATCGGAGAAATATTTGAATGAAAAAGCTTTTCTTTAGCAGGTGCTTTTGTAGGGTGTGGCAACTTGACGCACCGCTGCTGACGAAGTCAGCACAAATGCATATACATTATAGTTGCGAACGGACAATCGGCATAACGTTGCTGTAACGAGACTCCGTAAAATATTGCTGATTGTTACCATGCCACCGTCGGCGGCATAGGGTCGTCGAGTCGCCGACCCCTACTTGAATTCGGTATTTGACACATAAATATGAAGAAATAGTTTTGTATGATACAAGCTCCCCCACGGAATTCTTTCGTGAGGGAGCCTCTTTATATTTTTTACACTATTCCCTGCGCCATCATTGCATCGGCGACCTTGAGGAAGCCTGCGATGTTCGCGCCGACAACGAAGTTGTCCTCGTGTCCGTATTCCTTTGCGGCGGTTGCCATGTTGTGATAGATATTTATCATAATGTTGTTGAGCTGGTGATCGACCTTTTCAAACGGCCAGCTGACGCGCGCGCTGTTCTGGCTCATCTCAAGCGCGGAGGTCGCGACGCCGCCCGCGTTTGCCGCCTTGCCGGGGGCAAAGAGGATTTTGTTTTGCAGGAAAACTTCGGTAGCTTCCGTAGTCGAGGGCATGTTCGCACCCTCGCCGACCGCGATGCATCCGTTCTTTATCAGCTCCTTTGCGTCCTGAGCTCCGAGCTCGTTCTGCGTGGCGCACGGCAGAGCTATGTCGCAGGGCACGCCCCAGACCTTTTTGCCCTCGTAAAATTTCGCGTTCGGGCGCTCTTTGATATATTCGCTTATCCTTGCGCGGCGGACTTCTTTTATCTGTTTGAGCGTCGCAACGTCGATGCCGTCCGGGTCATATACAAAGCCGCTCGAGTCGCTCGCCGTGACAACTTTGCCGCCGAGGCTCAGAGCCTTCTCTATGGCGTAGGTTGCGACGTTGCCCGAGCCGGAGACGACGATCGTCTTGCCCTCGATCGAGTTTGCGTGGTTCTTGAGCATCTCCTCAACGAGATATACAAGGCCGTAGCCCGTTGCCTCTGTTCTCGCGAGCGAGCCGCCGAACGAGAGCCCCTTGCCCGTGAGCACGCCCTCGTACTGCCCGGTAATTCTCTTGTACTGACCGAACATGTAGCCGATTTCGCGCCCGCCGACTCCGATATCGCCCGCGGGAACGTCGGTGTTCGGGCCTATGACGCGGTAGAGCGCGGTCATAAAGCTCTGGCAGAAGCGCATTATCTCCATCTCGCTCTTGCCCTTGGGGTCGAAGTCCGAGCCGCCTTTGCCGCCGCCGATGGGAAGTCCCGTCAGCGAATTTTTGAATATCTGCTCGAAGCCGAGAAATTTTATAATGCTCATGTTGACCGAGGGGTGGAAGCGCAGACCGCCCTTGTAGGGGCCTATTGCGCTGTTGAACTGAACTCGGTAGCCGCGGTTTGTGTGAACCTTGCCCGCGTCGTCCGCCCACGAGATGCGGAAAACCGTAGCTCTCTCCGGCTCGACGAGCCTTTCGAGCAGCGCCCAATCCTGATATGTCCTGTTCGCCTCGACAACCGGGCGAATGGAATCGAGAACCTCCGTCGCAGCCTGAACGAACTCCGGCTGAGTCGCGTTCTTCTGCTGAACGTGAAGTATCATGTCGTCAATATAGCTCATATTATCACTCCCAAAACGATTTGCGGCAAAAAATAAAAACAAAAAATATATCCCGCCGCCAATGCCAAATATTTTAATATACCGCGCATAAAAATGCAAGTGAATTTATAAAAGTTTCAAAAATTTAAGAAAATCAAGTGAATTTAGCTGTACTGCGGTACAAAAATGCAATTTATATAAAACTTCATTCAAATTTTGCAATGAATGGCAAATGCGGCTTGAAATAAAATTGATATATAATCATAAATATAATTGCATATTAACCATCATTGAACAATACTTCATAAACGCTCCGTTATCGTTGAAAGTTTATGTGAATTGTGCCGATTGCGCTTTTGTGTCAGAATTTTCGGCATATTCGACCTGACTTGCGGCAAAATACAGGACGGCAAATATATCGGCAGTTTTAATGAGCAATATACAAATTAAACCAAAAATTAAATCTAAAATTGTATCGCAGTTTATTTTTTTGCATGACAAAAGGCGGAGCCGAAGCACCGCCCCAAAGTCTATTTTTTATGTTTCGTCGAACATTCCGAATCCCGCTACCTCGCTCACCGGGACGGAAAACACGACTGCACCCGCATCCGTGTCCGCGCCCGCGCGGGTCATAATCGAGCGCATGATGTCCGCTTTCTGCTCCTTGCGCGCGACGATGAGAATAACCTCTTTTTCTTTTGCTATCGATACGCCGAGGAACTTTTCGCTCTCGGGCGAGGTGGTGCCCTTGCCGTGGAGCACCGTGCCGCCCATCGCGCCCGCGGCGCGCGCCGCATTCATGACGGTATCCGTGCGCCCCTCGTTGGCTATCGCGACAATCAGTTCATATGAAAAATTGAATTCGGGCGTGTATCGGGCATCCTGCCGCCCGTCGTTGAGATATGCCAAGATTTTTCCTCCTCCAACGCTTTTTATGGGCACAGCCCATGCGATGCCGTGACCGGGCACGCCGATATACAGCGTGCGGCGCAGCCTGTTCATATATTCTTTCGTCTTTTCTTCGCCTGCAACTGAAAAGACTATCCATTTTTCCGTCGAATCGATGCCGAGCAGATCGCGCATACTCTCTATCGCCGTCCCGCGCCCGTGCAGGGCGACGGACATAGGTATCTCAAGCTGGGCGCAGATATCCGAGAGCTTCTTGAGCGCGTCGGGGTTTATTACAGTCATTATGTAGTTCAACCTGTCTGCACCTCCCAAAGCTCGATAATCTCGTCGTCGGCAAAAGTTTCGCCTTTCTCTGCGGGCTTCCTGCGCCTTTCATATATGACGCCGACCGCCTGGATTGATATCAGCGGCATCATCGCGACTATCGCCACAACTCCGAACGCGTCGCTCAAGGGATCGCCGCCGAGCGTCTTTGACGCGCCTATCATAAACTGGAGCATGAATGTCGCCGTCATCGGACCCGACGCAACGCCGCCCGAGTCAAAGGCTATCGCCGTGTAGATATCCGGCACGAAGAACGAGAGGATTATGGCGATAAGATATCCGGGCACGAGGAACCACATGACCGATATACCTGTTATAACTCTTATCATCGATATGCCCATCGCCGCGGCGATCGCGACCGAAAGGCTGTATTTTATAACTTTTCCGGGAATCGCTCCCGCGCTGACTTCTTCGATCTGCTTTTCGAGCACGGTGACCGCCGGCTCCGCGGAGATAATGAACCAGCCGAGGAGCATCGACAGCGGTATGAGCAGATATTTCATATTGCCTTCGGCGAGCTTTGCGCCGAGCACCGCGCCGAGCGAAGAGAAGCCGACGTTGACGCCCGTCAAAAACAGCACGAGCCCGACATATGTATATGCGACGCCTATTGTTATCCTCGCGACCTCGCGCTTTGAGAGGCGGAGGGAGAAAATCTGGAAGATATAGAATATCGCGATTATCGGCAGCAGAGCCACCGCCATCTCTTTCATATAAGATGGCAGGGCGGTGAGATAAGCGCGGCCGATTTCTCCCGTGCTCGAATATGCCGCCGAGCTTATGTCAACAACGCCGTCGCCGTTCGGATAGAAGAATCCGAGCAAAAGCACCGCGAGTATCGGCCCTATTGAGCACAGAGCGACGAGGCCGAAGCTGTCCGACTCCGCCTTTGCGTCGCTTCGTATTTTTGAAACACCGACGCCGAGCGCGAGAATAAACGGCACGGTCATAGGCCCTGTTGTCACGCCGCCCGAGTCAAACGCGATGCCGAGAAAATCGGGCTTTGAAAACGCCGCTAAAATAAAAACAACGGCATAAAATGCTATCAGCAGCCAGCGAAGGCGCACGCCCGTGAGTATTCTTATCATGCACACGCACAGAAAGAATCCGACTCCGACGCCGACCGTCACGAGCAAAACGGTATTATTGATATGCGGCACCGTCTGCGCGAGCACCTGGAGATCGGGCTCGGCTATCGTCACGGCAAAGCCGAGAATGAAGCTGACTATAATTATCAGCGGCAGGGAGCGGGATTTTGTCATCGCCGTGCCGAGCTTTGTGCCTATCGGCGTCATCGAGGTCTCGGCTCCGAGAGAGAACAGACCCATGCCGACTACAACAAAAATCGCGCCGACGAGAAAGCTCAGAAATAAATCCGTGTCAATCGGCGAGACGCTGAAGCACAGCAGCACGACTATGACCAATATCGGCAGAACCGAGAGCGCGGATTCACGGACTTTTTCGAGAATCAGGTTGTGGTGATCGGAAAATTTTGTGTTTGCAATAACAGCTTGCTCCTTTCTTTTCCGGTCAATTGACAACGGCATAGGCGTTTACCGTATACGCTCTTGTCAGTTGACAGGGATATATTAGTTGATGAACATATTATATATGATTATATATAATACTATTATTATGTTAATATTATTTTAACTTAACGGGAACCATTTGTCAATAAATATCACCAAGTGTGACCGCCGGACTTTTGACAAACATTGTCACTTCAAAAAAGTTATAAAAACGCGCGGGCGGAAAATAATAAGGATGCAAACGCAAACAAAGTCTTAAAAAGTAAGGGGTGTAAAGTAAATGGCTAAGAGTTCCAGCAAGGGTGTTGTCCCCGAGGCACGCGACGCGCTTGACCGCTTCAAGATGGAGGCCGCCTCTGAGGTGGGCGTCAATCTCAAGCAGGGTTACAACGGCGATCTGACCTCCCGCGAGGCCGGTTCTGTCGGCGGACAGATGGTCAAGAAGATGATCGAAGCTTACGAGCAGGGCATGAAATAAATTGCTTAAAGCTTTCGCATTCAGCGTAGACCAACCAGCAAAATAAAAAGAGCCATAGTTCATAATCAATTCCGCTGCGGATACGATTTGAATTATGGCTTTTGTTTTGGCTGTCGAGTGATTTGGAGCGGCGACGATGAAAAGCAAGGCCGCAAAATTTGACCTCTGCCTTCGCGTCCTACCATAATCAAATGATATACACTTCCCGCGTTTCGGCATTTCTTTTCTGTCTGAGAAAAGAAACGCCTGCAAAGAAAAGGCAGACTCGGGGTTTCACCCCGAGACCCCGGCAACGCCGCGCCGCAGTACATAGCTCGTGGCTCTCAGTCGGCAGCTCGGCACATTCGCCCGCAAACGCGCCGGAGCTTGAACGAATGCGTGCTCGTGCGTCTTGCTTCGCAAGCCGTTCCCTCGCCCCTCTTAGTTGGCTTATCAAACACTGCGGCGCGGCTATTGGAAGTTTAATTATGATAATTAATTGAGTCGCTCGCTTTTACTTTGCAAAAGTTTAAAAAAACAAGTCACGATATAATTTGCTAAAGCACATCGTCTTCACCGATATCGGACAGCCGCAAGGGCTGTCCCTTCTATTGAAATCCTGATATAAACAAAGCTCTTGGAATCAAAATCGAGGGGCTGCACATCGGTGCAGTCCCTCGAACTGTTTGCGTGTTTACTTCTTTCTTCTGCATTCGAAGCAGCGCCAGCCGCCGTCGGCGTGGCGCGCGATGATTTCAAATCCGTTTTCGGCGAATGCGTCAACAACTTCCTGCTCGCGTATGTCGATTATGCCGGAGGTGATGAACACGGCGTTGTCTGCCATGAAATCGGGTACCGTCTTGCAGAACATGATTATGACATCGGCAACAATGTTTGCAACGACTATGTCGAATTTGCCGCTGACCTTGTCGGCAAGGTCGCCGTGAATAAAAGTCAGACGGTCGCTGCCGAAGCCGTTCATCTTTCCGTTTTCCTCCGCAGTTTTAACCGCGAGCTCGTCTATGTCAACGCCCGTTGCGCTCTCCGCGCCGAGCAGGAGAGAGGCTATCGCGAGAATGCCGCTCCCGCAGCCGACATCGAGAACCTTTTCGCCGCCCTTGATATTTTTCTCAAGTGCCTCAAGGCAGAGACGGGTCGTCTCATGGCTGCCCGTGCCGAACGCGAGCCCGGGCTCAAGATGGAGCACCGCGCGACCTTCTGCGTCATATTCGTCCTCCCATGTCGGGCGGATGAGCAGGCGTTCGCCTATTTTTATCGGGTGAAAATACTGCTTCCAGTTGTTCTCCCAGTCGGCATTCTTGCACTGGGTGAGGTCAATCTCATTCTCTATTCCCGCCGCCGCAAGCCGTTCCGTCAAAAAAGCGGCAGCCTCCTGCGGGTGATCCTGCGGGTCGATATATATGTGGACAATGCCCTTCGTCCTGTCCTTGGCGAGCAGATCCTCGTCAATAAGATCGATGTGGGCTATTTCCATAGCCTCGCGCTCAAGGTCGCTGTAATCCTCTATATATATGCCGTATGGCACGACCATGTTGGCAATGTCGCCCGCGGTGTCGATATCCTTTGTGTCAACTGTTATCTTTATTTCTGTCCAGTCCATAGGCTCTCCTTATTTTATCAGCTCCGCCTTGAAATCGGCGTGGTTGCGGTCATGGTTATAGAGCTTGCGGTTGTCGAGCGCCCACTGGCGGGGAGTGAATTCGCCGGGCTGAACATTCCTGCACGCCTGCTCGATCTCATATATCTTCGCGTCGAGCGTGTCGAGCGAGGAGAGTATCTCCGCCTCGAGGAACATCGGACGCACCGCCGCGCCGAACTCCGGCTCGCCGTGGTGTGAGATTATCATGTGCTCGACGAGCATGAGCGTGTTTTCGCTGATGCCGAGCTTCCTTCCGCATCTGTCAACCGCCATCGCTCCGCGCACGAGGTGACCGATAAGATTGCCGTCGGTCGTGTAGCCCGAGGCTATGCCGGTCTGCGCGACGTCGAATTCCTCGGTCTTTGCGATGTCGTGAAGAATGACGCCCGCAAAGAGTAGGTCGCTGTCTATAAACGGATATATATCCGCGACTCCCTGAGCCATGCGGAGAATTGAAAGCGTGTGGTAGAGCAGCCCGCCGCGTATCGCGTGGTGCAGTCTGAACGCCGCCGGCCAGTAGAGCAGCCTGTCTTTGTATTCGTTGAGCAGAGCGGTGACGAGAGTCTTTAATTCCTCGTCCTTGAAATTGCCCGCGACTTTCATCAGCTCGTTGAACATAGCCTCGCCCGAGAAGCCTGCCGAGGGGACAAAATCTTCAATGCGCACGCCGTCCGCTTCTGTCACTTTGCGTATGCGCTCTATCCTCAGCTGCTGCGAGTCGTTGAACGGCTGAATCGTTCCTCGAACTTTTATCAGATCGTTTGCGGCAAATTCGCCGTGAAGCTCCTCTTTGTAGTCCCAGAGCTTTGCGTTTATTTCGCCGTCAGGATCGGCGAGCGTGAGATCGAGATAAGGCACGCCCTTTGCCGTCATCTTGCGGTCGACGGTCTTTATCAGGCAGAAGCCCTCAACGCCGCCGTTTTTATTGAATTGAGTGAAATTCATGCTGTTGCCTCCGTTTGTTTGTCGGGATTAAGTATAACATAAGGCGGCGCGAAATACAACGGAATAAAGCGCTCATCTGTCCGGGATTTTACCCACAGACCGCAAACAGCGCTTTGCAGTCCGTTTAACTGCGCCCGGATATTTGAATCAAGTGTAAACTTTTGATGCGGCGAATATCAAGTTCCGCATAGCTATTGACAAAACACTTTCAAAGTGCGACAATATATACAGCAATCTCAGGGGCGGGGTGAAATTCCCCACCGGCGGTGAAGGCGAAAGCCGAAGCCCGCGAGCCGCGAGAGCGGTTGATCCGGTGCGATTCCGGAGCCGACGGTAAAGTCCGGATGGAAGAGGATGCGAAAAATGCATTTGCGCCCCGCTTATATGGCGGGGCTTTTGCTTTTTCATCTTCCCGGTTGCAAAAATAAAGAGAGGAAGATACTCATGAAAAAAAGCTCAAGACAGAACCTGCGCAAAATAACGGTCATGGCGATGCTCGCGGCGGTTGCCGTGGTGTCGGTGTATTTCATCAAGTTTCCGCTTTTGCCCTCTGCGCCGTTTCTCGAATACGACATTGCGGATGTTCCCGTGCTCATCGGCACGATGCTGTTCGGACCGTCAGCGGGGCTCGTGATCCTGCTCATCACCTCGGCTATCCAGGCGTTTACCGTCAGCTCGTCGAGCCACATTATCGGCTTTCTTATGCACTTCTGTGCGTCGGGCGTGCTCGTGCTGGCATCCGGTCTGATGTACAAAAAAATCGGCGGCAAAAAAGGCATGGCGGCGGGACTCGCGGTCGGCTCGGTGCTGATGACCCTCGTCATGATACCGCTCAACCTTATCTTTACAGGAATCTTCATGGGCACCGGTGTCGAGGCGGTCGTCAAAATGCTCATTCCCGCGATAATCCCGTTCAATCTCATAAAAGCGTGCCTCAATTCCGTGCTCACTTTTCTGCTGTTTATCCCCGTGAATAAAATATACGGAAAGATAAATATAGAGTGAAAAATCAGCACATTCAGAACGAAATATAAGAATAAAAAAGGCACAAATTAAAAGTCATAAAAAGCAATAAGAACGCCGTAAAAATAATCATATACTTTTTAAAGAAATTAAGACGGTTATTTATCCTCAAAATTTACCAGTTATACAAAGTCTATTCCATTTTTTGAGAAAATGGTGTATTATGTGCTTGTATAAAACGGGGGCAGGAAGACCGTGTTTTTGCGGCAAAAAACCGCAGTGCGGCACACGTCAAGCGGACGGGGGTTCGCTTGCGGACGCGGACTCCCGCTCCACGCCTTATGCCGGGCGCCGTCAAGGCGTCCGTACATAATCGACAACCACAAATCTCCTATATTCGGAACGACCCCGGCGGCTTGTGCACCGCAGGGGTCGTTCCGATTTCTGATTGCAAAAACACGACATGCCCTGCGGAAATTTAACCGCAGGGCACTCTCTGTTCTCATTCTCCGGTGAAAAATGGAGGTGAATTTTACTTGTTGATGAAGTCTCTCTTCTGATCCTCGGGGAGGTCGAGACCGAGTGTTCCGCCCGGATTCATCAGGTTGTCGGGATCGAAGTGCTGCTTGAGCGCGCGGTAGATATCCATCTGGTTCTTGCCAATCTGCGCCTCGAGCCACGGAGCGGTCATCTTGCCTATGCCGTGGTGGTGGCTCATTGCCGCGCCGTACTTCTGGATGTTGTCCATGATGCCGCGCTGATACTCGAGATACTCGTCGAGGTCGTTCATCTTCGCTTCAAATATGAAGTAGAGATTTGCGCCCTGGGGATAGAAGTGGGACATATGGGTCATGCATATGGTGTCTGGTCTGCTCTTGCAGAAGCGGCGGACATTCTCATAGACATTGGTGAAGTTATCCCAGTTGACCGAGCACTCGAGGGTGTCAAGCATAAGGCCGTAGTCGCCCATGTCCTCGCGCAGGTAGGGATCGGTGAAGCGACCCTTCTCCCAGCCCTTGGTGACGATGCTGGTAGTGTACATTGCGCCGTGCTTCTTGCATATCTTGTCTATCTGCTTTGCGACGTTCTTGCTGAAGTGCTTCTCGCCCTCGCTCCAGCCGAGCATGAGCACGCGCTTGCCGTCCTTGTAGCCCTTAGCGGCGAGCATCTTGTCAATAACGGTGTCCGCAACGCCGTAGAGGCGGAAAGCTATCGAAGTCTCCTCGGGGTCGGAGAGACGGAAGACCGACGGGAAGCCGAACTCGCCCTGCATTATCTCGCGCGCCGCGTTAAGACCGTTCTCCCAATCCTTGAAAACATAGGAGAACTTCTTGCGGTTCTCAGGCATATACTTGAAAACTCTGAGGGTGACATGAGTGAGGATACCGAAGGTTCCCTCGCTGCCCATCATGATCTGGTCTATGGAAGGACCGGTGGCGTTTCTCGGGAACTCGTCGCTCTTGATGATGCCGATGGGAGTGACATACTCCTGGCTGATGACGATGTCTTCAATCTTGCCGTAATAGCTCGAGTTCTGACCTGCGCCGCGGGTGACAGCCCAGCCGCCGACGGAGGAATACTCGAAGCTCTGCGGGAAGTGGCCGCAGGTATAGGCGCGCTTTGCGCCGAGGGTCGAGACGGCGTTGTTGAGGGTCTCCTCAAGCTTCGGACCGCTCATGCCGGCTTCGACGGTTATTGTCTGGTTGTGCTCGCTGAAGGAGATAACCTTGTTGAAGTTCTTTCTCATGTCGAGCGTGATGCCGCCCTTGACTGCTTCAACACCGCGGGTGACGGAGGAGCCGCCGCCGTAGACATACATCGGAATCTTCTGCTCGCAGCAGTATTTGACAAGTGCGATTATATCCTCGCGGTTCTTGGGATATACGACCGCGTCGGGTACATTCTCGACGATGTGCTTGCGAAGTCTCATGAGGTCGACCATCGTCTTGCCGTATGCGACGGAGAGTCTGTCATAGTTGTCGGTGCTGACGTTTGCCTTGCCGACAATCGCTTCGAGAGCCGCTATCTGGTCGTCACTCAGGCGGCAGGGGATATCATAATCAACTTCTTCGAGACCCATCTCCTGCTTGACCTTGAAGTCGTCGTCGGTCATGTGGAAGGTCTCTTTCATCAGCTCATAGAGCTTTGCGTTCGGAGCCTTGAACGCCTCGGGATCGCCCCATTTGAGAATGGAACGGTAGGATCTTTCGGGTGCTTTCTCATGGTACCAATCGGGTACGAACTTCTTTGATTTACTCACGGTGTTTCCTCCTTGATAAGCTTTATGTTCAGTTCATGTCGGCTGTTGCTACTATATCCGCGCCGAAAACGTCTTTGATAACGACATCTCCGGTGTTCACGCGCTCGCTGAGCTTGAATGCGCGGATGGTTTTCATGGCGTCGAGCAGGTGCTCTTTCGGTATCTCGCAGCTCGTTTTGACGGGCAGGCGGGGCATATCGGAAAACGCGGTGTCGACTGTAGTCGTCAGGGAGCGGGTGGGATTTGTCAGCTCGGTCGTGCCGAATGCGACGCCTCTCTTGCATTTTGCGCCCTGAACATCTATCTTGTCGCCGTCGCGGCTGACCTTCAGACGGCAGCCGTTGGGGCAGACTATACAGACCATTTCGGTGACGTTCACTTTGTGTCAGTCCTTTCGGTTAAAACTCATATTCCATGGAATCGTAGGCGACGAGAAAGCCCTTCTCCGCCGCCGCGGGGACAAATTCGTCGTGGGTCGCTCTGCCGTTGTGGGAGAAGTGGTTGCAGCAGAAAACGGTCTTATCCGTCGCAAGCCCCTCTTTTATCATGCGGTCCTTTGTGTCCGCATCGGCGGAGAGTCCCATGTGACCCTGGCGGTAGTTTTCGAACATGCCCGTGCAGTCTATTGAGACAAAGTCGAATACGGGCTTTTTGCGTTCGAGGTAATCCCAGGTCTCGTCGGGGAAATATCCGGTGTCGTGCGCGTAGAGCATCGTCTTTTCGCCGTTTGATATTATATAGATAAACGGGTCGGTCTTTTGGTCGTGATCCGCCTTGAGCGCGGTCACTGTGTAACCCTCGACCTCAAACGGTTCAAACGCCTTTACGGGGTGCAGCGCGAGAGCATTCTTTTCTGTCAGCGCATCGCACCACTCCATGTCTCTTATCCATTGGAGCGTCGTGTCCGAACCGTAGAAGTTCAGCGGAGTCACCTCTTCGCTCATAAAGTTCGCGAAGCACTCCGGCAGGCGCATCTGAATGTCCTGCGGATAGAGGTGATCCTCGTGCGCGTGGGTGATGAGACAGGATTTTATCGAGATAAGATCGATATTGTCGCGCAGGGTGTGAATGAAAGTGTCGGGGCAAAAGTCGAGAAGCAATCTGTCATCGATTATCGACTGGGAGCGGGTGCGGATGTTTCTGCCGCCCGCCGCCTTCGATTTTCTGCACACCTCACAGCGGCAGAAAATCGCGGGAACGCCCTCTGCTGCCGCCGTGCCCAGATATTTTATCTTCATTTCATGTCCTCCATGCTGACGGTTATCTTGTCTGTAATTCTATCCGAAATATTCTCGGATTTCAAGACTTCCATCTCGGAGGAGGAAAGATTTGCAAACTTCTTGTTTATCAGCGCATCGCTGCCGCTCGCGACGGTGACGGACTGCTTCTTGAACTCGCTGCGCGGTCTGAAGTACATCGTCATGCCGTCCTTTGCCGCCTTGTCGTAATACTGCGGAACAACATAGAGGAACTTCGCTCTGTCGTATTCAACAGGAACTCTGTCGGCTGCATTCTTATCGCCCTTGCAGTATTCGGCGGCGGATTCGCCCGCCTGGTCGCCCGAGAGGGAGACATAATCGACAAGGTCGTTGACGTGCAGCGCATTGCCGCAGGAGAATACGCCGGGCACATTCGTCATCAGCGTCTGATCGACTACCGCGCCTTTCGTTGCGGGATCGAGCCTGACTCCGAGCATCTGCGCCACTTCGTTCTCGGGCAGAAGTCCGACGGAGAGGATGAGCGCATCGCAGGAAATGATGCGCGCGGTGGATTCTATCGGCTGCATCTTTTCGTCTACTTGGCAGACCTCGACCGCTTCAACGCGCTTGACGCCGAAAACCTTTGTGACCGTGGTCGAGAGGTGGAGCGGGATATTGAAATCATGCAGGCACTGGTGAACGTTTCGCGCAAGACCTGCGGGGGTGTCCTTTATCTCGTAGACGCCCTCGACGCTCGCGCCCTCAAGGGTGAGGCGGCGCGCCATTATCATGCCGATGTCTCCGCTGCCGAGAATGACGCAGCGGCGCGTGGGCATCTGACCGAGAATGTTGACGAAATACTGAGCCGTGCCGGCGGTGTATATGCCGGCGGGTCTGTCGCCATGGATGAATACCTGGCGCGAGGTGCGCTCGCGGCAGCCGCAGGCGATAACCACGGCCTTGGAGCGGCAGATGAGTATGCCCTGCGCGCTCTGAACGGTGAGGGTGAAGCCGTCAGCCGTTTTCTCGGCATCTGTTACAAATGCGTTTATTCTGTAGTCTATTCCGAGGGAGAGGAACTCCCTGATGAATCTTCCCGAATACTCGGGGCCTGTCAGGCGCTCGCCGAAGCGGATGAGTCCGAATCCGTCATGCACGCACTGCTTGAGAATACCGCCGAGCTTGTGCTCGCGCTCTATAAGCAGCACGTTTGCTCCGTTCTTGTGCGCGGATATCGCGGCCGCAAGACCTGCCGGGCCGCCGCCGAGGACTATTACATCATATCTGAGTTCAGTCATTGTCGGTGCCCTCCTTTTCAAACAGCAGGTTGCTGTCGTCTCCGCTCTTTGTGACGTCGGTCATCTTCATGCCGGTCTGCTCGCAGATAATGCCGGTGACCAGCGGCATACAGAAGCCGCCCTGGCATCTGCCCATTCCGGGACGCACGCGGCGCTTTATCGCGTCAATTGAAGTCGCGGGAACGGGGGAGTTTATTGCGTCGATTATCTCGCCGCGGCTGATGCCCTCGCAGCGGCACACGACGATGCCGTAATCGGGGTTCTTTTCTATTGCAGCCTGTCTCTCTGCGACCGAGAGCTTCGCCATGACGGGGGTCACTCTGCGGTTCGGGTTGAACTTCTCGTTGGGCACGACTTTCATGACCTTCGAGAGGCGGTCAACGGTTATCTTGCTGATATCCTCGGCTATTGCCGGGGCGCTTGCGAGTCCGGGGGACTGGATGCCGGCGGCGTGGATAAGATTCTGAAGCTTTTCGGAGCCCTCGACTATGAACTCCTCTTCGTATGTCGCGGCGCGCACGCCTGCAAAATATGTTATGACATCGGCTTTCGAGAAGCCTTTTATCAGCGGGAGATGCTTGTTGAGCATCGCGTCGACATTCTCACGCTTTGTCGAGAAATCTTCTCTGTACGGCTGCTCGAATGCGTCGGGACCGACGAGAACATTGCCGTCTATCGTGCGCATAACGCCGCCGCCCTTGGTGTCCGAAGTCGCCTGCGAGAGTCCGATGAGTCCCATCGATCTCTGGACGAGCGGACCCTGCTTCTTGTCGAGTATCGCGAGGTGTCCCTTTCTCGGGTGGATGGTGAAGAAGCGGTCGCCCGCCATCTCGGCTATCTTATCCGAGAACACGCCCGCTGCGTTTATAACAGCCTTGGGGTGAATTGTACCTCTGTTCGTGTGTACCGCAACGATCTTGTCGCCCTCGGTGTCGATTGAAGTTACAATCGTATCGAGCGAGACCTTTGCGCCGTTTTCGACTGCGTTCTCCGCGAACGCAACGGTTAATTTATAGGGCGAGAGCACGCCGGACGACGGAAACTCAAACGCTCCGATAGCTTCGTCTGTTATATTGGGCTCGATGCGGTGGAGCTCCTCGCGGCTTATCTTTCTGCCCTCGATGCCGAGGTGCTTCTCACGGTAGTTGAACACGAGAGGTGAGAAGAAGCCGAAAATCTTCTCACTGTAGAGTATAAGATTGCTCCAGCGCTCGAACGGAACGGAAAGCTCCTTGCACACCTGAGTGTACATTGCGTTTCCTCGCACGTTCATCTCGCCGCGCTTCGTGCCGACATGGGATGCGATGCCGGGATGGATCATGCCGTCGTTTCTCGACGACGCCTGCATTGCAACATCACTCTCTTTGTCGACGAGCAGAACATTGAGCTTGTAGCGTGTCAGCTCTCTTGCGATAGAGCAGCCGATGACGCCGCCGCCGATGATGAGAACATCGGGCTGGGCGCCCTCGAGCGAACCGTCGGTGAATTTCGGCGCGCGTATGGCGGGCTCGGTGAATCCTTTGAGTGAGATATCGTTGAGCACGCCTTTGTAGCCGAACTTTGCGGCAGCCTTGCCGGCCTTGACGATGTCGGTCCATTCGGTCATCTCGCCCTCGAGGCGGATGCACTTGCCGACTTCGGTGCATTCGATTCCGCTGTAGCCTTTTTTTTCGAGCTTGCTGCGGACTTTCTGCACTTTCTGAGCCATATTCATCTCCCCTTTGACTGCGGCGGTGCGCATTTCACGCCGAGCCTCTTCCTATATATAAAAAGTATATATTCAAAGAAAAAGCACAGCGCGTGACGGCAGAGCCGCGATTTTATGTGATTCTTGTTCGGTTGTCCGAACATCTTGACAAAATTATAGCATTATATTAGAATAGTGTCAAGTATATTAAAAAAGTTTATTTTATCTTAATTTATCGGGGAGTTTCTATGGACAGTCTGAGCAGGTTGCCGCTCTATCTGCAGGTCAAAAATTACATAACCTCTATGATAGATTCCGGCGACTATCCGGCTGATTCGAAACTGCCGACGGAAAAAGAACTGATGAAAACCCTCGGCGTAGGCAGGGCGACTGTTCGCTCCGCGCTCTCCGAACTTGAGCATGACGGCAGGATATACAAGCGCCACGGAGTCGGCACTTTCGTCAGCTCCAACAAGTGGATGCCCGCGTTTGAGCCGATAATCTCGCTGACCTATTCGCTCGAAAGGCTCGGGATGGAGATAAGAAACGTCATCATTTCATCGGGGCTCGAATATCCGAAAGGCGAGCTTGCAAAGAACTTTCCGCAGGATAAAAAAATCGGCAGACTCAGCAGACTGCGCCTTGCCGGCGGCGAGACCGTTGCCGTTGAGGACAGTTACTTTACCGAGGAGCTCTATAACACCGTGCGATCCCTCGACCCGGACAAGTCGGTGGCGCACGCGATACTTGACAGCGACGGCGTCGATGTTGACAGAATTGATATGAAAATCGTCCTTCGTATGCCGACCGCAAAAGAGCAAAAGCAGCTGAAGCTCGCACCCGGCGAGCGGGTGGCTCAGCTGACGCGCTGGACCTTCAGTGCAGACAAGGCGATAAATTATGTGCGCTTCGTTATGCGCGAACGCCTTGTTCAAACGCCGTTCGGCGGCTGATTTGTTTATATCGGGCACTTGGCCTGATGATATATAGGAGATCGGACGCATCGCGTCCAACGAGAGGAAAAAGAAAATGAAAGACAAACTCAAAGCGATCGCTTGCCTGGGGCTCGCGGTGTGCGTGGCTTCGGGTCTGTGGGCATGCTCAAAGGAAGATGTGCAGACCGAACCCGAGAGCAGCAACACCACTATCAACTATGTCTACAACGGCATCTATGACATCTCGAATATCCCCGAGGAGACTCTCAGCGGAGAGATGCCGGTGACGGAAATCGAGACGGACACGAACGGAGAGACCTATATCGTCGTTGAACAGCCGGTGCAGACTGTTCAGGACGGCAATGAATCTCCGCACACGACGCTCAAAAGCGGCGGCAGAATAAGCGAAACAGCGGAGCGCCGCAATGTCGAGTCGGTCAGCGTCACCCTTCCGGAGGGCGCAACGATGGCGGATATGTTCGCGATTCTCGAAGCAAAGGGAGTCGCTTCGTTCAGCGCGCTGATGAACACCGCGGTCAACACCGATTTCAGCTATTTTCCGCTCGTAGGCGCGCAGGGTAAGACCGGCAGAGCGTTTGCACTTGAGGGATATATACGCGCGGGCACATATACATTTGTTAAAAATACCGCGCCCGCCGATGTCATAAGTCGACTGCTTCGCAGCATGGAGAGCTTCGTGAGCACTCCGATGCGCCGTCAGATAGCGGCGAGAAATATGAGTGTCGATGAAGCGATAACCATCGCTTCGATAGTTGAAATAGAGAGCGGCGGCGATGTGGCGCAGATGGCGAAGATATCGTCCGTCATTCAGAACAGACTCAAGGCGGGTATGCAGCTCGAGATGAACTCGACCGGCAGATATGTCGACTCGGTCATAAAGAACTACATAAAGAGCGACGACCCGGAAACATACAGCAAATATGAGGAGTATTACAACACCTTCAAGTGCGCGGGTCTGCCCGCGGGACCGATATGCAGCCCCGGCTCGGAGGCTGTGAAGTCCGCAATAAGCCCGCTGGACACAAATTATTTGTATTTCTGCGTCGGAGAGGACGGGATCTACCGCTATGCGGCAACAGCGGAAGAGCACCGAGCCAATCTGATCGCCGCAGGTCTTGCTCCGGCTGAACCGGATATACCGTCTCAGCCGTAACAGGAATCCTATTATATATAAGGAATAAGGGCGCCCGAGAGGGCGGAAGAGGGAGATATCAATATGGACAATGACACAATTCTTACAAACATTTCGAAGCTCGGATCCATGAGCACTGCGATAGGCTGCGAGGCAATGCGCCAGCTGGAAACAGAGTCGGGCAAAAGCAAGGAGGTCTACGCTCATCTCGACAAGCTCTTCACGCTTCTCGACGACCGCAACCCCTATGCGCGCACCCGCGCCTTCGTGCTCATAGCCAAGAATGTTTCGTGGGATTCGAGAAAGAAGATCGACAGGAATATCGACCGGCTTCTCAAAACCGTTGACGCGGAGCAGGCGACAACAGTCCGCCAGTGCATCCAGTCTCTGCCGCTCATAGCGGCTGCAAAGCCCGGACTCAGACAGAGGATAGCCGAGGCTCTGCGCGCGATAAACCCCGAAAAATACCCCGTGCGTATGCGCAGCATACTCACTGAGGATATCAAAATCGCCCTCGCAGCGTCCGAAAAATAAATTTTTTCAAGATTTGAGCGAAAAAACTTGACGAACGGGTATGTCTGTGATAAACTGATTATACCTCTGTGAGAGGGCTATTTTTTTCTGCCCTCATTTTTTGGCCGGTTCAGAGGGAGGCTAATCAAATCCTAAGATATTGGAGGTGCCGTCATGAGAGTAAAGATTACTCTTGCTTGCACGGAATGCAAGCAGCGCAACTACAACACTGTTAAAAACAAGAAGAACACACCGGACAGGCTGGAGATGAACAAGTACTGCCGTTTCTGCAGGAAGCATACTCTCCACAAAGAAACAAAGTAAGTCGGGAGGTATAAGAATGGCGAAAAAAGAGAACACCTCTGCCGCCGCAAAGGTCGCCAAGGCTGAAAAGCAGGCCGCAAAAGGCGCCGAAGACTCCAAGCTTACTTCTGCCCAGAAGGTCGCTAAGGCTGAAAAGTCCAAAGCGAAAGCCGCAAAACCGAAGAATCCCAACGGGAACATCTTCCAGCGTTTTGTCAAGGGCTTCAAGAAGTTCTGGAAGGACTTCAGAGGCGAGATCAAAAAGATCACATGGCCCGGCGCGAAAACCGTTCTCAAGAACACCGGCGTCGTGCTCGTTTCGGTCGCTGTTGTCGGCGTAGTTATCTATGCCATCGACCAGGGTCTGTCTTTCCTCGTATCCAAGCTTATTGAGCTTGCCCAGAAGACCGGCGAGAACAAGGAAACTGCCGCCGCGATCCTGAGCATGATCAATCTCGGCTTATAACGGAGGAAAACGCGATGTCTGCTGATGCCAAATGGTATGTGGTGCACACCTATTCCGGCTACGAGAATAAGGTCGCCACGAATATCGAAAAAATGGTCGAGAACCGTAAAATGCAGGATCAGATCCTTGAGGTTCAGATTCCCACCGAGATCGTCACCGAGATAAAGGACGACAAAAAGCGCGAAGTTGAGCGCAAGCTCTTTCCCGGCTATGTGCTTGTCAAGGCAGCTGTTACCTATGACGAGAACAACGTTCCCTCTATGAGCGACGACGCATGGTTCGTGATCAGGAATACCAGAGGCGTGACCGGATTCGTCGGCCCCGAGAGCAAGGCTACTCCGCTCTCCGATGATGAGGTTCTCAAGCTCGGCGTTGAAAAGAAGAGCATTGAGGTCGAATATAAGGTGGGCGATACCGTGAGGATCACGGATGAACGCCTTGAGGGCTTCTCCGGCACGGTCACGAAGATCGATATGGATAACGAGACTGTTACCGTCTCCGTTTCCGCGTTCTTCGGAAAAGAGACGTCTGTCGAGCTTGAGCTCGATCAGGTCGAACTCGAAAAGTAATTTTTATCCCGGTAATACGGACTTTATGTCCTTATTATAGCGCTTTATGCGCGCGGAGCTTCGGCTCCCGTGGGAGGGGATGTTTCCCCGACATTTACCACATTCTTATGGAGGTGCAAGTCATGGCACAGAAAGTTGTTGGCTTAATCAAATTGCAGATTCCCGCCGGTAAGGCAACTCCGGCTCCGCCCGTCGGCCCCGCGCTCGGTCAGCACGGCGTCAACATCATGGCGTTCACAAAGGAATTCAACGAGAGAACGAAGAATGACATGGGTCTTATAATCCCCGTCGTCATCACCGTCTATGCGGATCGTTCCTTCACATTCGTAACAAAAACTCCGCCCGCCGCGGTCCTCATCAAGAAGGCTTGCGGAATCGAGAGCGGTTCAGGCGTTCCCAACAAGACAAAGGTCGCAACGATCACTACCGAGCAGATCAGAAAGATCGCCGAGCAGAAGATGCCCGACCTCACCGCTGCAAACATCGAGACCGCTATGAGCATGATAGCCGGTACCGCACGCAGCATGGGCGTCACAGTTGCTGATTGATGCTTCCTGTGGGAGGAAGAATCCGATTTAACCACACGATTGGGAGGAAACTATAATGAAACACGGTAAGAAATACAACCAGGGCGCTCAGCTTGTTGACAGAGCTGCCCTTTATGAGCCCAGCGAGGCTCTTGACATAGCCGTTAAGACTGCAACGGCAAAGTTCGATGAGACTGTCGAAGTCCACATCCGCCTGGGTGTTGACTCCCGCCACGCTGACCAGCAGGTCAGAGGCGCTGTCGTTCTTCCGAACGGCACCGGCAAGAAGGTTCGCGTAGCCGTCTTCGCTAAGGGCGCAGACGCTGAGGCTGCAACCGCCGCAGGCGCTGAGATCGTCGGCGCTGAGGATCTTGTCGCTAAGATCCAGGGCGAGGGCTTCATGGATTTCGATGTCGCTATCGCTGCTCCGAACATGATGGGTCTCGTCGGCCGTCTCGGTAAGGTTCTCGGCCCCAGAGGTCTTATGCCCAGCCCCAAGGCAGGCACGGTTACCCCCGATGTCGCCAAGGCTGTCAACGAGGCTAAGGCCGGTAAGATCGAGTACCGTCTCGACAAGACCAACATCATCCACTGCCCCATTGGCAAGGCTTCCTTCGGCGCTGAGAAGCTCGGTGAGAACTTCAACACCCTGCTCGACGCTATAGTCAAGGCTAAGCCCGCTTCGTCCAAGGGTCAGTATATCAAGTCCTGCGTCGTTGCTTCGACCATGGGCCCCGGCATCCGCATCAACCCCTCTAAGGTTCTCAACGCGGGCTCTGCCGAATAAAAAAGTTATTGACACGCGCCAGTTCGTGTGTTAATATAATAAAGCTGTTCTAACCAAAGACAGCAGGTGCAACGGGCTTTAGGCCCGGCATAAGGTGAAAACCGCCTGCCGAGGAAAGGAAGCTGCGCGCAGTACAGCTGCGTATTATGCAGATATTCAACCCTTTTCCCAGCTTGCGGAAGAGGGTTTTTCCTTTTGCCTTTGCAACCACCATTTCCGGAGGTGAAACTATGCCAAGCGAAAAAATTCTTGAACAGAAGAAGCAGATCGTGAGCGATCTTGCAGACGCACTCAGCTCTTCCGTCGCAGGTGTTATCGTTGACTACAAGGGTATCACTGTTGAGGACGACACAAAGCTGCGTAAGGATCTTCGTGAGGCGGGCGTCAAGTACGCAGTCGTCAAGAACACTATCCTCAAGCTTGCAGCCGAGAAGGCCGAGCTTTCCGAGATCGACGATGTTCTTGAGGGCACAACCGCTATCGCAACCAGCGCGGAGGACTACACCGCTGCTGCCCGCATCCTTTGCAAATTTGCAAGCACCAGCAAGACCTTCACTGTTAAGAAGGGCTTCCTGGACGGTAAGGTCATAGGCGTCGACACTGTCGAGAGCCTTGCAAAGCTGCCTTCAAAGGACGTGCTTCTTGCTACCGTCTGCAACGCGTTCAACGCACCCATCGCCGCTTTCGCCAGAGCTATGCAGGCTCTTGTTGAAAAGGGCGGCGCAACCCCGGTTCCCGCTGAAGAGGCGGCAGCCGAAGCTTAAAGAAAAAGCTAACTTACTAATTGGAGGTAATTCAAAATGGCAAACGAGAAAATTACAAGCATTTTAGAGACTCTTGACACCCTTACCGTTATCGAGCTTTCCGAGCTCGTCTCCGCTGTTGAGGAGAGATACGGTGTTTCCGCTGCTGCTGCTGTTGCTGTTGCTGCTCCCGCTGAGGGCGGCGCTGCTGCTGCTGAGGAGCAGACCGAGTTCGACGTTATCCTTACTTCTGCCGGCGCTGCTAAGATCAACGTCATCAAGGCTGTCCGTGAGATCACCGGCCTTGGCCTGAAGGAAGCTAAGGAGCTCGTTGACGGCGCTCCCAAGGCTGTTAAGGAGAAGGTTTCTGCTGACGACGCTGAGGCTGCTAAAGCTAAGCTCGAAGAGGCAGGCGCAACTGTCGAGGTTAAGTAATTTAACTTTGAATAACAAAAACTGCTGTGGGTATCCCATGGCAGTTTTTTATTTTAATCGGACTGCGGGACACTTTGCCGAAAAGTGTTGCCCGCAGTTTTATTTTTCGGATAATTTGTATTAAATGAGCGCAGTTCTTTGCCGTTTTATATTTACTTTTTATTCGGATGTATGATATAATCACTTTATATGGCGTGCGTTCGACACGCGTTGACTCATTTGAAACTAACTCATTTTTATAAATATCAAGTGAAAATTGGAGGTTTTTTAATGAAACACGCAGATCTCATCTCGCAGATGACGCTGGAAGAAAAAGTCGCGTTCTGCTCCGGCAGCGACTATTGGCACACCGCATCCATCGAGCGTCTGGGCATCCCTTCCATACTCTGGAGCGACGGCCCTCACGGTATCCGCAACAGCGTAGGCACCCATGATAAGGACGAGCCCAAGAAGAAGGATAAGAAGGGCGAAGGCATGGATGCGCTGCTCGGCGGTATTCCGGCAGTCTGCTATCCCACCGCGGCGACTACCGCCTGCTCATGGGATCCCGAGCTTATCTACGGCATGGGTGAGCTCCTCGGCGAGGAGTGCATAGCCGAGAAGGTGTCCGTCCTGCTCGGACCCGGAACCAACATGAAGCGTTCGCCCCTCTGCGGCAGAAACTTCGAGTATTTCTCGGAGGACCCGTATCTTGCCGGCAAGATGTCCGCCGCTTTTATAAACGGCGTTCAGTCCAAGGGTATCGGCACTTCGCTCAAGCATTATGCGGTCAACAGCCAGGAGACCCGCAGAATGACCGTCAGCGCGGTTGTTGACGAGAGAACTCTGCGCGAGATATATCTCACCGCTTATGAGATAGCCGTCAAGGAGTCTCAGCCCTGGACCATCATGTGCATGTATAACCGCCTCAACGGCGTCTACGGCGCAGAAAACAAGTGGCTCCTTACCGATGTCCTCCGCCATGATTTCGGCTTTGAGGGCATGATAGTCACCGACTGGGGCGCAGAGAACGACCGCGTTCTCGGTCTGCTCGCAGGTCAGAACCTCGAGATGCCCACCTCGAACGGCGACGGCAACAGAAAGATATATGACGCAGTCAAGCGCGGCGAGATCAGCGAGGACTTCCTCGATGAGATGGTCGACGGCGTTGTTGATGTTATCATGCGCGCAAAGGAAGTTCTTGCAGACGGCAAGGGCTACAATGCGGGTGAGCATCACGCGGCGGCACGCAAGATTGCGCGCGAGAGCATGGTGCTTCTCAAGAACGACGACAATATCCTGCCCCTGAGCAAGAAGGCAAAGGTCGCAGTTATTGGTCAGATGGCAAAGAAGCCGCGTCATCAGGGCGCCGGCAGCTCTCTTGTCAACTCTATAAAAATCGACAGCGCATATAACACCATGTTCGAAGAGGGCATCGATGTTATCTATGCCGACGGCTACGCAATGACGAAGAAGGAGAAGAAAAATTCTCCCGAGACTTACATAGCCGATGCAGTCGAAGCTGCAAAGAAAGCGGATGTCGCAGTTCTGTTCATCGGTCTTACCGACGAGTTCGAGTCTGAGGGCTTCGACAGAACCCATCTTCGCATTCCGCCCGAGCATGTCGCACTGCTCAGCGCTATACGCGGAGTTACCGAGAACATCGTTGTCGTCCTTGCTGGCGGCGCAGTTGTCGAGATGCCGTGGATAGGCGAGACAAAGGCTCTGCTCAACAGCTACCTCGGCGGCGAGGCGAGCGGCAGCGCAGTCACCGATATCCTTTTCGGCGATGTCAACCCCTCCGGCAAGCTTGCCGAGACTTATCCGTTCTCACTCGAGGATACTCCCTGCTACAACAACTTCCCCGGCCATACCGCGACTGTCGAGTATCGCGAGGGTCTGTATATCGGCTACCGCTACTATGACACCGCAAAAAAGAACGTCCTGTTCCCGTTCGGCTTCGGTCTGTCCTACACCACTTTCGAGTACAGCGACCTCAAGGTCTCTGCGGACAGCATCAAGGATACCGACACTCTCAAGGTCTCCTTCAAGATAAAGAACACCGGCGACAGAGACGGCGCAGAGGTTGCCGAGCTCTATGTTGCCCAGGAAAACAGCACCATCTTCCGCCCCGAGAAGGAACTCAAGGGCTTCAAGAAAGTTTTCCTCAAGGCCGGAGAAGAGAAAGAAGTCGAAATCGAACTCAGCAAGCGTGCGTTTGCGTTCTACGATGTCGATCTCGGCGACTGGCATGTTGAGACGGATAATTATAAGATCCTCGTCGGCGCATCGAGCCGCGATATCCGCCTCGAGGGCAGTGTAAAGGTCGAGAGCACCGTTGACGCCCCCGTCAAGGATCTCAGAGAGACCATGCCCGCTTATTATTCGGCGGATGTTATGAATGTCCCGGACGATCAGTTCAAGGCTCTTCTCGGCCACGAGATTCCCGAGAGCGAGATCCACGACTATCCGAATCTGACATTCGCCAACACTCTTGAGGACTCCGCCTGCGGCAAGAACGGCGCGAAGCTCTGCAAGATGCTGCGCAAGTTCGTCGGCAGCGAGGGCATGGCGTGCTCCATCGCGCTCCAGACTCCCGTCAAGAACTTCGTCTCCATGAGCATGGGTGTGTTCAGCGAGGAACTCGGACATCAGCTGCTCGATATCCTCAACGACAAGAAGCCTATGGGACGCGGCATACTCGTCCTTATAGGCAAGGCGATCCCCGCCGTTGTCAAGGGACTTCCGAACCTGCTCAAGAACATCTGATAGACTCAAATTCAATTATCCGCTGCAATTTGTGCGGCGGATAATTTTTTGCGCTAAAAACCCTGTTGACTTTATCATGCTATAGAGAGTAAACTTTATCTATCAGTGCTTCGGAGGTCTGAAAATGAAAAACAAAGACAGCGTGGAGCTTATAGAATACACAAAGGCGCAGGATGCGCTCAACTGCGTTACCCACGCTCTCGGCGCAGTGCTCGGCGCGGCGGTGCTCATTCTGCTGATCAAAAAGGCAGCGCCGTTTAGCAGCGCGAGATATATGACAGCGGCCGTAGTCTACGGACTTTCGATTATTTTGCTCTACAGCGCGTCGGCAGTCTATCACGGCTTGCCGCAGGGCGAAGCGAAGCGGACAGCCCGTCTCGTTGATCACTCTGTTATACCGATTTTGCTCGCCGGCACTGCGACCCCGTGCTCGCTCATAACGCTCTATAATCACAACAAAATCTGCTGTGCCGTAGTGCTCCTGCTCGGCTGGGGAAGCGTGCTGTTCGGCTTTATCGCCAAGCTGTTCTTTTTCCAAAAGACGAAAGCCGCGTGCGTCGCGGTCTATATAATCGCAGGCGCGGTGATGCTCTCCTGCTCGCTTGCGGTTATAGACGAGATAAATGTCCATGCGCTCCTGCTTCTCGTGTTCGGATGTGCGGTCTATCTCTTCGGTTCGATATTCTGCGCCGTCGGCAGAAAGCACCCGTGGTTCCATGTGCTGTTTCATATGTTCATGGTCGCGGGCAGCATGATACACGCCTATGTGATATACGAATATGTTTTCATAGTTGCGTGATTGTTTAAATTTAAAATAAAAACAAAAGCGGCGGTTAAAAATTTAATTGCCGCTTTAAAAATTTTGTAAGATTTTGAGTTTAGCGCAGTCTTATATATGAAAGGAGGCGGCAGAGTGACGGAGTTTGAAAAAATATACCGTGATTATTTCGACGATGTGTTTCTTTATATCAAACGACTTTCGGGCAGCGAGGATATAGCCGAGGATATCACGAGCGAAGCTTTCTATAAGGCCATGCGTTCGATAAAAGGCTTTCGCGGCGAGTGCGACATCCGCGTTTGGCTGTGTCAGATAGCAAAAAACTGCTATTATACTTATCTCAAAAAAGCCGCTCGGACGGATAGCGTCGATGATTCCGTTCTCTTCAACCTGCCCGCCTTTGAAGGAAACGCCGAAGAGCAGATATTGAAGCGCGATGAGGCAATGAGGGCGCGGAAAATCCTGCGCTCTATTCCCGACCCGTACAGAGAGGTGTTTATGTGGCGCGTATTTGCGCAGCTCAGCTATAAGCAGATAGGCGAGCTGTTCGGCAAAACCGAAAACTGGGCGTGTGTCACTTATTATCGGGCGCGCGGCATGATAAGAACAGGATTGGAGGAGAACGAAAATGAGAAATGAGTGCAATATCATTCGCGATATTCTGCCGCTGTATGCTGATAAAATGGTGAGCGCGGACACGAAATCTTTCGTTGAAGAGCATCTTGTCGGGTGCGCCGAGTGCCGCGCGGAGCTCGAAAAGCTGAAAGTCGCCGATGTTATTGAGTCTGCCGTTTCGGATGCGGAAAATGATGACGAAAAGCGGCTCAAAGCTTTTGCAGGGAAGATTAACAGGAAAAGACATATTGTGATATCCGCATTTGCGGCAGTTCTGTTGATCATCTTTTTGCTCGGCGGCAGTCTGATATCATCCGCAAAATTCGGTACGGCGAATTTTTTTGCTGCCGCCAACGGATTTGTGCAGGTGACGGCTGCCGACAGGGAATATGTTGAAATACAACGCTCTCCGAGAGTAGTTGTCGCCCGACCGGACTATGAGCTGTTCGCGGAATATATGAAAAATCGCGGCTTCAGCGAAGTCGAGCAGTTCGGCTCGCAGCATATTTTTTCTGACGGAGAGAGGACAGAGAGAGTCATTTATTATCAAAACACGTATTTTTCCAAATGGATTTGGGATTGATACTTTTGCGGAGAATCGGAAAAAAGCTTTACTCATGGGGCTTAACTCTGATATAATATACAATGTGTAAATTTATCTCAGGAGGGACGCCGATGAAACACGATTACCACGGAAAACCGGCTTCGCTTTCAGCGCGTCTTATGCGCGTCGCGAGACGGTACAAAAGAGAAGACAGCCCCGAAAAGGCGGCGGAGCTTGCGGCTCTGCCTAAGAGAGAGCTCGACGAAGGCGAGAAGCAGCGCCTGCCGAAGTTCATAGCGCCCCGCGATGTCACCTGCTTTTGCGTTGACGATAAAAATGTGCTGTGGATAGGCACAAACGAGGGACTTTGGCGCATAGACGAGAGCGAAAAGGATGAGCTCGACCGCGTGCAATGCTTCAGAGCCGACGCCTGCATGTTTGATAATAATGTCAAAGCTGTTGAACCGGACGGCAAAGACGGCGTGTGGGTGCTGACCGAAACCGGCGTTTCGCACATTGAGATGCGTCTGCTCTCGGTCGAGCACAAGGCGAATCTTCATTCCGCCATGGACGAGAGAATAGTTCAGCGCCGCGGAATGCTCAGCGGCACTGATTGGAGCGCCGAGAGAAACCGCTGGGTGCCCCACGAGTCCGACAACGACGGACTCTGGACTGCTCTTGTCGCCATGGGAGACATCTGCCGCTACGGCGTGATGAAGAACGACCCGAAATATACCTCCGAGCAGATAGAGCACGCACGCAAAGTTGCGACCCGCTGGACGGAGGCCGTGCTCCTGCTCGAATACATTCCCGCATGGAAGGGCAAAGTCGCGGCATTTGTCCGCTACAATGAGCCCGGCACAAACCGCGCCTCAAAAGGCTATCTTAAGCGCGGCAGGGAGGGAAAATTGAACATCCCCGATGTCGGACCCGCAGGCTTTATCCATGCCGAGCTCGGCCCCGTCGATGAGGATGACTGGGCAGAGCGCGACGCGGTGCCGGAGATAGTATTCCGCAATGTCGAGGGTTATATAGCGCGCTCTTATCATGTCACCGACCCCGTCAACGACCCGATACCGTTCCATGACGGCGTTTTCTTCAAAAAAGTCTATGACCCCGACGGAAAGCTTGTCAGCGTGCGCGTGCCCACGAGCAGCGACAAGGGCGATGATCTGCCCGGACTGCTTACCGTTGACAGCTCGCTCGAAATACCCGAGCGCCTGCGCCGCCTCTATGCGGACGAAATCGACCCCGCGACCGGCAAGCACTGGGGCGACGACGATATAGTCTATAAATGCGACACCTCGAACGATGAGCTTACCGGACACTATGCGATATGGCAGCTCGCCTATGACATACTCGGCGAGGACGACCCGGAGCTCCGCGAGATAATCGCGACGATAGCCGAACGCCACGCCCGCCACTTCGCGGACAACGACTATGCCCACACAGACGCGGGCGGTCAGCCGACCTCATGGGCGCGCATGACGAGGGAATATTATCTCAACCGCGACTGCGAGGGCTACGAGGACGGACCGCTCGGCACGATGATCCTGCTCCAGCTGTTTAAAGTAGCGCATCATGTCACAGGCAACGAGCGCTGGGATAAAGAATACCGCAAGCTCGCGCTCGAAGAGCCCTATCGTTACGCCGACCTCGCCTGCGAGCACTACGAGCGATATGAAAACAAGATAAAAGAATTTCTGCACAACGAGGAGCTTGACTCCGAGACGCTGTTCCCGATGGTCGTCAAGACGATGAATTATTCCGACACGCGCATGGCGGCGATAGTCTATTACACCATGTCGCAGCTCGAGGATGATCCGATACTGCTCGAAAAGTTCAGGCGCGGCGCGGACTGCTGGTGGAGGCTCGAAAAATACGGACGCGATATAGAGTGGTCGCTCGTCTATCAGCTGATGTACCCCGACGAGGAGAAATATGACGCATTCGGCAGACCCTGCAAAGATGTTCTCGCATGGCAGGCTTCCCGCTATCCCGTCAGCTCCCGCGAGATATTTATCGACAACACCACGCGCCCCGATGCCCGCGAAGAGGACGGCATGCTCTGGTATAAAAACACCGAGAAGCCGATACCCTATGCCGTTGCAATGGATGAGCGCGGCGGCACGGGCACTGATTTCTTCCATGCCCGCCAGGGAAGATGGGACAATAGCATCGGCGTCAACGGCTCATACAATCTCATCATGCCCTATTGGATAGGCCGCTACAACGGTCTGCTCAAAGAGGAGAGCGCGGGCGGCGATATCACCGCCGACGAGCTCGAGGAGATACTCAGAACGCAGTAAAAATTATTTGAAAAAGAACGGATAAAATAACCGAGCCGCAGCAGTTCAATCTGTTGCGGCTCGGTTTATAATTTACTGGTGGGGTGGGTATATAAATTGGATTTTGTCGCAGAATCCCATTTCAACTATCTCAATTTCTTACTCAGACACCACTCTGCCCAATTTTCTGTTCTGTAGAATTTGCCGGACATCGTGTGTCCGTATTTGTCCCAGCGGGTGTATTTTATGTCTGCGCCGAGTTTCTTGAGCTCGGCGACGCAGTAATCATCGCTGTCTATTTTTACATTTGTGTCGTCCGATGAATGTGCCGCCCAGATAGGCGTTTTGACTAATCGCCCAATATCATATTTTTCATAGTCACGATCCAGGCACAAGCCGCCCATCACGGGCACTGCCGCCGCGAAATATTCGGGGAAAAGATAGATAAGCTGCCAGACACAGCAGCCGCCGAATGAAGTGCCTATAATATATATGCGCTTTCTGTCGAAATCCGCAGGAAACGCATCCACAAGCCTCTTTATCGATTTTATGTAATTCTGCATCGCTTCGCCTCTGTTTGAGCCGAAAGGTGCCTGCGGCAAAAGAATATTGCAATCTGTTTTTAATAGCTGCTTGTACAACGGTATGTTGTCAAACAGCTGCTTTAAGTTGTCACTGCCCATTGCCCCCGCGCCGTGTAAGAGAACAAACAAAGGCTTGTTTTTATCTTCGCTTGCGCGAAACCGGAAAGGGAAGCATATTTTATTCTCTCGGTCGGTGTATTTATAGGCTGAAAATCTGCCGCCGGATACTTTCTTTATGCCGTCGCCGCTGCGACTGAGTTTTTTCTCAATATTCGCGGCTGCTCTGTTTTGCTTTTTCTTGTAGCGCTTATAGTATCTGTACGCCTTCGTGATCGAATTGGGCATTTTGCCCTTTTTCTCGACGGAGCCTTGCGACAGTATATATAAATATCTGTCGCTGCCCTCAAGCTGAGCTTCTTTTAAAAGGCTTTTGATTGTGTCAAGCTCGCTTTCATCGAAAGCTATGAGAGCCAAGCCCATATCCGACGAGCCTTTTTCAATATAGGGCTCGAAAGGCGCAATGTCGCAGAAATCGTTGTCAACAAGACAGCGGAACCTCAAGTTGCTCATAAAATCACCGTATATTCAGAATGTGCATTCACATGGCATGATTATTTTTTCAGATACTCCGCATACTGCCTGTAAAGCTCCGCCGAGCTCTCGTGCCCGGCGAACGAGCCGGAATCCTCGGGATTCATCAGCCCGATATACTGATATCCGATTATCTTGTCCGCATACGGCGCGACGTTCGCTATCTGCCGCTCGATTCGTTTGAAATCGGCGGGGAGCAGTGCGCTTTTGTAGACCATGCCCTCGAAATCGAACAGCTCGATATCCGCCCAGAGTGCGGCACGACCGGCTTTATCATGGGCTTTTTTGAGGCGCTCAAATATTCTCTCGCTCTGCCACACGCGCGTCTTCTTGACCCCGATTTCGTCCTGATACGCTATGAAATCGACATCGAGCGAGGTGAGCGCGTCGATATATTTTGAGTTTGTGAGTGTGAGATTAGTGCCGTATGGCGCGATAAGTGTCTTTTTGTCGGGCGTTATCTCGCGGCAGCGGGCGGAGCAGAGATTGACATATTTCATGAAATTCCCCGAAAAGCGCAGGATTATACAAGTTTCGTCCGGGAAATACCAGCCGTAGAAGCTTTTGTGCCGCGCGTATTTTTCCGTCAGCTCATCCATGGCTTTAAACGAGCGGTCTATTACCTCGCTCGAGGTTATGTTGACTCCGGGCTTCGTCCAGTCGCCATAAAAGCCGTTGCCGAGGAAAACCTTTATGCCGCATTTGTCCGCCTCGTCGAGCACCGCCTCGATAGGGTCGGCGCAGGGAATATCCGCCAGCGGAAAAACGGACGACTCAAAATAGCAGCGGTCATAGAGTGCCGTTGCCATAACGACTATGTACTCCATTTTGAGCGCCGCTATCTCGCGAACCTTTTCGCGCCAGTTTTCGGCGGTAAAGGAGTCGAGAGCGGGGTTCCAGTATTTGCCCTCCGCCGTGTTGTGATGGTGAATTTCAAAAAAAGTTCCGTCAATTCCTCTTGACATAAAAGCACCTCCGTGTTCTTTCTAAATTATATCACGCCGCGACCCGTCAGGCAACGGTTTTCGGTGTCCGATATCAAACCGAGCGAAAACGCAAAATCTTCAAAAAATTCTTTACAAATTGATTGATTACTGATATAATACCGTTGTATGCGTCCGCTACTCGGCTTATGGATTAAACCTCAAAGAGGTTTTCACCGGCCTTTTGCTGGGTTACGGAGCAAATATTAAAATGAGGTGAAAAGAAATGACTCAGGCAGAAAAAACCGCAATTATGCAGGAGTACGCTATCCATGAGGGCGACACCGGTTCTCCGGAGGTCCAGATCGCTGTTCTCACCAAGAGAATCCGCGACCTGACAGAGCATCTCAAGGAGCATCCGAAGGATCATCATTCGCGCCGCGGCCTTCTCAAGATGGTCGGTCACAGACGCAATCTCCTGGCATACCTTCAGAAGGTTGACATTGAGCGCTACCGTGCGATCATTGCCAGACTCGGTATCCGTAAATAATTGCACGACGAGCAGGCAGGAGTTTATTTCTGCCTGCTTTTCTGAACTTACAATCGACAGACTGCAACGGTTTTAGCAGTGAATCGGGGCTCCGGGAAGCCGGGGAACGGATTTATTGCTAAGTCCGGGGGTCTGTGGAAATAAATACAAAGAGGTAAAACTATGTTCGAGGATTTCAAAAAGTTTGAAACTGAAATCGCCGGCAGACCCTTCGTTGTTGAAGTCGGCAAGATGGCTCAGCTCGCAGGCGGTTCGTGCCTCGTCCGTTACGGCGAGACCGACGTGCTCTGCACCGCAACCATGGCTGCAAAGCCGAGAGAGGGCGTGGATTTCTTCCCGCTTTCAGTTGATTTTGAAGAGAAGCTCTATTCCGTTGGCAAGATTCCCGGCTCGTTCCAGCGCCGTGAGGGCAAAGCGAGCGAGAAGGCAACTCTTGCATCGAGAGTTATCGACAGACCCATCCGTCCTCTGTTCCCCAAGGATATGAGAAATGATGTCAGCGTCGTGGCTACCGTTATGTCGGTCGATCCCGACTGCCAGCCCGAAATCGCCGCTATGCTCGGCGTTTCCATCGCGCTCTCCATTTCCGAGATTCCGTGGGACGGCCCGATCTCCGGCGTGAGCGTCGGCCTTATCGACGGCGAGTATGTTATCAACCCCACCGAGGCTCAGCGTGAAGTCAGCCGCATGGCTGTCACCGTCGCTTCCACCTCCGACCTCGTCGCAATGATCGAGGCAGGCGCAAAGGAAGTCACCAATGACGAGATGTTCGACGGCATCATGTTCGCCCACAAGGAGAACCAGCGCATCGTCGAGTTCATAAAGGGCATCCAGGCTGAAGTCGGCAAGAAGAAGATCGACTTCCCCTCAAACGATCCCGCGCCTGAGATGTACGAGGCTATCAAGGATTTCGCTATCGACGATATCCGCGTCGCTCTTGACACCGATGACAAGCGCATCCGTGACGAGCGCCTCAAGCCCATCTATGAGAAGGTTCATGAGAAGTTCGACGAGATTTATCCCGACGAGATAGAGAAGATCGATGACTGCCTTTACAAGACCCAGAAGTTCGTCGTGCGCCGCTGGCTGCTTGACGACGGCAAGCGCGTTGACGGCAGAGGCATCGATGAGATTCGCCCGCTTGCGGCTGAAATCGACCTGCTTGACAGAGTTCACGGCTCGGGTATGTTCACTAGAGGCCAAACTCAGGTTCTGACCGTCACCACCCTCGGCCCCGTCAGCGATTCTCAGATTCTTGACGGCATCGACGGCGAGGACACCAAGCGCTATATGCACCACTACAACTTCCCCTCGTACTCGGTCGGCGAGACCAAGCCCTCGAGAGGCCCCGGACGCCGCGAGATTGGTCACGGTGCTCTTGCAGAGCGTGCTCTTCTGCCCGTTATCCCGAGCGTTGAGGAGTTCCCGTACTGCCTGCGCCTTGTCTCCGAGGTTCTTTCGTCCAACGGCTCGACTTCGCAGGCTTCTATCTGCGGCTCGACCCTTTCACTTATGGCTGCCGGCGTGCCGATAAAGGCTCCCGTTGCCGGTATCTCCTGCGGACTTGTTACCGAGGGCGACCGCTTCATGACCATGGTCGATATCCAGGGTCTTGAGGACTTCTTCGGCGACATGGACTTCAAGGTCGGCGGCACCAAGAAGGGTATCACCGCTATCCAGATGGATCTTAAAATACACGGTCTGACCCCCGCTATCATCCGCGAGGCTCTTGACAAGACCTACAAGGCACGCTGCTACATCCTCGATGAAGTCATGCTGCCCGTTATCTCCGAGCCCAGAAAAGAGCTCTCCAAGTATGCTCCCAAGATGCTCACCACCAAGATTGACACCGAGAAGATCGGCGATGTCATCGGTAAGCAGGGCAAGGTTATCCAGAAGATCTGCGCAGAGTGCAACTGCAAGGTCGACGTTGAAGAGGACGGAACCGTCTTCATCTCCGCTATCGACATTGACGATGCGAAGCGTGCTCTCAATATGGTTGAGACCATCGCGAACGATCCCGAGGTCGGCGCTATCTACAAGGGTGTTGTTACCCGCCTGATGGACTTCGGCGCATTCGTTGAGATCGCTCCCGGCAAAGAGGGTCTTGTCCACATCAGCCACCTTGATGTCAAGCACGTTGACCGTGTTGAGGATGTCGTTGCTGTCGGCGACGAGGTCATAGTCAAGGTTCGCGAGATAGACGACCAGGGCAGACTCAACCTCTCCCGCAGAGACGCTCTTATCGAGGTCGAGGGACTTGTTCCCGAGAACGACCTGTCCGAAGAGCCCCGCAGAGCTCCCAGAAGGGACAACCGCGGCGGCAGAGACGGCGGAAGAAGAGATAACCGTGGCGGCAGAGGCGGCCACGGCGGAAAGAGATATTAATCTCTGATATAAAAATTAACAAAGACCGCTGTATCACAAGATACGGCGGTCTTTTGATATAGCAAAAACGGAACTGCAACTATTGCCGCAGTTCCGCATTTTTATTTGTGATATTTTCCGCCGCTCGATATCATGAACGCGCGGTAGATCTGTTCGAGCAGCATCACACGCGCGAGCTGATGCGGGAATGTCATTTTCGACATCGAGAGCTTGAAGTTCGCGCGGCGCTTGACCTCGTCAGTTAGCCCGTGCGAGCCGCCGATAATAAAAACAAGGTTTCCGCTCCCGCCGACTGCCGCCTGCTCAATATCGCGGCTAAGCTCCTCAGAAGAGAGCTGCTTGCCCTCAATGCACATCGCGTAAACGCGCACCGACTGGTGAATGAGCTGCAAAATTCGCTTTCCCTCGTCCGCGAGAGCCGAGTCTATCTGCGCCCTCGACGGGTCGTCCGGGATACGTGCGGGGGTCAGCTCCGTTATTTTCAGCTTGCAGAATGCCGAGAGCCGCTTTGAATATTCGGCGCATGCGCCGCGCAGGTAGTCCTCCTTGAGCTTGCCGACGCATATAATATCTATGTTGTACATCTTACCCTCCGTTTAAAAGCTTATCGCCTTTCCGTTGTCGCCCGCGACGCCGAGCAGATAGTCGCTGCCCGCCTTTGCACCGTGGATGGTGAACGCCGAGTGGGTCGTCTCATACGCGAGGTCGGGCGTGTTGTTCTGCTTGCTCAGATGCCCGAGCATGAACCGCACCGTGCCAGAGTCGAGGAGCTTCACCGCCGCGTCGGAGCACGCCGTGTTTGAAAGATGCCCTATGTCCGAGAGTATGCGCTGCTTGAGCGGATAGGGGTATGGTCCGCGCCGCAGCAGGTCTATCTCGTGGTTCGATTCGAGCATCACGAGGTCGCTGCCGTAAATCGCGTTCATCACCGTGTCGGTCACATGACCGAGGTCGGTCGCTATAGATATACGCCTGCCGTCCGGCGTGACCGCTGTGTAGCCGCAGCTCTGCGCGGCGTCATGCGGCGTTGCAAAGGGCTTCACATATATCCCCGCCGCCTCCGCGCCGCTCTCGTCTATCTCGCGCGCGGTGAACTTGCCGTTGAGTATGCCTATGGAGTCGAGCGCCCTGAGCGTGCCCGCCGACGCATAGACATCAATATTTCTGCTGCCTGCAAAGACCCGCAGCCCGTTTATGTGGTCGGAGTGCTCGTGGGTGATGAAAATCGCGCTGATGCTGTCCGGCGATACGCCGATATTTTCGAGCGCACCGGTTATTCTTTTTGCGCTGACTCCCGCGTCGATGAGTATGCCGCCGTCGGAAGTGCCTATGTATATGCAGTTGCCGCTGCTCGAAGAGAAGAGCGGACAGAATTTTGCCATATTTTTCTCCTTTAAAAAATCCTGCGCCGGCATGACCGATGCAGGATTTTTGCATTTATATTTTTAGACTGCTCTTGAAATGTCATCGGGTTCGGGTCTGTCAACGCGGCGAATGTCCGCGCCGAGCCCAGTGAGCTTTTCGACGATGTTTTCATATCCGCGGTCGATGTGCGAAATTTCTTCAATCTCGGTCGTGCCCTTGGCGATGAGTCCAGCGATTATCATTGCCGCGCCCGCGCGCAGGTCGTCTGCTCTGACGGGTGCGCCCTTGAGCTGTTCGACGCCCTCGATAACAGCCATCTTGCCCTCGACCTTTATCGACGCGCCCATGCGGGTCAGCTGCTCGACATAGCGGAAGCGGTTATCCCAAACTCCCTCGGAAACGAAGCTCGTGCCGTCCGCGATGCTCAAAAGAGCGGTCATCTGCGGCTGCATATCGGTCGGGAAGCCGGGGTATGGCATAGCCTTTATCGTGCATTTGCCGGGTCTGCCGTTCGCGCAGACTCTGATGCTGTCGTCATTTTCTATAACATCGATGCCGCACTCTATAAGCTTGGCGGAGATGGATTCAAGATGCTTCGGAATAACATTCTTGATAAGAACGTTTCCGTCCGTTGCGGCGGCGGCGACCATATATGTGCCAGCCTCGATCTGGTCGGGGATTATCGAATAGTTGCAGCCGTGCATGTGCTCGACTCCGCGGATTTTAATTGTATCCGTACCTGCTCCGCGAATGTCCGCGCCCATGGAGTTGAGGAAGTTCGCGAGGTCAACTATGTGCGGCTCTTTTGCGGCGTTTTCAATAACGGTCAGCCCCTTCGCCTTGACTGCGGCGAGGATAACATTGACCGTCGCGCCGACAGAAGCCTCGTCGAAATAAACGGAGCTGCCTTCGAGCCTCTCTGCGGCGGCGTCGATTATCGCATTTTCGCCTATCGTGACTGTTGAGCCGAGCAGCTCAAAGCCCTTGATGTGGCGGTCGATCGGGCGCACGCCGAAGTTGCAGCCGCCGGGCATGGCGACTTTCGCGCGGTGGAATCTGCCGAGCAGCGCGCCGATGAAATAATAAGAAGCGCGCAGATGCTTCGTCATATCGTGCGACACGACGTAGGAGTTGACTCCCTTTGTGTCGATCTCGAGCGTGCTCTTGCTCAGGCGCTTTATGCGTGCGCCGAGCTGTTCGAGAATTTTTGTCATATAATAAACATCGCTGATGTTGGGAATGTTTTCAATAACACATACATCCTGAGCGAGGATAGTTGCGGGCAGAATAGCTACGACTGCGTTTTTAGCGCCGCTTATGCTGACCTCTCCTCTGAGGGGTATGCCGCCGTTGAGCACGAACTTTTCCAATTTGTTCACTCCTATATAGTTTTATATCAAAAAAGCAGTAAAAATCGAATGAAATAAAATACATTTTACGACACTAAATTATATCATCTTTTTGCCCCATTGAAAAGGGTTTTTTCAAAAAATTATACTGCATTTTTCTGCGTCGGCGGCGTTGTGCAATAAAAATTTTAGATTTTGCCGGCAATGCCGCGCATTTCTGCTGTTCGGTTTTATTATTGACCGCTGCTGCGCATTTAGAAGCGGAATTTTTTAATTTGCGGATATTTTTGGCAGCAGGGCAGAGCGGCAATTATATTGCGGCATTTTTAATTTGTATGTTGTTAATTTTTATATTTTGTGGTAAAATCCTTTCATCAGGAAAAAGGGGGCGCCGCATGGACAGGCTCGATAAAACGGTCGCAAAGCAGATGAATCTCTCGCGCAGCGGCGCAAGGCAGCTCATAAGAAGTGGCGCGGTCGAGGTGAACGGCAAAAAAATATTTGCAGCCGACGAACAGATCGATATCAATTCCGACGAGCTTAAAATAAGCGGAAAGACCGTCACCGTGCGCCGATATCTCTATATCATGCTCAACAAGCCCTCCGGCGTACTCAGCGCCGCAAAGGATCCCGACTGCCCGACGGTCGTCGATCTCCTGCCGCCCGAGCTCAGCAGGCGCGGACTCTTTCCCGCCGGCAGGCTCGACAAAGACACAACGGGACTTTTGATAATCACCGACGACGGTGACTTTGCCCATCGACTCATCTCGCCGTCCCACCATGTCTACAAGACCTACGAGGCGACGCTCGAAAGCGATATAAGCGAAGAACAGCTCGATATCCTGCGGCAGGGCGCGGTGCTCGGCGACGGCACGGAGTGCCTGCCCGCGAGGCTCAGAAAGATAAGCGATGAGCCGCCCACGGTGCGCGTTCAGATACGCGAGGGCAAGTATCATCAGGTCAAGAGGATGTTCGCGTCGGTCGGGAACAGCGTTTCGGCGCTTCGCAGAACGGCGATAGGCGCGCTGAAGCTTGACAATTCACTCAAGGAGGGTGAAGCTCGCCTGTTGACTGACGACGAGCGCAAAATGATATTCTCGGAGGCCGAGATTATATAAGCAAAAAAGGGCGCAGCCCGTAAAAATAAGCGAGGTTAAAAAATGTCTGACAAAAGAGCAAACGACCTGAACCTCTTCACAAAGGATCAGGACAACTACAGTATCGACACGAGCAAGAAGCTCAAGGTCGGTATAATCGGCACCGGCTGGATAGCCGAGAGCCACATCAGCGAATATCTCAAGATGCCCGATGTTGAGCTTGTCGGCGTGGCGGATCTTGTCGACGGCAAGGCGGAGGAGTTCCTCAGAAAGTGGAACGCACCCGAGGGAGTCAGGGTCTATCATTCGCACAAGGAACTCATTGACAACGAGGAGCTCGACGCAGTCAGCGTCTGCACCTACAACATGACCCACGCGGAGTGCACAATTTATGCACTCGATCACGGCGTCAATGTCCTGCTCGAAAAGCCCATGTGCGTCACCCTCGAAGAGGCTGTCGAGATAAGAAAAGCAGAGAAGAGAAACGGCAAGATAGTCTCAGTCGGCTTCCAGCCGCGCTACAACCCGAATATGCAGATGATAAAATACATAATCGAGTCCGGCGAGCTGGGCAAGGTCTATCATATCCAGATAGGCGGCGGCAGACGCAGGGGTATCCCGACCCCGTTCGGCACGACCTTTATCGAGAAAGAGACCGGCGGCATCGGTGCGCTCGGCGACATCGGCTGCTATGCGCTCGACATGGTTTTGAACGGCATGGGCTATCCCAAGCCGTTGACGGTCACGGGCTTCCTCTCCGATTATTTCGGCAAGGCGGACGACTACAAATACAAGGATGTTTTCGGCGTTGACGATTTCGCGGCGGGCTTTGTCCGCCTCGAGGGCGGTCTGACTATCGATTTCAAGACCGCATGGGCTATGAACGTCGACACCATGGGCGATACGGTCGTTCTCGGTACAAAAGCCGGACTGAAAATTCCGTCATCCGGTCACTGGGGCAGCATTGACGCTCCGCTGAAAATATACAGAAACATCGGCGAAGCAGAGGTTGAGACGGTCGTCCCCATGCTTGAAGAGCCCGAGGAGGGCGTGTTCTACTGGAAGGTCAGAAAGTTCCTCGATGCTGTCAAAGAGGGCGGCGAAGCGCCCGTCCCGACGAGTCAGGCTATCTACAACCAGGCTATCCTCGACGGAATCTACCGTTCCGCTCAGATAGGCCATGAGATAGAGCTCGAGATCCCCGAAGTCTGGTAGAAAAATGAGCGGCTGTGCAGATGCACGGCCGCTTTTTGTGTACGATTTTTCGCCTTGCTAAATATTGATTAGTAAAGTATAATGATGTCGGATATACAAATCAAGATATAAAAGGGGAAAATTTTCAAATGAGTTGTGATATAAGCTATATTGATGCGTGCGAGATGTTGCATACATATAACGACTCCGAGGATGACACCGGAGAGATATTGGAACATTCTTATTTATTTCAATTTGATGAGTCAGTTCTGACGGAAGCCGAACGGCTCAATGTTATACTCCCGCTTATAAAATGGGAAGTGGATAACAACGAGCTTACCGAGGCTTTGAGCGATGAACTGTATCTTTATTATGAAGATTTACTCAAGGGACGCCTTGAGGGCATATTGGACGAGGAGGATGCCCCACTTGTTATAAGCGTGCTCAGAGAATGTTATATAAAAGCTTTTGGAAAAGACACCCTCGATGAAGAGGAGTAATAAAAATTGTCACGCGGTCGGGAGATGGGATACTCTTACATTATACCGCTTGCGCGGCATTGTGTCGCGTCGCCCTACAAAATTGAATTATATTGCTGAACGCAAGCAAAGTAACTATTGATACAATATTTACGAACACAAAAAACTGCCCTGCTGACGCAAGGCAGTTTCTTTTATTTCACGAACAGTCCGTGCTTGGTGCAGTAGAAATAGTATCTCCCGCCATAGAGAGCGGGCAGGAGAAACTCGGGGCTCTGCTCGGGATAGAGCCGCACGAGCAGAACGCGGTCGCAGTTCACATATGCGATGAACGCAATGTGGTGCTCCTTTGTCATGCCGTGGTCGAATGTCAGATATATTCCGCCGTCGGCGCGCTCAATGCTTAATGTGTGTTCGTTGTCCGATTTCTGCGCTTTCAGCGGTTCGAGCTTTCTGCCGCAGCATGAAAATTCCGCGTTTCCCGTGCCTGTGAATACCGCACCGCATTCGGGACAGACGAAGAATTTTATTATCTTCATGTTGCCCGAGTCGCATGCGTTTTCGCTCAGCTCGCCGCAGAGCAGCCCCCTTTCGCGTCCACGCCGAGAATCGAGCTCAAATCGTTTATCAGCGACACGTCGGGATATCCCAGCCCGCGCTCCCATTTGGACACCGCCTGAACGCTGACGCCGAGAATCTCGGCGAGCGCCGATTGAGTCATGTCTTTGCCGAGACGCAGCCTGCGGATGAGTGCGCCGGACTTTTTGCAGTCCATTTTTATCACCTTAAATCAGTATTACTATTTAACTTTAAAAATTCAGTTAACCTATCTTGATTTACATTATATGAAATCATATTACCTTCTTCAAAAATATAAAATGGTCTATTTCCAATAATTTCAAATTTACCATTCTCATAATAAATAGTATCTTCTTCAGGAAGAGCTATTATTTTTTTATTTTTTGATAATTTTAGCAGATAGTTTTTATTTAATTCAGTCTTTTCTTTATCTTGATTTGTAAAATGACAAAGAAAAGAAAAATGGCTTACTACATCAAAACCCATTAAATCTTTAAGGTCAACTTCATTTTTGTCTGCATATTTACATGTGTCGATACATTGCCCTAAAATTATAGCACCAGCACTACCTCCAAAAACAATGCCATTATTCTCAATAAAAACTTTTATTTTTTCAAATGAACCACTATCTTTTAAATCTTTTAGTAATTTAAATGTATTTCCACCACCAATAAATAATGCAGAATAATTTTCTAAATTTTTATTAAATAAATCGGTACCCGAAACAACCATATCTATATTTGGAACATCAATACCTTTTAATTCATCTTTAATCCATTCATAACAGCTTGGATATCTTTCACTTGGCATAGCAAGTGGAATATATAATATAGGTTTATTATGATCTATAACTTCATTTAATTTCTTATTTGCATCAACTGTTTGTTGTCCACAACCTCCACCGCATAAAAATATTCTCATTCTATCTCATCTCCATATACATTTCTCTTGTTATTAAAAGTTGTTTTGCTATACTTTCTTTGCCAAAAACTAACTCTTTTTGCTCTGAATCAGTATGAATAAATCCAGCTTTTTATTAATTTGAACAACCTTCTTAATTTACAAACTAGTTAATCAGTAAAATTATACTATATTCAGACATATTTTTCTATAATCCTATTGAAGAATCAAAAAATGCTATAATTAACACAGTTGATTTAATCAATAATGAAATGATATCATCGGCTGATAATTTGTTCAATGAACGCTTCGTTTAATGCGGTTCAGGGGCTTGAGACAGAGTACGCTTGTTATCGCGGTCAGCGGCAGGGCGGCGAGAATACCTATCGAGCCGGCGAGCGCCTGAAGAATCTCAACGGCTATCTGCTCGCGGTTGAGTATCTGGCTGACATTGCTGCTGTAAGTGACCATGAGGAGCATGCAGCAGAGCGCCGAGCCGATATAGGCGAGCACGAGCGTGTTCGCCATCGTGCCCATTATGTCGCGCCCGATGGTGAGCCCGGATTTCAGCAGCTCACGCGCCGGGAGATCGGGCGATTTTTCGTTTATCTCGCACAGCGACGAGGCTATCGACATCGCAACATCCATCACCGCGCCGACCGCGCCGACGATTATCATCGCGAAGATTATCGCCTTGAGGTCGATCGGGTTGTCCTTGCGGAGATTGTAGAGATACAGCCACTCCGAGTCGAGCACGCCGGACATTTTTATCTGATCGCGCAGCAGCAGTTCGAGAGCGCCCGCGACGAGCACGCCGCCCACGCATCCGACTCCCGCGGCAAAGCACTTGACATTCAAGCCCTCAATCAGAACGAGCGTCATGACCGTGATATAGACGCAGGTGACTATCGACCAAATGTAGATATTCTGTCCGTTGAGTATCGCAGGGATCAGATTAATGAACACTGCAAGACAGGTGAACACGAGCGATATTATCGTATCGAGTCCCTTCTTGCGCCCGAAAATCAGTATCAGCAGGAAGAAAAACGCGCAGAGCATCACGAGCGGCGTTATTCGCGAGAAGTCGGAGAGGTAGTAGTCCGCCGTGCCCTCGTCGTTCGGGTCATAGACGAGAATGACATTGTCACCGACCTCGACCTCGGGTTGGGGCAGACCGTAGAGCATATCCTTCTCCTGAACGGCGTAGAGGGTCTTGCCGCGCACTTTGCCGGAGGTTGCTTTCGCCTCAAAGAATATGTACTGCATGCTGATTTTTCCGCCGCTCTCCTCGTCGCTCACGGTTTCTTTTTCATCCGTTATCCGCAGCACCTTCGCGCGAACAGTGACAATATCCTCCTTGTCGCCGAAAACGCCGTCGCCTATGGCGATTTTGTATGCGGTGAACAGATAGATTATCGATAGGACTATCGTCGAGACATAAACTATTATTCTTTTCTTTTTCGCTTTATCCAAAATAATTACCCGCTTTATTCTCTGTGCGTCTCCGCTGCTGCCGGAGCATTTTTATCTGATATTCGTCCCCGCAATGGATTTGCGGCTTGGAATATATCTAATTATATCACACCGCCGAGCATAAATAAACCGACGAATTGAACAAAAAACCGCCGCACTCTTTTGAAGCGCGGCAGTCCCGGTTTCTGTATTTTATATTTTATCTGAAATCAAACAGTTCCTTTTCGGACAGGTTCAGTATATCGCATATTTTAAAAATGAGGTCGAGAGAGACACCGCGGTTGGCAATTTCAATCGCGCTCATGTGACTGCGGTCTATGTCAAGCAGCTCGGCAAGCTGCATTTGAGTATAGCCCCTGTCCTTGCGGTAGTAGGCGATATTCTGCCCCAATTTGCGATACTTTTCCGAATATGTCTTGTCCATAGCATACTCCAATCATTGATATGATTATATTGTATGCTTTCTTTTAATGCACATAAACTTGCTGAAAGAATGCAAATGTTGCTTGACAGCAGTCAAAAGCTCTGATAAAATGGAATAAAGACAAAAAACAGAGATTTTGATGATAAAATAATGAGTGTCCAATAAATTACTCGACAAAAAAGGAGAGTGTTGCTAATATAGAAATGATGAAGTGCGGTACACTTGTGCAAAGCTAAAAAAATCTATTTTCAGGAGGAATGTTACAATGGCACTTATTAAATGTCCGGAATGCGGAAAAGAAGTCAGCGAAGATGTGGATTTTTGCGAGAATTGCGGTACGCAATATCACAAAACGTGTTCAGATCAAAACGGAGAAGGTATAAATTCGACTTGTCCGGAGCGGCCTGTGTCGGAAGATGTGAAGCCGGAAGATTCAGAAAGCTATACGGATACTTGTTCTGAGTCGAGCGAATCGAAAGATACGGCTAAAAGAATATGTAAAAAGTGTGGAAACGAATTAGAGGAAGGACAGACCTTTTGTCCCAAATGCGGCAAAAAGATTAAATTAGATGACCATATGAAAAAACGCCCCAAGAAAGGCGCGGTTGTTGGAATCGTTACGGCTGTTGTGGCGGTAATTGTTGCATTGGCAGTTGTTTTAACATCTACCTTTATGTCAGTAGATAATTTATGCAAACGAGGCGATTATGAAGCTGCATTTAAAAGAGCTTCCGGTGAAGAACAGTTGGAAGTTTTTTCGGAGAATGTTGCTGCCGGTGTAAGCAGTATGGCTATTAACATTTTAAAGGATCCGTCGTCTTTTGTTTTACGCGATGCGTATCATTATGGATTTATTAATGAAAAAGGAAAGCTCGGAGGATATGCTGTTTTAAAAATAAGCGCGGAAAACAGTTTTGGGGCAACGGTAAGTAGTTATATTCTTTACATGTATGATACAGATAAAGAAATTTGGCTAAATTATGGTATGTACTCGACAATATATAGTGATATGTATGATGATTGGACAGACTATTTTTGTAAAGATTGTATGAGAGATGCAATTAATAAAGGCTATATGCTAAAAGAAGAACAAATTGAGCGGATTAACGGTTTAGCCGAATCGGGCAAGATAAGCGAAGTCGAATTTATTGACAGAGAATCAATAAGCAAAGAATTTTTCGAAAAAGGTTGAGAAACTGCATAAACGAACCCCCGTACAGGATTTCTCCTGCACGGGGGTTTCTTAATATTTTACCTGAGAACTCAGTCAGCCTTCGGTGCATAGAGGTCCTTGAGTCTGAGCAGGTGCTCATATCTCTCGACGCTCTTGACTTCAGCTTCGCTGAACAGCTTCTCTGCGCGCTCGGGGAACGAGCGGGTCAGCGAGGAATAACGAGCCTCGTTGAGCAGGAAGTTGCGATACTCTTCGGTGACAGGCTGCTTGCTGTCGATGGTGAAGGGGTTCTTGCCCTCTGCCTTGAGCATCGGGTTGAAGCGGAACATGTTCCAGTAGCCGCACTCGACAGCTCTCTTCATTTCCTTCTGGCAGTTGACCATGCCGCCCTTGATGGAATGCATCTCGCAGGGAGCGTAGGCGATGACGATCGACGGACCCGGATAAGCCTCAGCCTCTTCGATTGCCTTTATCGTCTGGTTCATGTTAGCGCCCATAGCGATCTGAGCAACATAGACATAGCCGTAGCTCATTGCTATCTCGGCAAGGCTCTTCTTGGCTATCGACTTACCGGCAGCCGCGAACTGAGCGACCTGACCGATCTGAGATGCCTTGGAAGCCTGTCCGCCGGTGTTGGAATAGACCTCGGTATCGAAGACCATGATGTTGACGTTCTCGCCGGAAGCAAGGACGTGATCAACGCCGCCGAAACCGATATCGTATGCCCAGCCGTCGCCGCCGAAGATCCAGACGCTCTTCTTGGAGAGGAACTCCTTGTTCTCAACGATATCCTTGCAGTCTGCGCAGTCGATATCCTTGATAGCGTCGGCAAGTGCGTCGGCAGCAGCGCCGTTGGTCTTGACATCGTCCTTCGTGTCAAGGAATGCCTTAGCAGCAGCCTTGACCTCGTCGGAAGCCTTGTCGGACTCAGCGATAGCCTCGACCTTTGCTATGAGTCTGTTGCGGACAGCATTCTGACCGAGGAGCATACCAAAGCCGTGCTCGGCGTTGTCCTCGAACAGGGAGTTAGCCCATGCGGGGCCGTGGCCGGCCTTGTTGGTGGTGTAGGGGGAAGTCGCAGCGGGGCCGCCCCAGATGGACGAGCAGCCGGTGGCGTTGGAGATATACATCTTATCGCCGAACAGCTGGGTTATCAGGCGGGCATAAGCGGTCTCGGCGCAGCCTGCGCAGGAACCGGAGAACTCGAGCAGCGGAGTCTTGTACTGGCTGCCGATAACGGTGCCGTCTGCAACCTCATCCTTGACGGAGACGTTTGCGACCATGTAATCGAATACGGACTGCTTCGCATCCTGGCTCTCACGGGAGACCATCTTGAGCGAATTGGTCGGGCAGACGCCTACGCAGACGCCGCAGCCCATGCAGTCGAGGGGAGAAACAGCGAGGGTGTATTTGTAGACGCCCTTGCCCTTGCCTGCCTTCTTGTCGACAATAGCTGCGCCCTCAGGAGCGTTGGCAGCCTCTTCTTCGGTCAGAAGGTACGGGCGGATAGTTGCGTGCGGGCAGACGAAGGAGCACTGGTTGCACTGTGCGCAGGTCTCTGCGTTCCACTCGGGAACCATGACCGCGACGCCGCGCTTCTCATAGGCGGATGCGCCCTGCTCGAATGTGCCGTCTGCGTGATCAACAAAGACGGAAACCGGGAGAGAATCGCCGTTCATAAGGCCGACAGGTCTCATGATGGAGTCGACCATCTTGACGAGCTTCTCGGGGCCGTTCTCGCTGACAGCCTTGGGAGCGTCAACAGCGTCAGCCCAGTCCGCGGGAACGTCGATCTTGACGTATGCGGTAGCGCCGGCGTCGATAGCCTTCTCGTTCATCTCGACTATCTCTTTGCCCTTCTTCATGAACTTCTGGGCCTTCTCCTTCATGTAGCCGATAGCCTCTTCCTCGGGAAGAATCTTGGCAAGGGAGAAGAATGCGGACTGAAGAACGGTGTTGGTGCGCTTGCCCAGACCGATCTTTGCCGCGATATCAATAGCGTTGACGGTGTAGAGCTGAATGTTGTTCTTGGCTATGTAGCGCTTAGCCTCTGCGGGCATCTTCTCGTTGAGCTCATCAGCGTCCCACTGGCAGTTGATGAGGAAAACGCCGCCGGGCTTAACATCGTTGACCATCTTGTAGCCCTTCTCGACATAGGAGGGATTGTGGCAGGCAACGAAGTCAGCCTTGTTGATATAGTAGGGGCTCTTTATCGGGTTGTCGCCGAAACGAAGGTGGGAGATGGTAATACCGCCCGTCTTCTTCGAGTCATACTGGAAGTAAGCCTGGATGTACTTATCGGTGTGGTCGCCGATGATCTTGATGGAGTCCTTGTTCGCGCCGACTGTGCCGTCGCCGCCGAGACCCCAGAACTTGCACTCGATGGTGCCGGGAGCTGCGGTGTTGGGAGCTTCCTTCTCCTCGAGGGACAGGTGGGTAACATCATCGTTGATGCCGATAGTGAACTGGTTCTTGGGCTCGTCCTTCTTGAGCTCGTCATAAACAGCGAACACGCTTGAAGGCGGAGTGTCCTTGGAACCGAGGCCGTAACGGCCGCCGCAGACCTTTGCGGTCACGCCCTTTGTAGCAAGAGCGGTAACAACGTCAAGATAGAGGGGCTCGCCGAGAGCGCCGGGCTCCTTTGTTCTGTCGAGAACAGCGATCTTCTTGGCGGTTGCGGGGATAGCTGCGACAAGTCTGTCAGCGGAGAAGGGTCTGTAAAGACGAACCTTGACAAGACCGACCTTCTCGCCCTTAGCGGTGAGGTAGTCGATAACTTCCTCTGCAACGTCGCAGATGGAGCCCATAGCGACGATGACTCTGTCAGCGTCGGGAGCGCCGTAGTAGTTGAAGGGCTTGTAGTCAGTGCCGAGCTTGGCGTTGACCTTGTCCATATACTCCTCGACGATGCCGGGGATAGCGTCATAATACTTGTTGCAGGCCTCACGGTGCTGGAAGAAAATATCACCGTTCTCGTGAGAGCCGCGCATTACGGGACGCTCGGGGTTGAGAGCGCGCTTTCTGAACGCCTCAACAGCGTCCATGTCGCACATCTCCTTGAGGTCTTCGTAATCCCAGACCTGGATCTTCTGTATCTCGTGAGAGGTACGGAAGCCGTCGAAGAAGTTGATGAAGGGAACGCGTCCCTTGATTGCAGCGAGGTGCGCAACAGCGCCGAGGTCCATGACCTCCTGCGGGTTGGTTTCTGCAAGCATTGCGAAACCGGTCTGACGACATGCATAGACGTCGGAATGATCGCCGAAGATGTTAAGAGCGTGAGAAGCGACGCATCTTGCGGATACGTGGAAAACTGCGGGAAGCAGCTCGCCTGCGATCTTATACATATTGGGGATCATGAGGAGCAGACCCTGAGAAGCGGTGTAGGTGGTTGTGAGAGCACCTGCGGCCAGAGAACCGTGAACGGTTCCGGCAGCGCCTGCTTCGGACTGCATCTCGGCGACCTTGACGGTCGTGCCGAAAATGTTTTTCATGCCCTTTGCCGACCACTGATCAACATAGTCAGCCATGGGGCTCGAAGGGGTTATCGGGTAGATACCGGCAACCTCTGTGAACGCGTACGACACATATGCAGCAGCATTGTTGCCGTCCATGCTCTTTGCTATTCTTGCCATTCTATGTTCCTCCCTATTTTAATAAACGTTTGAACGTATGGCATTGGTCAAATGACACCACGAATATAGTAACATTTTTGAGCTTCAATGTAAACAGATAAATAAACTAAAATAATAGAAAATATTTGTTTCGCCCTTTCTGAAATTTGTCAAAGTTCACATATTCTGCCTATATAATGTAATATAATACCCAATATGCAGCCGGGCACGGCTTCGAACGGACACAAAAGCTCCGATTTTCCGTGATTTTCGCCGAAAACAACTGAATTTGTCTTTCCCTGCCCTTCGCATCCGTGCGCGGAGTCCTCACGCGCTCCCGCTTTGAATGAGGCGGAGTTTGAATATTTGACAGAGAATATGTTTATGTGTATAATAAAACTTAACATCTCGGCGTATATGCCGACGGTGAATAATATTTAAACCGAAAGGAGCTAATCCATTCATGGATGACCCCGACCCCGGCAATCTTATTTTTCAGATAATTTTGCTGTTCGTACTTATTCTTCTCAATGCTTTCTTTGCGATGAGCGAGATCGCGATAATCTCCCTCAACGACACGAAGATCGCGAAAATGGCCGAGGAAGGCAACAAAAAAGCAAAGCAGGTTTTGAAGCTCACCGCGGATTCGAGCGGATTTCTTTCAACCATTCAGATCGGCGTTACCCTCGCAGGCTTCCTGACCTCCGCATCCGCATCGCAGACATTCGTTGATATGCTCTCCGGAGCTATCGGAAAAATATCTGTCCTGAGCGGAATTCCCGCAGGCGTTATCAACGGCTTCTCCGTCGTTGTCATTACGCTCATAACCTCGTATTTCTCTCTTGTCCTGGGCGAGCTTGCGCCCAAGAGAATAGCCATGCAGGCGCCCGAAAAGGTCTCGTTCAAGGTCGTCGGAATACTGCTCGGCTTCAAGAAAATAACCAAGCCTTTTGTAAAAATACTCTCCCTGTCGACCAACGGTCTCGTCCGTCTGCTGGGCTACGATCCGAACGCTTCGGAGGAGCCCGTGACTGAAGAGGAGATACGCATGATGGTCGATGTCGGCGGAGAAAAGGGCGTTATAGAGGACTCGCAGAAAGAGATGATAAACAACATCTTCGAGTTCGATGACCTCGACGCCGGAGATATAATGACCCACCGCACCGATATGACGGCGGCTGAGATAAGCGATCCTCTGAGTGAGATAGTCTCGCTCTCGATGGACAACGGCTATTCGAGAATCCCCGTCTATGACGACGACCCCGACAACATAGTCGGCATAGCGTATGTCAAAGATTTGCTCAAGTATATCGGCACCGACCTGCCGGAGGATGTGACTCTGCGCGATATTATCCGCGAGCCCGTTTTCGTCCCCGAATCGATGCCCTGCGGCGATCTGTTCAAGCAGATGACCGACAAGCACACGCAGATGGCGATAGTCGTTGACGAGTTTGGCGGCACGGCGGGAATAGTGACGCTCGAAGACGTGCTCGAATCGATAGTCGGCAATATTCAGGATGAATATGACGACGAAGAGGAAGAGATTTCTAAAATCGACGACACTACTTTCACCGTTGACGGCGTGACCTATATCGACGAGCTTGACGAGGTGTTCCATGTCTCCCTCCCCGAGGGCGATTACGACACTGTCGGCGGCTTTATTATCAGCAAGCTCGGCTATCTCCCGCAGGACGGCGAGATGAACGTGGTCGAATACAAGAACCTGCGCTTCACCGTTCTCAATGTTGAGGACAGAAGAATCGGCAAGGTCAAGATCGAGATTCTCCCCGTCGAAGAGGAAAAAGAGGACGCGGAGGACGACTCAAAGCGCGAGAAGGGCGGCTGGTTCGCCGAGCGCCGCGAGGAAAAGGAAAAAGATAAAGAAAAAGCTGAATAACATAAAAGGGCTGAGCAAACGCGCTCAGCCCTCAACTTATCGATAAACCCATTTTTTGACTTCGCAGGAAACAATCCCTCCTTTGTGTAAAGGGAGGGATTGTTTTGAATAAGCTGCAATTTTCCAAAATTGCCGGGTATTTTGAACTTTTACGCAACAACCCCTCAGTCACGGCTTAGCCGTGACAGCTCCCCTTACACAGGTGAGCCCTGAGACCGTGCATGACGGACTTTTTCGACAGACTGAAGGCTGAGCAAATGCGCTCAGCCCTTTTTATATTGCATAAAAAACGAGCCGGAAGATTTTTTCCGGCTCGCTGTGTTGTTATGTTACGGCATGAGGCGATGGATTATCGCTATGCAGTCGTCGAGATCCATGATTCTCGGCACGGGGTAGAGGGGATTTGCCTCTTTGCATGCGCGCTTTGCGATGGTCTCGATGTCCTTCTCCTGAATTTTCTCGATCTTGTCGGGGATGTTCATTCTGGCGTTCATGTCTCTGATAGCCTGGATGAAGTCGAGAGCCTTCTGCTCGTCGGTCTGACCGGCTTTCGCAACGCCTGCGCACTCACAGAGTCTTGCAAGGCGCTCATAGGCGGTGTCGCCGTAGAAATCAAGAACATAGGGCAGGATGATGGCGTTAGCAAGTCCGTGCGGCACGCCGTAGAATCCGCCGAGGTTATGGGCTATAGCGTGGACGTTGCCGACATAAGCTCTCGTGAACGCGATGCCCGCATAGTGCGAGGCGAGGAGCATCTGCTCTCTTGCGTGGAGATCCTTACCGTTCTTGTAAGCCTCTTCGAGGTTCTCGAAGATGAGCTTTGTGGCGACCTCTGCCTTCTCGGAGGTGTCCTTGGTGTTGGAGTGGCCTATGTAGGCTTCAACCGCGTGGGTCAGAGCGTCCATACCGGTGGTCGAAGTGATGTGGGGCGGAAGACCGACTGTAAGCTCGGGATCGAGAACTGCGTACTTCGGACGGAGCACGGGATCGTTGAGCGCATACTTCTCGTGGGTCTTGGTGTCGGTAACAACGGCGGCGAGAGTGGTCTCGGAGCCGGTGCCGGCGGTGGTGGGAACCGCGAAGAACGGAGGCAGCTTCTTGCGTATTTTGAGCTGTCCGCGCATCTTCTGAACAGTCTTATTAGGGCAGACGACTCTTGCAGCCGCACCCTTGGCGCAGTCCATCGGAGAACCGCCGCCGAAAGCGATGAAGCCCTGGCAGCCGTTGTCAAGATAGAGCTTGCGGACTTCTTCGATATTGTCTATCGAGGGGTTCGGCTGAGTCTTGTCATAGACGACATAATCGATACCGTCTGCCTTGAGACCCTCATAGAGGCCGTCGAGCAGATTGAGTCCGGTGAGACCCTTGTCGGTGACGATCATCATCTTCGACAGACCCTTCTCCTTGATGACCTGCGGCAGCTTCTTGACGGAGCCGGGGCCGGAGATTATCTTGGGCGGAGTCCAGTCAAGGAAGTTGACGGCGATCCTGAAAACGCCCTGATAAAGCCTGTAGTACATGTGCTTGATTGACATTTCTATCACCCTTTGTTTAATGATGCTATTATTTTACATTATTCCCGCCGTTAAATCAATAAGCGGAGAACAAAAAACGGCTTGATTAAAGCTCAAAATCGCTCGCATCGAACTGCGGCAGCTCGACTGGCTGCTTCGGCTTGCGCTTGAGCGGGTCATAGCGGAACGCGGAACAGCTTGAATCCTTCTGCATGACGCCCTTTTTGGGGCATAATACAGTCTTGCCGTCCGGTGCGCCGCTGCCTCTGGTGCAGTATTCGCACGCCGGCGGTATGCTCTTTTTGTTGAGCAGTTTGCTTTTCAAAATTATCATCCTAAACGCTTTTTTATTATTCTAACACTTTTTTTCGCTCGTATCAAGCTCCAATATCAGCATCGCGCCGCTCAAAAGCATCGCAAACGCGGCGGGCGCGGAGAAAGAGAACATCTGCGGAGCGCCTACCGAACCCAGCGAAACGGTGTTTACGGGACAAGGGAACAGGCGGAGCAGTCCCTCGCAGAACAGCGCGGCGAGAGCGGCGCAGACAAGGCGCGCGCAGAAAAAATACGGCAGCGGCGTCCCGCAGGTCTTTATGTGCCGCATTATCTGGCAGTGTACGCTCACTCCGCCCCAGCCGAGCACCGCCGCTATGGCGGGGATATTGAACACCCCGGCTGCCGAGGCACATCCTCCGGTGACTTCGAGCGTGCAGCCGAGAAGCAAATTTGCCCAGTCGGGCAGGCGCAGCAGGGGAATATATTGGGCGGTGCAGGCAAACATGACTATCCACGCGCATATTGAGATCATATTTTTCGTCCCCTCGCCGACCGCCTCTGTCAGCGCGCGGGAGAGCGGCAGACTCGAAATAGCCGGGGCGGTGTGCGCATCTGTTTCGCCATGCGGGATGAATCGCGTCAGCACGCCGAGCGTGAGGCTCGCGAGGGTGAGCGACACAAAAATTATGACTCCCGCCCGAACGCTTCCGAGCATACCCGCGCCGACTCCGCCGATAACAAACGCCGGACCCGCGTTGACGCAGAACAGGGTCATTCTCTGCGCGTCGCTCTGTGAGATGCGCCCGTCGGAAAATAGCGCGGCGGTCATTCCCGCGCCGACGGGGTAGCCTGCGACAAAGCTCATGCACGCCGCCGCGCCCGCGCTCCCGGGCAGGGCGAAAAGAACCCGCACGGGCTTTTGGAGAAATTTTCCGAGATAGCCGCACAGCCCCGAGCGCACGAAAAAAGCGGAGAGCACGCAGAACGGATAGAGCGACGGCACGGCGCTCGAAGCGCAGATAAGAAGCCCTTTTTTTACTCCTGCCGCGCTGACCGACGGCATGGCGACAATGAGCGCGGCTGCCGATAAAGTCGCCGCCAAAAGCGGCAGACGGCGCAGAGCCTTTTTAAAATACTCTCTCATGTCATCACCCCTCAGTCATATTGATATTCACCCTGCGTTCTTTTTATTGCCGGGGGAGCATACATTATTTGGGAAAAGAGGGATGCACATGCCAAAACGCAGGGAGAGCGGGAAGATGCGCTCGGCGGCGGACATGATAAAAAAGATAAATGCGCTCGACTCGTCGAGAAAATATTCGCAGGTGCATGTCGAATTTTTCGGCAGGCGCGAGGCGAGCATAGACGGACTCTACGGAGTGCTCGAATATGACGGCGAGCGGATACGCCTGAGCGCCGGCAAAGAAGAGATAATTTTCTGCGGCAAAGGGCTCAGCATAGATGTTTTCGACCTCGGTCAGGCGGTCATACACGGGGAAATAATGAGCATGGAATTCTGCAAATAGGGGGCGGGAATATTTCTGATGTATTTAATTTCTTGCGCGGCTATGTCTGCATGAGGGCGAGCGGGGGATTCCCGGAACGCTTTCTGAATCTATGCTCGCGCGGGAATATTCCGTATTGGGATGTCTGCTGCACAAACGGTGTCGTTTTCGCGCGCACGACGCCCGAGGGCTACCGCATGATGCGCCCCTGCGCCAAAAAAGCGGGCATGCGCATGAAAATAGTCAAGAAGAGCGGACTGCCTTTTCTGCTGTCAAAAAACCGCGTCCATGTGGGGCTTGCAGTCGGCGCGGTGTGCTTTATATTGATAACGGCGGCGCTCTCCGGGCGGATATGGACTGTTAATGTGACGGGCTGCGAGACAGTGCCGGAAGAGGATATAAGAGAGACGGTCGAGCGCTTCGGCGTCTATCCGGGGATGAGAAAAAAACAGCTCGACACGCACACGGTCGCCGAGGAGGCGATGTCCGCTCTGCCTGAGGTTTCGTGGCTGTCGGTCAATATAGTCGGTTGTTCGGTCAATGTCGATGTGCGCGAGGGAGTCGGCAAGAGTGTCAAAAAAAACGATGCGCCGTGCGATATAGTCGCCGCGGCGGACGGGCAGATACAGACTCTCGAAATTTTCAGCGGCACTGCGATGCAGGAGCGAAACGCCGCCGTTTTAAAGGGCGACACGATAATCAGCGGAATCGTCGAAAACCGCGATGGCGGCATGAGCATGCGCCACGCTGCGGGGTATATCACCGCGCTGACAAAGCATACTTTTTCGACCTCTTCGCACAGCCTGCCGTCAAGGAAAATAAGCGATGTCAAGTCGCGTTACACTCTGCTGTTCTTTTCGCTTAAAATACCCCTCGGCTCGCGTATAGACCCGGATTTTACCGAGGACAGATTCCTGACCCTCGGCGGCGAGAAGCTCCCGATAGGCATAAGAGCCGAGCGGAAATATATATTCGCGCCCGCAGACGCGACGGACGACAGCCTCTCCGATCTTATCACGCTTGAGGAGCACTTCTATAAATCTTCAAATAATCTGCGCGATATGCTCGTGATGAGCCGCACGACGACCGAGCGGCAGTCCGACGGCAGAGCAGTGTTTTTCAGCGAATACGGCTGCCTGCAAAATATCGGCGAGGAGAAGAAAATAGAGACGGAGAATCAATAATAAAGGCTCGGTGCAATTCACACCGAGCCTGATTTTTTATTTGCTTTTGATGTCCGAGGGCTTTATGTTTATCGTAACATAATCGCCGTATTTCAGCTGGGCGGTCGTGATATTTGTCGGTATCTCGAAGATGATATATCCGTCTATCGAGAGCCCCGCCGTCACGGGCGACGAGGATATGCGCTTGTAGCCCGAGAGAAAACGGCTGTCCTGCGCTATGCCGTTGACAACAAAATCGGTCTTTTCGTTGAGACTTTCTTCCTCGCTGAGATTGTTCGTCAGCACGAGATGAACCGCAACATATCTGTAGCCCTTCTGCACCGTCCACGGGTAGCTGTCGACTTCCTTTATCTCGTCGCACAGCACGGTGTACATGGGCGTGACCGCCTTTTCGCCGAAATTCACTTCGACCTTTTCGGGCACTGCTTCCGTCTCTTCGTAGTCGGAGAATTTTTCGGTGACAACTCCCGAAAGCAGATCGTCAACGCTGCCGCCCGAGATTTGGCGAATCACCGAAAAGGCGATAGATAGTATTATTATCAGCGCAATTACAACTATCGGGATGAGGCATCCCGCTTTCAGCGCGCGTGAATTTCTGACTGAATGTGCGCGCCCCGTGACATTCGTCACCGCGTCGAGTATCATCTTGCCGCGCTCGGCTTCTATCCGCTCCTGTTCGAGCTTGTGCTGCTTTTCGCGCGCCTCGCGCTCATAGGCTTCTTTTTTCTTTTGAGCCTCGCGCAGCTCTGCCTCCTTTGCCTTTCGGCTGTCCGCCAGCGGCGCGCCGCAGTTGGGGCAGGTGTCGTTCTTTTCGGCGTCGACGACCGATTCGCAGTATTCGCAGGTTACCTTCATCTTTTCTCCTCAATTCTTGCTCTTTGAGTTATCGTAGCATATTGCGCCGCCGTTTTCAAGTCCCGATAAGATTATATAAAAATAACGCGGCGCACACCGTTTGATGTACGCCGCGAATGTGTGTGGTTTTTATGCGAAGAATTATTCGCCGAAGTATCTCTTGAGAAGTCCTGCAAAAGCCTTGCCATGACGGGCTTCGTCGCGAGCCATCTCATGGACTGTGTCGTGGATAGCGTCGAGACCCTTTGCCTTTGCAAGCTTTGCAAGCTCGGTCTTGCCGAGGGTAGCGCCGTTCTCCGCCTCAACTCTCATCTCAAGGTTCTTCTTCGTCGAGTCGGTCACGACCTCACCGAGAAGCTCGGCGAACTTGGCGGCGTGCTCAGCCTCTTCGTAAGCTGCCTTCTCCCAGTAGAGACCGATTTCGGGATAACCCTCTCTGTGGGCGACTCTCGCCATTGCAAGATACATGCCGACCTCGCTGCACTCGCCTGCGAAGTTGTCTCTGAGTCCCTGGAGGATCTCGGGATCAACGTCTTTTGCAACGCCGACAACGTGCTCGGAAGCCCAGGTCATGCCTTCGTCCTGCTTGATAAACTTGGAGCCGTCAGCTCCGCAGAGGGGGCACTTGAAGCCCTCCGGAACAGAATCGCCTTCATAAACATAACCGCAAACGGGACATACGAATTTCATAATGATTTCTCCTTTACACTTTAAAAATTATTTTTATTGTAAAACTCCGGCGTCGTCATCCTCCGCCGTGTTTTGCTGACAATCGGGACAGAGTCCGTAATAGATGATCTTTTTATGCCGCACGAGCAGCCCGAGCTCGGAAATATCTTCGGGCAGTCCGCGTTCAACTCCAAGATCGATTATCTTCGAGCATCGCTCGCAGATGAAGTGGCTGTGAGAGTCGGTGTTGCCGTCATAGTGGATGCTCTTGTCGAGCGTCTCGAGTGTCGTTATCAGCCCCATATCGCTGAGCAGGCTCAGATTGCGGTAGACGGTGCCGAGGCTTATCTTCGGCAGCTCGGCGCGCACACGCGAATATATCGTGTCCGCAGTCGGGTGATCGCGAGCCGCTTTTACGACTTTCAGAACAGTATCACGCTGTGACGAATATCTCATATTGCTTCCTCTCAGTTCATAATCAGTAATGATTACTGTTGTTAGTATATCATACTTTTTATGATTGTCAACACTTTTTTAAAAAATTTTTTAAGGCGTGATCCGATTTGTTGTGAAATATCTGATACCGAGAGAATAGAGGTGCTTCAGAGTGTCGGGGTTGTCTATCGTCCACGCGGCGAGCGGGATGCCCGCGTCAATGGCGGCGTTTATCACGCTGTCGGTGTTCTTCGCGTTGTTGCCGTTGAATGCCGCGCGCATATTGCCGTGATTTTTGCAAAAGTCAACGGCCTCGTCCGAAAGCTCGCTTGTCAGCAGCCAATAGGTCTGCTCGGGGCACTCCTTATATAATGTGTCGATTATATCCTTGTCAAACGAGATAACAATCGTGCTCTTGCCCTTGGCGGCGTAGTCTTTGAAGAACTCAACGAGCGAGTCGAGATTGTCTTTGCCTATGCTCTTTATCTCAATCATGGGCTTTACATCGGGATAGTATTCGTCGAGCAGAGCCATAGTTTCTTCGAATGTGGGGAGCTTTAGGTCGGTGTAGTTTTCTATATTTGCGCCGTTGTCGATTTTCAGCGCGCTGACTTCGTCGAGTGTATATTTGTTTATCTTGCCGTGACCGTTCGTCGTGCGCTTGAGATCGTCGTCGTGCATGACTATCCACTTGCCGTCGGAGGTCGGCTCGATATCGAACTCGACATAGTTATACTTCGCTTCGCACGCCGCCTTGAAAGCGGGGAGGGTGTTCTCCGGCTCGATTGCGCTCAGACCCCTGTGCGCCGTGAGCGTTATTTCATCGAGGTTTATCCCGCTGACGCTCTTTATCGAGACGGTCTCCTTCGGGCGAATTTTCTTCGTGTGGAACTTCGCGAACAGTCCGCCCGCAATGCCCGCTATCGCGACGGCGCAGAGCACGCAGATAAGTATCTTTGTTTTCTTTTTCATCATTTTTCTCCCTGTTTAAGTATTATTATTGTTTGCCCGGAATTGTCGCCCGGGCGAATTTCCTTTATCCTTTTTGATTCGAGCCCGCTTCGCACGAGGGACTGCAAAACCGTGCCGCCGTTGAAGCCGTGGATTATCTCAAGGCGCGTTATATCCGCCGAGCCGTTTTCGATTAGAGACTCGAGCCGGAATTTTGCTTCGCGCTCGCGCATGCCGTGGATGTCAACACAAAGCGTGGAGCTGGTTTTTCTCGTTATCTTCATTTTTGTCTCCGATTTTTTATTTTATTATATATAGTATAAATCACATAAATTTAAAAGTAAAATGAATTTTCTTCTTATTTTGTTATCCGGAGGAATTTTACGGAAAATCAGGGAAATAATATCCTCAAAAAATGGGCGGTGACAAAAAATGAAGAATTCACAGATAAGAGTGTGCGGCAGGGCGGCGCAGACGGACTCGGGAGCGGGCGGTGCCGTTATGTTCGGCTGCCTCGCGGCGGCGGCTGTCGCCGGGGGATTTATGACCGCCGGGGCGCGGCTCCTGCTCAACGCCTCCGCAGTGACCTCCGCGCTATCTTCGGTGTCAAAGCTGCTCAGCCCCGCCGTCAATGCGGCGGCGTGCATTTTGCTGACCATAGCCGTCTCGGCTCTCATTGCGCCGCTGCGGCAGGGGATGAAGCGGTATTTCCTGCTCGGCGCGCTGGGGCAAAAACGTCGCGCCGCCGAATGCACTGCAAGGTTTCGCGGCAAACGCGCTTTTTCCGCGCTCCGCCTGCATATCGCGCTCGCGGCGCTTAACCTCGCTCTGTGGATATTCTTTCTCCTGCCGGGCGCGGCTCTTGCGGCGGGCGGGATATATATGCTTCTCTCGTCAATTGTCGGCATTCTGACGATAGCTGCCGTGCTCACGGGGAGCATACTCATGCTTATATCGGGCTGCATATTCTGCTCCGGCGCGCGTCAGGCGTGGTCGGCGGCGGAGTATATTCTCGCCGCCGATCCGGATGTTTCGATAAAACAGGCTCTGCGCCAAAGCCGCGATATCATGCGCGGGCACTGCCGCGCTTTCGCCCGATTCAAGGCGGGATTTGCTCTCTGGTTTCTCAGCTGCGTATTAATTCTGCCTGCATTTTTTGTCGTCCCGTATTACGGACAGTCCTGCGCGGTGTGGATGACGGAGACCTTGGATTTCAAAAATAAAGTTCTCCGAAAATAAACCGATTTGACAAAGATATACAAAAATATGTTGATTATACGCCATGAATTTGGTATTATATTCCGTGAAATAAATCGGGGCGCGGTAATCCGCCCCGGAACGGAGGACGTACAATTGGAAAAGAAAAAGCTCGGAGGGCGGATTCTCTTCAACATCATCCTGTTCGGCTTCATCGGGCAGGTCGCGTGGGCTGTTGAGAACGTCTACTTCAACACATTCCTGTTCAACTACATCGGCGGCACAGCCGACGATATAGCGAAGATGGTCGCCGCGTCTGCGATAGCCGCAGTTGTGACCACATTCATCATGGGTACTCTCAGCGACAAGCTCGACCGCCGCAAAATATTCATCAGCGGCGGCTACATAATCTGGGGCTTCACCGTCGCCGTGTTCGCATTCATCTCGCGCGAGAATATCGGAAAGCTCTTCAATATCTCCGATACCTCCAAGGTCGTCGCCGCAACGGTCTGCGTCGTTATCATCATGGACTGCGTCATGACATTCTTCGGCTCGACCTCGAACGACGCCGCGTTCAACGCGTGGGTCACAGACGTTACCGTCCCCGAAAACCGCGGCACTGCCGAAGCCGTTCTGGCGCTTCTGCCTGTGTTCGCAACCGTTATAGTTACCGTCGCTTTCGGCGTCGGCGTTGAGGCGGCAGGCTATCCCGCATGCTTCATGTTCCTCGGCGCGCTCGTCACAATATGCGGAATCATCGGTCTGTTCTCGGTCAAGGATCCGCGCAAGGGCGTAAAACAGAGCACAAACTATTTCAGCGATCTTATCTACGGCTTCCGTCCGTCAGTTATAAAAAATAATGCGGCGCTCTATCTCTGCCTCGCGTCCGCCTGCATCTTCAACACCGCAGTTCAGGTGTTCATGCCCTACATATTCATCTATGTTCAGCACTATCTCAAATTTGACCTCAACACCTTCCAGATAACCACGCCCATAATCATCGGCGGCGCGGCGGCTGTTGTTGGTCTCGTCGTTGTAACTATCCTGCTCGGCAAGCTTCTCGACAAGGTCGGCAAGAGAATATTCGTCTTCCCCGCAGTTCTTCTCTTCGTCGCGGGACTCGTTGCCGTTTTCTTTGCAAAGACTCTTCTCACTTTCGTACTCTTTGCGCTCATTATGATCCTCGGCTACGGTCTTCTTATGATAATCCTCAACGCTACAGTGCGCGATTACACTCCCGAGGATAAGGTCGGTCAGTTCCAGGGCGTCAGACTTCTGTTTACCGTCACTCTGCCCATGATAATCGGCCCGAAGGTCGGCAGCTGGACTATTTCCGAGTTCTCCGGCAGATATGAGCTGGGCACCATGCTCAACGAATACGGCGAGAGCACCCTCGTCCCGATCCCGACGATATTCCTCGTCTCCGCTATAATTGCGGTGCTTATAATCGTGCCGCTTATCTTCCTTGCAAAAGTCACCAAGGAGAAGAAGGCATGAAGAGAATAATATCTGCCATCCTCTGCGTTGTTATGTTGCTGTGCATCCTGCCGATGTCGGTCTTCGCACAAGATAAGGCAACGCCGCTGATACTCGTTCAGGGCTATTCCGGTCCCTCGCTGTTCTATGACCTCGGCGGCGAAAACGAGCATCAGGTCTGGGGCATCAATATGGATGACCTCAAAAAGATAGTTATAGCCCGTATCCCCGAGCTCGCAGGCGGTCTTGCCGGAGCGGCGTTCGGCGATTATGAAAGGCTCGTTAAAGTCGTAGGCGAGGCGGGAGTCGAGCTGCTCGAACCCCTGCGCTGCAACCCGGACGGCACTTCTAAATATGATCTTTCAGTTTATCCCGAGGGCGCGGCGAATACACGCGCCTCCGTCCTCAAGGCTAAAGGCGAGGACAAATACATAGCCGAAAAAGAGATCTCCGCCGATCTCATCGAGCGCATAGGCGCGGAGAATCACTTCACCTTCACCGAGGACTGGCGCATGGGTCAGGTCGAAAACGCCGCCAAGCTCGACAAGTTCATTCAGGAAGTGAAAGAGCTCACGGGGAGCAAAAAAGTCAATCTCTACGGACTCAGCCACGGCGGTCAGCTGACCGCGACATATCTCTATTATTACGGCGCAAAGGGCGATGTTGACCGAGCGATAATGGACGCTCCCGCGACCTGCGGCACTCAGCTCGTCGTTGACTTGTTCGAGGGCAACATCCATTTCGATGTCGCGACCCTTATCGAATATGTCGAGATAGGCTTCCGCAAGGAATATGAATATGAGTGGCTCGTCGAGGCGTTCGGCTTCGACCGCCTCAATCAGGCTTTCAACGATATTATTCATCAGTATCTGCTCGATGTTGTTATAAACTTCGGTAGTGTCTGGGATTTCGTTCCCCCCGACAAGTACGAGGAGTTCAAGGCAAAATATCTTGACCCCGTCGAGAATGCCGAATTGATAGCCAAGAGCGACGAGATGCACTACAACGCCATGGCTCACATGAGCGAGGGCTTGAAGCGCGCTCAGGATGCCGGCACAAAGATAGCAATAATTGCAAATACCGAGCACGATATCGGCACGAGCACCGGAGTCAACTCCGACTATATTATTGATGTTCACTCGGCATCCGGCGCATACTGCGCCCCGTTCGGCGAGAAGTTCCCTGCGGACTACAAAAAGCAGAACACGGTCTGCAATGACCCGACTCACTGGCACATCTCGCCCGAGCGCGATATCGATGCGAGCTGCGCGTATCTGCCCGAGAACACCTGGTTCGTCAACGGTCAGTTCCACGGAATGTGTCCGTGGGACAGATACACGAGAAATTTCTATCTGACATTCTTCTTCACGGACAGAATAACGGATGTCTACTCCGATCCCGAGTTCCCGCAGTTCAACCTCGGTCAGAACCCAGCGAACGGACTCTATGTCAAATTCGACAAGTCCCCGTCGGGATTCCACACATCGAAGGACACCGCGCTGACTATAGAGAGCCTTTCAGAGCAGTACGACACCGAGATAATCAGCGTCAAGTCAGACGGCATGGATGCCGACCTCTCGGCGAAGAACGGAACCGTTCTTAAAGTCGGCGAGAGCTGCAAGATAGATTTCAAAAAGCACTCCCTGCCCAAGAGCACCGAGCCGTTCACCGTAACGGTCGTCTATTCGCTCAAGAACGGTCAGGTACCGTTCGTCAAGAGCCGCACATTTACATTTACGGCGATGAGCGACAGCGAGTATGACAACTATATGTTCCTCTCAGGCAAGAAAAATACGCCCGGCAGCGCGTCAAACGGCGGCGGAAAAACTCCGTTGACCCCGCAGACCGGCGCGCCGATAGCGGTATCCGCGATAACCCTCCTTGCCGGCGCGGCAATGCTGCCGATAGCCGGAAAGAAGAGAAAGAAATAATATCAAAAGCTCAGGCGCGGCATATGATTGCTGTGCCTGAGCTTGGTTTACACTGTATGAGAGGCAGTTGAGATGAATATCTGCGACAGATAATTGCCGCAATAGTGCAAATCGGCACAGCTGCATAGATTTATTACTTTAAGCGAAATAATTTCTCGGCATCGGCTTACGCCGAGCCGGCTCCCCTGCAGGGGAGCATAAATAGATTCTGCGATAAATCTCAATTTATCTGTCTAAGCTGACAAGCAAACATAAAAAAACCGACCGCACAGACTTGCTGCGGTCGGTTGCTGTCATATAGAAATCTTTTTTATTTATTTCAGCTTTCCGTGTTCATTGAGAAAATCTTCAGTCAGCTGCGCCGCATATGCGACGAGCTCGGGGCACGGGCGTTTTTTATAATCTGCGGTGTTTCTCGGCTCGGGATCGGGGCCGGGCTGGGTCTTCACTCCCGCGAGCAGTTCGCGGCAGATTATCGAGCCCTCGCTCTCTTTGAACTTGTCTGCAAGGGCGCGGACATATGAATAGAGCTCTTTCTTTGCCTGCACGCCGTCGGGTTCGTCATAGCCGAAGAAGAGGCCTATCGCCATGAACATTCCGCTGACTCCGCCGCAGACCTCACGCATTCTGCCCATTCCGCCGCCGAACGGCGCAGAGAGCCTGAGTGCGGTTTTGACATCGAGTCCCGCATCCTCCGCAAATGTGCCGAGCACCGCCTGAGAGCAGTTGTATCCATCGTTGAAAAGCTCGCGCGCCTTGTCCGCGTGACCTGTTTTCATCTTAACACACTTCCTTTACTGAGGATTCTTCTCGCCTCTGTAGGTGTCGCTTATCTTCTGTCTCGCGTCTCTGACTTCGTTTATGCTCGCGACAAGAGCCTTGTCCGCACTGCGCAGAACGCTGTCAGCGAAGTTGCTCGCGGCCTCGCGGATATCCGCAGACCACTTCTTCGCCCTCGCGAGAGTCTCATTCGACTCCGCGTTAGCCTTTTTGACTATATCATCCGCCTGTCGGGTCGCGTTGGAGAGCATCTCTTCAGCTCTCGCTATCGCGGAGTTGACTCGCTCTGTTGCCTCGTTCTGCGAATTGACCTTGAGCTGCGACGCATATGCGCGCGCCTGAGCGGTTATCTCGTTCTCGTCGAGAAGCTTGTTTGCCGTCTGCTGAGCCTTTTCAACTATCGCCGCCGCGTCGGAATTTGCCTTTGCAACAGTCTCCTCGGCAAGCTTGTTCGCGCTGTCGACGGTCTTCTGGGCGTTGGCATTGGCGGCTGAGATTATCTGCTCGCTCTTCGCCTCGGTCTTTTCCACAAGAGTCTGCGCCTTCTCCTGAGCGCGGGCAACGGATGCCGCCGCGTCGCTCTTCGCCTTTTCGATTATCTCGCTTCGGTTGGCGGTTATCGACTTTGCCTGATCAACCTCCTCGGGGATTATCTCGCGCAGCTGCGCGATGCACTCGCGTATCTCCTCGGCGTTGACCGCAGTCTTTTTTGAAAGTGTTATCTTTGTGCCGCTGTCGAGAATGTTCTCTATCTGCTCCAGAAGGGAATCTATGTTCATTTTGAAGCGCTCCTCTCTCTTATTCTTTTGACAATATCATCATGCACCTCGGGCGGAACAAAGTCCGAGATGTCCCCGCCGAACTCGCAAACCTGCTTGACGACGCTCGACGAGAGGTACATGTAATCCGAATTAGCCGTTATGAAAACGGTCTCGATATTCGGATTGAGTTTCTTGTTTGTCAGCGCCTGCTGGAATTCGTAGTCGAAATCCGAAACGGCGCGCAGGCCCTTGACTATCGCGACCGCACCCTTTTCCTGGGCATATGCGGCGAGAAGTCCGTCGTGCATATCGACAACAACATTGTCGAGATCCTTGACGCATCTTGTTATGAGCCCAACGCGCTCTATCGCGCTGAAATATGAATTGGGCTTATGATAGTTGTGCATGACGACGACTATGACCCTGTCAAACATGCTCGCGGTGCGCCTGATTATATCAAGATGACCCTTGGTGACGGGGTCGAAGCTGCCGGGGCATATGGCTATTTTCATTCGTCCTCACCCTCCTTGCGGTAAACGGTGATTTTTATCTTTCCGTAGCGGTAGCTGCGATGGAATTTAAGCTCGCCGAAGCTCTCGGGCAGCTCCGAATCGACAGGAGTCTCGCATATTGCGCAGCCGCCGGCGGCAACAACATCGGAGAGCAGCTTCATCGAATCGACTACGAGTGAGCTCGCATAGGGCGGATCGAGGAATACTATATCAAACTTGTCCTTCGTCAGCTTCAAAAACGAGAGCGCATCGGTCTGAACGACCTTTGCGTTGTCGCCGAGCTTCGTGTGTTCGAGATTATATTTTACGGCGCTCAATGAGTCCTTCGACATATCGACAAATGTTGCCGACGCAGCGCCGCGGCTGAGAGCCTCGATGCCGAGCTGACCCGAGCCTGCGAACAGATCGAGCACGCGCCTACCCTCTATCTCAAACTGTATTATGCTGAAAACGGCCTCTTTGACGCGGTCGGTAGTCGGGCGGACATCCTCGCCCTCGAGCGTTTTGAGAACTCTGCCGCGTGCCGTGCCTGTTATAACTCTCATATCATCAGTTCCTTTATACTGCATTTATCTTTTCAATCTGCGGTTTTGCCGCACTGTTATACATATTATTACATTTATACGCGCCCGTGTCAAGATTCTGGATGCAGAGCGTCGTATATAGTCTGCGCCATGGAGTCGGAGATACCCGACACATTTTTGAGCTCGTCAACACTAGCATTTTTTATGGCGGTCACGGTCTTGAAATGCCGCAGGAGCGACTTTGCCCGCGACGGTCCGACACCGGGGATATCCGTCAATGTACTCGAGAGCGCGGAAGCCTTGTGCTTCTGCCTGTGATAGGTCACGGCGAAGCGGTGAACTTCCTCCTGTATTTCCGCAACGAGAGTGAACGCGCGGCGTTTTGAAGTGAACGCTATCTCGCCGCCGGATTTCGCTATCGCGCGCGTGCGGTGGCTGCCGTCCTTGACCATGCCGAAAAGCGGGATGTTTTCAAGCCCGTGCTTTTTGAGTATCGGCTCGACTGCCGAAACCTGTCCCTTGCCGCCGTCGAGCAGAATAAGATCGGGCAGGCGGCCGAAGCCCTCGCCGCTCTCTTTTTCTTCCTCGTATCTCGTGAATCTTCTGTCGAGCACCTCCGCCATGGAGGCGTAATCGTCCTGGCCGGTAAAGCCTTTTATCATGAATCGGCGGTAGCCGCGCCTGTAGGGCTCGCCGTTCCGGAAAACTATCATGCCCGCGACATTGTCGCTTCCGGCGGTGTGCGAGATATCATATGATTCGATAAATTCCGGCGCGGCTGGCAGTCCAAGCATACCCGCAAGCTCGTCGAGCGCGGCGGTCTTTCTGCCGGCGGTGCCGGTCAGCGGAGTGAGATACTGCGCGGCATTCGAGCGGCACATCTCGAAAAGCTTCTTTTGCTCGCCCGCGGTGCTGTGGGATATTATGACTTTTTTGCCCTTTTTTTCGCTCAGCCACCGTTCAAGCAGCTCACTGTCGGCAACCTCGCCGTCGACCGACACGCGGCGCGGGACAAAATCTCTTATCATATAGAAGCTGCGGATAAGCTCGGCGAGCGTCTCCGCCGTATCCTCGGGCACATCGGTTATGAAATTCTCGCTGTCATAGAGCCTGCCGTCCGCAAAGCGGAGCACGGAGAGACACGCTTTGCCGGACGACGCCGCGCCCGTGACGAGGGCAAAGACATCCTGCTCCCTGACATCGGCGGACATAACTTTCTGCTTGCCGCCGAGACGTTTTATCGCGGCTATTCTGTCGCGCAGGCGCGCCGCCTTTTCAAATTCGAGGTTTTCCGCCGCGTCCTCCATGCGCTTCTGAAGATCCGCGAGCGCGGCGGTTCCGCCCTCTTTTATAAACGCGAGAGCGTCCTCGACCGCTTCGTTATACTGCGAAAACGGCACCTTGCCGCTGCACACGCCGCTGCACTGGCCGATAAAGAAATTGAGACACGGGCGGCTCTTCCCAAAGTCGCGCGGGAACACTTTGTTGCACTGCGGCAGGCGGAATATTTTTTTAGCCTCGTCAACGGTATTGCGCGCGGCGAACGAGCTCATATAAGGGCCGATATACTTTGCACCGTCATCTTCGCGCTGGAGCACGGCATATATGTTGCGCCACTTGCCGGGCGTGACTTTTATATATGAATAGCCCTTGTCGTCTTTTAAGAGAATATTATACTTCGGGGAATGCTGCTTTATAAGGCTGCATTCAAGCACGAGGGCTTCAAACTCGCTGTCGGTGAGAATGACATCGAAATCATCGACGTTTTCGACCATTTTGCGCACTTTTACCGTATGATTATGCTCGGAGCCGAAATACTGGCTGACTCGGTTTTTGAGTGCCTTCGCCTTGCCGACATATATTATCTCCGAGCTGCTGTTTTTCATCAGATAGACGCCGGGGGTCAACGGAAGCTGCATCGCCTTTTTGCGAAGCTCCTTGATTTTCGGGTTCATTCTCTCACCTGCCTTTTGATGCACATTTTTGACACATATATTATACTATAAAAATGCGCGGACGAACAGGGGCGCAAAAAAATTATATTTTGGGTCATTTTTCCGCAACAATTTGTTGCTATTATCAGAATGTGGGGATATATCTCCGCGGAAAGGAATATATAAAAGATGAAAACAATCGGCAACATTGTCTGGTTTATCTGCGGCGGATTTCTTGCGGCGCTGATGTGGCTGATGAGCGGTCTCATATGCTGCGTCACGGTCGTGGGCATACCGCTCGGCAAGCAGTGCTTCAAATTCGCGCGTCTGTCTGCGGCTCCGTTCGGCAAGGATATAAGATTCGGCGGCGGCGCGCCGAGCTTCATTGCCAATATTTTATGGATAATCCTGCTCGGCTGGGAGAACGCAGTCTACTGCGCCGCGATGGGCGTTGTCTGCTGCTGCACAATAATCGGCATCCCGCTCGGACTCCAGTATTTCAAATTCGCAAAGCTCGCATTCATGCCTTTCGGCTCAGAGGTGGTTGACTGCTGACATATGAAAAAACGAACGGCAAAGAGGATTCTCATCATCTGCCTTGTCATTGCCGCCGCGGCGGCTCTGACGGCGGGAATAGTTATGGACAGCATGCGCGTTGATGTCTGCCTCGACCCCGGTCACGGCGGAGACGACTCCGGCGCTCAATATGAGGGCAGACTCGAAAAGGACGACAATCTCGAGCTTGCGCTGGCGGTCGAAAAAGAGCTGAAAGCGCGCGGGGTCAAGGTCTGCATGACGCGCGACGACGATACTTTTATCTCCCTCTCGGGACGGTGCAGAAAGGCGAATATCCGTCAGGCGAAACTATTTGTCGCGCTTCACCGCAACAGCGCAGAGAATGCGCACGGCGTTGAAATATGGATTCATTCGGACTCTCCGCCCAAGGACACCGCGCTCGCGCAGAACATCTGCGACGCACTCGCCACCGCCGGGATATCCGAAAACAGGGGCGTTAAGTCCGGCTTTGCGCGCGAGGACGGAGAGAACTATTTCGTCAACAGCCGCACGAATATGCCGAGCTGCCTCGCCGAGATAGGATTCATAACCGACGACGGCGACAACCGCCTGTTTGACGACAACCTCGATGCTTACGCCGAGGCGATAGCGGACGGAATAGCAAAGACGCTGAACGAGATATAGAAATCGTCGCTCCCAAAAAGCTAAGTATTCATAAAAAGTTTCAGTCCCGACAGTAATACCTGCCGGGACTTTTCTTGCATATGCTGAAGCCGTGTGATATGATTGAATGGATTGATAAGTTGTGATTTGCGGATGAGTCTATTAGGCGCCCCTGCAAGGGGAGCCGGCTCGGCGTAAGCCGTTATTTCGCTAACGCTCAAAGTAATAAGTAAAAGTGAATAACGAAAAAGTATGCAATATGGCTGGATATTATCCGCCCGCGAAGTCTGTACAAATTTATTGACGCGCACTTCGTAGGGTGCGGCGACCTCGACGCACCGCTGCCGCGTGAGCGGCACGGAATCTTTGATTTTACCGACCGTGGGGACAGCCCTTGCGGCTGTCCGCTATCGGCGCAGCCGATACAGGGTTATAGCAATTGTAATTTATTGACAATTAGTTTCTACCTTCGCTACGCACTCTAATCAAAGGATGTATACTTCCCGCGTTTCGCATTTTCTTTTTGTTTGAAAAAGAAAACGCCTGCAAAAGAAAAGCAAAACAGGGGGGAATCCCCCTGTACCCCCCGCGCGAACGCCGTACCGCAGTACTTAGCTTGCGGCTCTCAATAAGTTGCTCGGCACATTCGCACGCAAACGCGCCGGAGCTTGAACGAATGCGTGCTCGTGCGTCTTGCTTCGCAAGCCGTTCCCTCACTCTCCTCAGTTAGCTATTACTGCTGCGGCACGGCTATTATAAGCCTGATTATAAAAATTGGTTGAGCCACGCACTTTTACTTCGCTATGGCTCAAGTGATAGGCAAATCCCAATTTATTAAATTCTATTTTTTTAAAGGAGAGCCCCATGCTGTTTCTGACAGAGGCAAATGAAAAATATATAGACGAATTGGAACAGTTCAAGAATGAGGTACTAGTCTGCGATAGAGATAATAAGGATCAATTCGCGGGCTGCATGGGTCTGAGGGACTGCAATAATGTGAAAGAATGGATCGATATATGTAATCTCAGAAAAAGCGAAGAGACATGTGAACAAGCGGGAACGACGGTTCCGTCAACAACCTACTTCGCTATCAGAGAAAGCGACGGTAAACTTGTCGGCGTGATCGACTTGCGCCATCACATCGATCATCCGATTCTCGGGACATGGGGCGGTCATTGCGGATATTCAGTAAGACCATCCGAGCGCGGAAAAGGTTACGCAAAGGAGATGCTCGGATTAAATATTCAAAATGCCAAAATAATGGGAATATCGAAACTTCTTGTGGTGTGCGATGAAACAAATACGGCAAGTGAAAAAACGATACTTGCCAATGGCGGAGTTTTTGAAAAGTACATCGAAACAGGCGGATGCCGGATGAAAAGATACTGGATTAATACGGACTGACAAAATTCTGCTTGCCGCACCGATAAACGGCTCACTTCTATACATCCTGCAATAACATAAAACCGACCTATGAAGCTATAGGTCGGTTTAACTGTTTTATTAACTTCTCTGAATATAGGGCTGATTTTTATCTTGTCAATACTCTGACCCACTTGAAGCGGTTGACTTTGACTATCGCCACGAAGCATTTGAGTATCTGATCCGCTTTTAGCAGGGCGAAGGTGACCGCGGGCGGGAACTTGAAATAAAACGCCGAGAGCGCGGAGAGCGGGAGCACGATGCACCACATGAAGACAATATCGTTGAAAAAGACGAAATTCGTATCTCCGCCGCCCGAGACTATGCCCGTGAGGCACGGCATTTCATACGCTGTGCCTATCGCCGTGACACAGAGGATAAGCACAAATATATTTGCGAGCTCCGCCGTCTCAACCGAGGCGTTATAGACCGAGATTATCGGCTTTCGGACTAAAAACAGCACAAATGAAGTCAGCACGCCGATAATTAAAAACATCAGCTGCATGGTCTTTGCGCCGCTCTTGACCTTTTTCATGTCTCCCTCGCCGACCGCCATGCCCGTCATGACGCGCGCCGCGTCACCTGTCGCATAGGCAATGACCGAGGTGCACTGGAACAGCGTCTGCGCTATGCTTGATGCCGCGATGCCGGAGGCTCCGAGCCTGCCGAGTATCGCCACCTGAACGGACATCGCAACGCCCCAGGAGACATTCGAGAGCAGAAGCGGCACGCCCGATTTCATGAAGTCGGCTATATAACTGCGCTCGAGCGCGAAGACATCTTTGATTCTGAGCTTTAGCTTCTTGTCGATGAATCTGCAATAGATTATGCTCGCGATAAACTCGACTGCCCTCGAAGTCAGCGTCGCATATGCAGCGCCCTTCACTCCAAGCTCGGGCGCGCCGAAGTGGCCGTAGATGAGAGTATAGTTGAGACAGATATTTATAAGCAGGGTCGAGAGCGAGATGTAGAAGCCTATTCTTACCGTCTCGACGCTGCGCATGACTCCGAGCAGCGAGTTTGAAATCGAGAACATCAGATATGAAAACACCATTATTTTCAGGTATTCCACGCCAGCCGGAATGATGCTCTGCTCGTTTGTCAGCAATCCCATGACCCCATAGGGCACGAACCAGACTATCGCGGACATAATCGCGCTGAGCAATAAGCTTATCCAGAAGCCGACCGCAAAAACGCGCTTTATCGGCTCTGTTTGACGTTTGCCCCAGTACTGCGAGATGATAACGCCCATTCCGGACGCGGTGCCCGTGACGACCATCTGCAGAAGAAACTGCACCTGATTCGCTATCGCAACGCCGCTGAGCGCCGTCTCGCTGTAAGCTCCGAGCATGATATTGTCCGCGAGATTGACACCGTAGACGATAAGATTCTGGAGCGCTATCGTCATGGTCATCGTGAAGAAGTCGCGGTAAAATTTCTTGTCGCGTACCAACATTTTCATTCCCCCAAAAGACACATACCGCCGTATTATAGCACTTACCGCGCGGTTTGACAACATCCGACAGATATACTATAATCTTGTCGAAACCTATATAGGAGATGTTGAAATGAAAAAGCTCAGAAATATATTCTGCGCGGCTCTTGCGCTGTTGCTCGCAATGTCCTGCGCGGCGTGCTCGAAGAGTGCCGATAACGAGACTACCTCAGACGCGGAATCGGACACGCAGGTCACTGTTATATCCGCCGACGGCACAACGGCAAAGACCGTTATTTCAAACGACGGCGGCACGATCGCACAAAACGGCGAGACGAAAAATCAACCCGCGGCGGGCGGAGACAATGCTCGGGAGCCGGAAAGCCCGGATGGCGGCTCGGGTCAGCGCGAAACCGTGCGCGTCACGATAACCGAGGGCATGACTCTGACGCAGATATTCAAAAAGCTCGAGGCAAACGGCGTGTGTTCGTTTAACGATTTGATGAAGACCGCCGAGAGCTACGACTACAGCTACTATCCGCTTATCGCCGCAAGACCGTCGAACACAAGGGCGTTCAAGCTCGAGGGCTACCTCTTCCCGAACACCTACGACTTCTATAAAAACGAGAAGCCGCAGGACGCGATAGGGCGTTTCCTGCGCGTGGGCGAAAAATACATAACCTCGCAGGACAGGGCAAAAGCCCGCGCCATGGGCTATTCCATGGATCAGATTCTGACCGTCGCCTCGATAATCGAAAAGGAGGGCGCGAACCCCAACGAGGTCAGAAAGATAGCCGCCGTCATATATAACCGCCTCGAGGCGGGGATGCAGCTGCAAATGGACTCGGGCATCTACTATATCGAGCGCAGCGTCAAGCCCTATATTTCCGGCGACGTCAACCGCTACAACAGCCTCTACAATATGTATAAATGCAAGGGTCTGCCCGCAGGCCCGATATGCAATCCCGGCGCTCGCACGATAAATGCGGCACTCGATCCGGCGGATGTATCTTATCGCTATTTTTGCCACGACTCGAGTGCAAAATACTACTATGCCGACACATATGAGGAACATCTCGAAAATCTGAAGAAAGCCGGAATTGCATCATAAGTTGCAAAAATGTCGGATAATTCACAGAAAATTTAAGTTTTGATTCTCCTTCGGGTATAAAAATGGACTTTGGGTGATATAATTGTACTAAAGTACATTTTTGTACTCGGAGGACAGTTTTTATGAAAAGAACACAGCTGAAAGACAGGCAGCTACCCGACTACACACGGGGAGAAGAGATATTCAACATGGTCACGCACATAGTCGGCGGCGGACTGGCGGTAGTCATACTCGTCGCCTGCGTGACGGTCGCGGCGCTCCACGGGAGCATATCGGGAGTTATAACCTCGATAGTCTACGGGCTGTCGATGATAATGCTCTACACCATGTCGAGCGTCTATCACGGCGTGCCGCGCAGCTACGCAAAGAAAGTCCTGCAGGTCATCGACCACTGTACGGTATATTTTCTGATAGTCGGAACATACACGCCGATCGCGGTCTGCGGACTGACTAAAGTCAACAGAGCAGTCGGTTGGACGGTATTCGGAATCGTCTGGGCTCTCGCGGCGGTGGCGATAACGCTCACGGCGATAGACCTCAAAAAATTCCGCGTATTCTCGATGATATGCTATATGGGCATGGGCTGGTGCATAATCTTCGCCGTCGTGCCGACATATCACGCGCTGGGGCTCGGCGGATTTCTCCTGCTCGTCGCAGGCGGTCTGCTCTACACATTCGGCGCGATACTCTACGGGCTCGGAATAAAGCATCGATATATGCACTCGGTTTTCCATATATTCGTCATCCTCGGCAGCCTCGCGCACTTCTTCTGCATAGTGCTCTATGTGCTGTGAGAAATGAAAATTGTAATCATGCAGCCGCAACAATTTAAACTGCTGCGGCTGTTTTTACGTTTATGTGATTGAGAAAGCAGGGGCGTTACAGATTCCGCCAATGACAAGTGCGCCGATGCTGTAAATCTCAATCTATAATAACCCCAAACCAAAAAGCCAAGCTGCAAAACACAGCTTGGCTTTGAATTTTTTTGCTTTAGTTACTGCTTGGGCGAGAAGTAGACTTTTCCGGGTTCGAGCGTCTTGCCGTAGATGCTGTAGAGCTCGTGGACGGTGACGAATTCAAATCCCTCGGCGTGCAGCTCGGCGGCTATCTGCTCGAATGCGTCGGCGGTCATGTCGTAGAGATCGTGCATGAGGACTATCTCGCCTCCGGTCGCGTGGTCGACAACGGAGGAAATTATCTTCTGCATGTCCGCGTTACGCTGAGCCTGAGTTCTGCCGGACCCCTGCCTGTCCTTATATTTCCAGTCCTCGGTGTCAATGCACCACTGGATGAGCGGGAGGTCGAAGTCCTTCTGAATTCCCTTGTAGTCGCCGTATGGCACTCTGAACAGAGTCGGCTCAACGCCGATGACCTCTTTGACTATGGCGTTCGTCTTGTTTATCTCTTGCTTGCGCTCCTGCGCGCTTATCTTTCTGAGATTTGCGTGGCTCCATGAGTGGCTGCCTATTTCGCATCCCATCGAGTAGGCGCGCTTGACCTCTGCAGAGTAGCTTCCGACGCGCGTGCCGAGGACGAAGAACGTCGCCTTGCCGTTGTATTTCTGGAGCGTGTCGAGGATTCGGTTGGTTGCGATCTTGCTCGGACCGTCGTCAAATGTGAACGCGATATATTTGACCCCCGCGGGGAGATTCGGCTTTTTGTGCTGCGTTGTGCTCTCGGGCTTGGCTGAACCTTGCTGTGTGGTTTCTGTGACTGCCTCTGCGCCGAGCAGAACCTTTGCAACTTCGGTCGAAAAAATCGGCTTTATATCATTGAGCTGGAATACAGCTTCAACGCAGCCTTTGTCTTCGTCGAAGAGAACGCCGGAGTCAAAATAGAATGTTAAGCTATCGGAGCTTATCGAGAATTTTGTGAAGTTCTTTTTATCGACAGAGGTGTTTTGCTTGAACTTATCCGAGCCTACGCCCGCGTTGAACAGGCGGTTGGCGGTGAAATAGGATACAACCCGCGTGCTGGCGATTTTCTCGTAGCCGTCGGCAAAAATATCGTCCGCGCTCAGCTGCTTGCCGGAGGGTATATCAAAGACGAGCGTCTCTATGCTGTCCGTCTTGATGCTCTTGTCTGGAATGTCGGTCTTTATCTCGAACACGATGCTGACATATTTGTTCTTGCCGTTGTCCGTCACAAGATAGCTCTTGTAGTCGGCGCTCAGCGTCGGCAGCTCGCCCTTGGGCTTCGAGTTCGGCACTTCTTTGACAAACCCGTCGGCTATCTCCTGCGCCGCCGCTTTTATCCGGCTGTCTATCGCCTCAACGCCTATCGCGGGGTAGTGAATGCCATAGGCGTAGTGATTTTCGTATGTTATCATCGACTGTGTCTCGCCGACCTCCCTGTCCTGGGCGGTGTGCTGGAACTTGAGACTCAGCTCCTCTTTCTGTTTATCGCTTTTGACCGCACAGCCCGCCGCGCCGAAAATAAATAGCACGGTGCACATCAGAGCCGCGAGACGGCGAAATAATTTTTTCATATCGTTTTTCCTTTCCGTAAAAACTTACGAACAACTGATATTATAGTATAAAATGTCGAACTTTGCAACAAAAGCGCGCAAACTGTAACCTACTGTTACACTCTGTTATGGATTTGTAATTTGTGTGGGTGTCTATATCCTATTCACTAAAACGGCTGAATTGACCTCAAAACTGCAGATAAATGCCGCGAAAGCCTGTCTTTTTTTGTCTTTTGTTCCGAAATCGACGCGGATATGGTTATTTTTCTTTTTGAGAGTAACAATTCATCGGCATTTTAGTATAATAAAGTATCTTCAATTTTAAAAGGGGAGAGCCTTATGACAAAAGTCGTCAAGTTCGGCGGAACTTCGCTCGCAGAGGCGAAGCAGTTTCTCAAAGTCGCCGACATAATCAGATCAGATCCCGACCGCCGCTATGTCGTGCCTTCTGCGCCCGGCAAGCGTTTCAGCGGAGATACAAAAGTTACCGATATGTTCTATGCCTGCTACGATTCCGCATCGAGAGGCGGCGATTTTGAAGAGATATTCCAGAAGATAAAGAACCGCTACAATGATATAATTTCCGGACTCGGGCTCGATATGTCTCTCGAAGATGATTTTGAGCATATACGCCTCAATTTCATCGGACGCGCCGGCCGCGACTATGCCGCATCGAGAGGCGAGTATCTCAACGGCAAGATAGTTGCAAAGCTGCTCGGCTTCGCGTTTATAGATGCCGCCGATGTTATATTCTTCGACGAGAGCGGCAAATACGACGCAAAGCGCACGATACCCATTCTGCGCGAGCGCCTGAGCTATACTGAGTACGCAGTCATTCCCGGCTTCTACGGTTCGATGCCCAATGATACTATCCGCACATTTTCTCGCGGCGGTTCGGATATAACAGGTTCAATAGTTGCGGCAGCGGCTGACGCCGATCTCTATGAGAACTGGACGGATGTCTCGGGCTTCCTCATCGCCGACCCGCGCGTCGTTGATAATCCGCAGGTCATGAAGACCGTTACATACAGGGAGCTGCGCGAGCTTTCGTATATGGGCGCGACTGTTATTCACGAGGACGCGATATTCCCCGTCATGCAGAAGAAGATTCCGATCAGAATAAAGAACACCAACTCCCCGGAGGACGCCGGCACGCTTATCCTTGCCGACACTGACGAGCCCGCCGAGAACACCGTCACCGGCGTGGCGGGGCGCAAGGGCTTCTCTTCGATAAACATTGAAAAATACCGCATCCACGACGAGTGCGGAGCGGTGCGCAAGATGCTCGAGGTGCTCGAGGAGCACGGCGTGAATTTCGAGCATATCCCCTCGGGAATCGACAACTTCAGCATCGTTGTTGAGACTACGAGCCTCGGCGACGAGACGGATGATATAGTTTACGATATAAAGAAAGTCACTTCGGCGAGCAGCGTGACGGTCGAGAACGGCATCGCGCTCATCGCAGTCGTCGGACGCTCGATGAAGTCCACGCGCGGCGTTGCGGGCACGATATTCTCGAGCCTCGCCAAGGAGAACATCAACATAAAGATGATCGACCAGGGCTCGAGCGAGATAAACATCGTCATCGCCGTCGCGGAGCGCGACTACGAGCGCACGATAAACACGATATATTCGGCATTCGTGAAATAAATAAAACAACAAAACGACCGGCGGCGGGGAAAAGTCCCTGCCGCCGGAGCTGTTATTTGAAGAATATCAGTGAAAAGTGAAGAGGTAAGAGTGAAGAAGTAAAAACGGCAAGCATTGAATGCTTGCCGTTTTTTGGCCCGCCCGGAGGGATTCGAACCCCCGGCCTTCAGAATCGGAATCTGCTGCGATATCCAGCTTCGCTACGGGCGGATGTGCGGATATTATAGCACAGAAGAAAGCCGGAAGCAAGAGCGGCGGACGCACGGCGCAAAAATATTTTTCCGACGGTCAACAAAATTGGAAAAAGCTCTTGAAAAAAAGCGAAGTCTCGCTTATAATATATGAGCTGTTGATTTTTCTGCTACTGTGGCTCAGTTGGTAGAGCAGCTGATTCGTAATCAGCAGGTCGCCGGTTCGAGTCCGGCCAGTAGCTCCAGAAAAGGCACTTGCTTTTGCAGGTGCTTTTTCTTTTTTTATTTTGCTTGTTGTACTGTACTTTGATAAAAATAAAAACAGCCTTCGTCAAAGACAAAGACTGTTTATGGAGCGGATGACGAGGCTCGAACTCGCTACCTCCACCTTGGCAAGGTGGCGCTCTACCGGATGAGCTACATCCGCAACTGCAAGAGAGATTATAGCAAAGAGACTCGCCTTTGTCAAGAAAAAATTGAAGTTTTTCGTATTTTTATTTTGAGCCTTTAAAAGACCCGGGGTTTCTGAATTTGGATAGGCTGAAAATCGCGGTAAATAACAATTGACAAATAAACTAACCCCAAAAAGCATTTAATTTTTTGGGGATAGTTTTATGGTTGTTTCGGTTTGTTGCAGGCAATCAAATTTTCCCGGTCGCAGTAACTTTTAATATTTTCTTACTATCTTACCGTCAAACAGTTTTTCAAATTCTTCGAGAGTTCCTTGTGTGAGCAAATCTTTTTGGCAAACGAAATTTCCGCTTTTCTTCCCCATCGGAAATGATAAAAAGTAGAACTCCCCGTAATCATAAGCTGTTTTTACTAATTCGACACCTCTGCTCTCGCTTTGTTTATCGGAAATACAAATGAGATTATTATCTATAACATATATTCTTTTAGGAGTTATTTCTTTTCTTCCCTTTGGGGTTTTAATGCGAACCGCTATCATGGCGTATGCAAAAACCGCACAATATCCGTAAAATATTGAAAATGTCTGAAAAAATCTCATCAGCATAAAGATCAAGGGCAACACCATTACCAAACCAAAAATAAATGCGTTTTGCATATAAGTAACATACTTTTTAAAAAAGAATTTCTCTGATACTCCCGTAAGATATCCGTTGAATTCAATCATATATTTCTCCTCTTTGTACTTTGTTTTGAAAAGCAAATAACAGAATACTTGATAAGACTAACTACTAAACCGCAGAGGGCTATTGTGGCACACATTAAAGTCACAAACAGTTTTAATTACACACAGCAGATATAAATATTATATATAAGCAGTGCAATCAGAAGCAACCAAAAGCCTATCTTCATTGCATTCGCTTTGAAAAGATGCTTTTTTCTGTATGCAATTATTTTTTCGTAGTCCGCTTCGGGGATATGACGGGTTAGATAAATATAATACATGGCACTTGACAGCCATACATACACATGAAATTGCTCGCCGTTGCCTTTATGAAATTGCGGACTTATATTTTCCAACAGATCTACATCGTCCCATTTTTTTACTCGAGCCTTGCTGTAGAAATGTCTTGTAAGTATAAAATACTTAAAGCCTTCTTTGGAAGCTGCTTTTTGAAAAATCAGTATGCATCCGAATTTTATTTTAACTATCTGATATCCGGATTCATACATTCTGTTCAGATAATCTCTCAGTCTTTCAATTCGAGTCAACGCAAAAGGAAAAAATCTTATAAGATTTTTTTGATTATCCATTTCGACATTCTCCTTTGTTAAAAAACTTTTTGAATATGCTTACTCTGCCTATTTTTTAGTGCTTTTTCCACTCGCTTCGCTTATTTCCCATCCCTGCCGATAAGATTGCGCTCGGCGTTGACGATGAAGTCCTGGATGTTTGTCACAACGCCCGTGATGCTCAGGCTTCCTCTGTCCTTGAGCTTGTTGACGGCGAACTCCGACACATCGACAACATAGAAATATACGGGTCTGACAACGCCGTCCACCACCTGATATGACGGGGTCATGTTGCCCGTCGCTATCGTGTGCAGCTGAGTGGCGAGGGCTATTACCGTTGTCGCCTCGCTCGTGTGCTTGCGCATGGCGTCCTGCGCGTCGTATACATTCGGTATCACATCAGGAAGAGGGCCGTCGTCGCGGATGGAGCCCGCGAGTACATAGGGGATATTGTTCCTGACGAGCGCCTGCATGATGCCCGTGCGGACGTTGTTCTGCTCGACATAGTTCTTTATTCCGCCCGCTTTGCGGACAAGGTTTATCGTGTGCAGGTGATGGTAGTGTCCGTTGGGGACATTGTGCTTTGTGTATATGTCCTGCCCGAGCCCGGTGTGGAACAGATCGCCCTCGAGGTCGTGCGTCGCGAGGGCGTTGCCCGCAAAGAGCGCGTCGCAGTAGCCGTTGTTGATGAGCGATTCCATGGCGGCGCGGGAGTCGTGGTCAAACACGCAGGCGGGACCCAACACCCAGACTATCTTGCCGTGGTCGCGGTCGTGGCGCAGGATATCATAGAGGCGGTCGTAGTCGCGGGAATACGAAGTCTCGCGGCTCTGTCCCATCCTGAACGCGAACGCCTGATCGACGCTGTTCTCCGGGGCGGAGAAACCGTCCGCATGGACAAAGATGCCGTCCCTGCCGTCGTCCGTGCGGTTGACGACTACCTCGTCGCCCTTTTTTATATTCCTCATCTCGACGGCGTAGGGCATGCCGTCTTTTATCACGACGGAGCAGTCCATACGGCTGCCCGTGAGCATCTTCCACTCGCCGTTTATTTTGAAATATTCGGGGTATATTGTAGTCGCGTAAAAATTCTCCGGGATGTAGCCGTCCCCCGCCTTTTCGGTCGTCACATCGGGGAATGATATAAACGGCTCGCGGTCGAATTTCGGGGGAGTATATTTTTCCGGCTTGAACATAGTATCACCTGTTTTTATTTTTGTTTAGTATATAATATCATGCGCGGGGGTATAAATCAATCGCGGGATTGACACAAAGCGTCACGGACTATATAATCCATATGTAGGAAATTATATATCGGAGGGTCAATATGCGCAGTATTATATTCAGATGGGTCATGCGCTTCGCCGCGGCTGTGGTGAACTCGTGCTCAAAAACGCAACCGACCCCAACACGGTCGTTTTCTATGAGATAAGCGTCAAATAACCCCAACGGAGGAATTGATATGAAATTCTGTGATATGCCATATGAGAGAATAGATGTCAGGGCGGCGACCGAAGCGCTCGATGCGGCGGCGGAACGCCTCAGCGCGGCAAAGACTCTTGAAGAGGCGGAGGAAGCCTTTTCGGAGCGTGAAAAAATAATCTCCCATGTTCAGACGATGAGCACGATAGCCTATATCCGCCACACTGTCAACACCCTCGATGAGTTCTATGAGAAAGAGAACGACTTCAACGACGAAAACGCCCCGCTTATTGAGCAGAGCGAGCAGAAATTCACCGAGGCGATGCTCGGAAATCCGCTTCGCGCGCAGCTTGAAGAGAAATACGGCAAGCTGATGTTCGTCAATGCGGAGCTTTCGCGCAGGTGCTTCTCGCCCGAGATAATCCCGGATCTGCAGGAGGAAAACAAGCTTTCGAGCGAATATCAGAAGCTGATAGCCTCGGCGCAGATAGATTTCAACGGCGAAAAGCTGAGCCTCTCTCAGCTCGGCGCATATAAAGAGAACGCCGAGCGCGACGTTCGCCGCGCGGCATATGAGGCGGAGAGCGGGTTCTATATGGCGCATGCCGACGAACTCGACAGAATTTTTGACAGCCTTGTAAAATGCCGTACCCGCATTGCAAAAAAACTCGGCTTCAACACCTTCACCGAGCTTGCATATTGCCGCCAGACGCGCAACTGCTATGACGCAAAGGATGTTTCGGCTTTCCGCTCGCGCATCGTGCGCGACATAGTGCCGGTCGTCTGCCGCCTCAAGGATATGCAAAAAAAACGCATCGGCATAGATGATATGAAAATATACGACGACCCGTTCGACTTTAAAGAGGGCAACCCGAAGCCCGACGGTTCGTCCGAGGATATCCTCGCCGCGGGAAAGAAAATGTATGAGCAGATGAGCCCCGAGACGGGGGAGTTCATAAACTTTATGTATGACAACGCCCTCATGGATGTCCTGAGCGCAAAGGGCAAGGCTGCGGGCGGCTACTGCACGGAGATACTCGAATACAAGTCGCCGTTCATCTTCTCGAATTTCAACGGCACTTCGGGCGATGTCGATGTGCTCACCCACGAGGCGGGTCACGCATTCGCCTATTACAGCGTCAGAGACAAAATGGAGCTTTGCGATCAGATAAGCCCGACTATGGAGTCATGCGAAGTCCATTCGATGTCCATGGAGTTCTTTGCGTGGCCGTGGCACGAGCTGTTTTACGGCTCGGATGCCGTGCGCTCGCGATTTGTCCATCTTGAAAGCGCGCTGGTCTTTTTGCCCTACGGCACGATGGTTGACGAGTTCCAGCACATTGTCTATGACTCGCCGGAGCTGACTCCCGCAGAGAGAAACGAAAAGTGGCTCGCACTCGAGCAAAAGTACCGCCCGTATATGGACTTCGGCGATGTCGATTTCTATTCAAACGGACGCGGCTGGCAGAGACAGCTGCACATCTATCTCTATCCGTTCTATTATATCGACTACTGCCTCGCGCAGACTGCGGCGCTCGAATTCTGGTCGCTGAGCCAAAAAGATTATAAAGACGCGTGGCAGAGATATCTGCGTTTTGTATCCTTCGGCGGGAAGAAGAGCTTCAAGGAGCTCTGCGCCGCCGCTGGCATAGACGATCCGTTCGGCGAGCACGCATTGAACGGCGTCGCACGGACGGCGAACGCATGGCTCGATTCAAACGGTTGAAAGAGATCGCGAAATGTGATAAAATACACAAGTAATTTTTGTATATTCTGATGTGAGGAGTATAAGATGTTTAAGTACAGAATGTCCGTCATCGTCCCCGTCTATAACTGCGAGGACTATCTCGCTTCGTGCCTTGACAGCCTTCTGCGGCAGACCATAAGCAAGGATGAACTCGAAGTTCTGCTGATAGATGACGGCTCAAAGGACGGCAGTCTCGGCATATGCAAGGAATATGCCGAAAAATATGATATTTTCAAGGTGTTCTCGCTCGAAAACGGCGGCGTTTCGGCAACGAGAAATTTCGGTATTGAGCACTCGCAGGGTCAGTATATAACCTATCTCGACTCCGACGATACGCTCACCGACAATACGCTCAAGACAGTCGCCGATTTCTTCGACAGGCATTTTGACGAGATCGATCTTGTGACCTACAAGATAGTTCCGTATTACGGCGAGCAGAAGTTCGCCCTACACTACAGATACAAGCTCCTCAAAAAGACGGGCGTCTATGACCTCGAGGATCCCGAATATTGCTATATAACGCAGACGACGATGAACATCTGCGTCAAGAATCTCGGCGAGGGGAAGAATGTTCTTTTCGATACCTCGCTCGCATTCCATGAGGATCAGAAATACTGCTTCGATGTTCTCAGTGACAAACTCAAAATCGGCTTCTGCAGCCGCCCGGAGTATCTCTATCTGCGCCGCCCCGGCAGCACAACGGGTAAAAAAGGCTATGCCTATTATATCTTTGAAAACACCATGGCTATGTGGGAGGAGATGTTCGGCAGATACGAAGGTCATGTGCCGTCTTATCTCCAGTCGCTCTATATCAATGATATAAACTGGAAGAGCACGCAGGATATCCTGCTGCCCTACAGCTATCCGAAAGATGAGTTCGACAGAGCGGTCGGCAGGATAAATGCCCTGCTTGACAGAGTCGACGACAGCGTCATTCTCAACCACCCGTATATGGATCTTTATCACAAGCATTTTCTGCTCAGGATAAAGGGCTGCGACAAGATGAGTGTCGCAGCGGACAAAAAGAATCTGCGCGTGCTCTATGACGGCGAGGAGGTTTACAGTGCCGACAAGGTGCCGATAGTCGTCAACTCGTTCAAAGTGTTCGGCGAAACTCTGCACGTGGACGCATTTTTGAAGTGCGTCATATTTGACTATGTCGAAAAGCCGCGCGTGTTTATAATAAAAGACGGCGCGCGCGAGGAGATTGAACTGACTCACTCGAACTATGAATATTACCGCGCGGGGATAAAGACCGCCACATTCTGGCGCCTGCGTTTTGATATCGATGTCACAAAGACAAAGAGGTTCGAGCTCGAGGTCGAGACCTGTGGCAATACTTACAAGCTCTCTTATTATTTCGGCCCCCATGTTCCGCTGACTCAAGACAAGGGACAGAAAATATTCTTCAGAGACGGCAGACGCTATAAGGAGAAGAACGGAGTGTTCACTATCTCTTCGTCTCCGGCTCTCAACAATGCGTTTTATAAACTGCTCGTGGCGTTTTACAATATGCTCTACTTCGGCTTGAAGAATCCGAGGATAGTGTATAACCGCCTGCTTGCGCTGACTTTTAAAGGCAGCGGCCCCATATGGCTCTATCTTGACCGTTACGGCGTGTTTGACAACGCATACGATCAGTTCAAGCACGATTTTTCCAAAAAAGACGGCGTTAAGCGCTATTATATCCTCAACGACTGCGACCGCGACAAGCTCGACGAGCGCTTCACTCCCGAGGAGAAAAAGAACGTCGTGATGTTCCATTCGAAGCTTCATAAGCAGCTGTATTTCAACTGCGACAAGATAATCACATCGTTCTCGAATCTCTCGAATGTCTCGCCTTTCGGGGCGGGTCCGACCCGCTGGTATGCCGACCTTGTAAAATTCGAGCTGGTCTATCTCCAGCACGGCATACTCCATGCGTCACTCAGAAGCCTCTATGACAAGGAGCACTGCTCGATAGACAGAGTCGTCGTTTCGAGCGGCTTTGAGATAGAGAACTTCCAAAAGAACTACGGCTTTGCGGAGCGCGAGCTGATAAAGAGCTGCATGCCGCGATATGACAGCATGGAGCCCAGCGGAAAAAAGAAAAATAGAATTGTGTTCTCACCATCGTGGCGCAGCAACCTTATCGGTGCGCTTGTCAACAACGAGCGCGAAGTGCTGCCCGAGGTGTTCATGGAGTCCGATTTCTTCAAGCAGGTCTCGGCGTTCCTCAATTCCGAGAGACTGCACGATATGCTCGAGAAAAACGATCTCTATCTCGATTTCAAGAACCACCCGATATTCAAATGCTACAACCATCTGTTTGATATAAAGAACGACAGGGTCTGCACGGACAACTTCGACACGAATATAGATGAGTACAGACTGATGATAACGGACTATTCTTCGATAGTTTTCGATTCCGTTTATCTCAACTGCCCCGTGCTCTATTTCGTGCCGGACTATGAGCTGTTCTTAGCGGGCGTGTCGCATAACTACAGGCAGCTCGACCTGCCGCTTGAAAACGGCTTCGGACCGTTCTCGCAGGATGCGGACACTCTGCTCGACCATCTTGAAGAATATATAAACAACGGCTTTGCCCCGCAGGAGCCCTATGCCTCGCGCATGAAGGATTTCTTCCTCTACAGAGACGACCACTGCTGCGACAGGCTCTATGACGCAATGATAAACGACTGAAAACGGAGAAAAACATGACAGGGATTCTGCTCATTGACAAGCCCGAGGGCATGACCTCGTTCGTTGCGGCGGCGCGTGTCCGCCGAATGACGGGCGTCAAAAAGACCGGGCACACCGGGACGCTCGACCCCATGGCGACGGGCGTTCTGCCCGTCCTGCTCGGCGGAGCGACCCGCTTTTGCGAGCTGCTCCCGTCGCACGACAAGGCGTATATCGCATCTTTAAGGCTCGGCACTGTTACCGACACGCTCGATATCACCGGTGAAGTGCTCGAAACGCGGAAAGTAAACGCCACGCGCGCGGATTTTGAATCCGCATTGCAGAGCTTTTCGGGCACGATAGAGCAGGTGCCGCCGATGTATTCCGCCATCTCGCAAAACGGCGTTAGATTATATAAGCTCGCGCGGCAGGGGATAGAAGTCGAGCGCGAGAGCAGGACTGTTAATATTTCTTCAATATCACTTGTTGGCTGCGACGAAAAAAACGGCGAATATACAATATCCGTCGAGTGCTCGGCGGGCACATATATCCGCTCGCTCGTCGCCGACATCGGCGAAAAGCTTGGCTGCGGAGCCGTTATGACTGCGCTGCGCCGCACAAAGGCAAACGGGTTCCCGATAGACGGATGCATAACCCTCGATGAGCTTGCGGAACTCGCGCAGAGCGGCAAAATTGAAGAAAAAATTATCCCGATCGAGCAGGCTCTCGACTCTTACAGATTCGTGACCGTCACCGAGCCGCAGGCGCGGAGATTCAAAAACGGCGGCGAGCTGAGCCTTGAGCGGCTCTATCTCAAAGCCCCGCAGGAAAACGAGCTTGTGCGCGTCATTGCGCCGGGAAACGAATTTCTCGGCATGGGCGAAATATCTGACGGCGAGATAAAAGTAAAGAGACTGCTGATAAAATAACAGCTGATATATTTGATATCTGTCGATAGGGGTGTGCCATATGTACGACCTTGAGAAAGAAAAACGCGAGGCTGTTAAGGCGGGCGAACGCGCGCTTGCGAGCCTCAAAAGCGCAAAAAGTAAGCTCGATGAAGCGAAGAGCTGGGGAGTCGTGGATATACTCGGCGGCGGTATTGTCTCGTCGCTTATCAAGCGCTCGAAGATGGACGATGCGAACGCCTACATGGAGCAGGCGAAGAGAGATCTCGCGAGGTTCGGCAAGGAGCTTCGTGATGTGGAAGACTTCAAAGACCTCGGAATAAAAACCGACGGCTTTTTCTCCTTTGCCGACTGGTTCATGGACAGCACCTTTGCCGATTTTGTCATGCAGGACAGGATAAACAACGCGAGGGATCAGGTGAACAAAGCCATCGACCGTGTCGAAAGTGTTCTCAGCCGATTAAAAGCAAAATAATATAAAAGTATCGCCGCCGGAGGTATAAACTCCGACGGCGGTTTATTTTAGCTGTACTGAGTTATGCAAAATAAAACAGCCGCTCGGAGTATCTCTCCGGGCGGCTGATTCGATTAAAAATCCGGGTGGGGTTCGCCGTGGCGGTACTTGTCCATAATGTCTTTGAACACATCACCGTTTGACGGGGGAGTCCAGGTTATCGCGTTCACTCCCGCTTCGACGGTGGCGATTATGCTCTCCTCCGTCGGACCGCCTGTCGCGATTATCGGGATATCCGGGAAACGCTCCCTGATGCTGCGCACGACCTGCGGCGTTCTGCCGGCTGCGGATATGTTCAGGATGCTGACACCCGCGTCGATGCGTCCCTGAATGTCCTCGTCCTCGCTGAGCACGGTGACAACTATCGGCACGTCTATAGTTCTGTGCAGCTCTTTTATCGTCTCGTTTCTCGTCGGCGCGTTGACGACAACGCCTATCGCGCCCTGAAACTCGGCGTGCAGGGCGAGGTTGACGACTCTGTGACCCTGCGTCAGTCCTCCGCCGACTCCGACAAAGACCGGCACATCCGCCGCCACCATGACAGCCTGGGTTATCACGGGCTGAGGGGTGAACGGATAGACTGCGATGACCGCGTCCGCGTTAGTGTTTCTGATGATGCTCGCGTCGGTTGAAAAAAGCACCGACTTGATCCGTCTGCCGAGTATTTTGATTCCGCTGCAGCGATAAATCGGCTCGGGAACTTTGAGCATGAAGTCTCTGAGACTTCCCTTGATCTCCGGTATGTTCTGCTCCGGCATAACATCAATTCCTTTCTCTTTCATCCGGCGCCGTAAAGAAAAATCTTGCATTGCGCAAAAAGCGGCATATAATATATGTGCGGGAACCGCAGATTTTTCCAAACGCGCCGTTTATGTTAATTGAATTTCTATTATTTGTAATTATAACATAAGTATAACATATTTCTAAACTCCGGTCAATTACAGAGAAGAATCAAGCGAGAAAAGGGGTATTTGCATGAGCTTTGAAAAAATTGATATCTACGATATAAAAGACAGTTTTACGCGCCTTATCAGGGACGATTGGGCGCTGCTGACCGCCGGCAAAGCGGGTGATTATAATACCATGACCGTCAGCTGGGGCATGATAGGCGAGCTGTGGGGCAAGGATGTTGTCGCGGTCTTCGTGCGCCCGCAGAGATACACATATGAATTCATGGAGAAGTACGGAGATTTTACGCTTTCGTTTTTTGGCGGCGAATATAAAAAGGCGCTCTCCTTCTGCGGCGCGAAGAGCGGGCGCGACTATGACAAGGCTAAAGAGTGCAACTTGAGTGCTGTAGAGCTTGGCGGGAGCGTGGCGTTTGAAGAGGCGAATTTAATTATAGCCTGCAAAAAGATAGCTTTTGCGGATATGGATCCGTCAAAGTTTTTGGTGCCCGAGATAGAGAAAAACTATCATAACGGCGACTATCACCGCATTTATATCGGCGAGATAACAGAGGTGTGCAAAAAAGTTTAAGATTTTTTAAAAAAGTTTGAAAAAAGCCCTTGACTTTTGTCGTGGGATGTTGTATTATAGTCGAGCACTTGAGAGAGCGGTCATACAAAAATCGCTCCGAAGTCGGTGCCTATAACGATGAGGGTCCACCCGTTCCCATTCCGAACACGGTAGTTAAGCTCACTCGTGCTGACAATACTCGGAGGGCAGCCTCCCGGGAAGATAAGTCGACGCCGACATTTGTGAATTCAGCTTTCCAATAGGAAGGCTGTTTTCTTTTCAGAGGCGGTAACAGCTTTTGCTGTCATCGTCTTTTTTTTATTGCATTTCAGCCGTAGAATAAGTTAAAATAATTTCGGGTGATTGAGATGAAAACCACATTCGAATTGATATACGATGTTGTACGAAAAATCCCGCGCGGCTGCGTTGCGACTTACGGGCAGATAGCGACTCTCGCCGGCAATCCGCGCTGGTCGCGCGTCGTCGGCTATGCTCTGCATGTCAACCCTGAGCCGGGCGTTATCCCGTGCCACAGGGTAGTAAACCGCCTGGGCGAGACTTCCTCCGCGTTCGCGTTCGGCGGCGAGGATATGCAAAAGACCCTCCTTGAAGAGGAGGGCGTGGAATTTGATGAATCCGGCAGAGTCGATCTTCAAAAATATCAGTGGCGCACCTGATTATTTGAACACCGTCTGCACAAGCAGCATATAGAGCGCCGTGCCGCCGCCGATGCTCAGCAGCGTGTTCTTCTTCCGTTTATGCAGTACAATTATCAGCAGTACCGACAGAATCTCCGGTATGCCGTAGGTTCCGCTTGAGGCGACGTCTTTGAAGCAATAAACGACCAGCAGACCGATGGCGGCGCAGGCGTTCCGTTCGTCCATTCGCACAAGAGCAACGAAGAGATATGCGGCGTTACTTCCGGCAAGGACAAAGCCGTTATAGACGGCGAGGAAGTGGCTCTCGCCGAGGGCGACTGGCTGAGAGTTGCGCCGAAAGCCAAAAGACAGTTTTCTGCCGCGGCGGATTCCGGGATAACTTTTGTGTGTATCCAGGTGAAAGAAAACTCGCTCGGCGGCTTTGCCGCCGACGATGCGGTCGTGCATTAAATAAAAAGCTAAAAGTGCAGCTGCGGGATAACCGGGCTGCACTTTTTTTATATAATGTTCGGCTTTTTATTTATCCCTCTTCAACCGGCGCATAGCTGCGGATGAAGGCGTTGATGAACAGCGGACCCATGTCTATCGCGTGGAACACTGCGCCGTCCGCAGTTTCGAGAACCGTGATGCCCTCGCCCTCGCTGCCTTTTGTCAGGTTGCGGTCGAAATATTTTGAAACCTCGCCGCTGACAGGATCGATTTTATATATTGCCTGAGTGTCGTCGTTTGTCGCGGCGTAGAGCATGCCTTTGTACATCTCCGCGCCCTGAATGCTTTTGACCGTCTCGCTGAGCTTCACTGTCTTGACATATTTCATATTGTCCGCTATGTCATAGAAAATCAGCTCATTCGCGTTCTTTGAGTGGTCGAGGGCGATGAGCAGACCGTTGTCGTTGTCGACCGCGACCCACGGCAGTCCGCGCGTGTGACGGGTGTTGTCGAGAATATAATATCTGCCGGTGAATTTCAGCGTGTCCGCGTCATAGACCGCGACGACTGGATATTTCCAGACCTTGCTGTCCTCGAGCCCGGCGTAGATGCAGTTGTCGGCTTTCGAGTAGCTGATGCCGCCGATGTGTGCGAGACCGTAGTCGTCCTTGAGCTGCTGCGGAATGGCGAGCGGGTTCGACTTGACGCGGGTCTTGCCGTCAAGCTCGGATTTCGTCAGCCCCCATTTCGAGCTGAAATAATAATATTTTCCGTCCGTCGTGATGCCCTGCGAGCGCTCCGCCGCGCCTATGAGCAATACATTGACCTTTGACACCTCGGGATGCCTCTTGCCCGCGGAGAGCGCGTCTATCCCGAGAGTCAGGACGGAGAGAAAAGTCATGAACGCCGCGAGCGTGAGAGCGGCAAGTCGGCGCATTAATAATATAGCCTTTTTGAGAATTTCGATATACTGCATATGAAAACCTCCTGTTTGTTGCCGTTCTGATTATAACTTAGCAAAAACAGAGTGATATGTCAATCGTAAAAATAAAAAAACGCAGTAACGGCCTTGACCGAAACTGCGTTTTTATTTTAGCTGTCAGGCAGCCTTACTCGTCGATGGAGTAGTGGCTGAAATGGATATTGAGGCGAGACTTGCCTGCCGCAATGATGTGGAACAGGGAACCGTCGTCCATGGGAAGAATGGTGACGTCTTCGGCCTCAAAGCCCTTACCGAGGTTGGTGTTGAATGCTGTGGAGACAACGCCTGTGGAAACGTCTATAGCGAGAATCGGCTTAGTGTCGTTCTTGACATCGCTGGAGAGATAGAGAGTGCCCTTGTAGAACTCTGCACCCTGGACTCTGTCGATGGGAGCGGACAGCTCGATGGTCTTTACATACTCAAAACCGTCAACGGAATAAACGTTGAGCTGAGTGGCGTTCGACCAATCGGAGGTGTAGATGAGTCCGTCCTCGGGGTTGACAGCGCACCATGCCATGTGGGACTGGTTGCTGACCTCAAAGAACTCGCCGGTGTACTCAAGAGTCTCCGCATCATAAACTGCGATAAGCGGATGCTTATAGAACTGGTTGTCTTCAAGCGCGGCATAGATCTTGCCGTTGTAGTAGGAGAGACCGCCGAGATGGTTGCTGTTGTATTTGGAGGTGAGCTCGACGGGGATAGCGGCTACCTTCTTAATTACGGTTGTCTCGCCGTCGAGAGCCATTTTTGTCAGGGTCGTTTTGCCGCTGAAATAAAAATACTCTCCGTCGTTTGTCAGGCCCTGAGCCTTTGTAATTGCATCGGTGAGCACGATATTCTTGTCGCTGACCAGCGTAGCACCCTCGGGGGGAGCGGCCGGCTTGTCAAGTTTACCGGTCAGTGCGCCGATAAGCGCCGAAAAAATGGCGCAGGCGGCAATTACAATTTTGATAAAATTCTTTCTGTCAAACATGTTTTTCCCTTCCATATTTTTTATTTTTATCTGTACCTTCCCAACTGTGGTACGGACAAATGACAGTGATGATAACGGAGCATATAAATACGGGCAGATAAAATATCGTTGAATATGAAGTGGATATGCATTATTCTGTCGCTTTTATATAACTTCTGTCGCAAAACAGCACAATAACTATAGCAAATGCATTTTTTGCTGTCAATGCTTTATGCGAACAAAACTATTTTTTACATTTTTATTGCACTTTTATGTTGAAATTTTCCTAATTTTTTAGTAAAATGATCTAAAATCAAGTTCGGTTGAATAACCGAAACGGTGGAAACTCACATGAACTCAGAATCAGCGCACGGATACCGTCCGTGCATAATAATACCGGGCATAGGGCAGTCGCGGGTGATAGAGACGGACGAAAACGGCGAAAAGATCCGCAATCTCTGGCCGTTTGATCCGGATATAGACGCACTCGTCAAGTCGGTCGCCCCTTCCGCCGCGCGGATGATGCTTCTTCGGCGCGACTGCGGCTTTACTGCGGCGCTCGACAAGGCTGTGCGCACGATGCTCGAACCGCTCAGCTGCACGCCCGACTCCATGAGAAAAGTCAGAGCCGAGGTTGTCGGCTATTATCGTCCCGTCGGCGAATGCACCGCAGGCGAGAAGAGATACATATATAAGATGGTGCCCCTCAATGCACTCGCCGATATTATCGGCGAAGAGAATCTTTATTTCTTCGCGTATGATATCTTCGGCAGGGCGGACGAAAATGCCCGTCTGCTGCGCGAATTTATCGCGATGGTCAAAGAACAGAGGCAGTGCGAAAAGGTCGATCTGATTCCCGTGAGCATGGGCGCGACCGTAGCGGAGATGTACTTCGAGCTGTACGGCGCGGATCAGGATGTCAAGCGCGTTATCGGCGTTGTCCCGGCGTATGACGGCTCGGATATCGCCGCCGATCTCGTCGCAGGGGATATCAATACAGACGACTGCGACGCGCTGCTCGAAATGATTCTGAGCCGACGCGAGGCGGAAAAAATATCTAAACTGATGCATATGATGCCAAAGAAAGTCGCGGACGGCGCGGTCAGAGCACTGGTTCAGGCGGCGTGTGAGAGCGTTGTTGTCAACAGCTCTGCGATGTGGGGAATAATCCCCTCGGAGCGCTATCCCGCGCTTCGTGATAAGTATCTCGGCGACTCCGCGCATGATGCGATGCGCGCCGTGACCGACCGCCACTGGCGTGTCAGGCGGAATATAAAAGAGCTTGTCCGGCGTGAGCAGGAGCGCTCGGTTGAATTTTACAATATCTGCGGCTGCGGCAAGCGGTTAGCGCCGATAGCGGCATCCGACAGTCTGACTTCAGATACAATAGTCCCGACATATTCGGCGTCGATGGGCGCACAGTGTGCGCCGCCCGGACGGACGCTCAGCCCGGGGCGCGGCGAACCCGTTGATTTCATATCCCCGCGCTCGGATATCAATGCGGCGTCTGCCGCCGTGCCGGACAGGACATGGTTCTATTATAATATGGAGCACGAACAGGCCGCCGAGAATAAAAATCTGCTCGATCTCGTTGCGAAGATAGCCTCTTCCGATGAGCCGATAGACGTGTTCACCATGCCCGAACACCCTCAGTTTGCCGATTATAAGAAATAAGACAATACATATCAAGAACAGGAGAAAAACTATGAAGAAGATGAAATCGACCGTAGCCCTTGTGCTCGCGCTCATCATGGCTTTCTCGGCATTTACCTGCGCCTCTGCAGCCCCCGCATCCGCATCGTCCGATGCGTCGATAGCAAAGGCCGTTGATACGCTTGCCGACGCCGCAGAAGAGAGCGGGACCCATGCGAACTGCCATAACGGCGACTGCGGACATGCGCCAGTCGTGGTGGTTCCCGGCATCAACCACTCGCCCACCTATCTCTATGACGAGAACGACGAGCCCGTGCTCAACAAGGACGGCAAACGCATAGGCGGAACGCTGCTTATCCTTGATACGGATAATCTTGTCACCGTCATCCTCAAAAAGCTCGCGTGGCCGCTTATAAAAATGCTCGCCACCCAGACGGACAGCGGCTTCCCCAAGGCAGTCTATGAGACCGTCTGCGACCTCTTCTCCATCCAGAAGTGCGACAATGAGGGCAACCCGATAAACAACCTCAAGACCGAGAAATACGGTTCTCTCGCCGACATGGATAAGGACACGAGAGACTGGGCATACAGAATGATCCCCATGCAGAAGCTGACCAATATCATCGGCGAGGATCATGTCTATTTCTTCACCTTCAATCTCGTCGGCAGCCCCATGGACTCCGCCGCGAACCTCAATGAATATATCCAGCAGGTCAAGAAGGCGACCGGACACGACAAGGTAAATCTTCTCAACGTCAGCCTCGGCGGAACTATCTTCACCGCATATCTTGATGCTTACGGCTACAAAGATATCAACCAGGTCGTCAACGCCGTTGCCGCGACCGACGGCTCCGAGATAATCGCCGACTTCCTCACCAGAGGCGAAGCGGGCTTCAGAATCGACGACGAGTTCCTCTATCATGAGTATATCCCGAGAATAATCGCGGAGGGCAGCGACACCGCCTCCCTCGGCTATCTTCTCAATCTTGTTATCAGAATAATCCCGCGTCAGGTGTTCAGAGACACCCTGACCGCCGCCATGGACGGTCTTTCCGAGACTCTGCTCGTAAACTGCCCGCAGTTCTGGGCGCTTGTCCCGTCCGACAGATATGACGCTCTCTGCGAAAAGTATCTGACTGACAAGGATCACGCAGTCCTCAAGGCGAAGACCGACCGCTATCATCAGGCTCAGCTCAACCTCAGAAAGAATGTCCTCGCGGCTCACGCGGCGGGCGTTAAGATAGACTCAATAGCCGGCGCGAACCTCGCTTTCGGCGATATCGAATACAGCTACTTCAGCATTATCAAGAGTGCGCTTGACACCAACTCCGACGGTATCATCCAGCTCTCATCGACCACCATGGGCGCAACAGGCGCCGCCCCCGGACAGAAGCTGCCCGACAGCTACAAGCCCGCAAAGAGAGGCTATATGTCCGTTGACGGCTCGATAGACGCCTCCACGGCAGTCCTCCCGGACAACACATGGATATTCATCGGTCAGCACCACGAGGCGGGCAACAACGACGTTGTTCTGACTCTCGCCTGCGCGCTGTTTACCGATTCCGAGCTCAAGGATGTCCACTCCAAGCCCGATGTCTGGCCGCAGTATAACGGCACCTGCCGCACGAAGGAAATAAGACGCTGGCTCCTGCCCGATGCAAAGGCTTACAGAGCTAAAATTGACGAAATGCCCGCAGAGGAGCGTCCGAGTGCCGAGCAGATAGCCGAGCTTGACGCCGCTATCGCGCAGGGCGAAGACGCACTCAATATGACTATAGCCGATCCCGCAAAGGCAGACGCCGCGAAAGAGAGACTGACGAATATCCTCGTCGAACTCGGTCAGCGCGAGCCTGCAAAGGAGACTTCCGAGGCGGCATATGCGCTCGAGAAGGTCTGCTGTGTGCTCAGCCTCATCGCCCTCAAGACGATAGGCAGCCAGGGCTATTCCGATGTTGCCCGCGTGGTTATCAAGTTCCTTATCAAATTCATAGCTTCCGTTATCTGATCTGAAGTTTTATTTACGGCGAACCCCATCTTCGGAGTTCGCCGTATCTTTTTAAAGGACGGTGTTTTAAAATGAAGTCAGTCAGGAGAATAGCGGCGCTGATACTCTGCGCGGCTCTTGTTTTCTCGACCGGCATATCCGCCGCATCCTACGGCGGCGCAAAGCATGAAAACGTATCGTCCGCTGACGAATCGGGACTCGCTGCGGCGCTCAATCAGAAAAACGAAAAAGCAGTGCCCGCGAAGGCGAAAAAGCCCGGCACCCTGACCGAATGCGGCGGAACCTGCGAATACAGCCCGACGGTTGTTATCCACGGCATAGGCCAGTCAAAGACCTATCTCTATGAGAACGACGAGATAGCAGTCGATGAGGACGGCAAGCAGATAACCGGCTGGCCGATATACGCGAATACTAAATATATTATAAAAAATCTTCTCTGGCCGCTCGTCAAGATGCTCGTCACCCAGCGCGACGACGGCTTTGTCGAGTCATTCAGAAAGACGCTCGAGGGTACTCTCTATGTCAACGCTTTTGACTCGAACGGCAAGAATGTCTATGATGTCAGAGTCAAGAAATATCCGCAGAGCGTTGCAAAATGTTCCGACGAAGATAAAGAGGAGATATACGGCAACGTGCCGATAGACGGCTTCTCGAAAGTCGCAGGCGAGGATCATCTCTATTATTTCGCCTACAATTCGTTCGGCAACAACAGCGAGATAACCGATGAGCTCTATAATTTCATCGGTCAGATAAAGCGTGAGACGGGTCACGACAAGATAAATGTCGTGGCAATAAGCCTTGGCGGCACTATCGCAAACAGTCTGTTCGACCGCTATCCGGAGCTCTATCCTAGCCTCGACCGCGTGGTTTATATCGTCCCCGCGCTCGACGGATCGAATATAGTTGGCGATATCTATCTCGGCAGGCTCAGCACCTCGGACGAGATGCTCTACAAGAACCTGCTGCCGAATCTTGTCGGCGGAGCGGAGGGCTATCTGCTCAACGCCGTTATAAGAATGATGCCCAAGCAGATTTTGCTCGATACGCTCGACGCGACGGTTGACGGGCTGACGAATGTTATTCTTCGCAACTGCACCACAATGTGGTCGCTCGTGCCCGAGGCATACTATGACGAAGCAGTATCGCGCGTCCTGCCAGGAGAAGAGAATGCGGAGATGCGCAGGCAGGTTGAAGTATATCACCGCGCGCAGGTCAACAGATTTGCGAATATCGAAAAGATGCGCGCCGCCGGAGCGGAAGTCTTTGATATAGTTGACTATGACTATCAGCTCTATTGCCTTGTACCCTCATACGACAAGAGCAATGCGGACGGAATAATCCATGCGGAGTCGACCTCCATGGGCGCGAAGTTCGCGAAGATAGGCGAGACCCTCGGCGAGGGCTATGTCCAGCAGGGTACTCACTGCAAGAACACGGCGCACAATCATCTCTCGCCCGACGGCGTTGTTGATGCGTCGGTCGGTCTGCTCCCGGACTACACATTCTATTTCAAGGGTCAGGATCACGAAAAGACCGGCTCGAACGATGTTATAATGAAGCTTGCGACCGAACTGCTGACGAATCCCGAGTTCAAGGATGTCTATTCCATGCCCGACAGGTTCCCGCAGTTCAACATCGGCAGGAATACGAAAGATTTAGTGAACAATCTGATGAAACCGGCGCAGGAGATCGACAGAAGCACGCTTTCCGCAGAGGATGCGGCAGAGCTTGACGCGGCGCTCGAAGAGTGCAATGCGATGCTCGACAACACCGTGGTCGATCCTGCGGCGACCGAGCACGCGCAGCAGAGACTCGAAAATATATTGATAAAAATCGGCGGGCGCGAGGCTCCGAGCGAGAATAAAGAGAAGCTGAGCGCAGTCGGTGAGGCGATAAGCAAGTTTATAAGCGATGCGCTCTATGAGTGTGTCGGCGCTCAAGGGTACTACGATGCGTTCCAACAGCTGCTGGAGCTTATCGGAAAATACTTCCCTCAGCCCGCATAAACAGTAAAAAAACAACAGCAGACCGGGGAGACCCGGTCTGTTTTTGTACTTGTAGGGTGCGACGACTCGACGCACCGGGCATGATGTAAGGTTGCAAAAATCTCATAGTATTGTCGGTTTGTGCCGTATGAAATAAGAGCTTGAATCAGCGGCACAAAAACAAAACAGCCGAAGAACCAAATCTCCGGCTGTTGATTTAATTTTTACATTCCGCGTCTTGTTACGCAGTTTTCGAGGTTTATCGCGTCGTACACGCCCTCGTCGAAAAGTGGGCAGATGCTTTTGTATTCGTCTATCGGCAGTTCCTCGAGCGTCGTGCCTTTTTTGATGCAAAGTGCAACGAGCTCGCCCGTCGCTTTATAGGCATCGCGGAATGGCAGCCCCTTTGAAACGAGGAAGTCGGCGCAGTCTGTAGCATTTATGAATCCGCCGGCGGCAGCCTTTCTCATGTTCTCGGGAATCATCTTCATCGTCTCTATCATCGGAGTCAGCGCCGTCAGGCACATCTTGACTGTGTCCATGCCGTCAAAAATTGCGTCCTTGTCCTCCTGCATATCTTTGTTATATGCAAGCGGCAGACCCTTCATCGTCGTGAGCAGTCCGCAGAGGTCGCCTATCACGCGCCCCGCCTTGCCGCGCGCGAGCTCCGCGAGATCGGGGTTCTTCTTCTGCGGCATGATGCTCGAACCGGTCGAAAAAGCATCGTCAAGCTCAGCAAATTTGAACTCCCACGAGCACCACATGATTATCTCTTCGCACAGGCGCGAGATGTGAACCATGAGTATCGAGCACGCGCTGAGCAGCTCGAGGCAGAAGTCTCTGTCCGATACGCCGTCAAGGGTGTTGGGCATATAACCGTCGAACCCGAGTGCCTTTGCGGTCATGGCGCGGTCGATGGGATATGTCGTTCCCGCGAGCGCACCCGAGCCGAGCGGGGAGTAGTTCATCCTGCCCGCGGCGTCCTCAAAGCGTCCGAGGTCGCGGCGGAGCATCTCGATATATGCGCCGATGTGCGCCGCAAAGGTTATCGGCTGAGCGCGCTGAAGATGCGTGTAGCCCGGCATGATACAGTGGGCGTATTCTTTAGCCTTGCCGTCGAGAGCGTCAATAAGTCCGTTTATGAGCCCCGTGACCTGCGGCACATCCTTTTTGAGATAGAGCCTTATGTCAACGGCAACCTGGTCGTTTCTGCTGCGCCCGGTGTGGAGTCTTTTGCCCGCGTCGCCGATTCTCGAGGTAAGCTCGCCTTCGATAAAAGTGTGGATATCCTCGACGTCGGGGTCTATCATCAGCTCGCCCGAGATAATGTCGTTTCGGATGTCCGAGAGTCCCGCAAGAATTTTCTTGCAGTCCTCCTCGGAGATTATCCCTTTTGCGGCGAGCATCGATGCGTGGGCGATGCTGCCGTCGATATCCTCGTTGAACATGCGGCTGTCCGTTTTTATCGAGGAGTTGAAATCGTTGGTCTTTTTATCGGCTTCTTTGCTGAAGCGTCCCGCCCAGAGCTTCATGCCTTTGCCTCTCTCTCGGCGTCGAGAATGGCCTTGACCTTTATCGGCAGACCGAAGAGGTTGATGAAGCCTGCGGAGTCCTTCTGATCGTAGACATCGTCCTCGTCAAAGGTCGCGAAAGCTTCGCTGTAGAGCGAATAGGGCGAGGTGGTGCCCGCGTTTATTATATTGCCCTTGTAGAGCTTGAGCTTGACGTCACCGGTGACGCGCTCCTGCGTCTTGTCAACGAAAGCGGCGAGAGCCTCCCTGAGAGGAGTGAACCACTGGCCGAAGTAGACAAGCTCGGCGTAGCGCAGAGCGACCTGCTCTTTGTAGTGCATGGTGTCCCTGTCGAGGGTCAGGGTCTCGAGAACTTCGTGAGCCCTGTAGAGAATGGAGCCTGCGGGATTCTCGTAAACGCCCCTTGACTTCATGCCGACAAGGCGGTTCTCGACGATATCCGCAAGTCCGACGCCGTTTTCGCCGCCGATCTTGTTGAGCTTCTCAATCATGGTAACGCCGTCCATCTTCTCGCCGTCAACGGCAACGGGAACGCCCTTTTCAAAGCTTATTGTGATATAGGTCGGCTTGTCGGGAGCCTGCTCGGGTGACTGACCGATCTCAAGGAAGCCGGGCTTGTTGTACTGCGGCTCGTTTGCGGGATCTTCAAGGTCGAGACCCTCATGCGAAAGGTGCCAGAGGTTCTTGTCCTTTGAATAGTTCGTCTCGCGGTTTATCTTGAGCGGGATATTGTGAGCCTCGGCGTATTCTATCTCCTCCTCACGGGATTTGATGTTCCAGATACGCCAGGGAGCGATTATCTGCATATCGGGCGCGAAAGCCTTTATCGCGAGCTCGAAACGCACCTGATCGTTGCCCTTGCCCGTGCAGCCGTGGCAGATAGCGTCTGCGCCCTCGGCCTTGGCTATCTCAACGAGTCTCTTCGCGATTATCGGACGGGCAAACGAGGTGCCGAGCAGATAGTCGCGCTCGTATACGGCGCCGGCTTTAAGTGTCGGGAAGATGTAGTCCTCGACGAACTCTTTTTTGAGATCCTCAATATAGAGCTTGGAAGCGCCGGTCTTGAGAGCCTTCTCCTCGAGTCCGTCGAGCTCCGTGCCCTGGCCGACGTCGGCTGAAACGGCAACGACCTCGCAGTTGTTGTAGTTCTCTTTGAGCCACGGGATTATTATCGATGTGTCAAGTCCGCCGGAATAGGCGAGCACAACTTTTTTGATCTCTTTCATGTTAAATACCTCCGTATTCATCGTATGCACATATTATACAACGATTATTCAGAAAATCAAGAGTTATATTCAAAAAATATGCAACTTCTTGGAAAGTAACAAAAGAAGCGCCCCGAAGGACGCTCTTTTTGGTGGAATTTGTTTACTTGAGCAGAAAACCGACCTTTTTCATGACCTTGTTGAGCGTGCGCTCGGAGATGCGCTGCGCTGTCTCGGCGCCCTTTGCCATGCATTCGGTGAGATATGCCTTGTCGTTTACGATGCGGTTGAAGTTCTCGCGCACGGGGGTGAGCTCTTCTATAACGGCTTCGCCGACTTTTGTTTTGAAGTCGCCGTAGCCCTTGCCCTCGAACTCGCGCTCGATCTCGCCGAACGAAGCTCCGGTGCAGCAGGAATAAATGGACATCAGGTTGTTGATGCCGTCCTTGCCCTCGCCGTATCTGACAACGGCTTCGGAGTCCGTGACCGCGCTCTTGAACTTCTTCATAATAACCGAGGGCTCGTCGAGAATGGAGACGGAAGCCTTCGGGTTCGGGTCGGATTTCGACATTTTCTGATTCGGATTCTGCAGCGACATTATTCTCGCGCCGACCTTGCCTATAAACGGCTCGGGAATGGTGAACGTGTTGCCGTATATGCCGTTGAAGCGCTCGGCTATGTTGCGGGTTATCTCAAGATGCTGCTTCTGATCCTCGCCGATGGGCACATAGTTTGCCTGATAGAGCAGGATGTCCGCAGCCATGAGCACGGGATAGGCGAAGAGACCGACATTGACATTGTCCGCGTGCTTCTGGGATTTGTCCTTGAACTGGGTCATTCTCGAGGCCTCGCCGAACTGGGTGTAGCAGTCGAGAATCCACGCGAGCTGGGCGTGGGTGTTGACATGGCTCTGGACGAACACGACGTTCTTGTCCGGGTCGAGTCCTATCGAGAGCAGGAGCGCAAAGGCCTCCATTGTCTGGCGTCTGAGAGTCGCGGGATCCTGTCTGACGGTTATCGCGTGCAGGTCGGCAACGGCGTAGACGCAGTCATAGTCGTCGCTCATCGCTTTCCAGTTGCGCAGAGCACCGAGATAGTTGCCGAGGGTCGGAATCGCAGTCGGCTGGATTGCGCTGAGAACGCGCTGGCGGCGTTCGGGAGTCTGATTTTCCATATATGTTATTCTCCTCTCATTTCTTTGAGCACCCTGCCGAGGATCTTCATGCCCTCGACAATTTTATCGTCCGCTGGGGTCGAGAAATTGAATCTGACTGCGTTGCTCTTTCCGTCGACATCGGTCAAAAACGCGGTGCCGGGGACGAGCGCGACCATGTTCTCGGCGGATTTTTTGACGAACTCAAGCGCGTCAACATCCTCGGGCAGCTCACACCAGATGAACAGACCGCCCTCGGGACGGACATAGCTGACTGCGTCGCCAAGCTCGCTGTCTATCATATCGCACATGAGATTGAGCTTTCTGCGGTATATCTTTCTTATCTTCTCGATGTGCTCGTCAACATCATATCTCTTCATCCACTCGGCGACTATCATCTGCATCAGCTGGGTCGTGTGAACATCGACCGCCTGCTTGCCGACGGTCATCTTCGCGACTACAGGCGCGGGAGCGACCGTGAAGCCGATACGGATGCCGGGCGCAAGAATCTTCGAGAACGAGCCGGAATAAATGACGATTCCGTCCTCGTCGAAGCTCTTTATATTCGGAACATCTTTGCCCGCAACGCGCAGATCGCCGTAGGGGTTGTCCTCAAGAATCATAACATTGTGCGCTTTGGCGAGCTCATAGAGCCTGCGGCGCTTCTCGAGCGACATCGTAACGCCCGCGGGATTCTGGAAGTTCGGAATAGTATATATCATTTTTGCGTTCGGGTTCTCGTCAAGAGCCTTTTCGAGAGCCTCGATATTCATGCCGTCCGCATCGACGGGCACGCCGACGAGCTTCGCGTTATATGAGCGGAAACAGTTGAGCGAGCCGATGAACGACGGGCTCTCGCAGATAACGACATCGCCCTCGTTGCAGAGGACTTTGGTCGAAAGATCCATGACCTGCTGCGCGCCGCTCGTGATTATAATCGAATCAAAGTCGCGGCTAATGCCGTATTTTGATTTCATTCTTGTTTTTATCAGGCTGATAAGCTCGGGGTAGCCCTCAGTCACGCCGTACTGGAGCGCGTCTATCGGGCGGTTCTTGAGTATATCTGCGGCTATCTCCTGAACCTCGGCGACGGGGAATGCGTCGGGAGCGGGGTTGCCTGCGGCGAACGGTATCATGCCCGGCACGCTTGTTGCCTTGAGCACCTCTCTGATAGCGGAGGGCTTGAGCGACGCTATTTTATCGGAAAAACGGTATTCCATATTTTTTCTACTTCCTTTCCGGAGACAGATTATAAGTATATATAACCTTTATAACTTAAAATTATATCACACGCTAACTCGGTTGTAAATCAAAATGTTTTATGTTATCATAGCTCTATCAAACCGAAAGAGGTAGAACCATGTTCCGTTATGCAATTTTTGATTTTGACGGCACGCTTGCCGATACGGGTGCGGGCGTGTTTGCCTCCGTGCAGTATGCCCTGCGCAGCATGGGCGAGCCGGAGCTTGACAGCGAGACGCTGAAATATTTTATAGGCCCTCCGCTCGAGACGAGCTTTTCCGTCAAGTGCGGACTCGACAGCGAACGCTGTCACGAGGCGGTCGAAAAATATCGCGAATACTATTCGACAAAGGGCATATATGAACTCAAATTCTTCCCGAGCACGCTTTCGACCCTGCGCGAATTGAAAGCGGCGGGAGTGAAAACGGCTGTCGGCTCTTCAAAGCCGGAGCTTTTTATAAATCGTATACTCGAGCATTTCGGGATATCCGACCTGTTCGACTTCGTCTCCGGTGCAACATTCGGCGAGCCGCACGCGGACAAAACAGTTATAATCTCCCGCGCTGTCAACGGACTCGGAGTGGAGAATCTCACGGATGCCGTTATGGTCGGTGACAGGAGCTTTGATATAGACGGCGCGCACGGCGTTGGACTCAAATGCATCGGCGTGCTCGAGGGCGGCTACGGTGACGAGAATGAATTCAAAACGGCAGGAGCCGACTGGATAGTCGATACTCTTGCCGATGTGAAAGATATAATATTAAAATGATTCAAAGACCGAGCAGTCTTTCGGCGTTCCTGCCGAGGATGAGCTCGGTTTCTTCTTCTGACAAACCGAGAGAGCGGACAAAGGCGAGCTCGCGCCCGGTCGCGCTCCACGGATTGTCCGAGCCGAAGAGAACATGATCCGCACCGAACGCCGCAATGCTCTCCTTTGCCCACGGCGGCGGCACCGAACCGGACGAAAACGCGGTGTCGATATATATTCCCGTTCCGCCGAGCAGCTCCGCCGCCTCACGCCAGAGTAGAAATCCGCCCATGTGCGCGGCTATGACGGGCGCGCCGCCGAATCGCGGAAGTATCTTTTTGAGCATCTGCGGGGTACAGTGAACGGGGTCGGGGACTCCGATATCGACTCCTGCGTGAAAGACCGTTATCATGCCGAGCGAGCCTATCTTTTCATATATCGGGAACATCCTCTCGTCGTCCGCGAAGAAGCCCTGATAGTCGGGATGCAGTTTGATTCCCTTTATGCCCGCGTCGTGCAGTCTGTCGAGCTCGTCCAGCGCGTCCGGGCTTTCGAAATGGACGCTGCCGAACGGGATGAGAACATCGTCGCTGAGCAGCGAGATGGCGAAGTCGTTGACCTTCGTCTGCTGATGTGCGTTTGTCGCAATGTTGAGCACCGCCGTCCTGTCGGCGCCGCCGGAAATGACGCTCTCTCTGAGCCCCGACGCCGTGCCGCCGAATGCCGGATAGGGGTTGCCCGAGCGCATGGCGAGCATCGGCATAGCCTTTTTCGCGAGCGGGTCGGGGAAGCAGTGGGTGTGCATATCTATAATCATAGCTGAAGCCTCCTTGCTGGCTTTACATTATATTATAGCACTCCGGTGCGCCTTGACAATAGTAAAAAAGCTGATATAATGAAAATCAGCTGCGGTACCTGCCGCAACATTAAAATGCCCGAAAGGCGGTCGCTTATGAAATACACAAAGGAAGATATATTGAGGATAGCGGACGAAGAAAATGTCAGCTTTATCCGCCTGCAGTTTACCGATATTCTCGGCTCGCTCAAGAATGTCGCGATAACCCGCAGCCAGCTCGAAAAAGCACTCAACAACAAGTGCATGTTTGACGGCTCTTCGATTGAGGGCTTCGTGCGTATAGAGGAATCGGACATGTATCTGCATCCCGATCTCGATACATTTGTTATTTTCCCGTGGCGCACCTCCGAGGATCACAAGGTCGCGCGCCTTATCTGCGACGTCTATTGCTCGGACGGCACTCCCTTTGAGGGCGACCCACGTTATGTCCTGCGCCGCGCGATAAAGAAAGCGGCGGACATGGGATATTCGTGCAACGTCGGCCCGGAGTGCGAATTCTTCCTGTTCCATATCGACGAAAACGGCAAGCCCACCACTCAGACCCACGATCAGGGCGGCTATTTCGACCTCGGCCCCGTTGACCGCGGCGAGAACTGCCGCCGTGACATCTGCCTCGCACTCGAGGAGATGGGCTTTGAGATAGAGGCGTCCCACCATGAGGTCGCCGAGGCTCAGCATGAGATAGATTTCAAATACGACGAGGTTCTGACCGCTGCGGACAATGTCATGACTTTCAAGTATGTCGTCAAGAGCATTGCCCAGTCGCACGGACTTCATGCGACGTTCATGCCCAAACCCATTTACGGCATCAGCGGCTCGGGCATGCACACCAACATCTCGCTGTTCAAGGCGGGCGAAAACGCTTTCTGCGACGAGAGCGACAGCCTCAATCTCAGCAAGACCGCATATAGCTTCATCGCCGGTGTGCTCGAGCATATCCGCCCGATGACCCTCGTGCTCAATCCCCTTGTCAATTCGTATAAACGCCTCGTGCCCGGCTATGAGGCTCCCGTATATGTCGCCTGGTCGGCTCAGAACCGCAGCCCGCTTATCAGAATTCCTTCGGCACGCGGCTTCGGCACCCGTATTGAGATACGCAGCCCCGACCCGGCGTGCAACCCCTATCTTGAGATGGCTTCCTGCCTCGCCGCCGGTCTCGACGGCATCGAGCGCGACCTGCCCGTTCCCGCGCCGACTGACGCCAATGTCTATGACATGACTGCGGACGAGCGTGCCGCGGCGGGAATACACTCCCTGCCCAAGTCCCTCGAAGAGGCGACAAAGCTCTTCGCCGCAAGCCCGTTCATGAGAGAGGTGCTCGGCGACCATGTTTTCAACAAATATCTTGAAGCCAAGCGCGAGGAGTGGAGAAGCTACCGCGCAAGAGTCTCTCAGTGGGAGATCGACAGATACCTTGTCAAATATTGATCCGCGTTTATGCAAAGCGTAAATATTTGAAAAAAGCCTTGATATTGCGGGGCTTATGTGTTAGAATATTTATTGTAGGAATGTAAACTTGACGAAAGAGTGGGGTGACCCGCTCTTTCCTTTATGTTAGGGACTTTTTGAAAAAGGAGATGTGTCTGTGGCAGGCAAAGGCAAGGGCGGCAACACCGTAGCCGCCGTGTGGGAGATAGCTGCTCCCGTCGCTGAACAGCTGGGGCTTTCAATCTGGGATATCCGATTCCAGAAAGAGGGAGTTTCCTGGTATCTCAGAATATATATAGACAAGGAGGGCGGCGTCGGTATAACCGACTGCGAGAATTTCAGCCGCGCCGTTGACGGCCCTCTCGACGAAGCCGACCCGATAGAGCAGAGCTATTATCTCGAGGTCTCGTCCCCCGGAGTCGAGCGCCAGCTCACCCGCGACGAGCATTTCAAAAGATATATCGGCTCGCCCGTTATGGTTCGCCTCATCCGTCCCCGCGACGGCGAGCGCGATTTCAAAGGCACTCTCGAAAGCTACGACAACGGCATGATAACCGTCACCCGCGAAGACGGCAGCGGAATATGCTTTGAAAAGAAGGAAGTCAGTTCGGTAAAGCTAGACGACTTCTATGCTTCCGATGACGAGTAAAATCGCGCATAGCTGCGTTGTGAGAACCGTGCCCGTTCGGTCACGCACACAAAGTGCGCTCCCTCGCGTGCAGAACCTCACGCCTTGCTCTGCACAATTTTCTTTCGTTATCTACTTCGAACGGATTTTATGACGAGTAATTTTGCGCGATACTGCGTTGCATGAACCTGTGAATTCAGTCACGTACAAGAGTACGCTCCTTCATTCACAGAACCGTGCGCCTTGTCTCACACAAAATTCTTTCGTCATCTACCCTGATTAAATTTGATGACGAGTAAAATCGCGCATAGCTGCGTTGTGAGAACCGTGCCCGTTCGGTGACCACTGTAGGGCGGATATCATCCGCCCGCGAATCAGATGTGGCTGACTGTTACAGTCGGTTTGCTATCCCCGGCGCGCCGTGCGCCGTTTGAAATAAAAAATTCACTTAAAAGGATTGATTTGGAAAATGAATAAAAAAGAAAGAAACGAGGAAAGCAAGAAGAACAAAGAGTTCTTCGAAGCCGTGAAACTGCTCAGCAAGGACACCGGCGTCACCGTTGACGCGATGTGCGAGAGCATCCAGAATGTCCTCATCGGCGCGCTGAAAAAGGAATATAACAACAAGGACATCGTCTTCTGCGATGTCGACGCCGACAAGGGCGAGTTCCGCGTTTATCTGCGCAAGACCGTAGTGTCCGAGATATCCGATCCCGACACCGATCTGCTCGTCGAGCAGGCTCAGCAGTATAAGAAGGGCGCAATGCCCGGCGATATCGTTGAGATTCCCGTCGAGACCGCAAAGGTCAGCAGAATAACCGCCGAAAAGGGCAAACATATGCTTCGCCAGGCTATCCGCGAGGCAGAGCAGGGTCAGCTTCGCAGCGAGCTTGAGAGCCACAATCAGGAGATTATCACCGTCACCGTCCAGCGCGTTATCCCCGAGTCGGGCGATGCGGTCGTCAGCCTCGGCAAGACCGAAGCCGTGCTCTACAAGAGCGAGCAGCTTCCCGACGAGGTGCTTCAGCCCAATGATATTATCAAAGTCTATGTCGCCGGCGTTCGCAGCACCGACAAGAACACCCGCGCAACTATTTCGAGAACTCATCCCGGTCTTGTCAGAAGACTGTTTGAAGAGGAAGTTCCCGAGATATTCGACGGCACCGTTGAGATAAAGGCGGTCGCCAGAGAGGCGGGCTCCAGAACAAAGATGGCAGTTTACAGCGCAGATCCGGATGTCGATCCCGTCGGCGCATGCATCGGTCCGCGCGGCGCACGTGTCGGCAAGATAGTTGACCTGCTCGGCGGCGAGAAAATAGATATAGTCAAATACAGCGATGTGCCCGAGGAGTTTATCGCAGCCGCACTCGCTCCCGCCGATGTCGTTGACGTCACGGTCGAAGAGGGTGAAGAGAAGGTCTGCCGCGTCAGAGTGCCGGACAGCCAGCTCTCCCTCGCTATCGGCAACAAGGGTCAGAACGCCCGCCTTGCCGCCAAGCTCACCGGCTGGAAGATTGACATAAAGCCCGAGAGCGGCATTGAAGAGCCGACAATAAACTTCGATATATAACGACTTATTACTTTTGAAAGGCAGGTGAGCGGTGTGAAGCAGAAGAAGATACCGCTGCGCAGATGCAACGGCTGCAACGAGATGAAGCCGAAAAAAGAGCTCGTCAGAGTGGTTCGCAGCCCGGAGGGCGAAGTTTCGCTCGACCTTACGGGGAGAAAGCCCGGCAGGGGCGCTTATGTCTGCCGCAGCGCAGACTGCCTTAAAAAGGCGATAAAGTCCCACCGCTTTGAGCGCGAGTTCAACTGCGAGATTCCTCAGGAGGTCTACGACCTGATGGAAAAGGAGATGGACGAAAGTGGAGAATGACAAGGCTCTTTCCATGCTCGGCATCTGCCGCAGGGCGGGAAAGCTCAGCTGCGGACACGACGCAGCGCAGACGGCGATAAAGCACGGTCATGCAAGATTGTGCCTGCTCTCGTCCGATGCGTCCGAGCGGCTCTGCGAAGAGTTTGAACGCGCGTGCAGCAGCGAGGGACGCTCAGTTCCGCTTATAAAGACCGGATACACCATGCAGGAGATAGGGCATGCAACTTCGTTGCGCTCCGCTGTGCTTACGGTCGACGACCGGGGACTCGCGTCCCGCATACAAACAATACTTAACATCGCCTATGGGGAGGATAATGTATGATAAATGCCAAATATCGCGTCCGTGACGTTGCAAAGGATCTGGACGTCAAGACAAATTACGTCACCGAGCTCATCGAAAAGAACTTCGGCGGCGCGAAAAAATCCTCGATGACGGCTCTTGAATCCGACGAGCTTGATCTGCTATTCGACACCGTGACCAAGGAGAACGCGGTCGACAGCTTCGATGAATATTTTGCTCTCAAGAGTAAGAAAGAAGCCCCCGCAAAGAAGGAGGCTCCGGCAGCCGAGCAGAAGAGCGAGCAGAAAGAAGCTGCGGCGAAGCCCGCACAGAAGTCTGCTCCCGCAAAGGATACAAAGCCCGCCGCAAAGGCCGAGAAACCCGCCGCAAAGGCGCAGGAGCAGGCGGCGAAGCCGGCAGAGGACAGACCCAAAAAGAAGAATGATAACAAGCCGATGCAGTCGCGCACAAAGGGCGAGCGTAGAACCGTTGACACGAGAGCCGGCAATGTCGAGCTCGACAAGTACAACGAGCGCTATGAGAATATAGCCCCTGCCAACAACGGCATGCAGAGCGACAAGTCGGTTCACAAGCAGAAGCTCAAGCAGCGCTCCACGCAGTACCGCAAGCAGGGCATGCGTTCCTCGCGCCGCGAGACCGAGGCTCAGCGCCTTGCCCGTATAGCGGCAGAACGCGCGAAGAAGCCGCAGATAGTCGTAAAAATACCCGATGAGATAGTTGTCTCCGACCTCGCCGCCATGCTCAAAATGACTGCGGCTGAAGTTGTCAAGAAGCTGTTCTCACTCGGCGTTATGGCTACTGTCAACCAGGTTATCGACTACGACACCGCCGCGATAGTCGCGACCGAGCTCGGCGCAAAGGCCGAAAAGGAAGTCGTTGTCACTATAGAGGACAGAATAATCGACGATTCCGATGACTCCGCGGAGGATCTTTCTCCGAGAGACCCGGTCGTTGTTGTCATGGGTCACGTTGACCACGGCAAGACCTCGCTTCTTGACGCTATACGCCATACCGATGTCACCGCGACAGAGGCGGGCGGCATCACCCAGCATATCGGCGCATACAGAGTTGACCTCAACGGTCAGAAGATAACTTTCCTCGATACCCCCGGCCATGCGGCGTTCACCTCTATGAGAGCGCGCGGCGCGCAGGCTACGGATATCGCAGTTCTCGTTGTCGCGGCGGATGACGGAATCATGCCGCAGACCATCGAGGCTATCAACCACGCAAAGGCAGCCGGAGTTGACATAATCGTTGCTATAAACAAGATGGATAAACCCGGCGTGACCACCGACCGCATCATGCAGCAGCTGACCGAATATGACCTCATTCCCGAGGAGTGGGGCGGAGACACGATATGCGTGCCCGTTTCGGCAGTTACAAAGATGAATATAGATAAGCTTCTCGAGGCAATACTTCTTGTTGCCGAGATGAAGGAACTCAAGGCGAACCCGAACCGCGCGGCAAAGGGTATAGTCATAGAGGCTCGCCTCGACAAGAACAGAGGCCCCATAGCTACCCTCCTTGTCCAGAACGGTACGCTCCATTCCGGCGATATCATAGTTGCCGGCACGTCCGTCGGACGCGTCAGAGTCATGGTTGACGACAAGGGCAGAAAGGTCAATGAGGCGGGTCCGTCCGTCCCCGTTGAGATAATGGGTCTTGCTGAGGCTCCGCAGGCAGGCGACGCATTCGACGCAGTCAGCGACGAGCGCCTTGCAAGAGAGCTTGTTGAGCAGAGAAAGCAAAAGCAGAAAGAGGAGCAGTTCAAGTCCTTTGAAAAAGTTACTCTTGAGAACCTCTTCTCATCCCTCAAGGAGGGCGAGCTTAAGGAACTCAACATCATCGTCAAGGCGGATGTCCAGGGATCGGTCGAGGCTGTCAAACAGAGCCTTGAAAAACTCTCGAACGAGGAAGTCAGAGTTAAAATTATTCACGGCGGCGTCGGCGCTATTAATGAGTCCGATGTAATGCTTGCAAACGCATCGAACGCGATAATCGTCGGCTTCAACGTCAGACCCGATCCGGTCGCGGCGCAGAACGCCGAGCGCGACGGAGTTGACATCCGCTGCTACAGAATAATCTATGACTGCATCGACGAGATTCAGGCGGCTATCAAGGGCATGCTCGCTCCGAAGTTCCGCGAGGTTCAGCAGGGCAGAGCGGAAGTCCGCCAGATAGTCAAGATTTCCTCCGTCGGCAACATCGCCGGCTGCTATGTCCTCAGCGGCAAGGTCACAAGAAACTCGAAGATTCGCGTGGTGCGCGACGGCGTCGTCATCACCGAGGACGAGATTTCTTCCCTGCGCCGTTTCAAGGACGATGTTAAGGAGGTCGCGCAGAACTTTGAGTGCGGCATAGGACTTGCAAAGTTCAACGATATTAAGGAGGGCGATATCTTCGAGGCGTTCACCATCGAGGAGTATCGCGACTGATATGGCAGGATACAGAATTGACAGAATATCCGAGGATATAAAAAGAGAGATAGTTGCCGTCATGCGCGAGCTCAAGGACCCGCGCGTGCAGGGCAAGCTGCTCACCGTCGTCAAGGTCGAGGTCAGCTCCGACGCTTCGTTTGCCAAGGTTTTCGTAAGCTCGATGAGCGGCATCGACGACGCCAAAACAGCCGTCAAGGGACTTGACAGCGCCATGGGCTATATCCGCCGCGAGGTCGGGCACAGATTAGGTCTGCGCAAGACCCCGGAGCTCAAATTTGTCGCCGACGACTCGATAGAGCACGGCATGAATATCGCTCGTATGCTCGATGATCTGAAGGAAGATGAAGATGCGAATTGACATTGCCCGCGCGGCAGAACTGCTGCGTGAAAACGATGATATACTCGTGCTGTGCCACGCCCATCCGGACGGCGACACGCTCGGCTGCGGCTATGCGATGATGCATATGCTGCAGTCGCTCGGCAAACGCTGCCGACTCGAATGCGCGGACGAAATAGCCCCGAAATACAGCTTTATGGCAAAAGGGCTTGAAATTTTCGGCGATTTTGAGCCGAAGTTTATAACCGCAGTCGATGTGGCGGATATAAAGCTGCTCTCCGACGAATCGGCGGAGAAGTACAGCGGCAGAGTCGATCTTTGCATCGATCATCACGGCTCGAACACCGAATACGCGAAGGAGTTTTGCGTCGACTCCACCGCTGCGGCTTGCGCGGAGATACTCTGCCCGCTCGCCGATGAGCTCGGAGTTGAGATAACCCCCGCGATAGCGAACTGCCTCTATACCGGCATTTCAACGGACACAGGCTGCTTCAAATTCTCGAACACGACTGCCCGCACGCATATTCTGGCCGCGAGGCTCATGGAGTGCGGCGCGGAGATATCCGAGATAAACCGTGTGTTCTTCGAGACGAAGAGCCTGAGCTATGTTCAGCTCGAACGCCTTGCGCTCGATTCGCTGAAGATGTATTTCGGCGGCCGCTGCGCGGTGATTACAATAACGCAGGATATGTTCGCAAAGAGCGGCGCGGACGACAGCGAGACTGATGCCATTCCCGGACTTTCGCGCCAGATAGAGGGCGTGGAAGCGGGAATCACTCTAAAAGAGGGCAAGGACGGCACATTCAAGATTTCCGTCCGCACTCACGCGCCGATAGACGCTTCGGCAATATGCAAGGCACTCGGCGGCGGCGGACATGTCAGAGCCGCGGGCTGCCGCATCAGAGGCAGCCGCGACGAAGCGGAAAGACTTGTGCTTGAGCAGGTCGAGAAAGCGCTCAGCGTAAATGAATAAAAAATACCGGCTGTTTGATACAGCCGGATTTTTTACTTTTCAATATCAAGTTTTGCCTTGGCGAGCGACACTTCCCACGGGTCGTGGGTGATGAGTATGACGGGCTTCGTCTTTGCAAAGTCCTCGACGAGCTTCACTATCCGCCCGCGCAACTCGGTGTCCAGCCCTTTGAACGGCTCGTCGAGCAGGAGAATATCCGCGTCGAACGCCAGCGCACGCGCCAACGCCACCCTGCGGCACATTCCGCCGCTGAGCTCGGCGGGCTTTTTGCTCAACGCATCCGAAAGCTCAACTTTTTCGAGCATCTCTTTTGCGCGTTCCTTTGAGCACACGGCGGCAACATTGTCGAGCGCGCTCAGCCACGGGAGCAGGCGGTCATTTTGAAAAACAACGGCTGTTTTTTTTCCCTCGAGCCCGGAAATATTGCCGGAATCCGGCTGTTCGAGCCCGAGAATTATGCGCATCAGCGTTGTTTTTCCGCTTCCCGATGCGCCGCATATTGCAAAAATTTCGCTGTCGGGAATCCCAGTACTTATATTATCGAGCACCGAAACGCCGTCAAACGATTTCGAGATGTTCTGAAGCTCTATCATTTCTCCCACCCCGCAGTCTTTTTGAGTATCAGGCGCAGAACGAATTCGAGCGCAACGCTCAACAGAATAACAACGAGCGTCACCGCGAAGAGCGTCGGGGTCTCGAGATATATCTTTGAATAATACAGCTCACTGCCGAGCGCGTGTTTCGGCAGGCTCAGCACCTCCGCCGCGACTCCGGCTTTCCATGAGAGACCGAGCGCTGTCGAGCATCCGGCGAAGAAATACGGGCGGACGCTCGGAAGGTATATCTTTTTGAGCATGTCTTTCTTAGAAAAGCGGAATATGTGCGCCATCTCAATTAAATCGCGGTCGCACTCGGCTATTCCGCGGCTCACATTGCCCCAGAGTATTGGCAGAACCATGAGAAAAGCTATGAAAACAGCCACGTTGTCCCGCTTTATCCACACGAGGGCGAGGATAATGAACGAGGCGACGGGCGTTGAGCGCACGACGGTCAGCAGCGGCGTGAACAGCTCATAGAGCACGCGTGACATGGCGGTCAGCACGCCGAGTATTGATCCCGCGGCTATGCCGAGAGCGCAGCCTGCAATGATTCTAAGCAGTGATTGCAGCACGGCGAGCCAGAAACTGCCCTTGAGTGCAAGCTCCCAAAGGCGCGCGAGCGTCACAGTAGGCGAGGGGAGCAGAAGCTCCGACCCGACGGCGCGCGACGCTATGAACCATATAAATATCCAGAAGAGTGCCGCCGCGATTTTCAAGACCGCGGTCGGCACTTTTTGCGTTTTTTTATTTGCCTGTGTAGTAGAGATCATCACCGGGCATTGCTCCTCCGACTGATGTGGGGTCTGCTTTGAAGAGAACATCAAAGTTCGCCTTTGCGGTCTTTATCATCTCGTCGCCGGTCATATAGACGATGTTGCAGTTGGGCAGAGCCTTTGCGGCGATCTGCGCGTTGGGGACTATACCCGCGTCGGCTATCATCTGCGCCGCCTTTTCGGTGTTGCCGTTGACGAAATCGACGGATTCTTTATATGCCGCGAGGAAAGCTTTGACGGCGTTGGGGTGAGCCTCAAGGAACTCGGTGCGGACTATCAGGCAGCCCTGCGCGAGCGAGGTCTTTTCGCCCTTTGCGGCGGTCGCCTTCTCACACTCTTCTGTCAGGTCAAGCGCCTTGCGAACGGAGCTGTTTTTCGCCATGGCGGTCGTAACATTGGGCTCGGGAAGCATCGCGATGTCGATTTTGCCGGTCGCCATGAGCGTTGCAAGCTCGGCGTGGTCGGTGTAGTAGGTTATCTCAACATCCTTTTTCGGGTCGATGCCGTTTGCTTCGAGGATGTAGTTGAGGACATATTCGGGCGTTGCGCTCTGTCCGGTCGCGCCTATCTTTTTGCCCTTGAGGTCGGCGACGCTCTTGATGCTTTCGCCGTTTTCGAGAATCGAAAGCACGCCGAGGGTGTTGATTGCTATCATCTTTACTTTTCCGCCGGACTTTTTGTATATCGCGGCGGCGAGGTTCAGCGGGCAGGCGGCAATATCAGCTTCGCCCTTGATTATGAGGGGCGCTATCTCGGTCGCGGCGGTGGCTATCGAGATGTTGTACTGCGCGTTTTTGTCGCTGATGAGCTTAGCCATGCCCATGCCTGTCGGGCCCTTGAGGGTCGTGATATTTATCGGCGTTGTGTCCGCCGGAACAGTCTCTTCCGTGGTCGTTGCGCTGTCGTCGGTCTTTCCGGTGCATGCCGCGAAGCTGAAAACCATCGCGAGGCACAGCAGCAGGGAAAGAATCTTTGTGAATTTTTTCATTGTGCATTGCTCCTTAGAATTTATATATATCTGAAACCGGGCTTTGCGCCGCCGCCGGAAGCTGCGCTTCCGGCGCGCGCCCGCAGGGCGCGCAGGAGCCGCCTCGCGGCTCGGTGGCGCTTAACCACGATCCTTGACCGTGATAAAAATTTTTTTGCCCTCGCGGTGTATGTCGCCGTTTGTCTCGAGGCTGTCCAGTGCGCGGTAGAGCGACGCGCGCCCGACATCGAGCCTTCGCGCAAGCTCCGCGCAGCTCTGAATGTCAACCTCGCCGTCCTGCTCGCGTTCGAGCAGATAAGAGAGCAGTTTGCTCGCGCTGTCTCCGGCGGTCAGAGCCTCGATTCTGCGCGTCAGAAAGCGTATCCGCGCCGAAAGATAGGCGGCAAACCCGATTGCGGCGCCCGGTTCGCTCTCGATAAGCTCCGCTATCGCATCTTTTTCAAAGAATACCGCGCTGCATTCGACCCGCGCCGTAACGGTCGTCGCGGGGGACGGCTCGTCGGAGAAGAGAGTCACCGCGCCGAAAATATCGCCGGGAACGAGCGTGTTTATGACCGCGCGTCCTTTGTTGACCGCGGCGCTGCCCGCGATTATCATGCCCATTATGCGCCCGCCGCGCGAGGGCGAGAGAATCTCGTCGCCCCTGCGAAAGGTCTGCATGTCCGCATTTTCAACGAGCCGTTCGAGCCTGTCCTCGCCGACGCTTTGAAATATTCTGTTGTTTCTGAGCATCGAAGCACATTCGCGCGCCGTCATCGAATCACCTTTAACTGTATCATTTGAAACACTTTTATTATAATTGCAATTGCCCACACTGTCAATAGTATTGGTCGTTTTATTGCCTTGAAAAAGGCGGATTTTAATGCTATACTTTCCGTGGAAAGAAAAACGGAGGCAAAATAATGGCAAGCAACTTTTTCGCAATGATATCGAGGCTCAAATATATCGACCGCTGGGCGCTTATGCGCAACACCCATGATGAGAACCTGAGCGAGCACTGCATGGAGACCGCGTGCATCGCCCATGCGCTGGCGGTCATCGGCAACAGACGCTTCGGCAAGTATTACAACGCCGAGCGCGCCGCCCTGCTCGGACTCTATCACGACGCGCCCGAGACGCTGACCGGCGACATGCCCACGCCCGTCAAATATTACAGCCCGCATATCCGCGAGGCATATGCGCAGGTGGAGCAGAGCGCGTGCGAGCACCTTGTTTCAATGCTCCCCGAGGATCTGCGCGCCGACTTTGCGCCGTTCTTTTTCAAAGACGAAACCGACGAAGATCTCTGGAAACTGGTCAAGTCTGCGGACAAAATATGCGCCTATATAAAATGTATAGAGGAGAAGAAGGCGGGCAACACCGAATTCGACCGCGCCGCCGAATCGACCCTCGAATCGATAAATGCATTGGATATTCCGGAGGCGGAGGAGTTCATGAAAGAATTTCTGGACGGCTACCGCCTGACGCTTGATGAGATAAAAGAATAATCAGCGAAGCATTTTCCACAAATGAATCTTGACTTTTTTGTAACATTCTGCCAAACAATTGTAAATTTACCGTAACTCTTGACTATGAACGCCCTCTTTGATATAATAACGGAAGAAATGCCGTGCAAAAAAGAAGTGCGCGGTGTTTAAAAAACCAGATAGAACTTTCTTAGGAGGAAAGAAAATGAAGAGAATTTTAGCACTGCTTCTTGTCTTTGCTACCATCTTCGCTTTTGCGGCCTGCAAAAAGACCGACAAGGACGATAACGGTACAACGACCGGCGGCAGCCAGGATGCGGTTGTGGACGTCAGTGCGGACGACACTTCCGACGGCTCCGAGTCTTCGCTCGACAGCACCGACGGTACCAAGGCTTCAACCACGGGCACAAAGAGAACCCCCGGTAAGAAGAGCAACATTGGCACCAACACTGTCGTCAAGCCCAGCCACAATCCCACAATCAGACCTACAAAGCATAAGTACACTATAGTTGTCGAGAAGAAGAATTCTAAGGGCATGGCGGAAGTCATCGTTGTTGACGGTACCCGTTACGATCTTAAGAACGCCAATGATGTCGCGGCTCTCAAGAAGAGAATCTCCGACGAGAGCGAGAACGACCTTCTCGGTCAGCTCTATGATGTTGATGCGACTATCGCTGCTCAGCTCGGTCTGAGCGCGCTCGATGACGGCGCTCTGCTTTCCTATAAGTATGATCCCGAGGGCGAGTTTTTCTATGTTGACGACCTCAACTCCTGGCAGCAGCAGTTCGGTTTCAACCCGCTGTACGATTTCGCAGCTGGCTTCACCGTAATGTACTATGACACTGTCAGAATCTATTTCGACTATCAGAACCGCGGCTATCTGCTCCAGCTCTGGAAGGGTCAGTACGGCCTTATGTTCATCGGTTCCGAGATCGGCTTCTATGAGAAGGACGACAAGAAGCCCACTTCTTCCAGCGCTGCGCTCAATCACTATGAGTGCGCCACCGATCACCTTCTTCCCATGGAGATGGTCTGCTATCGTATGGATTCCACCGGAACACTCAATCCGCTCTTCAAGCGTAAGTATGAGCGCCATTGGTGGTCAACCGGTTTCGTTCCGGGCGTTCTCAAGAACTTCCGCGACCGTTCCGAGCTTGTTATGGAAGCAAGAGTTACCTTCGATACTCCCGAGATGGCTAAGATCGTCGGCGATACCTTCAAGGCTAACAAGTTCAAGGAGATCGATCCCTCTCAGCACAACATCTATAATCCCGATACTTACTATGTAAACGGCAGCGATGTTGTCTTCACCTGGAGAAAGATCCAGAGCAAGAAGGATGTTATAATCCTCAAACCCACCACCACGACCACCACCGCTCCCTCGACTTCCGCTCCGGCTACCGAGTCCACAGGCGCATAAAAACAAGTCGTTATCGAAATATCATTGCTCTTAATGATGATTTTATAATAATTACAAATTGTTAAAAATCAGTTAATACGCTTGACAAAATCAGAAAGCGTGATATAATCTAAAAGTGTAATGATATTTCTTCAATTTCATTGCCAATTAAGTCTTGACGGACTTAAAAATTTATTAAAATCAGAAAGGGTTGTAGAAAAATGAAGAAAATCGTAAGTCTTCTCCTGGCTCTCGTCATGGTTCTCTCCCTCGGCGTTGCAGCTTTCGCTGTTGATGCAGAGGATGCTAACACCACCACGACTGAAGAAGCCACTCCCACAGTTACCCTCGACCAGATCCTTGAGTGGATTAAGGGAACCATCATGCCTGAGATTAACATGGATCTCATGAAGGAAGTCATCAAGCAGACTAAGGCTACCATCGAAAATATCGTTGAGCTGCTCAAGCCTTTCTTCGACAAGAATCAGAACCCCAATCTTCCTGATGCTTCTGAGATTCCCGCAGCTATGATGAACGCTTTCATCGATCTCCTTGCTAAGGCATTCAAGACCGACAGAGACACCATCATCAACAAGCTCCTCGAGATCCCGCTGGTAAAGAAGATCATGGGTTGGTACGGCTACAAGCCTGCTACCACCACTGAGGCTCCTGCAACTTCTGCTCCCGAGACCTCTGCGGCTCCCGCTGAGACTGAGGTTCCCAACACCGGCGCTGCTGCTGCTGTTGCTGCTGTTGCTTCTCTCTCCGTCGCTGCTGCTGCTGCTTTTGTCTCCAAGAAGAAGGCTGCTTAACAGTTCGGTAATTGAACAAATGAAAGTCCGGACGGTCTTTGACCGCCCGGATTTTTTTATATTTTTGAAGATTTTATATTGCATGGACAACGGCACAAGCTGTACAAAACACGCCATCAATAGGCTCCCCTTGCACAGGGAGCCTTGAGACCGCGCAATGACAGACTTTTTTGACGGACTGAACCGGACGATTAAATCGCCCGGTCTTTTTCATATCTGATTTTCTTCGCAAAATACGCTTTCTATCACTTTTTCGCATCCCTCAGGCGAATAGACCCACGAATCTATATGCCGGCTGTCTGTGAAATATTTTATCGGCGCGGGCGGGTAGTCTGCGCTGAACGAATCGACTATAACGAGCTTTATTTTCATGCGCTGTGGCAGTATGCTCTTTATATATACGCTCGCGTGGTCGCCATCTTTCACTCCGTCGCAGTATTCCGCAAGTCCCGCGAGGTTCGGCGTCAGCTCAACGAATATGCCGTATTTCTCGACCGAGCGGACGATTCCGGGAACCGTTTCGCCGGCTTTGAACGCGGCGGAGTTCTCTTCCCATGTGCCGAGCAGTTCGCGGTGCGAGAGCGTAATGCGCCCCAATTCGTCGCAGCTTTTGACTATTGCGCGGATGTTCTGCCCCGTCGAAAACCGCGCGTTCGGGTGCGGAATGCGCGAGACGGAGATGCTGTCGATGGGCAGCAGCGCGCTTATCCCCGCGCCGATGTCGCAGAATGCGCCGAACGGCTCCATGTGCGTGACGCAGGCGTCGATAACATCGCCGCAGACGAGCGACGAGAGATATTCCCTGCGGCAGTCCTCCTGCACGCTGCGGCGGCTGAGGATGGCATATGTTTCGCCCTTCTGATCCGTGTCGAACCCGGTTATGCGGAAAATAACCGCCTTGTTCACCCGCGAGATCAGCGCGATATCGCGCACGCTCCCGTCCTCGATTCCGAGCGCACCCTCGTTTTTCGGTATTATACCGCGCATGCAGCCGAGGTCAACATGGAGATTGTGCTCGCCGTCGCACAGCACGGCTCTGCCCTCGAGCGGAGTCCCGCTTTTGCATGCCTCCCTGAGCAGTGTCGGAGAGCTGAGGATTCGGGCGTTCTGCGCCGTCGGCAGCAGTGTTCCCTCGGGTTTGAAGCAGGTCATTGTCTGTTCAGTCCTTTCGCGGCGCCGCGTCCGGCGGCGAGCCGATCGTTTTGAAAATATGCGGAATTTTGCGCCCGCAGTGTACAAAATGTGAAAATAATGTTATAATAATTTACAGTCCGATAAAGGAGGAAGAACGATGGATGTCAGAGTGGGCGACAAGCTCATCATGAAGAAGAACCACCCGTGCGGCAGCAACGAGTTTGCGGTGCTTCGCATCGGTATGGATTTTCGCATCCGCTGTCTCGGCTGCGGCCGCGAGGTCATGGTTCCGCGCGTCAAGGCGGAGAAGAACATAAAACGTATCGAGCGTACCGAGAAGGATTAGCATATTTTGCCTCACGCCGCTTTGGCGGTCAAGAATAGTTTTTGCACTCGGAGGAAAATATGCTCGAAAAACTCAAAAAGGTTGAAGAAAAGTTTGATTTTATAAGCGCGGAGCTCTGCAAGAGTGAGGTCGTCTCCGATATGGAGCTGTACAAAAAATATATGCAGGAGCTCAAGCACTTATCACCTATAGTTGAAAAATACCGCGAATATAAAGCGGCGGAAAATAACGCCGAGGAGGCGAAGGGTCTGCTCGAAGAGAGCGGCGCGGATTCCGAGCTCAAGGAGCTTGCGCGCGCCGAGCTCGAAGAAGCGAAAGAGAATATCGAGCGCACTCAGCAGGAGCTGAAAGTGCTCCTGCTCCCGCGCGACCCGAACGACGACCGCAATGTTATCGTTGAGATACGCGGCGGCGCAGGCGGCGAAGAAGCCGCGCTGTTCGCGGGCGTGCTGTTCAGAATGTACTCGATGTACGGCGACACAAAGGGCTTCAAAACCGAAGTCCTCAGCGCGAACGCCACTGAACTCGGCGGATACAAAGAAATAAGTTTCATGATAAGCGGCGAGGGTGCGTATTCCCGCCTCAAATTCGAGAGCGGCGTCCACCGTGTCCAGCGTGTGCCCGAGACCGAGAGTATGGGGCGTATACACACTTCGACAGTCACCGTCGCAGTCCTGCCCGAGGCGCAGGAGGTCGATGTTGAAATAAACCCGTCCGACCTGCAAATCGACACCTTCCGTTCGAGCGGCGCAGGCGGTCAGCATGTCAACAAGACCGAGTCCGCCATCAGAATCACGCATATCCCGACGGGCACCGTCGTCGAGTGCCAGGACGAGCGGAGCCAATATAAAAACAAAGACAGGGCGATGAAAATACTTCGTTCGAGGATACTCGAAGCGGAGCGCAGAAAGCAGAGCGAGGCTATCGCGGGCGAGCGCCGCGCACAGGTCGGCACAGGCGACCGCAGCGAGCGCATCAGGACATATAACTACCCGCAGGGGCGCGTCACGGATCACCGCATCGGGCTGACGCTCTACCGCCTTGAAGCGATACTCAACGGCGACCTCGATGAGCTGATTGACGCGCTCATCACGGCGGATACCGCCGAAAAGCTCAGGTCTACTGACGATTAAACGAAAGAAGAATCTCTATGATAACAAAGCTTATAACCGAAAAGGACGGCGAAAAGGGTCTCGACGAGGCGGCGCGCCTGCTAAAAGACGGCGAGCTTGTCGCCATACCCACGGAGACTGTCTACGGTCTTGCGGCGAACGCGCTCGACGGAAACGCCGTCAAAAACATATTTGTCGCCAAAGGCCGCCCGCAGGATAACCCGCTGATAGTTCACATAGCGGAGATCGATGAAATTTTACCGCTTGTCAAAAACTTCGATGAGCGCGCCCGTGCGCTCGCCGAGGCTTATTGGCCGGGACCGCTTACAATGATACTCCCGAAGAGCGATATTATCCCGAACGAAGTCTGCGCCGGGCTTGACACGGTGGCGATAAGAATGCCGTCCCACCCGATAGCGCACGAGATAATCAAAAAATGCGGCTTCCCGCTTGCGGCGCCGAGCGCGAACACATCTGGCAAGCCGAGTCCCACGACCGCCGCACATGTTATGAACGACATGGACGGCAAAATCGCCGCGGTTGTTGACGGCGGCAGCTGCTCGGTCGGCGTCGAGTCGACCGTTGTCACCCTTGCCTGCCCCGTTCCGCGCGTCCTGCGCCCCGGCGGAGTGACCCCGGATCAGCTTCGTGCAGTGCTCGGCGAGGTCGAGATAGACAAGGCTGTTTTCAAGGCGCTCGAGAGCGGCGAAAAAGTTCTCTCGCCCGGCATGAAATATAAACATTATTCGCCGAACGCCCATGTTATAATCGTAAAGGGTGATTTTGACAAATTTGCTTCGCTCGTCGCCGAGCCGCGCAGCGAAAGAACCTGCGCCGTATGCTTCGACGGCGAGGAGGACAAAATTTCCGTTCCCGCATATCCCTACGGTCACGCAGACAGCCCAGAGGAGCAGGCGCGCGAGCTGTTCGATGTGCTCAGACACGTTGATGACGAAAAAATGGAGCTTGCCTTTGTGCGTTTCCCGTCGCTCGACGGCGTGGGAATGGCTGTCTACAACCGTCTGCTCAGAGCGGCAGGCTTTGAGGTGATCGAGCTGTGAGTATCTATGTTGCCGGACTCACCGGTCAGACGGGCTCGGGCAAAAGCACCGTCGCCGATATCTTTCGCGCGCACGGCGTCTGCGTTATCGACTGCGACAAGCTGGCTCGCGAAATAGTCGAACCCGGTTCGCCTGTGCTTATTGATCTCGCCCGACTCTTCGGCGACGATCTGATTCTCCCGGACGGCTCTCTCGACCGTCACAAGCTCGCCAGGCGTGCGTTTGCAAGTGAAGAAAAGACAAATCTGCTCAACTCCGTGACCCACCCGGCGATAACCGCGCTCGCTCGAAAGCGCGTAGCCGAAGCCGAAAAAAACGGATATAAAATCGCTATGCTCGACGCGCCCGTGCTCTTCGCGAGCGAGCTTCTCGGCGACTGCCACGCGGTGATATGCGTCTGCGCGCCGAAAGATCAGCGCATGGCACGGCTCATGAGCCGCGACGAAATCGCCCCCGGCGAAATAGAAAGAAGAATGTCCGCTCAGCCCGATGAGAAATATTACAGGGACAATTCAGATATAATAATAGAGAATCCCGACGGCTGCGACCCGACGGAGCAGTGCATAAAGGCACTGGAAAGCCTGAAAATCGGAGGCTGAAAATGAAAAAGAGGGCGGGATACAAGCTTATAGCCCTGCTGCTGTGCTTCGTGCTGACGGTGTGCGGGATAACGGCGGCGCTGACTGTCGGCGCGATAAGGTTCGTTTATCCAATGAAATATGAGGACTATATTGATAAATATTCGGCTCAGTACGATGTTCCGAAAACGCTTTTGTTCGCGGTCATAAAGACCGAGAGCTCGTTTGACCCCAAAGCCGAGTCCTCGGCGGGGGCGTTGGGGCTGACTCAGATAACGCCCGAAACTTTTCACTGGCTTCAGACAAAGACAGGTGAAACTTTGAGTGACGATGCGCTTTCCGACCCGGAGACTGCGATAAGATACGGCACGCTTTTTCTCGGGCTTTTGCTCGATGAATTCAACTCTGCCGAGACTGCCGTCGCCGCCTATCATGCGGGGCGCGGCAGGGTCAATTCGTGGCTTAAAGATGAAAATATATCGCCCGACGGCGTGAATCTTAAAGATATACCGATTCCCGAAACGGCTCACTATGTGCGCAAAGTGATGCGCGCTGTGAATATATATAATTCCCTTTACAAATCAAGATAGGAGGAATATAAAATGAAGGACGAAAAAAATCCGGCGCAGGAGCTCAGAGAAAAGCTGTTTGCTCAGCCTAAGCACGCCGCGCTGAGAATGAGCGACGATGAAATTTCCGCGGCGTTTGAGTGGTGCGAGGGATACAAAACCTTCCTCAGCGACAACAGAACTGAGCGTGAGATAACCGCGTTTTCGCAGAAGCTCGCCGAGGCGCGCGGCTTCGAGAAGTTCGACTCGTCGAAGAAGTATTCGGCGGGCGACAAGGTCTGGTTCAATGTAAAAGAAAAGGCGATTATCCTCGCCGTTTTCGGCACACGCCCGCTGAGCGACGGAGTCAAGATCGCGGCGGCGCATATCGACTCGCCCCGTCTCGATGTCAAACCCAACCCCATGTATGAGGATTGCGAGATTGCGCTCTTCAAGACCCACTACTACGGCGGTATAAAGAAATATCAGTGGCCGACAGTCCCGCTTTCGCTCCACGGCGTTATCGTCAAGGCGGACGGCGAGAAGATAACTGTTTCTATCGGCGACAAAGAGGGCGAGCCGCAGTTCGTTATCAGCGACCTGCTCCCGCATCTTGACAGCACCATGGGCGAGCGCAAGGCTTCGCAGGTCATCAAGGGCGAAGAGCTCAATGTTCTTATCGGCAGCATGCCTTTCAGAAGCGACGAGGGCAGCGACCTCGTGAAGCTCAATATTCTGAAGCTTCTCAACGAGAAATACGACATCACCGAATCCGACTTCCTTTCCGCGGAGCTTGAGCTCGTGCCCGCAGCGAGAGTCTCGGATATCGGCTTTGACCGCAGCCTCATTGGCGGCTACGGCCACGACGACAGGGTCTGCGCTTATCCCGCGCTCATGGCGGCTCTCGACTGCCTGAATCCGAGCTATACTACAGTCACTGTGCTGACCGACAAAGAGGAGATAGGCTCCGTCGGCAACACCGGACTTTCTTCCGCTTATCTCCAGTTCTTCATTGAAGATCTCGCTAAGACTCAGGGACTCGAGGGCAGAGATGTTCTCAGAGCGTCCGAGTGCCTTTCGGCGGATGTCAATGCTGGTGTCGATCCCACATTCCAGTCTGTCCATGACAAACTCAACGCTTCGTTTATAAACAGAGGTATCGTTGTCACGAAGTACACCGGCGCGCGCGGCAAGTCAGACACATCTGACGCCAATGCGGAGTTCGTCGGCAAGCTCAGAAAACTCTTCGATGAGAACAACATCGTCTGGCAGATAGGCGAACTCGGCAAGGTCGATGAGGGCGGCGGCGGAACAGTCGCGAAGTATGTTGCGCATCTCGGCGTCGATGTTGTCGATGTCGGCGTGCCCGTGCTCTCGATGCACGCGCCGTTCGAGCAGATAGCGAAGCTTGATATTTATATGGCTTACAAGGCGTTCTGCACATTCTACAATCAGAAATAACACCAGCTCCCCTGTCTTTTATCGGCAGGGGAGCGATGCTTTATTCGTTTTCCGGGTACGGCTCGAACTCGTCGGTTCTGCCGAGCAGCCAGTCGACGCTCGTGTGGTATATGTCGGCTATTTTGCAGAGTGTCTCGGGGGTCATGGAGTTGATCCCGTTTTCGTATGCGGCATAAGTTCTTCGGTTTATATAGAGCATGTCCGCTATTTGCTGCTGGGTCAGGTCATTGTCCTCGCGCAGGTTTCTTATCCTCGGGTACTTCAATCAAACCACCTCAGGAAAATTATAAATGCCATAAATCCTGCCATTGACTTTTGGCAGAATTTATGGCATAATGTAGTTGCTTCAATTCCGTATGCGTATAATCCGCCGCGATATGCTTTAAGTTTGTGCAGCACGAGGCTCAGTATGCGCGAAGAAAAGACACCTCACAATCTCCTATATAAAAGACACCCGGCAGTGAAAACTGTCGGGCGTCTGCTTGAAAAAAAGTTTTACTGTACAATAAAATGCTCAGCAAAAAATTATTGCTTGACAAATTACAACGCTTGGGCTATTATTTTATCTGCAATGAGGCGCGCCCTCGGCGCAAAAAAACGACAACCACGAAACTCCTATATATCACGCGAAACGGCGGCAGAGATTTTTCTGCCGCCGTTTCGCATTAGAATTTTTCGTATTATTGTGGTGATTATAAGAAGTGAATTGGTGATTTATATATTATTTTGGCCATAGCGAAGTAAAAGCGAGCGACTCAACCAATTTTTATAATCAGACTTTCAATAGCCGCGCCGCAGTGTGTGAAGTCTATCTTGGTAAGGCGGGCAACATCACCGAAGCGCCGCCGGTGGCGGATGAAGCGAGGCGATGTTGGCGAAAAACAAGGAGCATAGCGCCCGCTCCAAGGGCGATAGGCGACTATGTTTTGAGAGGGCTGAACGGCTTGCGAAGCAAGACGCAAGAGCCCGTATTGTTTGAGCGAAGCGAGTTTACGGGCGAATGTGCCGAGCTGCCGACTGAGAGCTGCAAGCTATGTGCTGCGGCGCGGCGTTGTCGGGGTTTCGGGGTGAAACCTCGCGTTTGCTTTTCTTTTGCAGGTGTTTTCTTTTTCAAACGAAAAGAAAATGCCGAAACGCGAGTAGTGCATATCGTTTGATTATGGTAGGTCGCGAAGGTAGGGTATAAATCCTACAAATTCACATCGTGCCGCTGTCGCGGCAGCGGTGCGTCGAGTCGCCGCACCCTACAAGTTGCACGACAATAAGATTGTGCGGAGTTCGCCGTCGGATGATATCCGCCCTATTGCATAATTATGCTGATTTATAATATTATGCAACTATTTATCGCCGCTATTTACATCCGTAATCCCAATTTATATGTTCTTATCTCGTATACACAATTACAAAACCGACCGCAACGGAAATTAGCTGCGGTCGGTCGCTGTTTCTTTATCTGCTTTATTCTGCTATTTTCGTGCCCTCTTTTATCGTCACCGTGCCGATGAGCGGAACCTTTGCGCTTCCGCTGACGGAGGTGTCAGTGAAATCGAGCTCGATCTGGGCGTCTCTGCCGCGCAGTTCGCGCGCCGTGACGGTCGCCGACAGGTGGTTGCCGGCAGTCGAAAGTCTCTTTATCTCAACCTCCGGCGCGGTCATCTTCGGCTCGATTATCTCGAAGCCGTATTTGCCGCCGTCGTCAAAGACGCGAAGCGTTATATCTCCGCTATAAAACATGTTGCCGATTTTTAAATGCCATGTGCCTGTTCCGAGCATATGCTGTCTCCTTTCGGGTCTGCCGCCTTGAGTCAGGCGGAAATTACAAATATTGTTGACGCGAGCAGGAACTGCGCCGTGAAATATGTTACGATGCAGGTTATCTTGTAGCCGTATGACGGGCGCGGCTTGCGCAGGGAGTTGACGGCGAGCATCATATCCGACAGTGCAAACAGGAAAGCGCCGCCGACGAGCAGGATGCACATGACAACTGCGTTGTCGAGCCCGGCGTTGACTGCCTTGATGCCGAGCGATCCCGCCTTGACGAGCATGAACGCGAGCATCGCGACGTACGGCACGCCGATTATATAAAGCGGGCTGAACTTGACTCCGAGCAGGCGAATGGCCGCAACGCCGATAACTATAATTATCGCGCAGGCTATCAGTTCGCGCTTATCCCAGAACGGCGCGTCGGGGAAATATCGCTTCATCGCAAGGCAGTAGGCGTATATATAAAACACATGCCCCGCAAGGAACGCGAGTCCGCCGCTCAGCGTGAACGGCATCTTCGGCGGCAGATGCAGAAGAAAATCGCCGCACCAGCCGAGCAGAAGCCCTATCAGAATATAGTGCGCGTAGTCGCTGCGGTTCTGAGCTATCACGCTCGCGAGAACTCCCGCCGCGACGAAAAGAGTCGCGCATATGGTTTTGAGTATCTGAGATTTTGTGCAGCGCCCGTTTCTTGAGGCCTTGAGGAACCACGGGACGAAAATGAATTCGAGTCCCGCCGCGATTCCGAAGCATATTTTGAACAAGGTTGACATTTATCTCATCTCCAGGCGGCCGAACAGCTTTGGTTCGAGCAGAGTGTAGTGCCTGCGCAGAATATTGCCGCAGATGTCGGCTATCGTTTCGTTTTCTATCATGTCGCCCGTGCCCTGCGCGATGGATTCGGCGATGTTGCACAGATCCGGGCAGGAGGTCGGGATGACGGTGACTTTGTTGCCGTTGAAGCGGAAAGAGAAGCGGCGCTCGGATATGGATTCGTTGGCGCGGATCCATATTGTGAATGTGTCGCTGTCCTCCCATCTCGCCGACGAGACGGTGGTGAAATCGAGTCCCGCCAGGTGCATCTTCGATTTGCGGTATTTGCCGTCGAGTCCGCTGACTATCGTGTTCCTGACTTTTCCCTCGCTCCATGTGAAGCGGCACTCGTTCTCGGAGAAGTCGAGGTTTATCTTGTCTATATTGCCCGCACGGTCAGCTGACATATATACGACCGCCGTCGGCAGGACGCTCACGGGGAAGCCCGCAACATCGAGCACGGGGTTATAGAGCATATGTATCGTCGAATATGACAGCTTCTTTTCGAGCACGGGGTTGCGCCTGCCGGCGGTGAGCACGGGCAGGGGAGTGAGCGTCATGGGCAGGGTGGTCTGCTCCGGCTCATCCTTCGGCTCGATAAAGCCCTCGGGAAAGTGCCTCCACAGGCAGTCGCGCGTCTTTTGCTCAAAGACCTCGCTGCAGGTGGTGATGATATTTGCGTCGTATTCCGGCAGGACGATGCCGAACTGCGAGAACATTCCGTCTGCGCGGTAAGAGCCGGGGAAGTGGCAGCACCAGAAGTTGAAGCCGTAGCCGACGCAGGAGTCGATCTGATTCGAGCTTTTGCTTGAGTTGTCTGCCTGAGCCTTGCCCGCTTCGCGCGCCCAGAACTCGGGAATGACCTGCTTGCCCTGATATTTTCCGCCGTGGCTCATGCAGTCGATGACTTTGGCGAGCTCTTCTGTTGTTATGAACAGACCCCAGCCGCCCGCTTCAAGGCCGTTCGGGTCGGTCTCCCATGCGGGATTCTCTCTGATGCCCAGAGGCTTGAACAGGCGCGGCGCGAGATATTCGCGCACGGTCATGCCGGTCAGCTTCTGGATTATGGCGCAGAGGACATAGCAGTTTTCGCTGATGTACTTCCAGCCCTCGCCCGGGGCAAACGCCCAGCGCGCGCCGAAAAAACTCTTGAGCCATGAGACCTTCGCCTTGTTTTCGAGGACGCTGACATCCTTTCCGGCGGTCATGGTCAGCAGGTGAAATACGGTCAGCTTTTCAAGGTTCTCGTCATATTTCTGCGGTCTGTACTCGGGGAAGATATCGATGACCTTCGTGTCGAGCGTCAGCAGCCCCTCGTCAATGGCGAAGCCGATGGCTATTGAAGCAAAGCTCTTGCTGACTGAGTACATAGTGTGCGGGATGTCGGGAGCATAGGGGTCTCGCCAGGTCTCGAAGGCGACTTTTCCGTGGCGCAGGATCATGATGCTGTGAAGCTCTATCCCGCTGCGCTCGAAGTCATCGAGCAGTTCGGATATCGCCTTCGAGGACACGCCGACCTGTTCCGGGAAGTCGGCTCTCGGGAGCGCCTTGCTCTTTGTTCTTGCGGTTGGCATAAGATATACATCTCCTGTAAAAATAATGTTCACTTAAAGATTCTGCCAAACGAATGGTTATTACATAAATTATACTACAATGCAAAACTAAAATACAACAAAAATGTGTAAAAATACCAAATTTTGAGCCGAAAACCGCGCAAAAAATTTATAAAAATTTCAGCAAACAAATGTTTGCAATTTCCAAAACTATGTGCTATAATAAAGCAGGTAAGTTATGCAGACATCTTGAAAGGGTGACGTGCTTTGAAAGACATAAGCAAAACTCAGAAAAGAATATACGAATATCTCCTCGAACGCTCGCAGGACGGAGTTCCGCCCTCGGTGCGTGAGATTGGCGCGGCAGTGGGACTGAGCTCCACTTCATCCGTGCAGGCGAACCTCGACGCGCTTGAACAGGCGGGCTATATCCAGCGCGATCCGCTCAAGAAGCGCACTATCCGCATTTTGGGCAGGGAAGACAATGTTGTTACCAATGTCCCGATCGTCGGTACCGTTACCGCCGGTGCGCCGATACTTGCGTTTGAGCAGATCGAGGGCAGCGTTGCCTATTCGGGTCACACCTCGAGTGACAAAACTCTTTTTGCCCTGAAAGTCAGGGGAGAGAGTATGGTTCAGGCGGGCATACTCGACGGCGACCTTGTTATTGCCGAAAAGACTCCCGTCGCGCGAAACGGCGAAATAGTCGTTGCGATGATCGAGGACGAGGCTACGGTCAAGACTTTCTATAAAGAAAACGGTCATTTCCGTCTCCAGCCCGAGAACGATACCTATGAGCCGATAATCGTTAACGAGGTTTCGATTTTAGGCAAGGTTGTCGCGGTTATAAGATACTATTGATTTGTGCACAGCCGGTGCAGGCGTTTTATGTCCGCACCGGCTTGTTTTTTTAGAGGGTATTATGTCTGACAGATTTATCGATATCACGTCCGAGAATATCGACAGCGAGCATCTTTGCTGCATCATCCGCACGAAGAAGCCGCACCCGGGCGTCGAGACAAAGCGCGCGTGGCTGAGAGACCGCGTTGGTGAGGGGCATGTTTTCAGAAAGCTCGACGAAAAGGCGTGCGTGTTCATTGAATATGCACCGCTCGAGAGCGCGTGGGTGACGATAGTCGGCGACAATTATATCTATATATACTGCCTTTGGGTTCTGAGCGAGAACAAGGGCAAGGGCTACGGCAGACGGCTGATGGAATCCTGCATTACCGACGCAAAGGCGCAGGGCAAATCCGGAGTCTGTATGCTCGGCGCGAAGAAGCAGAAAGCGTGGCTCTCCGACCAGTCGTTTGCGAAGAAGTTCGGATTCGAGATGGTCGATGAGACTGAGAACGGCTATGAGCTGCTGGCGCTATCTTTTGACGGAACAAAGCCGCGCTTTGCCGAAAATGCGAAGAAAGAGACAATAGACAGCAAAAAACTGACCGTCTATTATGACGCCCAGTGCCCATTTATCCCCGGGCGCATCGAGTCGAACCGTAAATTCTGCGAAGAAAACGGAATAGACGCCGATTTTATCGAGGTCGATTCGCTCGAAAAGGCGAAGAATCTGCCCTGCGTTTTCAATAACTGGGCGGTGTTCTGCGGCGGAAAATTCGTCACGGTGAATCTCCTCGACGAGCGGGCGCTGAAAAAACTTTCGGACGGCGCGAAATAATTTTATGTGTTTCTAACATAATTTTCCGATTAAATATTGAAAGCACTTTTGTTTTGTGTTAGTATTTTGGTGAAATTAAAACAAATAAAATACAGGAAGTGAAACAATGACAAAACGCAACATCTTTAAACGCGCGGCAAGCCTGCTGCTCGCTCTGATTATCGTTTTCAGCGCGGGAGTTTCCCTTGCATTTGCCGACGCAAAGGCCGATTCTTACAAATATCCCTGCATCTTCGTCCACGGCATCCTCGGCTACGGAGACAACGACAAGCTCAACTCCGTCACGCCATACTGGGGTATGCAGTATAAAGAGGATCTGATGAAGTCGCTCAATGCCCGCGGATACGATTGCCACGCGGCCTCCGTCGGTCCGCTCAGCAGCGCATGGGACAGAGCGTGCGAGCTCTATGCTCAGCTTGCGGGAACCGTCGTCGATTACGGTGCAGCCCACTCTGCGGAGCATCATCATGAGCGCTACGGCCGTTCGTTTGTCGGCAAAGCTCTTATCGACACCTTCGGCAAGACCGACAAGAACGGAAATATCATCAAGATAAATCTCTTCGGCCACTCGTTCGGCGGCGCAACGACGAGACTTTTCACCTATATTCTCGCTAACGGCGCGCCCGAAGAGGTCGCGGCGGGCGGCGACGTCTCCGAGTTCTTCAAAGGCGGAAAGGGCGATTATGTAAACTCCGTTATCTCGATAGCGGCGCCGCATAACGGCACCGTCAGCGGGAATGTCGGCATTGCCGTTTATCACGGCGAGTATATCGCCGCTATGATTGCCAATGTCGCGGGTATGGCCGGCAGCAATTATCTCGACCTCAAGCTCGACCAGTTCGGTCTTACCCGCGCTCCCGGCGAGGGCAAGGCGAGCTTCAATCTCTGTGGCATTCTGAACTATGCCCTCTCGAACGATAATTGCCTCTATGACCTCACGCTTCACGGCGCGCAGGAGCTCAACGCCAAGATAGGCGCTGTTGAGAACGTATATTATTTCTCCTACGCCTGCTGCGGCACGGAGCCTTCGGCGGACGGCAGATTCCAGAACCCGACCGATGTGCTCGGCAGCATGGCGGGCACGGGCTGGCTTATAGGCCACATAGCCGGAATAACGGTTGACGGCGTCAAGCTCGAGGGCGATTGGCTCAGAAACGACGGCGCAGTGCCCGTCAAGAGCGCACTCTATCCCGAGGGCGAGAAGCACGAATTTATCGTTGACCACAAGGGCGCATATGAGCGCGGCGTGTGGTATGTCTATCCCGTTGTGGAGAACGCGAACCACAGCACTTTGCTCGGCTCGAAGACAGAGAGCTATATCGACCTCTATATGAACCAGATCGATATCGTCAACGCGAAGTAAAACAGAAAAAGTATACAAAAGCAGTCGGCTCTCCCGGCTGCTTTTCTTTGTTTTGTCGGTTGCCCGAGCGGCCAGACTTGCGGTATAATATTTCAAAACGCAGCATTTAGGGGGAGAAAACATGCCTGAACTTTCCGGCAGAACAGAAAATTTCACCGATTCGGTCATCCGCAGAATGACGCGAGTCTCGCTGCAGTATGGCGCGGTCAATCTGTCGCAGGGATTCCCGGATTTTGATCCGCCCAAAGAAATCCTCGACCGCCTTGCCGAGGTCGCGCACGAGGATTATCATCAGTATTCGATAACCTGGGGCGCACAGAATTTCAGAGAGGCACTCGCCGAGAAGCAGTCGAAGTTCATGGGCAGGAGCATCGACCCTAATTCGGAAATAGTCGTCACCTGCGGCAGCACCGAGGCGATGATGGCGGCGATGATGACCGTGACCGACCCGGGCGACAAGGTGATTGTTTTCTCGCCGTTCTATGAAAACTACGGTGCGGACGCGATTCTTTCGGGCGCCGAGCCTATATATGTGCCGCTCTATCCGCCGGAGTTTGATTTCAATCCCGACGAGCTGGAGGCAGCGTTCAAACAGCACCCCAAGGCGCTCATACTCTGCAACCCGTCGAATCCGTGCGGCAAGGTCTTTACATATAATGAACTGAAATTTATAGCCGATTTAGCCGAAAAATATGATACATTTGTCATCACGGACGAGGTCTACGAGCACATAGTCTATGCGCCGAACAGGCATGTGTATTTTGCCACTCTCCCCGGAATGTGGGAGCGCACGATTTCCTGCTCGTCGCTGTCAAAGACATATTCGATAACCGGCTGGCGGCTGGGCTATATTATCGCGCCGCCGAATATCATTGAAGTCGCGAAGAAAGTGCATGACTTCCTGACCGTCGGCGCGGCGGCTCCGCTTCAGGAGGCGGCGGTCACGGGGCTTCGGTTCGGGGACGAATATTACGATGATCTCAGAGATAAGTACACCGCAAAGCGCGATTTGTTTATAAAAGGACTCAATGATATCGGAATAAAACACACCGTGCCGCAGGGCGCGTATTATGTGATGCTCGACATTTCGGAGTTCGGCTTCGAGTCGGATTTAGAGTTCTGCGATGTCCTCGCGCGTGATGTCGGAGTCGGTGCAGTGCCGGGTTCGAGCTTCTTCCGCGAGCCCGTGAACAATCTTATCCGCCTGCATTTTGCGAAGAAAGACGAGACGCTGTATGAAGCGCTCAACCGCCTGAGCGATATCAGAAAAAAGATACCCAAAAGATAAACATACCGCCGCGAAGCGCAGAAAAGTGCCTGTGGCGGTTTAAATTTTCAGATATTTTTCATTGTGTTTACAACTTCGGCAAACAGGTATACTATAATTATAATTGCAAAAGAAACTTTCGGGAGGCTTATTATGTGTACAGCAGCAACTTATAAAACCGATGATTTTTATATGGGCAGGACGCTCGACTATGAGTTCTCTTACGGCGAGGAGATAACCGTGATGCCGCGCAGATTCCCGCTCGAGTTCCGCCACGGCGGCAGAACGGACGAACACTATGCTATGATCGGCACGGCTCATGTCTCAGACGGATATCCGATGTACTACGATGCCGTAAACGAAAAGGGACTCGGCATGGCGGGGCTTAACTTCGCCGTCAGCGCGCATTATGCAGAGCCGCAGGACGGCAAGCAGAACATCGCGCAGTTTGAGTTCATCCCGTGGGTGCTCAGTCAATACGCGACCATTGAGCAGGCTCGCAGCGCAATAGAGAAAATAAACCTCGTCGGTACAACATTCGACAGCCGCTATCCTGCGGCGAAAATGCACTGGATAATCGCGGACAAGAGCGGCGCGATAACGGTCGAGCCTACCGAGAGCGGGCTTAAAATATACGACAACGCCCCGGGAGTTCTCACGAACGAGCCGCCGTTTGATATGCAGATGTTCAATCTCAACAACTATATGAATCTCTCGCCGAAGCAGCCCCAAAACAGCTTTTCAAACAATCTCGGCCTCGCCGCATACAGCCGCGGAATGGGCGGACTCGGTCTGCCGGGCGACTTGTCTTCAATGTCGAGATTCGTCAGAGCCGCATTCACAAAGCTCAATTCGCTCTCCGGAAGCACGGAAGAGGAAAGCGTCGGTCAGTTCTTCCATATCCTCGGCGCGGTCGAACAGGTGCGCGGCTGCTGCGAGGTCGCGGAGGGGAAATATGAGATAACGATATATACCTCCTGCTTCAACGCGGACAAGGGCGTGTATTATTACACGACTTATAACAACCGTCGCATTACCGCAGTCGATATGCACCGCGAAAACCTCGATTCGGCGTCACTTGTAAAATACCCGATGCTCGATAAAGAAGACATTTTGCAGCAAAATTAAAAAAATTCCGCCGGCTGTGCAAAATAAGCCGGCGGGATTTTTATGTGATTATTATTTGTGTTTACGCCTGCTTCAACACCTATTTACTTTTTCCTGATTTCAATGATATATTGTCAATAGCTTGTGCTGACAGCTTTGGGATTTGCAGAATATCTTTAATAGTGACAAAAGCATACCGAGAAAAGTTATAACGGATATTTTGCCTGTTGTTTTAGTTATTATTATTATAGCAGGAGCGATTTTGATTGCCTTGCTCTTTTGATGATAAAGTCATTATAGAGAAAGCAGAATTTAAAAAGTTTACTGCGGGCGAAGATATTTTTAGAGCAGGTATTATCTCCGACACTCAGCTGCCTCCGAACTAAAAAAGCTTGAAGAAAACGATCTATATGTCCGCCATCTCAGAACCGCGCTTGAAGAACTGAAAAATAACGGCAGAGGACATACCTCTGCCCGCTGTGCGACATTACGGAGCGGGAGATAAATATATTTCGACAGGATATTCACCTGCAATCGGCGGCATTTAGTTTCAAATGATGAAAAACAGTTGACGATATAATTGCAGCATGGTATGATAATTTTGAAAGTAGGTTAGAGAAATTTTTATATGTGCAAATTTGACGCAGAGGATGTGGTTCCAATGGGCTGAAAATTTTCGCGGAACAAAAATCAATCGTGCGGTATGAAAGGGATTAAAATATGGACAAACATAAAAATGCGGACAGACATAAAATATATCCCAGCTTTAGAGAGTTTTATGGTAAGGGATTATTTAAAGCAGACCGTACACTTAAGGAAGAATACCAATGTTCGAAATGCGGCAGAAAAATAAGGATAAACGACTATGAAAAAATGAAATACAGAGATAGCTGCATACAATGGTTTCTATATATACTGTATTTCTACTTCTTTATTATATTTGCTCGCAAAGCTGCGGATGCTTTTTTGAAAATAGTTTATGAAATCCCGGATTTTTTGCTTCGGCTTTTGAGCGTATTTTTTGCCGTTGTTGTTGCAGGATTTTTATTTTTTATGTTGCTGATGGTAGTTATTTGGCTGGGACGAGTATTTTTTCTTAAATGGTATTGTGCAAAACTGCAAAAAGAGGAACAGACCCATGCTGCGGCGAAAAGACGGAGTAAAAGATTTATACATTTTTCAGCATCGGCTCAACCACGGCAAGCACTTGCGCGGTACGAAAGAAATAAAAATATAGATAAACATAAAAATGCGGACAGACATAAAATATATCCCGGCTTTAGGGAGTTCTGCGGTGAAAAAGATGTGCTTAAAGAAGAATATCAATGTTCGAAATGCGGCAGAAAAATAAAGTTAGACAACTATGAAAAAATGAAAAAAAGGAGTAATCTTATACGGTGGCTTATAGTTATACCGCTGTGTTTTTCCATGGTTATATTTTGCGACGAAGCTGCGGATGCTTTTTCCAAAATAGTTTTGACTTATTATGAAGTCCCGGAATTTTCGCTTCAGGTTTTGAGCACACTTTTTGGAGCTGTTGTTATAGGGATTCCACTTTTTATGGTACTGGAGGTAGCTGTTTGGCTGGAACGGGTAATATTCCTTAAACGGTATTGTGCAAAACTGCAGAAAAGCGGAACAGACCCTTGCCCTGGCGAAAAGACGGAGTAAAAGTGTTGCGACTATATTCTCCGCGCAGCGGCAGAGGATAGACTATCGAGCTTTATGCAAAGAGGAGATTTAATAATGAAAAAGACAAGAGTTGCAACAAAATTGATGTTTGCGGCGATAATCATTTCACTTCTGTGCGTTTCTTTGGGGCTGTTATCGGCTTGCAGGTCAAACACAAGTTCTGCGCCGAGCGAAACATTTGACGAGAATACGACATCAGAGGCGACCGATGCAGAAAGCACAACGGAGTTCTCCGAAGCGGTCAGTGCCTTACTGGAAACGACGGACGAGAACACGAAATGGATTATAGCTAAGACAAGAGAAGATTATTATCCAAGGGAAAGCGAAACAATGCCCGGCGATGATAACGACAAATTGTTAACAGAAAAGCAGGCTATAGCAATACTTAATGCGAGAATCGCTCCAGACAATGACAAGATGATAAGGGAAATCGACCATAAGGTAGTTATAAATGGTAAGCCGTATTTCTTAGCTCATGCATATACAGTCGGAAGAGATTTTACGTTTACACATGGCTGGTATATCGTAGACCGGGAAACGGGGGATTTGTATAAAGCATATGCCGCCGCGGATTTATATTACTATGTCGAAAAGGATTGAGCCGAAAGCGATGCTAACGGCAGACGAGAACAATCATAATACTAACCCCCGGAATTTAACTTTTTGGGGGTTAGTATTATTATGACGTAAATTTATAATCCGACTGCGGCACGAAAAAATGAATCTCCTATTGCAATAGTGGTCACGACATCATTTTGCTTTTTTTATATCTGACACCGCGAAAAAGTTAAATCTTGATAATAATCGGAAGTTTTTATATAATAAAATCAGAAGCGGCATCCGAAAAATACTGTTATGATTTGTATTTCTGCCGGATGCGCCGCAAAGTCGGTATACATAAAACAAATGATTTTTGTGCGAGGTCATGATTATGTACAGTGTGCTTGTAGTTGACGATGAGATACGCCAGAGAGAGGCGGTTATCGGCAATGTCGATTGGCAGAGAGCGGGTTTTGAGGTTGTCGGCGGCGCCGAAAACGGAATAGAGGCGCTCGATCTTCTCGAAAAGCTTGAACCCGATCTTGTTCTGACCGATATCAAAATGCCGCTTATGACCGGTCTCGAGCTTGCGAAAAGGACCCGCGAAATAAGACCGGCAACGAAATTTGTTATCCTGAGCGGGTACGACGACTTTGAATACGCTCAGGAAGCGTTCAAATACAATGTCATAAGGTATCTTCTCAAGCCTGTTTCCGCATCCGAGCTCACCGAGGAGTTTGAAAAAATCGGAGCCGAGATGGACAGGGAGTTTGAACTGCTCAAAAGCGGCGGTTCAAGCGAAGATATCTCTCTGCGGCTGGAAAAGGCGGAATTTCTGCTTCCGCTTCTGCTCGGTACGGGCGAGGATGTCCATGCATCGGACGACTTAACTGAGAATGCCAAAAAGCTCGGAATAATCAAAAGCGACGGCGACTGCTACAGCGTCATTGCTTCAAAATTCAAGGCAAACACGGGCAAGACCTGCACCTCTCAGCAGCATATCGATTTTGTCAACAGTATTTTCAATAAATATGCTCTGTGCGAAAGCTTCTTTGTCAACGGCAGAATAATTACTCTTGTAACAAGCGAGCCGGAAGAGATGTCAACAAAACTGAGACTCCCCGTTATTGAACTGGTGCAGAGCGCAAAAAAGCTGTTGAATCAGAAGTGCACTATCGGCATCAGCGAGACAGTTCAGGATTCGTCTCTGCTGGCGCTCGCCTGCACTCAGGCTATTACGGCGCGGCGCTATACCTCCGACGGCACGGGCAACATCCGATATATCAACGACCAGGAACGCAAGAGCACATACGAGTTTGAAAACGCCGAAAAATCCGTCTATAAGCTCGAACAGCTTCTGAAGATAGGGAGCAAGGATGAGATAAAGTCGTTCCTTGACGAAATACTTTCCGGAAAGACGCGCGAGGGCATTGATTATATTATCATTCAGATTCTCGCCACCGCACACAGATGCGTCAGCGTTCTGCCGGACGGCAACGCCGCGGCGGAGCTGTTTACCTCCAACAATTCGTTCATGTCCCGCCTGTCCTTCGACTTTAACGAGCAGTATAAAAACGAGCTTGTTTCGCTTTGCCTCGACGCGAGGGATATTATTTCCCGCTCGCAGAGGCATGAGAGCGAGGCTCTCTGCGACCATGCGCTGCAGATAATCAACGAGGAATATATGAACGAGGATCTGTCCCTGACGGACGCGAGCGACAAGCTGGGCGTCAGCCCGAACTATCTGAGCGCGCTGATAAAAAAGAAAAAGTCAAAGAATTTTGTTGCCCTTGTGACCGAAAGGCGGATGAAAGCGGCGAGCGATCTGCTTTTGTGCACTTCGATGAAAATATTTGAAATATCGCAGAAGTGCGGTTACAGCGATCAGCACTATTTCAGCTATTGCTTCAAAAAATATTACGGGGTTTCGCCGAACAAATACAGAGAGGAGCGTTTGGGTGGGAAAGATATTTAAACGCGCCGGAATAAAACTGTCAACGCTCATAATTGCAATTGTTGTGTTCGGCGTGATGTTTTCTACTGTAGGCGCTACGCTCCTTTTCGGTGTATTCTACGAAAGGACGATGTTCAATTCGGCGTATGTCTCGTCAAAGCAGTCGGTGTCGCAGGCGAACGGCACGGTTTCAAATTACATCTCGTCAATCAAAAACAAGCTGGACAACCTTTGCGACGAGGCGGACAGCTGCGACAGTCTGCAGTCGCTTGAAAAAGTTGTTTCAACTGCGGCTAGGCTTGAGGACGATATCTATTGCGTAACAATTTATGACACCGACGGCAACATTCTTCTGACCGAAAACGACAGCGGCGACATTGCAAAGAAAAATGCGACCGATCTGTCCTTTGACAAATCGATTTTTTCGAGCCTCAAGGACGGCTATGCGATAACCCAGCCCCATGTTGACACGCTCTATGAGAACAAGTACCCGTGGGTCGTGACCATTGCAAAGAAAAAATATTCAGATCTTTTCCAAAAGCAGGTCTTTGTCGCCGTCAATTTCGAGTTTATTTCAATTGCGAAATATATTGACAAGATAAGCATAGGCCAGAGGGGATACTGCTATATTATTGATTCAAAGGGCGGGATAGTCTACCATCCGCAGCAGCAGATGCTTTTTTCCGGCATCAAAAAAGAGAATACCGACGAAGTTTCAGAAATGACGGACGGCGTCCACAGGGGAGAAGACAATATTTATACGGTTTCGTCCCTTAATTCATGCAACTGGAAAATAGTCGGAGTCAGTTTTACCGACGAAGTGGCTCAGTCCGTCAAAAGACAGATAGCGGTCGGGATGGCTGTTGCGCTGCTGTTCAGCCTTATCATCTCCGTCACTGTATATTTCCTGCTTTCGCGGACGGTAACAAGACCCGTAAGACGCCTCGTCTCGTCAATGCAGAGCTTTGAAAAGCAGGCGGAAACATATAAATATAAAGCGGACAAGGCGAATGTAGTTGAATTCAGCACTCTCTCCGCGTCGTTTGAGCACATGGTGCATATGATACAGTCGCTCATGGAAAAGGTGCATAATGAGGAGATAGTTCTCAGAAAGACCGAGCTCAAGGCTCTTCAGGCGCAGATAAATCCCCACTTCCTTTATAACACGCTCGACTCCATTCAATGGATGTGCGAGCAGGATAACAGCAAAGAAGCGGTTGAGATGGTCGGCGCCCTCGCGAAGCTGTTCAGAATAAGCATCAGCCACGGAAACGAGTTTATCACCATCCGCGACGAGCTGCGCCACGCCGAGAGCTACTTGATAATCCAGAGCTACAGATATAAAAATCAGTTCACTTATTCTTTTGATGTGGATGAGAGTCTGCTCGAATATATGTGCAACAAGATAACTATTCAGCCCTTTATTGAGAACGCCATCTATCACGGGCTCGACAGAATGGTGGACGAGGGCGAGATACGCATCTGCGTTCACGGCGACGGAAAGGATATTGTGATAACCGTTTCCGATAACGGACTCGGAATGACTAAAGAGCAGTGCGAGACTATCCTGAAAAAAGACAGGAGCGATTCAAAGGGCATCGGCGTTAAAAATGTCAACGACAGGCTCAAAATTTATTTCGGCGATGAATACGGAATCTCTATTGACAGCGAGCTCGATGTCGGCACAACCGTCACTATAAGGATTCCGAAGATCGAGAAAGGACGGGAAAATGAATATTAAGAGAAGCGCAGCGCTGATTATGATTGCCGTCCTTTTGCTCTGCGGCTTATCCGGATGCAAGGACGGGCAGGGCTTTGATTCCGACACCCCGAGCGTCGCCATAATAATAAAGGGGAGCGAATCGGATTTTTGGAACGATGTGAAAAAAGGCGCTCTCTCCGCCGCGACCGAGTTCAATATCGATATCACTTTCGAGGGACCGGATAACGAGGAGGACTACGAAACCCAGAACAGGATGATAGAAAATGCCGTTTCGCGAAATGTTGGCGCCATTATCCTGTCCGCGATAGACTATGAAAAAAATGCCCCGGCTGTTCGCAAGGCGGCAGAGAAGGGTATAAAAATAATAACCGTGGACAGCGATGTTGATGTGGCGGACAAAGAGCTGTTTATCGCAACCGACAATTACTCAGCAGGACTGAAAACCGCTCAGGTCGCGCAGAAGCTCTGCGGAGAGCAGGAGAGCATCAATATCGGAATAGTAAACTACGGCGAGAACACCGAAAACGGCAGCAAGAGATTGCAGGGCTTTCAGGACGAAATTAAAAACGTTAAAAACGCCAGGATAGTCGCTATGGTCAGCGTTTCGTCCAACACCCAGAGCGCGACCGCGGGCGCAAGAAAGCTTCTTGAAGAGAATCCGCAGATCAATCTTCTCGTCGGCTTCAACGAATGGTCGACCCTCGGCGTTGGAATGGCGATAAAGGAGCTCGGGATAAAAGAACGCGTCTGCGCGATAGGCTTCGACAACAACACGGAGTGTGTCGGTATGCTCGAAACGGGGGAACTCGATACGCTCATTGTACAGAACCCGTTTTCCATGGGTTATCTCGCCGTTATGAACGCGGCGAACATACTCTCGGGCAAGAAGACCGAGAGTATGATAAAAACAGATGTCTATGTCGTTGACCGAAGCAATATGTTCTCGGCTGATGTTCAGAAGATCCTTTTCGGCTTCGATAAATATGATTAACAAAACCGCCCGGATGTGAGAAATAAGCATCCGGGCGGTTTCTTCTCGCTAAAGCGGCAAAGTGTATATATTGATTCGACAACATCGTAAAATTTTATACATTTTAGATAGAAAATCTCATTCTGTTTTTTGAATCCCGAAGCTATAATGAAGATGCTGATAACGAAGAAATTCTTTTAAGGAGGTAATCTTATGAAAAAGTTGTTAGCATTATTATTGGCAGTGCTCATGGTAGCCAGTTTTGCCGCCTGCTCGTCCGGCGGCGGCTCCGGAGACAAGGGCTCAACAAAAGGTGAGATTTCCGTATTTTATTATACCTTCAGCGACGCGTATATTTCCACCGTTCGCTCGTCGATGGACAAGATCCTGAGCGACAGCGGATATACCTACAATGACTATGACGCCAACGGCAACCAGACCACGCAGACCGAGCAGGTTCAGACCGCTCTTGCAAAGGGCTCTTCGCTGCTTATCGTCAATGTCGTTGACACCGGTTCAAACGACGCGGCGCAGAACATCATCAATCTCGCCAAGGCGAAGAATGTTCCCGTTATATTCTTCAACCGCTCCGTTGAGCAGTCTGTTATCGAGAGCTATGACAAGTGCATATTCGTCGGCACGGACTATGAGCAGGCAGGTCATATGCAGGGCAAGATGATAGGCGAATATGTCCTCAAGAACTATGGCAAGCTCGACCTCAACAACGACGGCGTCATCAGCTACGTTATGTTCAAGGGTCAGGAAGGCAACATGGAAGCCATCGCGCGTACAAAGTACGGCGTTGAGGACGCAAACGCGATTCTCAAGGCTGCCGGAAAGCCCGAGCTCAAGTTCTACGATTCCGCAAACAAGAACAAGTACCTCGTTGACCAGGACGGACTGTGGTCGTCTGCCGCCGCGACAAACTATATGAGCACGGCTCTCGCACAGTACACCGAGTCCAACAAGAATATGATCGAGCTCGTTATCGCGAACAACGATGAGATGGCGCTCGGCGCAATATCCGCTCTTCAGACCGCGGGCTACAACAAGGACGGCAAGACCGTTATCCCCGTGTTCGGCGTTGACGCAACAGATGCCGCAAAGTCGGCTATCAAGTCCGGCTCGATGATAGGCACTATCAAGCAGGATGCCGAGGGTATGGCAACCGCTATAACCACCGTTATGAAGAATCTGCTCAACGGCACAAATGCGCTCGAAGGCATCGATTCCGCAAACACGGTCGGCACTTGGAGAGTCAATATACCCTATTCTGCTTACACTTCTGAAAGCGAATAATCAAACGGTTTCAATTTGCGGTTGGGGCGTTATGCCCCAACCGTAAAACTCAGATGCAGACAGGAGTGAAACATATGCAGACCAATATAAATAAGCCGGACTCCGATAAAGATGTATTGCTCAAAATGGTGGATATAGAAAAGTCGTTCCCCGGCGTCAAGGCGCTCGACCATGCGCAGCTGACGGTCAGAAGGGGGACGGTGCACGCGCTTATGGGCGAAAACGGCGCAGGCAAGTCAACTCTTATGAAATGCCTCTTCGGCGTTTACAGCAAGGACGGCGGACATATATATGTCGACGGTCAAGAGGTGAATTACAAAAACTCCAAGGAAGCCCTTGAAAACGGAGTCGCGATGGTTCACCAGGAGCTCAACCAGGCTCTCAAACGCAATGTCATGGATAATATGTGGCTCGGGAGATTCCCGACTGTTTCAAAATTTCTTCCGTTTACAAGCGAAAAGAAAATGTATGACGAAACGGCGAGAATATTCAAAGAGCTTGAAATAAATGTTGACCCCAAAACAATAATGAGCACTATGCCGGTTTCGCAGAGACAGATGGTTGAGATCGCGAAAGCGGTTTCTTATAATTCAAAAATAATCGTCTTTGACGAACCCACATCATCGCTTACCGAGGAAGAGGCGGAGCATCTGTTCCGCATAATCAATATGCTCCGCGACCGCGGATGCGCGATTATCTATATCTCGCACAAAATGGAAGAGATACTGCGTATCAGCGACGAGGTCACCATAATGTGCGACGGCAGATGGGTCGCGACGAAGCCCGCGAGCGAGCTTACCATGAACGAGATAATCAGACTCATGGTCGGACGCGAGCTGACGAACCGCTATCCGAAAAAGGATAACGAGATCGGCGATGTGCTGCTGAAAGTCGAAAACCTCGGCAGCGAATATACAAATCTCAGAGATGTGTCCTTCGAGGCAAACAGGGGAGAGATACTCGGTGTCGCCGGACTCGACGGGTCGGGCAGAACAGAGCTTCTTGAACAGATCTTCGGCATAACGACGCGCCGCTCCGGAAAGATTTTTCTTGACGGCAAGGAGGTAAAAAACAAAACTCCTCACGAGTCGATAAAAAACGGATTTGCGCTTCTGACCGAAGAACGGCGCGCGACGGGAATATTCGGCATTCTCAATATCAGAGAGAATGCGACTGTTGCAAGCCTGAAGAAGTATATGACGGGTCCGTTCGTCAGCAAGAAGAAAATGAAGGTAACTACCGACAAGTACATAAACTCCCTGAAAATAAAGACTCCCAGCCAGGAGACGAAGATAAGCTCTCTTTCGGGCGGCAATCAGCAGAAGGTCATTTTTGCAAGGTGGCTTCTGACCGACCCCACGGTGCTCCTGCTCGACGAGCCAACAAGAGGTATTGATGTCGGCGCGAAATATGAGATATATCAGCTTATTCTCGACCTCGCCAAAAAGGGAAAAACCGTTATCATGGTCTCCTCCGAAATGCCGGAGCTCTTGGGCGTCTGCGACAAGATACTCGTTATGTCGGGCGGCAGGCTCGCGGGCGAAGTGGATGCAGGAACGACGAACCAGGAAGAAATAATGACCCTTGCGGCGAAATATGTCTAAGGAGGAATCATCATGGCTGATACAAGTGCAAAAAAAGTAAAGCGCTCGCGCGTTTCGCTCTGGCTCCAAAAATTCAAAGCGGCAGACCGCGGCGATAAAAAAAGACTTGTGACGGATCTGCTGTTCAACAACGCGATGTATATAATAATCGCGATTTCCGTGATTTTTATTGCGGTCAAGGTGCCGGCGTTCCTGAGCATTTCATCAATAGTGAACATAATCTCGCTCACGGCGGCAAAACTGCCGATCGCTTTGGGCATTGCGGGATGCATAGTGCTGACCGGTACCGATATTTCCGCCGGTCGCTGCGTCGGACTCACGGCTTGCGTCGCCGCTTCTCTGCTCCAGATGAGCGATTATGCGAACAAGATGTTCAAGGGTCTTGACACGATGCCGCTGATCGTCGTGCTCCTCGCGGTTATAGCCATAGGCGCCGCAGTCGGTCTTGTGAACGGATTTTTCGTTGCCAAGTTCAAGCTTCATCCGTTTATAGTCACTCTTTCGACCCAGCTTATCGTTTTCGGTACGGTTCTTATGTATCTTATGATAGGCGGAAACAACGGACAGACGCTCTCCGGTCTCGATCCGTCCTACACTAAATTTATCACCGGCACGCTGTTCTCGATTGACGGCGTTGCGATCCCGAAATATGTTCTCTATTCAATTATTCTGACCGCTGTTATGTGGGTCGTCTGGAATAAGACGAAGTTCGGCAAAAATATGTTTGCAGTCGGCTCAAACGAAGAGGCGGCAAGAGTCTCGGGCGTAAATGTCTTTGTGACTATTCTCATTGTGTTTATTCTTGCAGGCGTTATGTACGGCATAACGGGATTCATCGAGGGTGCGCGAATTGCTTCCTGCTCCGCAAATACCGGACTCAACTATGAATGCGACGCCATCGCGGCCTGCGTTATAGGCGGCGTGTCGTTCGTCGGCGGCACAGGAAAGATAAGCGGAATAGTTGTCGGCGTTCTGCTTTTACAGATAATCTTTGCAGGACTCAACTTCCTCTCCGTGTCCGCAAATATGCTTTATATCATCAAGGGTATGATAATCCTTATTGCCTGCGCTATCGATATGCGTAAATATCTCGCGCGCAGATAATAAATGCTGAAACCGAAAGGCTGTGAAACCATGGATAACGAAAAAAGCACAATGGGTCTTACGACAGAAAGAAAGCCGGGAGGGCTTTACAGAAATGTCAAAATATCTGTAAGAACCGCCGATAGGCTTATACTCGTGGGTATTGTTGTTCTTATTGCCTGTGTAGTTTTTGCAATAAGCCATGCGGGTTTTACGGTAACTTTCGACACGAACGGCGGCTCTCAGATAGAGAATCAGAAGGTTATGCACGGTCAGCTTGTCAATGTTGAAAACGACCCCGTCAAAGAGGGCTATGTATTCACCGGTTGGTACAGCGACAGGGACTGTACAAAAGCATTTGATATCAGCAAGGATACGGTCAACGAAAGCATAACTCTCTATTCCGGCTGGGATAAGGCAGAGTGACACGGATATATAGGAGAATCAATATGTATGTTGCAAACGAAAAAAGATACGACAAGATGCAATATAACCGCCTTGGAAAAAGCGGTCTGAAGCTGCCGGCGGTGTCGCTCGGATTTTGGCATAACTTCGGCGATAACGCGCAGTATTCAAACATGAAAGAGCTCTGCTTCATCGCATTCGACAACGGCATCACGCATTTTGACCTGGCAAATAATTACGGTCCGGCGTCAGGCAGCGCGGAAGAGAATTTCGGCAAAATTTTTGCCAACGAGATGAGGGCATACCGCGATGAAATGATAATCAGCACGAAGGCGGGCTATGAGATGTGGCCGGGACCCTACGGATGCCGGAACGGAAGCCGCAAATATCTTCTCGCGAGCCTTGATCAGAGCCTCAAACGCATGGGGCTTGAATATGTTGATATTTTTTATCATCACTGCCTTGACCCCGAGACTCCGCTCGAGGAGACGATGGGCGCGCTCGCGCAGGCGGTTCGCAGCGGAAAGGCTCTCTATGCCGGAGTGTCCAACTATGACGGTGAAAATCTCGAAAAGGCGTGCAGCATTCTCGAAGACCTCAAATGCCCGTTCGTGATAAATCAAAACAGGTATTCGATATTTGACAGAACAATCGAGAACAACGGTCTGAAAAGCACCGCCGCAAGGCTGAACAAGGGCATTATCGCCTTCAGTCCGCTCGCGCAAGGGTTGCTGACCGACAGATACCTGAACGGCATCCCGAGCGACAGCAGGGTTATGACCGACGGCAGATTCCTCTCCGTCAACGCGATAACCGAAGAGAAACTCAAAAAAGTCCGCGCGCTTTCGGAAATTGCAAAGGAGAGAAACCAGACCCTTGCAGAAATGGCACTTGCATGGGTGCTGAAAGACGGAATTGTCAGTTCCGTTTTGATAGGCGCGTCAAAGCCGTCGCAAATCCTCGATAATATAAAAGCAATCGAAAACACATCTTTTACGAGCGACGAGCTCGAACGAATAGACAAAATCAGTCTGACCTGATCTTTTCTGTAATCCCCCGTAAATGTGAATCGCACCCCGTTTGTCAAGCTGCGTTGCCTGATGAACGGGGTGTGGGTTTTGAACGGTGACAGTCCGCCTGAGATGCGTTGCAGGTTTTTTATTTGTCTTCCCGCTGTTCCGAATCTGATGGCGAATTTGAGCTGTTTAATTTACGGTAGGCTTTGGGCGTTTGTCCTGTTTCGTTCTTGAAAACGCGGTTAAAGTTTCGTATGGTGGAGAATCCGCATTTCATTGCGATTTGGGTCACATCGTCGTTGGTGTCTTTCAGCAGCTCGCAGGCGAATTGAATGCGGTATTTGTTGACGAATGAGGCGAAATCCATGTCAAAATTTTTGTTAAAGAAGGAAGACAGATAGCTGTAATCGTAGCCGAATTGTTTTGCTATATCCTGAAGCCGCAGCTTTTTGGTGAAGTTATTTTGAATATACATTGAGAGAGAATTGGTGAGTGCAAAATAGGACTCATCAATTTTTTCTATTTCGCTTTGCTCAAACACGGCGGCGCAAAGCCTGTAAAGGACAGCCTGCTTTGTAAAAATACTTCTGTTCTCGTCCGTCAGAATATCGATGTCATTTCTGTTGTCAAACGAGAACCTCGTGTCGGAAAGTGATTTCATCTTTGTTTTTTCATAAAATAGGGAGACAAGATCGGTTGAAAAAACGCAAAGATAATCCTCGCTTTCTTCGGGTGTGCAGAAAGAATGAATATATCCGGGAAGGATAAGCATTCCCTCGCCGCTGTGCAGCTCGTATTTTTTGTTTCCCACTTCACACACCAGACAACCGCCCAGGCAGAACACAATTTCATAGTTGCAATGTGTGTGCTTTTGAAAGTTCAGATTTTTGTCTACCTGATTATAAAGATACTCGCCTTTTACGCTTCTGTGTCCCTCATAAACGACCATAATTTAATCACCGTACAAATATATTTCCATTATTATAAAACATATTTCTTTTATAATCAAGATTCATTTTATATAATGAACATGGGATAAAACAAAAATATGTCTGTAAATGAGCACGATTATGAATTATAATGATGCGGTAGCGGTATACCAAAAATCTCCGACAAGTGAGACATTGAAGGAGGTTTGCAAACAGCTGTGCAGCGAAATGACATTAAGAGAGAAGCTGAAAATGCTTTCAGGCAGGCAGTTTGCTATGCGAAATTGCTATGACTTGCTTACAAAGGGCAGAAAGTACAACTACCGACCGTGCATTGCAGGCGGGATTAAGCGTTTGGGGATCCCGACGGTTGCCTTTTCGGACGGTCCGCGCGGTGTTGTTATGGGTAAAAGCACCTGCTTCCCCGTTTCAATGGCGAGAGGCGCTTCATTTAACGATGAGCTTGAATATGAGGTCGGCACAGCCATTGCAAAAGAAGTGATTGCAGGCGGCGCCAACTATTTTGCCGGTATATGCATTAACCTTTTGCGCAATCCCCGCTGGGGCAGAGCGCAGGAAACATATGGCGAGGATCCGTTTCTGCTCGGAAAAATGGGCGCTGCGCTGACAAAAGCGGTGCAGGATAACGGCGTTATCGCCTGTCCAAAGCATTTTGCCTGCAACAGCATTGAAAACATCAGATTTTCGGTGGATGTCCATGCAGATGAAAAGACTTTGCAGGAGGTATATTTCCCCCATTTCAAGAAGTGCATTGATGCCGGCGCGATGTCCATTATGGGTGCATATAATCTTCTGAGAGGAGAGCACTGCTGCGAAAGCAAGTATTTATTTACGGATGTCTTGCGCGATCAGTGGCATTTTGAGGGCTTTGCAATTACCGACTTCCTGTTTGCCCTGAGAAACGGGGAAAGAGCTGTTAAGGCAGGTATGGATGTCGAGATGCCGATGAAGATACTGTATACCATGCTGCCAATATATTTAAGAAACGGGAAAATATCGCAAGATGATATCGACAAGGCAGTTCGGAATGTTTTGACGGGCTTAATAAAGATAACACCAAAAATTAAACATCAGTCCAAGGATGTTATCGCCTGTAAGTCCCATGCCATGCTTGCAAAAAAAGTTGCGTGCGAGGGTACTGTCCTGCTTAAAAACAACGGAATACTTCCGCTTAGCGATGTCAAGAAAATAGCCGTCGTCGGACGATATGCCAACAAAATCAATGTCGGCGATCATGGTTCGAGCAGCGTTGCGAGTCCGTATACGGTTACTCCGTATAAAGGCCTCTGCAATGCATTCGGAAAAGAAAATGTTGTCCTTTGCGAAATCCTTGATATATCGTCAAAGCTTGATGAAATCAAGTCGTGCTCCTGCGTTTTGATTTGCGTAGGCAGCGATTATAAGCAGGAGGGCGAAAATCTCGCGAACTTCTCAAGCAAGGATGGTACGGCAGAAAAGGCGCACGGCGGCGACAGATATTCGCTGCGTATTCCGTCAAACGAGGTGGAGCTTATTCACCGCATCTGCGCAGATTGTGAGAACACAATCGTTGATATCGTCGGAGGAAGTGCGTATGTCATTGAAGAATGGAAAGACGAAGCGTCAGCTATACTTCATTCTTTCTACAGCGGAATGGAGGGCGGAAACGCGCTTGCGGATATGTTGACAGGCAAGGAAGTCCCGAGCGGCCATTTGCCGTTTACAATTGCCAAGGATGAAAATGATTATCCGAAGTTTCTGTTCCCCGGAGAAAAAACAAGGGTTATTGACTACGGCTACTACCACGGCTATACATTGCTCGACAAGGAGGGTAAAGAGGCTGCGTTCCCGTTTGGCTTCGGTCTTTCCTACACCGAGTTTGAGTATTCCGATATACATGCCGAAAATAAAGACGGTAGCATAGAAGTATCGCTGAAAATCAAGAATATCGGCAGCTTCGACGGAAAGACGGTCGTTCAGGTCTATGCGGGAGCAAACGGAGATCATCCCGTGAAGCTGCTCAAAGGCTTCAAAAAAGTCAATGTCCCGGCGGGAAAAGAGATCGAGGAGACCGTGACTGTTTATAAGGATGACCTTAAATTTTATGACGAAAAGGCCGGAGAATGGTATTTGGAGAATGAATACACATTCTATGTCGGTCAGGACAGCGCGGACGCAATGAACAATAAGCTTACGGTCAGCGTTTGATTGAACAAAATTATTATATATTATATAAGAAAGGCAGACTGATATTATGGAATATTTTGATTTTGTAAAGAAGGTAAATTACGAGGGCGAGCAAAGTTCAAATCCGTTTGCTTTCAAGTTCTATGATCCCGACAGAGTGATTTTTGGCAAAAAGATGAGCGAGCATTTGCCGTTCGCCATGGCATGGTGGCACAACTTGGGTGCGAGCGGCGCGGATATGTTCGGCGTCGGTACGGCCGACAAGTCTTTCGGAGCGATACCCGGTACGATGGAACACGCAAGGGCAAAGGTAGATGCCGGCTTCGAATTTATGGAGAAGCTCGGTATTAAATACTTCTGCTTCCACGATGTCGATTTGGTTCCCGAGGACAAGGACATAAATGTTACAAACGCGCGTCTTGATGAAATTTCGGACTATATTCTTGAAAAAATGAACGGCACGGATATCAAGTGCCTTTGGGGAACGGCAAATATGTTCGGCAATCCGAGGTTTATGAACGGCGCCGGCAGCACCAACGATGTCAATGTTTATTGCTTTGCCGCTGCGCAAATAAAAAAGGCGCTTGATATTACCGTTAAGCTCGGCGGCAGAGGCTATGTGTTCTGGGGCGGAAGAGAGGGCTACGAAACTCTGCTGAACACCGATGTTAAGTTTGAGCAGGAAAACATAGCGTCTCTTATGCGCATGGCTGTGGAATACGGCAGAAGCATCGGGTTTGAAGGAGATTTCTATATCGAGCCCAAGCCGAAGGAGCCGATGACGCATCAATATGATTTCGATGCCGCAACGGCAATAGGCTTTTTGAGACAGTACGGACTCGACAAGGATTTCAAGCTGAACATCGAAGCCAATCACGCGACGCTTGCCGGTCACACCTTCCAGCACGAGTTGAGAATCTCCGCCGTAAACGGAATGCTCGGCTCCATTGATGCAAACCAGGGAAATCTGCTTTTGGGCTGGGATACCGATGAGTTCCCCTTTGACGCATACAGTGCAACTATGTGCATGTATGAGGTGCTCAAAAACGGCGGACTTACCGGCGGATTCAATTTTGACGCTAAAAACCGCAGAACGAGCAACACAGCAGAGGACATGTTCTATGGCTATATTCTCGGCATGGACACATTTGCTCTCGGTCTTATCAAGGCTGCCGAAATTATAGAAAGCAAAACAATCGATGAATTTATTGAGAAAAAATATTCTTCGTTCAGCTCTGAATTAGGCCGAAAAATCAGAAACGGCAATATTACCCTCTCACAGTTGTCCGAGATAGCCTGCGAAAAGAAAACCTGCGAAATCCCGGAATCCGGTAGACAGGAAAAGATTCAAAGTGAAATAAATCAAATTCTGTTTAAATGAGGTGCGGCAAATGGACTGCTTCATAGGGCTTGATATAGGAACCTCATCGGTAAAGGGAATGCTGCTGAGCGAAAATGCGATTGTCAAAACGGCGTCAAGAGAGTATCCCCTCTATTATCCCAAAGACGGTTGGAGCGAGCAAAATCCGCAGGACTGGTATGACGGCAGCATTTCTGTAATAAAAGAGCTTGTATCTGATATTGACAGAAACAGTGTTGTCTCCATCAGCTTTTCGGGGCAGATGCACGGCCTTGTCGTGCTCGACGAAAACGACAATGTGATCCGTCCCGCCATTTTGTGGAACGACAGCCGAAGCTCGCTTGAGACCGAATATCTTAATAATATTATCGGCAAAAAGACGTTTCAGCAAAATACCGGCAATATCGCATTTTCCGGCTTTACCGCGCCGAAAATACTTTGGCTGAAAAACAATGAACCGGAGAATTTCAAGAAAATAAAAAAGATAATGCTGCCGAAGGACTATGTGGCATACAGGCTCAGCGGTGTGTTTGCGACCGATTGCTCAGACGCTGCGGGTACATTGTATTTCGACACAAAAAATCGGCGCTGGTCCGAGCCTATGCTGTCCGTGCTCGGCATAAGCGAAAAGAATCTGCCGAAGGTGTATGAGAGCTATCAGGCGGTAGGAACGCTCAAAAAGTCCGCTGCCGATGAGCTCGGACTGAATGAAAATGTTAAAATCGTTATCGGCGCGGGAGATAATGCGGCATCCGCAATCGGAACGGATACAATTGAAAGCGGGGACTGCAACATTTCGCTCGGAACCTCGGGCACAATTTTTGTTGCAAGCGACGAGTTCGATTATGTGCCGAACGGCGCCATACATACATTTTGCTCCGCGGCGGGCAAATATCATTATCTTGCCTGCATTTTGTCGGCGGCAAGCTGCCAAAAATGGTGGGTCGAAGGTATAACAAAATCGTCATATGATGGAGACTTCACGGAATATATTGGCAAAAGTCAGGTTATGTTTTTGCCGTATCTTATGGGCGAGCGGTCACCGATTAACGATTCAAGCATTCGCGGGGCCTTTTTCGGCTTGTCTCTCAATACGACAAAAGACGAAATGACGCTTGCGGTGTTAGAGGGCGTCGCTTTTGCGATAAAACAAAATCTCGATATTATCCGGGATCTCGGAATACATATCGAAACTTCAAAAATCTGCGGCGGCGGCACGCGAAATAAAGAGTGGGTAAAAATTATAGCATCCGTTTTGAACATTGAGCTTTTGCTTCCCGAGGTTGAACACGGAGCTGTTTTGGGTGCCGCGCTCTTAGGCGCGCGAGCTTGCCTGCCGGATGACAGGTATGAGCAGCTCAAAGACAGCGTTAAATCGAGCTATACCCGCATTTTGCCGGATGATAAGCTCGTGAAATACTATGGTGAAAAATACTCGAAATGGGCGGAGCTGTATCCCAAAATCAAAGAGTGATATGCGCGCCCGATAAAATAAAAAATCAAGGCAGATGTATAATCTCTGCCTTGATTTTTTTAGCATTGATAAAAGCTTGCTCGGTTTATTAAGCGCTGAATGTCCGCGAGTTTGGATGTCGCTTATATTATTCCAAGCTCAACAAAATCACATCGTTCGTTTCGACGGTCAGTTTTACGATTGTTGAGCCGCCGCTTGCCGAAAACGGAATTTCTTCCGCTTTCAGGGCAGTTTTTGCTTTTATTTCCTCCACCTGACTCTTTGTCAGGATATCCGGGCTGCCGAGAGTTTCCCATTCGGATTTAGGGTTGCAGTGATTGTTGTCGATAATTTGCGCCGTTGTCGATTTTGCGGGAATGTTTATTTCAACTTCAATTTCCGTTTTCTCTGATTTGCCGTAATCATTATCCTGCGCATATATCAGCACCTGAACCTTTTTTCCGTCGGTAAAAGCGGCGTATTCTATGTCGGAATTGCGGCTTTCGGGCAGGACGAGCCTGACTTTATGTAGTTGAGAAAGAATTTTAAATGCCGTGAAAGCGAATATATTTCATGCCGAGCTCATCGTGAACGAGCTTTACATGGTCGCAAACATCCCTTCTGTGCAGCTGGAAGGCATGATCGTTGCCGACTCCGAACTGCCAGGAAAAATTAGTAGGAATGGTTTTTGCGTTTTTATCTACTGTGATTTTCATATGCACCTCACAAGAACTTTCACTATCTGCTTGACGCTGTGCTGAAGTGCGGCTTTTGATATCTCGTTGCGTTTGACAGCTTTTAATATCATACGGAAGTGTTTTTTACTGCCGGGGGTGAGCAGATTCGTGCCGGCACAGACGCTTCTTATGCTGTCAGCGGTGTCATAGGATCCCCAGTCTGTCATAACAAAGCCGTCAAAGCCCCACTCGCCGCGTAAAAGGTCATTTAGCAGTGCGGAGTTTTCGCATGGATAGATACCGTTTACCGGGTTGTATGATGTCATGACACAGCCTGGCTTATACAGAGAGAAAGCTTTGTCAAATACTCGCAGATAAAGGTCGCGCAGGGTGTTCTCGTCAATTATCCCGTGCGCCGATTTGCGCTCGAACTCCATGTTGTTGGCGATAAGATGCTTGTATGTCGCTATAACTCCGTTTTCCTCTAGCCCTCTCGCCTGGTATGCCATTAAAGTTCCCGTCAGTATCGGATCCTCCGAGTAATATTCCGGATGGCGTCCGCAGAGAATGTTACGGTGAAGGTTTCCGCCGGGGCCGAGATTTATTGAAATGCCGTTCTCTTTTGACTCGTCCGCAAGCACTTTGCCCACTTTATATGCGAGGCTTTTGTTGAATGTTCCGGCGAGCAGATTGCTTGACGGAAATCCGGTCGTAGGACGGTTGAGATTGACGCAGCAGTTGCCGTCGCTCATGTACAGCGTCGGCACGCCCAGACGCTTGCTTGAAGCGAGTTTTCCGGCGGCTCCGCTTTTGCCGGGACCCCAACAGGAGCCGTTGCAGACGGTAAAATCCGCCAGCTCTCTGAGCGAAAACTGTGAGACGAAGTCATCAAGTTTAGTCAAACCATCCTTGACATCGGAAAGCGTTATGGTACTGCCTCTGTATCGGGGCAGCTCATTATAAGAAGGTCTTGTATATTCGGCGTGAATAACTATGGCTTTTTTAGCCTCAGTGATTTTTGTCTTGTCCGTGCGGACATTGCCGTTTTCGTCAACACCTGTTATTTTCTCTGCCTCACGGCAGACGGATACGGTTTTTTCACAGACTACATCGTCTTCGAGGACGAAAGAACAAATTGTTTTGATCTTGTCCGCTTCGCCGCCGACCATAACATCGTACTGTCCTTTGGAGAGAATGAACGCGTGAATGTTTTTGTCATAGTGCGAAAAATCCTTCTGCGGTATATCGATCGTCAGTGTTTGGCTTTCGCCTTTTTTCAAAAGTGCTGTCTTTTCAAAGCCGCAGAACAGCTTTGCGGCTCTCGGCTCATTCCCGCGCGGTGCTTTGACATAGACGAGAACAGAGTCCTTTCCGGGAACATCGGAGTTATTTGTAACTTCTGCGCTGACGCGGAGTATGCCGCCTTCAAATGATGCGGAGGAGCGGACGGAAAAGTCGGAATAAGACAGTCCGCGACCGAAGTAATAAGCGGCGTCTTTTTTGAACGAGTCAAAGTAGCGGTAGCCGACAAATTCCTGTTCCTCGTAATATACGCTTGCGCCGAAGCGCTTTCCGTCGTCGGAGTAGAGCGGAGAGTTGTCATCGAGATTGATGAAGTTTTTTGCGGACGGCGAGTCGTAATAGTCTATCGGCCATGTGTCGGCAAGCCTGCCGGAGGGGTTGACTTTTCCGCAGAGAATATCAATAAGGCTTTCGCTGCCGCGCTGGCCGCTGAAGCCTGTCCATATAACAGCCGACGCACCGAGACCGCGGATGAACCCCATCTCGATAGGATATCCGGTGTTCAGAATGATTATAAGATTTTTATACTTTGCGGCGGCTTCGCTGAGTGCAGCCTTTTCTTCGTCTGTCAGATAATATTCACCCTTTATCGGTCGGTTGTCTTTGTTTTCACCCGAGCCGCGGGAAATAAAGAACAGAGCCGTCTCGGCGTTATCGCGTATGCTGAGTGCCCCTGAATGTTCGACGGCTTCGGGAACGGTCAGCGTCCAGCGCGGCTTTATGAGGCTTGCGCCGATTGCCGTTATACGAAAATCATTGTAAGCCCCCAGCAGTTTTATTGAACTGCCGCTGCCAAGCGGGAGAATACCGTTGTTTTCGAGCAGGACGATGCCCTCATCGGAAACCTCTTTTGCCGCTTGCTCATTTTCTTTGTGCAGACCGTCATCAATCGGCTTGGGCGGGGTTTTGAATCTGAAGGTGCAGTCGGGAAAACGTCTGCCGTCAATATCTCTATAGCCGCTGAGCTTTACGGTGTAGGTCTTGTCAAAGTCCTGAGCCGCTTCGCCGACGGGCAGGAGATATATGGGCAGGGGTGAGAAATCAAATTTGACGCACTTGCCCTTTGAAACGGGCTTGCCGTTTACCGTGGCTGTTCCGTAGCCGTCGTCGGCTATCATTTTTGTGCAGACTATGGGCAGGCTGCGGGGTGCTGCACAGTTCATTGCAAATATCCCGTTGTCAATGTCATAAGGATTATATTTTTTTGCCAGTACAGTGAAGAACAGTGGCATTTTATTTCAACTCCATTTTCAAAAAATCTGCTTTCCCTTTGCCTCGATATATGAAATACAGGGCATCGGTTTTTTCTTCGGGATCTATTTTGACGGAAAATGTTTTCCATTCCGTCGATTGAGAAAGAGGAATAATTCCAACAGTTTTGTCTCCGATTTTTATATCCATCCTGCCGTTTGCATTTCTGACAGTAACAGAAATGCAGACGGGCTTTTTGAAATTAAAATATTTGAAACCGATGACGGTGCCATTGGTAATTGCCGTTACAAAGCTTTCGCCGTTTCGCGACGCGATGTTGGGCTGTCTGTCTCCTTTGCCGTTTCCCTGAACATTTTTAGTGCGGCGGTTATACAGATTGCAGCACAGAGCGGCGGAATATTCGCCAGCTGCGGGCAGGGGAGCACCGACACCCTGTGTGGTTATCTCAACCTGATTTATTGTTCCGTCTGCGTTTATTGTTACGGGTTCCGCGCAGGCCTGGCGGGAGAAATCCGTATTGTTCGTGCAGCGGTGATAGAAAACATAATATTTTTCGTTTATCTGTTCTATCGAGCCGTGTATCGTCCCTGCGGGGGCTTTTCGCTGCTTGTTGCCGCGATAGTCGAGGTCGCTGTTTGAAATAATAACGCCGCGATATTGAAAACCTTTGTCCGGAAAATTGCTTGTCGCGTAGGCAAGCTCGTTGTTCTCGCCGGATGAGTATATCAGATAATACAAATCGTTTATTTTTCGTATGCATGGAGCTTCATAAAACGGGTGGCGATAAAGCTCGCTCGATTTATCCGCCGTAGTTTTGCTGTCGAGAACCGCCTTCGGTTCGCTCTTTACCGTGCACATATCATTTTCAAGCTCGACAACTGCGCAGGAAAGTATGCTTGGTTTTGTTTCCGTCACCTCGCGATACGAGCGGTTGGTCAGTTTGCTGAGCACAAAACGGTAGAGCGGAGAAAACACTTTACTTCTGAAATCTCTGCCGAGCCCCCAGCCGTAATAGAGCCATATTCTGCCGTTGTCGTTTATGACCGCGGGGTCGTTTGTAAGAAACTTCAAAACTGGAGTGCCGTTTTTATATTTGATATCGCTGAGATATTCAAACGGACCGTCAGGACTTTCCGAAACGGCGACAGACATCGGACCGAATGCAGATGTGTTCGGCCCCGCAGCGAAATAGTAGAGATAATATCTCCCGTCATTTCCCCTTACGCAATCTGGTGCATAGTAATCTGCAAGGTGACCGTCGCGGCTTCTCGGATCCTGAGATTTCAGGTAGACTTTTTCTTTGCAGCTCCAAGACGAAAGGTCTGAGACGGGAGCCGACCAGACGGAGTAATCCTGCACACAGAATCGGTCCGAGTTTTCGGCATCGTGACTGCCGTATAGATATACCCTGTCACCGAAAACATGAGCTTCACCGTCGGGAATATATTCATTTAATGGAAAAAGCGGATTCATGGTATTATCTCTCCGTTTGTTTCGATAATCTTTTTATAATGGTACGCGGAATTTTTAGGTGTGCGCTTGAGCGTTTTATAATCGACATATATGAGCCCGAACCTCGGCTCGTAGCCCTCTGCCCACTCAAAGTTGTCCATAAGCGACCAATGCTGGTATCCGAAAACCTTGACTCCGTCATCGATGGCTCTTCTGACATTTGAAAGGTAGTCATTCATAAAGCCGATGCGCACATCGTCCCTGACTTCTCCGTCCGTTATGCTGTCGTTGTTTGCCATGCCGTTTTCGGTTATGATTATCGGCAGGCGGTATCTGCGATAAAGGAACTTCAAGGTCCAGTAAATTGAGCGTCCGTCTATTACCCAGCCGAGCGAGGTGGTGTTGAGCTTTGATTTGTCAATGCTTTTGTCGCCGCCCCAGGCGGAATAATTGAATGCCTCATAGTGGTTGACGGCAAGAAAATCAAAATCTGTTTTAAAGCGGGGCATATCCTTTTTATGCGTCGCGTAAACACAGTAGGCGGTGACGGGCTTTCCCAGAAGAATGGGATCCATCCACCAGCGGTTGTTCATCGTGCCCATAGTCACATTGAACGATTTGTTGTACGCTTCTTCTACGCTCTTCGGGTCTGATTCATCATTGGGTATAAACGCGCCCGACGCGAAAGAGAGACCTATAAGCGGCTTCTTTTTCGCGTATTTTCTGATGGTTTCGACCGCCCGACGATTTGTGAGCATAAATATCTTCGTGAACTTCGGCAGGGCAAGATAGCGGTGCTTGAACGGCGCATGAACTCCCTGCATATAGCCGTTCATGAGAAAACAGGACGGCTCGTTGAAGGTTATCCAGTATGTTACTCTGTCGGACAGAGCCTCGACGACTGCTTTTACATAGAAATCAAAGTCGTCTATAATATCTTTTTTCAGCCAGCCGCCCTTTTTATATTGCCAGAGCGGCAGATCCCAGTGGTAGAGCGTAACGAGCGGCTCGATTCCGTTTTTAATGAGCTCATCAACGAGATTGCTGTAAAATTCAAGTCCTTTGGGGTTGACCTTGCCGTCTTGAGAGATAACTCTCGGCCAGGATACGGAGAACCTGTATGATTTCAGCCCCAGCTCCTTCATCAGAGCGATATCTTCCTTGTACCTGTGATAATGATCGCAGGCGACATGGCAGTTGTCGCCGTTTTTTATTTTTTCTTTCGGAGCTTCATCCCATATGCTGGAAGTTCGGCCGTCCGAATCATATCCGCCCTCGATCTGCGGTGCGGCTGTCGCGGCTCCCCAGAGAAAGCCGTCGGGAAAAGCATTTTTGCTCACGAGTTATCCTCCTTGCTTGTTGTAACGGTGAAGTTCAGCAGATTCAATTTGCCGGAGCCTTCTAAACGAAAATACAAGGCCGACTCGGCAAGAGAGAAACGAATACCTGTCTTTGCCCGCCGTGTATTTGGACGAATATCTATTTCTCCGATACAATCGCCGTCGATCTGTGTGAACAGGCGAAGTTTACCGCGTGCTCTGCCGCTGACAGAAGCAATGATGCCGGCGGCATCGGACAAATCAAGATATTTATAACCGGTAACAGTTTTGTCTTTTATATTTGTAATATATTGGCATGGATCACATTCACGGTATTCTCCTTTTTGGGTTATGTACGGATAAGAGCGCTTGTTGGTCTTTGTTGTTTTGCACGCGCCCTGTTTTCCGTAAAGCACGCAGGCAATCCCCGCTTCATAATTCACACCCGTCCTCGTCGGAGCGGAGAGAAAAAGACAGTACTGGTTGAGTGTTGTCGGTGACTACATCCTTTTTTGAGTGTTCTATTTTTATTTCATCAATTTCAAACATAGTGTTTTCTCAAAACTCGTTTATCGAACCTTTGGTTATTCCGCTTTCGTTGAATGAATCAACTGCAAAATAATACTTTTCTGTTTCTTTATTTAAAAATGTTACCGTATAGTCATTTTGACCATACAAAAGAATGCTGTTATAAAGCTTATCGGGGGCGATTCCGAGACGGATGCAATATCCCATAGCATCGTTTTGACTGTTCCATGATAGCCTTGCTTCGGTGGCACTTGTTCTCTCGGCATTTTCGCCGGAAACCGCCGAGGGCTTTTTATTATTGTCGAGACCGAATACTCTGAGCCCGGATATCGAAAAATTCTGCCCGTATGGAGCACTTGCAAAGACTATGCGGATATAACGAGCCCTTGCGCGGCGAGGGATGAGCTTGTGCGGAAAAACCGTGTTCTGCGTTTCTTCGTAAGGAGCCCAATCGGTACCGTTTGAACTGTATTCTATTCTGTATTCATAGCGGACAAGTTCTTCTTCGATATATCTCTCCTGGGTGAACGTTCCGCCGTATTCTTTCATCGGGGCGCGCTTCTTTTTTGTGAAGCAGTCGGCAAAATTTACCTGTACCGCTTCAACATTATATTCTTTCCCGAGATCGACGCTCAGCCATTCTCCGCTGTTTCCGCTGGTTGCTGACCAAGCACTTTTTATGCTTTCGTCAAAGGCGTTCTGCGGGTCAAATCCGCTGCGGCTTGAGGAGGCGCACGCCGTCTTATGATAAGACAAAAGCATCCATTCCGGCTCAACGGTCAGCGGGTCAAATTTTCCGTCAGGGATGTTCTTTGGATAGTCCGCAAAATACTGGTTGCAGAACAGTAATCCGTCTTTGTCAACTCCCGCAGGCCAAAGACCGAGACGGCGTTCAAAATTATGGTTGACACCCACGCAGACCGTGGAGGCGTGCCAAAGATTTCCGGATTTGTCGCTGAATGTGCTGCCGTGACCGGCTCCGCAGGTGAATCCGGACGGAACAATGGAATACGGATTGTGCTTCTGCCATTCAAATTTGCCAAGCTGGTTATCTGAAATCAGAACCGCATCGCCGTAGGTCGGAAACTCCGTGCCGGGAGTTGCATACTGAAAATAGTATCTGCCGTTTATTTTATTGAGAAATGCGCCCTCGATAAACGCGCCGTCTCCGACAAACAGATTGATATATTTTTGCCACAGACTGATTTTTTTGTCGGCATAGATATCCTTGTTGTCTATGCCATGGTTCTCTTTGTCTCCGGACACTATCGGTACTTTTTTGCCGATGGGAGTCATCGTCTTTATATCCATCTCAATCGCGTAGATAGGCTTTTTTGAAGAACAGCCCCAATAGAGATACGCTTTGTTGTCTTCAAAATGAAGGTGCGGATCCCAGAATGCAAACGGCGCCGAGACAAGCTCGAAGCCCTTAAAGGGGTCGCGTGTGCGCAGTATCCTGCTCTTTTTTGAATAAGAAGAGGCGCAAAAATACAGCCATCCGTCGTGCTCACTCACATCGGGAGCATAGCCGTGTATTTCAAGCTTTCTGTCCTCGTGAAAGTCCCAGTGGAACAGGTCGTCCGAATAATAGAAGCCTCCGCACTTTGAGGTAAAAAGAAAATATTTGTTATTGAAGAGAATTACAGTCGGATCGGCCGCTTCCTTGTAGGCATATTTCCCGAACAGCGGATGTTGATATTTATATGCTATTTCGAGCGGATTGCAGTATAATTGCGCCATGTTGTTATTCCTCTTTTCCGCCCGCCACTTCTATGGAGAACGAGACAGGCTCTGTATTTTCGGAAGATACCGTGACGGTTGATTTGCCGTTGGCTTTCCCTGCGCGGAACACAGCGAGCGCTCTTCCGCGGTATGTATTATGATAAGGGTGGATAAAAACTTCGTCGGTTTTTGTCAGCGCGCTGCCGAATCCCTGCAGAGTGACTGCATTGCCGTCAATTTTTATGTCAACGCGCTGTTCCATATACGGAAGAAGAACTCCGTTTTTGTCGGTGAACCCAATTTCCGCAAAGCACAGAGCCTGCCCATCGGGCGGCAGAACCGAGCGGTCGGGCCTGACTGTTAGAATCGGAGCTTTTTCGCCGCTGATAAGTTGGGTGCGCCCCGCCTCGTTCCCGCTTTTGTCCAGGGCTATCGCAGCGAGCGTACCTGGGGCATATTTCACGGAGAACAGAGCTTTGTTTTTGCGGACTTTTTTTGTTCCTATAACCTTACCGTTGAGCTCCAGTCTGACGCTGTCGGCTGTTGTATAAACCTCTGCGACGGTCGGCTTTCCTTCAAAGCCGTGCCATGTCCAGCTGTCGAGTGCATTTGTGAACTGCCATGCGCCCTTGCTCGGCGTTTCTCCGCTATGGTTGAGCGGCCTGACTGCGAGAAACGGCTCTTTTTCCTTTCCCCATACGGTTCGGAGAAATGCCATTTGCGCCAAAGGCAGACCGGTAATGTCAATCATTCCCTGCCCGGAGAGGAGCGGATGCCCCTTGTAGGACTGATATGTCCATCCCATGCAGGTCTCGCCTATGTAGTCCCATGCTGACCATACGAAGTCACCTATCAGCTGCTTGTGCCTGAGAACGCGGTTCCAGTTATACGGCAAATCGGCGGACATTGTCTCTGTGCCTATCATCAGCCGGTCGGGATATTTTTCGGCATCCTTGTCATAGCGCGAGGATGCGTAATTTAGTCCGACAATGTCAAGGGCGGGGGATATGTCACGCACTGCTTTTTCTGCCAGTCGGGTATCGCTCAGCACAAAAAATAACTTGCCGAGCTTTTCTGCCCAATAATTAAAAAATGCCGAACCGGATTTCTTTTCTTTGTAGCCTTTGCCTTCCGGCAGAGGTTCTCTTTTGTATTTCTTTTTGTCACTGTAAACGCCGATGCCAAGACGCGCATAGACGTCGAGAAGGACATTTATTCCGCAAGTGACCGGACGGGTGCCGTCGAGCGAGTGAACTGTATCGCGCATTTCGGCGCATAGCTCGATCCCGCGTTTCGCAGCTGTTTCTGTTACCTCATTGCCGAGAGAATACATTATAACGCTCGGATGGTTGTAGTCGTTTTCGACCATTGCAGCGAGAACGGATTTGTAATCGGAGAGAAAATCACGCGAATAGTCATGATATTCTTTCGGTATATACCATCCGTCAAATGCCTCGTCCATGACATACATGCCTATTCTGTCGCAGGCATCGAGAAGTGAGCGGGAGGCTGGGTTATGCGCCATGCGCAGAGCATTGAAGCCCTGGCTTTTCAGTATTCTTACGCGGCGCTCCTCGGCGTCGGCAAAAGAACAGGCGCCGAGAACTCCGTTGTCATGGTGAATACATCCGCCGCGAAGCAAAGTCTCCCGGCCGTTGACAAGCAGCCCGGTCTTTCCGTTCCATTCGAGAGTGCGTATGCCGAATTTTTCTGTCAATTCTTCGCCGTCTCTCGAGACCTTACAGGTATATAGATACGGCGTTCCCGCGGACCACAAGTGCGCCCCGCTAATCTCAAACCGACCTTTTTGACCTCTGGCGGCAAGGCTGCCCTCGGCATCGAAAATCTGTATTTCCGCACCGTCGTCGGTATCGACTTCGATAACGGCGGGTGAGATGCCTACGGTTTTTATCTTCAGAAAAGTCGGGGCATATTTTCTTGAAATTTCAAGATATACGGGGCGGTATATTCCGCTGCCCGAATACCAGCGGCAGTTCGGAACAAGACTGTTGTCGGCAAGGATTTCAACGGTGTTTTTGCCGCTCGTGACTTTTTCGGTGAGGTCGGCGGTAAACGGCGAATAACCGTATTTGTTTTCTTTAACGGTTTCGCCGTTTACGCTCACAACTGCATTGCGGTATACACCGCCGAAGTGCAGCCGTATATTTTTGCCGAGGTCACTTTCGTTGATTTGAAATGTTTTTGTGTATCTGTACTTTCCGCCCGGAAAGTATCCGCTCTGAACCGAGTTTCTGCACGAAGCATATCTCTTTTCGCCGAGCATCGCATCGTGCGGAAGACAAACGGAGAAGCTTTCGCCGTTTTCTTTTGTCAGCGTCCAGCCGTCGTTAAAATCGAATATCATTTGGATTCACCGTGTTTTTTGGCGAGCTTCGCCGCCTTTTTCTGTTCTTTCTTTGCCTTTGCGGCGAGATATTTGGCGTTTTCCGCCTCAAAGTCAAGTCCCTTCTTTTCACAGAGGGCTTTGAGGTCCTTTATTCTGTTTTCTTCGTATTCGCGCTCGTCGCGTTCTGCCTCAAGTCTGTCCAGCTCTTCCGGTTCGATCCACTCTTCACCTTTGGCAAGGACAGCTTCTCTCTTTCTGCGGAGCAGTTCGGCGGAAATTTCGGACATCTTCTTTTCTACATCCACGAATGGAAGCAGAATTATGAACGCTGTAGAAAGAATAATATCGAACAGATAGAATGAGAGGGTCATGAATGCTCTGACTTTTTCGTTTGGCATAACTCCGGCAATATCAACGAAGCCGAGGCGGAGAATAGCCGATTCGTATCCGCCGGCAAACGGTGCATATATAAGAGTCATAACAGCAGTGACAATACCTGTGCCGAGAAGTCCCTCAAGGCGGATATGCGACTTGTATTCGATGCTGTCAAATGCAAAGCAGGTAAGCGTTGCAAATATATATGCGTTGGGAAGCCAGCCGAGGTTTCTTAAAAGTCCCGCTATCAGAGCAGGAATCATTTTATCCGGGAATATCCAGCCGATGATGCTGCCGATAAGCACGAGCGAATATCCGCCGACGGTCAGATTCTTTATTCCGACTTTTTTGGATATCGGGTATATCAGGAATGCACCGATACCGAGCGGAACTCCTGTTACGATCTGATAGATCATCTGCATGAAATCGTTGTTGATGCCGCCGAGCATATATTGAATATAGAAATATTGAACGTTTCCGCCCTTGTAGTTGTCAACAATTCCTCCCAGAAGCCCAAGAAAAGTCAGAATGACCCAGTATTTGTTGGTGAACAGTGCTTTCATCTGTTCTTTAAGAGGAATATTGTTTTCTCTGTCAATTCCCTGTTCGAGTGCGATATCTTCGATAATGCGCTCTCTGGTGAAATAGTACTCCATGAGCACAAGCGGAACGGCGACTATCGAAAGAATTATCATAAGTATAGCATATCCTTTGATATCATACTGGAGCCATAACGGGATAATGACCGAAGAGACAAGCATTCCGATGAGTATGCCGGAAATGAGAGTCCACGACATTTTGCGTATAAAAGTCAGCTGAGCTTTCTCTTTGGCGTTGTGAGTTGAAAGAGATACTATATTGTCGCGGAACAGGTAAAAGTAGGAGGTTCCGATTGTATGATAGCATATGAGCAGGGTGAAGAAATAGTACCAGTAGTTATCACCCAGAGTATTTCCCGAAAACAGGAAGATGGTCGCCGCTATTGCAACGGAACAGAATCCGAAGATCAGATACCACGGACGGAGTCTGCCCTGCTTTGACTTTGTGTGCGAAATGAGCCACGACACCAAGAGACCTGTAGCGACGGCAAGAATCTTTGCAACAGTCATTACCATCTCATATTTTTTGCCCATTGCGGATATCATCGCGGCGTTGCCTTCGCCGTACATTGCGCCGACCTGTTGGGTGAAAAACTTTTCAACGAGCGCGGCGACAGTGTTGACAACGAGAATTAGTCCAAGAGGACCGATAAGGTGTCCGAGATATTTTTCTTTCCATGACACAGAGCAGGTTTTTATCTTTGAATCAAAAAACTTTGTATTTAGTATACTTTTTTCAAGCAAGGATATTTCTTTCATAAGTTCACCCTTTTATCAATATGTGCCGTCGAAGTGTTATTTCGATACTTTGTTGAAATCTATTTTTATAGTTGTTTTTCCGCCCTGTTCAAATGTTACCGGAACGGAGAAAACGCCGTTTTGACCTTTGAATGTCTTGCTTTTTCCGACGGCAACGCCTATGTTGCCGTTTTCGCTCTGGTTTTTGGGCGTGAGGGTCAGCTCTGTCCCATCATCATTGAGTTCCCAGTAGCCGTCGCTCCACATGGAATATTTTCCCGCAAACTGGGCGCAGTGAAGCTCGTAGATTCTGCCTTTTTCACCCCACTCGTTTGCGTCAGAGGTGTTTCTGAGCAGTATGTATGCATCGCCGACGACTCCCGCCCATATCTTGCTTTCGGAATCGGATCGCAGAATGTCGCCCTTTTTATCCTTTATGAAGGCAAACTTGCCGACAGAAACAGACGGCTGTTTTGCCGGGGCGGCTGTTGTTCCGCTTGAAGAGGCATCTGCTTTTGTCTCCTCAATGGATGCGGATTCGGAATCTGTTTGCGGCACAGTTGAGTCCGGCGATGCCGCAGACGTGTCCTCAACTTGAGCTTCAACGCTTCCCGAGGATGCGTCGGTGGTATCGGTTTCGATGTTCTTCTGGTCGCGGCAGCCTGCAAATAAAGCAAGCATCGCTAGTGAAAGAAGCGCGCAGATAAATTTTTTCATATATGATCCTCCTGTTTTTGATTTTGCTCTTTTGCTGTGATTTTAGACGCGGCAAACACACAATGCCCAAAATCAGTCAACAAAGTCTGCAAAAAATAATCATTATACATTGATTTTAATCAAAAACAGTTGAACGGTATTTCACTATCGGGTATAATATTATAAAATAAGGTTCACGGGGGTGTTCTTTGTGGATGACAGAATAAATAATATATGCAGTTTATTTTATGCTTCACATTATATACCGCTGGCGGTGTATGAAGAAAGGGCTATAGTACATATTTTTTCGTCGGCGGGCAGCAGTCTCGATTTGTTTTCTTTGTTTGAGGCTCAGTCGTTTTCCGCCGAGCAGACTATGTATATCCTGACTTTGCCTGAACAGGGGACATATGGGCAGATAAGAATAAAAAACAGCCCGATGAGAGTACTTCTCGGTCCGGTTTTTCCGACGCCTATCACGGAAGATACGGTTATGACTGTTGCGCGAAGAAATTTAACGGATAAAAAAGATATGGATGCGTTGGCGGAATTTCTGTATTCCATTCCGAATTGCTCATATAATCAGTTTGTGAACCTTACCGCGCTTCTGAATTTTATTATCAACGGTGAGATGTTTGACATTGCGGAGCAGTTTCTCGAAGAATCGTCGGATGTAGGAAACAAGCTTGCGGTTACATATACCGAGGACTTGTACAAATCACAGGACGAGCAGGTTCTGCACGGAACATATCAGTTTGAAAATATGCTCCTCTCATTTGTAAGGGACGGCGAGACAGACAAACTGAATGCGTTTTTGACCTCCACCGCGAAAACAACGCACCTGCGGGAGGGAAAACTTGCGGAAGCGCCGCTGCGTCAGGCAAAAAATCTTTTGATAGGCATAGCAACCATGGTCGGCAAGGTCGGCGCTATCGGCGGCGGACTCGGAGTTGAAGAGACTTATCGCCTTATCGATCTGTATATCCAGGAGTGTGAAAAGACCTCCTCAACAGAGGAGATTAAAGTGCTGCAGTATAACATGCTTCTTGATTTCACGGACAGGGTTGCACAAGTGAAGGCCCCGCGGAATGCGTCGAAAGAGATATATGCTTGTATGCAGTATATTCAAAATCACACAAACTGTCAGATAGGAATAGATGATGTTGCGGGATTCATCGGAAAGAGCAGGACATATGTAACAAAAAAATTCAGGCAGGAAACCGGAGAAAGCATTACAGATTTCATTATAAAAAGTAAAATAAGAGACGCCAAAAGGCTTCTCAGATACTCTAACCGAAGTCTGTCGGAGATCAGCACCCATCTTTGCTTTTCAAGTCAGGCGTATTTCCAAACCGTGTTTAAAAAGTCTACGGGTATGACACCGAATGAATACAGGAATGTTCACAACGAAAAGTGATTGGAACTTGAGGAAAATCTAAATTTTAAAGGAAAAATGCGATTCTTAGCAGTTAATCAAAAAATACAGAAAATAATAAAGACGCAGTGCCGGACGCGCAGAATGGCTTCATCATCAAGCAGACGGTCGATAGGATAACCATCTGCGATAAATATATGCAAATAAAATTCAAATGCGGGGTGACATTCGACCGGAATATTTAAAATAGAAAAGAATGAACAGCGCCTCGAAATGTCTTATACAGCATTTCGAGGCGCTGATTGCGATTTTTATTTCGGATATTTCTTCAGAAAGTGGTGGAAATAATCACAACGATATGTTACAATTCCGATGAAGAGGGAAGATGAATCATAATTTTTTGCCGCCTTTTTCTTTTTATTGAAAAGATGCGTTGTTGAATATAGGAGAAATAATGTAATTTGTGCTTGAAAGAGCAGCTGATACACACAACAATGCGGTTCAGCTTTCGCTGTGCCTACTCACATCCACGTACTCTGCAATGAATATAAATTCTCAAGCATGTCTCAACACAGATTTTTAATGCTGTGTTACGGTGCAAGGCTTTCCGAGCCTTTTGTGTCTTACACGCAGCGGAAAGGAACGGTCATAACAATGAAAGAAAACCAAGAAAAGAGATCAAGGCTTTCCGGATTGGGTGCCACGCTTCAGCTCGGGAATAAGCCGCTTTGGAAGGAACGCGTGTCATATTTCTTCGTGAACCTCGGAAACATCCCTATAATGACCATGGTCAACGCATACCTTTCGATTTTCTATACCGACACACTCGGTATGGACGCAAAGGTCGTCGGAACAATGTTTTTGATAGCAAGAGTTTTTGACGGAGTGAATGACCCGTTCATCGGTTATTTCATTGACAGAGCGCCAAACTCAAAGTTCGGAAAATTCAGACGAATTCTTATTGTCGGAACGATCATCTGCACCTTGAACTATGCCGTGGTATGGATGGGTCCGGCATATGTTTCGGACTCGATGAAGGTTATGGTTGCCTATATTTCATATATGCTTCTCGGTGTGACCTTCCCCGTTATGGACATTTCACTCAACAGTATGCTTCCTGTAATGACAAACGATATGGAGGAGCGAAATTTCCTTGCAATGCTAAAAAATTTTGCTTACGGTCTCGGCGGTGGACTCAACCTCATAGCGCCTATTGTTTTCGCAAAGTTTAACTCTTCCGTCAAGGGCTATAATATTATGAATCTGCTTGCTATGGGAATCATCATTTCGTGCTCGCTCGGCGGAATCACGGGCATTCATCAGCGAGTCGAACCGCTCAAGGATGCCGGATATAAAGCAAAGGATGTTTTAAGAATCATTAAATTGAAGCCGATTATCGCTTTCTTCATCGGCGGACTCATTGTTCAGACTGGACTTGCGTTCGTTGCAACGTCTAATCCATATTATGCAACGCACGCGCTCGGCTCAATCGGAAAGCTCACGATTATGAATACGGTCGCAATTGTCGGCGGCCCCGTCTCATTGCTTGCCGTTCCGCTCGCGAAGAAGATTGGAAAGCGCAGGATTTATGTTTGCGGAATGATCGTCACGGCGATCGGTTGTCTCGTTCGCCTTGTTGCGGTCAACGACAAAACGAGCGGCCTTGTCGCCGCCTGCGTCTCAAGCGTAATTTGCAGCTGCGGAACAAGCTTTGCACAGCTTTTGTATTATTCGATTCAGGCGGATAATATCGACTATGTGGACTACAAGCTCGGCCTGCGTGCTGAGGGCGTGATTGCCGCAGCGACCTCAATGATTACAAAAATCAGCAACGGAATAGGCGCAGCTTTTTCGCTTTACGTTCTTTCATGGACAGCAAACGGCGACGGCTCATACACAAAGTTAGGCCTCAGCCTTGCTGACGGCTTGATTCCGGGTATAGTGGTTTTTGTTGGTGCGATTGTATTCTTGTTGCTTTACAGAATCAACAATGAAGAGGCCGAAAAAATTCAGGCGGTGCTTTCGGAAAGAAGGGAGACGGCGGAAAATGAAACTTAAAAATATCCGAATCGATGATCTGTGCGGTTTTGCCGTGACAGACAGTGAAAATCCGCGCTTCACTCTTGAAACCGAAAACGAGCTTGAAAACGCTTTTATTTCTTCATATTCCCTCAAGGTCAAAAGTGACGAAGCTGTCCTTTGGCAGACAGAAGAGCAAAGCTCTACTGTCGACAATATCGTTTATGGCGGAAGAGCTCTTCTCCCGTGCACGGTTTATACGGTAGAAGCGACGGTTTGTGACAATTACGGAAACAAAGCCGAAAAAACGGCGGAGTTTGAAACGGGCTTTCTTTCCGGTGATTTTCCTGCGGAGTGGATAACGAAGCCGAACTATCACGTCGGTTTCAGAAAAAGCCCCATTCCGCTCGTCTTCAAACGTCAGTTTTTGCTTTCGGGTAAGGTGAAAAAAGCACGGCTTTATTCAACCGCGTTCGGAATTTATTCTTTCACGCTTTGCGGAAAAGAGATTTCCGACGACCGCTTTGCTCCCGGTTTCACGAGTTTTGAAGACCGACTTCAATATCAGGTTTATGACATTGCGCCGTTTCTCGAAGAGAAAAACGAATTGGTTTTCACCGTTGCGGGCGGTTGGGCGGTCGGGATTTTCGGCCTGAATAGAAGTAATAAGCTCGGCGCCGACAGGCTCGCGCTCAAAGCACTTATTCAAATCGAATATGACGATGGGCGAAAAGACGAAATTAAAACCGACGAAAGCTGGCTCGTCACCGCTGACGGGCCTGTCAGAGACGTGTCGTTTTATAACGGAGAGATATTCGACGCAACGAAAACCTTGAGCAAGGCGATCTTTGAAAATGCCGAAAAAGAGAAGCCCCGTATTTCTCCGCGCCTCGTCGCATCATACGGAAAATTTGCAAAAATAATCGAAACGCTCGAACCGAAAGAGATTCAAAAAAGCCAAAACGGCTATATCTATGATTTTGGTCAAAACTGCGCCGGAGTTCTCGAACTTGAAATTAAAGGGAGAAAAGGGCAGAGGATAACCGCTCGACATGCGGAGGTTCTTTTGAACGGCGAGCTTTTTACAAAGCCGCTGCGTTCGGCGAAAGCAAAGCTTGAATATGTTTGCGGCGGAGAAGAAGAGACCTACTGCCCGAAATTTACCTTTATGGGTTTTCGTTATGCCGAGCTTTGCGGAATTGAGCCTGAAAACGTCAAGGTCAGAATGAAGGTTATTTCCTCGATCGACGAGGAAACGGGAGACTTTTTCTGCTCCAACGAAAGCATTAACCGCCTTCAAAAGAATATCAGATACAGCGGTTTTTCAAACTTCCTTGAGATCCCGACCGACTGTCCTCAGCGCGACGAAAGACTCGGCTGGACGGGCGACATCTCCGTTTTTGCTTCGACGGCGTGTTTCAACTTCAATATGAACCGCTTTCTTAGAAAGTGGCTTATTGATGTGAAAGCACAGCAGACAAAAGACGGAGGAATCCCCGTCGTTGTTCCTCGGGTCAAACATTTCGGCGGAACAAAGATTACGGCCGGCTGGTCCGACTGTGTTTTCCTTGTCCCGTGGGCGCTTTATCAAAACAGCGGGGACAAAACCATTCTTGAAAAGTTTTATCCGATGATGAAAAGATATCTTTCGGGAGTCGAAAAGAAAGCGGCGGCGTTTTCATCGGGGGAAAGGCGATACATTTGGTCGCACGGATTTTCTTACGGCGATTGGTGCGCTCCGAACGAAAATCAAAAGCAATGGATGGCAAAAAAGAAGTGGATTTCAACCGCATATTATGCCAACGATTGCGCCCTCGCATCAAAAATTGCGACCATTCTCGGTTTTGAAGAGGAGGCTAAGGCGTTTCAAGAAAAGCGAAAGTGCATCGAAAACGCATATCGGAACGTTTTTACCGACAAAAAAGGAACGCTCAAAAACGAGTTTCAAACGGCCTATGTTTGCCCGCTGTATTTTGGAATGGTGAGCGGAGAGGAAAGAAAAAAATATGCTGAAAACCTTTTAAGACTCGTGAAAGAAGCCGATAATCATCTTTCCACCGGCTTCCTCGGAACACCATATCTCCTTTTCGCCCTTTCTGACAACGGATATATAAATGAAGCATATGACCTTTTACTTCAGGATACCGTCCCATCGTGGTTGTATGAAGTCAAAGCCGGGGGAACGTCAATTTGGGAGCGTTGGGACGCGCTTCGACCCGATGGAACCGTCAATCTCGGAAAAGATCCGGGAAGCGGTCTGGTAAACGCTGTCGGCGGAGGAATGGTTTCTTTCAACCATTATGCGAACGGTGCAGTCGGCGATTGGTTATATAGGCGCGTCGCGGGACTCGAAGCGATTGAGCCGGGCTACAAAAAATTTAAGGTTGCACCCCTCGTCGGAGGCGGACTCACGAGCGTGTCATGTTTCAAAAAGCTTTCGAGCGGAACTATCAAAATCAATTGGAATTTTGAAAACGGCGTTTTTGTCCTCTCGATTAATGTTCCGTTTAACACGAGCGCTGTCATCACGCTGCCCGACGGAAAGAGCCTTGAAGTTTCAAGCGGAAAATATGTGTACAGCGTTGAAATGTGAGCAATATTATTTTAAAAGCCATGTGATGACATAACCGAATAATATAAAAACATATAGGCGCAGCCGATGAATTTTACGTCAGCTGCGCTTGGCTTTTTAGACAAAATGAAAAACCCTGTAAGCGTCTAATCGTCGAAGAATGTTAACCGTAATGTAGTTTTGTGTTTCAAATCTGCCCCACAAGTCAAGCAAAGAAATAATGGAATATCTTTTACGAGCGACGAGCTCGAACGAATAGATAAAATCAGTCTGACCTGATCTTTTCTGTAATCCCCCGTAAATGTGAATCGCACCCCGCTTGTCAAGCTGCAATGCCTGATAAACGGTGTGCGGTTTTGGTAAATGAAAGTGCTGCCTGCGGCTCTGGACTGGAAACAGAAATATGCAGGATGTCTTTACGGATAGTAAATTAGAGATATACTTTTGCTGTCGTGAGAAGATATTAAATATAAATGAATATCCGTAAATAAATAAAAACCGATGAATCCGTTGGATTCACCGGTTTTTCGCTGGCGGACAGGGTGGGATTCGAACCCACGAGCCGCTTGCGCGACTACCTGATTTCGAGTCAGGGCCGTTATGACCACTTCGATACCTGTCCGTATTTTTAACGGCTATGATATTTTAGCAAATGTGCCGGGCTTTGTCAAGCGGATTTGCAATTTGCCGTGAATTTTATTTGCGCATTTGCGGTATGATGCTTGTGCTGCGATGAAATGACCCCACCCGTTTTGGCGGGCGGGGCTTTGTGCTGTGGATTTTAGAAAGTGACTTTTACAGTCTTTATCTCGAAGGGCTTGAATCTGAGCGAAACGGTGTTGCCGCTGACTTCGAGCTGCTCTTCGTTTTCTTCGAGCAGGTTGCAGACATATACGCTCTTCGGAGCGCGGTCGAAGGTGTAGACGCAGTCGGTCGTCTTGTTCCATGTCTCATATGCGCGGATGACGACATCGTCGCTGTCCTCAGCTTTCTTGACGGTCTCGATGATGACATTGTCCTTGTCGGTGCTCACGAGTGAGTAGCTGTCGTGAGCCGCCTTGCCGTTGACGCAGTAGAGCGGCAGGTTGAGCGAATAGCCCTGGTTGACAACATCGGAGGTGTCGGCCGAGCCCGCGTGCGGGTAGATGGAGTAGGTGAAGCGGTGAACTTCTCTGTCCTGCTCGCTGTTCGGGTTGACCGCGCAGCGCAGGAGACTCGTTCTGATGTGACCGTCCTTTATGTCGTGACCGTACTTGCAGTCATTGAGGACGGAGAGACCGAAGCTGTTGTCGCTGAGATCGACCCACTTGTGACCGACGACCTCAAACTGCGCGAAATCCCAGAGCGTGTTGCGGTGGGTCGGGCGCTTGTAGTTGCCGAACTGGATGTCGTAGGTGGCCTGAGTCGCGTTGACATCAACGGGGAAGTCCGCCTTGAGAAGTATCTTCTTCTCTTTCCAGTCGACCGTGTAGTCAACATCGATGCGCGGCAGGTCCGCGTAGAAGATAAAGCTCTGATCAATGGTCGAGGAGAGGAACTTGCGCGTGACCTTTATGACCGTGCGGACAGGTCCGCTCTCTGTCACATCGACTGCGCTGACATCGTTTATCTCGGTGTACTTCTGATCGAAATAGACCTTGATGTCCCATGCCTCGTGGTTGAACGGTCTGTCGTCATAGGCATAGATCTTATTGAGAACTTCGCCCTCGGGCGCGACGGATCTGCCGGTTGCCTTGTGGATGAGAGATGCGATGTTCATATCCTTGTCGAACTTGACGGTGAAGAACTTGTTCTCTATAGTCTTGTTCTCGACCTTTACGGTGTTCTCGCCGGACTCGCCGCCGTGAACAATACTGAAGGTCTTGTATCCCTTTGCGGGCACGCCCTTTGCAAAGAACACAAGGCGTCCGTCGGCGGATTTCTGCCACGGCATGACGTTACCGTCGGCGTCGACTATCGAGAAGTGCTCGGCTGCGGGCATATCGGTGATAACGACATCGTCGCGCTCTGCGCCGAAGGTGTTGAAAACGGTCAGGGCGCTGCCGTCCGGAGTGCAGACTATCTTGCCGAGAGTGTCGGCTATCTCAGCTTTGCCCTCGGAGATGAGCTTGTCGTACTGCTCCTTGGAATCCTCGTAGACTTCTTTTATCGAAGAGCCGGGGATTATATCATGGAACTGGTTGAGGAGTATTATCTTCCAGCCGTCGTTGATGAACTGACGGGGATAGGACGCGATGCCGTTTGAGTCGGCGATGGCGCAGATAGTCTCCATATCGTGATAGAGCAGCTCGCTCTTTCTGTTGTAACGCTTGTTTCTGCCCTGCGAGGTCAGGGTGCCGCGGTGGAACTCGAGATAGAGCTCGCCCGCCCATTTGGGCAGCCTGCGCGAACCCTTGACTTCCTTTTCGAGGTCGTGATAGAAGTCTATTGCAAACTCCTGCTTGACCTTCGGACAGCCGGGGATGCCCTTTGTCATGCGGTGACCCATTTCGAGCATATCGCGGGTCGGTCCGCCGCCGCCGTCTCCGTGGCCGAAGGTGCAGAGATACTCTTTGTTGAGATCCTTCTGCGAGTATCTGTGCCAGCCGCCGAGGATGTGCTCGGGATTGAGATAGGCGTTGTATGTAGTCTGCCAGCAGTCGCCTTCGTCGAAGCAGTCGGTGCTCGGCGAGAAGTGAGAGAGAATCTCCGTGCCGTCTATGCCCTTCCACATGAATGTGTCATAGGGCACTTTGTTGAACTCGTTCCAGGATATCTTTGTGGTCATGAAGTAGTTGATGCCGGCTTTCTTCATGATCTGCGGGAGAGCCGCGCTGTAGCCGAAAACATCGGGGAGCCACATTATCTTGTTGTCAACGCCGAACTCGTCCTTGAAGAAGCGCTTGCCGACCAGGAACTGGCGGACAAGGGATTCGCCGGAGGTGACGTTGGTGTCCGATTCGACCCACATGCTGCCCTCGACTTCCCAGCGCCCTGCGGCGATCATCTTCTTGATGCCCTCATAGACCTCGGGATAGTCCTCCTTGACAAAGGAGTAGAGCTGAGCCTGCGAGGACATGAACTTGTATTCGGGATATTCCTCCATGAGCTTGAGGACGGTCGCAAAGGAGCGGCCGGCCTTCTCTCTTGTCTGGCGGAGTCTCCAGAGCCATGCGACATCTATATGTGTGTGACCGATGCAGCAGGCGGTCGCGTCCATGGCATCTTTTGAATATATTTCCCTGTCGAGCAGGTCGATTGCCGCCTCGGCGGAGGCAGCGAATGTATCGTAATCAGCGGTGTTGAAGTCGATAAGATTGACGGCGTCGTTGAGCGCCTTGACTATATCGATGCGCGGAAGATCGTCCGCGTCATAGAGGGAAGCGACTTTGAGCGGGGTTTTGAGATCGAAGATGAGACGGTTGACAAGGTCATCGACGACCTTGAGGCGCGCACCCATTCTGAGCTTGCCCTTGAATTCCCATGCGTCAGAATACGCGTTGAGGCAGCAGTCGAATTCCTCGCCGCCCTTGGCGCAGTCGAGCAGGCGAATCTCGCTGTGGTTCGAGTCGCCGCCCTGGCGCAGCTCGCCGTTAAAGTACATGATGAACTGCGGGTTGCTGCGATTCCACGGGCCGCTTGCGGAGGGGGTCAGCTGATATACCACGGGTCTGCCGGCAAAACGCTCGGGAACTGTGAAGCTGTGGCGGAACCACGCGTAGTCCTCTTTATAGCCCCAGTAGTCGTTCTCCGAGTCGAAGTCCGTCCATTCGCCCTCGTCGATCTGTGAAAATTTGTACTGCCCGTCGCGAAATTTGAAGCCGCCGAGCGTCTCGCTGTCGGGGTAGAGATATTCATTCTCAAGGTCCTCAATGACCTTGTAGACCCTTCTGGCGAGCATGAAGCGCTCGGAGTTCTTGTCCGTGAAGCGGATGTCTACATGACTCATTTGATTGCTCCTTTCGGAAAATTCTTTGATTTATCCGTCAAAATAATTTTAACTTGCGGTACATGACAATTATATATTATTGCCGCGGGGGTTACAATAGATTTTTAGTTATTTTGCCAAAAGATTTGAGCCGCAAAACAAAAAAGCCCCGCAGACGAGTGCGGAGCTTTCTCTATATTATTTATGCCTGATTGTTGCGAATCATGTTGAGGATATTGTCGAGATTCGTCGTGCCCTTGAAGAACTGCTTGAGCTCCTTGAGGGACTGCAGGAAGTTGGGGTTCCAATCCGAGCGGGGAGCGGGTTTTATTCCCATCTCTTCGAGCATCGGGCGCAGAGCCTCAAAACGCTCCTCAAAGCTGTTGTAATCCATATTGGCTCTCTTCGTCCAGCCCGCCTCGGCGACAGCCCAGAAGCGCGGGAAGCACATATATGAGAGCTTGTCGAAGTCGCGGACATACTCCGCCCAGATCGGGCACTCGACGCCGAACACGTTCTTCTTCCCCTCCTCGGTCAAGCCCTTGATATAGGGGTCGAGGCTGTAGGTTTTCTTGAGCGAGGTCATGCCGTAGGGGTAGTCGCAGTAGTAATAGTAAAACTCGGAGACTATCATCTTTCCGCCCTTGTTCGCGAACTCGACCGAGCGATCCTTTTTGTCCATCCAGCGCTGAACGATGATGTCCTTGGGCATCATGCCGCTATTGAGACTCTCGTTCCAGACTATAGCTGTCTTGCCGTGCTTTTTGAGGAAGTCAACAGCCTGGAGAACGAACCAGCCCTGAAGCTCCTCTTCATCCTTGAGACCCAGTTCTTTCATGCGCGCCTGGCACTTCGGGCAGTTCTTCCAGCGAACCTTGGGCGCTTCGTCGCCGCCGATGTGGAAATATCTGCCGGGGAAGAGCTCAATCATCTCGCCGAGCACATCAAAGACGAGCTTCAGCGAATCATCGTTTCCGGCGCAGAGTATATCATCAAAGATGCCCTGCTTTGTACCGACCTCGAGGGGCTTGCCCTTGCAGGAGAGCTCGGGATAGGCGGCGAGCACGGAGAGCGTGTGGCCGGGCATATCGAACTCGGGGATAACTTCAATATAGTTGTCGTCGGCATATGCGACTATTTCGCGGATCTCACCCTTTGTGAAATATCCGGAATATTCCTCGGCGAAGTGGTACTGACCGAAATCCGAGCTGCGGCGGCGGGAGCCGACTGTGATGAGCTCGGGGTGGCTGTCAATTTCAACGCGCCAGCCTTGGTCGTCGGTCAGATGCCAGTGCATGGTGTTCATTTTGACGAGTGCGGCGGCGTCGATGAGCTTTTTGATGTTCTCGACCGTCGTCATGTGGCGCGCACAGTCGAGCATGAATGCGCGGTATTCAAACGCGGGCGCGTCCTCAATTCTCACGCACGGGCAGATATCGAGCTGCTTTAGTTGCTTCAATGTCTGGCTCGCATAGAAGGCTCCGCGCTCGCCGCCGGCGGTGGCTTCGACACCGTTTTCGGTCACTTCGAGCACATAGCCCTCTTCGGGCAGTTTGTCTGTCAGACGCGCGGAAAAGCTTTCGGAATCGATGTTTTCCATCTTGACGCTTCCGCCGAGATAGTCGATTTTGTTGGGATTGGGAATAATATTGAGCTGCTTCATTTTCTTTTCCTCCGAAGGGCTTTTATCAAGGGTCAGTATACAATAAACGTGATTCAAAAGCAAGGCGAAATTCAGCTTTCGGGCTTTTCTTCGGGTTCTTTATGCTCGCTGTGCTCGTTTTTGCTCTTCTCGGCTCTGCACGCCTCGGCGCACATCTCCTCCTGCTTTTCGAGCGTTATCTGCTTCATCGTGTTTTCGTCTATCTTCATCAGCTTCATCAGTATTGCCTGACGGGCGAGTATACGGTTCATCTTGCCGTGGATATCTTCGATCATTATCTCGGTTTTGAGATTGACTTTGTAGTCGTTCTCGGCGCGGCGGCGGTCTTTTTCCTCCTGGCGGTTCTGGCTCATCATTATCAGCGGAGCCTGCAGCGCGGCAACGCACGAGAGCACTAAGTTGAGCAGTATGAACGGATAGGGGTCGAACGCGCGTTTTGCGAGTATGACATTGCCGACCATCCAGAGTATCAGCAGGGCGGAGAACGAGAATATGAATGCCCAGCTGCCGGCGAACTTCGCGATTTTATCTGCGGCGCGCTGACCGAATGTGTATTTCTCCTTGTCGGGGTTTGCCGATATCCTGCTGTCGGCGAGCAGGGATATGATATCCTCGTTGCTCATGTCGTGCTTGACATCGCTGATTATTTCGTTGACAAGTTTCTTGTTCTCTTTCATCTGGCACACTCCCTTGAAATTATCCGTATACTATTTTAACATAAGACGCAAGGATTTTCTATAGCTATATTTGCGTTTGCCGAGCGGCGGTGGTATACTGTGTTCAGACATAATTCAGTCTTATGCGCAGATAATATATATGAAATAGAGGAGAGAAGAAAAATGAAAGAGCTCATAAAAAATATTTCAAAATCAGAGGTCCTGACTCTGAGAGATCAGGTGCTCTGCCAGCCGGGGCAGGTGGTCAGCAAGACCCTCGCCCAGAACGACGCGCTGAGCATAACGCTCTTTGCGTTTGACAAGGACGAGGAGATAAGCACCCACGCCTCCGGCGGCGACGCATTTGTCACCTGCCTCGAGGGAGTCGGAAAAATAACGATAGACGGCGTTGATTACGAGCTGCACGAGGGCGAGAGCATAGTCATGCCCGCCGGACACCCGCACGCAGTCTACGGCAAGGAGCAGTTCAAGATGCTTCTCGTTGTGGTGTTTTGAAGATAAAATAAAATAAAAAATGTCCGCCGTATTAGATATAAATGCGGCGGATGAATTTATATAATTTTACCCCTGCTTCGAAAACTCGCATCCGCAGTAGTTCTGTCTGTATAGATCATACTGCTTCGAAAGTTCTATCGAGCGCTTGTAGCCCTCGCGTTTCTTGAAATCTGCGGGCAGATGGCGCACTCCGTATTTTTCGCCCATCTCTTCGCCGATGCGGTTGAGTATCTGCGAATTCTTGTGCGGACTTACGGAAAGGGTGGTCGTGAAATAGTCGAAGCCGTGCTCCTTCGCCTCCTGAGCCGTGCGCTCGAGACGCAGATAAAAGCACTTTTCGCACCGCGAACCACCCTCGCGCTCCTGCTCATATCCCTTTGCCGCGTCGGTGAACTGCGTATGATTATATTCACATTCGAGCATTTTTACATTGTGCTCCGCGGGCAGGAGAGATATTATTCTGCGCTGTTCGCTGAGCCGGTGTTCATATTCCTCTGCGGGGTAGATGTTCGGATTGAAGTAGAGCACGGTGACATCAAAATATTTTGTCAGATATTCGAGCACATAACTGCTGCACGGTCCGCAGCAGCTGTGCAGCAGCAGGGACGGCACACGCCCCTGCTTTTTTATTTCATCAATTTCGCGGTCGAGTTCGAGCTGATAGTTGATTTTGTTCATCTCAACGCCTCCGCAGTATATGATACCGCAAAGGGGCTGATAAATCAACCGCTCAGTCGAGAATGCGCCCGTCGGTCGATATCGTCACGACCTGCCACGGGATGAATTTGCCGCTGTTCTGCAATGCTGTTTTTGCGGCGTGTTCGAGCCCGCCGCAGCAGGGGACTTCCATTCTGACGACCGTCACGGACTGTATATTGTTGTTCGCGATTATCTCCGTCAGCTTCTCGGAATAGTCGACGCTGTCGAGCTTCGGGCAGCCGACAAGGGTTATGTGGTTTTTGATGAATTTTTCGTGGAACGCCGCATAGGCGTAGGCGGTGCAGTCGGCGGCGATGAGCAGCTTTGCGCCGTCAAAATACGGCGCGTTCACCGGCACGAGCTTTATCTGAACCGGCCACTGGCGCAGTCGGCTCTGCATTTCGGCGGGCTGAGCCGACGGGGCGTTTTCCTCGCGGTTCATCGTCATGAGCCTTGAACCCGGACATCCGCCGTGATGTCCGCCGAGCTTTTTCTTCATCATGTTTTCTTTGACCGCCTCCGCGTCGTAGGCGGCTGCCTCGCGCTCGACAAAGGTTATCGCGCCCGCGGGGCACGCGGGCAGGCAGTCGCCGAGCCCGTCGCAGTAGTCGTCGCGCATGAGCTTGGCTTTGCCGTTGACCATGGCTATCGCGCCCTCATGGCAGGCGGCGGCGCAAGCTCCGCAGCCGTTGCATTTTTCTTCGTCAATATGGATTATTCTGCGCTTCATAAAAATTCCTCCGAGCGTAAAATTTGTTTTTTCTTGACCTGACGCGTTTATTATAGTAGAATCAGGACAAAAATACTGTTGCAAAAACAACGGAGTGATAAAAATATGTCGGAAAATTTTGAAAAAATAAAAGCGGCGCCGCTCTTTTGGGGCATAGAAGAAGCCGAGCTGCCCGAACTGCTCGAAGCCCTCGATGCGAACAGCCGCAGATATCAAAAGGGCGAAATAATAATGCCCGAGGGCGAAAAGACGGACTCGCTCGGGCTCGTGATGAGCGGCAGCGTTCTGATAGTGCAGGACGATTTCTGGGGCAACCGCAATATCATGGCGCGGATAACTCAGGGCGGAATCTTCGCCGAGTCGTTCGCCTGCACGGGCGAAAAGCTGACCGTCGGCGCGGAGGCGGAGAGCGAATGCGAGATAATGTGGCTGAAAGTCGGACATGTGCTCGGCTCGTGTCCGAAGTCGTGCGCCGGGCACGCAAAGCTCGTCGGCAATCTGATATCCGAGCTTGCGCGCAAAAATCTGAATTTCAACTCGAAGCTCAGCCACATGGGCAAGCGCACGACGCGCGAAAAGCTGATGTCATATCTTTCGGCGCAGGCGATGAAGAGCGGAAAAAATGAATTTGACATTTCGTTCGACCGCCAGCAACTTGCCGACTATCTGTGCGTTGACCGCAGTGCAATGTCCGCCCAGCTCTGCGCACTCAGGGACGACGGAATATTGAAGTTCAAGAAGAATCATTTTATACTCAACAGAATATGAAAAAACGACCGCCCGAATAAACGGACGGTCATTTCAATTAACGGTTAAGATTATTTCTTCTTTCCGGTGCCTTCGTATTCCTTTATCCATGCGACCATGTCGGTGAAGGACTGCTTTGCGCCCATGGGGGCGTAGCCGAGCTCTTCCTTCGCCTTCTCGCAGCTGAAGTTGCAGTTTGAAGTCAGCTTGCGGATGGAGTAGCGGGTGAAGAGCGGGGTCTTCTTCGCGGCGTTGTAATAGACCTCCATGAGAGGAGCAAACGCATTTGCAAGGCCGAGAGAAATCTTGAGGCTCGGAGCCTTGAAGCCGCAGATGTCTGCGAGCATATGTATCAGCTGGTCGACGGTGACGACCTCATCGGTGAGGATATAGCCCTCGCCGGGTCTGCCCTTTTCGGCAGCGCCGATCATGCCCTTTGCAACATCGCGCACGTCAACGAAGTTATATGCGCCGAAGGAGAGCGATACGGGGAACTTGCCCTTGAGGAACATTCTGACCATCTCGCCGACGGAAGAGACCTTGAAGTCATAGGGGCCGCAGCAAGCGCCGGGATAGCAGACAACTGTCTCAAGCTTGTCGTCGTTATTCTCAAATACATAGTTTGTAGCGGTAGCCTTAGTCTTTGCATAGGTGCCGTCAAGAATCTCGGGATTGAAGTGAGAAATCTCACGCATAACCTGATTATCGGGGAGCGGGGGGTAAGCGTCAACGGAGGAAGCGTAGACAAGGCGTTTTACGCCGCACTTTTTGCACGCCTCAACGACGTTCTTTGTGCCGTCGACATTGACCTTCCAGGTCATGTCCTCGTTGCCCTTGTTTATCTCGATAACGCCTGCAAGGTGATAGACGACGTCCGCACCTTCAAAAGCCTTTTCAAGAGAAGCGGGATCGGTGACATCGCCGAATACGCGCTCGCAATTGATGCCGTCAAAAATCTTGCTGTCTTTTCTGATGAGTATTCTGAAGTTTTCGCCGCGTGCCTCGAGTTCTTTAACGAGTGCATAGCCGACGTGACCCGTAGCGCCCGTGACGACTGAAAGCTTGTCTCCCATGATTAATTAACACTCCTTTAATTTTTAAGCTTACGGAACTTATTATATATCAGAAAAGCTTTTTAATATTTACGGTAAAGAACTATTTAACAGTAAAAAGATAATTATTTATTTTTTTAGTCAAAGTGCCGAAGTGTTTCGCCAATAACATTGACTTTTTGTATGTTTGGCGCTATTATTTTATAGTGGTATTTTGCTCTGCACGACGGCGTATAACTTGAACGGACGCCCGCGCAGAGAACGGACATATATATTTGAAAGGAAGGATACAAGTGGCAAAATACGTCCTTGCACTCGATCAGGGAACGACGAGCTCACGCGCCATCGTTTTCGACAAAAAGGGCAATATCGTAGCCAAGGCGCAGAAGGAGTTCGATCAGATCTATCCCGCCGCAGGCTGGGTCGAGCATGACCCGATGGAGATACTTTTCAGCCAGTTCCAGGCGGTGACTTCCGTCTTTGCTTCGGGCGGGATAAAGCCTGAGGATATAGCCGCTATCGGCATAACGAATCAGCGCGAGACCACCATTATGTGGGACAGGGAGACGGGCAAGCCCGTCTACAACGCCATCGTCTGGCAGTGCCGCCGTACAGCGGAGCTCTGCGAGCAGATAAAGGCGGACGGCATGGAGGAATACATAAAGGATAAGACCGGTCTTGTTATAGACGCGTATTTCTCCGGCACAAAGATAAAGTGGATCCTTGACAACGTTCCGGGCGCACGTGCGCTCGCCGAGGCGGATCAGCTGCTCTTCGGCACGGTCGAGACATGGCTCATATGGAATCTCACCGGCGGCAGAGTGCATATAACCGACTACTCCAACGCATCGAGAACGATGCTCTTCGATGTCGACAATCTCTGCTGGGACGAGAAGATGTGCGAATATCTCAACATCCCGATGTCCATTCTGCCAGAGGTCAAGCCTTCGAGCATGGTATACGGCAAGGTCGCTGGCGGCATAATCGGTCTTGAGGATCTTGAGGGTATCCCGATCGCGGGCGCTATAGGCGATCAGCCGGCGGCTCTGTTCGGTCAGGCATGCTTCGAGCCCGGTCAGGCGAAGAACACCTACGGTACCGGTTGCTTCCTGCTGATGAACACGGGCGAAAAGCGCGTTAAATCAAAGAACAACCTGCTCACGGGCGTCGCATGGGGTATCGGCGACAAGGTAGAATACGCCATTGAGGGCTCTGCATTCAACGCTGGCTCGGTCATAAAATGGCTTCGCGACGAGCTGCATATGATAGACAACGCAAAGCGCTGCGACGAGCTCGCCGAGAGCGTGCCCGACGCAAACGGCATATATTTTGTCCCCGCATTCACGGGACTCGGCGCGCCCTACTGGGATATGTACGCGCGCGGCTGCATAGTCGGACTCACGCGCGGAGTCAACCGCGCCCATATCGCGAGAAGCGTCCTCGAGGCTATCGCCTATCAGATGACCGACCTTCTTGAGGCGATGGAGGACGACTCCGGAATAACATTCACCGAGCTTCGTGTCGACGGCGGCGCGAGCGTCAGCGATATCCTGCTCCAGATCCAGTCGGATATGATACGCACGATAGTCGACAGACCCAAGACCGTCGAGACGACCGCTCTTGGCGCGGCATACCTTGCGGGTCTTGCCGTCGGCTATTGGAAGGACAGGGACGAGATCGCACAGAACCGCGAGATCGAGAAGATTTTCACTCCCCAGATGGAGAAGTCGCACCGCGACGAGCTCTACAAGGGCTGGAAGCGCGCAGTCGAGCGTTCGCGCGACTGGGCGAAGGACTGATATTATCTGGCCGCCGACCGGTTTTCTGATCGGCGGCCGTAAAAATAACCGGGTATTCTTGAACACGAAAGGAAAACGAAAATGGATTATCTGAGCGAATCACTCAAACTGCACTATGAACTGCGCGGCAAGCTGGAGATACAGCCGAGAGCCGGGGTCGGCAACAAGGACGAGCTGTCTCTTGCCTACACCCCCGGAGTCGCGGCGGCGTGTCTCGAAATAAAGGACGATGTCAGCAAGAGCTATGACCTGACCCGCCGCTGGAACACCGTCGCCGTAGTCACGGACGGCACCGCGGTGCTTGGTCTCGGGGATATAGGTCCCGAGGCTGGCATGCCCGTCATGGAGGGCAAATGCGTGCTCTTCAAGGCGTTCGGCGGAGTCGACGCGATACCGCTTTGCGTGCGTTCAAAGGACGTTGACGATATAGTCAACACCGTCGCCCTGCTCGCAGGTTCGTTCGGCGGAGTGAATCTCGAGGATATCGCGGCTCCGCGCTGCTTTGAAATCGAGCGCAAGCTCAAGGAGCGCACGGATATACCGATTTTCCACGACGATCAGCACGGCACTGCGGTCGTCTGCCTTGCGGCGGTTGTCAATGCATTAAAGATAGTCAAAAAGCAGCTCTCCGACTGCACCGTTGTTTTCAGCGGCTCGGGCGCTGCGGGCGTTGCGATAGCGAGACTCTTCGACTCTATGGGTGCAGGCGAGATTATCATGTGCGACCGCAAGGGCATAATCTGCGAGGGTGGGGATCTGACTCCCGCAAAGGCGGAAATTGCCGCATTCACAAACAAAAATCACCGCACCGGCACGCTTGCCGACGCGATGAAGGGCGCTGATATATTTGTCGGCGTCTCCGCTCCCGGAATCGTTACAGAGGAGATGGCGGCGTCGATGGCTGAAAATGCAATAATCATGGCTATGGCGAACCCCGTACCCGAGATAATGCCCGACCTCGCAAAGGCGGCAGGCGCGGCGGTAGTCGGCACGGGCAGAAGCGACTTCCCGAACCAGATAAACAACGTTCTCGCGTTCCCCGGAATTTTCCGCGGCGCGCTCGATGTCCGCGCGAGCGACATAAACGAAGAGATGAAGATAGCCGCCGCCAAGGCGATAGCTTCGCTCGTCAGCGACGATGAGCTGAACCCCGATTATATCCTGCCTGCGGCGTTCGATGAGCGCGTCGGAAAGGCGGTTGCCGATGCAGTTGCGCAGGCGGCGAGGGACAGCGGCGTTGCGAGAATATAACTAAAATTTCGTGGTGTAGCCGCCGTCGAGCTTTATTCCGCTTTTTTCGCAGCGGGATTCAACAAAGCTCTGCGTCCGGTCGATGACTGTTCTGAAGCTCATCGGCATTTTTGCGGGAGCGCGGCGCGGCGAGTGGCTGCCCTGTGTTATCAGCTCGCTTTCGATGCAGTCGAGAATATGCAGATAGGCGGGGTCGTTGAGAATATCTGCGTTGGGCACCCAATCGCTCGGGAGATTGCCCTTGGCGGTCTCCGCGATTATGATTCGGTACATCATGAGGCTGTATATCCTGTGCAGGGAGTCGACGGTTGAGTCATTACTCTCCTGCGGGAAAGTCAGGAATTTGCGCAGCTTTCCGGCGACGCGGAATATAGTTAATGTGTTGAGCTCCGAGTCGGAGGGCAGGTCGCCTTTGATGCCGAACGCGCCCTCGAATCCGCGCTTCGATTCGCTCAGCCCCAGCAGGTAGTCCGTGGTGACGTTGTAGTAATCCGCCGCGCGGCAGAGAAAATCGAGCCCGCATTCGCGTATGCCGTTTTCGTAGTGGGAGAGCAGCGCCTGCGAGACTCCGAGTCCTGCGGCGGCTTCCTTTTGGCTCAGCCCCTTTTCTTTTCTGAGCGAAGACAGGCGCGCGGTTATATTTGTTGCCATAACGATACCTCTTTTATACAGTCTGTATAATCATTATATCAGAAATTCAAGAATTTTCAATCATACAGTTCAACAAAATACCCAGCGTATTTTTGGAGGAAACATGAAAAGCTATATAGTCTATATCATAAGAAGCGGCGCGACGAAGGAGGAGACCGAGGGAAAATATATCGGTCACACCGACGTTGAGCTCAGCGAAGAGGGCAGAAAGCAGCTCGAGAATATGCGCTCGGAGCTTGTCTATCCGCCCGTCGGCGCGGTCATATCGAGTCCGCTCAAGCGCTGCACCGACACCGCGGCGATACTCTATCCCGACAACAAGTGCATTACTATAGATTCGCTCATAGAGTGCAACTTCGGCGAGTTCGAGGGCAAGGATGCGGAGGAGCTCAAGGACTATCCGATGTTCCCGCGCTGGCTCGCCGGCGAGCAGGGCGTTGAGCCGCCGTTCGGCGAGAGCAACGAGGCGTTCGCAAAGCGCGTGTGCGAGGGATTCATAAAAATAATCGACGGTCTGATAAAGACCGAAACCGACCGCGCGGCGATAGTCACACACGGCGGCGTGATGATGGCACTGCTCACAAACTTCGGTTTGCCCCAGCTTCCGATGCACGAGTGGATAACTCCGAACGGCTGCGGCTACACTCTGCGCATAACCCCGTCGCTGTGGATGCGCGGGCACAAGCTGGAGGTCGTCTACGAGTTCCCGTATGAGAAGAACGACGAGGACGGCGAAGAAGAATAAAATTTGACGGGAGGCGGCAATATGCAGTACAGAACCATAAGAGCGGCGGCGAGCGCCGAGTTCGTTGAAAAGCGTTCACGGTTCATCGGCTATATATCGCCCGTCACGACTCAGCAGGACGCGATAGCGTTCATCGATTCGATAAAGTCGAAGCACTGGGACGCGACGCACAATGTCCCGGCATATATAATCAGAGAGGGCAACATCTGCCGCTTTTCGGACGACGGCGAGCCTCAGGGAACGGCGGGAATGCCGGCGCTCAACGTCCTTCAAAAGGAGGGGCTTACCGACTGCGTGCTTGTGGTCACAAGATATTTCGGCGGCATACTTCTGGGCGGTGGAGGGCTTGTCAGAGCCTATTCGCACGCGGCGAAAATCGCAGTTGACGCGGGGGGCATAGTGACCCGCGCGGAGTGCAGCATAGTGAAAATCCGCTGCGACTACACATTTTACGGGCGGCTCGCCTCGCTTATCCCGGAGCAGGGCGGCATAGTCGAGGACACGGCGTTCGAGGACGTGGTGACGGTGAAAATGAGAATACCGCAGGAGCTTGAGCCTGCGTTTGAGGCGCGGCTCGTTGACCTTAGCAACGGCACTTGCCACGGAAAAATAACAGACACGGTTTTTGCGGATATAGACTGAGGAGGAGAAAAATGAAGATACTTTTTCAGGGCGATTCGATAACGGACGGCAACAGATACAAAGAGCCAGAACGCCGCCACGATTTAAACCATCAGATAGGGCACAGCTACGCATTTATTGTCAGCGGTATGCTCGGCGCGGAATATCCGGATGCCGGACTGAAATTTGTAAACCGAGGCATTTCCGGCGACACGACGCGCGGACTGCTCCGCCGCTGGCGCGAGGATGCGCTCGATATAGAGCCGGATGTTTTGAGCCTGCTCATCGGCACGAACGACTGCTTCCTTGAGGGCGAAAATCATGTTGAGCCAGAGGAATACGAAAAGAATCTCGAAAGCATACTCTCGCAGTCGTTTGAAACGAACGGGGAGCTGAAAGTGTTTCTCATGGAGCCGTTCTTTCTGCCGACAAAGGACAGATTCAAGGCGGAAGAGAATACTTGCCGCGAAGAGATAGGCAGATATTCGCAAATCTGTTGCCGCATTGCCGAAAAGGACGGCAGGATATTTTTTATCCAGCTTCAGCATCTGTTCGACGAAGCAGCAGAGGGACGTGACTGCGCCTACTGGATTTGGGACGGCATCCACCCGACGGAGAGCGGGCACGCGCTGATAGCACGCGAGTGGATAAAAGCATTCAAGGCGATGTTTGAATAAAAATCTAAACCAAACAAAAAATCCTCCGTATGAATCCATACGGAGGATAACTTTTTGCTTTGATTATTTCTCGGCGGCTGCGGCGGTTCTTCTTGCCTGGAGCGCGTCGGATATCTCCTGCTTCTTCTTGCCGACGATATCGTATTTGAATATCGGAATAGCGGAGAGCAGGGAGAGAATACCGGGGACAACGGCATAGGCGAAGAACACGATGTCCTTTGTCTTTGTCGCGAATCCGGCGGCGGTGCCTGCGGCGATCTCGCGCACGGTGTCCGAATAGCCGGAGACCTGAACGAACACAAGACCGAGTGCCGTGCCGAGCGCAAGGCAGATTTTGATAGTCAGCGTGAGCACCGAATACGCTGTGCCCTCCATGCGCTTGCCGGTCTCGTACTCATAGTAGTCAACGCAGTCGGCGGTCATTATCATGGGCATGAGGTTGACGGACGCAAACTGGAGACCCATGAGGAACAGCGAGAAGTAGAAGAGGACGGTGAGCACCATGTTGTCGGGGTTCGTGAACCAGAAGTGGGCTATCACGAACGAGAGCACGGATGCGATGAAGCCGTATACCGAAAGACCGATAAAGACCTTTTTCTCGTCGAGCTTCTTTATAAGGAACGGGCAGGCCGCCATGCTTATCATCGTGCCGATGGCGGTCGAGATGCCGAGGACTGCGACGAGGTTCTGCGAGCCGAGAAGAATGTTCGCCGCCTGAACCTGAATGCCCATTGCCATCTGGCGTCCGAAGCCGAGGAAATACGAGATTATGACGAGCATGAACGGCTTATTCGATTTGAGTGCGCCCATCATGTCCTTGAAAGATATCTTGTTGCCCGCGGTGTAGGGTACGCGCTCTTTGTTGAGGAGCGGGATGAGCCCGAACAGCACGCAGCCGAAAACGGCAGTGAGCACGGCGGTGAACAGATACTCGTTCGCTATCATGGGCAGGTCGGTTTCGCCGCTCTTGACGAGCACCTTGGAGCCGCCCGGGATTATAAGGCAGGCGATGGGCACTATCACGACGCAGGCGGAGAAGCCTATCTGCTTGAACGTGTTTGAGATGGAGACGACATTCGTGCGTTCCGTCGGGTCGGGAGTGAGGACGGATGCGATGCCCTGCGAGGGCACGTCGCCGAGGGTCATCGCGAAGCTCCAGAGAAGATAGGTCGCGAAGATCCATATGTAAGTTGCCGCTTTGTTCGTCTTGAACGGCACGTCGATGAACACAACCGCGGACATGACGAGCAGGGGCAGGATCGACTTTGCAATCATCGATTTGAACTTGCCGTTTTTGCTCTTTGAGCGGTCGATCATATTGCCGACGAACGGATCGAAAACTGCGGAGAGAATCTTCGCCACGAGCACGAGAATACCGACAACTGCGATGTCCGCGCCGAGAATCGAAGCGTCAAACTCCGCCTGATATGAATTCAGGAGTCCGACTATCGCCTGGAAGCCGAAAAGGCCGAGCGAATAGGCGGCGATTTCCTTGAAGTTCATATACTTTCCTTTTGATGAACTCATTGTTATTCCCCTTTCAGCAAGCCCCGAATCGGTCTTTGCCTCAGATTTAAGGCTTTACTGTACTAAATTGATTTTATTATAAACTGTGAATTTGCCCGTGTCAATATGGATGCTGTAATTTTTGCCGCCAGATTCAGCTTTTCTGTTGCGCGCCGGTGCGCCGTTCGGCTTGACACTTGTCTTTATTAAATGTATAATTTACCATGAGTTAATATAACAGCAGGAGGATGAAATCAATGATTTCAAAGAAACTTTTCGGTACTCTTTCCGACGGCAGAGAGGTCGATATATATGAGCTCAAGAACGCAAACGGCGTCAGTGCGTCCGTCATTACATACGGCGCAACCTGGCAGTCGCTTTTTGCGCCCGACAGAGATGGCAATTTCGAGGATGTTCTCATCGGATTTGACGATCTCAAGGGTCATGTCGAGCGCTCGGACTATCAGGGTCAAATTGTCGGCAGATATGCTAATCGCATCTGCGGTGGACATTTTACCGTTAACGGCAAAGAAATTGATGTTGTAAAGAACGAGAACGGCAAGACCTGTCTGCATGGCGGCGGCGAGTTTTCGCACGCTGTCTGGGCGGCAAAAGTCGAGGGCGAGAGCCTCGTTCTCGAATATAAGAGCGACGAGGGCTCGAACGGATTCCCCGGCGCGATGAGCGCAAAGGTGACTTATACTCTTGATGACAGCAACAAGCTTTCGATTGCATATGAAGCTGTCTGCACCGAGGATACGCCGATAAACATGACGAATCACGCGTATTTCAATCTCGGCTCGTATAAGCGTCCGAATGTGCTCTCTCAGGAGCTTCGCCTGTCCGCGTCGCGCTACACTCCCATTGATGAGGACAGCATACCGACCGGCGAGATAAGAGATGTCACCGGCACGGCATTCGATTTCAGACAGATGAAAGCTATCGGCAGGGATATAAATCAGGACGACGAGCAGCTCATTATCGGATGCAACGGCTACGACCATAATTTCTGCATCGACGAGGGCACGCAGGGCGCGTTCGCGACTGCATATGACCCGGAGAGCGGGCGAGTTATGGAAGTTACTACGGATATGCCCGGTGTTCAGCTCTACACCGGCAACTTCCTCGACAAGATACCCGGCAAGGGCGGCACGCTGATGAACAAATATGCCGGCTTCTGCCTTGAGACCCAGTTCTATCCCGACTCTCCGAATCAGCCGAACTTTCCGTCCTGCATTTTCAAGGCGGGCGAAAAGTTCAGAAGCCGCACAAGCTTCAAATTCTCGGTAAAATAAATTTTTTCAGAGGCGTGTTTATGAATTCAACGGGTGCGCGGGCGCTGATAGATGTGCTGCTCGAACAGGGAGTCGATACGGTTTTCGGTTATCCCGGCAGTGCGGTGCTCGATATCTACGATGAACTTTACAAATGCGATAAAATTCGCCATATACTCACCTGCCACGAGCAGGCGGCGGCTCACGCGGCGGACGGATACGCCCGCGCGACGGACAGAACGGGAGTCGTTATCGCGACCTCGGGACCCGGTGCCACCAATCTCGTGACGGGCATCGCCGCAGCATACATGGATTCGAGCCCCGTTGTTGCGATAACGGGGAACGTCAAGACCTCGCTCCTCGGCAGCGACTCGTTTCAGGAGGTCGATATCGCGGGCGTTACGATGCCGGTGACGAAATATTCGTTCATCGCGTCGGGCGAGCGCGGAGTGGCGCAGGATGTCCGCGAGGCGTTCTCGATAGCGCAGTCCGGCAGAAAAGGACCGGTTTTAGTAGACATCCCGGCGGATATCGCGGCTCAGAGCGAGGAATATGAACGCGCGCCGAAGAGCGAGCCCGCCCCGGCAAAAGAGCCGGAGAAAGCCGAGCTCGAACGCGCGGCGCAGATGATAGAAAAAGCCAAAAGACCGCTTATCTATGTCGGCGGCGGGGCGATAAGCTCCGGCGCGTCGGACGCGCTGAAAACATTTGCTCAAAAACTGCATATCCCCGTCGCGTGTTCTATGATGGGGCTCGGCGCTTATCCGTGCTCGGCGGAGCTGTTCTTGGGGCTCGTCGGCATGCACGGAAACCCGGCGGCAAATATGGCGGCGTTAAACTGCGATTTACTCATTGCCGCGGGCGCGAGATTTTCAAACCGCGTTGCCGCGAGCAAAGAGAGCTTTGCACCGAAGGCGAAGATAATACATATTGATATAGACGCGGCGGAGTTTGACAAAAATATAATTTCCGACGCCCACATTCTCGGCGATCTCGGAAAGACGCTCGAAAAGCTAAGTATTATGCTGCCGCCCGGTGAGAACTCCGAGTGGCTCGGCGAGATAGCCGAGTTCAAAAGGCGGATTCCGCGCCCGAAGCCCTATGCTCCGTACACGGTTCTGCACACTCTGAGCGAGCTGACGAAGGGCGAAGCGAATATAGTGACCGATGTCGGTCAGAATCAGATGTGGACGGCGCAGTACTATGATTTTGAACGCCCGCGTTCGCTGATAACCTCGGGCGGACTGGGCGCGATGGGCTTTGGCATGGGTGCGGCGATAGGCGCGGCACTCGGCAAACCCGAGCGAAAGACCATTCTGATAACCGGGGACGGCGGATTTCATATGAGCCTGAGCGAGCTTGCAACGCTCAGCAGATATAATATCCCCGTCGTTGTTATAGTTATGAACAACGGCGTGCTCGGCATGGTGCGCCAGTGGCAGAAGGTGTTCTATGACGGACGCTTTTCCGCGACTCAGCCGAAGCGCGGGACGGATATAGCCGCAGTCGCAAAGGCGTTCGGCGTCAAGGGCATGAGAATAAAGAATCCGTCGCAGGCGAAGCGCGTTTTTAAAAAGGCGCTCTCGATGGACAAGCCCGTAGTTATAGACTGCCGCATCGACCCAGACTGCGCGGTGCTCCCGATGATACCTCCGGGCGGCGATATCACGACGGCTATCTACAAATAGGGAGAAATTATTATGACTCAGAAGCTGACCGTTTCGGCGCTTGTCCGAAACCGCTCGGGCGTTCTGCTCAGAGTGGCGGGACTTTTTGCGCGCCGCGGATATAATATACGAAGCCTCACGGTCTCCGAGACCGAGCATCCCGAGTTCTCGCGAATGACGGTTGTCTCCGAGGTTGAGCCGGAGCAGGTAAAGCAGGTCGAGGCTCAGCTGTTGAAGCTCGAGGATGTCATAAAAGTGGCGCATCTCGAAGAGGGGAAGCTCGTTTCGAGCGAACTTCTGCTGATAAAAGTCCACTGCCTCAACAAAGACAGACCGCAGGTCCTAAAGACCGTCATAGCCTACGGCGCGAGGGTCAAGGACATCGGTCACACGATGCTCACGGCGGAGCTGACGGGCGAGCCGGAGCGAATAGACGCGTTTATCGCGGACATGAGCGTCCACGGAATAGCCGAGCTTTCGCGCTCGGGCATAACCGCTCTTGAGAGCGGCGACACGGTCATAAACGACTGACACGGGAGGGAGAGAGTTGAAAAAAATCGAACTGCTCGATTCGACCCTGCGCGATGGCGCTCAGGGTGAGGGCATATCCTTTTCCGTCAACGACAGGCTGGAGATAGTCCGTGTGCTGGACGATCTCGGCATACCGATAATCGAGGCGGGCAACCCGACCTCCAATCCGCGCGAGCTTGAATTTTTCGAGCGGGCGAGCAGGCTGTGGCTCAAAAATTCCCGCCTGTGCGCATTCGGTTCAACACGAAGAAAGGGCGAGAGAGTCGAAGAGGACGCGGCGTGTGCCGCTCTGCTCAAGGCGGGAACCCCGTGTGTGTCAATAGTCGGCAAGAGCAGAAAAATCCAGGTCGAGGGCGTTTTGCAGACGAGCCTCGAAGAAAATCTGTCTATGATAGAGGAGACCTGCCGCTTTTTCAAAAGCCACGGCAAATATGTCGTTTTCGACGCCGAGCACTTCTTTGACGGTATGTCGGACAATGACGGCTACGCGCTCGAAAGCCTGCGCGCGGCTCTGCGCGGCGGTGCGGACTGCCTTGCTCTGTGTGACACAAACGGCGGCTCGTTCCCCGATTATATTGAAAAAATCACCGGCGATGTTGTAAAAGCCTTTCCGGGTACAGATATAGGAATCCACACCCACAACGATTCGGACATGGCGTGCGCGGGCGCACTCATGGCGGTCAGAGCGGGCGCGAAGCAGGTGCAGGGCACGTTTATCGGCTTCGGCGAGCGCTGCGGAAATGCGAGCTTAACTTCAATAATCCCGAATTTGCAGATAAAATCCGACTATGAGTGCATCCCGCAGGAGAATTTGAAAAATCTGACCTCATCGGCGATAAAGATAGCGTCGATAGCCAATGTAACTTTGCACAGGGATGTGCCGTTTGTCGGGCGCAGTGCATTCGCTCATAAAGCGGGAATGCACGCCGACGGCGTTTTGAAATTCAGCGAATCGTTCGAGCATATCGACCCAGAATCCGTCGGCAACCGCAGGCGCTTCCTGCTTTCTGAAGTGACCGGCAAGGCGGCGGTACTCAAGAAGATACAGAAGCTCTATCCCGATTTTGACAAGGATTCGCCGCAGGTCGCGGAGCTGCTCGATATCCTGAAGCAAAAAGAATACGAGGGCTATCAGTATGAGGGCGCGGATTCGTCGTTCGAGCTGATAGTTCACCGCCTCGTCAGAAAATACAAGCCGTTTTTCGATCTCATCAGCTACAAGGTGCTCGACGAGCTGCCCTATGACAATGACCACAGCGCGACGGCAACGATAAAGCTCAGCGTCGACGGCAGAGTCAGGATAGCGGCGTCGGACGGCGACGGTCCCGTCAACGCGCTCGACCGCGCTCTGCGTGAAGCGCTCGAGGTGTTCTACCCGTGCCTTAGAAAATTGAGGCTCATCGACTACAAGGTTCGCGTCATGGAGCCGAAAGACGCCACGGCGGCAAGCGTCCGCGTTCTTATAACTTCGTCCGACGGCGAGGATATCTGGACTACCGTTGGCGTGTCGCAGGACGTTATCAATGCGAGCTGGATAGCGCTCGTCGACTCCATCGAGCATAAGCTCGTGAGCATGGGCGAGAATCTGCACAGGTAAATATACGAAATTTTGTAACAAAATGTTATTCCGCCATTCACACAAACTTTTGCGAATGGTTTATAATAATTACAATGGGTTCGTTTAAAACAAAGGAGAGGTACTTATGGCTAACGAAAAAATACTTGTCGTTGACGACGACGTTAATATCTGCGAACTGCTGCGCCTCTATCTTGAAAAAGAGGGCTACACAGTCAGCATAGTAAACGACGGCGAGAGCGCCGTGAAGAGCTTCGGCGAGATTCAGCCGGATCTGATGCTGCTTGATATAATGCTGCCCCGCCTCGACGGCTGGCAGGTCTGCCGCGAGATAAGAAAATTCTCGGACAAGCCGATAATCATGCTCACCGCAAAGGGCGAGACTTTTGATAAAGTTCTCGGCCTCGAGCTCGGCGCGGACGACTATGTCGTCAAGCCCTTCGACGCAAAGGAAGTTGTGGCGCGCGTCAAGGCAGTCCTCAGACGCAGCGCGGGCGCTCCGGCGGCGGATATAAAGCAGGTCGAATACGACAAGCTCAAGATAAACCTGACGAACTACGAGCTCTGGGTCGACGGCAAGCGCATCGACACTCCGCCCAAAGAGCTGGAGCTTATCTATCACCTTGCCAGCAACCCGAACAGGGTGTTCACCCGCGATCAGCTGCTCGACGAAGTCTGGGGCTTCGATTATTACGGCGATTCGAGAACGGTCGATGTCCATGTCAAGAGGCTCAGAGAGAAGCTCGAGGGCGTGTCCGACAAGTGGGAGCTCAAGACCGTCTGGAGCGTAGGCTACAAGTTTGAGACCAAGGATTGATGTGCATGAAAAAAGCACGCAAAAAGTTTGAAATAAAAGATGTAAAGAACGCAGGCTCGAGAACAAAAAGCTCGGGTCTGTTTCACCGTTACTTCTATGTGACGGTGCTGATACTGTTTATCGGCTTCACCATTCTCGGCTCGTCGTTGTTGATATTCATCGCGCGCTACCAGTCCGAAGAGAAGACGGCGCTTTTAAAGCAGAACGCGCAGACCGTCTCGCAGACTGCCGCGGCGCTTATTCAAAAAGGCTACTCGCTTGAAGAGAGCAACAAGAATTCTACTCTGCTCATGAGCGTTTCGACCGCCCAGCTCTCGCAGGCGATAGATGCGGACATTTATATATGTGACACCGACGGCAAGATAATCTGCTGTAAGGATATATGGCAGTCCAATCTCGTGATGTACATGGGCGAGTGCATAGTCCACAGCAAATATACAGTCCCCGAAACAGCTCTGTCGAAGCTCAGCAGCGGCGGATATACCGAAACAGGCACGCTCGGCGGAATGTACAAGAGCTCGCATTTTATAAGTGTTGAGCCGATAGTGGCATCCGGCAAGCTTTGCGGCGCGGTCATCGCTTCGCAGGATACGGATTCGCTGCACGAGCCTGTCAGGGCGATGCTCAAGATGTTCCTGTTCTCGGCAATTCTCGCGCTCGCGATAGCATTCGTTGCAACATATGTTATGACCTATCAGATGACAAAGCCCCTGCGCGAGATGTCGGCGGCGGCAAAGCAGTATGCAAAGGGTGATTTCAGCAACCGAATCTCGGTGCCCTATCATAAAGTGCTGGGCGGCGACGAGGACGAGGTCGCGGAGCTTGTGACGGCGTTCAACTCGATGGCGAACGCGCTTTCGGCTATCGAGACTTCGAGACGCAATTTCGTCGCGAATGTCTCGCACGAGTTAAAGACCCCGATGACCACTATCGGCGGATTCATAGACGGAATACTCGACGGCACGATAGATTCGTCGAAGAGCACATATTATCTCAGAATAGTCTCCGACGAGGTCAAGCGCCTTTCTCGCCTTGTCACGGGTATGCTCAATATGTCGAAGATAGAGGCGGGTCAGTTAAAAATCCAGCCCAAGGAGTTCGACATTTCGGCAATGACCTTCAAAACGATGCTCGGCTTCGAGCGCGCGATAGATGAAAAGAAGATAGAGATACGCGGCCTTGACAAGGTCGAGCCGCTCAACATCTGCGCCGACGAGGATATGATAAATCAGGTCGTATATAATCTTATCGACAACGCCGTGAAGTTCACGAACGAGGGCGGCTATATCGAAGTCGCGATAAAGTCGGACAGCGAGAAGATGATATTCTCCGTCAAGAACAGCGGCAAGGGCATCTCCCGCGAGGAGGCGGGCAAAGTCTTTGAGCGCTTCTATAAAACGGACAAATCGCGCAGCTACGATGTCAAGGGAGCGGGTCTCGGACTGTATATAGTCAAGACCATAATCGATATGCACGGCGGTCAGATAACCGTCAACAGCGAGCCGGGCGAGTACACGCAGTTCGTGTTCTGGCTTCCGCTGAGATGAATTTTTGCGGAAAAAAGTTGAATAAAAATCCAAAGGTTATTTACCCGACGTTCAAGAAATCGTAATATTGAAAGTCCATAATAGTGTCAAAAGATGAAGGATATCCCGAAGGCAATGGATGGAGGTAAACTCAGTTTATGTACAATGATGATTATGTGAACAACTTCGGCAGCTCCGGCGAGACGCCGCCCGAAGACAACTCGGCAGACACCGCACAGCAGTCTGCACCGCTTGAGCCGGATCAGGTTTATTCTGCTCCGCAGCAGCCCGAGCAGGGCAGCTATAACAGCCAGAATTCATATAATTCCGGCAGCTACACGCCGCCTCAGCCCGAGAAAAAGAAGAAAAAGATGAGCGCGAAGAAGAAAGGCGTTGCGGTTTTCGCCGCAATCCTCGCAGTTGTTATCGCGGTCTCCGCGACAGTTACCGTGCTCGCAAAGAGAAATAATAACAGCAGCTCCGGCGGCGGCACTTCTGTGACCGGCACTTCCGAGGGCGACGCTCAGCTGAACATTGCTGAGACCCCGAAGGCGACAACGACTTCAAAGGGCAACGGCGTGCTCACCTCGGCTCAGATATATGAAAAAGTTTCGCCGAGCAATGTCGGCATAGTCGTATACAGCCAGTCGTCAAGCTCGGCTTCCGGCGAAGGCTCCGGCATAGTCATGGGCGAGAATAAGGATCACACTTATACCTATATAATCACCTGCGCCCATGTTATCAGCGGCGAGGGCGTCAAAGCCGTCGTTCAGCTGCATGACGGCACTCAGTATGACGCCGAGATAGTCGGTTACGATTCGCGCACCGATATCGGCGTGCTGAAAATAAAGGCTACGGGCTTCACTGCCGCAGAGTTCGGCGATTCAACGAAGCTTTCGGTCGGCGAGACCGTCTATGCAATAGGCAACCCCGGCGGCACCGAGTTCTTCGGCTCGTTCACGAACGGCATGGTCTCCGCGATTTCGAGAACCGTCAGCAGCCAGATAGGCTATTCCATGGAGTGCATCCAGCATACGGCGGCTATCAGCCCCGGCAACTCCGGCGGCGCTCTGATAAACGAATACGGCCAGGTGGTCGGCATCAACTCGCTTAAAATCAGCGACAGCAGCTATGAGCTCATGGGCTTCTCTATCCCGATCTCGTCCGCAAAAGAGATAATCGACGATCTTATCGCCTACGGCAGAGTGCCGAACCGCCCGAAGCTCGGCATCAGCTACTTCTCCAATACATCGAATCAGCAGTATAACATGATAGTGCAGATAAAGGGTCTGCCGGCGGGCTCGCTCATAATCGCGGACATCAACGAGGACAGCGACCTTGCAAACAGCAGCGCCCAGGTCGGCGATCTTATAACTGCGGTCAACGGCAAGGAGCTGAGCACTTCGGAAGTTCTGCTCGAAGCGATTGAAAACGCCAAAGTCGGCGATACGCTGACCCTGACCCTGTGCAGGATATCGAGCAACTACCAGACAAAGGAATTCAATGTCAAGGTAAAGCTCGTCGAGGATACCGGAAACACCACTTCCTCTTCCTCCCAACAACAGCAGGAGCAGACAACCCAGCAGGACAACAGATCATTCTACTACAACCCCTTTAATTGATACATCACCTTTCTAACGAAAACGCGGGTGCAGCGAAAACTGCGCCCGCGCTTTTTTTGTTGCAAGGATAGGAATGCTGTGATATAATTGTCTCAAATATTGCGGAGGGTAATTAAATATGATCTATGTTCTGGCAGCTGCGCTGTTTGTGTTTTTGTGCGGCGCAAAGTTCGTCAAATCGGGTGAGTTCAATTCCGATTATATGTCAAAAGATACGACCGGCGCCATAAACGGAATCTTCGTGCTGCTCGTTTTCATGTGCCACATCAGCGGGTATATGAAGCTCGGCGGCTCGTCCGATACGATATGGCTCGACCTGAAAAGCTGGCTCGGCCAGCTCGTCGTGGTGACCTTCCTGTTCTATTCGGGCTATGGCATGATGTGCTCTATAATGAAAAAGGGTACGCCGTATGTCAAGGGTATTTTCAGACGCAGGTTCCTGAGCCTTTTTGCGCATTTTGATATCGCGGTTCTCCTGTTCCTGCTGATGAACCTCGCACTCGGAATAAAGACAAAGACGAGAACGACTCTGCTCGCGTTCACTACATGGGAGAGCATAGGCAACTCAAACTGGTATATTACCGCGGTTCTTTGCCTCTATCTGATACTTATAGTGTCGTTCCTTATCTTCCGCAAGCACCATATCCCGGGGCTTATCGCGATGACCGTACTCACCTGCGGACTCGCTTTTGCGCTTATAAAAGTCGGAAAGCCCGCGTGGTATTACAACACGCTGATTCTCTTCCCGCTGGGTATGTGGTATGCGTATCTCAAGAAATATATAGACAAATTCGTGATGAAAAATAACTATATCTATATGCTCTGCATTACGGTCGCGGTTGCTGCCTTTGTTGTCGGACATAAATATCGCTCGGCAGGGCTCCCGGTATACTGGGCGTGGGCGAGCGCGTTCATGCTTATCGTTGTGCTCGCATCGATGAAGATAAAAATCGGCAATCCCGCACTTTCGATGCTCGGCAAGCATGTTTTCAGCGTCTATATTCTCCAGCGCATCCCGATGACGATATTCAAGAGACTCGGACTGGTCAACAACAATCTGAACTATTTCATTCTCTGCTTCGCCGCTACGCTGCTTATGGCGATAGTGTTCGACGCGCTGATGAAAAAGCTTGACGCAAAGGTTTTCACCCCGAAAGCGAAGACGTAAAATAAATACAGCAAAGCACCCGGCAGGGATTTCTCCCGACCGGGTGCTTTTTATGTGCTTAATTATTTTTTCTTGAGTCTCTTGTCTGTCTTTGTTGCAAGGTGGGTGCCGACACTCTGGAAAATCTGAACGAGCGCTATGAGCAGGATAACCGCAAAGATCATGACGAGATATTTGTAGCGGTAGTAGCCGTAGTTTATGGCTATCTTGCCGAGTCCGCCGCCGCCGATTATTCCGCTCATTGCGGAGTAGCCGAGGATGGTGGTTATCGCTATCGTGAAGTTCGAGAGCAGCGAGGGCACGCTCTCGGGAATCATGACTTTGATAATTATCTGCATGGGCGAAGCTCCCATGCTCTGCGCGGCTTCAATTATATTCGGGTTGACCTCGCGCAGGCTGCTTTCAACAAGACGCGCCACAAACGGGAACGACGCGATGACGAGCGGGACTATCGAGGCGACTGTGCCGACCGCCGTGCCGACGATAAGACGGGTCAGTGGGAAGACGAGAATCATCAGAATCAAAAACGGCACCGAACGCAGAAGATTTATAATAACATTGAGAACCTTCATCAGAGCCTTCGGCAGGGGGAGAACGCCGCCCTTTTCGCCCGCGACGAGCAGCACGCCGAGCGGCAGGCCGATAATTATCGCGAAGAGCGTGGAGAGCAGGGTGACATATATCGTCTCCCAGATAGCCAGCGGGAAATCATTTTTTAATATATCGAGGGCTTCCGTCAGCGCCTCGGAAGTGAATGCATTGTCAAACATCTTTTAAACCTCCTCAACAAGAATATCCGGCATACTCTGCAGATATTTCGACGCGCGTTCAAGCTCGTTGTCCCCTCCGGGGATGCCGAGGAGCATGTTGCCGTAGACCTTGTCGCCGATGCAGCGCGTGGAGGCAGCTAAAATATTCGCCGCGATTCCCTCGTCCATAGCCATCTTGGTTATCAGCGGGGTGTTGGTCGCGAACGCGCCGTTGAAGACGACTCTTATCCTGTGCTCGTCCGAAGCGGGAGCAAAAATCTCATCCGAAGCGTCGGGAAACACGAGGCGTTTTGCTGCCGCCGACTGCGGATGGGCAAAGACGGTGCTGACTTCGCCCTGTTCAACGACCGTGCCGTTGTCAAGAATGGCGACTCGGTTGCAGGTCTCTTCGACAACGCTCATCTGGTGGGTTATTATAATAACCGTTATGCCGAGCTTTTTGTTTATGTCTCTTATGAGGTTGAGGATCGAATGTGTGGTGTTCGGGTCGAGCGCGCTTGTCGCCTCGTCGCAGAGCAGAACTTTCGGATTTGTAGCGAGTGCGCGGGCTATCGCGATTCTCTGCTGCTGACCGCCGGAGAGCTGAGCGGGGTAAGCCTTCGCTTTGTCGGGCAGACCGACTATCTCGAGCAGTTCGAGCGCGCGTTTCTTCGCGTCCTCTTTCTTCATGCCCTCAAGCTCGAGCGGAAAGCAGATGTTTTTCAGGCAGTTGCGCTGCATGAGCAGGTTGAAGCCCTGGAATATCATGGTTATATTGCGGCGGGCGTCCCTGAGCTGCTTGCTCGAAAGCGAACCCATATCGACACCGTCTATGAGTATCTGGCCCTCAGTCGGGCGTTCGAGCATATTTATGCACCGCACGAGCGTGCTCTTGCCCGCGCCGCTCATGCCGATGATGCCGTAAATATCGCCGTCGTTTATTGTCAGAGAAACATTCTTGAGCGCGTCGAGCGAGCTGTCGGCGGTCTTGAAAGTTTTTGACAGATTTTTAATCTCGATCATTTTATGCCTCCGAACTTCTGGATAAAAAGATAATGCCGGCAAGCAGCCCGATTAAGAGCAACTTAGCCCGGCATTATATTTTATAACATTTACTTCACTGCGTCAAGAGTGGTCTGCTTGCCGCCGTAGAGAGCCATGGGCTCGACGTGGACATAGCAAACGGTGACGATGTTCGTGTTGTTCTGCTTGTTGAAATCGTCGAGGTAAGGCTCGTGCTGGAAGTAGTTTGCGTCGATCTCGCCGGACTCAACAACATTGTTGGGCTGGACATAATCTTCGAACTCTTTGATGTCAAGGGTGACGCCCTTAGCGGCAAGGATCTCCTTGGCAACGGCGAGGATCTCGGCGTGCGGTGTGGGGGATGCAGCGACGGTTATGGTCTGACCCTTGAGTGCGTCGTAGTTGACGGAGGGATCGTAGCCGTCACCGGGGTTTGAAACAACGCTGATAACTGCGCCGTTATACTTGGAAGCGATGAAATCGGCGACCTTCTTGCTCTGGAGAGCGGCGGAAAGAGCCTTTATCTTGTCGGAATTCTCGTTGCCCTTCTTGGCGGCGAGGATGTTCGAATATGCGCTCGAGGAGCCTTCAATGGCGAGATTGTCCTTTACGGGGTTAAGACCCGCGGAGATAGCGTAGTTCGAGTTGATAACAGCATAGTCAACATCCTTGAGAACGTTGGGGAGCTGAGCGGCTTCAACCTCTTTGAAGGTGATGTTCTTGGGGTTGTCCTCAATGTCTCTTACGGTTGCGGTGATGCCGGCGCCGTCTTTGAGCTTGATGATGCCCTGCTCCTGAAGAAGAAGGAGCGCACGGGCTTCGTTGGTCGCGTCGTTGGGAACGGCAATGGTGATGCCCTTGCTGCCCGAAGAGCAGGCGGCGAAGCCGAAGATGCAGCTCAGCGCGAGGACCGCTGCGAGAATGATCGATATTGTCTTTTTCATGTTGATTATCTCCTTTGTATTTTAATTTATAAGGTATTGGGTTGAAACGGACTTTTTAATCATGCGCCTTGCGGCACATTCGCCAATGCCTTATATCAAAGGGCGAGAATAATTTCAGATACTGCACTTTTCTTCCTCCTCAATGCAAATAAAAAACGGGAAACTCCTCACGAAGCTCCCCGAATCTCTGCATATATCAGATTTATTCGTTTGACGGAAGCTCGTCGGAAAAAGGCATGCACATGCACATGCGCATGGAGAACATGCACATTTCCATCATCATAATGTTGCTGTCAAACTTTTTCATGATGCTTCCTCCCTGTTCAGTATCTATGAGCGTATTATAGTCTCTTATACCTACGCTGTCAATAGGCTTTTACAAAAAATTCCCGATTTGTCCCGATGCACAAAAAAGCAGGCGAAAATGCGCCTGCTTTTGAACCGGTTGACTTAAAATTTGCTGTTATATATCGCGGCTGCGTCTGAAATTGCGCTCCGCCTTTCGGCGCGCCGCGGTCTTTCTCTCCTCGGCAAGCTTCTTTTCGTGCACTTTTTTGCGCACGGATGGGCGGTTCGGATTCTTCGTACCGGTTATCTTTTTCTTTTTATCTTTCGGCTCGTGCAGCTCCGGATTCTCCTTGAAGAATATCAGGCTGCCGCCGACGACCTGAACGACCTCGGACTGCGTCTTTGCCGCTATCTCCTCGGCGATCTCGCGCGGGGGCTTGGGTGCTGTCTCGAGCAGTACCTTGAGCTTGAGCAGTTCGCGGGAGCGGAATGCGTCGAGCGTCTGGGCTATCAGTGCGTCATTGACGCCGCCCTTGCCGACCTGAAAAAGCGGCTCGAGCGAATTTGCCTGCGCGCGAAGCGCGGCTCTCTCTTTGCTTGTCATATAATTTCCTCCAGTTTTTTTGCAAGGAGTCTCAGCGCCTTGCCTCTGTGGCTGATGCTGTCTTTTTCTTCTGCGGTGAGTTGCGCCATCGTCTTGCCGGGAAACTCGTCGGGCAAAAACAGCGGATCGTAGCCGAAGCCGCCCTCGCCTGCGGGTTCAAAGGCAATCTTGCCCTCGCACTCGCCGCGCACGGTCATGTGCCTGCCGTCCGGGAAACAGCAGCAGACGGTCGAAACGAATCGTGCGGTGCGCTTGTCCATAGGAATGTTGGACAGATTTTTGAGCAGGAGCTCGTTGTTCTTCTCGTCGTTTCCGTGCTCGCCCGCGTATCTTGCGGAATAAACTCCCGGCGCGCCGTCGAGCGCGTCAACGGCAAGTCCCGAGTCGTCAGCGATGCAGGGCATGCCGCTCTCTTTGCAGCCGCTGTCGGCTTTTAAGAATGCGTTCTCTTCAAAGGTGACGCCCGTCTCATCAACATCGGTCAGCTCGACTCCCGCCTCTTCCGCGAGCAGAACGCGCACGCCGATGGGTTTCAATATGCGCTCAAGCTCGGCGCGTTTTTTCATGTTATGTGTAGCTATGAGAAAATCCATTATTTGTCCTCTTTTTCCTCTTCCTCGTCTTCAATCGGCTCTGCGTCAAACAGACCCTCGGCGAATGCGCGGGCGTTGAACGGGCGCAGGTCGTCCACCTTTTCGCCGACGCCGATGAACTTGACGGGTACGCCGAGCTCATTTTTGATGTTTAATACAACGCCGCCCTTTGCGGTGCCGTCAAGCTTCGTTAAAATGATGCCGGTGATCTCTGCAACATTCTTGAATTCTTTTGCCTGATTGACTGCGTTCTGTCCTGTAGTCGCGTCAAGCACGAGCAGGCTCTCACGGTCGCTGTAGGGCAGCTCGCGGTCGATGACGCGGTATATCTTCGCCAGCTCCTCCATTAGGTTCTTCTTGTTGTGGAGTCTGCCGGCGGTGTCGCAGATGATTATGTCGGCGTTTCTTGCCTTGCCCGCCTGAATTGTGTCGTATATAACAGCCGCCGGGTCTGCGCCCTCGCGGTGCTTGACTATCTCGACTCCCGCGCGGTCAGCCCACTCTTCAAGCTGCTCGATTGCAGCGGCTCTGAAAGTGTCCGCCGCGGCGAGGATAACTTTTTTGCCCTCGTTTTTGTACATTGCGGCGAGCTTGCCTATGGAAGTGGTCTTGCCCACGCCGTTGACGCCGATGACGAGAATGACGGAGGGGAGAGTGATAAGGCTCATTTCCTCGCCGCCCTCAAGCATCTCGGCGACTATCTCTTTTATCTCGTTCTTGACGGCTTCAGGCTTGCGCAGATGCTTTTTCATAACGCGCTCGCGCAGCTTCTCGACTATCTCCGATGCGGTCATGCAGCCGACATCGCCCATGACGAGTATCTCTTCGAGCTCGTCATAAAATTCGTCGTCAATTTCAGTCTTGCCGTGGAGCATCGAGTCGATAGCCCCAGACATATTCTCGCGGGTCTTTTTGAGTCCCTTGTTTATTCTTGAAAAAATGCCCATTTTTATCCTCCGTACGGTCTTATTTCAGACCGTTTTTTATTCTTTCAACTGCTTCGAGCGTGCGCTTTGGCCCTGCGAACGCGGTCAGGCGAAAATATCCCTCGCCCATCGTGCCGAAGCCCGAGCCCGGCGTGCCGAAGCCCGAGCCCGGCGTGCCGACCACCTGAACGGTGTTCAGAAGCCTGTCGAACATCTGCCATGAGGTCAGCCCGTTCGGCACTTCAAACCAGATATACGGCGAATTTCTGCCGCCGAAACAGCGGATATTAATACTTTCGAGTCCGTCCGTTATCTTCTTTGCGTTGCCGAGATAGCAGTTTATATTTTCTTTTATCTGCCGCCTGCCCTCGTCGGAATAGACGGCTTCGGCGGCGCGCTGGGTTATATATGACACGCCGTTGAACCGCGTCGCCTGCCTGCGCGCCCACAGCGCGTTGAGGCTGACTCCGCCGCGTGAGAGCTCGCGCGGTATAATCGTATATGCGCAGCGAACGCCGGTAAAGCCTGCGGTCTTTGAAAAGCTCCTGAACTCAATGGCGCATTTCTTTGCGCCGTCAAGCTCGAAAATGCTGTGCGGAATGTTGCTCTCTGTGATAAACGCCTCGTATGCGGCGTCAAAGAGAATGACGCTTCCGTGCTCGTTAGCCCAGTCGACCCACTGTTGGAGCTTCTCTTTATTCATCGCCGTTCCCGTGGGATTGTTGGGGGAGCAGAGATATATTATATCGACATTTTGCTCCGGCAGGGGAGGGATAAATCCGTTCTCTGCGGTGCAGTCGAGATAAGCAATATTTGAAAATCTGCCGTTTTCGAGCAGCTTGCCGCCCCTGCCCGCCATGATGTTCGTGTCTATATAGACCGGGTAGACGGGGTCGCAGACGGCGACTTTGCACTCTGGCGAAAAGATATCGCCGATGCTGCCGGTGTCGCTCTTTGCGCCGTCGCTTATAAAAATCTCGTCTTTTTCGAGCGTTATTCCACGCGCGGCGAAATCATATTTCAATATCTTGTCGATAAGAAAATCATATCCCTGCTCGGGCGGGTAGCCTCTGAATGTGGCGGCGTCCGCCATTTCGTTTACCGCCGAGTGCATGGCTTTTATGCACGCCTCGGGCAGGGGACGCGAGACATCGCCGATGCCGAGGTCGATTATATCCGCCTCGGGGTGAGCGATTTTGTAATCTTTAATTTTTCGGCTCATCGTCGAAAAAAGATAGTTGCTGCGGAGAAGCGAAAAGTTTTCGTTTATTTTCATCTTGCGCCTCCGCCGTAGGCAATTTCGCCTGTAAAGACGGTCTGTGCCGAACCGGTCAGGTACACATTTCCATCGGCGCTCCATTTTACTGAAAGCTCGCCGCCGCGAAGCGAGATTTTGATATCTGTATTGCGCTTGCAGTAGCCGTTCAATATGCAGGCGACCGCCGCCGCGCACGCGCCCGTGCCGCAGGAGAGGGTCTCGCCCGCGCCGCGCTCCCAAACGCGCATTTTTATGCGTGAAGCCGAAATCGGCTGAACGAATTCCGTATTTATCCTGTCCGGAAACGCCGGGTGATTTTCAAACTCGGCGCCGATTTTTTGAATATTTACAGAATCAATATTTTCAGAGAAAACCACGCAATGCGGGTTGCCCATCGAAAGGCAGGTGACGGAATAAACTTTTCCACCGACTTCGAGCGGATGAGAAATCACGGTGTCCGATTCAATAAGCGCGGGAATATCCCTGCTTTTCAGCATTGGTGACCCCATGTTTACCTGCGCCGAGGTGAACTTTCCGTCCGTCTTATATATATTAATGTATTTTATTCCGCTGAGAGTCTCCAAAGATATCATATCTTTGTCGGTCATTTTGCTGTCGCAGACATACTTTGCGACGCAGCGCGCGGCGTTGCCGCACATCTTCGCCCGTGACCCGTCGGAATTGTAGATATCCATTTTGAAATCCGCCCTGTCGGACGGCAAAATCAGCACAAGCCCGTCTGAGCCGATACCGAAATGGCGGTCGCTCAAAAATTTCGCCGCGGCGGGAGGGTCGTCTATCGATTCATCAAAACAGTTGACATATATGTAGTCGTTGCCCGTGCCCTGCATTTTGGCGAATTTCATTCACAAGACCCTTTTCATTTATATATTAGCGAGCTCGCTGAGCAGATGCCGCGCGGTGGCGGTTATAGAACTGCTCTCGTTCATGCTCCTTCTTCTAATATATGCGTATGCGTCCTCTTCAGACACACCGTTTACTTTCATATATAAATGTTTTGCCTTATCGATTATCTCCTGATCCGCCGTGTTGCGCTGACCGCCCGAGCGTATGCGCGACTCGGACGAGGAGCGGAGCAGCTTTTCTATTGCGCTGCGGAATTCAGGACGTGAGAGCGGCAGGGTCATGCACTGCACGTTGCTCATGCCGAACAGCGGGGACTGGGCGGAGGATATAAGCAATATCATATCGGCGCCCGGCGGGAGCAGACGAAGCATGGCGGCGGGCGCCATGTCGGTCAGGCGGTGGCAGATTATTATAGCCGAGGGGAGACGCTGAGCGAAATCGAGGGTCTGCGAAGCAGAGCGGCACTCGATGACGCCCATTATTCCCATTTCCGCAACGAAGCCGCGCAGCTGCGCGCGCACCTTGTCGGATGACGATGCTATAATAATATCGCGCACCATTTATCCCTCCCTCGCGGTGCGTCAGTCTGTTAGAAAAAATCAGCTCTCCTGCACGTTCTTTATGATATCGTTGATAGTCGTTCTGAGCGCCGAGTCGGTGTCGCTCTCTTTCTTTATCTCGTCAAGGGCGTAGAGCACCGTTGAATAGTGCCTGCCGCCGAACTCCGCGCCGATAGCCTTGGCGGAAAGTCCTGTGACCTCGCGCACGATGTACATCGATATCTGGCGGTATTTTGAAGTCTGTGCGTCCTTCTTCTTCGAGCGCAGATCCTCGGGATTTGCGCCGTAGGTGCGCGCGACTTCGGTTATTATCTTGTCCACAACGACAGGGATAGGCTTGTTGTCGCTGAGAATATCCCTTATCGCCTGCTGAGCGGTGGCGGTGTTGACATGCGCGCCCTGTATCTGGACATAAGCCTGCATCTTCTTGACCGCGCTCTCAAGCTGGCGGATGTTGTTCTTGAGCTTCTGCGCTATGTATTCAACGACATCGTCGCTGATATCAAAGTTAAGCGCGTCCGCCTTGCGCTTGACTATGAGCATACGGGTCTCGAGATCCGGCGGCTGAACGTCCGCGAGCAGCCCCCACTCAAAGCGTGTGCGCATTCTGTCCTCAAGCTGAGGCATATCTTTCGGCGGGCGGTCGGATGACAGAACGATCTGCTTGCCGTCCTGCGTCAGGGCGTTGAAAGTATGGAAAAACTCCTCCTGCGTGCGCTCCTTGCTCGCGATGAACTGAACGTCGTCCATCAGAAGAACGTCGACCTTGCGGTATTTGTTCTGGAATTCCGTTGTTGTGCGGTGGTTGAGCGCTTCGATAAACTCGTTGGTGAATTCCTCGCCGTCGGTGAGGACTATCTTCATCGACGGGTCGTTTCTTTTTATCTCGTGGCATATGGCGTTGAGCAGATGCGTCTTGCCGAGTCCCGAGTTGCCGTAGATGAACAGCGGGTTATACGCCTTGCCGGGGTTCGCCGCGACCGCCTGCGCCGCCGCATGGGCGAATTTGTTTGACGCGCCGACAACGAATGTGTCGAATGTGTTTTCAAAATAGTTTGAGGCGCGCGTGCTGCCGTCTATCTCCGATGAGCCCGCCGCAGAGCCCGAGGAGTCAGACTGCGAATATCCCTCGCCCGGCGCTATGAACTCGACATCGACATCGAGACCGAGCGCGTTCAAAAATGCGCTGTGAAGCGTGCCGCCGAACTTTTGCGCGAGGATGCGGCGCTTGAATTCCGCCGTTGTCATGAGCACGGCGCGGCTGCCGTCAAAGCTTATCGGCTCAAGCTCGCTGAACCAGACGTTGTAGATAGATTCGGAGTTTGTCTGCCTGAGATAGTCGGAGACTACCTGCCACAGCTCGTTGAATGAATCCATTAGTGAACTTCCCCCATCATAATACTTTATAATAGGATAGAGTATATCATAAAACCCCCTTTTTTTCAACAAGCAGTTTGCACAAGGACGCAAAAAAATGATTGACATTGATGTGAAGTATGATATATAATAGTAGCTTGCAAGGGTAGGCGAAAGAGTTATACCCATATCTGCACATAAGATCACGGCGGTACGAATGCCACCAAAGCGCCCGCCGGTGACTAATATCCTGTGAAACGGAGGTTACCGCAAATGAAAAGAACTTACCAGCCCAAGAAGCTGCACCGTAAGAAGGAGCACGGCTTCCGCAAGAGAATGTCCGACAGAAACGGACGCAAGGTTCTTTCCCGTCGCAGAGCGAAGGGAAGAAAGCAGCTCACCTATTGATTTACCTTTTTAACGGTCTTTTAACAGGTCGAGCGGATTATTGCCACGGATGGATTGATTGCTTTGGCAGAATATCAGACGCTCAAGCTTAACAGCGATTTTCGCAGGACTTACGGGCGCGGCAAATCAGCCGCTGACCCGGTGCTTGTCACATATGCGCTCAGGAACCGTTACGGTGTCATGCGCATCGGGATAACCACCGGCAAAAAGCTCGGAAATGCGGTGGAGCGCAACCGGTGCCGCCGGATAATTCGCGCGGCTTTCCGGCAGCTCGAAGGCGAGTGCTGCGGGGGATGGGACATTGTATTTGTCGCCCGTCATAAGACGGTCTCCCGCAAGAGCACCGACATCGAGCGGTCAATGCGCAAACAGCTGGGAGCCTTGGGTGTTATCGGTATATCTGCAGGAGTGAAAGTTGTGAAGTGAAAATGAAGGACATACTGATAAAACTTATTCAGTTTTACAGAAAGCATATCTCACCGCAGCTGCCCGATATGTGCAGGTATTATCCGACCTGCTCTCAGTATGCGATAGAGGCTCTTGAAATACACGGAGCCTTCAAAGGCTCTCTGCTGACTGTTGCCAGACTTCTTCGCTGCAATATCCTATTCCCCGGCGGTTATGATCCCGTCCCTCCCAAGAGGGACAAAAAATCCAACCGGAGGACTCACAAATAATGGACGCCATTTACACGACATTGGGTATCCCGTTCGGATATGTTCTCAGGTTCATATTCGAAGCCGTTGACAATTACGGTCTTGCACTCATCCTCTTCACCCTCTTCGCAAGACTTCTTATGATTCCCACTTCTATCTACCAGACTAAGGGTACCGTCAAGACGCAGCGCCTTCAGCCCAAGATCCGCAGAATAAACGCCAAATACAAGGGCGATCAGAAAAAGATTCAGGAAGAGACTCAGGCTCTCTACCAGCGTGAAGGACACAATCCCATGAATATGGGCTGTCTGCCGCTCGCCATCCAGTTCATCATCATCTTCGGTCTTATCGGCGTTATCTATCACCCCCTCAAGTGGGCGCTCGCGATCGATGATACAACAATCAATTCGCTGACAGAAATAGCAAAAGGACTCGCTGAATATAACGCAAAGACAGGTAAGCAGACTATCGAGCTTTTTGTTATCAACCATATCAATGAGATAAGACCCATCGCGCTCTCAAAGGGCATCAGCTCGGGAGTTATCGACAGCATTGCGAACTTCAACTTCACCTTCCTCGGCATACCGCTGGGCGAGATTCCGTCGATAAAAGAGCCCGGAATCCTCTGGGTCATCCCCATTCTCTCGGGCCTTACTTCTCTCGCAACGAGCCTCTTCTCGATGCTCCAGCAGCGCAAGAACAACCCTGAAATGGCGAAGAACCCGACCATGGGCTGCATGACTTTCGGTATGCCCCTGTTCTCGCTTTATTTCACCTTCCAGTTCCCCGCCGGTATCGGTATCTACTGGATCGCGTCGAACGTTTTCGCGCTCATTCAGACAGTTATCCTTTCGTTCACCCACAGCCCGAAGAAGATGATTGCAAAGGCTATGGTCGATGAGACTGTCGAGCGCCGTTCAAGGGAAGAGAATCTCAAGCGCGCACTTGCGCAGAAAAAAGAAGAAAAATAAATTTTCCAGGTGGTGGAAACAGAGATGTTAAAAGAAGCTATCGGAACCGGCGCAACAGTCGATCTTGCAAAAGCTGACGCTATCGCGCAGCTCGGCATATCCGCCGATTCGGATTTTGAAATCGAAGTTCTCGAGATGCCGACAAAGAAGATGTTCGGTCTGCTCGGAACAACTCCCGCAAAGGTCAAGGTGAGCTATGATGCTCCGTCCGAGGCCGGCGCGAAGGAATATCTTGAAAAAATTCTTGCAAGCCTCGGCATCGAGGATGCAGAGATAAAGATCGAAGAGACTGACGAAGAAGTCAGCATCGCGGTCGAATATGACGGCGACTACGGCGCGGCTATCGGCCGCAGGGGAGAGACACTCGACGCTATCCAGTATCTCGTCCGCCTTGTCGTCAATAGGGGCGCGGACAAGTCGAGAAGAGTCTCGCTCAACATCGGCAACTACCGCGAGAAGCGCGAGGCAACCCTGCGCGCACTCGCTCAGAAGAGCGCAGCAAAGGTCAGAAAGTACGGCAGAAATGTTGTGCTTGATCCCATGAATCCCTATGAGAGACGCATCATTCACACGGCTCTTCAGGATGTTGAGGGCGTGACCTCCCACTCTGTCGGCTCTGAGAATGACCGCAAGGTCGTTATCACCCTCGAAGAGGGCGTGAAGCCCCTCAATGGTGGCTCCAGACCGCCCCGCGGAAACGGACGCGGCGGATATCAGAACCGCGACAGAGGCGGCAGAGGCAGAAATGACCGCCCGCGCAGCGACCGTCCCGCAGCTCCCTCCCGTCCGCCCAGATCCGATGCGGCTTCCGCTTCGAGATACGGCAGGATCGAGCCCATCGCTAAGCAGAACAGCGAAGACTGATAAAAAAACAAAAGCACGGTGTGTCAAAAGATGCACCGTGTTTTTTTGTTGCCCATAAAAACACCCCGCAGACTTGAGCCTGCGGGGTGCTTACCTATCTTGATTTTATTCCTTGCCGAACATTGCTTTCACATTCGAGCCCTTGCAGATGAATATCTCTCTGAAGATTATCATGCTCACGAAAGCTATCGTGCCGCCCATGAGGACGTCGCTGAAGAAGTGCGCGCCGACGATTATGCGGCTGACCGCGACCATGCCGGTGTAGGTGATGGCGGCGATCCAGCTGACAGCTCTCTTGCCCTTGCTCTTGATGTTGAAAACATCGAGGAGCATAAGCAGGCAGTAGACCGTGCCGGCGGAGCAGGTGTGTCCGCTCGGGAATGATTTAAGAGCGTCGGTCGTGCCGAAGAGTGCTCTCATCTCGTCCTTGGTGAGGTGCTGACCGTTGGCGACATACCAGCGGGTGAAGTTGTCAAATCCGCCGATCGACTGGCCGCCCTCGCAGTTCATTGCGCGATAACGCATGCGGCCGACGGGCTCTTTGACTGCGGCGATAATGCCGTTGGAAACAGCTGCAACGCAGAGCACCGCAACCGCGAACATAACCATCTTATTGACCGATTCCTCGGAATAGTTTCTTATGGCGAAGGTTGCAAAGAAGGTCATAAGACCCGCGAAGAACATCGATATGCCCTTGAGGAATGCCGCCTTGCGGAACAGCTCGGCCTCGGGACCTATGTGCTGGAGCGCATATTTTACGGCGTCGTCAAACAGTACGAAATAGGCTATTGTGCCCGCGACGAGCAGGAGTATCGCGAGGATCTCTTTCCACGGATGCTTTTTCATCTTGCGCATGACCTGCCAGAAGAGAATCTGGAAGCTGAATGCGAGCATGAGATAGACGGGCGACGAGCCGACGGCCTCGAGCACAACGCCGTATACGGTCTCGTTTGTGTAGTAGGTGTGGGCGGCGAGCGCCTTTGCCGTGAGGATGTTGCTGACCTGGAGGTCAGTGAACGTTGCGGTCACGAGCAGAGCGCCGAACACTGCGATGAAAAGCAGCACGGCGACCCACGATTTTGTTCGCTTTGTCAATGTCAACTCTCCTTTATGTAATGGGTTTCATTTGCAGTTTAATTATAGCAAATTGCATATTTTTGTCAATCTTTATTTGCTGTCCTTGTTGCACTTTATATCATATAATGTAGCGGGCGGGCGTTTTATGCGCAGACAGGAAAAAACTTGCCGCGCGCAGTATCGCCGCAATCCGCTCAAATATATTGCAAGTCCGGTGATTATGTTGTATAATATAGAATATATAAGTATAATTGGGAATCGTGCGGTTTGGAGTGATTTTTCTTATGACGGCGTATCTTGACAACAGCGCCACGACCCCCGTGTGCAGTGAAGCTGTTGAAGCGATGAAAACCGCTGTAACAGAGCTTTGGGGCAACCCATCGTCCCTGCATCAAAAGGGGATAGAGGCGGACGAAATGCTCGAAAACGCGCGCTCGAATGTGGCGCGCAGGCTCTTCTGCCGGGATGACGAGGTGTATTTCACCTCCGGCGGAACGGAGAGCAACAATCTTGCCGTTCAGGGCGCGGCTCATGCCATGCGCCGGCGCGGCAGACGGATAGTGACGACGAGCGTCGAGCATCCGAGCATTGATGAGACGGTCAAGCATCTCGAAAACGAGGGCTTTGAAGTCATACGCCTCGGCGTTGACAAAAACGGACGTATCAGCGAGCGCGAGCTTTTTGAAGCCGTGACTCCCGACACGATACTCGTGAGCATTATGGCGGTCAACAACGAGACGGGCACTATTCAGCCCGTCGAAGCGGCGAGAACTGCGGTAACGCGTGCGAAGTCGCCCGCACTTGTTCATTGCGATGCGGTGCAGGCTTTTGGCAAACTGCCGCTCAAGCCCGCTGCTATGGGCGTTGACCTGATGACGGTCAGCTCCCACAAGATACACGGCCCCAAGGGCGTCGGCGCGCTCTATGTCAAAAAGGGCGTGCGCCTGTCGCCGATAGTTTTCGGCGGCTCGCAGGAGGAAAAACTGCGCCCTGGCACTCAGCCCATGCCTGCGATAGCGGGCTTCGGCGCGGCGGCCGCGGCTCTGCCGAATCTTGCGGCTGAGCTCAAAGAAGTTACTGAGCTTCGCGACTATATGCGGGACAGACTTCTGGCTCTCGGCGGAGTTGTTATAAACTCGCCCGAGGACGCGCTGCCGTATGTGACCAATATTTCGGTGCTCGGCATAAACTCCGAGCCGATGCTCAATTTCCTCTCTTCGCGCGGCGTCTATGTCTCGAGCGGCTCGGCGTGCTCAAAGGGACATCAGAGCTCGGTGCTCAAAAATATGGGACTGAGCGACGAAGTTAGAAAGAGCCCGCTCAGAATCAGCTTCTCGCGTTTTACCACAAAAGAAGAGATAGATATGCTCATCGACGGCATTGCCGAGGGGCAGAAAACAATAAGAAAAAATAAGTAAAATAAATAAAAAAGGAATCACAATATGAAGGAAGTTATTCTCATCAAAAACGGTGAGCTTGCACTCAAGGGACTCAACAGGCGCACTTTTGAAGATATGCTCATGGCGAATATCCGCCGCAGACTCGCGTCGCTCGGCAAATTCACCTGCACCCCCGCGCAGTCGACGATAATAGTCGAAGGGCCCGAGGATGCCGATCTCGACGAAGCGACTGAAAGACTTCTCAAGGTCTTCGGCATAGCCGGACTCTCTCGCGCCGCCGCAGTCGAAAAGGATATGGACGTTATTCTCAACACCTGCGTTGAATATACGGCTCCCCTGCTCAACGCCGCATCGACTTTCAAGGTCGAGGCAAAGCGCGCGGACAAGAAGTTTCCGCTCAATTCTCCCGCGATATGCAGAGAGGTCGGCGGAAAGATACTCTCGAAATTCCACCATCTGAAAGTAGATGTTCATAACCCCGATGTTATAATAAACGTCGAGGTGCGCGATAAGTGCGCGTTTATACACGGCAATCAGCTCAAGGGCGCGGGCGGTATGCCCTCGGGCTCCGCAGGAAAGGCGGCTCTGCTCGTCTCCGGCGGAATAGACAGCCCCGTTGCAGGCTGGATGATGGCAAAGCGCGGCGTGGAGCTGATAGCTATTCACTTCGCTTCTCCGCCCTATACGAGCCAGCGCGCCGAGCAGAAAGTCCACTCGCTTCTGCGCCAGGTCGCAAAATACAGCGGACGCATTATGCTCTTCGTTGTCCCGTTTACCGAGATCCAGGAGCTTATAAAAGATAACTGCCCCGAAGAGGTGTTCACGCTTATCATGCGCCGCATGATGATGCGCATCTCGCAGGAGATCGCAATAAAAGAGGACTGCCAGGCGCTGATAACAGGCGAGAGCGTCGGTCAGGTCGCGAGCCAGACCATGCCCGCAATAGCCTGCACAGACGCTGTGACCTCGATGCCCGTATTCCGTCCGCTTATCGGCATGGACAAGGACGAAGTCATCGCGATATCGAGAAAAATTGAGACATTTGATATATCCATCCAGCCCTATGAGGACTGCTGCACTGTGTTCACCCCGAAGCACCCGCGCACCCATCCGACAATAGCCGGAGTCGAAAAGGCGGAGCGCGGCACCGAATGGGACGAGCCCATAAAGCGCGCGGTCGAGGGCACAAAAGTTACGGTTATAAAAGCTTTTTCAAAAGGTGAGTAACAATGGCAGTGTGTGAAATTCTCTGTGTCGGAACCGAGCTTCTGCTCGGCGATATCCTCAATACCAACGAGCAGTTTCTCTCAAAAGAGCTTGCGGCGATGGGCATATCCGTCATGCACCGCAGCTCAGTTGGGGACAATCCCGAGCGCCTCGCGCAGGAGCTTAAAGCGGCTCTCGGTCGCAGCGATATTGTTATTACTTCCGGCGGACTCGGCCCCACGGACGACGATCTGACAAAAGAGGTCTGCTGTGAGGTCATGGGTTTCGAACTCAGGGAGGACGAAGACACGGCGGAGCGCATACGCTCATATTTCAAATCAAAGGGCGGCAATATGCCCGAGAACAACCTCAAGCAGGCGATGCTGCCCGTCGGCGGCACCGTGTTTGAGAATAACCACGGCACGGCACCCGGCGCGGCGCTCGAAAAGAACGGCAAGTGCGTTATTATCCTGCCCGGCCCTCCCGGCGAGCTCGTCCCGATGTTCAATGAGAGCGCACGCGGATTTTTGAAAAAATATTCCGACGGCGCGATAGTCTCACACACGGTCAATATAATCGGCATGGGCGAGAGCTCGGTCGCCGAAGAGATAGAGGATATGTTCGACGCAAAGAATCCGACCGTCGCACCGTATGCAAAAAGCGGCGAGGTGCGGCTGAGGATAACCGCGAAGGCGGAAACCGCCGACGAGGCGGACAAAATGTGCGCGCCTGTAGTTGATGAGATATGCAGCAGGCTCGGCGATGTCGTATACGGCACCGACATGAACAGCATCGAAGAGCGCGTTGTCGCTCTGCTCAAAGAAAAGGGCAAAAAGATAGCGACTGCCGAATCCTGCACGGCGGGATATATCCCCAAAAGGCTGACTGATATCCCCGGCGCGTCCGAGGTTTTCGAGTGCGGAATAGTCAGCTATTCGAATGATATAAAAACAAAGCTCCTCGGCGTTTCGCCAAAGACGCTTGAGACCTACGGCGCTGTCAGCGAACAGACGGCGCGCGAGATGGCGCTCGGCGCAAAGCACGTGAGCGGCGCGGATATAGCGATATCCACAACCGGTCTTGCAGGACCGGGAGGCGACGGTGTTCTGCCCGGCGGACTGAGCTTTGCGGCGGTCACGGACGGCGAGCGCACAGTCGTCGAAAAGATAGTCACCGGTCATGAAAATGACCGTGAATATAACAGATATGTCACGGCGTCGCGGGCACTTAACCTTGCACGCCTGATGCTGGAAGAGAAAATAAAGTAAACCTGTATCGGAGGAAAGAGTATGTCTGACAAAAACAGAAAAGACGGCGAGTTTTCGCTGCCCGATATGAGGGAGATGTTTGAGCACTACACATCGGTTGAGGACGACGAACCTGCGGCACAGCGCAGCGAAATGGAAGATCTCGCGCGCAGATATCTTGACTGCGGCGACGATGAAACCGGGGTGGAGTCACGGCAGGAAAGCGGCGCCGTGACCGAAGAAAAGGAGCCGGTATCCGAGCCGGAGTCTGAGCTCGAGCCCATAATCGAGTCTGAGCCGGAGAAACCCGCCGAGCCGAAAAAGGATAATTTATATAAGTTTATCCCGCCCGACGATCTGAGCGGTGAGGATATTCCGAAAGTGACTGAGCCGGAATACCCGACAGAGCAGGCGCTCGACGATTTCGATATGCCGACAGATTCGACCTTTGCCGTCAACCTCAGCGAGCGCGACCGCGGCTCACTGCGCGAATATGAGCGCGAGGTCAGCGAGAACGAGAAGAACAGCGGAAGCGAAAAGGGCTTCAAAAAATTTATAAAGGGCATCATCCCGATGAAGGGCGACGCTGTCTCCGAGATAGTCCGCAAGATAGTCTTTATGGCGGCTATAATCACGGTGTTCGTCAGCGCGGGAATGCTGATAAACACATATCTTGTTCAGCCCAACATCGTTGACAACGACATAAAAGATATCAAGCCCAGCGAGGAGCTGACCTGGGACGAGATAAAGGAGAAATACCCGAATGTCAAGTTCCCCGAGGGTATGCAGTTAAAATACGCCGAGGCGTATGCGCAGAACACCGACCTCGTCGGCTGGCTGAAGATAGACAAGCTCAAGATGGACTTTCCGATTCTCCAGACCGACAACGATTCGTATTATCTCAAACGCAGCTTCACCCACAGATACACGGATCTGGGAAACCCGTTCCTGGCTCATGCGAACTCAATCGAGCCGCTTGACCGCAACAGCATAATCTACGGCCACAGCACCCGTAGCTCGGACAAGATATTCAGCAAGCTCTTTGATTACCGCACCACGCGCGGATTCATAAACAATCCGATAATCGAGTTCAACACCATCTATCACGACTACAAGTGGAAGGTCTACGCAGTGTTTATCACAAATGCGACCACCGCCGAGGACAACGGATATTTCTTCAACTATGTTTGGACGAATATAAGCGAGGCGAGCTTCGAGCAGTATATAGCCGAGCTTGATTCGAGAAAGCTCTACACAACGGGCGTCGACATCAAGCCGACCGACAAGATTCTCACTCTTTCGACCTGCCTGTATGAGTTCGACAATGCCCGTCTTGTCGTTGTGGCGCGAATGGTGCGCGACGGCGAGAGTGAAGAAGTTGATACTTCGCTCGTCAAGACCAACCCCAACCCGAGATATCCTCAGGCTTGGTATGATAAAGACAAGAAACAGAACCCCTACAAAAACGCAAACAGATGGTATCCCAACTAATGAGGTGATATTTTGAAAAATAAGATCTCGCTCCTGGCTTTTGTCAATCAGCCTCTCCCGCGCAGGGCGATAGCGGAATATGAGTCCGTCTTTGCCGCAGCCTACGGGGAGTGCCGCTTTGAGCAGTTCACGGACAGCCGCGAGCTGTTTTCTGCCCTTGCCGGAGCGTTCGGAGATTCGGAGACTGTGGTTCTCGCGGCTGCCGAGCGGCATTATATCGAGATAAAGAAGCTGCTTTTCGACGCGCTCAGAACAAAAACCGCATTCTCCGATAAAATAGCCGAAGCGCTCGAAAAGGCGGATGAGGATCAGTGTCTGATGCCTGCCGACGCACAGATACTTGTGACCGATGACGGAAAATACAGCGGCTTTATTGAAAAAAGCGGAAAACAGATGCTGGTTTTTCTGCCCCTTTCCGACGGCAGATGCGCCAGGGTTGCCGAAGAACTCAAGTCTGTGTTCCTGCCCGTTGAAAAAAAAGAAGAAAGCGCAAATACTCCCGAGCCGGACGCGAACAGTGCCGGCGAGCTGAGTGCTGAGGAAAAGTGCGATCCCGAAGAGGTTGTTGAACTCTTGAAAGAGCGCGGACTTTCCGCTGCGGTTGCATCAAGCAAAAACAGCCCGTTCGTGTTCTCCGTCCTGCCCTATGACGACGGATCAGATTTCGGCGATGTCATATTCGCTCAGTCGGTAGATGTCGAGCGCCAGGAGGACGAGAGTCACGGCGAATACATAGCCGCCATGGCGGGGCGCGCCAGAGCAAAGAGCGGCGCGTCGGTCGGCGCGGCGATATCGAATGTGTTCCGCAACGACGATGAGGACAGCAAGCATTTCATGCTAATCTGCATAGCGGACGAGAACAAGGCGCGTGTGTTCAAGGTTTTCAGCCGCAAGGGTGAGACTACGCAGGAGTTTATCTACGCCTGCGTTCACAGACTCTATTCCGCGCTCGCCGACTATGCGCGCAACGGCTTTGTCATGCACGATGTCAGCGACGATGCGTCAATAATAATCACGGATGGTGAACATCCGTCCCATCATAAATCGGCACCGGTGCACTCGGGCAAAAAGACAGCGCTTATAGTCGCGTCGGTTATCCTGATCGCCGTGCTTATCGGCACTGCCGTTACATTTCTTATCAAAGGCTATGGCTCGCAGTCGGGCGCGTCGCTCATCAGCGCACGCACTCAAGACACCACCGAGAGCGGGACGGGCGACATAATCGGCGTTATAGATGATATTATCATTGCTGATGTCGAAGATCCAAACGGTGATGCAAGCAATGAGCAGAGCTCGGACAGCACCGCAGCGCAGAGCACTGACTCCGGAAAAACAACGGGGGAGCAGACAAATGGCACTGTGCCCGGCTCGATAGCCGAGGGTTCAACCGTCCTGACGACGGTTATCTCGACAAAGCCCACGACTCGCCCGAACACGACTGGAAAACCGACAGCCAAGCCCACCGAAAAGCCTACGACCACAAAGCCGAACAGCTCTTCGAAAAAGACGGGCACCTTTGTTTTCACGGTCTACGGCTACGGTCACGGAGTCGGTATGAGCCAGAACGGCGCTTCGGAGTATGCGCGCCGCGGCTGGACATACAAGCAGATTTTGCTCCATTATTATAACAACCCCGGCATCAGTCTCGTTAAAGATTCAAATTTGCCGAGCAAGGTTACATATAACGGCAAGAGCTATTCCCTTGCCGAATATCTCGGAAAAACAGCCTACGCCGAGGTCGGTCCGTCTGCGCCGCTTGAGTCGATAAAGTCGCAGATGGTCGCGATTTACACCTACGCAAAGCGCCAGAATTTTAAGATGACTACCTCGAACCACGCGTTCCGCGAGAGCTACGCCGGCACAAGCTCATCTATCGAAAACGCGATAAAAGCGACGCTCGGCGAATATCTTGCATATTACGGCTCGCCCGCGTTCACTCCGTATTTTTCAACGGCGGCGGGGAAGACGGCTTCGAGCGCGAATGTCTGGGGCGGCAGTCAGAATAGCTATCCTTATCTCGCGGGCGGCAGGACAAGCCCCGAGGGCAATGTCAAGCGCACGCTGACCATTTCGAGCGAGGAGCTTCGCAAGAAGGTCGAAGCGTATAACGCAAAGGTTGATTCATCAAAGCGCATAACGCTCCAAAGCAACCCTGCGCAGTGGATAAAAATACTCGAGCATGACAGCGCGCGCGGCAGCAGCTGCGGCTATATTTCAAGCATGAGAATAGGCAATCAGACAATGCGCGGCAACGCATTCAGGCTCAACATAATGGGCGCGGCGACGCTCCGCTCGCATTGCTTCACCTTCACTTATACGCCGGACTGATATAAAAGCAAGAGGGCTGCCCGATGCGGCAGCCCTCTTTAAATAGAGGAAGAAATTATGAATAAGCAGGAAGTATATGATTTCCTGACAAGCAGGGGAATAGAATACGAAGTGACCGAGCACGGCGCGGTGTTCAATATGGAAGAGATGTCGCATGTTGAGCTGCCGCACCAGGAGGCGGACGCGAAGAACTTATTTGTCAGAGACGACAAGAAGCGCAATTATTATCTCATAACTGTCAGGGGCGACAAGCGCGTTGACCTGAAAAAATTCAGGGAGGAGCACGGCACACGCCCGCTGAGCTTTGCATCGGAAAACGATCTGATGAGCCTGCTCGGTCTGATACCGGGCGCAGTGACGCCGCTCGGTATACTCAACGACAGCGAGAAAAAAGTGAAATTTTTTCTTGACGAGGAACTCGTAAACGGCGGACTCATCGGAGTCCACCCGAATGACAACACCGCAACGGTGTGGCTGAAAACAACCGATCTTATAGATATAATAAAGGAACACGGAAACGAAATTGAAGCAGTCAGAATATGACTGCAAAAATAAAAATCAAGCCGGGAGAGTAGTAAAGAACTTTCCCGGCTTGATTGTCGGTTACGGTGGAAAAATCATTTGCAATAACAGCGGTTTCAACTCATGCAATTGTAAACTTTAGTGAAATCACTCGCACTGCTCGCGGTGAAATAATTTACTTCGTAAATTGTGAAATTTGATGCTGCACATCAAGTGAAAAAATTTGTTCCTTCATATGCCGCAGGCATATTTCACTCGTTCCGAAGAACGAATTTCATTGAAAAAAGCACTTGCAACAGCAAGTGCTTTTTTCATGGTGGAGATGGCGGTAATCGAAACCGCGTCCGAAAAGGGCTCCCCACAGCTTTCTACGGGCGTAGCCTGTCTTTTAAGATTCCCTCGCCGGAGCGCCGTCAGGCAGGCTCACCGGTTCGGTAGTTCCGTTGTTCATGACGGGTTACGGAGCGCTCACCCATGCACGTTCACTGCTAATCGACGCCTTGTACCGGGCCGCAGTACTCCCGGCAAAGACGGCTGCTATTTAAGCAGCTTGTAAAACTGTTTTGTTGTCGTTTATTATTTAAACGTATGGGTTTTATAGCGGTCCCACACCGCTGCCCGCTTACCGAAGTTCAACCTCCCCGTCGAAATCCTTTCATCCCCATATATCAAACGGCTTTTGCCGATTGAATCAGAAGTTTTTCATGCTGCGCTCGATATTGCGCGCGGCGTCTTTCTTCGCCGCCGTTTCGCGCTTGTCATAGAGCTTTTTGCCCTTGCACAGCCCAACCTCAACCTTGGCGCGCCCCTTGACAAAATATACGCTCAGCGGCACGAGGGTCAAGCCCTCCTGCTTCGTCTGACCAAGCAGGCGCATTATCTCGCGCTTGTGCATCAGCAGGCGGCGCACCCTCAGCGGGTCGCGGTTGAAGATATTGCCGTGCTCATAGGGGCTGATGTGCATTCCGTTGACGAACAATTCGCCGTCGACTATCGAGCACCATGAGTCCTTGAGATTGAGCTTGCCCTGGCGGATGGATTTGACCTCCGTGCCGCAAAGCTCGATTCCCGCTTCGTATCTGTCGAGCACGAAATAGTCGTGAAAAGCCTTCTTGTTCTGGGCGGCGATCTTTTTCTGTTCTGTGCCCATGGCTTTCACTTCCTTTCCGCACGGGTAGTTTTCGGGAGAATATTATAACGCCCGGCAGAAATTTTGTCAAGGCAATCGACTCTCTTCGACTTATATCCTGCTCTTGAGCCTCACTGCGTCAACGAGCAGGGAGTATTTTTTATTTCTCAGCAGCGAAAATTTAAGATTCTCCGGCTTTGAAGAATATTTGTCCGCTCTGCGATCGGTGCACAGCTTATAGATGCCGAGAGATTCGCTCTTTTTTATCAGCTCAACGGTCTCTTTTTTAGATAGAGAGACGGCGTTGGGATAGAGAAAATTGCGGTAGATCATCCTCGCGAGGGAGCATATGAGCGCTTCGCACTCGCCGTCGAGGCAGCCGTCGGCTGATATCATTTGGCGAATCTCCTCTGTGGCGCGGGAGGACATGACGAGATTCTCAAACGAATATGTCCGCGTCAGAGAGGAAGCCGAGGTGCGGTAGTTATAAAGTGCCTCGGGCAGGTAACAAAAAGTGTTGAGCCGGTTCAGCATATGCGCCGAGACGAGCCTGTCCTCGCCGCGACTGTAGCCTTTGTAATAAGCCGTGTCTATATCATAGTCGAATTTATCGCGCCTTATGCACTTGCACCAAAGCGAGTTGAATTTCGAGCGCAGCAGCAGCTCCCAGAGTTCTTTTTTGCTGTCTTTATTAAAAGTGTGCTCGCCGTCGAATGTCTTTTCATGCGTGATATTTTCGCCGTTTATTTTATTATAGTCAAAGAATATCATGTCCGGCGCGCACTGCTCGATTTTTTCGCTCAATCTCGAAAACAGCTCGGGTGAGACGGTGTCGTCCGAATCAAAGACGATGAAATAGTCCCCGCGCGCATTCTCAAACGCAGTCTTTCGCGCGAGCAATACACCCTGATTCTCCGTGTGAATGACACGCACACGGCTGTCTTTTTCTGCGTATTCGTCGCAGATGCAGCCGCTTTTGTCCGTCGAGCCGTCGTCAACTATGAGCAGTTCAAAATTTTTGTAGCTCTGATTGAGGATGGAATCCAGACATTCGCGAAGATATTTTTCCGTGTTGTATACGCACACCGCGGCGGTAAAAAATACAGACATATTTATCCTCCGTCAGATGTCCGCGCAGCAGCATTTCGAGCGGCGCTTCTGCTTGCTGTGCTCGTCGCGCAGGGTGCTGTCTATGGCTATTCTGCGGATGATATCCTTGACGGTTATGTCAAGCTCGCTGTTTTCTGAGTAGTCTGCCGCGAAGGCGAAGTCAACGCGGTTGTGATAGAGCAGGTCACTCACGCCCTCGAGCTGGCGCGGTTCGTTGTTGTGGACGGCTATAGAATATCCGCCGTATGCCTTGACCATCTTCATGCAGGGGACATCGGAGAGCCCGTCGCCGATATAGAGCATATTGGAAAACGGAACGCGGCGCTTGTTATCGGGTGTAGAGCGGTTGAGATCTTTGTCGTTAGATACATCGAGCACGCCTTTGTTTATGCGATAGACAAACTGGGTCTTTGCAGTATAGTTGACAGCGGTTTTCGGCCAGACTGCCTCGCCGTTCTCGCCGTAAAGGAACTCGCAGGCGAAAATTTCTTTGAAGCATTTGCCTATTTCGGACCCCTCAATTATCTCTTTGAGCCCCGAAGAGAGGACATAGTGCTCGACGGTCACGCCGTTCTCGCTGCCGAAGCGGTTGAGGCGGTCGAACCAGCCGGGCAGACCTTTATACAGTTCTATCGCGCGTCCGCACTCCATGACGCTCTTGCGCGTCAGCGGAATCCCGCACTCCTGCGATTTTTTTATCATGATGTACATATATGACAGGATTTTGTCCATATGCTCTTCCTCGGCGTAGCTGTTGGCGAGCCCCCAGAAATCCGCGGGCTCCATGCCGACGCTCGGAATGAACTGATATTCCTGCATATCCTTTGTGCAAAGCGTGCGGTCGAAGTCATAGAGTATCGCCGCAACAGGTCTTTTTCCAGCCAATTAAGACACCTCCGCAGTTATACATATATATTGGGATTGTATTATACTATGAGTGTATCAAATTTTCGCAGAAAATGCAACATATATGTATCGCGGCGATAATATGCACATTATTTTGTGGTAATCTTTGTGCAATTTTTCAAGATGTTTTTGGTGACAAGAGCGCTTTCGTGGTATATAATAGATTTTGCCGGGACGGAAAGACCGATTTTCTCCGTCTCGATTTTTACGGCTTGAAAAGGGGTATCGGTATGCGCGTCAGAGGTCTGCAAAAACTTACATTGCTCGATTTTCCCGGCAAGATGGGATGCACTGTGTTCCTCGGCGGATGCAACTTCCGCTGCCCGTTCTGCCAGAATTCGGAGCTGATTCTTCCCGGCGGGGACGAATATGAGATTCCGGAGGAAGAATTTTTTGCGTTTCTCAAAAAGCGTCAGGGTATGCTCGACGGCGTGTGCATAACAGGCGGCGAACCGCTCGTTAATAAAAATGTCGACGAGTTTGCAAAGCGCATAAAAGACATGGGCTATCTCGTAAAGCTCGACACCAACGGAACTTTCCCGGACAAGATGCAGTCGCTTATAGATGCGGGGCTCGTTGACTATGTGGCGATGGATATCAAAAATTCGCCCGAAAAATATGCTGAAACGGTCGGACTCGAAAAATTCGATATGGAGCCGATATATGAGAGCGTGCGCCTGCTCATGGGTGGAAAGACCGATTTTGAGTTCCGCACGACCGTTGTGCGCGAGCTGCACAGCGCGGAGGACTTTGAGAAAATAGGCGAGTGGCTCAAGGGCGACGAGAAATATTTTCTCCAGAACTTCACCGATTCCGAGTTCGTTTTGCAGAAGGGTCTCGGCTCGCACAGCCGCGAAACACTGCGCTCTTTCGCGGATATAGTTCGCAAAAATGTCCCGAATGTCGAGATAAGGGGAATATAACGGACACTGAAATTCGGAACATCTTGGGGTAGAAAAATAAATTCTACACAATATCTTGTATTTTGCTGTTGACATTTGCCATGGTTGCATCTATAATTGTAGGCAGACAGCGCAAATGAAGCGTAATATAATTTTGACATATATTTGAAAAAGAAAATGGAGGCATGATGATGTACAAGGTTATCAAAAGAGATGGCGCAGTCGCCGATTTTGATATAGCAAAGATATCTTCGGCTATATCAAAGGCTTTCGACGCGCTCAACAAGGAAACTCATCCGACGGTCATCGACCTGCTCGCACTCAAGGTCACTTCGGACTTCGAGGGCAAGATCAAGGACGGACTTATCGCCGTTGAGGACATTCAGGACAGCGTCGAGTCGGTGCTCAGCCAGGCGGGCTACGCCGATGTCGCAAAGGCGTATATCCTCTACAGAAAGCAGCGCGAAAAAGTCAGAAACATGAAGTCGACCATCCTCGACTACAAGGAGCTGGTTGACAGCTACGTCAAGGTTTCCGACTGGCGCGTTAAAGAGAATTCGACCGTCACATATTCCGTCGGCGGACTGATTCTCAGCAACTCCGGCGCGATCACCGCGAACTACTGGCTCTCCGAGGTCTATGACGAAGAGATAGCAAACGCCCACAGAAACGGCGACATCCACCTCCATGACCTCTCCATGCTCACCGGTTACTGCGCGGGCTGGTCTTTAAAGCAGCTCATTCAGGAAGGTCTCGGCGGCGTCCCCGGAAAGATAACCTCTTCTCCCGCAAGCCACCTTGCGACCCTCTGCAACCAGATGGTCAACTTCCTCGGTATCATGCAGAACGAGTGGGCGGGCGCTCAGGCGTTCTCCTCGTTCGATACCTATCTCGCCCCGTTTGTTAAGGCGGACAACCTCTCTTACCGCGAGGTCAAGAAGTGCATCGAGTCGTTCATCTTCGGCGTCAACACCCCCAGCCGCTGGGGCACTCAGGCTCCGTTCTCGAATATAACCCTTGACTGGACCGTTCCCAACGACCTTGCCGAGCTCAACGCCATTGTCGGCGGCAAGGAGATGCCCTTCAAGTACAAGGACTGCAAGAAAGAGATGGATATGGTCAACAAGGCGTTCATCGAGACCATGATCGAGGGCGACGCCAACGGACGCGGCTTCCAGTATCCCATCCCGACTTATTCCATAACCCGCGACTTTGACTGGTCGGATACTGAGAACAACAGACTTCTCTTCGAGATGACCGCAAAGTACGGCACTCCTTATTTCTCTAACTACATCAACAGCGATATGGAGCCGAGCGATGTCCGCTCCATGTGCTGCAGACTGCGCCTCGACCTGCGCGAGCTTCGCAAGAAGTCCGGCGGCTTCTTCGGCAGCGGCGAGAGCACCGGTTCTATAGGCGTTGTTACGATAAATATGCCGAGAATCGCATATCTTGCAGAGGATGAGGCGGACTTCTACCGCAGACTCGACAAGCTTATGGATATCTCCGCCCGTTCGCTCAGCGTTAAGCGTACGGTTATCACGAAGCTTCTCAACGAGGGTCTCTATCCCTACACCAGACGCTACCTCGGTACTTTCGAGAACCACTTCTCGACCATCGGCCTCATCGGCATGAACGAGGTCGGTCTCAACGCAAAGTGGCTCAGAGCGGATATGACCCACGAGAAGACTCAGCAGTTCACCAAGGAAGTCCTCGACCATATGCGTGAGCGTCTCTCCGACTATCAGGAGAAGTACGGCGATCTCTACAACCTTGAGGCAACTCCCGCCGAGTCCACCACTTATCGTTTCGCAAAGCACGATGTCGCTCAGTTCCCGGATATCATCACCGCAGCGAAGGACGGCGGCACTCCCTATTACACCAACAGCTCGCATCTTCCTGTTTCGTTCTCGGAGGATATCTTTGAGGCGCTCGACATTCAGGATGATCTTCAGACGAGATACACCTCTGGCACAGTCTTCCACGCCTTCCTCGGCGAGAAGCTGCCCGACTGGACCTCGACTGCTTCTCTCGTGCGCAAGATAGCCGAGAACTACAAGCTGCCCTATTACACGATCTCCCCGACCTACTCCGTGTGCAAGGATCACGGTTACATCGCGGGCGAGCACTTTACCTGCCCCGAGTGCGGCGGTCAGACCGAGGTCTACAGCCGTATCACCGGTTACTATCGCCCCGTCCAGAACTGGAACGACGGCAAGGCGCAGGAGTTCAAGGACAGAACCGTCTATAACCTCGGCGCGTCTCATCTCAAGAATGAGCGCACCGTCAGCCACACCGTGGAGGACGGCAAGCACGAGGATGCTCCCAAGGCATCAAGCGGCGCAAGGGTCATGCTCTTCACCACAAAGACCTGCCCCAACTGCAAGATAGCCTATACTCTGCTTGACAAGGCGAATATCGGCTACGAGAAGATCGATGCAGAGGCTCAGGAGGATCTGACGATGAAATACGGCATCAGACAGGCTCCGACTCTCATCGTCACCGACGGAGACGGATATGAGAGCTTCGTCAATCTTTCAAACATCAAAAAGTTCATTGAGCAGTGCTGATGCACTGATAAACGCCGGAAGATCGGGTGGAGCGCGGCTTCACCCGGTTTTCGGCGCATTAAAGAAAAATTTTGCCATATTCAGAGGAAAAAGAAATGCAGCAATTTGATATCGTTATCGTCGGCGCCGGCACAGCCGGACTCACGGCGGCAATCTATGCGCTCAGAGCGGGAAAAACCGTGCTCGTGACCGAGGGCGAGTCCTTCGGCGGTCAGATAACCTCTTCGCCGAGAGTTGAAAACTATCCGGGAATATCGCAGATAAGCGGCAGCGAATTTGCGGATAACCTCGTCTCGCAGGCGATGGAGCTCGGCGCTGATGTTGAGCTCGAGAAGGTCATAAAAATAGTCGACGGAAAGATAAAAACCGTCATAACCGAGTCGAACAGCTATCAGTGCAAGTGCGTTATAATCGCCACCGGAGCGCGCCACAGACCGCTCGGAGCGGACGGCGAGAACGACCTCGCGGGCAGGGGAGTGTCCTACTGCGCGGTGTGCGACGGAGCTTTTTATAAGGGCAAGAATGTCGCCGTTGTCGGCGGCGGAGACAGCGCTCTCCAGTCCGCGCTCTTCCTCGCGTCTTACTGCAAGAGCGTCACGCTTATACACAGACGCGATGAGTTCAGGGGCGAAAAGGCTCTTGTCAAGAAGCTCGGCGAGAAAGATAACATAAAGGTTCTCATGAACACGAAGGTAGTCAAACTCATCGGCAGCGACGAGCTCGACGGCATAAAGATAGCGACGGGCGACGAGGAACCCCGTTCCATTCCGATGGACGGCATTTTTATTGCGGTCGGTCAGATGCCGAACAACGAGAGCTTCAAGGATGTTGCAGACCTCGATGACTACGGCTATATCATCGCGGACGAGAGCTGCAGAACAAAGACCCCCGGTATCTTTACTGCGGGCGACTGCCGCACAAAGGAAGTGCGCCAGCTGACCACCGCAGCGGCGGACGGCTCCGTAGCCGCACTCGCAGCTTGCAGCTATATAGACAATATGGAATAAGAAAAGTGCCCGGAACATAAACGGGTGCCGTAAAACAGTAACCGACCGCAGCATATCTGCTGCGGTCGGTTTTGTGATTGATGAATTGGGATTTGTCTATCACTTGAGCTATAGCAAAGTAAAAGCGCGCGACTCAACCAATTTTTATAATCAAACTTTCAATAGCCGCGCCGCAGTGTTTGACAGCTAACAGAGAAGAGCGAGGGAACGGCTTGCGAAGCAAGACGCACAAGCACGCACTCGTTCAAGCTCCGGCGCGTTTGCGTGCGAATGTGCCGAGCAACTAATTGAGATTCGCAGGCTAAGTACTGCGGCGTGGCGTTCGCGGGGTCTCGGGGCGCAGCCCTGAGTTTGCTTTTCTTTTGCAGGCGTTTTCTTTTTCAAATAAAAAGAAAATGCCGAAACGCGGTAAGTATCAAATATTCGATTATGGTAGGACGCGAAGGTAGGAGCCAATTATAAACAAATCAAATTTGTTGTATCGGCTGTGCCGATAGCGGACAGCCGTGAGGGCAACGGTCGGCAATAAACATTTCGGGAATTTTGTGCCGCTCGCGCGGCAGCGGTGCGTCGAGGTCGCCGCACCCTACAAGTTGCACGCCGCTAAAATTGCGCGGAGTTCGCGGGCGGATATTATCCGCCCCTGCACGATTGTGACGATTTGTAATATTGTGATGGTTGTTTATCATCAGCATTTACATCTGCAAATCCCAATTGCCAATCACACACTATAACACAAAACAACGCTGCCCATGTATTTCAATGGACAGCGTTCTTTTATTTGAGAATTCTGCAAATCGGGAATCCGATTTGATATGGACTTTACACTCCCGAATAAGCGGAGAAGCCGCCGTCGACGGGGAGAATAACGCCGGTTATGAAGCCGGACTGGCTCTCGTCGCAGAGGAACAGCAGAGCACCCGTCAGATCCTCGGGCACGCCGAAGCGACGCAGGGGAGTGTGGGTGATTATCTTGTTCGAGCGCGCGGTGAGCGAGCCGTCCTCGTTGAAGAGCAGAGTCTTGTTCTGGTTCGTCGAGAAGAAGCCGGGAGCTATCGCGTTGACTCTGATGCCGACATCGGCAAAATGAACAGCCATGAACTGGGTGAAGTTCGAAACAGCCGCCTTCGCCGCAGAATATGCGGGGATTCTCGTGAGCGGTCTGTAGGCGTTCATGGAGGAGATGTTGAGAATCGTCGCGTTCTCCTTGCCTATCATGTCCTTTGCGAAGCACTGCGTGGTGAGCAGCGTGCCGAGGAAGTTAAGATTGAAAACAAACTCAATGCCCTTGGGGTCGAGGTCGAAGAAAGTCTTGACTCCCTCTGCCTTGTGGGCTATGTCCTCGAGCTCGAGTGTGTCTTTGGTCGTCGTGCCGAGCGGAGAGTTGCCGCCCGCACCGTTGACGAGGATATCACATGAGCCGAGCGCTGCGTTTATCTTCTCGCGCGCCGCCTCAAGGCTCTCACTCTCGAGCACGTTGCAGCCGACTGCAAGGGCCTCGCCGCCCGCCGCTTTAATCTCGTCCGCGACCTTCTGAGCCGCCTCTTCACGCAGGTCGAGTATCGCGACCTTTACTCCCTGAGCCGCAAGATCCTTTGCAAATCCGCTGCAGAGAACTCCGCCGCCGCCGGTTATGACCGCAACGCGGCCGTTAAGATTTTCGTGTACCATGGTTATCTTCCTTCCCTTTCGGACTTTGAAACAGCTTCCCAAAGTCCGTTTATATATGCCGCTCCGAGCGCACGGTCGTACAGACCGTAGCCGGGACGGGCTTTTTCGCCCCACAGCATTCTGCCGTGATCTGGGCGGATATAGCCGTCAAATCCGCTTTCATAGAGAGCCTTGACTATCTCGTACATGTCGAGCGAGCCGTCCGAGGACAGGTGGGAGGTCTCGTTGAACCAGCCGTCGCGTCTGAGGACATTTCTCAGATGCGCGAAATATATCCTGTCGCCGAATTTTCTTATCATCGCGGGCAGATCGTTATCTTTCGATGCGCCGAGCGAGCCGGTGCAGAAGGTGATGCCGTTTATGTCGCTGTCGACGAGCGAGAGCAGGCGTTCTAGATCTGCGGTGTTCTTGATTATCCTCGGCAGACCGAAGATGCCCCATGGCGGATCGTCCGGATGAATAGCCATTTTGATTCCGCAGTCCTCACAGACGGGAGCTATGCGGCGCAGGAAGTGGCGGAGATTCTCAACGAGATCGTCCTCGGTCACGCCTTTGTACTTTTGGAACAGCTCCTTTATCTCGCCCATGCGCTCGGTTTCCCAGCCGGGCATCGCGTAGCCGTTCGAGTTCTCGTCGATCTCGCGGAACATATCCTCGGGGCTCTTGCCCTCGATCTGCGCGCCGTTATATGACAGGCAGGTTGCGCCGTTACCCATATCCATGGCGAGGTCGGTGCGCGTCCAGTCGAAAACTGGCATGAAGTTGTAGCATATCACCCTGACGCCCGCCTTGCCGAGATTGCGGATGGATTCGATATAGTTGTCGATATATTTGTCTGCGTTTTCGTTGCCGAGCTTGATATCCTCATGGACGTTGACGCTCTCGATGCACTCCATCGTAAGGCCTGCCGCCTCGATTTCGTGCTTCATGTCCATGACCATATCGAGCGGCCACACTTCGCCTGCGGGCAGGGTGTGCAGCGCGGGGACAATGCCCTTGACGCCGGGGATCTGCCTTATCTGTTCGAGCGATACCGTGTCCTTGGTGTCGCCGAACCAGCGAAAAGTCATCTGCATTTCAATCTTCCCTTTCTTTTTTATAACTCTATGCGTTCGCCTGTTTCAGCGCTCTTGTACACGGAGAGCAGGAGCTCGATCGCCTTGCCGCCCTCGTCTGAATCTATTGCAAACGGGCGGTTATTTCTGACCGCGTCGTAGAAATCGCGTATCAGCGCGCTGTGTCCGCTGCCCCAGCAGAGCTTGCCGTGGTTGTCGAACTTGTCCGCAGCGAGCACCGGAGTGAGCTTGCCGTCTTTTAGTTCAAACACGTTGTCGCCCTCGATGCGTACCGAACGGTCGGCAAAGTTTGCTTCGAGCATTATTGGCGAGGTGACGGCGTTTGCGGTCGTTGCGAAGAACACTCCGCGAAAGCCCTGCGAAAATTCGGCAAATACGCTCACCGTGTCCTCAACTTCTATTATGCCCTTGAGATGGTCGTTTGAAGCATGTGCGGTCACGGCTTTTACATTTCCGCCGAGCATATTCATCAGATCGAGCGTGTGCAGAGCCTGATTTATCAGCACTCCGCCGCCCTCGGTCGCTTTTTTGCCGCGCCAGTCGCCGCTCGCGTAATAGTCCGCGTCGCGCTTCCAGGTGACAAAAGCCCTCATGCCGATAAGCTCGCCGTATGTTTTTGAATCAATGATATTTTTGAGATACTGCACCGAGCGGTTATATCTGTTCTGAAAACAGACTCCGAATTGCCGCCCCGTCCTGCGCTGACATTCGCGCAGCTCATTGAGCTGGTTTTCCGTCATGGCGCACGGCTTCTCGCACAGCACATCGACTCCGCGCTCCATCGCGTAGACCGCCATCGGAACATGGAGATAGTGCGGGGTGCAGATATGTAAAACATCCGGCTTTTCGCCCGCGAGCATGTCTTCAAGGCTCGTATATGCCTTTGCACCGCACTGCTTTGCCGCCGCTTCGGCGCGCTCGGGAATGCAGTCCGCAACGCTGATTATTCGGGCGTCCGGTATATCGCGGACGGCTCCGATGTGGGTGCGGCTTATTCCGCCGCAGCCCACGATAGATATCTTCATATTCTACCTCTGTTTTCTTTCGATTATGAGCCGTAGGTCGAGGACATATCCTCAACGACAACTTCCTTCACTGGCTCTTTCTTGCCGGAAGACGAGGCAATTTTCTTCTGAAGTTCGGCATAGAACAGATCCTCGTCTATCGGGAGGGTAACTTTCTTGCCGAGCCATGAGGACAGGTGCGCCGCGTTCGAGATAGTCAGACCGTTGATGCCCTCTTCGCCGCGCGCGATGAGCGGAGTGCCGTGCAGGATATGCGCCGCAAATGCGTTTGTGACTGCGACATGCTGCTCAGTGTCCGTGTCGACATAGTCGATATCCTCCCAGTGACCGTTGGGCTTCGCGAAGCCCTCTTCGGCGGTTTTGCTGAACTCGGTCATGGACTGGTCGAGGACATAGGCTCTTATCCTGTCGTTCTCGCAGACTATCTTCGCGCGGTCGAGCGTTATTTCAAGTCTGTTCGTGCCGGGTGCGTCGCCGGTCGTCGTGATGAACACGCCGGTCGCGCCGTTGGGATATTCGGCGTATATAGTCACATCGTCTTCAACTTCAATATTGTGCCACTTGCCGATGGAGCACTGCGCCTGAATGGATGCGGGCATGCCGGTTATCCACTGCCACAGGTCGAGCTGATGCGGGCACTGGTTGAGCAGGACGCCGCCGCCCTCGCCGCTCCAGGTTGCGCGCCATCCGCCGGAATTGTAATATGCCTGCGTGCGGTACCAGTCGGTGATGAGCCAGTTGAAGCGGTGCAGCTCGCCGTATTCGCCGCTCTGCACGACTTCGCGCAGCTTGATATACATGGGATTTGTCCTCTGATTGAACATCAGCGCGAACACTTTGTCGCTCTTCGAGGCGACTTCGTTCATCTCGCGAACCTGCTTTGTATAGACGCCTGCGGGCTTTTCGCTGAGCACATGGACGCCGTGAGTCAGACCGTATTCGACTATCGGCGGGTGAGAATAGTGCGGCGTTGCGACTATAACAGCGTCGACCTCGCCCGAGTCAATGAGAGCTTCGGCGGAGTCAAAGCATTTTATCTCGCAGCTTCTGTCATGGCATTTCTTCTCGGCGCGCTCAAGCTTTGCGGGATCGATATCGGCTATCGCGGTGAGAACCATCTCGGGGATAAGCCCGTCGAGATAGTAGCCCAAGTGAGCCGAGCCCATGTTGCCTATGCCGATTATGCCGTAGCGCAGGGTCTTGACTCTTGCGACAACTTCCTTTATGCCGTTCACTGCGGCGGCAAATGAATCGTTATTGTCGGGATAAGTGAACTTATCCATCTTTATTGAAAGGCTGTCGTCGCGCTCAATGGTCTTGAGTGCATCAAACACCTTGAGGTGCGGCTCGACGGAGAGGAATCTCTCGCCCTCTTTTTTGTTGAAGCGGCGGATGAGCTCATCAAAATGAGCATCGCCATGACCTGCGGGGACAACAGTCTCCTCGGCGCCTATCGCGTCTTTTACATGCATATAGGTGATGTAGGACTCGAGCAGCTCATATGCGGGGAGAATGTCAACGCCGTTGAGAATATAGTTCGCGGGGTCGAAAATTCCGCCGATGACATCGCCGAGCTCCTTGTGGAGATCGAGGCATCTCTCGGGTATATCGCCGTAAATACCGCGCTCGTTCTCGTGGCAGCAGAGGACTCCGCGCTCCTTTGAATATTCAGCCATGGCTCTGACTCTGCGCATGACCTCCGGGCGGTACTCATCGTAGCTCTCGCCCTTTGTGAAATAGAAGCTGAACAGGCGGATATACTTCGCTTCGAGTATCTTCGCCACTTCAACTGTGTTCTTGAAGCCCTCGAAATGGGGCTCAAAATCGTCGGTTATCTCGATCTTTCCATAGTAAGAGCCTATGGAAGAGACCTTCATGCCGTTTGCGTCAAGCTTTTCCTTGAGTGCCTTTGCCTCGTCAACGGTGAACTCGGAGATGTTCTTGCCATCGACGCCGCGCAGTTCCATGTGCGTCACGCCGTTTGCCTTGCAGGCGGCTATCTGGCCGTCGATGCTGTCGGCGGCTTCATCGGAAAAGGCGGAGTAGAGAAATCTTGCCATCTTTGCACGACCTTTCTTGTTGTGCCGTATAAAAAGCAGCACTTGATTTACAGTCTTATTTTATACATTATTTACTCCTATTTCAAGCCCGAAGAAGTAGGATTTACAAATATTTAACCGTTAAATAAAGAACAAACAACCGACAGCGAAACATATGGCCGTCGGCTGTTGCAATTTTCTCTTATGAGCGTTTGCGCCGCCTTGAAACAACTACGGCGGGCAGGGCAAATAAGAGCGGGATAACCGCCGCAAAGGATGCCGAGCCGGTCTGCGGAGTCAGGGGCTTGCCGGCGCTTTCGGAGCCGCTTTCGGACTGAGTCGGGCGCGCCTGAGTGCCGAGGGGAGTGAGCGTTTTCGCGTTCACATCGTTTTGCAAAAACTGCGGATATTTTTCGTTTGACCAGACATCGGGCTGAGACTCTGAATAGAAGAACCAGTTGTACATCGCCTTGTGCCCATCGTGTATCTTACAGTGGAGCATATCCTTTATGAACCAGGTGTTCTCGGGCATGAGGCAGGTCGATGCGTCTATCACGCCGTCCTTTGAAAGATGGTCGTGAACACATGCTTCGTTCTTCTGAACATAGCCGTCTGGGAGAGTTGAATTGAGATCGGCAACGGTCGCGCCGACGGAGGCGTATTTCGTGTCGACGGTCGCGTCGCTGTTTGCCATATAGGACTCGACGAGCGGCGTGCGCTGCTTGTTGTAGCCCGCGACTATCATTATTTTTACGCCGTTGTTCTTAGCTCTGTTCAGTATCTCTCCGGCTTTGCACTGGACGTTGTAGTGATATTCGTCGAGGCGGGAGATGAGCTTCTTTGATGTGTTCTCGTTGAAAGTCATTTTCTTAGCCTGCTCGTATTCGTCGTCGGTCACGAAGCTCCATATTCCGGGCATTGAGCCGAACACCGGGTACATGAACTCGTCAAAGACCCTGTCCGTCAGATTTTCGAGCAGCTTATCCGCGACGCCGACGAGGGCTTTGAAAACACCCGCGTAATTTAACATATCAAGCACTATGCAGAGCAGATCGGACTGCCACTGCTCATCGGTCGGGAGCTGGGAGGCGTAGCGCACGAGGGCGTCCGGGTCGATAGTGATTTTCTTTGTGAAGAGGTCGCCCGCCACCTGCGTGCCGAGTATGGGGCAGCACTGGAATATGCACGCGTCGATGCCGTCGGTGCCGTATTTGTAGAAATACGCCATGGTCATAACGCCGCCCATGGATGAGGCGCGAAGAAGCACGGTGTCATGTCCGGTCAGCTTCTTTACGCAGGCGATGTACTCGTGCAGCTTGTCCGCGACCGTGAGCGGGTCCTCGCGGAAATCGTAGGCGAAATAGTAGCTCTTGTCAACGCCGTGGTCGGGGTTGTCGGGCAGCTTGGCGTCCGAGGTCACACGGTCTGTGGAGTCGCCGTTTTCGTTCATCTGCAAATCGCCGAAGACGCCGCGGACTCCGTCGATGAGCGCGTCGCCGAATGCGTCATAGTTCTTGTCTATGGCGAGACGCGCTATTGCCGGGGCGAGACGTGCGGCAAGGCGCAGATAAGCGGCGGTGTCGGGTCTGAACAGCAGTCGCTCGTTTTCCGTGCCCTTGTCAAGATAGAGCTTCGCGCTGCCCAAGGCCGCGACGTAGATTACAGGCGGCGTGCCGCAGGAGCATTTTTCGCTCTTTGCGAAAACGGGCAGGCTCGCGCAGAGCAGCAGTATCGCCGCAAGAATGATGCTGAAGATTCGCCGGGTGTTTTTGCGCATGGGGTTTCCCTCCGTTGTATTTTATTTTTATCGAAGACTTTTGACAAGCTCTCCGAAGGCTTTTGTTATTGTAGAACCCGCGCGTTTTCCCGCCGAGACCGCCTCCTCGTAGTGGTCTTTCGCTATGACGCTGCCGTAGTCGTTGTCGGGCAGGATATATCCCATCGCGTCGTTGCACAGACCTATAACGCTCAGCTCTCTGCCCTCGGGAATCATGTCACGCATGGGCGGATATTCCCACGCGGTGCGGTTGAAGCTCTCGTCCGCGCCGTATGCGCCGCCGAGCAGAATCTCGGGCGCAAGCTCGCCGGGTATGAGCGCGAGGGACAGCTCCTTGCCTATCTCCGCATAGCCGATTTCGCTGACGAAGCAGTAGCCGGATTTTTCGCTCGGGTCGTGCAGAACGGTGTTGTCAACGAGTCCCGCCTTTGCGGCGGCGATGAGTATAGGATTGTCTGCCGGGATGAATATTTCGCGGCTTTTAATATTTATAAAAGTCGCGACGCGCCTCTCGTCCTCTTCGGGGATAGAGAGCAGGAAGCGTCCGAGAGTCTTGCCGTATTCCTGCCAGCCCTCCGAGCCGTCATGCTCGGTTATGCAGTCGCGCTGCTGGGCTATTGCAAGCTCCGCACCCTGGAAGAATATAAAATTCTTGCCCGCCTTGTTTATCTCATGCTCCATGGCGGAGATGTAGTCGGAGCTGAGCTTCGTATTCTTCGCGCCGAGCGCGGTCGGGTGAGCCGCCATGAATGCGGCTACAGTCTCTTCCGAGCCGTTGTCGGGGATGAAGCGCAGGCGGACTATGTCTTTGTCCCAGACATAGGGCGGGCGCTTGTCGCGCGCGAAGTCAATAGCGTCGGTGCGCACATAGGTGAGCTTTCCGCGCTGCATGGAATCAAACGCCTCTTTTATCGCGTCCGCAGTTTTCTCAAACAGATTTTCCATAAACTTGGGGTCGCGCCCTGAAATTATATCGTCGTAACGTCCGTCCTTTACCGCCTTGACATTGTTCTTGAGCATCTTCGGCAGATCGCCCCAGAGACCCTGTGTATCAATCGCGCTGTGGCAGTGGATTGAAGAAATATTGATGGAAACTATATTATTTTCCTTTGCAAAGTCCGCCAGTCTCTCGCGTATGCGGCGTATGTCCGTGCCGGATATTCCGACGCAGTCAATGACGGCAAAAACTACGCTCCCGCGTCCGCTCGAATCGTCGAGGCAGATAACGCGCACCGCCTGGTCGTCGATAACGCCGCTCATTATATTAGGCGGATAGGAGAGATAGCCCGCTATGTAGTACTCCTTCTGATTGTAGTCGTCGGGGACGAGACTGCGGCGGGCGTAGCCGAGACGCCATCTTGAACCGCGCTTGCCGGATGTGGCAAACTCACTGTGTCCGGGATAAAAATCCCGACTCTCATAGTCGGAAACATCGCCGAAATTCGGCTCGGGGAGCTTGTCGGCAATCTTGCCGACGGCGGCGAGGATACCTTTTCCGACAGCGTCGTCAAAGTCGCGGCGGAAAGCCTTGTCGGTCTTTAATTTTCTACCGACCGCCGCTCCTGCGCCCGCTGTTGCGGCGAGGACGGCAAAGGGGATGAGACTGCATTTTTTCATGCTTTTTCCTGCCTCCGAAATGTGAAATAAGTTACAGTATAATATTACCATTTCAGCAAGATTTGTCAACCGTGATAAAGCGGGAGAAATGAGCATATATATCAACTATCTTTATAAGCGCGAAGGGGCGGAGAAAAGTGTTTGTGTTTTCAATAAAATCCTCAAAGCTGAAAATTGCCTTGACTGCGTTCGCGGCGGTGCTCGCCGTGGCGGCGGTGGTGCTGCTGATAAATCGCGGCAAGCCCGCGGTCAGCGACAACGCGATAAGCCTCAAGGCGTCGAACGCCTCGGAACGCACGGCGTTTCTGTCTCAGTTCGGCTGGGATATCGAGGAGGACCCGGTCGAGGTCGCAGAAGTTATAATCCCCGCCGAATTCGACAGGGGATATGAAAAATACAATGAGATTCAGAAAGCGCAGAACCTCGACCTGACGCCTTATGCGGGAAAGCGCGCAAAGCGCTGGACATACAACATAAAAAATTACCCCGGCTATGAGGGCGACAGCGGGACGGTGCAGGCGAATATCCTCGTCTACGAGGGTGCGGTGATAGGCGGCGACATCTGCTCGACCGAGCTCGACGGATTCATGCAGGGCTTCGATTTCCCGACAAAAAATGCCGCGCAGAGCGAGAGCACAACATGATAAAAACAGCCGGACGGATATCCGCCCGGCTGATATTTTATTGAATTTCCTGCTCGAGGGTTCTGAATATGTCATCGTCAAAGAACTCGGTTATCGTCATGTCGAGTCCGTCGCAGAGCTTTTTGACCGTTATGACCGACAGGTCGCGGCGGCTCGGGTCGAGCATACTGTAAATCGTTGACGGCGTGACGCCGGAGCGGGTCGCGAGCTCGTTATATTTCATGCCGCGCTCAAGGCAGATATTTTTTATCCGCTTGACGATGGCTTCTTTGATCTGCATATCCTCACCTCGCACTCACGTCTTTATGCTCTTGTAAAAATCCAGCGTTCTCAGCTTATGCCCGAGCTGAAGAAGCAGGTAGCGTTCGGTGATATCGCCGAGGATTTTCAGCGAGCTGTCCGGCATACGAAACGCGAAAAGCGCGCGGTCATCGCAGGTGCAGATATGGCGCATGGCGTTTATCACGCCGGGCGTCACGGGTATTCCCTCGCCGTCGGGTGCGCAATTACGGCAGAAAAATCCCGCATGGCGCAGGCTGAAAACAGGCTCGTCTGGCAGCTCATTTCCGCAGGATTGGCATCCGGCGAGGTCGGGCATATAGCCCGCGAGCGCGAGCATACGAAGCTCGCCGACGGGCTTTAAGAAATCCGCGCTTCGCTTGTCTTCGGACAGCAGATGCAGTAAATTCAGCGTCAGACTCAAGAATTCGTGAGCCTCGGTGTTCTCGGGCGAAAACTCGCCCGCAAGCTCGCAAAAATAATTTGCAAGCGATAATTTTTCAATGTCCTCGCGCAGCCCGAAAAATACGTCTATCGCCTTTGCGTCGTCAACTATGTAGCTCTCGCGCCCGCGGTAGAGGGTCAGACGGGAGTATGTCATCGGCGAAACGGCGGCGCTCGCGGTTCGGCTCTTCACTTTCTTCGTGCCGTTGGCAAAGGCGGAGATGAGCCCGAGGTCGCCTGTCAGAATTTTGACAACTGTATCGTTTTCATTGATATCGCGGGACTTGATTATCAGCCCCTCTGTCTGCGTCTGCACTTGCCGTTTCACCTCCCGCGCGGATATTCGTCTTTGCATAGCGGAGATAGTCCTCGACCCTGCCGCTAATTTCAAAGGCGTTCCATGCATTCTGAACCGTGTTTTTGTCCGTATTTTTCATCTATGATAAACGCGCGATGTGCGCTCCTCCGTGCAGTGTAAAAATATTTTTTTCACTGCGCGGCGCATTTATGATAGGAAAAATTTTATTCGTTGTCGAGCCCGAAATTGTGGATGAGTCCCTCTCTGTTGCGCCAGCCCTCTTTGACCTTTACCCAGCAGTGGAGGTTGATTTTGCACATGAAGAAGCGCTCCATATCCTCGCGCGCCTTTGTCGAGACTTTTTTGAGCATCTCGCCTTTTTTGCCGATTATTATGCCCTTGTGGCTCTCGCGCTCGCAGTAAATCGTGGCGTCGATATCGGTTATATTCGAGTCCTCGCGCTCATGCATTCTTTCTATGCATACCGCAACGCCGTGCGGCACTTCGTCGTCGAGGAGATTCAAAAGCTTTTCTCTGATTATCTCGGCGGCGAGCACGCGCTCGGGCTGGTCGGTCAGGGTGTCGTCGGGGAAGAAATGCGGCGAGGGCTGAGCCTGCTTGAACAGCTCGTCTTTTAGATCGCCGAATCCGTCGCCCTTGAGCGCGGAGCAGGGGACTATTGCCTCGAAATCATAGAGCGCGGAGAACTGCGCCATGCGCTCAATAAGCAGCTCTTTCTGCTTGACTGAATCTATTTTATTTATGGCGAGAATGACGGGCATTTTCTCGTCCTTAAACTTCTTGAGAAGGTCTTTTTCCGCGTCGCGCAGCTCGCCCGAGGGCTCAACAACAAATAGACATGCGTCAACGCCCGAGATGCTGTCGCTGACCGCCTTTATCATTTTTTCGCCGAGCTTTGTGCGCGGGCGGTGGAAGCCGGGGGTGTCGGTGAAAACGAGCTGAACTTCGTCCTCGGTCAGCACGCCCATTATTTTTGTGCGCGTGGTCTGCGGCTTGGGCGACACGACGGCGACCTTCTGGCCGAGCAGGCGGTTGAGTATCGACGACTTGCCGACATTCGGGCAGCCGACTATTGCGATGAAAGCGGTTCTTGTCTGAGTCATAACTTCTCCTCATATAGATGACCGCTGATATGACAGTCAGCGGTCATTGATTTTTTATATATTATTTGTCTTTTTTCTTGAAATTGAAGCCCGTGAATATGAAAGTGAAGCTCAGCACAAGGCTGGCGATCAAAACGGCTATCATATACGGCTTCTCTGCGTAGTAGGCGAACATCGCCCTGAACGCATCGGGCTGAGCGAGAATCGCAATGCCCGTGCAAACGGCGAATATCGCGCCGACGAGCACGGCTCCCGCCGCGGTATCTTTCGATATTTTAGCAAGGCGGTTGTATTTCTCGCTGAACTTCTCCTCCGCCATGTCAACGACCGCTTCTATAGCGGTGTTGAACAGCTCGCCCATGACAACTATCGCGTTCGTGATAAAAATTATCGCAAACTGGGTGCGCGAGACCTCGAAGAAGTCATAGATCAGGAGATATGAATACATATATATCATGCACACGAGGTGCACGCGCATATTTCTCTCCTGCCTGATGCAGGTGATAATACCCGACCCCGCATAGACAAAGCTCTTGAGCAGACCTTTCATTTATTCGTCACCCATATAGTAGCTTCCGCTTCTGGGCAGACCGAGCTGAGTCAAGACGGTCTCCTCCTTTTCGCGCATACGCACGCTCTCGATTCCGCCTTTTTCGTGGTCATAGCCGAGCAGGTGGAGCATCGAATGTACGGTAAGGAATGCTATCTCGCGCTGGAGCGTGTGGCCGAAACGCTCGGCCTGGCTGACTGCGTGGGGGATAGAAATGACTATGTCGCCGAGCATCTTTGCGCCCGTGTCAAGATTTGTGTCATACACTCCGTTTTCACCAAGGGGGAACGAGAGCACATCGGTGCTCCTGTCCACGTTGCGGTATTCGCGGTTGAGTCTGTGTATCTCTTCGTCGTCCACAAAGCGGACGCTTATCTCGGCAGGATCGTTAAATTCCTCGAGTGTCAGAACCGCGGTGCATGCGCGGCGCACGAGCATTCTTACTCCTGTCGGTATTTTGACCTCATGCTGGTCGTTTGTGATAATTACCTTAACTTTGCCTCTCATTTTCTTTTTTTCACATCCTCGTGTTTTTCGTAGGCTTTGATTATATCCTGAACGAGCTTGTGTCTGACCACATCGCGCTCGTTGAACCTGACAATTTGAATATCGTCGACATCTTTGAGAATCTTCACCGCGTCGACGAGACCGCTTCGCCTGCCGTCGGGCAGGTCGATCTGGGTGATATCGCCCGTGACGACCATCTTCGAGTTGAAGCCGAGACGGGTTAGGAACATCTTCATCTGCTCGACCGAGGTGTTCTGCGCCTCGTCGAGGATAATGAAGCTGTCGTCAAGCGTGCGTCCGCGCATATATGCGAGGGGCGCGACTTCTATATTTCCGCGCTCGAGCTGCTTTTGGAAGCTCTCCGCGCCGAGCATATCGAACAGCGCGTCGTAGAGCGGGCGCAGATAGGGGTCGACCTTCTGCTGAAGATCGCCGGGTAGGAATCCGAGCTTCTCGCCCGCTTCAACTGCGGGGCGGGTGAGGATTATGCGGTTGACTTCCTTTGCGCGAAAAGCCGTCACCGCCATGGCGACCGCGAGATAAGTTTTACCTGTGCCGGCGGGTCCGACGCCGAGAGTGACCGTGTTTTTGCGGATGGCTTCGATATATTTCTTCTGACCGAGCGTTTTCGGCTTGACCGGTCTGCCCTTTGAAGTGATGCAGATGCAGTCCGCAGTCATCTGCGGAAGCTGATCCTCGTTGCCCTCGTTGACGAGCGAGATGACATAGCGGACATTCTGGTCGCTGAGCGCCTCGCCGCGGTTGATGAGCATCAGAAGTCCGTTTATCGCGCGCACGCCCTTTGAGACGTTCTCCGCCTCGCCCGTGACTTTTATCTCCGAGCCGCGGCTGACGACGCCGACATCGAACTCTTTTTCTATCATTTTAATATTTTCGTCGAAACTGCCGAACAGGCTGACCGCCTGCTCCATCCTGTCGACGCTGATTGACTGTTCAAACATAGATTATCTCCGAATTCTGCTTTATATTAGCGTTACGGCAAAAATAAATTTTCGTCATAACTGATAATATTATCGAAATATTTTGTTAGATTATACCATATTTTCTTAGTTCTGTCACCATAAAAAGGACGAAATTTTATTAAGTTTTAATAAAATTTTTGTATTTTTTTGTACATCAAGCTTAAAAAGCAATTTTTGTATCGATAAAGAAATATTTCTATATTTTTTTGCCGTCGAAAATGACGATTTTAAGTCCTTGAAGTTTGAAGAAAAACAATGTAAAATATATATGTTATAGGTATATGGAAGTCTTGACTGCGGAGGGAGACCGATGAAAAAAAGCTCGAAAAAGCTGATTATCGCGCTTTTGTGCGCGGCGGCTGCCGTTTTGATCGGTCTCGTGGCATACGACGGCATAAAGCAGAGCCGTGAGTTCTCGTCCTCGTCTGCGATGATGAACACCGCCGTCAGCGCGGACATCGAGGGAAAAGACGCGAAAAAGGTCGGCAAGGCGGTTTTTGACTGCATATCGGAGTTCGAAAACAAGCTCCTCTCGCGCCATATCGAAACATCCGCCGTCAGCGAGATAAACGACGCGGCGGGACAGAGCGTTAAGATAACTCTCTTTTCGTCTTCTGCGAACGGGAAGATAAACGACCCCGAAAAGAAGATGGGGGATATACTCTCGAAGTGCGAAGAGCTGAGAAAGTCGAGCGGCGGCGCGTTCGATCCTCTGCTCGGCAGACTCAGCGACCTCTGGGGCTTCGGTACGGGCAATGAGAGAGTGCCCGACAAGGATGAAATAAACTCGGCGCTCAACGGCACCGGTTCCGCCATAGAGATAAACGAGAACGGCATAAAAATACCGTCGGGCACGGTGCTCGACCTCGGCTCGGTCGGCAAGGGCATCGCCTGCGACGAGGTGCGCGGAGTGCTCGAAAATTCAAAAATAAAGCGCGCGGTCGTCTCCGTCGGCGGGAGCATACTTCTCTACGGCGAGGGAGAAAAATTCACTGTCGGTATAAGAGATCCTTTTTCGGAGAGCTTGACCGAGAGCTTTGCGGTTTTGACTCTGCCCGCGACCTGTGTTTCTACTTCCGGCAGCTATGAGCGGTATTTTGACCGCGACGGCGTGCGATATCATCATATACTCGACCCGAAAACGGGTTATCCCGCAGAGAGCGGACTTGTCAGCGTGACGGTCGTTTGCAGCGACGGGTTTATGTCCGACGCGCTTTCGACTGCGTGCTTCGTGCTCGGCTACGAAAAATCGCTGCCGCTGCTTGAAAAATACGGCGCGCAGGCTGTGTTCGTGTTCAATGACAGGAGCGTCAGGGTCACTGGCTCTCTCGCGGACAGCTTCAAACTTGAAAAGGACGGATTCAAACTTTTATAACGGGGGAGACAGATGCAGCGCAGATTTGTAAAAAAAGCCGATATCGCATTGATAGCGGTCATACTCTGCGTCGGCGCGGCTCTTCTGATATGGCGATTTTTGCCGTCGAACGGAAAAACCGAGGCGGTCATCTATGCGGGCGGCGAAGTATATCGCCGTGTAACGCTCGACAAGAGCGCTGATATGACAATAACACCCGACACCGACCCCAAGGTCGTGATAAAAATAAAGGACGGAGCTGTCTGGTTCGAAGACGCGGACTGCCGCGATAAATTGTGCGTAAAATCGGGCAAACTCACCCGCCCGGGCGACACCGCTGCGTGCCTGCCCGCAGGAGTCGTTATAAGGCTCGAGGGCTCGGAGAAGCGGCACGACGCCCTGACCGGGAGGATATGCCCATGAAAGCGAGAAAGACCGCTCTTTTAGGTATCCTTTGCGCCCAGGCGATCGCGCTCTCGTTTCTTGAAAATCTGATTCCCTCTCTGCCGTTTCTGCCGCCGGGAGCTAAGCCGGGATTTTCAAATATAGTGACGATGTTCACTGTTCTTACTCTCGGACTGCCGCAGGCGATGTGCATAACCGTGTTCAAGGCGCTCTTTGCGCTGATGACACGCGGCGCGACGGCGTTTTTTATGAGCCTCGCGGGAGGAGTGCTCAGCACCCTCGCGATGTGGGCGGCAACAAAAATAAAATCCGATCCCTTCGGTCTGCTCGGCGCGTCGATAATCGCTGCCGTATGCCATAACGCAGGTCAGCTCGCCGCCGCGGCGGTGCTCACGGGGACGGGAGCCGTGCTCGGCTATGCGCCGGCACTGCTGATATTTTCGCTTATAACCGGAGCTGTTACTGGAACGGTGTTGCGCATAGTCATGCCGGCGCTCGAAAAACAGACGCGGTTTATAATAAAGAAGTAATAATTAATCATAAGGAGTTGAAGAAATGAGCTCGGTTAAACTCGACGGTGTTCTCAAAGCTGTCAAGCAGGTACGCGGCGGCGTGCATGTCAACCACAACAAGAACACCGCAGACTGTGAAGTCGTAAGAATTCCAGTCCCCGAAAAAGTGCTCCTGCCCATGCAGCAGCATATCGGTGTACCGTGCACACCCACTGTAAAAGCGGGCGACAAAGTTTCGGTCGGACAGATAGTGGGCGACAGCGACAAATTCCTCAGCGCGCCGATTCACGCATCTATATCCGGTACCGTCAGCGCAGTCAAGCAGGCGACGCTTGCAAACGGCGTTATCACTCAGGCGGTGGAGATAGAGTCCGACGGCGAGATGCGCCTTTTCGACGGCCTTGAGCCGCCGAAGGTGACGGGCAAGGAGAGCTTCCTTCGCGCCGTCAGGGATTCCGGTCTTGTCGGACTCGGCGGAGCGGGATTCCCCACGCATGTCAAGCTGCGTATCCCGCCCGACAAGAATGTTGACACACTCATAGTCAACGCTGCGGAGTGCGAACCGTACATAACCGTCGACTACCGCGAGTGCCTTGAAAATTCGTGGGACATCCTCTCGAGCATCTATACTTTGAAAGAGATACTCGGCTTCAAGCGCGTCGTTATCGCCGCAGAGGACAACAAGCCCGAAGCTTTCAAAGTGCTCAAGGCTATAGCGGACAGAGACGTTGCGGAGGATAACGTGGTGCGCCTCATGACGCTAAAGTCGAAGTATCCTCAGGGCGCAGAGAAGATGATGGTGCTCTCCGCCACGGGCAGAAAGGTTCCGCCCGGAAAGCTGCCTGCCGATGTCGGCTGCGTTGTTATGAACGTTGCCTCCGTCGCATTTATAGCAAGATATCTCAAGAGCGGCAAGCCGCTCGTCAGCCGCTCGCTGACCGTTGACGGCTCCGCGATAGCCGACCCGAAGAACGTCCGCGTGCCAATCGGCATGAACGTCGGTGAAATAATCGACTTCTGCGGCGGCTTCAAAGCCGAACCCGGCAAGATAATAACCGGCGGCCCGATGATGGGACTTGCCGTTGTCAACACGGATATTCCCGTTCTCAAGCAGAACAACGCCATTCTCGCCTTTGCCGACGATGCGTCGAAGGTCAAGAAAGAGCGCGACTGCATCCGCTGCGGCAGATGTGCGGCGGCATGTCCGCTGAGCCTTATGCCCACGCTTGTTGAACGCTATATAAAGGCGAAGGATATAGACAGGCTTGAAAAATCCGGCGCCATGGTCTGCATGGAGTGCGGCTCATGCGCTTATTCATGTCCTGCGGCAAAGCCGCTTGTCCAGTATATGCGCCTTGCAAAACAGATGCTGAGAGAGGAGAAGAGCAAAAATGCCTGAAATGCCTGAAAAGAAACTAACAGTCAGCGCATCTCCCCATGTGCGCTCGGCTCAGACGGTCAGCGGAATAATGCTCAATGTTATTATCGCGCTGATCCCCGCCCTTGCGGCATCCGTCTGGCTCTTCGGTCCGCGCGTCCTGCTCATCTGCCTTGTAACGATAGGCACATGCATGCTCTCCGAGTATCTGTCGCGCAAAATCATGAAGCGCAGCAACACGCTCGGTGATCTGAGCGCGGTCGTCACCGGACTTCTGCTCGCCTTTAACCTGCCAGTGTCTATTCCGCTGTGGCAGGCGGCGATAGGTTCCGTCATCGCAATAGTTGTTGTAAAACAGCTCTTCGGCGGAATCGGTCAGAACTTCGTCAACCCCGCAATAACCGGAAGAATCATTCTCATGGTCTCGTTCCCGACCGCCATGACAACATGGATAAAGCCCCTCTCGTGGCTCGACAAGGGCGCCGAAGCGGTCACCACCGCAACGCCCCTTACCATGCTGACAAAGGGCGGCGAGCTCTCCGACGGACTGCCGAGCCTTGTTGATATGCTCATCGGCATCCGCGGCGGCAGCCTCGGCGAGACCTGCGCAGTGGCGCTGATAATCGGCGGAGTTTATCTGATGATAAGAAAGATAATCTCTCCCGCAATTCCGCTGTCGTTCATCGGCACTGTAGCCGTTATAATGCTCATAGCCGGCAAGGGCAGTTTCACTTTTGTCGCCTATCAGCTGCTCAGCGGCGGACTCATGCTCGGCGCGTTCTTCATGGCTACCGACTACACCACCTCGCCCATCAATCTCAAGGGCAGGATAATCTTCGGCATCGGCTGCGGTCTGCTGACCTCGTTCATCAGACTCTTCGGCTCGCTGCCCGAGGGCGTCTCGTTCTCAATAATCCTTATGAACATACTCGTTCCCCATATAGAGCATCTGACCACCCCGAAGCCTTTCGGCACGGTCAAGGAAAAAAAGAAGAAAGGGGCTGAGAAGGCATGAAGAATTTCAAGGAATTTGCCATCCCGACTGTAGCGCTCTTTCTGATATGCCTCGTCGCCACGACTCTTCTCGCCGTTACAAATAAAGTCACGGCTCCGAAGATAGCGGAGCTCTCGGCGCAGACCGAGGTCGAAACAAGGCAGAAAGTCCTGCCCGCCGCGACTCAGTTCGGCGAAACGCAGGAGATGAAGGGCGGCAGCGGCACTTACGCTGTCGGCAAGGATGCAAGCGGCAACGAAGTCGGCTATGTCTTTGTCACCGTTTCCAAGGGCTACGGCGGAGATGTGAAAATAATGACCGGCATCGACAAAAACGGCGCAGTCACCGGCATTTCGCCGCTCGAACTCAACGAGACCGCCGGTCTCGGCATGAAAGCCCAGAATGCCAGCTTCCTCGACCAGTTCAAGGGAAAGGTCAAGGATATTGCAGTCAACAAAAACAGTGCCTCCGGCAACGAGATCCAGGCGCTCACCGGCGCTACGATAACCTCGAAAGCCGTCACGGCGGCAGTCAATGAGGCGCTGAGCTACTATGATTCCAATTTAAAGGGGGCGGAGTAAAAAATGGCAAAGAAAAAGAGTCTTTTTCAGGAGTTTACCAAGGGCATTCTCGTTGAGAACCCCGTTCTCCGTCTGGTGCTCGGCACCTGCCCGACGCTCGCGGTTTCGACCTCGGTCGAGAGTGCGCTGGGCATGGGCGTTGCAGCTTCGATAGTCCTTGTGTGCTCGAACATCGCCATTTCGGCGCTCAAAAAGGTGATTCCCCAGAAGGTCAGAATCCCCGCTTATATAGTTATAATCGCTTCGTTCGTTACAATAGTCCAGATGCTCGTCAAGGCGTTCGTCCCGCAGATCGACGCTCAGCTCGGCGTTTACCTGCCGCTGATAGTCGTCAACTGTATCATCCTCGGCAGAGCCGAGGCGTTCGCCTGCAAGAACTCCGTTGCGGCCTCCGCCGTTGACGGTCTCGGCATGGGCGTCGGCTTCACCGCGGCGCTGCTCCTCATGGGCGCAGTCAGAGAGCTGCTCGGCACGGGCGCTATCGCCGGACTTCAGATAATCCCGGCTTCCGTCAGCCCCATGCTGATATTCATTCTGCCTCCCGGAGGCTTCTTCGTCTTCGGCATACTCATGGCGTGCGCCAACAAGCTTGCCGACAAGAAGGGTCTTTCAAAGGCGGAGCTCAAGGGCTGCGAAGCTTGCCCGATGGCGGCTTCCTGCTCCCTTCGCGGCGAAGTTGAAAACAAAAAGGACGGAAAGGAGGCGGCAGGCAAATGAAAATAATGCTTTCAATACTGCTTACCGGTATCCTTACAGAGAACTTCATTCTCGCAAAGTTCCTCGGCATCTGCCCGTTCCTCGGCGTGTCGAAGAAGCTCAACACCGCAGTCGGAATGAGTGCCGCCGTTATATTCGTCATGCTGCTCTCGACTGCCGTTACATATCCCATCAACGCGAAGCTGCTCGTGCCCAATGATCTCGAATATCTCCAGACGATAGTATTTATTCTTGTCATAGCGGCTCTCGTTCAGCTCGTTGAGATAATCCTCAAGAAGTATATGCCCGCGCTTTATAACGCGCTTGGCATCTATCTTCCGCTGATAACAACGAACTGCGCGGTGCTCGGCGTCGTGCTTATAAACGTTGAGAATAACTACAATTTCGGCCAGTCGATGATGCGTTCGCTCGGCGGCGGTCTCGGCTTCATGCTCGCCATGGTCATGTTCGCGGGCGTCAGAGAGCGCCTCGAGAGCTGCGACGTGCCGAAATTCCTTCAGGGTCTGCCCATAACGCTCATTGCCGCATCGCTCACCTCGGTCTCCTTCCTCGGATTCTCGGGCGTTGTCGACGGCATATTCGGTTGAGAAAGGACGGGATAATATGCATCTTATTATAATTGCGGTTGTCATCGTCTCCGTCATCGGACTTATAGCCGGTCTCGGTCTCGCCGTTGCGTCAAAGGTCATGGCTGTCCCGGTCGATGAAAAGGCCGAGGAGATTCAGGCGGCGCTGCCCGGCGCAAACTGCGGCGCGTGCGGCTTCTCCGGCTGCTCCGGCTATGCGGCAGCCCTCTCTCAGGGCAAGACCACCGACACCGGACGTTGCATGCCCGGCGGCGCGGAGGTCAGCAAAGCTATTGCAAAAATAACCGGACTCGCGGCGGGGGATGTTGTTCCTATGACTGCCGTTGTCCTCTGCCAGGGCAATATTCACAACACGGACACGAAGCTCAACTATGTCGGAGTCAAGAGCTGCAAAATGGCAACTCAGCTTTTCGGCGGACCGAAAGAGTGCGTCTACGGCTGCATCGGCTTCGGCGACTGCGTTGAGGTATGTCCCTATGACGCAATTCATATCTGCGAGGGCGTTGCGAGAATAAATCCGCTCGCGTGCCACGCCTGCAAGATGTGCGTCAACACCTGCCCCAAGGGCATTATCGATCTGATGCCCCTGCACGAGGCAAAGGCCGCCGTCATGTGCAAGAACCATGACAAGGGCGCCCAGACTAGAAAGGAGTGCAAGGCGGGCTGCATTGGCTGCATGAAGTGCGTCAAGACCTGCGAATACGGCGCGGTCACGGTCGAGAACTTCTGCGCGAAGGTCGATTACGACAAGTGCGTCGGCTGCGGCAAGTGCCACGAGGCGTGCCCGGTCAAGTGCATCGATGTTATCGAGCCCGGAGTGAAGATAACTGAGATGAAAGTCAACTAAATGAATACGCGAGAGCACCCGGAGTTGTGAAAAAACAGCTTCGGGTGTTTTGCTTTTTATTATAATTTGTAGGGGTTGGCGACCTCGACAACCCTATGCCGCCAACGGCGGCACTGTTTAAAAGAAAAGTAGATCGTGGACGGAAAATTGACATTGACAATAATGTCTGATAATATTAAATAAAAAGAGATATACGGAGGGATGCCTATAGCCGATTGAACGCAATCTTCAAAGGGAACAGGGCGCGGAATAAATATCAAGCCCGGAGGCGAAAACTATGAAAAAAACAATACTTTCTATATTAATATCGGTTCTGCTCATAACGAGCTTTGCGGCGTGCCGAAACGGAGACGCGGAGACGGCGGGAACGACCGTTCCGGAGAACACCACGGCAGAAAGTACAGACGAAATAAGTTCAGCCCCGCAGACAATCGAAAAAACTCTCGACGGAGTGACGCTGAAAGTTTATATCGAAAATCCGAAAGTCAAATCGGGTGGCGAAGTGCATATCACTGCGACCGTCACGAACAACAGCGGAAAAGATATAATTTCAACGCTCCCGATATATAATCAGCAGCACTATGAGATACGCACGAAAATTCTGACGCAGGGCGGAAAAGCGTTCTACGACAAAGATTATCCTGTAGAAATGACCGAGGACGCCACGCGCCGATTTATCGTCAAGAGCGGGGAGAGCTATGTTCAGGATATGTATCTCGTCGCCGCCGAGATGAACTCCGGCATGAGCAGCACCGCCGACGCAGTGCCCTACGGCGCGGGAAAATGCGCGGGAACCTCGACTTTCAAATGGAACGGCGGCAACGGCGCAGAGAAGTCGCTGACGGTTTCGTTTGAGATAGAGATAGCCTGAATTTTATAATGAAAACCGACTCGAAGATATAATTTTTCGGGTCGGGTTTGTGATTCTTTGCTGTAAAGTGGTATGACTTTACAATACGGCAAAACAGTATTTCGACTTAAACGGCAGCGGCTCAAAAGACATTGAAATCATTGACCTTTGCACAAAAGAGCCGTATTGCTTAGACTGATATAACAGAAAAGCGATATGTAAAGCTAATATGCTTTACACATCGCTTTTCCTGATTCATTGCCATTTATTCTGCCGGGTGGGGATTATACCCACTCCTTGATAACTTCCGGGTGCTTGAAAGTCTCATCTATAGACTTTAAGAAGGGGACTACATCGCCCATGTCGAGCGCGCGGTGGTCGAAAACGACGGTGAAGACGAGCTTCTTGCCGACCGTTACCGTACCGTCCGGGTTTGCAATCGCCGTGTCGCGCGGAGCGCCGACGCCTATCGCGGCGACCTGCGGCGGGATTATCTCAAGTAGTGCGCAGATGCCGTCCCAGTCCTTGTAGAGCGAACCGAGGTTCGATACGGTTATCGTGCCCTGCTCAATGTCGTATTTTGTGAGCCTGTCGTACTCGGGTATATCATAATATTCTTTCTTGCTCTTGCCGGAGAGGGTTTTTACTTTGTACTTTCCGGTCTTTGAGCCGATGAGGCGGGATATCGTCTGAACCAATTTGCCTTTTGCAAGCCCCTGCAGCGTGTCGTTGAGCGAGACGTCGTACATGACCTGCGACATGTTTGAATTTTTCGCTCTGCGTTGAACATCGGCGAGCGTATCTCTGATATCCCTGAGGTTCTTGTCCTGCATGTTGTGTAGATTTACTGTCATCATCTCACCTGAGTCGAGAAGCATGGGCATCGAGATATTTATCTCGTCGAACTCCGTCACGCATCCGCGGACAAGGCGGGGTTTGAAATCGATATGTGCATTCATCGCGGGGCACTTCTTGAGCGCCTCTGTTATTACTTTTAATATAACTGCGTTGAGCGTGATCTTATCTTCTTTTGCGCGCCCTTCGTTGATTTCTTTGAAAACTTTCAGAAATTCGGACGCCTCAGGCTCGTTTGTAACAACGACATGGGGAATGTCGTGCCAGCTCTGCGCGGTCATGTTTGCGATTATCTTCCTGTTTATGCCGAAGTGCTCGGCTCTTCTGACTGTGAGTGACTGTCTCATTCTGAGGACTCCTTTCATTTTAGCGGTTATGCCGCATTAATAAAAGTATATATTGTCCTCAAACTTAAAAACAAGGAACGGTATCTGGAAGCATGTGCAAAAAGCGACACAAAAAGTGATTTGTGTCGCCAAAAATTATAAACAGTTTAGAAATATTTTCTGAAGCCGTTAAAATATATGCTTGTGGTGAAAGAGACGATAGTTGATGGATCTTCGCGGAAGTCGGAGTTTATCCACTCCGCAATAACGCTGACGATGCCGTTGAAGAACATTATATACATCCAGCGGAACTGCTTATCCGTGATCTCGGGGAAAAACTTCTTCCACTTTATCTGTGTCCTGTCGTAGTTCTTTACGAACAATGAATTGATGAAGCCCTTTCGCGGGCCGCATCTCATCATGTAGCAGCACAGGTCGGAGTTATCCCTGACGATATCAAACAGACCGACCAATACTGCATCGAAAACCTCGGGATCCATTCTCTCGATCTGATTATCGATATCGGAGACGAACTCAGCCTCGATGCTCTTCATCAGCGCGTTGATGTCGTCATAGTGGCGGTAAAAGGTGCTTCTGTTGATGTCCGCGCGCTGACATATCTCTCGCACGCTGATCTTGTCGAAGTCCTTTTCTTCAAGCAGTTCGAAGAAGGTGCGGCGTATTGCCGTTTTTGTGTATGCCGTGCGCCTGTTGTGCGCGGGTCTTCCGGTTGCCGGGCTTGTCATGAAAATCACCTGCGTTCGTTTCTGATTCATATAAATATTACCACTAATATGCCTGATTGACAAGAGTTAGCGCGATTTTACTCATGTAAAAAAATATGTTGACAAAAGTGCTAAACACTGTTAAAATAACTAATTGCCGCAGGAAAAAGGCGGCTAATCCTTGCTGCGGACGAACCGCAGCCAAAAGACCAGAAGGAGGTGCTTTAAGAATGTCAGCAAACAACAGCTATGAAGCAATGATGGTTTTCTCCGTCAAGAACGGTGAGGAGGGCGTTCCCGCTCTCATCGAGAAGTTCAAGGCTCTCATCGAGCAGAACGGCACTCTGGACAGCATTGATGAGTGGGGCAAGCGCAAGCTCGCTTACGCTATCGACGATGAGCCCGAGGGATTCTACGCTCTGTTCAATTTCAGCGCTGCACCTGAGTTCCCCGAGGAGTTCTACCGTATCGCCGGTATAACCGACGGCGTTCTCCGCTCACTCGTTGTCAGAAAGTGAGGAAACAAAGATGCTTAACGTTGCAATAATTATGGGCAGACTCACTGCCGATCCCGAGCTGCGTACCACCGCTTCCGGCGTCGCAGTCACCACTTTCTCCGTTGCGGTCGATCGCCGCTTCCAGAGACAGGGTGAAGAGAAGCAGACCGATTTCATCAACGTTGTCGCCTGGAGACAGACTGCAGAGTTCGTCTCCCGCTACTTCCACAGAGGATCGATGATCGCTGTTCGCGGAAGTATCCAGCAGCGCAACTACGAGGACAAGAACGGCAACAAGCGCACTGCGTTTGAGATAGTTGCCGAGGAAGTCAGCTTCTGCGGATCAAAGGCTGAGACCGGCACGGGTGCCCGCCAGAACGAGCAGCCCGCGCGCGTTCAGCCCGCAGCGTCCTTCGCCACAGGCGGAGCGGACGATTTTGAGGAGATCCCGATAAGCGACGATCTCCCGTTCTGAGAAAAACTTGAACACGGCGTCTGACGCCGAACGAATAGCCCCGAGTCGCGAAACGGCTTTCGGCTTCCACCTTAGCCAAAGAGGAGGTTAACATCATGGCATATGAGAAAAACGACAGAAGACCCAACCGCAAGGGCCGCAAGAAGGTTTGCGCTTTCTGCGTCGACAAGGTTGAGTGCATAGATTACAAGGACACAGCCAAACTTCATAAGTATATCTCTGACAGAGCGAAGATTCTTCCCAGAAGAGTCACCGGCAACTGCGCCGCTCACCAGAGAGAGCTTACCACCGCTATCAAGCGTGCCCGTCACGTTGCTCTTCTTCCTTACACGAGCGACTGATAAAGCTGTCTACGGCTGCCGCATTCAGCGCAGACCAAAGAGCAAAAATGTTGAAGGTCACAGTTTGCGTCCGAAAACGCAGATTGTGGCCTTTTTATTTTTTTTGCCGCAAATGCATCGGCCTTATTTTTTCTTTTTGCTTTACATGGCGGCACAGATGTGATAACTTTATATTTATAAGCAGTAATTTAAACGAGAGGAATAACAATGTCTCAGAATATGAACCGCCATTTAACGGCTTTGGAATTTGATAAAATATTGGAGCGCCTCGCGCAGTTCACGGCGTGCCCCGACGCGCACGAGCTTGCGCTGAGCCTCCGCCCGGAGAGCGATATTGATCTCGCGCAGGCGCAGATAAATCAGACGCGCGACGCGCATATGCTCCTTGCGCGCTTCGGCGGTCCGTCCTTCGGCGGGCTTCGCAATGTCAATAACGCCGCAGCGCGAGCCGGCGCGGGCAGCACGCTTTCCATGCGCGAACTGCTCGATGTTGCCGAGGTGCTCAGAACCGTGCGTGCTCTCGCCCAGTGGCGCAGCACGAACGCGGGAGTTGAGACCGTTCTCGACCCGCTTTTCTCGGCGCTTCAGCCGAACAAATATCTCGAAACGAAGATAACTTCCGCCATAATCTCCGAGGAGGAGATTGCGGACAGCGCCTCGCCTGAGCTCTTTGAAATCAGGCGCAAGATTCGCGTGCAGGAGTCTAAAGTTCGCGACCAGCTCGACAAGATGACCCACTCCGCGCACTACTCGAAGTTCATGCAGGAGAATATCATAACCCAGCGAAACGGGCGTTATGTCGTGCCCGTCAAGGCGGAATACCGCGGCGAGGTGCAGGGACTTGTCCATGACACGTCTTCATCGGGTGCCACTGTGTTTGTCGAGCCGATGCCGGTCGTCGAAGCGAACAACGAGATAAAAGTCCTGCGTTCTAAAGAGCAGGACGAGATTGAACGCATACTTACAGCGCTCTCCGCGATGGTCGGCGAGTTTGAGCAGGGGATAAAAAACAGCTATGAGTGCGCCGTTGAGCTCAATGTTATCTTCGCAAAGGCGCAGTATGCCTATTCAATAGGCGCGACGGTGCCGCTACTCAACTCCGACGGCGAGATAGAGCTGCGCGCCGCCCGCCATCCGCTCATTGACAAAAACAAAGTAGTCCCCGTTGATATAAGGCTCGGCACGGACTTTGACACGCTCGTTATAACCGGCCCGAACACGGGCGGCAAGACCGTCTCGATAAAGACTGTCGGTCTTTTTACGCTCATGGCGATGTGCGGACTCATGATACCCGCGGGCGACAGGAGCAGGCTCTCCGTATTCGACGAAGTCCTCGCGGACATCGGCGACGAGCAGTCGATAGAGCAGTCGCTCTCGACCTTCTCGGCGCATATGACAAATATTATAGATATCATGGGTCAGGCGGGCGACCGCAGTCTTGTGCTCATAGACGAGCTCGGAGCGGGCACAGACCCCGTCGAGGGCGCGGCTCTTGCAATGGCGGTGCTCGAAGACCTGCATTTCAAGGGCGCGAAAATAGCCGCGACAACGCACTATGCCGAGCTCAAGGCTTATGCCCTCGAGACTCCGCGCGTCGAAAACGGCTGCTGCGAGTTCAACGTTGCGACTCTCAGCCCGACCTACCGACTGCTTATCGGCGTTCCCGGACGCTCGAACGCGCTTGCAATATGCGAGCGCTTGGGCATGGACATGCGCGTTGTGGACAGGGCGAAAGAGCTCGTCAACAATGAGAATGTCCGCTTTGAGGATGTCGTCGACAAGCTCGAAGAGAACCGCCGCCGCATGGAGGAGGAGCACGAGCGCGCCAAGGAGCTGACCGCAAAGGCGCGCGCCGAGCTGGAGCGAGCGGAAAAGCGGCTCGCCGAAGTCGATTCTCTGCGCGAGGCGGAGATAGAGAAAGCCAAGGCGCAGGCAGCGAAGCTGACCCAGCAGGCGAAGCGCGAGAGCTACGCTCTGCTCGACGAGCTCGACAGGCTCAAAAAAGAAAAAGAGAAGACAAAAGATGCCGCAGACCTTGCGCGCCGCGCACGCGCCGCAGTCAGAAAGGGTCTCGGCGCGATAGACGAGGCGGTCGACCCCGTGGTCGCCATGGGCGTTGAGAACGACGGCTATGTCCTCCCACGCGAGCTCAAAAAGGGCGATACTGTTCTGATAGCCGATCTCGGCAAGGAGGCGACAGTGCTTTCGCCCGTTGACAGAAACGGAAATGTCGAAGTTCTCGCGGGCGCGGCAAAGACGCGTGTAAAGCTCAAAAACCTGCGCCTTATCGAGAACGCGCCGAAAAAGCGCAGCCCGAACTCCGGCGCCCGCCGCACGGGAGTTGAGAGCAAGATGAACATGGATGCCTCCGCGCGGCTCGATGTCCGCGGGCTGACCGTTGACGACTGCATCATGGAGCTCGACAGATATATTGACTATATGCTCCGTATGGGTCTCGGCGAGTTCACCATTGTCCACGGCAAGGGAACCGGTGCGCTCAGGAGCGCTGTCAACCAGTATCTTCGCAAGTCGCCGTATGTCAAGAGCTTCAGACTCGGCGTTTACGGCGAGGGCGAGGACGGCGTGACAATAGTCGTGCTCAAGTGACGCGAAAAAAGTTTTCCACACGGTTTTCCACATGCCTGCGGGCGCATAACGGCACATTTTGTTGTCTTTTGCCGCTCGAAACACAAGCGGTTGATGATAAAAAAACAATCTTGTTTTTCCGCCGCTTTTCCACATCCGGAATGTTGAAAAAAGTTCGGTTTTGGCGAAAAAATGTGCTTGACAGCCGACGATATTTTTAGTATAATAACCCCCTGTAAAGCGTTTCGACTTTACAGAGGGGTTTAACCTTTACGCGATCATGATGAAAAGGGGGAGAAAATAAAGTGGCAAAGAATCTGGAAATAGCTGTTTTGCTTGACCTTTACGGCGATATGCTGACTGAAAAACAGCGCGACTTTCTGGGCTATTACTACAACGACGACCTGTCGCTCTCCGAGATCGCGGAAAACGAGGGGATAACCCGCCAGGGCGTGCGCGATGCGATAAAGCGCGCCGAAGCCCAGCTTTTCGATATGGAGTCGAAGCTCAAGCTCGCCTCGAAATTTGACGAGATACGCAGCGGACTCACTGAAATCATCGACTGCGCCGGCGAGATAGGGGACTACAATCTCAACCACAGCCTGTCGCGCGAAGTGAATGATTATACCGTGAAGATTAAAGCCATCGCCATGTCGTTGATGGAGTGATCGGACTGCGGAAAAATCCGCCGGAGCCGCGTTGTGAGAACCTGTGAATTCAGTCACGCACACAAAGTGCGCTCCTTCATTCACAGAACCCCACGCCTTGCTCCGACAAATTTTTCTCAGTCCTCGACAGAGTGCTGTGATGCGGAAAAATTGCCCAGTACTGCGTTGCAGGAACCCGTTCGCTCGGTTGCTGCTGTAGGGGCGGATATCATCCGCCCGCGAAATCAGCACAGTCCTCGATTGTGCGATGTGATGCGGAAAAATCGCTCGCTCAATTCGGCTTGAAACGGTAACATAAAAACTACTTACTTTTTATACAGAGGTGAAAACATTGGCATTTGAAGGTCTTTCGGAACGCCTTGAAGCGGCGTTCAAGCGTCTTAAAAGCAAGGGCAGCCTCAACGAGGCGGATGTTCGCGCGGCGATGCGCGATGTGCGTATGGCTCTGCTTGAGGCGGACGTCAGCTACAAGGTAGCCAAGGATTTCACCGCCAAGGTCACCGAGAGAGCTATCGGCGCTGATGTTATGGAGAGCCTTACTCCCGCGCAGATGGTCATAAAGATAGTCAACGAAGAGCTTATCGATCTCATGGGCGGTACGAAGACCCGCCTCGCGACTGCGGCGCATCCGCCGACAGTGATAATGCTCTGCGGTCTTCAGGGCGCAGGTAAAACGACGCACTGCGCAAAGCTTGCGCTCATGCTCAAGAACCGCGGCAGCAGGCCGATGCTCGTCGCGTGCGATATCTATCGTCCCGCGGCTATCAAACAGCTTCAGGTGCTCGGCGAAAAGGTCGGCGTACCGGTCTTTGAAAAGGGTACGCAGGATCCGGTTGAAACAGCCAAACAGGCGGTCGCGCTTGCAAGGGACGAGGGCAACGACTATGTCCTCATCGATACCGCAGGCCGCTTGCATATAGATGAGCAGCTCATGGATGAGCTCAAGCGCATCAAGTCGGAAGTCCGCCCGCACGAGATCCTTCTCGTGGTCGACGCGATGACCGGTCAGGATGCGGTCAATGTCGCCTCGACTTTCAACGAGACGCTCGGCATTGACGGACTTATCCTGACAAAGCTCGACGGCGACACCAGAGGCGGTGCTGCACTCTCCGCGCGCGCTGTCACGGGCAAGCCGATAAAGTTCATCGGCGTCGGCGAAAAGCTCGGCGATCTCGACACCTTCCACCCCGACCGCATGGCTTCGAGAATCCTCGGCATGGGCGATGTCCTCTCGCTTATCGAAAAGGCGGAGACCGCTATTGACGAGAAAAAGGCGGCGGAGCTCGAGGAGAAGATAAGAAAGAACAAGTTCGACCTCAACGACCTGCTCGATCAGATAACCCAGCTTCGCAAGATGGGCTCGATTCAGGACACGCTCGCAATGCTCCCGGGCATGGGCAAGAAGCTCCAGGGCGTGGACGTTGACGAGAAGCAGTTCGACCGTCTCCAGGCGCTCATCCGCTCGATGACCCCGAAGGAGCGCGAGAATCCCGACATAATCAACCCCTCCCGCAAAAGGCGTATCGCTGCGGGCAGCGGACAGAAGGTCGAGGATGTCAACAGGCTTCTCAACCAGCACAAGCAGATGCAGAAGCTCTTCAAGCAGTTCAACGGCAAAGGCTCAAAGAAAAAGATGCGCCGTATGGGCTTCGACCCGAGCAAGCTCGGAATGTAAAAACGGATGTTATCCTATAGGTCAGCCTTAGGGTTTACATTATATATTAATTTTGTATTATTTTTCGGAGGTACAATCATTATGGCAGTTAAAATCAGACTTCGCCGCATGGGCGCAAAGAAGAACCCCTTCTACAGAATAGTCGTTGCAGATTCGAGATATCCCCGTGACGGCAGATTCATCGAGGAGATCGGCACCTATGATCCGCTCAAGACTCCCGCTGATGTGAAGATCGACGCCGACAAGGCAAAGCAGTGGATCGCCAACGGCGCTCAGCCCACCGATACCGTTAAGGATATCCTCAAGAAGAGCGGCGTCATCGACTGATAACGCTCAGCGTAAAACATGGCTCTCGGCAGTCTGCGGGGAGTTTTGTTTTTCTATGAAAGGAACATCGAAATGAAGGATTTACTTATATCCATCGCTCAGGGTCTCGTTGAAGAGCCCGATGCAGTTACCGTCACCGTTGACGAGCCGGATGATGAGGGCGTTACAGTCTATCATCTCCACGTCAGCGAGAATGACATGGGCAGAGTTATCGGCAAGCAGGGCAGAATAGCCAAGGCTATCCGCACTGTTATGCGCGCTGCCGCAACGCGCTGCGATGAGAAGGTCGCAGTTGAGATAGACTGATGATAAAGGACTATCTTGAAATAGGGCAGATAGTCGGCACCCACGGCGTGCGCGGGGAACTGCGCGTTCAGTCGTGGTGCGATTCGCCCGAATTCTTCAAAAAGTTCAAAACGCTTTACTACGACGCACACGGTGAAAAAAGCGTGGGCGTTGTTTGCGCTCGCCCCCACGGGAATATTGCGCTGCTGCGCCTCGACGGCTGCGACACGGTCGAAAAGGCGGCCTCGCTCAGAGGCAAGGTGCTCTATATGCGCCGCAGCGACGCGCATCTCAAGAAAGGCGACTGGTTCATAGCCGAGCTCATCGGCTGCCGCGCCGAGGACGCAAACAGCGGAAAAGTCTACGGAACCGTTACCGATGTCAGCCAGACCGGAGCAAACGATGTCTGGCACATAACGGATGACAACGGCACCGAGACTCTTATCCCCGCAATTCCCGATGTTGTCTCGAGCGTCGATGTAGAGAACGGAATTGTCCTGATAACACCGCTGAAAGGGCTGTTTTCAGATGAGGATTGATATTCTTACCCTCTTCCCGGAGATGTGCTGTGAGGTGCTCAGGGAGAGCGTCATAGGCAGAGCGCGCGAGCGCGGCTGCGTTGAAATAAACTGCCGCAATATCCGCGACTATACGCTCGACAAGCACAACCGCGTCGACGATTCGCCCTACGGCGGCGGGACGGGCATGATAATGCAGGTGCAGCCGATATATGACTGCTATGAGTCCCTTTGCCGCGACACGGGAACGCGCCCGCATCTCATATATCTGACCCCGCAGGGAAAGACACTGACCCAAAAGCGCGTGGTCGAGCTGTCGAAGCTCGACAATATCGCTCTGCTGTGCGGTCACTATGAGGGAATTGACGAGCGCGTTATAGAAGAGATAGTCGACGAGGAAATTTCGATTGGCGATTTCGTGGTGACGGGCGGCGAGCTGCCCGCGCTTATGCTTGCGGATGCCGTCGCGCGTATGCTCCCCGGTGTGCTCGCTAACGAAGATGCATTCGAGCTCGAGAGTCATTTTTCGTCCCTGCTCGAATATCCTCAGTACACCCGCCCTGTCGAATGGCACGGCAAAGAGGTGCCGCCCGTTCTGCTCTCGGGTCACCATGCAAACATCGAGAAGTGGCGCAGGGAACAGAGCCTTGAGCGCACCTACCGCCGCAGACCCGATATGCTCGAAAAAGCGGAGCTGAGCCGAAAAGACCGAGCGTTTCTCTCGTCTTTGAAGAGTGAGGACTGATTCCCGAAGACAATAATTTAATGTGCAACCTGCATTAAAAAGATGTGTCTTGTATGGTCAAAATACACAACAAAGCCCCCGCCCGAATTTTTAACTTTGGAACAGGCAACGAATTATCGCCTTTGAGGGCGAAAGTCGCAAGTAAATTGTTGACGGGGACAAGTTTTATGATATAATATATAAGCAGTAGAATAAAATTTGAATTTGTGTGTGGGAGATTATATATTATGTATGTTAAAGATGTTATGGTACAGAATCAGGTAGGACTTCATGCACGTCCGGCAACTTTTTTCATTCAGAAGGCTAACGAGTTCAAGTCTTCCATCTGGGTGGAAAAGGACGAGCGCAGAGTCAACGCCAAGAGCCTTCTCGGCGTGCTTTCCCTCGGCATCATGGGCAACACCCAGATCCGCATCATCGCAGGCGGCCCCGACGAGGAGCAGGCTGTTGATGAGCTCGTGAAGCTTGTTGAGTCCGGCTTCGCCGAGTAATATCATTTTAATACAGATAAGCAGGCTTAGGCCTGCTTTTTCTTTTTGTCTATTTTCATCGCTTCGCGGCATATAATACCTTTGAGAAGGATATTTTCGGCGGTGATAGTATGTTTTCGGTTCTCGTTATTGCTGACGATGCCGGCTTTTTCAGGCGAAGGCGGCTGTTCAGGGCTCCGCAGGTGCGCGATGTGCGCGTATACGGCGGTCTGCCGTTTCGCGAGATAATTTCAGCCAGGCGGCGCGGAAAAATAAACCGCGCGGCGATATGCGAAGCGGCTGGCAGATGTTCGGGCACAATGCTTCTGCCTGAAGATATAGCGCCCGGCGGCGGGATAGACGAGCCCGATCTCTCCGATTACAGAAAGCTCGTTTTCTTCAACACTGCGTGCTCTATATTGCGCTCGTCCTGCGGGTGCGGAGTGCGCGGCGAGCTGCTGATAAAAGACAAAAACGCCTCCGCTGCCCAGAGGCTCGGCATTGCAGTGCCGCTGTTTTCGGATATCCGCGTCGCGACTTCGTGCCCGGACGGGTATTCGCGCCCGATAGAAAACGCCATGGACGAATTCGGCGCGGCGGTTCTCGACGGAATCAGCGACAGCGCGGATGCAGTTATCGACCTCGATTCGTCGCCCGAAAAGTTTGTCTGTGGCGGCGAAGTTTTTACGGCGGGAAAAATAACGCTCCCGAGCGCATATGCGCGTCTCATGCCGACGGGCGCGGACTCGCTTGAATTCGCGGGTGCGCTTTATCTTATAAGCCGAATCCACTCGCTCGCGCAGCTTTGTTTTTCCGAAATATATCACGGCGGAAAACCGCTTTCTCTGCGCGCCGCGTCGGAGCTTATAAGGCTCTCGGCGGCGCCGTAAACTATTGACAACAGGCAATAAAATGAATATAATAACAATATTGTGGATAAGTGCCTGAAAAGGCCTTAGTGTATCAATTTTTAAAATTTAAGGAAGAAGGATGGCCTTAAAATGGAAAAGCAGATCGTATTGACAAGAGAGAGCTACGATGCCAAGGTCAAGGAGCTCGAACAGCTCAAAACCACCGGCAGAGATGAGATAGCCGAGCGCATCAAAGTTGCGCGTTCTTTCGGCGACCTTTCCGAAAACTCCGAGTATGATGAGGCGATGAACGAGCAGGCGAAGCTCGAAGCTAAAATCGCCCGCCTTGAAAACGACATCCGCAACGCGAATATCCTCGATGAGGACAATCTGAATGCGGGCGTGGTTCATCCCGGCTCAAAGGTCAAGGTCGAGAATGTCGAGACCGGCAAGAAGAGCGAGTATACTATCCTCGGACCCAGCGAGTCGAACCCCTCTCAGGGCATAATCTCCGACCAGTCGCCCATAGGCAAGTCGCTTATCGGCAACCGCAAGGGTGATGTAGTCGATGTTCCGCTGCCGACCGGAAAGATTCTTCAGCTCAAGATTCTCAGCATTGCAAAGTCAAAGTAAAAAAAGCACAGTTCACATAAATCCAAGGAGTGAAAAAAATGCCGGATGAGATAAACACCAACCCCGTCTCCGCCGAGAGCGAAGAGGCTCAGGAGGACATAAACGCCTTGCGTCAGATCCGCCTGGACAAGCTCAACGAGCTTTGCGCCGCAGGGGAGGATCCGTTCAAGATAACAACAGCGGATCAGTCCGCCCATGCACAGGAGATAGTTGACAATTTCGAAGCGATGGAGGGCAAAGAGGTCTCCATATGCGGACGAATGATGTCAAGACGCGATATGGGCAAGGCGAACTTCATCGATATCCGTGACCGCTCGGGCCGTATTCAGGTCTATGTGCGCATAAACGATGTCGGCGAGGATACATTTGCAAAGTTCAAGAAGTGGGATATCGGCGATATCCTTGAAGTGCGCGGCACGGTGTTCAAGACCCGCAGGGGCGAGATATCCATCCACGCAACCGCGCTTCGCCTGCTGACGAAGTCGCTGCTCCCGCTGCCCGAAAAGTTTCACGGTCTGCGCGATACGGACACCCGCTATCGCCGCCGCTACCTTGACCTCATAGTCAACCCCGATGTCAAGGATACATTTATAAAGAGAAGCCTGATAATCCGCGAGATAAGAAACTATCTCGATTCCAAGGATTTCATCGAGGTCGAGACGCCCATTCTTGTTCAGAATGCGGGCGGCGCTGCCGCGCGTCCGTTTGTGACCCATCACAACGCCCTCAACGAGGATCTCAACCTGCGCATTTCCCTTGAACTCTATCTCAAGCGCCTTATAGTCGGCGGACTTGAGCGAGTCTACGAGATGGGCAGAGTTTTCCGAAACGAGGGTCTCGACGTGCGCCACAATCCCGAGTTCACGCTCCTTGAGATATATCAGGCGTATACAGATTTCCACGGCATGATGGACCTTGTCGAAGAGCTCTACAGAACCGTTGCTCTCAAGGTCCTCGGCACTGCCGTTGTCACATATGACGGCGTGGAAATTGACCTCTCCAAGCCCTTTGCCCGCATGACGATGGTCGAGGCTGTCAAGAAATATGCAGGCGTCGACTTCGCTGAGATCGATCTTGAAACTGCCCGTTCGCTCGCTAAGGAGCACGGCATCGAATTTGAAGAGAGACACAAGAAGGGCGACCTGCTCAACCTCTTCTTCGAGGAATATGTTGAAGACAAGCTCGTTCAGCCGACCTTCATCACGGAGCACCCGGTCGAGATTTCCCCGCTTGCAAAGAGAAAGCCAGACGATCCGAACTACACGGAGCGTTTCGAGCTGTTCATAACCTGCCGCGAGATGGCGAACGCCTTCTCCGAGCTCAACGATCCTATCGACCAGCGCGGCCGCTTTGAGGCTCAGGAAGAGCTGTTTGCCGCCGGCGACGATGAGGCGAACCACACCGACGAGGACTTCCTCATGGCTCTCGAATACGGTATGCCCCCGACAGGCGGCATCGGCATCGGCATCGACCGCTTTGCCATGCTCCTGACCGACAGCTACTCAATCCGCGACGTTCTGCTCTTCCCGACGATGAAGTCGCTTGACGGCGATGCGTCCAAGAAGACCGCGGTTGTCGAAGAGGAAAAAGAGGAGGAGACTCCCGAGACAGTAGACTTCTCAAAGGTCGAGATAGAGCCTCTCTTCAAGGATTTTGTCGATTTTGAGACTTTCAGCAAGTCCGATTTCAGAGCCGTCAAGGTCAAAGAATGCACCGCAGTGCCCAAGAGCAAGAAGCTGCTCAAGTTCGTCCTCGATGACGGCACGGGCACCGACCGCATTATTTTAAGCGGTATTCATGCCTATTATGAGCCCGAAGAGCTTGTCGGCAAGACGCTTATAGCCATAACTAACCTGCCGCCCAGATCAATGATGGGCATCGATTCGTGCGGAATGCTCCTGAGCGCCGTACATTCGGAGGAGGGCGAAGAGAAGCTCAATCTTCTTATGGTCTCCGGCCGCATCCCCGCGGGCGCAAAGCTCTATTGATATATGAAAATATCGGTTGCTCTTGCCGCATATAACGGCGAGAAATATATAGGAGAACAGATCGAATCCATACTCCCTCAGCTCGGCAGGGACGACGAGATAGTCGTCAGCGACGATAACCCCGCGGGCAAGACCCGCGCGGCGGTCGAATTCTATTCGGCATATGACGGGCGCGTCAGATATGTCGAAGGCACGGGCGAGGGCGTATGCAGAAATTTTGAAAACGCTATTCTCAACTGTTCGGGGGATGTAATCTTCCTGTGCGATCAGGACGATGTCTGGCTCCCGAACAAGGTTGAGCGCGTCATGAAAGCGATTGAAAACGGCGCAGACGTCGTGCTGCATGACGCAATGATGACGGACGGGGAACTGAACGTCACCGACGAATCTTTCTTCAGCCTCAACGGCTCGAAGAGGGGATTTGTCAGAAACTTTCTGAAGAATTCATATATGGGCTGCTGCATGGCGTTCAGGCGCGATTTCGAGCCTGCGTTTATGCCGTTCCCCAAAAATCTCGCCATGCATGACTGGTGGATAGGACTCAACGCCGAGCTAAAAGGCAAGGTCGAGTTCATATACGAGCCTCTTATCAAGCATCGCTGCCACGGCGGCAATGTGACAGGAGGCAAGACCACCGCCGCGCAGAAGATATCCTGGCGCATTCAGATGGCGGGAGATATACTGCGATACAAAAACGCAGACTGACGCTGACCGTGATAAGTCAGCACTTTAAAGAGGTGTGAAATTGGGAAGATATAAGGTCACGGGGTGCATAGTGACGCACAACAATATGCATTCCATCAAAAAGACCCTTGATTCTCTGCTCGAGTTCACCCGTGCCGATTTCAAGCTCTATGTTGTGGACAATTCCTCAACCGACGGCACTCCGGAATTTATCGAGCAGAACTACCCGCAGCTTGAGCTTATCCGCAACGCCGGAAACACCGGCTTCGGAGCGGGTCATAATCTGGTGATGGACAGGCTTGATTCAAAATATCATGTCGTCATAAATCCGGATATTACAGTAAAGAACGACGCGATATCCGCCCTTGCGGACTATCTCGAAGAGCATGAGGATATAGGTATGCTCGCCCCGAAAATCTGTTTCCCAGACGGGCGTATGCAGATCCTCGGCAAGCGCGACCCGAAGATAAAATATCTTTTTGCCAGCCGCCTGCGCAACGAAGAGAAGCCGGGCAGGCTCCTGCGCGAATACGCAATGCTCGACGAGGACTACACAAAGCCCTTTGACATTGAGAACGCCTCCGGATGCTTTTTCATGATAAGAACGGAGCTGTTTCGCAAAATCGGCGGCTTTGACGAGGGTTATTTCCTCTATTTTGAAGACAGCGATATAACCCGCACCGTGCGCAAATATGCCCGCGTCGTGTTTGATCCGTCGGTTGTCGTCTATCACGAATGGGAGAGGGAGTCGAAACATAACTTCAAGCTCCTGCTCGTCCATATCCGCTCGATGTTCTACTATATGAAAAAGTGGAGGTGATCCGGATGAAGAAATACTTCAAGAATTTTTATAAGTACCGTTTCCTTTTCACCGAGATCGTTCGCAAGAACATTAAGCTCCAGTACAGGAACTCGGTTCTCGGTATGTTCTGGACATTCCTTCAGCCGCTTCTGACGATGATCGTGCTCGCGTTCATCTTCGGAAATATCTTCGGACGCGATGAGTCGAAGGTTCTCAACTATCCCGTATATTTGCTCTGCGGTCGTCTGCTCTATGAGTTCTATTCCCAGGCGACCAAGCGCGCCATGCGCTCGATAAGAAACAGCGCATCGGTCATAAAGAAGGTGTATGTGCCCAAGTACATATACCCCATGGCGAATGTCGCGTCGAACTTCATAACGTTTTTGATTTCGCTTCTTGTGCTTGCGGTCGTTATGGCGTATTACATGATATTCACCGACACCGCCATGCGCCTGACTCCGTATATTCTGCTCTCCTTCGTGCCGATACTCATCCTCTTTGTGCTGTGCGTCGGCGTCGGAATGATACTTTGCACCATGGAGGTTTTCTTCAAGGATGTCGAGTATATGTACGAAGTTTTCTGCATGCTGCTGTTCTATGCGACTCCCATATTCTACAATGTCGAGACCCTGCATATAACCAACAGGTATGCACAGTATGCGCTCATGGCGAATCCGCTCTATTCGATAGTCTCGATGTTCAGGGACTGCGTGCTTTTCGGCAGGGCGATGAATCCGAACCATATAATCTACTCCGCCGTCTTCAGCGTTGCGATGCTGCTCATAGGCGTGCTGGTGTTCTACAAGAAGCAGGATGATTTCATCCTGCACATCTGATGGGAGGGCGTAATTATGGGCAACGTAATGGTTGATGTAAATCACGTCAGCATCAGATTCATTCAGAATCAGGAAAAGGTAGACAATCTAAAAGAATATTTCATAAAGCTCGTCACCCGCAAGCTCAGGTATGACGATTTCTGGGCGCTGACCGATGTCAATTTCCAGATCGAAAAGGGCGAACGCCTCGGTGTTCTCGGCTTCAATGGAGCCGGCAAGAGTACACTGCTCAAGACTGTCGCAGGCGTTCTCAAGCCCACCAAGGGCACGGTCACGACAAAGGGCGTTATTGCCCCTCTGCTTGAACTCGGCGCGGGCTTTGACATGAACTACACCGGCAAGGAGAATGTCTATCTCTACGGCGCAACGATGGGCTATTCGAGAAAATACATCGAGGAGCGCTATGATGAGATAGTCGAATTCGCCGAGCTCAAAGACTTCATGCATGTCCCGGTCAAGAACTATTCCTCCGGTATGCGTGCGCGTCTTGGCTTCGCGATAGCTACTGCGGTCGATCCGCAGGTGCTTATTCTCGACGAGGTGCTCTCTGTCGGCGACGCCCGTTTCAGAGCCAAGAGCGAGAAACGCGTCATGTCGATGTTTGAAAACAATGTAACGGTGCTCTTCGTCTCGCACTCGACAGAACAGGTGCGCAGACTCTGCAACAAGGCCATAATCCTCGATCACGGCAAGATGATAGCTTCCGGAACGAGCCAGGAGGTCTGTGATATCTACGACCGTATGGTCAAGGGAATAAAATAAGAAAGGGTGTTTTTCAGATGGTCATAGGAGCGATTTTTGCCGGCGGTATCGGCAGCAGAATGGGCAGCGCAGATATGCCCAAGCAGTATCTCCAGCTCGGCTCAAAGCCGATAATAGTCCACACGATAGAGAAGTTTGTCGTCAATCCCGGAATCGACCGCATAATAGTCCTCTGCCCCAAGGCATGGATAGCCCACACGAAGGATCTCGTGAAGAAATATCTCGGCGAGGCTATCGCAGAGAAGATAAATGTCGTTGAGGGCGGCTCAACAAGAAACGGCACGCTCGAAAACGCGCTCAAGTTCATCAACGAGAATTTCGCCATTGACGATGACAGCGTTATTGTTACCCACGACGCAGTCCGTCCGTTTGTCACCCACAGAATAATTGACGAAAATATCGAGGCTGCGAAGAAATACGGCGCGTGCGACACTGTTATTCCCGCAACGGATACAATAGTCCGCAGCGAGGACAGCGAAAATGTCAGCAGCATTCCGACCAGAAGTGAGCTGTATCAGGGTCAGACTCCGCAGTCCTTCAGAATAAAGGAGCTTGAGAGCGTTCTCAACAGCCTCACCGAGGACGAGAAGAACACGCTGACCGATGCGTGCAAGATCTATACAATAAAGAACAAGCCCGTCCGCATCGTTGACGGCGAAGTGTTCAACATCAAGATAACCTACACCTATGATCTCAAAGTTGCAAACGCACTTCTGGGGGTTGTGAACAATGATAAATGAAGTATATCAGCTTATAGCGCCCAAGCTCATTGACACGGCGTACAAGGAGATAGACCTCTCGAAGAACGAGGTCATTCTCCGCCCCGTCAAGATGTCGATATGCAAGGCGGATCAGCGCTACTATCAGGGTCTGCGCAACCGCGCCGTGCTCATGAAGAAGCTGCCCATGGCTCTTATCCATGAGTGTGTCGCCGAAGTAATATATGACCCGAGCGGCGTGTTTTCGGTCGGCGAAATGCTCATACCGATACCCAATACACCCACCGAGACCGACCCGGTCATCGCCGAGAACTATCTGCGTTCGAGCCACTTCTGCTCGAGCGGATATGACGGCTTCATGCGCGACTATATCCAGATGCCCCACGACCGCCTTGTCAAGGTGCCCGAGGGCTTCGATATGCGCGTTGCCTCGTTCTCGGAGCTTGTCAGCGTCAGCGTGCAGTCCATCTCGCGCTTCGAGAAGTTCGCGAATTCCAACCGCCGCAGAATCGGTATCTGGGGCGACGGAAACGTCGGATTTATAACCGCATTGATGCTGCACTATCTCTATCCGAACGCTGAGCTCTATATCTTCGGCACGGTTGAGGACAAGCTCAATTTCTTCACCTTTGCAAAAGAGACATTCCATGTTGACGCGGTGCCTGAGGGAGTCAGCATCGACCACGCGTTCGAGTGCGTCGGCGGCCCCGGCTCAAGACCCGCGATAAATCAGATGATAGACCTCATTGAGCCCGAGGGCAGCATTTCGCTCATGGGCGTCAGCGAGAACTTCGTCGATATCAACACGAGAATGGTGCTTGAAAAAGGTCTCAATCTCTTCGGCTCTTCGCGCAGCGGCAGGAAAGATTTCCTGCGCACGATGCAGATTTTCGCAGAGCATCCGGAGGTCGGACACTACCTTGAGAATCTTATCGGCGATGAGTTCAAGGTTCGCGATATCCCGGATATCCACAAGGCGTTCAACGCCGACTATATGAGAAACTTCGGCAAGACCGTCATCGATTGGGACAAATAATGAAAAAGCTGTTTTATACTATTTACGCAGTGATATTCAGAATATGCCGCCTTTTCCCTGTTAAAAGGGGAAGGGTGGCTTTGGTATCTCCGCACAACGCGGATTTCAACGATTCGCTCGGCGCGGTCAAGACGGAGCTTGAGAGGCGCGGAGGCTATGATATAAAGCTCATCACCCGCCGCGACATCGAGCTTTCAAAGAACCCGGCGAAGCTCATAAAAGGCGCATTCAGGTTCTTTTTCGTCAGCTCATACCGCCTTGCAACAGCGCAGTATGTCTTTTTGAACGACAATTTTATGCCCCTCGCCTATATAAATTTCAGCCCGGAGACGAAAGTTGTCCAGCTCTGGCACGCCGAGGGCGTGTTCAAGCGATTCGGGCTCTGCTCGGCGCTTCCGCCGGAGATTGAGGAGCTTGAAAAGCGCTGCTGCAAGCGATATACCCACGCGGTCTGCTCGTCAAAAAATGTCGTGCCGTATTATGCCAAGGCGTTCGGCTTGCCCGAGGAGCGCGTACTGCCGCTCGGGAGCGCGCGCACGGACAGATTCTTCTTGCCCTCTGACACCGAAAAGCTCAGAGCGGAGTTTGACGAAAAATATCCGCAGTGCAGGGGCAAAAAACTCGCACTCTATGCTCCGACATTCCGTGACGACCCGAAGCGCGACGGCGAGATAATGAAAAACTTCGACGCGAAGAAATTTGCGGAGTGTTTTTCTGATGAATATGTTCTGCTCATCCGCCTGCATCCGCAGGTTCACACGGACGAAGTAGAGGCGGGCGAGAGCGCGATAGACATGACGGGATATCCGGATGTCGGCGAGCTCGTTCAGATATGTGATTTGCTGATAACCGACTATTCTTCAATATGCATGGATTTCGTTCTGCTCGGAAAGCCGTGTCTTTTCTATGCATTCGACCTCGAGGAATATGAGCGCGAGCGCTCGTTCTTCTTCGATTATGAAGACTATGTGCCCGGCAGAACGGCAAAAACTTTTGACGAACTGCTCGATGTGATATCAGGCGGCGATTTCGGAAAAGACAGGCAGGAGAAGTTCAAAAACTTCAATTTTGACGCCCTCGACGGCAAAAGCGCCGAGCGGATAGTCGATGCGATAGTCAAATAAAGGCGCAGCACTTGACAGACTGCGAGCTTTTATTGTATAATTAACCGTTAGAAACAAGCTTTATCAGATAGTCAAAGGAGGGACGCGCCCGGGGCGCGGCTTATATGTCAGGACATTCAAAATGGAGTACGATCAAGAGAAAGAAAGAAAAAACGGATAACCAGCGCGCGAAGATCTTCACGAAGATCGGCCGCGAGATAGCCGTTGCGGTGCGTGAGGGCGGCCCCGATCCGGCGTCGAACTCGAAGCTCAAGGATATCATTTCCAAGGCTAAGGCGAACAACGTTCCCAACGACAACATAGACCGTATTATTAAGAAAGCTGCCGGCGACGGCAATGCGGACAACTACGAGGAGATCATGTACGAGGGCTACGGCCCGTCGGGCATCGCCGTTATAGTTGAGACCCTTACCGACAACCGCAACAGAACTGCGGGCGATATGCGCCATTATTTCGACAAGTTCGGCGGCAACATGGGTCAGAGCGGCTGCGTCTCGTTCATGTTCTCGAAGCAGGGCGTTATCGTTATCGAAAAGGACGACGATATCGACGAGGAGAAGCTGATGGAGGATGCGCTTGAGGCAGGAGCTATCGACTTCCTGACCGACGACGGCGTTTATGATATCCGCACCGAGCCTAACGATTTCTCCGCAATATGCGAGGATCTCGAGAAGAAGGGCTACACCTTCCTCTCCGCAGAGGTCGAGTATGTTCCCTCGAGCTACACCAGACTCGAAAATGAGGACGATATCAAGAATATGAGCAAGATGCTCGAGATGTTCGAGGATAACGACGACGTTCAGAACGTCTGGCACAACTGGGAAAACGCCGACGACGCAGAGTAAAATCAAAAAAGACGAGAGCTGCCAATATGGCGGCTCTTTTTGTGTTAACTAAAAAGGACTTTTGCCTTCGCTACGTACTATAATCAAAAGATATATACTACCCGCGTTTCGGCATTTTCTTTTTATTTGAAAAAGAAAACGCCTGCAAAAGAAAAGCAAAACAGGGGGAATCCCCCTGTACCCCCGACAACGCCGCGCCGCGGTACATAGCTTGCGGCTCTCAGTTAGTTGCTCGGCACTTTCGCACGCAAACGCGCCGGAGCTTGAACGAGTGCGTGCTCGTGCGTCTTGCTTCGCAAGCCGTTCCCTCGCCTGTCTCAATTGGCTTATCAAACACTGCGGCGCGGCTATTGAAAGCATGATTAAATAGGGCGGATAGTATTTATATTTTAGCATGAGCAGGGAACGGTATATTCGTGAAAATAAATTCGGGGTCACGAAGCATGAGCTATATCGTAGAGACTAATATTCTTTTCTGCCGTTTTATAACGAGTTACGACTGTATTGTTTTGATGACGTAAAATTCAGTTTAAAATGGGAAACCCCCAGAGCACCGGAAGCTCTGGGGGTGATGGGGAACTGATTTGCCGTCGCCCGCACAAGCGGCGGCAATCGAGAAGTTGTTTTGTTTTTTATCCGTTCAGAACACTTTTACGGTTCGGTTCTGCCGGAGGTCGAACTGCCTACTGCCGCCACTGACATGACGACTGCCAATACCAAGATGATTCCTAATGCCTGTAATACCATTTTGTTGTCCTCCTTAACCGTTTCGTAGTTTCTCTTTCCTACGATACATAGTATATACCGAACAGGGGGCTAAAGCCACCACAAAACGATTACAGTTGAATACAAAATGGTTACAAAGAAAGATTAAATTGTAACATTTCTGTAACAATTTCAGGCGAATTTGTCAACTTGTCAGCTCGATGAGGTCTTTTATGCTCAGCTCCGGCTGCAAAGCGCGGTTTACGGCGAGCGAGAGCAGTCCCGAACAGCGCTCGATAAGCAGGTCTATCTCTTTCGGTGTGACCATCATTTTTGCGTCCTCGGCAGGTTCATTTGTGCTATTACCCGACACATCGCGGGCGAGTGTGTTCGCATCAACGACCGTCGGAACGCCCACGGATATGACCGGGACGCCGAGCGTTTTTCGGCTTATCTCGGCGCGGGAATTGCCAACACCCGAGCCGGGGATTATTCCGCTGTCAGATATCTGAACTGTGCTCCCGAGCCTGCCGAGCTTGCGCGCGGCGAGTGCATCGACGACTATCACGGCGCAGGGCTTTATCACATTCACCGCGCCGAGCAGCAGCTCGCCTGTTTCGACTCCTGTCTGACCGAGCACTCCGGGGGCTATCGCCGCGACCGGGCGCAGCCTGCCGAGCCCCAGCTGCTCGCATAGCTCGCGCTTTAGGTGTCTTGTGACAAACACGCCGCCGATAAATTTGGGGCCGAGCGCATCGGGGGTTATATTCGTGTTGCCGAGCCCCGCGGCGAGCACCGTGCCCTCGGACGGGAGCAGGCGAGAGAGCTCCTGCGCCACGGCATCTATAAGCTCGTCGCTTATGCGCGAGGAGCGCGCGAACGACTGCGACTGCACGGTTATATATTCTCCGCGCGGCTTGCCCAATATTTCTTCGCCGCGCCTGTCCGTGACTCGCAAGCGGGTTATTTCCGCGCCCGCGCTTTCAAAGCTCGTGCATTCCACGCCGTCTATTCTGCTGCCTTCGAGATTTTCGCGCACTTCGAGCGCAAGGTCTGTTCTGAAGTTCATTTTTTCGTCTCCGTTTCGCTTTCGCAGGGGTGCGAAAGGCAAAAATTTTTTCTTTTTCTCTTGCATTTTGGCAAAGTCTATGATAAGATTATTAACTGTATGATGAAGGAGGTGCAAAAATGCCTAATATCAAGTCAGCTAAGAAGCGTGTCATCGTCAACAAGACAAAGGCCGCCCGCAACAAGTCCCGCAATTCAGCCCTTAAGACTGCCATAAAGAAGGCTCACACTGCTGCTGAGACCAACGCGGCAGATAAGAAGGAAGTTGTCACCGCAGCTATAAAGAAGGTCGATCAGGCAGCCGCCAAGGGCCTTATTCATAAGAACAATGCTGCTCGCAAGAAGTCCGCTCTTGCAAAGCTTCTCAACGAGGCGTAAGATTGCAAACAAATTATTAACGGTTCTGGCTTTTGCCATGACCGTTAATTTTTTTTTACTCTTTTCGCGATTTTTCTTTTTGATGCGGCATAATATCCATTTGTAAATTTTTATCGTATGGTTTGACTTTTGCCTGCGTTTGGCGTATAATCATAATCGATAAGAATCAAACAGGAGGTGAGACCATGGACAAGGCCAAGAAGATAATCAAGATCGTCGCTATCATCATCGCTGTTGCCGCCGCTGTTGTCGGTATAGCGTTTGCCGTCAAGAAGATCATAGACAAGAAGAAGGCTGCTGCCGACGAGCCGGAGAATTATGTCTCCTGCTCCTGCTGCGATACCTGCGCACCCGCAGCCAACTAATTTTTTGAAAAAATTTCACCTGCTATACGCTATTGTGTATGGCAGGTGACTTTTTCTTATTTTTCCTTTGGTCTCGCAACAAATGACGCGATAAGACCGCAGAGCACCGCCGCGGTTATTCCCGCGCTCGATGCGGTCAGAGGACCCGTCAGGATGCCGAGCGCGCCCTTTTCGGCGATAGCCTCCTTGACACCTTTTACCATGGCGAAGCCGAAGCCTGTCAGCGGAACCGTTGCCCCCGCGCCCGCCCATTTTGCGAGCGGAGCATAGATTCCGACCGCGCCGAGCACGACTCCCGCCACGACGAAGCAGACGAGTATGCGCCCGGGTGTCAGCTTTGTCAGATCCATTATTATCTGACCCACCGCGCATATCGCGCCGCCGACCGCGAACGCCTTGAGAAAGCTGAGAAATATATCCATATCATCACCCGAAAGTATTTTTTTCAAATCTATTTTTTCCCCGCGGCGCGGCTATATTCACGCCTTTTGTATCGGGGAAAAATACACACTGTGAAATTAATAAAATTTTTACAGATAAAGTATTGACAAACGGCGATAATATTAATAATATCTATACTATAAGAGGCACGGAAATTAATTCCGCTTTCCTCGAAAACAAAAGGTTGATTTTAAAATTATAGTATAAGGAGAAATAAAAATGTCAACTTTTGAAAGAGTCCAGAAAATCATTTGCGAGCAGCTCGAGATAGACAGCCATCTTGTTACCGAGGATGCATCTATTTCCGGAGATCTCGGCGCAGACAGCCTTGATCTTGTCGATCTCTCTATGTCCATCGAAGAGGAATTTAACCTCGAAGTTCCCGACGATGTTCTCGATCATGTCAGAACTGTCGGCGATATCGTTAAGTTCATCGAAGACAACGCGTAAATATAATCAATAACAAAGGGGCTGTTTTGTATTGGATTCAATATGAAACAGCCCCTTTTGCCGCAACGGAGGGATATAAAATGATACTGAAGAATGCGGATATTTTCGATTCCGAGTTTGCTCTGCGTCGCGCGGATGTGCGCGTTGAGGACGGCAAAATAGCTGAAATAGGCGAAAATTTAAACGGCGGGGATGAGCACGATCTTTCCAGATGCGTTATCCTGCCCGGCTTTATCGACATACATATCCACGGCTGCGGGGGAGCGGATTTCTCCGACGCTCAGCCGGATACGCTCGAAACCATGTCGCGGACTCTCGCGAGTTTCGGCGTAACTTCGTTCTGCCCCGCGTCGATGACTCTGCCATATGACAGGATAGAAAAGGCGTTTGAGAATGCGGCGGGATATCTCGGCAAGGAGTGCGGCGCATATATCCACGGCATCAATATGGAGGGACCGTTCCTCTCATATGCAAAGCGCGGCGCGCAGAATCCCGAATATCTGCATGAGCCGGACATAGACGAGCTCAAAAAGCTCGATAAAATCTGCAAAATAAGACTTGTGTCGTTAGCACCCGAGCTTCCGGGAGCTATAGAATTCGCGCGCGAGGCGTCGAAGATATGCACGGTGTCCGCCGCGCACACCGCCGCGACATTTGAGCAGGCGGAGCTCGGCTACAAAAACGGAATAACCCACACGACGCATCTCTTGAACGGCATGGATCCGATATATAACCGCAAGCCCGGCGCGGCAGTCGCGGCGCTCAGAGCCGAAAACGCCACGGCGGAGCTGATAAGCGACGGGATGCATATCCACCCGGCGTATCTCGCCCTGCTCTATAAAATACTCGGCGAGGATAGGAGCGTCGCGGTCAGCGACTCCATGTGTGCCTCGGGTCTCGGCGACGGCGAATATGAGCTCGGCGGCACGACAGTGTATGTAAAAGGCGGCAAGGCTCTGCTCGCCGACGGTACGATAGCCGCGAGCACGACGAATATTTTTGCTGAGTTCAGGAATATAATCAGCTTCGGCGTGCCCGTCCGCCAGGCGGTGAAATCCTGCACGATAAATCCCGCCCGCGCGATAGGTGCCGACGATGTGACGGGCAGTATAGCAGTCGGCAAGCGCGCCGATTTCACTGTTCTTTCGTCCGATTTGAAAGAGCTCGAGTGCGTCTATATAAAGGGAAAAAGGATATAAAAAAGTATGCAAATCGCCGCTTGTGTGGTATAATATAGTATCTTAGACTCAAAGCTCGGAGGCTGAACATGAACTTTCTTGTTATTGACGGCAACAGCATATTGAACCGTGCGTTTTACGGCATAAAGGTGCTCACGACGAAGGACGGCAGATTCACCAACGCCATCTACGGCTTCATGAATATTTTTCTGCGCCTCAAAGACGAGTGCCAGCCGCAGGCGGTGGCGGTCGCTTTTGATGTCAAACAGCCGACTTTCCGCCATGAGATGTACGGCGGCTACAAAGCGACAAGAAAGGGTATGCCCGATGAGCTCGCGCAGCAGATGCCCGTGCTCAAGGAGCTGCTTGAGGCGATGGGCGTGCCGATAGTCGAGAAGCCCGGATATGAGGCGGACGATATTCTCGGCACTCTCGCGCGCCACAGCGGTGACGCAGTCTGCACGATAGCCACTGGCGACAGAGACAGCCTGCAATTGGTCTCCGACAGCGTCAATGTTCTGCTCGCCGCGACGAAGATGGGCAGACCTGTGACCGACAGATACACGCCCGAGGCAGTGCGCGAAAAATACGGCGTTGAGCCAATAAAGCTCATTGACATAAAAGCCCTCATGGGCGATAGCTCGGACAATATCCCCGGCGTTGCGGGAATCGGCGAAAAGACCGCCGGCGATTTAATAGCCCGCTTCGGCTCGATAGAATATATCTACGACAATATTGACACGATAGATATCAAACCCGGAGTGCGGGACAAGCTGAAAAAAGACAAGGACATGGCGTTCCTGAGCAAAAAGCTCGGCACGATAAACTGCGATATCCCAATCGACAATAACCCGCAGAGCTATATTCTCAGAGCGCCCGACAATTTCAAGGTCACAAGAATGCTCGCGGATCTCGAGATGTTCAAGCTCATCGACCGCCTTGGGCTCGAGATATCAAACACAGCCTCTGAGCCGCAAAAAGAGGAGAAGCCCGTCCCGGTCTGCGCCGAGGACGATTTCGGCCAGCTGATGACGCGCCTTAAATCTGACGGCGAGAGCTATTTTCTCTGGGACGGCGAAAAGTGCCGTTTCGATCTCGGGGACAAAGTGCTCGTGTGCGACTGCGAAAACGAGAATTTTTATCCGTTTTTTATAAAGCTGCTCGAAGATAAAAATATAAAAAAATACACGGCAGACATAAAGTCGCTCTATTCATTCGCGCAGGGCTGTTCGGCTCAGTGCAGGAATATATGCGGCGACCTGGAGCTTGAGGGCTATGTCCTCAACCCATCCGCCTCGTCCTATGATGCGCTGCGCCTTGCGGGCGAATATTCAGCGGCAGTGCCGGTTGAAAACGGCGACGAAAACGACTGCGCCGCCGCGTCGCTGAGAAGATTATTTGCGGCGATGGACAAAAAAATTGAGGAAAACGGACAGCAGCAGCTGCTTCATGATATAGAGCTTCCGCTCGCGCATGTGCTCTCTTCAATGGAGCAGACGGGCTTTGCCGTTGACCGCGACGGAATCGCGGAATTCGGCAAACAGCTCGGCGAGAGGATAGCCGAAATCGAGCAGGAGATATACGCTCTAGTTGGCTACGAGTTCAATCTGAACTCGCCCAAGCAGCTCGGCGAAGCGCTGTTTGAAAAGCTCAAGCTGCCCGCGAGAAAAAAGACAAAAAGCGGATATTCGACCGACGCGCAGGTGCTCGAATCGCTCGAAAACAAGCACCCCGCTGTGCGCGATATCCTCGAATACAGAACGCTTTCAAAGCTCAGGTCGACCTACTGCGACGGTCTGCTCAAGGTTATCGGCGAGGACGGGCGTATCCGCTCGACTCTGAATCAGACCGAGACGAGAACCGGCAGAATCTCATCGACCGAGCCGAATCTTCAGAATATCCCCGTGCGCTCTCCGCTCGGGCGCGAGATGCGGAAATTCTTCGTCGCGCGGGACGGATATGTGCTCGTTGACGCGGACTATTCGCAGATAGAACTGCGCGTTCTCGCCCATATTTCGGGCGACCGAAACATGATAAAGGCGTTCAACGATAACACTGATATCCACACTGTGACCGCGTCCGAGGTCTTTGATATGCCGCCGCAGCTCGTCACTCCGATAATGAGAAGCCGCGCGAAGGCGGTCAATTTCGGCATAGTATACGGCATCGGCGCGTTCTCGCTCGCCAAAGATATCGGAGTCAGCCGCAGCGAGGCGGATGAGTATATAAAAGGCTATCTCAGGCACTATTCAGGCGTTGACAAATATATGCACGACGTGGTCGAAAAGGCGAAGAAAGACGGCTACGCCGAGACGATGTTCGCGCGGCGCAGATATCTGCCCGAGCTTACGGCGTCGAACGCCAACACCCGCGCGTTCGGCGAGCGCGTGGCGCGCAATATGCCCATTCAGGGCACGGCGGCGGATATAATCAAGATAGCGATGATAAGAGTTTACGAACGCCTTGAACGCGAGAATCTGGCGGCGAAGCTGATAATGCAGGTGCACGATGAGCTGATAGTCGAAGCGCCGGAGAACGAAAAAGAGCGCGTGAGCGCCCTGCTCAAAGAGGAAATGGAAAACGCTGTTAAGCTCTCTGTGGCTCTCACTGCGGATGTCCATTCCGGGCGCACCTGGTATGACGCGAAAGGCTGATAAAATGGAGGAAACATGAATCTGGTTTTTGTTTGCACGGGCAACATCTGCCGCAGTCCGATGGCGGAAGGAATGTTCAAAAAACTGCTCGAAGAAAAAGGGGAGAGCGGTATAGACTGCTCGAGCGCGGGACTTGCGACCTTTGACGGACGCCCCGCGAGCGACAACGCGCAGGCGGTCGCCCTCGAATACGGAGTCGATATCTCGGAGCATAAATCTCGTATGCTGACCCGCAGCATCGCGCGCAAGGCAGATCTGATAGTTTGCATGACCGATGAGCAGTATGAGACGCTCAACCGCATGATTCCCGACGAGAGACTCTATGTGCTCGCCGGCGGAGTTGACGACCCCTACGGATGCGATATCGAAGTTTACCGCGAGTGTGCGAAGAAGATAAACGGCGCGCTGCCGGAGCTTTACGAAAAGATAAAGAGCGGGAGCTGATCGGTATTTTTGAAGTTGAAACGGTCCCGATGACGGAAGAATATATAAGCGGCGTCGCGTCGCTCGAGCGCGAATGTTTTTCGCATCCGTGGAGCGAGAAGTCGCTTCGGGAAGAGCTTGATAACGATCAGGCTCATTTTCTCTGCGCGGTTGCCGACGGATGCGTCGCCGGATATATCGGCGTGCAGGAGATAGTGGGCGAGGCGTATATAACCAATGTTGCCGTGTCCGAAAAATTCCGCCGCCGCGGGATAGCGGAAAAGCTGCTCGAAGAGGCGGAGCGCGGCGCAATAAAACGCGGCTGCGTGCTGATAACGCTCGAGGTCAGGGCTTCAAACGCCCCGGCGAAGGCGCTCTATAAAAAACGCGGCTTCAAAGAAGTCGGAACAAGAAAAAATTTTTATTCCGATCCTCGCGAGGATGCGGAGATAATGACAAAGTTTTTTGACAGATGAGGGTGAGCGAAATGAAGATACTTGCAATCGAATCCTCCTGCGACGAGACCGCTGCGGCGGTCGTCGAGGACGGCAGGCGTGTTATTTCAAGCGTCATAGCGTCGCAGGTAAAGGAACATATACTTTACGGCGGAGTCGTGCCGGAGATAGCGTCAAGGCGCCATGCGGAGGCGATATCCGGCGTTGTCGGTGAGGCACTTGACAGAGCGGAGATGAATGTCGGTGACGTTGACGCGATAGCCGTCACATATGCGCCCGGGCTTATCGGCGCGCTGTTAGTCGGCGTGAATTTTGCAAAGGGACTCGCGTTTTCCGCGAACAAACCGCTCGTGCCCGTGCATCATCTGCGCTCGCATATTGCGGCGAACTATATAACCCACCCCGACCTTGAACCGCCGTTTCTCGCGCTCGTCGTGTCCGGCGGTCACAGCCACATAATCGAGGTGCGCGACTACACGGATTTTCATATTATCGGCAGAACGCGCGACGACGCGGCAGGCGAGGCGATGGACAAGGCGGCGCGCGCCATGGGGCTCGATTATCCAGGCGGCGTGAACCTCGACAGAGTGTCCAAGGACGGCGACCCGAAGAGCTACAAGCTCCCGCGCCCGCATGTTGACGGGAGCGAATACGATTTCAGCTTCTCCGGACTCAAGACCGCTGCTGTCAATATTATCCACAACGCAAAGCAAAAGGGCGAGGAGATAAGCGTGCCCGATCTCGGCGCGTCGTATATCGAGGCGGTAGTAAGATGCCTGCGCGAAAACACCGAAAAAGCGGCGCTGAACTTCGGTTTCGACAAGATAGTCCTGGCGGGCGGCGTGTCCGCAAACTCGCGCCTGAGGGCGGAGATGACCGATATCTGCAAGGCTCATTCATGGTCGCTGTTCATGCCCGAGCTGTCGCTTTGCGGCGACAATGCGGCAATGGTCGGCGCCCAGGGCTACTATGAATTCAAGGCTGGAAACATCGCCCCGCTGACCCTCAATGCACGAGCTTCGATGCCTATTGATGAAATTGATAAATTTTTATCAAAAAAGGTCTGAAAGTTAACAGTTTCGTCATTGAAAAACCGAGTTTATTGGGGTATAATACATACTGGGTAAAGATGGTACCTTTCTTAACAGATTAGACGAAAGGAGTCAAATATCATGAAACATTTGACACAGAACAAGACAGTGATCGACTGGATCGAAGAGAAGATAGCTCTTGTATCTCCCGATGAAGTCATGTGGATCGACGGCAGCGAGGAGCAGCTTGACGCTCTGCGCGCCAAGGCATGCGAGACCGGCGAGATGACCAAGCTCAACGAGGATCTCCTCCCCGGATGCCTGCTTCACAGAACCAAGCCCAACGATGTTGCGCGTGTTGAGAACCGCACATTCATCTGCGCCGAGAGCGCGGATCAGGCAGGTCCGACCAACAACTGGATGGATCCCGCTGAGGCTTATAAGATGCTCTATGATATAGCCAGAGACAGCTATAAGGGCAGAACAATGTATATTATCCCTTATTCGATGGGCCCTGTCGGCTCTCCGTTCTCGAAGATCGGCGTTGAGCTGACTGACTCCATCTATGTCGTTCTCAACATGGCTATCATGACGAGAATCGGCAAGAAGGTTATGGATACTCTGGGCGACAGCAACGACTGGGTTCGCGGACTGCACTGCAGCTGCGACATCGACCCCGAGAAGCGTTATATCTGCCAGTTCCCGCAGGATAACACCATCATCTCCGTCAACTCCGCTTACGGCGGAAACGTCCTCCTCGGCAAGAAGTGCTTTGCTCTTCGTATAGCCTCTTATCAGGGCTGGAAAGAGAGCTGGCAGGCTGAGCATATGCTTATCCTCGGCCTCGAGAATCCGAAGGGCGAAGTCAAATATATCTGCGCGGCATTCCCGTCCGCCTGCGGCAAGACCAACCTTGCCATGCTTATCCCGCCCGAGGGATACAGAAACAAGGGCTACAAGATCTGGTGCGTCGGCGACGATATCTCCTGGATCAGAAAGGGTCCCGACGGCAGACTTTATGCTATCAACCCCGAGAACGGTTTCTTCGGCGTTGCCCCCGGCACGAACGAGAAGTCCAATCCCAACGCGCTTGCCGCGACAAGAAAGAATACCATTTTCACAAACGTTGCGCTTAACCTTGACAACAACACCGTCTGGTGGGAAGGTCTCGACAAGAATCCGCCCGAGAACGCCATCGACTGGCAGGGCAGACCGTGGAACGGTAAGACGAGCGAGGAAAAGGGCGCTCATCCGAACAGCCGCTTCACCGCTCCCGCTGTCAACTGCCCGTGCATCAGCTCCGAGTTTGAGAATCCGGCAGGCGTTCCGATCTCCGCTATCGTCTTCGGCGGCAGAAGAGCTAAGCTCGCTCCGCTGGTCTATCAGTCAAGAAGCTGGAATCACGGCGTGTTCGTCGGCTCGATAATGGCTTCCGAGACCACCGCAGCAGCAGCCGGCGCAGTCGGCGTTGTCCGTCGCGATCCCATGGCTATGCTTCCGTTCTGCGGCTACAACATGGCTGATTACTGGCAGCACTGGATTGACATCGGCGCAGGCCTCGACGAGGATAAGGCTCCGAAGATATTCAACGTCAACTGGTTCCGTAAGGACGACGACGGCAACTTCCTGTGGCCCGGCTTTGGCGACAATATGCGCGTGCTTGAGTGGATCATCAAGCGCTGCGAGGGCAAGGTCGACGCAGAGGAGACCGCTATCGGCTTCGTGCCCAAGGCTGAGGACATCAACCTTGAGGGCATCGAGGACGAGGTCAGTGAGGATCAGCTCAAGGAGATCCTGAGCGTTGACAACTCCCTTTGGGAGGACGAGGCAAAGGGCATCGAGGAGTTCTACGCTAAGTTCGGCGACAGACTTCCCAAGGCTCTGAGTGACGAGCTCAACACCCTCAAGGCTAATCTTGAGAAATAATTAAATAAAATTGCGGCAGACAGGTTTTGTGCTTGCCTGCCGCTTTTTATTTCGGACAGCGCTTTTGCTCGCGAATTGCAGCACAAATTGTAGGGACAGCCCTTGCGGCTGTCCGATATCGGCGCAGCCGATACGAAGCCGCGATAACTCAAGTCGCTGAATGTCAGATAATTTTTTGTGCGCTGTCGGCGTAGTTTGTTATATTTATTTACTTCAATATTTTAATTTATCGCAAAAAACAACAGCCGTGATTCTCAACGAACCACGGCTGCTGATATTTAATTTTGCTTACAGTGTCTCAAATCTCTTTACGCCCTTGCGCTTGAGCCTTGAAAAGGATATCACGGTTATTATTGCTATGACCGCCGTCGCGATCATCAGCGCGAATACATTCGGCAGCACCTGCACCGCGAACAGATAGACTGCGATGAGCACGATGATATACGCCCAGCCGAGGCACATCGCGAGCATGATGCCGAGACTCTGCTTGACCGCTCCGCTCTCACTGCTCCAGGTGAGATTAGGCATCCTGATGTTCACTCTGAGCCCCGAAACGGCGCATAGGAGCGTGAATATCTGCGGTAGGATAATCATGACCGCCGCCGTGAGAAGCTCCGGCTTGAGGGCAATACAGAAGCATATGCTGCATATCAGTGCGGGGACGGCGGTGAAGAGCATATGGAGCTTCAGCTTCGCTCTGAGAATCTGCCACGAGGTGACGGGGAGCGAACGGGCTATCCAAAGGCTCTTGCCCTCGAGGGATATCGAGGGCGCGGTGAGTATATTCATAGAAGAGAGCAGGCATAAAAGTAAGCACGCGAAGGTCGGGGCATATTCCAGCAAATCCTCATCCATTCGGGTGACAACGCCGATAAACCAGTCGCTTTTTATCAGCGAGAAAACAGCGACGGCTATCATAAACAGCGCCCCGAGCGAGCAGTTGAGCATATAAGACGGGCTCGAGAGGAAGTGGTTTATCTCGCGGCGCAGAAGCGCGCGGTCGGTGCCCTGCTGCTTGACCGTCTTCTCTTTGTAGACTGTCTTTGCGGTCTTTCCGCTGCTCGTGACGAGTTTTAAGAATGTGCGCGACATTATGAGCCATGTCGCGGCGAGCAAGGCGAGAATGATGAGTGAAATTATAATTGTCGGCAGAACATCGCCCGCGAACGCCTTGCCGAAAATATAGAGCAGATAGGCGGACGTGCGCACCTTTGCGGCAACAGCCGCGCTATTTGCGACGATGCCGGTGATTATCTCATTCGCTCTGAAGTAGACATAGTAGTAGCCGCCGAGAAACGCTATTGAAACTATAACTGTTATAATGCTCTTGTTTTTTAATTTAACTGCGATTTTTGCAACGACCCAGCCGAGTATGCACGACAGTATAAGCACGAGAACAGTCATCATAACGGCCATTATAACGGCGGTTATGCCGGATATTCCGGGATGCGCGGTTATGAAATACACGCCGACGGCGGGTATTACCACAACGCCCGAATACATCAGCCCCATGAGATAGACTCCGATGAGGCGCGCCGCCATAATATCGCGCACTGGAATGGGCATCGAGAGCAGAAGGTCGTTGTCCTTTGCGTCATAGAGGCTCGAATATGTGTTGAACACGCTGCCGAAAACGCCGAAAAGCGCAGCGGTAGCGCCCATAATGGCAAAATAGAGCCAGCTCATGCCGTAGGTTATCAGCGGGCGCATCGAATATGACATATAGCAGAACATTCCGCCGATAGCAAAAATCATGAGCAATATGAACAGCACTATCGAGAACGTCGCCGAGCGTGCAGACTTGCCCTTGCCCGTCTTGCGGTCAACGAAGAAACTTTTATTGAGTTCGAGAAGCTGTTTTTTTATCAGTGTTTTCAGCATTCTTTTCCCTCCAGTTCGAGGAACACGTTCTCAAGGCTGGAGTCGCCCTTGACCTCTTCCATTGTGCCGGAGCGGATGAGCTTTCCGCTTTTTATTATCGCGACCTTGTCGCAGAGCTTTTCGGCAACTTCGAGCACATGGGTCGAGAAGAATATTGCGCCGCCGGAGTTGCAGACCTCGCGCATCATGCCTTTTAACAGATGCGATGCGGCGGGATCGAGACCGACGAAAGGCTCGTCCATGATAATTAACTTGGGCTCGTGGATCCATGCGGAGATTATCGCGAGCTTCTGCTTCATGCCGTGGGAATATGCCGAGATGGGCTGCGCGAGGTCGGCGGTCAGCCCGAACATATCGGCATATTTATGTATGCGCTCGCGGCGGTCGTCAGCGCTGACGCCGAAAATATCCGCGATGAAGTTCAGATATTTTATTCCCGTCATGTATTCGTAGAGGTCGGGGTTATCGGGAATATAGGCTATGATTTTTTTGCAGGCGAGCGGGTCATCTTTTATCGAGATGCCGTTTATTGTTATCTCGCCTTCGTCGAACTGCAGAATGCCGACAACGGATTTGAGCGTTGTGGTCTTGCCCGCGCCGTTGTGGCCGATGAAGCCATATATCTCGCCGGGCGCGATATGCAGCGTCAGGTTGTCAACAGCCTTTTTCTCGCCGTAGGTTTTGGTCAGATTTTTGATGTTAAGCATAGTATCTCCTTTTCGCCCGCCGTGGCGGACAGATATCTTTTCCCTTTTCTATATTAGTATATTTTACGCTGCCGGTCAATCCGGCGGTGTTTTATTTTACGAACTCTTCACAAATCGCCGCGAATTTCTTTTCGCTCGGTATCTCGTGCGTTATGAACTTCCCGTTATAGAACAACGAAAATGCGGTGTAGGCGCAGGGCGCGTTTTGAGCCTGCTCGCGCGATGAGATATGCACGGCGCTCAGCGGCAGATTCATATTATTTGCCATATCTTCAATGAGCGGAACATATTTCGCCGTGAATGGGCACTGGCTTGTATAAAATATCTCGAACCCGCTGCCGTCAGTCTGAGCGCTCTTTACCTGCTCACGAAAGCGCGGAGCGGGCGCGGACGGATCAAACGGCAGATACATCAGCTCGAAATACGGCTCTGCCGAATCGGTTTTTATGAAGCCCTTATATTTCAGATACTTCGGGTCGGCGAGAAAACCGCGCTTCTTCGCCGACGAGAGTATGCAAAGCCCCAATTTGCCCTTTTCGCGGCTGTCGCGGATACATTCGTTGAGCAGGTCGTTTGAATATCCGTGTCCTTTGAAAGAGCCGGAGACCCAAAGACAGTCGATGAACATATAGCCGGGCGCGTCTATCGGCGCCCATGCATTTTCAGCGGGGATATATTCAATAAAACACTTCCCGCGCGCGTCGGCTTTTAAAAATACCAGACCCTCGCCGAGCCTTTCGGCAAGCCACTGCTTTTTTGCAATGACCTGCGGGTCCTTGGCGTTTGATATGGCGCAGCATATGTGCTCGCTCTCGAGATTTTCGGGTGACAGGCGAATGTAGTCCATGGCGTCCTCCAATAATAATTATAAAACGCTTGTTTTATAACAGCTGTTATAATTATATCACACTTTTTGCCGATGTCAACAAGGCGGGACTAAAAATGATATTTGTCGAATTGAGCTTTATATTTTCGCCCTGAGCCGCCATTTTACACTGAATAAAAAATAACCGCCGCGAACTTTCAAATGAAAGATACTGCGGCGGTTATTCGGCTGTTTTTCAATCCTGATGCAATTCGTCTTCAGCCCATTTGATCGGGTTGTCGTCAATATATTGCCATTTGACTTGATAATCGTATTCGTCACGGATTATATGGTCATAAAAACCTTTTTGCCAAATTGATTTTTTGACTTGCTTAGTTACGGAACCTTTGAACTGTTGTATTATGCGGTCGCCCCTACGGCAATGCGGGACAATATGGGCTTTCTGTCATCTATGCAAATTGTGATAAAATATGCTCCGTTTTGCGAATAGTCGTAATCTTTCAGCCTGTTAGGCTTTCTTCTGCATATATTTCACTGCGCAAACTGGCTGTTGTAGAGCTTCGTATAGAATCCGTTCTTCGCGAGTAGCTCCTCGTGCGTGCCCTGCTCGGCGACCTTGCCGTCCTTCATGACGAGAATGCAGTCGGCGTGGCGGATGGTCGAGAGTCTGTGCGCCACGACGAACGAGGTGCGCCCCTGCATGAGCGTGTTGAATGCATCCTGAACTTTCAATTCCGTTCTGGTGTCTATCGATGAAGTCGCCTCGTCGAGGATGAGCATCGGCGGCTTCATGAGCATGACGCGCGCGATGCAGAGCAGCTGCCTTTCGCCCTCGGAGAGTCCGTCGTCGTCGCCGATGACGGTGTCGTAGCCGTTTTTGAGGCGCTTTATAAAGCTGTGAGCGCGTGCTGCCTTGGCGGCGGCGATTATCTCTTCATCCGTGGCGTCGGGCTTGCCGAACGCTATATTCTCGCGGACGGTGCCGTTCTTTATCCAGGTATCCTGGAGCACCATGCCGAAATGGTGTCTGAGACTGTGGCGTGTGATGTCATTTATATTCTCGCCGTCAACCTTTATGCTGCCGCCGTCAACGTCGTAGAAGCGGAGCAGGAGATTGATAAGCGTAGTCTTGCCGCAGCCTGTCGGACCGACAACGGCTATTGTCTTGCCGGACGGGGCGAAGAAATCGAAGCCGTCGATGAGCTTTTTGCTCTTGTCATATGAGAAGCGGACATTATCGAACTCCACGCTTCCCTCGGGATCGCTGAGCGCCGAGCAATTTTCGTCCGACTCCTCGGGTTTTTCGTCTATGAGCTCGAATATTCTTGCCGCGCAGGCGAGGGCATTCTGAAGCTCTGTCACGACGCCGGAAATCTCGTTGAACGGCTTTGTGTACTGGTTCGAGTAGGCGAGGAAGCTGACGAATCCGCCGACGGTCACCATGCCGCCGATGGCGAATATTCCGCCCATGAGCCCGACTACGGCGTAGATAAGATTGTTGATAAATCTGGTGGTCGGGTTTGTAAGCGACGAGAAGAATATGGATTTGAGCGAATATTTGCGCAGCTTTTCATTGCTCTCGTCGAATCTTTCAACCGCTCTGTCTTCATATGAAAACGCCTGAACGGTCTTTTGATTCTGTATCATCTCGTTGATGAGCGCAGTCTGCTCGCCGCGGGTCTCGGACTGCTTTTTGAACATCGAATAAGTACGGCGGGCTATAAAACGCGCCGTGAACAGCGATATCGGGGTCAGCACGACGACCGCGAGAGTGATGAGCGGCGATATAGTGAGCATGAAAACGAGTGTCACGGCTATCGTGACAACGCCGGTGAAAAGCTGCGAGAAGCCCAATATCAGTCCGTCGGCAAACTGCTCCGCGTCCGCCGTTATGCGGCTGACGATATCGCCGTAGGGGTGGGAGTCGGCGAACGCCACGGGGAGGGTCTGCATATGCGAAAATGCCTTTGAGCGTATATCGCGCACGGTGTTATAGGCTATGCGGTTGTTGATGATGTTCATCACCCACTGGAGCACTCCGCCGACTATGGCGCAGATCAGAATGCCGAAAAGACACTTCTTTATGACTTCAAAATCAACATTGCCGTGCAGCTTTATTCCGTCTATCGCGCGTCCGGCGAGGACGGGGATATAGAGCGAGAGAATGACGCTTGCAACGGAGAGGATGAGCGAAAGGAACAGCAGAAGCTTCGAGCGGCCGATGACCGCGATAACGCGCTTGAAAACGGTTTTGTTCTTCACGGTTACGCATCCTCCTTTTCAAGCTGGGAATCGAAAATTTCTTTGTAGACTTCGCACGAGCGCAGAAGCTCGTCGTTCGTGCCCATGCCGACTATCTCGCCCTCGTCGAGAACTACTATGGTATCGGCGTTTCTTATCGCCGCAACGCGCTGGGACACGGTTATGACGGTCGGGGCAAAGTCGGTGTTTCTCAGCGCCTTGTTCAGCGCCGCACCGGTGGCGTAGTCGAGTGCGCTCGCCGCATCGTCGAGAATGAGTACCTCTGGTTTTCTGACGAGGGCGCGGGCTATAGTCATTCTTTGGCGCTGACCGCCCGAGAGATTCTTGCCCTCCTGTTCGAGGACAAAGTCGAGCTGCCCGCTCTTGTCCTCTATCATCTGCTTTGCCTGCGCCGTTTCGAGCGCCTGCCAGATTTCTTCGTCTGTGGCGTCCTGCTTGCCGAAGCGGATATTGTCCCTGACAGTGCCGGCGAACAGGGCTTTTTTCTGCGAGACGACGCCTATTTTTGAGCGCAGAGCCTTTGTGTCGTAGTCGCGCACGTCAACGCCGTCAACGAGCACGCACCCGCCGGTGACATCGTAGAATCGCGGAATAAGATTGACGAGCGAGGTTTTGCCCGAGCCGGTCGAGCCGATAACGCCTATCGAGCTGCCGCGCTTTATTTTGAGGTCGATATTGTGCAGCGATTCTTCGCTGCCGTTATATGACAGGCACGCCTTGTCAAACTCGACCGAATATTCGCTGTTTTCGTTGCCGTCGGTGACAGTGCCGGGGACGGTGCCGGGCTCGATATCGAGCACCGATTGAATTCGGTTGCCGCAGGCAATCGCCTTTGTGACGCTGATTATGAGATTCGCGAGCTTTATCAGCTCAACGAGGATCTGTGACATGTAGTTATAGAGCGCAACGACCGCGCCGCGCGAAATGGCGCCGGAATCAACGCGTATTGCGCCGACATATATCAGCGCGATTATCGCGAGGTTTATGAGCACGAAGGTTGCGGGGTTCATGAAAGCGGATATCCTGCCGACCGCTGTCTGCATCTCGGTCAGGGCGCTGTTCTTGGCGTCAAAGTCCGCAATTTCCTCTTCCTCTTTGCAGAACGCTCTGACGACGCGGGTGCCAAGCAGGTTTTCGCGCGTCTTGCTCAGCAGCCCGTCCAGTTTCTGCTGAACCTTGCGGTACATCGGGATACACACGAGCATTATCGCGAACACGACCGCGGCGAGAGCGGGCACTGCAACGACGAACACGAGCGACGATTTTACATCGACCGTGAACGCCATTATCACCGCGCCGAATACGACGAACGGCGAGCGCAGGACGAGACGCAGGGTCAGGTTTGTTCCGGTCTGAACCTGATTTATGTCGCCGGTCAGGCGGGTTATGAGCGTCGGCGCGCCGAGCGAATCGAGCTGGGAATAAGAGAGCTTGCCGATATGTTTGAAAAGCGCGTGGCGGATATCGGTAGCGAAGCCGACTGACGCTTTCGCCGAGAAATACTGCGCCACAAGCGTACTGCAAAGACCCAGTATGCCGAACAGACCGAGCAGCAGGCAGCGTTTGATAATATAAACCTTGTCGCCGTTCTCTATGCCGACATCGATTATAGTTGAGACTATCAGCGGAACAATCAGCTCGAACGCCACTTCAATGAGCTTAAAAAACGGCGCGAGAATACTTTCAATTTTGTATTTTTTCAAATACTTCAAAAGCTTTGACATGTTATTCTCCTCTTGTTTTATACTGCATTCTATAATGGTATATAATACCCTAAATAATACCATGAAAACGGCTTTTTTTCAAGATGCTGCGGCTATTTCCCGTTCCTTGACAGAGACGGGGAGCAGTGATAAACTTATGCGTTGTAGAAAAGAAACGGTGTGGTGAACGATGAAAGAAAAGGCTCTCAAAAAAGAGGAAGAGCTTCTCGAATGCGAAAAGCTCTGGATATTTGCCGTCATGATAGCCGTCGGCGGATTTTTCGGCGCATATACTTATGTTCAAAAGGGCGGCGTGTTCTGCAACGCGCAGACGGCGAACTTCGTGCTCATGGCGGTTCAGCTCGGGCGCGGGAACTGGCGCAAGGCGCTGTATTATCTCCTGCCCGCTTCGGCTTATCTGCTCGGCACGGTCATTTCGGAATTCTTGCCCAAGCATATAAACCGCCGCAAGATAGTTCGCTGGGACACGGCGTTCGTGGCGTTTGAAATGGCGTGGATATTTGCGCTCGGCTTCGTCCCGGACAATGCGCCGCCGCAGATCTGCCAGGTGGCTGTGAATTTTATCGCTTCGATGCAGTTCAATACATTCCGCCAGGCGAAGAAAATTCCGATGGCAACGACCTTTTGCACCAACCATGTCCGCCAGGTCGGCTCGAACCTCGTCAAGTGGCTTCGCAGCGGTAATAAAGAAGCGCGCGGCAAGATGTTCGCGCATCTGCTGATGATAGGCTCGTTTGTCGCGGGCGCGGTCGCTTCAACTTTTCTCTGCGGCTATCTCGGCGGCAAGACTATCTGGTGCGCCGAAATATTGCTCGCGATAGTGTTCTTTGCGCTCCTGCGCGCCGATCTCGGCGAGGAGCATGACAAACTCGATGTCGTTCCGCACGGTCATTGATGACAAGCTGTTAAGCTTTACATGATTTATAAATCAAAAAACAAAAGCTCCCATGCATCCCCGAATATGTTGATATATCGGGAAAGTTGCACGGGAGCTTCGATTTTTGCGCTAAAAAATAGGCTTTATAATTGTAAAGTAAATCACTTTACAATTCGCTTTAGCCCATTATTGGTATCTCAAGGAATGTGTAGGTAAAGCAGTTAATAATATAGAAAATAAATGCGGCTGTCGGGACTGCATATCCCGCGAATTTTTTCGCTTTGCTATCAGAAAGTGAAGAATACATCGCTGCGCAGGCGATGAGCGTGAACATCTCGGTGTAGTAAAACACGCGCTGACCGGAGGCGTAGACGGACGAAGAGAATCCGAGCACTGCGGCGCAGCAGACGGCGGCGCTGAACAGCACGCCGACGGTGAAACCGAGCTTTTTGTTCTTTTTGATGAGCGCCGCTATAAGAATGAGAATACTAAAGAGAAATACAAAGCAGAGCGCGATAACCGCGAGTTCGAGCGGAAGATAGTTGCCGCTCTTGAACATCTTTTCAAAGCCCTTGTCCGGGGTGGTGCGGCGGATAATAATATATGCGGCGTTGACTCCGACGCACAGCACCGAGGCGAATATTGCAAAGACTGATGTGATTTTCTTTATTTTCCGCGAGCCTCCGAATGCTTCATATACCGACGCGCCAAGCAGAACGAGAAAAACAGCCGTGGTTATCAGCGAGAAGAAAAACGAAAATGCGAAATAATTCGAAAATCCGCAGAGCAGTTTTTCAAATATGTTCATTTTAGAGAATCTTTCAAAACCCGACGCCGCTTCCATCGCTCCGCGCCCGCGAAGTCCGGGAGAGAGAACCAACACCGCGGCGGAAACTGCGCTCGGCAGGAGCGGGATGAATTGACGGAATCCGAGTTTGCGTTGATATGCCGAAAAAATCAGCAGAATCACTTGCAGCGCGAGCACCGCGGCGCAGGACTGCTCCTGAGATGCCGCGACGACAGAAGCAATCGCGGCGGCGACATATGCCATGGGATTCACGCGCCCGCCGAACACCTCGAATGTGAGCGGAGTCACCGTGATAAGCAAGGCAGCGAACGGAACGAGGAACGTGAACGAACCCGCAAACCAGAACACCGACGGGTTGAGGCATGGCAGGAATACTGCCAACGGCACCGAGCAGGCGAAGATATATCTCTGTTTTGCATCTGCCTTTTCGCCTAAAAAGTCCGACAGGCGGCAGAGAAAATACATTATATATATAATCAGCGCGGCGATGAACAGCTTCCAGAAAATGAGCGGCAGGCGCAGAAAATTTATCATCAGCCATTCGCCGACTATCCGCCCGGACACGGTCGTGTACCGCTCGTGCAGCCAGCTTGTTACCGTGAACCCGTTTCGGTGGAGTATGCCGAGAAAGTGACCGTCGTCGGTTTTGAGGATCAGCCGAGTGAACACCGTGCAGAAAAACAGCACGGCGGCGGAGAATGCGGCGATTATCGAGCACGGAGAATTTTGAAATTCTTTCAGCTTTTCTCTCATCTTTCGCCACCTCCCGCCAATGCGTACGGATTTTCGGCGGTTCCGCTTCCGCAAAGAACGAGAATACCGCTGCGAAGATACATCGCCGGGCATACGCCGCACAGCTCGTCCGCCGCGAGCGTTTTATAGAATCCGCCGGTCGTGGTGACCGCCGTAACGCTGCTCTGATTTGTCAAAACCGGGGAGCTTGTCCAATACCAGCAGTATTTGCGCAGAGTTAAATAGCGCGAGCTGTCATTTTTGACGCACTGCTCGGTCGGGCTTCTGCGGCGGTCGGCGGTGCTTATATTTTTGAGCATATCTTTTGACGGCAGGAATATTGAATCGCCGTTTTTGTCAGGCGATATGAGCGAAAGGTCAAACTCTGAAAAATTCTCCGGACTTAAAAATCCGCTCTCCGAATTGAGCCATGCGCGCAGGGGAGAGGCGAGATAATCGGAACTGCCGATGCCGTCCTCAGACGGGTCGAACGCCCTGAAGCACAGCACTTTTTCGCTCATGAGCAGAGTTTTGCCGCCCGTTTCGATGACTCTCCAGACAACAGGTTCGCCGAGATATGAGCCGATGACTATTCTGTCGCCGCTCTTGAGCGTGACTTCCCGCGATTCATTTCCACCGACGCTGACGGACGAAGAAAACAGTAGGTGAGCCGATGTGCTTTTGATTTTTGCGCTCCCGATAAATGTCAGCGCAAACAGCAGAATTGCCGCAATTGCAGCCGCTCTGAAAGCTTTTTTCATCGTCTCACCCCTTCTGTTTTATTTTATATATACTATGTCGAGCTCGTTGCAAGGTCCGCCCAGCTTCTGCTTCCCGGCGGAGTTGAGCCCGAGCATGCCGTTTGCCGCGAAAAATTCGCTCTCGATAACGCACGGCTTGTTGAGATTCTTGAGCTGAGTCGCTTTTGTGCCGGTCGTGTTGCCGATGCCCTTGACATACATCGACGAGCAGTTGCCACCGTTTAGCAAAAACGCATTTCTCGCGCCGTATGCTATGAGGACTTTCATCATATTGTCGAGCGGCATAAATTCGCCGACGGCCATGATATATTTGTTCTCCGATATCTGCGCGAACACCGTGCGGTTGTGATAATAAGTGTCGTGCTCGTTGGTCGCCTTGCCGTTTGTTATGACTTGCCACTGGTAGCGCAGGGAATTGTAAACGCCCTGCGAGATATACGATTTGCAGTTCTCGTTTGTGAGCGTTTCGACTTTCCATGTGCCGTTTCTGTAGATCAGCAGTCGCTTTTGTCCGCTGCCGTCGGTCGAAACTACCGAGCCGCTGCGAATTGTCGGAGCGCCTTTTTTATATGTTGAGCCTGCCTCGCCGTTTATTGCTATGAGCGCGCCGCTCTTTCTGCCCATATCTTCGACCTTGCCGACATTCGTGCCAAGGAGCTGTTGGCTCGATGCAACGCCGATGTGCTCGGGCGAGCAGGTGATTATCGCTATATTGACTACCGGCTGATAAGTGACCGTCTTGTCGTAGTCGATAGCGCCGTCCGCGTTTGCTTTTTTGAAAGCCTGAGTTATCTGCGGTCCATAGGCTATTCGGTGGATTTCTATATTCACTCCGTTTGAATTGAGCTTCCACGCCCTGAGCACTTTTGCGCCGGCGATGCTTTTTACGCTTCCTGCGCTGACTTCAAGCTTGCCTTTTGAAGCTGAGCCGGAATTATTCGATTTTGCAGTTGTTGCGGGCTTTGATGCCGGCTTGTCTGCCGTCGGTTTCTGCGTGTTCTGAGCAGTGCTCCCCTCTGCGGATTCGGATACCGCTTCGGAGCTCGTCTCTTCTGCACTCGTCTGCGCATTGACTTCTGCCGCAGTTGTGTTTTCTGCCGCAGTTGTGTCCGCTTCGGGCGTTTTGCTGCCGCACGCCGTGAAGCTCATGAGAATCAGCAGGCACGCAAGCAAAAGCGCGAATAATTTTCTTGTCATATGTATCCTCCTCCTGAATATTTCTTCCAAATCGATTATATCATTGTGCCTCGCTCAATTATATGCTGCAAGTGCATTTTGACAAATAATTTTTCGTCATTTTGCACTCTTTTTTATATAGTATATATGTATATTCTCTCTTAATTTTTGCTTTAATGCGCTGATACTTTATGATATAATTAAAGCAGCGGCGGGCAAGTATGCATATGCTAACCGAACTTGCCGCGCCCGATATGCATCGTTTGTGCATAAATTCTCTGAAAGGGTGAAGATATATGAAATATGCTGTAGTTCTCTGCGACGGCATGGCGGATTATCCCGTTGAGGCTCTCGGCGGCAAGACGCCGATGGAAGTTGCAAAGAAGCCCAATATCGATGCGCTCGCGTCGAAGGGTGAAGTCGGACTTGTCAGAACCGTTGCCGCGGGACTCAAACCCGGCAGCGATGTTGCAAATATGAGCGTGCTCGGTTTCGATCCGAAGAAGTGCTACACAGGACGCTCGCCCCTTGAGGCGGTCAGCATCGGAGTCAAGATGAGCGAAACGGATATCGCTCTGCGCTGCAACCTTGTCACCTTGAGCGACGAGGCGGATTACGGCGCAAAGACCATGCTCGACTACTCCGGCGGCGATATCTCGACCGAAGAGGCGGCGCAGATAATCGAGACCGTGCAGGAGCATTTCGGCAGCAGCGAATTTGATTTTTACAGCGGCGTGGCTTATCGCCATTGCCTTATCGTACATAACGGCACGACGGATCTCGGCAAGATGACTCCTCCGCATGATATCTCCGGCAGAGTTATCGGCGAATATCTTTCGACTTCGCCGAACGCCGAAAAGCTCATTGCCATGATGCGCGAGAGCTACGATCTTCTTAAAGATCACCCCGTGAACAAGAAGAGAATAGCCGAGGGCAAGCTCCCCGCAAATTCTATCTGGCTCTGGGGCGAGGGAAGCCGTCCTGCTCTGCCGTCCTTTGAAGAGAAGTTCGGCGTGAAAGGCAGCATCGTCTCGGCAGTCGACCTGCTCAAGGGCATCGGCATCTGCGCCGGCATGAACACCCCCGAAGTCGAGGGCGCAACCGGCTATATCGACACGAATTTCGAGGGCAAAGCGAACGCTGCAATCGACGAATGGCGTAAAGGTCAGGACCTTGTCTATATCCATGTCGAGGCTCCCGACGAGTGCGGCCACAGAAACGAGCCCGAGAATAAAGTCAAAGCAATCGAGCTTATTGACAGCCGTATAATGCCTATAATCCTTGACTATCTCAACACTCAGGATGATTATAAAGTCATGGTTCTGCCGGATCATCCGACCCCGATATCGACCCGCACCCACGCATCCGACCCCGTGCCGTATCTGATTTATCGTAAAGGCAAAGAGCTTGACAGCGGCGTTGCGAGCATAAATGAAAAAACAGCATCCGAGACCGGCAATTTTGTTGATCCCGGCTTCGACCTTATGGGTCATTTTCTCAAAGACTGACAAAAAGGAGAGAACAAAATGAGCTTTAATATAGAAACAAAGTGCGTGCAGTCCGGCTACACTCCGAAAAACGGCGAGCCGCGCGTTGTGCCGATAGTCCAGAGCACGACATATAAATACGAATCGAGCGAGCAGATGGGCAGGCTCTTCGATCTGCAGGAGTCCGGATATTTCTACACCCGTCTCCAGAACCCGACAAACGACTGCGTAGCCGCGAAGATAGCCGACCTTGAGGGCGGCGTCGGCGCGATGCTCACTTCGTCCGGCCAGGCGGCGTCGTTCTTCTCCGTTTTCAATATCTGCTCCGCAGGCGACCATGTCGTTGCCGCGTCCGCGATATACGGCGGAACTTTCAATCTTTTCAATGTCACGATGAGAAAGCTCGGCATCGATTTCACTTTCGTTCGCCCCGACGCTACGGAAGAGGAGCTCAACGCGGCCTTTAAAGATAACACCAAGGCAGTGTTTGCCGAGACTATATCTAATCCCTCGCTCGTTGTGCTCGATATTGAGAAGTATGCGCGAGCGGCTCATTCCCACGGCGTGCCGCTGATAGTCGACAACACTTTCCCAACCCCGATAAACTGCCGCCCGTTTGAGTTTGGCGCGGATATAGTTACCCATTCGACCACAAAATATATGGACGGCCACGCGACAAGCGTAGGCGGAGTTATAGTTGACAGCGGCAACTTCGACTGGACTCAGAACGACAAGTTTCCGGGACTTACAACTCCCGACGAGTCGTACCACGGTGTTGTATACACCGAGCAGTTCGGCAAGGCTGCATATATAACAAAGTGTACGACTCAGCTCATGCGCGACCTTGGCTCAATTCAGTCCCCGATGAACGCATTCCTGCTCAACCTCGGGCTTGAGACTCTGCATCTGCGTATGCCGCGCCATTGCTCAAATGCTCTCACCGTTGCAAAGTTCCTGAAGGCTCATCCGAAGATTGAGTCCGTCCGCTATCCCGGCCTCGAGGGCGACGAATACTATGACCTCGCGCAGAAGTATATGCCCAACGGCACCTGCGGCGTCATTTCGCTGAGAATAAAAGGCGGCAGAGAGGACGCGGTCAGGTTCATGGACAGCCTCAAGCTCGCGGCGATAGTCACCCATGTTGCGGACAGCCGCACCTGCTGTCTGCACCCGGCGAGCACAACTCATCGCCAGCTCACCGCGCAGGAGCTCGACGACTGCGGAGTCTATGAAAATCTCGTCAGACTCTCCGTCGGAACGGAGAATGTCGATGACATAATTGCCGATCTCGACGCGGCTCTCGCGAACGTCTGATATTGGCAAAATAGACAAAAATCACGCGTAAAATTTTATGCATAAAACCCGGCTGCAAGTTTTCCTGCAACCGGGTTAATTTTTTGTCACTGCATATGCGGCTTATGCAGAATATTTCCATATAGTTATTAAAATCAAACTGTAAAGTTTTTTGCTTTACGCATATATTCTGAATAGTCATCAAAACATAAAAGTTATCCACATTATCCACATAGTTATCCACATTAGCAAGGAGGAAAGCTTTACCGCTTGCGGAAAAGAATCAATGAATAATTGTTGAATATCGAATGAATGTCAACGAATAAATTCAAAAGTGCGCAAAAAATACCGCCCGAATTTCTGAAGGAAAAAACACGGGCGGTTTCAATATTTTTATGTTGCTCAGTCGATGAACGGGAGACTTCTGACGAGATCGTTTATCCCGCCGAGCGAACCGTGGAAGAAGCTGCGTATCATTTCAAACACAGTCATCGACGCGGTTATCGCAAACAGCACTCCGACGATTATCGCAATAATAACTGCGAGTCCCACGCCGACCGCGAGACCTATCAGCGTGAACTGACCGATGCCATTGGCGACCTTCGGCTTGTCGCTCTTCCATATTAGATAGAGCACGAGGCTGACGAGCGGCAGAAACCATAGCAGCGGACCGAAGAAGCCGAGGAAAAATCCGAGAACTTTCCATCCGCCGGTGCTTTCGCTTTCCTGCTCGGGCTTCTTGTTCGTTTTCGGCTGAACGGGTGCAGGAGCAGGCAGGGGAGCCGGCTCTTTCGGAATATCATTATGTACGGGCTGAGTATCTTCTGAGGCGGTCTGCTCCTGTGCCGCGCGTCTGGCGTCGCTCTCCGCGAGGCTCACCGGTTCGCCGCAATATGGGCAGACCTTGAATCCGTCTTCGAGCTGTTTTCCGCAATTTCTGCAAAACATAATATCACTCTTTCGTTTTTGTGTCCGCGCAGATTACTTGTCGCCCGACTTCTTTTCGAGCTTGCGCTTGTTGCCTTTGTCGTCTATTATATATGTATTGTCGAGCTGGGCTGTAAGGCTCGCCTTGAAATCGGCGACATACTGCTTTTTGAGGCCCTCCCATTCGGCGAATTCCTCTTCGCTCAGATCCCTCTCCTGCGACAGGTGATAGAGATCGTTCATGCGCTTTATCTCTTCTTTTTTCATGTCTGCCTCCGTGAGCTTATATAATACATTTATTATATACTATGCCGGGGATAAAGTCAATTTGAGCGGTAGATTGTCGATTTTATCGCGCTATCGGCAAAATTTTTCGTAAATCATAAGCGAGCAAATGGTATGAAAAAACGAGAAAACTTGAGAAAAACGGAGATAGCAAAACATAAATTAAAATTTAAAGAAAAAGTGCTTGACAAGCATAGAGCGATGTGGTAATATATCGTAGCATTAAGAAATCGGAGGTAACAAGTATGTCAACTTATATGCCCAAAGCGGGCGACATCACCCGTAAGTGGTATGTCATCGATGCTGCCGGTAAGCCTCTCGGCAAGGTAGCAGTTCAGGCTGCCGTCCTTCTTCGCGGCAAGCATAAGCCCACATTCGCTCCTCACGCCGACTGCGGCGATCATGTAATCATCATCAACGCTGAGAAGGCTGTCCTCACCGGCAACAAGCTCAACCAGAAGATGTATTATCATCACACCGGCTATATCGGCAACATGAAAGAGGTCAAGTACAGCACCCTCATGAAGACAAAGCCCGAGTTCGCTGTCGAGCTTGCAGTTAAGGGTATGCTGCCCGATTCTACTCTGGGCCGCACCGCTCTGACCAGACTCCGCGTTTACAGAGGCGCTGAGCACAAGCACGAAGCACAGAAGCCCGAAGAGTGGGCTCTTTAATGAAGGGAGGCAATAAATAATGTACGATTCAGTTCCTTACTTCTACGGCACAGGCCGCAGAAAGAAATCAGTCGCCAGAGTCCGTCTTTATGCCGGCACCGGCAAGATCATCATCAACGACAGAGAGATTGACAATTATTTCGGCCTTGAGACCCTCAAGCTCATCGTCCGCCAGCCTCTCGCTCTTACAGGCACCAGCGAAAAGCTCGATGTCATCTGCCGCGTCAACGGCGGCGGCGTGACCGGCCAGGCAGGTGCTATCCGCCATGGTATCTCCAGAGCACTCCTTCAGTATGATGCAGAGCTTCGCCCCGCACTCAAGAAGGCAGGCTTCCTGACCAGAGACCCGAGAATGACCGAAAGAAAGAAATACGGTCTCAAGGGCGCTCGCCGTGCACCCCAGTTCTCGAAGCGCTGAATTTTTACCGCTTACAAGACGAATATCAGCTCCCGGGCAGCATTGCTGTTCGGGAGTTTTTCTGCATTTTTGAAGGGCTTTTTGCGCCCGGCAGCTTTTTTTTGGAGGCAAACTTCCGAGTTTGCGGCTATTTCTTGAAAAATCAATGCGTTGTGATATAATTAATATTGAGAAATGAGCTTATAAAGGAGTGACTTGTTCGGAACAGAAAATATAACGGACATAAGAGAACCGAAGCCCTTGCTCTTTTGGCGCAGTGCGGCATATCAAGGAAAGGTAACAGGAAAATGAAAAAGCACTTTATTTCTTTTGCACTCGTGTGCATTCTCTTGCTGATTTTTCCCGCGTGCTCATCGAAACAGAACAATGACTACGGAGGCGATCCTATGGAATTTAAAAGCTTTAAGCTGACGGAGAACAACTGCTCGGCACAGAACGCCGTGTATGAGGGATGCAAAACAGAGGACGGAGTACATCTTGAGTATTATATGAGCTCGAACGACTGGGATAACGAGCTGTCCTGCTTTGTCGAATCCCGCGACGTCATCCGCTCGGTTGATGGGGACGAGAATCTCTACCGCGAGGTGTGCGCCCTGTTCGGAAATTGCAGAATAGATGAATGGGCGGGCTTCCGAGGCGCAAATCCCCCCGATGTTCTCGACGGAAGCTCGATGAGCTTTTCTGCTGTCTTGGCGGACGGAACGGAGATTGAGGCGAGCGGGAGCAATAACTTCCCGAAAAATTACCAAACATTAAGAGCCGGGATTAACAGGCTGATAACCTCGAATAAAATAAGAAGCACCGAGTTTTCCGAAGGGAGCTATGCGATTTCGCTGCCCAAAAGTTGGGTAGGCGTAGTCAGCGCCAGTTTTTCGGAGGGCATGGTGGCGTTTTCAGTCGATAAAACGGACGGCGATGAGCTCACGTTCTTTATAATCGATACCGGCAACGGCTATTCCCCGGACTCCTACAAGGGTAGAGTGGAAGTGGGGCGGCTTGTTTCGGACGAAAATACCCTGTTTGTTACGGCGCGCGACCATTATCGGATAAACGCATACTCGGAAAAAGTTTCCGATGCCGCGCTTGCGCTTTGGGAGACCTATGAGAGCGACAAGCGAGCAATAATCGAAAGCCTGCACGGCATAAACGGGTATGAGCTTTATCCCGAGGACGGGTCTATTCTGCATGAGACCGACGCGCGGGATTTGGCGGATAAGGCGCGAAGCCTCTGGCTGACTCTGAATTTTGCGGGCGAGTATTCCGCCGGGGAGAAGCCCGTGACAATAAGATTCAGAAAGTATATTCCAATGTTTCCCCAATACCGGTATGTGACCACCATGGAAGAGGTCCGCAAAAAATTTTTAGAGGTCTTTTCCGAGGAGTTTACAGATAAAATACTGAGCCAAGCTGTCGCCGACAGGGATTTGATAGAGCATAACGACAACATATATGTAGCATATAAGAAAAACGACGGCGAAGTCTCCTATAACAGCTGGATGCATCACGTCGAGGATGACGGCAACGGGAATTTCACGGTTGTTATGGCCGTAAGAAAACGCTCGGTTGACGATATCATCTATGTCAAGCTGCCGACAGGGAAAAATGCGGAGGGAAAGTTCGTGTTTACCGATTACCCCTATTGGGATAAATCAAAATAATTCTCGCGGACATACTCCGCAGGGAACGAAAAGTTTTCTTGTAAATCGCCGCTCTGCGTGATATAATCATATCGATAAAATTTTATCAAAGAGGGGATTTCTATGAAAACCGCAATTTACGGCGCAGGGTCGCTCGGCACCGTGCTCGGCGCATATCTCGCAAAGGCGGGCGTGGATGTCGATCTTATCACGCGCAACCGCGAGCATGTCGACGCGCTCAACAAAGATGGCGCGAAGATAATTGGCACTGTCAATATGACCGTCCCAGTTCACGCGCTGACTCCCGACGAGATGACCGAAAAATACGAGCTGATAATCCTGCTGACAAAGCAGCTCGACAATGTCAATGTTTTAAAGAAGCTTCAGAAGAATATGACCGACGACTGCATCGTCTGCACGCTTCAGAACGGACTCCCGGAGCTCTCTGTCTCCGAGGTCGTTGGCGAGGACAGAACGATGGGCTGCACCGTCGCTTGGGGCGCAACGCTCCACGGCAAGGGCGTTTCGGAGCTTACGAGCGAGCCCGACAGCATGAGCTTCGGTCTGGGCAGGATGAACGGTCAGAAGGACGACAAACTCATGCAGGTTAAGGCGCTGCTTGAGAAGATGTGCCCCGTCGAGGTTGAGGATAACTTCATGGGCGTCCGCTGGTCGAAGCTGCTCATCAACGCCGCGTTCAGCGGCATGTCCGCCGTTATCGGCGGCACTTTCGGCGACGCCGCAGAGAACAAGACCTCCCGTGTCTGCTGCCAGAATCTTATAAAAGAGTGCATCGATGTTGCTGCGGCGGCGGGAATAAAAATCGAGCCGGTTCAGGGTAAGGATATCGTCAAGCTTCTCGACTACAAGGGCAACGGCATAAAGAAGAAGATATCCTTCGCGCTCATCCCGATCTGCATCAAGAAGCACAGGCTCCTCAAGGCGAGCATGCTCCAGGATCTTGAAAAGGGCAAGAAGTGCGAGGTTGATGCGATAAACGGCGTTGTCTGCGCCTACGGCAGAAAGTACGGCGTGCCGACTCCGTATAACGACAAGGTCTGCGAGATAATCCATGGCATTGAGGACGGCAAGTATACATACACATTCGACAATGTAAAGCTGTTCGCCAACCTGCCGAAATAAGAGGCATATTCGGCATAAACCAAATAACAAACCCCGACTATGATTTGTAGTCGGGGTTTATGCAATTCTGCCACGCAGAATTGCAGATGGTACGGGACGCCGAAATGTGCGTAGAAGCACGTTGTTTGTCGAAGAATCTATTTTGGCTCCCCTGCAGGGGAGCTGGATTGGCGAAGCCAGGACTGAGGGGTTATTTCGCTTCGCCTAAAGTTGTGCAGTAGGGGCGGATATTATCCATCTGCGGTGATTTATTGTCGTGCATCTTGTAGGGTGCGGCGACCTCGACGCACCGCTGCCGCGATAGCGGCACGGAATCTCTGATTTTACCGACCGTAGGGACAGCCCTTGCGGCTGTCCGCTATCGGCGCAGCCGATACAGGGTTATAGCAATTGTAATTTATTGACAATTAGTTTCTACCTTCGCTACGCACTCTAATCAAAGGATGTATACTTCCCGCGTTTCGCATTTTCTTTTTGTTTGAAAAAGAAAACGCCTGCAAAAGAAAAGCAAAACAGGGGGGAATCCCCCTGTACCCCCCGCGCGAACGCCGTACCGCAGTACTTAGCTTGCGGCTCTCAATAAGTTGCTCGGCACATTCGCACGCAAACGCGCCGGAGCTTGAACGAATGCGTGCTCGTGCGTCTTGCTTCGCAAGCCGTTCCCTCGCTCGTCTCCGTTGGCTTATCGAGCACTGCGGCGCGGCTATGGGAAGCCTGATTATAAAAATCAGCCGGTCACTTACTTTTACTTTGCTACAACTCGAGTGATAAACAAATAATTATATATACAAAAGATATCTCTGTCGGGACTGAAACTGTTTCTAAACACTTGCTTGGTACAATACGGATTTTTCAGTTCATTCCTGCACTTCCGACTGCGTCGAAAAGCCGCTGGATCTCGTTTTTCAGAGCCGTGCTCTCGGGCGATGAAAGCTCCGGGTCGCGCGCCACGATTTCCTTTGCCGCTCTCTGCGTCTCTTCGAGCGTGCTTCTGTCTTCGAGCATGTCGGCAATTTTCATCTCGGGCAGTCCGTGCTGGCGCGAGCCGAAAAATTCGCCCGGGCCGCGCAGCTTGAGGTCTTCGTCCGCTATTTTGAATCCGTCTGTCGTCGTCTCCATGACCTTCATGCGCCGCTGCGCCGTGTCGTTTTTGGCGTCCGTGATGAGGATGCAGGTGGATTTATATTGCCCACGCCCTATTCTCCCTCGGAGCTGGTGGAGCTGAGAGAGCCCGAAGCGCTCGGCGTTTTCAATAACCATAATCACGGCGTTCGGCACGTCGACGCCGACTTCGATGACCGTCGTCGAGACGAGCAGCTGTGTTTCGCCATTTGAGAACGACTCCATAACTTTTTTCTTGTCCACGCTCTTCATCTTGCCGTGCATCAGCCCGACCGTGTAGCCGCGGAAATCGCCGTGCTGTAGTTCGTCGGCGTATTTCACGGCGGAGGCGAGTTCCGTGTCGCTCTCGCCCTCGTCAACGAGCGGGCAGATTATATATCCCTGCCGCCCCGCGTCGAGGTGTTTTTTAACATAGTTATATGCTCTTTGCCGCAGCTCCGAGGTGACGGCGTAAGTCTCGATTTTTTGTCTGCCGGGCGGCAGCTCGTCGAGAATTGATATGTCCAGCTCGCCGTAGATTATCAGCGCCAGCGTGCGCGGAATGGGCGTTGCCGACATGACGTAGAGATGCGGATTCTCGCCCTTTTCGCCGAGCGCGTTTCTCTGCTCAACGCCGAAACGGTGCTGCTCGTCGGTTATGACGAGCGCGAGGGACTTGAACTCAACATCCGATTGGATTATTGCATGGGTGCCGATGAGCAGGTCGATTTCGCCCGCCTTGAGGGCTTCTTTTTTTCGCTTTTTCTGCGCGGCTGTGTCCGAACCTGTGAGCAGTTCGACATTTATTGAGCAGCCATCGAAGAGCTTCAGAAAAGTTTTATAGTGCTGTTCGGCGAGCACTTCCGTGGGCGCCATGAGAGCTGACTGCATAGAATTCTTAGCCGCCGAATAGACGAGCGCGGCGGCGACCGCAGTCTTGCCCGAGCCGACATCTCCCTGGAGCAGACGGTTCATCTGTCTGCCGCTCATCATGTCCCGCATGGCCTCTTTTACCGCTCTGCGCTGTGCGCCGGTCGGGGAGAAGGGGAGATGCGAAAAATATTCTTCGCTGAAATCGCGCTCTATTATCGCGCCCGCGTTCTTCTGAGTCTGCGAGCGCATTTTTTCAAGCCCGAGCTGTAATATTAACAGCTCTTCAAATATCAGTCTGCGCCGCGCCTCTTCGAGATAATCGGGGCTCTTCGGAAAATGAATGTTCCAAAGCGAATCCGGCAGATTCATCAGGCAGTATTTTTCGCGCAGCCAGAGCGGAATCGGGTCAACAAGCTCGTCCCGGCACTCAGTCAGCGCCGTGCGGACAAGCTTCTCTATCATCTTTGAATTGAGCCCGTGCGTCTGCGGATAAATCGGTCTTATTCTGTCCGCACCCTCGGCGGGTTCTATTTCCGGCGAGTTCATCTCCTTGCGGTAAAGGTTGCCGCCGACTCGACCGAAGAACAGAAACTCGTCGCCCTCGGTGAGCTTTTCTGCCGCAAAGCGGCTGTTGAAAATGGTGATGCCCATTATTCCGCTGCCGTCGGTGATCTCCGTCTTGTAAAGTGTCAAGCCTTTACGAATGAGATTCTTGCGCACAGGCGAACCCACAATGCCTTTTATGCAGCATATCTCGCCTATCTGCGCCTCGTTTATGCTTTTAATTTGACTCCAATCCTCGTGTATTCTCGGATAGAGACGCACGAGGGCGTTGACATCAGAGACGCCAAGCCGCGACAGCATCGCGGCGCGCCTCTCGCCAACGCCCTTTAAGTATTTTATATCAGTATCGAGCTTCATCTTATTCGACCGAAATTATGAAATAATAGACGGGCTGACCGCCGTTTATAACAGAGACCTCGATATCCGAGCCGAACTTCGCGGTCAGCAGGGAGGCGAGCTCCTCGGCTTCCTCTTCGGTGGTGCCGTTGCCGTAGATCAGCGTGACAAGCGAGGAAGTTCCGCGCTTGAACAGGTGCTTTGTGACCTTGTATGCCGCCTGAATGACATTCGACTCGACGGTGGTTATCTTGCCGTTTTCCATGCCGAGAATCTGACCCTCTTTGACGGACTGGCCGTCTATCGAGCTGTCGCGCGCGGCAAAGGTGACAAGGCCGGTTGAAATCTTCTCGGCGGCTTTCATCATCGCGAGATGATTCTCCTCTGCGGAGAGTGTGTCGTCAACGTTGAGCAGCGCGGCGATGCCCTGCGGAATGGTCTTTGTGTGCAACACGCGCACGTCGCGGTCTGTCAGGGGATCGACCTGCTCCGCCGCCATGATAATATTTTTGTTGTTGGGGAGAATATAGACATGCTCTGCGGGGGTCGCGAGAACCGCCTTGAGCAAATCGTCTGTGCTCGGGTTCATCGTCTGTCCGCCGCTGACTATCTGATCCGCGCCGAGCTCGGTGAACAGCTCGCACAGACCCTCGCCGGACGCGACCGCAACATAGCCGAACGGCTTTGTCGGCTCGACCGCCTTCATCGGCTCGGGCTGATCCTCGGGCGCAGAACCCCATGAGGCGTTCTGATGCTCCTGATGCATATTCTCAACTTTTATATTGGTCAGCTGACCATATTCAATGCCCTTCTGAATCGCCTTTCCGGGCGCGTTCGTGTGGACATGGACGGTTATATTCTTTCCGTCATCCGTGACGGAGACGCACTCGCCGATAGCTTCGAGATATGCGCGCAGCTCGCGGATATCCTTGTCGCTCTCGCGGCGGGAGATGAACTCCGCGCAGTAGGTGTAGCGGCTGTCTGCGGAGTGTTCGTCCGCTTTCTCTTCGCTTTTCGCTTCCTCCGCCTCGTCGGCGTCAAGGTTCACTTCCTTGCCGTGGAACACATCGGACATCGCGGTGAAAATACAGACAAGTCCGCTGCCGCCTGCGTCAACGACGCCTGCTTTTTTGAGCACGGGGAGGATATTCGGCGTGTCGGCAAGGGCGGCTTTCGCGCCATCGAGACCGATGTCAAACACCTTGACCGCGTCCGTCTCGCCGTCGTTCACTGCCTTGCGGGCATACTCGGACGCCGTGCGGATAACGGTGAGGATCGTACCCTCGGTGGGCTTCATGACTGCTTTATATGCCGAGGAACTGCCGTGTTCGAGCGCGGAGGCTATCGCTGCACCGTCAGCCTCGTCAAGACCCTTGAGCCCCTTGGAAATTCCGCGGAATATGAGCGAGAGGATAACGCCGGAGTTGCCTCTTGCGCCGCGCAGCAGACCTGAAGCCACACAGCTTGCAACAGCCGAGACGCTCTCGCTGTCATCCTTGACCCTGACCTCGCGCGAGGCGTTGGTTATTGTCATGGACATATTTGTGCCGGTGTCGCCGTCAGGCACGGGAAAGACGTTGAGCGCGTCTATCTCCTGGCGGTGAGAAGTGATTAATTGCGCCGCGTAGATAACTGCGTTGCGCAGAATTGCTCCTGTGATTGTCATTTATTTTCCTCCCCGGACAGCCGTTGTCATGCGGCCGTAAATCGGTTTTATTCGTTCTTCATTCCGTCAACATAGACATTGACTGCGTGAACCTCAAGTCCCGTAGCCTCTTCGACTGTGTATCTGACTTTGTTGACGATGCTTTGGCATATGGCGGATATGTTGACTCCGTAGGACACGATTATGTGCAGGTCAACAATAAGACCCTCGCCGTCCTTGCGCACGGAGATGCCCTGGTCGGCGAAATGACCGTTCTTTTTAAAGACGGAACGCAGACCCTGGCGCATATTGCTGTTGGCCATGCCGGCAACTCCGAAGCAAGAGGAGGCGGCATTGCCGATGAGGGACGCGAAATAGGGCTGGGATATCTCGATAACGCCGAGATGATTTTCAAGTCTTATCAAGGAAAGTCCTCCCTTCAAAAATAAGAAGTCAAACTGGTTGTCCATCAATTTATTATACTAAAAATATCATGCTAAATCAAGCTCTTTGAGAAATCTTGCGAGCGCATCCTGCCACGGCGGCAGGCGGTCGAAGCCCGCATCGTCAAGGCATTTTTTAGAAAGACGCGAGTTCTCCGGGCGCTTTGCCTTCGCGGGATATTCGGCGGTGGTGCAGGGGACTATTTCAGTCGCTTTCCCCGCCTGACGCATTATCTCCTTTGCGAACTCCGCCCATGTGCAGTAGCCCTCGTTCGAGGCGTGATATGTGCCGTATTTTTCGGTTTTTATCATGTCGCAGATAAGCCTTGCGAGGTCGGGTGTATAGGTTGGCGACCCGGTCTGGTCGTCAACGACTGTCAGCTTCTCGTGCGAGTCGGCGAGCCGGAGCATAGTCTTTACGAAGTTGCCGCCGTTTATTCCGAACACCCACGAGGTGCGCACAATGAAGTGCTTTTGGCATTTTTTAGCCTCTTCCTCGCCGCCGAGCTTTGTTATTCCGTAGATATTCTGCGGGTCTTTCGGCGCGTCGATTTCAAGCGGCTGAGTGCCGCTGCCGCCGAAAACATAGTCGGAGCTGATATAGACGAGCTTTGCGCCGATTTTTTCGCAGGCGAGGGCAATGTTTCTCGTGCCGTCGACGTTGACTTTGCGGCAGGTGTCGCGGTCATCTTCTGCTTTGTCGACTGCGGTATAGGCGGCGCAGTGTACGATGGCGTCGGGACGCAGAGCGGTGATATAATCCTCCGTTGCCTTGCCGTCCGTGATGTCGAACTCTTCTCTGTCCGCGCCGACGGGTTCATCCCCGAGGGCGTTCAGGCGTTTTATAACATCGTAGCCGAGCTGTCCGTTGGCGCCTGTGACGAGTACCTTCATTGAAAAACTTCCTTTTTAATCAGTTTTTGAGGCTCTGGAGCGGAGCGGGTATGCGTCCGCCGCGCGAGATCATCTTTGCGGGAGATGCGGTGTTGAGCGGCATTATCGGACCCGAGCCGAGCAGTCCGCCGAAGTTCAGCTCCTCGCCGGCATTCTTGCCGATGGCGGGGATGAGCCTGACCGCAGTCGTCTTGGAGTTCACCATGCCGATAGCCGCCTCATCTGCGATAACCGCCGAGAGAACTTCTGCGGTTGTGTCGCCGGGAACGACTATCATATCAAGACCGACGGAGCAGACCGCCGTCATCGCTTCGAGCTTCTCTATCTTCAGTGTGCCCGCGCGTGCGGCGTCTATCATTCCGGCGTCCTCGGTGACGGGGATAAACGCGCCGGAGAGACCGCCGACATGCGACGATGCCATCGTGCCGCCCTTTTTGACTGCGTCGTTGAGCAGGGCGAGTGCCGCTGTTGTGCCGTGAGCGCCGCACTGTTCGAGACCAATCTCCTCGAGTATATGCGCCACGGAGTCGCCGACTGCGGGCGTGGGCGCGAGTGAGAGGTCGACTATGCCGAACGGCACATCGAGCCTGCGCGAAGCCTCGCTCGCGATGAGCTGACCGAGGCGGGTTATTTTAAATGCAGTCTTTTTTATCGTGTCGGCAACGTCTGTGAGATTGCCGTCGGGAATCTTCTTGAGGGCGCAGCGGACAACGCCGGGACCCGATACGCCGACATTTATCACGCTCTCAGGTTCGCCGGGGCCGTGAAATGCGCCAGCCATGAATGGGTTATCCTCGGGTGCGTTGCAGAACACAACGAGCTTTGCCGCGCCGATGCAGTTGTCGTCGGCGGTGAGCTCGGCGGTCTTTCTGATAATCTTGCCCATGAGCGCGACCGCGTCCATGTTTATGCCCGCCTTTGTCGAGCCTATATTTATGCTCGAGCAGACATGCTCGGTTCTCGCGAGCGCCTCGGGTATGCTGTTGATGAGTGCCTCGTCTCCGGGGGCGAAGCCCTTTTGAACGAGTGCGGAATAGCCGCCGATGAAGTTGACTCCGACAGCCTGCGCCGCCTTTTCGAGCGTGAGTGCGTATTTCACCGGGTCGCCGCCCGATGCGGCGGCAAGCATGGCGATGGGGGTGACTGCGACGCGCTTGTTGATTATCGGCACGCCGTACTCTTTTTCAATCTCGCAGCCGACCCTGACAAGATTTTCCGCCTTGCGCGCTATCTTGTCGTATACTCTGCGGCAGGAGTCGTCGATATCCTGCGAGCAGCAGTCGAGCAGGGAGATGCCCATGGTTATTGTGCGTATATCTAAGTTTTCATCCTCGATCATATGTATCGTTTCGAGAATGTCTCTTGTGTTTATCATAGTAAGGATCCTCTCAGGTGCGTAGATCAGACGTGATACATCGAGTCGAACACGTCCTCGTGCATAACATGGATATCGAGCCCGTGCTCGCGGCCGAGGCGGCTCATTATATCGGAAAATTCGGACAGCGGCACGGAGCATTTTTCCGTGTCAACGAGCATTATCATGCAGAAAAGATCCTGCAGGACGCTCTGCGTCACTTCGGTTATGTTTACATTGAGTTCCGAGCATTTTCCGGACACCTCTGCGAGGATACCGATTATGTCCTTGCCCGTAACAGTCATGACAGCTCTCATTTTTATTCTTCCTTTCCTGTGCACTTATCAGAATTACTTATATACATCTGATATCAAGATATTCTACCATATTTTATGCCCATTCTCAATAGCGGTTGAACAATTTGAACTTTTTTGTGTTTAATACTGTTACTGGGCGGAAAAATATGTTATCATATTGTATACTTTACCGTCAGTATCATGGAGGAAGCGCGATGCCGCAAAGAATTATCGACACTCATGTTCATACCGACAACTCACCCGACGGGCATCATTCGGCGATGTATATGTGCGAATGCGCCGAAATGGCGGGGCTTCGGGCGATAGCTTTTACCGACCATGTCGAGGCGGACGCTTACAGACGGGATCACTATGACCGCGTGGCGCTCCAGTCTTTTATCGATGTCACAAAGGCGCGCTCGGCGTTTCGCGGGAAGCTGCTCGTCTGCGCGGGCGTGGAGCTCGGTCAGCCGATGTACGATGTCGCGACCTCGGAGGAGATACTCGCGAATCTGCCATATGATATGGTCATAGGCTCGGTGCATAATTTTCAGAATGAACAGGATTTTATGTATCTTGATTATTCCCAGTGGGATATAACCGACCTGATGAATAAATATTTTGACGAGCTTATAAAGCTCGCGCGCTGGGCGAAGTTCGATACCCTGGCGCATATGACATATCCGCTTCGGTATATCGTCGGCGAGCACGGCATACCCGTTGATATGTCGAAGTTTTCGGACAAAGTAGATGAGATTCTTTCTCTGCTCGTCAAGAACGAAAAGGCGCTCGAAATAAACACCTCGGGGCTCAGACAGAAGCTCGGCAAAACTATGCCCGAAGAGGATGCTGTCAGGCGCTTTAAACAGCTCGGCGGTGAGTTTGTGACCGTCGGCTCGGACGCCCACTATGCAAAGGATATCGGCGCGGGAGTCGATGCCGGCATGGAGATAGCGCAGCGCAGCGGATTCGACTGCGTGACGCTGTTCCAGAACCGACAGCCCGTGCAGATTCCGATAGAGTAAAAAGAGAGGTGCAGTCATGAAGATCGAACTCAGGGCAAACGCAAAAATAAATCTCTTTCTCGACATTCTGGCAAAACTGCCGAACGGCTATCACTCGCTGTTCATGGTCATGCAGTCGGTCTCGCTTGCGGACACGGTGACTGTGCAGGAGAACGGCGAGGGTATTATCCGCCTTACCTGCTCCGAGCCGGCTCTGCCGACCGACAGCAAGAACATAGCCTACCGCGCGGCGCAGGCTTTTCTCGAAGAAGCGGGGCTCAGCGGCAGGGGAGTTGACATACACATTGAAAAAAATATTCCGTTTGAAGCGGGTCTTGCCGGCGGAAGCGCGGACGGCGCGGGAGTTATAGTCGGACTCGACAGGCTTTTCGGGACGGATATGGGCACGCAGAGGCTCTGCGATATCGGGCTGAATATCGGCAGCGATGTGCCCTTCTGCATCGCGGGCGGCACTATGCTATCACAGCACACGGGCGGTATACTTTCGCATCTTCCGCCGCTCAAAAGCTGCTTCGTCGTGCTCGCAAAGCCCGCAACGGGCGTCTCGACCGCACGCGCCTACGGCGATTTTGATTCCGCGAGCTTCATATATCATCCGAACAAGGTCGGCATGCTCGACGCTGCGGCGAACGCCGATTTCGAGGGTATTTGCCGTCAGGCGGGTAATGTGTTTGAGCAGACGATAGAAGTGCCGGAGCGCGTGAGAATAAAGAGCATCATGCGCCGCCACGGCAGTTCGCTCGCGCAGATGAGCGGAAGCGGTCCGACCGTTTTCGGACTGTTCGAGTCGGAGAGCGATGCCGAAAAATGCCGCGCCGAGCTCGAAAAGAGCGGGCTCGTCAAGAGCGTCCACCTGTGCAAAACCGCCGATAAAGGCGTTGAAACAGTAAATGAGGAGTAAAGCTTATCGGCTTTACACGGGTTCTTCAGATAAAAAGCCAAGACAGCGGACAGATTGCTCTGTTCGCTGTCTTGGCTTTTGGAGAATAACAATGAAAAAACGTTTGAAAGTATTCAGAAAAACTACTTTCAAACGTTTGTTTTTATATGTTGAATGTGAAGTTGCAAAGATGCTTCTCGGTGCCGTTGAGCTTGTACTTGTAATCCTCTGTGCCGCGGGTGAAGTCGATGCATTTTATCTCATTGTTGCCTGCGAATCTTGTGACAAGGTTGTAACACGCTAGAAAACCGGGCGAAAATTCTCTGAATTTTTCCGAAAAACTGTTCTGCATTACATAGTATGTATCTTTGTCTTTGAGTCCGCACAGATACCCTGCGACCTCTCCGTTTATTCTAATGAGAAGAAGCCATGATGAAGAAAGTGTTTTCAAAGCGGTGAATACGCAGTTATGCCTTGTTTCGTTGTTTTTATGCGCACATGTCCACATAAATTTCTTTATGCTAAATTTGCCGTCAAGTCCGTTCTTTTTTATAAAGCGGTCGTTATGTATGTCATGCATAACCTTTTCGGTGGTCTTGTCTGGTATGGTGTCGCACATCGTTATTTCACACTCAAAGTTGTTTTTTGCCAGCCTATTATAGGCGGTTCTGATGTTCTGGCGCGTGTTTTTAGAGAGCAATTTGTAGTATTCGTCAGCGTCAACGGGGTTATCAACAAATACGGCGGTCTCACCGTCTCTGTTAATAAGCTCAAAGTGATTTGTAACATATCCAGCGAGTGAAGAATTTTCGGGTACGTTGTTGAGCCTCAACTCTATCCCGCCGTAATTTTCATGTATGAAGCTGAAAATTTCATCTGCGGCCTCGTCGCTCCACTTATTATAGATAAAGTTGAGATAGTCGGAATAGGACTTTTCGCCGAGTATACAAATACCGCTCATCATCGAATAAAAGCGGAGATTTAACGATTTTGACTGCACAACAAGCGGTGCAATCATGTCAACTTCTCCGCCACTGTTCAAATGGCAGACAAACACTGGTTTCCAGAATATGGATCTGAGAAGTTTTTCCTTTATGTCCTTGAGGAGCAGTAAAGACCAGTCATAGGTTTGAAACGAAGTCATTTCAGTGCCGATTTCGAGTCTTTTCCAATCATTTTCTATTTTTGAAAGATTGTTGATAAAATATTCCTTTATCATCATTATGCCCCCATAGCTTTTCTTCGTTCCTTATTGTAAAATATAATCCGGGTGTTGTCAATAGCGGAGAGATAAAATGCAGAGAGCCCACAATGATATTGTGAGCTCTCTGCATTTTTGGAGAATAACAATGAAAAAACCGGAAAAGTTTGTGGTTGTCTTGTTTATACGCCCTGAGCGCCGACCATTTCATAGTGCGGCTGGGCTTCCTGAGGGATCATGCGATAGATTTTGCCGTTGTCGTCAACATCGACCATGCTTATCTGGATATCCGGCACAAGTGTGTGCAGGGCGGAGACGAAATGCGTGCTTCTCTCTTTCGGGAATCCGGTGACGATGTCAACAGCGCCTTTCTTTTTGGCGATGACTGCGGCGAGGATAGCCGGACTGTCGTTAAAATATACGCTCATCTGCGCGTTTTCGTTTTTTGCGCATTCGTACAGATCTTCAAGCACTGCGGGATCGGGGCTGAAACCGTCCCTCTCGTGGAACACGCTGAGAACTTCGAGCGGCACTCCGTACTGCTGCGCTATCAGCGACCCGGAACGGATCAGCTGTTCGCATTTGCTCTGCGGAGTTACACAGACGAGAACGCAGTTTTTGCTTTTCATCTTGCTGATGTCCTTTCGTAGTTGGTAGCCGTCTGGCTTTTCTTCCCTCTCACTACACTGACATAATAACATCCGATTGTGTACTGAATAGTAAAAATTCATTAAATCAAAGTAAAGAAAATTTGTACGAACCGTGAATAAACCGGGGTTGCGATATTCTTCTAAACATTGTATTATAGAGAAAGAAGAGAAGCAGGCAAAGGAATAATATGCCGCATACGGCACGGACAATGACAAAAAAGCATGCGCCGGAATAATTTATAATGTAAAGGCAATTAGCTTTACTTGCTCGCGAGGTGAGATATGTATACTTTTGATGAGAAATTCAAAAAAGGCGCCGACCGCGCGTTCAGGGCGCAGCAGGGACTGACGGCTTTTTTGAGCGGGCTGAATAGAATTCTGCCCGAGCCGCCCGGATTCAAAACGGAAAAAACGAAAGATGAGCGCGAAGATATCATACGCATTGCGGACACTGCCGGCGACAGCTGGTATCTCGGCTTCTCCGAGCGGAGCATAACGCCGCCGGATATTGATGCGAAAAATTATTATATCGGCGGCAACCTGTCCGTTCCTCCGCGCAGGGTTCGCGGCGTGCTCGACGATATAAAAGTGCGGGCGATAGCCATAAGTGACGGCGAGGAAAGGGCGGCTGAGGTGTTCTGCGCCGTTGACTGCATCGGGCTCACAAACACGGTCGTTCGCCGCATACGAAGCGAGCTTGATTCGTTCTGCCGCACGAATAATGTCGGATATATCAATATTTTTTCGACCCACGCCCACAGCTCGATAGACACCATGGGCATATGGAGCGTGACGGGAAAGAAATTTTTTGAAAACATATCGAAGCTGATAACGCATTCGCAGCCCTTGCCGAGCGTTGACGGAGCGTTTATTGATCTTATAGTCGAAAAGACGAAAAAAGCCGTCGCCGAGGCGGTGAGAAATATGGAACCGGGTCGGCTTTTTGCGGCGCAGATAGGCGAAAACAGCGTCGAAAAGCTCGAAAAATATTCGGCAAAAAAGCCGTATGGCGACATGACTCTGAGCGAGTACGGGATAAAAGATTTCATCTTCGCCAAGCGTCCGCCGCGCGAATATTCGCCGCGCCTCAACCGCCTGCGCTTCGTGCCCGATAATATCGCGAGCCGCCCGACAGTTTTGGTCAACTTCGGCGCGCACCCATACGCAAACGGACTGCGGATAAAAAACAACCGCGGCGATATGCTCTCCGCCGATTTTCCGTTCTATATGGAGCGTGAGATAAACTCGGCGGACGAAAACTTCATTTTTATCAACGGCGCGGTCAACGGAATATACCCGAACAGGGGAGCGGGCGGAGTAAAGGAAGAGAACTTTACACGTCAGACCGAGGCTCTCGGGCGCGATCTTGGAAAGCTCGTTCTCGCGATGACGAAAGAGTGCGAAGAAATAGAACAAAATTCTCTGCTCTCGCCGAAAAACAGCGGTGAAGCGTATAAAAGCGCCGTCGAAAGAATAGGCAAATGCACTGTCGAAGAGCGCGAGCTTGAGCCGAAGCTTGTTTCAATACACAAAGAAACGGCGCTCATGGTCGATAATCCGCTCGAAAAGATAATCGGGAAGCTCGGCTTCGCGTGCTTTGATATGACAAGACCCGCAAAGGGAATATATGAACTTGAGACGGAGACGGGATATCTCGAGCTCGGCGGCGAGTTCAAAGCCCTGCTTGTGCCGGGGGAGATAACGCCGGGACTCGTCAGCGGCACAGGAGATATGCTCGCGGAAAACAGCATTACAAACAGGGCGAGCGGCTTCAAAAGCCTCTGTGATATCGTCGGCGGGGACACGGCGGTTTTCGGGCTCGCGAACGACGCGCTCGGATATATCATCCCGGACAATGACTACTGCATGTTCTTCGCGGGCTATGGCAAGCTTGCGGAAAAGCTGTTTTTCAAAGACTACGCCCATTATCAGGAGATGTTTTCCATCGGCGCGCACACCGCGTCCGCGTTCGCCGCAGGTGTCGAGGACATGATGAAAAGCTTTAAAGCGCGGTTGAATAAATAATTATTCCCCGGTCATATTGCGTCGACCGGGGAAATTTTAGATATCTTTAATATAGTATTTATCTTCAATCCATTTTGCGGGGTTATTTTCTATATATTGGGCTTTTGTCAGATAATCGTCTTCGTCTCGTATTATATGGTCATAAAATTTGTTTTGCCACAGAGAACCCATTACGATGCCTCTGGATTTGCATAGGCTTAAGTAATCGACAGCTATGATTGATTTATATGAGCCAACTATTTTGGATAGCGTAGGGACGGGGCTTGCCCCCGTCCGTTCTTTAGGGATAAAGATAATCAGGTGAATGTGATTAGGCATGATTGAGCAGTCGCTGATTGTTACTTTGTATTTGTTCTCAATTGTAGATACAGCTTCATCCGCAACTTTTCCGAGTTCCGTAAGCTCAATGCACGGACGACCGCAAGGGTCGTCCCTACGGATGCGGGAAAGGGTGCATTTTTTGTCATGAGTGCAGATTGTTACGAAATATGCGCCCTCGCTGCCGTAGTCATATCCTTTTAGTCGTATAGATTTTCTTTTCGGTAATGTATTCATGCCACAATACTAATATAAAAAATCAAAACAGTCAATAGAAAGCAATATGAAAAGGACAAAAGGGAGCAGAATTTCTGCTCCCTTTTGCCAAACATGTCTCCTATATATCGGACGAGCCGAGCTCGTCCTTTATCCGCTGTGCGGTCAACACAGGGGATAAATCATTGTTAATTGCCGCGTCTGCGGAATTTGAATATATCGGGGCGCGCGCCTCGAACATTTTGTCAAGCGTTTCGCGGCTCTTCGAGAGCGGTCTGCCGTCGAGCGAGAGCAGATCGAGGTCTCTTTTGAGATAATATATGCGCCCGTTGCCCTTGAGCGCGCGGACATTTCCGGGGTCGAGCACCGCGCCGCCGCCCGTTGCGATTATCAGCCCTTTTTCTTTTGCCGCGCTGCGGACAGCCTGCACTTCAAGCTCCCTGAAGCGTTTCTCGCCGTATTGCGAGAATATTTCCGGTACGCTCATGCCCGCTGATTCTTCGACGAGCGAATCCGTGTCGACCGCCTTTCGCCCGGTGAGCTTCGAGAGCTCTTCGGCGACGGTCGTCTTGCCGCATCCGGGCATACCGACGAGGACTATATTCTGAACATCGAGCGCGAGCGAACGGAATACGCGCTTGATTTCTTCTTTGCCTATCTCGGCGGAGCAGAAATATTTTGCGCTCTGCGCCGCCTGCGCGACGAGCATATAGAGCCCGCCCGAACATTTTATCCCGCGTTCGAGCGCCTGCATGATAAGCTGAGTGCGCAGCGGGTTATATATCACATCGAGCACCGCCTCGCAGTGCGGGAATTTGTCGAGATTCACCGCCGAGCAGCCGTTGTTCGGATACATTCCGACAGGCGTCGTGTTTATCAATACTTCGCAGTCGGCGAGCTTTTCGAGATTATCGTAGTTGTATTCGCCGGAGCGGGAGACTACGGTTATTCTCTCTGCGCCGCCGTCCGATGCCACGGCTCTCGCGGTCAGCGAGGTGCCGCCGCTGCCGAGAATGACGATCTTTTTGCCCGCAAAATCTATTCCCGCGCGCTCCGCCATGGATTTGAAGCCGAAATAGTCGGTGTTGAATCCGTGAAGCCCGTCCGATGTTCTGACAACGGTGTTGACGCTGCCTATTTTCTGAGCCTCCGGGCTGATGTATGAGCAGTAGGGCATGACCGTGCGCTTATATGGAATAGTCACATTGAATGCGTCAAATTCTTCATTCTCCATGAACTCGCCGACCTTGTCCTTCGGCAGGCTGACCAGTTCATATGAATACAGTCCGAACGCCTCGTGAATGAGCTTCGAGTAGCTGTGACCGAGCCTTTCGCCGATGAGTGCGCACTTCATGTCAAACCTCCGAATAGCTGCCGAGGAACACGAACAGCTCCGGGCTGTCCGAAAGTTCGTCGAGCAGGGCAAGGACTGCGGGGGAGTATACTGACGCTTCGATGTCGAAATAGAACATGAATTCAAAGTCACTGCCGGCTATCGGACGGCTCTCAAGCTTTGTGAGGTTGAGTCCGAGGACGGAGAACTTCGAGATGAGCGAATAGAGCGAGCCGGGTCTGTGCGGCAGGGAGAGCATGAGGCTTATTCTGTCTGCGCCGGGAAAAATCATGGCTTTCTTTGAGATGCAGATAAAACGGGTGAAGTTGCCGTCCGTGTTCTGAACGCGGGTGTCGAGCTTTTTCAGACCGTAGAGATTCGCGCAGCCCGCCGACGAAATAGACGCGGCGTCGTGCCTGCCGCTCTCGTGGAGCATCTTTGCTGCGGCGGCGGTGTTGTCGCACACGGTGACCTTTATGCCGGGGTGCGCCTTGAGAAACTCAGAGCACTGGCCGATTGCCTGCTCGTGGGAGAATATCTCCTTGACATCTTTGAGCTCGGTGCCGGGCAGGACGAGCAGGGAGTGGTCAACTTTGAGCTTGATGCTTCTTACAATATGGAAACGGTAATTTTTCATCAGGTCATAGACCTCGTTTACCGTGCCGTAGGTGCTGTTTTCAATCGGGAGAATACCGTATTCGCACAGCCCCTGTTCAACGGCGGCGAACACGCCCTCGAAATTCTTGAAATATGAGATGGACGGAGCAGTAAAGAGTTTGTCGCAGGCAAGCTGGGAATATGCGCCCTCAACGCCCTGGCAGGCGACGGTGCCGTGCTTCGGGAATATCGGCGGGGTGTTTTTGAGAGCATCGGTTATAGTTTCCGAGATAACGCCGCCTTTTGCGGTCAGTCTCTCCTGATAAGAGCGGCTGACATCCATGAGGGTCGCGAAAAATGTGCGGGCGTAGTCTTCGAGCTCTTCGCCTGCTCCCGCCGCCGCGGCGGCAAGAATCTCGCGCTCTCTGCCCTGCTGGAGGACGGGCAGCTTGTTTTCTTTTTTATATTCCGCAACGCCGCGCACGGTATTCATCCTCTGCTTGAAAAGCTCAAGCATCTGCGCGTCAATTGAGTCAAGTTCTTTTCTGTAGTCTGAAAGTTCCATTTTTACCATCTCCGTATGAATTTACTTGCCGAGCACCATATCAAGGACGGTCACTGCCGCCGCCGCTTCGACGCAGGGGACTGCGCGCACCGCGATGCACGGGTCGTGCCTGCCTCTGACTTCGAGGCGGGTCTCTTCGAGCGAATCGAGATCGACGCTCCTCTGCGGCAGACCTATCGACGGGGTCGGCTTGAACGCCGCTCTGAATATTATCGGCATTCCGCTCGTGAGTCCGCCGATGATGCCGCCGTGGTTGTTCGTGACCGTTTTTATCTTGTCGTCAATGAGGCAGTAGGGGTCGTTGTGGACACTTCCGGTCATATCCGCCGCAGAGAATCCTGCGCCGAACTCGATTCCGCGCACGCCGCCGATGCCGAATATCATTGAAGATATCCTGCTCTCGACCGAGCCGAATATCGGGTCGCCGAGCCCCGCACCGAGTCCCGTGACCGCACATTCGACTATTCCGCCGACGGAGTCGAGCGACTCTTTTGCCTCGATTATTTTCTTCGTCATCTCTTCGCCCGCCTTGTCGTCAATGGTGGGGAAGAGCTTTGCTTTGAGCTTGTCAAAAATCCCGTTGTCCGGGTTGCAGGGGTCAAACGGCGCGTCGTCAATGCCCGCCGCACGCGAGAGATGCGCGGCAACTTTTATGCCCTTTCGCGCGAGTATCTGTTCGCTTATCGCGCCTGCGACGCACACTGGAGCCGTCAGCCTGCCGGAAAACTGCCCGCCGCCGCTTCGGTCGTTCGCTCCGCCGTATTTGACGAACGCGGGGTAGTCCGCATGGGACGGACGCGGGATATTTTTCATGTTTTCGTAGTCCGCGGGACGGATGTTGCTGTTGCGTATTATCGCGCAGAGCGCCGCGCCCGTGGTTCTGCCGCCGAGCAGACCGCACAGAAATTCAGGCTTGTCCTCCTCTTTTCGCGGAGTGCTCCACGCCTTGCCGCCCATTCTGCGGCGCATGAACTGCATTATCTGCTCCTCGTCTATCGCTTCGCCCGCGGGCAGTCCCTCAATAACAACTCCGACTGCGCTCGCGTGTGATTCGCCGAACACCGTGAGCTTTATGTTCTGTCCGTTTTCAGATGACATCCGCTTTGCCTCCCAGTTTTCTGTAGTCTTCAAAGAAGTTCGGATATGATTTGTTCACCGCCTGCGCGTCGTGTATAATAACGGGATTTTCGCATATGCACGCCGCGATTGCCGCCGCCATGACGATGCGGTGATCGTTGAACGAAACAACCTCGCCGCCGGGGAGTGTGCCCGTGCCGCGGACGGTCAGGGAATCCTCCGTGCTTTCGGCGAAACCGCCGAGTGAATTTATCATCTTTTCGACCGCCTCGATGCGGTCGCTCTCTTTTATTCTTAGCCGCGCGGCGTTTGTAAATATCGTATCGCCCAAAGCCGCGCAGGCAGCTGCCGCGAGGGTCGGGAAGAGATCTGGACACTGCGAAATATCGATTTTAATGCCGCGAAGTCCGTTCCCTCGGACTGAAATTATATCGCCGCAATTTACATCCGCGCCGAAGTCTTTCAGTATACTCACAACCGCTCGGTCGCTCTGCCGGCTGTCGGGTGACAGCCCCGTGATATCCGTCTCTCCGCCGAGCGCGCCTGCGCAAAGGAAGAACGCGGCGTTCGACCAGTCGCCCTGAACGCGCGGGGAGTCGGGTTCGATATATTTCTGCGGACCCTTTATTTTGTATCCGCTCGGGGTCTCTTCTATATTAATAGAAAAGCTTCTGAGCGTATCGAGCGTCATGTCAATATATCCGACCGATTCGCGTTTGCCCTCTATTACTATTTCGCTGTCGCCGTCAAGCAGCGGCAGAGCGAAAAGCAGACCGGATATGAACTGCGAGCTGATGTTGCCGGGAACTCTGAACACGCCCGGATGAAGCTGCCCAGAGACTTTTATCGGCAGATTATCAGCAGAAATCACTGCGCCATTTTCTCTGAGCGCATTGTTGAGTGCCGACATCGGGCGCTCCGGCAGTCTGCCGTGGCCGATGAATTCTGCATTTATTCCGAGCGCCGAGGCGACGGGAAGCAGGAAGCGCAGAGTCGTTCCGCTTTCGCCGCAGTCGAGAATGCCGCCGTCATGCAGCTCATTGAGACAGCGAAAGGTTGCGCGCGTGTCCTCGGAGGTGCAGAGCGATTCGGAATTTTTTTTGCCTGCGAGCGCCACGGCTGTCATCAGCCTGTGCGCGTGCGACTTCGACGGCGGAGCTTCGAGAGTGCCCCGAAGCGTGCCCGGTGTTATTATGATATCCATTGCGCCCTCCGTCAAAGAGAATATATGCTTTCGAGCTCGTCCGGGCTTGTCTTATATAGGATGCACTCGCCGATTTTAGTCGGCAGAATGAGATTTATTCCCGCCGAGCTGCATTTTTTGTCGCGGTGCATGACTCCCGCAAGCTCATGAACGGGAATGCTGGTCGAGACGGGGAGCCCGTTTCGTGCCATAACTTTTTTCACGCGCTCTGATATATCATCTTTGCACATGCCGAGCTTCTGCGCAGCGATGCAGGCGCGTACTGTGCCTATCGCCACCGCGTGACCGTGCGAAACAGCAAAATCGCTGCACCGCTCTATTGCGTGGCCGAGCGTATGCCCGAGATTGAGCTTCTGACGCTCGCCCGTGTCAAATTCATCGCGCGAGACTATGTCGCTTTTTATCTCGACGCAGCGGCGCACGATGTTCTCTATATTGCCTTTTACGTCGCCTGACTCGAAAATTTCAAAAAGACTTTCATCGGAGATTATGCCGTATTTTATGCTCTCCGCCGCGCCGTCGGCAAAGAGCGAATCGCTCAGTGTGTCGAAGCAATCGGGGTCGCACAAAACGAGCGACGGCTGATGAAATGCTCCGGCGAGGTTCTTGCCCTCGGGGAGATTGACTCCCGTCTTGCCGCCGACCGAGGAATCGACCGCCGCCAAAAGCGTTGTCGGTATCTGGACGAATCTGACACCGCGCAGATACGCGCTCGCCGCAAAACCGGTTACATCGCCGACTATTCCGCCGCCCAGAGCTATGAATATATCGCTCCGGTTGAGGCTGAGCTGCGCCGCGAACGAGAGAATGTCGCCGACTGTTTTAAGGCTCTTGTGCTCCTCGCCGTCCTCAAAGACGAACTTCTCGCAGTTTATCCCCGCGCTTTTCAGCGATTCGAGCGCGGCTTTTGAATATAGCCCGTCCACCGTGCGGTCGGTTATCAGCAAAGCTCTGCCGGCGCCCGTGTGTTTTTTTATAAGCTCTCCGGCTCTTTTTAATATCCCGCGCTCAATGAGCACATCGTATTCGGTCGATGCCCTGACTTTTACGGTCTGCATGGTCTTCACTCCTGTTTTTTATCCGCAGATGGCTTTTCTCTTCGTGCCGTCCTCGAGCAGGGCTTCGAGCTTCGCCCTGTCGTTTGACGCTATCGCGTCGCGGTATTCGGTCAGATTATTTATAATGTTATCTATTTCGTTCAAAAGATTGTCGCCGTTTTCGAGGAACAGCTCGCTCCACATATTTGAGTTGAGCGACGCGACGCGCGTCATGTCTTTATAGCTGCCCGCGCTCATGCCCGTGTGCTCGAGTGCGGTCGGGCTCTTGATATATGCGCTTGCAACGACGTGCGCGAGCTGAGAAGTGTAGGCGATGATCCTGTCGTGCTGTTCGGGAGAAACAACGGTGATGCTGCCGAAGCCTATCGAGAGGAACATCTGCTTTATCTCGTGCAGCAGTGCTATATCCGTGCCGCCGTCGGGGGTCAGGATCATCGAAGCGTTGTTGAACAGCATGCCGAACGAGCTGTCAAACCCCCATCTCTCGACGCCCGCCATCGGGTGTCCGCCGATGAATTCAAAGCCGTGGGATTTTGCAAGCTCGTGAGCGGGTGTAAAGACATATCGCTTTACACCGGAGCAGTCTATGACGACCGCGCCTTTTTTGATTATGTCCGCCTTGCTCTGAAGAAATTCGACCGTTGATTCGGGATAGAGCGCGATTATAACTCTGTCGCACTGCGCGAGGATATCGTCCGTCAGTTCGCCGTCTATCGCGCCGACGAGCTTCGCCTTGAGCATGACGCTCGCGTTTATATCAAGACCGTAAACCTCGCTGTCCGTGTTGTCTTTGAACGCTTTTGCCATTGACCCGCCTATGAGTCCGAGGCCTATAACTGCTGTTTTCATAATTATTATATCCTTTCGACAGACTGTTGGCAACCTTACATTTTATATGCGAACGGGCGGATGCTGTTGACGCCCTTGACCACATCGTCGAACGCCTCGGGGGTCAGCGACTGCGGACCGTCGCAGAGTGCGTGCTCGGGGTCATTGTGGACTTCAATAATAAGTCCGTCCGCTCCGGCGGCGGTGGCTGCAAAGGCCATGGGCTTTACAAGCTTCGAGATGCCGGTCGCGTGGCTGGGGTCGACGATTATCGGCAGATGCGAGAGGGTTTTGATAGCGGGAACGGCGGAAACATCGAGGGTGTTTCTGGTGTAAGTCTCGAAAGTTCTGATTCCGCGCTCGCAGAGGATAACGTTCATGTTGCCGCCCGCCATGATGTATTCGGCGCTCATGAGCAGCTCCTGCAGAGTGCTCGCAAGTCCGCGCTTGAGAAGTATGGGCTTGTTGATATGACCGAGCTGCTTTAAGAGCTCGAAGTTCTGCATGTTGCGCGCGCCGACCTGAATGACATCGACATCGTCGAACAGCGGCAGCTGAGACAGATCCATGATTTCGGTGACTATCGGCATGCCGGTCAGCTTCTTTGCCTCGAGCAGGAGCTTGAGACCCTCTGCGCGCAGACCCTGGAAAGCGTAGGGGGAAGTGCGGGGCTTGAACGCGCCGCCGCGAAGCAGTGTTGCGCCGGACTTCTGAACCGCCTGCGCGATACCGCATACCTGCTCTTCCGATTCAACGGAGCAGGGACCCGCGATGATCTGGAAGTTGCCGCCGCCGATCTTGATATCTTTTTCTTTGTCGATGACGACTACAGTATCTTCTGGATGGAACTTTCTGTTCGCGTTCTTGTACGGCTCCTGGATTCTCTTGACATCCTCGACGATATCGAGAGCCTTGATAAGGTCGATGTCGATTCCCGATGTGTCGCCGACGAGTCCGAGCACGGTGTTGTGCTCGCCGAGGCTGCTGTGAACCGTGATGCCGAGGCTTTCAAGCCAGTTCACAAGATTGTCGCGCTGCTCTTCGTTGTAATTTTCTCTAAGAATAACTACCATTGTTTTTCCCTCCGGTGAAAATTTGTAAAATAAAAAAACCCCGCAGCGTTCAACTGCGGGGGAGATTACCAAGTTTTATGTGCCTTAAGCGCGGCTCGGTGCTGTCATTTCCCTGTCTGCGGTCAAACGCAAATAAGCCTTACCGTAAAAGTAGGTAAAGCTAAAGTAATAGGGAAAATATTTAGCTGTCAGTTTTGCTGAAAGCTTCATAATGATGACCTCACTGTCTTGTTGTCCCTATGATAACAGCATGAAAAGCGTTTGTAAATAGAAAATCTCAAAAAAATCCCGAAAAAGCCGAAGTTTGTTGAATCTCTATAAAAACATTGCGGATTTTTCGAGCCGCATCTGTAAAAAATATTTTGATTTCGTGCGAAAAATGGTATAATTATCTTCGACAGAAACGGAGTGATACAGATGAAAAACGAACTTTCGCAGATAATATCGCAGTCCCGCTCGCTCGTATTTTTCGGCGGAGCGGGCGTCTCAACGGAGAGCGGGATACCAGATTTCAGAAGCGTTGACGGGCTATATAATCAGAAATATGACTACCCGCCCGAGCAGATGCTCAGCCACACTTTCTTTGAGCGCAAGACGGAGGATTTCTACAGATTCTATCGCGATAAAATACTTTCATATGCCGTCTTGGCAAAGCCGAACGCCGCGCACAAAAAGCTCGCCGAGCTTGAAAAGAGGGGCATACTCTCGGCGGTCGTGACACAGAACATAGACGGTCTGCATCAGGCGGCGGGGAGCAAAAATGTGTTTGAACTGCACGGCAGCGTGCTCAGAAACTACTGCACGCGGTGCGGCAGGAGCTTTGATATTGACTATATGATAAACAGTGAGGGTGTGCCGCACTGCTCCTGCGGCGGGGTGATAAAGCCCGATGTCGTGCTCTATGAAGAGGCTCTTGACGACGAAACGGTGCGCGGCGCGGTCAGCGCGATAGCCTCAGCCGACACGCTGATAATCGCGGGGACGAGCATGGTTGTCTACCCTGCGGCGGGGCTTGTGAACTACTTCAACGGCAAACATCTTGTAGTTATCAATATGAGCCCGACTTCGGCGGATTCGCGAGCCGATCTGCTGATCTGCGGCAAGGTCGGCGAAGTGCTCGGAGGGGTAGAAATATGAAAAATAATTTCAAAAGCGGGCTGCAAAAGGCACTCGACGAGCTTGAAAATATAACCCCGCTCAAGCCTTTTAATTGCGGAAAGCTCTGTTCGGCACGCTGCTGTTCCGGCGGGGACAATGACGGCATGGGTCTGTTCCCCGGCGAAAAAGAGCTGCTCGAAAACTGCAAAGATTTTGAAATAAATGATTCCGAGGGCAACTTCGGCGAGCCCGTAATCGTCTGCCGCGGCGGCTGCGACAGGCGCAAAAGACCGCTTGCGTGCAGGATATTTCCGCTGTTTCCGCTCGCGGTCGAGTGCGAAAATGAAATTGTTATAGTGCCTGTGCCCGACCCGCGCGCGGGTATGTGTCCGCTGCTCCGCTGCCCGGAGAAAATCGACCGAAGGTTTTACAGAGCCGTGCGCCGTGCCGGCGAATACCTCCTGCGCGATGAAGATACCCGCAAATATCTCCTTGAACTCAGCGGAGAGATAACAGATATCGCCGAGCTTGCGGAGAAGCTGTAAAACAGGGCTTAAAAAATTTTATTGATTCTATTTTTTACCTAGCGGGTTAAACCCCTCAGTCTTGGCTTTGCCAATCCAGCTCCCCTGCAGGGGAGCCTATGAAACGGAGAAAGTTAAAATGATAAAATATAACGGCAATTTGATTTCGCGGGCGAAAGAATTACGAAAGTGCTCCACCCCGCAGGAAAATCATTTGTGGTATGATTTTTTGAGAGAGCATCCGCTGAAATTTCAGCGACAAAAAGTTGTCGGCAATTATATTCTGGACTTCTATTGCAACCGCGCGAAAATAGCAATTGAGATAGACGGTTCTCAGCACTATGAAGATGACGGCAGAAAATATGATGATAGGCGCACCGAGATTCTTGAAAAACAGGGGATAAAGGTACTTCGCTTTTCTAATTACGAGATTAATACATCTTTTGACGAAGTCTGTGAAAATATTGACTATGAAATAAAGCAAAGAATTTGAAAGCGGCTTTAAAATAAAAAGTATTGCTCGGTTCCCATAGGCTCCCCTGCAGGGGAGCTGTCACGAAGTGACTGAGGGGTTTGACCGAAAGCTGTTTTTGATATCAATTCAGTCCAGAAATTGCAGCTTCTTATTTGCCTAGAAGAAATGTATCAATCTTTTGTTCTCAGCTTTAAAATGAGCCGATAATATCATAAATTGAAAAATATCGTCCTGCGCTATTGACTCTTATTTTGCTTGTGCTATAATAAAAATGTCACAAGGTGACCGACGGTCAGCAAAAGTGTGGAGGCGCGGAATGAAAAGCAACGACGAACGCATCAAAACTCTTGAAAAATTCAATATAATCGGACGGAAAAAACGCCCCGTTGCCGCGGTGCTGCTTTTACTGTTGACGGTGACATTCGTCGTGCTCGGCATTGTCGTTCCGTCGTTTGCAATAGTTGTCGTGATAGTGCCGATAACCTCGGCGATATTCTTCTATCTCGCCGCCGCCGTGTTTCTTTCCTTGTCTATAGCTATGTTCAAGGGTGTGGATACGGTGCGCTGCCCGTACTGCGGCGCGGAATATTATCTCACGCCGGACAGGAGTCATCTGCATTGCAAAAAATGCGGCAAGGACAGTTGTAGGGGATAAAGCAAAATAAAAATCAACCGCCGCAAGGAAAAATCCTTGCGGCGGTTTGCTATACAATAATATATTTTAAATATATCTTATTTTATGCCTGCGGCTCCCTTGAGGGCATTGACCTTGTCGGTGTGCTCCCAGGGCAGGTCGATATCGGTTCTGCCGACATGGCCGAGAGCGGCTACCTGACGATAAATCGGGCGGCGGAGGTCGAGCTCCTTGATTATCGAAGCCGGGCGGAGATCAAAGACCTCGTTCGCGGCGGCGGCTATCTCGGAGTCGGGGATGATGCCGGTGCCGAAGCTGTCAACAAAAACGGAGACGGGCTCGTCAACGCCGATGGCGTAGGCGATTTCAACTTCGCACTTGTCTGCAAGACCTGCGGCGACGATGTTCTTCGCCATGTATCTTGCGGCATATGCTGCGGAGCGGTCGACCTTTGTCGGGTCCTTGCCGGAGAATGCGCCGCCGCCGTGGCGTGAATATCCGCCGTAGGTGTCAACGATTATCTTTCTGCCGGTGAGGCCGCTGTCGCCCTGAGGACCGCCGGTGACAAAGCGTCCGGTGGGGTTGATGAATATCTTCGTCTTGTCGTCCATCATATCTGCGGGGATGATCTCGCGGATAACATTCTTTTCAATGTCGCGGCGAAGCGTCTCGGTCTCGATATATGCGGCGTGCTGCGAGGATACGACAACAGCGTCGATTCTTACGGGAGTGCCGTCCTCGGCATATTCGACCGTGACCTGAGTTTTTCCGTCGGGTCTGAGATAGGGGAGAGTGCCGTCTGCGCGGACTTTCGTCAGCTGAGCGGCGAGCTTATGGGCGAGCGAGATGGGCAGGGGCATAAGCTCCGGAGTCTCGCGGCACGCATAGCCGAACATCATTCCCTGGTCGCCCGCGCCCTGACGGTCAACGCCGAGGGCGATGTCGGGGGACTGCTTGTCTATAGTTGTAAGTATAGCGCAGGTGTGGCCGTCGAAGCCCTTTTCGGGGCTGTCATAGCCGATGTCGCAGATGACCTGGCGCGCTATCGAGGGGATGTCTATCTTCGCGCTCGTGGTTATCTCGCCCATTATCATGACCATGCCGGTCGTGCAGCAGCACTCGCAGGCAACTCTGCCGTTCTTGTCCTCGGCGAGGATAGCGTCAAGGACTGCGTCGGAGATCTGGTCGCAGATCTTATCGGGATGTCCGCCCGTTACGGATTCGGATGTGAAAAAGTAGTTTGCCATGTTTTTGTCCTCCTTCTGACAAATAAAAAAAGCGCTTGGCGAAACCGCTAAGCACTTCTGGGCGATACGGAATTTTTCCGCCGCCGGCCTTATCTTCCGGTCTGCACCGCAGGATTTAGCACCTTGAATAATCAGGTTGCCGGGCTTCACAGGGCCTGTTCCCTCAGCCGCTCTTAATAAGGAAATATTAAATTTCGACAGCTATTCTACTCTTTCGTATACACTTTGTCAATAGCCTTAAAAAACATTCGGCTTGAAAATTATTGTAAGTATTACTATCGATTTGATTTTTGCCGATATATGCAGTATAATATGAGCCTGTCATGAACTGACGAAACGCAGACTATACTTTTATATATAATATTGCCTGCGCCGCGAAAAATAAAATCAAAAAACACTTGCATTGTCCGGCACTTTGTGCTAAAATATCTAAGCATTTGTTATCCGTCACAGCTTCGATGACGGGGTTTAATGCCGAAGCGGCATGGCCGCACCACATTAAAGCGGGCGCTCCTCTTTCATCTAATTTGTTACGAACGTCTGAAAATCAACGGAGGAATATAAAATGGACGCACTCAAAGTTATTGCACAGGATTCGCTTAAGACAGGCGACGAGATCCCCCAGATCAAGATCGGCGACACCGTAAAGGTTTCCGTTAAGATCCGCGAGGGCGAGAGAGAAAGAATTCAGGCTTTCGAAGGAACCGTTATTGCCCGCAAGGGTTCGGGCGTTTCCGAGACCTTCACCGTTCGCAGAGTTTCCTATGGTGTCGGCGTCGAGAGAGTCTTCCCGGTACATTCACCCAACGTTGCTAAGGTTGAGCTCATCAGAAGCGGTAAGGTCCGCAGAAGCAAGCTCTATTACCTCAGAGACAGAGTCGGTAAGGCCGCGAGAGTCAAGAGCCAGGTCAAATAATTGTGCGAATGAGGGTGTAACATTTATTTGTTACACCTTTTTCACTTAAAACGGGGTTTACGCGATGCGCAGAGTCGAGGAATATTGGTTCAAATTTGAATATCCTGCCGCACTCTCGCAGGAGGCGGAAAGCGGAGAAGAGCTGCCCGAGCGGAACCGGAAGCTGTGGGGCATAGTATATGACGCAGTTGCCACGCTCGAGTCGGCGGTAGTTATACTCATGCTGTTCTTTTCGCTGGTGTTCAGACCCGCCGCAGTTATCGGCGACTCAATGCTCCCGAGTTTCAGCGGCGGCGACAGGGTCGCGTGCATACATAGCTTTTCCGGCTACGAGCGCGGCGATGTTATAATAATATCCCACGCCACGCGCAAGGATGAGTCGATAATAAAGCGCGTTATCGCGGTCGGCGGCGACACGGTGGATATAGATTTCTATAAAGGCACCGTCAGCGTCAACGGTCAGGTGCTCGACGAGCCGTATGTGAACACTCCGACGAATCTGAGCTATGATATGACTTTTCCCGTGACCGTTCCCGAGGGCAAGCTCTTTGTTCTCGGAGATAACAGGAACGATTCCCTCGATTCGCGTTCGACTGATATCGGTTTTATAAACGAGAACAAGGTTCTCGGCAAGGTCGTTTTCAGGTTCTACCCGTTTGACAAGATTGAAATAATCAAAAACTGAGCCGTGAGGCTTGAGATTTGAAGGCGGACTGTTATGCAGGAAAATAATGAACTTCAAATGAATACGGAAGAGCAGGCTGACGTTAAAAAGCAGCCGAAGAATTCAAAGACGGTCAGCAATATCTATGATATAGTCTCCGTCGTTGTGTCGGCGGTTGCGGTGATAGCTATTGTTTTCACTTTTGTGACCCGCGTGCTCGTCGTCTCCGGCGCGTCGATGAACCCGACGCTCAACAACGGCGATACCGTGGCGATAAGCTCGCTCAAGCGCTCGTTTGACTACGGCGACATAGTTATCGTCGCCCAGCCCAACGCCATGCACAAGACGCTGATAAAGCGCGTTATCGCAGTCGGCGGTCAGACGGTGGATATTGACACGGAAAAAGGCGTTGTCTATGTCGACGGCAAAGCGCTCGACGAAAAATATACGCTCGAGCCTACATATTCCCGCGGCAATATAGAATTTCCCGCAACCGTGCCCGAGGGTATGCTCTTTGTCATGGGCGACAACAGAAACGACTCGACGGACAGCCGCATGAGAGTTGTCGGATTTATCGACGAGAAGTACATCATGGGCAAGGTCATCGGCAGGATAATGCCGCTCGGTCAGTGGGATGTTTACTATAATTTCAATCCGGATTCGGACAAATAACCTGTCCGCGCTATAATATGCAATCAAGACGCAGCTTCGGCTGCGTTTTTTGCTTGTAAAGACAAAGTTTTTTTGCTATACTCATTTAGTAAAGCCGAAAAGCATTTTTTATATACGGCGCGCAAAATATTGGCGCATATAGTCCTAAGGAGGAAGAATTTTGGAAAACGGAGATCTTTATGTCCAGTGGTTCCCGGGTCATATGGCTCGGACGCGCAGGCAGATAAAAGAGAGCCTGCCGCTCGTTGACGCGGTGGTCGAGATAGTTGACGCGCGCGTGCCCGTGAGCAGCCGAAACCCCGAATTGCCGGAGCTTATCGGACAAAAGCCGCTCATGGTCATTCTCAACAAATGCGACCTCGCCGACGAAAACGCGACGCGCTGCAGGATATCCGAGCTCGGCAAGCAGGGCGTGACGGCGATAGCCGTTGACTGCCGCTCGGGCAAGGGCTTGAACGCCTTTGCGCCGACAGTCCGCCGTGTGCTCAGCGATAAAATCGAGGCGAACGCCCAGAAGGGCATGGCTGGCAAGCCGCTTCGCTTGATGGTAGTCGGTATACCTAACACAGGCAAGTCCTCGTTTATTAACCGCATGGCGGGCAAGAACAAGGCAAAGGTTGCGGACAAGCCCGGAGTTACGCGCCAGAACCAGTGGTTCAGCATCGGGAGCGGCATCGAGCTGCTCGACACGCCCGGCGTGCTCTGGCCGAAGTTTGACGACCCGGACGTGGGTCTGCGCCTCGCGTTTATCGGCTCGGTCAAGGATACCATACTCGACATCGAGCTCATCGCGGCGCGGTTTTTAACGATAATGAACGAAAACTATCCCGAGAGGATAAAAGAAAGATATAAGCTCGAATTTCCGCCGGAGAGCGAGGAATTTGAACGCCTTGAGATGCTCGCGAGAAAGCGCGGGATGCTGATAAGCGGCGGCGAGCCGGACACGGAACGCGCGGCGGTAATGCTCCTCGACGAGTACCGCGCGGGCAAATTAGGCAGAATAACGCTCGACTGATAAAAGGAGAAGGATACCATGAAAAAGACGACCATTCTCAGAGTTATAGCTCTTTTGGCGGCTCTGCTCATGCTCTGCGCCTGTCAGAAGGCGGTGCCCGCCGGCGGAGAGGCGGAAAACACCTCCGAGAGCACGACTGCCGACACCCGCGAGCCAGTCAGCGTGAATATCCTCACCGTGGGCGACAATCTTATTCACGGCGTAATATACAATCAGGCGCACGCCCGCTCGGCGACAGGCGGCTACGACTTCACCTATGCCTATAAAAATGTCGCTTCCACCGTTGCGGCGGCTGATATAAGCATAATCAATCAGGAGACGATAATCGACCCCGAGAAAGCACCGAGCACATATCCCTGCTTCAATTCCCCGACCGAGCTCGGCGACGAGATGGTGAAGATAGGCTTCGATGTTTTTAATATCGCGAACAACCACTCGCTCGACAAGGGCGAGAGCGGGCTGAGAAACGCTATAAAGTTCTGGAAGAGCAAGAATGTTGTCTTCTGCGGAGCTTATCTCGACGAAGAGGACTACAAGACCATACCGACAAACACTGTCAAGGGCATTAAATTCGCCTATGTCGGGCTGACCGAGCCCACGAACGGACTGAGCTTGCCCGAGGGCAGCAAGACGATACTCATGCTCGGCGCGGACGAGGACAGGATAGAAAAACGCGTCAAGGCGGCGTCCGAGATAAGCGACATGACTATAGTCAATGTCCACTGGGGCGAGGAATATACCCACACGCCGACGGATCGTCAGCATGAGCTGGCGCAGAAGCTTGCTGACTGGGGTGCGGATATAATCATCGGCACTCATCCCCATGTCATTCAGCCCGTTGAATACATAACCGCCGCGGACGGCAGAAAGGTGCTCGTCATCTATTCGCTCGGCAACTTTATTTCCGCGCAGGACAGAGGCCCGAGAATGCTCGGCGGCATGATGCATATAACCGTCACAAAGGACTACCGGAAGAACACGACCGAGGTCACAAAGGCGAAGTTCACGGGCACGGTCACTCACTATGACTCGGGATTTTCCAATGTTCGCGTTTATAACCTTGCCGATTATACCGACGCGCTCGCATCGCGCCACGGAGTGCGCTCGACAACGCCGTCTTTCAGTCTCGATTATCTCAACTCGCTGCTCCACGATGTCGTCAGCGACGAATTTTTGGAGGGCTGAGATGGCTGAAGAGATAGACCGCTATTATTATGAGAGAACCGCCGCGGAGCACGGCTTCGAGTGCGTCTGCGGAATAGACGAGGCGGGGCGCGGACCTCTTGCGGGTCCCGTCTTTGCCGCCGCCGTGATACTGCCCAAGGATTATATTATCGAGGGCTTGAACGATTCCAAAAAGCTCAGCGAGAAAAAGCGCGACCTGCTCTTTGACGAGATAAAGGAGCACGCCGTCTATGCCGTCGCGAGCGCGAGCGTTGAAGAAATCGACGAGATGAATATTCTCAATGCGACCTTTCTTGCCATGCGCCGCGCGTTCGAGGCTCTGCCCGAGCGTCCGCAGGCGGCGTTTGTGGACGGCAACCGCCTGCCGGGTCTGCCCGTGCCGTCAAAGGCTATTATCAAAGGCGACTCATTGAGTGCGTCAATAGCCGCGGCGTCGATAATGGCGAAGGTCAGCAGGGACAGATATATGCTCTCTCTCGACGAGCAGTATCCGGAATATTGCTTCAAAAAGCACAAGGGCTACGGCACGAAGCTGCACTATGAAAAAATACGCGAATTCGGCATATCTCCCGTCCACAGAAAGACGTTTTTGAAGAAACTGCCGGAGGGGTGGTAATATGCTCAGCGAAAAGGAAAAGCCCGGACTCTGGGGTGAGATATATGCCGCGCGCTTCATGCGCGAAAACGGCTATGAGATAATAACCGCGAACTACCGCTGCCGCCTCGGTGAGATAGACATAATAGCTAAAAAGGACGGCTTTTTGGTGTTCACCGAGGTCAAGACCCGCTCGCCCGGCGCGATAGCTCCGGGGCGCGAAGCGGTCGGCAGCGCAAAGCAGGAGCGGATAATCGAAACCGCTTCACTTTTTATGCAGAAAAATAACTACGATCTTCAGCCGCGCTTCGATGTGGCGGAGGTTACTCTCGGAAAGGAGAACGAGCCGATTTCCTGCGAATATATAGAAAATGCGTTTGACAGCAGCTTCTGAGTAATATTCGGCGTCGGCGGAAATATTATTTTATGGGTGATTTTATGGATTTTTTTGATTTGCACTGCGATACTCTTACTGAGTGCATGGACGACGGAGACAGCCTTTTAAAGAATGAGCGCGACATCGATTTTGAGCGCGGAAGCATCTTCGGGCGCTGGAATCAGGTGTTCGCCGTCTTTGTCCCCGACAGTATGGACGATTCGCTCGTCGAGGGGTATTTCGACTCGGCGTGTAATTTCTATTTTGACGAGCTAAAAAAGAAAGGCGACGTTTTCCCGATACTCTCTTCCGAGGACGTGCGCGGACATTCGCGCGGAGTCATGCTCGCGATGGAGAGCTCGCGCGGAGTCGGCAGCCTTGAGCGCCTCGAAAAGCTCTATGAGCGCGGACTGCGGCTCATAACCCTCACATGGAATCACAAAAATCGAGCCGCGGGCGGCTGCGATGAGGGCGGCGGTCTTACCGATTGGGGCAGGGAGCTTGTCTCGAAAATGGAGAAGTTGGGCATAGTCACCGACGTGTCGCATTTGAGCGACAGGAGCTTCTATGACCTGTGCGAATTCAGCGACGCGCCGTTTATCGCAAGCCATTCGGACGCACGCGCCGTTCATAACGAGGTGCGCTCGCTGACCGACGACCAGATAAAAATTATCATTGAACGCGGCGGACTGATAGGACTCAATTTCTATGACCGCTTCCTCGGCGGAAACGGCGGCAGAGAGGAGCTCCTGCGCCATACGGAGCATATGCTCTCGCTGGGCGCCGAGGACGTTATCAGCATAGGCTCGGACTATGACGGCTGCAGAATAAAGCCGGAGCTTCGCGGAATAGAGAAGATACCGAGCATCTGCGTCTATCTCGAAGAAAACGGAATACCCGAGGAGATATGCAAAAAAATATTTTTTGAAAACGCCGCGCACTTCTTTGAAAAGGTTTTACAACCAAGGCGCGTTATGCTATAATAAAATGTAATTTAACGCGAAGGATGGTCTCTATGCGATACACAAGTACAAGAGATAAAAATGTAGACGTCAGCTCATCCTGGGCGATTGCTCAGGGCATCTCTGCCGACGGCGGACTGTTTGTCCCCGTTGAGATTCCGAAGGTGAGCCTTGATGATATCGCCGCCATGGCGAATATGTCCTATGTTGAGCGCGCAAAGCGTGTGCTCAGCCTGTATCTTACCGATTTCACCGCCGAGGAGCTTGCCTACTGCGTCGAGGGCGCATACGGCGACAACAAGTTCTCCTCCGAGGATATCGCTCCGATACACGAACTCAAAGCGGGCGAAGAGATTCTTGAACTCTGGCGCGGCCCCACCTGCGCATTTAAAGACATGGCGCTCCAGATGCTCCCGAGACTTATGACCGTCTCGGTCAAAAAGGCAGTCGGAACGCGCGAGACCGTTATTCTTGTCGCCACATCGGGTGACACGGGCAAGGCGGCTCTTGAGGGCTTCAAGGACGTTGAGGGCACGAAGATTCTCGTGTTCTATCCCGACGAGGGAGTCAGCCCCATGCAGAAGCTCCAGATGACCACGCAGGAGGGCTCAAATGTTGCCGTCTGCGCGATAAAGGGCAACTTCGACGACGCACAGACCGGAGTCAAGACGATATTCACCGACAAAGAGATAGGCAAGAAGCTCGCCGAGCACGGCATGGCTTTCTCCTCCGCGAACTCCATCAACTGGGGTCGCCTCGTGCCGCAGATCGTCTATTATTTCTCCGCCTACTGCGACATGATAAGAAACGGCAGAATCAAGGCGGGCGATAAGATTAACTTCGTCGTCCCGACCGGAAACTTCGGCAATATCCTCGCCGCCTACTATGCGCGCGAGATGGGTCTGCCGGTTGACCGCCTTATCTGCGCGTCGAACAAAAACCGCGTGCTCACCGATTTCTTCGACACTGGCGTTTACGACATCAACCGCAGCTTCTATACGACTTCGTCGCCGTCGATGGATATTCTCATTTCGAGCAACCTTGAACGCCTGCTCTTCATTGCGAGCGGCTATTCCGATGAGTTCGTGCGCGAGATGATGGGCGACCTCAAGCAGAAGGGCAAGTACACCATGCCCGAAAATGTAATGAGCGCAATAAACTCCGTTTTCTGCGCCGGCTGCTGCGACGATGAGGGCACGAAAGAGACAATTAAAAAGACATTTGAAGACTACGGCTATTTGTGCGACACGCACACTGCTGTCGGCATCAATGTCTATGAAAAATATGCAGAAAAAACGGGGGACAAGACTCCCACCGTTATCGACTCGACCGCAAATCCGTTCAAGTTCAGCCGCAGCGTGCTCGACGCAGTCGAACCCGGCGCATCCGAGGGGCTTGACGAGTTCAGCATGGTCGGTGAGCTTGCCCGCGTGACAAAGACAAGCTGCCCCCCGCAGCTCGCCGATCTCAGGGACAAGCCCGTGAGATTCAGGGACGTCTGCGACAGGGACAGCATGGAGAAGGCTGTTTTCAGACTGCTCGGTATATGACGCGGGGCGTTCCCCGTGTTCAGCAGCCGCAGTGCTTCTTCGAGTTGTCGAGCTCAAATGTTGCGCACAGCGTGTCCTGGCATGAGCAGGCGCTCGTGTTGCCTATTTCAATGTGACCTGCGGTGCACTTGTAATCGTCCGCGTGATGGACGCAGTTGCAGGCGTTGCAGCGGATATCCTTGATGACCTTATCCATTTTCGATTACCTCCGAATGTTTTTGCGGCTCATGCCGCTGAAAGTATTTTGCCCGGCTCGAAGCCCGATTATTAAAAAGAAAAGGAGAGCACGATGTCACTTTTTGCAATTGCGGATACGCATCTTTCCCTGTCCGCGGACAAGCCTATGGATATATTCAACGGCTGGAGCGACTATGTGCAGCGCCTCGAAAAAAATTGGCGGGCTGTTGTCTCGGACGGTGACACGGTGGTTATCCCAGGCGATGTGTCGTGGGCGATGTCGCTCGAGGGTGCTCAGAAAGATTTTGCTTTTCTCGACTCGCTTCCCGGCAAAAAAATACTCATGAAAGGCAATCATGACTACTGGTGGAACACCGCTAGGAAAATGGAAAATTTTTTCAAAGAAAAGGGCTTTGAAACGCTCTCTATAGTCCACAACAGCGCGGTGTCCGTCGGCAATATCTCCGTCTGCGGCACGCGCGGCTGGTTTTTCGACGCGGAGGAGGACGCGGACAAAAAAGTTCTTCTGCGCGAGGCGGGACGGCTCCGCACATCGATAGAAAGCGGAATCGCGCTCGGCGGCGAGCCGGTCGTGTTTCTCCACTATCCGCCGATAACGCAGGATAGAATATGCCCCGAAATATATGATGTCCTCGTCGAGTACAAAATAAAACGGTGCTTCTACGGGCATCTCCATTCTTTTGCAACAAAAAGCGCTTTCGAGGGTGAGCGCGACGGGATAAAGTTTTCTCTTATCTCCGGCGATCACCTCGAATTTTTGCCCAAACTTATTGAAAAACAGCCGTAATTTCTGCCCGTCGGCGGATTTTGCGGCTAAAACGAAGAAAAAATCCCTGTTTTGGCAGAAAATCTGAAAAATAGTGTAGAAATTTTAACATATCTCTGCTATAATCTTAGAGTTACCTGTATAATGGGAGGAAAAACGAATGAGTTTAAAATCATCAAACAAAACGGACACCAACGTCTATACGCTGGAGATCGAGATCGGCGCAGAGCCGTTCAAGGCTGCTGTTCTCAAGGCTTATAACAAGGCCAAGAACAAGATAGCGCTTCCCGGTTTCCGCAAGGGCAAAGCTCCTCTTGCCATGATCGAGAGATTCTACGGCAAGGATGTCTTCTATGAAGATGCACTTGAGATAGCTTTCCCCGAGGCTGTTTCCGACGCTTATAAGGAAGCGGGCATCGAGCCTGTTGACAGCCCGAAGGACGTCAATGTTAAGTCGATCGGCGAGGACGGCGTTCTCTTCGAGATGAAAGTCACCGTCAAGCCCGAGGATATCAAGGTCAAGGCTTACAAGGGCCTCGAGGCCGAGAAGGCTGAAGCTGCCGTCACCCCCGAAGAGGTTGATGCACGCATCGAGGCTATGAGAGAGCGCAACGCAAGAACCATCACCGTTGAGGATCGCGCAGCCGCCAAGGGCGACATCGCAGTCATCGACTTCGAGGGCTTTGTCGACGGCAAGGCTTTTGAGGGCGGCAAGGGTTCCAACTATGAGCTTGAGCTCGGTTCGGGTCAGTTCATCCCCGGCTTTGAGGATCAGGTCATCGGCCACAACGCAGGCGAGAGCTTCGACGTCAACGTCAAGTTCCCCGAGGAGTACACTCCCGAGCTTGCGGGCAAGGATGCCACTTTCAAGGTCACTCTTCACGAGATAAAGGTCAAGGAGCTTCCCGAGCTCGACGATGAGTTCGCGAAGGATCTTGATTACGATAACGTCGACGAGCTCAAGAAGGGCGTCGAGGCTGATATGCTTGAGCACAGACAGTCCGATGTCGAGAAGGAGTTCGAGGCAAAGCTCATGGAAGAGCTTGTTGCCAATGTCGAGGCTGAGATTCCCGAAGTCATGTTCGACACCCAGAAAGAGGAGAACATCAACAACTTCGCTCAGAGACTCGCTCAGCAGGGCATCGATGTTGACACCTATCTTTCATATATGGGCACCGACAAGGAAGCTTTCGAGAGCTCCATGCGCGAGCAGGCTGTTTCTCAGGTCAAGCTCGGTCTTGCTCTCGACAAGATAGCAGAGGACGAGAAGATCGAAGTCAGCGCCGAGGATATCGAGGAGGAGTTCAAGAAGCTCGCCGAGATGTACGGCATGGAAGTTGAGAAGATCAAGAGCCTTATAGCCGAGGATCTGCTCAAGGCTGACCTGCTCAAGGAGAAGGTTGTCAAGTTCGTCGTTGACAACGCAAAGGCTCTCAAGCCCGGCAAGAAGGCTGCAGCGAAGAAGGCTCCCGCGAAGAAAGCCGCTGCAAAGAAGGACGAGGGCGAAGCCGAGAAGAAGGCTCCCGCCAAGAAGCCCGCGGCGAAGAAGACTGCCGCAAAGAAGGACGACGATGCCGAGGCTGCTGAGAAGAAGCCCGCAAAGAAGGCTCCCGCGAAGAAGAAAGCGGAAGACGCTGAATAATCTTCGCCAAACGATACTATAATTAATCCGTACTGCTCCCGTCCGGCTTTTTCGCCGGGCGGGCGCAAGCATACGGCACCTGCATCGGACAACAAAGGAGGAAAAAGTAATGGCATTAGTACCTTACGTTATCGAACAGACCAGCAGAGGCGAGCGTTCATACGATATCTATTCCCGCCTGCTTAGCGACAGAATAATCGTCCTCTCCGACGAGATAAACGACGCAACGGCGAGCGTAGTGGTTGCGCAGCTTCTCTTCCTTGAGGGTCAGGACGCCGAAAAAGATATTAGCCTTTATATCAACAGCCCCGGCGGTTCAGTTACCGCAGGCTTCGCGATATACGACACCATGCAGTTCATCAAGTGCGATGTTTCGACCATCTGCATGGGCATAGCGGCATCGATGGGTGCGTTCCTGTTTGCCGCGGGCGCAAAGGGCAAACGCCTTGTGCTGCCCAACAGTGAAGTTATGATCCACCAGCCTCTCGGCGGTGCTCAGGGTCAGGCGACGGAGATAAAGATTGCCGCCGATCATATCCTCAAGACCAGAGAGAGAATCAACAGAATTTTAGCTGAGAATATGGGCAAACCGATTGAGTTTGTTGAGCGCGAGACCGAGCGCGACAATTTCCTCACAGCGGAGGAAGCCGTCGAATACGGACTTGCAGATAAAATAATTTACAACAGATAAATCCGGAGGGCTGTTATGCCGCGTGATGATGATAAGAGGGAAAGGACAGTCCGCTGTTCTTTCTGCCAGAAAACACAGGATCAGGTCGAGAAGCTTATTGCCGGTCCGGGGGTATATATCTGCAACGAGTGTGTGGAGCAGTGCCTCAATATAATTGAGGCGGACGAAAAGCGTTCCCGCCGCAAGGGCGGTCAGCGCACGAGTGATAAGCCGCTCCCCAAGCCCCATGAGATCAAAGAGAAGCTCGACGAGTATGTTATAGGTCAGGACGAGGCGAAGAAAACGCTGAGCGTCGCGGTCTATAACCACTATAAGAGAATAAACAGCGCGAAGAACAGCGATGTTGAGATCCAGAAGAGCAATATCATTCTTCTCGGACCCACGGGTGTCGGCAAGACGATGCTTGCTCAGACCCTTGCGAAGATACTCGATGTTCCGTTCGCCATAGCGGACGCGACCACGCTCACCGAGGCGGGTTATGTCGGCGAGGATGTTGAAAACATCCTGCTCAGAATAATCCAGGCTGCGGACTACGACATAGAGCGCGCCGAGCGCGGCATAATCTATGTCGATGAGATCGATAAGATAGCGAGAAAGTCGGAGAATCCGTCGATAACAAGAGATGTCAGCGGCGAAGGCGTTCAGCAGGCGCTGCTCAAGATAATCGAGGGCACGGTTGCCAATGTTCCCCCGCAGGGCGGCAGAAAGCATCCCCAGCAGGAGTTTATCCAGGTTGATACCTCGAATATCCTCTTCATCTGCGGCGGCGCATTCGACGGCATCGAGAAGATAATCGAGAAGAGAATGGGCGGCTCTGCGCTCGGCTTCAACGCCGATGTCAAGAGCAAGAGTGACCTCAAGAAGAGCGATCTGCTCTCGCAGGTCGTGCATCAGGATCTCGTCAAGTTCGGTATAATCCCCGAGCTTGTCGGCAGACTTCCGGTGCTCACTTCTCTCGACGAGCTCGACAAGACCGCTCTTGTGCGCATTCTCACCGAGCCGAAGAACGCCATAACCAAGCAGTACAAGGCGCTGTTCGAGCTTGACGGAGTCGAACTCGACTTCGATATGGGCGCTCTTGAGGCGATAGCCGACAAGACGCTCGAAAAGGGCACGGGCGCGCGCGGACTTCGTTCGATAATCGAAGCCGTGCTTCAGCCGGTCATGTACGATGTGCCGTCAGACCCGACGATTGAGCGCGTTGCGATAACCTCGGGCTGCGTTGCAAACGGGGTTCCTCCGCTTATCGAGCGCAATCCCTCGCACCGCAAGCGTGCCGTCGGAGCAGAATAAAATTTGAGCTGCAAAATGCGGGCTCGACCTGCACTTTGCAGCTTTTGCTTTTATAAAAATAACCGACCGTAAAGCTTGTCACTTTACAGTCGGTATGTTTTTTGTTGCTTTATTCCTGCTTTGATTCCTGTGCCGCGCCTTCGCTTTCTTCATGCTTCTTGTGGAAGGGGAAGCTGACTTTGAATTTCTCGTTGCCGTAGTTCATGAGGTGCTTGAGGATGACCGTGGCGGAGACAATCAGCGAGCCGATGACAAACGATGTGATGTCGTGGAAGAAGAAATTGCTGACGGCAAAGATGAACATAGAGATAATAACTCTGAGCGAATCGGGCTTGACTATGATTATCAGGCTGAATATGGCGGTTATGATAGCCATTCTGAGAACCATGAAGCTGTCCGGAATCAGCGCGAGCAGAACGCCGTATGATGTGGCGATCGCCTTGCCGCCCTTGAATTTGAGTATTGGCGTGAAAGCGTGACCGAGCACGGGCGCCGCTATAACGAGCGCAAAGAGCATATTTTTGAAGTCGGGGACATAGAGCTTTGCAAGAAATACCGGAGCGAAGCCTTTTGCGACATCAAGCAGGAGGCAGAGCACGCCGAGCTTGACGCTGACGCAGCGCATAACATTGGTCATGCCGGGATTGTGATCCTCGCCCTCTTTGACGATATCGACTCCGCAGAACAGCTTTGGAATAAGGTAGCTGTACATGATGCTTCCCGAAACATAACCTGCAAGAGCGAAAAGCAAATATTTCAGTATACCATTTTCCACAGTTTACACCTCTCCTTGGATATTTGTGAGAATAAGCAAAAACCATTCTCTCGATCAACACTGCTATTGTAGCATTTTTAGTCTTAAAAGTTGTTCTTTTCTACAATTATACGCACTGTATTGCAAATAATTTTTTAAAATATCCCAATGTTTTTGTTTAATAATTATATATTCATCGGGAATTTTCTTCGTTCCCGATGCAGGTTGTACCGTTAAAAGTGCCGCTCGTACCCGTCCTATTTACAAGCCGATAAACTTGTGATATAATCCGCCCGTATAAAACGGGGAGCGAAGAAAATTAATATTGATAACCTCTTATCTCCTATATATGTGCTGCACCTATCGGGTGCAGCATAAACTAAAGCGGACAGGGTATGCACTCTGTCCGCTTTGGTTTTTGTTAATAGATGAATTCGATATCGCTGTCCTTGAGCAGGGGAGCTTTCATATCCTTGTCCGAGAGAATCGGCACCTTTACGCCCCAGTCAACTCCGATATCCGGGTCGTCGAATTTTACGCTTCTGTCGTTTGCGGGTGCGTAGTATTCGTCGACTTTGTATGAGACTTCAACGTCGGGGGTCAGCGTCACAAAGCCGTGCAGGAAGCCCTTGGGGATGAAGAACATTTTCTTGTTCTCTCCGCTGAGCTCGACCGCCGTCCACTGCATGTATGTCGGCGAACCGCGTCTTATGTCAACTGCGACATCCATTATTCTGCCGCGCAGGCAGGTCAGAAGCTTTGTCTGCGCCATGGGTGAAGTCTGGCAGTGCAGACCTCTGAGCGTGCCCTGCTGAGCCGAGAAAGAGCGGTTGTCCTGAACAAATTCAACGTCTATGCCGATGTCGTGCATCTTCTGTTTCGAATAGCTCTCGTAGAACCAGCCGCGTACATCGCCGAAAACCTGCGGCTCGATAATAAACGCGCCGTCAAGCGGAGTTTCAATTTTTTTCATATATCGTCATTACCTTTCATAACAATGCTACTGGCGGTCAGTGCTTCTCCTGCTCGCTCTCGATGCCCCAGCGCGGGCGCTCGCCGATGCCGCTTATATCGTTGCTCGTGTAGAGTATCCTGCCCTCGGCAACGCTGAGAAGATGCTGACCGTAGGAGGATTTGCCGTATTTCTCCGCCGATTCGAGCAGAGCGCGCTTGCTTATCCAGCGCATGTTATAGGCTATCTCCTCCGGCGCAGAGATTTTTATACCCTGCAGGCGTTCAACGGTCTTGATGAAGTTCGCCGCGTCGAGCAGTGCGTCAACGGTGCCCGTGTCGAGCCACGCGAAGCCTCTGCCCATAAGGCGGATATCGAGATCGCCGTTTTCGAGATATATCTTGTTTATGTCGGTTATCTCAAGCTCGCCGCGCTTGGAGGGCTTGAGCGATTTTGCGTATTCGACGACCCTGTTGTCGTAGAAATAGAGTCCCGTTACAGCGTAGTTCGACTTCGGATGCTTGGGCTTTTCGACTATCGATACCGGCACGCCGTCGTCGTCGAATTCGACAACGCCGAAGCTCTGCGGATTCTCGACATAGTAGCCGAAAATAGTCGCTCTGTTCTGCTGCTTCGCTGCCTCTCTGAGCAGATGACCGAGGCCGTTGCCGTAGAACAGATTGTCGCCGAGCACCATGGCAACGCTGTCGTCGCCGATGAAGTCCTCGCCGATTATAAAAGCCTGGGCGAGTCCCTCGGGCTTGGGCTGGACGGCGTAGGAGAGCTTTAAGCCGAACTGGCTTCCGTCGCCGAGCAGACGCTCGAACTTGGGCGTATCGTCTATGGTGGAGATTATGAGTATTTCGCGTATGCCCGCGAGCATGAGCGTCGACAGCGGATAGTATATCATCGGCTTGTCATATACGGGCAATAACTGCTTGCTCGTAACCATGGTCAGAGGATAGAGCCTCGTGCCGGATCCGCCGGCGAGAATGATACCCTTCAAACAAATTCACTCCCTGAAAAAGTCGTTTTTTATATTTATGTCAACTTCGGAGCGGCGTTTTATAAAATAAAAAACCTGTCCGTTACAATAGAATTATTGCACGGATATCTAAAAAAACGCCCATCATTTTCACTTTCTCTCAGCCTAATAATACCACTTGCGGCGTGATAAGTCAATTATTATTCGCGTCACGGCGTTGATGTTGACAAGCGGGGCGCGTGGGAATATAATTTTACCGTTACGGCGGTGGAACGGAGAGTATATGACAACTACTGCCGACAGGCTCGCTCCCGGCGAGAGCGGGTATATCGAATCGCTTCTTATCTCCGGTGCGCGGCGCAGCCGGCTGCTCGATCTGGGGCTGACTCCCGGGACTCTGCTGACCGCCGGCATCTCGTCGCCGTTCGGCGACCCGGTGACGGTTACGGTGCGCGGCTGCGAGCTCGGACTCAGACGCTCGCAGGCGAAGTGCATAAGGCTGACGGTGCTGCGATGAGCATGCGCATTGCACTCGCAGGCAACCCGAACTGCGGCAAGACAACGCTCTTTAATCTCCTGACAGGCTCGGACTGCCATGTCGGCAACTGGCCGGGCGTGACGGTCGAGAAGCGCTCGGGAATAATAAAAAGCCTTCACGGCGCGGAGCTTGTTGACCTGCCGGGGATATATTCTCTACGCACGCTCTCGGACGAAGAGGGCGCGGCGCTCGGTTTTCTCATAAACGAAAAGCCCGATTTGATAATCAATGTTATCAACGCAAACGACCTTGAGCGCAGCTTGTATCTGACCGTTCAGCTTGAACTTCTCGGCGTGCCGACGGTTGCGGCGCTGAATATGACCGATGTACTCAAAAAGCGCGGCGATAAGCTCGATTATAATCTCTTAGGCGCGCTGCTCGGCATCCGTGCGGTGCCAGTCAGCGCGGCGGAAAATACGGGGATTGACGAACTGCTCGCGGCGTGCGAAAACGCGTTCCGAGAGAAAATATCAAGTCCGCGATATGATTTTTTGCCCGACGGCGCGAAGCTGATAGCAGAACTGATATCGCCCGTATGCAAAGATAAGAGTATTCCGACAGGGATCGAAACTCTGCGGCTCATGCGCGGGGACATAAGTGCCTGCGATCTGCTCTCTCAAAGAGAAGCGCAGGTAATTGAAAATCTGATTTCATCGAACGAGACGGAGAACTCCGACCGCGAACTGCTGACCGTCTCGCATATATATAGGTTTACCGACGGCGTCTGCAAAAAGACGCTCAGAAAAAGCAAACGGAGCGGGGAAAATTTTTCCCGCCGTGCGGATAAAATCCTGCTCAACCGCTTTGCTGCCGTGCCGCTGTTTCTGGCGGCGGTATTGACTGTGTTTTATCTCACCTTCGGCTCGCTCGGCACGAGACTCGGCGAGCTGGCGGATTCGTTTATAAACGGCACTCTTGCCGATGCCCTGATGCGCCTGCTCGGTTCGCTCGGAGCTTCCGAATGGGTAAAAGATCTCGTCTGCGGGGGAATCCTCGCGGGTCTCGGCTCGGTGTGCTCGTTTTTGCCGCAGATAGCCCTGCTGTTCTTCTTTTTGGGTCTGCTCGAGGACTGCGGATATATGGCGCGCGGCGCGTTTATCGCGGATTATCCGCTGCGCTTGCTCGGCCTCGGCGGCAAGTCGTTCGTCCCGCTGTTCATGGGCTTCGGCTGCTCCGTGCCTGCGCTGATGAGCACGCGCACTCTGCACGCGGGGCGCGAAAAGAAAATCTGCGCGGCGGTTATACCGTTCATGTCGTGCAGCGCGAAAATGCCCGTCTATGCCATGCTCATCTCGGCGTTCTTCCCGGATGTGCGCTGGGTCGCCGTGATTTTGATTTATTCGCTCGGCATAGCCTGCGCCTGCGCAGGTTCGCTGATACTCAAAAAATGGGTTTTCAGGGGCGACGAACCGCCGTTTGTCTTTGAACTGCCCGAGTACCGTATGCCGTCCGTGCGCTCGGCGCTTCGCTATGTGCGCGACAGGCTGCGCGAATTCTTGAAAAAAGCGGGCGCGGTGCTCTTCCCGGCGAGCGTCGTTATCTGGGCGCTCGGTTATTTTGATTTTTCCATGCATCATGCCGCCGACGCAAAATTCAGTATGCTCGGCAGGATGGGCGGCGCGATATCGTTTATATTCTCTCCGCTCGGGCTCAGCGACTGGCGGTGCTGCGTGGCTCTTATCAGCGGGCTTGTCGCGAGGGAGACGACGGTCAGTACACTCGGTATTTTAATAGGCTCGGCGCAGAGTGTGAGAGATATAATTTCTCCGCAGGCGGCGTGCGCGTTTATGAGCTTCTCTCTGCTGAGTATGCCGTGCGTTGCGGCGGTCGCGGCTCTTCGGCGTGAGCTTGGGATAAAGAGCACTTTAAAAGTTTTGATTTTTGAATTTATAACAGCGTGGACAGTGAGCTTTGCGGTGTATCGCATCGCTCTTCTGATATAAAGCAAAGGAAATTGATATGAAAGAGAGCTTTGACATATTGATAGTTGGCGCGGGAGCGTCGGGGCTTGCGGCGGCGATAAGCGCAAAACGCGCGCTGCCGCGGCTTCGAGTCGCCATGCTCGAGCGGCTGCCCCGTGTCGGCAAAAAAATACTCGCCACGGGAAACGGCAGATGCAATCTGACGAATCTCAACGCCCGGTCGCACGGCTACACCAACCGCGAATTTGCCGATTCGGTGTTCGAGAAATACGACGAGCAGCGGGTTCTGCAATTTTTTAAAAGCATCGGGCTTTTGACCTACAGCGACAGCTGCGGCAGAGTCTATCCGATGAGCAACACCGCGTCAGGCGTGCTCGACTGCCTGCGCTTTGAGGCGGAACGTCTCGGGGTGAAAAGCATATGCGAGGACAAGTGCGAGGGCATAAAGAAAACCGCCGATGGCTTTTTGATAAACGGACGGTACAGAGCGCGGGAGATTATAATCTGCACGGGCGGCTGTGCGTCGCCGTCGCAGGGCTCGGACGGGAGCGGGTATAAGCTCCTCTCGTCGCTTGGACATACTGTTACCGAGCTTTACCCCTCGCTCGTCCAGCTGACCTCGCCGGACAAGCAGCTGAGGCAGCTCAAGGGTATGCGAGTCCACGATGCGGTGATAAACGCCGCGGGGCGAACCTCGCGCGGTGAGCTGCTCTTTACTGATTACGGGCTTTCCGGCATAGCCGCGATGGAGATAAGCGCGGACATAGCAAAGGCGGCGAAGCGTTCGCCCGTCAGCGCGTCGCTCGACTTAATTCCGTCGATGGGGGAGCGGAAGATAGCTGATTTCTTGTCGGGACTCGGCGGGAAATGCGAGGATATGCTGATAGGCATTCTGCCGCGTGCCGTCGGAGCGGCGGTTATAAAGACGGCGGGTGTTGATTCAAAGTCGGACACGCAGTCGCTCGGCAGAAATGCGCTGCTGAATCTCGCGCGCACGGCGAAAAACTTCAAAGTAACATTTGACGGCACTAAAGGCTTCCAAAATGCGCAGGTCACGCGCGGTGGAGTCAATATAAATGAGTTCGACCGCGAAACGCTTGAGTCGAAGAAAGTGCCCGGGCTTTTCTGCGCCGGGGAGCTTCTCGATGTTGACGGCGGCTGCGGCGGCTTCAATCTCCAATGGGCGTGGGCTTCAGGTCTGCTCGCAGGGGAGAGCGCGGCAAAATCTATTTAACGGAGAAAAAGTATGCTTAAAATAAATCAGATAAAGCTTCCGCTGACTGCGGACGAACACGATCTCAGGCGCGCGGCCGGTAAAGCTCTTCGCCTTGATGAAAACAGAATACGCACACTGAGAGTGACGAAAAAAGCGGTCGATTCGCGCAAAAAGGACAACATTTTCTTTGTGTATAATGTAGAAGTTGATGTTGACGGCGACGAAAGCGCGATTCTCAAGCGTTGCGGCTCTGGTGTTGAAACGGTAAAGAAAGTTGACTTTACCCCCCCGGAGATAAAGCGCACGAGCGAACTGCGCCCTGTTATAGTCGGATTCGGCCCCGCAGGCATGTTTTCGGGGCTTGCTCTCGCCCGGGCGGGCTTCAAGCCGCTCATTCTCGAGCGCGGTTCGCATATCGAAGACAGGCAGAAAGATGTTCAGACTTTTTGGCGCGAACGCAGACTCAATCCCGAGTCGAACGTTCAGTTCGGCGAGGGCGGCGCAGGAACTTTTTCGGACGGCAAGCTGACAACGGGCATAAAAGACCCGCTGTGCCGTTTTGTGATAGACGAGCTTGCAAACCACGGCGCACCGGAGGAGATACGCTGGTCGGCAAAGCCGCATATCGGCACCGACCGCCTTGCCGAGGTTGTCCGCAATATCAGAAAAGAGATAATCTCGCTCGGCGGCGAAATCAGATTCAACTGCAAAATGACGGATATAATAGTCGCAAACGGCTATATCCACGGCGTGAAGACCGAGCATGACGGACATTTTGAGGATATCGAGACCGATACCGTCCTGCTCTGCACCGGACATTCGGCGCGCGACACTGTAAGGACGCTTTATGCCCACGGGGTCAGGATGATGCAGAAGCCGTTTTCGGTCGGCGCGCGAATAGAGCATCCGCGCGAGTTCATTGACCGCGCGCAGTACGGCGACTTTGCCGGGCACCCCGCGCTCGGCGCGGCGGACTATAAGTTTGCCTGCCACCCGGAACATGGGCGCGGAGCTTATACATTTTGTATGTGCCCCGGCGGCACGGTGGTCAACGCGGCGAGCGAAGAGGGCGGAATAGTCGTCAACGGCATGAGCGAGTACGGGCGCGACGCGGAGAACTCGAACAGCGCGCTGCTCGTCGGCATCGAGCCGGAGAATTTCGGCAGCGACCATCCGCTCGCGGGAATGGATATGCAGAGAAAAATCGAACACGCGGCGTTTCTTGCGGGCGGCAGCGATTACACAGCTCCGGCACAGCTTGTCGGTGATTTCCTTGCGGACAGACCCTCGACCCGCCTCGGCGCGGTTCATCCGAGCTGCCCGACAGGCGTTGTGATGAGCGATCTGAGAAAGATACTGCCGAAGAAAGTGACGGATACATACGCCGATGCGCTTTTGAAGATGGATAAAATGCTCAAGGGCTTCGCCATGCCCGAGGCCGTGTTCACGGCGCCCGAGACCCGCTCGTCTTCGCCCGTGCGCATTCTGCGCGACGAGATATATCAGTCAAATATCCGCGGACTTTACCCCTGCGGCGAGGGCGCGGGATATGCGGGCGGAATAGTGTCCGCCGGAGTCGACGGTGTGCGCTGCGCCTATGCCGTGCTCGCCGACGAAAACGACGAGTGGTAAAAAGATTTTACACATCGCGTTTTGTGTGGTATAATGTATAAAGATTTGCAAGGAGTGGATAATAATGAAAAAATTTCTTTTCTATTTAGTCCAGTTCACCTGGGCTCTGCCGCAGAACCTTGTCGGCGGAATTGGCTTTCTCGCGCTGAGAAAAAAGTATAAGCACGAGCGCTTCAACAACGCGTTTGTTACATATGTCCCGCACGATAATTTCGGCGGCGTGTCGCTCGGAATATTCATTTTCATGAATCCCGACCGCCCGGCGGACAGAGTCCACGACACACGCATGCACGAGTACGGCCACACCATTCAGTCGCTTCTGCTCGGACCTCTCTGGGCTTTTGTGATAGCGATACCGTCGTTTATCTGGTGCAACGTCCCCAAATTCGTCAGAATGCGCAAAGAGGACGGTGTATCATATTATAAACTCTACTGCGAAGGCTGGGCGAACATCTGGGGCAGAGCGTGGAGCCGCGAGAACTTCATCAGCGATGAGTTCAAGACGACCGGCTATTACGGCAAGCCCATTGCCCCGATAGATTTCAGCAAGAAGAAGTAAGAGAATCTCAAACGAAACAGGAGACCCTATGGACGGATACGATGCATTTTCCGCGGGCGTTGAGCCGGGTGGACTGCGCAACCGTAATGAAATAAAAGTGCTGATAGCTTTTCTGCTCAAGAACACCGAGCGGGGGCTGTTGCGCCGCCAGCTGATGGAGGTCATTCAGCGCGAGGGACTGGCGAACTACTTTGAAGCGAGCCAGGCGCTCGAAAGCCTTATCGAGGGCGGGAGCGTTGAAGTTGACGAGAGCGATAACGACGAACTGCTGAGCCTCACCGCAGCGGGAAAGACGGCGGCGAATATCGAGGACGAACTGCCGCGCGCCGTGCGCGACAAGGCGCTCGCGACCGCGGAAGAGCTTCTCAAGCAAGAACGCCGCATGAAAGAGACGCCGGTCGAGATAATCCCGCTCGAAAACGGGTGCAATGTCAGATTCACTTTCAACGACCTTATGACGCTGACCCTCTATGTCGCGGATATGGAGCAGGCGCAGAGCGTCCGGGATAAAATCCTCGCCGACCCCGAGAGCCTCTATTCGACGGTTATAGAACAGCTGATGTAAAAATAAATAAAACAAGACCTGCTTTCTATATAGAGAATAGAGAGCAGGTCTTTTGTGCTGATATTTTATTCGAGATTTACAGAGTAGTCCTCTTTGACTGTCGAGAGAACGACGAGCGTCTTTGTCAGCGAAACGCCGCCCGCGCTCTTTATCTCGTTGAGCAGCGATTCAAGTCCGCCGGTCGATTCGGTGTTGACTTTGAGAAGAAAGTCGAAGTCGCCGGTGATGTAGTGGCATTCGGTTATCTGCTTGTGGGTCTTGACGAATTCGTTGAAATTGTTGTTGTACTTCGGATGCTCCATGCTCACCGAGATGAACGCGGTGATGTCCATGCCGAGCTTCTTGCTGTCGAGCACGACGGTGTACTGCTTGATTATGCCGTTGGCTTCGAGCTTCTTGATGCGCTCGATAACGGCCGAGACGGACATGTTGACCTGCGAGCCGATTACCGAAGCGTTTTCTCTTGCGTTTTTCTTGAGACATTCGATTATCTTAACATCTATCTTGTCCAAGATATCATCCCCTGTGCCGCGGTCTGCGCCGCGTGAATTTTCTCTATTTTAACACCGTTGTCGCTAAAAAGTAAAGTTTTTTCTGGAATTTCTGAATTTTTTATCTTTTGATGCTTTTACGGCACAGCAAACCGAAACTTTTATCAAATCTGTGAAATGCAATCTTTGCGTTGCGCATCATATTGAATCCGTGTGTTGCGTTATCGGACACAGCACGAAAAAATAAAGGTCATAATCCGCGTTGTCAGCCGTGAATTATGACCTTTTTATCTTTTGCTCTTTGGTCTGCGCTAAATGCGGCAGTCCATTATTATGCGGTTTTTTCGCCGGGAGCTTTTATCTCGCTGAGGTGCTCGTCCGCGCAGCGGCGACCCTCTTCGTAGAGCTTTTCGAGGGCGGCGGGCTCGCGGGTCAGTGTGTTCACGCCGTAGCAGTCCTGCGGAGCTAAGATAATCACTTTGCCCTGCTCCTGAAGCTTTATTGCCTCTTCGAGCTGGCGGTTGTATACCTCGTGCCTTACGGCGAGGCGGTCAAAGACTTTCGGATATTTTTTCAGCGCGGCTTTGATTATCGGCATATGCTTCTGCGGCGATTTGCGGAAGTCAACGGGCTTCGAGATGACAACGATGACTTTGTCGCAGCCCATGTCGAACGCTTTCTGAAATGGGATAGGGTCGGAGATCCCGCCGTCGAAGCAGTCCTTGCCGTCGATAACTATCGGCTTGCACACCGCAGGCAGGCAGCATGAGGCTTTTATGACCGTCAGGTCGTCGCGCTTTATGCTGTTTTTAGGGAAGTATATCGGCTCTCCCGTTTCGCCGTCGGTGACTACGGTTATGAAATCCGTGTGGTTCGCTGTAAAAGCATCATAGTTCAGCGGATCTTCGCCGTCGGAGTTTGAAATAGTGGAGTAAATATAATCAAGTCCGATATATGAGCCGCTGTGTATGAAATTGTCGAAGCTCATATACTGCTTGCGCTGAGCGTAGTTCACATAAAAACGCTTGACTCGGTCATGGTGTCCGGCGGCATAAGAGATGAGATTCGCGCTTCCCGCCGAGACGCCTATGCACAGGTCGAAGTTTATTCCCTCTTCAATAAAACGGTCATAAATGCCTGCGGAAAAAACTCCGCGCATTCCGCCGCCGACATCAACAATACCGGTCATGCTCTTCCTCCGACAAACTGAAAATCGCAGATATTATATCACACATCGGCTTTCAAGTCAAAAACGATATGCGAAATCATGGAATATTATCGGTATTTTAAATTGTAATATTCAGTCGCGCCGATTTTTGCTTATATAATACCTTATATTTAGCCGCGGGCGGTCAGAATTGCACAAATTCCGCGCCGATAAGAGCTAATGGAGCGGGATTGTGACGGATATTGTAAAAAGTTTGAATTTGCTCTGAAAAAAGCCGTATCTCCTCTTGACAAAATGTGGTTAGCAGTGTAAAATGTAAAACTGCACAATTATAATGGAGCGTTGTGTGCCCGGCCTTTTCGGCTAAGGGCTTGTTACAGCTTTCCCGAAACGCGGAAAACCGCTTCATTATTGCATTTCAACGCTCTTCAAAAGAGCTTGCGCGAGCCGTCAATTGACAAAAGTGTATAGCCCCGAAAAATGGGATATCTGCTTCTGTCAATTGATGGTGATAACACGAAACGGATGAAAAAAGAACGGAGTGAATTGGCCTATGCTGAATGTTAAGCCCGTCAAAAAAGGAACGACCACGCGCATGAGCTTCGGCAAGATCGAAGAAGTCATGGAGATGCCCAATCTCATCGAGGTTCAGAAGAACTCGTACAAATGGTTTCTCGACACCGGACTCAAGGAGGTGTTCCGCGACATAGCGGAAATCACCGACTACACCGGCAACTGGGTGCTGACCTTTATAGACTATCGCATTGACGAGAAGACTAAACACACCGTGCAGGAGTGCAAGGAGCGCGACGCTACCTATGCAGCCCCCATGCGCGTCACTGTGCGTCTGCTCAACAAGGAGACGGGTGCAATAAAGGAGTCCGAGGTTTTTATGGGTGAGTTCCCCATCATGACCGACAGCGGCACCTTTGTTATCAACGGCGCAGAGAGAGTCATCGTCTCCCAGCTCGTCCGTTCGCCGGGTGTATATTTCGATATGACCCACGACAAGACCGGTATCGAGCTGTTCTCAAGCACAATCAACCCCAACCGCGGCGCATGGCTTGAGTATGAGACGGACATAAACGATGTCTATTATGTAAGAATAGACAAGAACAGAAAGATATTCATCACCACTTTCATCAGAGCACTCGGACTCGGTACGGACGATGAGATCCGCGAGTTCTTCGGCAACGATGAGAGAATCGAAGCCACCATCGAGAGAGACGAGACGAAGAATCAGGGCGAAGCGCTCATGGAAGTCTTCAAGCGTCTGCGTCCCGGCGAGCCCGTGACCCTTGAGTCCGCCCAGCAGCTGCTCGACAATCTCTTCTTCGATCCGCGCAGATACGATATCTCGCGCGTCGGCAGATACAAATATAATAAGAAGCTCGCCATTGCCGCCCGCCTTGCAGGCTGCAAGCTTGCCGAGCCCGTTATCGCTCCCCTGACCGGCGAGATCCTTGCCGAGGCAGGCGAGGTTGTTACCAAGGCGAAGGCTAAGGAGATCGAGCGCGCAGGCGTTATGGTCGCCGTCGCCGATGTTGAGGGCAAGAAGGTCAAGATCATCTCCAACGGCATGGTCGATCCTATGGACTATGTGCCCGAGGGCGTGACCAAGGAAGAGCTTCTTGAAGCCGGCATCAACGAGAAGGTTCGCTTCCAGATAATCACCGAGATAGTCGACGAGTGCGGCGACGACAAAGAGGCTCTTCTCGAGCAGCTCAGACTCCGCCACGACGACCTTATCCCGAACCACATCATAATCGACGATATCTTCTCTTCGATAAACTATATCAACTGCCTTGCGAACAAGATAGGCACCACGGACGACATTGACCACCTCGGCAACAGACGTATCCGCTGCGTGGGCGAGCTGCTCCAGAATCAGTTCAGAATCGGTCTGTCGAGAATGGAGAGAGTCGTCCGCGAGAGAATGACTCTCCAGGCTCAGGAGAAGGAGGAGAACATCACTCCTCAGGCTCTTATCAACATCCGTCCTGTCATGATGGCGATAAAGGAGTTCTTCGGTTCTTCCCCGCTGTCGCAGTTCATGGATCAGATCAACCCCCTTGCAGAGCTGACTCATAAGCGCCGTCTTTCCGCCCTCGGTCCCGGCGGTCTTTCGAGAGACCGTGCAGGATTCGAAGTCCGAGACGTTCACTACTCGCATTACGGCAGAATGTGCCCCATCGAGACTCCCGAAGGTTCCAACGTCGGACTTATCTCCTACCTTGCAACTTTCGCGCGCATAAATGAATACGGCTTCATCGAGGCTCCGTTCAGAAAGGTCGACAAGACCACCGGACGCGTCACTGACGAAGTTGAGTATATGACAGCCGATGTCGAGGACGATTACATTGTCGCCCAGGCGAACGAGCCGCTCGACGAGAACGGAATGTTCGTCCATGAGAGAGTCAACGCAAGACACAGGGACGGCTTCCTTGAGATCGACCGCATGAAGGTCGACTATATGGACGTCTCTCCGAAGATGGTCGTCTCCGTCGCAACTTCGATGATTCCGTTCCTCGAGAACGACGACGCAAACCGAGCCCTCATGGGATCGAACATGCAGAAGCAGGCGGTTCCGCTGCTCAAGACCGAGAGCCCTATAGTCGGCACCGGTATGGAATATAAAGCGGCTGTCGACTCCGGCGTTGTCGTGCTTGCGAAGCACTCCGGCCGCGTCACAAAGGTCGATGCCGAGCAGATCGAGATTCTCAGCGACGAGAACATTCTCGACCATTACGATATAATCAAGTTCATGCGCTCCAACCAGGGCACATGCGTCAACCAGCGCCCGATAGTCACCCTCAACCAGCGCGTTGAAAAGGGCGACGTCATAGCCGACGGTCCCGCAACGGATCACGGCGAGATATCCCTCGGCAAGAACGCCCTTGTCGGCTTCATGACCTGGGAAGGCTACAACTACGAGGACGCGGTTCTCATCAACGAAAAGATGGTTCGCAACGATGTCTACACCTCGATTCATATCGAGAAACACGAGATCGAAGCGAGAGATACAAAGCTCGGACCCGAGGAGATCACAAGGGATATCCCGAACGTCTCCGACGATCTTCTGAGCAACCTTGACGAGCGCGGCATAATCCGCGTCGGCGCCGAAGTTCACTCCGGCGACATCCTTGTCGGTAAGGTAACGCCCAAGGGCGAGACCGAGCTGACCGCAGAGGAGAGACTGCTCCGCGCCATATTCGGCGAGAAGGCGAAAGAGGTCAGAGATACCTCCCTCAAGGTCTCCCACGGCGAATACGGCATCGTCGTCAAGGTCGAAGAGTTCACCCGCGAGAACAGCGATGAGCTCGCACCCGGCGTAAACAAGGTCGTCCGCTGCTATATCGCCCAGAAGCGTAAGCTTTCCGTCGGCGATAAGATGGCAGGCCGCCACGGTAACAAGGGTGTTGTTTCAAGAATACTTTCTCAGGAGGATATGCCCTTCCTTCCGGACGGCACGCCGCTCGATATCGTGCTCAACCCCCTGGGCGTTCCCTCCCGAATGAATATCGGTCAGGTGCTCGAGGTGCATCTCGGCTTTGCCGCGAAGCATCTGGGCTACAAGGTCGAGACTCCCGTCTTCGACGGCGCGCACGAGGAGGATATCCGCGAAGCGCTCAAGCAGGCGGGACTCAGAGAGGACGGCAAGACGATACTCTACGACGGACGTACCGGCAGACAGTTCGATAACCCCGTCACCGTCGGCGTCATGTATTACCTCAAGCTGTTCCACCTTGTTGACGATAAGATTCACGCACGTTCCACCGGCCCGTACTCGCTCGTTACGCAGCAGCCCCTCGGCGGTAAAGCCCAGTTCGGCGGCCAGCGTTTCGGTGAGATGGAAGTCTGGGCTCTCGAGGCTTACGGCGCTGCCTACACCCTCCAGGAGATACTGACAGTCAAGTCCGACGACGTTGTCGGCCGTGTCAAGACCTATGAGGCAATAGTCAAGGGCAACAACGTTCCCAAGCCCGGCATTCCCGAGTCGTTCAAGGTTCTCGTCAAAGAGCTTCAGTCCCTCTGCCTTGATGTCAGCGTTCTTGACGCGGACGGCGAGGAGATAGACCTCAAGCAGACCGACGAGGAACTCGGATTTGCACCTTCAGACGATAAGGCATTCTCCTCCGTCAACGACGCCGGCACTGCAGGCGGCTACGGCACGGAAAACGAAGAGGGCGATATCTTCAATGTCGGCTCCGACGAGGACGACGATGACAGCGCCGATTTCGCAGACAATGCCGAGGGTGAAGATGACTACTATGACGGCGACATCTTCTCCGACAGCGAAGGCGAGCTTGACGACTACGACGACTGAGAACAGTCACCTTAAAAATATATTTTAAAAAGGGGCAGTCAACGGATGGAAAACAATACCTTTGAATCCATAAAAATAGGTCTTGCGTCTCCCGATAAGATCAGAAGCTGGTCTTACGGCGAGGTCAAGAAGCCCGAAACCATCAATTACCGCACACTCAAGCCCGAAAAGGACGGACTGTTCTGCGAAAGGATATTCGGACCCCAGAAGGACTGGGAGTGCCACTGCGGCAAATATAAAAGAATCCGCTACAAGGGCAAGATATGCGAACGCTGCGGCGTTGAGATAACCCGCTCCAAGGTTCGCCGCGAGAGAATGGGTCACATTGAGCTTGCAGCTCCCGTTTCCCACATCTGGTATTTCAAGGGAATACCCTCAAGAATGGGTCTTATCCTCGATATATCGCCGCGCAACCTTGAGAAAGTTCTCTACTTTGCGATGCATATCGTTATCGATCCCGGCACAACGGATCTTAAAAAGTATCAGGTTCTCGACGAGAAGGATTACGACGAGTACCGCCTGATGTATGAGGACGATTTCAGGGCAGGCATGGGCGCCGAGGCTATCAAGGAGCTTCTTGCCGAAATCGATCTCGACCAGCTCTCCGCGCAGCTGCGCGAGGAGATAGAGAACGCAAGCGGTCAGAAGAAGGCTAAGGCTCTCAAACGCCTTGAGGTTGTCGAGGCGTTCAGACAGAGCGGCAACAGACCCGAGTGGATGATCCTCGACGTGCTTCCGGTTATCCCGCCGGAGCTTCGTCCCATGGTTCAGCTCGAGGGCGGACGCTTTGCAACGAGCGACCTCAATGATCTTTACCGCCGCGTTATCAACAGAAACAACCGTCTGCGCAAGCTCCTTGAGCTCGGCGCACCCGAGATAATAGTCCGCAACGAGAAGCGTATGCTTCAGGAAGCTGTCGATGCTCTTATCGACAACGGCCGCCGCGGCAGACCCGTAACCGGTCCGAACAACAGAGCGCTCAAGTCGCTCTCCGATATGCTTAAAGGTAAGCAGGGACGTTTCAGACAGAACCTGCTCGGTAAGCGTGTTGACTATTCCGGACGTTCGGTTATCGTCGTCGGTCCCGAACTGAAGATTTATCAGTGCGGTCTGCCGACCGAGATGGCTCTTGAGCTGTTCAAGCCCTTCGTCATGAAGAGACTTGTCCAGACCGGCAAGGCGAACAACGTCAAGTCCGCAAGGAAGATGGTCGAGCGTCAGAATCCCGTTGTCTGGGATGCTCTCGAAGTGGTTATCAAGGATCACCCCGTGCTCCTCAACCGCGCTCCCACGCTTCACAGACTCGGTATCCAGGCTTTCGAGCCCATCCTTGTCGAGGGCAGAGCTATCAAGCTTCATCCCCTCGTTTGTACCGCATTCAACGCCGACTTCGACGGCGACCAGATGGCAGTTCACGTTCCGCTTTCTGCGGAGGCTCAGGCTGAGGCGCGCTTCCTTATGCTCGCCGCCAACAACCTCCTCAAGCCCTCCGACGGACGCCCGGTCACCGTTCCCACGCAGGACATGGTCCTCGGCTCATATTACCTCACCCTTGAAAAGCCCGGCGAGCCTGGCGAGGGCAAGGTGTTCAGAGATGTCGATGAGGCTACCATGGCTTACGACGACGGCACCATCGGACTCCATGCGAGAATTAAGATCCGCATGACTAAGGAGATTGACGGCAAGCCCGTCAGAAAACTCGTCTCCACCACCATGGGACGCGTTATCTTCAACGGACCTATCCCGCAGGATCTCGGCTTTGTTGACAGAAGCGATCCGGAGAACGACTTCAAGCTTGAGGTCGATTTCCTCGTCAATAAAAAGAAGCTCGGCGAAATTATCGACAGATGCATCAAGATTCACGGCACTTCGATAGCAGCCGATATGCTTGATAAGATCAAGGCTCAGGGCTACAAGTACTCGACTCGAAGCGGTATCACCGTCGCTGTCTGCGACGCTACCATACCGCCGCGCAAGGGCGAACTCATTGCCGACGCCGAGAAGGACATCGCCGAGATCATGGACAACTATGAGAACGGTCTTCTCTCCGACGAGGAGCGCACGAACATGGTCATTGAGACCTGGGAAGACTGCACAAAGAGAGTTGCCGCAGAACTCAAGGCGAACTTCGATCCCTACAACCCGATCAACATGATGCTTGACTCTGGTGCGCGAGGCAACGACAGCCAGCTGCGTCAGCTTGCAGGTATGCGCGGACTTATCGCGAATACGGCAGGTAAGACGATTGAAATCCCCATCAGAGCCAACTACCGTGAAGGTCTTAATATACTCGAATACTTCATCTCGTCGCGTGGTGCGCGTAAAGGTCTTGCCGATACCGCACTTCGTACCGCAGACTCGGGTTACCTTACCAGACGTCTTGTCGATGTCTCGCAGGATGTTATCATCCGCGAGGAGGACTGCGGCTGCACAGAGGGCTCGGATGTCTACGATATCTTCGACGGAAAGCGCCGCATAGTCAGCCTCACCGAGCGTCTTACCGGCCGCTATCTGCTCAACGACTTTGTCGACGAGGATACCGGCGAGCTTATCATGAGCAAGGATAAGATGATGAGTGAGGACGACGCAAAGCGCGTCGCCGACAAGGTATACGAGTACCACGACAGAAAGGTCGCCGCGGGCGAAGAGCCCGAGGGCAGCCTTGCAAAGATAAAGATCCGTTCGCTGCTTACCTGCCAGTCCGAGCACGGCGTCTGCATCAAGTGCTACGGCGCGAACCTTGCAACCGGCGAGCCTGTTACAGTCGGTGAAGCAGTCGGTATCATCGCGGCTCAGTCGATAGGCGAGCCCGGTACACAGCTGACGATGAGAACGTTCCACACCGGCGGCGCGAAAGACCAGTCCGATATCACGGAAGGTCTTCCCAGAGTCGAGGAGCTGTTCGAAGCGAGAAAGCCCAAGAGCCTCGCTCTTATCAGTGAGATCTCCGGTACGGTTTCCGAGCGCGAGATTAAGAAGGTCAGAAACATCATCGTCACCGATCCCGAGACCCTCGAGGAGAAGGCGTATCCCATCCACTACGGTATGCGCGTCAAGGTTGAGCCCGGCGATCACATCAACAAGGGCGACACCATCACCGAAGGCGCTCTCAACCCGCACGATATTCTCGCAGTCCTCGGCGTCGAGGCTGTTCACGATTACCTCATCCGCGAGGTTCAGAGAACCTACCGTATGCAGGGTGTTGACGTCAATGATAAGCACATCGAGGTCATCGTCCGTCAGATGATGAAGAAGGTCAAGATCACCGATCCCGGCGACACGACTTTCCTGCCCGGCGCTGTTGTTGACAAGCTCGAGTTCAAGGCGGAGAACGCACGCGTCGCCGCCAAGGCTCAGGAGACAGGCGAGGAGCTCGCAGAGGCTCAGTGCATGCCCGTGCTCATGGGTATCACAAAGGCTTCTCTTGCAACCGAGTCCTTCCTCTCAGCCGCATCCTTCCAGGAGACGACAAGAGTCCTCACCGACGCCGCCATCAAGGGCAAGAGCGATCCGCTGCTCGGTCTCAAGGAGAATGTCATCATCGGCAAGCTCCTGCCGTCGGGTACCGGCATGAAGTGCTACAGCGATGTTCAGGTGCTTCCCACTACGGGCATCTTCAGCGACCTTGCCGAGAAGCTCGAAGAGGCGGAGAACCAGGAAGAAGCAGAATAATAAACAACCATCGAGCCGGAGTCTGCCGCTTTTGCGGGGGACTCCGGCAGCGGTGACTATAAAGAGATGCGTTTATTGGACAAAAATCATATATAATGCCCCGATAAACGCCGAATATTTTGTCATTTGACGAACCGAAAAGGTTGACAAACAGAACCTTCAGCGGTATAATTTTAAATTGTGATGTCTTGTGTTTTGGGATAATTATGCCCGAAGCGCGGATTTCATATATAAATCTTAGAAAGGAGATGTACTGCTTGCCAACGTTTAATCAGCTTGTGAGAAACGGAAGAGAAACTCTTGAGAAGAAACCCAAAGCCCCCGCGCTTTTGAAGGGTCTCAACTCCAAGAAAAATGTCATGACCGACACTGCTTCTCCGCAGAAGCGCGGTGTTTGCACAGCGGTTAAGACCACCACCCCCAAGAAGCCCAACTCGGCTCTTAGAAAGATCGCCAGAGTTCGTCTTTCCAACGGCATCGAGGTTTCGGCTTATATCCCGGGCGTCGGTCATAACCTTCAGGAGCACTCGGTTGTTCTCATCCGCGGCGGCCGTGTTAAGGACCTTCCCGGTGTGCGTTACCACATCATCCGCGGAACGCTCGATACACAGGGCGTCAACGGCAGAATGCAGGCCCGTTCCAAGTACGGTGCTAAGCGTCCGAAGGCTGCCAAAAAGTAATTCCGCATGATGCGGAAAGCTTAAGAGACAGAATCTTCTTGCAGGTGATTACTCCAATGCGAGAGTGCATTGAAATACATGCCTCCCATTGACACCACGAGAGTTTTGTCACTCGAGTACCTATGATATCATTACTATGAAGGAGGGAAGCGAAGTGCCAAGAAGAGGCAAGATAGCAAAACGTGACGTTTTGCCCGATCCGCTTTACAACTCAAAGCTCGTAACACGCCTTATCAACAACGTCATGATCGACGGTAAGAAGGGCGTCGCTCAGAAAATCGTTTACGAGGCTTTCGACATTATCCGTGAGAAGACCGGCAAGGAACCGCTTGAGGTTTTTGAGGCTGCTATGGAGAATGTCATGCCCGTTCTCGAAGTCAAAGCTCGTCGAGTCGGCGGTGCAACCTATCAGGTTCCCATGGAGGTTCGTCCGGAGAGAAGACAGACCCTCGGTCTGCGCTGGATAACCCTTTATTCCCGTCAGCGTTCTGAGAGAACGATGAAGGAGAGACTTGCTAACGAGATCATGGATGCCGTCAATTCGACCGGTTCGGCATTCAAGAAGCGTGAGGATACTCACAAGATGGCAGAGGCCAACAAGGCATTTGCACATTTCAGGTGGTAATTTCACCTATATATTTTGCTATTCGCACAAAGGCGAGATACGGAGGTTTTTATGCCGAGAGAGGTTTCACTGGAAAAGACCAGGAATATCGGAATCATGGCGCATATTGACGCAGGCAAAACCACCACAACGGAGCGTATCCTGTTCTACACAGGAAAGACCCACAAACTCGGCGAAGTGCATGATGGTGCTGCGACAATGGACTGGATGGAGCAGGAGCAGGAGAGAGGTATAACAATCACCTCCGCTGCGACTACCTGCTTCTGGAAGAACCACCGAATCAACATCATCGACACTCCCGGCCACGTGGACTTCACCGTTGAGGTTGAGCGTTCTCTGCGTGTTCTGGACGGTTCTGTTACCGTTCTTTGCGCAAAGGGCGGCGTTGAGCCCCAGTCCGAAACCGTCTGGAGACAGGCGGACAAGTACCAGGTTCCGAGAATGGTCTATGTTAACAAGATGGACATTATGGGAGCTAACTTCTATAATGTTATAGACATGATGAAGGAGCGCCTGAAGTGTAACGCAGTTCCGATTCAGCTCCCCATAGGCGCGGAAGCTGACTTCAAGGGAATCATCGACCTTGTTCAGATGCAGGCTGATGTCTACTATGATGACAAGGGTCTCGACGTCAGAGTTGAGGATATTCCCGAGAACATGAAGGAACTTGCACAGAAGTATCATGATGAGCTCGTTGAGCATGTCGCCGAACAGGACGACGAGCTGCTCGAGAAGTATCTCGGCGGCGAGGAGCTCACCATTGATGAGATAAAGACCTGCATCCGCAAGTCTACTATCGCCAATAAGATGGTTCCCGTATGCTGCGGTACTTCTTACCGCAACAAGGGTGTTCAGCAGCTGCTTGACGCTATTGTTGATTACATGCCCGCTCCGACGGATGTCCCGTCGATAAAGGGCACGAACCCCGAGACCGGTGAAGAGGAGTTCCGTCATTCTTCGGATTCCGAGCCGTTCGCAGCTCTTGCTTTCAAGATCGCGACCGATCCCTTCGTCGGTAAGCTCTGCTTCTTCAGAGTTTATTCGGGCACAGTCACCACCGGCAGCACTGTTTACAATGCTACCAAGGACTGCAACGAGCGTCTGGGAAGAATCCTGCAGATGCACTCCAACCACAGAAAGGATATCGACTGCGTTTACGCCGGAGATATCGCTGCGACTATCGGTCTTAAGAACACCACCACCGGCGACACGCTCTGCGACGCCAAGGCTCCGATAATCCTTGAGTCCATGGAGTTCCCCGATCCCGTTATCAGGGTCGCTATCGAGCCCAAGACCAAGGCAGGCCAGGAGAAGATGGCTATCGCGCTTGCAAAGCTCGCCGAAGAGGATCCGACCTTCAAGTGCTACACTGATGAAGAAACGGGTCAGACCATCATCGCAGGCATGGGCGAGCTTCACCTTGAGATAATCGTTGACAGACTTCTTCGTGAGTTCAAGGTCGAGGCTAATGTCGGTAAACCCCAGGTCGCATACCGCGAGACCATCACCAAACCCGCAGAGAGCGATACCAAGTATTCGCGTCAGTCGGGCGGCCGCGGACAGTACGGTCACGTCAAGATCCGCATCGAGCCCAACCCCGAGAAGGGTTACGAGTTCGTCAACGAGGTCGTCGGTGGCGCTATCCCGAAGGAATATATCGGACCTGCAGAGGCCGGTATCAAGGGTGCAATGCAGTCGGGCGTTCTTGCAGGCTTCAACGTTGTTGACGTCAAGGTCACTCTTTACGATGGATCTTATCACGAGGTCGACTCCTCCGAAATGGCGTTCAAGATCGCCGGTTCTATGGCGTTCAAGGATGCGATGAAGAAGGCAGCTCCCGTGCTCATGGAGCCCATCATGAAGGTCGCCATTATCGTCCCCGAGGACTATATGGGCGATGTTATCGGCGATGTCAACTCCCGCCGCGGACAGATCGAAGGCACCGAGATGCGTACGGGCGCAGTGCAGATCAATGCATTCATCCCGCTGTCGAACATGTTCGGCTACGCTACCACCCTTCGTTCCAAGACGCAGGGACGCGGTCAGTATGTCATGGAGCCCAGCCACTACGCCGAGGTTCCGAAGTCCATTGCTGAGACTGTCATCAAGGACAAGTAATTTTTAAAAAGCACTTGAATTTTCAGGTGTAAATTGATAGAATAGTTTTATGCTGATGCATGAGACAATTATTTAACCAATTAAAGGGAGGAAATTCCAAATGGCAAAAGCTAAATTCGAAAGAACTAAGCCCCATGTAAACATTGGTACCATTGGTCACGTTGACCATGGTAAGACTACTCTTACCGCTGCTATCACCAAGACTCTCGCTATGAAGGGCGAGGCTGAGTTTGTTGATTACGCTAACATCGATAAGGCTCCCGAGGAGAGAGAGCGCGGTATTACAATCAACACCGCTCACGTTGAGTATGAGACTGCTACCCGTCACTATGCTCACGTTGACTGCCCCGGCCATGCTGACTATATCAAGAACATGATCACCGGTGCTGCTCAGATGGACGGCGCTATCCTTGTTATAGCTGCTACCGACGGCCCCATGGCTCAGACCAAGGAGCACCTTCTTCTTGCCCGCCAGGTTGGCGTGCCCTATATCATCGTCTTCATGAACAAGGTTGACCAGGTCGACGATCCTGAGCTCCTTGAGCTTGTCGAGATGGAGATCCGCGATACTCTTAACGAGTATGGCTTCCCCGGCGATGACACCCCGATCATCAAGGGTTCTGCTCTTAAGGCTCTTGAGTACAACGGCAATGATCCTGACGCCCCCGAGCTTGCTTGCATCTGGGAGCTCATGAACGCTGTTGACACTTATATCCCCACTCCCGACCGTAAGGCTGACCTGCCTTTCCTTATGCCTGTTGAGGATGTCTTCACCATCACCGGCCGTGGTACTGTTGCCACCGGTAGAGTTGAGCGTGGACAGCTGAGAACCGGCGACGAGCTTGAGATCGTTGGTCTTAAGGAAGAGAAGGGCAAGACCGTCTGCACCGGAATCGAGATGTTCCGCAAGACCCTCGATTACGCTGAGGCCGGCGACAACATCGGCGCTCTTCTTCGTGGTGTTCAGAGAACCGATATCGAGCGCGGCCAGGTTCTTGCTAAGCCCGGCACCATTCATCCCCACACCAAGTTTGTCGGTCAGGTTTACGTCCTTACTAAGGACGAGGGCGGCCGTCACACCCCGTTCTTCAACAACTATCGTCCTCAGTTCTATTTCAGAACTACTGACGTTACCGGTATCATCTCCCTTCCCGAGGGCGTAGAGATGTGCATGCCCGGCGATAACATCGATATGACTGTTGAGCTTATCGCTCCCATCGCTATCGAAGAGGGTCTCCGCTTCGCTATCCGTGAAGGCGGCCGTACCGTCGGCTCGGGCGTTGTTATCAAGATTATCGAGTAATTGACGCTTCTTGATCCCGTAGGTTTTCCTGCGGGATCTTTTTTTATGCCGATTTATCTATTTTTAATAATCAATATCCAAAAAGTACGGGCGTTTTTATTGATTTATCTCGGCGGGTATGATAAAATTAATTGAAAATTTTATCACAGGAGTGAAGTAAATGGGAAAGTTAAACAATATCGACAAGGCCGCAGCGGGTAAAGGCTCCGGCATCAACACACTCTGGCAGTTTGTCAAGTTCATCGTCGTCAGCCTCGGCGCCTGCATCGTTCAGGTTGCATCTCTCGCGATTCTTTACAACATCCCCGCGATCAAGGCTCTGAGCACGCAGGCATTCCACTGGTTCGTCTTTGACTATCCGGTCATCGAGGGTCAGCGCTGCGGACTTGCGCTCTTCATTGCATTCAACGTTTCGAACCTTCTGGCGCAGATAGTTGCATTCTTCATCAACAAGGAAAAGACTTTCAACTCGGGCTCCAACACCGCTATTACTCTGCCCATATACATAATCTTCACCCTTGCTCTCGTTTGCTTCTCTGCGTGGTTCAACCCCGTAGTTTTCGAGTTCTGCACCTCGAAGTTCCACCTGAACAGCGGCCTTTCGCTCACTATAGCTACCGCTGTCTGCTCAGCTCTCCAGTTCTTCCTCTATTTCCCCGTGGATAAGATTCTCTTCCACAAGAAAAAGGAAGACAAGAAAGCAAAATAATCAAAAAATAAAAAGGGTCGGCGCAGATATGCCGATCCTTTCGCTTTGTTAAATTACGCACCCTCCGCGCTTTTACGGAGAGTGCTGTATTTTATTTTCAGCTTCTCAGCCACTCAAGAGCCGCTTCAAGAGGGGAGTCGGTGGCGACATCCGGCTCGATAGAAGTCTCTTTGAATATCTCGCCCGTGCGTGCCTTGTCAAACGCGACGGTCAGATACATCTGCGCGCCGTCATACATGTTGTGGAGCATATTGACGCTCGTGTAGCCAGCGGTCGGTGCGCCGAAAGTCCTTGTGTTTTCGAGTCCTCTGAAGCAGAGCGTCAGAGCTTCGCCCGAGCTCGCAGTCATGTCGTCGGTAAGTATCGCAACGGGTACATTCAGCTTCTCTTCGGGATAGAGGCTCCTGCCGCCCGTGCCCGCATTGCTGACAACGCCGTTTTTGAGCGTGACTGGGATATCGTAGCTGCGGTAGTGATAATAAACCAATTCGCCGTCTGGCAGCAGCGACGAGACAGCCGTCGCCATCGGACCCATGTCACCGCCGGTGTTGCCGCGCAGGTCGAGCACAACGCCCTTTATTTTATCGCGGTTCTCGTGAATGAAGTCCTCCGCGACTTTTGCGTATTTCTGTCCCGCTTCGGCTGTGCCGAGGAAATCTTCGGCTGTGACGAGGAAATCGGGGAGTTTTATTATTGCAATATCGCCGTCGAGCGAAACGGTGGGCAGAACCTCGTCATAGCTCTCGGTTATGTCCTGCGATTCCGATTTTGTCATGAGCATTGAGTGCTTGCCGCCGCAAACCGAAAGAGCCTTTTTAATCGCGGGGTATGTGTCCTCATAGCTCTCGGCGTTTTCTATCATCTTGAGACATTCTTCGTAAGTGCTTTTCCACTCGTCGCTTCCCGAATATATCCCGCTTTTGCCTATGGTTGCAAGAGCGTCCTTGCCGTAGCGCTCTGCCGACGGCGGGACGAGATAAAATCCGAATGTCGGTCCGTATTTCATAACAACTGCCAACGCCGCAGTGATAATGATTATGAGCGGTATGCATATTCCGAGCGCGATGCGCAGCTTCTTATTTTTGCTTTTGGTTTTCATAAAAACTCCTCCTGTCGATAATGATTATATCAAATGAGTGGGTCGTTCTCAATAACAAAGCCTTACATTGTGCGCCTGAGTTCTTACATTTATGTAAGATTCGGCGGCGAAAAAAGTTGAAAAAACTATAAATTGGGTCTTTACAACCGATGAACAATATGATATAGTATTCACAGCAAAAAATCTTTAAGAGCGGTACAGAGATGCCGACAAGATGGTCATATTCAGTGCGGATAGGGTATATCTGCGTGTTTTTGTGCGATTTTGTCGGTGCGGCAGGATCGTATTTTTTTATGCTTCGGGGTGAGTAAATGGAGTTCAAGGCCTATATCATGGACAGCGCGGCGGTCAACCGTGCGCTCGCGCGTATATCGCACGAGATAATCGAGCGAAACGGCGATTCGGATGAGATATGCCTTGTCGGCATAATGAGAAGAGGCGCGCCGCTTGCGGATATCCTTGCCTCAAAGATCGAGAGCCTCGGCGTGAAGACGCAGAAAGGCTATCTCGACATCACGCTCTACAGGGACGACCTAAGCGAGAGCGCAAGCCAGCCGACAGTGAACTCCGGCAAGCTTGATTTTTCCGTTGAGGGCAAGACGGTCGTCATGGTCGACGATGTGCTCTACACCGGCAGAACGGCGCGCGCCGCGATGGATGCGATAATCTCCCTCGGCCGCCCGGCGAAGATACAGTTTGCAACGCTTGTTGACAGGGGACACAGGGAGCTCCCGATAGTCGCCGACTATGTCGGCAAGAACGTGCCGACCTCGCGCGGCGAAGTGGTCGTTGTGAAGATCCCGCCGTTCGACGATGAGACAAGCGTCTCAATATACAGCAAATAAGACTTTGACGCAGAAGCGGTTCACCGGGACTGTGTTGAGTATAGACAGGCAAAATTTGAGGAGGTCAATAGTATGAAATTGATTTACGGTATCAAAGACAAGCCGAAGTTCGGCAAGCTTATCGTCTTTGCGTTCCAGCAGCTGCTCGCGATTATGGCAGCGACCATCGCAGTTCCCATGATAACTTCGGGTGTTTATAACTGCGGCGAAGTGCAGATGAGCACCGTCGCGGCGCTCTTCGGCGCCGGCGCAGGCACCCTTGTATATGTTCTCTTCACGAAGGCAAAGAGCCCTGTTTTCCTCGGTTCTTCTTTCGCTTTCCTCGGCTCGATGGCAGCCGCTTTCGCAGGCGCGACCACCGTTGCGCTCGGCTATCTCGGACTGATTCTCGGCGCTGTGTTCGCGGGTCTCGTCTATGTTGTTATAGCAATAGCTGTCAAGATTTCCGGTGTCGGCTGGATCAATAAGCTCATGCCCGCCGCCGTTATCGGACCCACCGTCGCTATAATCGGACTTTCGCTCGCAGGCAACGCTATCGGCGATCTCCAGAAAGGCTCCTATGCAGTCAACGGCGAGCCGACCGCAAGCGTCTATGTCGCTATCATCTGCGGTCTCGTCACTCTCTTCGTGACAATGTTCTGCTCCGTCTTCGGCAAGAAGATGGTCAAGCTCATCCCGTTCATCATCGGCATCCTCTCCGGCTACGCTGTTGCGGCTATCTTCACCGTTATCGGCATCAAGACCGGAAACGACGCTCTTAGAGTTATCGACTTCAGCGGCTTCACTGCACTCGTTGCCGACGGAGTGGGAGTCAAAACCTTTGTTTCGATACCCGACTTCACCTTCCTCAAGGCTTTCGGCGCCTTCGGCGAGCTCAGCGGTTCTTACATAGCGGCTGTTGCAGTGGCTTATGTCCCGGTTGCATTCGTTGTCTTCGCAGAGCACATCGCTGACCACAAGAACATCTCTTCCATAGTTGAAACTGACCTCCTTGTTGAGCCCGGTCTCCACAGAACCCTGCTCGGCGACGGTATCGGCTCGATGGTCGGCGCTGTCTTCGGCGGCGCACCGAACACCACTTACGGCGAGTCCATAGCCTGCGTGGCTATTTCCGGCAACGCTTCCGTTGCGACTATCGTCTGCACGGCAGTCCTCGCGATAATTATCGCGTTCCTTTCACCCTTCGCAACTTTTCTCGCTTCGATTCCCTCCTGCGTCATGGGCGGCGTGTGCATCTCGCTCTACGGCTTCATCGCAGTCAGCGGTCTGAAGATGATCCAGAAAGTTGACCTCGAAGATAACAGAAACCTCTTCGTTGTCTCCGTTATTCTTATCGCCGGTATCGGCGGCCTGACCGTCTCCTTCGGCAAGGTCACGATAACCTCCATCGCCTGCGCACTCATCCTCGGCATCCTGACGAATGTTGTGCTCGGCAACAGAGAGAAGAACAAAAAGGCTGAATAAGCCGATATAAAACAGAATCGGGCGGTACAGATTAGCTCTGTGCCGCCCGTTTTTTTGCTCTTCGCCGCAGGAAAATGTTCATATTGCGAAGCTTTGAACTAAACAAATATACATCGTGCATCATTATAATAGAGCACGCGAAACGGAAAATCAACCGTTATAAAGCGCCCGTCGTTCGTCAAATTGTACAGCTTTCGAGGTCAATTTTTGTGACAACGGACAGGGACTTTTATGGTATAATTATATAATCAAAAAGGGGTTCGATATCTTTAGCGGAGGAATATATGCTTTATAAAAAGAATTATCTCAGCACCCTGTCCGATGAGCTGTTTCGCTCCCCGACGAGCGAATACCGCGCCGCGCCGTTCTGGGCGTGGAACTGCAGGCTCGAAGAGGACGAGCTTCTGCGGCAGATAGAAATTTTTCATGAGATGGGCTTCGGCGGATTTCATATGCATGTCAGAACCGGCATGGATACGGAATATCTGAGCGACGAGTTCATGCATCTCATCCGCTCCTGCACCGACAAGGCGAAGAGCGAAAAAATGCTCGCGTGGCTCTATGACGAGGACAGATGGCCTTCCGGCGCTGCCGGCGGAATAGTAACAAAAGATAAGTGTTTCCGCGCGCGCCACCTGCTCTTTACCGTAAGACCATATGACGGCTCTGCGGGCTTCACGGACGACTCCACATCGCGCGGAGTGCGCTCCGAGGACGGCGAGCTGCTTGCCTGCTACGACATAGTGCTCGATTCCGACGGATATTTGAAGAGCTACAAGCGCATCGGTGAGAACGACCCTGCCGAGGGGACGAAGTGGTACGCCTATCTTGAAATAAGCGGCGCGAACCCGTGGTATAATGGTCAGGCTTATCTCAACACGCTCGACAAAAAGGCGGTCGAACGCTTCGTTGAGGTCACTCACGAGCGGTACAAAGAGGTCGTCGGCGACGAGTTCGATGAAACTGTCCCCGCAATTTTCACCGACGAGCCGCAGTTCACGCGCAAGACGCTCATGGACAACTCGACCGACACGGACGACCTCATCATGCCGTGGACGGACGATTTTGCAAAGACATATTCAGATACATATTCTCAGGATATAATGGAGTTCCTGCCGGAGATATTCTGGGATCTGCCGGACGGAAAAGTTTCCGCCGCCCGTTACCGCTATCACGATCATATTGCGGAGCGGTTTTCTTCGGCGTTCGCCGATACAGTCGGCGGCTGGTGCCGCGAAAACGGTATCGCGCTGACGGGTCACATGATGGACGAGCCGACGCTCGAAAGCCAGACGGGTGCGCTCGGCGAAGCAATGCGCTCATACCGCTCGTTCGGGCTGCCCGGTATTGATATGCTCTGCTCGTGGAAAGAATACACGACCGCGAAGCAGGCTCAGTCCGCCGCGCATCAGTTCGGCTATGAAGGTGTGCTCTCCGAACTTTACGGCGTCACCGACTGGGACTTCGACTTCAGAGGACACAAACTCAATGGCGACTGGCAGGCGGCTCTCGGCGTCACGGTGCGCGTGCCGCACCTGTCGTGGGTCTCCATGGCAGGCGAGGCGAAGCGAGACTATCCCGCCTCGATAAACTATCAGTCCCCGTGGTACAAAAAATATTCCTGCGTTGAAAATCACTTCGCGCGAGTCAACACGGCGATGACCCGCGGTGTGCCGATTGTAAAGGTCGGCGTTATCCACCCGGTAGAGAGCTTCTGGCTCCACTGGGGACCCAACGACAAATCGGGACTCATCCGCGAGGAGCTTGACAAGAATTTCCAGGATCTGACAAAGTGGCTGCTGTTCGGCAGCATAGATTTCGATTTTATCAGCGAGTCGCTGCTGCCCGGGCTTTGCCCGCATGCGGACGCGCCGCTGAGAGTCGGCGAGATGAAGTATGACGTGATAGTCGTGCCCGGATGCGAGACGCTCCGCTCGTCAACGCTCGACAGGCTCGAAAAGTTCCGCGAGGACGGCGGCAGGGTGATATTCCTCGGCGAAGCCCCGACTCTCGAGGACGCACAGCCGTCCGACAGGGGAGAGAGGCTATTTAAAAACAGCGAGCATATACCCTATCAGCGTGCGTCGCTTCTGACGGCACTCGACGCGTCAAGAACCGTCTGCATCCGCGATGACGACGGCTATCTCTCGGACGGGCTGATATATCAGCTGCGCGAGGATACCGACAGCCTGTGGCTCTTTGTCGCGCACGCCGTGGAGCCGTATGACTGCAACATAACGAATTTTGATGACATAAAAATAACCGTAAAGGGCGAATATTCGCCCGTGATATACGACACCTTGAGCGGCGAGATAAAGCCAGCGGAGTTCGATTATCTCAACGGCAACACCGTGATAAGCGCACGGCTCTATGAATACGACAGCCTGCTGCTCAGACTCTATGACGGCTGCTCCGAGGGTCAGTATACTGAGCCGGAGGAGCGCGAGGACAAGAAAATTATAGTTCCATGCGAGACGGAATATGAGCTCGACGAGCCGAATGTCATGCTTCTTGACATGGCGCGTTTTGCGCTTGACGGCGACGAGCTGAGCGAGCATGAGGAGGAACTTCTCAGAGCTGATAACATCTGCCGCGAAAAGCTCGGCTTCCCGCTTCGAAGCGGCGCGGTGATGCAGCCGTGGGTCATACATGAGCCTGTGCCCGAGCATAAGGTGAGGCTCCGCTTTAAGATAGACAGCGCTCTCGCGTTTGACGGCGTATCGCTCGCCCTTGAGGACGCGGAGAAAGCGGAGATAACGCTAAACGGTCAGGCGGTTGACAACACCGTTATCGGCTTCTATGTTGACAGAGCCGTAAAAACGGTCGCCCTGCCGAGAATAGCGCAGGGGGAAAATATTCTCGAAATCGTTCTCCCGTTCGGCAAGCGCACGAATGTCGAATGGTGCTATCTGCTCGGCGACTTCGGAGTTGAGGTGCGCGGCAGGCTCAAAAAGCTTATAAAGCGCCCGGATAAGCTCGCATTCGGCAGCATAGTCAATCAGGGCTTGCCGTTCTACGGCGGCTGTGTGACCTACCGCTTCGGCGTCGACTGCCCCGGCGGGGATATCAAAATTACCGTCCCGCACTACGACGGAGCGCTGACGGAGATATTCGTTGACGGCGTTCACGCGGGGGAGATAATCTTCCCGCCGTATGAGCTGGAGCTTAAAGAGCTTTCGGCAGGCAGGCATGAGATAGAGGTGAAGCTCTATACAAACCGCAGAAATGCGTTCGGCACAGTTCATCTTTATGATAAAAAGTGTCACTGTATAGGTCCCGATGCGTGGCGCACAAGCGGCTGCCAATGGAGCTATGAATATGTTCTTCGCAACGTAGGCGTGGAATCCGCGCCTGTGATATACAGTCTGAAAAAATAAAGATAAAGGAGAAACAAACGATGAAAAAAGCACTCAAATCGATTCTCGCAGTCGTTCTGGCGCTGACGATGATTATGTCGTGCTCCTTCGCTTCAACCGCAAGCGCGGCGAGCGCGAATGCCGCACCGACTGACGTCTCGGTCTCGGAAATTCCGCAGATTATCGCGGGACTTGTGAAAATCGGCATTGAAGTCGCCAAGAAAGCCTATGAGTACTACGACAAGTATGTCCCGGATTCGGTAAAGGGCTTCAATTCTACCGTTGCCAAGGACGCTGCCGGCGCGGTCAAGAATCTGGCAAAAATCGAACCGCTCAAGGTTTTGATAGGCGGCAAGGAGTACGATGTGAGCACCCCGTGGGGACTCATTACGGCTCTTGCGAAGATGGAGACGGATAAAGAGAAGACAAGTATTCTCATGACCTATCTCGACTGCATCTTCACAAAGATAATCAGCTTCATTGCGGACATGGTCCCGCTGCCGAGGGGACTTACCAAGCTTGAGGACTATAAGCCCGAGAGCGAGAACTTCTACAAGGGCAGCAAGGAATTTGTCAGCGAGGCTTCTAAGGACGCAAAGTGGCAGCTCGGCTACAGCCAGGCGAGCCTCGTCCCCGACGATGTTCTCAACGGACATTATTATCTTGCGGGCTACCTGCTTCAGAACTTCCCGTCGAACACTGTCGAGACCGTGCTCGATGACATGAAGGTTCGCACTGTTGTTGTTGACGACGGACGCGGCAAGGTCGTTTTCTCGACCATCGAGTGCATCGGCATCGCGAGCGAGGACATCAAGCAGATCCGCGACCGCGTTGCAAAAGAGCTCAAAGACGAAAACATAATCTCTGTCAATGTCTTTGCGACCCATTGCCACAGCTGCATCGACACGCAGGGTCTCTGGAATCCCTTCTTCGTCAAGCTTGCGAAAAACATCGGCGTCACCTATAGCGGTAAGGGCGAGTATTCCTCCGGCACCGACCCGAAGTATATGAATTTCCTCTTTGAAAAGACCACTGATACTATAGTCGAGGCGTGCAAGAGCATGAAGTCCGGCGAGATGTATGAGGCTACCCTCGACCACCTCGGCGAGGACTATATCAACGACAAGCGCGGCGTGTTCGACGCTGTCGACAATCTCACAAGACTCCGCTTCGTCCCCGACGACGGCAGCACAGAGACCTATATAGTCAACATGTCCGCTCATCCCTATATCACCGGTCTCAAGACCGACAAGAGCAGCGGCAAGGAGCTCTCCGCAGACTACACCTACTACATGGAGCAGATAATCAGCAGCGCGGAGAACAACAACACGAACTTCATGTTCATCAACGGCGCTCTGTGCGGCATCTATTCCGCCCGCGGAGTCACCAACGACGGCGTTGACACCGTCCGCAGAAGCGAAGAGGCTACCCGCTACGGCAACGAGCTCGGCAGAATGGTAGTTGCTCTGACCATGACCAAGGATGAGATAAAGCGCGCGGGCGACTGGCTCACGAACGACAAGTTCTATGCCGATGCCGCCGAGGCGATAAAGAACAACACCGAGCTTACCGACGAAGAGAAGCAGAAGAAGCTCGACGCGATAACCGTTTGGTACGAGAACTGGGAGCCCGTCAAAGAGACGAGAGTTGAGCCCATACTCAATATCAGACACAAGGAAGTCTTGGTCGAGATAAGCAATCCTGTTATCGAGGCTGTCGGCAAGGCGAGACTCGTCGGCAACAAGATTTATTACGATAAGAACGAGACTCTCTATACCACGACGGAGATAGGCTATCTTGAGATAGGCAAGAACATTAAAATTGCTCTTATGCCCGGCGAAGTATCGCCCGAGCTTATCGACGGAAAAGGCGCCTGCCTTGCCGAGAACGCTTACAGCGGCAAGGACTTCGGCTATCCGTCGCTCAACAGCATCGTCAGCGACTATGTGGGCAAGAATGTTGAGCTCTACGTGTTCGGCGAGGCTAACGATGCCTGCGGATATGTCGTGCCCGACAATGACTACTGCATGATCTTCTTCGACGGTTCCGACCTGCTCGGCGACCACTATCAGGAGACCATCTCCTTCGGCAGAACGGTTGCTTCGACCCTCGTCAAGGCTTATGCCGAGATGATGAAGGATCTCAAAGCCGGAAAATAAAATGAACAAAAGCCGGGGCTTTCAGCTCCGGCTTAGTTTATGAAGGCTTGCGGATTGCAATTTTGATGTAGATATAAAAAACCGCCTGAATTTCAGGCGGTCTTTTATACTATACTTTTTTACTTTACTTCTTCTGCGGTGCGGAAGCCTTTCTTGACGAGGAGGTTGTTTATTCTGTCCTTCGGGTCGAGAAGCTTGCTGACCGAGGTGTCGTGGTTCAAAGTGTCGATAACATAGGAGATGTACTTCGACAGATCAACTTCGACATACCACTCGCGCTGTTTGAGCTCGGGGGTTCTGTAGATGAGGTTGGTGGTGAACACCTTGTTGATAAGGCCGCTTTCGTATGCCTTGTCGAAAGCCTCAAGTCCGTTGCAGAACAGGCCGAAGCAGGTGCAGACGAAGATTCTTCTCGCCTTGAGCTCCTTGAGCTTCGTTGCAACTTCGATCATCGACTCGCCGGAGGAAATCATGTCGTCAACAATGACAACATCCTTGCCCTCAACATTGTCGCCGAGGAACTCGTGGGCGATTATCGGGTTTCTGCCGTCAACAACGACCGAATAGTCGCGTCTCTTGTAGAACATACCGAGGTCAACGCCGAGAACGGTCGAATAATAGATGCAGCGACCCATGCCGCCCTCATCGGGGGAAATTATCATCAGATGATCGTTGTCGATCTTGAGATCGGGAACATTCTTGACGAGAGCCTTTATCATCTGGTAAGCGGGCTGAATGTTTTCAAAGCCGTGGTTCGGGATAGCGTTCTGAACTCGTGCGTCGTGCGCGTCAAAGGTGATGAGGTTGTCCACTCCGAGAGCGCTCAGCTCCTGAAGAGCCATGGCGCAGTCAAGGGATTCTCTGCTTGAACGCTTGTGCTGTCTTCCTTCGTAGAGCATGGGCATGATGACGGTGATGCGTCTTGCCTTGCCGCCGATCGCGCTGATGGCGCGCTTGAGGTTCGCGTAGTGATCGTCGGGGCTCATCATATTGTCCTTGCCGTACATCTTATAGGTCAGACCGTAGTTGAACATATCGCAGACGATGAAGATATCGTAGCCGCGAACGGACTGTTGGATGTGGCACTTCGATTCGCCCGAACCGAAACGCGGGAATGCCGCCTTGATGAGGTAGGAGTCGCGCTGATAGCCCGAGAACGCGATGGTTGTTTTGTGCTCGCTCTCGCGGATCTCGCGCCATGTTTTGAGATAGGCGTCGATCTTTGCGGCAAGCTCCTCACAGCCGGGCAGTGCGATGAGCGCAAGCGGTCCTACCGGAATAGTTGAAAAATCCGGTGCAGTTAAAGCTTCTGACATAATAATTCCCTCCGCAGATTAAATTGTCTTTTTTACCTTCATCTAACATTATATAATAAAAAACGCCCGATTGATAGTCAAAAAGAACTTTTTCAAAAAAATCTGCCGCAGACAATTGGGCGTTTTTTGTTAATTATGACAATTTTAAAGCTTATGAGTTAGATACATGGACATCGAGCTGGTTGAACGGGATGTTGATTCCGTTTTCGTCGAAGGCTGTTTTGACATCCTCCTGCAGTTTGTAGTAGACGGTCAGATAATCGGAAGATGAGCACCACGCCATGAGCAGAAGGTCGATGCTGCTCGCCGACTGCTGCTTGACGACGACTTCCGGCTCGGGATTTTTATAGATGAGTTCGTTCTTGAGCGCCTGCGCGTGGAGCACCTGCTTTGCGAGGGCTATGTCGTCGGAGTAGGAGACGGAGAAGGTCATGTCGAGTCTGCGGCGCCCTTCGGCGTTGTAGTTAATAATATTGTTGCTCGTGATGTGCGAATTCGGGACTATAACGCGCTTGTTGTCAACGGTCGTAAACACCGTGTACATCAGCTTTATCTCGTGAACCCGTCCGCTTATGTTCTCAAGTTCGACGAAGTCGCCGCTTTTAAAAGGCTTGTTGACGAGTATCTGTATGCCGCTGGCAAACTGGGCGATGCTGTTTTGCAGACCCATGCCGGCGGTCAGTCCCGCCGCGCCGAGGGCGGCGATGAACGAGTTCAGATTGAAGCCGAGAGTCGAGAGCGCGGAGAGTATGACCGCAAATCTCAGCAGCCAGACTACGATGCTGCGCAGAAACGAGTGGATGGATGCGTCAACGCCCTTTCGCGTCAAACCTTTTATCAGCAGTTTGCCGATAAGTGAGCTGACCCAGAAGCCGAGCGCGATTATTATCACAGCCCCGGCGAGCTTTGGCAGCGCGTCGACGAGCTTAGACATAAATGTTTCAAGATCGAATGCCGAGAGTTTTTCCGTCATATCTTTTTCCTCCGTTTTGGGTATGTCTCATTATACCAAATGCGCCCCGAGTTTACAACCTTTTGGACAAATGCGCCCGAATGTGCAACTTTGCGACAGCGGGCGAATGTTGGGTATTTAATCGCGCTTTGCAGTGTGATAAAATATCCGGTAAGATGCGGACATATAGATATAAGCATTATAGATAAAATATTTGTGCTTTCTGTTCATTTTTCGGTCATAATTTTGTGGTAAAATAACAGAAAATGCGGCGGAAAAATATTCTTTATATATGTTCGCCGATGAAAGGAGCGTGTTTCTATGGCGTCCGAGATGCTTTCAAAGGTGCTCGATGCCGAAAATTCGGACAAAGAGGCGCAGAAAGCGGCGCACGAACAGGCGCAGAAAACCGTCGACGCGGCGGTCGAAGCGGGCGAGGGCGCAGTTGCAAGAAAGAAGGCCGAGGCCGCAAAGAAAGCGGAAGAAATCATCGCGGGTGCGCGCGAACAGGCGCGTGCAAACGAGGAGAAAGCCGAAAAGGCGGCAGGGGAGCGCAAGCGCGAAGTGCTTGCGGCTGCCGAAGCGCACAGAGCCGAGGCAATCAGAGCGGTTATGGAGACGGTGATCTGATGAAACGGCTCAGAAATTACAGAAAAGTCAGGAGGTGTCAGGTTGGCAAAGCTTAAAATGAAGTGCATCGAGCTGCTCGCTCCGCTTGAACAGAGCAAGGAGATAATCGACTGCCTTCAGCGTATGGGTACTGTCGAGCTGACCGACTGCGAAGAGAGCGAATCGCTCTGCAAGCTGTCAACGGGCGTCACCGTTTCGACCTTTGAACGGTACCTCGCGGCGGCGGAGAGCGCGCAGAAAACGCTCGACAAATATGCTCCGCAGAAAAAGGGACTGATGCAGAGCCTCATGTCATCGTTCGGCGGCAGAAAGGAACTCGAGGTTTCGGAGTATCTTAAAAAAGCCGATGAGGCGGATGAAATACTCCGCGAGTGCTACAGGATAAACTCGCTCGAAGCGGATATGCGCGAATATGCGGCGGACAATGTCCGGTGCCGCACAGCGATGGACGCGCTCGAGCCGTGGCTGAGCCTCGATATCCCGATGAAATGCAAGGGCACGGATTCGTCTGCGGTGTTTATCGGCTCATTCCCGGTGCAGTATGACGCGCAGTCGCTGCTCGAAGCGATAGCGGCGGCAGCGCCGGAGATAGGCGAAGTCGACGCGCAGATAATCTCGGCTAACAGCGAGCGCACTTGCGCTGTTGTTATATGCCACAGGGAATGCGAAAAAGAGATATTTGAAGTGCTGAGAACGCTCAATTTCGCTTATCCGTCCGACCCGACGAAGCATCCGCCGCGCGTGAGATATGAGCGGCTTCAAAAGCAGATCGAGCAGAACGAAAAAGATTCCGAAACGGCGCGAGCCGAAATAGTGAATCTTGCGGGCTGCTACGATGATATCAGCTTCGTCATTGATTATTTCACGATAAAGAAAGAAAAATACGCGGCTCTTGAGCGTATAGCCATGACAAACCGCATCTTCGTCCTCACGGGATATATCCCCGAGAAGCGGGCTGCAAAAGTTATTGACGCGCTCGAAAAGAAATACACGGTCGCTATCGAAATTACCGACCCGGACGCAGATGCCGATGTGCCGGTGCTGCTCGAAAACAACGCCTTTGTCGCGCCCGTCGAGCCGATAACAGAAATGTATTCGATGCCAAACCGCGACGATGTCGACCCGAACCCCGTTATGGCGTTCTTCTACTATGTCTTCTTCGGCATCATGCTCTCGGACGCGGGCTACGGCGTGATAATGGTCATCGCCATGCTCATAGCCAAGGCTAAGCTCAAGCTCGAGCCCAGGATGAAAAAGACGGTCAATATGTTCCTCTATTGCGGAATCTCGACCGTGTTCTGGGGCACGATGTTCGGCAGCTGGTTCGGCGACGCGCCGCAGGTCATAGCGCGCGAGTTCTTCGGCAAGGAGATAGCGTCGACGGCGGTCTGGTTTGAGCCGGTCAACGACCCGATGAAGCTGCTGCTCTATTCGTTCCTGTTCGGTATAATCCACCTGTTCGCAGGTCTTGCGGTCAGGTTCTATATGCTCTGGAAGGACGGCAAGAAGCTTGACGCATTCTGCGATGTCGCTCCCGTCTATCTGCTCGTCGCAGGTATCGCACCGCTGGGCGCAGGAATCATAATCGATGTGCCGCAGACGCTGACGACAATAGGAAAATATGTCGCCCTTGTCGGCGCGGTGCTGACCGTTCTGACGAGCGGGCGGAGCGCCAAGAATATTATCGGCAAGCTCGGCGGCGGACTCTACGGGCTGTATAACACGGCGTCCGGCTATCTCGGAGATATCCTCTCCTATTCGCGTCTGCTTGCGCTCGGACTTTCAACCGGCGTTATAGCTACCGTCATAAACCTGCTCGGCACGATGCCCGGCAACAAAGTCGCAAAGCTGATATTGTTTATTATAGTATTCCTGCTCGGACATACGGCGAACATCGCGATAAATCTTATCGGCACATATGTCCACACGAACAGGCTTCAGTATGTTGAATTCTTCTCAAAATTTTATGAGGGCGGAGGACGCTCCTTCACCCCCTTAAAAGCAGATACAAAACATTTCAGATTCAAGGAGGAAATACAATAATGTCTATTTTTTCAAGTCTCGGAACGTCAATAGCAGTTCTCGGCGCCGCTCTTGCGGCTATACTCTCCGGTATGGGCTCCGCAAAGGGAGTCGGCCTTGTCGGTCAGGCCGGAGCAGGCGTTATCACAGAAGACCCCACGAAGTTCGGTAAAGTGCTTATCCTTCAGATCCTCCCCGGTACTCAGGGACTCTACGGCTTCCTTACAGCGTTCCTTGCGCTCAACAGAATGGGCGTTATCGGCAGCGGCTTCGAGCCTCTCTCGATAGAAAAAGGTCTTATGATGTTTGCGGCCTGCATGCCCATTGCGATAGTCGGTTATTTCTCCGCAATAGCTCAGGGCAAGACTGCGGCGGCAGGAGTCAGCATAATAGCCAAGAAGCCCGACCAGAACGGTAAGGCTATAACCATGGCGGCAATGGTTGAGACCTACGCCGTTATCGCCCTGCTCGTCTCGATCCTTTCGATCTTCAGCATCAGCGGACTCAATATCTGATGACCGAAAAATCGGCGCGTATGCGCCGGCGAAAGGGATGAAATGATGAGCGGACTTGACAGAATAATTGAAAAAATAAATGCCGATTCTCTGGCGAGCTGCCGCGAGATTGCTGATCAGGCGCAGAAAAAGGCGCAGGATATCGCGGAGGACGCGAACGCGCACGCCGAAAAGGCTTATTCCGATATTATAGCGGACGCTGAGAAAAAGGCACAGTCGATATTAAATATGTCCGAAGCGAATATAAGCGGCATTGCCCGCAGAGCTGAGCTCTCAGCTAAAGTCGAGGCAGTAGACGCGGCGATAGAGGCGGCTTATGACGCAATGTGCAATATGGGCGCGGACGATTATTTCGCGGCGCTCGAAAAGCTCGCCGTCAGAAACGCCTGCAAGGGCGAGGGGGAGATGAGACTCTCGAAAGCCGACCTTGACCGCGTGCCGTCGGGCTTTATTGAAAGAATAAATGCCGAATTGAAAGACGGTTCGGTGAAGCTCGCGGAGCAGGGTGCGGATATCGAAAACGGGTTTATCCTCGTCTACGGCGATATCGAGATAAACTGCACCTTCAGAGCGCTCATAAACGAGCAGAAGGACACCATCCGCGAAAAAGTCTGCGGCGTGATATTTTAAACGGCGGTGAAAAATATGCATGAAAATGAATATGCCTACGCCGTAGCGCGAATCAGAGCGAACGAATTGAACCTGCTCACTCCCGCCGAGACTGAACAGCTGATATCAGCTGAGAGCTATGAGGCGGCGCTGAGACTGCTCGGCGACAAGGGCTGGCATACCGACGGCGTCGGTCACGACTATGCGCCGATGCTCGAAGAGCATGTGAACGCCGCATGGCAGCTGCTCAAAGAGAGCGCGCCGGACGCTTCACTTCTCGATGCGCTCGTGATAAACAACGATTTCTTCAATCTCAAAGCGGCGCTCAAGGCGAAGTTCTCCGACCTCGACCCGTCCGATTATGTTGTAAAACCGAGCGTGTGGGATCCGGCGGAGATAATCGGTTGCGTCGAACGAAACGAGCTCGACTCCCTGCCCGAGTGCATGAGGGATTGCGCGCAGGCGGCTTATGACGCGATAGTCAAGCTCGAGAGCGGCAGACTTGCGGACACCGCGATAGATACGGCGGCGCTGAAAACAAGAAAGCAGTTCGCCGAAAAGAGCGGGAGCGGGCTTCTGATGAAGGAGGTCGAGCTCTCGTGCGCTGCCGCCGATATAAAAACGGCGCTGCGCTGCGCTTCGGCAGGCAGAACGGCTCAATATATCAAAAATGCGCTGTGCCCGTGCGAAAGCCTCGATTCGGATGAGCTGATCCACGCGGCGTTCGAGGGCGTTGACGCAGTTGCGGATATGCTCGCGAACACTGAACTGGGCTCCCTTGCGGACAGCCTCAAAGAGGGGCTTACGGCTTTTGAAAAGAAGTGCGACGAGCTCTCGGCGCAGCAGATGACCGAGGCAAAATACACGGCGTTCGGCCCCGACCCGCTTGCGGCTTATTATAACGCCGTCGAGACGGAGACGAAAAATGTCAGAGTTATACTCTCGGCGAAGCTCAACGGCTTTTCCGCAGAGACAATAAGAGCGAGAGTGAGGGAAGTCTATGCATAAGATAGCCGTTATGGGCGACAGAGACAGCATCTTCGGCTTTGCGTCCCTCGGAATGCACATCTTCCCCGTCGACGACCCCGCCGAGGCGGCGCCGATGCTCCATAAAATGGCGGAGAGCGGGTATGCGGTGATATTCATCACCGAGGCTCTTGCCTCAGGGCTCGAAAACGAGCTCGAGCGCTACCGCACAAGACCTCTGCCCGCAATAGTGCCCATTCCCGGAGTCAAGGGGAACACGGGCATGGGTATGAAGAATGTCAGCAGATCCGTCCAAAAGGCGGTCGGCTCGGACATACTGGACAAATAATGACGCTCAACCGAAAGGCGTGATAACAGATATGACTACAGGAAAGATTTCAAAAATAGCCGGTCCGCTCGTTGTTGCAACGGGCATGCGCGAGGCGAACATGTTCGACGTCGTGCGCGTCAGCGACAGCAAGCTTATCGGCGAGATAATAGAGATGCACGGCGACAGAGCCTCCATTCAGGTCTATGAGGAGACCTCCGGACTCGGCACGGGCGAACCCGTCGAGTCAACGGGCGAGCCGCTGAGCGTCGAGCTCGGCCCCGGACTTATCGAGGGCATTTTCGACGGCATTCAGCGCCCGCTCGAAAAGATACGCGAGCTCGTCGGCAACAGCCTCGTCAGAGGCGTTGAGGTGCCCGCTCTCGACAGGGAGAAGAAGTGGCATTTTGTGCCGAAAGTGAAAGTGGGCGACAAGGTCGTCGGCGGCGATATCCTCGGCACCGTGCAGGAGACCGAGATAGTCGAACACAGAATAATGGTGAAGCCCGGCGTTGTCGGTACTGTCAAATCTATAGCTGAAGGCGATTACACCGTAACCGAGCAGATAGGTTCGATAGAGACCGCGAACGGCGAGGAGCTGCCCGTAACGCTCATGCAGAAATGGCCCGTGCGCCGCGGCAGACCGTTTGAAAAGAAGCTTGCGCCGAATGTCCCGCTCGTCACCGGTCAGCGCGTCGTTGATACGCTGTTCCCGATAGCTAAGGGCGGCGTCGCGGCGATACCCGGCCCGTTCGGAAGCGGCAAGACCGTCACCCAGCATCAGCTTGCAAAGTGGGCTGAGGCGGATATAGTCGTCTACATCGGCTGCGGCGAGCGCGGCAACGAGATGACAGATGTTCTGAATGAGTTCCCCGAACTTATCGATCCGCATACCGGAAAGTCGCTCATGGAGCGCACCGTGCTTATAGCAAACACTTCGGATATGCCCGTCGCCGCGCGTGAAGCGTCGATATACACGGGCATCACGATAGCGGAATATTTCAGAGACATGGGCTATTCCGTCGCCCTCATGGCGGACTCGACCTCCCGCTGGGCGGAGGCTCTGCGCGAGATGTCCGGCAGACTTGAAGAGATGCCCGGCGAAGAGGGCTACCCCGCTTATCTCGGCAGCAGACTTGCCCAGTTCTATGAGCGTGCGGGACGTGTTATTTCCCTCGGCTCGGACGGACGCGAGGGCGCGCTCTCGGTCATAGGCGCTGTTTCGCCTCCCGGCGGCGATATTTCGGAGCCCGTCTCCCAGGCGACACTCAGAATAGTAAAGGTCTTCTGGGGACTCGACTCGGCGCTCGCATATAAGCGCCACTTCCCGGCGATAAACTGGCTGACGAGTTATTCCCTCTATGCCGACTCGCTCGGAAGCTGGTTCAACGAGAATGTCTCCGAGGAGTGGACCACGCTTCGCGCAAGGCTCATGGCTCTGCTTTCCGATGAAGCTTCGCTCGATGAAATAGTTAAGCTCGTCGGTATGGACGCCCTCTCTCCGACCGACAGACTCAAGATGGAGACTGCCCGCTCAATACGCGAGGACTTCCTGCATCAGCTCGCTTTCCACGAGGTGGACACATATTCGTCCCTGCGCAAGCAGTACCTGATGATGAAGCTTGTCCTGCGCTTCTATGACGGCTCGCTCGATGCGCTCAAAAAGGGTGCGGATATTGAAAAACTCGTCTCGATACCCTCGAGAGAGAGCATCGGACGCTTCAAATATGTCCCTGAAAAAGACATTGAGGACACATATAAAACAGTCTGCGCGGCGATAGATTCCGAGATAAAAGCCGTTGTTGACGCAAGGGAGGAATACTGATGCCTAAAGAATACAGAACTATTCAGGAGGTTTCGGGACCTCTTATGCTCGTGCGCGAGGTCGAGGGAGTCAAGTATAACGAACTCGGCGAAATAGAGCTTGCAAACGGCGAGACCCGCCGCTGCCGCGTGCTCGAAATAGACGGCACGAACGCGCTCGTTCAGCTGTTTGAAAACTCCGCCGGAATCAACCTCGCCAACAGCAAGGTGCGTTTCTCCGGCAGACAGATGGAGCTCGGCGTTTCGCCCGATATGCTCGGCCGCGTCTTTGACGGACTCGGCAGACCCATAGACGGCGGACCCGAGATAATCCCCGAGAAGAGAATGGATGTCAACGGCCTGCCGATGAATCCGGCAGCCAGAAGCTATCCCCAGGAGTTCATCCAGACCGGTATCTCCGCTATAGACGGACTTAATACCCTCGTCAGAGGTCAGAAGCTGCCGATATTCTCGGCATCCGGTCTGCCCCATGCAAACCTCGCGGCTCAGATAGCTCGTCAGGCAAAGGTGCTCGGCGATAACGAGCAATTCGCCGTTGTCTTTGCGGCTATGGGTATAACCTTCGAGGAGTCGAACTACTTCGTCGAGAGCTTCAGAAGCACCGGCGCGCTCGACAGAACCGTTATGTTCTCGAACCTCGCAAACGACCCCGCCATCGAGCGTATCGCAACGCCGAAGATGGCTTTGACCGCCGCGGAATATCTCGCGTTTGACCGCGGGATGCACGTCCTTGTTATATTGACCGATATCACGAACTACGCCGACGCGCTGCGTGAAGTTTCTGCGGCGCGCAAGGAAGTTCCCGGCCGCCGCGGATATCCAGGATATATGTACACCGACCTCGCTTCGATATACGAACGCGCAGGCAGGCAGAAGGGCAAGCCCGGCAGCATAACGATGATTCCGATTCTCACCATGCCCGAGGATGACAAGACCCATCCCATTCCCGACCTCACGGGCTATATCACCGAGGGTCAGATAATCCTCAGCCGTGAGCTTTACAGAAAGAGCATCAATCCGCCTATCGATGTTCTGCCGTCCCTGTCCCGACTTAAAGATAAGGGCATCGGCGAGGGCAAGACGAGAGCCGACCACTCGAACACGATGAACCAGCTGTTCTCCGCATATGCGCGCGGTAAGGACGCAAAGGAGCTCATGGTCGTCCTCGGCGAAGACGCGCTGACGGATATGGATAAGCTCTACGCAAAGTTTGCGGACGAATTCGAGAAAGAATATGTTTCGCAGGGCTTCGACACCGACAGAAGCATCGAAGAGACGCTCAACATCGGCTGGAAGCTGCTCTCGATTCTCCCGCGCAGCGAGCTCAAGCGCGTCAGCGACGAGTTCCTCGACAAGTATTACGGCAAGTTCTGAATCCATATGGGAAGAAGTGATAGACTATGGCGGTAATGAACGTGAACCCCACGCGAATGGAGCTTACAAACCTAAAGCGCAAGCTCTCGACTGCGCGCAGGGGACATAAGCTGCTCAAAGACAAGCGCGATGAGCTCATGCGCCGCTTCCTCGATCTTGTAAAAGAGAATAAGGCTCTTCGCATCCGTGTGGAAGAGGGGATAAAGCAGGCGAACGTCAACATGGAGATAGCCAGAAGTGCCATGAACGACAAGAGCCTGAGCGTCGCCATGATGCTCCCAACGCAGGAGATGAGCCTCGAGAGCTCGGAGAAAAATGTGATGAGCGTTATGATTCCGGTTTTCGATGTTCAGTATAAAACTGCTGACAAGAACGATATTTATTCATACGGAACGGCGTTCACCTCGGCGGAGCTTGACAATGCGGTCAGCGCACTTTCGGAGATAATGCCCGATATGCTGAGACTTGCGGAGATCGAGAAATCGTGCCAGCTGCTCGCGGGCGAGATAGAAAAAACGCGCCGCAGGGTCAATGCCCTTGAGCATGTTATGATTCCTCAGTATGAGGAGACGATAAAGTATATCTCGATGAAGCTCGACGAGAACGAGCGCAGCACAACAACTCGCTTGATGAAGGTCAAGGATATGATGCTCGAACAGGCGCACCATTACGACGACCCGTTCGGAATGGAAGCGTGAAAAACACAAATTTGTTGACAAACATCGGATAATACAATATAATAATAACCGCCGGAAAAGCCTCCGGCGGTCATTATTAATATGCGGGCGTGGCGAAATCGGCAGACGCAAGGGACTTAAAATCCCTCGGTGGTGACACCGTACCGGTTCAAGTCCGGTCGCCCGCACCATGAAAAAAGCATTTGCGGTTGCAAATGCTTTTTTCAGTGAAATTCGTTTCTTTGGAACGAGTGAAATATCTTCGAAGTGAAATATTGCTTCGCAAATGTGAAATACGTCTGCGGCGGTGAGGCTTTGTTTCACATTCACTTGATGCGAAGCGTCAAATTTCACAATTTGCAGAGCAAATGATTTCACTGTGAGCAAAGCGAACAGCAACATTTCGGAGCGCAAGCGACATCATCGGGCGCACAGCGTCGGCGTCATTGAACAATGTTCGGATTTAGGATATACTGTCTATATAAACAGGTGATACGAATATAAAAGAAAAATAAACTTGCAGAATTATCTGTGACCTTCTCTCCGTTCAGATTATTAAACTTGTAAAAGGCCTGAAATAAAAGCACGAAACCGTGATTTCCAATCGGTTCGGCCGTTCCGGTATCTATTTCGGCGCGAACACCCGGAAGTCGGAGCTGATAGAGGAGTAATGCGTCCTAAAAGGCAGCGTCAATGCTTTAATTTGAAATTCTGACATGCTTTATCCCGATGCGGTTATGCACTGCATCGGGATTTTTCGCGCAATAATTTGTATTTTCCATCGTGCAACAAAAATCGAGCGGCCGCCGAAGCGACCGCTCTTTTCAGTGTTCCGAAAGATTAGCTTTCTTCTCTCTTCTTTTTCTTGCTGACAACAGTGCCTATCGCAGCACCGCCGCCGATTACCAGAGCTGCAGCCCAGAGGAGTACGTTAGTCGTATCACCTGTGTCGGGTACATCGGTTGCGCCGGGCTTGTCAGACGTGCCGGGCTTGTCGGGTGTGCCGGGCTTGTCGGGGGTACCGGGCTTGTCGGGTGTACCGGGCTTATCGGGTGTACCGGGCTTGTCGGGTGTGCCGGGCTTGTCGGGTTTCGGGATGTCAGGCTTGTCGCCCTCGGTGCCGTCGGACTCGAATATGGCTTCGAGTATAACGTTCTCTGCGGGCATTTCGAAGGTGGCAATGCTCTTGTTCTCTAACTCAACGCCGCCCTTGACGACCTTCCACTCCTTGAACTTGTAGCCGGGCTTCGCAATGGCAACGACTGTTACCTTTGTGCCTGCCTCGGAGTAAGGCGGATATGCAACGCCTACGCCGTTTCCGTCAGTCTTGACCAATACGAAATGTATGTCGCGCTTAACGTTCATGTCGTCATCGTTCGGAGCGTCCTTGATTTCCGCAAAGATAGCCTTAACGGTGACATCCTCATCGGGCATAACGAACTTGTTGTCCTTTATCTCGACATTGCCTCTGATGACCTGCCACTCCTTGAAGTAGTAGCCGTCATTGCCCTTGGCGGTGAGAACTATCTCGGTGCCGGCGATAGCGGCGCTCGGAGTTGCGAAAGCTTCTTCGCCGTTCTCGTCCTTGAGAACGATTATCTTGTGCTCTGCGGCGAATATGGCCTTAACTTCAACATCCTCGTCGGGCATGATGAACTTGTTGTCCTTTATTTCTACCTTGCCCTTTATGACCTGCCACTCCTTGAAAGCATAGCCTTCCTTAGGGGTAGCGGTGAGGGTTATCTCTTCGCCGTTAAGAGCCTTTTCCTTATCGGCGGAAGCGGTGCCGTTGCCGTCGGTTGTAACCTTGATGCTGCTCTCCTTGACGAAGATAACTCTGATAACAACATCTCTGTCGGGCATGATGAACTTGTCGCTCGCTATAGTGACCTTGTCGACGCCTTCTTCAACGACCTCTTCCCAACCGTAGAAGATCCAGCCGCTGTCGGGCTCTGCATGGAGGGTTATCTCCGTGCCCGCAACAGCGGTCTTGGGAACGGAATAGGTCTTGCCCTTGCCAACGGGGATTATCGTGATGCTGTGCTCCTCGGGGATTACCTCGGGGATTGCCTCGAAGATTGCCTTAACTTCAACGTCCTCGTCGGGCATGACAAACTTGTTGTCCGTTATCTCTATGCCGCCCTTTATGACCTGCCACTCCTTGAAGCGGAAGCCCTCGTTGGCTTCTGCGGTAAGGGTGATTTCCGTGCCTGCGAAAGCGGTTTCCGCGGATGCGGTTGCAGTGCCGTTTTCGGTTGTAACGGTGATTGCGTGTGCAACGGGATCAACTTCGGGCTGATCGGGATCTGCGGAGACTGTGAAAACCAGTCCGAACAGCATGAGGCAGCAAAGCAGCATGCTTAAAATTCGTTTTTTCATTTTTTTTGTTCCTCCGATTTGTATTTTAGTTTTTCCCTCCTTTTGTTCTGCGGAAGGACTTTTTTGTTCCGGCAAAAGCCGGTCTGACCTATGAGCTTTTACAGACCATATATCACCGCCCTTTTAAAACGCAAAAAACCGGGGACAGCGCAAAAATAGCCTGCCTCCGGTATAGTTTTCTGTTTATTTTGTTATGCAAAAAGACCTGTTGCTGTAGCAAAAGGGCAGAACGATTCACTCGGCTCTCGCCGAGGAAAATATCCGTCCTACCGTAGTCTGTCATTGCAAGGTCCTCCGTCCGTTTTTTGGGTACCGCAACCCGCGGGGTAGGGGGGTGTCGAATGAAGCAGATTATACTTTGGGTGCTTTCCAAGATATATTATACCATCTGTAACAGAAAAGCGCAAGTATTTTTGCGGATTATGTATATTATTCCATATAATATTCGCGTGCAAAAAAATCGACATAAAGCAGATACTTTTATCTGCAAAGAGCGACGGCGCAGTTAAAGTTGAGCTTGAAAGATGCGCGGACAGCCTCGCAAAGGCGGTCACGAATGCCGCCACGGTCATTGCGCCGGACAGCGTCGTGGCGTTCGGCTATATGTTTGAGAACGATATATTTGACCTTTTCGCGAAGCGGTGCGCGCAGTATTATTCCGGCTTCGGCTGTCGCAGCCTCGCGCCCGGGCGCGTCCGCGTCGATACCGACGCTCGACGAAGTAAAGAAATTTCTCGAAGAGCGCGGCGAGAGCCTGCTGTGAAGCTTTGATAATATGTCCGGAATGCTTAGGTGTTCCGGATTTTTTATATTTTGACATCGGTGGTATAATAATATTCGGAGCGCACCGCGCTATCAAACAAAAAGGCGGAAGCCTATGACAAAACTCAGCTCAAAAACAAAAGGTGTTTTCTATATAATTTTGGCGGCGTTCGGCTTTTCGCTGATGTCGATGTTTGTCAAGCTCGCGGGAGACCTGCCCTCGTTTCAGAAGGCGTTTTTCAGGAATTTTATCGCGCTGATTTTTATTTTTATCATGATGCTGCGCGATAAAACAGGATTCGTGCCCGCGAAAAAGAATATCCCCGATCTTTTCGGGCGCTGCTTTTTCGGCACTCTCGGCATGCTGTGCAACTTCTACGCGATAGGTAAACTCAACCTGTCGGACGCGAATATGCTCAACAAACTCTCGCCGTTTTTTGCGATAATATTCTCTGTAATTCTGCTCAAAGAGCGCCCGAGCATAGTTCAGATAGCGGGCGTGTGCGTTGCGTTCGCGGGCAGCATGTGCATCATAAAGCCGGGGTTTGACAATCCCGAAGTGCTCGCGGCCGTCGCGGGGCTTCTCGGCGGAGCGGGTGCGGGAATAGCCTATACTTTCGTGCGCCGCCTCGGCTCAAGAAAAGAGGACAGCAAGCGGATAATCTTCTGGTTCTCCGCGTTTTCGTGCGCGCTGTGCCTGCCGTTTATGATAGCGGGCTACAAGCATATGAGCGCTATGCAGCTTATTTATCTCGTCCTCGCGGGGACTTTCGCCTGCGTCGGTCAGATAGGAATAACTCGGGCGTATATCTGCGCGCCGGCGAAGGAGATTTCGGTCTATGACTACACGCAGGTGCTCTTCGCCGCGGCGCTCGGATTTTTCGTCTTCGGCGATGTGCCGGATGTCCTGAGCGTCATAGGCTATGTCCTCATCTGCGGCGCGGGAGTGGGAATGTTCGTATATAACAAGCGCAGAACGGCATAAAAAACAGAGCAGGTCATCGGATATCCGGTGACCTGCTTTTTAAATTTATTCCGAAAATTCTGCAATGACTGCGAGGAAAACTTCTCCGTAGCGCTGGGATTTTGCCTGACCGACTCCGGAGACCTCCATGAATTCCTCCTGCGTTTTCGGTTTGAGGCGGCACATATCGACAAGTGTCGCGTCGGTGAAAACGACATAAGCCGGTATGCTCTGGCGCATGGCGAGACTTTTTCGCAGATCTTTGAGCGCGGCAAGGAGCTTTTCGTCCGCCGGCGGGAGCAGAGCGTCTTTTACGGCGGCAGCTTTCTTTTTCTGCGGTATCTCGAGCATCATGCGTAGCGTCTCCTGACCCGTCAGAACTCCGCAGCTCTTCGGCGCGAGTTTGAGTATCGGGTATTCGTCGCCCTGTGCGGTCATGTATCCGTTTTCGCAGAGATGGTCGATGATGTCACGCAGCCGCTTTTCGGGGCAGTCCGCCATTATGCCGTAGGTCGATTGTCTGCTCAGCCCGGCGGATATCAGCCGCTCGTTTTTGCTCCCGCGCAAGACATCGCAAATTGCTTTTTTGCCGTATCGCTGACCCGTCCGTGCGACGCATGACATTATCTTCTGCGCGTCAACCGTGATATCCGTGTTCTCGTGATTCGAGAGGCAGTTGGAGCACTTTTCGCACCGCTCGGGGCCCTTGTCGCCGAAATATTCGAGTATGAATTTACGCAGGCACTTGTGCGTCGTGCAGTAAAAAGTCATCTGCTTTAGCCGCTCTCTGTCGCGCCGTCTGACCTCTTCCTGCTCGTCCTCGGTGAGGTCGGGGTTCGGCTCGGAGTTGTTTATTAAGAACTGATTCGTCCGCACATCCTTTGCACTGTAGAGCAGAGTACAGTCCGCACTTCTGCCGTCGCGCCCGGCGCGTCCCGCCTCCTGATAGTAGCTCTCCATATTCTTCGGCATGTTGTAGTGGATGACGAACGAGACATTCGATTTGTCGATCCCCATGCCGAAGGCGTTTGTGGCGACCATTATCGTCGCGCGGTCATAGACAAAATCGTCCTGGTTGCGCCTGCGTTCATTTTCATCAAGCCCTGCGTGGTAGCGGGTAGCGGCGAATCCGTTTTTTTGAAGCAGTTCGCACACTTCCTCGACCGCCTTGCGCGTCGAGCAATAAACTATGCCGGATTCATTCTTGCGCTCTTTTATCAGCTTCATCAGCTCGATCGATTTGTTCTTCGGCTGCATGACGGAAAAGAACAGGTTCGGCCTGTCGAAGCCCGTTGTGACAACGAGCGGGGAGACGAGCCTGAGCAGCGTTTTTATATCATCTCTGACGGCTCCCGTGGCGGTAGCGGTAAACGCGCCGACAACGGGACGGGAGTTAAGAGCGTCGATAAAATCGGGTATTTTCAGATAGCTCGGGCGAAAATCCTGACCCCATTGCGAGACGCAGTGCGCCTCGTCGACCGCGACCATGGATATATTGAGATTGCGGCATATTCCGAGAAAAGCGGGCGCGCAGAGCCGCTCCGGTGCGACATAAATTATTTTATATTTGCCGCTCTCCGTGTTTTGCAGCACTTTCAGATACTGCGCGTGGGTCAATGAGCTGTTTATGTATGCGGCGGCGACGCCCGACTGGACGAGCGCGCTGACTTGATCTTTCATCAGAGAGATGAGCGGGGAGACGACAATAGTGATGCCGTCAAACATGAGTGCGGGCACCTGATAGCATATCGATTTCCCGGCGCCCGTGGGCATGATGCCGAGAACATCGCGCCCGCCGAGCAGGCTGTCCGTTATTCTGTCCTGCCCCTCGCGGAAAGAATCGTGGCCGAAATATTCTTTTAATACGCTGAGCTTGTCCCTCACCGTTTGCACCTCAACAGAAATATTTATAAAATTAATTATACTCTGCGGCGCGAAAAACATCAAGAAAATAAAAATAACGGCGGGCGAAAAATCGCCGACCGCTTGAAATATTTATAACGCAGCGTTATCAATCAAATAACCAAAAGACTGAATTCTTTTCGTTATTTATCCGCCGCTCTGCCTGCAAAATGCCGCCTGCGGGTGCACAAAACGGAGATAATCCGACCGCAGTGGAAAGACGATGCACAAAAGGTGGAAAAAAAGGCATCCCCGGCTTTTGCGGACAGGCTTATGGCGGTCCCCATCAACGATTAATAACGCTGCGTTAATAATTAAAGTATATCATTGAAAAATATATTTTGCAATGTCGATTTTTGCCAAAAAGCCTCGGATAAAACGTGCGTAATATAGCCCGAACATGCAAAAGCAGCCGCGCGGGCGACTGCTTTGCTTTATATCTGATTTATTCCGCGACCTTCATCGTCAGCTCGAGTATGCGCTTGACGCTTGTCTCGAGGTCGGCGCGGGTTATCTTGCCGTTTTCAAAAGCGGCTTTCAACTCCTCGGGCTCGCCGTCGCCCATCTTGACATCGTTGCCGGCGAGAACCTCGTCGGAGTGGCTGCTGTGGACGCCCCAGTCTGTTGTGACCATGCCCTTGAAGCCCCACTCGTTGCGGAGCATCTCGGTGAGCAATTCGTAGCTCACCGAAGTGTGGCAGCCGTTGATGAGATTGTATGAGGACATAATTGTCCACGGGTCAGCCTCTTTGACGCATATCTCGAAGCCGCGCAGATATATCTCCCTGAGCGCACGTTCGGAGACTCTGGAATCGCATTCAAAGCGGTTCGACTCCCTGTTGTTGCAGGCAAAGTGCTTTACCGATGCGGCGATTTTCTGCGACTGGATGCCGCGCACGTCGGCGGCGCAGCACTTTCCGGCGAGGAGAGGATCCTCGGAGAAATACTCGAAGTTGCGTCCGCACAGGGGATTGCGATGGATGTTCATCGCGGGCGCGAGCCACACGCCGAGATTGTTTTCTCGCAGCTCCGCGCCGCCTGCCGCGCCGACTTCTTCAATGAGCTCCGTGTTCCATGTGCACGCGAGAAGCGTTGCGCAGGGCCATGCCGTTGTGGGCACGCCCGTTGAAGCGTTGAGGCGCAGACCCGCAGGCCCGTCAGCAGTCGGGACGGGCGGCACATCGAGGCGTTTCATGCCGCCGAACGCGCCTGTGTTGCAGACTCCGGGCTGATTCTGATGCCCGCCGACAAAGTCGATAAGCTCGTCGACGGTGAACTGCTTTATGAATTCGTCGAGCGTTATATTTTCGCCGACTTCGTCGAACATGATTGTATCTTTGGGCGCGATTGCTTCGATAGAAGTGTGCGTGCCGCGTGTGTAAACGGGTTCGCCCGTCGGGAGATTTTCAAAGCTGCCGTCCGCGAGCAGACGCTTTTCGAGCTTGAACGGTCTGCAGAGCGGCTTTGATTCTTTTGTGATTATATCCTCGCTCAGCACGAAGTCGTAGCGGAGCTTTTCAGTCGCTCTGACGGAATTTCCGAGGTAAAATGAATATGTGCCTTTTTCGAGCACGAATGCTGATTTCTTTATCTTGCCGAGATCGTCGAAGCTCGCCATGTCACCGATATCAAAACTCAGCGCGATTGCCTCGGACTCACCGGGGGAGAGAAGCTTCGTCTTTTTGAACGCGGCGAGCTCTCTTGCGGGCTTGCCGAGCTTGCCCTGCGGCGCGCTGTAATAGAGCTGAACGACCTCTTTGCCGGGCACTTTGCCGATGTTTTTGACCGTCACCGCGGCGACTATCTTTCCGTCGCTCTCGCCGCAGAATGAGCCGCTGAACTCGAAATCGGTATAAGAGAGACCGAAGCCGAACGGATAGCGAACTTTTTCGGCGGCGCCGGGAATCGTCTCGAAATAGCGGTAGCCGACATATATGTCATCAAAATAATCGAGATGCTCGAAGCCTGTCAGGAACTCCTGCGCGTTCTGATATGAGTCGTAGGAGTCGGGGATAGTGTCCGCCAATTTGCCGGAGGGGTTGACATCGCCGCAGATAATGTCTGCAATCGCCATGCCGCCCTCGAGTCCGCCCTGCCAGCCGGAGATTATCGCGCCGACTTTTTCATTGTCCGCGAAATACTCGCAGTCAACGACTGCGCCGGAGTTGAGGACTATAACTGTGTTCGGGAACGCCGCAGCGACTCGGTCGATGAGGCTCTTCTCCGTGTCCGAAAGGTAGTAGTCGCCGGGGATAGCCTTTCTGTCAACGCCCTCTGCGGAGAAGCGGCTGAGGGTTATTATCGCGATATCCGCGTTCGCGGCTGCCTCCGCTATGAGCTCGTCGGGCATATGCGCCTCGGCAACATGCATGCTCGCGAAGGTGTCGTAGATTATATCGTCTTTCTCTTTGCAGAAGGACATGGCGTTGACCTTGTCCCATATCTTCTCAATCTGGGCGCGGGTCGGGATGCGCTTGCTCGCCTCCTTGACGTATTCTTTGTAGAACTCGACGGTCGGCTTGAACACGCTGACCTTGCCCTCGGCTTCCTTCTGACTGAATCCGTCATAGACATTGCGGGTGTAGGCGCAGAAAACGTCGCCGCTTCCGCCGCCGCCCTTTATGTATTCTATAGTCGCCTTGCCGAAGAGTGCGACTCTTGTTCCGCGCATAAGCGGCAGAGTGCGGAGTCTGTTTTTGAGCAGTACCATGCCCTCGCCGGCGGCTCTTCTCGAGAGCGCGGCGTGCTCGGGCGAACCTGTGACCTTTCTGCCGTCCACGCCGAGCGGGATGCAGGGCTGATATCTGAATCTTGCGTATTTGTCCATAGCTGTTCTCCGTCCTTTATTTGAATTTATTTAAGCTCACCTTGTGTTATTCTGTCGATGAAAATGCATTCCGACTCATACGAATCCGGCTTGTTTTCGTCTATTATAATCAGTCTGCCGCCGCGTTTGTCGCCGTAGGAGTGGTAGCCCGCGCCTGGGCTCTGAACGAGCTTTATGCCGTCGACTTCCATTGTGAATGTGTTCACATGGTCGTGGCCGAAGAATGCGGCGACTATATCGCCCGTTCTCTTCCAGCGCTCGAATTCGTCGCCGTTTTCGAGCGGCGGGCATGGGGATTCGTGAATCTCGCCCTCGAGCAGTGCGCCGTCCGGGACGGAGTAGTGCTGCGCGCCGAGGCTGTATTCGCCATCCGGGTCTTTTTTGGGTTTTTTGTATTCCTGGATGACGGGGATATGCTGAAATAGCAGCGATGGCACGGCGTTTCCGCCGTTCTGCGCCTTGAGTTCGGCGGCGCGTCTTTCGTACCATGCTATCTGATCTTTTTTTACAAAGCCGTATCCGGCGTCGTCTATAACATTGAACTCATCGTCCCTGACATAGTCGCCCGAGTCGATGCACCAGATGTTCCAGGCGATATGCTTGCCGTCGGAAGACAAAATAGGCAAACTGCAATTCGCGCAGCCGGAGACATCCTCGTCGTTCATCGTGCTCCTGAAATTCTCGTATTCGGCGTATATACAGATCTGATTCTCTTTCGCGAGAAACGGCAATTTGGGCTGAGCCTCGGCATCGTGATTGCCGAAAACTATGGCGAGCGGGATATTTTTCTCCGCAATCGGCGCGACTATCTTTTTGATAGTATTATACATATATTCATATGTGAACTCCTGCCAGTAGCCGCTGATGTTGTCGCCGCCGAAAACGATAAGATCGGGATTAGCAATTTCGATGCATCGGCGAATGACATTTATCGTCTCTTTGCTCTTGTTTATCGGTATCTGTCTGTCCTCCTCATCGTCCATCTCCGGGTCGACCTCGTGGACATCAGTCAGATGCAGAATGCGGAATTTTCCGTCCGCGCCGAAGCGCAGGGGAGCCTGCTTTTCTTTTATATATTTCTTTGAATCCGGCAGCCCTTTTGCCATGCTGTTCCCTCCGATATTTGATACTGAAATTATATACTTGCTTCGACACTGTGTCAATAATTGTGTTGCATTCGCGATTCTGCGTTGTTTACTGTGCATAATTTAAAAAGTCCGTTTTTGGCAAAAGTGCATATTGCGAAAAGCAGAACGCGGTGATATAATTGATTTAATAACACGGTTTTCTAATTTGCAGATGAGTGGCGCGCTTTTTGAAAAATACACTTGATTCATCCATAGTCAAGCTGACGAATTACCGCTCTGTGTGGGGATACATACACAAAAACAAGCAGGCGACAATTCCGCAGATAGCCAAAAGCATCGGGCTGAGCCTGCCGACCGTGACGCGAGCTATTGATTACGGTGTTGCGGAGGGAATTATTAATCCGGACGGAGTTATTGGTGCGGAACGTGGGCGCAAGGCGCAGGTATATAAGCTTAACGCGGACTATATGCATTTTCTGCTGATTTATCTTGACTCCGATGTTCTTTCATACAGAATCCATGATTTCAAAAGCCGTACTATCGGCAGCGGAAATATACCGATTTGTGACGAAAAAGTACTTTCGACGCTTGAGAATCTTGTTATGACAAGCGTTGCGGCCGATCCGCTCATAGCCATGACGGCGATAGCCGTTTCGGGCGTTGTCTGCAAGGGTGTTGTTATGGACTCGGCGGCATTCCCGTCGCTCAACCATATCGATGTTGCAAAGAGGCTGAATGAAAAATTCGGACTGACGGTTCTTATTGACAACGACCTGCATGTCGCAACGAATGTGGCAAGAAAATATTCGAATTATCAGGATGGTATAACCGTTCTCTATGCTTACGGCAAGCGCAAGAGCGGCTCGGGAATAATCGCAAACGGCGAGGTGCTCTGCGGCGCGTCGGGCGCTGCCGGCGAGGTCGAAAACATCCCGCTGCACACTTCGGACATTGAATCCGAGCGCATAGCTTTTTGCAGCGAACGCCTCCAGGCGATAATCGCGCTGATGAATCCGGGCAGGGTAGTTATATATGAGCTCGATGAGGGCATGGATACGGATAAGCTCATAGGTTTGATAAAGAGCAAAATGAAGCCTTATCTTCTGCCGGAGTTCAAGCTGGGTCGCGATTTCTTTGAAGACTGCTTCCTCGGGCTTAGCATCGTGTGTGAGGTTGGGATAAAACAGAGCCTACAGGAGAGACTTGATTTTTAAACAACGAGGGGAATTTCAACAATTCCCCTTATGTCTCAAATAATTAATAACACTTCTTTAAGATATAACTTTACTTATTTGTAGATATAGTGTATAATATCCGCGAGGGTTCTGAATTATTTTATGAATAGCGCGGTACTTTTCCGGTTCTGCATATTAAAAGCTGAATTTATAACTTAACGTTATAATATAAATTGCTGCAAAGGAGGTGACAAAAAGAAGCAAAGAATAACAATGTCTATAATGTTTTCACAAAAACGAAAGGAGAACAGAGTAAATGAAAACATTTAAAAAAGCACTGAGCGTTATACTTTGCCTGTGCATGATAATGTCCGTTATGGCGGCAGGGCTCAATGCCTTTGCGCAGGAGGAAGCGACCGCAGCGCTTGACGGCGCTGTCAGCGAAGCGGCTGCTCTTGCCGTATCCGATCCTACGGACGAAAAACCCGACGTTGACGCTATGGAGCGCACCAAGGTTAAGTATCCCATCGGCGCTTCCAAGAAGGCTGTCAACAGGTCTATCGGCAGAGTTGAAGATATTCTTTTCACCATTTTGAAGGTTCCCGAGGGCGGAGTTCCCCAGGTGCTCAACGAGAAGGTATATACCAATGAAACCGTAGCTCTTGTTGCAAAGAAGCTGTTCCCGCTTGTCGGCGGACTCAGCAGTCTTGTTGCAAAGGGACCCAAGGACCTTGCCGCAAAGCTTGACAAGGAGACTTGCGCGGGTGCTATCGCGGCTCTTAACGCCGCAGCAGCTACGCTCGGCGCGGACGGCAAGCCCGTAGACAAGCTTGAAGCATGGCAGTATCTCACTGTTGTTGACGGCGACTTCGGTTTCGCTAACGGCGACAAGGAGGGCTTCCTCGACGCTGTTGCGTCGCTGTTCAGACCCCTTTCGCTGCTCACTACCGTTGTTTCCTTTGAGAACACAACCAGCTTATTTTACGGTCCGCAGCTGGGCATATACGAGGATCTCATCCCCATATTTGAGGCTCTCGGCATAAAGGACTTTATGACCTCCGACGAGTACACCGCATATGTTAAGAAGGGCACCAACACAAACGAGAAGATGGATCGCCGTATCCGCGGCATCATCACTCCCATATTCACTCTTGTTGACGCAGTTGCCTCTGCGGAATCCCCGGTTGACGAGGTTCTGAAGCTTCTCCCGAATCTTGCCTCCGCTATTGACACGGGACTTATCGACACTCAGATACACAGTATGCTGGGCAAAATCAGCCTGGGTATCGGCAACAGCGTTAAGGTTGACCTCACCACCGGCGGCGTATACGATATGATCGCCCCCAAGCTCAAGGACATCGAGCTCCAGGCCGCCAAGGTTGACGAAAACGGCGAGGAGACCGCCCCCGCGGTCACGCTTACAATAAACCTTGACAAGGAGAAGTTTGCGGCTGCAATAAAGGATATCGCCGCCTGCGGAGTCTTCACCGCAAAAGAGAGCGCAGCCAAGACCAGAAACTGGTTTGTCGGCATAGAAGGCGACTCGGCGGATGCGTTTGTCGTTCTGTTCAGATATCTCCATTCCGAGCTTACCGAGGAGAACAACGCTGTGGCTATAAAGACCGCTGTTGCAGCTCTCGACATGAACGCCTCGCAGAAAATTGTTGTCAATTTCCTCGTTTCCTCCGTGCTCTCGTCCTCTGCTGACGGAGCGCTCAGAACCATAGTTGCTCTTCTTCCGCTTGCAAAGACCGGCGTGAAGATAGCAGCCCGCTTCGGCGCGTTTGATAAATAAACTTTAATTTGCAAAACACAATTTCATAAAAGCAAGGAGCGGCGGAGCGTCATAAGGCGTTCCGCCGTTCCGTTGTCAATCACAAATCAAATTGTTAAATCAACTAAAAATAAAGCTGTTTTTTCGGCATTTCGTACAGGCCGCCGCTCTTGTTTTTTATTTCTTGTTATGTTAAAATCAATTCGTATGAAATACATTTTTGGAGGTCTTTCTATGAAAAAATGGCGAGTAGGTATTATCGGTGTCGGCGGAATATTCAACGGCGCTCACCGCGAGCACTATCTTAAAGACGATCGACTTGAGGTTGTCGCGCTCTGCGACATAATCGAGGAGAGGGCGGTCGAGTGCCGCGACGGATTCTTCCCCGACGCGAAGGTATATACCGATTTCAACGAGTTGCTCAAGGACGAGACGATAGACTCTGTCGATATCTGCACCCCGAACTATCTCCACTCGATAATCGCGGTTGCCGCTTTCAAGGCGGGCAAGCACGTTTTCTGCGAGAAGCCGGACGCTGTCAATGTCGAAGAGGTCATGAAGATGAATGACGCCGCTAAGGCTGCGGGCAAGACGCTCATGGTCATGAGAAACAACCGCTTTACCGACGCGTCTAAGCTTGCGAAGAAGTTCATTGACGACGGCAAAATGGGCGAGATATACTGCGGACGCTGCGGCTGGCAGAGGAGACGCGGAATCCCCGGAAAGGGCGGCTGGTTCACCACCAAGGCGCAGTCCGGCGGCGGCCCGCTCATTGACCTCGGCGTTCACATGATAGACCTTGCGATATGGCTCATGGGCAACCCGACTCCCGTCGCCGTGACCGGCAGCACATACTGCAAGTTTGCCGACAACGACGTCAGCGACTCCGTGAACTCCGACTTCGGCGACAAGGTCGAGGACGGCACGTTTGACGTTGAGGATCTTGCGATGGGCACTATCCGCTTCGATAACGGGGCGCAGCTCCAGATAGAGTTCAGCTGGGCGTCGAACGTCAAAAAAGAGACGCGCTTTGTCGAGCTTCGCGGCACGAAGGCGGGACTCAATTGGCAGGACGGCGAGGTCGAGTTCTACACCGAGGAATACGGCAAGTGCCTCGATGTTATCCCGACTAACTACGCTACCGACAGAGAGCACGCGAGAAACCTCAGGCACTTCTACAATGTGGTCATCGAGGGCGCCGAGCCGTGCTTCAAGCCGCAGCAGGGCATCGATATGATAAAAATCCTCTGCGCGGTTTACGAGTCAGCAAGGACGGGCAGAGAAGTAGTGCTCTGATAAATAAACTTAACGAAAAAGCACCCTGCGGCTCAGTGCACAGGGTGCTGTAATTTAAAGCGGAGAGGCACACGCCCCTCCGCTCTTTTCGTTTGTTATTTCTTCGCTTTCTTCGACTTCTTGTCGTATCTTCCGCCGAGTCTTTCTTCGGCTTCGGCGCGGGTTATTTTGCCGCTGTTGCAGTCCGCCATGGTCTGAACATCCTTGTCGGTGAGCTTGTAGCGGGTCCAGATGACATAGGCTATGGCGTAGCCTATCGCCGTGAACATAACATAGATGAACCACAGAACGGCCTTCGCGTGGTCTGTCTGAGTGACACCCTGGAGGTCTGCGAAGTTCTGCGCTCCCTCAACAGAGACCCAGCCGGTGGACTTGAGACCGAGTATGAACATTCCGAGCGCGCCGGAGACGGCTGCGGTGAGCTTGCACATGAAGGTCTGGATTGCGAAGGTGATTCCCTTGGCCTCGATGCCGGAGGTGAATTTGCCGAACTCCGCGCAGTCGGGCGTGAACATGAAGAGCATGACACCGAGAATAGCCATGGGTACCGCGCGCAGTATCGAGATGATGATGAAGCCTTTCATCGAGTTGTAGCCGATGAGCCACATGACAACGCTTAAAATAACGGTAGCCAAGGTGCAGATTCTGAACAGCTTCATCTTGTCAAATTTTCTGACCATGTGGGGCACGAGGAACGAGAATATCGCCGCGGGAACAAGGCTCAGAGCCTGAACGACGAGCGAGAACTGCGAGTTATTAAAGAGATAGAACGAGACAAAAAGGTTGAGCGAGCCGGAGACGTTGGCGCTCGAATAGAAGAAATAGCCTATGTAATAGATGAGCAGATACTTGTTCTGAACAAGGTAGCTGAACATCTTTTTGAGCGTGAAATCCTCATCCCTGTCTCCGCCGAAGCGCTCTTCAAGCTTGAAGCAGGCGGGGATCATTGTGATAATTGCGAACACGGCGCAGATTATTGCGACTACCGTGTAGTTGAGCTTGACCTGCTCGCCGACGAGGACGGTGCCGAGAATGAGCGCAACGCCCGAGCCCACGCCCGCCCAAATCTGCTTATAGGATATAATGCTGTTTCTTTCGTCAATGTTTTCGCTCATCGAGGTGATGATACCGAATATCGGCACGTCGCAGAGGGTGTAGGCGGTATCCCAGAGTATATATGAAACAGCGAGCCAGATGAGCTTCGCGTTTTCGCTGAAGTTATTGGGTATGGCGAAGAGCATGACCGTAGTCAGCGGGATAAAGACGAGCGATATCCTGAGCCACGGAATGAATTTCTTGCCGCTCTTGAATTTTACTTTATCGAACAGCACGCCGAAAATAGCGTCGTTGACCGCGTCCCATACCTTGACCGCGAGCATGATTCCCGCGGTTTTGACAAGTCCGCCGATAGAGAGCATGAGGTAGGTCGTCAGGAAAGAGGCGACAAGGTTATATATCGCGTTCTGTCCGCAGAAGTAGAGATAGTAGCTCAGTCTCTCCTTCGGTTTTGTAGACCAGCCCTTCGGGGTGGATGTGATTTTTTTGATAAGATTCGGCATTTTTTGAAACCCCTCCGTTTTTTGTGGATTTCATATTGAAAATCCGTTTTCAGTCAAATAATACTGTACCATATTTACAATAATCAGTCAACAGTAATTTGCTTCAGAGACAAACCAAAAATTGAAAATTCTTGACCGTTCGCTTTACCGCAGAGGAATATGCCGCCTTTGACCGGTATCTGAAAATACCGTTATGAAAAAATAATGTTGCGAACTTCCGTTAAACCGCAAACAAGCCGTGTCTTGCAAATCGCAAAACACGGCTTTTCACCTGCCGCGCCTATCCCGCGTAGAAGAAATCGTCTATCATCTCCTCCACATGGACGGGGGAGACATCGTTGCGCTCGAGCATGGAGACAAAGTCCCTCAGCTTTTTCCTGCTGAAAGAGATGTCGGGAAAACTTGTTGCTTCATTGAATCCGTTTTCCGTGACGGTCATCACTATGCCGTAGGAAATACGGCCGCCCGAGGCGGTTGAACTTTTTCTTGCTTCGGAGGCGCACTGAGCATCGGAGATTGCCGCATATCCGATGTCGTCCGTTTCGCATCCTGCCGGACGGCAGATGCCGTCGGTGATCTCAAATCTTACTTGCCGCATTTGTTCACCCTCAGTTACTACGCTGATTGAGAATAATTATATGTGATTTTGATTCACTTTGCAATAGTTTTTGTAAAGAAATTTTGATTTTTTATGAATTTTTATTGATTTTGTGCAATATTTTATGGTGTTCGACAAGAAAAAACAGGGAAGCGCGGCATATGTCGGCTTCCCTGCTTGATTTTCAGATGTCGAAAATATTGAGTCCTGTCTGCTCGCTTATGCGCCTGCCCATGTCAATGTCGAAAATTTTGATGAACATTTCACAGGTCGCGCTTATCACCGCTTCGTTGAGGTGACCGCCGATGACGGCGCCTTTTTCGTCCGCGAAAGCGGCGTGGAGGTGGAGATAAGGTTCGCCGTCCTTGCGGCTGAGATTGCCGTTTAACGAGACAAGCTCGAGCGGCTGAACAAATGTCAGGCTGTGGTATTTCTGCTCTTCGAGGTCGTATAGCCCGAACACCGCGCGCCCTACCGCTCCGATGGCTGATATCTCGGCAAAGCGGATATCTTCGTCCTTTGCTATCTTCAGCACCGACGCGATTATTTCCTCGCCCGGGTCAAGCCTTACCGCGAGGACATCGCCTGTTTTCACATATTTCATGCTATCCCTCCGTCAAATTTTATTCCCGCCGACTCGCGTATGCGCTGCATCGTGCGGCTCACAGAGAGCGCTGTTTCGCGCAGCTCTCTGTATTTTTCTCTGTTGTTTTCCGGCTCTGTTATCAGCTTATAAAACGCGCGTGCCTCGTTGCCCATGAGTTCATCTTTCGGCGTGTCGCCGCAGATAATGCGGCTCGTCCCGTCGTTCATCACGAGTTCGATATCCGTGAGCTTTGAAATTGAGCCGATTTTTATGCTGCCGCGCTCGCCGATTATCTGCGAGCCCGCGTGATCCTGCCCGGTTTTGCAGCTTGTCATTGTTATCGCGGTGTTTTTACTTCGCATCGAGACGGCGGTTGCCGCGTCAGCTCCGCTTTCGAGAAATGCCGATACTGCCGAGACGGTTTCCGGCTCGCCGAACAGATCGATTGCAGGATAGACGCAGTAAATGCCGAGATCCATGAGACTGCCTGTCGCCATGGCGGGGTTGAAAATATTCGGCAGCCCGCCGCGAAGATAGGCGGGATATTTTGAGGAATACTGCGAAAAATCAAAATGCGCGGTCCAGACCTTGCCGATGTCCCCGAGAGCTTCTCTGAGCGCCGCCCGTACGGGCGAGTGCATATACATTATAGCTTCGATATATATGAGCTTATTTCCGTCCGCGATTTCGCAGAGCTCCGAAAATTCGTCAGGCGTCACTGTTATCGGCTTTTCGCAGATGACATGCTTTCCGCTTTCGAGCATTTTTTTGCTCTGAGTATAATGCAGGGCATTTGGGCTCGCGATATAGACGCACTCGGCAGGGGAGGCGGCGAGCTCGTCAAGCGAGGTGTAGACTTTACTTATCCCATTTTCCTTTGCGAATGTCTCTCCGCGCTCGCGCGAACGCGAATATACGGCGAAGAGTTCAAAATCGGGCGCGAACTTCAACCCGTCGATAAAGCTTTTGACTATCCAGCCCGTGCCGATGACGGCTAATTTCATATTTTTCCCTGCTTTCTCAGACCCTGCGCGCCATGACCGTGCAGACGCGCAGAGGGAATATGATATCAAATTTGTTCTTTTTGTAGAAATTTATTGCGTTGGTGTTATATGAATCGACCACCAGCATAACGCCCTTGCAGCCGATCTCTCTGAGATGCTCGGTCAGAGCCGCGAACAGGCGGGTGCCGATGCCGCAGTGCTGATAGCCGGGCTTTATATTGATGTGCATATGCGCGGGATAGCTTCTTGCGAATAGCGCGGGGCCGTTTACAGACGCCCACGACTCAATTATATCTCCTTTTTTACAGCCCTTGACGCGCGGGAGATATTCGGCTTTGAATATGCGCTTGTATTTTTGATAGTCCGGCGCGCAGAAGATATAGCCGACCGCGCTGTCCGTGTCCTCATCGACGGCGATGAAGCAGTGCTCTGCCTCGCGGTCTACATAGTAGTCGCAGAAGGTCGCGAGCAAAAAGCGCATTGACTTTTCTTCGCGCGCGTTGCTGCCCGCCGTGTCAAGGCAGATATTGCGGACATCGTCCCGATATTTTTCGCTGTAATTTGTGATGATTATAGCCATATTTTACTCCTCAAAATCAATGTGGATATGGTTTTCGCCTTCCCAGAGTTCGTATTCGCAGTCGCTGCCGTAAGTGAACCACGCCTTTTGCGGAACGGTTACATAGAAGTCCATCTCGCGCTCCGTTCTGACAAACGAGACGGCTATTTCGCCGCGCACCGTCGTTATGTGACCGCTCGCGCGGTTGAGCCCGTCGGGGATCTGCGGAGCAATGACAATTTTTTCATAGCCCGCTGAGTTTTTCTCCTGCGTGATGCCGAGAATGAACGAGAACAGATACCGCGTCACCGCGCCGAACATCGGATGGCTGTGCGAGCGCTCGCCGTCCCAGTTCTCCCAGATAGTCGTTGCGCCCTGCTTTTTCATGTTATAGAACGAGCCTTTGCCCGTCGAAGTCAGCAGGCGGAAAGCCGTGTCGGCGCAGCCGCGCTCAAACAGCACGCGGGTTAGAATATCCGTGCCGAAAATGCCGGTGTCAAAAGCATCTGCGGCGTCGTATTTCTTTTTTGTATTGTTGAAAGCGCGCTCGCCGCCGAGTCCGATATCAACAGCAAAGCTGTTAGAACCCTGCGCGTCGCCGATAAACGAGCCGGTCTGCGGGCTGTAATATGCGTTGAGAATAGCCTGTTTCTTTTCTTCTATGCGCTTTTCGAGCATGGCGGCAGTTTCGCTTTCGCCGATAGCCTCCGATGCTTCTTTTGTCATCATCATCTGCTTTACATAGAGCGCGGTGTTGACGAATGGCTCGCATATTGTTATTTGTTCGGGCGGACACCAGTCGCCGAGGCACCAGCCGCCCTCTTCCTCGCGGCAGACGAGACCGCCGGAGCTTCGCGAGTCGAGATAATCAAAATACCGAAGAATCTTCGGCAGATAACGGCGAAAGGTCTCCTTGTCGCCGTATATTTTATACATCTCATACGGCACGACCGCTATCGCGCCGCCCCAGCCTGCGGGGCCTCCGCCGCCGCCCATGAAAGGCGCGGTGTGCTGGACGTGACCGTTTCCGATGCTTTGGCAGTCGGAGATATCTTCGAGCCACTTTTTATAGAATTTCTGCGAATCCAAAAGCATCATCGCCGCTTCGCAGCAGAGCTGACCGTCGCCGGTGTAGCCGAGTCGCTCTATATGCGGGCAGTCCGAGGGCACGCCCGAATGCATGTTGCTCAGCTGCGTTCTGATATATGCGTCGTAGAGCCAGTTGAGCATCTCGCTGTCCGACTCGAACGACGAGGTCACGGCGCAGTCCGAGTGGACTACTTCGCAGCGCACGGGCTCGGCGTTGTTCGTCAGCTCGAAATACCGAAAGCCGTGCCAGGTAAACCACGGCATGCACTCTTCGCCCTTTTTCGCGTTGCGGTATTCATCTTTTTGAATCTGCCCGCGGTCGCAGGAATCGAAATTCAGCGTGCCGTCCGGGTTTATTTCCTCGCTGCATCTGACGGTTATATTCGCGCCGTCAACCGTTGCCGCAACAACCGGATAGCCGGAAATATTCTCGCCCATGTTGTATATCGAAACTTCGCCGAGGTCAAAGAGCTTTACGGGCTTTATTGCGCGCTCCGCTCTGTCCGCCGGGCAGTCCTGAACGAAAAACTGAGTCTCATGCGCCGGGGCTTTGATAACATTTTGAAAGCCGCTGTTCGCCGTCAGCTCGTCTGCAAGGCTCATGTCGTGAACCTCGCCGAAATATATATTATTTTCAATAATGCGGCTCTGCTTCTATTCAAGGTTCTCATCGGAAACAAAAGTATATTTTTTGCCGCTCTTATTCTCGACATCGATTTTATAGCAGAGCTTTATGTCGCCGTATTTTGCGAACCCCTCGGCGCTGCGCTTCTGCTGGGCGAACCAGCCGCAGCCGAGAATGACGCGGATATCATTTTCGCCGTCAATAACAAATTTAGATATATCATATCTCACGGCGTATGTGCGGTAGGACAGCTCGTCCAGGATAGGATATTCAAACGCCGTCAGATCGCGTTTGCAGTACTGGCTGTTGACGGGGACGAATTTGTCCTTGGACACCTCGCGCCCGTTTATCCACAGGCGGAAGAAGCCGAGCCCGCAGATGGTTATCTCCGCTTTCTTCGGCTCTTCGATGAAGAAGCCGCCTTTTATAACCGGCGAAGTGCAGCCGCTGTTGCAGGTAACCCATTGCGCATTCCCGAAAAGTTCGCTGAAGTTCATGTTATTTCTCTCCATCAAGTTGAGCTTTTCTGTTTTCGAGCTCTTCCCACTGCATCATGAGCTCGGTCTGCTCGTCGTTGAGCTTGCCGAGCGTTTCCGTCAGCTCCATGACGCGCGCGTAATCTGCCGCCGCTTCGGGGGTTGACATCTCTTCGTTGGTTTTTGCTATCAGCCCGTCGAGCTCGTTTATCCGCTCTTCGCATTTCTTTATCGCGGTTATCGTGCGGCGCAGCTCGCTCTCGCGCTCCTTGCGGCGCTTGTAGTCCTCGCCGCCCTTGCCCATGGTCTTAGAAGCTTTCGGCTTCTCCGCGCTCTGCTCGGCGATTTTCGCCGCATAGTCGTCGTAGCCGCCCTCAAAGCTCTCCGCACCGTTCATACCTATCGACAGCACGCGGGTGGATAACTTATTTATAAAATATCTGTCGTGGGACACGACGAGCATCGTGCCGCCGAAATCGAGCAGAGCCGATTCGAGCGCCTCGCGCGAGGGAATATCAAGGTGGTTCGTCGGCTCGTCGAGCAGCAGGACATTCGCGCCCGAGAGCATCAGTTTTAAAAGCGAAAGCCGCGCTTTTTCGCCGCCGCTCAGAGTCTCTATCTTCTTGAAAACGTCGTCCGCGCAGAACAGGAACTGCCCGAGCAGAGTGCGCACACGCGCCTCGGTGAAATCTCGGTGCAGATTCCAGATTTCATCAAGGACTGTATTATTATTGTTGAGCGAGGAGAGCGTCTGGTCGAAATAGCCGACCTGAACGCCTGCGCCAAAGAGATATGAGCCGGAGTCGGCTTTCTCCTTGCCGATAAGTATTTTTAAAAGAGTAGTTTTGCCGCATCCGTTCGGACCGAGCAAAAAAGCGCGGTCGGATCGGCGTATCTGGAACTCGACGCCGCTGAAAAGATGCTTGCTGCCGAATGATTTTGACAGCCCCCTGACATTCAGAACTTCGTTGCCTGTCGGCTCGACTTCGCCGAACGAAAATCCGAGAGTTCTTGCCGAGCGGTCGGGTGCATCGATTTCCGCCAATTTCTTGTCGAGCATCTTCTGCTTGCTGTCCGCGGTTATGAAATGTCGCCAGCGGCGTTGCTGCTCGATTATGCCCTCGAGGCGGTGAACTTCGTCCATCTGCCGCTCATAGTGGCGGCGTTCGATCTCGTCACGCTCGGTTTTTTGTTCGAGAAAGCGCGAGTAGCCGCCGTTGAACATCTCGATTCTGCCGTTTTCGAGCAGCATCGTTTTCGTCGTCACTTTGTCGAGAAAATAGCGGTCATGGCTTATAATTACCGCGCTGCCGCGGTAGTCGTTGATGAAGTTTTCGAGCCATTCGAGGCTTGTCAGGTCTATATGGTTCGTCGGCTCGTCGAGCAGGAGCAAATCCGGCGCACTCAAAAGCAGCTTGCCCAGCGCGAGCTTTGACCGCTGACCGCCCGAGAGCAGGGAGCAGGGGAGCGAGAAGTCGCTCTCCGAGAATCCGAGACCTGTGAGTGCCGAGCGCGTGCGGCTTTTGTAGGTCAGCCCGCCCTCGTCCTCAAACTCGGTGTGCAGTCTGTTCTGCTCGGCGATGAGCGCGTTAATGTCGCCATGCCCCGCTTCGATGAGATCCGCGAGCTCTTCGAGCCGCTTCTCTTTTTTCATAAGAGGCTCGAACACGCTCTCCATCTCGTCATAGACCGTCTTTTGGCTCCCCGCGCAGGCGTGCTGCTCGAGATAGCCTATCTTTATATTTTTGCCGGGATATACCCCGCCCAGGGTCGGCTCAAGCTCGCCGGTGATGAGCTTGAAGAGGGTCGTTTTGCCCGTTGCGTTCGAGCCGATGAAGCCTATCTTATCGCGCTCGCCGACTTCAAAGCTCACGCCCGAAAACAGCGTGCGCTCGCCGAACTCCATATCAAGATTCTGTACGCTTAAAACTGCCATTTGTAATATCAGACCCTTGTTTCAAGGATCTTTGCTTCTCCGTTTATTTTGTAGTCGCCGCAGTTTGCGGGAATGAAAATGCTGCAGCCCTTTGAAAATTCAAGAGTCTCGCCCGCGCATTCGAGCGAACCCGAGCCGTCAAGAATAAGAAGCGACACAAAAGATTTTTCGTCAGCAGTGCCGTCAAAAGAACCGTCGATATCAAGAACTCTCTCAGTAAAGAACGGGCAGGCGACAAGATTCGTGACATTGCCGTCTTTTTTCGGCGTGCAGGGATTTTTGTATACTCCGGTGTGCGTGACATTTACCGCATCCTCAACATGGAGCTCGCGCGGCTTGCCGTCAAAGCCCAGGCGGCCGTAGTCATATATTCTGTAGGTCGTGTCCGAGTTCTGTTGAACCTCGGCGAGCAGGATGCCCTTGCATATCGCGTGGAGCGTGCCTGATTCTATAAAAAAGAAATCTCCCTTTTTGACCGGGACTTTTTTGACATAGTCAGTCAGCGTGCCGTCGGTTATCGACTGCCTGAACTGCTCGCGGGTTATGTCTTTTTCAAAGCCGAGCAGAAGATAGGCGCCCGGCTCGCAGTCGAGGATATACCACGACTCGGTCTTTCCCGCGCCGCTGCCCTTTTTCAGGCAGTAGGCGTCGTCGGGGTGAACCTGAACCGAGAGATCCGCCGCGGCGTCGATGAATTTTATCAGCACCGGGAAATCAGAGAATCCGGCGCAGTTTTTGCCGCCGAGCTCGGGATGTTCGAGATAGACTTCGCGAAGAGTCCTCCCCGCAAATTCGCCGTTTGCGACTGTTGAACTGCCGTTTTTGTGCGCGGACATGACCCACGCCTCGGCGGCGTTTCGCTTGTCTGTGACAACGGAATATTCGTCAATGAGCCTGCGCCCGCCCCAGACAGTTTCCGAGACAAAGGGCGTCAATACCATGGGATAAAGCTTCAAAACACATTCTCCTTTATTATAAACATCTTATATATTTTTAGCGTTCGGACGAAAAATATCGTCCGGCTGAATTATTTTATCATATTTGTCCCATAATTGCTATACAAATAATACCGGGAGGACGAAAAAATGGTTACTGCTTTCAAATATCTGCTCGGAGGAAAGCTCAAAAAGACGGACGAAGCTCCGACAAGGGAGGAGCAGCTGCTCGTGGACATAAGAGCGCTCAAAAAGGAGATGGACGCGGCATATCTGCGGTTTGAATACGGCGAGGACGACGACTCGGTCGAGGCCGCAATATATGAGCTCGAATCGCTCAAGCGCCGCTACCACAGACTCCTGAAGCTCGCAAAGCAGGAGGGACTTGAAAGCAGCGACATAGCCGTCTGCTACAAACTGGAATGAGGGGATAGCCTTGTCAACAGGAATGAAAACGGTTCTTATAATATTTCTCGCTGCCGCCGCGCTCGCGATAACGGTGTTTGCCGTGACGAACAGGCGCGGCTTTTCGGCGCTGATACTCAACGCGATAGGCGGCGCGGCGGCGCTGTTCGCCGTCAACATCGCGGGGCTTGCGACGGGGATACAGCTCTCCGTCAACCGCTGGTCGCTCGGCGCGGGCGCGCTGCTCGGCGTGCCCGGGGTGATATCGATGTTGGTGCTCAATATCGTTTTCAAATAAATTAAAATGAAGCCGCCCGCAGGCTGAAAATAGCATTTCTGCGGGCGTTCACAAAAAAATCAATTTTTTTAAAATTATGCTTGACATTCGCGCGGCGTTCATATATAATAGGCTCTGCTGAACGGGAAAGACCGAAAAATTCAGCTCAAATGGACGCTTAGCTCAGCTGGTAGAGCATTCGCTTGACGTGCGAAGGGTCAGCGGTTCGAGTCCGTTAGCGTCCACCAGAAAACGCCTTGATGAAATATCATCGAGGCGCTTTTTTATTTGCTTTGAAAACGCCGCCTGCGGAGAAACAGGCGGCGTTTGATGATTTATGCAGTTTTAATTTTATTTCTCTTGCTTGCTTTTATGCGCGCGGCGGCATAGGCGATGTACGGCACGGCGGCGTAAGCTATTATTATAGGAATAGATGCATCGGACATTTTTCCGTCAGAACCGTAGGTGAAGAGACTTATCATTGATACTATAAAGCCGAATCCCGCACCGAGTAAAAAGACGACGGAGGCGACGAGCCCTATGAGATATCCGTTTGATCTTTTTCTGCCGAATACTATTCCGAACGCTATTCCGCCGACAAGAACGGCGAAGCTTGCGATGCTTCCGATGATGAATACGGCGTGGCTCGCCGCGAGGCTATCCAGTCCGGCTTCGGGGAGCGCAGTAAGAAGGTAAGCCGCAAAGCCCAGAATGCCGTAAACAAGAAATGTAATTACGCCGGTCATAACTTCTCTTTTAGCGGTTGATTTCATCTTTGTCACCTTGCTTTTTAGTTTATTGAGAAGACAAAACGCGCACAAACCGGTTGCGGTGCCGACCTATGCGCCTTATTAAACTGCCCGAATGCGCACCCGCCTCAGACCTGATAAAAATCTATAATTTTTTGAACCGAACAGCATCATAGCATTTCTCCGAAATTATATGATATTCTGCCGCAGAAAACCCATCTGCAATTACAAAGTAGCATATTTATATATCGGAGTCAATGCTTTTTGACATACTTTTTTGAATATTCACAAAAAGTTAATTTTTGAAAGCGAAATATATTTCGCCGCCGCGGTGTTGCCGCAAAAACTATTCACTAAAAACAAAAAGTGTGATATAATCAGCTCGACTGAAAATACCCGAAAGGAGCGCAAACATGAAAGAACCCATCACCCGATATGTCGAGGACAGGTATGCGAAGCTCAATGAGTTTATTTCCATGCAGCCCGATATGTCGGCGCTGCCGGATTTTGAAAAGGAGAAGGGAAAGCTCCCCGAGCCCGTGTGGGCGGGACACGACGATGAAATTGCCGCATATTACAAGGCGTGGGAGATAGCTTTCCGCAACCTCGGAAAGCCGACGAAAGAGAGCGGCTTTGTCTCGCCCTATATCGACGCCGCTTTTAACGGTCACATTTTTATGTGGGATTCCTGCTTTATGCTCATGTTCGGAAAATACGGCGACAGCGTCCACTGCTTCCAGAAAACGCTCGATAATTTCTACTGCAAGCAGCACAAGGACGGCTTCATCTGCCGCGAGATAAACGAATTAGACGGCGTTGACCGATTCTATCGCCACGACCCGACGAGCACGGGACCCGAGATAATGGCGTGGTGCGAGTGGCAGTATTATAAGAACTACGGCGATAAGGAGAGGCTCAAAAAAGTTTATTATCCGCTGCTCTCGTTCCACCATTGGCTCAAGAATTATCATCGCTGGAAGGATGGGAGCTATTGGTCGAGCGGCTGGGGCTGCGGCATGGATAATCTGCCGCGCTGTGATCTTGAGCTCATTCCCGACTCGGAGGACTGGATGCTCGAGACCTTCCACCACAGCTATATGTCCTGGATAGACGCGACTCTGCAGGCGGCGATGAGCTGCGAATATCTTATAATGATGGCGGAGGAGCTCGGCATCTCTGACGATGTCGACGCGCTCAAGGACGAATACGATAATCTCGTCAGGTTCGTCAACGAGAAGATGTGGAGCGAAAAAGACGGGTTCTATTATGACCTCAAGGCGGACGGAAGCTTCCTTGCCGTCAAGACCGTCGCTGCGTTCTGGGCGCTTATCGCAAAAATTGCTCCGCCCGACAGGGTGGACGCGCTCTGCCGTCACCTCGAGGATAAAAATGAATTCAACCGCCCGAACCGCGTCCCCGCGCTCTCCGCGGATCACCCGGACTACAAAGATAACGGCGGCTACTGGAACGGCGGAGTTTGGGCGCCGACGAACTATATGGTGCTCTGCGGACTCTCCGCAAACGGAAAAGAGAAGCTTGCAAAAGACATAGCCGAGTGCTGCTACCAAAACGCCATCGAGGTCTATAAAAAGACGGACACTTTCTGGGAGAACTATGCTCCCGAGACTGCCGACCGCGGCGACCCCGCGCGCGAGGATTTTGTCGGCTGGACGGGCATATTCCCTATAACCGTTTTGATAGAGTATATCCTCGGAATCAGAGTCTCCGCCGAAAAGTCGGAGATAGTCTGGCGCGTGAACAGGCTCGAGGAGCACGGAATAAAGAAGCTGCCCGTCGGCAGGGATTCGTTCGTTACCCTCATGTGCAAGGCGAGAAAATCCCAAGACGAGAAGCCCGAAATAACCGTCGAGAGCGACAAGCCGATAAAAGTAAAAGTTATCTACGGCGAGGATTGGCAGTTCTCGTTCGATATTTGATGGAGGTATATATGAAACTTAAGGTTGATTTCAAAAACACTGTCGGCAGGATAAAGCCGATGAACGCCGTCAACAACGGCCCCGTGTATACGGACAACGGCGACCAGAATCTCACGAATCTGCCGGACTTCAGGGAGGCGAACATCCCGTTTGCCAGAACGCACGATTCGTCCATATGCTATGACTACGGCGGAGAGCACACGGTCGATATACATAATATATTCACCGATTTCGACGCCGACCCGTATTCACCCGAGTCCTATGACTTCACGCTGACGGATATTTATCTCGGCACGATTATGCGCGCGGGCGCAAAGGTGTTTTACCGCCTCGGCAGTAAGATCGAGCACTGGCCGAAGCACTACGGCATTATGCCGCCGAAGGACTATCAAAAATGGGCGGTCGTCTGCGATCACATCATAATGCATATGAACGAGGGCTGGGCGGACGGCTATCATATGGGTATTGAATATTGGGAGATATGGAACGAGCCGGACTTCAACGACAAGTGCTGGACGGGAACGCCCGAGGAGTTCTATGACTTTTTTGCAACGGCGGCGAAGTATCTGAAAGCGCGGTTCCCGTCGCTGAAAATCGGCGGACCCGCGGTCTGCGGCTACAATGAAAAATGGCTCGACGCATTCTTTGAAAAGATGAGAGAAGAAAATGTGCCGATGGACTTCTATTCGTGGCACTGCTACGGGTCGAAGGTAAGCGATTTCACGGACGACGCGCGCCGACACCGCGCCATGCTCGACCGCCACGGCTACACGGACACCGAGAGTATACTCAATGAGTGGAACTATGTCTGCGGCTGGAGCGGCGACGGCTGGAGGCGCAGCCTTGAAACCGAGGCTTCACTGAAGGGCGCCGCGTTTATCGCCGCCGTTATGAGCGCCTGCCAGCGTGAAAAAACCGATATGCTCATGTACTATGACGCGCGGATAAATTCGAGCATGAACGGGCTGTTCAAGCAGGGTACGCTGGACAGATTAAAGGGTTATTACTCCGTTAAGGCGTGGGGCGAACTGCTCTCGCTCAAAAACGAGTGCGCCGTCAGCTGCGATGTGCCGGATATCTATTCGGCTGCGGCGGCGGACGGGGAGACTCGGATGCTGCTCATCACATACTATACCGATGCCGCCGCGCCTCTGCCGCGCACGTTCAAGGTCGAAACGGGCGAAGACAGGCTATATACTATTTATATGCTTGATGAGGAGCACGACATGGAGCCGCTTGAGACGATAGCCTCGGACAACGGCGAGTTCACTCTGACAATGCGCCCGAACACGGTGGTTGTGATAAAATAAAAATTGATATAAAAATAATGCCGTCTGCGTGAAAATGCGGGCGGCATGTTTTATCCCCCCACAAAATTCTCTGAAAAATACCAAATTTTGAATTTTCCTATTGCTTTAAAGGACGCTTTGTGATATTATAAAAATATAGGATTGTGTAGGAGAGTGGGCTAATAAGAAATAACGGAGGTGTTATACGAAAAACTTTTTAGCATGCGAAACATGAGATAGTAATATTTAAAAGAAAAGGAGAACTGTAATGCAGAAAGTACTAAAAAAAATTGTTTCGATTTTGTTCACTCTCGTTTTAATTTCCTCGATAGGGATAGTTTCATCGTTTGCTTATCAGGTACCGCAGAATTCAGAAACGGCAGTATTAAAGGGCAATGAACACTATTCTTGCTCTGGTAAGGTTATAGGTACATTTAAATTGTTCGGAGCAAAAACTAAAAGGGAATCGAACCGAGCAATGACAGCCTGTTCTATGTATTTTAATGCCTCCTCAAAGTCGTTTAAATATGATAAGAAAATAAAGGTGGGCATTGGCAAGGATTTCGATAGAGAGGAAACACAACATTTCAGTCAGGCGGTTACATGGCAGCTTTATCTTAAACCTTATGGAGCTTGGAATTCAGGAGCTCAGGGTGAAGGATACATCTGCTACAAATAAATGAATAGAGGAGCTACCCGCAGTATAGCGGGTAGCTCGATTGAATCCTAAAAAATAGGAGGTGTAACCTTGCCCGACAAGAAGCTGATTTTTCAGGTCAGGACGATATTTCTCCGCTCAAAAGAAATGATAGTCGTTCTGTCACTGTTTATGTTTTCGATTGTGGCTGCCATGATATGGTTGATGGCTGGAAATGTCAGCGCTCTCTATGATGATGCGGCTCTCGGTGCGCTAGATGTGCCGTTGAAGTTTTCTCTCGCTTCGTTCGTCGTTTTTTCGTTTCTGTCCTTTGAAATGAGTTACAAACTCCGCCGATATAAACTCGACGAGTGCATGGACACCGTGACTCACGCGAAAAGAAAGATATTTTTAGCGCAGGGGATAGTTTTTGCAGTCGTTATTTTTGCTTTTTTTATTGTGTTTAATATATGGTGGTTGATATCATTTATAAAATACAGAAATTTTAACTGTTGGCATGGCAAGTTTATCATTCAGACCGTTCTGAATATGCTGCTGAGCCATTTTTTTCTTCCATGCTGCGCTGCGGCTATGGGTATGTCGGCATCGCTGCTTTTTCACAGAATAAACGGCTGTCTCGGACTTGTGCTCTTCACGCTGCTCGGTTCGCCGCTTTCGAATTATCTCGGCGAGATGTTCTATTCTTTCAGCCGTGATGTCAGCATAAATATCTTTCCGTTTTTGCGGCTGTTTGATGTGTTCCCACCGTCGCTCAACTATGCGCCGATCTTTGCTTTCGGACAATCTGTCCTGCCTTATCGGTGGCTGACGGTGCTTTTTTGGTTTATGCTCTCGCTTTTTGTGATAAGTCTGAAAACCGGGGAGAGAAACAGACGTTTTCGGGCGGCTCCGGCCGTTTTTGTCTTGTTCGCGTTTGCTTTTCTCGTTGTGTCGCAGATCCCCGCTTCGCGAGTTGCCGTGGGGAGAGACGACCCTCAATATTCTATGGAATGTGCGGATGAGGATTACTATGACGAAGCATACGGATTTTATTCCGACGATTATGATGCGGACGGCACGAACAAAGAGTGGGCGCGTTTTGAAAAAGAGTTTGATGTGATCGATTACGATCTGGAAATAAAGGTCGGCAATAATCTGCACGTCAGGGCGGTGATAACCGTTGACAAGCCCAATTTTGAAAAGTATGATTTCACACTATATCACGGATATAAAATAAGCTCAGTTCGGGACGGCGGCGGAAACAAGCTTCGCTTTGAACAGAACGGAGATTATTTCACTGTTTTAAATCCGGGGAGAAAGAACCTTGACAAGATAGTGCTTAAATACAGCGGCTTTTCAACGCAATATTATTCCAATCTTCAGGGCTTATTCCTGCCGGGATATTTCCCGTATTATCCGCACAGCGGTTCGCTGCCGGTATATAATATGAAGCAAAGGGAAGTATACCGATTTGTACTTGATGAGCCGATTCGCTTCAAGGTGAAAGTGAACAGCAATCAAACAGTGTATTGCGGACTTGAACAGACAGAAAAGAATGAGTTTGAGGGAAAAACGACAGGATTGACGCTCGTTTCCGGGCTGTATGACTGTTATGAGAAGGACGGGGTGAGAATGGTCTATCCGTATCTTCATTACTACATGGGTCAGAAAAAGATGCTCGATAATTTTGTCGACAAATATCGTGGAACTCAAACTCTGCCAAATGATATTCGGACGGTTATTTTTATTCCTCAAACAGGCAGTTCCGGTAAGTTTACCGGATATTGCCGATTTACCGAATCGCTGGTGACAGATGAAATACTTGATGTTGACTATTCTTTGGCGACGCAGGCAACTGAACCGTGGAGAATGGAGCTGTACGAGAATTATAATTACTATGTAAACGGTGATGCGCAAGCAAAGAGCTTTATGCGTGAGCTTGCGGGAAAAGACTATGCTTCATATAAAAAATTTATCGATTACATAGACCGATTCGGCGAAGAAGAAGCACTCAAGAGAATGTCCGAATATCTCAACAACCCCAATGATAAGCGCACTGCGAGCGAGTTTTACGCCGACGCAGACTGAGGAGGGATTTTTTATGCTATCACTTTATGCGGTGGACAAGAGCTTCGGCCGCAGTAAAATATTGAAATCGATAGATCTGCAGCTCGATAAAAAAACATACGGACTCCTCGGCCCCAACGGCGCGGGCAAGACAACGCTTATGCGCTGCATAACGGGACTCTATCCGCTGAGTGCGGGAAAAATCGAATTTAACGGCAGTGATATTTCAAAGGACAAAAACTTTCAGAGCCATATAGGCTATCTACCGCAGAAATTCGGTCTTTATAAGGAACTGACCGCCTTTGAAATGATGGAGATGCTCGCAGACCTCAAGGGCATCAGCCGAGAAAAAATCGGCGATGAGGCGAAAAAATATATCAAACTTGTCGGTCTTCAGGACAAGCTCGACAAAAAAGTCAAGACCCTTTCGGGCGGCATGATACGCAGGCTGGGCGTGGCTCAGGCTCTGCTCGGCGAGCCGGATATCATTATCTTCGACGAGCCGACAGCTGGGCTCGACCCGGAAGAGCGCCTGCGCTTCAAGAATATTGTTTCAAAGCTCGAGGGCGAGCGCACGATAATTATCTCCACGCACATTGTCGAGGATGTTGAAAACCTCTGCGACGAGCTGGTGATAATAAACAACGGTACCGTGGCGGCACAGGGCACATGCGCTGAAATAGAAAATGCCGCCGCGGGCAAGGTCTATGAAATCGAGGATTCAAGGCTCGGTGAGCTTTCGGAGCCGTATTTCATTCAGCGCCAGTTTGAGCGCGATTCAAAGCGGATGACCGCCGTACTCTCGGCGCAGGCTCAGCCTACTGCCGCGTCGGTGTCGCCGCGCGTTGAGGACGGATACATATGCATAACAAAAAACATATGAGCGCGGTTTTTATGGCTGTGCGTCTGTCGCTGAAAAATGTGGGTGCGGTGAGGTTTGCTCCGCTCGTGCTCTTCGATGTTCTTTATCCGATACTGCTCTGCTCCATGCGTTTCAACGGCACCGAGCCCGAGATGATAGAGGTTTATCTGCTGCAGATGTCGCAGGTGATATTTCCGTTCTTCTCCGCGTGGGATGTCATTTTTGTGCTCAGGGAGTATAACGAATCCGAGGGCAACGAAGTGCTGTTCGTCAACAAAAGGGTGAGCGCAGGCACTATTTGCGCGGTCATATTCTGCGCGATGCTCCTGAATATTTCAATTATGATGGCAGCGTCGTGCCTGCTCATTCCGGATTTCGTTTTTGAATTTATGCGGATAATCCCCGCCTGTGTGTTCTTCTTCGGAATGTGCGGCTTTATTATCAGCATTTCAAAATCTGCGGCGATAAGCATTCTCGGCGGCGTGCTGTATCTGATAGCAAACTATATATTCTGCATCAACAAAGAAGTGCCTATGTTCTATATGTCGTTCGGGCTTGTCTCGTCCGAACTGGTGCTTCAAAGCTGCCTGCCTCTGCTCGTTTTGGGTATTGCGCTTGCCGTGGCGGGAAATATCATAAGCAAGAAGAGAACGGTCTATAACTGACCGCAAAGTCAATTCAAAATGCCGTGTCCGAGAACGGGTAGACCGCTTTTCGGGCGCGGCAAAAATTTTTTGCAAATTTTTCCTTGACAGAACAGAAATATAATGCTATGCTATATACATAGAACACCGATGTATAGAAACTCTATGCTTAAAGGAGGACTTTATATGAATATCCAAAAAGAACTGTCGAAGGGCAGCAGCTCGCTGCTCGTGCTGTCCGTCCTCGGAACGGGGGATATGTACGGCTACCAGATCATCAAGGAGATCGAACAGCGCAGCGAATTTGTGTTCTCGTTCAAGGAGGGCACGCTCTACCCGATACTCCACGGCTTCGAGCAGGAGGGGCTCGTGAAGTCCTATTGGCAGGACGGCGAGCGCGGCAAACGGCGAAAATATTATCACATCACCGACAGAGGGCTGAAAATGCTCAACAAATCGACCGAGGACTGGCATTCGTATTCGAGCGCAGTCGAAAAGGTGATAAGGAGCGGGTTAGCACCCTCGGCGGTCTGAGGTAGAGAAAATGGACAAAAGAATAGAAAGCTACCTCGATTCTGTGATTCCCGAAAAGCTCTCGAAGAGGCGGCAGAAACTTATCCGCGAGGAGCTGCGGGATCATATATCCGACCACATCGATTTTTATACCGAGATCGGCTACAGCGAAGATGAGAGCATCCAAAAAGCACTGGCCGATATGGGCGACGACGGAGGTGTAACCTCAATGGTGAAAAAGGATTTCGAGAAAGTCTACGGCGAAAAAATATGGATGCCGATTTTGGCATTCGTGCTGACAATACTTGTGATATTTACGGCTGTGTCGTGCGGAATATTCGTCACTATGGTAGAGTCAAAGGGCAGCCCGCAGGCGTATGAAGTTTTTGTGAGCTTTGTTATTGTGTTCGCTATGTCACTTGCTTTGGCGGCGATTTACAGAAAGGGCTTGAAAAAGACACTGCTCGCGATGGGAATAGCCCACCTGCTGTCCGGAGCAACCGTTCTTTACAGCGGATATTCTCAGCCTGCGATATATGCGCTCATCAGTGATATCGGGTTCCTGCTCGAAAAAACAACTCCGCTGATTACATATAAATTTGCGAGCGAGCAAGAACTTGTCAATGAATATATTTCTTTTATAGCGGGTATCGTGCTCGATATCGGGCTCGCGTTGGTGTCGCTTATACTGTTTATAAGGCTACGTAAAAAAGGCACGCCGGAGAAAAAGAGTAAAAAAGGCATTATAATAACGGCATCCGTCCTGTGCGCGGCGGCGATAGGCTTGACTTTTATGTACACGGGCACGGAGAAGTTTTACAGGAGCTATAAGTATGTAATGAACGGATATAAGTTCGAGACCTCGGACGGGATATGCAAGCAGAGCGAAGCGGCGTTCGAATCTATAGACCTCGGCATGGATTATAATGAGGCGGTGCGGAGACTTCGCGTTCAGGGCTATATGCCGTTTGACGAATACCGCAAAACGCAGAGCAGGGAAATGAGCAAGCGTCTTAAATATTCGCTCGACGAGCTTGAGCTTACGGTTACAGACGAGGGCTATACCGTGTTTATCAATCCGAACATATTCTATGACGACAACGACATTTACGGGCGAAACGGCAGCAACGGCTTTGTTTATCTCAGAGCCGATTCCGACGGCTGCGTAGAATCCAAGGGAGTCGGAAGCGGAGCCGCCGTCAAGGACAAATACGGCTATGTCCCGGATCATCATTCCGGCGGAAGCGGCGGAAGAAGCTGTTATCAGAACTTCAAAACAGTCCGCGTCGGAGACAGAAAAGACGAGATCATGAAAAAGCTTGCCGGAGAAAACGGCGATATATTCGCGAGATTCCTGACGCTTAAAAACGGGGAGGAGAGCGAATACTGCCGTGTGAGTCATGCGGGCAGAGGTTCGCCGGATGAAATATATTGCCCGGTCGTTGTGGAAATATGGTTTGAAAACGAAAAACTCAGCGACGCAAAGCTCTATGTCCTTGATGAATTTGTGTATGGTCGGCAGCGGGTATATGAGCTTGAAAAGTAAAAAAATCGCATAAAATATCATGCGAATCGGTGGAAAATTAAATGAGTTTAAAAAGCCTACCCAACATAAAAATTGGGTAGGCTTTTTTCATCGTGGGAAGTATAAAGGCTTTTGCCGGGTGACGCGAAGGTAGAAGTCGATTATCAAAAGTGTCTTGCCGCATTATTACACAGATTTTTTGACCTCTATTCTGACTCTGCCTTTTTTCGTCTGCGTGAACTCTTCGCCGAGAATCGCTCTGCCCTTGCCGCGCAGAACGATTTTGTCTTTTGGGGAGAGGCGGCGGTCGGCTTTCAACACCTGCTCGTCGTTTACCGTCACCGCGCCCGAGGCTATCGCCTGCGCCGCCGCCGAACGCGAGAGCGAGAATATCTCGCCCGCTACTGCGTCGAGTCGCGGCGATGCTACGGTGATGCTCGTTTCCTTTATATTTACCTGCGGCGCGCGGACTTCTCCGAGCGGAATCAATTTCGCTTTCAGCGTAGCGCGGCCCGCGCCCGTCAGATTTTCTTCAATATATTTTGCGGCGTTGGGCAGGGCGACTATGTCGCAGCCATCGGGCTGAACGCAGATGTCTCCGACGCTCTCACGCGTAAGACCGAGACCCATTACCGCGCCGAGATAGTCCCTGTGACCGATATCTGAAAATTTGTCTTTCTCTATTCTCACGGCGCTCAGCGGACAGCCGTCCGCATAGACTGTGAAAATTTCGTTCGGGTCATCGCTGTCCATATAATCGGGGACGCTGAGCATGACAACTCGCTCCGCTCCCTCGAAGCCGCCCCAGAAGATGAATCTGCCCGCAGTCGAGCGGGCGAGGGCGGACGCCGCTGAGAGCGAAGCGGAATCGAGAAATTTCGACACCGCCGATGGGATATTTTCTCTTTGAGCCTTTTCGATGTTCTCCGATATGTATGCTCTGAGTATGCTGCCTTCCATTTTTGCGCCCCTTTTTCGCTTTCTCGGCTCATTATACCATAAAAAACGCTCGGATAAAAGCTCTATTACCGCCGTGTGTGGAATTCTATGGACAAAATGACCAAAGATCAAATCCACTAAAAGCGAATTAAAAAAATTGTGGGAAATAGATAAAAACAGGCGCTTTTTTACCCGATTATGAAAAAAATCCTTTATTTTACACATTTTTTAGCCCGTTATGTATTGCAATTGAGCGTATAATTGTGTAAAATGTCTATAGCGCAGTTGTCAAAATGTCTAAAACGGCAGAAGTTGAAATCATTCAGAATAGGGGTAGATATTATGTCAAACAGGCTTTTCCAGGGTGTCATCCATCAGATGCGCGACGCTGTTGACAGAACGATCGGCGTTATTGATGAGACCGGCACTATAATCTCCTGCAGCGAGCTGGGCAAAATAGGCGAGGTCATCTCGAACGCTTCGCAGATTTTTGCAGAGGACGGCGACCGTATCGTTAACGGCTGCACTTACCGCTCGTTCGGCTCTCACATGCAGGCCGAGTATGCTGTTTTCATTGACGGCGAAGATGAGCTTGCAGGCAAATATGCGGATATCTGCTGCGTGGCGCTGAGCAACATCAAGCAGTGCTACGACGAGAAGTTCGACAGGGGCAACTTCGTCAAGAACGTCATTCTTGACAACATACTTCCCGGCGATATCGCTATCAAGGCGCGCGAACTCCGCTTCAACAGCGATGCCGTGCGCACCGTCCTTCTGATAAGGATTACCGAGCACAACGATTCCGCGGCGTTCGACGTTATCCAGAATCTGTTCCCGGACAAGACCAAGGATTTCGTCATCAACATAAACGAAAACGAGATAGCTCTCGTCAAGGAAGTCCGCAGCAACATCGAGACCAAGGATCTCGAGAAGCTCGCGCGCTCCATTTCCGATTCTCTGACAACTGACCTTTATATCCACGCATATGTCGGCATCGGCACGACCGTCACCGGCGTCAAGGAGCTTGCCCGTTCGTTCAAGGAAGCTCAGATAGCCCTCGAGGTCGGCAAGGTGTTCGACACCGAAAAGACCATAGTCAGCTACGACAATCTCGGTATCGCAAGACTTATCTATCAGCTTCCCACGACCCTGTGCGATATGTTCATGCGCGAGGTGTTCAAGCGCGGCTCGATAGACAGCCTCGATCAGGAGACTCTGTTCACCATTCAGCGTTTCTTCGAGAACAACCTCAACGTCTCCGAGACCTCCCGCAAGCTCTTTGTCCACCGCAACACTCTTGTTTACAGACTCGAGAAGATCAAGAAGCTCACCGGCCTTGACCTGCGCGAGTTCGACGATGCTATCGTCTTCAAGGTGGCTCTTATGGTCAAGAAGTATCTCGATGCGAAGCCTGTCAAATACTGATCTGCGGCGTAATTTAAGATCGGTATAAAGTCAAGTGAGGGGGATACCGCTTTATATAGGAGTGAAAACTGTGATTGAATTCAGAGATGTTTCCAAGACCTACGAGAACGGAACACATGCTCTAAACCATGTCAATATCAAGATAAACAAGGGCGAATTCGTCTTTGTCGTCGGCGCGTCCGGCGCCGGAAAAAGCACCTTCCTCAAGCTCATGATGCGTGAGGAAGTGCCCTCGCATGGAAAAGTTATAATCAAAAATCAAGATCTGAGCACCCTTACCCGCAGCGAAATACCCTATTTTCGCCGCGGGTTGGGCATAGTATTCCAGGATTTTCGCCTGATCCCCAAGATGACCGTGTTCGACAACGTGGCGTTCGCCATGCGCGTCACCGGCTCTAAGGAGAACAAGATTCAAAAGCGCGTCCCGTTCGTGCTCGACATAGTCGGGCTGACGGACAAGATGAACTGCTATCCCACCGAGCTCTCCGGCGGCGAGCAGCAGCGCGTGGCTCTTGCCCGCGCCCTTGCGAATAACGCCGATCTTATCATAGCGGACGAGCCGACGGGCAATGTTGACCCGCATATGAGCCTCGAGATAGTCGATCTGCTCATGCGCCTCAACCAGGAGGGCACGACTGTCATCATGGTTACCCATGAGCACAATCTCGTCCGTATGTATGACAAGCGCGTTATCCTGCTCGAAAACGGAACCGTTGCGGCGGACGGCAGAATGAAAAATTCCGCTCACCGCGAGCGCACGCTTGCAAAATCAAGCAGTCTCAACCGACCGGCGGACGGCTTCGCAACGAAGTATCTCGACGACGAGGAAGAAGCTCCGGAGGAAAAAGTTGCCGCAAAGGAGCCCGAAAAACTCCCGGAAAAGGCGGAGGAGATAGCAAACGAGACCGCTGCCGACGATGTCTACAGGCAGGCTCTCGAGAGCATAAGAAAAGAACGCGAAAAAGAATCGACGGGATACGGAAGCGATTATGACACAACATATTCTTCCGTCTTGGCAGATTATTCGATTTACCTCGAAGACGACGGAGAGGGGGACGAGAGCGATGAAAAATAACGGAAGCCTCGGCTACCTCACCCGCGAGGGAATGAGAAATCTCTATGTAAATCGACTGATGAGCATAGCGTCGGTCTCCGTGCTGTTCAGCTGCATGGTGATGATTGGCGTTGCGTTCATGATAATGGTCAATATAAATATGTTCATCGGCAATGTCGAGGATCAGAATGTGATAATGGTCTTTGTCGATGACAGCGCGACGAAAGCGGAGGAGGACGAGCTCGGCGCGAGCCTCAGAGGGCTTTCAAATGTCCGCGAATGCACTTTCGTCGGCAAGGACAGCGGTTTTGCCCAGCTCAAGGACGAGATGGGGGATAGCTCCGTGCTCTTCGACGGGCTCGACGAAAACCCGCTTCCCGATGCATATGAAGTTTCGCTCAAGGATACGGATAAGTTTGACGACACGGTCAAGCGCATTTCCGAACTCCCGCATGTTCTCCACATCCGCGAGAACAGGCAGCTTGCAAAGCAGCTCGCGGGGCTGAGAAATACAGTCAGCTATGTGAGTGCGGGCATGATAGCGCTGCTGCTCATAGTTTCGCTCTTCATCGTCTCCAACACAATAAGAATAACGATGGACAGCCGCAGGCTCGAAATAAATATCATGAAGAGCGTCGGCGCGACAAGGTGGTTTATCCGATGGCCGTTCATGATCGAGGGCATGATGCTTGGACTTATCTCCGGTGTGCTCGCCCTGCTTGCCGTCTGGGGCATATATGAAATTGCGGGCAGGTCGCTCGTCAAGACTCTCTCCGGCATCGGAATGTCGGGAATCGCTCCGTTCGGCAAATATGCTTTGATACTGCTCGCCGCGTTTATCGTGCTCGGCGTTCTCTCCGGCGCGCTCGGCAGTGCGGTGTCGATAACAAAATATCTCAAAGAAAAGGAGTTCGCGATAGTCGATGAAGAATAAGCGTAACACATGGCTTAGAAGAGCGGCGGCGTTTGTTCTTTGCGCGGCGCTCGTGCTGATGACCGGAATTTTCCCGACAAGGGTTCAGGCGAAGAGCCTCGAGGATCTCAAGCAGGAGTATAACGAGCTCGAAAAAGAGATTGAGGCAAACAAGAAAAAGCTTGAAAGCATAAAAAATCAGCAGACCTCGAATGCGGAGAAGATGAAGCTGCTCTCTTCTCAGGCTGAGGCGATAAGCAGCCAGCTCGATGTCATAAACTCACAGCTCTCCGTTTTAAATGCGGACATTGCAGACTATGACAGAGAGATAGCGGCGCTCGATAAAAAAATTGACGAGGCTCAGTCGAAGATAGACAAGCTCGACGAGCAGATTGACGCCACGCAGGAGAAGATATCCGAACGCCTGCGCGCCACATATATGGCGGGCTCGTCCTCGTGGATTGAAATCCTGCTCGAGTCGGACAGCATCTCATCGCTCTTGCTTCGCATCCAGCTGCTCGCGAGCGTCACGGAGAACGACAACAAGCTCATCTCCCAGCTCGAAAAGCAGACCGAGGAGCTCAACGCCGCCAAGGCGGAGCTCGACGAGGACAAAAAAGCTCTCGAAGAGAAGCGCTCGTCTCTGGTCGAGAAGAAATCCGAACTCGACACTAAAAATAAAGAACTCGCTTCAAAGCAGAACGCATATAACGCGAACTACCGTCAGATATCGGCTCTCATGACCTCGCTCGACAAGAGCAGCGCCGAATATCAGCGGGAGATTCAGCGGCAGTACAGAAAGCGTGAGGCATTTGAGCGCCAGATAGACAAAATCATCAGCGGCGGCTCCCAGAGCGGCGACGTTGACGATGGATTTTATAACGACGGCGAGATGATGTGGCCGGTTCCATATAAGAACTCTTACATCTCCGCGGGCTACGGCTACTACGACCCCGAGGGTGACGGAACCTACACCATGCACCCGGCTATCGACATAGTTGTGCGCGAAAACGGCGTCAATGTCTCTTACGGCAAGAAGATAGTTGCGGCGCAGAGCGGCAAGGTGCTCGTCAGAGGCTATTCCGATGTCGGCGGCAACTATATCACCATCGACCACGGCGACGGATACAGAACATATTACGGCCACTGCTCGAAGATAGTCGCTTCGGCGGGACAGTATGTTGAAAAAGGCGAGGTCATCGCCTATATGGGCAACACCGGATATGTCACCGGACCGCATGTCCATTTCCAGGTCATGCATGTCAAGAACGGTGCCGTCACAAGGCTCAATCCTCTCGATTTTGTCACGCCTCCGAATTGATCTCAGGCAGGAAGGAACGTGAAAGCAAATGAACAAGAAAATTTCGCTCGGACTTGCGATTGCGCTCATTATTCTGAGTGCGACCGCGACCTTCGCAATAACGATGTCGGTCTCACAGCGTATGTACAACAAGCTGATAACCGACCTTCCCAAGCGCGCGCAGATGTATGATGCGGTCGAGGAGGTCGACAAGATCGTTCGCTCGAAGTACTACGGCGATATAGACGAGGCTCTGCTCGACTCGAACCTCGAAAACGGCTATATCAACGGACTCGGTGACAAGTACAGCCGCTATATGAACGCGGACGCCTACAAGCTCTATTCCTCGAAGCTTGAAGGACGTAGCGCGGGCATCGGCGTTGAGGTCGAGACTGACCCCGAGAGCGGTTATCTGCTCATAACGGAAGTCTATCCCAACTCCCCGGCGCAGACCGAGGGGCTTCAGAAGGGCGATAAGATAGTTGCCATAGGCGGCGACACAGTCACTGCCGAAAACAGCAGTGAAATGGCGGGCAGACTCAGCGGTATAAAGCTGACCTCAGTCAGCCTCACCTACAGGCGCGACGATGTCGACAAATCCGTCAACGTCGTCCTCGGTTACACAAACCAGACCGTCAGCTATGAGCTTATCGGCACGGTCGGATATATAAAGATATCCGCGTTCTACAAGAATACATTGAACCAGCTTGAAAAGGCAGTCGACCAGCTCAAGAAAGAGGGCGCGAAGAGCCTCGTTTTCGATGTGCGCTCGACCTATGACGGAACTATTGAATACACCTGCCGCGTTATAGATTATCTTGTCCCGACGGCGACCGAGGGCAACAAGGCGCTCGCGACGCTCGTTGACAAAAACGGCAACAACGTCAAGACCTACAGCTCCGACGCTAAGGATATAACGATGCCCATGGCGGTGCTTATAAACTCAGACACTGCGGGCTACGGCGAGCTGTTTGCCTGCGACCTCAAGGATTTCGGCAAGGCGTTCCTTATCGGCGAAAAGACCGCCGGCAGAGCCGATGTTCAGGAGACTTTCGAGCTCAGCGACGGCGGCGCAGTCGTGCTGACCACTTCGAAGATGCTGCCCTATATCAGCGAGAGTTTCGACGGAAATGGCCTGACTCCGGACACCGAAATCATCCTCGCGGATTCGCTCAGAGAGAATCTCAGCACGCTCGAAAAAGAGAGAGACACCCAGCTTCAGGCTGCTATCTCCATGCTCGCGGGCAACTCGTCAGAGGGCTGAGACCGAAAATAAGAAATGCAATCTCCCTGCTTTTTGAGAGCGGGGAGATTTTGTTTTGAAAGACAAAATAATGATGCCGATATGTCAAAATATCCGCGCCGGATTTTCGGCAGTATTATGTCCTTTTGGGCTTTATGATGCAATATTTTGGGCAGATTAACGAAACTTTTCCTGTATCTGTAAAATTTTATCAAATTGCTTGCATATGAGGACAAAAACGGCTAAAATATATGAGGTATATAACCAATAACCAATTATACTAACAACGGAGGAATTCAAATGTCAGTTAAAGTTGCTATTAACGGCTTTGGCCGTATCGGTCGTCTTGCATTCCGTCAGATGTTCGGCGCAGAGGGCTACGAGGTTGTTGCTATCAACGATCTTACCAGCCCCGAGATGCTTGCAAACCTTCTCAAGTACGATACCGCTCAGGGCGGCTATTGCGGAAGAATAGGCGAGAATCTTCACACCGTAGACTTCAAGGCTGCTGAGTATGAAGAGGACGGCAAGACTGTCAAGGTTCCCGGCGCTATCATAGTTGACGGCAAGGAGATCACCATCTATGCTATGCCCAACGCGAAGGATCTTCCCTGGGGCGAGCTTGACGTTGATGTTGTTCTTGAGTGCACCGGCTTCTACTGCTCCAAGGCTAAGAGTCAGGCTCACATCGATGCAGGCGCTAAGAAGGTCGTTATCTCTGCTCCCGCAGGCAATGACCTCAAGACCATCGTCTTCAGCGTCAACGAGGGCACCCTCAATGCTGACGACACCATCATCAGTGCAGCTTCCTGCACCACCAACTGCCTTGCTCCCATGGCTAAGGCTCTTAACGATTACGCTCCCATCCAGAGCGGTATCATGTCCACCATCCACGCTTACACCGGCGATCAGATGATCCTCGACGGCCCCCACAGAAAGGGCGACAAGAGACGTGCCCGTGCAGGCGCTGCCAACATCGTTCCCAACTCGACCGGCGCTGCTAAGGCTATCGGCCTTGTTATCCCCGAGCTCAACGGCAAGCTTATCGGCTCCGCTCAGAGAGTTCCCGTGCCGACCGGCTCCACCACCATCCTTACCGCTGTTGTCAAGGGCAGCGATGTGACTAAGGAAGGCATCAACGCTGCTATGAAGGCTGCTGCTTCCGCTTCCTTCGGCTACAATGAGGATCCGATCGTTTCCTCCGATGTTATCGGCATGAGATTCGGCTCTCTCTTCGATGCAACTCAGACCATGGTTGCTAAGATTGCTGACGATCTGTATGAGGTTCAGGTTGTTTCGTGGTACGACAACGAGAACTCCTACACCAGCCAGATGGTCAGAACCATCAAGTATTTCGCAGAGCTCAGCAAGTAATCAGCTAAGTTCAGTGCCCCGCACGAAAGTGCGGGGCATTTTTTTTATATTGTTATCTTCGGCGAATTTTTGACGAAGGCTCCCCTGCAGGGGAGCTGGCTCGGCGGAGCCGAGACTGAGGGGTTATTTCGTTCCGCTCAAGGTAATAAGTAAAAGTGAATAGTGAAAAAGTCCGCGATATGTGCAGATACAAATCTGCAGTGATTTATTGGCGCGCAGCTTGTAGGGTGCGGCGACTCGACGCACCGCTGCCGCGACAGCGGCACAATATAAATTTATACCTTACCTTACGTCTTACAACAATTAAATTTCTTATACTTCCCGCGTTTCGGCATTTTCTTTTTATTTGAAAAAGAAAACGCCTGCAAAAGAAAAGCAAAACAGGGGGATTCCCCCTGTACCCCCGGCAACGCCGCGCCGCAGTACATAGTTTGCTGCTCTCATTGGGCAGCTCGGCACATTCACCCGTAAACTCGCTTCGCTCAAACAATACGGGCTTGTGCGTCTTGCTTCGCAAGCCGTTCCCTCGCCCATCTAAAAGAGCTTTCAAATACTGCGGCGCGGCTATTGAGAGTTTGATTGTCATAGTTGAATGATATTTTTACTTTACCTTTGAACATAAAAATCCTCCGTACACCAAAATGTACGGAGGATAATTTTTTATATCGCGAGGAACGCTTTTGCGAGTGCGAAGTAGATGAGCAGGGTGACCATATCGACTATTGTCGTTATCATCGGTCCTGCCATGAGCGCGGGGTCGAGCTTTATCATCTTTGCGATTATCGGCAGGGTGCATCCGATTATCTTCGCCACTATAACAGCGCAGACCATTGCGGCTGAAACGACAAGATAAACAGGCATCCCGCCGGAGGAGAAGAGCATCATTCTGCCGATGTTGACTGCCGCGAGAGTCAGTCCGCAGATGAGCGCGACTCTTATCTCTTTGAACACTATCTTCAGATAGTCCTTCGGGTGGATTTCGCCGAGCGCAAGACCGCGGATTATCAGCGTCGAGACCTGATTGCCGGCGTTTCCGCCCGTGTCCATGAGCATAGGTATGCAGGCGGTGAGTCCCGCGACTGCCGCGAGCATATTCTCGTAGTTTTCGATTATCTTGCCTGTAAAAGTCGCCGAGACCATGAGCACCAGAAGCCAGAGTATTCTGTTCTTTGCGAGCTTGAAAACGCCCGTCTTGAGGTAGTTGTCGTCCGAGGGATGAAGCATTGCCATCTTCTCGAAGTCCTCGGTGTTCTCGTCCTCGATGACGTCGACGATGTCGTCTATCGTGATTATGCCGACGAGTCTCGCCTCGTTGTCAACAACGGGGACGGAGAGCAGGTCGTATTTTCTCGCTATGTCTGCGACTTTCTCCTGGTCGTCGAGCGTGTTGACGCAGATGAGCTGGGAGTCGGTGTCCATTATGTCGCGGATAAGCTCGTTGTCTTTTGCCATCAGCAGCGTATGCAGGGCGACCGTGCCGATAAGATGGCGCTTGTCGTCGATGCAGAAGCAGGTGTAGACCGTCTCTTTGTCGACGGCGGTCGAGCGGATGTGTTCGATTGCCTGACCGACTGTGAAAAAGTCATGCAGCTCGACCATCTCAATGGTCATTATCGAACCTGCGCTGTTTTCGGGATATTTCAAAAATCTGTTTATCAGGCACCTCGTCTCGCTGTCTGCCTTTGCGAGCACGCGGCGCACGACGTTTGCCGGGACTTCTTCGAGGAAGTCGACGGTGTCGTCAAGGAACATGTCGTCGAGCAGGTTCTCAAGCTCTGTATCTGTTATAAGATTCAGCAGCTGCGCCTGAGAATCGGGCTCAAGATAAGAAAAAACGTCCGCCGATATGTCTTTGGGGAGGATGCGGAATATCCGCAGAAGCTCGTCTTCCGGGAGCGATTCCATCGCCTGCGCTATATCAACGACGTTCATGTCGCACAGCTGTTCACGCAGATCGGCAAGTTTGCCCTCCGCCAACAGTGCGCTGATATTTTCCAGGATATCACGGCTCATATTGCACCTCTTTCTCCGTGAGGCGCACGCAAAAAGAGCCGATTTTTTTATCGGTCGAACTTTTTCGGGCGTGACCCCACAGCTTTATTTTTAGTTTGCCAACTTCGCGGCTTAGGTTTGTCGCTGCCCAAAAAATTTCACCACTTTTCAAAAATTTTTGCGTCGGGAAAGCCCGACGGGAGCACTTTTCGCACTCCTACATTAGTTTATACCCCACGACCTCAAAAGTCAAGCAAAAGAGCAAAAATCTTGCGTAATCGGCGGCAATCACCGAAAACGGGGAAAATCAACCGAAAAATGCCTGAAAACAGGCGAAAACAGACTTTTTGTTTCTATAAATATTAATAAAATATGAACTTTGTTGACGCCCCGCCGTTTTTTGCACGCCGATATGCAAAAAATCGGGGCGTTTTCGCTATGGGTGACGGGCGCTTCGGAGACCGCCGCCGAAGAGCCCGTGAATATAGATGAGGAGATGAGAGTATGAAAAAGAAAGAACCGCTTTCGCCGAAAGAGGAGAATTTCTGCCGCTTCTTTGTCGCGTCCCGCGAACCGCGCGCGTCGGCTGCGCGGGCGGGCTATTCCGTCCATCCGGAGCGAACGGCGATGAGGCTGCTCGCCGATCCGGAGATCAAAAGGCGAATAGCGAAGCTCGAAAACGAGCGCGACGCGAAGCTTGCGGAGGTCACGGAGGGCTACCGCAGACTCGCTTTCGGGAGCGTTGCGGACGCGGTGAAGCTCATTTTGTCGGACGAGCTGACGGACGGGTCGGAAATAGAAAAGCTGGACCTGACGATGGTATCGGATATCAAACGCCCGAAAGGCGGAGGACTTGAGGTCAAATTTTTCGACCGGCTCAAGGCGCTCGACCGACTCTGCGAACTGAGCAATGCCGCTTCGGCGGGAGAAAATTCGGATTTTCTCTCTGCGCTTGACCGCAGCGCGCGTGCTCTGCGCGGGGATGATACGGGTGAGTAAACGCAAAAACAACACTTTTGAGAGCTTCTCGGAAAAGCAGCTTCGGGTGCTCTCGTGGTGGTGCCCGTCGAGCCCGGACAGAAATTTTGACGCGATAATCTGCGACGGCGCGGTGCGATCCGGCAAGACGGTGTGTATGTCCGTCTCATTTGTCGCGTGGGCGTTTTCAGCGTTTGACGATACATCTTTCGCGCTGTGCGGCAAGACGGTGACTTCGCTTAGAAGAAACATAATCACGCCGATTCTGCCCGTCCTGCGCCGACTCGGCTTCGACTGCCGCGAAAAGCTGTCTCAGCATCTGGTGGAGATAGAATACTCCGGCAGGCGCAACCGATTTTATTTATTTGGGGGCAAGGACGAGGGCTCGGCGGCGCTCATTCAGGGCATGACACTCGGCGGCGTTCTGCTCGACGAGGTTGCCCTGATGCCGCGCTCGTTTGTCGAACAGGCATTGGCGCGGTGCTCGCTCGACGGCTCGAAACTGTGGTTCAACTGCAACCCCGACACGCCGCTGCACTGGTTCTACGAGGAATGGATAAAAAAGAGCGCGGAGAAAAACTGCCTGTATCTTCATTTCACCATGGACGATAACCCGTCGCTCACGCCCGCGATAAAGCGCAGATACGAGAGCCTTTACAGCGGCGCGTTCTATGACCGCTTCGTGCTGGGCAAATGGGTTGCGGCGCAGGGACTTGTCTATCCGTTCTTTTCGCGCTCGGTTCATGTCGCGGAACCTGCAGGCATACCGTCGCGCTATTTCATCTCCTGCGATTACGGCACGGTCAACCCGTCGTCGTTCGGACTCTGGGGCGAGTACGGTGGGCGGTGGTACAGGCTGAGCGAATATTATTTCGACAGCCGCAGAGAGGGAGAGCAGCGTACCGACGAGGAGCATTACGCCGCGCTCGAACAGCTTGCGGGCGACCTCAATATCGAGGCGGTCATAGCCGACCCCTCCGCCGCGAGCTTTCTCGAATGTATCCGCCGCCACGGCAGATTCCGCGCCGTGCCCGCAAAAAATGACGTTATAGACGGCATCCGCCGCGTTTCGGATGCCCTCAAGGAGCGGCGCATCCTTTTCTCGCAGTCATGCACGGACTGCCTTCGGGAATTTTCCCTCTACAGATGGGATAACACTGCCGCACGCGATGCTCCGAAAAAGGAATACGACCACGCCATGGACGATGTGCGCTATTTCGTCTCCACAGTGCTCGCGCACGAGGAGGACGGCTTTTTCGCGCTCGCCATGAGCAGATGACGGCCGGGCGGTCGGCCGTCATGAAAAGGAGGAATAACAATAAATCCGTTCAAAAGAAAGAAAACCGCTCCCGAGCCTGCGGCGGTGCAGACTTCGGCGCGCCCTGCGTCGGGGCTCGGACTGCTCGACAGCTATACTCCGCTCGGCGGAAATCAGACGCGGCTCTATTACGCCCTGCGCGAAGCCGTGCCGATAATCGACGCCGCCATATTCAAAACCGTCCGCCTGACGGGTGGCTTTGAGGCCAGATGCGCCGACGAGCGACTGCAGGACAGGCTCGACAATTTTATACGCAATGTTCCCGTCGGCGGCAATCAGTTTGGACTCGAAAGCTTTATCTCCACTTATTTCGAGCAGCTTCTTACCTGCGGCACGGCGGTGGGCGAGATGGTGACGGACTCGGACGGGCATATAGCGGCGCTCTTTAACTCGCCGCTTGAAAATATCGAGCTTCGCCGCGCTGCGGACGGAGTCGGAGTTGATATCTTCTCCGCCTCGTGTGTCGGTATGCCGTTGCCCGTCAGGCGACCCGAGCTTGTATTGCTGTCTGTGCTCAACCCGCAGCCGGGCGAGGTCTGCGGTTGTTCGATGCTCAAAGGTCTGCCGTTTGTCAGCGGGATACTCATGAAAATCTACAAGACAATCGGGCTCAACTGGGAGCGCATGGGTAACATCCGCTTCGCGGTCACATATAAGCCGCAGAACGACTCGCTCGACCGCGCATATGCCAAAGAACGCGCCATGCAGGTGGCTAAAGAATGGAGCGAGGCGATGCAGACGGGCGGCGCGGTAAAAGATTTTGTCGCCGTCGGCGATGTTCAGATAAAAGTTATCGGCGCGGACAATCAGATTCTCGACAGCGAGGTGCCCGTGCGCCAGATGCTCGAACAGATAGTCGCAAAAACCGGGCTTCCGCCGTTCATGCTCGGCCTGTCATGGTCGTCGACGGAACGCATGTCGACCCAGCAGGCTGACGTGCTCACCAGCGAGATCGACGCATACCGCCGCATTCTGACACCTGTCATCGAGCGCATATGCCGCACATATCTGCTCTTCGAGGGAACGCCCTCGCAGGTGACGGCTGAGTGGGACGATGTGACTCTTCAGGACAATGTTGAGCTTGCACGCGCCGAGCTCTATGCGGCGCAGGCGGAAAAAATCAGAAAAGAGATTGAAAACGGGGAGTGATAACTACGCAGAACAGCGTTCTTTCAGGCGCTCCGACTCCGCAGGAGCTGGAGCTTATCAACAATTATACCGTAAAGCCGCTGAGCGCCGACGAGGTCTATACTTTCGGCATCGTGCTTTGCGACAATGAAATCGACAGGGACTTCGAGCGCTTCGATATTCCCGCGCTCGAAAAGCTCGCCGAGCTTTTTGTCGGCAAGACGGGGATATTCGACCACAGCATGAGCGGCAGGGATCAGACGGCGAGGATATTTTCCTGTCGCGTCGAGACGGACGAAAACAAAGTCACCTCGGCGGGCGAAAAATACACGAAGCTCTGCGCGCGGGCATATATGCCGCGCAGCGAAAAGAACGCCGCACTTATTGAAGAGATAGACGCGGGGATAAAGAAAGAGACGAGTGTCGGCTGCTCGGTCGGCAGAAGCGTCTGTTCAATCTGCGGCAAGGACGGGCGAACCGATCCGTGCGCTCACATAAAGGGCAGGGAGTACGGCGGCAAGCTCTGCCACAGGATACTCTGCGACCCGACGGACGCCTATGAGTGGTCGTTTGTTGCCGTGCCGGCTCAGCCCGCGGCAGGTGTTACGAAGTCTTACCGCGCGGACGAGCAGACGGTGAAGACCGTCAAACGCCTCTCCTGCGCCAATGAGGGCGTGACCCTCACAAAGGCGGAGGCGGCGGGACTCTACGGCTATATCGACGAGCTCGAACAGCTCGCCCGCGAGGGCAAAGAGTACCGCGAGGAGCTCATATGCGATGTGATACGCATGGGCGCGGCGGCTCTGCCGGATATGCGCGGCGAGAGCCTCTCGGCGATATGCGGCACCCTCGGGCTCGAACAGCTCAGAGAGCTCAAAAAGGCTTTCTCGGGCGGCGGAAAACTCAACAGCCAGCTCTCGTCAGCCAAGCCCGAAACGCACTCGGGCAACAGCGAGTTCAGAATTTAAAGGAGGATAATTATGTCAGTTTCAACTAAAGGTTTTTGTGAGAATGTTCTCACGCTCAAGGCGGCAAGCGGACTCAAGGCGGGCGTGCCCGTCGCGGTCAGCGCAAACGATACCGTTTCGGCGGCAGGCGCGGACGCAAAATTCTGCGGCGTCAGCGTGAATGTAAACGGCGGATATGCGGGCGTTCAGCTCTCGGGTGTTGTCACCATGCCCTATACGGGTACGGACGCCCCGGCGGTCGGCTATGCGGCTCTCGCAGCGGACGGAGCGGGCGGCGTTAAGGTCAGCACAAAGGGCAACAACTATCTCGTGCTCAACGTCAACACCGCCGCCAAAACAGTGAGCTTCATGCTCTGATTCTGAAAGGAGAATAATATGACTGCTTTTGATAACATCAGACTTGAAAAAGGTCTCTATGCTTCCGGTGACTTCACCGGCGCACTCGAAAAAATCGACCCCTCGGAGAATTACAGCGGTACCGCGCTCGAGGGACTTGACGCATATCAGCGCCAGCTCAAGCGCTTTGATATAAAGGTCAGCGGAGCGGGCAGCGACGTTGTTGACAAGTTTTTCAAGACCTCCGACTCCGCCGTGCTCTTCCCCGAGTATGTCTCCCGCGCCGTCAGACAGGGTATGCAGGAGGCAAATGTCCTGCCGCGCATCGTCGCATCAACCACGGTTATAGACTCACTCGACTACCGCTCGATAGCCTGCGAGCCGAGCGACGATGAAAAGGAACTCAAAGTCGTCGCCGAGGGCGCGTTCATCCCCGAAACCAGCGTCAAGAGCAAGGCGAACCTTGTTCATCTGAAAAAGCGCGGCCGTTCGCTTGTCGCTTCCTATGAAGCCGTCCGCTTCCAGCGCCTTGATCTGTTCACAGTCACCCTGCGCCAGATCGGCGCATATATCGCGCGCACTCAGCTCAGCGATGCGGTCGATGTGCTCATAAACGGCGACGGCAATGATAACGCCGCCTCCAACACTGCCGTCGCATCCGCAGGCAAGCTCACCTACACCGACCTTGTCAATTTCTGGAATCTCTTCGATCCCTATGAGCTCAACACGATTATTGCCGCTCCCGCGCAGGTCGCGCAGATGCTCGGCATTACTGAGTTCAGGGACGCTGCGGCAGGTCTCAATTTCCACGCGACGGGCGAAGTTATAACTCCCCTCGGCGCAGATCTTATAAAGGGCTCGTGTGTGCCCGCAGGCAAGATAATCGGTATCGACCGCAGCTGCGCCCTCGAAATGGTCACCACAGGCCCTGTCTCTACCGAGTATGACAAGCTCATCGACCGCCAGCTCGAACGCGCGGTCATCAGCTCGACGGCGGGCTTTGCAAGGATATTCGACTCCGCCGCGCGCACCCTTACCGTCTGACGGCGGGGGTGAGAGCATGATAACTCAGTGGAGCGTACTCTCTCTGCTCAGACAGCTGACGGATATCGGCGAGGACGAAGAAAAAGTCTGCCTCGGGATAGCCCTGAGCTCGCTCGAACGCGTACAATCGAGATTAAGAGCCGATGCGGACATGGACGATGTGAGAATCGCCCAGGCGGCTGCGGGGCTTGCGTATTATGCGCTCTGCGTGCGCCGCGCGGGCAGCGCCGACGGCATACAGAGCTTCAAGGCGGGCGATATCTCCGTCGAAAAGAGCGCGGACAGCTCACTCAAATTCGCTGCATCCGTGCGCGACAGCGCGCTCGCGGAGCTGACTCCGCTGCTGAGCGACGACGGCTTTTTCTGCTGCGGGGTGGAGATATGAATCTTTCGGTGGAATTCGAAAAGTGGGGCAGAACGCTCGTTATCGAGAACACCGACTCCACTCAGACCGCGCCGTTCAAGGGCTTTATTCAGCCGCTGAGATACAAAAACAAGATGTATCTCTACGGCGTAAACACCGAGATAGGCTACAATTCGCAGGGCTATTATCTCTATATCGGTCCGCCCGAGCATGACCTGACGGTCAACGAGGACGCGTTGATAATCGACGGCGATATAAAATACCAGATCGACCGCGCGGAGAAGATAAAGTTCGGCGAAGAGGTGCTCTATGTCTGGGCGGTCGTGCGGACGGTCGTCGAGATAACGGAATAACTCAAAGGGTCGCCGGGGCTTTTCCCGGCGACCCGATAAAGGAGGTTTTTATGAGTACAATCAGTGTTCTTCCCTCGCAGATAGCTAACTGGCTGTCCGAGCAGACGAGACTGAGCGGGATAAGATTCATAACTGAATATCCCGCCGTCAAAAAAGAGATACCCCTAAAGCGCGTCACCGTTGCCGTGGGCATAGGGAAGATGGAAATAGTGGACAGCTTCACCGCGAACGATGAGGGCGTGTTGGTCAAGAATGAATATTGCCGCCTCGCGAATATAAAGGTTAAGCTTGCCATCCATGTCCCGTATAGCAAGGGCGGCGCGACCTGCCACGATGTGCTGACGACTATAATCGACTGCCTGACCTTCGACACAGATTTGAATGTTGTCGAATCCGGCTGTTCCGGCATCAAGGCGGACAGGGACACCGACGCCTTTGCCCTCGACGCATATATACTTATGCAGGCGGATTTCTGCCCCGCAGACACGACCGGGCTCAACTTCCACTGCTTCCTCGACAAGACTCTGCTCTGCGGCTCGCATATCCGCGATACCGTCAAGCATGTCACCGCCGAGGACAAGGCTCTGTGGAACGCGCCTGTAAAAATCGGCTCATATACGGGCACGGGTGCAAAAAGCCGTTCTGTAAAAGTCGGCTTCAAGCCCACCGCCGTATTTGTTTTTTGCAGGAGTATGCCCGCCGCTATAGCTGATTTTTCGGGCTCGTCAACAAACTGCTATGTTGCCGCCGCGACTCAGGCGGGCGGTATGCCCGGACTCAGCATCTCTTCCGACGGTTTCAGCATCAGCACGGCGAGCGATGTCAACGGGAGCAAAAATCTTCTCAATGCGCTGGGTATGACTTATATATACATCGCGCTTAAAATATAAATTTGCTGACCTTTTTATCGGACAGAACTTTTTCTTCCCGCTTTCTGAATGTGACTGTGCATCATTTAGTGCAAATTTTCGGGGTCAAATTAAATATTTTCCCGTTGACAAATATCTGATGTGTTACTATAATTATAAGCATAGATACGAACAAATGTTCGAAAAAGTGAGGAGATGAGCAAATGTCAAAAAGAAGTGTCGAGGCGGCGATGGATTTCTCGTTTCCGACTCCTGAAGAGCGGCGGGCGGCGATGTGCGTCTGCTGCGGCTCGCACTGCCCGGGCTGCGAATCGCCGGACGACTATGTGTGGCGGCGCAGGGATGTTGACCTGTCCGTGCTCGCTGACGAGGTGATAAAAACAAGGCTTACGCCGCGCGAGAGGCAGGTCACGGAGGCATATTGGTTCGACGGCTCGACGATATCCACGATAGCTCAGAAATTGGGCGTGTGCCCGTCGAGCGTGTCGCGGTGCCTCGACAAGGCGCAGAGAAAGATATATGACGCGCTGAGCTTCACTGTAAAATATCAGCACGATATAGAATCCGTCGAATTTCTGCCGATAGCCGTCAGGCGCGCGCTCGCCGTGAGCGCGGCAAAGCGATATGAGCCGAACACCCTGGGCGGGCGTATAAAAAAGCTTCGGTGCAGCGAGAACATAGGCGAACAGCTGCTCTGCGATGCGCTCGGAATGCAGATAAGAACATTAAGAATGGTAGAAAACGGCGAAAAAGAGCCGACTTTGCAGCAGCTCGCGCAGCTTGCCGGATTTTTCGGCACAACGGCCGACTATCTTTTGAAAGGAGAAGACAAATGACTTTCAACAGAACTCTTTCACAGCTTGCCGACGAGTATTTTGAGCAGGCGCAGGTGCTCGACGGGATTATAGCAAGGCACAGAAAACGTCTTTCGGCTCTGCCGAATCCCGAGACGAGCGACGAGGCATATAAAATTAAAACTCTGCTCAATGTGCTCTATAAAGAGCGCAGGGACGTTCTGGAAACGGCGAACTATCTCAAGTACAACTATTCCGGGGAGGAAAACAGATGAGAGATATAAAAATAACAATACTTTCGTACGGAACGGCTCAGATTGAAGAGCCGTTCTGTTTTTGCGGGGAGCATAACGCGGCGCGGCTTTGCATCACGCTCAACGACGAGCTGAAAACAGACGCTTCGTATTATCTTCTGAGCTTCGATGTCTACGGATTGAGCCGCCGCATCGTGTCGAATATTATCAGCGGCGCAAACAGCACTCCCGCCTATATAACCGGCGGCGTTATATATTGCCCTCTGCCCGAGGCGCTGACTTCAACGGGCGAGCTGACCGTTCAGGTCGAGGCGCATAAGCGCAATGACCTCGAGGTGACAAGAATAACCAAGTCCGCCGTGTTCACCCTCGGCTTTGAGCCGTCTGTTATGGGTATTGACGGCGAGCTTGAAGAGGAGTGCGGCATTCTGCCCGAACTCGCCGCCGCAGTGGAGAGTATGCGGGATTTGAAAGCCTTGTTCGGCGGGACGACCGATTTAAAGGCAGTCATAATAAATTCCCTCGGCTTCACTCCGCAGGCTCCGCCATCGCAGTATACCTACAGCACTGCGCAGGTGTCTGCGACGCTCAACGACAATGCGGAATACCGCATGACGGGGCTTCAGACGCTGACGGTTCAGTATCCCGAAGACGCGAAGTTCGAGTGCTGGATGCGCCTGAACTTCGCGGCGAGCGGCGATATAACGGTCACTCTGCCCGCCGGCACGGGATATATCGGCACTGCGCCGGATTTTAAAAACGGCGAAACATGGGAACTCAGTTTCAAGGATAGGGTTCTTGCGGCGCAGAAGGTCGGTGACGGCACTTGATAGGACGAAGAAAATTCTTTTCGCGTGCCGCGCGGCATATCGAAGGTCTGCCGGATGACTTCACTCCCGTGAGCTTTTTGCAGTCCTCGGGCAGCCAGTATATCGACACCGGGCGCAAGTTGACGCAGGATTCTGATATCACCATAGATTTCAGCATAGTCGGTGAAATATACAGGGACGCGGGCATATTCGGGTCGCGCCAGAGCGCGTTGAAAAATAATCTTACGCTGTTTCAAAACAAAAATCCGATTGTTTTCTCCGGCGACTTTTCCGAATATCAAAAGCACCGTTTTTCGGTGGCTTCATCATTGGAACGAACAAAAATCCAAATAAACAAAGCCGGCGTGTGGGTCAATGATATTTTAAAAAAATCTTGGAGCGATGTCGCCGACTTCGAGACGCCGACAAACGGACTGATATTTGACGTCGGCAACAACAACTGGACGAACAATAAGGCTGTTATGCGGTTATATAGCTATACCGACGGTGATGCACAGCAGCTTGTCCCGTGTCTCGATGCAAACGGTGTGCCGTGCCTTTATGATCTTATAGGCAAAACGGCGCTCTATAATCAGGGCGCGGGCAGCTTCACATGGGGGTGAAAATATGATATATGGAAAACTGGTCGGCGGTGCTCTGCACGGTGCGCCGAGACCGATAAGAACAGAAAATGGCGATGTTTTCACAAACGACCCCGCATTGCTTTTGCAGTACGGATACAAGCCGATAATCACGGCGGATTATCCGTCCGACGGCGGGTATTACACCGAGTCGTGGACAGAGACGGAATCCGAGATAAAGCAGATTTGGACAGCCGCCGAGCCGCCCGAAGATATATCGGCGGACGAGGCGCTGGATATTATCACAGGGGGTGCGGATATATGACACGGACGCAGGCAAAACGATTCCGCGAGATGATAACAAGAGCCGCCGCGAAGCTGACAAATGCCGAAGCTCTGACAAGTATCAGCCTATTTGAACCGTGGAGCGGCGAAAAAGATTATTCTATCGGCGACAGGGTGCGCGACGGCGGTAAGCTCTATCGCTGCTACAACGCGATATCCGCCAATCCCACATGGCAACCGAGCACGACTCCCGCACGCTGGGAGCCTATCGCGGTCGGCGAGGACGGCACTATAGAGAATCCGATAACTGCCGCTGCCGGTATGCGGTATTTCAAGGACAAGTACTATCTCGACGGCGGCAAAATTTACAGATGCACAAGAGACGACAGCGGCGGCGAGGGCACGGTCATGCACTATCTGCCGTCGCAGCTTGTGGGCATTTACTTCGAGGAGGTGCGAGAGTGAGAATTTGTATATCCGTGGGTCACGGAAAATCGGCGGGCGGCGGCTATGACAGCGGCGCGGTCGGCGGAGGCTTCCACGAGTTTCGCATAGCGCGAAAGATAGGCTTTTATATCGCCGAGGCGCTCAAAAAATACGGCTGTGATACGGTACTCATAAACTACGATGCCGATATGTATCTGACGGACAGGATAGCCTATGTCAACCGCGAGAAATTCGATCTGGCTGCCGAGATTCATCTGAATGCAGGCGGCGGAACGGGGAGCGAGGTCTATTATAAACACGCCGATGAGGGCGGCAAAAGGCTCGCCGCGGAGATAAGCGCGGGCATTGCGAAGACATTTTCACTGCGCGATAGGGGAGCTAAAACAAAGCTCAATTCCGCGGGCGGCGATTATTTCGGCTTCGTCCGCTCGGTGGGGTGCCGCAGTCTGCTCATCGAGACCGTGTTCATAGACAGCTCTTCGGACAGAAAGAATGTCGAAACGGAAGCGGGACAGAAAAAGTGCGGCGAATCGATTGCCGCGTCGATAGCCGAATTTTACAGGCTTTGCGTAAAAAGCAAACCGCAAAAAGTCGCGCAGTATGCCGATATCAGAGCGGGCGACCGCGTGAAAATTATAGGCAAAAACTATGCCACGGGTCAGCGCGTTCCGTCGTGGGTGAAGCTCAGAACGCATACCGTCGCAAAAGTCGAGCCGAGCCGCGCACTGCTCAAAGAGATAAACTCGTGGGTCAGGCTCTCTGACTTGAAACTCGCGGCGAGACCGTCCGTCTCGGTCGGGAGCGTTGTTTTTATAAAGCCCGGTGCGGTCTACGGCGGCTGCACCTCGGCGCGCGGAAAACGCGTGCCCGATTCCCAGCTCTCGCCGAAAAAGCACACCGTCACAAAAGTTCAGCAGAACCGCGGCACGCTCGAAGCCCTGCTCGGAGATATCTCGAGCTGGGTCGCGGTCGGCAGTCTCGAGGAGGTGTGAGATGAACGCAGAAATAACTGTGGCACTGCTCTCGGCGGCGGGTACGCTCATCGGCTCGCTCGGCGGCATCCTCGCGTCGAACAGGCTGACGAATTATCGCATCGCGCAGCTCGAAAAGCGGGTCGACAAGCACAATAATCTCGTCGAGCGCATGGCGGCGGCAGAGGATTCGATAAAATCCGCGCACAGGCGCATAGATGATATCACGCGCAGAAAATAAGGGGGATTTTCATGAAGAAGCTTTTTGAAAATATAACAAAAATATCGGTCGGCACGTGGGTCAGGGGTATTTTGTCTCTTGTGTCAATAGTCAATATGGCGCTGACCGCGTTCGGAAAAACACCGGTCAGCGTCGAATACAGCGAGCTATATACAATAATAAGCCTGATATTCACATTCATTGTCGGCGCTGTGAGCTATTGGAAGAACAACAGCTTCACTTCTGCCGCCATAGAAGCGGACAAATTCATGCACGAACAGCGCATAGCGGAGGGCGAAGATGATAACGGCACTTCTCTATAATATAATGAATATCTTCGGGCTTTATCTCGCGGCGGTTTTAGCTGCGATATGCCGCATCTTAGAACTTCGCTGAAATAACACGAGCCGCCGCAGTGAAAACATCTCTGCGGCGGCTTTTTTGCTTCTTTTCTCTTCAAAAATGCTTGCAGATGCAACACTCTTGCGGTATACTGTTACATATTATATAAGTCAAATGTCCGCACAGCGGAAAAATATATTTTGGAGAGAAGAATATGCTGGATTTAAAACAGACCGACAGAATGCTCAGAAAGCTTGAGCGCTTTGTCGATATCATCGAGCCGATGATTTTTGAAAAAGTCGGCGAGCCGGGCCCCGTGAGCGCGTTCGCAACCCTCGAGCGTTTCCACTGCATCCCGGAGGACAGCCTTTTTGACCCCATCGAAAAGGGGTACAAATGGGGCGAGGAGTTCGGCTATTGCTGGTTCAAGACCGATTTTGTCGTCCCCGACGGACTCGGCGGAAAAGATATTTTCATCCGCCCGCACATCTCGGGCTATGAGGGAACCCTCTGGGTTGACGGAGTGCCTTACGGTAACTTCAGCACGAAGATAGTTTTCACCGGCCACGGCAACCACTACTGCGACCTGCTCAAAAAGGACGCAAAGGCAGGCGAGAAGATAGCCATCGACCTCGAATATTACGCGGGTCATTCTTATAAGGGCTGCCACCCGACCGAGAACAACCCTCTGCTCACCTATGATTTCTCATATGAGGGCATTGATATCTGCGTCAAGAACTATGCTGTCCAGGAGTTCTATTTCGATCTGCGCACCCTTGTTCAGCTCGTCAAGAACCTGCCGGAGAGCTCTTTCAGACGCGCTTCCGTTATAAACGAGCTTGAAAAAGTGTTCAAAGAGATATATCAGTCACCCGACGATGTTGACCGCGACGAGTTCATGGCGGCTCTCGAGAGAGCGAAGCCCTATCTTAAAAAAGCACTCTCCGTCAAAAACGGCGACGATGCACCGAAGGCTGCGCTCATCGGACATTCGCATATGGACACCGCGTGGCTCTGGCATGTCGGCGAGACAGTCAAGAAGTGCGCGCGCACCTATGCAAACCAGCTCGCGCTCATGGACGAGTATCCGGAATATAAATTTATCCAGAGCTCCTCGTGCCACAGCGACTTCCTGCGCCGCAAATATCCCGACCTCTTCGCGCGCATTCAGCAGAAGGTCAAAGAGGGCAGATATGAGCCCAACGGCGGCGTGTGGGTCGAGTGCGACTGCAACATAACCTCCGGCGAGTCGATGGTCAGACAGTTCCTCTGGGGTCAGAGATTCACGAGAAAATATTTTGATTTCACCTCGAACTGCTTCTGGCTGCCCGATACTTTCGGCTACAGCGCGGCTATCCCGCAGATAATGAAAGGCTGCTGCGTCGATTATTTCCTGACAACCAAAATTGACTGGAACGACACCAACACATTCCCGCTTGATACTTTCTATTGGGAGGGTATCGACGGCACAAAGGTGTTCACCCATTTCAACCGCACCCACATCTGGCCCGATGCCGAGGATCTCATGACCTATGTCGCGGGCACTCCCTCGAACGACCATTCGTGCATCAAAGATAAGCGCGTCACCGACACCCGCGTTATCTCCTACGGCTACGGAGACGGCGGCGGCGGACCGCAGTTTGAGATGATCGAGGCGTCAAGACGCTGCGCCGATCTCAATGGCTGCCCGAAGTCCGAGCACAAGCTCGTCGGCGAGGCAATGAAAGAGATTGAGAGAGACGCGGTCGAGCCCGATACATACGCAGGCGAGCTCTATCTTGAGCTGCATCGCGGCACGCTCACAAACCAGCATGTCATAAAGCGCAACAACCGCAAGGCTGAGTTCGCGCTCAGAGATCTTGAAATATTCACGGTAACCGACGCGGTGAAGAACAATAAGACGGCGGACAGCGCGGATATCGCTCCGCTCTATGAAAAGCTGCTCGTCAACCAGTTCCACGATATCCTCCCCGGCACCTGCATCCCGCGCGCCCATGAGGAGTCCCGCGCCATGACTACCGCGCTTATAACCCGCGCCCGCGATCTTGTCAAGGAACTCGCTCAGAGCGACAAGGAGGACTGCGTGACCGTTACGAACACCCTTTCTTTTGATCGCTCCGATGTCATTGTTCTCGACTACAGCGGCAAGATAGTTGACGGCGGTTACAGACAGCAGGTCTACACCGATGTCAGAGGCAACAAAAAGCTCATGGTCGGCGGCGTGACCGTCCCGGCATTTTCGAGCATCACCCTCAAGCTTGTCGACGGCAAGCCCGAAGAAAACAGCGTGTTCAGCCTCGATGATAACAGCCTTGAGACTCCGTTCGCGTCCGTCAAGTTTGCGGATAACGGCACGATTTCTTCCTTTGTCGATAAGCGCGCCGACCGCGAGATCTGCGGCGATGGATATAACCTCAACACCTTCATCATGGCGGAAGATTTCCCGTCCGAGTGGGATAACTGGGATGTTGACGCCGATATCGAGATGAAGTTCGAGGATGTCTCGAAGCTTGTCAGCCGCGAAATAATTTCCGACGGCTCTGTTGCGCTCGTTATCCGCAGCAAGTACGCGATAAGCGACAAATCGACCGTTACGCAGGATATGATATTCTTTGCGGACAGCGCCGAGGTGCGCTTCGACACCGTCATGGATTGGCAGGATAACCACCGCTTCCTCAAGACTGCGTTCGATACTTCTGTCAGGCAGGAGTTCGCCCGCTTCGATGTCCAGTTCGGCAATGTCAAGCGCCCGACCACCCGCAACAACAGCATTGAAAAGGCAAAGTTCGAGGTGCTCAACCATAAATATACCGACCTCTCCGAGACCCGCTTCGGCGTTGCCGTTCTCAACGACAGCAAGTACGGCATCAGCGTCAACGGCGGCAAGCTGCGCCTGTCCCTGCACAAGGGCGGCCTGCGCCCCGATTTCAAGGGCGACAGAGGCGTTCACCACTGCGTCTATTCGTTCCTGCCGCATGACAGCGGCTTCGATGCAGAGAGCGTTATCCGCCCGGCATATGAGCTCAATGTTCCCGCCGCGGTGACTGCCGGCGAATATTCGGCTCAGAAGCTCATGAGCATCGACGCCGACAATATATTTGTCGAGGCTGTCAAGCCCTGCGAGGATGCTCAGCGTGCATTCATAGTTCGTATGTATGAGGCAGAGGGCACCTTCACCAACGCAAAGGTCAGTTTCTTCGACGGCGCAAAGAGCGTGAAGATAACCAATATGCTCGAAGAGGATCAGGGCGAAGTAGAGAGCATTGCGCCCGCGAAGCTTCAGTTCAGACCCTTCGAGATAAAGACCCTCAAGGTCACTTACTGAGGAGGAATATCATGACGGTTGAAAAGCTGGAACTTAAAAGCAATCCCGGGGCGACGCTCACCGCGTATCTGCTTGATACATCAAGAGAAATGCCGAATATGACCGACCGTCCGGCGGTTTTGGTCATACCCGGCGGCGGATACTATATGTGCTCCGACCGCGAGGCTGAGCCGATAGCCATGGCGTTCGCCGTGCACGGATATAACACTTTCGTCCTGCGCTATACCGTGGGCGAGGGCAAGGATTTCAAAATGCCCCTTGCCGATGCCGAAGAGGCGCTGGCGCTTATACGCGAAAGGGCAGAGGAGTGGCATGTTATAAAAGACAAGATAGCCGCCATCGGCTTTTCCGCCGGCGCGCATCTTGCGGCAGCCCTCTCGACTCTCAGCAGCACAAGACCCAACGCGTGCATGCTCGGCTATCCGTGCATCCTCTCCGAGATAAGCAGTATTCTGGCGTTCCCAGTGCCGTCGCTCGAAGAACATGTGGATAGAAATACCCCGCCCACATTTATCTTCGGCAGCGCGTCGGACAAAACCGTCCCGATAATAAACTCCATAAAATATGCCGAGGCGCTCACGAAAAATGAGGTGCCGTTCGAGATGCATATTTTCGCCAAGGGCTGGCACGGCTTCTCGCTTTGCACCCCGAGCGTCTGCGATAAACCAGAGTCAGTTATAGAAAATGCCCGCGCTTCCCAGTGGGTGAAGCTCTGCACCGATTGGCTCTCGGATACCTTCGCCCTCGGCGAGATGTAATAAAAATAAAATGAGTCTCCGTATATCGGAGGCTCATTTTTTTGTGCGCTGACATGAACTGTGTTAATTTTGGGCTTGTTTTTTGAAAACGGAACAAAATTGGAGCAAGTTACACGGTTGTTTTCTATAATCGGGCTTTCAATAGCCGCGCTGCAGTGTTTGACGGCCAACGGATACAGGCGAGGGAACGGCTTGCGTAGCAAGACGCACGAGCGCGCACCCGTTCAAGCTCCGGCGCGTTTGCGTGCGAATGTGCCGAGCAACTAATTGAGAGCCGCGGGCTAAGTACTGCGGCGCGGCGTTGCGGGGGACAGGGGGAATCCCCCCTGTTTTGCTTTTCTTTTGCAGGCGTTTTCTTTTTCAAATAAAAAGAAAATGCCGAAACGCGGGAAGTGTAAAATATTTGATTATTGTAGGTCGCGAAGGTAGTGGTAAAAACTCGTAGCGATAAAATTGTATTTGGTAAATTTATAAATAATTCATCCCCCCGCACTCAATATACGGGGGATATATTTTTTAGCTTGCAGCCATCTCTTCGATTGAATTTCCGTGGATGACGCGCTCCGTCGTCTCTTCTTCGGGCTCTGTCGTCGCTTCGTATGGGGCTTCGCTCTTGAGATATGGGACATATAATGTCCTTATGGCCGGCCTCACCCAGCAAAATCGCTGCCCTTGCTGCGAATCTATCTGAGTTTTCGGTGTGCGTTCGGATATCCATAATATCGGTCTTTTGCGATGAATGTACGAGGCTCCGAGCTTTATGTCATATATCGGATATGGCGTGTCGGCTATGGTGAGGTCTGCGGTGTAGAAAATCCTCATTCCCGGCTTGCATTGGAATTCGACTTCGGAAATCGCCGTGTTCCCGAACGCGTCGGTTTTTCTCTTGATATTCAGCGGCTTGTTTTCGAACTCCTGACCGTCTTCTCGGGTCAGGATGAAAAACGAGTCGTTGTTTCTGTATACCTGATATGTCATCAGACTTTTGTTTGCGTCGCTTTTCTCGAATTCAAGGCAGTCGACGTAATTTTTTATATCGCCCTTCTTGGCGGATTCTATGTCTTTCAGCTCAAAAGAACAGAGCAGCTGTTTCTTGCCGTCGTTATCCGTGACGCAGTATGTTAAATTTTCAAAATAATATGACGGATCGCCGGTAGTGCCCATCGTGTAGACTCCGGATTGAAGCTTGCCGTCGCTGTTCCTGCGGCTCTGATATTCCTTTGTGTATTTGATGCCCTGAAGAGACATGTCTGTCAGCTTGTCTACGCTTGCCGTGTTGCGGAATCGCATAATCTCGCTGTTCGGCAGAAGCTTCAGAACCTCTCTGTCAACTCCGTAGTCCGCAAGGGTGTTTTCTATTCTCGCGCGCTCGTCTGCGTCCATTGCGATGTCCGCCGTGCTGTACGGCTCGATTTCGGCTTTTCTCGTCAGACGATATGCGTCGAAACCCGCGCATGCCGCGAGCACCAGCGCGAACGCGCAGAGCGTTACGGCGGCTTTCTTCAGCCCGGAGCTCTCTGCCTCATATTCGTGACCGCTCTCGTAGAGGAACTTATTTGCCCGCCGCAGAACGGCTATCGTGATTATCATGTTGAGTATAACCAGCGATATCGCGATAAGGAAGAAAATCGGCACGTTTTCCGAGTTTAGGGATGCCGTTTTTGTGATGTACATATATATGTATGTCCCGCCGCTGAGCGCACTGAGAAGCACATTCGACACAGCGCACAGCGGGAGATGCAGAGCCTCTGCGTCCTCGCGGCCTCTTGTGAGATCAATCAGCCCGCCGACAAAAAGAATCCAGAACGCCGCGCCGCATATCGCGCCGAGTAGCGAAAGAATGAAGATTGGGAGCGGGTGATCCTCCGCAATCGGAGTCAGCACCGTTGACGCGCCCGAAAGAACATATTGTCCCATTATCGCGGCGAATGATAATCCGAGCTTCTTGTGTGCCTTGCGCAGGCAGAATATGCCCGCTATCATCAGCGATTGACCGAACAGCTTTATGAGTATGTCCATGCCGCTGAGCAGACTTATTTGGAACGATGCGAAAAAGAATCCGGCGATAACGAGCGCAAGCGCGCTCTTGAATCTGAGCTCGGGAAAACTCGCGTGAACCTGACCGAGCTTTGTCTTGACATCGTTCCTGTCGCCCATGGAGTTCTCCGCTTCGATTGCCGCGTGCTCCTCGTCCATACCCTGCGCGAGGTTGCATTCGTAGGTGCACATCAAGTGGTCATAAAGCTCATTCCTGGTGTTTTCGCGCTCACGGTCTGAGATTATATCGCCACAGACATAGTCGAGAAATCCGTCAAACCTCTGCTGCAAGCTTCGCACCTCCCAGTACTTTTGAAACGGCGCCTGAGAAGCTCTGCCACTCGCGTTTTTTGTCCGCGAGCTCGGCGAGCCCCGATTCGGTTATCTTATAATATTTGCGTTTTCTGCCCTCCGCTTCGCACCAATAAGATTCGAGCGAACCCTCTTTTTCGAGCGAGTGCAGAATGGGGTAGAGCGTGCCCTCGTTGAGGCTGAACACGTTTTCGCTCATCACTTCGAGCGTCTTGATTATCTGGTAGCCGTACATATCGGTCTTTGATATGACGCTGAGCACCAACAGCCCCGTGCTGCCCTTTGCGAGTTCCTTGCTTATTTTCATACTATCACCTCGTATACAATTTTACTCAATGCATTGAGTATCTATGCATATATGCTATCATGTATTTTCGCCTTTGTCAACAGAAAAAAGAAATTTTTGCAGTCTCCGCCCGCATTGAATATGCAATACAGTTGTGGTATAATCTACCTGTTATTCAGTTCGGAGGTGCATTTTATGGATAAAAAGATAGCGGTCCTGACCGGGGGAACGTCAGGCATAGGCATGCAGACCGCGCTCGCGCTTAAAAATGCGGGCTATACCGTTTATGAACTCAGCCGCCGCGCGCAGGGTGTCGAGGGACTCAACCACCTCGTCGCCGATGTGACGGACGAAGCGGCAGTGAAGAAGGCGGTCGATGAGATAGTCGCTCGCGAGGGCAAGATAGATGTGCTCGTCAACAATGCGGGCTTCGGCATCTCGGGCGCAGTTGAGTTCACAAAGACCGAGGACGCCAAGCGCCTTTTTGACACGAACTTTTTCGGTATGGTGAATATGAACCGCGCCGTCGTTCCGGTTATGCGCGAAGCGGGGCAGGGGAGAATAGTCAATATCAGCTCCGTCGCCGGGCAGATTCCGATTCCGTTCCAGACCTATTATTCCGCAGCGAAAGCGGCGACAAATTCATATACCATGGCTCTTGCAAACGAGCTTCGCCCCTACGGTGTCACCGTCTGCGCGGTTCAGCCGGGCGATATAAAAACGGGCTTTACAAAGGCGCGCGAAAAGACGGTCGACGGCGACGATGTCTACGGCGGACGCATCGGACGCTCTGTCTCCCGCATGGAGCATGACGAGCAGACGGGCATGGATCCCGCGGTCGCAGGAAAATTTATTGCCAATGTCGCCATGAAGAAAAAGGTGAGCCCGATATACACCATCGGCGCGAGCTATTCGTTCCTGACCTTCCTCACCCGCCTCATGTCGTGGAAGACCATGAACAAGATAATCGGCGCGATATATGCAAAATAAGCGCAAAATTTGAATAGAGTCTCCGTTGCCGGGCGCGGCGGAGACTTTTTTAAGAAAAACTGAAAAAAATTGCAAATAAGGCTTGACAGAATGACGAATTTATAGTATATTAGTCTGCGTCGTCGGACGAAAAACCGATCGATCAGGGAGCATAGCTCAGCTGGGAGAGCACTTGCCTTACAAGCAAGGGGTCACAGGTTCGAGCCCTGTTGTTCCCACCAAAATGGCCCGGTAGCTCAGTTGGTTAGAGCGCTAGCCTGTCACGCTAGAGGTCGACGGTTCGAGACCGTTCCGGGTCGCCATTATTTCGCCGAAATCCGGCTATGCCGGTTTTCATATATTTGCCTCTGTAGCTCAGTTGGTAGAGCAGCGGACTGAAAATCCGCGTGTCGCTGGTTCGATTCCGGCCGGAGGCACCAACTGTGCGGATGTAGCTCATCCGGTAGAGCGCCACCTTGCCAAGGTGGAGGTAGCGAGTTCGAGCCTCGTCATCCGCTCCATTCTCTTAATGCCAATTAAATTTAATTGGCATTTTTTTGACAGAGAGAGCGTACAATTCAATACGGCGCCATAGCCAAGTGGTAAGGCAGAGGTCTGCAAAACCTCGATGCCCCAGTTCAAATCTGGGTGGCGCCTCCAAAAATAAGAGCACTTGCTTTTGCAAGTGCTCTTATTTTTGGAAATGAAGCGCTCTTCGAGCATGAAAAATGAAGAGCGGTGCTGCCGCATGAAGTATGCCTGCGGCAAATGAATATCCGGTGCTTCACTTAATGTCCGGTGTTCCGGACGCTTCATGCATTTTATTGCATTTCATGTCCGCGAAGCGGACACTTCATTTGCAGATATAAAAATTATAATGTATGTTAAAATCGGAGGGATAAAAGTGCGGGAAGATAAGCTTTCGGCTCAGTCAATGGACTTTGCTGTGATGATAATCCAACTTGTAAAACAGCTCAAGTCTGCTCATGAGTCAATAATTTCGAACCAGATAGGTCACTCGGGAACAAGCATCGGCGCGAATATCAGAGAAGCGCGGTATGCCCATGGAAAGGCAGATTTTATATCAAAGCTCCAAATTGCGCTCAAAGAAGCGAACGAAACCGGCTATTGGATAGAACTTTTATACAGAACCGATTACATAAGCGAAGACCGGTATAAAACTCTCGACTCAGCCTGTACCAGCATACGGGTGCTCCTCATCTCCTCTATCAACACCGCAAAGCAAAATGCGCAGTAAAACGAAAGGGTGATTCTATGACAACGGAATGGGAAAAATTATATGCCGCCGCGCTTGCTGTCGCAGTGCCGAAAGTGATATCGGAACAAATGTGTTCCGGCGGGGTGGGTGCCGCCGTGCTGACCGATAAAGGGAATGTGTATACGGGCGTGTGTATCGACACCGATTGCTCGCTGGGTATGTGCGCGGAGCGAAACGCGCTGTCGACGATGATATCTTACGGGGAGTATGCCGCAAGAAAAGTCGTTGCGGTAACAAAAACGTGAGAGATTTTGCCCCCGTGCGGAGCTTGCCGTGAGTTTATGATGCAGCTCGGCAGCCCGGAGAATACAGAAATCCTCGTTGATTCCGATACCGCCGTGACTTTAAAGGACCTCATGCCGTACCCATATTAAAAATAATCATAAAAAGCCTCCGCAAGCCTTGTCGCTTACGGAGGTTTTCGTTACTTATCCTCTTTTGCCTTGCTCTCTTCAAGCAGCCTGTCGATGTCTGCGGGCGTGAACACATATTTCTTGTCGCAGAACTGGCAGCAGACCTCGGTCTTTTCGTCCTCCTTGAGCTTTTCGAGTTCATCTCTGCCCATACTTATCAGCGCGCGGGAGACGCGCTCGCGCGAGCAGTCGCATCTGTACTCCGGCTCCGAGGTGTCGAGCACGTCGAGTTTGAAAGCGGGGAGCACGGTGCGGCAGATGGTCTCGGGGGAGAGCCCCTTGTCGAGCATTGTCGTCACAGGATCAATGTCGCTGATGCACTTCTCAACCTTGTCTATAATCGTGTCGTCGGCGGTCGGGAGCAGCTGGATTATGAATCCTCCCGCTTTTCTTATCGTGAGATCGGGGTTGACGAGCACGCCCAGCGCGCAGACGGTCGGTATCTGCTCGCTCGTCGCGAAATAATTCGTGATGTCCTCAGCGATTTCGCCGCTGACTATCTGCACCTGACCGACATAGGGCTCCTTGAGTCCGAGGTCTTTTATAACGGTCAAAAAGCCGTCCTTGCCGACTGCGCCGGAAACATCCAATTTGCCCTTGTCGTTGAGCGGCAGCTCAACAACGGAGTTCACAGCGTATCCTCTGACGTTGCCGTGGCTGTCCGATGCCGCGAGCACGGTGCCCGCAGGGCCGTTTCCGTTTATTCTGAGCGTGACGGAATCGTCCGCTCCTTTGAGCGCGCTGCCCATGAGGCTCGCCGCCGTCAGCAGCCTGCCGAGAGCCGCCGAAACAACGGCGGATGTGCCGTGAATCTCCTGCGCTCTGTTTACTATATCCGTTGTGTCGGCAGCCATAACGGTCAGCGTGCCATCCTCGGAAATGCAGCGTATAAGCTTGCCCATATTTTTGTCCTCCTGTTATTTCCTGCGCCTCGCGGCAATAACCGCGCGCTCGGAATCTTCTCTGACGGGTTCATTTGTCATGCCGTCATATATGTTTTCAATGTCAAATCCCGCGTCACCGAGCCATTTTGAAAGTTCGTTGAGGCTATATGCGCGCTCGCTGAAATCTTCGCTTGTGCGCTCGTATGTCCCGTCCTCGTTTTCCTCGAAAAAGTCGAGCATGATGTCTACAATGTCCGTCTCCTCGTCGAGGCTGTTCTGCCAGACGCAGAAAACATCCGGGTATTCGTAGACAAACGAGTTGTCCGCGAGAATCTCGCGGTGCTTGTATATCGTGTTCACATCGAATATGAACATCCCGCCCGGGCGGATGAATGTGCCGAGTCGGCGGAATGTCTCTCTGACATCCTCGGGCTCGGTCAGATGATTGATGCTGTCGAGCGTGCAGAGCGCGGCGTCGATTTTTCCGAAAAGGTCGAGAGTCTGCATCTGCTGGCAGAGAAACAGAATATTCTGCCCCTCTTCAAAAGCCCTGTTCTGAGCCTGGGAAAGCATATCGGGGCTTGAGTCAACGCCGATCATGTCGTATCCGCGCGCGGATATCAGCGAAGTCAGGGTGCCCGTGCCGCAGGCGAGGTCGAGAACCGTTCCGCTTTTTATCCCATATGAAAGCAGAAGAGCAGAAAAATGCTCTGCTCTTCTCTCATAATCAACATTTTGCGTCAGCTCGTCATAAAAACGGGCAAAGAATGAATATTCGCTCATTATCAGTCTTTCTTCTCGGCCTCTGCGGCATCGATGCGCTCGAATATCTTCTCGTATCCGTCGCAGCCGTAGTTGAGCGAGCGGTTGACGCGGCTTATCGTGGCGGTGCTTGCGCCGGTCTTGCTGACTATCTCGCTGTAAACCTGCTTGTCGCTGAGCATCTTCGCAACAACTATGCGCTGCGAAAGAGCCTTGAGCTCGGTCACGGTGCAGAGATCCTCAAAAAAATCATAGCACTCGTCGATATTCTCGAGGGCGAGAACCGCTTTGAATAGAAAATCAACGTTGCTGTCTTTCAGCTTGCCGTTCATCAAAGTTACTCCTTTTCGCGGTCATATTGGGTTTGACTCCGCGTACATGTATATATTTTAGCACACTAAAAATTGAAAGTAAAGAGCAAAAATCAAAGCGTCTGAGTTTCGACGGAATTTATAACGACATCCTCGAGCGGCTTGTCCGAGGAATCGCGGTCAACCGAGGCTATCGCGTCGACAACGTCCATGCCCTCGAACACCTGACCGAACACGGTGTGTCTGAAATCGAGCCACGGAGTTCCGCCGACTGCCTTGTAGTCTTCAATAGACTTGTCCGTGAACATATCGGGCAGGCGTTCCATCTGCGGGATAAAACGCTCGTCAACCGACGGCGCCTGAACGATAAAGAACTGGCTGCCGTTCGTGTTCGGACCTGCGTTCGCCATGCACAGTGCGCCTCTGAGGTTGTGGTAGTCGCGGCTGAACTCGTCCTTGAACGGTCTGCCCCAGATGCTCTCGCCGCCGATACCCTTGCCGAGCGGGTCGCCGCCCTGGATCATGAAATCCGGGATAACGCGGTGGAAGATAACCCCGTCATAGTAGCCGTTGTCCGCATGGGTTGTGAAATTTTCGACCGCCTTGGGCGCGGCGTCGGGGAAGAGGACGACTTTTATGTCGCCCTTGTTTGTCTTTATCGTTGCAACGGTGTCGCCCGCTGCAGGCTGTCTTAACTGCTTGCTCATTTTATTTCCTCCGTGGATTCGTTTTTCTGTGCGGGTTTATAGAGCTTGGCGAGTCCGCCCTCGCTCGTCTCGCGGTATATTTTTGAAAGATCCTTGCCCGTCTGATACATCGTCTCGACTATCAGATCGAACGATATCTTTCTTGTGTATGTCAAAAAGTTTGCAAGGCTCACTGCGTTTATCGCCCTCATCGCGGCGACTGCGTTGCGCTCGATGCAGGGCACCTGAACGAGTCCCATGACCGGGTCGCAGGTGAGTCCGAGATGGTGTTCCATCGCGACTTCTGCGGCGTATTCTATCTGATCCGTGTCCATGCCGTAGAGCTCTGCGAGCGCAGCCGACGCCATTGAACATGCCGAGCCTATCTCCGCCTGGCATCCGCACTCCGCGCCGCTTATCGAAGCGTTCGTCTTTATAACGTTGCCGATGATTCCGGCGGTCGCAATGGCTCTGCGTATTTCATTTTCGGAGAATCCGCGCCTGTCCGCCGTGTATCGCAGAACTGCGGGCAGAACTCCGCACGCACCGCAGGTCGGGGCAGTTACTATCTCGCCGCAGGAGGCGTTCTCTTCGCTGACTGCGTAGGCGTAGGCGCAAACGAGCCTGTTTTCGCGCGTCTCCGGGCTCTCGTCCATGTGGCGGCGGTTGTTGAGCATATAAGCCTTTCTCATTATGCCGAGTCCGCCGGGCAGCTCGCCCTCGGCGGCAAGTCCGCGCTTGATGCAGCTGTTCATGACGATCCACACGCGGTCGAGATAATGCCAGATTCCTTTGCCCTCGAATCTTTCAACCAAGTCGGGAATACGGATATTTTCTTTCTTGCAGTATTCTTTTATCTCCGCGAAATTCTTGAATGGGTAGACTTCGGGCGGCTCCGCGTCCTTTCTGCCCTCAATTTCTATCGCACCGCCGCCGACGCTGCAGACTCTGCGCTTGCCGATGACGTTTCCATCCTTGTCGAACGCCGTGAAGTCGAGCGTGTTGGGGTGGGGGATATCGGTCGTCGTCATGTCGAATTTTATGTCGAGCACGCGTGGCGCGAAGGTCTCGCGCAGAACTCTGTCCGTGCCGTGACCTTTTCCTGTCTTTGCGAGCGAACCATATAGAACCGCCTCGTACCTGCCAGCCGACGGGAACTCGTTTATAAACATTTTGGCGGCGGACTCGGGTCCCATGGTGTGCGAGCTTGACGGGCCGCGTCCGATTCTGTAAATTTCTTTGATAGATTTCATTTGCCTCTCCTGTAAGCCGTTGAAATATGTTGCCTCATACATTGTTAAGTATATCACATAATATTTCCAAACTCAACAAGTTGCGGCAAAAAGACCGTTGACAAAAAATAACCGGGTGTTATAATTGCTTCATCACGGGTTGGGAGAGAGTCATGGAACAGCGCAAGGACAAAGAAAAAATACTTTCGGCGGGCACGTTGATTTTTGTTGCCTGCTGGGCGGCTTATTGTGCCTCGTATCTCGGCAGAATAAACTATACCGCCGCGCTCACCGCGATAGTCGCGGACGGCGTGTTTTCAAAGTCCCACGCCGGGTTTATCGGCACGGTCTATTTCTTCTGCTACGGAGCGGGTCAGATATTCAGCGGAATCCTCGGCGACCGCGTGTCTCCCTATAAAATGATAGGCGCGGGGCTCGCCGGGACGGTGTGCGCCAATATTATAATGCCGCTGTGCTCGTCGAGCTATATCACCATGAGCATTATCTGGGGACTTAACGGAATAGTTCAGTCCATGCTCTGGACTCCTATACTTTATATAATATCGAATATCCTGCCGGAGGAGCAGCGCAGCCGCGCGTGTCTGCACATAGCGTCGTCGTTCCCGATAGGCAGCCTGCTCTCCTATGTGATATCTGCGGCGGCGATAAAATTCGCGTCGTGGCATTTTGCGTTTTATATCCCTGCCGGAATAATAACCTGCGTGCTGGTCTTTTGGTGCATATGCGCGAAAAAGACCTCGAAAATCCTCGGAAAAGGGGAGAAGCCGTCGCTTCCCGTCCATGAGAATACCGGCGAAAAAATCTCTCTCGGCAAGCTCTTTATGATTTCCGGCGCGTCGGTCATATGCGTCGGCGTGCTCGTCCAGGGTATGCTGAAGGACGGAGTCAGCTCGTGGGTGCCCACGCTTATTACCGAAAAATATGACGTCTCCGCCTCGTTTTCGCTGCTGCTGTCGGCGATTATGCCGATAATCAATCTCAGCGGCGCGTGGATAGGAACGAAGCTTTATGAGAAGGTGTTCAGGCTCAACGAGGCCGCAACGTCGGCGTTCGGCTTCGCCATGACGCTGATACCGCTGACGGGCATAGTCTTTGTCGGCAAATATCCTATCGCCATTTGCGTGATACTCCTGGCGCTGTTTACTACAATAATAGCCGCCATGAACCATCTGCTTATGACGCTCATACCGGTGCACTTTGCGAAATTCGGGCGCGCATCGACGGTCGGCGGAATATTCAACTGCTGCACATATATAGGCAGCGCGATATCGACCTACGGCTTCGGCGCGGTGTCCGAAAAATTCGGCTGGACTGCGACGGTTATTTTCTGGATAATCCTCGGCGCGATCGGCGTTGCCGTGTGCGCTGTACCGATGCGACGCTACGGCAGATTCGCAAACGGGAGCGGAAATAAGAAATAAAACGCGGCATATTTTGGCAAAAAATCAGAATATCAGACAAACTGTGTCAAAAAAACCGCCATCGGCGCAAAAAAAATAAAATTAGGTATTGCAAAACCCGGAATCTTATGTTATTATAATGTGCGTTCGGTGAGAGCCGACAAATTGGCCCGGTAGCTCAGTTGGTTAGAGCGCTAGCCTGTCACGCTAGAGGTCGACGGTTCGAGACCGTTCCGGGTCGCCATTCGCTGCTATGGCTCAGGTGGCAGAGCACATCCTTGGTAAGGATGAGGTCACCAGTTCGAATCTGGTTAGCAGCTCCATAAAAAGCCTTGAAACTTGATTGTTTCAAGGCTTTTTACTTTTGCCCAAAATTGAATTCTACAATTTTTCGCCCTGAATCGGCTGCAATTTTTCGTCAACTTTATGTGCCGCGCCGCCGCATTTCTGCAATTTTTGAGCACCTTGCCCTTTTTTTAAAATCTATGGATTTAACTTCCGCTTTGTGCTAAAATGCCTTTTGTGTGCAATTCTCTGTTGGGGGAACGAAAATGAAAAGGATAGGATATAAACATACGGTTGCGGCGAGCTTTACGGCGTTCGTCGTTCAGGCGGTCGTCAACAATTTCGCGCCGCTGCTGTTTTTGACCTTTCAGGCGCAGTACGGCATAGAGCTCTCGAAAATAACCGTTTTAATCACCGCGAACTTCTTTATTCAGATATTCGTCGATTTGACGGCGGTGCTGTTCGTTGACCGCATCGGCTACCGTGCCTCGACCGTGCTCGCCCATGCGATGTGCGCGACGGGTCTTATTTTCATGACGATTCTGCCGGAGATACTGCCCTCGGCCTTTGCGGGGCTTCTCATCTCCGTGTTCTGCTACGCAGTCGGAGCGGGTCTTTTGGATATCACGATAAACCCGATAGTCAACTCCTGCCCGTCAACAAATTCCAATCAGCTGCTCTGCCTGCTCCATTCGTTCTATTGCTGGGGCAGCGTCGCGGCGGTCGGCATATCCACCCTGTTCTTTGCCCTGTTCTCGACGGATAATTGGAAGATAATGTCGCTTGTCTGGGCGATACTCCCGATAGTCAACGCCGTTATGTTCGCCCGCGTGCCCATAGCGCCCGTTGTCGGCGAGGACGAGGAAAAGCTGTCAATAAAGGATATGCTCAAGACCAAGGCGTTTTGGATATTCATGGTGCTCATACTCTGCGCAGGCTCGAGCGAGCAGGCGGTCAGCCAGTGGGCTTCGACCTTCGCCGAAAAGGCGCTCGGGCTCACAAAGACCGTCGGCGACCTTGCGGGCCCGATGCTCTTCTCTGTGCTCATGGGCGTGTCGCGCTTTATGTACGGCAAGTTCGGCAACAGAATAAATCTCGATTCAATGATGCTCCTGAGCGGCTGCGTCTGCACGGCTTCTTATTTCCTTATCTCGCTGACCTCTTCGCCCATTCTCGGGCTTGTCGGCGTTGCCGTGTGCGGGACTGTCTGCGGGTATCCTTTGGCCGGGCACGATAGGCAAGATGTCCTCTGCGCTCCACGGCGGCGGAACGGCGATGTATGCTATTCTCTGCCTGGGCGGTGATATCGGCTGCTCGGCGGGGCCGACCTTTGCCGGAATGATGGCGAGCGCGTTCGGCGATGACCTCAAAAAAGGCATACTCTGCGCCGTCATATTCCCGCTGACTCTGTCGGTGATAATGCTCGTGCGTGAGTTCATTATCCCGCGTCGCAGAAGGAAGGCGGCTTCATGAAGAAAAACTATAAATCGACCGTCAGCGCCTGCTTCGCGGGCTATGTCGTCCAGGCGATAGTCAACAACTTTGTGCCGCTGCTGTTTCTGACTTTTAACAAGAGCTACGGCATCGAGCTTTCAAAGATAACCGCGCTGATAACCGTCAATTTCATTCTCCAGCTTTGCATCGATTTGCTCTCCGCGTTCTTTATCGATAAGATAGGCTACCGCGCGGCGGCTGTTGCGGCTCATGTGTTCGCGGCGGCGGGACTTGTTTCATTGACCGTTTTGCCGGAGATTCTGCCCTCGCCGTTTGTCGGTCTGCTCATTTCAGTTGTACTCTACGCTGTCGGCGGCGGGCTGCTCGAAGTTATAGTCAGCCCGATAGTCGAGGCGTGCCCGACGGATAACAAAGAGAAGATGATGAGCCTGCTCCACTCGTTCTATTGCTGGGGCAGCGTCGCCGTCGTCGGCATTTCAACGCTCTATTTCTCGATATTCACAACGGCTAACTGGAAGTATCTCGCCCTTATCTGGGCGGTTGTCCCGGCTGTAAATGCCCTGAATTTCGTCCGCGTCCCGATAGCTCCGCTTATCGAAGAAGGGGAGACGGGTCTCTCTTTTAAACAGCTGCTCGGCAACAGGATGTTCTGGATATTCATGCTTCTGATACTCTGCTCCGGCGCGAGCGAGCAGGCGGTCAGCCAGTGGGCTTCGACCTTTGCGGAAAAGGGTCTCGGCGTCTCAAAGACAGTCGGCGACCTCGCCGGCCCCATGCTCTTCTCCGTGCTCATGGGCGTGTCGCGCGTGATATACGGCAAATTCGGCGACAAAATCGACCTCGACGGCATGATAATTTTCAGCGGCGCGCTGTGCATGGCGTCTTATCTGCTCATTGCGCTCAGCTCCTCCGCTGTGCTCGGGCTTGTCGGAGTCGCGATGTGCGGCTTCTCGGTCGGCATCATGTGGCCGGGAACGTTCAGCAAGGCGTCCGCGGGGATAAAGGGCGGCGGAACGGCGATGTTCGCTCTTCTGGCGCTCGGCGGCGATCTCGGCTGCTCTTCCGGACCCACTTTTGCCGGAATGATGGCGAGCGCATTCGGCGACGATCTCAAAAAAGGCATACTCTGCGCCATATTTTTCCCGGCGCTTTTAACCGTGCTGACAATTTTTACAAAACGCAGAAAAGCGAAAATTTGATATCAAAAAGCGGCAGAATACGGATGATAAACCCGTGTTCCGCCGCTTTAATTTGTTTTTGCGGTTTACATTTGCAGGAATAGCTGATAAGATATATCTGTGAGATTTTGGCTTTCTTTGAGTCTCATAAACAGGAAAATGAAAATGTACAGGAAAACTGAAATAAGGGGACTGAAATATGAGCGTAGCTAATATTCTGTCGATGGCGGGCGGACTCGGTCTGTTCCTATTCGGCATCAGAACGATGGGCGACGGACTCGAAAACGCAGCCGGCGCCAAGCTCAAGAGAATGCTCGAAGTGCTTACCGGAAACCGCTTCCTCGCAGTGCTCGTCGGCTTTGTCGTCACGGCAATAATCCAGTCGTCGACCGCAACGACCGTCATGGTCGTCGGCTTCGTCAATGCTGGCATGATGTCGCTTGCGCAGGCGGTCGGCGTCATAATGGGCGCGAATATCGGTACTACCGTCACCTCGCTGCTTATCGCGCTGAACTTTTCGAGCGTAGCGGCGGCGTCGGTGCTTGTCGGCGTTATTCTGATGCTCGCGTCGAAAAAGACCGTTGTCAAGAACCTCGGCGCAATATTCACGGGCTTCGGTCTGCTCTTCCTCGGCATCGATATGATGTCCGATTCCATGGCTCCGCTCAGAGAGAGCGCAGGCTTCATGAACTTTATCGTCACCGTCTCGGAGTCGCCGCTGCGCCCGCTGTTCGGTATTATTCTCGGCATAGTCATGACCGCCGTGCTCCAGAGTTCTTCGGCGTCTGTTGGTGTGCTCCAGACTCTCGCCATGCAGGGACTCGTGCCGCTCAAATTTTCCGTTTTCGTCCTCTTCGGCCAGAATATCGGAACCTGCCTCACGGCACTCTTCTCGACCGTCGGCGCGAAGAAAAATTCAAAGCGTGCCGCAGTTATCCACCTGCTCTTCAATCTTATCGGCACGGGCATATTCATTATTATCGCCCTGCTCACTCCCTATGTCGAGTGGATAGAGAAACTGTCGCCCGACCCGATGGCGCAGATAGCCATATCGCATATCGTGTTCAATATCGTCTCGACTGTTATTATGTTCCCGTTTGCGAAAGTTCTCGTCAAGCTCTCCTGCCTGCTCGTTCCCGGCAAGGACGACAGCGAGAGCGAGATGCACTGCAAGTTCATCGACGACCGCCTGCTCAATACGCCCCCATTCGCTGTCATGCAGGTCAGCAAGGAGGTCGCCCGCATGGCGAAGCTCGCGCGCGATAACTTTGAGACAAGCGCCCACGCGCTCATAAACCGCAGCGACAAAGATCTCGACAAGGTCATGGAAAACGAAGAGATCATAAACTACCTCAACCATCATATAACCTCGTATCTCGTCAAGCTCAACGCTCTTGATATAACCGACAGCGACTCGGATTATATCGCCCGCGTCTTCCACGCGATAAACGATATCGAGCGCGTCGGCGACCATGCGATTAACCTCGCCGAAGCGGCTCAGCACAATATCGGCGAGGGGCTCAAGTTCTCCGACCCCGCGAGGGAGGAGCTCAACCAGCTCTGCGGCAGTGTTGTTACATTGCTTGAGCGTTCGATGGCGGCGTTTGATAACCAGTCGCTCAGCGACAACGAGGCAAAGGAACTCTCCGACCTTGAGGAGCATATCGACGACCTGACCCTCGAATGCCAGGATTCGCATATCTTCCGCCTCAACCGCAAGGAGTGCAACACCGAAGCGGGTATGCTCTATCTCAACACCATAACCGACTTCGAGCGTGTCGGCGACCACGCCATAAACATCGCTTTTCTTGCAAGATCAAAATAATTTTCAAAATACCCTTGCATTTTGCAGGGGTATGATGTAGAATAAGAACAGAACATTTGTACGAACAAAATTTCAGCTCTCCGAAAGGACGGAACAGTATGGCAGATAAACAGAAAGCGCTTGAAACTGCGATATCGCAGATAGAGAAAAATTTCGGCAAAGGCTCGATAATGAGACTAGGTCAGAACACGGCAATGAATGTCGAGGCTATCTCGACCGGCTCTGTTACACTCGACGCCGCCACCGGCATCGGCGGACTTCCGCGCGGCAGAATAATCGAGATATACGGCCCCGAGTCGTCCGGTAAAACCACTCTCGCGCTCCATGTTGTCGCCGAGGCTCAGAGAATGGGCGGCGAGGCTGCGTTTATTGATGCCGAGCACGCGCTCGATCCCGTGTATGCAGCGAATCTCGGTGTTGATGTTGATTCTCTTCTCGTCTCCCAGCCGGACAACGGCGAGCAGGCGCTCGAGATAACCGAAGCTCTGACCCGTTCGGGCGCTATCGATGTTATAGTCGTCGATTCCGTTGCGGCTCTTGTTCCACGTTCGGAGATCGAGGGCGATATGGGCGACTCCCATGTCGGTCTCCACGCGCGCCTTATGTCGCAGGCTCTCAGAAAGCTCGCGGGCGCGATTTCAAAGTCGAATACTATTATAATTTTCATAAACCAGCTGCGTGAAAAGGTCGGCGTTGTCTATGGCAACCCCGAGGTCACAACAGGCGGACGTGCGCTGAAGTTCTATGCTTCTATCCGTATCGATGTCCGCAAGATAGAGCAGCTCAAAGGTCCCGGCAATGAGTTCATCGGCTCGCGCACAAGGGCTAAGATAGTCAAGAACAAAGTCGCTCCGCCCTTCAAAGAGGCTGAGTTCGATATCATGTACGGCAAGGGCATATCCAAGGTCGGCGAAATACTCGACCTCGCCGTCAAATATGATATTATCCATAAGAGCGGCGCGTGGTTCTCTTATAACGAGAACCGCCTCGGCCAGGGCAGAGACAACGTCAAGAATTATATCAGCGAGCATCCCGACTTCATGGCGGAGCTCGAAGCCCAGGTTCGCGAGCGCCTTATGGCGGAGAACAACGCCGCAAGAGCCGCCGCAAAGCCTGCGGAGAAGCCCGCGTCTGCCGCCGAGCCTGCACCTGCCGCGATGCCCAAGAAGCCCACGAGCCGTTCCGGTGCAAAGGCGAAGCTTGACATCGTTGTTGATGACGACGATTGATGAAGATAACGGCACAGCAGGGCAGGGGACAAAAAATACATATACTTGTCGATGGGGAATACCGTCTGACCGTTACCCGGGATTTCTGGGCGAGTCAGAATATACGCTCCGGCGATGAAATTGACGATGCGGAGTTTGCCGCCTTTTGCGAGGCGGCAGGCTCCTGCCGTGCATTTAACGCGGCTGTCGATATTCTCTCGCGACGCGACCATTCGTTAAAGGAGCTTCAGCGAAAAGTTGCCCGCCGCTCCGGCGCGGAGTTTGCGCGCGAAGCGGTCGAACGCCTTGAAGAGATGGGCTATGTCAACGACGAGCGCTATGCCCATACCCTCGCGCAGGAGCTGTATGAGCGGCGCGGCATGGGTAAAAAACGCATTGAACAGGAACTCAGACAGCGCGGAATATCTCGCGAGACGGCGAGCGAATGCGCCGAAGAGCTCGACGGCGACGATGTTGAGCGGATAAAAAATCTGCTTGAGACCAAATTCGCCGGCAAATTTTCCGATGAAAAGGGCAGGCGGCGCACCTTCAACGCCCTGACCCGTCTCGGCTACGGCTATTCCGATATCCGTTCGGCAATGCGCTCTGTGGACGAGGAATATGAAGATACGGACGATCAATTTTCCTGTTAGAAGATAAGAAAAGGAAAAAATAGTGTATAATTTCTGTTATCAAGCGAAAGGAAGAACTGTTTGATGAAGAAAAGAAGAGTTTTATTCGTGTCGCTCGGCTGCCCGAAGAATCAGGTCGACGGTGAGCTGATGCTTGCAAAGCTTCAGAACGCCGGATTTGAAAATGCGGACAATTTCGAGCGCCTCGACGCAGTTATAGTCAACACCTGCGCGTTTATCGACTCCGCCAAGCAGGAGGCTATCGACACAATTCTGGAGATGGTCGGCCTCAAAAAAGACGGACTCGTCCGCGCGGTCATTGTTACCGGTTGCCTCGCCGAGCGCTATCGCGACGAGATACTTCAGGAGATTCCAGAGGTCGATGCGGTCGTCGGCATCGGCGCAAACGGCGATATCGACAAGATAGTTGACGAGGTTCTCGACGGCAAGCAGACCAATGTTTTCCCCGACAAAAAAGAGCTTCCCATGTGCGGCGAGCGCGTGCTCACCACTCCCGACTACTGGGCGTATCTCAAGATAGCCGAGGGCTGCTCGAACTGCTGCACCTATTGCGCCATCCCGTCCATCCGCGGACCCTTCCGCAGCCGCGACGAGGAGAGCATAGTCGAAGAGGCAAAGACCCTTGCGAATGGGGGCGTCAAAGAGCTCGTGCTTATCGCGCAGGATGTCTCGTCCTACGGCATTGATATCTACGGCGAATACAGGCTCGCTCATCTGCTTGATTTGCTCTGTGAGATCGACGACATCGAGTGGATACGCCTGCTCTATTGCTATCCCGATAAGATAACCGACGAGCTTATCGACACCATGGCTTCCCAGCCCAAGGTGCTCCATTATATAGACCTGCCGCTCCAGCACGCGGACGATAAAATCCTCAAGGCGATGAACCGCCACAGCACCGCGGAAGAGACCCGCGAGGTTATAAGAAAACTGCGCGAGCGTATGCCGGATATCGCTATCCGCACGACGTTTATTGTCGGCTTCCCCGGCGAGGGCGACGACGAGTTTGAGACTCTCGCCGAGTTCGTCAACGAGGAGGAGTTCGAGCGCCTCGGATGCTTTGAATATTCCCCGCAGGATGGCACTCCCGCCGCGAAGATGGAGAATCAGATTGACGACGATGTCAAATCCCGCCGCGCCGAGGTCATCATGCAGGATCAGTATGAGATAATGACCGAAAAGAACAACAATATGATCGGCAAGACCCTGCGCGTGCTCACCGAGAGCTACGATGATTATACCGACAGCTACTCGGGTCGCTCATATATGGACGCGCCCGATATCGACGGCAAGATAATCTTCACTTCGCCCGATTTCATAAAAGAAGGCGAATTCGTCGATGTCGAGATACTCGGCGTTAACGAATATGACCTGCTCGGAAGAACAGTAAAATAAACCCGGAAAGGGGAATTGAAATGCAAAAGCTGAATCTGCCCAATAAACTGACGCTCATAAGAATGTTCCTCGCGCCTATTTATCTCGCGCTGATGCTTATTGAGTTCCCTTATCATTACATAGTCGCGCTCGCCGTTTTTGCAGTCGCGTCACTGACCGATATGCTCGACGGCAAGATTGCACGAAAAAATAATCTTATCACCGTTTTCGGCAAGCTTCTCGATCCGCTCGCCGATAAAATGCTCACCACCGCCGCTCTGCTCGCATTCATGCGCGAGGGCTGGTGCAGCATCTGGATCGTCATGATAGTCCTCACCCGCGAGTTCGCCGTCGCAGGCGTCCGCCTTATCGCCACGGCGCAGGGCATTGTTATCCCCGCAAACTATTGGGGCAAGGCGAAAACCGTCAGCCAGATGGTGTTCACTATTGTTATCATGCTCCTTGCCGAGCTTGACGCGACGTTTGATATTTTCGCAAACGCCGGCTGGTTCACCCTCGCGAGAGTGTCGAATATCATGCTCTGGATAACCGCCGTTCTGACGGTCGTTTCGGGCATCACATATTTTGTGGACAGCAAAAAACTTATTGACTTTTCCAAGTGATTTCAATATAATGATTAGTAGATATGCGAGTTATATCGGCTGACAAAAACCAAAAAATAACATGCGTTTACCGGGAGAAGTAGCCGGATATCCGCGGCAAAAGAGAGGGAGCCCGAAGCTGAGAAAGCTCCTTGCCGTATGAAGGCGAAATGCACCCGTCAGCACGCAGGGGGAACAACAGTATCCCTGCGCGGAAGGCACCGTTATCGGCCGGGCGCGTATTTGCGCGCAGAGATATAAACAGGAGTGGAACCGCGCTCAGGCGCCTCCGTTGTCCGCAAGGATAACGGAGGCTTTTTGTATGTTATTGGTATATTGAGCGGCTGTAGGGGCGGATATAATCCGCCCGCGAAAATGCCAGACTTATTAACAGCGCATACGCACTCCAAACAACTAACGCCGCATCGCGGCAGCAATTTTATCCGAGCTCAAGGAGTTGATATTTATGTTTGACAGGCTCAGGGAGGATATAAGCACCTTCAAACGGCGCGACCCCGCCGCGAGAAGCGCGCTCGAAATCTTTTTCCTCTATCCGGGTCTTAAAGCTATAAGAATGCACCGCAGAGCCAATTGGTGCTATCGTCGCAGGATGTTCTTCCTCGCACGCTGGATATCGCAGCGGGCGGCGCGTAAAACCGGGATAGAGATACACCCGGCGGCGACCATCGGCAGGCGCTTTTTCATCGACCACGGCACCGGCGTCGTTATCGGCGAGACCGCCGTTATCGGCGACGATGTTATGATATATCAGGGCGTGACCCTCGGCGGTACCGGCAAGGATACCGGCAAACGCCATCCGACTATCGGCAACAATGTCATGATCGGCGCGGGCGCAAAGGTGCTCGGCCCGTTCAAAGTCGGCGATAACTCGAATATCGCCGCGGGCGCGGTGGTTCTCGATGAGATTCCGCCCGACTGTACCGCCGTCGGCGTTCCGGCTCATATCGTTCGCCGCAACGGAGTCAGGGTCGACGATCTCGACCAGGTGCATATACCCGACCCGGTCGCGCAGGAGCTTTGCAGGCTCGAGCATCAGGTCTCCCAGCTGAGAAAACAGCTTGAGGAGCAGGAAAACACACAGGAAATTGACTGAAAGGAAGATATAAATGAAAGTCTATAACACTCTCACAAGAAAAAAGGAAGAGCTCGTCCCGATAACTCCGGGCGAGATCAAGATGTACGCCTGCGGTCCGACCGTGTATAACTATATCCACATCGGCAACGCCCGCCCGCTGTGCATCTTCGATATCCTGCGCCGCTATCTCGAATATCGCGGCTACAATGTGAAGTTCGTTCAGAATTTCACGGATATCGACGATAAAATAATCAGACGCGCAAACGAGGAGCATGTTGATTTCTCCGAGATTTCCGAGCGCTATATAAAAGAGTTCTGGACCGATGCCGACGGACTCAATGTCCGCCACGCAACGATAAATCCGAAGGCTACCGAGAATATCGACGCCATCATTCAGATAATCTCGACCCTTATCGAAAAGGGCTACGCCTATGAGGCACAGGGCGACGTTTATTTCAGCACCGAGAAGTTCAAGGATTACGGCAAGCTCTCGCATCAGCCGCTTGAGGATCTTGAGGCGGGCGCGCGTATAATGGTCGGCGAGGTCAAGCGCGAGCCGATGGATTTCGCCGTCTGGAAAGCCGCGAAACCCGGCGAGCCCGCATGGGATTCCCCGTGGGGCAAGGGCAGACCCGGCTGGCATATCGAGTGCTCCGCGATGAACTGGCGCTATCTCGGCGACACCATTGACATTCACTGCGGCGGCCAGGATCTCATCTTCCCGCACCATGAGAATGAGATAGCCCAGAGCGAGTGCTTCACCGGCAAGCCGTTCGCCCACTATTGGATGCACAACGGCTATATCAACGTCGATAATGTGAAGATGTCGAAATCTCTCGGCAATTTCTTCACCGTGCGCGATGTTGCCGAAAAATACGGCTATGAGCCGATTCGCTATCTGCTCATCTCCGCTCAGTACAGAAGCCCGATAAACTACAGCACCGATATCATCGAGCAGTGCATCGCCGCGCTCAACAGGCTCTATACCTGCCGCGATTCGCTCGATTTCGAGCTCAAGAACGCCGTTGATGCGGAGCATGACGGCGATAAGGCGATTATCGACGGATTTGATAAATACAGAGAGCAGTTTATCTCCGCTATGGACGACGATCTCAACACCGCCGACGCCATCGCTTCGATATTTGAGCTCGTCCGCGATATCAATACAAATGTTGTCGGCAAGACCCCCTCAAAGGCGCTTGTTGAGGGTGCGATAGCCATGTTCGACGAGCTGACCGGTGTGCTCGGACTCGTCTATAACCGCAAGACCGAGACTCTTGACAGCGATGTTGAAGCTCTTATTGAGGCGCGCACGAACGCTCGTAAGGAGAAAAACTGGGCAGAGGCGGACAGAATCAGAGATCAGCTCAAGGAAATGGGCATCGTCCTCGAGGATACCGCCCAGGGCGTGAAGTGGCACAGAGAATAAATCTATAGACAAAACGCATAAATTAATGTATAATACTATGTGACTTTTTAATTAAATTGCGGAGGTTGAGTAAGTGAACGATCTGAAAACCCGATTCTTTTACGATGTGGACAAAAACTGCCCTCTTCCGGAGTATCCCCGCCCACAGCTTGTGCGCGAGGATTGGATGTGCCTCAACGGCGAGTGCGATTATGAGATAACCCCGGCGGGCGACGCCTGCCCGAAAGATTTCAGCGGCAAGATAATCCTGCCTTTCGCCATCGAGAGCCAGCTTTCCGGCGTTCAGCGCGCGCTTCAGCCAGACGAGCGCCTTTGGTACAGAAAGAGGTTCACTCTCGACAGCCGCTTTGATAATAAGCGCTGCATTTTGCATTTCGGCGCTGTCGATTGGCAGTGCGAGGTGTTTGTCAACGGTGTCTCCGTCGGCACTCATACCGGCGGCTATTGCCCGTTCTCTTTTGATATAACAGACGAACTTGTCGACGGCGAAAATGAACTTGTTGTCAAGGTCTATGACCCGACCGACAAGGGCTGGCAGAACCGCGGCAAACAGGTTCTCAAATCCGTCGGCTTCTGGTATACCGGAACCTCCGGAGTCTGGCAGACTGTGTGGCTTGAGCCCGTGGCTCAGAGCCATATCACCTGCGTGCGCCTGACCCCCGATATCGACGCGGGCGAGATAATCGTCTCCTGCACCGGCGAGGGACTTGACGGCTGCACGATAGAGGCTGATATTTCGCTCGGCGGCGAGCAGGTATATTCCGGCGAGATGAAGCTCAACGCGCATCTTCCCGTGCCCGAGGCGAAACTCTGGAGCCCCGAGAGCCCGACTCTCTATGACCTTGTACTCACCGTGAAGAAAAACGGCGAGGCTGTTGATACGGTCAAGAGCTATTTCGGCATGAGAAAGTTCAGCATCGGCAAGGATAAGCAGGGTCTGCCGCGCCTTATGCTCAATAACGAGCCCTATTTCCAGCGCGGCCTGCTCGATCAGGGCTATTGGAGCGACGGCGGTCTGACTCCGCCCAACGACGAAGCGATGATATTCGATATCGCCGAGATGAAGCGCCTCGGCTTTAATATGCTCAGAAAGCATATCAAGGTCGAGCCTCTGCGCTGGTACTATCACTGCGACAGACTCGGCATGATAGTCTGGCAGGATATGGTCAGCGGCGGCGAGTATATCGGAAATATCCTTGCGGGTGTTCTGCCGAATATCGGCATCGGCGTCAAGGATAATAAATATAACTGGTTCAGCCGTGGCGAAAAGGAGTGGCGCGATGACTACCGCCGCGAGCTGTTCGAGATGATAGACAATCTCTATAACTGCACCTGCATCGGCTGCTGGGTGCCCTTCAACGAGGGCTGGGGTCAGTTCGACGCGAAGGAGATCGGCGATGCCGTCAAGGCATACGATCCCTCGAGAATCGTTGACCACGCGAGCGGCTGGTACGATCAGAAGGGCTGCGACCTCAAGAGCATGCACAAATATATCCTGCCGATTCATATGCCGAAGCTTGACGGCAGACCGTTCGTCATAAGCGAATACGGCGGATACAGCATGATTCTCGACGGCCATGTATGGAACAAGCAGAAGAGCTTCGGCTATATCATGTTCAGGTCGAAGGAGAAGCTCTCCGCGGCTTATAAGAAGCTGCACGAGAAACAGGTCATCCCGCTGATAAAGAAAGGACTTTGCGCCACTGTTTATACTCAGGTCAGCGACGTCGAGTTCGAGGTCAACGGAATGTATACATATGACCGCAAGGTATTGAAGCTCGACGAAAAAACCGTGCAGGAAGTCAACTCCAAGCTGCATTTTTAAGGAAGAAAGCGACAGATGAAGTCACTGCTTATAAGACTGATAAAAAAACTCGGCGATATGCGCCGCCATCTGCTCTATTACCGCATTTGGCCTGCGGTCTACAGGCGCGCGGCGAAAAAGCCGATAGACGAAAAAAAGGTGCTCCTTGCTTCAAACAGCAAAACGCTTCCTGACAACCTGTCCTGCATGAAGCGCGAGCTTGAGGCGCGCGGAATGTACTGCACCGAGATGCTCATTCCCGCGGGAGCGGGCAGTATAAGCGCGAGGGCTGCGGAGTTCAGGCAGAATATCCGCTTCCAGCGCGAATATGCGACGAGCAAACTCGTCTTTGTCGAGGATGCATTCTTTCCGCTGTTCGCGAATCATCCTCGAAAGGGCACCGAGGTCATTCAGCTTTGGCACGCGTGCGGCGCGTTCAAAAAATGGGGCTATTCGACCGCCGACCTCAAGTGGGGCGCTGACAGAAAGAGCCTCGAACGCTATCCGATTCACAACACCTATACCGCAGTCACCGTGTCGGCGCGCAATATTATTCCGTATTATGCCGAGGCGTTCAACTGCCCGGAGAGCATAATCAGACCGCTCGGTGTGCCGAGGACGGATATTTATTTCAATCCCGATTTCGTCTCGTCCGCCCGTGAGGAAATGCTCAAAAAATTCCCACAGATAGGGGACAGGAAGATAATCCTCTATGCCCCGACCTTCCGCGGCAACTCGATTCTCAAGTCCTATATGGATCTGAAGCTTGATATCGAGCGCATGAACGCGGAACTGTCCGACGATTTCGTCCTGCTGTATAAGCTCCATCCGCAGACGGCGAAACGCTTTTCGCTCAGCGCCGAAGAGCGCGAAAAATATGAGAACTTCGTGTTCGATATCTCAAAAGATGTGCGAATCGACCTCGCCATGTGCGCTGCTGATATGCTGATAAGCGACTATTCGTCCGTGATTTTTGAATATTCGCTGCTCAGCCGTCCGATGATATTCTTTGCCTATGATCTCGAAGAATATGACCGCGACCGCAGCTTCTATAATAAATATGAGGACTTCGTTCCCGGTCCTATAGTCCGGGACACCGAGGGCATTATTTCCGCCGTCAGGCAGGCGCAGTCCGTCTTCGACAGCGCGAAAATTGAAAACTTCAGAAACTATTTTATGGACGCCTGCGACGGGCACAGCACCGCGCGCATCGCCGAAGCGTTCATGGAAAAATAAGGTGTATCATATGAAAAAGACATTCAAAGCCGCGGCAGCATTCCTGCTCATCCTGGCAGTCGCCATAGGTATGTGCGCGTGCTCGGGCGGAGCCGGAGGCAAAGCGCCCGGCAAAAAGATCGCCATAGTCACAGCGACCCTGTCGCAGAACCCCGAGGAATATCAGCGTGCGGCTCAGCTTGCGAGCGAATACTCCTATGTCGAGCATGTTGTCTATACCGACACGCGCGTCGGCACTTCGGGCATTCTCGATTTCTATAAGCGCGTCAACGATATTGCCTCCGATGCGAGCTACGGCGCGATAGTTATCGCGAGAGCGAATCTCGGAGCCGTCGCGGCAGTCAGAGCGGCAAAGGCAAAGAACCCCGATAAGCTCATCGTCTGCACCGCACCCGAGGAGAATATCCAGACTCTTGCGAAGTCCGCCGATGCCATTCTTGCGATAGACACCGCCAAGGACGCGGCAATGATGGTCGAAGAGGCGCACGGACGCGGCGCGCAGGTCTTTGTCTATTACGCCACCGGCGTTCAGCAGAGCACCCCGAGCATCAAGGAGTCGCGCGAAGCGGCTGAGAAGAAGTGCGAGGAGCTCGGCATGACATATAAATTTGTCAACTGCTACGATGTCTCGCAGGCTCTCGGCATAAAGGGCGCGCAGAGTTTCATGAAAGAGGATATCGCCCGCCAGCTCAAGAATTTCGAGGGCAAGAAGATTGCGGCTTATTGCGCCGATATATCTTCTCAGGCGGAGCTTATAAAGAACGCCTGCCCGAACGGCATAATCGTTGCGGGCACGAGCTTCCCGAGCATCTATGACGGCTACACCGCCGCTTTTGATATCGAGGTCGGCAAGAAGTGGGACAACAAGTCCAAGGTGTTCAGCAAGGTCAGAGCAGCGATAAGAGCGAACGGCGGCACGAAAAACCAGTTCATCGTGTGGGACGATCTGACCGCATCTTCAATGACCGAGGCAGCGTTTGAATATGCAAGAGCCACCCTCTGCGGCGAGCAGATTGATATGGCAAAGGCGGTCAAGTCGAGCTTCCCGTCGAAGATAAAAATGTCTGACAAACAGCTCGACAAATGCACCTTCATTTACACGGAGGACTACCGCGTATTATGAGAGGAAAATTCATTGTAGTCGAGGGACTTGACGGCTCCGGCAAGGGCACCCAGACGGCTCTGCTTTGTGCTTATCTCAAGTCGCAGGGCAGGAATGTGTATCCGACCGCCGAGCCCACCGAGTCGGTGACCGGCGGTATGATAAGAGATGTGCTCAGCGGCGCAAGGCAGCGCACATCCTCGGAGCTCGCTGCGCTCTTCCTTGCGGACCGCGTGGCGCACAATATGAACCCCGTCAACGGCATAGAAAAGACGCTTGAAGCGGGAATCGATGTCGTGTGCGACAGATATTATTATTCGTCCATCGCCTATCAGGCGGTGGGGGAGGACAGGCAGTGGGTCATCGATATGAACCTCGACTGCCCCGGCATACTCAAGCCGGATATCTGCATCTTTTTCGATGTCGACCCGGAGAGCTGCCACGAGAGGATAGAAAACGGGCGCGTGTATCTCGAAATTTTCGAGCGCGACCCGGAGCAGATAAACGCCATCCGCGAGCGGTATTACAGCGCGTTTGAACTGCTCAAAGACAGAGACAATATCGTCGTCATCGACGCCGCGCGCGATATAGATTCCGTCGCCGCCGATGTCAGAAAAGCGATTGATACGGTTATAAAATAACTAATCCGCCCAATTCCGGGCGGATTTTTTCGCTTTAACTCAAGGCGATGTTGGCGAAAAACAAGGAGCATAGCGCTCGCTCCAATGGCGATAGGCGACTATGTTTTGAGAGTCGCTCGTGCGGCTTGCTTCGCAAGCCGTTCCCTCGCCTATCTCAGTTAGACTTCAAACACTGCGGCGCGGCTGTTGAAAGCTTGATTATAAAAATTGGCTGAAACACTTGCTTTTACTTTGCTGTGGCTCGAGTGATGGACAAATCTCAATTTTGCAATACCAAAAAATCAAGCCGCCCGGTTGCCCGAGCGGCTCAAATTATTTATTCAGCTTTGGATTAATACATTCCGCCGCCGGCCTGTGCAGCCATCGCTGCGGCGTTTGCCGCGTCTGCTGCCGGGTCGGGCTTGTCGGTGACAAGGCTCTCGGTGGTCAGAACCATTGCCGCAACGGAAGCGGCGTTCTGCAGAGCGGAGCGGGTGACCTTTGTCGGGTCAACAACGCCTGCCTCGAACATGTCGACATATCCGTCAGAAGCGAAGTTGTAGCCGTAGCCGATCTTTCCGGACTCAACGATGTGGTTGATGATAACCGAACCCTCAAGTCCCGCGTTGGAAGCAATCTGGCGAACGGGCTCTTCAAGAGCCTTGAGAACGATCTTCACGCCGGTCTTCTCGTCGGAATCCTCGGTGCTGTCAAGCAGAGCCTTGACAGCGGGGATAGCGTTGAGCAGTGCGACGCCGCCGCCTGCAACGGAACCCTCTTCAACAGCTGCCTTGGTTGCTGCGAGAGCATCCTCGATGCGGAGCTTCTTCTCCTTCATCTCAGTCTCGGTAGCTGCGCCGACCTTGATGACCGCTACGCCGCCTGCAAGCTTTGCAAGGCGCTCCTGAAGCTTCTCTCTGTCATAGTCGGAAGCGGTGTTCTCAATCTGGGTGCGGATCTGGTTGACTCTGGACTTGATAGCGTCCTTGTCGCCTGCGCCGTCAACAATGATGGTGTTCTCCTTGGAGACCTTGACCTGGCGTGCGCGGCCGAGATCGGAAATCTGGGTGTCCTTGAGCTCAAGACCGAGCTCGGAGGTGATGACCTTGCCGCCGGTGAGGATAGCGATATCCTGGAGCATCTCCTTGCGTCTGTCGCCGAAGCCGGGAGCCTTGATGCCCACGCAGGTGAACACGCCGCGAAGCTTGTTGACAAGGATGGTCGAAAGAGCCTCGCCCTCGATGTCCTCAGCGATGATGATAAGCTTTCCGCCTGCGTGCATGATCTGCTCGAGCAGGGGAAGAAGATCCTGAATGCTTGCAATCTTCTTGTCTGTGATAAGGATGAGAGCGTCGTCGATGACGGCTTCCATCTTGTCGGTGTCGGTTACCATGTAGGGGGAGATGTAGCCTCTGTCGAACTGCATGCCCTCGACAACCTCTGCCTCGGTCTGTGCAATCTTCGACTCCTCAACGGTGATAACGCCGTCGGAGGTGACCTTCTCCATAGCGTCGGCAATGATTCTGCCGATATCCTCGTCAGCGGAGGAAATGGTGGCTATTCTCGCGATGTCCTCGGTGCCCTTAACAGGCTGAGAGTGGGACTTGACAGCCTCGATAGCGGCGTCAACGGCCTTCTGGATGCCCTTCTTGATGACCATCGGGTTTGCGCCTGCAACAACGTTCTTCATGCCCTCGCGGACGAGTGCCTGAGCGAGCAGGGTAGCGGTGGTGGTGCCGTCGCCGGCGACATCGTTTGTCTTTGTGGCGACTTCTTTTATAAGCTGAGCGCCCATGTTCTCAAAGGGATCTTCGAGCTCAACATCCTTGGCGATGGTGACACCGTCGTTGGTGATGAGGGGAGCGCCGTACTTCTTGTCGAGCACAACGTTTCTGCCCTTGGGGCCGAGCGTGATTTTAACTGTGTTAGCGAGCTTATCGATACCGGCCTGGAGAGCCTTGCGGGCTTCCTCGCCGTAAATGATCTGTTTTGCCATGATGAATTACCTCCGATTATTCTACGATAGCGAGAATGTCGCTCTGACGGACTATGGTGTATTCCTCTTTGTTGAGCTTGACCTCAGTGCCGGAATATTTGCCGGTTATGACTCTGTCGCCGACCTTGACGTACATCTCAACTTCCTTGCCGTCAACGAGTCCGCCGGGACCCACTGCAACGACCTCAGCAACCTGGGGCTTCTCCTGTGCGGAAGCGGCGAGGATAATGCCGCTGCTCGTAGTTTCTTCAACCTCGACAGGCTTGACAACAACTCTGTCTGCAAGCGGTTTAATGTTCATATCGATTCCTCCTGAATTATAAAAAATGCAAGCTTAAAAATCTTTTGGCACTCTACATCCCCGAGTGCTAATTCATATTCTAAACCCATTTGTACCAAAAATCAATACCTTTTTCCAAAGTTTACAATTATGTCATAAACTTTGTCAGCGGTCAGGAGGGTACAGAATATATAATAGTATTATACCCGCCCCGAAAAGATGCCGGAGCGTGAATATAAAAAGGCAAAAAAATTACGGCACCGTTTAAAACAGTGCCGTGAATATCTGTTCGGTCATCAGACAGCGCGTGTAACTTTGCCGGAACGAAGGCAACGAGTACATGCATAAACTCTCTTGGGAGAGCCGTTCACTATAGCCTTGACCCTTTTAATGTTGGGCTTCCAGGTTCTGTTTGAACGTCTGTGAGAATGGGAAACCTTGATGCCGAAAGACACATCCTTACCGCAATATTCGCATTTTGCCATGTGTCGCACCTCCTTCTTTACTCGGTAACAGATGATATGATAACAGATAACTTGCAAAAAAGCAAGCTTTTTTTTATTTTTTGTAGCTCCGGACGCGAAAAACTTGAAAATAATTATTATCCCTGATATAATATAGCAGTCAAAAGCCGCGCAGACATTCAGCGGACGGCACATATGCGGATATGGCGGAATTGGCAGACGCGCCGGATTTAGGATCCGGTGGGCAACCATGCAGGTTCGATCCCTGTTATCCGCACCAAAAATCGGCAAGTATCGTCAGATATTTGCCGATTTTTACTTTTTCACTCTTCACTCTTCACTTGCCACTCACCACTATCCACTTTTCACTCTCCGCTCGCCAGTTCTATTATCATTCTTTCAAGTTCTTTTGCAGCCACGCTCAGCGGCTGCTCTTTTCTTTTTATAAGGCAGATGCTGCGCTCGGGTATCTCTTCTTCGAGGTCGATTATCCGCACGTTGTCGGAAGGATTTACGAACTCCTCGGGCACGAATCCGACTCCGAGATCCGCCTGTGCCATCGGGAGAATCTGATCTGCCGTTGCCGCTTCGATGTCAGGGCTGTACGGCAGACCGTGCTCGGTGAAGAACGCCGAATAAAACTCGAATGATTTTGTGCTCGTGCCGAGAGATATCAGCGGATAGTTACCGAGATCGGCGAGGCTTATCTTTCTGCCGAGCAGCTCTTTGAATGCCGGCGAGCAAATCGCCACCTCGCGCACGGAGCGAAGCGGGGTTTCGCTCAGCGAGGCGGAGCGGACGGTCGGAGTCGTGACGATTGCGATATCCGCCGTTCCGTCCTTGAGCGCGGCTATTGCCTGCGGGGTTGAGTGGTTGCTGATGCGTATACGCACCCCGGGATAGAGCATGCGAAATTTTTTGAGCACTGGCAGAAGCAGGCAGCGCAGGGCGACCTCGCTCGCCGCGACGAAAACCGTGCCCGTCTGCAAATTCTTGCTCTCGATTATCTCTTCTTCGCCCGCCTCGATGTGCTCGATGGCGACCTTGATGTGCTCATACAGCTTCTGACCCTCCGGCGTCAGGCGCATGCCGCGGTTTGTGCGCGAAAACAGGGGGCAGCCGAGCTCGCTTTCGAGGTTCTTTATCGTCCTTGTCAGATTGGGCTGGTTGTTCAAAAGCAGCTTCGCGGCCTGTGAGATGTTGCCGTATTTTGCGACGAAGTAAAAGATGCGGTAGTAGTCGTAGTTTATGTTCATGATAAGCCTCCGCTGATATATGTTTTAGATATCGTTGATATATGTATTATAGATTTTACACATGTCTGCAATTGGATTATAATACACTCGTCAAAAAAAGTAAAGCCCGGAAAGAAGAATTACTTTGAATTATCTGAAAGCAAGCAGCGAAGAGCTGGCAGCAGAAAAAGAGAAAGCTACGAAAGAGCTCCAAAAACTTCTAAAAAACGGCGTGACGCTCGATCTGTCGCGCGGAAAGCCGTCGGCGGAGCAGCTGGATTTGTCGCTCGGTATGCTCGACGTTATCGACAGCCGCAGCATCCTCGACTCCGAGAGCGGGCAGGATTGCCGCAACTACGGCGGACTTGACGGAATCCCGGAGGCAAAGCGCCTGCTCGCGCATATGATGGGCACGCACTCGTCGCATACGCTTGTCGGCGGGAACAGCAGTCTTACTATGATGTATCAGATAGTCAGTCATGGCATGACCGACGGAATCTGCGGCGCGAAGCCCTGGCAGGAGGTTGAAGGGCGCAAGTTCCTCTGCCCCGTTCCCGGATATGACCGCCATTTTGCAATAACCGAGCATTTCGGCTTCAAGCTTGTCCCCGTGCCGATGCTGCCGACGGGTCCCGATATGGACGAGGTCGAAAAATTGATAAAGGACGAAAAGGTGAAAGGTATCTGGTGCGTGCCGAAATACCAGAACCCAACGGGAATTGTGTTCAGTGACGAGACAGTCAGACGTTTCGCCGCATTGAAGCCGGCGGCGGAGGATTTCCGTATCTTCTGGGACAATGCCTACTGTGTCCACGCCTTTGACGGCGACAATGCGCAGATACCGGATATAATCGAGGAATGCGAAAAAGCCGGCAGCGCCGATATGGTCTATGAGTTCTGCTCCACGAGCAAGATAACCTTCCCGGGCGCGGGCGTTGCGGCGGTCGCGGCGAGTCCCGCCAATCTGATAGATATAAAGAACTTTTTAAAATTCGCGACCATCGGGCCGGATAAGATGAACCAGCTGATGCACGCGAGATATTTCAAAAACAGCGCAGGACTAAAAGCACATATGAAAAAGCACGCCGCCATTTTGAAGCCGAAGTTCGATTCGGTATATAAAGTGCTGGACGAAGAACTGGGCGGCCTGGGCATCGCAGAGTGGACAACGCCCAAGGGCGGATATTTCCTCTCGTTTGACACCATGCCGGGCTGCGCCGGAAAGGTCGTGAAGATGTGCGGCGACTGCGGCGTTACGTTCACTCCCGCCGGGGCAACTTATCCGCACGGACTCGACCCGGAGGATAAAAATATAAGGCTCGCCCCGTCGTTTGCAACGGTAGAAGAGATAACTCTCGCGGTGCGCGTGCTCGCACTCTGCACGAAGCTTGTCAGCATAGACAGGCTGACTGCCGATAAATCCAAGGGTCGTGTGTCTGCATGAAGCTCAAAAACGGTTTTCACGGACAGATGTCTGACAAATTCCGCGCGGCGGTGTTCATAATACTCTCCGGCGGATTTCAGGATGCCTATACTTATTGCTGCCGCGGCTCGGTCTTTGCAAATGCGCAGACGGGAAATATCGTACTCATGAGCACGGCCCTTGTCGACGCGGACAGAAGCAGGGTCATCAAATATCTCATCCCCGTTGTGTCGTTTATCATCGGCATCGCGATAGCAGAAGTGGTGCATATGCGGTTCAAAAACTGCGAGAAAATCCACTGGCGGCAGCTGATTCTTATCGATGAGATAGTTCTGCTGTTTGCGGTCGGATTCATGCCGCAGAAGCTCGATCCTCTCGCGAATGCGCTCGTCTCGTTCGTCTGCGCGCTTCAGGTGCAGACATTCCATAAGGTGCGCGGCCATGCCTATGCCAGTACGATGTGCATCGGCAATATGCGAAGCGGCACTGAGGCTCTCTGCGCCTATTTTCGCACAAAGGATAAGGCGATACTCAAAAAGGCGCTTACATATTTCGCGGTCATATTGGTCTTTGCCGTCGGCGCGGGTGTCGGCAGCTTTGTTACCGGGAGACTCGGCGAGAAGTCGATCTGGATATCCTGCGGACTGCTTTTGATAAGCTTCGGCATGATGTTCATCCGCGAAGAGGAGGAGCTTATTCTCAGCGCGGAAAACGGCGCAAAACACAGCGAAAACTGAAATCATGCCGCATGGCGGCAAGTCAAACGAAAGAAGGAGCAATCATTATGTTATCAGCGATAGTCGGTGTCAACTGGGGCGACGAGGGCAAGGGACGCATCGTCGATTATCTTTCTCAGGATTTTGATATAGTTTCGCGCTATCAGGGCGGAAACAATGCGGGTCACACCGTCGTCAACGAAAAGGGCACGTTTATTCTCAATCTGCTCCCGTCTGGCATTCTGCGCGACGGCACAGTGAATGTCATGGGCACGGGAATGGTTATTGATATCGAGCACCTCGTCGGCGAGATCGGCAGGCTGCGCGAAAAGGGGATAGAGATATCCCCGGAAAACTTGAAAATCAGCGACCGCGCAACTATCTGCATGCCCTATCACAGGATACAGGACTGCCTCGAAGAGGACAGACTCTCCGATAAAAAATTCGGCTCGACCCGCCGGGGAATCGCGCCCGTCTATGCGGACAAATATATGAAAAAGACCATTCGTATGGGTGATCTGCGCGACATAGACGGCGTCGCCGATCATCTCAGGGATATCGTCGAGTGGAAAAACCTGCTCATCGAGGGCGGATATCACCACGAGCCTATCGACGCCGAAAAAATGCTCACCTGGCTTCGCACCTACGGCAAGCCGCTGCTCCCGTATATCTGCGACACGTCGGAATATCTGAGCAAAGCGGCTGACGAGGGCAAAAAGATACTCTTTGAAGCTCAGCTCGGCGCACTCAGGGATATTGATTACGGCATTTATCCGTATACCTCGTCGTCAAACAGCATCGCCGCATTTTCGACTATCGGCGCGGGCATTCCGCAGTTACATCTTGACGAGAGCATAGGCGTTATGAAAGCCTACTCGACCTGCGTTGGCGAGGGTCCGTTCGTGTGCGAGCTGTTCGGTGAAGAGGGCGAAATACTTCGCCGGGCGGGCAACGAATATGGCGCGGCTACCGGCAGACCGAGAAGAGTCGGCGGCTTTGATGTTGTGGCTTCGCGCTACGGAGCGCGTGTCCAGGGCGCAACCGCAATCGCGCTGACAAAGCTTGACATTCTCTCTTATTTCGATAAAATCCCCGTCTGCGTCGCATATGAAATAGACGGAAAGCGCGTCGATACTTTCCCGACCGGCAGCGCGCTCAATAACGCAAAGCCCGTCTATGAGTATTTTGACGGCTGGAAAGAGGATATCTCCGACTGCCGCTCGTTCGATGAACTGCCCGAAGCGGCGAAAAAATATATCGACTTCATAGAAACGCAGATCGGCGTGCAGATAAAATATATTTCTGTTGGCGCTGAAAGGGATTCCATCATTACTCGCTGACGCGCCCGTCGCGTTCTTCGCGGGTCACGACCATATGAACAACTATTCCGCCGAATATCACGGGATAAGGTTCAGCTACGGTCTATCGTGCGACCATAATATCTATGTCGTGCCTTTCAGGGGCGGCCAGCTTATAAATATCAAAAACGACGGCACATTCACCGTCCAAAGGCTTATTCGTCACAGGGGACAGAGCACCGTGACGATTGGAAAAGAAAAATAAACAAAAAGCCGTTCCTTAATGGGGCGGCTCAATTTATATACTAAAAACACAAAAGCCATCCCTTTTTCAGAGATGGCTTTTGTGTTTACTCTTCTGCCGCTTCACTGTATCTTCTCAGTGATATCCTGCCTGCCGTCAGCATGACGCCCTCAAGCATCAGCGCGGCGCAAAGCGGAGCGCATATCCTCGGATAGCCGAAGATGAGCACCGCCGTCATGGCTGCGAATGTAAGCGTGACGCGGATTATCGACCGCTCTCGATAGCGGATCTTCTCCGCTTTATCGAGCGGCTTCTCTTTCGCCGCCGCAGGGGAGAGGATACATATTATAATGTATGCCACTGCCGATGCGAGCGCACCGGATCTCAAAATCACGGACTCGCGCAGGGCGAAGAAAACAAAGCATATCGACAAAAGTATTTCTATCGTCGACAGTATCATGCATCTGCCCTCGGTCGAGGCGTGAAACCCGCCGCCGTATTTCTTGACGAACAGGAATACGGCGTAGAAAATCATGCTCTCGAGCGGAACCGAAAAAATCAGTCCCAGTATCAGGCAGATGACCGCATACATCAGCTTCGATAACAGCGAAAAGAGACCGTAAGCTACGATCTCTTCCTCGCTGTCCGGCAGATACCCGCGCTTCCCGAGACGAGAAGTCAGGCGAACTGACAGATCATAAATCATTTGTTCTTATAGATCTCCGCGCTCTTGGGCATACGGGGCTGATAAGACCAGGGCGAACCGGTCGAGTTGATGTCGTCCTTGACGTTCTTCTTGGCGAGAGTGATAACAGACTCTGCCGCTTTCTTTGCTATGTTCTTCATTTTTGTCCACCTGCTGCCGGTTCCATTTTAGTCCGGCATTTCCTTTCTTTGGTATTTTTGGGACAAGTACATGATAACACGTCAACAATAAAATTCAATATAACAAACAATACTGCATATTTTTGCGTTAAAACTGCACAAATCCTCAATATTATTTAACAACGGCATAAAATAACAGCGTATTACAAATATAATTGTGTTAGTAAATGGCAGTTTGTTCAAATTAAAAGCGGCAAATGGTAACATTTTCCATGGGTGATGAAAGTGAATGATGAAAAGAAGAATGCCGTTATCGGGGCGCGGATAATGCAGCGCAGGAAGCTGCTCGGAATGAAACAGTCCGAGCTGGCGGAGCTTATAGGAGTCTCTGATAATCAGATATCCAATATAGAGAATGGCAGGAGCTATCCGAAGCTCAACAGCTTTATGCTCATCTGCAAGGCTCTCGACTGCAACGCGGACTATTTCTTCTCCGGCGTGATAAGCGATTCTCTTCCCGAGCAGATAGGGGAGATGCTCTCGTCGCTTTCCGTCGAGGAGCAAAGGATGGTCTGGCGCCTTGTTGACTGTTACATACATCAGAAAGATGACTCAACGATTTAACGATTTAAACTATTTGACTTGAGTTTTCTCATATGGTATAATTGTCAACGAGGAGTGGCATTTCGTGAAGATCGCAATTTGTGATGACAACAGTGCTTATGTAAAAAAGATCGAATCGGTGGTTCGCACGACCCTTGCGGAGAAGAATATCGATGCGCGGTTCGATCTCATATCTGACAGTGCGCAACTGCATGACAGCGCGGAAACATATGATATGGCTTTTCTCGATATCGGGATGACCCCGTATAACGGGCTTGAGATTGCCGCAAGGCTGAAGAAGAGAAACCGCAATATCATTATATTTTTTATCACATCGTATGATGACTATATCGACGATGCCATGGATCTGCACGTTTTCAGATATATATCCAAACCGCTCGACGCAAGGCGGCTCAGAGCGGGAGTCGAAAAAGCGCTGAAGCTCATCGACAGGACGCGCACAAGCTTTCTTGTGAAAGAGAGCGGAAAAGCCGTGTGTGTCTTCTCAAAAGATATTGTTTTTGTTGAGATAGCCGGACGCTCCACGCGGGTCGTGACGACCCAGGGGGAGTACAATTCGGAAAACGGCATTGACTTCTGGGATTCAAAGCTCGCTGCGCCGTCATTCTTCCGCGTGCATAAGAGCTATATAGTCAATGTCCATTATGCAACGGATTACACCCGCGCGACCGTTGTGCTCTGCGGCAAGTACGAAATACCTGTAGCCTATAGAAAACAGGCGGAGTTCCGCCACTTTTTTCTCAACTATTTCGGGGGACGATGATCTAAATGAATCTGGTTTCTGCACTTTCACACGCTGTGGAACTGTTTATTGTTTTTCAGTTCTTCAATGATCTGTTTGCCAATAAGGGCAGGAAAACCGTTGCAGCTGCGGTCGGCATTGCTTTCTATGCCGTGGCATATGCGGCGTTTTTGCTGTTTAATTCAACGGTCGTCAACATTTTGCTCTGCTTTGTTATCGATTCCGTGTTTGCAAAGCTCTTCTTTGAATGCAATATCAAAGGCGCAACGCTCGGCGCGCTGTTCATAGCGGTGTCGAACACTGCGTCGGAATTTATAGTCATAAGCCTGCTCGCGATAATCGGCGGCGGTGATATAAAGGCGTATCAGTCGAGCGTCTATATCTATCTGCTTATGGTGCTCCTGAGCAAGTCCGTCCTCTTCGTTCTGACGAAAGCGGCTGTTTATGCGGGACTGTATCTGCGCGGTCAGAAGGGCGTGCGCATCCCCGCGTTCCTGCTGATTTATCCTATAGCGTCGATAGTTATCCTCTATACTTTCTGGATGATTTCCGTGCGCTACGATTTGTCGAAGAATATAAGTGTTATAATTTCCGTCGCGTCAATCGCTATAATCGCATCGGCGTTTCTGACTTTCGTCTTTTACGGGCGCACTTCGCGCAAGATGGACGAGCTCTATAAGACCCAGCGCGAGGCGGAGCGACTGCGCACCGACCAGACTTATTACGCCCTGCTCGATCAGCAAAACGAGATGCTCAAGACTATAACGCATGACGAGAAAAATCATCTTATCGCCATAAAAGCACTCGCGGACGATCCCGCAGTCAGCGAATATATCGAGAATATCTACGGCGATATAAAATACCATTCGATGTTTGGCAACACAAAGAACAAGTTCCTCGATTTGCTGCTCAACAAATATAAATCGATCTGCGATTCGAGCGGGATAAGCTTCGAATACAATATAAGAACGGCGAACCTCTCGTTTATGGATGCGCCGGATCTGATAACGCTTCTGAGCAATATCCTCGACAATGCGGTCGAGGCGGCGAGCGTTTCCGAAAAGAAAACGATAGAGCTTTCGATAAACAGGGTCAATGAATTCGATATGCTTTCCTGCGTCAATTCCAGCGACCGCAAGCCGCAGTCCGTCGGCAAATCGCTCAGGACTTCAAAGAATTCCGGCGGTTTCCACGGTCTTGGAACAAAGAGCATCAAGGCGATGGCGGGAAAATATAACGGCGAGTTCGATTGGGCATACAGCGAGGCTGATAGGGAGTTCACGGTCAATATCGCGTTCTTCCATACAGATAAGGAGAGAGAGTTGGTAAAAAACTGAAAGGGAGAACACTATGAAAAAGACAGTTGTCCGACCGTTTGAAGCGGGAAGTCTGATGCTTGCCCTTGTGGGCTTTGCGTTTCCCGCCATGCTGATTTACGAAGCCGTGTCCATCATTCTCAAAGGACTGGCGCCGGAGCGCATCGTCGTCATTGCAGTGGCGGCTGCGCTTACATATTTTATAAGCGTCAGCGCGCTCAAAATTATCTTCATGTCGAAGTTCACTTTCTATGAAGACCATTTTGAGGCAGTGTACTTTGATGCATTTATGGATCATGCAAAGACATTCTATAAGCCGATTCCGTCGCACAAAGTGTCGGTTTACTATGATGATATTGAAAAGTTCGGCTCGTTTGAGAGTAAGCAGCTGCGCCGCAACGGACGCGATGATAATAACCGTTTGTTGGCGTTGGCAAAGGTCAAAGGAAAACTTGTGCCGTTCACTCTGCCCGTGTGGTTTCAGGATTCCAGAAATTACTTTATCATAAACGATAAGCTCGGCAACGGCTACCTTATCGACGGCAAGCTTTACAGCGTCGGTCAGGTGGGCTCGGTTTTGAGAAATCTTGAGGATGCTTCCGGAAAGTCGGCAGTCGGCGGATATCCGAGCATGAGCAACCTTATCGGACTTAAAATTCTGTTTGGATTCGGTCTGACGATGGCTATTCCGCTGGGACTTATCAGACTTGAAAGTCTCTTGAATCCGCAGCATGTTATGTCTTATCAGTCGGGTCTTAGAACAGCGTATGTTGTGACCGGAATGATTTTCGGTCTCTCGATTCTGTTCAAATTTATGATGGTCGGTATCAGCAAAGAAAGCGGTAATGAAGATACATCAAGAAAGAGCAGATTTATGACAACTGCCCTTTCCGCAGTGCTGTTTACTGTGTTGGCTGTATGCTTCATCCTTTCCGTCATGCAGTAAATTTTTGAATATTTTTTCGCGGAGCACAGTTTTTTTACTGCGCTCCGTTTGCTGTAATATTCATATATTGCCATGCTCCTTTGCTGTGCTCAAATATCACATCTGAAATTTATATGGCAAAATCAATCTCAGGCTAATGCGGCAGAGCAGTAGCCTGATACTTCGATACACTGCTGAAGTAAAGCAAATAAATTTTGCAAAACGACTTGACAGCGCGCTTTCGGGAATCTTTGCGCCGCGTGCGCGCAAAAAACTAATATCGCGGACACCGAGATATAAAGCCGCCGAAAATTTTGACGGCATTCCGGGGTATTTGACAATAAATTCAATCTGTATAAGCTTGCATTTTCGGCTGTATTATGTTAATATGTCCTATATTAAGCAGTCATAAATAGTTGTAATTCAACACTTTTAGTTGTTTGTGGTGCTTTTTCTACGGGGCGGCGCACAATTTTCGCCCCGATACTTTGACGACAGGGAGTTGGCATACTTGGCGAAGTATATCATCAAGCGTGTTGCAATGGGTCTGCTGTGCATATTCATTGTTGCAACACTGACTTTTCTTCTGATGAATCTGGTACCGGGCGGTCCGTTCACGGCTGAGAAGTCTATGAGTGAGGCGGCGCAGAGAGCGCTTGAAGCAAAATTCGGACTGGACAAGCCCCTAGGGCAGCGTTATTTGACATATATGTCCGATCTTCTCAAGGGAGATATGGGCCCGAGCCTTAAACAGCGCGGACGTTCGGTAAACGAAATAATTTCCTCGAAATTTCCGATTTCGGCGCGTCTTGCGGGCGTCGCCGTGCTCGTATCGTTGCTCGTCGGTATCCCGCTGGGCTGTGTCTCGGCCTATAACAGAGGAAAATTCGCCGATAATATTATTATCGTGCTTGCGACCTGCGGAATCGCCATACCGAGCTTCATAAGCAGTGTTATTCTATTGTATACATTCGGAAGCAAGCTGAACATATTGCCGACGATAGGACTAAACTCGTTGGCATCATATATAATGCCGGTAACGGCGCTGTCGATTTATCCGACTGCATATATAACCCGCCTTATGCGTTCGAGCCTGCTCGATGTTATGGGTCAGGACTATATCCGCACCGCGAGGGCAAAGGGTCTGTCGAACTTCAAGGTTCTCTTCAAGCACGCCCTGCGAAACGCCATCCTTCCCGTTGTTACTTATGTCGGCCCCATGCTGGCGGGTCTTATGACCGGATCGTTCGTCGTGGAGAAGATATTCACCATTCCCGGTCTCGGCCGCGATTTCGTCTCGGCGATAAACCAAAAAGACTATACGCTGATAATGGGAACTACAATAGTTCTTGCCACTCTTATAATTGCGGCGAATGTTATAGTTGATATCCTCTATAAGATCATAGACCCCCGTATTAAACTCAAGTAAGGGAGCGGCAGGAGAGAAACGATGAAGAAAAAATTTCCGAGTCTGCACCTGAATGCAGATGATTTTATCCCGGCAACAAACGATGAAAAAGAGAGCCTCGTCGTCATGCGCGACAGCGTCAACTTCTGGGCGGACGGTATGCGCCGCCTGCGCAAGAACAAGATAGCGATGATAAGCCTCGTTTTCATCCTTATAATAATGTTTTTCGCTTATGTTATGCCTGCTTTTTGGCCGTATAGCTACGAGCAGCAGATTAAGTACAGCGAGAATCTCAAACCTTTTGAATACAGCCAGACAGAGCAGGCGCGCATAGACGCGGGCGAAAAGGTTTTCCCGCATATCTGCGGCACCGATAAGCTCGGCAGAGACTTCGCAGTCCGCCTTATGATGGGCACGCGCATAAGCCTTACCGTCGGTCTTATCTGCGCGGCGCTCGTTTTGATAGTCGGCTCGATTTTCGGCGCCGTCGCCGGATTTGCCGGCGGCTGGGTCGATATAATAATGATGAGAATCACCGATATTCTCTATACAATACCTGATGTTCTTTTGATAATAGTGCTCTCGCTCGCCTTGAAACCGAGGCTTGAAGATCTCGCCGAACAGCCCGGATTTGGCTGGATGAACACGGTCGGACCGAACCTTATCGCGATATTCCTCGTGTTCGTTCTGCTCTATTGGGTCGGCATGGCGCGTATCACGCGCTCGCAGATTCTTGTGCTCAAGGAGTCCGAATATGTTACGGCGGCGCGCGCTCTCGGCGCAAGCAGCTCGCGCATAATCAGAAAGCACCTGCTCACAAACTGCATCGGCACCCTTATCGTTACCACAACTCTTCAGATCCCCTCGGCTATATTCACCGAGAGCTATCTGAGCTTCCTCGGACTCGGCGTTGCGGCTCCCATGCCGTCGCTCGGCTCCCTCGCAACCGATGCGGTCAAGGGCATGAACACTTATCCGCATCTGCTGTTTTTGCCGGCAATACTTATCAGCGTCATCATTCTCGCATTCAACCTCTTCGGCGACGGACTGCGCGATGCGTTTGACCCGAAGCTGAAAAACTGACAAGGAGGGCGAGAATTTTGAGCGAAAAACTTCTGGAAATAAAAGACGAAAAACTCTCGTTCTTCACCCCCGCAGGCGAGGTCAAGGCGCTTAACGGCGTGTCCTTCTCCATGAACGAGGGCGAGGTGCTCGGCATAGTCGGCGAGTCCGGCTCGGGCAAATCCGTCACGGCTTATTCAATAATGGGTCTTACCGCCTATCCCGGCAAGCTCATCGGCGGTACGATATATTTCAACGGTCATCAGATCGAAAAGATGAGCGAAAAAGAAATGCGCAAAATCAGGGGCAACGAGGTCTCGATAATCTTCCAGGATCCCATGACGAGCCTCAACCCTGTCTATACTATCGGCAATCAGATAACCGAGGTTATCCGCCTGCATACGGGCAAGAGCAAAAAAGAGGCATATGACCGCGCGAAGGAGCTGCTCGAGCTTGTCGGCATCAACGAGCCCACAAAGCGCCTCAAGCAGTATCCCCATGAGCTTTCCGGCGGTATGCGTCAGCGAGTCATGATAGCAATAGCCCTCGCGTGCGAGCCCAAACTGCTCATAGCCGACGAGCCCACAACGGCTCTCGACGTTACCATTCAGGCTCAGATACTCGAGCTTATGCAGGAACTCAGACAGAAGCTCGGCATGAGCATCATAATGATAACCCATGACCTCGGCGTCGTCGCCAGCATGTGCGAAAGAATCGCCGTCATGTATGCCGGTCACATCGTTGAATACGGCACCGCGGACGAGATTTTCTACGAGCCCAAGCATGAATACACCAAGGGTCTTATAAAATCCATTCCCAAGCTCAACGTTCAGGAAACCGAGCGCCTTATTCCCATCGAGGGTCAGCCGGTCGATTTGCTGAATCCTCCCGCAGGCTGCCCGTTCGCGCCGCGCTGTGCGAACTGCATGAAGATTTGTCTGCGCGAGATGCCGCCCAAGACTGAGCTGAGCGATACGCATTACAGCCAATGCTGGCTGCTTCAAAAAGAAGAATTTGAAAAGGGGGAAATAAGCTGTGAGTGAGAATGAAAAACTCGTTGAAGTGCAGCACCTGCAGCAGTATTTCCCGGCAGGCGGCAGAGGAAAGCATAAAAAATTCATCCAGGCAGTCGACGATGTCTCGTTCTTTATCAACAGGGGAGAGACTCTCGGCCTCGTCGGCGAGTCCGGCTGCGGCAAAACTACCGTCGGCCGCACGCTGCTCAGACTCTATGAGCCCACGGACGGCAAGATAATCTACGACGGAAATGTTATTTTTGATAAGGAAAACAAAGTGGCGGTCAATATGCTGCCCTTCAGACGCAAGATGCAGATGGTTTTCCAGGACCCCTATGCGAGCCTTGACCCGCGCATGACGATAGGCGATATCGTAGGCGAGCCCATCGATATCCACCATCTCGCCGCCAACAAGGCGGAGAGAAGAGAGAAGATAATCTCCCTTCTTGAGCGCGTCGGACTCAACAGCGAGCACGCAAACCGCTACCCGCATGAGTTCTCCGGCGGTCAGCGCCAGAGAGTCGGTATAGCGAGAGCTCTTGCGGTCGATCCCGAGTTCATCGTCTGCGATGAGCCGGTCTCCGCGCTCGACGTCTCCATTCAGGCGCAGGTCGTCAATATGTTTGAGGACTTGCAGGCGGATCTCGGACTTACTTATCTGTTTATTGCCCACGATCTCAGCGTCGTTCGCCATATCTCGAACCGCATCGGCGTTATGTATCTCGGCAAACTCGTGGAGCTTGCAGACAGCTTCGAGCTTATCGCGCACAGCGTCCACCCCTATACAAGAAGCCTTATCTCGGCAATCCCCGAGGCAGACCCCAAGACGGCGCGAGCCGCGAAGCGCATCCCGCTTCAGGGCGATGTCCCGAGCCCGCTGAATCCTCCGAGCGGCTGCCGTTTCCGCACCCGCTGCCCCTATGCGGACGAGCAGTGCGCCAACGAGTGCCCGCAGCTCAGGGAGGTAAGCCCCGGCCATTTCGCCGCGTGCCATCATCTCGATAAGGTCGCAGACTGACATATGAAGTCAGAATCAACGGTGTTTATTGCGTTTTGGAGCGCAATGGATAATAAAGCGGCAAAGCCGTAAAATTTTGTAGAGGAGATGTATCAATGAAGATCAAGAGAATCGTATCCCTGCTCCTTGTTCTGGTGCTTGCAGTTTCTGCTATAGCAGTTCTCGGCTCCTGCAAGAAGGAAGAGAAGAAGAAGACCGACAACATCACTGTTCAGATCGGTCCCAACATGGAAACTCTCGATCCGGCACTTAACAGTGCAGTCGATGGCGGCAATATGCTCATCACTCTGTTTGAGACATTGCTTATAATCGACAAAGACAACAAGGTTCAGCCCGGACAGGCTGAGTCCTACACTGTCAGCCCCGACGGTCTCACCTGGACCTTCACCATGCGTGACGGCCTGAAGTGGTCCGACGGCACCGAGCTCAACGCCAAGGACTTCGAGTACACCATGAAGAGAATTACCGATCCCGATGTCGGCGCCCCCTACGGCTCGACTGTTGTCGGCATGATCGAAGGCTATCTGGATGCTGCGGGTAACCCCGATGAGAAAGGCAAACCGACCACAAAGCCCGATCGCGATAAGCTCAATGTTAAGGCCAGCGAGGACGGCAAGACTCTCACCATCAAGCTTGCATATCCCTGCTCTTACTTCGACAAGATCGTTGCTTTCGGCACCATGAGCCCCGTTCAGAAGGCTACCGTTGAAAAGAACGGCGACAAATGGGCAACCAAGCCCGAGACCTATGTCTGCAACGGCCCCTACATGATCTCCGAGTGGACTCCCGGCGAGAAGATCATATGCAAGAAGAACCCCAACTATAAGGGCGGCTGGGATAACAGCAAGATCGTTACCGAGCAGCTTACCTTCCTCCTTCTCGAGGATTCTGCCGCTTCTTATGCCGCTTACACCAGCGGCCAGGCTCTCATGATAAAGGATGTTCCCACCGAGGAAATCCCGAGCCTCAAGAAGGCAGCCGACGGCGGCGACTTCTATGTCGACACCAATCTCGGCACCTACTATCTCAGCATGAACAATCAGAAGGCTCCCTTCAACAACGTCAATGTCCGTAAGGCTCTCAGCCTTGTTATTGACCGTGAGTATGTTGCGAACACCATCATGCAGGGCACCTACACCCCGGCTTATAACTTTGTCGGCCCCGGCATAGTTGACAACGAGGGTATGTTCATCGACAACTCTATCGCGGCAAACGGCGGCAGCACCTATATCAGCAAGGATTATCAGGCCAACGTTGCAGAGGCTAAGAAGGCTCTCGCAGAGGCAGGCTATCCCGACGGTAAGGGCTTCCCGACCATCACTTATTCGACCAATGATTCCGGTTACCACAAGGCTCTTGCAGAGTATCTCCAGCAGGTATACAAGAAGGAGCTCGGCATCGAGATGAAGATTGACACCGTTGACTGGTCGTCCTTCACTCCTCAGCGCCGTGCCGGTAACTACGAGATGGCCCGTAACGGTTGGGTCATGGACTACAATGACGCTTCCAACATAATCGAGCTGTTCTATTCGTCCAACGGCAACAACGACGGCAAGTACAACAGCAAGGCTTTCGACGCCGCTATGGATAAGTCCAAGGTCGCCGATTCCAAGGCTCACTTTGAGGCTCTTCATGAGGCTGAGAAGATTATGTCCGAGGATTATGCTTGCATCCCCGTTGCATATTACAACGACTTCTGGCTCCAGAATAAGACCCTTAAGGGCATTTGGCACAGCCCCTATGGCTACTGGTACTTCCAGTATGCTTATGTTGAGGGTTAAGCTGTAATCCCAAAGTCAAAGCATAACTGAACGCTGCCCGTGTCACGCAAGTGGCACGGGCAGTTTTCGCTTTGCCTGTTTTTAGGTATCAGTTTTTCTGTATTTGGAGTGACTATGTGAATGCGATGCAGTAGGGCGGATATCGTTCGACGGCAAAATACATGCAGCTTGTAGGGTGCGGCGACCTTGACGCACCGATTCCGCATTAGCGGCACATAACCTTCACGAATATTTAATTTTAATACCGTAGAAACAGCCCTTGCGGCTGTCCGCTGTCGGCGCAGTCGATACAAAATCACATCGGCTTTGCAATTTGATTTTTGCGCCACAAAACATACCAACATTCCTCCAATTTTCACCGCTCTGTTGCCAAATTCCGCCGATTGTGCTATCATTGAACCGACAAAAAAACGGAGATGATAAAAATGACCGTTACCGAAAGATTTCTGAAATATGTGACATTCGAAACCACTTCCGCCGAGTCGAGCGATACCGTGCCCTCGACTGCGACCCAGCTCGTCCTTGCCGATTATCTCGTCGAGGAGCTTCGCGGCGCGGGAGTCACCGACGCCATGCGCGACGAAATGGGCTATGTTTATGGGCATATCCCGGCTTCCGATGGCTGCGAAAATTGCCCTAAGATAGGGCTCGTCTCGCATATGGACACTTCCCCCGATGTCAGCGGCGCGAATGTCAAGCCGCAGATAATCAAATTTGATGGCACGAACGCCCCGATGGTCGGCGATGAATATATCGGGCGCGAGCTTATAGTTACCGATCATACCACTCTGCTCGGCGCGGACGACAAAGCGGGAGTCGCCGAGATAGTCGCCCTGTGCGCCGAAATCAACGCAAATAAAAATATCCGCCACGGTGCGCTGAGCATCTGCTTTACTCCCGATGAGGAGATAGGCAGCGGCGCGGATCACTTTGATTTTGCGCGCTTCAACGCCGATTTTGCCTATACTGTTGACGGCGGCGAGGTCGGCGGCATCGAGTGCGAAAACTTCAACGCCGCAGCCGCTGATATCACGGTTCACGGAGTGAATACCCATCCCGGAACCGCCAAGAACAAGATGAAAAATGCCGCGCTGTATCTCGCGGAGTTCGTCAATATGCTCCCAGCGTGGGAGACCCCGGCGCATACCGAGGGACGCGAGGGCTTTTATCATGTGGCGCGTATCGCCGGCAACGAGACCGAGGCGAGCGCGCATATGATAATCCGCGACCACGACAAGAATAACTTCGAGCGCCGCAAGAAGTTCGTCGCCGATACCGTCGGTTTCCTGAACGAAAAGTACGGCGAGGGCACTTTCGAGCTGAATATAAAAGACAGCTATTATAATATGTTAGAGATAATCGAGAAGCATATGGACATCGTCGAGCGCGCCGAAAAAGCCATGCGCGATGCGGGCGTTGAGCCTGAAATAGTGCCGATACGCGGCGGAACGGACGGCGCACGTCTCTCGTTTGAGGGTCTGCCGTGCCCGAACCTCTCGACCGGCGGCATGAATTTCCACAGTATCTATGAGGCGATACCCGTCGACGCATTGCCGAAGATGGTCGAGGTGCTGATAAATATCGTGTCCGTGACCGACTGAACAAAATAAAAAATGCCGGAGACAGGGAATCTTCCCGCCTCCGGCGCTTTTATCAATATGGCTCAATGTTGAATTTGAGATTCTTTGTAGGGGTCGGCGACTCGACGACCCTATGCCGCCGTCGGCGGCACTGTTTGGAAAACAGAAAAAAGCAAGGTCAAAACTACGCTTGACCTTGCTTTTTGTTTTATCAGTATTGTTTGCCCTCGCCGATGCGACTGAACGCAAGTATGATGCAGTCAATGCCGAACAGCACGAGGTATGCGCCGACGATGTAAGCGACCGCCGCAACCGAGATGTTCGGGCTGAATATCATCACAATGCCGAGCACAAGCCCGATAATGTTGACTATCATCGTGAACCAGTAGACGAAATTGCCCGCGATGAACCGAATCGTGTTCAGGTGCGAGAGTCTCGAGAGACAGTGCGCAATGAACCATATCGGGAACAGGAGTGAGAGCACCCATTTGCCCGCGTTGGGATAGACGAGCAGCATGGCGCCCGCCATGACGCTGAGTATGCCCGAAATGAGTGACACAGTCGGACCGAAGCCGAGATGCTTGTCAACGCGAACATAGAGCACAACATCCGCAATGCCGGTTATTATGGCGATTATGCCGTAGATAATAACGAGGGTCGTCACCGCATTGTCGGGATAGACAAAAGTGAATATTCCGAGCGCCGCGAGCGCAATGCCGATTATGAGCTCCATCCATCCGAAGCCGGAACGCCTTTTCATTCCTTTTCGCCTCCTTTATCGAGAATGGACATGAATTCTTCGCCGGTTATGGTCTCTTTTTCATAGAGATATTTTGCCAGCTCGTCGAGCTTTGCTCGGTTGTCCGCGAGAATCTTGGAAGCCTTCTCATGCTGACGCTTTACAAGCTCAACGACCTTGCGGTCTATTTCGTTCTGCGTGTCCGCAGAGCAGGCGAGCGAAGCGTCGCCGCCGAGATACTGGTTCGAAACCGTCTCGAGAGCCACCATGTCAAAATCTTCGCTCATGCCGTAGCGGGTTATCATCGCGCGGGCAAGCTTTGTCGCCTGCTCGATGTCGTTCGATGCGCCTGTCGTTATCTCGCCGAAAACGAGCTCTTCAGCGGCGCGTCCGCCCGTAAATGTCGCAATCTTGTTTTCAAGCTCCTGCTTTGTCAGCAGATATTTGTCGCCCTGGTCGACCTGCATCGTGTAGCCGAGCGCGCCGGAGGTGCGGGGGATTATCGTTATCTTCTGCACGGGCGCCGAGTGCGACTGCATCGCCGCAACGAGCGCGTGACCTATCTCGTGATAGGCGACAACTTTCTTTTCGCTGTCCGAGAGCACCGCGTTCTTTTTCTGATATCCCGCGATGACCGTCTCAATACTCTCTTCGAGGTCGGATTCGTTGACGACGGTTCGGTTGTTCCTGACCGCGCGCAGCGCCGCCTCATTTATAATATTGGCAAGCTCCGCGCCCGATGCGCCGGATGCCATTCGTGCTATCGTGTGGAAGTTAACGTCATCCGCAGTCTTTATCTTCTTTGCGTGGACTTTCAGTATCGCCTCGCGTCCCGCAAGGTCGGGCAGCTCAACGGGCACGCGCCTGTCGAAACGGCCGGGGCGGGTGAGCGCGGGATCGAGCGTCTCGGGGCGGTTCGTCGCCGCTAATATGATAACGCCGATATTTTCCTGGAAACCGTCCATTTCTGTGAGCAGCTGGTTGAGCGTCTGCTCGCGCTCGTCGTTGGAGCTGAACTGACCGTCGCGCTTCTTGCCGATGGCGTCGATCTCATCGATGAACACTATGCAGGGAGCTTTCTCTTTTGCCTGGCTGAAAAGATCCCTGACCTTTGAAGCGCCCATGCCGACGAACATCTCAACAAACTCCGAGCCGGACATCGAGAAGAACGGCACATTCGCTTCGCCCGCAACAGCCTTCGCGAGCATTGTTTTACCTGTTCCGGGAGGGCCGACGAGCAGAACGCCCTTGGGCATCGACGCGCCGACGTCGGAATATTTCTTTGGATTGTGAAGATAGTCGACTATCTCCGAAAGGCTCTCTTTCGCCTCGTCCTCACCCGCAACGTCGCTGAAATGTATGCCCTGGGTCGACGGGACATAGACCTTCGCGTTGCTCTTGCCGAAGCCGAACGCCATGGAGTTTTTGCCGCCCGCCTGTTCCATCAGCTTCTTGCCCATATACTGGCCGAGTCCGATGAAGATTATCAGCGGGAGCACAAAAGTCAGTAGGAAGCTCACCAACGGCGAGGTCGTCGTCTCAATATCCTTTGAGAACTTCGCGCCGGAGTCATAGAGCCGCTGAGTCAGCGTCGGGTCGTTCATCGCGCCGGTCTTATAGATTTTCTTCGCGTCGTCCTTGTCGGTGAAGACTATCTGATCGTCATCGACCTCGACATTGCCGATTTTTTTCTGCTCAATCATGCTCATGAATGTGCCGTAGTCGACTTCCGTCACCCGCGCCTTGACGAGCAGGGGAGACACAATCACATTGAACAGCACAATGACGAGCAGCGCAATGCCGTAGTAGAATATCAGAGGCTTCTTTGGGGATTTCACTTCTTTCATTTTCCGCACCTTCCTTTTTTAGGATTGATGTTAATTGAAAATATATATTAATTATACTCTTGCGTCAATATGAGTTCAATACAATTAAAGAATAACAGCAAAAAAGCAATGCTCGCGAATTTGCTTAATATAGTTTCAAAAAAGCGGTCATTTGCAAATTGGAATTTGCGGAACACTTGAATTATAGCAAAGCAAAAGCGGGCGACTCGATTAACACTTATAATCAGACTTACAATAGCCGCGCCGCAGAGTTTGATAGCTTTCTTTGAGAGGGCTGAACGGCTTGCGAAGCAAGACGCACGAGCCCGTATTGTTTGAGCGAAGCGAGTTTACGGGCGAATGTGCCGAGCTGCCCACTGAGAGCCGCAAACTATGTACTGCGGCGCGGCGTTGCGGGGGTCTCGGGGTGAAACCTCGAGTCTGCCTTTTCTTTGCAGACGTTTCTTTTCTCAGACAGAAAATAAATGCCGAAACGCGAGAAGTGTGAAAAGTTTGATTATAGTGGGACGCGAAGGTAGTAAGACAATTATAAACAAATCAAAATTGTTGTATCGGCTGCGCCGATAGCGGACAGCCGCGAGGGCTGTCCCTACGAGCGGTCGGTAAAACAAGCCTTTTCAAAGATTTTGTGCCGCGCGAGCGGCACAAAATACAAGACAATAAGTCACTACAAATTTTGCGGTAAAATAATATCCGCCCCTACCGCATATATTTGTTGCTTTGAGCGAAGCAAAACACCCTCTCAGTCTCGGCTTACGCCGAGCCAGCTCCCCCTGCAGGGGAGCTTAAATAGTTTTTGCGACAAATTCGATTTATCTCTCCGTATCCCCACATCGCGGCAAAACAAAACAGCCGCAGCAAAACAAATCACTGCGGCTTGACTTTATATATTTTTTTACTCGCTGATCTTTCTGACTGTCTCCATGACATAGTCGCCGAATTCGCTGCAGGTGCAGCCGTCCTCGCGACCTGTGATTTTGAGCTTCTTGTCCTCGTACATGCAGATGTCGAGCGCTCTCTCGAGCAGATCGGCTTTTTCCTGCTCGCCGATGTGGGAGAGGAGCATCACGCTCGCTCTGAGCATCGAGCAGGGGTCTGCGTACTGTGCTCTGCCCTCGCGAACCATTCTCGGAGCCGAGCCGTGGATAGCCTCGAACATCGCGTAACGCTTGCCGATGTTTGCGCTGCCGGCTGTGCCGACGCCGCCCTGGAACTCAGCTGCCTCGTCGGTGATGATGTCGCCGTAGAGGTTCGGGAGAATGAAGACTTTGAAGTCGCGGCGGCGCTTCTCGTCGATGAGCTTCGCCGTGGTGATGTCAATGTACCACTCGTCGGTCACGATGTCGGGATATTCTTCGCCGACCTTCTTGCAGAGGTTGAGGAACTTGCCGTCCGTGGTCTTGATGACATTTGCCTTTGTGATTATCGAAACGCGGCCCTTGTTGTTGCGGCGCGCGTAGTCATATGCGAGCCTTGCGATTCTGTCGCAGCCCTCGGAGGTCGTCACGACGAAGTCGAGCGCGAGGTCGTCGGTAACATTGACGCCCATCGAGCCGACGGCATATGCGCCCTCGGTGTTCTCGCGGAAGAAAGTCCAGTCAATGCCCTGCTCGGGAACCTTGACGGGGCGGAGGTTCGCAAACAGATCGAGAGCTTTTCTCATCGCAACGTTTGCGCTCTCGATGTTCGGCCACGGATCACCCGCCTGCGGGGTAGTGGTCGGACCCTTGAGGATAACGTGGCAGCTCTTGAGCTCTTCGAGCACGTCGTCGGGAATAGCCTTGTTTGCCTTGACGCGGTTTTCGATGGTCAGTCCGTCGATGACCTTGAATTCAATCTTGCCTGCCTTTACTTTATCGTCAAGCAGATATTCGAGAACTCTTGCGGATTCCTTGGTGATGACCGGACCGATGCCGTCGCCGCCGCAGACGCCGATGATGATCTTGTCGAGCGACTTGAAGTCGATGAAATCGCCCTGAGCCTTTATTTTGTCCGAACGGTCGCTCTGAGCGCGGATGAGAGCCTCAAATTTTTCGACGGCGTTCTTGACCTGTGCCTCTGTCATGTTTATCTTCCTCTCTTATTTGTGTGATTCTCTTGTGTAGTTGAGCAGACCGCCTGCGAGGATTATGTCCTTCTGCCTGCCGGAGAAGCTGTAGCAGAGCTTGTAGCTCTCGTCCTTTGTCTCATTTTTAAGAACAGCCTCGCCGCCGTTTTCAATAGTCTCTCTGATGCCGTCGAGCGCGAGCTTGTCGCCCTTCTCGATGCGGTCATAGTCGGCGGGGTCGGCGAAGGTGAACGGCACGATACCGGCGTTTATGAGGTTTGCCTGATGTATGCGCGCAAAGGACTTTGTGATAACGCTCTTTATGCCGAGATACAGCGGAACAAGAGCCGCGTGCTCTCTCGAAGAGCCCTGACCGTAGTTGCTGCCGCCGATGATGATTCCCTTGCCTGCCTGCTTGCAGTGCTCGGCAAAGTTCTCGTCGCACTGCTTGAAGCAGAAGTTCGACAGGAACGGTACGTTCGAGCGGTAGGGGAGAATCTTTGCGCCTGCGGGCATGATGTGGTCTGTTGTGATGTTGTCGCCGACCTTGAGAACGACTTCGGCCTCGATGCTCTCGGGCAGTGCGTCGCCGTTGGGGACGGGCTTGATGTTCGGACCGTAGACTATCTCAAGATTCTTGGCCTCTTCCGGAGAAGCGGGCTTGTCGATGAGATTGTCGTTTATTTCAAAGTGGTCGGGCATTGTGATGTGCGGCGCCTCGCCGAGGGTTCTCGGGTCGGTCAGCACGCCTGTGAGAGCGGAAGCCGCGGCGACCTCGGGGCTGACGAGATAAACGCCCGCGTCGGCAGTGCCGGAGCGTCCCTCGAAGTTGCGGTTGAAGGTGCGCAGGGAGACAGCGCCGGAGTTCGGGGACTGACCCATGCCGATGCACGGACCGCATGCGCACTCAAGCAGTCTTGCGCCCGCGCCGAGGATATCGGAGAGTGCGCCGTCCTCGGAGAGCATTCTGAGAACCTGCATCGAGCCGGGGGAGATAGTGAGGCTGACACTCGGGGCGACGCGCTTGCCCTTGAGGATAGCCGCCACCTTGAGCATATCGTAGAGCGAGGAGTTCGTGCAGGAGCCGATGCAGACCTGGTCGATCTTTATCTCGCCTATTTCGGAAACTTTCTTTACATTGTCGGGCATGTGGGGCATTGCCGCGAGGGGCTCGAGGGTGCTGAGATCTATGTCGATAACCTCGTCATAGACTGCATCGTCGTCCGCCTTGACCTCGACCCAATCCTGCTCTCTGCCCTGAGCGGCGAGAAAAGCCTTCGTCACTTCGTCGGAGGGGAAAACAGAGGTCGTTGCGCCGAGCTCCGTGCCCATGTTGGTTATAGTTGCGCGCTCGGGGACGGAAAGAGTCTTGACTCCGTCTCCGCCGTATTCGATTATCTTGCCCACGCCGCCCTTGACGGACATGATGCGAAGAACTTCGAGGATTATATCCTTTGCGCTGACCCACGGTGAAAGCGCACCGTGCAGGTTTATGCGCGTCATCTTGGGCATAGTTATGTAGTATGCGCCGCCGCCCATCGCAACCGCGACGTCGAGTCCGCCTGCGCCGAACGAGAGCATGCCGATGCCGCCGCCGGTAGGAGTGTGGCTGTCCGAGCCGATGAGCGTCTTGCCGGGGATGCCGAAGCGCTCAAGATGCACCTGATGGCAGATGCCGTTGCCGGGGCGTGAAAAAAGCAGTCCTCTCTTTTTCGCGGCGCTCCTGATGAATCTGTGATCGTCCGCGTTTTCAAAGCCGGTCTGCAAAGTGTTGTGGTCAATGTATGCGACCGAAAGCTCGGTCTTTACTCTCTCGACTCCCATAGCCTCGAATTCAAGGTATGCCATGGTGCCTGTGGCGTCCTGAGTGAGAGTCTGATCGATCCTCAGACCGATCTCGCTGCCAACGGTCATGTCGCCGCTGAGCAGGTGGCTTTTTATAAGCTTTTGTGCAATAGTGCTGCCCACTTGTATCCCTCCGTATAAAAATAAAATTACCTTTAAATTTTATTGCAATCCGCGGATTTTGTCAAGGTGCGCCGCGCCAAATATATACCTGTATATATTACATTTTATAGGGGAAATTGATATATGACGATTTTTTATGTTGCCCGAAAGCTTTCTGCGTGGTATAATTAAATGTAATCTGCCGCAGTGCGCTGTGCTATGGCTGAATTATTGAAAGTTATTCGGGCATACTGTTTGTCGGGAGTGAATTCGATGAACAGAAAAAAGCACGAAGAACAAAAAGACGGCATATTGGAGCCCGTCGCGCCGACCCCGAGCGTCAGTGAAGAGGACGGAGATTCCTCCGACAGCACGGACAGGGAGCTTCGCCAGATAGTCGAAACAGGTTCGATAACCGTTGACAAGCGCGGGCATTATATCCACTGCCTGACTGTTATCGGTCAGATCGAGGGTCACTATGTCCTGCCGGCGCAGAACAAGACCACAAAATATGAGCACGTCATCCCTCAGCTCGTTGCGATAGAAGAGAGCCGTGATATCGAAGGCTTGCTCATAATCCTCAACACCGTCGGCGGCGATATCGAAGCCGGACTCGCGATAGCGGAGCTTATAGCCGGAATGAAAACGCCGACCGTGTCCCTCGTCCTCGGCGGCGGACATTCGATAGGCGTGCCGCTCGCGGCTTCGAGCGCGTATTCGTTTATCGCACCGAGCGCCACCATGACCGTCCACCCGGTCAGAATGACGGGACTTGTCCTGGGCGTGCCGCAGACTATGTCCTATTTTGAGCAGATGCAGGAGCGTATAGTCAGATTCGTCGCCGATAATTCGCGCATCTCCGCCGATCGATTCCGCTCGCTTATGCTCGCAACCGGTCAGCTCGTTATGGATGTCGGCACTGTGCTCGACGGCGAGGCGGCGGTCAAAGAGGGGCTTATAGATTCTCTCGGCTCTCTCTCCGATGCCCTCGATAAGCTCTGCGATATGATTGAGGAGCAGAGTGAAAAGAAAGGGGAGAACGGGTGATGCTCTACACAATTGTTTCTCCCGCCGAGATTTTTATGCAGCCGCCCGCAGATGTCTGCGAGCATCAGACTCCGTTTGGCTGCGTGATGTGTTCAAGGACAGAAAAAGGTGAGGTCGTTGAAAGACTTGTGACGACCGATCCGTTTGAATATCTGAAACCGTGTTATTCGCCCGGCACTTTATATTCCGCCGGAAAAATGGAAAAGGGGTAATATAATCATGGAAATACTCAAGGCAATACTGCTCGGCTTTCTGCAGGGCGTGACCGAATTCCTGCCCATCTCATCGAGCGGGCATCTCTCGGTCTTTCAGCACTTCTTCGGCAATGTCGGCGGCACAAGCTCGCTGCTGTTCACGGTGCTGTTACATATGGGTACTCTGATAGCCGTGTTCGTCGTTTATTACAAGACCATATGGGGTCTCATCGTTGAATTTTTCAGCACTATAAAAGATATCTTCACCGGCAAGTTCAAGTGGAGCGAGATGAACGAGAACAGGCGCATGCTCTTCATGTTCGTTATCTCCTGCGTGCCTCTGCTGTTCCTGCTCATTCCCGTCGGCGGCGACAGACGCATCATGGATGTTCTCGGCGGTCTTGCCGATGACAATGATATATTGGTCGAGGGAGTCTGCTTCCTCTTCACCGCAGCTCTCCTGCTCGTCGGCTCATGGCGCGCAAAGAAGGTCAAAGCTCGTCCCCAGATAGGCGCGAAATCCGCGCTTGCCGTCGGCGTGGCTCAGGCTTTCGCCGCCGGATTCCCCGGCATCTCGCGCTCCGGCTCGACCATCTCGACCGGTATGATTTGCGGCGTTTCAAAAGAGTATATGGTTCGCTATTCGTTCATCCTCGGCATCCCGGCTATCCTTGCCGCCAATGTCATGGAGATAAAGGAAGCCGTAGCCCTCGGCGAGCAGATAGATATCCTGCCCGTTATTATAGGCGTTGTCACCGCCGCCGTCGTCGGCTTTGCCGCGATAAAGGCTCTCGAGTGGCTCGTCAAGATTGATAAGTTCAAAATTTTCGGTTACTACTGCCTTGTCCTCGGCGTTGTTGTTATCATCGCCGGCATAGTTGAAAACGTCAGATAAGTTCGTTCAAATTTCTAAGGAGGGCCTTAATGGCTGCGAAAAAGACTGCGGCAAAGTCAACGGCCGCTAAGAAGAAAAAAACAACAACTACAATGCCAAAAAAAGCCCCGGCTTCAAAGCCTGCGGCTGCAAAAGAGCCTGTCGAGCAGACTCCCGAGCAGCAGTCCTCGCGCCGCCAGAAAGCGGCTATCGCGCTCATGGCTGTCGCGGCTCTGCTCATAGCCATGGCATTTATCGAGGGCGAGAGCGCGTGGCGCGCCGTGCATAATTTTATGTTCGGCGTGTTCGGCACGTGTACATATATCTGGCCCGTCATGCTCATTTATGTCTCAGTCATGCTCGCCATGAACAAGACGTTCGGCTCGATATCGTCGAATCTTATCGGCGTCGGGATATCAATATTGCTGCTGTGCTCGGCGATACATATTTTCTCGAACCCGTCGGAATATTTTTCGCTCATGACCCTCGGCGATCAGATAAAGACCGCGTGGAGGGATTATGACACATTCCCGAGTGCGGGCGCGCTCGGTGCGCTCGTCGGCGGACTGTTTGCCAAAATGGCGGGCAAGGTCGGCGCGGCGATAATAAATATTATCCTGCTGATAGTCAGCATAATGTTCCTCACGGGACTCACTCTGTCCCGCCTCGGTACATCTATCGCCAAGCCCATAAAGCGCATGAGCGAGGATACCAACGAACGCCTTGAGCGCGGAGCGCAGCGCGTCAGAGATGAGCAGGAGAGAGCGCCGTCGAGAGACAAGCGCAGGGAGAAAAAAGCGGAGGAGCCCTATGTCAGTCCCCGTCCGTTCCCCGTGCCGCCTCTGCCGACTGATACGCCTGCAGCAACTGCAAAGAGCCGCAAAAAATCCGCCGCCGATGAAGGTCCCGAGCCCACCGTGTTCCCGCGCAAGCCGGTTCATACCGATGTCGGCATCGATGATATAGTCAACCGCGTCAACGCCGCGTCGGCGACCGCGAAGATAGCCGAGGGCGTGTCAAAAGCCGCCGCCGTTGTGGACGGCAGACCCGCCTGCGTGCCGCCTCTGCCGACCGAGAGCGCGAAAGACGAGCTTGAAATGCTCGATATAAGCAAGAAGCCCGCCGAGCCCGAAAAGCCGAAGAAGAAAGAGCCGGAGCTCCCGCCCGTCAAAGAGCCCGATCCCGTGCCCGACGTGCCGGATGAGGATGAGGAAGAGCCTGCTATCGAGAGTCAGCCGACCTATCGCAAGCCGCCGATAACCTGCCTCAAAGAGCCCATCCATGACGGCAACGACAATTTCTCCGATGAGCTCAAATCCAACGCGCAGAAGCTGCTCGACACGCTCGAAAGCTTCAATGTCCACGCAAAGATAACTGAGATAAGCCGCGGTCCGTCCGTCACAAGATACGAGCTTCAGCCGGACGCGGGCGTCAGAATAAATAAAATAACCAACCTTGCGGATGATATCGCCTTGCGCCTTGCCGCGTCAGGAATAAGAATCGAAGCGCCTATTCCGAACAAAGCGGCGATAGGCATCGAGGTGCCAAACAAGCTGCGCTCGATGGTCTATATGCGCGAGATAATCGAAACTCCGCAGTTCAAGAACGCCCAGAGCAAGCTCAATGTTGTCCTCGGCAAGGATATCGCGGGCAACGCCGTCTGCGCAGATCTCGCGAAGATGCCGCATCTGCTCATAGCGGGTACTACGGGTTCCGGTAAATCCGTGTGCCTGAACACAATGATAGTCAGCATTCTCTATAACGCGACCCCCGACGAAGTGAAGCTTCTTATGATTGACCCCAAGCAGGTCGAGTTCACGGTCTATAACGGCATCGCGCATCTTGCCGTGCCCGTCGTGTCCGATCCGCGCAAGGCTTCGGGCGCTCTCACATGGGCGGTCAACGAGATGGAGAACAGATATAAGATACTCTCCGAGAAGAATGTCCGCGATATAAGAGGATATAACAAGTTAGCCGAGCGCGACAAGTCACTGCGCCCGATGCATCAGATAGTTATTTTCATCGATGAGCTTGCCGATCTTATGATGGTCGCGCCGAATGAAGTCGAGGATGCGATATGCCGCCTCGCTCAGAAAGCGCGTGCCGCAGGTATGCACCTTGTCATAGCGACTCAACGCCCCTCCGTCGATGTTATCACGGGTATTATCAAAGCGAATATCCCCAGCAGAATTGCGCTCTCCGTTTCTTCGTCGGTCGATTCGAGAACGATACTCGATATGTCCGGCGCGGAGAAGCTTATCGGCAACGGCGATATGCTCTTCAGCCCCATCGGCGCAAACAAGCCGACCCGTATCCAGGGCTGCTTCATCTCCGACGAAGAGGTCGAGGATGTTGCCGACTTCATCAAGCATAACGCCGAGGCGGAGTACGATGAGGGTATTATGGACGAGATAAACAGGCAGGCGGCAATAGCCGGTTCGACAAAGAAGAACAGCGCCGCAGGCGGCGATGACGGCGAAGAGCCGGGCGATGAGATGTTCCCGAACGCCGTCGAGGTCGTGCTCGATGCCAAAATGGCTTCAACAACTCTTCTCCAGCGCAAATTGAAGCTCGGTTATGCCCGCGCCGCAAGGCTCATGGATGAACTCGAGAGCAAGGGCATCATCGGACCGTTCGAGGGCAGCAAGCCCCGTCAGGTGCTTATAACCAAACAGCAGTGGATGGAAAAATGCGCCCTGTCGGATGCTCCCGCAGACGACGAGACCTGATCGGAGGAAATTATGGCAAACCAGAGAAAAGGCGGCTCCGCCGCACAGAACAAGCGCACGAAGATAATCGTCACCGCAGTCGTGATAGCCGTCGCGCTGCTGATAACCTTCGCGCCCTATATGAATCTCCCGTTCGATATCCCCACATGGGGCGAGCTGCTCTCGGGCAATGAGCAGACGATACAGAGCGGCGACGCACTCAACCAGCCGTTCACCGTCCATGTTATAGATGTCGGTCAGGGCGACAGCATCTTAGTCAAGAGCGGCGACCACGCCATGCTGATAGATGCGGGTGAGCGCGGCAACGATCAGACGATACTCGATTATCTCAAGGCGAACTCCGTCGAAAAGCTTGATTACATAGTCGCCACCCACCCCCATTCCGACCATATCGGCAGTATGCCCAAGGTTATCGAGGGTATAAAGGTCGACAATGTTATTATGCCGAAGCTCCCGAACTCCCTTGTGCCCACAACTTCGATATATCAAAAGCTCATAAAGGCTATTAAAGCGTCCGGTGCCAAAGTCATCTCCGCAAAAGTCGGCGATACCTATACCCTCGGCGACGCAAAGATAACTATAGTCGGACCCGTCGGCACGCCTGAGGATCTAAACAACGCCTCCGTTGTGATGAAGGTTGTCTACGGAAAGAATTCTTTTCTCTTTACAGGCGATGCGGAGGCGAAGAGCGAGAAACAGATACTTGCAAACGGCGCGGATATCAAAGCCGATGTTCTGAAGCTCGGTCACCACGGCAGCAGCACATCGACGAGCGAGGAGTTCCTCAAGGTCGTGTCTCCGTCGCTCGCGCTCATCTCCTGCGGCAAGGATAACGACTACGGTCATCCGCACAAGGAGACTATAGAGAAGCTCGAAAAATATAATATTCCGTATGAGCGCACGGATATAAAAGGCACGATAGTTGTCGGCTCGGACGGCGAGCATCTTTCAACGGCTTTCCCGGATAACAAGACCGCTGAGAAGTAAAAAAGGAGGCGGAATAATGGAATATTACGCCATCGACCGTATCGAAGAAAACTACGCAGTCTGCGAAAAAGACGGCGAAACAATGGTCAATATCAGCCGCGCTCTGCTCCCCGACGGAGCGGGCGAGGGCAATGTCCTGCGCCGCCTGCCGGACGGCTCGTTCGTGCTTGACCGCGAGGAAGAAGAACGCCGCCGCAAAGCAGCACTTGAACTCATGGACGGTCTGTTTGATGAATAATTTCCCCATTGATTTTAGCGGGGTGTTTATAGAATATAAAAACGATCTATGGCTCATAGGTCGTTTTTTGTTGCCGCAAGGTGTATAAAAGTGCGTCGCTTATCAATTCGGCAAACTTGGATTTATCTATCACTTGAGTCATAGCAGAGTAAAGACAAGCGACTCAGCTAAATTTTATAATCATACATTCAATAGCCGCGCCGCAGTGTTTGAAAGCTTTCTTAGGAGAGCGAGGGAACGGCTTGCGCAGCAAGACGCACGAGCCCGTATTGTTTGAGCAAAGCGAGTTTACGGGCGAATATGCCGAGTAACTAAATGAGAGCCGCGGGCTATGTGCTGCGGCGCGGCGTTGCGGGGTCTCGGGGTGAAACCCCGAGTCTGCCTTTTCTTTGCAGGCGTTTCTTTTCTCAGACAGAAAAGAAATGCCGAAACGCGGGATATATATATCATCCGGTTAGAGTGCGTAGCGAAGGCGGGAGCTAATTATATGCCCCTGTATCGGCTACAACGATAACGGACAGCCGCAAGGGCTGTCCCTACGAATGGTCGGCAATGGATATTTCAGGAAATTCGTGCCGCTTACGCAGCAGCGGTGCGTCGGGGTCGCCGCACCCTACAAACTGCGCGCCAATAAATCACGCAAATTCGCGGGAGAATAATATTCGTCCATATTGTATATGTTTTATTTATTGATTTGAGCAAAACAAAACTAACCCCTCAGTCTACGCTTCGCGTATCCGGCTCCCCTACAGGGGAGCCAAAATAGATTCTGCGACAAATCCTAATTTGTCAATCCGTTTTATGTATGCTCGGCGTTATATCAATGTTTTTTATCATGATATCATCCACCGAAAAAATTTTCCGCCGCCGTGCAGTAAAATCTCAAATTCGCGCGTTTTATATTTTACACGCTTTGTGTAAACAGCCAAAAATAAAGAAACAATAAATTTGTGGGATTGGTATAGCTTTTTGACGCAAAAAGTGATACAATATGCCGAATACTGTTGAAAGTGAGCTGCTTTATGGAAAAGAAAGAAAAAAGAACATTTAAACAGTTTTTTATGGACAACAACAAACGCAATCTAAAAATTACGATTACCGTTGTCTGCGTGGTGCTCGCCCTTGCTATAATCGGCGGCGGCATCTATATCGGCAATAAGCTCGGACTTATTACCATCGACCACGGCAGCAACGGTGATCCCGAGGGCACCTTTGCGCCCGAGGAGCAGTTTGATGCAATGTACGATGTCAGCGACGCTTCGAGCATCGACAGCCTCATAACTGCGTGGGCGAAGAACGGCGGCGCGAAGTATTCGAGCAAGAATATAATCAATGTTCTGCTCCTCGGCGTTGACAGCGAGACCGGCAAGGCAGAGGGCGGACGTTCGGATGCCATCATCCTGCTCTCGCTTAACAAAAAGACCAAGACGATAACGCTCGTGTCCTTCCTCAGAGACTGCTATACCTATATGAACATCAACGGCTCCGAGCGCTGCTGCAAGACTAACCATGCCTATTTCTGGGGCGGTCCCGCGGCACTCATCGAGACGCTTGAGAATAACTACAAGATTGAGATCGATCATTATATCAGCGTCGATTTCAAGAGCTTCCCGAAGCTTATTGACTCTCTCGGCGGCGTGTCCGTTCCGATTGAGCCCTATGAGGCGGATTATATCAACCGCACCACAACGAAGATAAAGAAAATAAGTGCCGGCGATTCCGTCAAGCTCAGCGGCAGCCAGGCTCTGGTCTACAGCCGTATACGCCACGTTGACAACGAGGGCGATGTCGGCAGAACCGCAAGACAGCGTACCGTTATCATGGCTCTCATCAAGAGCGCGCAGAACGCCTCTGCGGGTCAGCTCAACAACGCGCTCGATATCGTCCTGCCCAATGTCGTGACGAACTACAAGCGCAGTGAGATTCTCTCTCTCATGACCCAGGCGCTCTCTCAGGGCTGGATGAACTACGAGATAAAGCAGATAGTCATGCCGACCGAGGGCAACTACACTTCCGCTCAGCTCTATACCTACTACGGCAAGATAATCAACCAGCGCCTTTCGGTCTGGGTCGTCGATTATCCCGTCGTTGCGCGTGAGCTCCAGCTCGCTCTCTACGGCGACACGAATATAAAGATCGGCGATAACCATGTCTCCGCTGTCGATCTGCTGAAAAAGGGCGCAGTCCCGAGCAGCAACAGCAGCGGCTCAGGCTCATATTCTGCGTCGACCCGTCCGCACACCGATGTCGGTACTGTGGCAGAGAGCGAAGAGCCTGTAACTCATGAGCATACTTCCGAGGCGGTGAGCGAGCTCACCGAGGCAGAGAGCACGACCCGCCGCTTCCCGTTCACTCTTCCCGATTTCGGCTCAACTTCGCCGGCGGAAGACGAAGATGCAGCATAAAATTACCGCTCCGGATATATTCCGGGGCGGCTTTTCGTATATGATTGAAAAATTATGATTGATGATATATAATTGTCAAAGAAACAAACGGACGGTGATAACATGAACAAAGTTTGTCATATAGTCGGCGGCGGCGACTTCTTCGGAATCCGCCCGACAGGGGAGGGCGATTTCATCATCGCTGCCGATAAAGGTCTGCTGTATCTTCAGAATCTCGGCATAACTCCGAATTTGGTCATAGGCGATTTCGATTCCCTCGGACACACTCCGAACGGGCGGAATATTATCGTCCTGCCCTGCGAAAAGAACGATACGGATATGGGGGCGGCGGTCGCAGAGGGCGTGATGCGCGGATATAAAAATTTCATTCTCTACGGCGCATCGGGCGGCAGAGCCGACCATACTCTGGCGAATATCCAGCTCATCTCGTCTCTGTCGAGGCGCGGAATGACCGCGATTATCGACGCGCGCGAAACTTCGTTCACTTCGATAACAAACGGCAGAATTATTTTTGACGAGAACGCAAAGGGCATGATCTCCGTGTTCTCCCATTCGGATATCTCATCGGGTGTCACTATAAGCGGGCTCAAATATGAGCTCAAAAACGGCACCTTGAAGAACACATACGCCCTCGGCGTCAGCAATGAATTTGTCGGTAAAATGAGCGAAATATCAGTCGCTCAGGGAACGCTGACGGTCGTTTATCCGAGCAGCGCAGAGCCCTCTTTTTTCAGATTTTGAGCCGCGCGAAAAGATGTTTTTGAACCAAATAATATCCTGCACCGAGATGCTGCCCGTGAGCATCAGCAGAAGAATATACACCGCCGCGTTGACAGTTATTATGATTGTCAACGCGGCTTTTCCGCTGCCCTGCGCCGAGGAGAGCAGCAGCCCCGCGAGAAACGAAGCTGTTACGCAGACGGCGGGCTTTATTATCGAATCCATGATATTTATTTCGAGCGTGCAAACTTTTGAAAGCCTGTGTATGCTCAGCGAAAAGTTTACTATCTCACTGATAAAAAGTATCGCGACATAGCCCTTTACGGAATATTTCGGGATGAGTATCAGCACGAGCACGACGCACATCGCGGAGTCGATTATATTATATCTCATTGAATATACCTGCTGGTCGAGCCCTTTGAGTATTCCGTCAACTGTCGTGTCTGTGTACATTATCGGCAGAAGCGGCGCGAGCACGCGCAGATATTCCGCGCATTGCCCGTCCCCGTAGATGCACTGCGACAGCCCCTCGGAAAAAATGAACATTATTCCCGCCGTGCCCATCGAAAACAGCACGGTTATTTTTATTGCCCGCGCCGCCATGCTGTCTATCCTGTTTCTGTTGCTGCGCGCCGCACATTCGGCAAATTCAGGCACGAGCATGCTCGCGAGAGCTGTCATTATGGCGGCGGGGTAGAGGATAACCGGCAGAGCCATGCCGTGAATGACTCCGTAGAGCGTCATCGCGCCGCCCGCGCTCTGCCCCGATTTGCGAAAGCCCACGGGAATCAGCAGGTGTTCTATCGTCAGCAGCACCGAGCGCGCGCACGATCCGGCGGCGTCCGGGAGCGCAATGCGCAGCAGAGCCCGAAGCCCGCCGGGCGTTTTTTCTTTCGGCTTTTGGTGCTTCGTTGACTTGTAGAGCAAAAAGGCGCATAGCAGCGAGCTTATCTGCGATATCGTTATGCCGAGCGCCACCGCGTCGCAGGCATATTCTGCGCCCTTTGCCGCCCAGAATCGAAGCATCAGAACAGAGACCGCTATTTTTATCGCCTGCTCGAATATCTGCACCGCCGCATATTTGAGCACTGTGCGCCGCGCCGTGAAATATCCGCTGAACGCGCAGCCGACCGACGCCGCGGGGAGACTCAGCGCGAGTATGCGAAGCGACGACGCCGTGCGTATGTCGCCGAGCCACAGCTTTGCTATCAGCTCCGCGCCGAACCATACGGCGGCGAGCATCATGCACCCGACCGTCAGCCCGTAGAGCGAGCACCGCCGCATTATCCATGCGCCCTGACCGGCATTTTTTCCGGAATCTTCGACCGTGAGCCGCGTCGATGCGAGCGGCAGACCCGCAAACGAAAATGTCAGCGCCATCGCGTACACGTCCGTGACGAGTGAAAAAAGTCCTATTCCCGCCGCGCCCAGCCGCCCGGTCAGATATACATTGAACGCAACGCCGACCGTGCGCATGAGAAACGATGTCGCGGCGAGCGTCAGCGTGTTTATGAGAAGCCGTTTCGTGTTCTTCATTTTTGCCTCCGGAGAAGTCAAAAAGCGTTAAATCTCTTGACAAAAACGCTTCTGAATGTGATAATATAGAGTGATTCATTGGAAAAGAGGGAACGGTTTGAAAAAGTTAAAAGCCGCCGCGGCGGTACTGCTTGCGGCAGTCATGATAATGGCAGTATCCGTTACGGCTTTTGCAAAAACGCAGACCCCGTTTGATAACAGTGAATTTTTTGAGTACGGCGATTACAGCGTGCATTACCGCGTCTTTGAAGCGAAAGGGGACTTTCGCGGCAGGATAATGATGCTCCACGGCTTCGGCTGCTCAACTTATTCGTGGGAGCCGATGGCGAAGCTCATGAGCGAGAACGGTTATGAGTGTGTGCTTGCCGATCTTCCCGGCTTCGGTTATACGACTCGTGAGACTGCCGATGTCAGACATGTCGACCGTGAAGAGCTGATTGAGAAGCTCATGCTCTCGATTGCGCCGATGGATGAGTGGATTTTGGCAGGGCATTCAATGGGCGGCGGAGTCGCTATGAACATAGCCTGCGAAACTCCGGAGCTCAAAGCTCTTATGCTCTATTGTCCCGCACCCGTCAGCAAGACTCCGTCGTTTATGGAGAGCATAATGAACAATGCCTTTATGGGCAAATTCATGTCGGCTTTTCTCAAATACGGCACGAAAGTGACTCCGCTTATGCGCGTAGTCCTGCTCGCGGCTTTTGTCGATTGGGATTTTTCAATGAACTATGATGTCTCCGCCGTGGCGGATCCTCTCGCTGTCGACTATACCGGTGAGAGCATGATAAGCATGATGTTCAATGCGCGCCCGACCGACCTCGAATCCGTGTCAAAAATAGATATGCCGGTGCTCCTCGTCCAGGCGCAGTATGATCTCGTTCTGATGCCGTGGATGAAGATTCAGGTCAACTCCGCTCTCGCGGATGCCGAGACATATGAAGTCAAAAAAGGCGGACATATGTGCAACGAGAACCGTGCCGATGAGCTTGCGGGCGTAACGCTCGGATTCCTCGGCTCAAACGGACTTTAATTTTTGTAAAACCAACGCTGCTCCTCCGGCGCGGAGCAATCAGCGTTCATGTAAAATCTATTCGCCGGAGAAATGGATTATGTTATGGCAAAGGAACTCGCAAAACAGTATGATCCGAAGGAAGTGGAGGACAGAACCTATAAATTCTGGCTCGACGGCAATTTCTTCCACGCCGTACCCGACCCGGAGAAGAAACCCTATACTATAGTTATTCCCCCTCCGAACATCACGGGTCAGCTCCATATGGGTCATGCTCTTGACAATACTCTTCAGGATATACTTATCCGCTACCACCGCATGCAGGGCTATGATACCCTCTGGCTGCCCGGCACCGACCACGCTTCTATCGCCACCGAGGCGAAGATAGTCGAGGCTATGGCAAAGGAAGGCCTTACAAAGGACGATGTCGGCCGTGAAGGCTTCCTCGAGCGCGCATGGGCGTGGAAAGAGAAGTTCGGCGGCAGAATAATCGAGCAGCTCAAGAAGATGGGCTCGTCCTGCGACTGGGAGCGCGAGCGCTTCACCCTCGACGAGGGCTGCAATGAGGCCGTCAACGAGGTTTTCTGTAATCTCTATGAAAAGGGACTTATCTACAGGGGCGAGAGAATAATCAACTGGTGCCCCCATTGCCTGACCTCGATCTCCGACGCCGAGGTCGAATATGAGGATCAGGCGGGTCACTTCTGGCATCTTCGCTATCCTTTCAAGGACGGAAGCGGCTATCTTGAGCTTGCAACGACCCGACCCGAAACCCTGCTCGGCGATACCGCCGTTGCGGTCAACCCCAACGATGAAAGATATAAGGATATCGTCGGCAAGACGCTCATCCTGCCCATAGTCCACCGCGAGATACCCGTTGTCGCCGATGATTATGTCGAGATAGACTTCGGTACCGGTGTCGTTAAGATAACCCCCGCGCATGACCCGAACGACTTCGAGGTCGGTCTGCGCCATAACCTGCCCGTTATCAATGTCCTGACCGATGACGCAAAGATAGTCGACGACTATCCGAAATACGCCGGTATGGACAGATACGAGGCGAGAAAAGCTATCGTCAAGGATCTTGAGGCTGAGGGCGCTCTCGTCAAGGTCGAGGATTATAACCACAATGTCGGAACCTGCTACCGCTGTTCGACTACCGTTGAGCCCCGCGTTTCAAAGCAGTGGTTCGTCAGCATGAAGCCCCTCGCAGGTCCCGCTATCGACGCTGTCAAGAACGGCGAGACAAAGTTCGTGCCGAAGCGCTTTGAAAAGGTCTATTTCCATTGGCTTGAGAATATCCGCGACTGGTGCATCTCCCGCCAGCTCTGGTGGGGTCATCGCATCCCCGCGTGGTATTGCGACGACTGCGGTGAGATAACCGTTGCAAGAACCGCTCCCGACAAGTGCTCGAAGTGCGGCAGCACCCATATCCATCAGGATCCCGATACGCTTGATACATGGTTCTCCTCGGCTCTCTGGCCGTTCTCGACCCTCGGCTGGCCGAATACCGACAGCGAGGATTTCAAGCGCTATTATCCCACCAACACCCTTGTCACAGGTTATGATATAATCCCGTTCTGGGTCATGAGAATGATGTTCTCCGGCATCGAGCAGACCGGTCAGGTTCCGTTCGATACCGTCCTCATCCACGGACTCGTCCGCGATGAGCTGGGCAGAAAAATGTCGAAGTCGCTCGGCAACGGCATCGATCCGCTCGAGGTCATTGACAAGTACGGCGCAGACGCTCTGCGCTTCACTCTTGCCAACGGCAACAGCCCCGGAAACGACATGAGATATTCCGACAAAAAGGTCGAAGCGAGCCGCAACTTTGCGAACAAGCTCTGGAACGCCGCACGCTTTATCCTCATGAACCTCGACGGCTCCGAAGAAGCGGGTCTGCCCGATGAGCTTGCGCTCGAGGATAAGTGGGTGCTCAGCCTCTATAACGACCTCGTCAAAGAGGTTACGGACAATCTCGAGAGATTCGAGCTCGGCATCGCCGTTCAGAAGCTCTATGATTTCATCTGGGATGTTTTCTGCGATTGGTATATCGAGCTTGCGAAGATTCGCCTGCAAAAGGGCGGCGAGCCCGCACAGTGCGCAAAGCGCGTGCTCATATATGTCATGTCCAACGTTCTGAAGCTTCTCCATCCGTTCATGCCGTTCGTGACCGAGGAGATTTGGCAGTCCCTGCCGCATGAGGGCGCGAGCATAATGGTCTCCGATTGGCCGCAGTATTCCGACGCTCTGAACTTCAGCGCAGAGGAAGAGCAGATGAACATGATTATGGACGCAGTCAGGGCGATAAGAAACCGCCGCGCCGAGATGAACGTTCCTCATTCAAAGAGAGCGAAAATATATATCAGCACCTCCTATGTCGATACCTTCAGACTTTCCGGCGAGTTCATGCAGAAGCTCGCGGGCGCGTCCGAGGTCGAGGTTGAGGACGGCATCGAGATAGACGGCGCAGTCTGCATCGTCACCGACGCCGCAAAGATATATATCCCCATGGGTGACCTCGTTGACTTCGAAGCCGAGCGCGCAAGGCTCAACAAAGAGCTCGCCTCCGCTCAGAAGCAGCTCGACGGCATCAACGCCAAGCTCTCCAACGAGAACTTTGTCTCCAAAGCTCCCGCGCCGGTCGTTGAGGCTCAGCGCGAAGCGGCGAGAAAGCTGAACGAGAAGATAGCAATGCTCAACGACAGCCTCTCTAAGATCGCCAATTCGTAATTTCGTGTGATACTGCGTTGTGAGAACCGTGCCCGTTCGGTTATCGGTGTAGAGGCGGATATCATCCGCCCGTAAAATCGGTATTCGTTCACATTTGCGTATGTTCTCCCGCACATAAAAACCAACCTGCAAAGGACGGGCGTGTCCCGTCCTTTGATGCTTTACGGAGGAAAACTGATGACACCAACCGAAGCAATCGAATATATCCATTCGCGCCTGACCTTTGGCATACACCCCGGCATGGAGCGTATCAGGGCGCTCTGCGCCGCGCTCGGCAACCCGCAGGATGAGCTTCGCTTCATCCATGTCGCCGGGACGAACGGCAAAGGCTCGACGAGCACCATGATATCCTGTATGCTCTCTGCCGCCGGGTACAGAACCGGGCTGTTCACTTCGCCCTATGTCATCGATTTCCGCGAGCGCATGCAAATTGACGGCGAGATGATTCCGCCGGAGGAGCTCGCCTCGACCGTTGAGCGCGTCAAATTAGCGTGCGACGAACTCGATAAGCGCGGAATTGTTGCAACCGAGTTCGAGACCCTGACCGCCGCCGCGTTTCTCTGGTATAAAGAGCGCAAATGCGATGTTGTCGTGCTCGAAGTCGGGCTCGGTGGGCTGCTCGATTCAACAAATATTATAAAAACTCCGCTCGTCTCCGTCATAACCTCGATTTCCATGGATCACACCGCGATACTCGGCAATACAATCGCTGAAATAGCCGCGCAGAAATGCGGAATAATCAAGCCGCGCGGCGTGACGGTCATGTATCCCGAGCAGTCTGTTGATGCACGCCGTGTTATAGAAGAAACCGCTCGGCGCGAGAAAAATAGGCTCGCAGTGCCGGATATGACCGCCTGCCGCGTTGTTGACGAGACGATACGCGGCACAGATATAGTCTACGGCTCGCTGAATCTCCGCATACCGTTCGCGGGCGACCATATGATAAAAAATGCGCTGACAGCCGTCACCGCCGTTCGCGAATGCGGATTGAATGTCAGCGGCGAAGCGATAGAGCAGGGAATGAAAAACGCCGTGATGCCCGCGCGAATGGAGCTTATCGGCGAAAATATTATTCTTGACGGCGGTCACAACGAGGGCTGTGCCTCGGCGCTTAAAGCCTTTTTGGAGCGCTTCACAAGCGGCAGGCGCGTCGCCGTGTGCGCGCTCATGGGCGATAAGGACTGCGATACCTATCTGCGCCTGACCGCGCCGCTGTTTGAAAAAATGTATCTGACAGCCCCGGACAATCCGCGCAGCATGAATCCCGAAGCCCTGAGCGAGCTCGCCAATAAATATTGCGCCGATTGTACGCCTGTGTCCGACCCGACAGAAGCTTGCTGCATGGCAATAAATGACATAAAGCAAAACGGCGGAACGCTCGTTACTTGCGGTTCGTTCTATCTCGCGGGCGAGGTTCGCGGTTATCTTTTGGAAAATAAAAATATTTAACCCGCCGCGTTTCGGCAGGATTTTTAAACGGGATGGATTATTATCTTTGATGATAATAGTCCGTCCTGTTTTTTTATTTTGTACAAGCCATGTCCGATTTTTGATCATATCAAAATGACCCTCCGCACAGAGTCGACCAACGGCGGCACAGATTTTTCATAAGATTTGCTGCAATTAAAAATTGTGCACGGTTCGTAGGGACAGCCCTTGCGGCTGTCCGATATCGGCGGCAGTCGATACAAAATTTTAAATGTACTGATATCGTCAACAAAAAATTCAAACAAATCCGAGAATAATCCCACTCATCCCGGACAAACTGTTAATTGATAATCACCCCAAAGGAGGAAAAAACATGGGTGTTGAAATAATTTCCAATCCGCTGAGCGTCAGTGCGCTGCTCTCGGGCGAGATCGACCACCACACCGCCGCCGCAATGCGTGCGGATATCGATGCCGCCGCCGTGGCTCAGCAGCCGAAAATCCTGCGCCTCGACTTTGAGGATGTAACCTTTATGGACAGCTCCGCCGTCGGACTTGTCATGGGTCGTTACAGGCTTTTGCAGGGCTGGCAGGGGAGACTCGAGGTCACGAATCTCAGTGAGCGCGATTACAAAATGATGCGCCTTGCGGGTATGCAGGCGCTGTGCACTCTGTCGCAGAAAAGAAACAAGGAGGATAAACATGAGTAGGAGAAAGCCTGTCAATCAGATGAGCCTGAAATTGGAGAGCCGCTCCGTCAACGAGAGCTTCGCGCGCGTCGCAGTCTCGGCGTTTGCGGCTCAGCAGGACCCGACGGTTGAAGAAATATCGGATATCAAAACCGCCGTCAGCGAGGCGGTGACAAACTGCATCGTCCACGCCTATCCCGAGAGCGTGGGGGAGATATACATATGGGTAGGACTGTTTGACGACGGACTCGTGCGCATCAGAATAAGAGATCGCGGGTGCGGTATAGCCGATGTGCGCCAAGCGATGGAGCCGCTGTTTACAACATTAGGCGGCGAGCGTGCGGGCTTGGGATTCGCCGTCATGGAGAGCTTTATGGACAAAGTGCGCGTGCGCTCCGTCCCGGGCAAGGGGACGAGCGTCACTATGGATAAATTTATAAAAGGACGCGGCGATGGACAGGGCTGAACGCAATGAACTCGTTGAAAAGAATATCGGTCTTGTCCATGCCTGCGCCAACAAATTCCGCGGCAAGGGTGCGGAGTATGACGACCTGTTTCAAGCGGGGTGCGTCGGAATTATAAAAGCCGCCGAGAACTTCGACCCGGAGCGCGGGTTCTCGTTTTCGACTTATGCCGTGCCCGTCATTCTCGGCGAGATAAAGCGCATTTTCCGCGACGGCGGCAGCGTCAAAGTCGGACGCGCACTGAAAGAAAAAGCGCGCGCCGCGATGCGCGAAAAGGATGCGCTGACCGCCGAGCTCGGGTGCGAACCTACTGTAGGTCAACTCGCCGAACGCCTCGGCAGCGATGTCGCCCAGACGGCGCAACTGCTCAATGCCGCAATGCCCGCCGTGTCGCTGACCGCCTGCACGGACGACGGCGAGGGGCAGATAGACCTGCCCGTTGAGTCGCCCGAAAACGCCGCGTCCGAGCTCATAGCCCTGCGCGAAGTCATTGCTCTGCTCGATGACCGCGACCGCGAGATGATAAGCCTGCGCTATTATCGCGGCATGACCCAGAGCCGAACTGCCGAGCTGCTCGGTATGTCGCAGGTGCAGGTGTCGCGGCGCGAAAAAGCCGTGCTCGCGCTCCTGCGGCGCAACCTGTCCGCCTGATTTTCTTGACAATTCCCGCCGATGTGATAAACTTAACTGAGATCATATTGGAGGGACAAAAAATGAAAAAGATGATTCCCAACGGCGTCTATCCGACCATGATAACGCCGTTCACAAAGGACAATAAGATAGATTATGCGGCTGTCGAAGCGCTTATAAACTGGTACGCCGGAAAGAAAGTCGACGGAATTTTCGCCATCTGCCAGTCGAGCGAGATATTCTTTCTCTCGTTTGAAGAGCGACTCGAGCTCCTGCATTTTGTCATGCAGCATACGCCGAAAAATATCTCAATCGTCGCGTCCGGTCATGTCGCGGATGATCTTGACACTCAGATAGAAGAGGCGAAGGCTTTCATAGACGAGGGGATAGACGCCTATGTGTTTATCTCGAACAGACTCGCCTCAGTCGATGAGGACGACAGCGTGTTTCTTAAAAATATCGACAGGGCTGTCGAATCCGTCGGCGATGTCAATTTCGGTATCTATGAGTGCCCCTATCCCTATAAGCGCGTTATGACCCCCGCAGTGCTCAAAAAGCTCGCCGAGTCCGGCAGATTCACTTTTCTCAAAGACACCTGCTGCGACCCCGGCATGATAAACGAAAAGCTCAGAGCCGTTGACGGCATGGGACTCAAGATATTCAACGCCAACTCCGCGAGCCTGCTCGAAACGCTGAAAATGGGCTGCGCCGGATTCTCGGGCGTTATGGCGAATTTCCACCCGGAGATATATTCGTGGCTGTGCAAAAACTTTGAAAAAGAGCCGGAAAAGGCGAAGAAAGTCCAGGCTTTTCTCGGCTTTGCCTCTCTCGCCGAGTGCCAGCTCTATCCCGTCAACGCAAAATATTATCTCTCCCTCGAGGGCGTGCCTATGGGCTATAACTGCCGCTCGAAGGACGCCTCGGCGTTCACTCTCAGCCGCCGCATGGAGATAGATCAGATGCGCGAGCTGACCGAACAGTTCAAGGCAGATATGGGTATAGAATAATGCCAGAACTCGGTTTTCAGTATGAATTAACGCGCTCCGACCGCAGGACGCTGAGCATAAAAATATCGCGTGACGCAAAGGTTCTGGTCTATGCGCCGCGCCGCATGAGCCTCAAGCATATCGAAGATTTTCTCTTTGAAAAGCGCGAATGGGTGCTCAAAAATCTCGCAAAGGTGCAGGAGCGAAAAGATATTTCCGATTCGTTCGTCCCGGGAGGGGAGTCGGGACTTCTCCTGCTCGGGCGTGAGTATCCGCTGATAAAAGTTCCTGGGAAACGCGCAGGTTTTGACGGCAGCAATTTCTTTGTCTCCGACGGGCTCTCGGTTGATGATACGGCGGCAGCGCTCAAGGAAGTCTACCGCTCGCTCGCCAAGAATTATCTCGTCCGCAGGACATATGAGCTCGCGGACAGCTTCGGCGAAACGGTCGCTTCAGTCAAGATAAATTCCGCGAGAACGCGCTGGGGTTCATGCACCTCAAAGGGGAATATAAATCTCTCGCTGTTTCTCGTTATGGCGCCCGAGGACGCGGTCGATTACTGCATTATCCATGAGCTTTCGCATCTTAAACACATGGATCATTCGGCGGCGTTCTGGCGGCTTGTCGGTTCGCGGTGCCCGGATTATGAAAAACGCAAAGAGGAGCTGAGAGTTCTGAATCTACGCCTCATGCGCGAAAAATGGTGAAAAGACGGCTGTGATCGGGCAATATATTTGCTCCGACCGCAGCCGTTTTTATTTTTGAAAACCGATTGACAACGGGAATAAATTCCATATATAATTGTCTTGTAAACGGCGCGTTCGGAGAATAACCGCCGACAAAAACAATGAAAAAGGGATGGTCATGTGGCAAAAATAATGTCATTTATTGTATCTGTAATTATGTTCTGCTTCCCCGCGCTCAACATTCCGCACGTTAAGGTTGACGATACGAAGTTCAACACCGAGTATGCCAACGTTTTCGTTCACGGTCTTGCGGGCTGGGGCAGCTACACTTGGTATAACGATTTCCTGCCATATTGGGGTATGTTCGGCGGCGACCTGATGCAATATCTCAACGCCCGCGGCTTCGAGTGCTATTCTGCAGCGGTCGATCCGACGGGAAGCGCATGGGACAGAGCCTGCGAGCTTTACGCCCAGCTGACTGGCACCGTCACCGACTACGGCGAGGAGCATTCAAAGCGCTGCCGCCACGACAGATACGGCGAGGATTATTCCTCCGATCAGCTTGTCGATGAGTGGAGCGCTGAGGATAAGATAAATCTTCTCGGTCATTCATTCGGCGGCGTGACCGTCAGACTTCTGGCTGAGCTTATGGCAAACGGCAGCGAGGCCGAGCGCGAGGCTTCGGGCAGCGATGTCTCCGACCTGTTCACGGGCGGAAAGGCAGATTGGATATATTCCGTCACAGCGCTCGCCGCTCCGCATAACGGCACGACCGCCTATCTCGTGCGCGATGCTATAATCAAAGATGTCAACGCCACCGCCGAAGAGCGCGCGGTTGTCGCCATGCTCACCGTTGCCACCGCTCCGCATCTCGACAGAGCGCTTTCGGACAGCGCGGAATACGATATGGACATCGACCATGCTCTCGCGATGAATGAGAATATCTCGACGCTCAAAAATGTCTATTATTTCTCCTATCCGTGCAGCGCGACCGAGCGTAATGCGGACGGCACTTATAGCCCGGTCGACGGCAATATAGATAGGCTCTTCAGAGCGTGCTCAGTCAGAATGGGCAAGTTCACCTGCACCACCAAGGGCGGCTATGTCATCGACGAGAAGTGGTTCGAGAACGACGGACTCGTCAACAAAATCTCCGCTCTCGCTCCGTTCAATGCGCCCTCTGCCGTTTACAGCGGCGGCGAAGTCGCAACGGGCGTCTGGAACATCATGCCGACATTCAGCGGCGACCACCTCTCGATAAACGGCGGTCTGTTCGTCAATCATAATGTCCGCGTGTTCTATGTCGACCTGCTCTCGATGATAAACGAGCTGTAATATAATTTTCCCCGTGTCTTGCATGGGAGCGAAAAACAGAAATCCTACCCACGGTTTTCCCTTGGGTAGGATTTTTTGCTTGATAATCGCCTCGGCGACTCAACACATCGCTGCCGCGCGAGCGGAATGAAATTTCAGCAAAGAGGTATTCTGCCGACTGTCAATATCCCCAAATGTCCTGAGCTTAAATTGTGCATATTGCAAGAAATTTTAAAAATATATACAAAAAGATGCGATAAAATAAGTGAATATGTTGCAATATTGCTAATATAATGCTATGATTAGAAAAAACAAGCAGGAGGGTAAAGATGTATAACACAGAAAATCCGTACAAAAGCGCGGGGGAGTATCTGAAAGCGCCGCTGTTTGAAAAATATCAGCTCAGACGCGCCGCGGTCAAGACCTCGACTGCGCTGTTCCCGTTTATGCTCTTCGCCGCGATATTCGCGTTCATAATACTTATTCTCGGAAAAGTTTTTCCGTCCCTGCTCGACGGGCTCTATTGGATCTCGTATATGTCCGTCCAGCTTTTCGGCATAGGTATGTCGATATGTATGGCGTATTATGCGGGCGGATTTTTCTCCGCGCTTGTCTCGGGCGTTCTCGCCGTATATTTCGGTCTCTTCTGCATCCAGGTCGCGGGCGTTGAAACAATAGGTGGCTCGTCTGTTATCGGCTTCATGGGCTATTATGTGATAGCTCTGCTGAGCACCGTGTGCGTGACCTTCCTGCACAAGGTCTGTGTCGTCGTTATAGAATGGGCGTTCGGTCTGCTGTTGAAGCTTGCCCATTCAAAGATAAAAGACGAAGCAAAGCGCGAGGAGCTTATATGCACATTCCGCCCGCAGCTCAAAAATATGACTCTGCTCGGCGATTCGCTCGTTGTTATCGGGCTTTCCGCTTTCGCGGTGTTCTTCGTTATGAACTATGCCTACGCTCTGCCGATGACCCTGCTCGCGCATAAGCTCGCCGGAATAGTCGCCTCCTCCGCAAATATCATTCTCAAAGGCGCCGTGATAGGCTTCGCGCTCGGCTTCGATGTCGGCGGTCCGCTCTCGCTCGCGGTGTTCGATGAGATATTCAAGGGCGTGCTGGCGGGCTCAATGGAGAGCGCAAGACTGCTCACAGTGTTCTCCGCGGCGATGATAACCCCGTCGTGGATATGCATGATTTATCTCTTCGTCGGCAAGAAGTTCAAGTCCTGGCCGATGGTCGTCTATGATGAAAACCTGCTCAACACGGGCTTCATTAACGAGGTGTTCCAGAATGTCAGGCTCATGGCGATGTCGCCGATGGTCTATTGCGTCAGAGAGCCGCAGACAACGCCTTTTGCACTCATCGGCGGTACAACGCTCACAGGCATTCTCGCCGCGGCATTCGGCATCTGCAACGAGTCATTCTTGACTGACTATGCCCGGAAATACGGGCTTCTTCGCACTTCTACAATCGTCGTCACCGATAAATACGACGCCTTTGCGGGGCTGTTGCCTCCGCTCTATGCCGGCGGGGGAGCGAAAGTTATTCTGCTCTCGTTCGCGGCGGCGCTCGTCGGTTCGCTGCTCGGCGTGGGGATTGTAGTCCTGCTCAAGAAAGCGCGCTATTCAAAGCAGGAGAAGCGCGGCGAGGATCTCTTCCTTGCATACGGCTATGAGTTCACTCAGCAGGAGTGGAATGAGACATATAAGAAAAAGTCGAAGCTCGAACAGAAATTAGGTCTCGCGGGCGATATAGAAGAAAACGAGCCGGAGCTCGACCCGGCGGAATAAAACAAAACCGGGGTTGGCGAAATATCAATCCCGGTTCTTTTTGTCTCTTATTCTTTTACATATCTGTCGAATGTGAAAATATATCCGTTGCTCTCCTGCGCATCGGCGCGCGACAAGCTGATAAAAGTGAAAGCTTATATCAAAACCGAGTCCGGCAGCGCGGTAATACGCCTGAGAATGAACGGAAAAGTGCTCGAATATACGCCCGACACCGACGGTAGATTCGAACGCGAGTTCGATTTCCAAAACGGCGGCAACTACATCATGATAGACTTCGACCGCTTCACCGGAACAGTTCAGATGACAGCAGAATATGTATAACAAAAACGGCAGGAACCGTAAAAAAGTTCCTGCCGTTTTCTCTTATTTTATATATCCCGGCGCATCGCTTTCGGAAATGTACATCGTTTGATTGTAGCCGTCGGTGAATGTTATCTGCGCGATATAGCCGCCGAGAGAGGTGTAACACTGTCCTTGAGCGAGAGCGAACAGCTCGTCTGACTGCTTTTGATTTGTAATGCTCTTTATGAAGCAGTCATCCATGTCGCCGAAAGCTTTGTTCACCAACTTTATTTCTTTCGTGTTGAACATCGTGCTCATAATAAAAATCGGGTTTATCGCGGTGCCGCCGTATTTTCCGCTTTTGTTTATCTCCTGCGCCTGCAAAATGATGCGGCGGCAGTCGTAAATATTGACGCTCTTAACTTCGCGTTTTTGTCCGAGCGCGTCCGCCATGCCGTGTTCTTTGATAAACTTCAGCGTCTCGGTCATGTCGCCAGTGATAGCCGCAAGAACAGATCTGCCTTCAACATTTTCTTCATATCGACCGCCGTAGTTCGTGGCATTGTCGTTGAGATAAATATATGCTACTTCCTTTTCGCTGCCGCGAAGAATATCCGTATATTTTTTCTTCGATATGTCGCTCCATATGCATTTGCCGAGCTTATCAAGCTCATCCGAGCTCAGCTCGCGGCAGAAGCTGCCGTCCTTGCTCGCTATTAGAACGCCATCCTTATTGCGCAGAGGATTGCCGTAGTTTCGAAATAAGAAATAGCCTTGCAGGTTCGACATATTCGGAGCTTTTACGTCTTCGCTTTTGAGCTTTTCGCGCTCTGTGTCGGAGGCGGCGAGGAAAAGATATTGCTGTTCCTTTACCCCGTCCGTGTCGGCAACGGCAAAATATGAGTTGAGGTCTTTTTCACTTATGTTCGTGAAAGTGCGCTCCATGCTCTTCCCGTTCTTGAAATAATACTTGACGGAGAACTGGGTGTTTGTCTTTTCGTCGCTCTTCTTCTCGTTCGTTATGAGCTTGTGGATGGAGAGCACCGTGTTTATGTCCTTTTCCGTCGAGAGAGTTATGCAGTTTGTATAGGGCTTGAGAACCGTTGCAGTGCCCTTGACGGTGCGGAGTATACTGCCGTTTTGCGCCATTCCGCTCTCAAAGCTGAACGGCATCGACACCGTGACATACTCTACCTCTTCCGCTTCGGGAACGCGCGCGGTGTAGCCGAATCCGCCTGTTAGGAATATTGCGGTGATTATCGCCGCTGCGCCGACCGGCATTGCAAACTGCCAGAGATTCTTGCGAACCGCCTTCAAATTCCTGCGCGCAATGAATGTGTAGGCAAAATATGCCGCGAGCATGACGGCGATACCCAAAAGCGCGGTGAGCGCAGTATTAACGGAGGGGATAGTGGTTTTCAAAACCCATGCGGGAACGGAAAATCCGCAGAACACTATTATCGCCGAGGTAAGCGCTGTGAGTACACGGCTCGCCGCCGGAACTCCGAGCTCTTCAAGCTTCTTTTTGCTGAACATCCGCTGCGCGAGCACGATCAATACGGCGGTCAAAACTATCCAAAGCAGTATCGGAAGCCATGCGCCTATCCCGGGCAGGGACGAGCCGTCCTTGCAGTAACCGAAGTCGATAGGACCGAATCCGCGCAGATCCGAGATTGCAGAATCCTCTATACTCGTTCCGGGAACGCGGAACAGCGTGAACGGGCAGAATGCCATTATCCCGCGTCCGCCCCGTTGGATGGAGAAACTGAAATAGTAATGCTGCATATCCATGTTGCCGGTGTAATTCACGCCGGAGACTGCCGTCCTGCCGCGCAGAAATACCGAAGAAAGGGCGTCCCAAGCAGTCGAGAGAAGCGGCAGGGCGAGAATGAGCACTACAGAATAGAATATGCTCTCCGCAACGCTGCCCGTGAGCGACGCCGTCAGCGCGCCTATCGCAAAGCCCGCGAACATCATCGTCAAAAATCCGGAATACTGATAGAATATTACCGGGAGAACCTTCGCGGCGGAGCAGCCGGACGCGCAGCATATTATCGCGCTGATTATTCCGGGTATTATTATCGCCGCGCCGAGGAGCGTCAGCGAAGAAACACAGCGGTTTTTAAAGAGCGTCGAGCGGCTGAGATTGAAGCTGAACCACACATTTGACTGATTCTTTATGTTGATGAACCGCAGAGTGTATGCCGCCTGTATCGCGCCGACGAGCACAATGCAGAATGAGATGAAAACAAGCGAGTCGGGCGAGTTCCTGAACCATGTGAAAAAGACCTTTTCTTTCTGTTTGAACTGAAAATATGCGCATACTGCCGCCTGCACAGTGAATGCGAGAAAGGTCAGCGCGGGTATGACGAGATTTGAAGCAAAGCTGCGCTTTAAGTCGGCGGAAGCAATATTATTCAAAGACTTTTGAGATTTCATCGCTCTTATCCTCCGTTTCCTGTAAGAATATTTCTTCAAGCTCCATCGGGAACTCGTCGATGAACAGCGGCTCCAATGCGTCGAGCTTTGCCCTTGCGTCGTCGATGTGTCCGCAGACGGTCACAACGGCACTTCGGCCGTCGATGTCGAGCTTTTTGATGTCGATATTCCCGAATATCGAGCGCGTCGGCTCAAAGTCAAACTGAAGCCTGAATTTGCGCCAGGTAGAGGGGATATCGTCCGTGCAGCAGTTCATCTGCATACGCTTGCCGGATATCAGCACTATCCTGTCGCAGAGGTTTTGAAGATCTGCTATCGCGTGGGACGAGATGAGCATGGTGCAGCCGCTCTGAGCCATGTAGTCCATGAAAAGCTGCTTGCAGATGTCCTTTTTTGCGATGTCAAGCCCGTCAAGGCATTCGTCGAGCAGCAGGACTTTCGGCGACGAGGCGAGCGCTAACGCTATCTCCGTCTGGCGCTGCATTCCTTTTGAAAATCCGCGTATTTTCGCGTCGCCGTCAAGCTCAAAGAGCTTTAGCATACGCTCGAAGTTGCCGAATGAAAACTCCGGGTAGTAGTCTTTGTAGAAGCGAGCCGCGCTGTTCGGAGTCGAGCCGACGGGGAAGAAGAGATCGTCCGGCACGAAAAACAGCCGCGAGCGCACCTCATCGGAATTGTAGGTGGATTCGCCGTCTATAAGCACCTTGCCGGAGTCCGGCTTATAGAGCCCCGCAGCGCATTTTATAAGCGTTGTTTTACCCGCGCCGTTGTAGCCTATCAGACCGCAGACGGACGAGTCACAAGCGGAGAAGGATATGTCCTCAACGGCGGTGAAATCGCCGTAGCTTTTGGTGACGTTTCTGAATTCAATCATGGCGTTTGCCTCTTTGCTCCTTTCATTTGTTTTCGGCGTAGACCTGCTTTAGAAGCTCCTCAATATCCGCTTCGCTCAGCCCGTTTGTCTTCGCCGAGCGCAGAGCGGCCGAGAGCGCCGAAAGAGCCTGCTCACGCACGCGGCTGTTGTCCGCCGCGTTTTCGCTGATAAAGACTCCGCGCCCGGGTTGGGAATAGGTCACGCCCTTTGCCTCAAGCTCCTGAAACGCGCGCTTTACGGTGTTCACATTGAGCTTGAGCTCGGAAGCTAAAGAGCGGGTGGAGGGCAGACGGTCGTGCGGCTTGTACACGCCGCGCCTGACCATGAGCATCACCTGCTCCTCGATCTGTTCGTAGATAGGTGTTTTTGAGTGGAAATCGAGTATAATCACGATTTGTCCTCCGTATTAAAAAGTTAGCTAACTGAGCTATCTCAAATAGCTCAGTTGTATATTATCATCCTTTTCGGCGTTTGTCAACGGAAAAGTTTTATTTTTCTTTCGTCAATATTTCCAAATGTCGGGCGCTTTGTTTGTGCATATTGCGGCAAGAACGGCGATAGCGCAAAAATAAATCTTTGATTAAAGAGCCGAAAAAGTCCGACCCGACCGAATAAAACAAAAAAACGGGATTGGCGATCAGTCCGTCAATCCCGTTTCGTATAGCTTATTCTTTTACATATCTGTCAAACGTGAAAACGTATCCGTTGCTCTCCTGCGCGGCGGAGCGCTCGACGAGCCTCCAGCCTGCGCGGGCGTCGAGGTCGGGGAAGAACTTCTCCGCCTTTCCGTCCGCATTTACGCGCGTTACATACGCTTCATCGCATGAGTCGATCAGCTCGTTGTAGACTGCCTCTCCGCCCATGAGGAATACATTTTCGCCATTTTCAATAATGCCCGCGAGCTCGTCAATGCCGTGGCACACCGTGACATTCTCGGCGCTCCAATTTTCGTCTCGCGTCAGCACTATATTCTTCCTGCCCGGCAGAGCCTTCTGCCCCGGCAGGGAGAGAAACGTCGTGCGTCCCATGATAACGGTGCTGCCCATGGTCTTTTCTTTGAAAAACTTGAGGTCGGCGGGGATGTGAAAGAGCATTCCTGTGCCCTTGCCGATGCCCCAGTTTATGTCGGCGCAAACTATTGCTTTCATCTTCGCTCCTTATATCGCAACGGGTATCTTCTCGGTGAACTCGTGATATTTGTAGTCCTCAAAATGCACGCTGTCGGGCGTGAACTTATAGAAATCTGTTATCGATTTGTCGAGGACGAACTTCGGCGCGTCATAGGGCTCGCGCTTTATCAGCTCTTCGACTATCGGAACGTGCCTGTCGTAGATGTGCGCGTCCGCAATGACATGAACAAACTCGCCCGGCTCAAGCCCCGACACCTGCGCTATCATGTGAACGAGCGTCGCATATTGGCAGACGTTCCAGCTGTTTGCCGTGAGCATATCCTGCGAGCGCTGGTTGAGTATCGCGTTGAGTTTCTTGCCCGTGACATTGAAAGTCATGCTGTAGGCGCAGGGGTAGAGATTCATTTCGCTCAGGTCTGCGTGGACATATATGTTTGTCAGTATGCGGCGGCTGAGCGGGTTGTGCTTGAGGTCATAGAGAACTCTGTCAACCTGGTCGAAATCGCCCTCGGGATAGTGGTGCTTGACTCCGAGCTGATAGCCGTATGCCTTGCCGATGCTGCCGTCCTCGTTAGCCCAAGCGTCCCAGACGTGCCCCTTGAAGTCGTTGACGTTGTTCGATTTCTTCTGCCATATCCAAAGCAGTTCGTCCGTTGCGCTCTTGATAAAGGTCTTTCTGAGCGTCATCGCGGGGAACTCCTTTGAGAGGTCATAGCGGTTGACAATGCCGAATTTCTTTATCGTGTGCGCGCTCGTGCCGTCCTCCCAGTGCGGGCGGACGTTGTAGTCCGTGTCCCATGTGCCGTTTTCGAGTATATCTTTGCAGTTGGCGATAAATACCTCGTCTGCGTAGCTCATTTCTTCCTCTCCTCTTTGCCTTTTCTTTATTTATATTATTCCTGTCTGCCGGAGCAGATCGGGTATTCCGTGCTCAAAATCAACGCCGTAGCGAAGATCCGTGCCCGCTTCTTTTGTCCTCACGATGCAGCCGTGGGTATAGTCAACGGCTATCCTCGCGCTCTCGGCGAGGCTCAATCCGTTCATGTATGCACCGAGCAGCGCGCTCGCGAACACATCGCCCGTGCCGTGGAAATATCCGTCCACCGTGTCCGAGAGGGCGTAGCTTATCTCGTCTGTCGAGCGGTCGTATGATGCCGAGCCGACCTGTCTGCCGTCGAATGCAACTCCCGTCAGAACCACCTTTGACGGTCCGAGACAAGAGAGCCTGCGAAGCGTCGATTCAACATATTCTTTTGAGTAGGGGGCGGGGCGGTATTCCTCGCCGAGCATGAACGCAGCTTCCGTGAAGTTCGGAACGATTATGTCCGCCTTGGCGCAAAGGCGCGTCATTTGCTTTGCAAAGTCCATGTCAAACACCGTGTACATCTTCCCGCCGTCCGCCATCGCGGGGTCGACGAGCACGACCGTGTCTTTCTCTTTGAAATCGTCTATAAAATCGGTCACTATGTCTATCTGCTCGACCGAGCCGAGAAAGCCGCTGTATATCGCGTCAAATTTTATTCCGAGGCTCTTCCAATGCTCCGCGATCGGGCGCATGTCGCCCGTGAGATCGCGGTAGGTGAAGCCCGTGAATCCGCCAGTGTGCGTCGATAGCACGGCGGTCGGTATGACCGAAACCTCAATGCCCATGGCAGAGATTATCGGCAAGGCAACTGTCAGCGAGCATTTGCCGAAGCCCGAAATATCATGTATGGCAGCAGCCCTTTTGAGTCTCTCCATGTGTATCACTCGCTTTTCATTATGATGTCCGCAAGCTCGTCTGCGGTCAGATTCGGAATATATTTTTCAACCCGGGCTTCTTCGAGCGCCGATATTATTTCTTCGCGCCGGAACTCCGCCCCGCGAAGCCGCGCTTCGAGCTTTGAAATATCTCCGATGTTGATGAAATCGCCGAAAATGCGTATATCTTCTATCCGCCCGCAGGCGGCTTTCTTTTTTATATAAACCGTCCCGCAGCTAAGACGGGATCGCTCAGCTTTTGAAAACCGCTCGGCGCCGCAGTTCCATTCGTCGGTCGAATATTTGCTGTCTCGAAGCTTCTCAATGGCTTCTATATCGCTTTCGCCGAGTTCATATATTTCTCCGCCGCGCTCCGTCATATATCCAGCCAGCATCGCGCCGATAATGTCGGGGCTGACTTCTTCCGTGTATTCGGACAGATTCGCAACGCGGCTTCTTACTGATTTTACTCCGTGCCCCATCAGCTTGTTTTCGTCCGCTCTCAGCGCTTTGGACAGGGCGTCGAGGTCGGAGTTTATCAGCAGCGTTCCGTGAAAAAGCGATCTGCCGCCGCGCGAGCACATCGCCGTGCCGGAGATTTTTCTGCCGCCGACAAGAATGTCGTTTCGCCCGGATATCTCCGCTTCAACGCCGATGGAGCGAAGAACATCTATAACGGGTCGGCACAGTTCAACTCTGTCCGCTTCGCCGTTTATAATGAACGAAAAATTGAGGTTGCCCGCGTCGTGATAAACTGCCCCGCCGCCGGTCATCCGCCGAACAACGGGCAGCGAGCGGGTACGGACATAATCACCGTTTATCTCGTCCGCCGCGTTCTGATTTCTGCCGATTACAATGCACGGCTCGTTTTGCCAGAGCAGGAAAAAATCTTCGTCCTTTTCGCAGAGAAAGTATTCCTCAGCCGACAGGTTGAAAAACGGATCGCTTTCGCCGAGCGTCAGAATGAACACAAAACTCATCTCCGAAAATCTGTTGCTTTTTATAATATCATTTTGCCTGATAAAAATCAATAATCAGCTCGAATGAAAACAAAGTAAAAAAACAGAGGCTGTTCCGTTTTTACGAAACAGCCCCGTATTATTACTTAAACATTTTTTTGATAAGGTGCGAGTATAATTGTTATATCGATTGTTTGGTTTATTCACACGAAGTATCAATTAATTTGATCCTTTATGATATTATCTCGTTTTCTTTGCACTTTTGCGCTTTTTCGGCAGTCCCTGCGCAATATGCGGAAAAGAATTTTCCGTCTGCGAGGTTGGCTGAATGTTGTAAGTTCCGTATTTGTTCACCATGTCGAATGAGTCCTCGGGTTTGCCCATGACAGGGTCGGAGCTCGGTGTGGGGCAGTGGCTGCCGTCGAATTTTTTGTCGTTTTCTTTATTCATTTTAATTTTATCCTTTCTGATAGAAAAAAGCGCCTTTGCATTTATTATCGTTTCCGTCCGACGCCGAAAAAATTTACTCGTTCACAAAGATTTAAAAAAATTTTTATATTCTCTTTAAACTCTATTGCAATTTTGCGTCTAATTATTGTATAATTATGGCACATTTTCAAAAGGAGTATCGCTTTTTCATGAAAGAAGAACACAGAAAGTATGCCGAAGAGGTATACGACATAATCAATCATGCCGCGAAGAACATCGGCGCAAGATTGCCGGGTTCGGACGGCGAAAAAAAGTTTGCTGCCTATATGGGCGATAAGCTCAGAGAGATCGGCATCGAGCCCGTTCGCGAAGAGTTTGCGGTTTCCCCGCGTGCATCCATCGGCGGAATCCCCTATGCAGGCTGGCTCGGTCTCGCGCTGAGCGCCCTTGTCTATATTGCAATGGGCATCCCCGCAGTCTGGTACGGCATGGCTCTCGCTTCGGCGGCATGCATCGTCTGGCTTGTCTGCAGCGTTTTCCTTTATAAGACCTGGTTCGATATGTTCTTCAAGCAGGAAGTATCGCAGAACACCTATGGCGAGTTGCTCCCGGAGGACGGCAAGTATGACTACACCATCATCCTCTCCGGCCATACCGACACCAGCTGGAACTGGCGTCATTCCGAGCACGCTTCGAAGTTCGCTAAGACAAACCCCGCACTCGGCCTCGTTGCCACCTTCGTCAAGGTCGGCTTCGGCGCTCTCTGCTTCTTCTTCCTTGCAGGCACTTCGATTGCCGTTGCGACCCTCTACACCGGCTATTATTTCGGCGCAAGCTGGGCAGCGGAAGCTTTCGCTTCTCCCGCGTTCGTGAACTTCATGTTCGCTATGCGCTTCCTGCCCCTCGTTACAGCTATCGGCTGCGCGTTCCTTGTTATGTGGGCTGATCCCGATCCGCGCAACGCATCCCGCGGTGCTATGGATAACGCCTCCGGCTGCGCTATCAGCTATGCTGTTACAAAGTATTTCAAAGAGAATCCCGACAAGATGCCCAAGAACTGCCGCATCATCGACTTCAACTGCGGCTCTGAGGAGGCTGGACTCCGCGGTTCTCTCGCTTTCACTCGCGCTCATAAGGGCGAGGCTATTCTTGAGAACGCGTGGAACATAAATCTGGACTCCGTCGCCGATAAGGACTATTTCGAGGTTGTTATCAAGGACGATTGGCAGTTCTGCCGCTTCGACAAGGATCTTGAGGCAATGTTCAAGGATACTTTCTCGGAGCTCGGTATTCAGAGCAAGTCGAACGGCTGCATACATAACCCCGTCGGCGGCTGCGACAGCACCCCGATGACCAAGGCGGGCATGAAGTCCGTTACATTTGCGGCTCAGGATCCGACCCTTACCTATTATTATCACACCTGGCGCGATATGCCCGAGCGCTTCGATGTTGAAACCGTCGGCGACGGCTTCGATGTTGTCCTCGGCGTTATCGACAAGATCGACAAGTTCCAGCAGGCGAACGGCTTTACCGGTCCCCGCAGATAAAAGACTGTTTTGAGCGGCTGCCGCGACCCGTATTTGCGGTTTCGGGCGGCCGCTTGACTTATATTTAAGGAGGTAATAAAAATGAATCTTCAGTCAATCATTGACAAGAAGAAAGAAGCAGCCGAGTATATGGTGAGCGAGATAACCCACATATGCAAGGACTTCGAAAAACGCGATCCCGGCTCCAAGGGCGAGCAGCAGGCATGTGAGTATATGGCGGACGTACTGAAAAACGAGTGCGGATGCGAGAGAGCCGACGTCGAGTCGTTCAAAGAGAACCCCGGTTCGTTCTTCGGCTGGATATATTTCACAATTACCTTCGTTCTCGCGGCGGTCGCTATTTCGTTCTTCTATCCGCTCGTCTCGATAATTCTTATCGTCATCGGTCTGCTTATAGTCTTTATGCAGTTCGGACTCTATAAGAAATTCATCGATCGCTTCTTCCCCGAAAAGACCGGCCATAACGTCACCGCAGTCAAGAGCTGCAAGGGCGAGGTCAAGCGCCGCATATTCTTCAACGGCCATCCGGATGCCGCATGGGAGTGGCCTGTCAACTATAAGCTCGGTGGTGTCGGCTTTGAGGGTCACGCGGTTATCTGCGGCATCGGCGCTGTCTATTATCTTGTCATTTCCATAATGCTCGTAGCAAAGAACGGACTCGAGTATGTCTCGTTCGATGCTTCCGAAACCCTCGGACTTCTTCGCCTCATCGGCCTTGTGTTCGTCCCGTTCCTTATCGGCCTTTATTGGATGTGGAACGAGAACCGCGTTGTTGACGGCGCGAACGACAACCTTTCCGGCTGCTATATGGGCATAGCCATCCTCAAGGCTCTCAAGGAAGAGGGCATCGAGTTTGAGAACACCGAAGTCGGCGTTATCCTCACCGGCTCCGAGGAAGCGGGTCTGCGCGGCGCAAAGGCGTGGTGCGCGGCTCATAAGGGCGAGTTCGACGATGTCCCGACCTTCATCTTCTCTTATGATACGATTCATGATCCCAAGTATCTTATGACCAACTACCGCGACCTCAACGGCACGGTCAAGGCGGATAAAGATGTCTCTGACCTGTTTATGGAGGCTGCTAAGGAGCTTGATATCTCCTGCAAGAAGGGCTGGGTTCCGCCTCTCGGCGGCGCTACCGATTCCGCAGCGTTCGCGCAGGCGGGCTTCAGAGCGACCGGCGTCACCGGACTCAACCATAAGCTTGAGGACTACTATCACACCAGAAGAGACACCTATGACAACATGAACGAGCAGGGTCTTGCCGATTGCTTCGCAATCAGCGTCAAGGCGCTCGAGATGTTCGATAACGGCGCAAAGCAGTAAATTTTATCTTAAATAAGCTCACCCCGGACTGTATTTTACAGCCCGGGGTTTTGTCTGTCGAAAAAGTATATTATTGCACGGCCTCAAGGCTCACCTGTGTAAGGGGAGCTGTCACGGCTTCGCCGTGATTGAGGGGTTGTTGTAATGGAAGCTCAAGTTCAAAACAATCCCTCCGGCGCTTCGCGCCATCTCATTTTACGCAGGGGAGACTTTGATTCTTGCAAAGCCTTCAAAAATAGTTTTTGCTACAGACTGCCCCGGACTGTATTTTACAGCCCGGGGTTTTGTCTTTTATATATTTTTTATCCCAAATCCGGCTCGGCGGTTATCTCGATCTCCGCCTTCTTGCAGCCCTCAAGTTCGAGTATGATTATCTCATTCTCGTCCTTGAGCAGAACTCCGGGAATGTACAGCGCGCGCTGGGGGCCTATCTCCCAGTAGCGGCCGATGTTGAAGCCGTTTATGTATACGCAGCCCTTCTTGAACCCGTCAAGGTGAACGAAGCAGTCATTTTGGCTCTGCGCCTTGAAGTGTCCGCGCATGAAGAGGGGATACTTGCCGCCCTCGAGCGAAAAGTCTATCTTCTCGGGGTTGTCGAGCGGAAGTGTGACAACATCGTAGCCCATGAGATTCTGGTTGCCGTAGCGGATGACATCAATGCCCTTGCGGTCGTAGAGGTGCTCGCCGTAGTTCACTCGTCCCATCGCGTCAACCAATACGCCTATCGTGCAGCCGTCCGTGCAGCCATCGAATTTGAATGTATCGTAGCCCTTGACTTTGTTCTCGTCACGGCGATCAATAGTCGCCTTGCGCTCGCCGTCTATATAGACATACGCAGTGTCGTGGACATTCGCAACGCGCAGCTCGCGCGGGTCATATATCTGTTCAAGCTTTGTCTCGTAATAGATCATGCCGCTGTTCTGACCGAAATATTCCATGCTCTCGGGCAGGGGAACACGGTGGCGCTCGCCGAGATTGTCGAAGTTGCTCATAAGCGAGGTGCTCTCGTCAAGCTCGACTTTGCCTATCGTCTGGAGCTCCGGCGATGCAGGAAGCTCGGTCTCGGGCAGGTTCTGAGCCTTGAGCAGAAGCTCTCTGACTGCATAATATGCGGGCGTGTAGTCGCCCCATTCGGTCAGCAGTGCGCAGTAGTCATAGCTCGTGACCGTCGGCTGATATTCTTCATAGCAGTTCGCTCCGGCAGTGAAGCCGAAGTTCGTGCCACCGTGGAACATGTAGAAATTGAAGCTCGCGTCAATGTCAAGAAAATCTTTAATTTCGCCTGCAACGCTGTCCGAGCCTCGAGTGTGATGTTCCTCGCCCCAGTGGTCGAACCAGCCGCACCAGAACTCGGTGCACATCTTCGGGGTGTTCTCATGGAATCTGTCCATGGCGTTGAATATCTCGGACGCGCGCGAACCGAAGTTCAGCGTCTTGAACACATCGGGGAGCGTGCCGCCGGAGAGCATGCTGTTGTCGTCGCCGTCTGAGGTGAAGAGCATAACCTTTGTGCCGCAGTCGAGCATCAGCTTTTCAATATATCTGAGATATTCCTTGTCGTTGCCGTAGCTGCCGTATTCGTTCTCGATCTGCATCGCGATTATGTTGCCGCCCTCGCTCTGCTGAAGATCGCCGATCTCCTCAAACAGCCTGTGATAGAAGTCCGAAACATGCTGCAAATATTCGGGATAGGCGCAGCGCAGACGCATGTTTCTGTCCTTGAGCAGCCATGCCGGCAGTCCGCCGAAGTCCCACTCCGCGCAGATATATGGACCCGGTCTGACTATCGCATAGAGCCCGACCTCCTGCGCCGTCTTGATAAAACGCCTGATGTCGAACCTGCCGGTGAAGTCAAATTCGCCCTTCCGCGGCTCATGCATGTTCCAGCAGACATATGTTTCAACCGTGTTGAAACCCGCCGCCTTGAGCTTTCTGAGCCTGTCCTCCCAGTATTCGGGCATGATGCGGAAATAGTGCATCGAGCCGGAATATATGCGGAAGCTCTTGCCGTCCATTTTGAACTCGCCGTCTTTTATAGTGAGCATTTATCCGTTCCCCCTAAGATTTTTAGTTGATTATACAATAACGCCCGAGTGCAGTCAATAGAGATATCCGCACTCGGGCGTTAAACTTTTATTTCAGCGCTTTCGGCTCGTCCGTAAGTCCCAAAAGGTAGTCTGCGGAGATATTGTAGTAGAGCGCAAGAGTTTTTATATGGTGGCTCGGTATGTCTCGCACACCGCGCTCGTATGCGCTGTAATACTGGTAGGTCGTGTTGAGCACTTCCGCAATTTCCTTTTGCGTTTTTTCTCTGTCCTCACGAATGTCGCGCAGTCTCTGATAATAGTATTTTTGCATAATTCCAGCAGCTCTCTTTTGTAAGTTTTGCTGAATTGTATCATATGTGATTAGTATACCCTTGACAATTAACCATATGTGGTTTAATATAAAATAAAACTAACCTTATGTGGTTAGAAATATAAAACGGAGGATATATTATGTTTGACAATGTGGGTTCGAAAATCAAAGCTCTTGCGTCATTTTTCTGCTGGGGCGGTATAATCGCAAGCGTTATCGGTGGAATTATTGTTATCACTTTGGATGAAGACTTGGTTTGGGCCGGATTAGCGGTTATTATAATCGGCTCGTTACTCTCGTGGGTCTCTTCATTTGTTCTCTACGGCTTCGGAGAGCTTGTGGTCAACAGCGCGATTATAGCGGGAAAAGAAGGCAAGATTGTTGTCGGCGGTCAGAGCGGCAATACGGTTGCGCCACAGAATAAAAGCGAGAAGATAACGGCTTTGAATAACCTTAAGGCAAGGGGTCTCATTAGCGAAGAAGAGTACAGCAGAAAGCTTGCTGAATTGGAGAGCAAAAGATGAAAAATAAGCTTGCGTTTCACGCAGACAAAATGAAACTTGTGTGCATTTTAGAAGCGATATCTCAGGGACTTTGTGTTATTTGGATTATATTCAGAGTCATGGCTGCTGAGAAAAAAATGGAAGATTATTCGCAGCTAATCATAACTTCAATTTTTTCATTTGTTCCATTGATACTGTCCGTTTTTATATTGGAATACGGCAAGAGAGGCGCGAAAGTTGGCCTTATAAAGATTTATGCATCAGTATTTGCGGCTTCAAGTGCGTTATCGATTGTTTCAATGATTTATAATTATATTAAATACCGCGGCAATGGAGTTGCGTTGCCGGTGGATTATTTGATAGTTGATGCTATATGTTTGGTTTCCTGGTTACTTATTGCTGTATTCTGGAAGCGCCATGCCTTGTTTGTTGCGTCTGGTGTAGTAGTTGTTTTGAGCATCTTTTTTAATGTTTTTCAGAATGCTTTAAGCTTGGTTTTGTATTTTACGAATTTTGATGTTCTGAATAATTTTGAAGTGGTAAAATATTCCGTATATGAAAGTCTATATAGTTTGATTCAAGCCTGCATAGATGTTGCTTGTGCAATAATTCTGCTATTTTTCGTCTTTTCAAATGGGAGAGATAATCTGGAAGAAAAGCTTGAAAAATTACATGAAGACTACACATCCGGAAAAATCACAAAAGACAGCTACGATGCTCAACGCGAGGAATTGCTCAAAGAAATATAAAATAATCGCCGCCGAGTTAAAATATCGGCGGCGATTTTTATCATCTCCCCAAATGAAAATACCGGCAGATTTTACTCTGCCGGTAAATTGCTTTTTGGAGCTTTTCTTATGCCTTGTTGACCGATCCAAACAGCTCCATCTTCTCTTTGACGGTAGCCTTGATAGCCTCGAAGCCGGGTGCGAGAAGCTTTCTGGGGTCGAAGCCCTTGCCCTCGAGATCCTTGCCTGCCTCGATGTACTTTCTGGTAGCGTCAGCGAAAGCGAGCTGGCACTCGGTGTTGACGTTGATCTTGGAAACGCCGAGGGAGATAGCTTCCTTTATCATGTCTGCGGGGATGCCCGTGCCGCCGTGGAGAACGAGGGGCATCTCGCCGGTGAGCTCCTGGATGTTGGCAAGAACGTCAAATCTCAAGCCCTTCCAGTTCGCGGGATACTTGCCGTGAATGTTGCCGATGCCCGCTGCGAGCATATCGACGCCGAGATCAGCGATCATCTTGCATTCGTTGGGGTCAGCAACTTCGCCGCCGCCGATAACGCCGTCCTCTTCGCCGCCGATGGCGCCGACTTCAGCCTCAACGGAAATGCCCTTCGAGTGAGCGAGAGCGATTATCTCCTTGGTCTTCTCGATGTTCTCCTCAATGCCGTAGTGAGAGCCGTCGAACATGACGGAGGAGAAGCCAGCCTCAATGCACTTGAGCGCGCCCTCATAGGAGCCGTGATCAAGGTGAAGCGCAACGGGAACGGTGATTCCAAGCTCGTCGACCATAGCGTCAACCATGGCGGTGACGGTCTTGAAACCGCACATATATTTGCCCGCGCCTTCGGACACGCCGAGGATAACGGGGGAGTTGAGCTCCTGAGCGGTGAGAAGGATTGCCTTTGTCCACTCAAGGTTGTTGATATTGAAGTGACCGACCGCGTACTTGCCGGCCTTTGCATCTTTGAGCATTTTTGCTGCGGAAACTAACATAGTAAAACCTCCTAAGTTTTATGGCTTTATTATACACCATGAGTTTCAAAAAATCAATATTATCGATCCTCGCGGAAGTAAGAAAGTCCGAGGCTCGCGGGCGGCAGATTCTCGCGCTTGCGGCGCATGCTGACCGCGACAAGGACGATTATCGTAACAACATAGGGAGTCATCATGAACAGCTCCTGCGCGCCGAAGCTGAGGTTCGGGATGTAGTTGTGAACGACCATGAGACCGCCGAAGAGGAACGAGCCGAGTATGCCGAGATCGGGCTTCCAAACGGCGAAGATAACGAGCGCGATTGCAAGCCAGCCGCGGTCGCCGAAGCCGTTGTTCGACCAGACGCCGTTTGCGTAGTCCATGACGTAGTAGAGACCGCCGAGACCCGCTATAACGCTGCCGACGATTGTCGAGACATATTTGTATCTGCCGACGTTGATGCCCGCCGCGTCACTTGTTGCGGGATTCTCGCCAACCGCGCGCAGCTGAAGTCCTGTGCGCGTGTGCTTGAAGAAATAGGCGGTGATGAGTGCGATGATTATCGCGGCGTAAGCGAGGAAGCTATAGGAGAAGAATATATCTCCGACCTTTCCGAGCTTTGCGGCGAACGGGAGCGTTGTCTTGAAGCAGTTGCTCGTTGCGCTCAGTGCTATCGAGGGAATGTCGCTGCCGGTTATCTTTATCAGCGAGCCGCCGAAGAAGTTGCCGAAGCCGACGCCGAAAGTTGTCATCGCAAGACCAGTGACGTTCTGGTTTGCACGCAGAGTGACGGTCAGGAAGCAGTAGAGCAGACCCATGAGCGCCGAGCCCAAAATGCTCGAGAGCAGGGGAATGAGCACTGCGAGGAACGGGTTCACCGTCTCGACGCTCTTCTCATAGAAGAACGCGCCGATAACGCCGGAGATGCCGCCGACATACATGATGCCGGGGATACCGAGGTTCAGGTTGCCGCCCTTTTCGGTTATCGTCTCGCCCGTTGAGCCGAAGAGCAGAGGAATGCTCTGCATTATAGCACGCTGAATGAATGTGATTATCATTATGCCTTCGCCTCCTTGCTGCGGAACTTGACAGAGTAGTTGATGAAGAACTCACTGCCGATGATGAAGAAGATTATGATTCCTGTGATGATATCGGCAAACGAGTCGTTGAGTCCGAGACTCGTCGATATCTGAATTGCGCCCTTCTGGAAGAAGACGATGAGCAGTGAGGTGAGGATCATGTAAGCGGGGTTGAACTTCGCGAGCCACGATACCATTATCGCGGTGAATCCGCGTCCGCCGACTGTATTTGTCGCGATGGTGTGGTCGGTGCCGCTGACGAGCAGAAGTCCGGTGACGCCGCAGAGCGCGCCGGAGAGGAGCATCGTGCGCATGATGACCTTCTTGACATTGATGCCTATGTAGCGCGCGGTGTTTTCGCTCTCGCCGACGACGGAGAGCTCATAGCCGTGCTTGCTGTATTTGAGATAGATGTACATGAAAACGGTCAGCGCCGCAACGATAAGTATGTTGAGCAGGTAGTCCTGACCGCCGAGGCTCGGAAGCCAGCCGTTGTGGCTTACGCTGTTGATGACTCCGATGTGACCCGAGCCCTTGGGGTTCGACCACTTGTAGCAGAAGTAAGCGACTATCTGCGTTGCGATGTAGTTCATCATCAGAGTGAAGAGCGTCTCGTTGGTGTTCCACTTCGCCTTGAAGAACGCGGGGATGAAAGCCCATATCGCGCCCGCAACAATGCTCGTTATAATCATAACGGGGAAGAGAAGATAGGACGGGAGCTTGTCGCCGAAGAGGATCATGCACGACGCCGTCGCGAAGCCGCCCATGAGAGCCTGTCCCTCAGCGCCGATGTTCCAGAATTTCATCTTGAATGCGGGGGTGACTGCGAGCGAAACGCACAGGAGCATTGCAAGATTCTGGAGCAGGCTCCATATACGCCTCGGCGAGCCGACCGCGCCGAAGATTATCGCGGAATAGACCTCCGCTGGGTTCTGTCCGGTGATGACGACGGTCACGACCGCGCAGACGAGCAGCGCAAGCACGACCGCGCCGATTCTGATGAGCCATGCCGCCCATGAGGGAACGGCGCTGCGCTTGACTATGTGGAAAAGAGGCTCGCGCTTCTGTCCGTTTGACTTACTCATGGGTTTCACCTCCGTCGGTTTTGGTCATAAGCAGACCGAGCTCTTCCTTTGTGGAAGTCCTCGCGTCAACGAGTCCGGTTATCTTGCCGGAGTTTATGACAAGGATTCGGTCGCACAGCTCGAGCAGAACGTCAAGATCCTCGCCGACGAAGATAACGGCGACGCCCTTTTCTTTCTGTTCGTTGAGCAGGTTGTATATAAGATAAGATGAGTTGATGTCGAGTCCGCGCACGGGGTAAGCCGCCATAAAGACCGTGGGGGAGGAAGCAATCTCACGGCCGACGAGCACCTTCTGCACGTTGCCGCCGGAGAGACGGCGGACGGGCGTATTCGCGCTCGGGGTTACAACTTCGAGGTCGCTTATAACTTTTTCTGCGAGTGTCTTGGGCTTCTTGCGCTCAAGGAACGCGCCCTTGCCCTTGCGGTAGCTTCGCAGCATCATGTTGTCGATTATATCCATGTTGCCGACGAGTCCCATGCCGAGTCTGTCCTCGGGGACGAACGACAGGCGCACGCCGAGCTCGCGGATCTGCATAGGCGTCTTGTCGCGCAGGTTGTCCTGGCCGCCGGTCTTGGGGTTGTTGTACATAATCTCGCCGCTGTTGAGATGCTGAAGTCCTGCGATGGATTCAAGCAGCTCGCGCTGACCGCTTCCGGCGATACCCGCGATGCCGAGAATCTCGCCCGAACGCGCGGTGAACGAGATGTCGTCAAGAAGCTTGACTCCGTCGCGGTTGATGCAGCTGATGTCCTTGACAATGAGCCTGTCCACAGGGTCGACCGGATCGCTGCGGTCGATGTTGAGGCTTATCTTCTTGCCGACCATCATCTCTGTAAGCTCTGATTCGTTCGTCTCTGCGGTGTTGACCGTGCCGATGTATTCGCCCTTTCTGAGAACCGATACGCGGTCGGAGAGGGAGAGCACCTCGTGGAGCTTATGGGTGATGATTATGATAGCCTTGCCGTCGTCGCGCATGCGGCGCAGGATGTCAAAGAGTTTGAGCGTCTCCTGCGGGGTGAGAACGGCGGTGGGCTCGTCAAGAATGAGGATGTCCGCGCCTCTGTAAAGCACCTTGATTATCTCAACGGTCTGCTTCTCCGAGACGGACATTTCGTATATCTTCTTGTTCGGGTCAATGTCGAAGCCGTACTGCTCGCTTATCTTTTTGATGCGCTCGGCGGACTTCTTGACGTTGAATTTGCCCTCGTCAAGTCCGAGAATGATGTTCTCCGTTGCAGAGAACACGTCCACGAGCTTGAAATGCTGATGGACCATGCCTATTTTGTAGTCGAGCGCGTCCTTGGGGGAGCGGATGACTACCTCTTTGCCGTCGATGAAAATCTGACCGTGATCCGGATAGTAGATTCCGGCGATCATGTTCATCAGCGTTGTTTTTCCGGAGCCGTTCTCGCCGAGAATGGAGAGTATCTCACCGCGGTTGACGGTCAGACATACATCTTTGTTGGCGATGATGCTTCCGAAGCTTTTTGAAATATTTTTCAATTCAATTGCTGCGTTCAAGCCCACTTATCCTCCTATTTTAAATCTCAAAAGCCGATTAAAACAGGAAGGATAATCGGCTTTTCAAACTTAAAAATCTTGTTTTTTGAACTGCTTCAGACGGAGCGGCTTTCGTCGCCCCGTCTGAATGAAAGTTATAGCTTAATTATTTGTTGAGAAGAGTGATGCCGTCGATGTCAACATCGAAGTAAGGAGCAGAACGCTTCTCAGACTCGTGGAAGTAACCGTTGGAAACAACCTCGGTGTCGGGGGTGTAGTTCTCGTCGGTGTCAACATCAGCCTTGTAGCTGGTGAGAACCTTGCCGCCAACAGTGAAAGTGGAGGTGTCAAAAACATGAAGAGTGCCGGCCTTGAACTGCTCTTCGGCAGCCTTGATAGCCTCGGCAGTGCCGGGAGCTGCGACCTTATCGTTGATAGCGGTCAGCTCAACAGCGCCCTCGTTGATGCCCTTGCACCAGTCGGTGTCGATCTCTTTGCCGTCTCTGACGCACTCGATCATGTACTTCATGTAGGGAACCCAGTTGATTCTGGACGAAACGATGAAGGTGTTCGGGCAAGCGTCAAGAGTGGAGCCGTTGTAAGAAACGTTGGGGACACCTGCGTTTTCGCAAGCGGTGGGAGCGCCCATGGAGTCAGCGTGCTGGCTGATGAGCTTGCAGCCTCTGCCGATAAGCAGGGTAGCAGCTTCCTTCTCCTTGGCCTCGTCGTACCAGGAACCGGTGAACTGGACTTCCATGGTAGCCTCTTTGCAGACGGATCTTACGCCGAGGAAGAATGCGGTGTAGCCGGACTTAACCTCTGCATAGGGGAATGCGCCGACATAGCCGATCTTAGCGTCCTTAGCTTCGAACTTGCCTTCCTTGATCATAGCGTTGAGCTTCATACCTGCGGCAATACCTGCAAGGTAACGGCCCTCGTAGATGGAAGCGAAAGCGTTGTGGAAGTTCTTGAGACCCTTGGTGTGAGCCTGGGTGCCGGTAGCGTGGCAGAACTGAACGTCCGGATACTTCTCGGCAGCCTGGATCATGAAGCTCTCATGGCCGAAGCTGTCAGCGAAAACGATTGAGCAGCCCTGATCAGCAAGGTCAGCCGCTGCATCGTAGCAAGCCTGAGTTTCGCCGATGCCGGTCTTCTTGACTATCTCAACGCCAAGCTCCTTGCAAGCTTCCTCAGCTGCGGTGATGAAGTTCTTGTCATAAGTCGAGTTCTCGTCGTGAAGGAAGATAAAACCAACCTTCATCTTCTTCTCGCCGCCGTCCTTGCTGCTGCAAGCTGCAAAGCTGAAAATGGTGGCGAGCGCAAGAACGATCGCGAGGATTCTTGTGAATTTCTTCATTTTTTGACTTACCTCCAAAAAATTTTTTTATATTTATCCCGCAGTCCTGCACGGGAAAAAATAACTCAGTCGTCCTGTTCTTTGAATGTTATTGTTCCGTTGCCCATCTTCTCGATGATGGCGAGGGATTCGACTCTCGCGCCCTTCTCTTCGAGAACCTTTCTGCCGGGCTGGAAGCCTTTTTCAATGGCGATGCCGACGCCCTCAAGCTCGGCGCCCGCCTGGTTGATTATATCGATAAGTCCTGAAACGGCGGCGCCGTTTGCAAGGAAATCGTCGATGATGAGTATCTTGTCGTCCTTGTTTATGTAGTCTTTCGACACTGTAACGTTGCTGTCCGTGCCCTTTGTGAAGGAGTGGACAACGGAGGAGTAGACATTGCTGCCCACGTTTTTATGCGCGCCCTTTTTGGCAAAAACAACAGGCACAGAGAAATATTGCGCAGTTATGCACGCGATCCCTATGCCCGATGCTTCGATAGTCAGAATTTTATTTATATTACACCCGTCAAAACGGCGCTTGAACTCCTTGCCGATCTCCTGAAGAAGGTGCACGTCGATCTGGTGATTGAGAAACATATCCACCTTGAGAATATCGTCCCCGATCACTTTGCCGTCAGCAATTATGCGCTCCTCAAGCAGCTTCAAATCCTCGTTCCCCCTAAAGAAAAGTTCGGTGAAAATACAATAATAGTATAGGGCTTTTTGGGGGTAAAAGCAAGGAAAAGTTTAAAAATCTGCATTTTATACAAACGCCGTCGTAAAAAATCGGATAAGTGTATGAATATGTCAATTTTGTGTACAAACTGTGTCAGTTTCTCTTGATGTTTCCTGCAAAAACGTAACCTGTTGTGTTTTTGAATTCTATGGCATACCACCCGTTGAGTGCGCCGATTATTTTTACGGTGCGTCCGTTGGGGAGAGTGCCGATAACGGCGGAGGTCATATTCGGTGCGCGTCGGACATTAAGCACTCCGCCCTGCGTGCGGACGGTGCCATCGGCGGGGAATACCGGCGGATGAAACGGCACGCCGAGAAAGTCCGCGATGCTTATAACAAGGTTCTCGGCTATCGCGTCGATGTTGTCGGCTATCCACCGCGCGTCCTGCTCGTTGTCGTGGTAGGCAAGCTCAAGGTAAACCGCAGGAGCCTTCGAACGCTTAAGCTCAAGCAGTGTTGTTGAGGTGCGCGTGTTCACAAGCTCCGGCTCGGGATATATCTCGCGCAGTCCGTTTGCGATTATCTCCGCCGCTCGCTTTCCCTGCGCGCTCGTCGGATAGTAGTAGACATCGGGTCCGCGCAGCATACCCTCATATATCTCGGGCGCGGCGTTCGAGTGCAGGGCGAGATAGAGCCGATAGTTTCCTCTGTTTCCACGTGCAACAGCCGCCGCGGCGTTGCCGTTCGGGTCGTTCCTGCCGTAGCTTATCCCGCTTGAAGAGAGATACGGCTCCATTGCGTCGGCGAGGAGATTCATGTAGTATTTCTCGCTCCCGCCGATTATGTAGGGGTTATAGTCCTGAGTTGAAGGACTGAGATAGACATCGGGCATAAAAATACCTCCGCATATTCATTTACTATAAGAATATGCGGAGGGAGTGTTGTTGGTTAATTGCATTGCTTGCGCCCAATAATAAAGTCTGATTTTGTAGGGTGCGGCGACCTCGACGCACCGCTGCCGCGCGAGCGGCACAAACTCGAATAGGCTCAATCTGGCATAGGCGAGATATTATTTTGTGTTATTGATCGCTTTTGCAAATGCAACGGCTTGATCGACGAGATTATATCTCATTTCATTTGTCATTTTCCATTCCCATTTTGCAGAATTTGAATCAATTGGGTGTATATCAGAAACCATTAGCATAGCGACAGCCTTTAATCCGAGATATTTGGAAACGCTGAAGATTGCCGATGTTTCCATATCTACTCCGACAGCACCTTTATCTCGCCATAACTGTTCTTTACACAACGTCTGACGATATACGGCATCTGTCGAGACAATAGAATAGTTGCGTATGCCAAGCAAAGATGTGACAGCTTTTTGAAGGTTACCGTCCGGCTTTGAATATTCGATGTCCTCGTAATAATGAAGTGATGTTCCTTCTTCCACAAAAGCCTTTTGCGGAGCGATAATTTCACCGACATGGACGACTTCATCATATGCTCCGCACATTCCGACGGAAATAATATTTCTTACTCCTAATGCGGCGAGAGTTTCGATTGTATCTACTGCTTGCGGAGCACCGCGTCCTCCGTCCGCAAAGCATAGCTGGAATTTCCCAATCTCCCAAATTGGGCAGGAATTAAGAAATCGCGGAAGCGGTTCAGGCAGTTCTGTTGCATTATATTGCGATATGAGGTAATCCGTCGCTTTGCCCATAAAGAATAAAATTGCCGTTTCGGGTAGTTGCAAGTGACACTCGCGATGAGCGCTATGTATTTGATCTTGTGCAGTAATAACTGCTTTTGAGTTGTCTTTGGGCAAGCACCACATAATTGTCCTCCATATTGCAACTAAATCGAATATTCAGCAATGACTATAGCTCATATATCCCGTAGGGACAGCCCTTGCGGCTGTCCGCTATCGGCATAGCCGATACAAAATCATATCATATTCAGCAGATTTAGGCAAGTTCGTTATTAAACCGTGTGCCGGAATTACAGGCTTATAGATACCCCAATAAAAAACAGGGAAAACAGAAATCATCCGTTTTCCCTGCATGAAGTTTTATATATCCAGCGCCGACGCATCCTCGGTTATATCGCTCTTCTCAAAGCCGTTGTCCCTGTCAAAATAGAACACGCTTCCGCCGTCGTTTCCGCACATGGCGGAGAAATGACCGTCTTTGAATATGAGCGCCGCGCCGTCCTCGGCTCCGATGCCTGAGACTCGGCAGCCTATTACGGCTGTTCCGAAACTCTGCCAGCGTTCGCTGATGAAGTGCGGGCAGTAGCAGTAGGGGAGAAGTCCGATGCAGTCGATGAACATGAAGCTGCCGTTTTCGCCGCAGTCGTCATATCCCATGTCGAACCAGCACATCGCGCCGGAGCTGAGCCCCGAAAGGACTTTTCCGCGTTTATACGCTTCTCTGAGCGCCTCGTCCGCGCCGGTCGCCTTGAATGTGTTCATCATGAACTCGAGGTTTCCGCCGCCGGCGTAGACAATGTCCGTGTTTACGAGCGTATCATATATGTGTTCGCGGGTGTTCGCGGGGTCGGTGAGCTTGAGCGTCTCAACCGTGCATCCGAGCTTTTCGAAGCTCTCCCATATGGGCTCGTCGCCCTCGGTGTCGTCGTGCCCGGCAGTCGGCAGGAACACAACGTGAGGATTTTTTTTGCCCGATTCGCGGACTATTCTTTCAAATATCGGCATGACCTCACCGTCGTCATAACGGCCGCCGCCGAGTGCGATTATCGTTCCCATTCGTCCTCCGTCAGCCGATAACGGCAACATCAAAGCCGTTGTCCTGCGCGTATTTCTCGGCGTCGCTTCCGCTCTCGGTCGAAATCGTGAGCTTGCCGACATCCTTGAATATCTCGCCGCCGAACACGGTGACTCCGGAGTGAATGGTTATCTCGTCGAGTCCGATGCAGTTGTAGAACGCATATTTGCCGAGCTCTTCCATGCTCTCGGGCAGGACGACTGTTTTGAGCGATTTGCACTCTTCAAACGCGCCCTTTTCGAGCTTTTTGACTCCCTCGCCGAGAGTGAGCTTTTCGAGAGAGGAGCAGCGGTAGAATGTGCTCACCGCAATGCTCTCAACCGTGCCGGGGATCGATATCTCGACCGCTCCGGTGCACTTGAGGAACGCGTGGTCGTCAATTTGAGTGACGCCCTCGGGGATAATTATCTTCTTTGCGCTGAAGCACTTCGCGAACGCCCAGTCGCCGATGGTCTCAACGCCCTCGGGCAGGACTATTTCGGTCAGCGCGGAGCAGAAGTAGAAAGCCTTTTCGGATATGGTCTTGGGCGCGCCGTTGAAAACAACGGTCGTAAGCTTGCTCTTTCCGGTGTAGGCGTTCTCCTGCGAGCCCTCGAACGCGCTGATGCCGATGTGCTTGATGTTCTTGCCGATGGTTACTTTCTCAAGACTGTCGCAGTACATCGCGGCATAGTTGCCGATTGCCTCGACAGAGTCGGGAAGTATGAGCTCCTTGAGCGTGCTGCTGCTCTTGAGAGCCTTGTTCTCGAGACCGACTACCTTTGCGCCGTCTATCTCCGCGGGAATGGAAACAACGGGGTTGCTCCCTGTGTAGCCCGTGATGCAGGCGGTGTTGTCGGTATATAATGTATAGGTGAAGTCGCCGCTCTTGACGGATTCCGTCTTGACGGTCTTGTCGAGTATATCCTCAACCTTGATGAGCGCCGGGTCGTCGACCGTGACATCGAGGGAGAGGGCGGAGATTATCGCGTTGCCGAGATTGCCGCAGCCTGTGAAAGAGAGGCAGACAACGAGCATCAGCGCAACAACGGCTGCTATTTTACTGAATTTTTTCATCGTCTGTTCCTCACTTTCCGTTCTTCTTTGCCAGGCGCTCCTGCTTCCTGCGCTCGAGGTCTGCCTTGCGCGCCTCTTCGAGTCTCTCGATCTCGACTCTGCGCGCCTCGTACTCGGCGTCGGTGTTCGCTTTTGCGTCAGCGTATCTTGCGCGTATATCGTCAAGATGCGCGTAGTTTTCTTTTTCCGTCAGCTGGCGTCTTGCGTCGAGAAGAGGCTTGACGCTTCTGATGTACTTCGACTTCTCGTTGACGAGCTTCTTGACGGTTCTCTTCTTCTCGAGCTGATGCGCGAAGGTGTCGTCCGGCAGAGCCTCTGCGGCCTTGACGCATCCGTCTGAAGGCTCGACGATATTTTCGGGCGAGCCGTAGAACTTTATCATTGCCTTTCTGGCGTTCTTGAGCGCGCGGGCGCGGGTTATGGCGTCGCTGCGAATCTCGCGCTCCTCGTGAGTGGACTTCGGCAGAGCCTTGGCTTCAGCCATGTCCTCTTTGCTGTAGTTGAATATTTCGGCATATCCGGCAGCCTCAAGCGCTCGGGAACGCTCGACCTGCTTCTTGATGCGCAGAGTGTCGTATTTGTTCATCTCGTCGATGATGAAATCGCACACGGAGATGTCCGCATTGAGCTTGTTGAGCTCTCTATTCTCTTTCTTCGCGGCCTTTATCGCAGCTTTTCTCGCCGCCTTCTCGGCGTCGGTGCTCTTGGGCATGGCCTTTGCCTGATTTATGCGGTCTTTCTTTATGCCGCGGTTCTGAGTGTTGAATTCTTTGTAAGCGGCTTTCAGTCGCTTGATTTCGTTTTTCTTGAACTCTTTTTCCTCGGGCGTTCTCGCGGGCAGTCTCTCTGCCTTCTTGATGTCGTCCTTTGTGGTCATGAGGGTTCTGTCTTTGTAGAGGAGATTTGCTTCGTCGATTATGTCTATGGCTTCAACGATGCTCTCGTCGCGGAGAATACCGTTGCCGTAGTCCTCGAACATCGCGCGTATCTTGAGCACTTTGACTATGCCGCGCTGCTTGGTCTCGGTCAGATCGTAGAAGAGGTAGGGGACGAAGTTGAGCGCCGCGCCGATAACTGCGGCGATGATGAGCACGTCGAACATATCCTCTCTGAACGAAGCGACTTCGAGCACGTCGTAGTTGTCCTCAAGACCGAGCATCTGATAGATGGTCGGGAGCACCATGCCGGTGAACATTCCGATGAACGAGCCGATTATGCCGACCGCGCCGAACATTCCGTCTATGCGCTCGCCGGTGAAATACTGCTGATAGTCACGCATGTCGGCGTTGATGCCGGGGTTGTAGACTATCGAGAAAGAGTTGATGAATCCGTTGAGATAGTAGAGGATTATAAGAGCGGGAATGTTGTTGTAAAGAGGATAGAGCAGTCCGATGAGCACGACGTTTGTAACATTGCACCAGATAAGCAGGTTTCTCTTGCCGAGGACTCTTATCGCTATCGGACAGATGAGCATTGCCCAGAGCGCCGCGTTGCCGATAAGCGTCGTTGCGACTCCGTAAAGACCCATTCTGTCGGGGTAGGCATATATAAATGTCCAGCCGATGATAACGCCGACTGCGCCCTCAAGGAAGCCGAGCCAGCCTGCAAGGGAAGTTATCCAGAAATATTTGTTCTTTGCAACGGCGCGGAATGCGTCGGAGAATTTGAACTGGGTAACGTGGCTCTCCGCCACGATTATTCTCTCTCTCGTTCCCGCATATGCCACATAGGACAGAAGAAGTCCGACAACGGCGACGAGGGGATGGATTATACGGTAGGTGGTGATGGAGTTCAGACCGCCGGTGAGTGTCGAGAGCATCGGCACGAAAAGACCCGTGAGGGACGGCGCCATGGAGTAGATGATCGACGAGACCGAAACGATATCGGTACGCTCATGGGAGTTGGGCGATATGACGTTTGCAAGGTCTGTGTATGCCTGCTGGAAGAACGGATAGAAGCACTGCAGAAGGTTATAGCAGAGGAAAACCGCAATGACTTTCTGCATATACGACATCGTCTCATATGGCAGCCAGACGAACACGACCGCTATAATAACGGTAGGAATACCGGTTATCGCAAGCCAGGGACGGAATTTTCCGGATTTGAAGCGGGCGCTGTCGATTATGTAAGAGCGTCCGATAGTGATTCCGAAGCCGATAATAGTCGATGCGACCGCCATATACTGCAAGTGCATCGGCTTGATGCCTATCGTGTTTCCGACAAGGAAGCTCGTTGCGGAAAGCGCGATGAGCGAGCAGAAGAACATGACGAACTGAACGCCCATTCCTCCGACGCCGTAGGCAATTATCTCTTTGTAGGAGACATATTTGCCCAAGGCGGGTGTTTTCCAGTGCAGTACGACATTGTTCCATGTCGTGCTGACCTTTTCCTTGAGATTACTCTTTCCCATTTCAACACTCCTTCAGGTCCGCGGCGAAGCAGGGAAAATACGCCCGCAGACAGTTGTTTTAGCCCCCCGATATGAAAAAAATTCAATCGGGAAGCATCGACAATTTGCATAAAAGCTCTTATCATTATAGCAAAAATATTAATAGCTTGCAACAGCGTTTTGGACTTAAGTACAATAAAAGCAGAAATTTAATAATTATTTCAGCTTTATCACATTCCTGTTGAATTTTCAGCGGCGAAGTGCTATAATGTCCTCAGAAATTTTTCAGAGGTGAACAGTGTTGAATAAGCCAAAGATAATCGCACACCGCGGTGCTAACCGCTATGCCCCGCAGAACACGATACCCGCATTTGAAAAAGCAGTCGAGCTCGGGGCGGACGGAACCGAGACCGACGTCCATATCACCAAGGACGGGCATATAGTCATCTGCCATAACGACACCGTTGACGAGATGTCCAACGGCACCGGCGCTATCGGCGACTATATGTTTGACGATATTCGCAAGCTCGATTTCGGCAGCAAGTTCTCAAAGGACTTCGCCGGCGTCACTCTACCCACCGTCGAGGAGTACCTCGAGTGCATGAAGAAGAGCGACAAGCTGAGCGTTATGAATATCGAGATAAAGCCCAACAAGTCCGAGCGCGAAGACATAGTGCGCAAGACGATAGAGGCAGTCAAGGACTACGGACTTTTCGATGAGCTTCTCATTTCGAGTTTCGACTATAAGATGCTTGTTGAGGCGAAGAAGTACGATCCCAAGTGCAAGACGGCGTATCTCTATCCGATTTACGGACAGGTAGTCAGAAGATGGTTCTTCCAGCCTCTGCACCTCGCGAAGAAGATCGGCTGCGACGCACTGCATCCGCATAAGGCGTTTGCGACAAAAGCGCTCGTCCGCCGCGCCCATGCCGCCGGCATTAAGGTCAACGCATGGACCGTCGACGAGGAAAAGGATGTTATCCAGATGCTCGAAAACGGCGTTGACGGTATCATCACCGACCGCCCCGATTATGTCGAGTCCGTCGTGGACAGATACCTCACCGAGCATAAATAAAGCCTGAAATCAAAGTACCGCAGAGCAAAAGCCCTGCGGTATTTTTGCTGTTTGCTGATGCTCAGTTTGTAGGGTGCGGCGATTCGACGCACCGTTGCCGCGACAGCGGCATGAAATCTTCGCAAAGATTTATCCTACCGACCGTAGGGGCGAACTTCGTTCGCCTGTCCTTGAAATCTATATAGTGGATAAAGCTACTGAGGGATTGTTACACTTGCACTTACTTCAAAACACCGTGACGCTTGCGCGTCAAAGGGTCGTCGAGGTTGCCGACCCCTACAAACCGACCTCACACTGGAAGCACAAAATCAGCACCGCCATATGCTCCCCTGCAGGGGAGTCGGCTCGGCGAAGCCAAAACTAAGGGATTGTTTCGCTGACGCTCAAAGTAAAAGGTAAAAGTGAATAGTGAAAAAGTGCGCAGTAGGGATTATCATCCGCCCGCGAAGTTTGCACGATTTTATTGGTGCGAACCTCTTTTGCGCGGCGACTTGATGCATCACTGCCGCATCTACCGCCGAGTTATTTCACATGCCGAGCACTCCAACACAAAACCGCCGCAGATATCCCGCGGCGGCTCGCTTTATTTTATGGCTTTTATAACGCTCTTACGCAGTCCTTGAATATCTCGCCGCGCTGCTGATAGCATTTGAACATATCCCAGCTCGCGCATGCGGGGGAGAGCAGTACGCAGTCGCCGCTCTCTGCGTCGGCGGCCGCTATGCTGACCGCCTCTTCGAGCGTATCAACGAATTTGTAAGCCTTGAAGCCGGCTCTGTCACAGGCGGCGGCAATGTCGTATTTCGTCTTGCCTATGAGCAGAAGTTCTTTTACCCTGCCCTCAAATGTCGCTACCCACTCGTCATAGCTTGACTTTTTGTCGTAGCCTCCGCCGATGAGGATCGTCGGCGAGGGCATGGCGTAGACCGCCTTTATCGCCGCATCGGGGTTCGTGCCCTTTGAGTCGTTGTAGTATTTGACTCCGTTCTTCTCGGTGACGAATTCTATCCTGTGCTCGACCGCCGTGAACTCTTTTATGCCTTGGCGGATGGTGTCGAGCGGCACGCCCATAGCATGGGTCATCGCGATAGCCGCCATGATATTTTCATAGTTGTGCATGCCGACAAGACTCGTGTCTTTCGTCGTGCAGACGGGCGTTTCAACGCCGTTTTCTTTTATTATAATCGTATCGCCGCGCAGGAACACTCCGCTCTCGAGCTCTTCCGAAGAGCTGAAGAATATTACTTTGCAGCGCGGGGTCTTGCCGAATTCGCGCAGAACCGGGTCGTTGTAGTTGAGCACGCAGAAGTCGTTCTCGTCCTGATTCTTGGTTATCGATTCTTTTATCGCGATGTAGTTTTCAAGCGTCTTGTGCCTGTCAAGATGGTCGGGCGTGATGTTGAGAATAGCCGTGACATGCGGCTTGAAGGTCACCATCGTTTCAAGCTGGAAGCTGCTTATCTCCGCGACCGTCACGCTGTCCTTGTCGCTCTCGAGCGCGTATCCGGTGTAGGGAATCTCGATGTTGCCTACGAGCAGAGCCTTTTTCGCGTGGCGCTTCATTATGTCGTAGGTGAGCGAGGTGGTCGTAGTTTTGCCGTTTGTGCCTGTTATGCCGATAACCGTGCCATTGTCGTGCCTGTAGGCAAGCTCGACCTCGCCCCAGATCGGTATATTATGCTCTTTGACGGCTTTCATTATCGGCGTCTCAAGCGATACGCCGGGGCTGACTACGCAAATGTCAACGCGCGAAAAATCGAAGCCCGAAAAATCGTCGAGGATAAATTCTATATTATCCCTGCCTATTTTTTCACACGCCGCCGCAGTGTCGAAATTCTCGTTGCCGTCGTAGATTATAAAATCTTCGCCGACTTTGATAAGCAGCTGCGCGGCGTTGATTCCGCTGCGCCCCGCGCCGACTATAAGATATCTGCTCATTGTTGTTACCTCCGAATCAGTTGTCGGTCAGGTCGAAATAGACCTGCTTCATATTTTCTGCGCTCAGCTCGTCTGCGCGCTTTTTTCCGTTCTCGGACAGACGGGCGCGAAGTCCTTTGTCTGTCAGTATTGCTTCCAGCGCCTTTGCGTATTCGCGGTGGGCGTCGTTTATGTTGCCGTAGTCAAAGTCCGGACTCTCGGACATGACGGGACAGAGGATTCCACAATCGACTTTTGTCATCTTGTCGCAGTGCGGCAGGAACGGGCGACCGGGCGCGAGAACCTCGGCAGGCCCCGATGTGCAGTCCGTGCTGACGGTCGGTGTGCCGACCGCCAACGCCTCAACAATGACATTCGGGAAGCCTTCGTAGTAAGAAGTCATTGCAAAAACATCCGCGCGGGAGACAAATTTGAACACATTCTTTTGAAATCCCGCAAAGACTATATCGCCTGAATATTCGCTCTTTTTCGCCATCTCGCGAACGGCGTTTTCGTATTCGCCGCGGCACCCGAGGAATATCAGCCCCGCGTCGGGGATATCTTTTTTCAGCAGCTCAAAGCTCTTCAGCATATCCCACTGACATTTCTGCTCAACGAATCTCGAAGAGAAAGCTATAACTCTGTGAGTGTCATAGAATTTCTTATATTCTTCGTCAAGTTCCTCTTTGGCGTCCTCGCGGGCTTTTTCGCAGTCGATGATATTATATGCCGTGAAAAGCTTATCTTCGTTTCCCGGGAACATCTCTTCGCATTTTTTCTGCATTTCGAGGGCATTGAAGAGAACATTGCATCCGTGCCGCAGCGCGAATGAATAGAGCTTCGAGCTCTTTATGAGCCGCACATAGTCGCGGCAGGAGATATATTTCACGCACTTCGCGCCCGAGAGCGCGAGCGCTTCGTTCGGCGCGTGAGTGAACGAATACGCAGTGCATATATCATGCTCTTTGACGAATTTTTTTATCGCCGCGGCGCGCTTGAGCATAATAACAGCACGCTGTGCCGTGCCTTTGCCTGCGGGTAATTTTAAATCAACGAATTCGCCCGCGCAGTCGAATCGCTTTTCGCTCGCGTCAAAGACCAGGACATAGACATTGAATTTTTCGCTCAGCAGATGCGACAGCCTGCTCGCAAACCGCTCGCTTCCGCCGCTTCGCAGATCCTGAAGTATTATCGCGACATTTTTCATTTTCAGTTCACTTCTTTGCATATTTTTCGCTCTGGGCTACCGCAAGCCTGTCGCACCGCTCGTTCTCGGGGTGCCCCGCGTGTCCTTTGACCCATATGAACTCATATTCGTGCTTTGAAAGCGCCTTGAGCAGCCGCTCCCACAGCTCGGGATTCAAAACAGGCTTCTTGTCGGATTTTTTCCACCCGTTCCTCTTCCAGTTCCATATCCAGCCTTTTAAAAACGCGTTCGCAACATACTGCGAGTCGGTGTATATTTTTATATCGCAGGGCTCCTTGAGCCTCTCGACCGCGCTTATGACCGCCGTGAGCTCCATGCGGTTGTTCGTCGTGTTCGCGTCGCCGCCGGACATCTCCGCCTCGTGCTCGCCATAGCGCAGAACGGCGCCCCAGCCGCCGGGTCCGGGATTGCCCGAACATGCGCCGTCGGTGAATATCTCAACTTTTTTCAGTTCGCTCATATTTTACTCCGTTGTGTTATTTTAATTAATTCTATCACTAAGTCGGGTCAAAAACAAGGTGATTTTGCCGCCCCGCCGCACATTTATAAATGTGTGAAACTTCGGCTTAAAACCGCTCCCGGCAGGCAATAATAGGAATATCATATCTTCGGAGGGGTCATCATGTACAGCTACGATGCGGACTCGGCGGCTTTTATAAAACGGGCGCAGGGGCTCACTGCGTCCGACTGCGCGAGAGCGGGCGCGGCAGTCGGTGCGGCTTTTGGGCGCGGTAGGGTAGGCGTCGCCTGCCGGAACGATGAGTATTCCCGCGCCTGCGCCGATGCCGTGTGCGCGGGACTGCGTGTTTCCGGCGTCAATGCGTGGTCGTTCGGCGCGTCCTTTGAATCCCAGCTATCTTTTTTAGTTCCGTTCTCGTCGCTCAATGCGGGCGTGTTCGTCTGCGCCGGGGAGGGGACGGTCAGCATCTTCGGCGAAAACGGGCTGAGCGTATCCGCGGCGCTCGGCAGAAGGGCGGAGGACTTTATGCAAGCGGAGCTTTCTCCCGCGCCGTCGTGCGGGCGGCTTTTCGATATGTCCGCCATGGGTATGCTCTACCGCGACGAGCTGATGCACCATGTGCCTTACAGCGTATCGGACTGCGCGATACTCAGCTCGGACCCGACGATATCCGCGCTCATAAACGACTGCATGCGCACCACCTCGAACGAGCGCGCGCTGACCCTTAGAATAAACCGCAGGGGAACGAGCCTTAGCGCATATACTGAAAAGACCGGGGTCGTGCCGTTTGTCAAGCTTATCGCCCTCTGCGGAATGTACGAGCTCGAGAGCGGGCGGGATATCTCCGTCCCTTATGATTCTCCCGCATTTCTCGATGACCTCGCGCGCAGCTACGGCAGGACGGCTTATCGCTATCTCTCTGCCCCGTCGGACGGCTCGGACAATGTTGCGCGGCGGCTCGCGGCGCGTCAGTTCTGGTCGCGCGACGCACTGTTCACCGCGGCGAAGCTCGTTTGCATCTTGGAAGAGAAGAATATGACCTTCCCCGAGCTCTATTCTCTTTTGCCGCCGCTGTTTGTCTACAGCACCACGGCGCAGCTTGAACTGCCGCCCGACTATCTCGACGAGTTCGAGGGCGAGAACTTCTCCTTCGGGCGCGACGGAGCGAACGGCTTCGTGCTTGTCGAAAAGCGCGGAAAAACGCATATTTCACCGCTCGGAAACGGGCGATTCCGCCTGACTGCGCAGAGCTTTGACGAGGAGACCGCGCGCGAGCTCTGCGCCGAAGCGCAGGCGTTCATCTCCTCCGGCGCAAAGTGATTGCAACACCTTTTGCCGATGAGCCTTTTTGTAGGCTGCGCATAATTTTATTGCATCGCGTGTGGCTTAAACTGTATTTACCGATTTGTCCCTATCGGGTGCAACACACTTGACAGTTTTATCCAATCATAGTAAAATTAACAATAGGGATATTTTTGTATTATGACTGCACGCATATGTCTTAACTACCCGAAATTTGTCTTGTATCTATGCTGAAAATATCATCGCGTTTTTAACAGACAAGGCTTTAATTCCCGCACCTTGACCGGTCGGGGTTCTACTTACATCAAAAATTTAACAGAAAAGGAGATTTCTATGCCAAAAGCAAAAGAAACCGGCGCAGCGTCTGCGCCCGCAAAGAAGACTGCGGGCAGGCGCAGCTACCGCAGTTACGGCAAAATTAAGCCCGCACCGGGCAAATCGAAGGCTGAGCCCAAGCCTATAAAAGTGTCGTTTTTAGGCGGCCTGAATGAAGTGGGCAAGAATATGACACTGTTTGAATACGGCGAGGATATGTTCCTTGTCGATTGCGGACTTGCATTCCCGGATCAGGATATGCTCGGAGTCGATCTCGTGCTTCCCGATTTCACCTATGTCGAGCGCAACGCGGACAGGATACGCGGAATAGTCATAACCCACGGACATGAGGATCATATCGGCGGTCTGCCTTATCTTCTCAAGGTTCTCAATGTGCCCGTCTACGGCACGAAGCTCACCATCGGACTCATTCAGGGGAAGCTGCGTGAGCACGGACTGCTCAATTCCGCATCACTCAATGTCATCAAGCCCGGCGATGTGATAACCCTCGGCGGCTTTACCGTTGAGGCTATCCATGTCAACCATTCCATACCCGACGCACTCGGACTCGCTATCCGCTGCGAGGGCGGCACTATCGTCCACACGGGCGACTTCAAAATCGACACAACGCCTATCGACGGCGGCATGATGGATCTCGGCAGACTCGCCGAGATAGGGCAGGAGGGAGTTCTCTGCCTTATGTCCGACTCCACCAACGCCGAGCGTCCCGGCTTCACCGAGAGCGAGAGAAAGGTCGGCGAATCGTTCGAGACCCTCTTTCGCAAGGCTGGCAACAACCGCATAATAGTTGCAACATTCTCTTCCAATATCCACCGCGTGCAGCAGATAATGAATGTTGCGGCGAGCCTCGGACGCAAGGTCGCGCTCGTCGGCAGAAGCCTCGAAAATGTCGTGAGCATCTCGGCGGAGCTCGGCTATCTCAATATACCCGAGGGGATAGTTATCGATATCAATATGATAAATCGCTATCCCGCCGATAAGCTCGTTATCATCACCACGGGCAGCCAGGGCGAGCCTATGAGTGCCCTGACCCGCATGGCGTTCTCGGATCACCGTAAGGTCGAGATCCACCCCAACGATTATGTTATAATTTCCGCAACTCCGATTCCCGGCAACGAAAAGACCGTCAGCCGTGTCGTCAACGAGCTGATGAAGCTCGGCGCGGATGTCGTATATGAGAAGATGTACGAAGTCCATGTCTCCGGTCACGCCTGCCAGGAGGAGCTGAAAATGATAATGGGCATCGTCAAGCCGAAATATTTCATTCCGGTTCACGGCGAGCTCAAACATCTCAGAAAACACGCGGGTCTCGCGCTAAGTATGGGTATCCCTAAGGAGAATATACTCATCGCCGATAACGGCAGAGTCGCCGAGATCAGCAAAAAAGCGCTCAGATGTACGTCAACCGTGCCCGCAGGCAGAGTGTTTGTCGACGGCTACGGCGTCGGCGATGTCGGCTCGGTCGTGCTTCGAGACAGAAAGCATCTCGCACAGGACGGTCTCGTTATCGTCGCCGTCTGCATTGACCGCGAGAGCGGCATGATAGTTTCCGGCCCCGATGTCGTGACGAGAGGTTTCGTCTATGTCAAGGAGTCCGAGGAGCTGATAAACGCCGCGCGTGAAGTCGCCGTTGAGGCTATCGAAGCCCAGACGGACGGCGGATATTTCGATTGGAACAGCATCAAGGCAAGCCTCAGGGACGAGATATCTCACCTGATGTATGAGCGCACCAAGCGCAGCCCGATGATTCTTCCTGTTATTATGGAGGTCTGATGAATGAGTTTTAAGGATTTCCTGCGAGAGCTCGCAGTGGAAATAGCTGCCTTTGTTGCGGCGGCTGCGTTCATTGTTGTTGTCGCTGTCCGCTACAGCGGGTGGGCGGCGCTTGTGGGTAGTGTCCTTCTCATCGCGTTCTCGGTCTATAAGATTGTCAAGTTCTTTAACATCCGCAACCGTGAACGCCAGCTAAGGGACATGGCGTCGCACAGCCTCGACGCGACCGACGCCGGTTCCGTCAATGATTTTCCCATGCCTATGCTCGTGTGCGACGGCGACGGGATAATCGAGCTTTTCAACAGAAGCTTTTTCCATACTTTTATGGATGAGTCGGTCATCGACCGCAAGCTCGCCCAGCCGTTTATCGGCGGCTGCGATCCCGAGCAGGCGGAGTCGAACGGCGCAGCCATAGTCAAAATCAAGGATTCCTATTATATAGTCACCCCGTCCTCGTTCGAGTTCAAGGGCGGGAAAGAATATGTTTTCTATTTCACCGATGTAAGCGAGATGAAGCGCGCTCAGCTCGCTTACATAAAGAACAGACCCATCATAATGCTTCTGCAGACCGACGATATCGCGGATATCAAGGCGGATTACAGAGACAGCGAGCGCGCGGCAATACGCGGCGGAGTCGAAGAGGTGATAGAGAACTGGACAGGGCAGTATGACTGCATTATGCGCAAAATCTCCGAGGAGCGGTTCATGATAATCGCCCAGAGCGATGTGCTCGAGAAGATGCGCGCCGACCGTTTCAGCGTTCTCGACAAGATACGCGAATATAAATATAAAGAAAGAGTGCTCGGTCTGACCCTCTCGATAGGCGTCGGCACGGGTGTCGCCATAACCGATTGCGAAAAGTCCGCCGAGCAGGCGCTCGATATGGCGCTCGGACGCGGCGGAGATCAGGCGGCCGTCAAGACGAAGGACGAGTATGAGTTCTTCGGCGGCGTTTCCAAGAGCGTCGAAAAGGTCACAAAATTCCAGACCCGCGTCGCGGCATCGTCTCTTTCGAGTCTTATAAGCGCGAGCGACCGCGTGATAATAATGGGTCATTCGTTCCCGGATATGGACGCTTTCGGAGCGGCAGTCGGCGTGTCGTCGATAACCCGCGCCCTCGGCATCGACGCGTATATCGTCCTCGACGAAAACCGCAGCTTTGCGGGCGCGGCCGTCGATATGCTTCGAGCCGACGGCTGGAACGGCAAAATAATCGATGTCAGCGAAGCACTCGCGCTCATGACGAGAAAGACCCTGCTCGTCGTTGTCGATACCCATAAGAGCAGCTTTGTCGATTTCCCGACTCTCTATGAAAAGGCGTCCGCCACGGTCGTTATCGACCATCACAGAAAGTCGGTCGATCATATCAAAGACGCGCTCATTTTCTTCCATGACCCCAACGCCTCGTCGACCTGCGAAATGGTCACGGAGCTCATGCGCTATATAACCCCCGCGCCGACGCTGTCTCCAGTGGAAGCTCAGGCGATGCTCGCGGGCATAATGCTCGACACAAAGGAGTTCGTCCTCTCAACAGGTGTGCGCACCTTCGAAGCGGCGGCTTTCCTCAAGGGCAAGGGCGCAGATACCGTCGCGGTAAAGCGCCTGTTCTCGAATTCGATCGAGAGCAACCGTAAGCGCAGCGAGATAATCTCCGCCGCGCATATCTACAGGGGCTGTGCCATAGCCTGCACCGCACCCGGCATGGAGAACGCGAGACTGCTCAGCGCCCAGGCGGCGGACGAACTGCTTGAAGTCAGCGGCGTAAAAGCCTCGTTTGTTATCTTCGACAGCGGAAAGGACAGCGTCAATATCTCGGCGCGCTCCTACGGCGACCTGAATGTCCAGATAATCATGGAATATCTCGGTGGCGGCGGCCACCGCACCATGGCGGCGGCTCAGCTTACCGGCGTGAATATGGAGGAGGCAAAGTCGAAGCTCTGCGAAGCGATCGACGCCAAATATCCCCGCACCGACGGCGAAGAGCCAACCCCGATTTCATGATATTCATACTGGCTCCCTTGTGTAAAGAGAGCTGCCACGAAGCGACTGAGGGATTGCCCTCACTTCGCTCAGACGATAAATATAGTTGATATCATCCGCCAGCGAATCGGTGTAAAATTGCCGGCAGCAAACTCACATCGGCGCCCCTGAAAGGGGAGCTGGATTGGCGAAGCCAAGACTGAGGGGTTAGCTCGCTGATATAAATAAATGCATACAGTAGTGGCGGGTATCATCCGCCCGCCAAGTTTGAATAAAATCATCGGCGTGCGGCTTGTAGGGTGCGGCGACCCCGACGCACCGATGCCGCCTGAGCGGCATGAAATTTCGCACGAGCCAATCACAATATGCTGCAATTCGCCACAAAATCACACCCGTAAATAACCCGAAAGGAATTGATATAAATGAAAGTTATTCTCACTCAGGATGTAAAAAGCCTCGGCAAGAAAGGCGAGCTCGTCAACGCTTCCGACGGCTACGCGAGAAACTTCCTCTTCCCGAGAAAGCTCGCCGTTGAAGCAAACGCTCAGGCGATGAACGAGCTGAAAAACCGCGAGTCCGCGGAGAAGTACAGGCTCGAAACCGAGCTCAAGAACGCCAAGGAAGTTGCCGCGAAGATAAACGGCAAGACCGTCAAACTCACCGCCAAAGCGGGTCAGGGCGGAAAAATCTTCGGCTCCGTCACCGCAAAGGAAGTCGCCGAGTCGATAAGCCGCCAGTTCGGCGTTTCGGTCGATAAGAGAAAGGTGTCCATGGAGGATATCAAGTCTTTCGGCACATTCAGCGCCGAAGTGAAGGTATATAACGGCGTCAACGCAACCGTCTATGTCAGCGTGGGCGAGGAATAATTGCTGAAAACCGGAGGATCTAACAAAAGTGGATGTGAATAACCTAACCCTGCCCGAGGGGTATCAGATGCCCTTCAGCCTTGAGGCGGAGCAGGCGGTGCTCGGATGTGTGCTGATGGATCCGAACTGTATGCCGCAGGTGCTGATCTATCTTCGCCCGGAGTATTTCTATCTCCCGCAGCACAAAGAGATTTTCTCCGTCATGGTGAGTCTCGATGCGCTCGGCAACAAGATCGATCCGCTCATTATTCTCGAAACTCTCAAGAATAACGGAACATATGACGAGGCGGCAGGCAAGAACTATCTGTTCCAGCTCGCTCAGAGCGTGCCGACCACTTCAAATGTCGAGTCATATGCAAAAATAGTGCGCGAAAAATATTTCATGCGCACCCTCATCACCGTCTCGCAGGAGACTATCGACAACGCCGTCGCCCAGACTGACAGCGCGGATATGCTTCTCGACGCGGCGGAGCAGAGGATATACGATATCCGCCAGGGCAAGACGAGCACAGGCCCGTCGAAGCTTAGCGATATAATAGTCAATCAGGTCTATGATACCCTGCAAAAATTGAGCTCCGAGGGCGCAGAAGCGTTCAAGGGAATCTCAACGGGCTACAGGGATCTTGACGATGTTATCGCCGGACTCAACAAATCCGACCTCATACTTATCGGCGCGCGCCCTGCAATGGGAAAGACAAGCTTTGCCTTGAATATTGCGAGAAACGTCGCCGTTAAAGCGAAGAAAAAGATACTCTTCTTCTCGCTCGAAATGACGAAAGAGCAGCTCGCGCAGAGAGTGCTCTCCACCGAAGCGCGCGTGCTCAGCACAAAAATGAGAACAGGTCAGCTCGATACCGATGACTGGACCCGCCTCGGACTTGCTACCGCTTCGCTCAACGACTGCGAGCTGTATTTTGACGATACGAGCACGATAACCGTCGCCGAGATGAAAGCGCGCGCACGCAGACTCAAGAATGTCGATTGTATTATTATAGATTACCTCGGACTCATCCGCTCCGGCACAAAGGTCGAAAGCCGCGTGCAGGAGGTTACTGAGATAACCCGAAGCCTCAAGCTCATGGCGAAGGATCTGAATATCCCCGTCATCTGCTGCGCCCAGCTCTCCAGAGGCACCGAGGGCAGAGGAAAATCCCACCGTCCTCAGCTGTCCGATCTGCGTGAATCGGGCTCTATTGAGCAGGATGCGGATATAGTCCTCATGCTCTACCGTGAGGAATATTACAAGAACGAAAAAGACGACCCGGACGGCGACGATGAGCCAGCGCCCACCGCGCCCGTTGCCAACGAGGTCGAGGTCATTGTTGCCAAGAACAGACACGGTCCGACGAAGACCGTCGATTTCATCTGGGATGCGGATCACACTCTGTTCATGGGCGTGGAGAAGATTCAGAATGCTTGATAAAGCGCTCAGCGCCGTGGAAAAATATAATATGCTCAGCCCGGGAGCTGCGGTCATAGCCGCAGTCTCGGGCGGTGCCGATTCAATGGCAATGCTGCTCTTTCTTATGAAAATAAGCGAGCGGTATTCGCTGTCCCTGACCGTCGCCCATGTCAACCATAGGCTGCGCGGTGAGGAGGCGCGGCGCGACGAGGAATATGTGCGCTCCTTCTGCGAAAAGAACTCTCTTCGTTTTGAAGTCCTTCACGCCGATGTTGCAGCACTTGCAAAACAGAGCGGGGAGACCTGCGAAGAGTGCGGGCGCAGAGTGCGCTATGAGTTCTTTGAATCGATAGACAAAAACGCGAAGATCGCAACCGCCCATACCGCGAGCGACAACGCCGAAACGATGCTCTTCAATCTCGCACGCGGTTCGTCGCTGAAAGGTCTGTGCGGCATACCGCCCGTTCGCGGGAATATTATAAGACCGCTGATATTCTGCACGAGAGAGGATATAGAAGTGTTCTGCCGCGAAAATTCTCTCGATTTTGTGACGGACAGCACCAATCTGACTCTCGATTACAGCCGCAATAAAATTCGCCATATCGCAGTCCCGGCGCTCAAGGAGATAAACTCCGCTTTTGAGGAGAACGCCTCGCATTTTTCTCAGAATGCAGCACTTGATGAGGATTTTCTTGAGTGCGAAACGGAGTCGCTTCTGGCGTCCGCCAAAAAAGGCGGCGGGCTCTCATGCGAAGCTCTGCTTTCGGCTCATCCGGCGATACGCCGCCGCGCTCTGCTCGGCGCTATTAAAAATGTATGCCCGAAGTCGGCGGATTTCAGGACCGTAAATGCAGTTGAAAACATTCTCCAAGGCGGCGGAAAAATTCAGCTGTCGCCCGATATTTTTGCCGTCTCGGACGGCGATATTATTCGCTTCAAAACTCCAGCGAAGATGAGCGAAGAGTGGTCCGAAGATGTCAAACCCGAGTGCATAAACGGTTCTGTATGCCATAACGGGCGCGTTTCAATTTGTCGGGTTAACAAAAAAGTTTTCTTTGATACACAAAAAATTCACAAAGATATGTTGGATTATTGCATTGATTGTGATAGAATAAATGGAAAAGTTCAAGTCGGGAGCCGCCGCGCGGGCGATAAACTGACCCTTGCAAAGCGCGGATGCACAAAAAGCCTGAAAAAACTTTTTAATGAGGCACATGTCCCGCCGGAGAGCCGCTGCGATGTTGCGGTGCTGCGCGACGAGTTGGGTGTGCTGTGGGTTGAGGGATTCGGCGCGGACAGACGATGCCGCGTCGGAAAAAACACTGAAAATGTGCTTATAATACGGAGGGAAAAGCAATGATAGAGGATATAGAGAGAGTATTGCTCAGCGAGGAGCAGATACACGGGATAGTCTCCCGCCTCGGCAGGCAGATAAGCGAGGACTACAAGGACAAAAAGCTGCTCATGGTCAGCGTCCTTAAAGGCTCGGTCGTTTTCATGGCGGATCTCATGAGAGCGATAACGATACCCTGTGAGATAGACTTTATGGCAGTTTCGAGCTACGGCTCGGGAACCGAAAGCTCCGGCGAAGTCAAGATAATCAAAGACCTTGACAGACCTATAGAGGGCTACGATCTGCTTCTGGTCGAGGATATCCTCGATTCCGGCAAGACCCTCCATTACATATCCGAGATGCTCAGAGCGCGCAGACCCGCGAGCATAAAGATATGCACCTTCCTCGATAAACCCGAGCGCCGCATGATAAAGGATCTCAAGGCGGACTATGCGGGAACGGAAGTGCCCGACGAGTTCGTTGTCGGCTACGGTCTCGACTATGCCGAGAAGTACCGCAACGTGCCTTTCCTCGGCGTGCTCAGCCGTTCGGTCTATGAGAAGTAAGAGCGGCTCATTCAAGAAAACTTCGGCAGTCATAGGAGTGATTTGACGTTTGAAAAATAACAAGAAAGACACCAACAGCGGCGCAAGAAAAGCGCTGGCATGGATACCGTATATTCTTATACCCGTCCTTATAATCTCCGGTGTTTCCCTCTATGCAAGACAGCAGAAGAAGGAAAAGCTTGAGTATTATCAGGTCGTGCAGTATTTCGACGACAAGAAGGTCACGGAATACGATCTGAATATGTCGAGCGGCGCGCTTGAATTCAAGCTCAAGGGCGACAACAAGGTGTATACCTACACCGTCCCGAACGTCAGTATGTTCCAGGAGGACATACACAACGGCGTTATCGCATATAACAGAGCGCATCCGGACGCCCCGATAAAGGCGCAGTACGAGACCGGCTCGACCGGCGCACTGCTTCTCAATATCGTCCCGACGCTTCTCATGCTCGTCATTCTCGGCGTACTTCTGTTCTATATGTTCCGCAAGATGAACAACGCCATGAACAACGAGAACAACCGCACCCTTTCGTTCGGCAAGGCGCGCGTCAAGCGGGCGAAGGACGAGAGCCGCAAGACGACGTTTGACGATGTCGCGGGCGCTGATGAAGAGAAAGAGGAACTTAGCGAGATAGTCGATTTCCTCAAAGACCCCTCACATTTCAACAAGCTCGGCGCGAGAATACCGCGCGGCGTTCTGCTCGTCGGCCCTCCCGGTACAGGTAAAACTTTGCTTGCAAGGGCTGTCGCGGGCGAAGCTAACGTGCCTTTCTTCTCGATTTCCGGTTCGGATTTCGTCGAGATGTATGTCGGTGTCGGCGCTTCCCGTGTGCGCGACCTTTTCAATGAAGCGAAGAAAAATTCACCTTCGATAATTTTTATCGATGAGATAGACGCCGTCGGACGCCACAGAGGCGCAGGCATGGGCGGCGGACATGATGAGCGCGAGCAGACTTTGAACCAGCTGCTCGTCGAGATGGACGGCTTCGGTGCAAACGAGGGCGTTATAATCATCGCGGCGACTAACCGCCCCGATATCCTCGACCCCGCGCTTCTGCGTCCCGGCAGATTTGACCGCCAGGTAACAGTCGGCTATCCCGACCTCAAAGGACGCGAGGCTATCCTCAAAGTCCACGCCAAGGGCAAGCCCCTCGGCCCCGATGTCGATCTTTCGACTATTGCAAAGACAACTATCGGATTTACCGGCGCAGACCTCGAGAATCTGCTCAACGAAGCGGCTCTTCTCGCCGCGCGCCGCGATAAAAAAGCCATCACCATGACCGAGATAGAAGAGGCGATGATAAAGGTCGTCGCGGGCACCGAGAAGAAGAGCCACAAGATGACCGACAAGGAGAAGCGCCTGACTGCTTATCACGAGGCAGGCCACGCAGTCTCCGCCTATTATCTCGAATATAACGACCCGGTTCACCAGGTCTCTATTGTCCCGAGAGGTCAGATGGGCGGATACACAATGTATCTCCCGACCGAGGATAAGAGCTATCATTCAAAGAACGAGATGCTCGATAATCTTGTCAGCCTGCTCGGCGGCAGAGTTGCCGAAGCGCTGATAATCGGCGATGTCTCGACCGGCGCGTCGAACGATATCGAGCGCGCTACGGATATCGCGCGCAAGATGGTCACGAAGTACGGCATGAGCGAGAAGCTCGGCCCGATAACCTTCGGCTCGGGCAACGACGAAGTGTTCCTCGGCAGAGATTATTCGCATCTGAAGAACTATTCCGAGGAGACCGCCGCAGAGATCGATGAGGAAATCAACCGCATTATCACCACGGCTTACGGCAGAACCGAGGATATCCTCAAAGAGCATATCGACAGGCTCCATGCAGTCGCAGGCGCGCTTATTGAGCGCGAGAAGATAAGCGGCGAGGAGTTTGAGACGATAATGCACGGCGGCACTCTTGATCCGCTCAGTGCACAGAGTGATGACAGCAAACCTGCTGAAGTGCCGGAGCAGTCCGACGCTCAGAACAATGAGGAGGCAGACGGAAATGAGAAAGAATCTGAGTAAGATGTTTTTCGGAATAGCGGTCGTTGCCGCAGGAATTATATTCCTCGGCTCGGCGTTCGGCTTCTGGGAGATTAGCGAGCTGAGCGGCTGGTGGACTGTGTTTATTATTGTCCCCGCTATCGGCAGCATGATAGCCTCGGGTCTTGACCTGCTCAATGTCGCGGCTTTCGCGGTCGGCGTGTGGCTGCTGATCAAGTGCAACCCCCAGTGGGTACCCGCAGAGCGCATGAACCATTTCGCTATCGCTATCGCGCTTGTCACGGTCGGCTTCTGGCTGATATTCAGCACTGTCAAAACAAAGAAGCTCAAAAAGCATATCGATGACAACAGCGGACCCATTTCGCAGGAGAGCAAGCCCACTTATACAGCAGTCTGCTCGGGCGGCGTTTATAAGAACACGACCGGCAACCTGCTCGGCGCTCATTGCTTCGCAATCCTCGGCGGTCTTGAAGTTGACCTGAGCGAGGCGCAGATAAACGAAGAGATAACGATAAGCGTCACCTCGATTCTCGGCGGAGTTGATATCTATCTGCCCGAGAATGTCAGAGTTGAGTGCTCGGACGGCGCGAGCCTGCTCGGCGGCATCGACAACAAGATGCCCGCGAACAATGACCTGTCTCAGCCGCTCGTCCATATCAAGCATTTCAATGTCCTCGGCGGCACTGATGTTATGACAAGAGTCCATAAAAACGCATAAATGATTTCGCGCCCGGATAATTATTTCCGGGCGTGTTTTATATGGTGAAAAGATGAAAGAACGCAAATTCATAAAACTGCCGCCCGAAAAAGCCCCGCAGATGTTTGATCTTGTTCTCGAACGGATGAAGTGGATGGACGAAAAGGGGATAGAGCAGTGGAATGTCATGGGCTATGACGAAGTTTATCCGCTGTCATACTATGAGCAAAAATGCAGCGAGGGTCGAGCCTTTGCGCTTGAAGATATAGACGGAGCGATACTCTGCGCCGCCGTGCTTCTTGAACACGACAGCCGTTGGAGCGACGACGCTCCCGCAATCTATGTCCATAATCTTGTCTCAAAGGTCGGCGCGGGCGATGCAGGCGCGGAATTTCTGCGCCGCGCAGGGGAGTACGCCCTGAGTATAAACAAAAAATATCTCCGCCTCGACTCGTCCGAAAATAACGAACCGCTCGCAAAATATTACGAAAACCTGGGCTTCGTCCCTGTCGGAACCTGCACTGACGGACCGTATAAAGGCGTTCGCCGCGAGAAGAAGTTGAAATAACAGAATCTGCACAATTTTATTGCAACACACTTGTAGGGTGCGGCGACTCGACGCACCGTGCCGCGTAAGCGGCACAAAAGCCTGTTACTACTAATTTTGCAAGCAAATTTTTATCACAATATATAATCTTATTTCGACTCTCTTATGTAAAGTGAACCGGCTCGGCGAAGCCGAGACTGAGGGGTTGCAGCACAGAATTGACTGATTTTGCAGTGCTTTTATCTTCGCGCCCAACTCTAATCAAACGACGCCCCCTTTCCCACCACACAAACAAAATAACCGGCAGTCACAACACATCATCCGTTGTGACTGCTTCGTTTTTTCTCTACCCACCCATTTGTCTGCCGCGCACAAAAATACACGCTTTGGGTTTCTCCGAATTTACACTTTGTTTTCATCATTTGTTTGACATGCGGCTCATTTTGAATTACAATAAATAGATAGCGAGCAGGCTGGGCAGCTGCGGGGATCTTTTTATAAGATCAATGAGGAAAGTCCGAGCTTCACAGAGCAGGATAACGGCTAACGGCCGCCGAGGGTGACCTTAGGGAAAGTGCAACAGAGATATACCGCCCGCTTTGCGGGTAAGGGTGGAAAGGCGAGGTAAGAGCTCACCGGCGTGCGGGGAACCGCATTGCCCTGCAAACCCTATCCGGAGCAACACCGACCGGAGAGGAGCGAAAGCTCCGCGCTTGCTCGGCGTAATTCTCTCCGACAGGTGGCTTGAGCGTATCGGCAACGGTGCGCCTAGACAGATAGTTGCCTTAAAAGACAAAACTCGGCTTACAGGCCTGCTCGCTTATCCGGTTTATTCTATATGTAACCCGCCGTGTGTCCCCGGCATATGATGTGCTGAGGTGATATCAATGTCGGACGGAGTGCTTCTCGGCATCTTTGCGTCGTTCGTGCTCATCGGCGTGGTCAGCATATCGTATTACATACTGCTGAAAATTCTGCACCCGCGCTCAAACGGCAGATATATCGTTGTTATCCCCGCAAGGACGGGAATGACCGATGTCGCGGGGAAGGGCTATGCCCAGCGGCTTCGCAGCGGAATGCTTGGCGATAAGGAAGCCGTTGTGATTCTCGATCTCGGTATGGACGAAAAGCAGATCGAAGAGTGCAGAAGAATGTGCAGAAGCTGCGAGGGGCTTTATCTCTGCTCCCCCGGCGAATTTGAAAAGTTCGTTTCCCGAAAGGATATATAAATGGAGGAACATGAGAGGATACGCATAAGCGGCGTGATAAACGATGTGACCTTTGCGAATCCCGAAAACGGGTTCACGGTTCTCGAACTCGAAAGCGGCGATGAGCTGATAACCGCAGTCGGCGTCATGCCCGAGCTCAAAGCCGGTGAGTTGCTTGAACTCTCCGGCTATTGGGATTTTCATGCCTCCTTCGGCCGCCAGTTCAGGGTCGAGCTGTGCGAGCATAAAATGCCCGCGTCCGCAGGCGATATCCTCCGATATCTCGCAGCAGGCGGAGTCAAGGGCATCGGCTCGAAGCTCGCGGTCAAAATAGTTGACAAGTTCGGCGAGAATACTCTTGATATAATCGAAAACGACCCCGAGCGTCTTGCGCAGATTCGCGGCATATCGCCCGAAAAGGCGAAGCAGATCAGCGCGGATTTCAAGCGCCAGTTCGCCGTGCGCGAAATTATGATATCGCTCGAAAAATACGGCATGACGACCGCCGAATGTGTCAAAGCTTTCAATGCGTTCGGCGTGCGCGCCGCAGATATAATCAAGCGAAACCCCTATGCGCTGTGCGGCGAGGGAGTCGGCTTCAGCTTCGAGCGAGCCGAGTTCATCGCAGATCAGCTCCCCGACCCGCCCGATAACGGGTATCGCCTACAGGCGGGCGTTCTGCATGTCATGAACCACAACCTCTCGAACGGACACACCTGCATCCCGCGCGAGAAGATGTTCGCCCCGTGCGCCGAGCTGCTCTCGACTAATGAGGACACGGTGGATATAACCATCGACGAACTGATAGGCTCGGGCAGGCTCGTCAGCGAGTTTATCGATAACCGTGAGTTCTTATTTCTGCCGCATATCTACAAGGCGGAAAAGTCCTCGGCGGAGCGCATGAAACAGATACTCCGATTTCCTCCCGCAGGCAGAAAAGCGGCGGACAGGGAGATTGACAGAATAGAGAAAAAGAACGGCATAAAATACGGCGATCTCCAGCGAAAGGCGATAGTCACCGCCATTGAGCGCGGACTGCTTATCCTGACCGGCGGCCCCGGAACGGGAAAAACAACGACCCTGAACGGGATCCTTCAGCTGTTTGAGGATGACGGGCTCAAGGTCGCGCTCGCCGCACCGACGGGACGCGCCGCAAAGCGCATGAGCGAGGTCACGGGCAGACCCGCCAAGACCATCCACCGGCTGCTCGAGGTCGAGTGGGACAAGCACGATCGCCCGCAGTTCTCGCGCAACGCACGCAATCCTCTCGACGCTCAGGCGGTTATCCTCGACGAGCTGTCGATGGTAGATATAACTCTTTTTTCAAGCTTTCTCGAGGCGCTCCCGATAGGCTGCCGCCTTGTTATGGTCGGCGATTCTGATCAGCTGCCGCCAGTCGGCGCGGGCAATGTCCTGCATGATATGATAGCCTCCGGGATTATCCCGGTCGTTGAGCTGACCGAGGTTTTCCGCCAGGCGATGGAGAGCCTGATAGTCGAAAACGCCCATAGAATAGTCAAGGGCGAGCCGCCGAAGCTCGGCGTGCGCGACAAGGACTTCTTCTTCATGCGGACTGATTCGCCGTTTATCGCGGCAAAGACCGTCTCGGATCTGTGCGCCACGCGCCTGCCCCGTGCCTATGGATATTCACCGCTCGACGATATCCAGATCATCTGCCCGTCGAGAATGGGTGAGTGCGGAACGAACAATATCAACCGCGTCATGCAGGCTTCTCTTAATCCGCCGGATGCCTCGAAGCCCGAAACTACAGTCGGCGCGACAGTGTTCCGCACGGGCGACAAGGTCATGCAGACGCGCAACAACTATGATATCGAGTGGACAGGCCCCGACGGCGACGGAACGGGGATTTTCAACGGCGATATAGGTATTCTCAGAAAGGTCGATCTTCGCTCGCGCATGGCGGAGATAATGTTTGACGAGCGCAAGGCGGTTATCCCGTTTGAAGCCTTGCAGGAACTCGAGCTTGCCTACGCCGTGACAGTTCACAAGAGCCAGGGCAACGAGTTTCCCGCGGTCATAATGCCGATAATCGGCGTGCCGCCGCGCCTTGCATACAGAAACCTGCTCTATACGGGCGTCACCCGCGCGAAAAAAATACTTGTCCTCGTCGGCAGCCAGAGTCAGATTTACGCTATGGCGGCGAACGACAAAAAAGCCAGACGCTATTCCGCGCTCAAACATTTTCTTCTGGTGAACGAAGAATGAAGATGTCGGCGCTTGAATATATCTCATATGCTCTCTTTCCGCGCCGATGCGCCCTGTGCGGCAAAGTCGTGCCGCCGGATATGCCCGTGTGCGACCGGTGCGAAGCCGATCTCGAATATGTAAAAGGCGAGCTGTGCCCGCACTGCGGCAGGGAGAAAAAGTATTGCTCATGCTCGTCTCACCGACGCTTTTTCGAATCGCAGACCGCGCCGTTTTATTATTCCGGTGCCGCGAAGCGTTCGGTTCATGCCCTGAAATTTGACGGCTGTGTTCAGAACGCCGTGGGACTCGCCCGGTTTATGTCGGACAGCGTTAAAAAGAATTTCGCGGGCGTGAAGTTTGACTTCGTCTGCTGTGTGCCCCTGTCGGAATCTTCGCTCAAAAAGCGCGGATATAACCAGAGCGCACTGCTCGCAAAAGAGATTGCAAAAGAGCTCGGCGTGCCGTTTGAAGAAAAACTGCTCTCCCGACCGTTTCAGGGAAAGGAGCAGAAAACATTGGGCGGCATCGAGCGCTTCGGTGGAGTCATCGGCGCGTTCGATTGCGCCGAAAACAAAATTACAGAAAACGCCGCAGTTCTGCTCTGCGACGATATATCAACAACGGGAGCGACTCTCAACGAGTGCGCAAAGCTCCTGCTTCTGCGCGGCGCGGATAAAGTATATTGCGTCAGCGCGGCGATAACCAAAAAGGAGGACGGAAAATGCTCGGAACAAACATCGGAATAGACCTCGGCACAACTTCCATACTCATCTTCGTTGAGGGCAAGGGAATAGTCGTCTCCGAGCCGAGCGCCGTCGCATTCGATACCGATACGGGCAGACTCCTGGCGGTCGGTCAGAAAGCGGCGGATATGATTGGGCGTAACCCCGATTCCATAACCGTCGTCAAGCCCATGCGAAGCGGAGTTATCTCGGATTTCACCGCCACTAAGGCGATAGTCCGCGTCCTGCTCTATAAAGTCTGCAAAAACATGGTGTTCAAGCCCAATATAGTCGTCTGCATGCCCTCGACCGTCACGAACCTTGAGAAGAGAACTATCCTCGATCTCGTCACAGCCGCAGGAGCGGGCAGGGCGTGCCTTATAGAAGAGCCGCTCGCCGCGGCACTCGGCGCGGGGCTTGATATCAGACGCCCGATGGGCACGATGGTCGTCGATATCGGCGGCGGAACGGCGGATATCGCAGTTGTCACCATGGGCAGTATCTCAATTTCAAAATCGGTCAAAATCGCCGGCAATATCCTCGACGAGGATATAATCCGCTACCTGCGCCGCGAGCGCAATATAGTCATCGGCGAAAAGACCGCCGAGAGCATAAAAAAGCGCATCGGCTGCGCGTATCTGCGCGACACCGAGCTTGCAATCGGCATAAAGGGCAAGCACTATATAACCGGAATGCCGATAACTGATGAAGTCAACACCACGGAAATCTACCTCGCCATGCGCGAGCACCTCGAAGCGATAGCCGAGGGCGTGCACAGCGTGCTCGAGGTGACGCCGCCCGAGCTTGCGGGCGATATCTCCGAGACGGGTATACTTTTAACCGGCGGCGGCGCTCTGCTCGACGGCATGGATAAGCTCATAGAGAAGAGAACCGGCGTCCATGTCATTATTCCCGACGATCCGCTCGAGTGCGTCGCGCTTGGCACGGGCTACGCCATTGAGCATATGGATATCCTCGAAAACAACGGCGGAATCTTCAAGACCCGCGAGGAAATAACGGGATTCAAAGATTAATTCAGTTTCCAAACTTTTCCGTATAAACTCTCATAAAACCGTCCATAATTCGGTTGCATCCGAAAGAAAGGACGGTTTTTACTTATCATGAAGTCAAAAAAATTATCAAGGCTGCTCAAAATACAGGCTGTTGTGTTCGCGGTCATTATTGCTGTGGGCGTGTGCAGCGTTGGGGTGTTTGCTTATAACTGCTCGCGTGTGCGCTCCGATGTGCTGCGAATGCATGTCATTGCAAACTCAGATTCCGACGAGGATCAGGCGCTCAAGCTAAAAGTTCGCGATGCCGTGCTCGAACGCGGCGCGGAGCTCTTCGACGGCACCGTGACGGTGGACGAGGCAAAGGCAAAAATAGAGCCGCAGAAAGCGGAGCTCGAAGCTGCCGCGCGCGAGGTGATAGAGCGCGAGGGCTATGACTATCCCGTGAGCGTCAATGTCGTCAACGAGTATTTCGCCACCCGCTGTTACGGCGATCTGACGATGCCTGCGGGGCGCTATACCGCCGTCAAAGTCGTGATAGGCGAGGGCGCGGGGCATAACTGGTGGTGCGTGATGTTTCCACCGCTGTGTCTGCCTGCCGCGCAGGACAGGGGAGGCAATATCGATGCGTTCCTCGACGGCGACGAGCTCAAGGTCGTCGAAAGCTCCGGCAGATACGAGCCGCGTTTTAAAATAGTCGAGATAATAGAAGAACTCAGAGAAAAAGCCTCACCCGAAAACTGAAAATTTTCTTTGCGGCTCGCCAATTCCAAAGGTGAGCCGCAAAATTTTTGCCGAGTGCGTCTTTTTTTGTCAAATCTGTTGACTTTTTTGCGGATTAGCTCTATATTAATACTTACTATATTTTTGATGTGCGGTTTGCATCGTATTCTTTTGAGAGAGGGGCTGCATAATTGAAAAAAAATGTCATTATCGATCTGAAACACATCTCCGTCAAACTGGGTGATAATCAGGTGCTCGACGATCTGAGCCTTTATATAAGGGACAGGGAGTTTATCACGCTGTTGGGTCCGTCTGGCTGCGGAAAGACTACTATTCTGCGTGTCATTGCCGGTTTCCTCGAACCCGATGAGGGGGATGTCATATTTGAGGATAAAAAAATCAATGGTGTGCCGCCTCATAAGAGGCAGGTTAACACCATTTTTCAGCGTTACGCGCTTTTCCCGCACCTGAACGTCTATGAAAATGTGGCGTTCGGTCTGCGCATAAAGAAAACGCCGGAGAGCGAGATTGAAAAGACTGTCAGCAAAATGCTGTCTATCGTCAACCTCAGCGGCTTTGAAAAGCGCAACATAAATTCACTCTCGGGCGGTCAGCAGCAGAGGGTGGCGATAGCCCGCGCCCTTGCGGTCAAGCCGCGCGTGCTTCTGCTCGATGAGCCTCTCGGCGCGCTCGATCTCAAATTGAGACGCGAGATGCAGGTCGAGCTCAAGAAGATTCAGCAGCAGATGGGCATAACATTTATATATGTCACCCACGATCAAGAGGAGGCTCTCACGATGTCAGATACCGTCGTCGTGCTCAATCAGGGCTATATCCAGCAGATCGGCACTCCCGTTGACATTTATAACGAGCCCACGAACGCTTTCGTCGCCGATTTCATAGGCGAGAGCAATATAATAGACGGCGTTATGATAAGAGACCGCCTCGTGCGTATCCTCGGCGCGGAGTTCGTCTGCGTCGATGAGGGCTTCGGCGAGAATATGCCTGTCGATGTTGTCATAAGACCCGAGGATGTCGTCCTGACTCCGCCCTCGCAGGGCGAGCTCAAGGGCGTTGTCACCGATATAATATTCAAGGGCGTGCACTATGAGATGCACGTTATGGTGAACGGATACGAGTGGCTCGTCCACAGCACCGTCTCCACTCCCATCGGAGCGGAGGTGGGCCTCAACGTTGAACCCTCGAACATCCAGATCATGAACAAACCCGAGTCCGAGGACGAGGAGGTGTTCAACGCCGATGCGTAAAAAACTTATGGCAGGGCCGTATCTTCTGTGGATGCTGGTCTTTACGATAGTGCCGCTGCTGTTCGTTTTTTATTACGGCTTCACTTCTTCGGACGGCACGTTCACTTTTTCAAACATAACAGCGATTTTTGAAAAGATTCATATTCAGGCGCTCGGGCTGTCCCTGCTGCTCGCAGTGATAACAACGGTGGTGTGCCTGCTGTTCGCTTATCCGCTCGCACTGATACTCAGCAAAAGCGCCGCGAAAAACCGCAGCTTCGTTATATTTATTTTCATCCTGCCCATGTGGATAAACTTCCTGCTCAGGATAATAGCTATAAGGATGCTGCTCTCGGATAACGGTATTCTCAACTATATCCTCTCGGCGCTGAATCTGCCGAATTTCAGTATCATGTATACCCCGGCGGCGATAGTTATCGGTATGGTCTATGACTATTTCCCGTTCATGGTTCTGCCGATTTACAATGCCCTTATAAAAATTGATCACAACCTTCTCGACGCCGCGGGCGACCTCGGCGCGACCCCGGCGAGGACTTTCCGCAAGATAATCTTTCCGCTCTCCGTGCCCGGCGTTATAAGCGGCATCACTATGGTGTTTGTGCCGAGCATCTCGGAGTTCGTTATCGCCGATATTCTCGGCGGCGGCAAGGTTTTGCTCATAGGCAATATTATCGAACAGGAGTTCAACCAGGGCAACAACTGGCATCTCGGCTCCGGCATCTCGATAGTGCTCATGATATTTATCTTCGTGAGCATGATGATCGGCGAGATGAAAGGCTCGGGAGAGGAGGCGTCGCTGTGGTAAAATTCAGACACTTCCTCGAAAAGTTTTATGTGGCGATAATCTTCGTCCTGCTCTATTTGCCCATAGCCGTTCTGACAGTCATGTCGTTCAACAATTCGCGCTATATGAAATGGGGCGGCTTCACCCTCAGATGGTACGAAGACCTGTTCACAAGCGGACCTATTATGGAGGCTCTGCGCAATACGCTTCTGCTCGCTCTGCTCTCGGCGCTGATAGCAACGGCGGTCGGCACTCTCGCCTGCGTGGGTATTCTCTATATGAGAAAGCGCAGTCAGTCCGCAATAATGAGCGTCAACAGCATCCCGCTTCTCAATGCCGATATCGTAACGGGTATCGCGCTGATGCTGCTCTTCGTGCGCATGTTCGGCAATCTCAATTTCACGACCATGCTCATAGCGCATATCAGCTTCAATATTCCCTATGTCGTCCTCAATGTCTTGCCGAAGCTCCGTCAGCGCGACAGGAACACATATGAGGCGGCGGTCGACCTCGGCGCAACGCCGGTTCAGGCGTTTTTCAAGGTGATAGTTCCGGATATTTTTCCGGGCATTCTCTCGGGCTTCCTTATGGCGTTCACCATGTCGCTCGATGATTTCACCATCACTTATTTCACCAAGGGCGCGGGAATAAAGACGCTCTCGATAATAATCTATACCGAGCGAAAGCTCGGCAACCAGCCTGAGCTCTATGCTCTGTCAACTATAATCTTCCTCATCGTGCTTATCGTGCTGTTCGCCGTCAACCGAATCAGCATCAATAAGGAGAAAAGCGCGGCAAAGGGAAAAAACTATTGATGGAGGACGAAAAATGAAAAAATCTGTTTTTGCAAGAATTGCGGCGGCAGTTATGGCAATTGTGCTCTGCCTCTGCTCCATGGGCGCGCTCGCGGGCTGCACCAAGACCCGCAGCATAAATGTGCTCGTCTACGGCCAGTATATCGACCTCGATGTTATCTCGAACTTCAAAAAAGAGAACGGCATCAAAGTCAATGTCGATGAGTGCGACACTCCCGAGGAGCTTTATAACAAAGCGGTCAACGGCGACCAGTCGTATGACCTCATCTGCACCTCGGATTATATAATCGAGCGTTTTATCAAGGAGAACAGACTCTCCGAGCTCAACTTCGACAACATTCCGAATATCAAGAATATCGGCGAAGTTTATCTCGAGAAGTCAAAATCTTTTGACCCCGAGAACAAGTATTCCGTCCCGCATTTCTGGGGCACAGTCGGCGTTATCTATAACACCAAGATGGTCTCTGAAGAGGATGCGAAGAGCTGGAAGATGTTCTTCAACGAGAAGTATTCCGGAAAGATAATCATGTCCAACAGCATCCGCGACTCCTTCCTTGTCGCGCTTGAGGCTCTCGGCTATTCGCTCAACACCACCGACAAGGCTCAGATAGATGAGGCGAAGCAGCTGCTCATCAAGCAGAAGCCGATGCTCAAGGCGTATCTTGTCGAGACCGAGGCTCGCGACGCGATGATAAGCGGCGAGGCTGCGATGGCTCTCGTCTATAACGGCGAAGCTTATCTCGCTATCGAGGGTGACGAGGAGCAGAACATCAGCGGCAACCCCGATCTGAAGTTCACAATCCCCGAGGAGGGCACGAACTTCTGGATTGATTCGTGGGTCGTCCCGACCTACAGCTCAAACAAGGCTGACGCCGAGGCGTTCATCAACTACCTCTGCGGAGTCGAAGCGGCGAAGAAGAACTTCGAGTATATCTATTATTCGACTCCGAACCAGGCTCTCTACAATGAGCTTGATCCCGAGGTTCAGCAGGATGAGGATATCTTCCCGTCCCGCGAGGTTATCGACAAAGGCGAGGTTTATCACGACCTCGGAGCCGATCTCGACGCTTATTACAGCGCTTCTTGGAAAGAAATCAAATCATAACAATAATAGCCGGGGTGCGGACTGCCGTGCCCCGGAATTTCTGTAAGAAAGGGTAATATTCATGCTTATAGATGAACTTGTCGGCTTTTCGAATTTTTACGGCTCCGACCCGTCCCTCGTCCTCGCCGGCGGCGGAAACACCTCCGCAAAGGCGGACGGCAGGATGTGGGTCAAGGGCTCGGGCACGGCTCTTGCAACCATAACGGCGCAGGGCTTTGTTGAAATCGATCTTTCAAAGCTCGGCGAAATATTTGAAAAGAGCTATCCGGATTCCGATTCCGAACGCGAGGCTCTCGTCCTCCAAGACCTTATGGCGTCGCGCGTTCCGGGCGAGACGAAGCGCCCGAGCGTCGAGACAACGCTCCATGCGCTGTTCCCGCAGACCTATGTCCTGCACCTGCACCCGGCAAAGGTGAACGGCATCACCTGCTCAAAGGGCGGGGAGAGTGCCGCGCGCCGGGTGATAGACCGCGATTTCATCTGGATCGAGCAGTGCCGCCCGGGCTATGTGCTGGCGAAGCTCTGCCGCGACAAGATGCTTGAATTTAAGGCTCGCGCGGGCAAAGACTGCGATATGCTCCTGCTCGAAAATCACGGCATATTCGTCGCCGCCGATACGGCCGATGCCCTCGGCGAAAAGCTGAGTTTCGTGCTCGATTCGATTGAACGCAGCCTTTCGGAAAAGCCCGATTTCGATAAAACTCCGACTTTTGATACAGAAGCTCAGCAGGCTCTTCTCTCCGCATTCCCGCAGGGTACTGTCTGCCGCGAAGTTCCGTTCGGCGTGTCCGAGAGCTTTGTAAAAGATAAAACTGCCGCAAATGAGCTTATGCGCCCGTTCACTCCCGATCATATCGTCTATTGCCGCGCCTATCCGCTCTGGCTCGACAGCGTCGGTGAAGCTGATGAAAAAATAAGCGCATATAATAAAAAATACGGCTTCATGCCGCGCGTTATTCTGCTCCGGGGCAGGGGAGCGTTCTGCTTCGGCGAGAGCGAGAAGCGCGCAGCGACTGCCGAGATGCTCTTTGAAGATGCGGCGGATATCGCCGTGTATTCGCGCTCGTTCGGCGGTGCGTCGCACATGACGGAAGAGCTCACGGATTTCATCACAAATTGGGAAGTTGAAGCCTACAGAAGCTCGCAGAACGGCTGAAAAAACGCATTTGAGGCGGCAAAGTGAAATCTGTTTTAATTTTTCGTGAAATATTGCCCGTAAAGCTTGAAATACCTACTCAAATAAGTTAAAATATTAACAAATAAAAAGAGCTCAGAAGAGCCGGAGGCCGTGTGGTCTCTCAATAGATATGGGGGAAAAAAGAATGTCAGTCAGACTTAACACCTCGTTTGTCGGCGAGGCGGCAGATGCCGCTAAGCTCTCGGCTATTCAGCCGGAGATAACCGCCGCGCATGAAAAGCTTCATAACGGCACGGGCGCAGGCAATGCGTTCCTCGGCTGGGTCGACCTTCCGGTCAACTATGATAAGGAGGAGTTCGCCAGAATAAAGGCAGCCGCAGAGAAGATAAAGAAGGATTCCGAGATACTTATAGTTATCGGCATCGGCGGATCTTACCTCGGCGCAAGAGCCGCTATCGAGTTCGTGAAGTCCCAGAAATATAACGATGTCGCCGCCAATACTCCGAAGATTTACTTCGCCGGCAATACAATAAGCTCCTCGACCCTTTCCGAGCTTATCGATATCTGCAAGGATAAGGACTTCTCCGTCAATGTTATCTCGAAGTCAGGAACGACCACCGAGCCCGCGCTCGCGTTTCGTATCTTCAGAGACCTGCTCATCAAGAAGTACGGCAAGGACGGCGCAAAGGGCCGCATCTATGCCACTACCGATAAATCAAAGGGCGCGCTTCGCAATATGTCCGACGAAGAGGGCTATGAGACTTTCGTAGTTCCCGATAACGTCGGCGGCAGATATTCCGTGCTCACCGCAGTCGGCCTGCTTCCGATAGCGGTCGCCGGAATCGATATCGACGCACTTATGAAGGGCGCCGCAGACGCGAGAGAGCAGTATATGTCGCCCGAACTTGACAAGAACGACTGCTATCGCTATGCCGCTATCCGCAACATTCTCTACAGAAGCGGCAAGAAGATCGAAATGATGGCCGCCTATGAGCCGGACTACACCATGATGTGTGAGTGGTTCAAGCAGCTCTTCGGCGAGAGCGAGGGCAAGGAGCACAAGGGAATCTTCCCGGCTTCGGCGATATTCTCGACCGACCTCCACTCTCTCGGCCAGTACATACAGCAGGGCGAACGCTCGCTGTTCGAGACCGTTGTCACATTTGCTCAGCCTAAGCGCGATCTTGTTATCGAGGCTACCGCTGACAATGAGGACGGACTCAACTTCCTCGCAGGCAAGCATATGTCCGAGGTCAACCGCAAGGCGTTCGAGGGAACGGTTCTTGCGCATACCGACGGCGGCGTGCCCAACATCCTCCTCGATGTCGACAAGATGGATGAGTACAATCTCGGCTGGCTCATCTACTTCCTCGAGAAGGCATGCGGAATTTCCGGCTATGTCCTCGGAGTCAATCCGTTCGACCAGCCCGGCGTTGAAAGTTATAAGCTCAATATGCTCGCACTCATGGGCAAGCCCGGATATGAGGAGCGCCGTGCTGAGCTTGAAAACAGAATAAATTTTTAGGAGGAATTCTTAAATGGTTTCTTTGATTACAGGACGCAAAGGATCGGGCAAGACAAAACGTCTCATCGAGCAGGTCAACAAGGCTGTTGAAGCTTCCAGCGGCAACGTTGTCTGCGTTGAGAAAGAAAGGCTTCTGACTTACGATATCAACTATCGAGCAAGACTCATCGAGACTGATTTCTACAAGGTCAGCGGCTACAAGGCGTTTTACGGCTTCCTCAGCGGTATCTGCGCAGGTGACCACGATATAACCGATATCCTCATCGACGCAACTCTGCGCATCGGCGGCAGAGATTATGATGAGCTTGCAGTTTTCCTTGAGAAGGTCAAGGAGCTGAGCGATATCACCGAGAAGAACTTCGTCTTCACCGTTTCGGCTGACGATGAGGAGCTTCCCGAGAAGATTTTTGACTTCTGCCAGAAACTTTAAGAGAAAAAAGTCTAAAAAACTGAAGTTTTTATTGACAAAACCCGCGCAGGAAGATATAATACTTTCTGCGCGGATTTAAGTAACCGCAAGGTGAATGCTATGTTTATTGAGTTAGAACCCATTTTCAATAATATCGGCGCGTCCGTTCCGTTTGATTATGAGATGGACATGTCCGACGAGGAGTTCTGGGCGGGCAAGCCTTTTCAGAAGGCAGTGCGCGTCAAAGGCGAGGCGGTCAACCGCGCCGGCATAGTCTGCATCGAGGCTCAGGCGACGGTTGAAGTGTTTACGGACTGCGACCGCTGCGCTTCATCGATAGACCGCGTTTTCGACATTCCCGTTTCGCACACTCTCGTGACCTCGCTCAACGATGAGGAGAACGACGAGCTGATTCTTGTTGAGGATATGCATTTTGAGCTTGATCCTCTTGTGCGGGAGGATATTTTCCTCACCCTGCCCAGCAAGATTCTGTGCAAAGAGGATTGCAAAGGCGTCTGCCAGTTCTGCGGCGCCAACCTCAATGAAGGCCAATGCAGCTGCAAAAAGCCCGTAGACCCGCGTCTCGAGGCTCTCAAACAGCTTTTGGATAATTAAAAGGATTTTTTCCACATTCAATGCACTAGTATTAAGGAGGTGCTCAACATGGCGGTACCCAAGAGAAGAGTATCAAGCGCAAGACGAGACAAGAGACGTTCCAACGTTTGGAAGATGGACGCTCCCGAGCTCGTTAAGTGCCCGCAGTGCGGGGAGTACAAGAGACCCCACAGAATATGCCCCGAGTGCGGCTATTACAACGGCAAGCAAGTGATTAAGAAGGACGCGTGAGCCCTTTGAAACACACGCAAGTCAAATATGACTCGTAAAGCGGCCGGTATCGGCGGCTTAAAGCGTTAACTGCTAAGCTGAGGTTCCGCCTCGGCTGTGCTTCGTACAAGTCATGAATGCGGAGAGGTAGAGGAGGATGAGCCTTCTCTGCCTTTTTGATTTTTATAAGCGTAAATGCTGCTTATAATAATCCCAAAACTTTGAAAGGAAGCGGTATCGGCGAAAGCCGTTTGCCGCGCGGTCATAAATATGTCAAAACCGGTTGTTGCAATCGTCGGCAGACCCAATGTCGGCAAATCGACCCTGTTCAACAAGCTCGTCGGAGCACGTCTGAGCATAGTCGACGATACCCCCGGCGTCACCCGCGACAGAATCTACGGAGACTGCGAGTGGGGCAGCAGAACGCTGCTGCTTGTCGATACGGGCGGCATTGAGCCCTATTCGGACGATATAATTTTAAAGCAGATGCGCCGCCAGGCTCAGCTGGCTATCGACAGCGCGGATGTTATAATTCTCGTCACTGATGTGCGCTCCGGCGTTGTCTCGACCGACAGCGAGGTCGCGTCCATGCTCCAGAAGAGCGGCAAGCCGATAGTTCTCTGTGTCAACAAGTGCGACACCGTCGGCGAACCTCCCGCGGAGTACTATGAATTTTATAATCTCGGTCTCGGCGATCCTATAGCCGTCTCGTCCGTCCACGGAATGGGCACGGGTGATCTGCTCGACGCCGTCTGTGAGCATCTGCCGCCCGCCGACGAAGAGGAAGAAGAGGACGACACCATCAAGGTCGCCGTTATCGGCAAGCCCAATGTCGGCAAGTCGTCGCTCGTCAACGCCATTTTGGGTGAGGACAGAATGATAGTCTCCGATATCGCGGGCACTACCCGCGACGCAACGGATTCTTATGTGGAAAATGAATACGGCAAGTTTGTCTTTATAGATACCGCAGGTCTGCGCAGAAAGAGCCGCGTCTATGACGCTATCGAAAAATATTCCGTCATAAGAGCAAGAATGGCTGTTGAACGCGCGCAGGTATGTGTTATAATGATAGATGCGGTGGAGGGCTTCACCGAGCAGGATTCCAAAGTCGCGGGTATCGCGCACGAGCTCGGCAAGGCTTGCATAATCGCAGTCAACAAGTGGGATGCCGTCGAAAAGGATGGCAAGACCATGGACTCTTACCGCAAGAAGCTGATGAACGACTTCTCGTTTATGTCCTACGCCCCGATAATCTTTATCTCGGCAAAAACGGGACTCAGGCTCGACAGACTGTTTGAGCTCATCAAATATGTTGACGATCAGAACGCCATGCGTATCTCGACCGGCCGTCTCAACGACCTGCTCGCCGATGCCACGGCGCGCGTCCAGCCGCCTACGGATAAGGGTAGAAGACTCAAGATATTCTATATGACTCAGGCTTCGACCCGCCCGCCGACATTCGTCTGCTTCGTCAACCGCAAGGATCTGTTCCATTACAGCTACCAGCGATATATCGACAATCAGATTCGCTCCGTCTTTGGCCTTGAGGGCACCCCGACGCGCATGATAATCAGAGAAAGGGAATCAAACAAGAAATGATAGTTCTCGGTATCGATCCCGGATATGCAATCGTCGGCTGCGGCGTTGTGGAATATAAAAACAACCACTTCACCATGCTCGATTACGGCGCGGTGACAACGCCCGCAGGGATGCCGTTCAACATCCGCCTCGAGCGCATATATGACGGCGTGTCGGAGCTTATGGAGAAATATAATCCCGAAGCGATGTCGATAGAAAAGCTGTTCTATAATAACAACGCAAAAACGGTTATCGATGTCAGCCAGGCGAGGGGAGTCCTCGTTCTCGCCGCGCAGAAGCACCGTATCCCGATTTTCGAGTATACGCCCCTGCAGGTCAAACAGAGCGTCGTCGGTTACGGACGCGCCGAAAAGAAGCAGGTGCAGGAGATGACGAGGATAATCCTCAATCTCGAAAAAATCCCGAAGCCCGATGACGCCGCCGACGCGCTCGCAATGGCGGTCTGCCACTGCCATTGCAGCGGCTCCGTCATGGGCAGACTCAGCCAGTACAGATAAAGGAGAGCAGTATGTTTTACAGTATCACCGGTCAAGTGGTCTATACCGATGCCACGAGCGTCGCAGTCAGCTGCGGCGGCGTTGCGTTCAATTGCAGTGCCACTGCCAATACCTTGAAAAATATAGGCACTATAGGCGATACGGTCACGCTTTATACCTATCTCAATGTCCGCGAAGATGCGCTCGATATGTTCGGCTTCTATGATAAGGATGAGCTTGACTGCTTCAAACTGCTCATAAATGTTACCGGCGTCGGCCCGAAAGCCGCCCTTGCGATACTCTCTCAGCTGACTCCGAACAGGCTCGCCGTCTGCGTCGCCTCGGGCGATACAAAGGCGATAACCGCGGCTCAGGGCGTGGGCGCAAAGCTTGCTCAGAGAGTCGTGCTTGAACTTAAAGATAAACTGAAATCATATATATCTTCCGAAAACCGCGAGGAGCTCGCCGCGATAAACGCCGCCGCGTCATCGAGCGCAGGCGAGGAAGCGGTTGACGCTCTCGTTATGCTCGGTTATACAAAGACCGAAGCGGCTTCGGCGGTCGGCAGACTCGATCAGTCGCTCTCGTCCGAAGAACTGATAAAACAGGCTCTGAGACTTATTTCAAAGAATATATAATGAGAGAAAGGAGACGGCTCTATGGATATGGATACTGAAAACCGCATAGTTACCCCCGATCTCTCGCCTGAGGATACCGACCTTGAGTTTTCCCTGCGCCCGCGCCAGCTGGCCGATTATATCGGCCAGGATAAGGCGAAAGAGAACCTCTCGGTCTATATCGAGGCCGCCCGCCGCAGAGGCGACTGCCTCGACCATGTTCTGCTCTACGGCCCTCCCGGACTCGGCAAAACGACCCTCGCGGGCATAATAGCGAACGAAATGAATGTCAATCTCCGCGTGACCTCAGGCCCCGCGATAGAGAAGCCCGGCGACCTTGCCGCACTGCTGACGAACCTCAATGACGGAGATGTGCTCTTCGTCGATGAGATCCACCGCCTGTCGCGCTCGGTTGAAGAGGTGCTCTATCCCGCCATGGAGGACAGCGCGATAGATATAATTATCGGTAAAGGTCCCTCGGCGCGTTCGATAAGGCTCGACCTGCCGCATTTCACCCTTGTCGGAGCAACGACGAGAGCGGGTCAGCTCAGCGCACCTTTGCGCGACCGATTCGGCGTTATTCTCCGCCTTGAGATGTATACGCCCGAGCAGCTCTCGCAGATAGTCACGCGCTCCGCCGGAATCCTCGGCATTGAGATGGATCCGAGCGGTGCAAGTGAGATAGCCTCGCGCTCGCGCGGTACTCCGCGAATCGCAAACAGATTCTTGAAGCGCGTGCGCGACTTCGCTCAGGTCATGGGCGACGGCGTAATAACCCGCGAAACAGCCTCAATGGCGCTCGACCGCATGGAGGTCGATGCCCTCGGGCTTGATTCGATAGACAGACTTGTCCTCACTACGATGATAAGAAACTACAACGGCGGTCCCGTGGGACTCGAGACGATAGCTGCGGCAGTCGGCGAAGAGGCGATAACGATTGAGGATGTCTATGAACCTTACCTCATGCAGATCGGCTTTCTCAGCAGAACTCCGCGCGGACGCACGGTTACTCCCGCCGCTTACAGGCATCTCGGCATAGCAATGCCGGGTCAACAGCAGTTCGATATCTGATAATTGGAGGTTTAGTTATGGGAAGACTTTTTGGAACAGACGGCGCAAGAGGCGTTGCAAACAGCGAGCTTACTTGCGAACTCGCCATGAAAATCGGCAGAGCTACCGCCATGGTGCTCACCGACAGCACGCATAAAAGACCCCGCGTGCTTATAGGCATGGATACCCGCGCATCGTCGGAGATGCTTGAGGCCGCCATCAGCGCAGGCCTTTGCTCCGTCGGCGCAGATGTTCTGCTCCTCGGCGTCGTGCCGACCCCGGCAGTGGCGTTCCTTGTGCAGAAATACAAGTACGATGCGGGCATAATGATTTCCGCCTCGCACAACCCCTGCGAATATAACGGCATAAAGATATTCAAGTCCGACGGATATAAGCTCCCCGACGCGCTCGAGGAGGAGATCGAGGCGATAATCCTCGATGAGACCGTCGTTCCGCCAGTCAAAATAGGCGGCGATGTCGGCAGAATCACAACTTCCGAAATGCCGATTTTCGATTATATAACCCACCTGTGCTCGACCGTTGATTACAGGTTCAACAACATGAAGATAGCCCTCGACTGCGCCAACGGCTCTTCGAGCATAACCGCTCCCGAGTTCTTCATGCAGATGGGCGCTGAGTGCGATGTGCTCTCAAACAAGCCGGACGGCGTCAATATCAATGACAACTGCGGCTCGACTCACCTCGAGAATCTTCAGAAATATGTCGTTGAGCACGGACTTATGGCAGGCTTCGCATTCGACGGCGACGCCGACAGACTCCTTGCGGTCGATGAAAACGGCGATGTCGTTGACGGCGATAAGATAATCGCCATCTGCGCCAAGGATATGAAAGAGCGCGGTGAGCTTGATGGCGACGCGGCAGTTGTCACCGTCATGAGCAACATGGGCTTCCACAAGTTCTGCGCCGACAATGATATTCACTGTGAGATAACGAAGGTCGGCGACCGCTATGTCCTCGAGCGTATGCTCGAAAAGGGCTATGCGATAGGCGGCGAGCAGTCCGGACATGTCATTTTCCTGCATCATTCGACCACCGGTGACGGCGAAGTGACCGCCGCTCAGGTGCTCCAGACCATGAAGCGCACCGGAAAGTCGCTCTCCGAGCTTGCAAAGTGCATGGAGGTCTATCCGCAGGTGCTCAAGAACGTCAGAGTCTCCAACATCGGCAAGGTGCGTTTTTCAAGCGATGAGGAGATAAAGAAAGCCATAGCCAAGGCTGAGGCTGAGCTCGGCGAGGACGGACGCGTGCTCGTCAGGGTGTCAGGCACCGAGCCGCTAGTCAGAGTCATGCTCGAGGGCAAGGACGAAAAGCTTATCGAAAAGCTCTGCGACGAGATTGCCGAGGTCGTCAGAGAGAGACTTATATAACAGGAGCGCGGAACCCCGCGCCGGAGAGGAAAAGATATGCGCGTTGCCGATAAATGGAAGGATTATGAGCTGCTCGACTGCTCTTCGGGTCAGAGGCTCGAACGCTGGGGAGATGTCATACTTATAAGACCCGATCCCCAGGTCATCTGGAAAACAGAAAAGACCCATCCGCTCTGGTATAAGGCGCACGCAGTCTATAACCGTTCATCTTCGGGCGGCGGAAAGTGGGATATCAGAAGAAAGATTCCCGATGCGTGGAAGATAAAATACGGCGATCTCTCGTTTATGGTCAAACCCATGGGCTTCAAGCATACGGGCGTTTTCCCGGAGCAGGCAGTCAACTGGGATATGACCGCCGAGATAATCAGAAAAGAGCGCAGACCTCTGCGCGTGCTGAATCTTTTCGCCTATACGGGCGCGGCGACGATTTCGGCTCTCAACGCCGGCGCGCATGTCACCCATGTCGATGCCTCAAAGGGCATGGTCGCCTGGGCGAAGGAGAATGCCGCAGTCAGCGGCCTTGCAAATGAGCCCGTGCGCTGGCTCGTTGACGACTGCATGAAGTTTGTCGAGCGCGAGATACGCCGCGGCAACAAATACGATATCATAATCATGGACCCGCCGTCATACGGAAGAGGACCGGGCGGCGAGGTCTGGAAGCTTGAGGATGCGGTTTATGACTTTGCGTCGCTGTGTACCGCCGTGCTCTCGGACGATCCCGTTATGGTGCTCATCAACTCTTACACAACGGGACTTTCTGCGTCCGTCATGCAGTATATACTCGGCAGTACAGTGTCGCCGCTGTTCGGTGGCAAGGTGACCTCCGATGAGATCGGTCTGCCCGTCACAGCCTCGGGGCTCGTCCTGCCCTGCGGCGCAAGCGCAGTGTGGAGAAGATAAAAATGAGCGAGAAGTTTATTGAATTTAAAAATGTAACTTATACCTATGAGCCGGAGGAGCAAGGCGAAGCCAAGCCCTCTCCGGCACTTTGCAATATAGACCTCACCGTCAACCGCGGCGAATTTGTCGCGGTTCTCGGCCATAACGGCTCCGGAAAGAGCACCCTTGCAAAGCTGACGAATGCTATTTTAGTGCCCGAGAGCGGCACAGTTACCGTTGACGGCATCGACACTTCGGATGAGGACAGGCTCACGGATATCCGCCGCAAGGTCGGCATGGTGTTCCAGAATCCCGATAACCAGATAGTTGCGACTATTGTCGAGGACGATGTGGCGTTCGGACCCGAGAATCTCGGCGTAGCCCCCGATGAGATACGCAAAAGAGTCGACGGCGCGCTCAAGGCGGTCGGGATGTACGACTACCGCCTGCGCGAGCCGCATAAGCTCTCGGGCGGTCAGAAACAGCGCGTGGCTATCGCCGGCATAATTGCCATGCAGACCGGTTGTATCGTGCTCGATGAGCCTACGGCGATGCTCGACCCGCGCGGCAGGCGCGAAGTATTTGATACAGTCCGCCGCTTGAACCGCGAGATGGGCATAACCGTCCTTTTTGTTACGCATTTCATGGACGAGGCAGTCAAGGCTGACCGCGTCATAATTATAGATTCCGGGCGGCTCTGCCTCGACGGCACGCCGCGCGAGGTGTTTTCCCAGACCGATGTCCTGCGCCGCTGCGGACTCGATGTGCCGCAGAGCACCGAGCTGTGCCACCGCCTGATCGAAAAGGGGATAGACCTGCCCGGCGATATCCTTGACGCCGACGAGTGCGTCGAGGCGCTTTCAAAAATAATGGAGGTGAGCCGATGACAGTGCTTGAAACAGAAAATCTCACCCACTATTATGAAAACGGCATGGCTGGAGCCGTCGCCGCTATCGAGAATATAAATGTGAAGTTTGAAAAGGGCGAAATAGTCGGAATAATCGGTCATACCGGCTCCGGTAAGAGCACCCTTCTTCAGCATCTCAACGGACTTCTGAAGCCCGATTCCGGCAGAGTTCTGCTCTGCGGCGAGGATATCAACAAAGATAAGCGCACCCTGCGCGCCGCAAGGTTCAGGGTTGGGCTTTGCTTCCAGTATCCTGAGTATCAGCTTTTTGAAGAGACCGTCTATAAAGATATCTCGTTCGGACCGAAAAATATGGGACTCGACAGCGCGGAGATTGACCGCCGCGTGCGCCGCGCCGCCGAATTTGTCGGACTTAGCGAAGAGCATCTGAAAAAATCTCCGTTCGATCTTTCGGGCGGCGAAAAACGCCGCGCCGCAATAGCTGGCGTTATGGCGATGGAGCCCGAAGTGCTCATTCTCGATGAGCCCACCGCAGGTCTCGACCCGCGCGGCAGAGAGGTCATTCTCTCGCTTGTCCGCACTTATCGCGATCAGACGGGGAGCACCGTTATCCTCGTCTCCCACAGCATGGAGGATGTCGCCAAGACCGCCGACAAAGTCCTGGTGCTCAACCATTCCCATGTCGCGATGTTCGGCACCGTGCCCGAGGTCTATTCCCGCACGGACGAGCTTGAGGAGATGGGGCTCACCGTTCCGCAGATAACAAAAATATTCAGAGCGCTGCATGACAGGGGCTTTGATGTCTCTCCGTCCGTGTTCACCGTCTCTCAGGGCGCGGACGAGCTTATTCGCTATTTTGAGGGGAGGGGAATAATATGATAAGCGATATCACCATAGGCCAGTATTATTCCGGCACCTCCGTCATCCACCGCATGGATGCGCGTATGAAATTTGTGCTCACAATGGCGCTTATAGTCATTCTTTTCGTGTGCAGGAATTTCTATTCCCTCGCGCTCGGACTCATTTTCGTCGTGGCAACTCTACTGCTTTCAAAAGTTCCGATGAAGATGATGTGGCGCAGCATAAAGCCGCTCGTTATTCTCATGCTCTTCACCGCCGTCATCAATGTTTTCTATAACCGCGGCGGCGAGACACTCGTCTCATTCTGGAAAATAACAATAACGACCACAGGCGTTTATACCGCGATATTCACTACCGTGCGTATAATCCTGCTCGTTGTCGTCAGCTCGCTGCTGACCTATACTACCACGCCCACTATGCTCACCGACGCTTTGGAGCGCCTGCTCTCGCCCTTGAAGGTGATAAAAGTGCCGGTGCATACTCTCGCCATGATAATGACGCTCGCCCTGCGCTTTATCCCCGTGCTTATCGAGGAGATTGAGCGCATAATGAACGCGCAGAAAGCGCGCGGAGCGGATCTTGAAACAGGCGGACTTATAAAGCGCGCCAAGGCACTTATACCGATATTGATTCCTCTGTTTATCTCGTCGTTCCGCCGCGCATATGAGCTGGCATTCGCCATGGAGTGTCGCTGCTATACGGGTGGCGAGGGCAGAACACGCATGAAGCAGATGAAGCTCGCCGCGCGCGATTTTGTTGCCCTCGGTGTCACAGCCGCTCTGCTCGCGGCTGTAATAGTCCTCAATCATTATCTCGGGCATCTTATCTGATCGGAGTGAAGGCTTTGAAGAATCTGCTCTTCACCCTGCGCTATGACGGCACGGATTATCACGGCTGGCAGGTGCAGGAAAATGCGAATACGGTTCAGCAGACCTTTCAGGATGCCGCCGAGCGTATCTGCGGAGTCCGCGACAATGTCATAGGCTGTTCGCGCACGGATTCCGGCGTCCATGCCGATATGTATTGCTGCAATATGCGCACCGAATCGTCTCTTTCGCCCGAGAAGTGGAAGAGCGCGATGAACGGCGTTCTGCCGCACGATATCGCTGTGACCGACTGCCGCGAAGTACCGTTTGAGTTTCACGCGCGCTATGACTGCTCCGGCAAGCGATATGTCTACAGAATCTGGAACGCGCAGGAGCGTAATCCTTTTATTTCGAGATATTCTTATCACTATAAATATCCGCTCGATGCGGATTTTCTGAACCGTCAGGCATCGCAGATGCTCGGAACCCACGATTTTTCGGCGTTCTGTGCGGCGGGTGCCAGCACGGTCGACAATGTCCGCACATTGACCCGCGCCGAGGTCGTGCGCCGCGGCGACGAAGTGCTGATGTACTTCGAGGCGGACGGCTTTCTCTATAATATGGTCAGAATAATGGTCGGTACGCTCCTTGATATTTCGAGGGGCAGGATAGCGGCAGATTCGCTGCCCGATATAATTTCATCGCTCAGCAGAGACAGAGCGGGGGCGACTGCGCCCGCCTGCGGACTCTGCCTTGAGCAGGTTTTCTATAACGGCAAAGACTAAAAAAACGGGGGTGCGGCAAGTTGGCAGAGAAAAAGGGCAAGAAGAAAAACAGCGCAAAGAAGCTCATAAGTGGACTCTTTGCGAAGAAAAAGACGAATAAACCCACACAAAACGGCAGGAAGAAAACAAAAAATTCCAAGCGCGAGACGATAATAATTGTTATATTGACTCTGCTTGCGGTCGGCGCGGTCGTGTTTTTTGCCGCGCGTTCGTTTGGTGGCATGAAGTATAACGATGTCGAGGATTCGGCAAAGCAGCTGATATCAGCGTCCGGCACGGGAGCGGGATATCCATATAAAATAAGCTCGGCTGATGTGCTCGATATGACACCGTTCAAGTCGAATATCGCCCTGCTGACCCGCGATTCCGTTGTCGTGCTCAATTCCTCCGCCAAGGAGGTCGCGCGCCTCGAACATAACTATTCCGACCCGGATATGGCGGTCTATAAAGGCAGAGCGCTGGTCTATGACCGCACCTCCGGCGATTTCACTTTGATGAATTCAAGCAAGATTCTGGGCGACGGCAACACGGGCTCGCCCATTTATACCGCCGCCATGGGCAAGGACGGCACAATAGCGTTCTCGCTCAAAACTTCCGCAGCCCAGAGCGAGCTGTGTGTATATAATCACAAGTTAGAAAAGATATTTGCATGGGAGTGCGCACAGGAGAAGATATTTGATATCTCGATAGCCCCCAACGGCAAGAGCGCCGCGCTGATACTCGTCGGCTCCGAAAACGCCGTTACATATTCGCGTCTTGTTGTGCTGAATTTCAAAAAAGATAATCCGGTAGTCACCGACATAAAATATGACAACACATTGCTCTTCGATGTCATATATAATTCGAGTACAAGCATAATAGCCTATTCGACCGATTTCAAAACGACCGTGACGAAAAAAGGTCACAAAGAGGATTACTCTTTCGGCAGCAACACTCTGGCTCACGAGTCCGCGTCGGATTCGGGCAGAAGCGCCGTCGTGCTCTATGAATACGCCAACGAGGAGAAGTCGAAAGTCGTGGCTTTTGACAGGCGCTCAAAGCTTCTGTTCGAGCGCAGCTTCGACAAGAAAATTTATGCGCTCACCTGCACCGATAAATATGTCGCCGTGCTGTTTGACGACGGCGTTGAGCTGATATCTTCAAGCGGCGAGACCGCAAAGACCGTCTCTGCCGGCAAAAACGGCAAAAGGGTCATCTGCGCGGGCAGCGACGTGTATGTACAATATGCGTCAAATATCACAAAAAATTAACAACCGCTTAATAATAAAAGGTTTGCCACTGTGCATAGCGTGTGATATAATTGAAAAAACAGCGAACAGGGGGGATAAGTCTTGGATTTTATAGTCGATTTTTTAATAGTCGCAGTGTTTGCGCTGTGCATTTTCGTCGGCGTCAAAAACGGGCTTATCCGCTCTATTATAGGACTTGTCGTGGTCGCTGCGGCGGCTGCGCTCGCCGTATGGCTGAGCGAACCCGTCGCAAGCGGTATATATGACCTGTTCATAAAAAAGAGCCTTGAAACTGCCGTGGCGGCTCAGCTGCCCGATATGTCCTCGGCTCAGCTCACCTCGCAGAATGTGCAGGAAGTTATATCTTCTCTGCCCGCCGCCATTGTCAAAGCGGCTCAGAGCATGGGCGTTGATATCGCCGCGATATCCGAAAAGGCGGGCTCTGTCGATCTGAGCGCGTCGAATATCGCCGCCGAAATCTGCGACAGCGTCGCGAAGCCTATCGCCGTCGCCGTACTTAAAGTTTTGAGCTTCGCCGTCATTTTCTTTGTCTGCGACTTCTTTCTTCAGATTGCCGCCAAGGCTGTCTGCAAGCTGTTTGAACTGCCCGTTATCCGCTCCGTCAACCGCACTCTCGGCGGTGTTTTCGGGGCTTTGAAGGGCGTGTTCGTCGCCGTGTTTGCCTGCCTGCTGCTCGATGCCGCCGCGTCCTTTGCGCCCGGCACGCAGTTCGCCTCGGCAGTCGGCGCATCCAAACTCGTGAGTTTGATCGTTTCAACCGATATATTTTCGCGGCTGATAACGGTTTGATATTTCCGTCCCCGCACAGGGAGGAAGATATTTGAGGAGGATAACTATGGTAAAAAATCTGTTTAAGGGCTGTCTGACTGTCCCGAATCTGCTCTCGCTTATAAGAATCTTTCTTATACCCGCATTCGCCGTGCTCTATTATAAAGGTCATATCGGCTGGGCAGTGCTCATGCTCGCGCTTTCCGGCATCAGCGATTTCCTCGACGGAAAAATCGCCCGCCGCTTCAATCAGGTCAGCGAGCTCGGCAAGATACTCGATCCCGTTGCAGATAAGCTGACTCAGATAACTATCGCAGTTATGCTCTACATAGCTTTCCGCAGCTGCAACGATCAGCTGATGGTCGCTTTCAGCTGGGTATTCCTCGTGTTCCTCGCAAAAGAGGCGGTCATGGTTATCGGCGGAGCTATAATGATAGCCTGCGGCATCAAGCCCGGCGCGGCCGAGATATACGGCAAGGTCGCAACCTTCGTGTTCTATCTCGTTATGCTCGTCATAATCGGCTTCGGCCCCGAGATAGGCGCGTTCAGAAATTATTGGACTCTGCCCGACCCCGTTCTCATGGTACTTGTCATAATTTCGGCAATACTTACTATAGTTGCTTTCGCAAGCTATATGCCCGCGACCTACAGACAGGTGAAAGAGAAGCACCAGAGCAGAATGGAAGCAAAGGGCAAAAAATAATAATCGGAATCCGCAAATGAACCGTGTCAGCGGTGTTTAGTCATATGCGTTCCGATAAAAGTCAAATCAGAATCCCGGAGATTATTTAAATGAAAAAGATGATGTGTTCCAGGTGCGGCAAACGCCCTGCAATGTTCTTCATAACCAAGGTCGAGGGCAACGAGACCAAGCAGGAAGGACTCTGCATGAAATGCGCCATGGAAATGAATATAGGTCCCATAAAACAGATAATGGAGAGCATGGGCATCTCGGAGGACGAGGTAGATTCCGTCAGCGACCAGTTCGACGAGCTGTTCGGCGAGGACGGAACAGGCTTCATGCCCGGCGGCGCGGGAACTCTTCCTTTCATGAACCAGTCCGAACAGGACGACGATGAAGAGGATGAGGACTCCGACGGCGAGGATGAAATCGACGAGGGCGACAGCGACGATAACAAACCCCAGGTCGGTCCGTTCGGCATCCCCGTTATCAACGCCAAGGGTTCGGGCGAAAAGAAAAAGGGCAAGAAGAAAAAGGGGAGAAAGTTCCTCTCGCTCTATTGCACGGATCTCACGGAAAAAGCCCGCGAGGGTAAAATAGACCGCATCATCGGACGCGATAACGAGATTTACCGCGCGGTGCAGATTCTCTGCCGCCGCTCGAAGAACAACCCCTGCCTTATCGGCGAACCCGGCGTCGGCAAGACCGCTATAGCCGAGGGACTTGCCCTGCGTATAGCCAACGGCGAAGTTCCCGCGAAGCTCGCCAAAAAGGAGATACACCTGCTCGACCTCATCGCTCTTGTCGCCGGCACTCAGTTCAGAGGCCAGTTCGAGAGCCGTATAAAGGGTCTTATAGACGAGGTCAAAAAAGAGGGCAATATAATCCTGTTTATCGATGAGGTGCATAACCTCATCGGCACAGGCGATGCGGAGGGCTCGATGAACGCCGCGAATATCCTGAAGCCCGCCCTTTCGAGAGGCGAGATACAGATAATCGGCGCAACGACCTTCACCGAATACAGAAAATATATCGAGAAGGATGCCGCCCTTGAGCGCCGCCTTCAGCCGATAAAGGTCGAGGAGCCGTCGATAGAGGAGACCTATCAGATGCTCGTCGGCATCAAGGACTATTACGAAAATTTTCACAAGGTCACTATAAGCGACTCGCTCGTCCACAGAGCGGTTGTGCTCTCCGAGCGCTATATAAACGACCGCTTCCTGCCCGATAAGGCTATCGACCTGCTCGATGAGGCATGCACTTGCGCGAACCTCAGAAACAAGAGCATCAGCGATCTCGAGACCGCCGAGGACGACCTCAAGCTCCTCAACGACCGCCAGCAGGCGATGATGGAGGAGACCGAGAATACCGACTACGAGGGTCTGCTCAAAGTCAAGAGCAGTATCGCCGCCAAAGAGAAAGATATCGAAGCGCTGAAACCTCTCGCCGCCGACAATGCGGTGACGGAGAGTGACATCGCCAGAGTTATCCAGCTCTGGACAGGCATACCCGCAAATAAGATAATGGAGAGCGACCTTACCCGCCTTGCCGATATGGAACAGCATCTCAAAGCGAAGCTTATCGGTCAGGATGAGGCAGTTGAACTCGTCTGCGCCGCGATAAAGCGCGGCAGAGTGCAGATTAATCCGCGCCGCCGCCCGTCGTCGTTTATCTTCGTCGGACCGACCGGAGTCGGCAAGACCGAGCTTGTAAAATTGCTCTCCCAGGAGCTGTTCAACACTCCCGAGACGCTTATCCGCCTTGATATGTCTGAGTTCATGGAGAAGCACTCCGTCTCGCGCATAATAGGCTCGCCGCCCGGCTATGTCGGCTATGACGAGGCGGGTCAGCTGACCGAAAAAGTCCGCAGAAAGCCCTATTCGGTTATACTCTTCGACGAGATAGAGAAAGCGCATCCCGATGTTATGAATATCCTGCTCCAGATACTTGACGAGGGCAGAATAACCGATGCGCAGGGCAGAACAGTGAGCTTTGAAAACACGATAATCATCATGACCTCCAACGCCGGCAGCGAACGCCGCGAGGGTGTCATGGGCTTTGCAAAGAATCAGAACGACGCCAATAAAGAAAAGGCGCTCAAGGCACTCAGAGAGTTCCTGCGCCCGGAGTTTATCGGCAGAGTTGACGAGATAGTCGTCTTCAACGACCTGACTCCCGAGAACCTCGAGCAGATATCGAATCTCATGCTCACCGAGCTTGTCGAGCCTCTGCGCGACAAGGGTATCGCGTTCTCGTGGGATGAAAGCGTGCCGAAGCTTATCGCCTCGATGTCCGAGGGCGGTCTGCGCGGAGCGCGCGACCTGAGGAACAATATCAGGCGGCAAGTTGAGGATAAGATAGCCAACGCTATCGTTGACCACGCTTCGTCTCCGCTGAGCGAAGTCCGCGCCTTTGTCGAGGACGGAAAAGTAGTTATCGACGCAAAATGATAATCGGGGACTGTCCGCGCGGCAGTCCCTTGTTTTATAAAAGTGAGGAATATTATGGATATTTGTTTTATCTTCGCGCGGAATACCCGCAGTGAGCGCTATGAAAAAGCTTATGTGGAGGCGGCAAAATGAAAGTTCTGACTTCATCGCAGATGTTCTCTGCCGAACAGGCACAGGTCAACAGGGGAATGAGCTTTACGCGCCTTATGGAAAACGCCGGCAGTGCTTGCGCGCGTGCTGTAAGAGAGCAATTTGCATCTCTTGAGCAGTCGCGCGGGCTCATATGCGTCCTCTGCGGAAAGGGCAAGAACGGCGGCGACGGCTTTGTTATCGCACGCAAGCTCGCCCTCGCAGGCTTCAATGTTGCCGTTGTCGAGGCGTTCGGCGAGCCTACCGCCGAGGACTCGATACTCATGCGCGAAAAGGCTGTCGAAACAGGGCTCGTCCCGGAGTTCTTCTGGGGAGAGGAAAACGCTAAAAATTCAATTGAATCTGCTGCCGTGATAGTCGATGCCGTGTTCGGCACGGGCTATAAATACAGAGAGGACGAGCGGGTGAGAGCGGTCTTTGAGGCTGTCAACGCTTCGCCCGCAAAAGTCGTTTCAATCGATGTCCCAAGCGGACTCGAAAGCAACAACGGCGATGTGCCGGGCAGCTGCATAAAAGCGGATATCACAATAGCCGTGTCGTGCATGAAGCCCGTCCACATATTAAAACCCGCGCGCGTGCTCTGCGGCGAAATAATAACCGTTGCAATAGGCATCGATGACGATATAATCGACGGCATTGAGGGCGATACCCTTGCCGTGCTGACTCCCGCCCAGGCGAAAAAGATATTCCCGCGCCGTGACCTTATGGCGAATAAAGGCACATTCGGGCGCGCTCTGAGTATCTGCGGCAGCCGCAATATGCAGGGCGCGGCGGTGCTTGCCGCCTCGTCGGCGCTTAGATGCGGAGCGGGTCTTGTAACTGCCGCGTTTCCCGATGCCGCCTATAACGCGATAGCCCCGAAGCTCACGGAATCATTGCTTCTGCCCCTGCCGTCAAACGAAGCGGGAACTTTCTCGTCCGGCGCGATATCCGCGCTGCTCGAACAGGCTGAAAAATCTTCGGCTGTGCTCGTCGGATGCGGTCTCGGACTCAATCTCCATACGAAAGAACTCGTCTCGGCGCTCGTGCAGAACTGCACAAAGCCTATGATTATAGACGCCGACGGCATAAATGCGCTCGCCGCAAATATAGATATACTGAAAAATATCAAAGCTCCCGTTATCCTCACTCCGCACCCCGGCGAGATGTCCCGCCTTACCGGCATGAGTATTGCCGATATCGAGCGCGACAGGGTGAATGTCGCCCGCCGCTTCGCCGATGAATACGGCGTTGTGCTCCTGCTCAAGGGCGCGAGCACGGTAATAGCCGGCGCGGGCAGGCGTGACGCATATATCAACGTCACCGGCAATCAGGGCATGGCAAAGGGCGGCAGCGGAGATATGCTCTCGGGCATCATTTTAGCGCTCCTCGCTCAGGGCGTGTATCCGTTTGATGCGGCGGTGCTCGGCGCATATATCCACGGTGCCGCCGGAGATGCCGCGGCGCGCGAACTGTCGCTCTCGTCGATGCTCGCCTCCGACTGCATAGCCGCTCTGCCGCGCGTGCTGCGAACCCTGGAGAGGTAACGGGCAATTGGAGTGATAGCTTGAAACGAATTTTTCCGTTTATCTTAAGCTTGCTGCTTGTTTTGTCTCTTCTCGGATGCAAAAACGCACCTTTGAAAAACAGCAAAGACCGGCCGCCGGATATCCCGACTGCGTTCACAGCCGATTTGTATATCATAAACGGCGAGCGCGAGTATGAGGCAAAGTACGATCAGACTTCGCTCACCGAAGCTCAGCTTGAGTTCACATCCCCGGCAACCGTTCGCGGATTGAAAGTGAAGCTCAGCGGCTCGACCTGCACATTCAGCTACGGCAATCTGACTTTTTCTGCGGATCTCTCATCCCTGCCGCAGAGCGGGGTGGGCGAGCTGATAACAAAAACGCTCAAAACTTCGTCCGACACGGCGAATACACAGACCGTACATATGGGCGACGCGTGGGAGACGAAAGGCACCGTCTCGGGCGTGGATTTCACTCTGCGACGCGGCGATAACGGCTTGCCGCAGAGCCTCGAAATACCGAAAGCCCTGCTGACTGCGGAGTTTCGCAATGTCTCACCCAAATAAAAACAGGACATATAATGGACTGACTTGAAATTTTTGCTCCCCGAATAACAAGTTAATGTTTAATCGCGCTTTTGTCAGGCAAAAATACTCTTGCCGGACAATAAAAACGGAGAGTGATTAAAAATGACAGTAAAACGGGGAGATATATACTACGCTGATCTGAGTCCCGTCGTCGGCTCCGAGCAGGGCGGGATAAGACCCGTGCTGATAGTTCAGAACGATGTCGGCAATCGCTTCAGCCCGACGGTCATAGCCGCGGCGATAACCAGCCAGAAGTATAAGACCAACCTTCCCACTCATATAAGAGTCAATGCGGACGGCTGCGGACTTGCCAAGGATTCGATAGTCCTGCTCGAGCAGGTGCGCACGCTCGACAAAAAGCGTCTTAAGGAAAAGATGGGCGCGCTCGGCGGTGCGGATATGGGCAGGGTGGATCAGGCTCTTTCCGTCAGCCTCGGAATCAGAGAAACGGATGTCTAACATAGAAACGGATATCGGCCGGGAGAGAGCTTCTCTTCCGGCTCGCTTTCTCTGTGAACCAAACAAATTAATCAGCCTTTGTATGGCGCGGCGACCTCGATGACCCGCTGCCGCGCAGGCGGCACGAAATTTCTGTAATATCGATTCTCTCACCGCTCCATTTTTCCCGTTATCCAAATCCTTCTGTCATCCCGCTGAAAATATTAAAAAAAGCTTCCCAAAACTTCAAAAAAAGTCAAAAAGGTATTGGAACTTTTGCCCAAATCTATTATAATATAATTCGTATGCACTATCATTTCTTCAATTGGAGAACTACAGGAGAGAAGTATGGGTAAATATTCCGTTTCACTCAAAAAAGTAGTGGAAGATAATTCACTCGGGATACTTTATGCGCCCAAGCCCGTTGAGGATGTCTATGTCACCTCGCAGGATGTCAACCGCCCCGGGCTTATGCTCGCAGGCTACAGCGCGTATTTCGATGCCGAGCGTATCCAGTTTCTCGGCCTCGCCGAGATGAACTATATTTCGAGCCTCGATGAGGATGCCGCTGCGGCGAGCATGGAGCGGCTGATGGCGACCGAGCCCGTCGCCGTCGTTATCACCCGTTCGCTCGAGTGCCCGGATAAGCTGCGCGAATATGCGCAGAAATATTCTGTGCCGATCCTGACAAGCCCGGATTCCACTTCCGGCTGTATGTCAACTCTTATATCATATCTGGGCGTCGAGCTCGCCCAGCGCATCACGCGCCACGGCGTGCTTGTCGAAGTCAGCGGCGAGGGTGTCCTGATCCTCGGTGACAGCGGCGTCGGCAAGAGCGAGACTGCCCTTGAGCTTATAAAGCGCGGTCACCGACTGATAGCGGATGACGCGGTCGAGATTCGCCGCGTTTCTTCGAGAACGCTCGTCGGCAGTGCGCCGGATAATATACGCCACTTTATCGAGCTGCGCGGCGTCGGCATAATAAATGCCCGCAGGATATTCGGTATGGGCGCTGTCAAAATGACCGAGAAAATCGATATGGTCGTTCAGCTCGAGCCGTGGGATAACGAAAAGGTCTATGACCGCCTCGGCCTCGATAACGAGTATGTCGAGATACTCGGCATAAATATTCCGCTGACCGTCGTTCCGGTCAAACCCGGACGAAACCTTTCGATAATAATCGAAGCGGCGGCGATGAATAACAGGCAAAAGAAAATGGGCTATAATGCGGCGCGCGAGCTGCTGCATTCGCTCGGCATGACGGATGATATAGTTCCCGAGAAGAAGGAACTTGAAGTCTGGCATGATTTCTGATATAAAAAGACAGGGAAAGAGAAACTGTCTATCTGGAGGTAAAAAAATGTACAGAGTAGGAGTCGATCTCGGCGGCACGAATATCGTTGCCGGCGTCATCAATGAAGAAATGAAAATCATCGGCAGAGGCAAGCTCAAGACAAATTGCCCCCGCGCGGCGGAAGCTATTCTTGAGGATGTTGCCAAGGCTGTCGAGGCTGCTGTTATAGATGCGGGCATCACCATGAACGATGTTGTCAGCGTAGGTATCGGAACTCCCGGTTCGGTCAACAAGAAGAACGGCGTTATCGAATATGCGAATAACCTCGCTTTCGATAATGTTCCCGCGCGCGATATCCTTGAGTCGAGACTCAAGAAGACTATCTATCTCGACAACGACGCGAACTGCGCCGCACTCGGCGAAGCAAAGGCGGGCGCAGGCAAGGGAGTCAACAGCTTTGTCGCCATCACTCTCGGAACCGGAGTCGGCAGCGGTATTGTCATAGACGGCAAGCTCGTCACCGGCGTCAACGATGCCGCGGGCGAGATGGGTCATATGGTCATCGTCTCGGACGGCGAAGCCTGCACCTGCGGACGCAGAGGCTGCTGGGAGAGCTATTCTTCCGCTACCGCGCTTATCCGCCAGACTAAAGATGCCATGCGCCATGATCCCTATACCGTCATGTGGGATCTCGTCGGTAACAATATCAGCCGCGTCAACGGCAGAACTTCTTTTGATGCCATGCGTGCAGGCGACGAGACTGCTAAAAAAGTCGTCAATCAGTATATTTTCTATCTCGCAACCGGCATAACGAATGTCGTCAATGCCCTTCAGCCCGATATGATCTGCATCGGCGGCGGCATCGGCCATGAAAAAGAGAACCTGCTCGTTCCGCTGAGAAAGATGGTCGAGCGCGAGAGCTACAGCATCCATGCAAAGGTTCAGACTCAGATAATCTCTGCCGAACTCGGCAACGACGCCGGACTCATCGGCGCCGCTCTGCTCGACAGATAAATAAACGCCGCCCGTGCGGCCGACATATTGGAGATATTATGAATAATATCGAAGCGTTGGAAAAATACGCCCTCTCGCTCGAATGCAGTGCCGAGCGCGGAGTGTCAATGAAAAATTATACGAGCTTTAAAGTCGGCGGCCCTGCCGAGCTGTTCCTCTCTCCCGAGGATGCCGGGCAGACTGCCAAGCTTGTTCGCTTCTGCGAAAAAGAGGATATCCCGGTGTTCGTCCTCGGTAAGGGCAGCAATGTCCTCGTCAGCGACAAGGGCATAAAGGGCGCCGTTATATTCACCGGCAAGCAGTGCGGAATAACCCTGACCGATGAAAACACCGTTCGCGCCCAGAGCGGCGCGAGCCTCGCTCAGCTTTGCTCCTTTGCGCTCGAAAATTCGCTCTCGGGTCTCGAGTTTGCCTATGGCATACCCGGAACCGTCGGCGGTGCGGTGTTCATGAACGCAGGAGCTTACGGCGGCGAGATGAAGGATGTGCTCATAAACAGCGAATATGTTTCGCCCGACGGAACTTCCGGCGAGCTTGACAACGAGGCTATGCAGCTCTCTTATCGCCACAGCGCATATGAGGACAGCGGCCTTGTCATAACCGCCGCCTCCGTTCGCCTGACTCCCGGCGACCCGGAGCAGATAAAAAATACCATGCACGATATCATTTCCCGCCGCAGGGATAAGCAGCCGCTTGAATATCCCAGCGCGGGCAGCACATTCAAGCGCCCCGAGGGTCATTTTGCGGGCGCACTCATTGAACAGTGCGGACTCAAGGGCGTCAGCGTCGGCGGCGCGCAGGTCAGCGAGAAGCATGCGGGATTCATTATCAACCGCGGCGGCGCTACCGCGTCCGATATTCTCAGCCTTATTAAGCACGTCCAGGCGCGCGTCAAGGCTCAGACAGGCGTAACGCTCGAAACGGAGATCAGACTCATCGGCTGATTTTATAGGAGAAAATAAAATGGAGATCACCATCGTCACCGGACTTTCCGGTGCAGGAAAATCGAGAGTTGTTGATGCGCTTGAAGACATAGGCTATTTCTGCGTGGATAATATGCCGCCGAAGCTTATGCCGACTTTCGCGCAGCTTCTGCTCAATTCCCGCGAAAAAAGAGAAAAGGTCGCCATTGTTACCGATATCCGCGTCGGCGCGTCGTTCGGCGATCTGTTCAACGCCATCGTTGAGCTCAAGGAGCTCAAGTGCGACACAAAGCTTCTGTTTATCGATGCCTCCGATGATGTGCTCATCCGCCGCTATAAAGAGACAAGGCGCAAGCACCCTCTGCTCGATAAATATAACGGCTCGATAAACGATGCCCTCGCTGCAGAGCGCAGCATTCTCGAGCCTGCGAAGAGCATCGCCGACTATGTTATCGACAGCTCGCATATGACCCCGACAGATTGCAAGAACCGCATCTGCGAGATGTTTCTTGACAATCCCGGCAACGCTCTCAAAGTTCACTGCGTGTCTTTCGGCTTCAAATACGGCATCCCGAACGATTCCGATCTGATGTTCGATGTGCGCTGTCTGCCGAATCCTTTTTATGTCGAGGAGCTAAAACAGCACACCGGGCTTGAAGACCCCGTCAGGGACTATGTGCTCAAGTGGGACGAGGCGCGGGGACTCGAAGCGAAGCTCTGCGACCTGCTCGATTATCTTATCCCGCTTTATCGCAAAGAGGGCAAGAGCCAGCTGGTCATTTCCGTCGGCTGCACCGGCGGCAGGCACCGCTCGGTCGTCTTTGCGGAATTACTGAAAGCTCATCTTGAAAAAATCGGCTGCATCGCGACCGTTCAGCACCGCGATATGAAAAAATAGGAGGAAAAACCGTGTCGTTCTCATCGGATGTCAAGCAGGAGCTCGCGCAGGTGCCTGTGCTTTCGGATTGCTGCGCGCAGGCAAGAGCCTACGGAATGCTGCTCTTCGGCAGAATGTTTTCCGTCTCCGAGATATCCTTTGTCACCGAGAACGAGAATATCGCGAAGCTCTACTGCGATGTTATAAAAGAGCTTTTTGATATTACTCCGTCCGTCTCGTCGGGCGTGTCAAAATACACGGTTTCTGTTGCCGACGAAGCGGACAGAAAACGAATCCTCGAATTTTTCGGCCACAGCGAAAGCGACATTTCTTTGCGCATCAACAGGGCGAACCTCCCCGAAGACTGCTGCTTCGGCGCGTTTTTGCGCGGCGTTTTCATCGCCTGCGGAACAATAAGCTCGCCCGAAAAAAACTATCATCTTGAGTTTTCCGTCTCGTATAAAAAGCTCTGCAACGATTTGATTCAGCTGCTTGACGAGGTCGGCTTTGCCCCGAAATATGTCAGGAGAAAGTCGAGCCATATCGTCTATTTCAAAGTCAGCGAGAAGATAGAGGAGTTCTTGACCCTCGTCGGCGCGATGAACTCGACGCTCGAGCTTATGGGAATCAAGATGCATAAAGATATGGTCAACCATGTCAACAGGCGCGTCAATTTTGAAAATGCCAATTTGAGCCGCACTGTCGATGCCGCGATAGTGCAGGTTGAAGCGATAGAAAAAATAGAAAGAACCGTCGGACTCGAGAGCCTGCCCGTGCCGCTCGCCGAAATGGCGAAACTGAGGCGGGACAACCCCGAAGTGAGTCTGAGCGAGCTTGCGGATATGACTGATCCGCCGCTCACGCGCTCGGGTGTTAATCACAGGCTCAAACGCCTCGTTGAAATCGCCGGCGGCATAGGGGGCTGACCCCGCGGAGAAGAGCTATGTCATTTACACACCTTCATCTTCATACCGAATACAGCCTGCTTGACGGCGCGTGCCGCATCGAGCAGCTTATGGACGAAGTGCAGCGCCTCGGTCAGACGAGCGTTGCCGTGACCGACCACGGCGTTATGTACGGCGTCATCGACTTTTACCGCGCGGCGAAAAAGCGCGGGATAAAGCCGATAATCGGCTGCGAGGTGTATATGGCGGCGCGCACCCGCTTTGACAAAGTCCACGCCCTCGACTCCGAGCGCTATCATCTGATACTGCTCTGCGAAAATGAAACAGGATATAAGAATCTGATAAAGCTTGTGTCGGAGGGATTCGTCACGGGCTTTTATACAAAACCGCGAATAGACCGTGAGCTCCTCGAAAAATATCACGAGGGTCTTATTGCACTTTCTGCGTGCCTCGCGGGCGAAATCCCGCGCGCCCTGCTCAGCGGCGACTACGAGGGCGCGAAGAAAAAAGCCCTTTGGTATCGCTCCGTCATGGGCGAAAACAACTTCTTCCTCGAGATTCAGGATCACGGCCTGCCCGAGCAGAGGCGTATAATCCCGATGCTCGCCCAGCTGTCGAGGGAGACGGGGATTCCGCTCGTCGCCACGAACGATGTCCACTATATCTCCAAAGAGGATGCCGAGATGCAGCAGGTGCTCATCTGCATCCAAACGAACCATACCCTCGGCGAGGATACCGGCATGGAATTTCAGACGCAGGAGTTCTATTTAAAGAGCGAGCAGGAGATGCTCTCGCTCTTTCCGGACTATGCCGACGCGGTCGAGCGGACTTCGGAGATAGCCGAGCGGTGCAATGTCGAGTTTGAGTTCGGCAAAACAAAGCTCCCGCATTTTGAAGTGCCGGGCAATCAGGACCACTTTGAGTATCTTAAAAATATGGCGCAGGAGGGGATGCGCCGCCGCTACGGCGAGAATATCCCGGAGGAGTATCAGAAGCGCCTCGACTACGAGCTCTCGGTTATCAGCCGCATGGGCTATGTCGACTATTATCTGATAGTCCACGATTTCATAAATCATGCGCGAAGCCGCAATATCCCCGTGGGCCCCGGCAGAGGTTCGGGAGCGGGCAGTATAACCGCCTATGCTATCGGTATAACCGGCATCGACCCGATGAAATACAGCCTGCTGTTCGAGCGCTTTCTCAATCCCGAGCGCGTCAGCATGCCCGATTTCGATGTCGATTTCTGCTACGAACGCCGAAGCGAAGTTATAGACTATGTTATTGAAAAATACGGCTCCGACCATGTCGCGCAGATAGTGACCTTCGGCACCATGGCTGCGCGCGCCGCAGTGCGCGATGTCGGCAGAGTGCTCGGTATGCCTTATAACGATGTCGATACCGTCGCGAAGCTCATCCCGCGCGAACTCGGCATAACGATAGACAAGGCGCTCAAATCGTCAGATCTCCGCGCTCTCTATGAAAACGACGAGAATGTCCGCAGACTTATTGACCTCTCGCGCAAAGTCGAGGGTATGCCGCGCCACGCCTCGACCCATGCGGCGGGCGTAGTCATAACCCGCGACACGGTCGAGAGCTATGTGCCCCTCGCGCGAAACGACGAGTCCATTGTCACGCAGTTTACCATGACCACCCTCGAGGAGCTCGGACTGCTGAAGATAGATTTTCTCGGTTTGCGCACTTTGACAGTTATAGATTACGCAAAGCGCAGCATAAAAAAACGCATCCCGGATTTCTCCGAGGATATGATAGATTACGAGGACGAAGAAGTGTTCAAAATGCTCTCGTCCGGCAAAACGGAGGGCGTGTTCCAGTTTGAATCCGCAGGTATGCGAAGCGTGCTCATGGGTCTCAAGCCGCAGAGCATAGAAGATCTGATAGCTGTTATCTCGCTCTATAGACCGGGTCCCATGGACTCGATACCTACATATATCGCGAACCGCCACGACCCGTCAAAAATACGCTACAAGACACCGATGCTCGAGGGTATACTCAAGGTCACCTACGGCTGTATGATCTATCAGGAGCAGGTCATGGAGATATTCCGCACCCTCGCGGGCTATTCCTACGGCCGCGCCGATATCGTCCGCCGCGCCATGTCGAAAAAGAAGCACGATGTCATGGAGCGCGAACGCCATAATTTCATATACGGACTCGTCAATGAGGACGGTACGGTCGAGTGCGAGGGCGCGGTGAAGCGCGGAGTTGACGAAAAGACCGCGAATGATATCTTTAATGATATGTCCTCATTCGCGTCCTATGCGTTCAACAAATCCCATGCCGCCGCCTACGCCTTTGTTGCCTATACAACGGCGTGGCTCAAATGCCACTATCCCTGCGAGTTCATGGCGGCTCTCATCAGCAGCGTGCTCGATGATACGCCGAAAGTTGCCGAATATATCGCGGAGTGCTCGCGCCTCGGTATCGAGGTCGTGCCGCCCCATGTCAATGTCAGCTCCGAGCGTTTCACTCCAAAGGACGGAAAGATATATTTCGGCCTGCTCGCCGTGAGAAATGTCGGCGCGGGCTTTATAAGAGAGATTGAACGCGAGCGCGAAACGGGCGGGGAGTTCAAATCCTTCTATTCGTTCTGTAAGCGTATGCAGGATAAGGAGTTCAACAAACGCGCGGTTGAGAGCCTCATAAAATGCGGTGCGCTCGACGGACTCGGCGCGAACCGCCGCCAGATGCTCTACGCTTTCCCGGAGATATCGGCTCAGCTCGAGAACGACCGCCGCCGCAATATCGACGGTCAGCTCGGCTTCTTCGATGCCGCCCCGAGCGAAGCGCCGCAGGGCGAATATAGAATGCCGACCCTCGAAGAGATGGACAAGCGCGAATTGCTCAGACTCGAAAAAGAGATGACCGGGCTCTACCTCATGGGTCACCCCATGGCGGAATACGAACAGCTCGCCGAGCGCCTCGGCTGCGCCAATACGGCGGATCTCCGTAACGCCGATGAGGTCGGCGGCATATATAAAGATGAGTCGCGCGTTGATCTTCTCTGCATAATAACGAATGTCAGAAAAAAGATAACAAAAAATAACACCACAATGGCTTTTATAACGGCGGAGGATGTGTTCGGCTCAATAGAAGTCATAGTGTTCCCGAAAATATATGAGCGCCAGACTCAGCTCTTTACCGAGGGCAATGTAATTCTTATCCACGGCAGACTCAGCGTGCGCGAGGACGAGGAGGCAAAGCTCGTCTGCGAGTCGGCAGAGCCGTGTCCGCCCGCGGACGCGAAGAGAAAAGTCTCCGAGCAGGTGAGACAGGCTTCAAATGCTGTCACTCAGCCGCAGAAAAAGGCCGCAAAAACGCCCGGACTCTTCCTGCGCTTTGCGGGTGAAAATTGTCCCGAGATCGAGCGGGCTCAGAGAGTTCTCGACTTCTTTGACGGCAATAAGACAGTGTATTTTTACTATTGCGACACGAAAAAATATATCCGTCAGCCATATTCTCACAGCGCGGATGTCAACGCGCCGATGCTCAAGGAGCTCAGGCGGATCCTCGGCGAAGAGAATGTTATTTATATCGATGACAGGCAGGGAGGACAGTGAAAATGAAGAATATAAACCCGCAGAAAAGCAACAGCCTGACAATAGACATCTGCAAGTTCCTCGGGGCGTATATGGTCGTCGCGATACATACGACGCCGTGGAATCTTTTTGGCACCGGAGCGTTCAATACGGTGTATCTGAATTTTATCTACTGCGCCGTGCCCTGTTTCTTCATGGCGTCGGGCTATCTGCTCGCCGGGCGTATGGAATGGCCGCTTACGGCAAAGGATAATCTTCCGAAGGTTGCCCATGCGTTTTTCAAAATGCTCAAGCTCTATCTGCTTTGGTCGCTCGCTTATCTGCCCCTTGCGATATTCGATTACAGGCGCTCGGGTCTCGGCGTTCGCGAAGCGGCGATAAGATATATAAAAGGACTCGTTTTCAGCGGCGAACATTACGGTTCGTGGATGCTCTGGTATATGATCTCGGCAATATATGCGCTCGGGATTATTTATCTTCTCTTGAAAATAAAAGTCAACCCCTGGGCAATAACCGCGCTCGGACTTGTGTTCATTCTCTGCGGAGCGGCTCTCGATATGCTCTCCGGCACGACGAACGATATCTCGCCCGCGATAAACTTTATCAGAAAGCTCATGTGGGCGACTACCGGCAACGGAAAGGTGTTCCGCGGTCTGTTCTATATTTCGTTCGGCATGCTGCTCACGAAGATAAAAATACCCGTGTGGGCGGATGTTTTGATCACTCTCTGCGGCTTCGCCGGGTGCGTGGCATTCAACAAATATACCGGATTTTTTGTTATTCTCTGCGCCGTCGGACTTTTCGGAATAATAATATCCGTGAAAGTGCCGTATGTTTCGGACAGAAAAATACTCAGACGCGCGAGCATGATAATATATTTCATGCATCTTTATGTCTATATGATTCTCGTGCTGCGCTTCGGACTGCACAGCGGAAAACGGGCATTTTTAATAGTTGCCCTGATAACAACGGCGATCGCTTTTGCATATATTGCAATTTGCGACCTCATAAAACGAAAAAATGCGGTAAAATGCAAAGAAAAAGCTTAATTTTGCAGAAAAAGTGTATTTTTATTTGACTTTGATTCGATAAAAGTGTATTATATAAAAACAGTGTTTACTAATTAACAGGAATAAGATCATAAACAACGACGGAGGAATGACGATGAAGAGCATAGCAGTGCTTACAAGCGGCGGAGACGCGCCGGGTATGAATCCCGCTGTACGCGCAGTCGTGCGTACGGCCTGTCAGAGAGGTATCAAAGTTTACGGTGTTGACAGAGGATACACCGGACTTATAAACGGCGATATACATGAGATGAACCTCCGCTCCGTGTCCGATATAATCACGAGAGGCGGCACGATTCTCTATTCCGCAAGATGCCCCGAGTTCAAGACCGAAGAGGGACTTCAGAAAGCCGTTGCAACCTGCAAAAAGTTCGGCATCGACGGCATGGTCATCATCGGCGGCGACGGCTCGTTCAGAGGCGCAAGGGATCTTTCTCTGCGCGGCATTCCGTGCATCGGACTGCCCGGAACTATCGACAACGATATCTCCTGCACCGATTATACAATAGGTTATGACACCTGCCTTAACACCATCGTTCAGATGGTCGACCGCATCCGCGACACTTCCGAGTCTCACGACCGCTGCACGGTCGTCGAGGTCATGGGACGCGGCGCAGGTTATCTCGCACTTGAAGCGGGTATCGCTGTCGGCGCAACGTCGATAATCGTGCCCGAGGTCGAGTACGATATCGAGCGCGATGTTATCGCGCGTATCCGCGAGTTCCAGAAGACCGGCAAGAAGCACTTTATAGTTATCGTTGCCGAGGGCGTCGGCGGAACCGCTGAGATAGCAAAGAAAATCGAAGCTGAGACCGGCGTCGAGTCGAGAGCAACCATTCTCGGCCATGTCCAGCGCGGCGGATCGCCGACTGCGAGAGACAGGATAATGGCAAGCCAGATGGGCTCGCGCGCCGTTGACCTGCTCACTCAGGGCATAGGCAACAGAGTTATTGGCATAAGAGACAACAAGATAGTCGATTTCGATATCTTCGAGGCTCTCAAAATGACCAAGACCATAGATATGAAAGACTATGAGCTTGCGCATGAAATCTCCATATAAAGGTGTAATATGAGCATAGAAAAACTGATTTCTTTAAGACAGCAGATAATCAAAAAAGACTTCAGTCGGATGAATGATATGCAGCTTGAAGCGGTCCTTTCTACCAAAGGACCGCTTTTGGTACTTGCGGGAGCAGGCAGCGGAAAAACCACCGTGCTCGTCAACCGTATCGTAAACCTCGTCAAATACGGCGAGGCTTATTATTCCTCCGACTTTTCCCGCCCGATACGCGAGGGCGACGAGAAACTGCTTGAAAACTATCTCGCGGGCGACACAAGCCTTTTCGAGGCGGAGGATCTTTTGAGCGTCCGTCCCGCGAAGCCGTGGCAGATTCTCGCGATAACCTTCACAAATAAAGCCGCAGGCGAGCTCAAGGAGCGTATCTGCAAGGCGCTGGGCGAGGACGGCAACGACGTCTGGGCGAGTACATTCCACTCGACCTGCGCCAAGATTTTGCGCCGCCACGCTGATGAGATAGGCTATACGCACAATTTCACTATCTATGACTCGGACGATTCGAAGCGCGCCGCCAAGGAGTGCATAAAGCGTCTGGGCTATGACGAGAAGATGATTCCCGTAAAGTCGGTGCTCTCGGAGATAAGCCGCGCCAAGGACGAGCTGATTACCCCCGCCGAGTTCATTTCGACGAACCAGGCAGATATACGCCTGAAGAAGATAGGCGAGGTCTATGAGGAATATCAGAAGTTCCTCAAGGCGGCGGATGCCATGGACTTTGACGATCTGATAGTCAACATGGTGAAGCTCCTCAAGACGAACAAGGAGACCCGCGAATACTATCAGAACCGCTTCAAATACATAATGGTCGATGAGTATCAGGATACGAACCACGCGCAGTATGTGCTCACCGCACTTCTCGCGGCGGGGCACGAGAATATCTGCGTCGTCGGCGATGACGATCAGAGTATCTACCGCTTCCGTGGCGCAACTATCGAAAACATCCTGAGCTTTGAAAAGCAGTATAAAAATGCGAAGGTCATCCGCCTCGAGCAGAACTACCGCTCGACCCAGACGATACTCGATGCCGCCAACGCTGTTATCGCGAACAACGAACAACGAAAGGGCAAGAATCTCTGGACAGATAACGGGCAGGGCGCAAAAATTGAGTTCTATGTCGCCGAGGACGAGATGGCGGAGAGCCGCCACGTTGCCGATACGATTGTCTCCAATGTCGCCGACGGCGAGGAGTGGAACGACCACGCGGTGCTCTACAGAATGAACGCGCAGTCGAACCTTATCGAGCAGTCGTTCATCAGGAGCGGCATACCGTACAGAATGATCGGCGGCCACAGATTCTATGACCGCAAAGAGATAAAGGACGCCATGGCGTATCTCTATGTCGTCAACAACACGGCTGACGAGATAAGGCTCAGAAGAATAATCAACGAGCCCAAGCGCGGAATCGGCGAGACTTCGCTCAACGCCGTTTTTGAGATAGCGAACGGACTTGGCGTTGAGCCGTTCGAGGTCATACGCTCGGCGGATCAGTATGCGAAGCTTTCGCGCGCTGCTTCAAAGCTCATGGCGTTCGGCAAGCTCATCGACTCGTTCCGCGAGAAGATGGAGATTATGCCCCTCGCCGATCTGCTCGGCGTGATACTCGACGAGACGGGCTATACGCTCTCGCTCGCCAACGAGCCCGAGAAATATCAGGAGCGCGTGGCGAACTTGGCGGAGCTTGGAAACAACATACGCCGCTACTGCGAGGAAAACCCCGAGGGCGACCTCAACGGCTTCCTGCAGGAGACCGCGCTGCTCACGGATATAGATAACTACAACGCCCAGACCCAGGCGGTCGTTATGATGACGATACACTCCGCCAAGGGACTCGAATTCCCGAATGTGTTTATCGTCGGCATGGAGGAGGGAATATTCCCAGGAATGCAGACGATACTCTATGAGCCGGAGAATATCGAGGAGGAGCGCAGACTCGCCTATGTCGCGATAACGCGCGCGAAGAAGAAACTTTATATCTCCAGCGCATCAACGCGAATGCTCTACGGCATGACGAACCGCAACCGCCCGTCGAGATTCGTTGAAGAGATACCCGAGGAGCTGCTCGATAAAAAGGGCGCAAGACCGATGTCTTATCAGACCCACGGCATCCCGCAGCAGCGTTCCGCAGGGCAGGGAAGCTCGTCGAGAGGATTTTCAAAGATTTCATCGCAGTCACCCGCAAGAGTGTCGAATTCAATCCCGTCGAAGCCCGCTTACAGCTTCTCCGCTTCGTCTGGCTTCTCCGGCGCGGGCGCGAAAAAGCCCGCCGCCGCGGCGCAGAGCTATTCCGTCGGCGAGACAGTCAAGCATAAGGCATACGGCACGGGCGTGATACTCAGTATGCAGAAAATGGCGAACGATACCATGCTCGAGATAGCCTTTGAAAAAGTCGGCACAAAGAAGATAATGGCGAACTACGCCAAGCTTGAAAAAGTATAAAAATTATAATAAACCCCGGTCAGTGCATTTGATTCTGCACTGACCGGGGTTCTCTTTTTTATAGGTACTCATGCGAGTGTTGAATGCGAGCAGCCTTATTTTTTGACAACCGACGACTTGAACATTATCTTCGCCGCGAATATTCTCTCGTCCGCGCAGTCGAACGATGCCTGTCCGCCGTATTTTTGAATTATCTTGCTTATGCGCGCCGCCCTCTCGCTGTTCTTTATGTCCGGCGAGCCGTCCACGCTGTGGCGGACGTTGAGCACGACATATGCCTCGTTGAAGCTGCCGATGCTCATGTCGATAAAGCGCTCTTCTGATTTTTCGGCGGATTTGTATGCCCCGTTGAGGATGTTGTCGAGTAATATTGTGAGGTCGCTGTCCGAAAGAAAAGAAAAATCAATGCTGCGCACATCGCAGTTGAATTTTATCTCCGAATTTGCGCACAGATGCGCGTATCTGCTGATTATAACATTCGCGAGCTTGTTGCTGCTGAACTGCTTCACCGCGCCCATCGCGCCGCTGTTGTATATCGAGTCGATGTAGCTGTTTATGCGGTCGTTTTCTCCGTTTTGCGAGAGCTGCTTTATCGTGCGGAGATGCCCCTTTATGTCGTGGATAATAATGTCGCGCAGGTCGTATTGATGCTCAAGCTCCGCATAGTATTCCGCGTTCAGCTTCTGCCGCTGTTCTTCGAGAAGCGTTTCGGTGGAGTTCGAGATTTTGCAGACCAATTTTCTGTACGCCATGCAAACTGCGGATATCGCCAGCGGAAGAATGACCGATATCAGCGTTAAAACCAGGTTGTTCCCCGGGAAAAATGCAAAGCCCGCGATCATCGCGGCGCAGACCAAAGAGAGCATGGACACCAGCACCGAATAGACGATCATGTCGTCTTTGTGCCTTGACACTGCATATGAAAATGTAAAATACAGCGCGCTCGAAGAAATTCCGAGCAATATCATTCCGTTTCCGGGCGGCTCGTGACCGATGATTTTCGGCAGACCGAACATTATTATAAACGCTGACATCGCGGCGAGCACTTCGAGCAGTAAGCAATGGATCAGCGACTGCTTTATGCCCGCTCGGTATATTATGAACGCAGCGCAGAGATTGCTTATAAAAAGCAAGGCTATATTGAGCGCGGCAAGCCCCGCGAAGCTTACGGCGAATTGGACGGCAGCAGCCGCCACAAAAAATCCGCAAACTGCGACAATCGGACATTTTGTTTCAAACCGCCTTGAAAAATAGCAGTACGCGGCAAATTGTCCGAAAGCGCAGGCAATCAATTTACACACAGTGTCCATCATATACCTCCCGCAAAGTTAAAAAATGCCTTTCTGAAGGCGGGGTATTTGCGCTGGGACATATATACGCTTACCGTTTCGCCGTCGCCTTTTCTGAGTGTGACGCTGTCTTTTGAAAAGTCGATGACATTTTGCAGATTGACTATGTAGCTCGCGTGGGAATAGACAAAGCAGTCCGGCTGACCGGTCTTTGCTATCCAGTCCTTTAGCCTGACTCCCGTCGCATATTCGGCATCTTTCGTCACGAGCAGTGCGCCGTAGCGCCTGTTTTCGATATAGAGAATGTCTTTTGTCTTTATCTTCTTGACAATGTCGTGTGTTTCGAGAATTATCGTCTTGCTCAGCGTGCGGTATTCCTGAACAGCGTCAAAGAGATTCTTGTTGAAGCGATTGACATCAACAGGCTTCGAGAGATATCTGAAAACATGGATGCGCATCGCGTCGTCGAGATATCGCTGAAACGAGGTCAGAACGATAATCAGCACATCGGGATTCTGCTTCTTGAGCTCAACGGCGAGCTCGAGTCCGCTCATTTCCGGCATCTCGATATCAATAAAAGCGATGTCATATTTGTGCTTGTTTTCGAGAATGAATTTTCCCGACTGACGGCAGTCTATATTGAAGCTGACAGTGTTCACTTTTTCCCATGCGCACAGCAGTTTTTTAACCTGTTCAACTATTTCCGCGCTGTCGTCGCAGACAAGTATATCTATCAAAAGAATCACGCTCCCGCAAATATTATACCACATTTTGTCGAAAAAGCAAACAGAAAAATAAAAAATGTCATCAACGATTATTTTTTACTGTTTGCCGGTCACCGCCTGAATTGAGTTTTGCGACCTCGGCAAATTAAACTCACGAAAAACATCGTTTTCGCCCAAAATCGCATCACTTTTGCAAAAATTCACACTTCCGGCGGCAAATGCGCTAAAATAGTGTTGACCTCTGAAAAGAGCATGAATTTGAAATCTATCTCCTACATAACTCCTATATAAAAGAAAGCGGGCAGGGTACACACCTTGCCTGCTTTCTTTATTTATAATGACAGTGTCTGAGAATAAAAAATATTTCAACAGACCGCGCGGATATTTTCATATAACCTCACACCGCGGCGGACTTATATTTATTGTAAAGTATCTTCTTACACTTTTTGTAAACTATCTTATTACACTGTACAAACAAAATGTCGTTCATGTGCCTAAAATGGCACGCGACAATTTGTCAAAATATGTCGTATATTCGCTACATAGAAAAATAACTGCTCAAAATATATCGTTTTTGCCCATTTTTACATCACTTTTTGAAAAATCAACACTTTTTGCTTGCAATGCGTTAAAATTATGGCGTACTCAAGCGAAGTACGTAAATGAAGCCAACTACCTCCTATACTCCTATACGGCGGGAAGCGGGCGGGTTTTTCCGTCTGCTGCCTGACCGCCGGAAGCGCGGAGGCATACGGCAGGTGGCAAAACGCACCTGCAGATAAATTTAAGGGACGGATAGTAATGCTAAAAGAATACGACGGACTTCCGGATGTCGGCTCGCGCTATGTGCTCGAATGCCGATGCAAGAAAATCGGAGAGGACGGCAGCGAGATAGGCGTATGCGAGGACACCGTCAACCCCGTCAGCGGATTTATTTATGCCGAGAATGAAGAACAGGCTGTCAACTACGGTATAGACTTCATCATGAAGTATGCGGGAGATAACCTCCTGCTCGAGGATAACAGCATTCTCCTGCTCGACGATAATCGCCCGATGGATCTGTACTATGACTTTTCGGCGGTCGAGGTCGGATGATTTCGACTGCCGGGCGAGAATAAGCAGAAAGTAATGCTTCGCTGATTTCACCATCCACGCAAAACGCAGAACCCCCAACCTGCGTTTTGGAATTTCCATATTATCTTTTTTATCTCCACTTCCTCAACGATACGGGCGCCGTGATCCACCAGAGTCACGGCGCCTGTATCTATTTTATTTTCAGCAGTCGCAGGTCTTGGTGCGCTGGACTGTTCCTGCCGCGTGGTGCGGCGGAGCGTATACGGAATATACCTTGAGCGGGATGCTTCCGCTGTTTGTTATATTGTGCCAGGTTCCGGCGGGGATGAGGCAGGCGTCGCCGCCGTTTGCCCTCTGACCGTCGCACATGGAACATTTCGTCGCGCCGAAGCTTATTGTCGCGCAGCCCTGCACGATGCAGACGAGCTGATCTGTGTCCTCGTGGATTTCCGCGCCGATGTCGCAGTTTGTGGGTATGCACATCAGCGTTACCTGCAGATGCTCGCCCGTCCATGCCTCTTTTCGGAAATTTGTGTTCTCTTTCGTCTCGCGGTCAATGTCCATGACTGTCGGCTGTCCGCCGCAGCCGCAGCGGTTTTGATTGTTGTTCATTTGGCACCTCCAAAGTTTTTTCTGTATATTCTATGCGCCGAAGTTCATTTGCGATACTGTTTTTCTTGAAACGCGGCGGCGGATGCCGTATAATTATTTTATATACAGCCGAAGTTTTCGGGCGGCTTCGTCCGTTGATTTTTATGAAACAGTTTTCGGAGGTGCGGTATGTACAGGCTCTTTATCGTTGAGGACGACCCGGGTATAGCCAATGCAGTTGCGGCGCAGGCACAGGCGTGGAATCTTCAGACGCATATCGTGCAGGATTTCAGCAATGTCATGCACGAGTTCGCCGAGTTTTCGCCGCATATAGTCCTGCTCGATATCATGCTGCCGTTCTTTGACGGCTATCACTGGTGCAGTGAGATTCGCCGCGTCTCAAAGGTGCCGATAATCTTCGTCTCCTCTGCGTCGGATAATATGAATATCGTCATGGCGATGAATCTCGGAGCGGATGATTTTATCTCGAAGCCGTTTGACGGCAGCGTCCTCATGGCGAAAATTCAGGCTCTTCTGCGCCGTACTTACGATTTCGGCGCCAATGTTCCGGTGCTCGAGCATCGCGGCGCATTGCTTGATACGGGCGAAAATTCTCTCGTTTTCGGCGATGAAAAGATAACGCTGACCAAAAATGAATATCGCATTCTGCTCTGCCTGATGGAAAATAAAGGCAAGGTGGTCAGCCGCGAAAAGCTGATGGAGCGCCTTTGGGAGACGGACTCGTTTGTCGATGAAAACACGCTGACCGTCAATGTCAACCGCCTGCGAAAAAAGCTTGACGCGGCGGGACTCAAGGATTTTATCGCCACAAAGTTCGGCGTAGGGTATATAATAGCTTGATTTCGGAGGGGTTATGAGCTTTTTTAAGGGTTATCTCAAGGAGCGGTGGAAGCGGCTTTTGATGCTTCTGCTTTTCGCCTGCATATTCGCGGTTTCGTTTTGGTTCTACCGTCTGCCCGTGCGCGCCGTGATGTATCCGTGCGCCCTGTGCCTGCTTTTCGGCGCGGTGTTCGCCGCCTATGATATTACAAAAGCGTATCGTCGCCACAAGTTTTTCGAAGAGCTTCACCGCAGAAATACCGAATTAATATCTGCTTTGCCCGAGCCGGAGGGGATAGTTGATTCCGACTATCAGCAACTGATATCCGTGCTCAAAGAAAAAATAGCGGAGATAACTGCGCAGACGGACAGCCGCATACGCGACACCGTCGATTACTACACCATCTGGGCGCACCAGATAAAAACGCCGATAGCGGCGATGCGTCTGACTCTTCAGAAAGAGGATGTGCCCGAAGCGCGCAGACTCGCATCCGAACTGTCTCGGATAGAGCAGTATGTCGAGATGGTGCTCGTCTTTGTGCGTCTCGGCTCGGATTACAGCGACTATGTTTTTACTCAGCAGGATATAGATGAAATAATCAGAAGCTCGGTGAAAAAATTCGCCTCGGAATTTATAGACCGCAGGATTCGCCTCGAATATGACAGCGTTGATATTCAAGCCGTTACGGACGAAAAATGGTTTGCGTTCGTCGTCGAGCAGCTGCTCTCGAACGCGCTCAAATATACCCGCGAGGGGAGCATAAAGATTTATTCCGAGGGAAAAGTCCTTTGTATCAAAGACACCGGAATAGGCATCGCGCCGGAGGATCTGCCGCGCGTGTTTGATAAAGGCTATACCGGCTGCAACGGCAGAACCGACCGCCGTGCGAGCGGGCTCGGGCTTTATCTCTGCCGCCGCATATGTCAAAACCTCGGTATTGATATCTCGATTTCTTCAACAGTAGGCGAGGGGACAACGGTTCGCCTCGATCTCGGGCAGTATAAACTGGGAAAAGAATAACTTCTTACAAAACCGTAAGATTTGAAAGGGGAAATGTAAGCCTTTTCTATGGAGGCGCATTTCCCTTTTCGGCTATAATAGAGCCACAAAATGACAGGAGGTCAACTACAGTGAGTATTTTGGAAGTCAACGGACTCAAAAAAGTCTATTCAACCCGTCTCGGCGGCAATAAGGTCGAGGCTCTTAAAAATGTTAACTTCAGCGTGTCAGAGGGCGAGTATGTCGCTATAATGGGCGAATCCGGCTCCGGCAAGACCACTCTGCTCAATATTCTTGCGGCTCTTGACAGACCCACTTCCGGCAGCGTTATGATTGACGGCAGGGATCTTTCAAAGATAAAGGATTCGGCTGTCTGCGCTTTCCGCAGAGACAACCTCGGCTTCGTGTTCCAGGATTTCAATCTTCTCGATACTTTCACGGTCGAAGATAATATCTATCTTCCGCTCGTCCTCGCGGGCAAGAGCTACGATGAGATGCATTCCCGCCTCGAACCGATAGCAAAGCGTCTCGGCATAACGGAACTGCTCAAGAAATATCCCTATGAGATATCCGGCGGCCAGAAGCAGAGGGCGGCTGTCGCCCGCGCGCTGATAACCGAGCCGCGCATAATTCTCGCCGATGAGCCGACCGGCGCGCTCGATTCAAAGTCCACCGATGAACTGCTGCGCCTGTTCACCGAGGTCAACGCCCTCGGTCAGACTATTCTTATGGTCACGCACTCCGTCAAGGCGGCTTCCTCCGCAAAGCGCGTGCTTTTCATAAAGGACGGCGAGGTGTTCCATCAGATTTATCGCGGCGCCGATACCGACAGCCAGCTCTATCAGAAGATATCCGAGACCCTGACTCTGCTTGCGACAGGCGGTGAGCGCAAATGAAAAAGTTTTTCTATCCGCGCCTCGCGTTTGATGGGATAAGAAAGAACAAGCGCCTCTATCTGCCGTATATCTTGACGCAGATAGGCATGATAATGATGTATTATATCGTTATTTTTCTGCGCTACGGCGAGTCGCTCAAGGGCACGTTCGGCGAGGGTACGGTCAGCATCGTGCTCATGCTCGGCGGCTGGGTCATCGCCATATTCGCCTGCATCTTTCTTTTCTATACAAATTCGTTTCTTATCCGACGCAGGAAGAAAGAGTTCGGACTCTATAACATCCTCGGCATGGACAAAAAGAATATCAGCATCCTGCTCTTTTGGGAGAGCCTGATAACTTCTGCCATATCGCTCTTCTGCGGTCTTGTGCTCGGCGTCGCGCTCTCGAAGCTCGCCGAACTCGGACTCGTCAAGGCGATAGGCGGCACTGATATCAGCTATGTTTTCCATGTCTCTCCGACTGCAATATTGCTGACTGTCGGCGTTTTCGCCGTTATCTTCCTGCTCCTCTTCATCAACTCCGTGCGCCAGATAATGGGCGCGAGCGCGGTGACTTTGATAAGGAGTGAAAACCTCGGCGAGAAGCCGCCGAAAGCTAACCCGCTTCTCGGCATCATCGGCGCAGTTTTGCTCATCGGCGCATATATTACCGCCGTTGTGATAACAGAGCCCCTGAGCGCGATACTTGTGTTCTTCATCGCGGTTATAATGGTCATCATCGGCACTTATCTTCTGATGATATTCGGCTCGGTGCTTCTCTGCCGCTTCCTGCAAAAGCGCAAGAACTATTATTATAAGCCGAATCATTTCATCTCCGTCTCTTCAATGACCTACAGAATGAAGAGAAACGGCGCGGGACTCGCGTCCGTCTGCGTGCTCGCAACAATGGTGCTCGTCATGATATCCTCGACCACCTGCCTGCTCTTCGGCACTGAGGACAGCGTCAACACCCGCTATCCGCGCGATATCGTGCTCTCGACAGGCTTTGATACTATCGACGGACTCGATGACGGCAATATCGAAAAAGTCGCCGCAGGCGTCGATTCACTTGCCGCTTCGCACAAGGCGAACGCCTCAAATTTTGCGTCCTACAGATCCGTTGTGACTGTCGGCACGATTTCCGACGGCGGCAAGCTGATTGCAGGCGACACGGGCGTAACAATCGGTTCAAACTCGAATGCGTATATCTGCTTCAATGTCGTGCCGATAGAGGACTACAACGCCGTCATGGGCACGAACGAAACCCTCGCGCCCGATGAGGTCATAGTCTATGGCTACAGAATGAAGTATAAATATGACACCGTGACTCTCGGCGACGGCAAGACCTACAAAGTCAAAAAGACAGTCAACAGCTTCCTCATTGACGGCGACTCCGCCGTAAATATCGCGTCCTCGATATATATTTTCGTGCCCGACTTCAAAAGTGCAGCCACGGATTTTGCAAAGCCCGAAAACCACAACGGGGTGCGCACCGTCAACTATAAGTATTTCAGATTTTTCGATACCGAACTCGACACCGCCGGCGAGAGAGCGCTGTGCAATGACTATATCGACGCGACAAAACCGGTAATGTCGTCTTACGGCAATATGATGTCTTTCTCGATAGACAGCCGCAATGCCGGCAGGGATGATTATTATTCTGCCTTCGGCTCGCTGTTCTATCTCGGCGTCATGCTCTCGGTCGTGTTCATCTTCGCGGCTGTGCTGATAATCTACTATAAGCAGGTCTCTGAGGGTTACGAAGATCAGTCGCGCTTTGAGATAATGCAGAAGGTCGGCATGACGAAGAAAGAGATAAGAAAGAGCATCAATTCCCAGCTGCTCACGGTATTCTTCCTGCCTCTTGCGGGAGCGGGTCTGCATATGATATTCGCGTCTATAATAATACGCAGAATATTGCTCGCCTTCAACTTCAACAACTCCGTCCTCTTCGCCGTGACAACTCTTGTGTGCTTCGTCGTGTTCGCGCTGTTCTATACTCTTATTTACCGCGTCACCTCCAACGCCTATTATAAGATAGTCAGCGGCGCAAAGGAGAGAGAGTAATGAAAAGAGCAGCGGCTGTTCTGCTGACTCTTGCTCTAATGCTCTCGCTCACGGCGTGCATGAGCCGCGGCAGTATGCAGCTCAAACGCGCGGACAGATACTTTGACGATCTGCGCGGCGCGTTCAAAATGTCCGATGTCACGAACAGCGCCAAGCTTATCGGCAAGCGCGAGAACAACGGCAGGGACTGGTTCACCGGCAGCTACACCGCGCAGTGTGAGAACGAGACCGGACGCGATACCGTGTTCGGCGGCGCATCGGCGCGCGACAAGCTGATAAAAGTGAAAGCTTATATCAAAACCGAGTCCGGCAGCGCGGTCATCCGCCTGAGAATGAACGGAAAAGTGCTCGAATATACGCCCGACACCGACGGCAGATTCGAACGCGAGTTCAATTTCCAAAACGGCGGCAACTACATCATGATAGATTTCGACCGCTTCACCGGAACAGTTCAGATGACAGCAGAATATGTATAAACAAAAACGGCAGGAACTTTTTTGCAGCTCCTGCCGCTTTTATATAACGCAATATTTGAGCTGCTGTAATTGCCTGATAAATTTGAATTTGCCGCATAATCCGTTCAGGCGCCCCTGTAGGGGAGTCGGCTCGGCGTAAGCCGAGACTGAGGGGGTGGTTTCGCTTCGCTCAAAGTAAGCAGGGCGGATATCATCCGCCCGCAAAGTGAATAGTGAATAAGTCCGCGATATGGGGATATCATCAACCCCGCGAAGTTTGCACGATTTAATTGGCAAGCAACTTGTAGGGTGCGGTGACTCGATGCACTGATGCCGCGCAAGCGGCACTAAATCTTCTTAAAAGCTTATTATGCCGACCATATAGCGAACTCCGTTTGACTATTAAAAATGTGCTTCCTGATACGCCCGTCGTGACAGCTGAATAGCTTTTCTGCTTGTGTTCTTGAACGATTCGGAATATAAAAATGCCGTCAACCGAACCCGGTCAACGGCATTTTTTCATTCAGCTTTCGTCAACATTAAAGGTGTATTTATCTGTTTTTGTAATGTCCGGCGGATTTTTCGCAGATTGGCGTTTACTGATACACTATCTCCGCCGCCTGCGAGGCGTTGCCTGCGGCGTCATATGCGGTGATGCTGTATACCGTGCCGCTCTGCGCGTTTTCGATAACCGCCGCAGTGTCCTCGTTGTATTCGCATCTTGTGAGGAACTTGCCGTCGGCGCATATTCTGTAATATGCCACGCCGAAGTTGTCGGTCGATGCCTGCCAACTGAGCACGGTGTTTCCGTCTCCGTCAACCGAGAAGCTGAGATCAGTCGGCGCAGTCGGCGCTTCGCTCTCGAGCACATGACCGTGCTTTAAGTAGTCAACATAGGTGTTGTGGAACATCGGGTCGACATATACGGGGCTGTAATAGTGGTTGTACGAGAACGTTATGATATTTTCAGCATAGCGCGAGGCTATGTCCATCTGTTTGACGAGCCTGTCGAGCGTCGCAGTCACATCCTGCGTGTTCTCTGTCACGAGCGGAGTAGTTATGCCGGTAGTATTGCTCTTTGCAACAGCGCTTGTGAAGTTCTCGACATTCGCCCAAAGGCGTATGTTCTTTCCGCTGAGTTTCACAGCGTCGGAGTACATTCTCCAGACATTGACGAGATTCTCTTCAATCGTCCAGCCTGCACCGACTGCGTCCTGCGGACAGAAGATATCATGCTCGCGGAAGTTCACTGATTTTATAAACGAAGCCCAGAAGAGCTTCGCACTCTCGATGCCGGGGTTCGCGCCGTACTGCGAGAAGAACGGGCTTAAAAGCAGGGGAGCGTCCGCGTCCGTGCGCTCGATAGCGTCGATTATCACATTGACGCCCTTCGCGATGAACGGTGACGACAGCTTGACGAGCGGACCGTTGCTCATCTCGGGCGTGAAGTACCAGCCGTAGAAAGCGTCGGAATATTTTGAAACATATTTGTTATATATCTCTTCAATCATGTCGGCGGAGACATTGCACAGCTCGCTGTAGTCCCTGCCGAAGCCGGATTTAGTCCACCACTCGTCATAGAGCCCGAGTCCGACCATGACCTTGATGCCCGAACCCTCGCAGTTTCTCAGCGCGGCTTCAACAACATCCGCAGCGCCGAAAGTCGCATTGGTGAATGTGTCGAGATTCGAGTTGTAGTAGACAGTCCATGTGCCGTCGGAAGCCTTGTGCGCCACATCCTGAATGATGAGGTACTTTATTCCGGCCTCCTTCATCGCGCCTATCTCATCCTGCCAGCGCTCATCGTCCCAGTATGAGCTCATCCAGGATTGGATAAATGTGCCGTTGAACTCGGCTTCGCATTTCTTTTCTGTGGGCATCGGGCATATGAACAGTGCGATGCAGGTGATTATCCTGATAACCGTTCTGAATACGTTTGCCATATTTACCTCCTGTATTGCCTCAAGGGGGCTTTTTTATATTTCGTATACTCCCGAGTCGAGCAGAGCGTATTCTCTGCTCCCGACTCTGAAATATTTGTATACAGGCTCGTTGAATGTGCGGTAGTCGTCGATGGCATAGGTGTTGTTGCCGATTTGCACCGTGCGTATCTTGTGCGAGTCGCGGTTGCAGACATAGATGTTCCCGCGAATAAGAGTTATGCTCGTCGGATACGAAAACGCGCTCTGCGCTCCGCCGCCGATCCTGAGCAGAACGCGGGCTTCGTCTATCGAATAGTTTATTATCGCGTCGCGCTCCGGCACAACGCACCAGAGCGATTTTTCATATGCAACGGGGTTGCACGCCGGCGCGCCCTGATATGTAAATTCATATCGCCTCACGCATGAACCCTCGGGCGTGAAGAGCGAGAATGTCCCGGCTCTGTCGAGAGTGACAGTGCAGTTGTTGAAGAACCTTGTCGGCTGAGCGAAGATAAATTCGCCCTTCTGACCGAGCTCGTCCGCTATGCGCGAACCGTTCTGACCGAATTTGCAGGAGACATATTCGCCCCTTGTTATCGGTGTTGATATGCTTGTCTCGCAGTCGTATGAATAGAACGAGACCCTGCACGATCCGTTTTCAAGCATCTTCTTCTCTGCATATATAAAACCCCCGTCGATAGGGGTGATGTCGACAATGTCGGCGTTAAGTATGCGCTGCAACAGCTTTTCCTCCGTTTCCGGCGGCTCTCAGCCCGCAAAAAATGCGGCTTGCGGCCGCTTATATGCTATATAAAATAATAAAAAACAATCAAAAAAATAAGCCCCGCCGAGCCGGATACGGCAATAGTAACCTGCATACCAAAGCAGGTGGGTGCCGCCCGGCGGGTTCGCGCTCCCTTCTTCCGGCAAAAGCCGGGAGGTCTGCAATCCGCCGCCGGAGACTAAGTTCCCGATTAAAACGTGTTGGGTTAATATGAACCGTATTTATCGCACAGGGCAGGGTGGCTTTATTTTATTCTCCGTCCTCTTTGCTCTCCGAGTCGGTACGCTCGTCGTCGAAGAAGAGATCGCTCAGACGCTCTTCAAAAGCCTGATAGACTTCTTCAAATTCATCGTCGTCCTCGATCATTGTCAGATATGTTTCGCCGTCCTCCTCAATGACCTTGAGGGGGAGAACCTCGTCCTCGCCTTCGAGAACTTCTTCGCTGTCGTCATATACGGGCAGCAGCGCGATATAGCATCCGCGGTCTGTCTCGATGCGGTCGAGCTCTTCAAAAATGTGCTCCTTGCCTTCCTCGTCAACAACGCTGACGATGTCGGGATTATAATCCTTTGCCATAATAACCTCTCATACGGCGGCGCACCGTATATTGCGCGCGAGCCGATACAATTTATTTTCTATGTATTTATTTTACCCGTATTGCGCCCAATAGTCAATAGAAAAAGGAAAGACGAAAACAAATTGCCCGAAAACTTTTTGGTATTTTCGTCTTTGATGATGGGCGTTGTGACGCGGGACTTACATCTTGCGTCTGTAAAGCTAACTTAATATAAAATATTAGAAATGTTGAAAAAATATGTTGACTTTATCCAAAACATGAGCTATAATGAAGATGCAAAGAGGGAGAAGGCTCCCGGCGCCGGGTCGGCGCTGTACCTGAGGGGTACACTCAAAAAATGATTGGAGGCGAGTCCGATGTACAGCGAAAGCGAAAATCAGTACTCCGACCGCCCGTCACAGCTTATCTGAAAGCTCAGCAGAGCAGAATATCAGAAATTTTTCTGTACTCGGAGCTTTTCGTCAGGCGGACTTGAACGCTGAAAGGTGATGGGTGTATCGAGCGGCAACGGCCGCGGCATTTCAGACGAAAACGATAACAACCGTAAGATGTCCGAATTGCGTCGCATCAACGGTAGTTCGGCGCAGCAGAAGAACAGATAATTTACGCTTACCGTTTTATATAGATCGGAAATAATATAAATGTCAGAAAGAAAACCCGATCGTCTGAATGCAAAAAAGTGAATAGTAAAATTACAGCACCGTGTCGGCGGTGCTGTTTTTTCGTGTGCATATAAAAAGAGCAGTTTCAAAAGGAACTGCTCTGAGTCTGTTGAAAAAGTCCGTCATTGCACGGTCTCAAGGCTCCACTGTGTAAGGGGAGCAGTCACGGCAAAGCCGTGACTGAGGGGTTGCCGCGTGAAAGTTCAAAATACCTGGCAATTTAAAAAAAATGCAGCTTGTTCAAAACAATCCCTCCGGCGCTTCGCGCTGCCTCGTTTGCACAAGAGAGGCATAGATTCTGAATCCTACGAAGCCCCCAAAAACCGGATTTATCGATAAGCAAAGAGCAGTCCCGAAAGGAACTGCTCTGAATTTTTTTATTTCTTCATCTCGGCGAGATCGCGATAGTTGATGAGCTTGATGCCCAGGCTGTCGATGTGCTGCTTCGTCTTGGGGTCGGAGAAGAGCTTGTATTCCCAGACTCTGCGGTGCCAGGAATTTGTGATGCCCTTGAGCTCGTCGCACTCGAACGCGGGATGGATATAAGTCTCGGTCACGCCCTCGGGGAAGGTCTTGTAGAGCTCGTAGATGTAGTCGCGGTAGTTGTCGTAGCTGTCGTTCTGCGGACCTGTCCACTCGCCGGGAAGCAGGAAGTCGGGATTCGCTACGCCGACGCTGTGCGCATAGGCGTTGAGCTGACCGACGAGACCCATGATCTGCTCCTTGTCGATTTTTATGTCGAGCATGGTGTTGCTCATCTGAGCGTCGGTGAAAGTGCCGGGGAAGCGGAACGGAAGACCGTATTCGCCGGCGATGCTGAGCACGAGCTGAAGCAGCTCGAAACGGCCTGTCTCGATGCCGTAGAGCGAGCCCATGTGGTTGTCAAGGTGAGAGGGAGTGAGACCAAGAGCCTTGAGGCGGTTTATCTGAGCGTGGATCTCAGCCGCAACTTCTTTTATGTCGGCGTTCTTCTCAACGTCGATGCTTTCGGGATGCATGAAGCCAAGCTCATCGCGCAGACTGTCGGTGTTGCTCGTGCCGACGGGCGACCAGCGGTATGTAGCCCATTCGCTCGTGAAGGTCAGATGCACGCCGATGGCGAACTGCGGATTCTTCTTTGCAAACTGACATGCCTCATATGCCCACGGGCAGGGAGCCATGATGGTCGAAGAGGTGATCGAGCCGGACTTGAGCAGATCCATAACGGCGAGGTTTGCCGCTCTGCACATTCCAAAATCGTCTGCGTTGATAATGAGATACTTATCCATTGAATAAACTCCTTCTGTTTTATATGAGGGGGAGTGACCGTTTGACCAGAGCCCCCGATTCTGCTTTTTCTTTGTCATGAAAATTATACACTAAAATCTTCCGGATTACAACATTTTTATTTAAACTGTTGTCAAAATGAAAAGAGCCGCATCTTTCGACACGGCTCATATTTATTATTGTATAGCTTACGGGAAAATGCCTCTGATCTTCTTGGTCTTAACAAGTCTGCGAAGTGCGATGATGTAAGCGGAGGTTCTCATCGGATATCCGCGCTCCTCGGTCAGTCCGTAGACCTCGTCGAATGCCTTGAGGAGGATATCTGCAAGCTTGTTGTTGACCTCTTCAAGCGACCAGGAGAGGGACTGCAGGTTCTGTACCCACTCAAAGTAAGAGACGATAACGCCGCCCGCGTTTGCGAGGATGTCGGGAACAACTATCTTGCCCTTGGCGTTGAGTATCTGATCCGCCTCGTAGCTTGTCGGACCGTTTGCGCCCTCGACGATGTACTTCGCCTTTACTCTGTCGGCGTTGTCGGCAGTAATCTGACCCTCGAGCGCTGCGGGGATAAGGAAATCTGCGTCGGTGTAGAGGAGATCCTCTTTCGCTATCTCGGTCACGCCGTCAGCCTTGTAGCCCTGGAGCACGCGGCCGTTGCCTGCTGCATAGTCGAGCATATCGTGAACATCGAGACCGTCTGCACAGTAGAACGCTGCGGTGTGGTCGCTGACTGCGACTATCTTTGCGCCGAGGTCGGCTATGAGGTAAGCGGCGGTCGAGCCGACGTTGCCGAAGCCCTGAACGGCGAATGTGCAGTCCTTTATGTCAAGTCCGAGCTTCTCGGTCAGCGCGCGGCAGCAGAGCATGACGCCGCGTCCGGTCGCCTCGGGTCTGCCGAGCGAACCGCCGATTTCAAACGCCTTGCCGGTGACGACGCCGGGGATAGGATAGCCGTATTTCATCGAATATGTATCCATGACCCAGCCCATGACTTCGGCGTTGGTGTTGACATCGGGAGCGGGAATGTCCTTGTGGGGGCCGATGATAGGCGCTATCATTGCTGCGTAGCGTCTGGTCATTCTCTCAAGCTCGCCCTTGGACATCTGCGACGGGTCGCAGGTTATGCCGCCCTTTGCGCCGCCGTAGGGGATGTTGGCAACTGCGCATTTGAAGGTCATCCATGCGGCGAGCGCGCGGACTTCGTCCATATCTACATTAGGATGAAATCTTATGCCGCCCTTGCACGGACCGCGGGTGCTCGAGTGCTGGATGCGGTAGCCTGTGAACATTTTCAGCTCGCCGTTGTCCATGCGCACGGGGAAGTTGACCTTCAGCTCCTGCTCTGGATAACGGAACGCCGCATAGTCGTTCTGATCGATGCCGTCAAGCGCAGCGGCACTGTCGAGCACGTTCAGAAAGTTTTCATAAGGATTTGCTTTTTTACTCATAAATTTCCACCCTTTCGTGTTGTTTTTGTATCTTGTGCATAAATTATTGCTCTATCGTAAGATTATCACAATAAAAACAATAAATCAATATCTGAGAGTGCATTTTCTAAAATTTATTTAATTTTTGTCCTGCGGTACCGTTAAAACAAAAATATTATTGCACCGAAGTACAAAAATCAAAAAATATTTACACCGTTTTGGGCGAAAAACTCTTTACAAAGCGGTGAAAAAGTGATACAAGTATAACTGGTAGGAAAAGTATAACAAATATCACTTGAATTTCAGAAAGGTGAGTGACCGATATGAAGATGCCGGAGGGCAAATTTATCGCTACCGTGAAGGTCGGCGAAAAGGGTCAGATAGTAATCCCAAAGGGCGTGCGCGATATATTCGATATAAACCCCGGGGACACGCTTCTGATGCTCGCCGACAAGAATCAGGGCATCGCGATAGTCCAGAATGATGTCTATATGAATTTTGCCGATGCTCTGTTTGAGGCTCAGCGCCGCGCGCCCGAGGAGGCGGAGGAATGAACGCTCTTGAAGTTGCCGGATTGAAGAAAAATTATGCCGGATTCTCCCTCAATGTCAGCTTCGCGCTCGAAGAGGGGAAGATAACCGGATTCATCGGCAGAAACGGCGCGGGAAAGACGACGACTATAAAATCTCTGCTCGGCTTCGTCCATCCCGATGCGGGCGATATCCGTTTCTTTTCAATGCCTTTCGCCGAAAATGAGATGAAAATCAAGAGCAGATTGGGCGTCATGCTCGGCGGCGTGAATTACTATCCGCAAAAGCGCCTCGGCACCGTCGCGGCAGTCACTTCGCGCTTTTATCCCGAGTGGGACGACTCGCTCTACAGAAAATATATGCAGCTTTTCTCTCTTGATGAAAGCAAACGCATATCTGAGCTTTCTGCCGGCATGAAAGTCAAATTTTCGCTCGCCCTCGCGCTCTCTCATTCGGCGGATCTGCTTATCCTCGACGAGCCGACGAGCGGGCTAGACCCCGTCTCGCGCGATGAGATTCTTGATATCTTCATCAGCCTTTCGCAGGACGAGGGCAAGACCGTTTTCTGCTCGACCCATATCACGAGCGACCTCGACCGCTGCGCCGATAACATAATCTATCTCAAGCAGGGACGCATCGCGGAGAATGAACCTCTTTGCACTCTGCTCCAAAAATACAGTGTAGTTCAGTTTTCTGCCGCTAACGCGCCTAAGAATATTGAACTTATCGGCGCGCGCCGCGAAAAAGACGGCATGAGCGCGCTTGTCAGAAATTCCGAACTGCCCGCAGGCGTCGAATCCGCACCCGCCGGGCTTGAGGATATAATGGTGCATATCGAGAGGGAGGGGGAGACGAAATGAAAGAACTGCTCAACAAAGAACTGAAGCTCGTCCTTCATCCGACGAATATCCTGTTTATTCCGCTCGCATTCATGCTCTTTATCCCGAACTATCCCTATCTCGTTATTATGTTCTACGTCTGTCTCGGCGTGTTCTTCATGTGCCAGTTCGGCAGGGAGAATAACGATGTGTTTTTCACCATGATGCTGCCCGTCGAAAAGCATAAAACAGTGCTCGCCCGCATAATCTCCGTGAGCCTGCTCGAACTGCTCGAGATAGCGGTCTGCGTGCCGATAGCTTTCCTGCGCGCTAAAATTATGACCCCCGTCAACGCCGCCGACCTCGATGTAAACATCACGCTCTTCGCGTTCTTCTTTATGATATTCGGCGTGTTCAATATTATATTTTTCCCGGCTTATTATAAAAATGTCAAGCGCATCGGCGTGCCGTTCGCGCTCGGCAGTGTCGCCGTGTTCGTCTTTATCGGTATCGAGATAGTGCTCTGCCATGCGCTGCCGCTCTTTAAAAACAAGCTCGATACTCCCGACCCGCAGTTCTTGACGGCAAAGCTCGTCACCCTCGCGCTCGGCGTTGTGATTTGGCTCGCGCTGACCTTCGCCGCCTATAAGCGTTCAGCCGCCCTGTTCGAGAAGCAGGATATCTGAAAAATAAACAAACCCGAACTTCCGCAGAGCGTTATTTATGTTCTGTGGAAGTTTTGCTTTGACGATTTTCTGTAAATACACATTTATGTCGGTTTTGTGTCCTATGAAAAAAATTATTTGTAAAATAGGTTGACAAATTTGTTTGAATGTAATAGTATGTCATTGTAAGAAAGAATTTTTCAGACGATTTAACCAATTTGTATTGATTTTTAGTAAAAAAGTATTTATCCGGAGGATAATTATGAACAACATGAATGCCCATAGGTATAAGAACGGAGACAATTGAGTCCGACGAAAAATTTTTTCGTCGGGATGAAAATAATTGATTTTAAAAGAGATATTTAAATTTTGATTTCTTTATTAACTAAAGTTAAACAACTAAGCGTAAACTGGAGGTACAATTGTGAAAAAGAAAATAGCATTATTATTAACAATAGCATTAATACTCATTTCGGCGTTACCTTGTAGTGCAATGGCGACCGATAAAAGATTAACGTTGGAATCTCAGATTAATCATTTTTCAAGAATTCCAGGTTTTGAAGATTGGAGCAATTGCACTTTAGTGGACAATGGAATTTTGTTTTCATCAGATGACAATATATACAGACATTTCACGATTGAATCAATCGTGTCAAGTGAAAATATTGGCTATGTTATCTGTAATGATCAATTTGAAATTATTGAATTTTCAAGATATCGTTCACCATATTGTGATTATTATGAAAAATGCGCTGATGGAGTATTGAATCGTAAAATATTAAAGGCTTTTTATGAACCGGGATTTCATGGCTTAATTAGTGGTGATCAAATACAGGTTATAGAATGTGATGATTTAGTCAATGATAGTTTTGATGAAGTAATTGAAACTGCAAACGAAGCTGACGCAAGTATTTTGAGAGGGAGTGTTGACAAGTATAAAGTGATTTCGGGTGTTCCCAATTATCCGTATACAGCCTCTTGCATACCAACGGCTATTGGCAACATTTTGGGATATTGGGATTCGCATGGTTATCCTAATTTGATGACAGGCTCTTACAGTGCCATGATAAACGAGATATCAAGTCTTATGGGCGTTAATACGGCGAATGCAAACATACCGAAAGCAGTTCACCAATATTGCCATAAAAATGGAAGGTATCCCAATAAATTTACAGCAACAAATATTAGCAAACCTCAATTTACGCAATTAAAGCCAGAAATAGATGCAGGGCGTCCTACTTTAGTTGGATTTGCAAAAGGTGGAGCATATTCTGGTGCGCATATGACAGCTTGTATTGGGTACTATTATGAGATCACGTCAAGTGCAAGATATATTTATGTACATGATGGAGGACATCACTCAGGAGATTATTTTGTGCAATGGAATGGCACATATAATGATTTTATTGGGAAAATAGTGCCTTGATGTTGAAAGGAGAATTTGTTATCATGAAAAAGATGATTTCGTTGCTGTTTGCGGCGCTGCTCGTTTTGACGGCTTTCACAGCCTGCTCGCATGAAGAAAAGAACCGCGACGGCGAGTCCGATTTATATCCGAGCTATTCCGTAAACGCGGACGACATGAATAAGGAATATAAGCTCGACGATATAGCCGATTTGTCGCTGATATCTTCCGCCGATTCCGCTGCGGCACATTTTCAGGGCAGTGAAGTCCGCAATGTGACAAAGGATTTGAAAAAATCAGATCTTGAAGCGCTGACTTCGGCTCTTAAAGGCATGACGGTAACAGCCGAGGAAGATAAGTATCCGAACAAGGAGCTTAAAAAATCCGTGTATATTCAGCTCAAAAATGATGAGGGTACAGAGCGCAGAGTTATGTCCTGCTTTGTCATCGATGGAGGCTGTTATCTCAGCTTTTCCGAGACGTATTTAAAAGGCGAAAAGTTCAATAGCCCCGCAGTTATTTTCCGTATAAATGAAGCCGATGCCGAAAAGGTTCTTACGCTTTTGGGCGCAGAAAATGCTTCGTAACAACATCTGCTTTATGTGCCGCGTATAGAAAAAGCACCCGGAGGTGACTGAAATGAAAAAAACAGTTATTTGCATCGTATCGACCGCAGTCGCGTTTGTCCTTGCAACTGCGTTGAACATTCAGAACATGATTTGGGGCGGCACCCCGTCCGTCTTGGGCTTCGTTTTCTCCCTTGTCTTCTGCGCGTGCCTCTTTGTCCTGCCTGCCGTCGCGAAGAATCGTGCGTTCGCTGTTGTCTCGGCGTGCTACGCCGCATTCTCGGCGATCGCTTCAACAGCCGGATTGCTCGCCGTGAAAGGCATCATTTCCGACACGTTGGCGTTGGTGGTCGTCCCGCCGCTTACCGCGTTCTGTGGGCTGAGCTATATCATGAGCGATTACAGCGTTTTCTATTCCGTGCTCATCGCTTTTACGCTCATAGCCGCGCTGAATCTTATTTTGACCGCGAGAAAGCCTGCGGCGGCAAAAGCATAAAACAACAAATATCAATTCACGGAGCAGACCGGTCAGCCGGCCTGCTCTTTTTTGTCCCGTGCCGAAAAGCCGAACTTTCTGCCGAAACTCTTGATAAAACCGCTATATACATGGTATAATCAACTATTATCGAAAGGAATGGTAACCCTATGCGTAAAAGATGGCTTGCAGCTTCATATGACAAGGATCTCGCGGCTCAGATAGCCGAGGAACACAGCCTCAATCCTATCGCCGCGCTGCTTGCCGTTATACGCGGACTTCGCGACAACGAAGAGATAGAAGATTTCTTCGACCCGAACCCGTTCTTTACTCTCGATCCGTTCGCCCTGCCGGATATGGACAAGGCGGTCGAGCGCATAAATCGCGCGATAGATAATTTCGAGTGCATAGCGATATTCGGCGATTTCGATGCCGACGGCGTCACCTCTACCGCTCTTCTCTATACATATCTTGAGTCAAAGGGCGCGAATGTCCTGTGGTATATCCCGGACAGGCTGACCGAGGGCTACGGTCTGAGCGTCGGCGCGGTCGAAAAGCTCAAAGATATGGGCACTCAGCTGATAGTGACGGTCGATAACGGAGTCAGCGCCGCGGACGCTGCAGAGCGTGCGTATGAGCTCGGCATGGAGGTCGTTATAACCGACCACCATAAAGTTCCCGATGTTCTGCCCCGCGCCGAGGCTATAGTCGATCTTCAGCGCGCGGATTGCAGCAGCCCGTTTAAGGAGCTGTGCGGAGCGGGCGTCGCGTTCAAGCTGGCTTGTGCCATGGAGCTCGAGGACGATACAGCCGTTATCGAAGACTTCGCAGACCTCGCCGCAATAGGCACTATAAGCGATGTTGTCAATCTTACCGGCGAAAACCGCGCGATAGTCAAGGCGGGACTCCGCAGCATCAACAACCGCTCGCGCGCCGGAATAAACGAACTTCTCGATGTTGCGGGAGCGGGTAATAAATATGTCAACGCAACTTCCGTGGCGTTTACGATTTCGCCGCGCATCAATGCGGCGGGCAGAATGGGCTCCGCCAACCGCGCGCTCGAGCTTCTGCTCAGCGACGACCCCGAGACCGCAAACGGGCTCGCGCAGGAGATAAATGAGGCGAACAGAACGCGCCAGACGATTGAAAGCGAGATTTTTGCCGAGGTCGAACAGAAGCTGTTTGAGCATCCGGAGATACGCTATGCCCCCGTCATTGTCGTTGACGGCGACGATTGGCACAACGGCGTTATCGGCATTGTCGCCGCGAGGATTCAGGAAAAATATTCAAAACCGTGCATAATAATTTCGCGCAATACAGAAGATGGCACGGCGCGCGGCTCGGGACGCAGCATCGAGGGCTTCTCGCTCTATGATGCAATAAAAAACTCAAAGCATCTGTTGACCCATTTCGGCGGTCACACTCAGGCGGCGGGACTCTCGCTCATGGCGAAGGATATCGAACAGCTGCGCTCGGAGATAACGGAATATTCGCTTAATACCGAAATGCCGTTTCCGGTTCAGAATATAGATCTCAAAATCAATCCCGCGCATATATCTTTGGATATTCTCGATGCCGTCTCGTCCCTTGAGCCTTTCGGCGCGGGCAACCCCCAGCCGGTCTTCGGACTTTACGGCATGAAGATAGAGGGCTTTTCTCCCGTCGGCAACGGCAAGCATATGAGAATAACCGTCTCAAAGGGCGATACGCGCATTTTCGCCATGTATTTCGGCATGACCGAGCGCTCGTTTTTTTACAGCGTCGGCGATACAGTTGACCTCGCCGTCAATCTCGACAGGAACGAGTATCAGGGGAGTGTCCGCATTGGCGTATATATCAGGAATATGCGCCCGGCGGGCAGCGACGATATAAAAGTCCTTGAGGGACTTCGGCTCTTTGACCGCGTCATGCACGGCGAGGAGTTGACTGCTGAGCAGGCGAGAGCCGCTCTGCCGGACAGAAGTCTCTGCGGCGCGGTGTATACCCAGATAAAACGGCGCGGCTCATGGAGCGCCGAGTATGAGATGCTCTGCCTGCGCTCGGGTTTCGGGGAGGACAGAATATGCGCCGTCGCGAGCGCTGTCGAAGTTATGGTGCAGACCGGCGTTCTCAACCGCTCGCCCGCGGGCAGCATCGTTGTCAACGAACAGAGCCCCAAGGTGAACCTTGAGGACGCACAATTGATGAAACATATAAGAAGCTTTTTATAAACAGCGGCAAGATAATGAGGAGTGATCCGATGAGATCGTGGGAAGAAAAAATAAACGGCGAGACCGAGGAGAAGAAGATGAACCGTCAGGCGGATTTCACCGACGGCAGCTCTTCCTTTGACGACGGTTTCGACAAGCTCTACGAAAAAATAAAGACCATGTACCGCGACGACGAGCTTGAAACGGTGAAGCACGCCTATGATGTGGCGAAGGAACATCATAAGAACCAGCTCCGTCAGTCCGGCGAGCCGTATATAATCCACCCGATAGCCGTAGCCTCGATTCTCGCAGACCTCGGCATGGACAGCCAGTCGGTGGCGGCGGCTCTCCTGCACGATACTGTCGAGGATACCGATGTCACAAAGGCGGATATCGAGCGCGAGTTCGGCGACGAGATAGCTCAATTAGTCGACGGCGTGACAAAGCTCGCGAAAGTGCCGACCGAGACAAAGGCAGAGGCGCAGGCGGAAAATATCCGCAAGATGCTCCTTGCAATGTCGAATGATATCAGAGTTATTATTATAAAGCTCGCCGACAGACTGCATAATATGAGAACCATAGGCTATGTCCGCGAAGAGAAGCGCCGCGAAACAGCCCTTGAAACTCTCGAGATATATGCCCCCATCGCTCACCGCTTAGGTATCAGAACGATAAAAGAGGAGCTTGAGGACAGAGCCATTATCTGCCTCGACCCCGTCGCGTATAAAGAGATCGAGGACTATCTCAACTCTCAGAGCGCGTCGCGCAAGGAGTTCCTCGACAGCATAATCGAGAAAATAAAGGAGCGCGTCGATCCGCTCGTCTCCGGCTGCAAGGTCGAGGGCAGAATCAAGAGCGTCCATGGAATCTACCGCAAAATGTATATCGGAGGCAAGACCTTTGATGAGATTTATGATATCTACGCCGTCAGAATAATAGTCGAGTCTGTTATCGATTGCTATAACTGCCTCGGCGTTATCCACGATATGTTCCGCCCGATCCCGAACCGCTTCAAAGATTATATCTCGACCCCGAAGCCGAATATGTATCAGTCCCTGCATACCACCGTTATCGGCAAAGAGGGAATACCATTCGAGGTTCAGATAAGAACCTGGGAAATGCATCAGACGGCTGAATACGGTATCGCCGCGCACTGGAAGTATAAGCTCGGCGGCGGCACCGCGAGCGGCAACTTCGATAAGCGCCTTGCGTGGATTCGCCAGATGCTCGAGAGTCAGAGTGATTCCGAGGATGTCGAGGATATCGTCAGAACGATAAAGAGCGACCTCGTCCCCGAAGAGGTGTTTGTGTTCACTCCCAAGGGCGATGTTATAAACCTGCCCATAGGCGCGACGGTTATCGACTTCGCCTATGCCATTCATTCCGCTATCGGCAACCGCATGACCGGCGCAAAGGTCGACGGGCGTATTGTGCCGATTGACTATCAAGTAAAGACCGGCGAAATAGTCGAGGTTTTAACATCGTCTCAGCCCGGCAAGGGACCGAGCCGCGATTGGCTCAAGATAGTCAAGACGAGCGAGGCGCGCAGCAAAATCCGCAACTGGTTCAAGAAAGAGCGCCGCGACGAGAATATCGCCGAGGGCAAGGCGGAGGTCGAGCGCGAGTTCAGACGCAGCTTTATCCGCCTGCCGGATGACGAGATGAAGTCGTTCCTCCAGCGCATCGCGGAGCGCCAGCATTTCGACACGGTCGAGGATTTCTATGCCGCTATCGGCTACGGCGGCGTGTCGCTCATCCGCATGATGCCGCATATAAAAGATGAGTATAACAAGATAGTCAAGGCGTCCGCTCCGCCGGAAATAGTGCTCACCCAGCCGAAAAAGCGCGTCAAGAGCAGCGAGGGCGTTATAGTCGAGGGCATCGACAACTGCCTTGTCAAGTTCTCGCGCTGCTGCAATCCGCTCCCGGGTGACAGTATAATCGGCTTTATTACCCGCGGCCATGGCGTGTCGATCCATACGCGCGACTGCAGCAATGTCCCGAAGGATCTTGAACATTGCGGCGACAAAGACAGATGGATAAACGCATATTGGGACAGCGCCATAAAAGAGGATTTCCGCGCAACGCTCATGATATCCTGCCTCAACAGGGTCGGTATGCTCGCGGATATCTCCGTCCAGCTCGCCAATATGCACGTTATGATAAATGATATAAACACAAGGAATTTCAAAGACGGCAGAAGCACGTTCTCTATGACCATAACCGTCTCGGGAATCGAGCATCTCAAGAGCGTCGCCGCCAAAATCGAGCGAATCGACGGCGTGCTCAGCGTCGAGAGAGCCGCAACCTGATATTAATTATTTTATAGTATTTTTAGATATCGCAAGTCCAAGGGGGAATCACCGTGAGAGCTGTTGTTCAGCGCGTCACATCGTCAAAAGTTTCCGTTGACGGGAAGACCGTCGGCGAGATAGGCAAGGGCTTCAATGTCCTGCTCGGCGTTGTCGAGGGCGACACCGATGAGCAGGCAATATTGCTCGCCGGCAAAATAGCGCGTTTGCGCGTGTTCGAGGACGAAAACGGAAAAATGAATCTCAGCGTCAACGATGTCGACGGCGAGATTCTCGCTATCTCGCAGTTCACTCTCTGTGCCGATTGCAAAAAGGGCAACAGACCGTCTTTTACGCTCTCTGCCGCGCCCGATGAAGCGAACAGATTATATGAGCTGTTCTGCTCCGAGCTCTCCGCGAACGGAGTCAGGAATGTCGAAAAAGGCATCTTCGGCGCGGATATGGCGGTCGATATAGCCAACGACGGCCCCGTTACTATCATGCTCGATACCGATATATGGAGGAAAGACAAATGATGAAGATACACACTCTGCCCATGGGACCCGTCCAGGCGAACTGCTATGTCGTCATAGACGAACACAGCGGCGAGGCGGCGGTTATCGATCCCGGCGACTACACGGACGAATTGAAATCAGTCCTTCGCGACGAAGTGAAAAATCTCAAGTATATTCTTCTCACCCACGGTCACTATGACCACATTCTCGGCGTCGCGCATATAAAAGATGACTACCCGGATGCGAAAATAGCCATTCACCCCTATGACAGCGCCTGCCTCAAGTGCGAGGATATCAGTCTCGCGACCCATGTCGATCACGGCATCCAGAAATATGTCGATTACGACCTGCTCGCGGAAGAGGGCTTTGAAGCGAAGATAGGGGATATCACTCTCCATACTATCCACACTCCCGGCCACACACTCGGCGGCGTGTGCTATCTCGAAGAGACCGAGCGCGTGATGTTCTCGGGCGATACTCTCTTTTGCCGCACTGTCGGCAGAACCGACCTCCCCGGCGGGGACTGGCAGACTATGGTCGAAAGCCTCAAACGCCTTGCCGCCCTTGACGGCGAATATACCGTCTACACCGGGCATAACCGCTCCACAACGCTCTCCGAGGAGCGGGTCAGAAACAGATATTTAAGAAAAATACCCAGAGGAGAGCTTTAAGGAAACGCCTATGATTCTATATATCTGCGGTCACGATTTCCATTATGAGATGGAGAATCTTTGCCGCGTGTTCTTCCCGAACGAAAAGATAACAGTCTCGGACACTCTGCCCGAAAGCGGAGCGCCCGAGGTCGAAACATATCTCGACGGCGCGAGCGGCGGATATTCCGTGCGCGTGCGCGTCAATGTCGGGGATAAGACCGAGACTCGCTCGGCAGAAGTCCCAAAGACCGACGAGCCTGAAAAGGACGAGTGCGAGCGCACCATGGCTCGCGAGCTTTTCTCGGCTCTGAGCGCCGTCACGGGCTATGTCCCGCCCTGGGGCATACTCACAGGTGTGCGCCCGTCCAAGCTTATGCTGAAGCTCATTGAATCTCTCGGCGAAAAGGGCGCGTATGACTATTTTACAAAAAAGCTTCTTGTCAGCGAGCCTAAAGCGCACCTTGCGCAGAGCGTCGCGGGCACGGAGCAGGAGATAGCCGCACTCGGCGACGAGCGCTCGTTCAGTCTCTATATCGCGATACCGTTCTGCCCGTCAAGGTGCAGCTATTGCTCGTTCGTTTCCCATTCGATAACCAACGCCAACGCCGCAAAGCTTCTGCCCGTCTATGTTGACGACCTGTGCAGAGAGCTTGAAATAACGGGAAAAATCGTCCGCGATATCGGACTGCGGCTTGAGAGTATATATATCGGCGGCGGAACGCCCGGTATTCTCAGCGCGGAGCAGATGGAAAAGGTCTGCTCGGCAGTAGAAAACAGCTTCGATCTGTCCGCTATACGCGAATATACCGTCGAACTCGGCAGACCCGATACCGTGACGCAGGAGAAGCTCGATGTCCTGCGCGACCACTCGGTCGACAGAATAAGCATAAACACCCAGACCCTCAACGATTCCGTGCTCGAAGCGGTCGGCAGAAAGCATACCGCGGCGGATTTTTTCGCCTCTTATGCCCTCGCCGAGAAGAGCGGGTTTGAAAATATAAATGTCGATCTTATCGCGGGACTCCCCGGTGATACGCTCGAAAGCTTCAAAAAATCCGTTGACGGAGTCGTCTCGCTCGCGCCTGCAAATATAACCGTCCATGCCCTTGCGCTGAAATCCGCATCCACTCTCAGAGAACACGGTCACGCGGTCAGCGAAGGGGAGACGGCGGGGAAGATGATTGATTATTCCCACTCCGTTCTCTTCGATAACGGCTATATTCCTTATTATATGTATCGCCAGAGCCGCTGCGTCGGCAACCTCGAAAATGTCGGCTGGTGCAAGCCCGGTACGGAGTGCAGATACAATGTCTTCATGATGGAGGAGACGCATACTGTCCTCGCCGCCGGAGCGGGCGCCGTAACAAAGCTCAAAAAGCCCGGCAGCAACTATATCGAGCGTATTTTTAACTACAAATATCCATATGAATATAATGCCCGGTTTGACACTCTGATGGAGCGCAAGAAACGCATATCGGAGTTCTATTCGGAAATATTCGGTTCGCAGTCGTCTGCGGATAAATAAGGTGATAAGTTGAAATCTCTCGTAAAAATAAACTCAATGGCGGCAAATGACCCCGCATTTCTCGTCTCAAAAGCCGAGGAGCGGTATTCAGACAGGCTCGATGAAATAGCCGAGCGTATATTCTCCGACCGCGAAAAGCGTATAGTCATGCTCGCGGGTCCCAGCGCGTCCGGTAAAACGACCACCGCCGGGCTTATAGCCTCGCGGCTCGAATCGCGCGGCGCAAAGGCTTTCACTGTCTCGCTCGACGATTTTTATCACGATCAGCGCGATGCCATTCTCGATGAAAACGGCAAGCCCGACTATGAGACCGTCAACGCCCTCAATATCGCGCTCATTGATTCGTGCCTTGAGGATATCATCAAAAACGGCACAACGAGACTGCCGCATTTCGATTTCGTCAGCGGCAGGCGCAGCGGATTTTCCGACCCGATAACGCTCGGCAAGGACGATGTGCTGATAGTCGAGGGCATCCACGCCCTGAACCCGGTTATAACCGACTCTCTGCCGAGCGAAAATCTGATGAAGCTCTATGTCAGCGTCTCGTCCCGTATCGCCGATGAGGACGGGGATGTGCTCATGTCGAAGCGCGATCTGCGCTTTGTCCGCCGCCTCGTTCGGGATTATTACCACCGCGCGAGCAGTGTCGAGCGGACATATGACCTCTGGGGGAGCGTTCAGCGCGGCGAGGATAAGTATATCTTCCCTTACAGCCACTTGGCGGCGGAAAAAATAGACTCGCTCCATGTCTATGAGCCGTGCGTGTTCCGTGCCCTTGCCGTGCCGATGCTGAGCGGTGTAGGGAGCGGCAGCGAGTGGTATGACGAGGCGCAGATGATGATAGAACGCCTTGAGAGATTCGAGCCTCTTCCGGTCGACGTTATTCCCGAAAACTCGCTGCTTCGCGAGTTTATGGATTAAACAATTGTTAAATTTTTCAGCATATTGTTGATAATATCGCCCTCAAACGATATAATTAGGAACGGTTTTAAGAAAGAAACGAACAGCAAGGAGGTTTACCCTTGGCAGAAAGAAAGAAACAGTCGCTCTTGAACGGCGCAATAATCCTTGTCATCTCGACCCTCGTGGTCAAGGTGATAGGTCTCTGCTTCAAGATGCCGCTGGGCAGTATGCTCGGCCTCGTGGGATACGGATATTTCACCTCGGTCTATGCCATCTATACTCCCATTTATTCAATTTCTATGGCGGGTCTGCCGATAGCGGTGTCGCGCATGGTCGCGGAGGATGTCGCATTAAATCATTACCGCGAGGCGCGCATGACGCTAAAAACGGCGCGCAAGATATTCCTTCTCGTCGGAACCGCGGGCACGCTGCTCATGGTCATTATCTCCATTCCATATGCCGCGTTCATCTCGGATATAAGAAACCTGCCCGCGATGATAGCCGTCGCCCCGTCGATATTCTTCTGCTGCTATGTCTCGGCTTACAGAGGATATTACGAGGGTCTGCGCAACATGATCCCGACCGCCATATCGCAGGTCATCGAGGCTCTCGGCAAGCTTGTTATCGGACTTGTTTTTGCAAAGCTCATCATGTCCTACGGCGAGAGCGCCTATAACAGCGCCGTTGCCGCAGGCTCGGCTACCGCTACAGTGTTCGGCAAAGAGGTCTCGTCTCTTAATGAGGCTTTCAGCGTAACATATCCGTGGGCTGCCGCCGGCGCAATACTCGGCGTTACCCTCGGCTCGCTTCTGAGTCTTATCTATCTCGGTATCCGTCACAGAGCAAAGGGCGACGGTATAACCCGTCTCGAGCTCGTCAATTCCCCGAAGCCGCCCGCAAATCATGCCATAGCCAAGAACATGATAACCATAGCGGTGCCGATTCTTTTGAGCTCGCTCGTTCTCAACGCCACGAATCTTATCGACGCCGTGACCATCCAGAACCGCCTGCTCCACGCTATCGAGAGCGGTCAGGATACAATATACAATTTATATAAGCAGTGCATCGATGCCGATGTCGCGAGCGGTACCTTGAATCTTTCAGACAGCAAGGGCTTCATGAGCTATCTCTACGGCGCATATAACACCGCCGTGGACTTTAAGAACCTCGTCCCGATGATAACCGTCTCCCTCGGCGTCAGCGCGCTTCCCGCCCTCGCTGAGGCGTGGACGATGAAAGACAAGGCGGCTGTCAAGAGCGCCGTCAATACCGTTATAAGAGTCTCCATGCTCATAGCTCTGCCCGCCGGTATCGGCATGGGCGTGCTCGCCGAGCCTATACTTACTCTTATCTATGGCCGCGGCAGAATGGCTGCCGATATCCCGATGATAGCGCCCATGGTCGCCGTCTTCGGCTTCACGACTGCGTTCATGTCCATTTCGACTCCGCTTACGAACCTCCTTCAGGCGGTCGGCAGAACGGATATCCCCGTAAAAACAATGCTCGTCTCCGCCGTCGTCAAAATAATCTGCAACTTCGCCCTCGTCGGCATACCGGGCATCAACTTCAACGGCGCGGTTATCGGAACAGTCCTGTTCTATGTTATAAATGTCATTCTCAATGTCATCGCCGTTATAAAAGTCACTAAAGTCCGCATTGATATAATGTCCGATTTGATAAAACCGCTTATCTCCGCCGCCATGTGCGGTCTCGCGGCGTGGGCGGCTTACGGTCTGCTCGGCAACTATGTGCTCAAGAGCGTCAGCCACGGCGCGGATATCGCGCTGCTCGCCGCCATCATAATCGCCGTTATTGTGTATGCGATAGCTATCATCGTCTTCAAGGGCATCGTGCGCGAGGATATAGAATCTTTGCCCGCAGGCGAAAAAATTGCAAAAGTACTTGAAAAATATGAACTTTTGGGTTAGAATATTTCTTGCCGATAAAATCAGACAGGGGATCATATGGTAGACTTTAAGCAGAAAGAAAAATACGATATAAACGATCTCCTTGAGATCATGCGTCTGCTCCGTGCTCCGGGCGGCTGCCCGTGGGATGCACAGCAGACTCATATGAGCATCCGCAAGAACCTTATCGAAGAGACCTACGAAGTTATCGAAGCTATCGACAAGGACGATAAGGAGCTGATGACCGAAGAACTCGGCGATCTGCTCATGCAGGTCGTGTTCCACGCTCAGATGGAGCAGGAGGCGGGCAACTTCGATTTCGGCGATGTCACCGACGGCGTGTGCAAAAAGCTCATCGAGCGCCACCCGCATGTTTTCGGCGAGGTCGAGGTCTCCGGTGTCGGCGATGTGCTCAATAACTGGGACGCCATAAAACGCCGCTCAAAGGGACAGAAAAAGGGGAGCGAGCCTATGCTCAGCATCCCGCGTGAGCTTCCCGCGCTTATGAGAGCGACCAAGATTCAGCAGAAAGCGGCGGCGGTCGGCTTTGACTGGGACGATGTCTCCGGCGCTCAGCAGAAAGTGCTCGAGGAGGCGAAGGAGCTTTCCGAGGCTATCGAATCGGGCGACAAGGAGCATATTTCCGAGGAGCTCGGCGATTTGCTTTTCTCCGCCGTCAATGTTTCGCGCTTTGTCAAGTGCGATGCCGAGGAGGCGCTGACTGCGGCTTCCGATAAGTTTATAGCCCGTTTTATCCGCGTTGAACAGCTTGCGCGCGAGCGCGGCATCGATATGGAGTCCGCTCCGCTTGAAAAGCTCGACGAACTCTGGGATGAAGCCAAGGCAGAGAGCAGAAAATAATAATGATGACTGTGTCCAACGGACATTGCATAAAAAAGAAAAGAAAAAATAAAAGGAGAAACACGTAATGAATAAGACAGAGTTTATCGCTGCCGTTGCAGCAAAAGAGGGACTTGAGAAGAAGACCGCCGAGAAGGCTGTCAACGCTGTTATCGCTTGCATCGGCGATGCTCTCGCATCGGGCGACAAGATCCAGATCGCAGGCTTCGGCACTTTCGAGGTCAGAGAGCGCGCAGCTAAGACTGCCCGTAACCCCAGAACCGGCGAGACCATCGATGTCCCCGCATGCAAGGTTCCCGCTTTCAAGGCTGGTAAAGGTCTTAAAGACAAGGTTGCAAAATAATTTTGCTGGCTTTTCAGGGGCAGAGATGCCCCTGATTTTTTTAACGTTCTAATGTTCTGAAAGGATGCGGCTTTTGCCGCGGAATGTTATGAGACTTGATAAGTATCTTAAGGTGTCGCGCCTGATAAAGCGCCGCACCGTCGCAAACGAGGTCTGCGACGCAAAGCACGTCACGATAAACGGCAAAATAGCCCGCGCGTCTTATGATGTGAAGGTCGGCGATGTCATTGAAATATCCATGGGTCAGAATGTGACCCGTGCGCGTGTTCTTAATGTTGCCGAGACCGTCCGCAAAGAGGACGCCGCCGCGATGTACGAAATTCTGTAAATCGGTCATAATCGAGAGCCTCCCGCCGTATTATTAACGGACGGGAGGTTTTATTTATGACGGAAGAAAACAAAGTTCAGGCATTGCCCCACAATCTTATAATGGAAAACAGAAATCGCCTGACCGTCTCCGGTGTGTCCGATGTGGACAGCTTTGACGAGCAGACGGTCGTGATATTCACGCAGATGGGTGAGCTGACCGTGCGCGGCAGCGACCTGCATATAATCAATCTCAATATCGACAGCGGCGAGCTGAGCCTTGAGGGCACGGTCAATTCGCTGACCTATTCCGACGAACAGCCCGGAAAAGGCGGATTTTTCAGCCGCGTGTTCCGCTGATGGAGTATATCCAGGGGCTGGACGGCCAGATATCCGTCTTTCTGCATTCGCTCGGCATCGGCTTTCTGCTCGGAGTGTTCTATGATGCCGTGTGCGCCGTCCGCGCCGTTCTGCCGGGCGGGCGCAAAGTCATATTCGTGACCGATATTCTCTATGTAATAGTCTGCGCCTTTGCTTCGTTTTGTTTTATACTCGTGCTCAATGACGGGCGCACCCTACTCTATATCCTCGCGGCGCAGCTGCTCGGCTTTGCAGCCGAACGCCTGAGTCTCGGCGCGGCGGCAAAACATCTCGGTCTGCTTATTTCGTCAAAGCTCAGAAAGCTCTTCTGGCGGATAAAAGACGCTGTCAGCAAGCCGCTTTGCAGCTTAAAAGAAAAAATATCACAGAAATTAACGCCGCCCGGGGAAAAAGACGGAATAATGTCAAATAAAAATGAAAAAAATATGAATTACCTCTTGAAAAAGGGGCGCAATATGTTGTATACTTTGAATAGGCAAATATGCCCCAAAGCAAGAAAACAGAAGGTCAAAGGGAAACGTAAGAATGTCGGAAAAAAAGCGCAGACTCAAAAAAAGGCATAGTACCATACTGATGATCGTGTTCGCGGTCGCAGTGTGTTATTTCCTTATATCCTTTATTGTCATGCAGTCCGATATCAAATCTCAGGAGAAGTACAATGCTCAGCTCAGAACTCAGCTTGCCGATAAGAAGGCTGAGAATGAGGAGCTTGAAAAGCTTGTCAAGAGTTCGGATCTCGATGATTATGTCGAGCAGATAGCAAGGCGTGAACTCGGCTATGTTTTCCCGGATGAAAGGGTATATTACAACGAACAGCAGTCGGCGGACAAGTAAAAAAAGGGAGCAGCGTACTATTATGCAGATCGAGCAGGGAAGTGTTGTTAAGGGTAAGGTGACCGGTCTTACCGATTTTGGTGCATTTGTTGAACTTGAGGGCGGAAAAACGGGCATGATCCATATTTCCGAGGTCTCAACGTCTTATGTCAAGGATATCAGAGAGCATTTGCAGCTAAACCAGGAAGTTACGGCGAAGGTCATTTCGATCAGCCCCGAAGGCAAGATAGCCCTTTCGATAAAGAAGCTCAATGCCGACAATAACGGCGATGACCGTCCCCAGCGCAGACCGCGTCCCTCGGGCGACAGACAGGGTCAGCAGGGCAAACCGCGCCAGCAGTCCTCCGGTCAGCGCAGAGCTCCCCAGCAGGGCAGACCAGTTGAAGCAGTCAATCAGGAGCCGTCCGGCAACCAGTCCTTCGAGGATATGATGGCGAAGTTCAAGCAGGTCAGCGACGAAAAAATGACAGATCTTAAGAAATCTTCCGATTCAAAGCGCAGCGGAGGTTATTCGAGGCGCGGCGGCGGCAGGCAGTAAAAGCACCAAGGCGGGCGTTCAGCCCGCTTTTTTGATTTGAGAAAAAGGAGCGATCTTGTGATTATCAAAAATGCCGTTATACATACGGTGACGAACGGTACTGTTGAAAACGGATATATCGAGTTCGATGAAAAAATAATCTCTCTGGGCGACATGAAGGACTGCCCGCAGGGCGAGGCGTATGACGCAAAGGGTGCGGCACTCTATCCCGGATTTATAGATGCCCATACCCATATCGGCATCAGCGAGGATTCCCTGACCTTTGAGGGCGAGGACTGCAACGAGATGACCGACCCGGTCACGCCGAACCTCAGGGCGCTCGATGCCGTCAACGCGCTCGACAGATGCTTCGAGGAGGCGAGGGAGGCGGGCGTTACCTGCGTTCTGACCTGCCCCGGCAGCGCAAATCCGATAGCCGGACAGATAGCGGCGATAAAGACCTACGGCGTTTGCGTGGACGATATGATTGTCAAGGCTCCCGCCGCGATGAAGTTCGCCCTCGGAGAGAATCCCAAGACCGTATATAACGAGAAGAAGATGGCGCCCAGCACAAGAATGGCGACCGCCGCGATAATTAGAGAACAGCTGACAAAGACTCGCGAATATATCAAAAAAGATAAGGCGAGCCGCGAGTTCGACGCAAAGCTCGAAGCTCTCGCTCCGCTGTTTGAGGAGCATATGCAGATGCATATCCACGCCCACCGCGCCGATGATATCTTCACCGCCGTGCGTATCGCCGAGGAGTTCGGGCTCGATTATTGCGTTGTCCACTGCACTCAGGGTCATCTTATTGCCGACAGACTCGCGAAAGCCGGGGTCAAGGCGTTCAGCGGACCTCTTATCAGCGACCGCTGCAAGCCCGAGCTCAAAGATTCCACCCCCGCAACCCCCGGCGTGCTCAGCAAAGCGGGCGTAAAGACCGCTATAGTCACCGACCATCCGGTTATTCCGATTCAGTATCTGCCGCTGTGCGCGGGACTTGCCGTGCGCGAGGGCATGACTCATGATGATGCGCTGAGAGCCATAACCATAAATCCCGCCGAGATGTGCGGAATCGCCGACCGCGTCGGCTCGCTCGAAGTCGGCAAGGATGCCGATATGAGCCTGTTCGATTCCGATCCGCTGACCCTCTTCGCAAAGCCGCTGCTCGTTGTCGGCGACGGCGAGATTCTCATGGAGGGAAAGCCCAATGCGTGAGATAGATGTCAGTCTCATAACCGAAGCGGTCAGCCGCGCGTGCATCAGCGCCAACAAAGTTCTGCCTGATGACCTCGCAGAGCTTATCAAAAAGAGCGCCGATACCGAAACCGACGATGTGCCCAAAGATATAATGTGCCGCCTGTGCGATAATCTCTGCGCCGCAAAGGATCTGGATATCCCCATCTGTCAGGACACCGGAATGGCTGTTATCTTTGCAAAAATCGGTCAGGATGTCCACTTTGTCGGCGGCAGCTTTAAAGATGCCGTCAACGCCGGAGTCGCAAAAGGCTATACCGAGGGTTATCTCAGGAAGTCGGTCGTTGCCGATCCTCTCAGACGCGTCAATACCGGCGACAACACCCCGGCTGTTCTGCATATCGAGCTTGTAGAGGGCGATAAAGTCGAGCTGACCGTTGCGCCCAAAGGCTTCGGCAGCGAGAATATGAGCGCGCTTAAAATGTTCACTCCCTCCGCCTCGCGCGAGGATATCATAGATTATGTTGTTGATGTCGTTCGCCGCGCGGGGAGCAACCCCTGTCCGCCGATGGTTATAGGCGTCGGTATCGGCGGCGATTTCGAGCAGTGCGCGCTGCTCGCCAAAAAGGCTCTCTGCCGCCCGGTCAGCGAGCCGAATGCCGATGAGTATTACGCCGCGATGGAATCGGAGATACTCGAAAAGGCAAATGCCCTCAATATAGGCCCTCAGGGCTTCGGCGGCAAGACGACCGCGCTGAGCGCCGCCGTCGAATTTGCCCCGACCCATATCGCGGGATTGCCCGTCGCGGTCAATATCGGCTGCCATGTCACCCGCCATGTGGCCGTCGTTGTCTGATATCTTGCCTTATTATAGAAAATTTGTAAATTTTTTAGAAATGCAGCTCTTTACTCTTTATTTTTTTAGTCATATGTGCTACAATACAATCAGAGACAGAAGTCTCCAATAATTCTAAGGGGCTGACATTATGAAAATAGTTATTACTGGACGCAAGTGTTCGCCGAGAGAATCATTCAAGGAGAGAGCGGAGAAAAAGCTTGCCAAGGTAGAGCGTTTCTTCGGCGACGAGGCGGAGGCAAAGATCACCGCCACTGTCGAGAAGTCAGGTCAGACAGTTGAGATAACCGTTATCAACAACGGTATGATATTCCGTGCGCAGGAGCGGGCGGAAAATATGAACGATGCGCTCGATAAGTGCGTCGATTCGCTCGTTCGCCAGATTCGCAAGAACAAAACAAAGCTTGAAAAGCGTATGCGCTCTGCCGCATTTGATGAACTCAATGACGGCGCGGATGTTGCGGACGAGAAAGAGTATGACCTCGTCAGAACAAAGCACGTTGCAGTCAAGCCGCAGACGGTCGATGAGGCTATTCTTCAGATGAATATGCTCGGCCACGAGTTCTATATGTTTATAAATGAGGCGACAGGTCTTGTCAGCGTGGTCTATTGCCGTATCGACGGCGGCTACGGTCTGCTTGAGCCCAGCGCCGAATGATTTGAATTTGCTTTTCTGAACAAGGGGCGCGCCCTGGTGCGCCCCTTGTACTATGTGAAAACGAAAGTAGCTTTGAAAGGTAGTTTTGATGGATATAAATTTCGCAGTACCCTGTCTGCTGGGTCTTGAGGCACCGATAGCCGAAGAACTCAGAAATATGGAGGCGTCGGATGTCCGCGCCGAAAACGGCCGCGTGCTTTTCAGCGGCGACGAAAATATTCTTGCCCGCGCAAATATCTGCTCGCGCTTTTCCGAGCGCGTGCTTGTGCTTCTCGGCTCGTTTGAGGCGCATAGCTTCGAGGAGCTTTTTCAGGGCACACGCGCCCTCCCGTGGGAGCAGTGGATCGGCGCAGACGATGCGTTCCCCGTCAAGGGATATTCCATCGATTCCGACCTTTTCAGCGTGCGCGATTGCCAGGCGATAATCAAAAAAGCGGTCGTCGAACGCCTCAAACAAAAATATTCTATCGAGTGGTTTGAAGAGAGCGGACCTGTCTATCAGATCCAGTTCTCTATAATGAAAAATAAAGTTTCGCTCATGCTCGACACCTCCGGCGCGGGACTTCATAAGAGGGGATACCGCCAGAATGCAAACGACGCCCCGATAAAAGAGACTCTTGCTGCGTCGCTGTGCTGGTTCTCGCGTCTGCGCCCGTATCATTCGCTCTATGACCCCATGTGCGGATCTGGTACGATACTTATCGAGGGCGCGATGATGGCGCGCAATATCGCCCCCGGAGTCAACCGCGACTTTGCCGCCGAGCGCTGGAGCAATATCCCGCGCGATGTGTGGTATACCGAGCGCGAGCGTGCGCGCGACCTTGAACGCGAGGCTCATGACTTCTTTGCTTACGGCTCCGATATCAGCCGTGAAGCTGCGGCTCTTACCGCCGCAAACGCCGAAGCTGCCGGCGTTGACGACCTCGTCAGCGTGCGCTGCTGTGAATTGAAAAAATTTGTTCCGCAGACCGAGCGCGGAACTCTTATATGCAACCCGCCTTATGGCGAGCGTATGCTCGATATCGAGCAGGCGAACACGCTTTATCGCGATATGGGTCGCGTGTTTGAACGCCGCCACGGCTGGTCATACAGCATCATAACTCCGTGCGATACTTTCGAGCAGGAGTTCGGGCGCAAGGCTGATAAACGCAGGAAATTATATAACGGCATGATAAAATGCCAGTTATTTATGTATTTTAAATAAGGCGAAAGAGGTAAAACAGGAGGTATTATTTGTGAAACATATTTTCCTCATCAATCCGGCAGCAGGAAAGAAGGGCAATGCCGAGAGCATTATCCGTCCCCAGATTGAGGACTATTGCGGCAAAGCGGGTCTCGACTATGAGATCTATGTCACAAAATGTCAGGGCGACGCCCAGAACTACTGCAGGGAACACGCAAAATCCGGCGAAGCGCTCCGCTTCTATGCCTGCGGCGGCGACGGAACTCTCTATGAGGTGGTCAACGGCGCTTACGGCTATCCCAACTGCGAGGTCGCAGTTATCCCGCTGGGCTCGGGCAACGATTTTGTCCGCCTGTTCGGCACAAAGGAGCAGTTCTGCAATGTCGAGGCTCAGGTCACGGGTATACCCGTCGAGCTTGATGTTATCAAGTGCGGCGATAAGATAGCCATCAACCAGTGCTCGATGGGCATGGACGCCGAGGTTTGCGCGAAGCAGTCCTATTTCAAGAAGATGCCGCTTATGACGGGTGAGACCGCGTATGTCGCGGCGGCTCTCCAGGCGCTCTGCAAGAAAATAGGTCATGAGTTCACCATAACTATTGACGACGGCGAGCCGATAAAGCAGGATGTCCTGCTCTGCGTCGCGGCGAATTCCCGTTGGTACGGCGGCGGATTCAAGGCGGCTCCGCTCGCATGGCCTGATGACGGCAAGCTTGACTTTGTTATCATCCGCCACGACAGAGGCCGTTTGCGCCTGTTCCCGCTTCTTCAGAAGTATAAGAAAGGTCAGCACCTCGGTCTGCCGATGACCCAGTATATCAACGGCACAAAGCTGACTATCCACAGCGATGTTCCCGCGGCTGTCAATATCGACGGCGAGTGCGAGTATGTCAACGATGTCGTGTTTGAGCTTGTTCCCAAGGGAATCAAGTTCGTCGTGCCTCAGTTCTCCGAGTTCCACAAGGGCAGAACCGAGCGCGAAGCGGCGAGAAAATAAAACAAAAAAGCACTGCCTGACGAAAGCCGGGCAGTGCTTTGAAATATGAGTTTTATTCAGTAACCTTGTCCGTGCGCAGCCTGTATCTGCGGTCTCTGAGCAGCTTCTCGAGGCAGTGCGGGCAGGCGGGACGCTCGGGGAAGAAGAGCCCGCCGGGGTGAACATTTAATTTGCCGTGATAATCCGAGCCTGATGTTACGCGCAGGTGGCTGTATTTCTTCGCCCACGCCTCGGCAATCTCGTTGTTCGATTCGTGACCGGGATGGGCGTTGTATATCTCAACTCCGTCGAGCAGCTCGTTGTCTGTGACCGTCATGCCGACTCTGAATGGGTGCGCCTGAAAAACGATGAGATTATTCTCGTCCGCTATCGGTCTGAAGTCCTCAAGGCACTCAATCCTGTCGAGGTCGGGATGCGAATAGACAAAGTCCTCGTTGAAGCCGTAGACAAGATAGTCGTTGTCGTTTTCGAGAAATCTCAGCTCCATGCCGAGAAGAACCGTGAAATCCTCGGTCTCAAGTGCCTTTGCAGCTCTGTAACCCTCGAAGAAATGATCCGCTTTCTTCTCCCATGGCTCGTTTGCTATCTTTTCCATCGTGCCCGTATGCATGTGGTCGGTTATGACTATTCCGTCGTAGCCGAGATTTTTGAAAGTATTCACAACCTGCTCCGCAGGAACTTCGCCGCACCTGCTTGTCTGCGAGGTGTGCGCGTGCATTTCAAAAAGATATTCTTTCATCCGTCTCACTCTTTCTCGTTTTGTCGTGAGTATTATACTCCGATCTCAATGTTTTCGCAATTATTTTTTGAATTTTGGAGAATTTATGAAAAACTATTCGCTTATTATCTGGGATTTTAACGGCACTCTGCTCGACGATGTCGGCGCGGCGCTCGGCTCCGTCAACGATATGCTTGCCCGCCGCTCAAAAGAGCCGATAACGCTCGATGAGTACCGTGAATATATAGATGTGCCCATCCGCCATTTCTATGAGCAGGTGCTCGACCTCGAAGATGAGGACTATGATTTGATACTCAACGAGTTCCAGCAGGGCTACGAAGCCCATGTCAAAAACTGCGGACTGACTCGCTTCGTCTCTGCGGCTCTCGAAGAGGCAAAGCGCCTCGGCATCCCGCAGGTCGTGCTCTCGTCGAGCGAGCAGAGCCAGCTCGAACGGCTTTTGAAGCACTATGAAATCGACGGATATTTTGACTCTGTCCTCGGCGCGGACAACCTCCTTGCCGGCAGCAAGGTCGAGCGTGCGGAAAAATTCATAGAGGAGCACGGCGTCGATGCGTCAAAAGCCGTTGTTGTCGGCGATCTTCTGCATGACTGCGATGTCGCAAAAGCGATCGGCTCGCAGTGCCTGCTTATAACGAGCGGACACCATGACCGAGCCCGTCTCGAGAGCGCCGGCGTGCGCGTTGAAGATACGCTGAAAAGCTTCGTGGAGGAAAACTGATTTTTTCCGCCACTTGAAGAAAATCCTTATATGTGCTATTATATTATACTGCGGGCGAATGCGTTTGTCCGCAGATATTTATTGCAAAAAAACGGGAGAACAAGATGATAACAGTATCCGATCTCAGCTTCAATTTCGGCACCCAGACCCTGTTCAAGGGCGTCGATCTCAAATTTACGCCCGGCAACTGCTACGGTATAATCGGCGCAAACGGCGCGGGCAAGTCTACATTTCTGAAAATACTCTGCGGTGAGCTCGAGCCCTCGCACGGCTCGGTTATAATCCCGCCTACCGTCAGAATGTCCGTGCTCCGTCAGGATCACTACGCTTTTGACGAATACACCGTTCTCGACACCGTTATTATGGGCAACCGCCGCCTCTATGATATAATGAAAGAAAAGGACGCGCTCTATGAAAAGCCGGACTTCAGCGAGGAGGACGGAATGCGCGCCGCAGTGCTCGAGGAGGAGTTCGCTGAGCTCGACGGCTGGGAGGCGGAGTCAGACGCGTCAAAGCTGATTCAGGGTCTCGGCCTTGAAGAGAGCCTGCTATATGAGCAGATGGCGTCGCTCTCCGGTTCGCAGAAGGTCAAAGTTCTGCTTGCACAGGCGCTTTTCGGCAACCCCGATATAATCCTGCTCGACGAGCCTACGAACGACCTCGATATAGCCGCTGTCAAGTGGCTCGAGGATTTCCTGAGCGAGTATTTCGGAACGGTCATAGTCGTTTCGCATGACCGCCATTTCCTCAATAATGTCTGCACGCGAATAGTCGATATCGATTATTCCGAGATAAAGATGTATGTCGGCAACTACGAGTTCTGGTATGAGTCGAGCCAGCTTATTCAGAAGCTCATAAAACAGCAGAACAAGAAAAACGAAGAAAAGGCGAAGGAGCTTCAGGCTTTCATCGCAAGATTCTCCGCGAATAAATCGAAGTCCCGCCAGGCGACTTCGAGAAAGAAGCTGCTCGATAAGCTCACTATCGAAGAGCTCCCCGCGTCGAGCCGCCGCTATCCGTTCGTCGGCTTCGATATGGACAGAGAGGTCGGCAAGGATATTCTTACAGTTGAGGGACTGACCAAGGAAGTTGACGGAATGAAGCTCCTCAACAATGTCAGCTTTACCGTGCGCAAGAACGACAAGATAGCCTTTGTCGGAAAAAGCGAGCAGGCGATAACAATGCTCTTCAAAATTCTCATGGAAGAGGAAACTCCCGACAGCGGCAGCTTCAAGTGGGGTCTGAGCACCTCGCGCTCCTATTTCCCGGCGGACAACTCCGCGTTCTTTAACTCCGATCTCAATCTTATCGATTGGATGCGCCAGTATTCAAAGGATCAGACGGAGACTTATATCCGCGGCTTCCTCGGCAGAATGCTGTTCTCGGGCGACGCAGTTCTGAAGCCCGTCAATGTCCTCTCCGGCGGCGAAAAGGTCAGATGTATGCTCTCGCGCATGATGCTCTTCGGCTCGAATGTCCTCATTCTCGATCAGCCGACGAACCACCTCGACCTCGAGTCCATAACCGCCGTCAACAACGGACTTTCGGATTTCAAGGGCAACGTGCTGTTTTGCTCGCACGACTATGAGATAGTCAACACCGTCGCCAACAGAATAATCGAGATTTGCGACGACGGAGTTATCGACCATTCGGGCAACTACGACGATTTTGTCGAGTTCAAGGAGAGCCGCGGCATGGAAGGCACCACGCTCTGACTCGGATTGATATTTTTTGTGGTTTGTGTTATAATCAAAGCAGGGAAAATAGCGGAAAATAAAAATGATTTTTCGGGAAGGACAGTGAATTATGAATAATCAGAAAACTGTCAAAAGTGCAAACAGCGAAAAGAGCGCAGTGCTCTATATCGTGACCTGCGCGCTGGTCGTCATTCAGCCGCTGCTCGATATACTTTCGTCTATTGTTATCAATCTCGGCAAGGCGAATTATATCAGCGTCTCGGGTGCTGTCAGGGCGGTTATCATTGCCGCTGTGACCGTGTTCACCCTCGGCTTCTACAAGGGTAAATACAGCACCCTGTTCAAAGTCTATAACGGTATCGCCGCCGCATATATTGCGCTGATGTGCCTTATGAGCGCGACCCGCGGCGACCATGTCGCGTTTTTCTATATGCTCGGACTCATGGCGGATACTTTCTTCTTCGCGTTCATGTTCCTGCTCATATTCGAGACCGCGCAGACCGTCGGACGCAGAGTTCACCCCGCCGTTATAGCGGCGACGGCGCTCATCTACGCGCTGACACTTGTTATAAATTATCTTTCAAAGAAGGGCACGTTCCATTATTCGACCTCGTTCGCCGTGGCACTTGCTCTGCTTATCCCGACCGCTCTCGTTTTCTTCGTCTCCCATCTCGGCAGAAAGAAAGCGGAGAGCACAAAGCCCGCCGATGCGGCGCTCTCGTGGATAGTCCCGGCGGCAGGTATTATCTTGCTCCTCGTCGGCGCAGTGCTTTCGAATTCAAAGCCCGTGCTCTTCGTCTCCGTCATATTCTCGGCTATCCTCTTTATGTGGACATTTTCATCCTGGCGGGACGGCAGAAAAGAGAACCGTCCGCCCATGATGCGTGCATTCCTTTCGAGCGCACTTTTCTGCGTTCTCATTCTTGCACTCCTGCCGATATCTCCCGTAAAGGGCAGTTTCGACGGCACGTTCAGCTTCAAGGGTATGTTCTATACATATAACGGTCAGCAGTCGCCGACCGTCAACCCGAACGGTGATGATCCGATCTTCGGCGATGAGGACGAGGACGACGACAGCGATTATGTCCCGAACCTCGATTCCGGCTATGTGCCCGGCAGCGATAAAAAAGACGATGACACAACAAAAGGCGATGACAAAAAGACCACCGAAAAAAGCTCGGCTTCTACAGCAGGCGAATCCACAAAAGAACCCGCCGGCGACAGCACTGATGATACCTCCGAAGAGACAACGGAGATAAGCACCGAGACTACAAAGTGGTGGCAGACGAAGCCCACGATGCCGGACAGATCCGATATCGAGAGCTTTATAAAACCTTATATTCCAACCCTCCCCGAAGAAGACAGCACAGGGGAGTCGGAAACAGTCACCGAAAACACCACCGACAAGTCCGACACCGAGGAACCCGGCACAGCAGCTCCGGAGAACAACGCTCCCGCCGCCGCGATAGGCTTCGGCTCGCTCAGAAGTCCCGCGCTTCCGAATGCCGGCGCGATAAATATCGACAGAACGGTTTATTACTCAAAGATGTTCGGCGAGGGCGATATCCAGACAAAGCTCTTCGGCTTGAAATTCGCCGCGCTGTTCGATCAGACGGATTCGATAAAGACCGCGACAAAGGTCCATTCCGATCCCATAACCGTCGCACTCAACTACGGTATTCTCGGCTTTATTGTCTATATCCTGCCCGCGGCGTTCATCTTCCTGAAGCTGCTCGCGTTTATCCTCGGAAATCTTTCGAAAGTTTTCCGTTCGGCAGGCTGCGCAGTCTATATGTTCACTTCCGTCGTTATTCTGATTCTCTCCGCGCTCGACGGCGATATTCTGACATTTTCTGCAGTCGGCGGCGTCGCGTCGGCCATTTTGGCGAATGCGCTCTCCGTCAGCGAGGATGCGCGCGACCGCTCGGCGGAAAATAAATAACACGCTGATATATCAAAAATAAATATGGCGTCCCGCTTGCGGGACGCTTTTTTGATTTCTGTTGCATTTCAGAATTTTTATCTCTGCTCTCTGACGAATTTCCGAAAAATTTTCATAAAAACTCCGCTTTTCCACAAAAAATATTGAATCTAAATGGTACTATTTACATTTATATTTAATAGTGTGTATAATGAATATGCTGAAAATCGCGGGAAAACAAGGCTCGCTTTTGTGCCTTCGCCCGATGCGGATTTTTGAATAATTGTTGATTATATCCTGCATTTTTGCAGGGAAAGGAATGATATATAAATGGAAAATCTGGGGTATTACAACGGCAAATTCGGACCTCTTGAAGAAATGATGGTTCCCATGAACGACAGAGTGTGCTATTTCGGCGACGGCGTCTATGACGCGACTTACAGCCGCAACGGCGTTATCTTCGCTCTTGACGAGCACATCGACCGTTTCTTCAACAGCGCGGGACTGCTCCGCATCGAGCTTCCCTGCACAAAGGACGAGATGAAAGACATCCTCAACGATATGGTCAGCAAGGTTGACAGCGGCAATAACTTTGTTTATTGGCAGGCGACCCGCGGAACCGGAATCCGCAACCACGCGTTCCCCAAAGAGGGCAAGGCCAACATTTGGGTCACAATCAAGCCCGCAGAGGTCAAGGATCTTTCTCAGCGCATTAAGCTCATAACCCTTGAGGACACAAGATTCCTTCATTGCAATATTAAGACCCTCAACCTCATCCCGAGCGTTATGGCGGCTCAGAAGACCGCCGAGGCCGGCTGCGACGAGAGCGTTTTCCATCGCGGCGACAGAGTCACCGAGTGCGCTCACAGCAATGTACATATCATAAAGGACGGTGTATTCAAGACCCATCCGACCGATCATTATATCCTGCCCGGCATCGCCCGCGCGCATCTTATCAGAGCGTGCAAGGCGAACAATATCCCTGTTGACGAGACTCCGTTTACTGTCGCCGAGCTTATGGATGCCGATGAAGTCATTGTATCTTCGTCCGGTTCGTTCTGCCTTGTCGCAAACGAGATAGACGGCAAGCCCGTCGGTGGCAAAGCGCCCGAGCTTATCGACACCCTTCAGAAATACCTCGTCAAAGAGTTTATTGACGCTACAACTGTCTGAGGGAGGGGAGCGGTATGACGCAAAAAGAGCTCACTCTTCTCAATTTAGGTGACAGCCTCGATAACATCTCCAACATCGACCCCAGAGGATACGGCGTGTGTCATATCCTCTATCCTGCCTCGCGCGAATATACGGGCGGTCCCCTCTGCATGAACGCAGCGGGGAAGCTCTGCGACACTCTGAAGCAGGATGACCTCGTCTATATAATGACCGGCTTTGTCCTGCCTCCGTTCGGCAGTGCTGAGACGGACGGCGTTATCAGCTCCGTCCTGCTCGCGCGTTCGCTCGTTATCGCGTTCGGCGCAAAGCCCGTTATCGTCTGCCAGGAGGAGAATGTCCCCGCCGTCAAGGCTATGGCGGCAGTTGTCGGACTTCATCTCTATGAGTCGATAGACGAGCTGAAAAAATATCCGATATCCATGGCTGTTGTGCCTTTCACAAAAGATAAGTCAAAGGCAGAGAGCTGTGCCGATGAGATAATATCACACGGCAAGCCCGCCGCTGTTATCAGCATCGAAGCGCCCGGCGAAAATAAAATCGGTAAGTACCATAACGCCACAGGGCTTGATGTGACCGACCTTGAGGCGAAAATGGATATCCTCTTCGATAAGCTCCGCGCCATGGGCGTGCTCAATATCGCGATTGGCGACCTTGGCAACGAGATAGGCATGGGTACTATCGCGCCCCATCTGCATAAGCATATTCCCTATGCCAACGAGGGCGAGTGCCGCTGCGGATGCGGCGGCGGAATAGCCGTTCGGAGCATCACCGATAATATAATCACCGCGACCGTCTCCGATTGGGGCTGCTACGCGATGATAGCGGCGATAGCTTATCTTAAAAAAGATATTGATATCATGCACACTGCTGAGCTCGAGGGCGAGGCGATAACCGCCGCCGCACGCAACGGCATGATCGATATGTACGGCTGGTGCATCCCGGCAATCGACGGCTTCGGCAAGAGCATGAACATGACGATAGTCAACCTCATGCGCGAGTGCGTCAGCTACGCGCTGAGACTTGAGGACACCTGCAAGACCTGGTTCGAAAAGGTCATTGACAAGGGCTTTTTCGGCGAATAACCAAAAAGGGGTAAAAAGCTATGAACGAAACGCTGTTTCTTCCGGCCGGAGATTCGGCGGTCAATGTTGAATTCGGCAGGACTATAGACCCCGAGATAAATAAAAAAATACGCGGCCTGTCTGACTCGCTGTCCCGTAAGCCGATACGTGGGGTGACGGAATGTATTCCTACATTCCGCTCCCTGCTCGTCTGCTACGATCCCTTGCAGACGGGCTGCGAGGCTTTGATAAAGAAGCTCAAAAAGCGTATAAAATCGCTCGATCAGGTGTCGGGCGGGGAGAAGAGAGTTTTCAATATCCCCGTCTGCTACGGCGGCGAGTTCGGCGAGGATATAGCCTTTGTCGCGTCCCATGCCGGGCTCACCGAGCAGGAGGTCATAGATATACACACGGGTAGAGATTATCTTATCTTCATGCTCGGATTCCTGCCCGGCTTTGCCTATCTCGGCGATATGGACAAACGCCTGCACACTCCGCGCCTGCCAAACCCGCGAACAAGTATTCCTGCGGGCTCCGTCGGCATAGGCGGCGAGCAGACCGGAATATATCCGCTCGCGTCTCCGGGTGGCTGGCAGCTTATCGGCAGAACGCCCGTTAAGCCCTACGACCCGACCCGCGCGGAGCCGATACTCTATCGCGCAGGCGACTATATACGCTTCTTCGCCGTCGATGAACAGGAGTATCGCCGCATTGAAGAGCTCGTCAGCCGCAACGAATACGAGTGCAGAATAACGACCGGGGAGGGCAAATGATATGAGTATGCATATAATCTCTCCCGGTATGCTCACCACCGTTCAGGATCTCGGACGCCGCGGCTATATGGCGTCGGGATTCCAGCAGGGCGGCGCAATGGATCAGTTTGCCGCCCGAGCCGCCAATATCCTGCTCGATAACAGCGAGTCGGACGGCGTGCTCGAAATGACCCTGCTCGGCGTTAAAGCTTATTTTGATGAGGACAATGTGATTGCGATAACCGGAGCCGAGTTTGCTCCCACCGTGACCGATTCTGAGACGGGCGAAGTTACCGAGCTTCCGATGAACCGCGCCGTGCGCGTCAAAAAAGGCGATGTTCTCGATTGCGGGAGCGCCAGGAGCGGACTTCGCGGCTATCTTGCCGTGGCGGGCGGCTTTGATATCGCGCCCGTTATGGGCAGCATGTCAACGAATCTGAAATGCAAAGTCGGCGGCTTCGAGGGCAGAAAGCTGAAATCCGGCGATGTTCTGCCGCTCAGATATCCGCAGAGTGATCTCTACGGCATGACTTCCAGAGTTTTAGAGTACGAGAAACAAAAAGACGGCACAGTTACCGTCCATGTTATACCCGGCCCGCAGGATGATTATTTCTCCGACAAGGGCAAAAATATCTTTTATTCCGAAACTTATTCCGTCACCGGCGACTCCGACAGAATGGGCATAAAGCTCGACGGTACGCCGGTCGAGAGCGTTGACGGCGTCGACATTATTTCGGACGGCATCGTCGCAGGCTCGGTTCAGATTCCGTCCTCCGGCAAGCCGATAATCATGATGGCGGACAGACAGACTACCGGCGGCTATGCAAAGATAGCCACGGTCATCACTTCTGATTTGCCCCTGCTCGCTCAGCTTCGTCCGGGCGGCAGCCTGCGTTTTGAAAAGGTCGATCTTCAATATGCCGTCAAGCGTATAAAACAAGACAACAAGCTTCTCAAAAAACTACAGTATAAGATTCTCAGAGCGGATACCTCTATATCCGGCTCCTGATTGGAGGCAGATAAAATGGACTATTCTTCGATGAGTCCGCGCGATGTAAGACAGCTTATAAGAGAGGGCAAAATAACCTGTAACACTTCAGGCATGTGTGCGGGATATGCTCAGGCGAACCTCTGCGTTCTGCCAAAGGATCTTGCCTATGACTTCCTGCTTTTCGCCCAGCGCAACCCGCGCCCGTGTCCGATACTCGAAGTCAGCGATGTCGGCTCGCGCTTTTTGAAAAAAATAGCCCCCGGCGCGGATATCGCAAATGATATTCCAAAATACAGGGTCTATGAAAACGGCGTCATGACCGGCGAATATACGAGCGTCGAGCATCTTTGGCGCGATGATTTTGTGAGCTTTCTTATCGGGTGCAGCTTCTCTTTCGAGTCGGAGCTGATAGCCGCAAATGTGCCGATCAGGCATATCGAAGAGGGCAGGAATGTTCCGATGTATCTCACGAATATCGAGTGCGAGCCCGCCGGAATTTTCCACGGAAAAATGGTCGTCAGCATGCGTCCGCTGCCCTATGACAAGATAGTCACCGCCGTCGCGGCGACCGCCGCCATGCCGAAAGTCCACGGCGCTCCGATTCATATCGGCGACCCGTCCGTTATCGGTATCAAAGATATCTCAAAGCCCGATTTCGGCGATTCGGTTACTATAAATCCCGGCGAAGTGCCTGTATTCTGGCCGTGCGGCGTCACTCCGCAGTCGGCTCTGATGAGCACGAAACCGCCCATCGCGATAACTCATTCGCCCGGACATATGCTCATAACCGATGTCAAAAATGTCGAGCTTAAATATTGACAGGGGGCACAGATATGCACAAAATAGATCTTAACTGCGATCTCGGCGAGAGTTTCGGCAACTATAAGCTGGGGCTTGACGATGAGGTCATAAAATATATTTCGTCCGCCAACATAGCCTGCGGCTTCCATGCGTCCGATCCGCTCGTGATGCAGAAGACCGTCGCCCTCGCGCGCGATAACGGCGTCGCGGTCGGCGCGCATCCGGGCTTTCCCGATCTCGTCGGATTCGGCAGAAGAAATATGAATGTTTCGCCCGCCGAGGCAAAGGCGTTCGTCCAGTACCAGATAGGTGCGCTCTCCGCGTTCTGCAAGGCTACCGGATGCCGCCTTGCCCATGTAAAACCCCACGGTGCGCTCTATAATATGGCGGGCAAGGACGAGATTCTCGCCGCCGCCATATGCGAGGCTGTCTATGAATTTGACCCCGAGCTCATTCTACTCTGCCTCTCTGGCAGCAAGATGATGAGTGAGGCGAAGAAAATCGGACTCCGAGCCGCAAGCGAGGTTTTTGCGGACAGAGCCTACGAGGATGACGGCTCGCTTGTCGCAAGAGGCAAGCCGGGCGCAGTCATAACCGACGAGGACGAGGCGGTCAGCCGCGTTATCGGCATGGTCAAAAACGGTACGGTCGAATCGATAAACGGAAAAATAATCGAATTGAAGCCAGATTCGATATGCCTTCACGGCGACGGAGTCAAGGCAGTCGAATTTGCAAAGCGTATAAAAGCGGAGCTCAACGCAAACGGTATTGAGACCGCTCCGCTTGCCCAAATAATCTGACAAAGGAAGCGATAACGATGCAGTATCATCGTATATATGCAAGGATAGATATAGATGCGATTCTTCACAATCTCGGTGAGTGCAAGCGCCGTATACCCGAGGGGACAAAGGTTCTCGCGGTTATCAAAGCGGACGGCTACGGCCACGGCGCGGTCGAGCTTGCGCATCAGCTTGAGAGCGAGGTCGATTATTTCGGCGTCGCCGTCATTGAAGAGGCGGTCGAGCTTCGCCGCGCAGGTATAAAAAAGCCGATCCTCATTCTCGGTTATACTTCGCCCTCGCAGGACAATTTGCTGATAAACTATGATATAACGCAGAATATCTATACCTATGATATGGCAAAGCGCCTGTCGGATAGGGCGGTTGCCCTCGGAAAGACCGTTCGGTTCCATATCGGACTCGACACCGGTATGTCGCGTGTCGGCTTTCAGGATAACGACGAGAGCGTCGAGCAGATAAAGAAGATAGTCAAGCTCCCGAATCTCGTCCTTGAGGGTATTTTCAGCCACTACGCCCGCGCCGATGAGCTCGTGAAAACAACGGCGTTTCTCCAGTCGGAGCGCTTCGATCTGTTTATAGATAAGCTCGAAAAGGCTGGTATAAATATACCGATAAAGCATCTGAGCAACTCGGCGGCAGTCGAAGAACTCGAAAAGCACTATGATATGGTGCGCTTCGGAATCTCTCTCTACGGGCTCTATCCCTCGGAAGAGGTCGACAAATCGAGCGTTGATCTCATTCCCGCAATGGAGCTTCGTACAAAGATAGTCAATCTCAAAACTGTCCCTGCCGGCTGCGGAGTCAGCTACGGCCACACTTTTGTGACTCACAGGGAGACCCGCATCGCGACTATCCCCGTGGGCTATGCCGATGGTTATCCGCGCGCCCTCTCTTCAAAGGGCAGAGTGATAGTCAACGGTCAGTTCGCGCCGATAATCGGCAGAGTGTGCATGGATCAGTTCATGATAGACGTAACCGATATCGAGGGTGAGCTGAATATCGAGGACGAAGTCATTCTCATGGGCAGCGACAACGGCTGCACGATTAGCGCCGAGGAGATAGGCGATATGTCGGCGAGCTTCAACTATGAGTTCGTCTGCGGCGTTGCCCGCCGTGTGCCGAGAATCTATTTCAAAGACGGAAAGCCCTATAAAGAAGTCTCTTATATTTTAGACAAAGAATAAACTATTGACAAACATTCCCCAAAGCAGTTATAATTAAAACGATAAAAATTTATCGAAGTACCCTGCAACATCTAAAAGTTTACATCTGGTTGCAAGTATGATTGTGTTAAACAAGGATGAAAACGCAGGCAGGCTGCCGCCTGTCAAGTTTGAGGACGCAGTTAAACGCAATCAGACGACGCAAGGCTTGTAAAGTTTTAGGTGTTGCAGGGTAACAAGGGGTGTAACAATGTCAAAAGTGAAAAAACAGCCGAGCTTTAAGGCGTATGCCGCAATGTGGATTGCCATTATCGCCGCCTATGCGGTGTGGATAATAGCGTTCATGCGCAAGATAGTGCTCGTCAACTACGCAACGGTAGAGGAACGTACCGTTGACGGCATCACCCATGCCAACATCAGCGGTATGATGGGTCATGAGTGGCTCTATCCCATCTGGGTCGCAGTCTCGTGCATCTGCCTTGCAATGTTCATCGTCTACATAAAAGTCCTGCTCTACGGCAAGGAGCCCGGCAAGGCGCTGAAAATATTCTGCCTCTTCGGCGTTATCTTCGGCTGCGTCTATGTCACATGGTACGGCTTCTTCGGCGATCAGCCCTTTATCGAAAAGGTGAAGTTTATCACCGCGAGCATGATAGGACTCGACTTCCCGTGGCATTTCAGAGGCTGGGGCGTTATAGCGTCGGCAACCGTGTTCACCAACACGCTCTATGCCTATCGCAAATTCGGTTATCACAGCCGAGCGGGCGTTATTCTCGGATCGATCGGCAGCGCCGCAATTTATGTTACTATAAATTGCCCGTCGATGGGCGAGGAGATACATCTTGATTCTCCGCGCTGCATGGCGCATTGGACGGGCGCGCTTCTGTTCGCGTTCTGCTGCGCCGCTCCCATGGTGCTCCTGCTTATAAATAAAGCGAGAGAGCTCAAGGGTCGCTTCATGGTCGGTCTTATCGTTTTCTGCGCGATACTTCTCACAATGCTCGTTCTCCTGCTGACTGTCGGCAAGAGCGCAATTATTGAGAATATCCCGATGCAGGCGGCATATGTTCTGCTCTTCCTGCTCAACTTCACGAATGTTTTCCCCGTGAAGAAAGCCGAAAAAGCTCCGGCAAAAGAGGCGGCGACCGTCTGATGAAAGAGAGTAAAAACAAGAAAGCATTTGACGGCAAAAGCGGAGGCAGCGTCGGTATAGGCCTTGCGCTGGGTCTTGCAATCGGGCTTATGATGGGCGTGGCGACGGATAATATCCCCATGTGGATGTGCCTCGGTATAAGCATCGGACTCTGCTGCGGAACTGCATTCGGCGTCTCGAAAAAGGGAAAGCCGAATTCTGACAATCCTGATGACGAAGCCTCAAAGTCGATTGACCCCGACGATCCCGACGACGAGGACCTCAACGAGGACACCGACCAATATAACTGAACAAAATAAAAATACCGCTGAAGTTTTATCTTCAGCGGTATTTTTGCGCCTTATCAGTTCTTATCTATTGTCTGCAGGAATCCGCCCGCGAGCGAGAGCATCTTTTCATCGACGCCGAGTTTTCCGGCAAGCTTGATCATAGTCTTGACCTTCACCGGGTAGATGGGCTTGAGCAGGGGACTTGAAACAGCCTTTGCCGCAAAGTCTCCGGCGGCGTTCTTGATTATCTTGTTGACTTCGCCGTTGCTGAGAACTTCACCCATGCTGTCCTCAACCGAGAGCTTGTTCGGGTCGCCCTCGCCGTCCGCCGCAACGAACCAGTTGCGCACGAATGAGGAGTATTCTGCGGGCATTTTGTATTCGTCAGTGGCTTTTTCAATGCCGTTTACAGTTATCGTGTGCGACGGGCGAACCTTGCCGCCGCGCGCCTTGATAACATTTTCGCCGAGTTTAAGCTCAACATCGTCGAAGACGAACACTCTGTCCGCTTTCTTCGTGTAGGTCTTGCCGTTTACTTCGAGCGTTACTTCGGGGCAGTTGGAGTAGACTTTTATCGTGCTTTTTCCGGCGGGTCTGTTGACGTATCTTTCGCCGGTGATGTGAACGAACTTCTTGTCGCTCCAGTATGCCTTGTAGAGCCAGAACGCGTCTTTCTTCGTCTTGCGGTCGAATGTCACAAGACCCTTGTTGTTTCTGCCTCTGACGCCGCCCTCGTTTCTCGATGCGGAGCCGAAGTCGAACATGTTCCAGACATATGAGCCCCAGAGCCAGTCGCGCTCGTTTATCGATTTGATATAGTGCTCATGGTAGATAGCCTGATAGTCCTCGCTGTAGTCGCCCTGAACAGGGGAGTCGGAGTGGTATTTCGTGATGCCTTCCGCGCCGTATTCCGAAAGGCAGAGCTTGCCCTCGGGGTTCTCTCTGTGCCACTCGTCGAGCCAGTTGTTTATCTCGTCGCACGAGCCCATGTACCAGCCGTAGTAGTGGTTGTAGCCGATGATATCGGTGATGTGGTTGAGCGGTGAATTCACCGGGCACATGGTCAGCTGGGCGCATGTCGTGTATCTCGTCGGGTCAAGGTGTCTTGCGACCTTGTGCATATGCTTGAGGAATGTTATAAGCTTCTTGCTTGCGCTTCCGGCTATTGTGATTTCGTTCTCGATGCCCCAGCAGAATATCGACGGGTGGTTGTAGTTCTGCTTGATGAGCTCAACGAGCTGCTGCTCCGCGTTTTCATTGCGCTTGGGGCTGAAACGGGAGATAACCGGCACTTCAGCCCAGACGAGCAGTCCGCTCTCGTCGCAGAGATCATAGAAATAGCTGTTCTGCTGATAGTGAGCGAGGCGCACCGAATTCGCGCCGACATCGAGGATTATCTTGACATCCTCCGCGTGCTGCTTCTCGGTTATGGCATTGCCCATGTTCTCTCTGTCCTGGTGGCGGGAGACACCCTGGAGCTTGATGTGCTCGCCGTTTAAGAAGAAGCCCTTGTGGCTGTCGATATGATATTCTCTGAGTCCGGTTCTGATATCGATGTTGTCCGTGACTTCTTGTGTTGTGCTGTCAAAAATCTCGCATCTGACGGTGTAGAGATACGGATTCTTTCTGCCGTTCCAGAGAACAGGGTCTTCAACTGGCAGCTTCGCGCTGATTATCGGGCGAAGATCCGCTATTGCCGAAGCCTTCTCGTTGCCGTCGGCGTCGATGAGCGTGAAGCGAGCCTTGTGCGAGCAGTCGGCGTTGTCAATAAGCGCCTTTATGCCCAGCTCCCAGCCGTCCTCGCCGACGCGGCGTGGGGTGATGTATATTCCGTCCGAGCCGTAGTCGTTCATGGTGAATCTGCAGTCCGGGACTTCGATAAGATTGACATCGCGATAAACGCCGCCGTAGAATGTGAAGTCCGCCATAGTCGGGTAGACGGACTCGTCCGGCGAGTTGTCGGCGGTTATGTCAACGCGGCAGCCATATCTGATGTAGTCGGAGATATCGACTCTGAACGCGGAATATCCGCCCTCGTGGACTGCGACAAGCTCGTTGTTGACTCTGACTTCCGCCTTTGAGTTGACTCCTCGGCATTCGAGGAACGTTTTCTTGTCCGATTTCGGCAGCTCTTTGGAATATGTCGCCTTTGTGCGAAGATATCCGTTTGTGCCGTCCTGACCGTCAAAGGCGTTCCATGTGTGCGGCAGATTGACGGTCTCGGTCTTTCCGTCGAGCGTGAAGAGCCAGCCGTCGTTTATCCTTACAACATTTCTCATTTTATGACCTCCCGTAAGATGATCTTATTATATACTGATATTAACAGAATACACATTGAAAGTCAATTGATCGACCTTTCACAGGCTATATAGTACACCCAATATTTTAAACTTGTGTGAACGAATCATCACTTTGCTTGAATATTTTTTGAAAATCTGTTATTCTAAATAATGCCGGAGGATATCCGGCGAAGTGAAGAGAAAGGAAGAATATGAAATGTCAGTTATAACTGTTACAAAAGATAATTTTGATAAAGAAGTGCTTCAGAGCGATAAACCCGTCCTGCTCGATTTTTGGGCGTCGTGGTGCGGTCCGTGCCGCATGGTCTCGCCGATAGTTGACGAGATAGCCGCCGAGAATCCCGACAAAAAGGTCGGCAAGGTCAATGTCGATGAGGAGCCGGAACTCGCGTCAAAGTTCGATGTTATGAGTATACCCACTCTGCTCGTGTTTGAGGACGGCGAGCTGGTCAACCGCGCCGTCGGAGCGCGCCCGAAAGAGATGATACTCGATTTGTTCGATGAGTAATTTAAAGTACCGCAGGCTCTCTGCGGTATTTTTTATTTTAACATGAGAGGAGATGCAGTATGAAAAGCTCAGCCAAACGCATTATCTGTATAGGCGTTGTTGCCGTTGTTGCTGTTTGCGCGGCACTCTTGGCGCACTTTTTCCCCGGAAACAGCGCGGACGGCTCTGCGGATATAGTCAGAGCCTCCGTTGATGAAAACGGCGTGGCGTCCTTCGGCTGCAAGTCGGATAACGACTATGCAGGTCTTGTGCTCAACAGAAAGGACAAGACGTTCAATTTCATGCAGTCATATCGGTTCTCAGCCGCTCTGAGCGGCACTTATGAAGAAAATGACGAATATCTGATACTTACCGCGAAAAATTCCGGCTCGCAGAGCAAATTTACATTCAAAAAACAAAAAGACGGTCTCGAATTTCTCGTCAAAAAGTCCGATTCCGTGCGGGAGTTCTGCTATTCGGCGGATTCCGAAAAGACTGATAAGTGCTTAAAAAATAAGGCTCTTTTCACGCCCGAGTCTATCCGTACCGATGTTATAACTTACATCGGCAAGAACGAGCACGACGGTCAAAAAGACTATGTCGAAATCGTCCTGTCGCCCGCGGACGGCAGTTATTCCATGTACAGGAGCGGCATGAGCGACTGCTCGACCGGCACTTACGAAGAAAAGGACAACCGCCTTGTTCTCAGCGACGACAACGGCAGGGATAAATATTATTTTGAAATCAGCGGCAATGAAATTGCCCTCGATTCTGAAAAGTCGGCGAAAAGGTCTTATATTTATTCCGATGCTGTGCTCGAAAAGCTCGCGGGAGGGCAGCATCCGTCCGATGTCCTTGAAAGCTATTTCAAGAGCTGACAGCATATAATTTTAAAAACATCCGCAAAAAAGCATCCGCAGAAATTTTCGTTCTGCGGATGCTCGATTTATTTTCTATGTCTTTTACGCCTCGGGGCAGATGTTCGTTGCAACGATATCAACGCCGGTGCCGAGTATGTTCGCACAGACAACATCGCCGATCTTGACCGGAGCCTTGATCTCAAGCTTTGCTATCTCCTTGACGCAGTCCTTGACCTTGTCCTTCGGAACAGCCTTTGCGGACTTGACGGGAACAACGGGGTGAACGCCGCCGCTGACCTTGACAGTTGTCGTCAGACTTCTCTCGGGGTGGGTGCACTCGGTTCTCGCATAGGCGTCGCCGCGCTTGCAGGTGTTGCCGGTAACGCTGAGGATCTCTCCGTCGTCGTTGAGCTCAACGGAGATCTGGCAGCCCATGGGGCAGGCGACACAAATAATATCTTTTACCATGATTATTCCTCCACCTGAATTTCGATTATGCCGTTCTCATCAAAGTTCTTGAGCATATCGCTCTTGATGATGACGTTCTCCATCTCGCCGGGAGCGAGTCTCGGGCGCTTCTTGCTGATGAGCGTCTCGCCGTTGTAGGTGACAACGACCTTGGCATTTTTGTGAACGTCGCCGACTCTGAAGAAGAGCTTGACATCCTCGTCCTCGCCGAGGGCTATCTTCTGCGGTACGATGTAGCGCACGCCGTTGATGCCTCTGGTCTTGACGTATTTCTTCTCCTTGTTTCCACCGTTCTTTATGTATCTCGCTGCGCCCTCGCCGGCCGTCTGGCTCTCAAGGGTAACGAAGTCAACAAGGTCGTGAACATGCAGCACGTTGCCGCAGGCGAAAACGCCGGGGTGGGTGGTCTCTCTGTATTCGTCGACTATCGGGCCGCCGGTGACGCGGTCAAATTCTATGCCCATGTTCTTGCTCAGCTCGTTCTCGGGGATAAGACCGACGGAAAGCATGAGCGTGTCGCAGGGGACATATTCCTCCGTGCCGGGAATCGGGCGGCGGTTCTCGTCGACCTTTGCAATGGTGACGCCCTCAAGGCGCTCCTTGCCGTGAATGTCGATAACCGTGGTGCTCAATTTGAGCGGGATGTCGAAGTCGTTGAGGCACTGGACGATGTTTCTCGTCAGTCCGCTCGAATAGGGCATGAGCTCGCAGACCATCTTGACGTGCGCACCCTCAAGGGTCATGCGGCGCGCCATGATGAGACCGATATCGCCCGAGCCGAGGATAACGACTTCCTTGCCGGGCATATAGCCGTCAATGTTGACATATTTCTGCGCAGTGCCTGCGGAGAGAACTCCGGCGCAGCGGGTGCCCGCGATGTTGAGCGCACCTCTCGGACGCTCGCGGCAGCCCATTGCAAGGATAACTGCGGTAGCGTCGATCTCAATAAGACCGTCCTCTTTGTTGACTGCGGTGACAACGTTGTCGTCGGAAATGGAGAGCACCATCGTGTCTGTCTTTACGACAATGTCGGTGTTCTCAACAAGCTCGATGAAACGCGCGGCGTATTCGGGACCCGAAAGCTCCTCACCGAAGTAGTGCAGACCGAAGCCGGTATGTATGCACTGCTCAAGGATACCGCCGAGAGTCTCTGCGCGCTCGAGTATGATTATCTTTTCAACGCCGCTTTCGCGCGCCTTGAGCGCAGCGGCCATGCCTGCGGGGCCTCCGCCGATAACGGCAAGATCATATTTAAGCATTAGTATTCATCCTTTCATGCTGCGAAAGTTCGCAAATCACTTAGTCCTGCCGAAGAGGATCTTTGACTCTCCGCCGCATTTTGTTATTTCATCAAGCTCCTGACCAAGCTCTCTTGCAAGTATCTCGACTACCTTTGAACCGCAGAAGCCGCCCTGGCAGCGACCCATTCCGGCTCTCGTGCGGCGCTTTACGCCGTCAACGTCGATGGCGCCTGCGGGCGCGTGGATAGCGTCGAGAATCTCGCCCTCGGTTATAGTCTCGCAGCGGCAGATAACTCTGCCGTATGCGCTGTTCTTTTCAACAAGTGCTTTGCGCTCTTCCGAACTCATGTGGCGGAAACGCACGGGAGCGGGTCTGCCGGGGATGAAGTCCGCCTTCTCGCTGACTTTGCCCTTGTCCTGCAGGATCATGTCGCAGACATAAAGACCGATAGCGGGAGCGGAGGAGAGACCGGGCGACTCGATGCCGGCGACATTTATGAACTTTGCGTCCTTCTCGCTGGGGGCAATGATGAAATCGTCGCCGGTGCTGTGGGCGCGGATGCCTGCAAACGAAGTGATGACGTCGCGGGTCGAGAGCGACGGGACTGATCTCAGAGCGGTCTTGAAAACGCCGTTTGTGCCGTCTGCGGTGGTCGAGCAGTCGTCCTTTTCGTCTATGTCGACTGCGCTCGGACCTACGAGCAGGTTGCCGTCAACGGTCGGGGTGACAAGAACACCCTTACCCATCTTTGAGGGACACTGGAATATCGTGTGCTTTACCTTGTCGCCGACTGCTCTGTCCATGAGCATATATTCGCCCTTACGGGGAATAATGGTTATTGAATCGTCGCCGATGAGAGAAGCTACCTTGTCGCAGAAAACGCCGGCGGCGTTGACGACATATTCGGCTTCGATCTCGCCTGCGTCGGACTTGAGGACGAAGTTGCCCTGCGCGTTCTTTTCAATAGCCGTAACATCAAAATTGCGGAAGAACTCAACACCGTTCATGACTGCGTTCTCAACTGTCGCTATCGTCAGCTCATAGGGGCAGACGATTCCGGCGGTCGGAGCATAGAGCGCGGCGACTGCCTCGTCGCTGAGGTTCGGCTCTTCGCGGTGGATAGCCTCTTTGTCGAGAATCTCGAGTCCGGGAACTCCGTTCTCTTCGCCTCTTGCCTTGAGCTCTTCAAGAGTCTCAACTTCCTCGTTCGAGAAAGCGACGACATATGAGCCGATGGGCTTGAACGGGACATGGAGCGTCTCGCACAGACCGGGCATTGCGGCAGTGCCCTCAACGTTGAGTCTCGCTTTGAGGGTGCCGGGCATTGCGTCGAAGCCTGCGTGGACAATGGCGCTGTTGGCCTTTGTTGTGCCCATCGCCATGTCGCTGCATTTTTCAACCAATGCGACTTTGATGTTATATCGGCTCAGCTCTCTCGCGACCATTGCGCCGCTGACGCCTGCACCGATAATTGCTACATCGTATGACATATTTTTACCTCCAGACGGAAATAGTATGGCTGGTTTTACAGACATAATTATTATACCACTCTTTTTGCCGGCAGACAAGTATATAAAGCGCCATAATCTATATTTTTGTCGTTATATTTGCTCTCAATTTATGACAATTTAATTATTCTGAAAATTTTGCGCCTGCTTTAATAATTGCGCTCGCACAGGCAACAATAAACACCGACTTTACCTTATTTGCGGATTTTAGATCCGCACGGGAGGAAGAAAAATGGAAGAATATCTTGTGCAGATGAAGGGAATATCAAAGTTCTTTCCCGGAGTCGTCGCACTCGACAAAGTCGATTTCGAGCTTCGGGCGGGCGAAGTGCATGCACTGCTCGGCGAAAACGGAGCGGGAAAATCCACGCTGATGAAAATAATCGGCGGAATATATCAAAAAGACGAGGGCGAAGTGAAGATACGCGGCAAAACGCAGGAGTATTCTACCGTCGCCCAGGCATCTGAACTCGGCATTGCCGTTATCCATCAGGAGCTCAATATGTGCCGCCACCTGACCGTGGCGGAGAACATCTTTCTCGGCAGGGAGCTCAAAAAGGGCGGCATGGTCGATTTCAAAGAGCAGAACGCCCGTGCGTCAAAGCTTCTCAAAGAGCTGAGCCTCAATATCGAGCCCGATACCGAAGTCGGCAAGCTCTCCGTGTCAAAACAGCAGATGGTCGAGATTGCAAAGGCTCTCTCGACAAACGCCGATATTATAATCATGGACGAGCCGAGCTCGGCGCTGACCGAGCGCGAGACACAGGAGCTTTTCAGAATAATAAACGAGCTCAAAAATATGGGTAAGGGTATAATTTATATCTCCCACCGCCTTGAAGAGCTTGAAAATATCGTCGACAGAGTCACTGTAATGCGCGACGGAAAATATATAAAGACCGCCGATTTCAAAGATCTTTCAATTGGCGAGATAATCGCCCTCATGGTCGGGCGTGAGATAACCGAAAAATATCCGCGCGAGCAGACCGAACGCGGCAAAAAAATCATGGAGGTCAAGGGAATATCCACCTCCGAGGTTCAGAATATCTCGTTCGATCTCTATTCCGGCGAGATACTCGGCTTCGCGGGTCTTGTCGGCGCGGGGCGCACGGAACTCGTTAGGGCGCTGTTCGGCGCGGATAAAATAACGGCGGGCGAAGTTGTCGTCTACGACAAGAGCGTGAAGCTCAAAAGTCCGCGCGACGCCGTCAAAGCCGGTATAGTCTGCGCGCCGGAGGACAGGAAAAAGGACGGTCTTTTGGTTGAACTTGATGTCAGCGAAAATATAGCTATAGCGAATCTTGATACGCTCTCGAACCCCGTCGGAGTGCTCAGCGCAAAGCGCGAGCGGGATATGGCTAATCGCGCCGTGAAAGAGCTGAAAATAAAAACGCCGTCAATAAAAAGCGAGGTAAAGAATCTCTCGGGCGGCAACCAGCAGAAGATAGTCGTCGGCAAATGGCTCATGCGCGACGCCAAAGTAATAATTTTCGATGAGCCGACGCGCGGCATCGATGTCGCCGCCAAGGTCGAGATATATAACCTGATGAACAAGCTCAAAAAGAGCGGCATCGGCGTTATGTTCGTCTCGTCTGAGCTGCCCGAGGTGCTCGGCATGAGCGACAGGATAATCGTCATGTGTTCCGGGCGCATCACGGGCGAACTCAGCCGCGATGAGGCCACGCAGGAAAAAATAATGGAGCTTGCAACAAAGTTCCGCACGGAGGTGAGCTGAATGTTCAAAAAAATACTTTCCGCAAGGGGAATGGGACAGGTGCTCTCGGTCTTTGCGGCGCTGATAGTTATGATAATCGTCTTTGCGCTGATAAATCCGCTGTTCTTCTCCGCAACCAATATAACGAACCTTCTGCGCCAGGTGGCGCCGATATTGATAATCGGCGTCGGTCAGTCGTTCGTCCTCATAACTGCCGGAATCGACCTCTCAATAGGCTCGGTCGCGGGAATGTCGTGCATGATAAGCGCGACACTGATGACAAAATTCAATATGAATCCGATTTTAACCGTGCTCATAACTATTATTTGTTGTCTTGTAATCGGTCTTGTAAACGGACTTCTTATCTCCGTCGCAAAGCTTCCGGCGTTCATAGCGACTCTCGGTACTATGATAATCGCCCGCGGTGTCGCGCAGATAGTCAACGGCAACATGAACACCAACGGCATATATTCCGACGCCTTCAAGAATTTCTTCTATTACGGCCGCTTCCTCGGGATATATACCCCGATCTGGATAGCAATAGTGCTCTTCGCTTTCTTCGCGTTCATTCTTTCAAAGACGGCACTCGGCAGGCATGTCTATGCCCTCGGCTCGAACTATGAGGCGGCGCGCCTGTCCGGAGTCAATGTCGCCGCGGCGCAGACGAAAGTTTATGTCATTTCTTCTTTCCTCGCCGGCGTTGTCGGCTTGATACTCACCGCGCAGAGCGGCATGGGCAGCATGGACGCGGGCTCTAACTATGAGCTCAACGCCGTCGCCGCGTCCGTTATCGGCGGAGTCAGCACCATGGGCGGACAGGGTATGCTCCTCGGCACCGTCATAGGTGCGTTTATCTGGGGCGTGCTCAATAACGGTCTCCAGTTCGCAGGCGCGCCTCTCGCGCTTAGAAATATAGTCATCGGCATAGTCGTCATAATCTCCGTGCTTATAGACAGAATCGTCCACGGAGGCAAGCGGCTCAACACAAATGCCGCCAAAGGGCTCAAGCTCGGCGGCAGAGAAAAAAGAGAATAAACGGAGGACAGTATGAAAAAGATACTCGCAGTTATTATGTCGGCGCTGCTGATTCTGACCGCCTTTGCGGCGTGCAGCAGAAGCGGCGAGGGTAACAACACGGCGCAGGGCATGACCGAGAGCGCCGCCAACGCCAAGTACAAAGTATATCTCATCACTATCGACAAGATGGATCAGCACTGGGTTTCGGTCGACAAGGGTGCGTCGGATATGGCAAAACAGCTCGGCATCACTTATAAGTGGGATGCCCCCGATGTCAAGGACAACGCCAAGCAGATCGAGGCGGTCAACAACGCCATTGCCGACGGCGCGAGCCTGATAATGCTCGCCGCAAACGACCCCTCGGCAATTTCGCAGACTGTCAAAAACGCAAAGGACAAGGGAGTCAAGATAATCTATGTCGATTCTCCCGCAAACGAGCCTGCGGTCACAACTCTCTCGACCGATAACTACAACGCAGGTATGATAGCGGGCGAGACCATGCTCGAAGAGCTCAAAAACGCGGGCATAACGAGCGGCAAGATAGGCATAATCGGCGTCAACACCGCGACAAATTCGAGCATGAACCGCGAAAAGGGCTTCCGCGAGGCGATAACCAAGGACGGCAAGTTCACTCTGCTCACTACCGAATATAAGGACGGCAACTTCGCATCCTCGCAGGAGGCGGCAACCGGCTTTATAACCGGCAACTCCGACCTTGTCGGACTTTACGGCACCAACGAGGGTTCGACCGTCGGCGTGGGCAACGCTATCAAAGATTCCGGCAAGAAGATAATCGGTATCGGCTTCGATACTTCGAACACTATCGAGTCGCTGATAAACGACGGAAGTCTTAAAGCAGTCATGGTGCAGAACCCCTATACCATGGGCTATCTCGGCATGGCGCAGGCGCTCGCGGCTCTCAAAGGCAATTCGACGGGTCCCGAATCTATAGATACCGGCGTGTCCGTTGTCAGGGCTTCAAAATAAAACAATAACAAATTCGGTCGCCCCCGCATAAACTGTTGCGGGGGTGTTTTTATGCGCCGGATGCGCCGATTCAATATTCGCACTCTGCCGCACGGGGCGTTCAGGGCTCTGTGCGCTTTTACTCTTGCTGTCTGCCTTGTGCTCGTTGTCGATGCGCGGCTTCGCCCGGCGGTTCGCAATATCGCCATGACCCGCGCAAAGAGTCTCGCCGTGCGCACGGTCGGCGAGAGCATAGAAAAATTTATATCCGAAAACCCAGAGGAGTGCTCCGCTCTTATCAGCGTCGGCTCGAACGACGGAAAGATAGGTTCAATGTCGCTCAATGCCGCCTCCGTCAATTTGTTCAAATCCCGCCTTGTCCGCGCCGTCGACGAAGCGCTCGAAGAAAATGCAAAATTTGTTGTAAAAATACCGCTCGGTGCTGTAACCGGCTCCGAAGTCTTTGCGGGTATGGGACCCGAGATACCCGTAACCGTCCGCATGACGGGCGGTGCAGATGCACAGATAACTGACGAATTTATCTCTGCGGGCATAAACCAGACCCGCCACAGAGTTATGCTGAAAGTCGAGTGTTCAGTCTATGTCTTTCTTGGCGGGAACGAGGGCGCGGCGAATTTTTCGGATGAATATTGCATCGCCGAGAATATTGTTGTCGGCACTGTCCCGCAGACCGCTGTGACAATAGATATTCCGCAGCGGCAGTGAAATAAATTGTTGTTAGATGTATTCAAGTTGTGGTATAATAACCGCAGAGAAAAAGGAAGCTTAAAAGGAGGAATCCCTTTTGACCGACAAAGAGCAGAGCGCAAAACGCGCGCAGGAGCTCAGAGATAAGCTCAATTATTACAGCAGAAAATATTATGTCGACGACGACCCCGAGATAGAGGACTACGAATATGATATGCTCCAGCGCGAGCTCAAGGCGATAGAGGATAAATATCCCGACCTCGTGACTCCGGATTCCCCGACCGTGCGCGTCGGCGGCAGCGCGGAAAATCTGTTCTCAAAGGTAGAACACCGCGTGCGCATGGAGAGCCTGCAGGATGCGTTCAGCTTCGCGGAGATAGAGGAATTCGACCGCCGTGTCAGAGAGACCGAGCGGGATGTTCACTATGTCGTCGAGCCGAAGATCGACGGACTTTCCGTCTCGCTCGAATATACAAACGGCGTGCTGACCCGCGGCTCGACCCGCGGCGACGGCGATGTCGGCGAGGATGTTACCGCAAACCTGCGCACCGTGCGCTCGATTCCGCTGAAAATAAAAACTCCGCTGCCTTTCCTCGAAGTCAGAGGCGAGGTGTATATGCCCAAGTCGGTCTTTGCCTCTCTTGTTACAAGGCAGGAGCTCGACGGCGAAAAGCCCTTTAAAAACCCGCGCAACGCCGCCGCAGGCTCGCTCAGACAGAAAGATTCAAAAGTGACCGCAGGCAGGGGACTTGATATCTTCGTTTTCAATGTCCAGCAGATAGAGGGCGCACAACTCAGCTCGCATAAGCAGTCGCTCGATTTCCTGCGCGAACAGGGTTTTCATACCATTCCGTTCTATACTCGGTTCGATAATATAACCGATGTTATTTCCGAACTCAAGCGTATTGGCGAGATACGCTCGGGACTCGAATATGATATTGACGGCGCGGTTATAAAAGTCGATGATTTTGCCCAGCGCGAACGCCTTGGCAGTACCTCGAAGTTCCCCAAATGGGCGGTGGCTTTCAAATATCCGCCCGAAGAAAAGACAACGAAGCTCGTTGATATAGAGATCGGTGTCGGACGCACGGGCGTGCTCACTCCGACTGCCGTTTTTGAACCTGTTCTTCTCGCGGGTTCAACCGTCAGCCGCGCAACGCTTCATAATCAGGATTTCATAACAGAAAAGGATATCCGCATCGGCGATGAAGTTGCCATAAGAAAAGCGGGTGATATAATCCCCGAGGTCGTGCGCATAGTGTCGCACGCGGAAAATTCCGTGCCGTATATCCTGCCGTCAATCTGCCCGTCATGCTCCGCTCCCGTTATCCGCGAAGAGGGCGAGGCGGCTGTCCGCTGCGTCAATCCCGAGTGCCCGGCTCAGCTGCTGCGCAATGTTATCCATTTCTGTTCGCGCGATGCCATGGATATCGAGGGACTCGGCGACGCCCTCGTCGAAAAGTTTATCTCCGAAAATCTGATATCAAATGTCGCCGATATCTATGACATAACCGCAGGCGAGATAATGATGCTCGAAGGACATCAGGAAAGGTCGGCAAAAAATCTCGTCGAGGCTATCGAACGCTCGAAGCAAAATGACCTTTCACGCCTGCTGTTCGCTCTGGGCATACGCCATATCGGTCAGAAAGCGGCGAAGCTTCTTTCCGAGCATTTTGGCAATATTGATTCTATAATCGCCGCGTCCGAAGAGGAGATAGCCGAAATAGACGGCTTCGGCGGAATAATGGCAAAGAGCGCGGCGGAATTTTTCTCCATGACTCAGACGGCCGATTTAATAGAACGACTCAAAGCGGCGGGAGTCAATATGAAGTCGCTCAAAGAGAAGAGCGACGACCGGCGCTTCGCTGGTCTGACTTTCGTCCTTACGGGTACTCTGCCGACGCTTTCGAGAAAAGAAGCGACTGAGATAATCGAAAACCTTGGCGGCAAAGCGTCGTCGTCAGTCTCGAAAAAGACTTCGTATGTCGTCGCAGGCGAGGAAGCCGGAAGCAAACTGCAAAAAGCGACCGACCTCGGCATCCCGGTCATAACTCAGGACGATCTGCTGAAAATGGCAGGTCGGGAATAAATTTAAGCATCCGTACTTTTCGTGCGGATGCTTTATTTTTGATATTCGCGCCTGTATGCGGCTGGGGAGAAGCCAGAGTAGCTCTTGAAAACCCGATTGAAGTGGCTCAGGCTGTAGTAGCCGAGCTGCATGGATATTTCAAGTGTTGTCATCTTGGTTCCGCTTAGCAGCAGGCAGGCGTATTCGCATTTCGTGTCCCTGAGATATGCCGAAACCGTCTTGCCCGTGTATTTTCTGAACGCTTCGATAACAACGGGCGGCGAGAAGTTGCTCATTTCATATACGTCCGCCGCGCAGCATGTCATGTATTCCGGCGAGCGTATCTTTTCGAGCATGTTTTCAAACCACTCGGGGCAGTCGATTTTCTGCGTGAGCTTCGAGCTGTTTATTATCGAGATAAAATCCGATGCGGTCGAGCATATTACGCTCGCCGCTTTTTCGTATCCGTCGCCGATGAGCCTGTTTATGAGACTTGCACGCGAAGAAAAGTATGCCTGCTCCTCGGTCGAGAGCGCAGCCGTCAGCGGTTTCTGCGACTCGAACGCTTCGGGATCTATCCCGAGAGCCGAGCAGATTTCTTCAAACTTTTTCGGCGAGATGCAGATGTTCATGTGTATGCTCGAAAAATTCTCGATGCGGCGCAGCTGATGAATGTCGCCGGGGCATATCATGCATAAAGTGCCTTTGCTTATCTCGGAAATCTTGCCGTTTATCTCGTGGCAGACGCGCCCGTCCGTTACAAGAAAAATCTCATAGTAGTTGTGTCCGTGCTCCGTCGTGCCCTCCGAACCCCAAAGGTGAAATGACACGGAATATTTGCTTATAATCGGATTCGTCCTGTAGTCGATAATGTTCAGCCTGTCCGTATATTTTCACTCCTTTGATTGGTGCTTTCTTAAAAATAACACACTTTATCACCGATTTCAAGAACTTATATTGACTGTAAGGATATAAAATTTAAAAAAACGCTCATTAACATTAAAAAATAGCAAGAAAAACAATATATACTGTTTTATAATAAATACAACATAATTTTTATGGAGTTTGCACAAAATGCCTCGGCTTAAACATTTCGTTGAAAAGTCCCGCGAGGGAACCTATTATACAATACCGTTCACCGTGCCCGAAAACGTCTCGCGCGTCACAGTATCGTATTCCTATTGGCAGGGCACCAAAGGTCTGCTCAGAGAGATACACCCGCAGAATATAATCGACCTCGGTCTCATGGACGAAAAGAGGAGATTCCTCGGCTGGTCTGGCAGCGCACATCCGAGCATATTTGTCGGCGAAGATAAGTCCACGAACGGCTATCTTGTGCAAAGACCCGAGTCGGGCGAGTGGTCTATAATCGTCGGCGCGTATCATGTCGTGCCCGCAGGTGTCGAGGTCACATATGATATCGGGTTTGAATATCATAAACCCGGCGATCCCGAGTCGAAGAATTATAAACAGGATGAGCCCAAAGGTATGTCTTCTGATAGCGCGAATGCCAAACCCGAACTGCTCTTCGGCGACCTGCATATACATACTATAGCCTCCGACGGCGCGCTCGATTCCGAAGCCGTCGGGAAGCTCGCCCGCGATATCGGGCTCGATTTCGTCGGGCTTGCAAACCACAATAACTATGCCGATAATTTCTGCCTGCCGGATATCCCGGGGCTGACTTTTGTTTACGCAGTCGAATGGACGCACTACAAAGGGCATATGAATTTCTTCGAAGCCAAAGCGCCCTTTGAAAACAGCTTCATAGCAAACACGCCTGAAGAGATGGAAAAGATAATCAACGATGCCCGTTCGCTCGGCGCGGTCATATCGGTAAACCATCCGAAATGCCCGTTCTGTCCGTATAAATGGAACAGCATGAATTTTGATATGATCGAGGTTTGGAACGGACCAATGCGCGGGACGAATATCCGCGGCATAAAGTGGTGGACTCAGCTTCTGCGCGAGGGCAGACGCATACCTGCCGTCGGCGGCAGTGATTTCCATCGTCCTAAGGATTTTGCGAAGCTCGGCAATCCGATAACAGCCGTATATTCGCCGTCGCGCCGCCGCGAGGATATACTAAAAAATATCCGCGCAGGGCACTCCTTCGTTTCGAGCGGGGTTGACGGCGCGCGCCTGACTCTGACCTGCGGCGATGCAATGATGGGCGGCGCTGTTCGTTATGACAAAAACAAAAAACTCCATCTTCACGCGGAACAGCTCCGCGGCGAAACGCTTGTTCTTGTCACCGGCAGCGGAGAGCGCGTGATAAAGCACTTCGCGCGAGGAAATCTTGATATCGATATAGAGCCGAAAAACGATAATTTCGCTTATGTCAAGGCAATCATAGGGTGCGGAAAACTCGGCGCAGTCCGTGCGCTCACAAATCCGATATATTTTCAGAAAGAGGAAGAGGAGGATAACTGATGGAACCTTCAAACACTTTGAACCGAAAACGCACTTCCCCGTTCCGCTACGGCTTCGGCATGCTCGGCACATCGATTCCGATAAATATGCTGAAGTCTTATGCCGCCGCATATTATGTCTTGAAGCTCGGACTCATCACGACCGACCAGATGGCGAAGATACTGTTTATTTACACCTTTGTCGATGCCATCGATAACCCCGTCTACGGCTTCCTTTCGGACAGAACGCATACAAAATGGGGCAAGCGCAGACCGTGGCTCGTTATCGGCACTCCGCTGATGATTCTTTGCTTTGTGCTGTTTTATAATATGCCCGCGCGCGTGCAGTCGAACTCCGGTCAGGCTTATCTCTATATTCTGCTGATGTACATACTCACCGGTACGCTCGACTCGCTCATGAACGCAAACTACGGCGCGCTGTTTCCGACTCTTTTCAAGACCGACGAAATCAGAGCAAAGACCAATGCTATAAGACAGGTCTGCCAGCTTGTCGCGATGGTTATTTCAATCGTGCTCACTCCCGTTGTCACTTCAAAGATAGGCTATAATCTCACTGCGATCATCTACGGCGTTATCGCCCTTGCGGTCATTATGTTCATGACCTTCGGCTGCCACGAGAATATCGAAGAAGAGGAAGAGGAAGCGGCAAACGGCGAGAAGCCCGATCTCTTCAAGGCGATATTCGCCCTCATCACCAACAGCAAATTCTGGATATTCGGCTTTGCAAACGCGCTCTATTCCGCCGCGTTCTCGCTCATTTCTCAGGCGATCCCGTTCTATGTTCAGTATACTCTGAAGCTTGAAAGCTCCATGACAACCGTCATGCTTGGCGTGGTGTTCGGCGTCGCGCTTGTCGGTATAGTAGTCTGGTCGAATGTCGTAAAACGCGCGGGTATCATGAATGTCTGGAGGCTCGGATTCGCCGTGCTGACAGTCGGATTCATCCCGCTGTTCTTTGCAAACACAATGCCCGTCGCGGTCGCCATAATGTGCGTTATGGGTATGGGTGTCGCCGGGTGCCTCGTCACTATCGACTGCATCGGCGCGAAGATAATCGACGATGACTATTCCCGCCACGGAGTCAAGCGCGAGGGAATGCTCACAAGTCTCGTCGGCGTCATGAACCGCCTGAACGGACTTTATGTCTCGCTCGGCTATAAAGTTATCAGCGTGGCGTTCGGCTTCGAGAGCGGAGCGAACCCCGGCTCGAATCCCGATATGGCGTCGCGGTTCCTGCTCTGCGTGTTCCCGTTCATAGCCATGGCTGTGGCAACAATATTCACCCTGTTCCTGCATTTCAAAGATGAGTCAAACGACTGGTGCAATTTTAAAAGGAGGAAAGAGTTAAAAGCAAATGTCTAAGTATCTTATAATCAACGCCGATGATTTCGGCTATAATCCGCAGCAGACAAAGGCGATAGACGAGCTCATGCGAGGCAAACTGATAACCTCGACCTCGCTCATGACCGTCGCGCCGGATGCCGCCAATGCCGCTGAACTCGCAAGGCTCGGCGGCTATCCCGTCGGCGTGCATCTGACTATAAACACCGATGACAGCAAGAACCGCTGGCAGAGCAACAGCGGCGCGCCATCGCTCAGTGAAAAGGGGATGGGACTCTATGAGAGTCAGGTCGGGCTCGCCCTGCACGCCCGCCGCCGCGATGTCCGCGCGGAGCTTGAGGCGCAGTATAATTTTATCAGCTCAAGGGGCGTTGAAGTCGACCATGCCGATAACCATTGCGCCACGCTCTACGGCATAAACGGCAGGCGTTTCTATATTGATGCATATAATTTTTGCGCGGAACATTCCTTGCCCTACAGATTTCCGAAAACTCCGGGATTTTTGTCCAGACAGATTGACAGGGAAGCTCCCGGTGTGATAAAATGCTTCCAGAAAATTATTGTTGGAGCGGGTGAGCGGCGCGGAGTCGGCCTGCTCGATGACCTTGTGTCGAATCCGTGGTCGATGGATCGCATAAAAGATTACGACACCTTGCGCAAATATTATCTTGACGCTGTCGAAAACTGCATCGACGGCGTGACTGAGATTTTCATGCACCCTGCGTATCCGATAGACGACAAGCCCAGCGAGTGGACGAAGCGCGTCTATGAATTGAGACTTCTTCAAAGCGGCGATCTTCTCGAAGCCGCGCGCAGGAACAATATCGAATTAGTCTCGTGGTCTGTTTTCAGGGACCTCGGGAAAATATAAAAGAAACGAAGGATGAAAACAATGAAAAAACTTCTGAGTGTTTTCCTCGCCTTTGCACTTCTGCTGAGCTTTGTGACGCCGGCATTTGCGTATCAGGGCGCGAAAACCGCAGACACAGCAGCGCAGGCAGAGAAAGCGCACGATCCCGAGACCTGCACCGACTGCCCCGTAGTCATAGTCAGGGGAATGGATATGATGGGGCTCTATATCGACAAAGGCACCGAGAACGAGCGCAACGCCCTCGAGTTTGATCTGGGCGATTTGCTCTCCATGCTTTACAAGGGCATCTCCGGCGCAGTTAAAGCCAAGGATATCGATCCCTTCTTCCAGGCTGTTATCGATTATGCTGCAAACCTGCTTGACGGCTATGCGATGAAAGAGAACGGCGAGTCAAAGCACAATGTCAGCGTTGCGAAATATCCCGGGAGCGCGGAGAATTATCCTGAGATTTGGGAAAACTTCGACTCTAACAGCGAGCGCGGAATGACCCGCGCCTGTGCCGAGAATCTTCCCGCCAACCACACATATCTGTTTACATACGACTGGCGTCTCGACCCTTACAAAGTCGCCGATGATATCGCCGCGACAGTTGACAGAGCCATAGCCGAGTCGGGACACGACAAGGTCTCGATATTCTGCGCGAGCATGGGCGGCATAATGACCGTCGCTTATCTGACAAAGTACGGCTACAGCAAGGTCGACCGCTGCGTCTTTATGTCCTCGACATTCTGCGGTGCGCAGGTCGCCTCCGATGTTCTGACCGGCAAGATCGAGCTCAAGGCAGATACGATGTATAACTATTTCTCCGGCCTGCTCGCCGATGCTACAGGCTCGAACGCTGCTGTGGCGGCATTCATGAAGACGCTCAACAGCGTCGGCGCATTCAAGCTGCTTCAGAAGGTTACCGACTACATTGTCGATAATTATAAAGACGAGGTCTATGAGCGCGTGCTCATTCCGGATTTTGCCTATATGCCGGTTCTTTGGGGACTCGTTCAGCCGCAGGACTATAATAATGCAGTCGACTTCGTTTTCGGCGACAGCGCGGCGGAGCACGCCGATTTCCTCGCTTACGGCGATCGCCTGCAGAAGATGATGTCAAACCGCACCGCACTCATTGAAAACATGATACGCGACGGCGTCAAGGTTGCGATTATTTCCCATTATGATAAGCCGATGGCTCCTCTCTATGAGAGCGCGGATTTCACGGGCGACGGCGTGCTTGAGACATATGAGATGTCCGGCTATGCAACTGTCGCGAAGTACGGCGAGACCCTCGGTGATGATTACGTTCCCGCAAAGGCTGAGTATCTGTCGCCCGACAGATGTGTCGACCTCTCGACCGCGCTCTTCCCGAAGTATACTTATATAATAAAGGGCGCGCCTCATGTCTCCGCATCTTACGGCACGGATTACAGCAACTTCTTTCTTTGGCTCGCGACCTGCGACGGTGATTTCTATGCCGGCGTGAACGAGGATTATCCGCAGTTCATGCTCTCCGGTGTGGATCAGCACCTGAGCAAGTGGGCAAGCTGAAAATCATAGAATAAATGTCGCCCGATTTTCCGCCGTATAATATAACAGCAACCCTGCCCATGGCTTTCCGTGGTCAGGGTTTTATGTATCGGTATATATAAAAAACATCTATAAATCAGAGCTTGTATGTCTTATTAGAACAAACCTTTGCAAAATAAAAGTTAGCGACTCGACTAATCTTGATAATTAAGCTTCCAATAGCCGCGCCGCAGTGTTTAAAAGCTCTTTTGAGAGGCGAGGGGACGGCTTGCGAAGCAAGACGCACGAGCCCGTGTTGTTTGAGTGGAAGCGAGTTTACAGGCGAATGTGCCGAGCTAGCCGCAAACTTTATACTGCGGCGTGGCGTTGTGGGGTCTCGGGGCGCAGCCCATAAAAAGGCAGGCACACATCGGTTTTGCGCAGCAAAACTGCTTGCACTTAAAAATATTGGATTTTTGATGACAGGCAAGAAAAAGGCGCGCAGGAATGCGCCCGCATTTCAAGCGCTTTTTTCGCAGCATGGCGCAAAAAGACTTACTTTTAAGCGATGCTTGCTTGCCTTTTTGTGGGCACAGTTTGCTTTTCTTTTGCAGGCGTTTACTTTTTTGAATAAAAAGAAAATGCTGAAATGCGGGAAGTATAAAAGTTTGATTGTAGTAGGACGCGATGGTAGAGGGTAAGTTATATCGGTTGAAGCTTTGCATCGGATATTGCCGATATCGGACAGCCGCAAGGGATGTCCCTACAAAGTGTATGTAAATAAATTTATGCAGAATTCGGGGGCGGAAATCATCTGCTCATACACAATTGTGCTGATTTGTAATATTGCAACAGCTGTTTATTGTCGGCATTTACGCCTGCAAATCTCAATTTAATATCCCCGATTCCACCGCAGAAAACAAAAAACAGCAGCCGCTTCGCTTTTGAAACGGCTGCCGTAATTATTCTGTTATATCGGATATCAGATGTAATCCTTGACTATGTCATAGAGACCGGTGTCAACGTAGTTGCCCTCGCTCCTGACGGCCGCGCCCCATTTGCGGGCTATTGTGTCGAAATCGTCGTTCTTTATGTCTGCGCGCTCGAAGCCCGGCTTGCTGCCGATGATATACCAGTCGGAGGTGTCTGCTCCGTGGCCGCAGCCCTTATATGACCAGATAGTCCAGCTGAAGTTTGAGCTGTTGAACAGCGTGAGCACGTGATCCCATGTGGCGCTGCCCATGGGCTTGAACTCGCCGACATAGAGCGGAACATTGTAGGGATAGAGCTTTGCAAAGAAGACGAGAAGGCTGTACATGAAGTTGCTTGTGTCATAGAAATGAAGCTGATAGACAACGTTAGTCCAGCCGATGAACCACGGCGCGGGGAGATTATAAAGTCTCCAGATGCCCTCCATGGTCATTATGTGATCCTTGTCAACCTCGCGTATGGCCTTATAGAGGCGGTTGTAGACGGAGATGGTGACGAGGTTGTTCTTCTGAAGATATGAGTTTACGTCGCAGTTGGGCTCGTTGAGCAGGTCGTACATAGCGACTGCGGGATTGCCGCTGAAGCGTTCGGCTATTGCAACCCAAAGCTCAATTGTGAGCTTTCTCCATTCCTCGGCCTGCTTAGTCAGCTTGAAAAGGCCGCTGTCGCCGATTTTGCCGCAGTGATCCTTGTTGTTCTGATATCCGGGTGCGCCGTGGAGATCGAGAATAACATAGAGGCCGCGCTTAGCGCATTCGGAAACGACCCAGTCGAGACGGCTGAAATCCCACTCGCCGTTTTTGTCAAGGATTTTTGTGCCCTTGTCATCATAGTAGAAGTTGCGGAACCAGAACGGAACGCGTACGCAGTTGAAGCCGAGCTCAACTATTCTGTCGAGGTCGTATTCGGTTATCCAGTTGTCCTCGTAGATGTTGATGAGCTCATACGCTTTTTCGACACCGAAACGCTCCGTGAGGGTGTTGAGGGTCGAAATATTGTCGTCGGAGTTCTCGATGGGGGTCATCCAGGACTCATGGATGAGCCATGTGCCGAGATTAACTCCGCGGAGAATGACTTCTTCGCCGCGCTTATTGTAGATTTTCTTTCCCTTTGTGTGCAGCATATCCTCGTCGGTTATCGCGCCGCGCCTCTCGGTTGCCTCTCCGCCTTTTTCGGCGTATGCCGGCAGACAGATTGCGCTTAGTGCGAGCACAAGGCAAAGAACCATGCTTAAAACTCTTGAAAAAGTATGCTTTTTCATTTTCTTATCCTCCTGAAAAAATGAACTATCCGCGAATTTATAATAGCATTTTTTAGCGTATTTTACAATAAATACTTTCAAGTTTATATATTGTTTATATATTGTATTTGCAAGGCATTGTTAACAAAAAAATCCGAGAACATTGATGAAAACGCCGAATTTCCTCAAAAGCCTTGCCTTATTTCGGCTGTTTGTATATACTAAAGTAAAGTTAGTAATTAAAAGGAGAGCATTATGGAGCGTATAGTTACCGAAAAAAGAAGCTTTGTCGATGAATACGGCAGAGAGCGTATCTTCTACGGCGTCAATATCGTGGATAAGCGCAAAAACAGCGAGGACAACAAGTTCGGCTTCAATATCGACGATAAACTGCTCGACGAGATGACCTCGCGCGGACTCAATCTTATCCGCCTCGGCACCACCTGGAGCATGATCGAGCCCGAGCCCGGCAGCTACAATGACGAGTATCTCGACGATATGTACCGCATCTTCGATCTCTGCGCCGCTCACGGTGTCTATATACTCTTTGATATGCATCAGGATCTCTATTCTCCGCGCTGCTACGGAGACGGAGCACCCGATTGGGCGACTATAACCGACCAGTACGATCCAAAAGAGCCCAAGCTTGTCTGGGCTGCCGGCTATTTCTGGGGCAAGGCGACTCAGCGCGCATTCGATAATTTCTGGAACAACCGCGAATATAACGGCAAGGGTCTTATCGATTATTTTGCCGCCATGTGGCAGCACGTCGCGGCTCGCTTTGCGGATCATCCCGCACTCTTCGGATTCGATATGCTCAATGAGCCTTTCCTCGGCTCGGACGGCGGCAAGCTCTTCAAGAAGCTCATCTCCACCGCTGTCGGCACCGTTATCGGCGACAAGCGCGTCAAGTGCTTCAAGCTCGTCGGCGATTTCCTCAACAAACAGAGACGCGACGAGGTCAAATATCTCGAGCAGATAACCGGCGATGTCCTCAAGGATGTCACGCGCAAGGCCGGATATGAATATGTCAGAAAGTTCGATATCGAGAAGTATTCTCCGTTTATCAACAAAGTTTCAACCGCTATCCGCGAGGTTACCGACAAGGGTATACTCGTCATGGAGAACTGCTATTGGTCGAATACATGCATTCCTTGCTCGACTCCCGCAATAGAGGTCAACGGCAAGCGCGAGAAGAACTTCTGCTTCACTCCTCACGGCTACGATTTCATGGTCGATACCCCGCAGTACAAGTATGCGAGCAACGACAGAGTCAGAGCCATATTCGAGGAGCATGTCAGAACTCAGGACAGACTCGATGCACCCGTGCTTGTAGGCGAGTGGGGCGGCTTCGGCGGCGAGGGCGAGGATTGGCTCCCGCATATCGAGTTCCTCGTCAACTTCTTCGAGCAGCACAAGTGGGGCTTCACCTATTGGCACTATGTTGACGATATGTTCAACAGCCCGCTGATGAAAGTTCTCAGCCGTCCTTATCCCGTCGCTGTCAGCGGCAGACTCGTTTCATACGGCTTTGATCAGTCTGCTCAAGAGTTCAACCTCAGCTATGAAGGCGACGGCGAGTGCGCCGCTCCGTCCGAGATTTACATACACAAGCCCGCAAAGACCGTTGAGGGCTGCGAGTATGAGCTCGAATCTGTCGGCGAAAACGGCGCGGCAAAGCTTGTTGTCAAGCCCGTTTCCGGCACGGTAAATATCAAGATAACCTTTTAAAATCCTGATAAAATCACATAAAAGCTGTCGGTTTTCCGGCAGCTTTTTGCATTTGTGAAGATGGATTTTTCTGTTGTGCAATATTTACAAGAAACACAGTGCTTTTTTGTTACAATAAACAAAAATAAATAAATTTAATAGTTGGAATTATAAGTGATTGAATTTTTGATAGTATAATATTGAAATAAGTTTTTATATCACAATCGCTTTAGGGGATAATCACTCGACCAATCTTATTTTTATAGAAAGGCGTGATTCCGATGTTCAGGTAATATTTGTCAGCTGAAAATCCGACATATTCCGAACAGGTGATTTATTATGAAAAACAAGCGAAAAATTATTATCATTGTTGTGCGCGTCATTGCTGCCGCGGCCATAGCCGTTGGTGCGGGTGTCGGCTATTATTATTCGCGCCCCGAGAGAACGGCGGAGAAAGTTCTGACTGCCGTGTATACTGTGGACAACGCAGAAATTCAAAGGCGCAGAGAAGCCATTGACAACAGGACTTTTGACACATATATGCGCGAGCGGTGCGACGGTGCTGTTACCGATAAATGCACCGAAGGCATGATAGCGGCGTGCGCGCTGTATTACGGCGCAACTCCCGCAAAGGTAGAGAGCATAAAGTTTTCGCCGATAGACAAAGCCACAGGCGATACCGCATCGTTCCAGTATACGGCGGTTTTCGATGACGATTCCGATGTAAAAGAACGAATCGGCCATGTGGTGATGAAAAAAGAAAACGGCAAATGGCTCGTTGACAGCTTTGTCACAAAGAGCGTCACAAAAGCCGATTGACGGTTGAATAAAAAGCAAGCCTCCCGGTAAAATCTCCGGGAGGCTTCGTTTTATATTCAGTTCTGTTCGTCTCCGAACTTGTCCTCATATGCCTTGATGCACTTGCTGACTATATCTATCGCAACGTCGCGCCCGCAGAGCTCCTTGACTATTGTCTCCTTGCCCTCGAGCATTTTATATACGCTGAAGAAGTGCATTATCTCGTCGAGAATGTGTCTCGGCAGGCTGTTGACATCTCTGTATGCGTTGTAGTTCGGGTCGCGGTCGGGGATGGCGATTATCTTCTCGTCGATAGACTGGCTGTCGATCATCTTGATAACGCCTATCGGATAGCATTTTACGAGCGTCATCGGCAGAATCGCCTCGCTGCACAGCACGAGCACATCGAGCGGGTCGTTGTCGTCGGCGTATGTGCGCGGGATGAAGCCGTAGTTGGCGGGGTAGTGGGTCGAGGTGTAGAGAACGCGGTCAAGCTTGAGCATGCCGGTCTCCTTGTCCATCTCGTATTTGTTCTTGCCGCCCTTGGATATCTCAATGCAGGCGACAAAGTCGTCGCTCTTTATTCTCTCCGGAGCTATGTCGTGCCATATGTTCATCATGGTTCTTTTCCTCCTGTCCTTTCTTCTTATTATATATCCTGCGCGGCTTCAAATCAATATTATAATGATAATTTGCCTCGCTTTTGAATCCGTCTTGAAAAAAGCGGAGCGATATAATATAATATCGGAGGAACGGAGTGAGGTCTTTGAAAAAAAGCGGAAAATATGATTTGCAGAAACTGAAAAAGGATGCCCTCGGCTCGCTGACCGCGGTCGGCTGGATATTCCCGCTCGCGCTTGCCTTCGGCAGCAATTCGCCGTTCGGCGCGGCGGCAGGACTTGTCGGCGCGATAGCGGCGTGTATTATAGGCTCGGGCAGCCCGAACAGGATCCCGACGCCCCATGTCGAGGTGTTCGCGATACTTATCTATGCGGCGAATACGATCGGCGTCCCCGGCGCGATGCTCTCCTGCATTATCGCGGGTATGCTCCTGCTCTTTGTCGCAACTATTCAGTTTAATAAATCTTTCTTCAAGATACCTCCCGCGGCTCTCGGCGCGGTAACTTTTATTGTCGCCGCCGTGCTGTGCATAATTCAGGTCAACTACTATTTCGGCATAGGCGTCCCGGCGGGTTCCGCTTTTGAGACCCTCGTCGCTTATCGCTCATACGGCTTCCACTCAAATTGGCGCGGCGTGCTCTACGGCACGATAACCCTCGTCATAATGATAACCTATCCGATAAAGTTCAAAAAACTCAGCCGCAAAGTGCCCGCACCCGCTGTCGCACTTGTGCTGACAACCGTGCTCAATCTCTTCCTCAATCCTGTTGCGGAGCGCACCGCCATAGACGAGGTCGGCAGTTTTGCTTCTACACCGAGCTTTCTGCTTGTTGGCGATATCAGCATTTTTGATGTTACTCCCGAGAAGCTTCTCCCGTCGTTTATATATGCGTGGGCGCTTGTGGTCGTCCTTGTCGCCGATACGCTGATGAAAGAAAATCAGCTCTCGGTCGTCCGCAATTCGCTCGCATTCAAGGGTTTAAGATCGATAATCTGCCCGGTGTGCGACGGAATGACGGTCGGCGATGAAAGCTCCGAGGGCGAGACCCGAATGACCGGAATCTTTGCCGCAGTTATCATGATTGTGCTCTCGATTATTGCCCATCCCGTGATAATGCGTGTGCCGACTGCGACTCTCGCCGTTATAATCATCTGCACTGCGTGGAAGAAAGTCCGTTTCAAAGTTATCAAAACAGCGTTCAAGAGCAGCAAAAAGGTGTTCGCCATATTGCTTTTCGCCGCAATGGTCGTGGTGGGTATCTTCTGGGATATGGTCGTCGTTATCGATATAGTCTCGATAGGCGCGCTCATCTATTGCTTCGAACGCCGCCGCAAGGTCAGAAAGAAAGCCGAACGCCTCGCGGATATGCGCGAAAAGTCGGAATAATATAATAATATTTAAAGCATCCGTGATTTTTTCATCGCGGATGCTTTTTCCTATTCACTCAACGGCAGTGTAACCGTTATGCGCGTGCCCTTGTTCTCCTCGCTCTCTATAGAGACCGTGCCGCCGTGATACTGCACTGCGTGCTTGACTATCGACAGTCCGAGCCCCGTGCCGCCGGTCGCCTTTGAATGGCTCTTGTCGACCCGGTAAAACCGCTCGAAAATCCTTGCCTGATGCTTCGGCGCTATGCCTATTCCCGTGTCCGAAACAGTGAGCTTCGCCGCGCCGCCGACACTATCTATATTTATGTCAACCTGTCCGCCCTCGCGGTTATATTTTATTGCGTTGTCGCAGAGGTTGTATATCACTTCGTAGAGCAGTCTTGAAACGCCGAAAACATATGCTTCGTTTCCGCCGACGCTAAGCGTTACATTTTTCTTCTTTGCCGCGTCTCCGAGGTCTTCGGCGATTTCCTGCGACAGCGAGAGAAGTCCGATTCTTTCGTGCGGCATCTCGTCGCCCTCGTCGAGCTGGGAGAGCCTGATTATATCATTTATAAGATTGACGAGCCTCTGCGCCTCAGAGCGTATGTGACCGACAAAGCGCGGCATATCCTCGTCCCTGACCATTCCGTTTTCAATAAGCTCCGCGCTCCCGATTATGCCCTGAAGCGGAGTTTTCAGCTCGTGCGAGACATTCGCTGTGAACTCGCGCCGCATCTTTTCGGCGTTTTGCTGTTCCGTCATGTCGAAGAACAAAATAACCGACCCGCGCGCCGAGCCGTCAGATTCTATGCGGCTGATGTCGAACTGATATATTCTGCCGCTGTATTTTGTGCGCGTCTCGCTGTGTCCGCTCTCTTCGGCGCGCTTTATCGCGGCGGATATCTCGCAGCTGCGGTCAATCGAAACAAAATCCTTGCCGATGCATTCTTCGTCCGCTTCAAACAGTCTGCACGCGGCGGGGTTTATGCTCAGTATCTTTCCGTCGTTGTCGAGGAGCACAAGCCCCTCTTTCATGTTGTCCGTTATCTGCGTGAACTCGTCCGTCTTTTTCTGCAGAGCCTTTATTTGTTCTTTTATCTGCTCGTGCTGGCGGTTAATCCTGCTGAGCAGGGGAGCGATTTCGTCATATGTTTTGTTTTCGAGCGGGTGCTCGAGGTCGAGCGAGTTGAGCGGCTCAACTATCTTTTTTGAAAGCCGCGCCGCAATGACCGCCGAGATTATCAGCGCGGCGACTATCACTATAAGTATCGGCTGCATCGCCTCAAAGACGAGCACGCCTATAGTCTCACGGCTCGATGATATCCGCAGTACGCTGCCGTCGGCGAGCTTCTTCGCGATATATGTCGTCTTTTGGAGCAGGGTGGAGGAGTAGCGCGTGCTGTATCCCTCGCCCGTTTCAAGAGCTTCCTTTATCTCTTCTCTGTCTGCGTGGTTTGCGAGCGTGTCCGCATCCTCTCGGGTGTCGTATATCACCTTGCCGTCCGCGCTTATCAGCGACAGACGGAATCTGTCGGTTTTTATGGATTCGAGATATCCGCTCCCGCTCATGTCTACCGCCGCGGCGGCGAGATTGAGCTCGTCTCTCATCTGATTTTCAAATGCATTGCTGTAGTATTCGTACAGGCATCCAGTGATTATGGCGAGCGACGCTAAGAGCACGCAGAACGCCGCGAAGAAAATCGATCTGAAAATCCGCTTCGTCATTTGCTGGCCTCCAGACGGTAGCCGACTCCGCGAACCGTCTTTATCATCTCGCCGAATCTGCCGAGCTTCTGGCGCAGCGTGCGTATGTGCATATCAACCGTGCGCGTCTCGCCGCAGTAGTCAGTGCTCCAGACTTCCTCCATCAGCTTGTCGCGCGTGAATGCCGTGCCCGGGTTCGAAAGAAAGAGTTTGAGAAGCTCAAATTCTTTGTATGTCAGAACTATCTTTTCGCCGTCGCCCGTGACCGTGTGCTCGTCGAGGTTCACTTCGAGCTCGTCCGCTTTCAGAATATGCTCCTGCGCCTTGGGCTTGCAGCGGCGCAGAACCGCCTTGACGCAGGAGACAAGCTCCATCACGCCGAACGGCTTTGTCAGATAGTAGTCCGCGCCGAGGTCGAGCCCGGTTATCTTGTCGTATTCGGTGTCCTTTGCCGTCGCCATAACAACGGGAATGTCGCAGAGCTCCGAAGACGCTTTCATCCTGCGCAGAAGATCGATGCCGCTGATGCCGGGCAGCATAACATCGATAACCGCAAGCTCCGGCTTCTCGCCGCCGTTTAAAGCCTCCCAGAACGAAGTCCCGTCCTCGAAGCCCCTGGCCTCTATCCCTGTCGATTGCAGTGCATAAACCTCAATGTCGCGTATGCTCGCGTCGTCCTCAACGCACCAGATCATAGCTTTCCCTCCCTGTACGGTATAGACTATAATAACAGTATACTTTTATTCCCGCCGTTTGGCAAGATTTTATGTTCGACTATTGTAGAATATAGACTGCCACGTACATATATATTTGTTGAATATATCCAAATGCGGCACGATATATTTGTAAGATATGTAGACTTTTCGCTTATTTCCTTACAAAAGGATTACAATTTGTTTATAGTATGTTATAATATCACATATAGGAGATCGTTTCGGTCTTGTATTAAAGATCACCGTAAAATCGGAGGCTTAATTTATCATGGAAATCGTAAGAAAAGAATATTCATTTAAATCCGCAACAGGTCTTTGCGATATCTACGCGCGCAGCTGGGCGCCCGCGGATAAGGACAGCGTCAAGGCTATATTCCAGATAACCCACGGCATGGCGGAGCACGGCGAGCGTTACGCCCGCTTTGCAAAGAAGCTCTGCGAGCACGGCTATGCTGTTTTTGCGCAGGATCATATCGGTCACGGCAAGTCCGTCGCGTCCGACGATGACCTCGGCTATTTCGGCGAGAAGGACGGCTGGAGAGATTTTGTCATCGATTGCCGCTCGCTTACCGATATCGCCCGCGAGGAGTATCCCGGCAAGCCCGTCGTATTCTTCGGTCACAGTATGGGCTCGTTCATCGCAAGGAACTATACCGCTAAATATAACGATGTTCAGGCGGCTATCTTCTGCGGCACAAGCGGAAAGAATCCCGCCGCACCTATCGCCATAAAGCTTGCAAGCTTCGTCGGCAAGAGCCGCGGCAGCCGCCATAAGAGTGAGTTCATCAACAATCTTGCTTTCGGCAACTACAACAAGAAGTTCGACAATGTCAAGACCGAGTTTGATTGGCTCACCAGAGACGAGGACGAGGTTCAGAAGTATATCGACGATAAATATTGCGGCTTCCTCTTCAGCGCGGCAGGCTATAAAGACCTGTTCTCTGTCCTCAATTCCGTCTCCGGCAAGGACTGGTATGAGCAGCTCTCTACCGATATCCCGGTTCTCGTCGTCTCCGGTTCAATGGATCCCGTCGGCGATTATTCAAAGGGCGTGACTCAGGTCGCTGAGGATCTCAAGGCTACAGGCCACGATGTTACCCTCAAGCTCTTTGACGGCGACAGACATGAGATTCTCAACGAGACAAACCGCGACGAGGTCGAGGATTATATCGCAGCGTGGGCTGATGCGGCTCTCGAAAACGGCGCAAAGAAAGCAGAATAAAAATTTTAATTCACAGAGCAGGGGAGTTGTCCTCTGCTCTGTATCTTTTTTATTCAACCTATTGACATAGTATGTAAATGGGTATATAATCGTTGCGGAATCGGGGGAACGGGTCGAATGATTTGTTTTCCTGTGAACATACTTGATTATTGAGAGGAGTTCTGATATAAATGACCACTATCTATGTTGATAACGCGGCCACAACAAAGACGAGCCGCACAGCAATAGAAGCGATGCTGCCGTATTTTGATAAGATCTACGGCAACCCGTCAAGCCTCCATTCCGTCGGACAGGCTGCGGCGGACGCGCTGAGAAAGGCGCGCGAAGAGGCGGCTGAGGTTCTCGGCTGCGAGCCCAACGAAATAACCTTTACCTCCGGCGGCAGCGAGGCAGATAATCAGGCGCTCGTTTCCGCGGCGGCGATCGGTGCAAGAAAGGGCAAGAAGCATATAATCTCCACCGCGTTCGAGCATCATGCGATTCTGCATACGCTAAAGAAGCTCGAAAAAGAGGGCTTTGAAGTGACGCTCCTCGATGTGCATGAAAACGGCATGGTCTCGGCTCAGCAGGTCGCCGACGCTATCCGCGAGGACACTTGCCTTGTGTCCGTTATGTACGCAAACAACGAGATCGGCAGCATCCAGCCTATCGCCGAGATAGGTGCTGTATGTAAAGAAAAGGGCGTTATCTTCCATACCGATGCCGTTCAGGCTGTCGGTCATGTCCATATAAACGTCAAGGAAGAGAATATCGATATGCTTTCCCTCTCGGCTCATAAGTTCCACGGCCCCAAGGGTGTCGGACTTCTCTATGCCCGCAAGGGTGTCAGACTGACGAATATCATCGAAGGCGGCGCGCAGGAGCGCGGCAAGCGTGCAGGCACTGAGAATATCCCCGGTATCGTCGGCATGGTCGCGGCTCTCAAAGAGGCGAACGCCAATATCGATGCCAACGCCGAGAAAGTGTCCGCTCTGCGCGACAGACTTATAGAGGGTCTTGAAAAGATACCGCACAGCGCATTGAACGGCGACCGCACAAAACGTCTGCCCGGCAATGTCAGCTTCTGCTTCGAGGGTATCGAGGGCGAGTCGCTCTTGCTTCTGCTCGATGCAAAGGGCATATGCGCTTCCTCCGGCTCCGCCTGCACCTCGGGCTCGCTCGATCCGAGCCATGTGCTTCTCGCTATCGGCCGCCCGCATGAGGTTGCCCATGGCTCTCTGCGTCTGACACTCAGCGAGGAGAACACGCAGGAAGAGATCGATTATATAATCGAAGAGACCACCAAGGTCGTCAAATATCTCAGAGATCTTTCGCCCGTGTGGAAAGAGCTTCTGAGCGGCGAGAGAAAATTCACTTTCTGAGAGGAGTAATTCAAAATGGCATTATACAGCGATAAGGTTATGGATCATTTCATGAATCCGCGCAATGTCGGCGAGATTGCCGATGCGGACGGTGTCGGCGAGGTCGGCAACGCGAAGTGCGGTGATATAATGAAGATGTATCTCAAGATAAAAGACGGAAAAATCGACGATGTCAAGTTCGAGACTTTCGGCTGCGCGAGCGCAATAGCTTCGTCCTCCATGGCTACCGAGCTTATAAAGGGCAAGACTATTGACGAGGCGCTTGCCGTCACAAACAAGCAGGTCGTCGATGAGCTTGACGGACTCCCGGCGCACAAGCTGCACTGCTCCGTGCTCGCCGAAGAGGCTATAAAGTCCGCCGTCAAGGATTATTACGACAAGAACGGCATCGAGTATGACCACAGCAAGTTCCCCGAGTGCGAGGACTGCGAGAGCTGCGGCTGCCGCATGGTGTAAAACTATGATGGTATCAAGCCGCGGCAGATACGCCCTGCGCGTCATGGCGGATCTTGCCGAAAATGAAAAGAACGGCGCTTTTATCCCGCTCAAGGAGATTGCCGAGCGCGAAGAGCTCTCGCTCAAATATCTCGAAAGTATTATGACAACGCTCTCGAAAGCGGGGCTCGTCGAGGGCGCGCACGGAAAAGGCGGCGGCTACCGGCTCAAAAGAAAGCCGGAGGAGTACAGAGTCAGTGAGATTCTGAAGCTCACTGAGGGCTCGCTTGCGCCCGTCTCGTGCGTTGAGGGCGGTTGCGCCCCGTGCGAGAATGCCGGCTCGTGCCGTACCCGCACGATGTGGACGAAGCTCGATAAACTCATCAACGATTTTTTCGACGGCATAACAATAGCCGACCTGATGATTAAATAACAAAAACGACCGCCGGGATAAATCCTGACGGTCGCTTGTTTTATTATTCAGCTTTTGCGTTTTATCTTTCTGCTTATCAGTATTGTTGCAATAATGCAAAGCGCGGACTCGCAAAGAATCAGCAGGATATTCACTCCGTTTATAGAAGCAAGCCGCACTGTAGAATGCGGCTTGCACTTGTATTTTACAGATTAAGGAAATCTTTTCTGTATTTGACTCCGAAGAACTCGGCGAGCTCCTGCATCTCGCTGTCTTTTATAGTATTTATCCTCGGCATGTGCGCGGTGAGCATGTATATCTGCGCCGCCTTTTCGACTGTCTCGATAAGACCGAAGGTCTCGTCCATTGTCTTGCCCGCGCCGTAGATTCCGTGCATTCCCCAGATGACGAGGCGAAACTCCTTCATCTTCTCGGCAGTCGCTTCGCCGATGCTGTTCGTGCCGCAGAGCATCCACGGCAGAACGCCGACCCCGTCCGGGAAAACGACGATGCACTCGGTGCACATCTCCCAAAGGGTGTGGGTTATCTTTTTCTCGTCGAGCTCGTGGATGTAGTTCATCGCGAGCGTGTTCGTCGGGTGGCAGTGCATGACGATTCTGTTCTCCGGGTCAACGCTGAGTCTCGCCATGTGGCTCATCAGGTGAGCGGGCAGCTCGCTTGTGAATCTGCCGCCGTCGGAGTAGCCCCAGAGCAGCTCGGCGGTCGTGCCGTCCTCGGCGATTCTTATGATGCCGAGATTGTTTTCGGGGTCGAACTGAACGTTCTTGAAGTATTTGCCCGTTCCGGTGACGATGAATATCTTGCCGATAAGCGGCTTCGCGTCAAAGCCGGTCGGGATAGTTCTGATAACTTTTGTGAGGTCGAGATATTCGCCGACTTCCTTTTCGTCGAGCATATAGCTTATGTTGCCGCCGTTTCTCTCGTCCCAGCCGAGACGGTACATATTTGCGGTGGTCTGCATCATTTCCTGCACAAAGGGCGCAGTCAGAATGTCTTTCATTTTCTTGCCTCCAGTGTATTCTTTTCGTAGTCGAGTATGGCTGATATATAGTCGTTTGAAATATTTTCGCGCCTGAGATATTCGTCCCAGATGTCGCCGAACGGCGCCGTTTTCATGTCCTCCTGCAGTACCATGAGCTCCGTGAAGCGTCTCTCGTCCTGAAGCTTTTTCATCTTCTCATTAGGCTCGAGCAGTGCGAGAAGCAGAGCCTTGTGAACGCTCCTGATTCCCGTGACCCATGCGGATATCCTGTTTATCGAAGCGTCAAAATAGTCGGTCGCTATAAACACTCTGCCGAGCGCGCCGTTTCGGACTATCTCTTTCGCTATCTCTTTAGTCTCGTCGTCGAGAATAACAACATGGTCGCTGTCCCATCTGACTCCGCGTGTGATGTGCAGCGCGATGCGGTCGTTGAACAGGAGCATCGAGGATATCTTGTCCGACACAACCTCTGTCGGGTGATAGTGACCGTTGTCCATCAGGGGAGTGATGCCCTTTGAGGCAACGTAGTTCATGCAGAACTCGGCGGAGCCGACTGTGTATGACTCAAGCCCGATTCCGAAAACCTTTGATTCAAGGCAGACGAAAACTTTTGACTTGTCATAAGGCACCGAAAGTATCTCATCGAGCGAATCCTTGAATCTCTTGCGCGGACCGAGTCTGTCGGCGGGGATATTCTTATATCCGTCGGGGATCCAGATGTTCATCAGGCAGGGTACGCCCGTCTCGTTTGCAAAATATTCGGATATTTCAATGCAGCGCTTGCCGTGCTCTATCCAGAAACGGCGCACCTCTTCGTCGGGCGACGAGAGGGTGAGATTGTCCTTCACCATCGGGTGCGAGAAGAATGTGGGATTGAAATCGATTCCCATGCCGCGTTCCTTTGCGAACTTGACCCATTTTTCAAAATGGCGCGGCTCTATCTTGTCGCGGTCGGCGAACTCGCCGTTTTCAAATATGGCATAGCTTGCGTGAAGATTGAGCTTCTTTTTGCCGGGCATGAGGCTCGCCGCAAAGTAGAAGTCCTGCATCAGCTCTTCGGGTGTGCGCGCCTTTCCGGGGTAGTTGCCGGTGGTCTGTATTCCGCCGGAGAGAGCCTGCTTCGAGTCGAAGCCTGTAACATCGTCGCCCTGCCAGCAGTGAACTGAAACAGCAGTGCTGCGAAGTGTCTCTATGGCTTTTTCCGTGTCCACGCCGAGAGATGCATATATCTCTCTTGCGCTTTCGTATCTGCTCATGTTTTTCCTCCTTTTGTCTTTAACACAAGCAAAGTTTATCACAAAAAAGCAACTCGTTCAATGCTTATTTGGTATAAAAGTTTTTCTTTACTTATTTCATACATATCGTTATAATATTGTTGGACTAAAGCCGTGCCGTTGCACGCAAATTCAAGAAAGGTGATAATCATGAATGCTGTTGAAATAACCATAATAGTCGTCGCGGCGGTTCTTCTGCTCTGCGGCATACTCTTCGGCGTGGTGAGCTATCTTGTATTCTATGAAGTAATAGCGCGCAACTCGAAGATACCCGGAAAGATAGACGCCAACGCCAAAAAGAAAATGATGGAGACCAACCCCGAAAAGTTCCTTCTCGACCCGCGCGAGGAGTGGCTCAATGATCAGACTTTTGAAAATTACTCCATAACTAACGTTGACGGAAACAAGCTCAAGGGCTATCTTCTCAAAGCCGACAAGCCCTCAGATGTCTATGTCTTCGGCAGCCACGGATATCGCTGCTGGGGTAAGCGCGAGTTCAGACTCATGGCGAAGTTCTATCATGACCTCGGTTTCAATGTCTTTATCGTCGACCATCAGGCGCACGGCGAGAGCGAGGGCAAATATATCGGCTTCGGCTCGCATGAGTCGCGCGATGCCATGCAATGGCTCAAATTCATGACCGATACTTTCGGAAGCGATATCCAGATAATCCTGCACGGCGTTTCAATGGGCTGCGCCACCGTTATGATGATGAGCGGCAACCCCGACCTGCCGAAGAATGTCAAATTCACCGTTGCCGACTGCGGCTATACCAGCCCGTGGGCGGAGTTCGATTATCAGCTCAAAAACGCCCATGTTCCGACTTCTCCGCTGCTCGACGGCGCGAACTTCTTCAATAAACATATCGCAAAATACGATTTCAAAAAGGTCGACGCGGTCGAGAGCGTCAGCCACGCACAGGTGCCGATGCTCTTTATCCACGGCACAAAGGACGATTTCGTCCCCACTTATATGGTGCATGAACTCTATGACGCTTGCAGCACCGACAAAGACCTGCTCCTCGTTGAGGGCGCCGGTCATGCCGAGAGCTACCCGACCGATTCCGCCGCATACGAGGCAAAAGTCAAGAGTTTTATCGACAAGTATATCGCCGTCGAGTCAAAAGCTTGAAAAGAATAGCAAATATTGTCCCTGTCCGCTCGTTCGGGCAGGGATTTTTTCTTTGCGCAAATTACACAATTGGCAGATTTTCTTTTCAACAAAAATCAACTCCCGATCCGCTTTTGCAGGTCGGGAGCATTGCTTTATTTCTTCTTTTTCGACTTCGGTGCGGGCAGCTCGTCATACATCGCCTCAAAGAGTTCTTTCAAAAACTCTCTGTCCTCGATGTTTTCAACCATCAGCATCGGTTTAGCGCCGTCATACGGCAGCTCCTCCGGTGCGTCCGGCATCATATTTCGCGCCGCCTGAACGGGCTTTACGAGAAATCGGTTGTCGTATATCCTGCCGATTACTTTTCCGCGAAAATAGAGTATGTATTCGCTCATCATTGCCCGGCTCGTCACATCGCCGGCTTCGCTCAGCTGTTCGAGTACATATTCGAGATAATCTTTGCTTGATGCCATATTATTTTCTCTTGCTTTCTTCGTATGCCTGTTTTTCGGCGTTGAACTGCTCGGGTCGCTTGAGATAGTCGCGGTTGAAGCGTCTGCCGACCGTTATGCTGCCGTCGGGCAGAATCTCGGTTATCGTCACGCCCTGCATCCACTTTTCCTCCGGCCAGCCGAAGTTCGTGCCCATGGTGTATGTCTCGTATCCGCCGCACTGGCTGTATATGAAGCAGACCCCTTTGTAGTTCGCGCAGAAGTCGTTGATATGGTCGTGTCCGCAGTATACCGCCTGAGTGCTGCCGAGCTCGCATATGGCGTCAAACATTCCGCTGTTGAACGGTGAACAGCCGACGGATTCATACATCCCGCCGTAGAAAATCTTCGCTTCGCCCGTCGGAACATACTGCCCGTTTTCGTCGAGCTTCATAACATGCTCGAACTCCGGCAGGGGAATGTGAAAATACATCATCGATTTTACTTTTCCGTATTTCTCTTCCGTCCTGCGCACGCAGTTTTTGTACCATTCTATCTGCTCCGGCTTCAAGAAGTCATAGCCCTTCATGCCCTCGGGCACTCCGTAGTCTTTGTAATATCTCTCGCGTATGTCGCGCCCGGAGTCGAAGAGATACAGGCTCTGGAGCAGAGAGTTTTCACCGTTTTTGATGTCTATTCTGTAGTTGCCGTAGCCGTAGAGACTGTCGTCGCCGTGGAGCGCGAGGCAGTGCGGATAGCGGCGCATGGAGTCGAGCATAAGCCATTTGTAGAAGCCCTTTTCCTCGTGAACTTCGTGATTGCCGAAGACAATTGCCCAGTACACTCCCGTCTTTTCCATGAAGCGCGCGAACTGAACCGCATCAAGCTGCTGGAACTTCGAGAGGATTATATCTCCCGTAAATATCACAAGATCGGGCTTTGCCTGCGCAATATGATTTGCGAGCATCTGCATCGCCTTGCGGCGCAGAGAGGGCGTGTCGCCGAGATGAATGTCGGTTGTCGTGAGTATGCGGAACGGCCTGTCCGAATATGTGCCGTCCTTGTTGAATTTGCCGATTGTGACGCTCTCTTCGTCTTTGTCTATTATCTTCACGCCAGTCTCGGCGGGAACTATATTAACATTTTTCTCAAACAGCCAGTCGCGCCTGTCCTTCGGGAGCAGGGGATATGCGATGCTGTAGAGTTCGAGCCCGAGTGCGTTCAAATTGCGTCTGCAAAAAGCGGCTATAGGGTGCATCTGATGAAAACCTCGCTTGATATTTTTCTTGATTATATCATCTGCGAGCCCTAAAATCAATCTTTCGCGTCTTTAAAATCCGGATTTGCAAAATGTAATATATTTTTCTCCTGTGGTTATAACTATATATATCATATAAATTTTTCACAAAACTTTGTTGATTTAAAGGCGCTTAAATGATATAATAAACAATCGAAACGGACGCGTGAGTCCTATATAGGAGGTTTTACAATGAAGAAGTCCCTTGCGGCACTTCTTGCGGTGCTTTTGATTTTCGGCTGCGCCGCCCTTACCGCATGCAGCAAAAAGCGTCTCTCGACCGAGGCGGGAGACAGCCAAATAATTTCGGCAGATGAAATTGCCGATACCATGACCTCGAAAGACGGAAAATATGAAATAGCAATGGTCACGAATGTCGGCAGGCTCAAAGATAAATCCTTCAACCAGGGAACCTGGGACGGAGTCAAGCTCTTTGCCTATAAAAACGGCAAGTCGTATAAATATTATCAGCCCAGAAACGGCAACAAAGCTTCGGATGACGACAGATACAATGCGTTTATCGAGGCAATAAAAGGCGGCGCGAATATAATTGTCGCCACCGGCTATGAGCAGGAGAACGCTCTCAAACGAGCCGCAGCGGAAAATCCCGATACAAAGTTTATCTTTGTTGACGGTTATGTCCTCACCAACGGCGACGGACAGGCTCTCTCGAATGTCGCGGCAGTTGCATTTAAAGAGGAGCAGTGCGGCTATCTTGCGGGATACGCCGCAGTTACCGAGGGCAATACAAAGCTCGGCTTTGTCGGCGGCGGAGCGGGCAATAACCCGTCTGTCAACAGATTCGGCTACGGCTTCGTCCAGGGTGCGAACGACGCGGCGAAACTTACCGGCGTTGTCGTCGAGATGAAGTACAGCTACCGCTACGGCGATAATTTCTCGGCTTCTTCCGAGCTTCAGAATATGGTCAACGAATGGTACAAGTCCGGCACGGAGTGCATCTTCTCCTGCGGCGGTGAGATGTGCGATTCCGTCTTTGAAGCGGCATTGGCAAATAACGGCAAGTCTATTGGCGTCGATGTCGATCAGTCGTCCGTATCCGATACTGTTATAACCTCGGCGATGAAAGGACTCAGCTCGGGCGTGCAGAAGATACTTACCTCGTTCTATGCGGGCAAGTGGGTGCTCGTCGGCGGACTCTCTTCAAACCTCGGCGTTGACGACAATGCCGTCGGTCTGCCTTTTGCAACCTCTAAGTTTGAGAAGTTTACCGAGGGCGATTATGTCAAGCTCGTCAATTCTATGAAGAGCGGCGGAACGCTTGAGGTGAAGAACGATTTTTCCGCTTTCCTTGCGGGCGGGGAGACTTTTGAAAATGTCGCCGTCAGCTTCGTAAAATAAGCAGTTTTTTGGGAGCCTCGGCGCGTTGAACGTTGAGGCTCCCTTGAGTTTATATTTTCAGCATTTGTCAAACGACGGGTTGAAAGAATAGTAGTTCTTCGAGTTGAGCCGGTCGGTGACCGTGCGCAGCCCCTCGCCGAACCGCTGGAAGTGGACTACCTCGCGCTCGCGCAGGAATTTTATCGGGTCGCGGACATCCGGGTCGTCAACAAGGCGCAGAATATTGTCATATGTGACTCTCGCTTTCTGCTCGGCCGCCATGTCCTCCATCAGATCGGCTATCGTGTCGCCCTTGCACTGCATCGAACCCGCGCTGTAGGGCATTCCGTTTGCCCCTGCGGGATATACTCCGGCGGTGTGGGTGACGAAATATGCGTCGAATCCGCCTTTCTTTATCTCCTCGGGCGTGAGATTTCTTGTGAGCTGGTGGACTATCGCGCCTATCATTTCGAGGTGTCCGAGCTCCTCCGTGCCGATATCGGTGAGCAGTCCCTTGAGCTGCGCATACGGCATTGTGAACCGCTGGCTGAGATAGCGGAGCGACGCCCCCAATTCTCCGTCGGGTCCGCCATATTGGTCGAGTATTATCTTTGCGTATTTGGGGTTCGGATTTGCTATTTTAACGGGATATTGAAGCTTCTTTTCATATACAAACATCAGCAGCCACACTCCTCTTCATCCCACGGCCACGGGTCTTTGAGCCACTCCGCACCGGTCGCGTCGAGCGCCGTGAGCGCGCCGAACTGAGCCTCGTATTCGCTCCTGAGCGCCCTGTACCGCGCGTCGCATTTGCGAAACAGCGCGAGCGCCTGGAGATCGGACGGGTGGGTGTCAAGATAGAGATGCAGTTCCCACTGAGTGAACTGCGCGGCGCTCAGCCGCCTGAGCATAGTTTCGCGCTTTGTCATCTCGAACACCTCGCAGGATTGAACGGCTTGTTAAGGACGGGGAAGAGCGTGCCGACTTCAAGGGCTTTCATCTCGTCGTATACGCTTATATCCGTCTGTATCGGAACATATGCCATGGCGACGCTGTAGTCCTCGGGGAACGGAGTCATCGCCTCGCGCACGGAGCAGGAGCAGCTCCCGGCACTTCGGTTGTTGTAATTCATATCGGAACATTACTCCTTTATCTTGCTTTTTATGAGGCATCCCTCTGTACATCATATGATTTGTACGGATTTTTGACAAAGCGCAGGCTTTGTTTTTTACCGCAGAAAACACAACGGAGGAACAGAAAATGGACATTAGAGAAATTCTCAAAAAAGTCGATCACACCCTGCTTGGAGTCACTGCCGGGTGGAGCGATATCGAACAGATACTTATCGATGCCGAAAAATTCGGCACGGCGAGTGCGTGTATCCCGCCCGCGTTTGTCAAAAGAGCGAAAGAATATGTCGGGGACAGGGTGAAGATATGCACCGTCATCGGCTTCCCAAACGGCTATAACACCACCGCCGCAAAGGTCTTTGAGACAAAGGACGCAGTGGAAAACGGCGCGGATGAGATAGATATGGTTATAAATGTCGGCGAGCTCAAGTCCGGCAATACCGTCTATGTCGAAAATGAGATAAAGGCGGTTCGCGCCGCGTGCGAGGGAAAAATTCTGAAGGTCATTATCGAAACCTGCCTGCTTACCGAGAACGAGAAGATAACAATGTGCGATATAGTCACACGCTCCGGTGCCGACTATATAAAGACTTCGACCGGCTTCTCGACGGGCGGCGCAACTTTCGATGATATAAAGCTCTTTTCGGAGCATATAGGAAGCAACGTAAAAATGAAAGCCGCAGGCGGCATCAGCAGCCTTGACGACGCCGAGAGATTCATATCCCTCGGCTGCGACAGGCTCGGCACGAGCAGAATTGTCAAGCTCGCCAAGGGTCTTGATGCGTCCGGATATTGAAAGGAGAGTCAATATGTCAACAGCACACAATACCGCGAACAAAGGCGACTTCGCCAAAACAGTCATCATGCCCGGCGATCCTTTAAGAGCAAAGTATATCGCCGAAACTTTTCTCGACGACGCCCGCCTCGTAAACAATGTCAGAGGCATTCAGGGCTATACCGGAACATATCACGGCAAGCCCGTCTCGGTTATGGCTTCCGGTATGGGTATGCCGTCGATGGGCATCTACTCCTATGAGCTTTTCAATTTCTACGATGTGGACAATATTATCCGCGTAGGCTCGGCGGGCGGCATAGCTCCCTCTCTGAAGCTGCGCGACGTGGTCATAGGAGCGGGCGCGTGCACAAACTCGAATTTTGCCCACCAGTACGGCCTGCCCGGCGCGTTTGCGCCGATAGCGTCGTTCTCCCTGCTCGAAAAGGCGGTGGCCGCCGCGAGAAAAACGGGCAAAGAGCCTGTGGTCGGCAATATTGTTTCCTCCGATACTTTTTATGAGGATATCCCGAGCTTCGAGCTGTGGCGCAAAATGGGCGTTCTGGCAGTTGAAATGGAGGCTGCCGCGCTCTATATGAACGCCGCACGCTCCGGCAAGAACGCACTGTGCATCTGCACTATATCCGACCTGCCCATGGATCCGACGAGCGGCGAATGCTCGCCTGCAGAGCGTGAGCAGAGCTTTGATGAAATGATAAAAATAGCCCTCAATACTCTCTAAACGGAGTGATATTTTTGAAAACAAAGCGAGTTTTTCTTATAGTTCTCGATTCTTTCGGCGTCGGCGAACTGCCCGATGCCGCGAAATACGGCGACTGCGGCAGTGACACTTTCGGTGCGGTCAGCCGCTCCGAATATCTTGACGTGCCGAATATGCGCTCCCTCGGCCTTTTCAATATCGACGGAGTCTCGCCAAAAGGCGCAGTTGAGTCGCCGCGCGGCGCATTCGGCAGAGCCGCCGAGCGTTCTGCCGGAAAGGATACAACTACAGGTCATTGGGAGATAGCCGGAGTTGTGTCCGAAAAGCCTATGCCGACTTTCCCGGACGGCTTCCCGCAGTATGCTATCGACGAGTTTTCGCGCCTTACCGGACGCGGCGTGCTCTGCAACAAGCCCTATTCAGGCACGCAAGTCATTCTCGACTACGGCAGGCAGCATATGGAGACCGGCGACCTCATCGTCTATACCTCCGCGGACAGCGTCTTTCAGATAGCCGCCCACGAGGATATAGTTCCTCTCGAAGAGCTCTATGGTATCTGCCGCACTGCCCGCGGTATGCTCAAAGGCGAACTTGCCGTCGGCAGAGTTATAGCCCGTCCGTTCAAAGGCGAATACCCGAACTTTTACAGAACCTCCGGCAGGCATGATTTTTCTCTCGAACCGACAGGGGAGACAATGCTCGACCGCCTGAAAGCTTCGGGCTTCGATGTCATATCCGTCGGCAAGATAAATGATATTTTCGCTTCCCGCGGCGTTACGGATCACAGAGGTATCAACAAAAATAACGCCGATGGCATGGAGAAAACGCTCGAGCTCCAAAAAGAGGATTTCAACGGCCTCTGTTTTGTCAATCTTGTCGATTTCGATATGCTCTACGGGCACAGAAACGATGTTGACGGTTACGCAAAAGCCCTGACCGAGTTCGACGGATATCTCGGCAGATTTCTCGAAAATATGCGCATTGACGATGTGCTCATAATAACCGCCGATCATGGCTGCGATCCGTCAACCCCGAGCACCGATCACTCGCGCGAATATATCCCGATAATTGTCTGCGGCGATGGGATAAAAGCCGGGGTGAATATCGGAACGCGCGCGACTTTTGCCGATATCTCGGCATCTGTGCTCGATTGCTTCGGTTTGCCCGCGCTTCAAAGCGGCGAGGGCTTTCTGCGGGAGGTGTCGGATATATGACCGATAACGAGCGCGGCGAACTCTTCAAAAAAGCCGCCGAAGCCCGTCTCAAATCATATTCGCCCTATTCCGGCTACAGCGTCGGTGCGGCGCTTCTCTGCTCCGACGGATTGATATATACCGGGTGCAACATCGAAAATGCCGCATATACTCCGACCGTCTGTGCCGAGCGCACCGCCTTTTTCAAAGCCGTGTCGGACGGTAAGCGCGATTTTTGCGCAATAGCCGTCGCGGGCGGAAAAGACGGAGTCGATGCGTGTACGCCTTGCGGAGTCTGCCGCCAGGTGATGGCGGAGTTCTGCGACTGTGAAAATTTTGAAATAATCTGCAACACAGAGCATGGACTTCATTCGTTCAGGCTAAAAGAGCTTCTGCCGGGCTCGTTCGGTCCGGCAAATCTGAAACAGGAGAAACAGCCTTGAAAAACTTTCGGCGTATAATATCTGTCCTTTGTGCGGCGGCGATGCTTTTGAGCTTCTGCGCCTGCTCAAAGCGCGAAAAGTATGACGTGGTGTTCATCACCGATGTCGGCGATATCTATGACAGATCATATAATTCCGCCGTGTGGGACGGCGTCAGGAGCTACGCCGCCGATTACGGCGTTAACTGCAAATATTACAGACCGTCTCAGCGCGGCACAAAATATTTCTTTAAAGCGATTAAGAAGGCGATAAACCACGGCGCGAGAGCAATAGTCTGCCACGGCGACGAATTCTGCGATGCCGTTATAAAGGCGGCTGAGCGCTGGGACGATGTAAAGTTTATCATCATCGACTGCAAGGAGAAAAATCTGCCCTCAAATGTGCTAGCTGTCGGCTATTCCACCCTCGATGCGGGATATCTTGCCGGATATGCCTCGGTGTCGAACGGTTTTCAGCGCCTCGGATTTCAAGGCAGCAGCCCATCTGATGATTATGTCAATTACTGCTTCGGCTTCATTCAGGGTGCCGAGCGCGCTGCCGAAGATTTGATGCTCGAAGTTATGTCGGTCGAGATAAAAGTGAATTTCCTCAAGACCGACGAGAATGAGGATGATGTCGAAGCACGTGCAAAGTCGTGGTTCTCAACAGGTACGCAGGTCATATTCGCCTGCGGGACAAAGACATTTGCAACCGTCGCGAGCGTTGCGGAACGCAATGTCGGAAGCTGGGTTATCGGTGCCGATACGGATAAGTCCTATGCCTCCGATTCCGTCCTGACCAGCGCGGAAAAGTCGGTTTCAACGAGCGTCTACAGGGCTCTCGCCGAAGTAAAAGGCGGCAGCTTCAAAGGCGGACGCTCGGTAACTTACGGTATAGCTGACGACGGTGTGCGGCTCGATCTTCAGCGTTCGCTGTTCTCTCTGTTCACTCAGTCGGATTACGACGCCATAATCGAGCGCGTCAAAGCTGATCCGACAATGATATCGTCGCTCGTCACTGCCGACGATGCCAAGAACATAGTCCTCGGCGATGATCAGGAATTGTCGTCTATATTCTCACTCAACCATGTACTTATCTTCACGAACTGAGGTGTTTTTATGTATATGCCCGAACTTATCCGCAAAAAGCGTGACGGCGGCGAGCTGACCGCCGAAGAGATATCTTATATAATCAACGGCTGCGTTTCGGGCGAAGTGCCGGATTATCAGCTTTCGGCGTTCGCCATGGCGGTGTTTTTCCGCGGAATGACAAATGCCGAGACGGTCGCGCTGACTCTCGCAATGCGTGATTCCGGAGACAAAGCCGATCTCAGCGGGATAAGCGGCGTCAAGGTCGATAAACATTCGACAGGCGGCGTGGGCGATAAAACCACGCTTATAGTCGCTCCGATAGTCGCGGCGTGCGGTGTGAAGGTTGCGAAAATGTCCGGCAGGGGACTCGGTCACACTGGCGGAACGGTCGATAAGCTTGAATCTATACCGGGATTCCGTACTTCGATATCTCCGCAGGAGATGCGCGAGACTGTTGAAACCTGCGGCCTGAGCGTCACGGGACAGAGCGGGAATATGTGCCCCACCGACAAAAAGCTTTATGCCCTGCGCGATGTCACCGCAACCGTTGACAGCATACCGCTCATAGCCTCGAGCATCATGAGCAAGAAGCTCGCCGACGGCTCGGACTGTATCCTCCTCGATGTCAAAACCGGGAGCGGGTCTTTTATGAAAACGCTCGACGATTCCCGTCTGCTTGCGCGCACGATGGTCGATATCGGCAGGGGAGCGGGCGTCAGGACTGCCGCTCTGATAACAAATATGGATTCACCGCTCGGAAGTGCGGTCGGCAACTCGCTTGAGGTCATTGAGTCCGTTGAGATACTCAAGGGCAAAACATCGGGCAATCTCTGGACTGTCTGCCGCGAGCTTTCGTGCAGGATGCTGATGCTCGCTGGAATAGGCGACAAAGATGAATGCGGTAGGCTCGTTGATGAAGCCGTCGAAAGCGGTGAAGCGCTCATGCGTTTTGAAATGATGGTTAAATTGCAGGGCGGCGATGTCTCGTATATCGAAGATACTTCAAAATTCAGAAAAGCTTCTTTCAGCCGCGAGGTGTATGCACCGGCGGACGGATATATAACTCACATGGATTCCGAGAAGATAGGCTTGACCGCCGTTCTGCTCGGAGCGGGCAGAGAGAAAAAAGAGGATAATATTAACCATGCGGCAGGTATTATGATAGCCGCAAAGGCGGGCGATTTTGTGAAGCGCGGCGAACTGCTCGCAACGCTTTTTGCGGACAATAAGAGCCGCCTCGACGGTGCCGAGTCCCGTTATCTTTCCGCTGTCTCAATCGGCGATAAAAAGCCTGCGGAGCAGCCGATGATACTCGACTATATCGACTGACATTTCGGTTGACATCTGCTTTTTATCATGCTATCATTTAAAAGCTATATCAAAGAAAGGGGAGCGCATCTTATGACAGAGCGTAAAATAAATTATCATATTTGCTGCGCCCCGTGTATTCTTTTATAAGGTGATTCGCGGACGGCCGCCGGCTGTCCGCTTTTTTGATTATTTTTTCGGAGTGACCATGGATAACTTCAAGAAAAAAATAAAAAGAATATTGCGCCGTATGCTCGGCAGACCCGAACCGTCGATGCGAAAGGCTCCAAACAGACTGCCCGACGATATTGATGCGGCGGTCAGAAAAAACGGTCTTGAGACCGACGGCTTTATAAGAGTTGTTGAAAGCGATATGGACTTCGACGGCTGTTATCTCACTGCGTGGACAGCCCTTGACGACAAGGGCATATACTTTATCCTCGGAGACGAGAAAGTCACAAAAAAGCGCGGAAACAAAAAAATCAAATCCGAGTATGAACTCAGGGGGATACGCTCTTATCCGCTCTCGGATTTTGATTCGCTCAAATGCGAGCAGTATGTTTCAACAGGCCGCCTTATAGCCGAAAAGGACGGCGACGATATCGGTCTTATAAAATTCAGCCTCAATTTCCTCGGCGGCTATGATGACTTCTGCAAGGCGTTCAACAGTCTCAAGACAGGCGAGCCGATGCCGCAGAGCAGTGAAAAGCCGAACGGCGGAGTATGCCAGAAGTGCAAAAGACCGTATCCGCCCGGGCGCAGTTCCTGTCCGAAGTGCGATAAAAACGGCTCGACCGTCAAACGCCTGTTTTCTTTTTTCGGCGGCTATAAGCTCCAGATGGCGCTTATCGTTACCGCAATACTTATAAGCACTGCCATGAATATGGCAATGCCGCAGATAAGCACAAAGACGCTCTTTGACGATGTGCTGAGCAAGGTCGGATCAACGCCCGCGCAGCAGCTGCTCGTCACGCTCGGATATCTTATCGGCGCAGTTGTCGGCATGAAGCTTCTGGGACTGCTTATGACCGTGTCTTTCCAGTTCCTTATGGGCAGTATAATGCCGCGAGTCATATATGATATAAAAGTCAAGATTTTCGCCGCCATGCAGCGACTGTCCGTCGGCTTCTATTCGTCCAAACAGACGGGTTCGCTCATGGAGCGCGTGACAAGGGACTCCAATAACATCTATTGGTTCTTTGTCGACGGTCTGCCGTATGTCATAACGAATGTTATAACCGTTATAGGCGTTCTGATAATAATGTTCGTCATGTCGTGGAAACTGGCGCTTCTCTGCTGCGCCGCAGCTCCGATATTTCTTGTGCTGCTCGTCTTCGGCGGCAGATTTTTCAGAACTTTGCACCACAGAAGCTGGGCACGCAACGCAAGACTCACCTCCATGGTCAGCGACAATATTAATGGCCAGCGTATAATAAAGGCTTTCTCAAAAGAAGATGAAGAACTCGACCGCTTCGATACGGTCAGCAGCGATCTCTATGAAGCTGATTTGAAGCTCAACAATTCCGAAGCGACTCTCTTCCCGGTACTCACCATATTGCTCTCCATGCTCGCTGTGGTTATGCTGACTTTCGGCGGACTCATGGTTGCAAACGGCGAGATGACCGTCGGTACGCTTCTCAATTTCACCGTCTATCTTACCATGCTCGTCGGACCTTTGGATTTTCTCTCGTGGGTGTCCAACTGGTGGGCGCGTTGTGTCGACTCGGCTCAGCGCGTGTTTGAAATAGTTGACGCAAAGCCCGAGATAGTTGAAAAAGAGCACCCGATAGAAATAGGCGAGGTGCGCGGAGATATAGAAATATCAAAACTCGAGTTCGAGTATGAGCCCGCACAGCCTGTTATAAAGAATCTCGACCTCAAAGTAAACGCAGGTCAGATGCTCGGAATAGTCGGCAAAACCGGAGCGGGCAAAACGACAATAGCGAATCTTATAGCGCGTCTCTATGACCCGAAAGCCGGGTGCGTCAAAATCGACGGAGTCGATGTGCGCGACCTGCCGCTCGATACTATCAGAAAGAATGTCGGTCTGGTCTCGCAGGATATCTATCTCTTTATCGGCACAATAGCCGATAATATCCGCTACGCAAAGCCGGATGCCACAATGGACGAGATAATCGCCGCGGCAAAGGCGGCGAGCGCGCATGATTTCATTATGAAACTGCCCGATGCCTATGAGACGCGCGTCGGAGCGGGCGGCCACGACCTCTCCGGCGGCGAACGCCAGAGAATATCGATAGCCAGAACGATAATCCAGAATCCGCGTATCCTTATTCTCGATGAAGCTACCGCGGCAATGGATACCGAAACGGAGCGCAATATCCAGTATTCGCTCACAAAGCTTATGCAGGGCAGAACAACTGTCGCCATAGCTCATCGTCTCTCGACTCTTCGCGATGCCGATATGCTCGCGGTCATAAGCGAGGGCGAAGTGGTTGAATACGGCAGCTATGCCGAGCTTCTCAAAAAGCGCGGCGAGTTCTATAAGCTCTATAAAATACAGGCCGAAGCCTTAAAGGCTGTCGGCATAATCGATTGAGGAGGGTTAAAATGGGAGAACTCAATACTATGTCAATAAACTTCCTCGACCCCGAAAAGTGCAGATTCTATATAAATCCGAACGGTTTTACCGCCCTCAAAACCGAGGACAAAGACTATCGCCGCGTGCGCCTTCTGCGCACTCTGCCTCTGCACAGACCGTTTGAATATATCAGCGTCAGCGATATGGACAAGAATGAGATAGGCATAATAAGAAACGCCGCCGATTTTCCGCCGGAGAGCAGAAAAATAATCGAAAAGGATCTCGCCGCGCGCTATTATTGCCCGCAGATATCCGAGATATATTCGATAGATGAGAAGATGGGCTCGTTCTATTTCGATGTGTCGATAGACGGCTTCAAAAAGACCTTCGGCGTCAAGGATATCAGCCGCAACATCAAGATGCTCGATTCCGGCGCGGTCATGCTCACCGATGCCGACGGCAACCGTTTTATAATTCCGGATATCAACGCCCTAAAACCGAGGACGCGCAGGAAGATTGAACCGTTTCTGTATTGATTTTTTGCATGAATTTTGAAGAAAGGAGCGGCTGTGCGCCGTATGGTTTAAAATATGACCGAGGTAAAATATGACCTTGACTTAAATTCAAAGCCGTGCCGCGGTGTCCTGCGGTATGAGAACGGCGCAGTCTATGCGCTCGAAGACGGCAGAGAGGTGTTTTCGCATTCGCTTGAAAATGTCGGCGAGCTTGTGCAGTATACCGATGTCGGATGCGGAAGCATCGAAATATCGCCGTTTGCGGATGAGTTCGGCTCTGATTACGACAGCGCCGAGAATATCACTGTCTGCCGCTTCTCCATGAGTGCCGCTGAGGATATAGGTGAATTCTGCAAAGCAGTCAACCACTATATAAAAACAGGCGAAGAGCCGCAGCTCAGCGCCGACAATGCCGACCGATGCCCGGTCTGCGGCAGACGCTATCCAAAAGGCACCGATGTCTGTATGTTCTGCGTTGATAAGAGCTACATATGGCGCAGAACATTTAAAATGCTTCGGCAGTTTATGCCGACTCTTATCGTGTCGAGCGTGCTCGTCACTCTTGCGAATCTTATGTCTGCGGCGCAGCCCGTGCTCCAGGGCAAGCTTGTTGACAGCTTCTCGTCGGCGTTTTCGTCCGGCGGACTCTCCGCAAAGCAGAATGTTATTATTATCGGCGTCGCCATGGCGCTGACTTATCTGCTCGAAAACATCTTCCAGATATTCTCGGAGCGCACCGCGAACAGCGTAGGACTCGGATTCTCAAAATACCTGCGCTCCGTTGTCTATGACAAAGTCCAGCGTATGTCCGTCTCGTCCATGTCGCGCAAAACTGCGGGCGATCTTATAAAACGCGTCACGCGCGATACAAACACGGTGCAGAACTTCTTTGTCGATAAAGGTCGTTATGCGCTCGAACAGATTATACTTTTTATCGTCGTCGGCATATTCATGCTGCGCATGAGCCCGCTGCTGACTCTTCTCGCAGTCCTGCCTGCGCCGTTGTGCATTATCGCACTCAACGGCTTCAAGCGCTATATCCATTTGCGCTACGATAAGCAGTGGCGGTATGACAGCCGCGCGAACTCGATACTTCACGATATAATCAAGGGCATTCGTGTCGTCAAAACCTTCGGCAGCGAAAAGCGCGAGGTTGCAAAGTTTTCTTCCGCGAGCAAGGCTCTTGCCGATATCTCCGTGAGTAACGAGCGAATGTGGGCGATTATCTTTCCTGTAATAGGCTTCTTTATGAACTCCGGCAACTTCCTTGTGCTCTATTTCGGCGGCAGAATGGTTATAAACGGCACGATGACCGCAGGCGAGCTGTGGAGCTTTGTGCTTCTGCTCTCGTATATCTATAAGCCGCTCGACTGGCTTGCCAATATGCCGCGTTGGATAGCGGAGGTCACAACGAGCCTTATAAAAATTTATGAAGTTCTCGATGAAAAGCCGCAGGTCGGCGATTCAAGAAACGCCGGTAAATATCCGATAACGGGCGAAGTCGAGTTCGATTCAGTCGGCTTCGGCTATAAAAGCTACGAGCCGGTGCTCAAGGATATAAATCTGAAGATAAAACCGGGCGAGATGATAGGTCTCGTCGGCCATTCGGGAGCGGGCAAGTCCACTATGATAAACCTTGTTATGCGCCTCTATGATGTCGACAGCGGAACGCTCAGAATAGACGGCAGGGATATCCGCGATTATGACCAGTATTATCTGCGCGAGAATATGGGCGTCGTGTTCCAGGAGACGTACCTTTTCTCCGGCACCGTCTATGACAATATCGCTTATGCAAAGCCGGACGCGTCTCCGGAAGAGGTGTTCTCTGCCGCAAAGGCGGCAAACGCCCACGGCTTCATAATGGAGCTCAAAGACGGGTATAATACCGTCGTCGGTGAAAACGGCTATAATCTTTCGGGCGGCGAGCGACAGCGCGTGGCGATAGCGAGAGCGATACTGCGCGACCCGAAGATACTCATTCTCGACGAGGCGACAAGCGCGCTCGACCCTGAGACCGAGAGTCATATTCAGGAAGCGCTCGGCAGATTGGTTCAGAACAGAACAACAATAGCCATTGCCCACAGGCTTTCGACCCTGCGCCATGCGGACAGGCTCGTTGTGCTCGAAAACGGCAGAATCGCCGAGGTCGGCACGCATACGGAGCTTCTCAAAAAGCGCGGCATTTATTACAATCTTGTCATGGCTCAGCGCCAGACTTCGAAGCTTACATCCGAGGCTCAGGCGGCGCTCGACAGGCAGTAACGCAGACTTAAACACGGGAGACAAAAGCGAATCTTGTCTCCCGTGTTCTTTTTTTGTTAAATTGCTGTGAATTTGTCTTTTTGTCTTTACAGCTTGCGTAAAATAAAGTAAAATAGTAGCGGAAAATTATGTTTTTTTGAATGGAGGCAGTAACATGGAGCTTACGTATAAACGTATACTTCTGAAAATAAGCGGCGAGGTGCTCGCCGGCGGAAAGGGTATGGGTATTGACTACGATACCGTTCTCAATATCTGCTCCGCAGTCAAGGAATGTGTCGATATGGGCGTTCAGGTCGGTCTTGTCGTCGGCGGCGGCAACTTCTGGCGCGGACGTTCGAGCGGCGATATGGACAGAACCAGAGCCGACCATATGGGTATGCTCGCCACCGTCATGAACTCCCTCGCTCTCGCCGATGCCCTTGAGCATCTCAAGGTGCCCGTCAGAGTCCAGACCGCTATCGCCATGCAGCAGATAGCCGAGCCCTATATCCGCAACAAGGCGGTTCGCCATCTTGAAAAGGGCAGAGTCGTTATCTTCGGCTGCGGCACCGGCAATCCGTTCTTCACCACCGATACTGCCGCCGCTCTGCGCGCGCTCGAGATAGATGCCGATATCATGTTCAAGGCAACGAATGTCGACGGCGTCTATGATAAGGATCCCCACAAGTTCGAGGATGCGAAGAAGTACGATACCCTCTCGTTCGACGAGATTCTCAGCCACGACCTCAAGGTCATGGACGGCACCGCGGCTTCTCTCTGCAGAGACAATTCTATCCCGATTCTCGTTTTCAACCTCGACGATCCTCAGAATATCGTTAAGGCGATAAAAGGCGAAAATGTCGGAACAGTTGTAAAATGATCGGCGAAAGACCGATGAAAATATGATCTTCTCTTCAAGAAAGGATTGAAATTATGGAAACAGTATTTCAAACAGCACGCGATAAAATGGGTAAGAGCATCAGCTCCCTCAAGGGCGAGTATGCTGCAATAAGAGCAAACAGAGCTACCGCGGCGGTTCTCGATAGGATAACCGTTGATTATTACGGCACCGCCACTCCGATAAATCAGCTTGCGGCTATCTCCGTGGTCGAGGCGAGAATCCTCTGCATCCAGCCCTGGGACGCTTCGACCCTTCACCCCATCGAGAAGGCTATCCAGACCTCCGATCTCGGCATCAACCCGCAGAATGACGGCAAGGTTATCAGACTGACTTTCCCGCCTCTGACTGAGGATAAGCGCCGCGAGATAGTCAAGGATGTCAAGAAGCTTGCTGAAGACTGCAAGGTCGCCATCCGCTCTATCCGCAGAGACTGCATGGATAAGCTCAAGAAGATGCAGAAGAACGGCGAGATAACCGAGGACGATCTCAAGTACGGCGAGAAAGAAATGCAGGATATAACCGATAAGTTCGTCAAAGAAGCGGACTCGGTAGCTGCAGAGAAAGAAAAGGAAATAATGGCGATCTGATTTGTTTCGGATCATTGAAGCAAAAAGGCTGGGCGCTTCGGGCGGTCATGCCTTTTTGCCTAAATACAGAAAGGGATTTTTGCTATGACAAAGTCACCTGAAAACGAACATCTTCCAAAGCATGTCGCCATAATCATGGACGGCAACGGCCGCTGGGCGAAGCAGCGCGGACTTCCGCGCGGCGAGGGTCACAAACAGGGCGCGAAGGTGTTCAAAAGAATATGCGAATACGCCGCAGACAGAGGCATACGCTATGTGACGTTCTACGCCTTTTCCACGGAAAACTGGCGCAGACCGCCCGAGGAAGTCAGCGGCATAATGGATCTTTTCCGTGAGTACCTGCGCGAGGCTGAGGAGCGCGAGCAGGAGAATGCACAGAAAGGTCTCAGAATAAGATATATAGGAGAGCGCGAAGGTCTTGCGGACGATATTCTCGAGCTTGTTGACGAGCTTGAGCGCGGTTCCGCAGACAAGGTCAGAACGACCGTAAACATCGCGATAAACTACGGCGGCAGAAACGAGATACTGTCCGCCTGCAAGCGGCTTGCCGAACAGTGCGCAAGAGGGGAGCGCACACCCGAGAGCCTGACAGAGCAGGATATATCCGACAATCTCTATACGGCGGGTCAGCCCGATCCCGATCTTATAATCCGCCCAAGCGGAGAATTCAGACTTTCCAACTTCCTCATCTGGCAGGCGGCATATTCGGAGTTTATCTATTCTGATATCCTCTGGCCCGATTATACCGAGCAGGATTTTGATGCCGCTCTTGAGGAATACGCACACCGCAGCAGACGCTTCGGAGGGGTCTGAAAATAATTTTTATAGTGAGATGAGAGAAAGATGAAACAGCGCGTTATTACCGGAGTTTTAGGCGCTCTTTTCGGACTTACAGTCCTTGCCTTTATGTTCACCCCCGTTCTTGGCATAGTTATAGCAGCCGTATCGCTGCTCGCTTCCTACGAGATACAGCATGTTGCGAAGATCGAGAACAAGCTTCTCATGATAATCAACATAGTTCTCGCCGCGTTTATGCCCTTTGCCTATGAATACAAGCTCTTTTCAAAGCTACCGTTCCCGACATATGTCCTTGCAATAGTCTATGTCATAATCATGATGTTTATCATGCTCGGCAACTATAAAAAGACGAAGTTTGAAGATGTCGTTATGTCGATGTTCTGCGGCGTTATCGTGCCGTATGTTATGTCGACAATAACCCTGCTCAGAAATCTCTGCCTGAGCCGTCCGGATCTGTTCCAGCAGTCGCAGGTATTCTTCATTATCTTCACGGCGCTTCTGTCCGCATGGCTCAACGACACATTCGCGTATTTTGTCGGCAGAAAGTTCGGCAAGCATAAGCTCGCTCCGAACATCAGCCCGAAAAAGAGTGTTGAGGGCGCAATCGGCGGAATAGTTATAACTATGCTCTTCAACCTCGCTTTCTTCTTCATTTTTGATTATTTCTTCTTCAAGAACGACACAATAAAGTGGTGGATGATTCCTGCAACATCGATGTTCCTCTCCGCTATCAGCATCGGCGGCGACCTTTCGGCGTCCGTTATCAAGAGGAACTTCGGCGAAAAGGATTTCGGAACCATCTTCCCCGGTCATGGCGGCATCATGGACAGATTCGACAGCTACAGCTTCGTTATGCCGATGCTCTACGCCATTATTTCGCTGATTCTCAGCGTGGGAGCGTGATCCTATGAAAAGCATGGTCATTCTCGGCTCTACCGGTTCGATAGGTACCCAGGCGCTCGATGTCGCAAGACTTCGGAATTTTACGGTCAAAGCGCTGACCTCAAATTCAAATATCGACCTGCTCGAAAAGCAGATAAGGGAGTTTAAGCCCGAGATAGCGGCTGTCGCCGATGAGAACAGAGCGGCGGAACTCAGAATAAAAGTCGCCGATACCGATACAAAAGTGCTCGGCGGCGAAGAGGGCATATGCGCCGCAACTCAGCTCGATGCCGATAAGGTGCTCAACAGTATTGTCGGCATAGCCGGTCTCAAGCCGACCCTTGCCGCTATCGAGGCAGGCAATGATATCGCCCTCGCCAATAAGGAGACCCTTGTCGCCGGCGGCGAGCTTGTCACAACCCGCGCCAAAGAAAAGGGTGTGGCGATTCTCCCGGTCGACAGTGAACATTCCGCAATATTCCAGTCGCTTCAGGGAAGCCTCGGAAAACAGAGCGTCAAACGTCTTATTCTGACTGCTTCCGGCGGGCCATTCTTCGGCAGAACACGCGATGACCTGAAAGATGTCACCGTCGAGCAGGCGCTCAAGCATCCCAACTGGAGCATGGGCGCAAAAATTACCATCGATTCTGCTACAATGATGAACAAGGGACTTGAGCTTATCGAAGCGGCGTGGCTCTTTGACATGCCAGCCGATAAAATAGACATTCTTGTTCACCGTCAGAGCGTGGTTCATTCGCTCGTCGAATATGTCGATAATTCAGTTATAGCTCAGCTCGGCGTGCCCGATATGCGCGTGCCGATACAGTATGCTCTGACTTATCCGGAGCGCTATGAGAGCCCCGCAAGACAGCTCCGACTCGAGGAGTGGAAAACGCTCACCTTTGAGCAGCCAGACTATGATACTTTTTCCTGCATCAATCTTTGCAGGCAGGCGATAACAAAGGGCGGTGTCTATCCCGCCGCGGCGAACGGTGCCAATGAGGCAGCCAATAAGCTGTTCAGAGAGGGAAAGATAAAGTTCCTCGATATCGCCGACGCAGTGTCGGGTGTGCTCGATTCAACCGAATTTTTACCGTGCGACAGCCTTGAAAACATTCTCCTCGCCGATTCCCGCGCAAGAGAAAAAGTGCATGAGATGTTCGGCTGCTGATATTTTCACGGGTCGAAAGGATATTTTATATGTTTTTAAACACCGCGCTGTCGTTTTCGACAGTTTGGAGCAAGGTCTGGCCGTTTCTTGTGGCTATACTTTTCTTCGGCATCGTCATAATGCTCCATGAACTCGGTCATTTCCTTTTTGCAAAGCTTTTCAAGGTCAAGGTCAACGAGTTCTCTATCGGCATGGGTCCCGCCATCTTCAAAAAAAAGAAGGGCGAGACTGATTATGCCGTGCGTATTCTGCCCATCGGCGGATATGTCAGCATGGAGGGCGAGGACGAGGACAGCGAGGATCAGCACGCGTTCAACAACAAGCCCCTGTGGCAGCGAATGATAGTCGTTGTCGCCGGAGCGACGGTCAATCTTATCATGGGCGTTATAATCGTTGCAATTATGCTCTGTCAGTCCGATCTTATCGGCACCACTCAGATACGCTCCTTCTATGATAACGCGACGAGCGCCGCGAGCGGACTTGAGGCGGGGGATAAGATAGTCAAAATAAACGGCAAGCGAGTCTATTCCCAATATGATATAACGTTTCTCATGATGCGCGACGATGACGGCGTTATGGATTTTGTCGTCAAAAGAGACGGAAAAAAAGTCGAGCTCAAGGATGTTAAGTTTCAAACCAGCCCCATAGAGGGTCAGGAGAATCTGATAAGCATTCACTACGATTTTGTTATCGTCGGAGTTAAACCGACATTTTTGAGCGTCACAAAGAACGCTTTTCTTGAGAGTATATCAATAGGCCGCATGGCCTGGATAAGCCTTTTTGACCTGATAACCGGACGATACGGACTAAACGAGGTCTCGGGGCCGATAGGCATTATAAACTATGTTGCGGATGCGGCGTCGGCTTCGTCGACTTCAATGGATTGGACTCCGCTTCTGACTATTATGGCGCTGATAGCTATTAATGTCGGTCTGTTCAATCTCCTGCCCATCCCGGCGCTTGACGGCGGCAGACTGTTCTTCATGTTCATCGAGCTTATTATCCGCAGACCCATCCCGCAGAAATTCGAAAAGTGGGTTCATGCGGTCGGCATGATACTTCTGCTCGCATTTATGGCTGTGATTTCATTCAAAGATATTGTCAGTTTGATAAGGGGTTAGAATTATGGCATTTGAACGCAGAAAAAGCAAAGAAGTCAGAATAGGCAATTTGACTATCGGCGGCAACTCTCCGATAGCCGTTCAGTCGATGCTCAATATCCCCGCGCATGATATTGAGGGCAGCGTGAGGCAGGCAAAGGCTCTCGAAAAAGCCGGATGCCAGATAATCCGCGCCGCAATACCCGATATGGATGCGGTGAAACTCATCCCGGCTCTCAAAGAGGCAGTAAAAGTGCCGATAGTCGCGGATATACATTTTGATTACAGACTCGCGCTCGAAAGCATCTCTGCGGGCGTTGATAAAATACGCATCAATCCCGGCAACATCGGCTCGAAAGACAGAGTCAAGGCTGTTGCCGATGCCTGCGCAAATAACGGTATCCCGATAAGAGTCGGTGTTAACAGCGGCTCTATCGAGAAAGATATTCTCGCAAAATACGGCGCTCCCACCGCACAGGCTCTTGTGGACAGCGCAATGGGACATGTGCGCCTGCTTGAGGAGTGCGATTTTAATAATATTGTTATTTCGCTCAAGTCCTCCGATGTCCCGATGACTGTCGAAGCATATGAGCTTATCTCGCAGATTTGCGATTATCCGCTCCATGTAGGCATAACCGAGGCGGGCACATGGAAAATGAGCCTTGTCAAGTCTAGCGTCGGTATCGGTTCTCTGCTCCTGCACGGAATCGGCGACACTATCCGTGTCTCAATGACCGATGATCCGGTCAAAGAAGTTGCGGCGGGCTATGATATCCTGCGCGCAACGGGCGCAAAAAAAGACTGCGTCCAGATAGTTTCGTGCCCGACCTGCGGCAGAACAAAGATAGATTTGATATCCCTCGCAAACGCAGTCGAAGAGCGGCTCGCGTCGTGCAACAAGCCGATAAAGGTCGCAGTCATGGGCTGCGCCGTCAACGGACCCGGCGAAGCGAGAGAAGCTGATATCGGTATCGCCGGCGGCGACGGCTGCGCGCTGATATTCAAAAAGGGTCAGATAATAAAAAAAGTACCTGAGTCAGAGGTGCTTGACAGCCTTATGGAAGAGATAGATAAACTTTAATGGAGACAATGATGTCCGGCAAGAAGTTAGTTGATTTTGTAAAAGAATATATTGATGATTCCGAATTGCTCTCTGAGCTTGAAAACATTCAGCTTGACGATATCAGGCTGAATGTCGAGCGCAGGGAGCTCGAACTGCTTTGCTCGGCGGCTGCTGCGCCGGGCAAGCTTATTTTGAGAGCCGTCGAAACTTCGCTCATAAAAGCGTTCACTCTCAATGCCGCAGTGATAAACTGCTCGGTCAAAGAAGAAAAGCGCGAAGATGCTCCGAAAGAGCCGATGAGTGAACTCGGGCTTGCCAAGCTGCTCGTTTCTCTGCGCAAGGAGTTTCCCGCCGCGAACGGATTTTTAAACGATGCAAAGTGCTTCATGCTCGGCGATATGGTGTCTGTCCAGCTCAAGAGCGGCGCGGATGTTATAAACAATCTCGGCGCACCCAAGCGCTTCGCTCAGATGATATTTGAGCGCTTCGGCGAGGATGTCGGTGTTGAGTTTACTGACAGCGGCGCACCTGTTGATGACGGCGAAGTGATGCAGTATCAGGAAGAACTTGACAGCGGCATACGCAACGCATTCGCCGACAAAGTCTCGCAGGAAAAAGACCTCAGCAGCCTTACAAGAACATATGACGAATATCCGTTTTCAACGAAATATTCCGTCCCGATCTACGGACCTATAATAAAAACCAAGCCTATTCCGTTGAGCGAGATAGCTTCCGACTCAGGCTCGGTCGTTGTTTGGGGCACCGTCTTCGCTTTCGAGTCGCGCGACACACGCGACGGCAAGAGAAAGATAATCAATTTCTGCATTACCGATAAGACAAATTCATATTCCGTCAAGATATTCGAGCTCGCCGAGAACTGCGAAAGCCTGCTCAAGAATATCAAAGACGGCGTCGCCGTTATGGTAAGAGGTGTTGTCAACTACGACTCCTATATGAAGTGCGACTGCATAAACGCGCGAGCCATAACGACAATTGACCTTATCGAAAAGAAGGACGAAGCACCTGAGAAACGCGTCGAGCTTCATTTGCATACCACAATGTCCGCCATGGACGCCGTTTCGAGCGCCACAAAGCTCGTTGAGCGTGCTATAGCATGGGGACACAAGGCGATAGCCATAACCGACCACGGCGTTGTTCAGGCGTTCCCCGAGGCCTGCGCTGCGGCAAAGGGCAAGATAAAGATACTCTACGGCATGGAGGGCTATTATTTTGACGACCGCGTCGTCGATCCTGCCGAGAAGAAAAAGAAATATAACCACATAATCTTCCTAGCAAAGAATTATGTAGGACTTAAAAACCTCTATAAAATAATCACAAAATCAAACCTCGAATATTTCAGCCGCAAGCCCGGCGTCCCGCGCTCGGTTATAGAAGAGTTCCGCGAGGGTATAATCGTCGGCAGTGCGTGCGAACAGGGTGAAGTTTACAGAGCTATACTCGACGGAAAATCCGACGATGAAGTGCTTGAAATCGCCTCGTTTTACGATTACCTGGAGATACAGCCCAACGGCAACAACGCTTTCCTTATCAGAGAGGGCAGAGTCAAGGATGTTCAGGGGCTTGAGGATATAAACAAAAAGATAATCGCCACTGCCGACAAGCTCGGCAAGCTTACCGTCGCTACCTGCGATGTTCACTTCATGGACAAGAGCGACAGCGTTTTCAGAGAGATTATCATGACCGGTCAGGGCTTTACCGATGCCGCTCAGCAGGCTCCGCTCTATTTCAGAACAACGCAGGAGATGCTCGACGAGTTCGCCTATCTCGGCGAGGAGACCGCACGCGAGGTTGTTATTGAAAACACCAATAAGATAGCCGATATGTGCGAGGTTATCCAGCCCATACCGGACGGTACATATCCTCCGCGAATTCCGGGCTCCGATGAAGAACTGCGCGAGATATGCTATAAGCATGTGAAAGATATCTACGGTGATCCTCTGCCGGAATATGTCGAAAAGCGCCTTGAAAAGGAGCTCAGCTCAATTATCGAACACGGCTACGCCGTGCTTTATATCATCGCCCAGCGACTCGTCAAGTTCTCCATGGATCACGGCTATTATGTTGGCTCGCGAGGCTCGGTCGGCTCGTCGTTCGTCGCTTTCGCGGCGGAGATATCCGAGGTCAACCCGCTTATGCCGCACTATCTGTGCAAGCACTGCAAAAAGAGCACCTTCTTCATGGACGGCTCAATCGGCTCTGGCTTCGACCTGCCGCCGAAGAACTGCGAGATCTGCGGCGAACCGCTTGTCCGTGACGGTCACGATATCCCGTTCGAAACTTTCCTCGGTTTCCACGGCGATAAACAGCCCGATATCGACCTCAACTTCTCGGGCGATTTCCAGTCGCAGGCACATAAATATACCGAGACTCTTTTCGGAGCGAAGAACGTTTTCAAGGCAGGTACAATCGGCACTCTCGCCGATAAGACCGCCTATGGCTTCGTCAAGAAGTGGCTCGATGAAAAAGGCATGACCGTTCAGCGTGCGGAGGAAGACAGACTCGTCCAGGGCTGTGTCGGAATAAAGCGCACAACCGGTCAGCACCCCGGCGGAATGGTCGTTGTGCCGGACTATAAAGAGGCTGAGGACTTCACGCCTATTCAGCACCCCGCGGACGATCCCGACAAGGGCACTCGAACAACGCATTTCGACTTCCATGCGCTCCATGATACGATACTCAAGCTTGATATTCTCGGCCACGATGTGCCGACATTCTATAAGCATCTTGAAAATCTGACCGGAACTTCCGTCATGGATGCCGATGTCTGCGACCCGAAGCTCTATGAGATGCTTCTGTCTCCCGAGCCCATGGGCGTAACGGAAGAGGATATCGACTGCAATACAGGTACGCTGTCTTTGCCCGAACTCGGAACGCCGTTCGTGCGTCAGATGCTTCTTGACTCAAGACCTAAGAACTTTTCCGATATGCTCCAGATATCCGGACTTTCCCACGGCACCGATGTCTGGCTCGGCAACGCAAAAGACCTTATAGATAACGGTACCTGCACCATTTCCGATGTTATCGGAACACGAGACAGCATCATGACCTATCTCATACATAAGGGCGTCGAGCCGAGCATGGCGTTCAAGATAATGGAGATAACCCGTAAGGGTAAAGCGAAAAAGCTCCTTACCGATGAACACAAGGCTGCGATGCGCGCAAATAATGTTCCCGAGTGGTATATCGACAGCTGCCTTAAAATAAAATATATGTTCCCGAAGGCTCACGCCGCAGCGTATGTTATCGCTGCCATGCGCCTTGCGTGGTATAAGCTCTACTATCCTGTCGAGTATTACGCGACATATATGACAGTCCGCGGCGAAGACCTTGATACCGTGTCCATCATGGCAGGTCAGGAAGCCGTCAAGAACAAGATGAAATATCTCAAGACAAAGATGAACATGAAGGAAGCCACCGCCAAGGAGGAGAATATGTTCACTTCTCTCCAGGTCGTCAATGAGATGATGGCGCGCGGAGTGAAGTTCCTTCCGGTCGATGTCTATAATTCCGATGCCAAGGTCTATCATATCGAAGACGGCAAGATAAGGCTTCCGTTCTCCGCTCTCGGTGGATGCGGCGGCGTTGCCGCGGAGCAGCTTGCTGCGGCGCGCGATGACGGCGAGGGCAAGTATTTATCCGTCGAAGATTTGCGCAGACGCGCGAGTGTTTCCAAGACTGTTATCGAGGCTCTCGAAGCGGCGGGTGCGCTTGAGGATATCCCGAAAACCACGCAGATAAGCCTTTTTGACATGTAATCATATAAAATTTCTATGTTTTTGGGGCAAATTTTTGCATTTCGGCTATTGTCTGAACAGCGATTTTCTGATATTATTATGTAGATATTTGACTTCGGGCTTTACCGCGTCAAAGTGTATATCAATTTATTTCGCCGCGTGGCGTGAAAGGAGAAAAACAATGGGACTCAAAATACTTTACGGCATTCTGATAGCTCTCGGTATTTTTATCGTCATAACTCTTATCAGAGCCATATTCTTTGTCCCCAAGAAGAGGGAGACAAAGCCTCTTGAAAAAGAGAATGTTGATGTTGAGCGTGTTGCAAAGCATCTGAGCGGTGCTATTCAGATTCCCACCGTATCTTATCCTGAAAAAGATAAGGTCGACTGGTCGCAGTTTGAAAAATTCCACAAATTCCTTGAGGAGTCGTATCCTCTGCTGCATAAGACTCTCGAGCGCGAGGATATCGCCGAGGCGAGCCTGCTCTATCGCTGGAAGGGCAAGAATCCCGATCTTGAGCCTATAGCTCTGCTTTCGCATCAGGATGTCGTTCCGATCGAGCCCGGCACCGAGGGTGATTGGACTCATGAGCCGTTCAGCGGCTATAACGACGGCGAGTTCATCTGGGGCAGAGGCGCTCTTGATATGAAGAACCACCTTATCTGCGTCATGGAAGCCGTTGAGACTCTTCTTGAAGAGGGATATGAACCCGAGAGAGATGTCTATCTCTGCTTCGGTCACGATGAGGAAGTCGTCGCTGCAAAGGATGCCGGCGCAAAGGCTATCATGGAGACTCTCAAGTCACGCGGTATTCACCTCGACAGCGTCATAGATGAGGGCGGAGCCATACTGCCCGTCAACGTCAAGCATGTTCTCAAGGGCAATCTTGCGGGCGTAGGCATCGCGGAGAAGGGCTATGCCGATTTCTCTATGAGCGTCAGAGCTAAGGGCGGACATTCTTCTCAACCTCCGAAGCACAGCGCCATAGGCAAAATAGCGGATGTCGTCAAAGACGTTGAAAACCATCAGTTCAAGTCAAAACTCGAGCCGTTTGTTCTCAAACTCTTCTCCAATCTCGGCAGAAGAACCACATATCCCGTCAGAGTCGTCGCCTGCAACCTCTGGCTGCTTAAGCCCCTTGCGAAGTTTATCATGGAGCAGATTCCGCCGACGGCTTCGCTCATAAGAACCACTACCGGCGTCACCATGGCCGAGGGCAGCCCTGTCGCCAACGTTCTTCCGCAGGAAGCGTCTGTTACGGCAAACTTCAGAATGATGCCCGGCACAACGACAGAAGATGTCGAGAAGCATCTGCGCAAGGTCATAAAGAATAAGGATGTTGAGATAAAGTGCCTCAAGCATAAAGAGGCGTCCAAGTTCTCTTCGACCGATTCCAGAGCTTTCAAGGTCATTGAGGAGATCTGCGTCAGAGCCGATCCTGAGGTTATCGTTGCGCCCTATCTTGTTATGGGCGGTACCGATGCCTGCTTCTATGAGCCTATATGCGATAATATTTATCGCTTTGCTCCGTTCCATGTGCGCACGAAGCTCCTTCTCTGCACCCATGCTACCGATGAGCGCTGCCCCGTTGCGGTTCTCGACGAAGGCGTGTCTTTCTTCAAGAGATACATAAGAATGCTTACAAAAGATTGATAATATGAATATTCTGCTGTCACCCGATTCTTTCAAAGGCACGCTGACTTCGTCCGAGGTCTGCGATATAATCGAATCGGCGCTCAGAAACAGAATACCCGATTGCAATGTGATAAAGCTCCCCGCTGCCGATGGCGGCGAGGGGCTTTGCTCGAGTTTTGCGAATTTTATTGACGGCGAGTGGATATCTGCCGATGCAAAAGACCCGTTCGGTTTATCCTTGCGCGCGGAGTATTATATGCTCAAAAGCGGCGCTGCCGTTATTGAAACTGCCTCGTGTGCCGGACTTCCGCTCGCGGGCGACAGAGCCGACCCGACCGTTACGACTACTGCGGGCGTCGGTATGCTTATACGCGATGCCGTAAATCGCGGCGCGAAGCGTATTGTTTTGGGTCTCGGCGGCAGCGCAACCAACGACTGCGGCGCGGGTATGGCGTCGGAGCTCGACTTTCGTTTTCTCGATAAAAATAATAATTCATTTGTTCCTGTCGGTGGAACGCTGATAGATGTCGAACATATTATCCCGCCCGAAAAGCCGGTTGATATTCCCGTAGTCGCCGCGTGCGATGTCACAAATCCGCTTTTTGGTGTTGACGGTGCAGCTTATGTTTTTGCGCCGCAAAAGGGCGCGAATGCAGAGCAGGTCGGATTGCTAGACCGAGGGCTGCACCATATGGCCGATATACTCAAAAGAGACCTCAACTTCAATTCTGAAAATCTTCCCGGCGCAGGTGCCGCAGGCGGTCTCGGCGCGGGCGCGTCAGCTTTTCTGAATGCCGAGCTCAGAAGCGGCATAGATATAGTTTTGGACGAATCCGGATTTGACAAACTTGCCGCAAATGCCGATATAGTTATAACGGGCGAGGGGAGATTTGATTCTCAAAGCGTCAACGGAAAAGTGATGAGCGGAGTCTGCAGAAGAGCTGCCAAAGAGGGAGCAAAAGTTTACGCCGTATGCGGATGTGCGTCAAACGATGCCGACCCTGCCGCGCTCGGAATAGAGAAACTCTTTGTGTCGTCTGACGGAACTCACAGTATGGACGAATTGCAGCTTTCCTGCCGCCAAGAATTATTTGACGCGGCAAGTGCCTTGGCGGAGGAAATAATGCAGCTCGATTAATTGTTATTTCTTGATTTTTTGATGAATTTGTGATAAAATAAACTGCTAAACATTGGGACTGTACCTGCGGATTTCGGCAGTATTTTTGACAGCCGGCTCGTTTGATGTATTGTGAAAATATTTCAGACGATCGGAGAGTCAACGAGGAGCATGAACTTGACAAAAAACGCGAAATTTGAAAGCGTCAGAAAAAGCATAGAACACTATCTTTCCACTGATTGGTTCATGTGGGTTTGCTTCCTTATAGCCTGTTTTATCACCGTCTTGCGTGTAGAGGCTATAGGGCTTCTTATCTTTGCAGCGATCATTTGCGCCATACTTGTTTTCTGCGAGGATGTTATAATTGCGCTTGAACCGTTTCTTTTGCTCTGCCTCTGCCTTATAAAGTGCAACAATTCTTACGATGAGTTCATCAAAATGGTCTGGCTCATCGTCCCTGCGGCAGCGGCTATAATCTTCCATTTCATTTATTATCGGCGCAAACTGCCTCACGGCGAGCTGTTCTGGCCGATGCTTGCAGTCTCCGTCGCAGTTACCCTCGGCGGTCTCGGCAAGATAACCGCCAAAGAATATTTCAGCCTGATGCCGATATTCTTCACTCTCGGTCTCGGCTTCGGTATGTTGCTGTTCTATAATCTCATGAACTCGCACATCCGCCTGAGAGAAAACTATTCTCTGCCGGATAAGATATCAAAAATAATGATAATCATGGGGCTGTTCTGCTGCTTCATGATCCTCGAATATTACGGTGAGCATCTCGATAAGGTGCTCTCGACTCACGGGCTTCTCGCTTTCCAGTGGCGCAACAACGCCTCAACTTTTCTTATCTTCGCTCTGCCGTTTGCATTCCTGCGTTCGATAAAGGGCAATCACGGCTGGTTCTGGGTCGGTATGCTGTTCTACGGATGTATGATGATAACCGGATCGCGCGGCGGTGCAATTGTCGGCACTGCGGAAGTCATGATGTGCATGATAGCGCTTCTCTGCTTCGACAAACGCCACAGGGTACATAATATCATTATAATCTCTGTCGGTATTGTGATGTTCTTCGTGTTCTTCTGGGATCTTATCTATTTCTTCCGCGATATGCTCCTGAGACTTCTCCAGATAGACGATAACGAGATAAGAGTCAGGCTCATGCGCCGCGCCGTTGAGGATTTCCTTTCAAATCCCGTCTTCGGTAGGGGACTCGGATATTTCGGCAACAGGGATGTCCATCATTCCGCAAAAGGCGCCCTGTGTTGGTATCATTCCTCGCCGTTCCAGGTTATCGGCAGCTTTGGCATAGTCGGCATCGCGGCTTACGGATATATATTCGTCGCGCGTATTGTCTATTTTGCGCGCCGCAACACTCTGACAAACAAGTTTATTTTTATCGCATATATCGGCATGCAGCTGATGTCACTTGTCAATCCGGGCTTGTTCAGCCCCGTTCCGTATCTTCTGATGATGACGCTGCTGTTTGTCATTATGGATAAGATAAAGGACGACCCCGAGGAGATAAGGCTTACGGGAAAGGCGGAGAAAAATCTCCGTCGCTCTAAGAAAAAGTCTGTATCTGCGCAGACAGAAAAAACAGCATAACAAAAAGACGGCACATCATTAAGCGCGGTGAGATAAGAAAACAAGCAAAAAGCCTTAAATCATCGCGTTTATGGACGGCGGGCAAACAGGTTACAACTGAATAACCGAGCAAAAGGGGCGTTATCAGACCGATAGCGTCCCTTTCTGCATATTGTCATACCGCAGCTTGAAAAGAGTTGCGGTTTTTTTATGCCCGAAAACAGGCGGTAACGTGGAACGTTAGGCGCGAAAAAGCCCTTGCAATACAAGGCTTTTCAGACGCAAAAACGGCAAAGGCATACTGCAATACCAAAACCGCCAAAAACGGCTTTCTAATATTCCACGCAAAACGAGAAAGGAAGTGATAAAAAATGGCAGTTTTCCGAGTTGAGAGAAATACGGGCTATACCGTTATGAGCAACCACCACTTGCGCAATAAGGAACTCACCTTAAAGGCAAAAGGCTTGCTTTCGCAAATGCTGTCCTTGCCCGAAGATTGGGATTATACCCTTGCGGGCTTATCTCACATCAACCGCGAGAAGATCGACGCAATCCGCGAAGCGGTCAAAGAACTTGAAAAAGCCGGATATATCGTCCGCAGCCGGGAACGCGACGAAAAAGGACGTTTGCGCGGTGCGGATTATGTCATATATGAGCAGCCGCAGCCGCCTACATCGGATTTACCTACATTGGAAAATCCAACATTGGATAATCCAACGTTGGAAAAACCTACGTTGGAAAAACCTACGTTGGAAAATCCAACGCAATTAAATAAAGAAATATTAAATACAGAAAAATCAATTACTGATTTATCAAGTACCCATTCCATTCCTTTCCATTCCCTAAATCCCTTGCCTTATGAGCAGGACGAAGCGGCTACGCCGCCGGAAAGGAAAAGAACGGAAGCGAAAACAAACAGCGCAATAGAGATTTATCGGGAAATCATCAAAGACAACATTGACTATGACATTCTCATTCAAGACCCCAAAATGGATAAAGACCGTTTGGACGAGATTGTAGAAATCATGCTGGAAACCGTCTGCACAGCCCGAAAGACAATCCGTATCGCCGGGGACGACTACCCCGCCGAACTTGTCAAATCAAAGTTTATGAAGCTGAACAGCAGCCACGTTGAGTTTGTTTTGGACTGCATGAGGGAGAACACAACCAAAATCCGCAACATCAAGCAGTATCTAAAAGCGGTGCTGTTCAACGCGCCGAGTACCATTGACAGCTACTATACCGCCCTTGTCAATCACGACTTATACGGCGGCGAATGAGCATAGCCGCAGTTTACCGGGAAAGGAGTTGATACCTTGCAGGAGGAAGTAACCCAAAAAACGATTGCCCTATCCGTCAACGTGGGAAAAGGCGCGGCAAGGCTTACCGAACAGGCGTTGCAGAAAGCAATCAAGAAGTTTTTGGAGCAGAAAAGCAAAGCACCGCATGGGAAACAGACCATGCGGCAGCTTATGAAGCAAAATGCGGGTGTTTCCAACATCGAGATCACCGACAGCAATATCAAAGCCTTTGAAAGTACCGCGAAGAAATACAACATAGATTTTTCGCTGAAAAAGGTTAAGGGCGAACAGACCCGTTACCTTGTGTTTTTCAAAGGCAGGGACGCGGACGTTATGACCGCAGCGTTTCAAGAGTTTTCCGCAAAGAAGCTGAACAGGGATAAAAAGCCCTCTATCCGCAAAGCCCTTGCCGCAGCAAAAGACAAGGCGAAGCAGCTTAACGCCGCCCGCGACAAGGTAAAGAAAATAGACAGGGGGCGCGAGATATGAAGCAGATGAACTACAAAAAGCTGATAATCCCGAATATCCCGTATGTGCTCTTTGTCTATCTCTTTGATAAAGTCGGACAAGCGGCGCGGCTTGCCCCCGGCGCGGATATTTCCGAAAAGATACTCAATATCACACAGGGATTTTCCGAAGCGTTTTCAAATGCCTTGCCGAGCGTTCACCCGCTGGATTTACTTATCGGCATTGTCGGCGCGGTGGTTATCCGTCTGATTGTCTATGTCAAAGGGAAAAACGCGAAGAAATACCGCAAGGGCGCAGAATACGGCAGCGCACGTTGGGGCAACGCCGAAGATATAAAGCCCTACATCGACCCGGATTTTCAGAACAACATCATTTTGACGCAGACCGAACGGCTTACCATGAACAGCCGCCCGAAGCAGCCGAAATACGCGAGAAATAAAAACGTCGTGGTGATCGGCGGCAGCGGCAGCGGAAAAACAAGGTTTTTTGTAAAGCCTAATTTAATGCAGCTTCATTCTTCCTACGTCTTGACCGACCCGAAAGGCACCGTCCTAATCGAGTGCGGAAAGCTGCTGCAACGGGCAGGCTACCGCATTAAGGTACTGAATACGATAAACTTTCGGAAAAGTATGCACTATAACCCCTTTGTCTATATCCGCAGCGAAAAGGACGTGTTAAAGGTTGTCAATACCCTTATTGTCAATACCAAAGGCGAGGGAGAAAAAAGCGCGGAAGATTTTTGGGTGAAAGCCGAGAGGTTACTATATTGCGCGTTGATCGGCTACATTTGGTATGAAGCCCCCGCCGAGGAAATGAACTTTACAACGCTGCTTGAACTTATCAATGCAAGCGAAGCACGCGAGGACGACGAGGAATACCAAAGCCCCGTTGATCTGCTCTTTGCCGATTTGGAAGAACGCAGCCCCGACCATTTCGCGGTGAAGCAATATAAAAAATACAAATTGGCGGCGGGTGATATATGCTCTAAGTGACTTCTTAATCATGATTTTGTCATGGTTAGTGAAGCAATCACTTAGAGTATTTTTGTTTCAGGAGGTACAGCTATGAGAAACGAAAAAATCACCCCACTGTACGAGCGCCTGAGCCGGGACGATGAGTTACAGGGCGAGAGTAATTCCATATCCAACCAAAAGCAGATGTTAGAGGATTTTGCCCGCCGGAATGGACTGCCAAACCCTACGCACTTTACCGATGACGGTATCTCAGGCACCCGTTTTGACCGCCCCGGATTTTTGGCGATGATGGAGGAAGTGGAGGCAGGGCGTGTAGAGGCAATCGTCATCAAGGACATGAGCCGGTTGGGGCGCGACTATCTGAAGGTCGGTCAGGTCATGGAGGTTTTGCGGCAACGCGGTGTTCGTCTGATCGCCATCAACGACGGTGTGGACAGTCTGAAAGGCGATGACGATTTTACCCCATTCCGCAACATCATGAATGAATTTTACGCCCGTGATACCAGCCGGAAAATCCGCTCTGTGTTTAAGTCAAAAGGCATGAGCGGTAAGCACCTGACAGGCACCGTGATTTACGGCTACTTATGGGACGAAAAACGGGAGCATTGGCTGGTAGATGAAGAAGCCGCCGAAGTGGTACGCCGTATCTTTTCCCTCACGCTGGAGGGATATGGGCCTTATCAGATTGCTTGCAAACTATCCGCAGACCGGATTGAAATTCCTGTCGTACACCTTGCCCGCTTCAACGAGGGTGTGAACCGCTCAAAGCCGGTCAAAGACCCCTATGGATGGGGATCATCTACCATCGTGAACATTTTGAAAAAACGAGAGTATTTAGGGCACACCATCAATTTCAAGACCCGCAAGCACTTTAAGGACAAGAAAAGCCACTATGTTTCTGAGGACGAATGGACGATCTTTGAGAATACCCATGAAGCCATTATCGACCAGCAGACCTTTGATTTGGTACAGAAAATCCGCAGCAATGTACGGCGTTATCCAAACGGCTGGGGCGAAGCGGCTCCCCTCACAGGCTTGCTCTATTGTGCCGATTGTGGCGGCAAGATGTATGTCCACCGCACCAACAATGGAAAGCGGATTTCTCAATATACCTGTTCCAATTATACCAAAGTTCCGTGTGGGACACTATGCCCTACTCAACACCGTATCAATGAGAGTGCTGTTCTGACATTGGTTTCCGACACGCTCCGGGCTATCGCTGAATATTCCAGAAATGACCGGACGGAATTTATTCACACCGTTCAGGAGACGCAGGTTGCTCAACAGAGTGCCGATATATCGAAAAAGCGCAGGCGTCTGGCCGCTGCTCAAAAGAGAGCCGGAGAACTGGAAAAACTGATTTGCAAAATCTATGAGGACAACGCCCTCGGCAAGTTACCGGACGCACGATATAGGGCGCTTGATGCACAGTATGCCAAAGAGCAGGACACACTTGAGATTGAAATTATGGAGCTGGAAAAGGCTGTTACCGGCTACGAACAGAGCCAGAAATCAGCGGAGAAATTTATAGCCCTGATTGATAAATACGAGAATTTTGACGCGCTGACAAACACCATGCTCAATGAGTTTGTAGAGAAAATCCTTGTCCACGAACGCGCCCGAAAAGGCAGCCAGGACACCACGCAGGAAATTGAAATCTACTTCAATTTTTTAGGGCGCTATATCCCACCATCCTTACAGCCGGTTCCTTTAACCTCGGAGGAACAGGAAGAACTGCAGAAAAAAGAAGAACGCAAGGACAGGCTTCATCAGAATTATTTGAAGCGGAAAGCCAGCGGCGCACAGAAACAGTATGAGGACAAAATCAAGGCGAAGAAAAAAGCGGAAATGGACGCTAAGAAAGCCCTGATCCGGGCTGAGGATATGAAAAAAGGTGTTTTTTCTACTATCGGGCAGCTACCAAAAGAAGAACCGCGCAAAGGCAGCATAGCAGCCAGCGCAGCAGTCTAATCATCACGGAGCAAAGGAGCATGAATATGAGTAAGTTGACTTACATTCGTTGTGGAGATTATGATATACCCAACCTAAAACTTTCTGAACAGCCGGAAACTTCTATCGGCAAGTACGGCAGGATGCGAAAGTCCTACCTGAAGGAACACCGTCCTATTCTCTACAACCAACTGCTGATGAGCGAGAAGCTGTATCCACACCTGTTAGAGATTGACCGGACAGCGCAGGAGCGCGTGGACACCATGTTGCCTTACATGATGGAGACTGCGGGTGTCACTGAGGAACTGAAAGCCTGTGATCCTATGCGTTGGGTGGGGCTGATGAACACATTAACGGCACAGATTGAGGAAATTTTAATCAGGGAACTGATTTGCAGCTGAATGGGAGGTGCGGGAAATGCTGACCTTTGAAAAGGTTTTGAAAGTGTTTCAGTCATATCTGGATGATGATCCTCTGTATGAGGTGGTTCAGACCAGCCACGGTTATACATTGATGGCATGGGAACCCCACCGGAATGACTGGTACAGCGCCCAAATACAGAAAACCCCGGAGGATTTACGGAACGCTTTGTTGGGTACATACGCCAACTTTCTGGAAGATAAGATTACCGGAAATGACCGCGATCTGACTGTGACAGAAACCGGAGAAATCCAGCAGAGGTGCCGGGAACTTTGGGAAAAGTGCCGGGAAACTTGATATAGAAACGCCAGAAGGAGGCCGCGATTATGCGTCCTCCTTCTGCTTCGCAGTCTGTTCCATTTTGAGCGCCCCGTCTATGGCACCTTCGATAATCGGCAGGTATTCTTCAGGGCAAAGCTTCAGCTTGTGGCTGACTCGTTGCCGCTGTTCGCTTTCTTCCCGCATGATCTCCGGGTTAAAATACCGTTCCACGGGAAGTCCGCAGACCTTAATCAACTGGATCATCACAGGCAGGCTCGGAATCGCACCTTGATTCTCAATGTTGGCAAGATACCGCCATTCAATCCCAACCATTTCTGCCAATGTTTTTCGTGCCAGACGCTTTGCCTCTCGTGCGGCTTTGCCTCTCGTGCGGCTTTGACATCTGCGCCGAAGGTTTCAAAACCGGGACAATCTTCAACTTTCGCCATATAACATCACCCAGTTACATTGTATAATTCATACTTTGCCTGCGGAATGTTTCTATATGTAGGTTGGTTGAAGTTTATAATTCACATTCCGTTTCTTGCATTGTTCGAGAAAGAGAACTATAATGTACTCTGTGGAGGTGCGAAATGGACTATATGACATTGAAAGAGGCCGCCGAGAAATGGGGCGTGACACCTCGTAGGGTAAATTATTATTGTGCCGGTGGGCGTATCCCCGGTGCTGTGAAGATGGCCGGTGTCTGGCTGATACCAAAAGAGACAGAAAAACCGTGTGACAGGAGAACAAGAGATGGAAAACAGCTTTAGTATTTTAATTATTGAAGATGATGTGCTGCTCAATGATATGACGAAGCGGCTTTTGACCCAACATGGTTATTGCGTAACCTCTGCATATTCTGGAAGCGAGGCGCTTCTGTTGATTGAGAAAGGCACTTTTGACTTAATTTTACTTGATTTAATGCTGCCCGGCATACCGGGGGAAACAGTATTGGAAAAGATGAAAAGCACGATGGATATTCCGATTATCGGTGTGTCCGCTAAAACGGATATAGACAGCAAAGTGAACCTCATACGAAATGGTGCAGATGATTACATCACAAAGCCATTCGACAATCAAGAGCTGCTGGTGCGGATTGAAGCAGTGCTCCGGCGCTTTCAGAAGTCTACAACCCCCAACAATAGCAAAATACTTCGCTTTAAGGACTTGTCCCTTGATACAGAAGCTATGGAGGCTAAAATCAGGAATACCCCCATTACTTTGACACGGTATGAATACCTGATTTTGCAACTTCTGATGTCCTCGCCCTCAAAGGTATTCACAAAGAACAATATTTTTGAAAGCGTGTGGAATGAAAATTTTATCGGGGACGATAATGCAATCAATGTCCACATTGGAAATCTCCGCAAGAAGTTTGCCAAGGTCAATCCAGAGGAAAAGTATATTCAGACGGTTTGGGGCCTCGGTTTCAAAATGCAGGGCTAATCCTTAGAGAAATCTTATGAAGTTTGCACACCAGTCTGCTACAATAAGACAGCATGGAAAGGGGATGATTATTTTGGAGACTGCTTTGGAAACAGCCGGGTTGACCTATGTTTTCCCGGATGGAAACGGAATTAAAAATATCGCGTTTCAGGTAAAACGCGGAGAAATCTATGCACTGTATGGCGGCCATCACGCCGGGAAATCTGTACTGTTGCAAACCATTATAGGTACACTTAGACCTCAAGCTGGTACGCTCAAATTATTTGGCAATATAGACTATCAGAAGGAGCGCCGCCGGATTGGGTTTGTACCACAAAAGCCTGTGACAATCGGCTCTCTGTCACCTGCTGATATGCTGCGTTATTTTTCTTCCGTTTTTGGAACCACAGAAATCCATATTTTAGATATACTGCATTTGAACCTGAAAGAGAAAAAGGCGGTACGGCGATTGCCATTATCGACCCAGCGTTTAGTGAATTTGGCTGTTGCCCTTTTGGGAAATCCAGATATGATAATTTTGGACGATCCTTTTTCCGGGCTAGATAAGGGAGAATGTGAACACCTGCTTTCTGTTCTGAACTATCTGCATGAAATCAACCATACCACACTTTTAATCTCTGGACAGGATTATACGCTGCTTTCCCGGCTTGCATCCAAATATGGCGTAATGGCAGATGGAAAGCTGCTTTGTGAGCTTACGGCTGGGGAATTGAAAGAGAGCTGCCAGCGGTGCATAAAGATAAGAACTCCACAATTAGAACGGGCTATTACGATTTTAAGCCAGCAGTTCCCGGATTTTGAAGTGTTGGGTCATGACCTGATTAGAATTTTTCATTGTAATGAGCAATCCGGGGAAATCAATACGCTGCTGGTTCATTCCGGGATAGAGGTATCAGAAATCTGGCTTGCCGGTATGGAGCCGACCGACTATCTTTTGAAAATGACAGGAGGTGCAAAGAGTGATTCAGACGATGCAAAGTGAGTTGTTCCGTATCCGCAAAAGCCGCCTGTTTTGGGCCTGCCTCGTATTGGCTGCGTTTTTTGTCTTTGCGCTTGCCCTGACCTTTTATCACAATTCGGTAAATGGTATGCTTCCGGTTATATCACTGGTTTCGTTCACGGAGTTTCTGTTTTCAGATTACAGTCTGATTTTTCCATTGACGCTCTTTTTGTGCCTGTACTTTACAGAAGATTTTCATACCGGCACATACAGTATCACACTTTCTAAAGGTACAAGCAGAGTACACCTATTCTTTGGAAAACTGCTGGCCTCATGGGGTGGCGTTTTATTTTTTCTGTTTGTATGCTTTGGTGTTGCGTATTTGTCAATTCTGATGATGGGAGCATCCCGGTATGACATAAAGTATTCGTTTTCTGCAATCGGAGTCTTTCTTTTGTTTCAATGCCTGTGCTTTTTAGGTTACACTGCATTTCTCAATTTGTTAAGTTACCTGCTCCGGCATCGGATCATTGTTACGATTACCGCATTTTTTATGCTGGGGGTTTTGTATTTATATCTCACAAAGATAAGTACAGCACTGGATATGGATTATTCGCTCTACAAGTATTGGGTTGTAGGGCTATCTCATAGCTTGCAGATCAATACCTTTGGGGAGGATTTAATACCCATTTGTTTGACACTGGTAGTATATCTGTTTTTACCAACAGCCATTTCGCTCTCCCTGTTTCTAAGGTTGGACTTGCGCAATTTGGAAAGGCGGTGATGGCTACATGATGGTGTTATGTATCTTGCTTGCAATGCTTTCCCTGTTTTTGTCCCTGAAACTGATTTATCAGCGAAAGTTGGTTCAGAAAGTAAAAAAACAGATTGACTTTCTGATTGACCGTGATACGCAAACCGAAATTATGGTGGAAAAAACGGATGGGACAATACAGGATTTGGCTGCAAGTATCAATCATCTTCTGAAAAAATATCGTAGCATGGGGCAGGAAATTGAACGGAGCGATACACTGTTCCGAGATACCATTACCAGTCTTTCCCATGACTTGCGAACGCCGCTGGCAACAGCAAATGGCTATATCCAGCTCTTACAGGAACAGGATTTAACAGGGGAGCAAAAAGAATATGCAACGATTGCGGGAGAAAGAATTTCCGCTGTAAAGCTGCTTCTCGACCAACTGTTTGAATTTGTAAGGATTGAGGCCGACGAACTGAAATTGAATTGTAGAAATACGGATATACACAGTGTACTTCGGGATGTTGTCGCCTCATACTACGGCGATTTTGAACAGAAAAAATGTGTCCCCTATATCGTTATCCCAAATCCACCAGCTATCATTTGGGGCGATCCAGATGCCTTGACCCGGATTTTCTCAAATGTGGTTTATAATGCACTTGTTCACGGGGAGGGAAATTATCAAATCACCGCAGCGATAGAAGAAGCTCAAACGGTCATAACCATTAAAAATGCGTCGAGCAGTATTCAGCAAGAAGATATTCCTCATTTGTTTGACCGTTTTTACACCACCGACCAGTCACGAACAAAAAAGACAACCGGGCTGGGATTGGCAATCGCTCAAAGACTTGTGACCCGCATGGGCGGGCAAATTGTCGCTTCCTTGCAAAACGGTATCTTTGCAATTCAAGTCGTGTTTCCCATTGTCAATTCCTAAAGGGCTGCTTCGGCGGCTCTTTTTTCGTCCTTAGACTTTCCTTAGACTTTTCTCAAACAAATCTTAAACCTCTTTGGTAAAGTATGAGCCATAGGAGGTATAAACAAATGGTTAAAGTAGCTTTAGTGGTTTCTATCATCGCTTTGGCGGTGTGCCTGCTCACGGCCTTGCATGGCGTATTGAGCGATGGACTAAAAGGACTAAAACAGAGATCAAAACCCATTAGTATTTCATTTTTGATTTATGCTGTGGCCTTTTTGCTTTTCATCTTTTTTCAATAACGGAGGTATTTCATGCTGCAAATCAAAAATGTAAATTTGAATGTTGGAAATACCGCATTGCTGTCCAACATCAACTTGACTTTAGAGCAAGGAAAAATCTATGGTGTACTGGGGCCAAACGGAGCCGGTAAAACAACACTGTTTAAGTCCATGCTGGGTCTGACTGCCTTTTCGGGAGAAATCCTCTCTGATGGACAGCCCGTTTCCAGTAGATGTTTTGGAAGTTTGATTGAATACCCGGCTTTTTACCCCCGGCTCACCGTAGAGGAAAATTTGAAGCTCCACGCACAATATTTAGGTCTGAAAAGACCAAACATCGAAGTGGCGCTCAAACAAGTGAACTTGCTGGATGCCCGAAAAAAGCTGTTCTCTCAACTTTCTTTGGGGATGCGCCAACGACTGGGAATTGCTCGCGCCTTTTTAGGCGATGTTCAATATTTACTGCTGGACGAACCTACCAACGGTCTTGATCCGATGGGGATAAAGGAAATCCGGCTGCTTCTGAAAGAACGCTTAAAATCTCCCCAACACTGTATTTTGGTATCAAGCCATAATCTGACGGAGATTGCTGCTGTCACGGATGTTCTTATTTTCATTCGTGACGGAAAAATCATCAAGATTGTAGAAAACGACTATAACGAAAAGGAACTGGAAGCCCTGTATGAGGATATTATGACTTCCGGCCAGAGGGAGGAAGCATAATGGGAGTGTTGATTAAAAATGAGTTTTACAAGTTGAAGCGGGAATGGTTTATGGTATTTCTTCTGCTGTTGTCGCTTCTTCCCATCATTACCGGCGGAGCAGGAGCAATTTTCAACAGTAGCACAACATCACTTGCTGACCTGTTCTTCTTTATGAATAACCAGTTTTCCATGTTCTTCCCAATGGTGCTCTTCATTTTGATTGGTTCGCTGTTTTATCAGGAATACAAGAACAAAACTTACATCAACTGGATTACCTATGATTTTTCAAAGAAGAAACTCTTTCTATCGAAAGTTGCTGTTAGCATCGTTATCGGCATAGGCTTTGCAGTCATCTTATTTATTGCTTTTGGTCTGCTTGTAGCGGTACTCAATGGAACTGATAGGTTGATCGGAGGAGGTATTTCCCTGTTCCTCAATTTGGCAATCGGGTTTGGAATTGAAGCTTGTGTTGTCGTTTTGATAACTACTTGTTTGGGGGCAATAGTTATCAATCTGAGCCGCAATATTATTGTGACAAGCGTAGTAGGGGTTATATATGGCTTTGCATCCTGCCTGTTCATCGGTTCAGAAAGCGGCTTTGTCATTCCGGGTAGCTTTGCATATCGTGTGTCTATGTTTTTTTCGGATAAATCCACTTATTATGATTCCCCTGTGCTGGCCACCATTGGCGGATGTATCAGTTTTGTACTTTGCTTTATTGTGATGTTTTTGGTTGGATTGATTGTCTTTTCTCACAAGAAAAAAATAGAAAATTAAATTCTGCCGCACGACGGCAAAAGAAAAAAAGCCGTCGTACAGCAGACACATTTCCACGCGCCTATGAAGCGGCGACTTTGAGAAGATCAGAGCCGCCGTTTCTTTTCGTCTATCCCAATCTAACGACGACCTAACACCGTGTAAATCCACGGCGGCATATAGGAGGATTGCCGCCGTGTCTATTTTTGTCTTTTTTCACAGTACCCATGACCTGCACCAGCTAAAAAAAGCCTGTTCCCAGCAGCGGAGCAATGCGGTCAGCAGTATGCACTATACCATGTAATTAAACAGCAAAATATACTCTATTACGCTCGTATGGCTTTATGCCGTCCGGGCGCTTTTTTGTCCCTATGGAGCCGGAACATCGGGTCAGCATGGCCCGAACTTTATCCCCGGTGCCGCGCCCCGCCGCCTCATTCAGATTTACCAAAAAAATCTGAATGGAGGAAAGGCAGATGGAAGTTACCATCAATTATAACGGACAAGCTGTGGCCGTGGAGGTCACGCTGGAAGTCTATGAATTTCTTGACAGGGCCGATCACAAAACGGAGAACCTGTTCCATGAACAGCGGCGGCATTGGGATGGCCGGGAGTTTGACGAGTACATCATTACCACCGAGGGTGTAGGAGCCTACGGCGAAACGCCGGAAGAATACCTTTGCCGCAAGGAAACACTGCATGAGCTGATGGCTGTTCTGGACACCTGTACCGAGGCCCAGCGCCGCCGGTTCCTGCTCTATGCGCTTGACGGGCTGAGCCTTGCAGAGATCGGTGTGCTGTGCGGCTGCTCCAAAGTGGCTGCGTATCAAAGTGTGGAGGCGGTCAGAAAAAAATTTATAAATTTCTTTGAGAACAGGCTTAACGAATGACCTGTTTTCTGGCTACCAAGTGAAAGGGATCATTTCCCTTATCTCAGCGAGGGGCGGACAGCGGACGAGCTGCTCGCCTCTCCAATTTTCAGGAGGTAAGCCTATGAAAACAATCAATCTGCGGCGGATGTATCCCCACTACCGGCATGACGAGTTTGTGGATGTTACGGATGAGGTATGGGCAGCGATGTATCAGGCCCAGCGGGAGATGGAGAACTATGAGCGCCGGAAAGTCTACCACCGCGCCTACTACTCTCTGGACGCATACAGCTGGCTGGAAAATTACGCACTGGAACACAGCAGATCGCCGGAAGATATTTTGCTGGAACGAGAAGAAATGACCACCCGCCTGCACCTGATAGCAGCTCTGCCGGTGGCTCTGGCTCATGCCACTCCGACACAGGCCCGCCGTGTTCACGCCTACTATATTGCTGGTATCAAGCAGCCGGAAATCTCTCGGAGAGAGGGCGTCCACAGCAGCAAGGTCAGCGTTGCCATCCACCGGGGGCTGCGGAATATGCGCCGCTGCTATGATGACCTTTTTCAAACAGAGTGAGGGCGTGCCTATGCAGACCATCAATCTCAAACAATATTATCCATTTTGCAAAGAGGACATTTTTGTGGAGGTGTCCGATGAAATCGTCGAAGCGTTTCTTCTGGATAAGAGAGCCGAGGCCGCCAGAGAACGCAAGATGTTCCGGTATAAAGCGTTTTACTCCCTCGATTGTAACGACGGAATCGAAAATGCCGCAATCGGCTGGGCGCAGCCATCGCCGGAGGATCATCTGATAGAAAAAGAGGAATTAGCCGAATACGAAGAACTGATACGGCGATTGTATGAAGCCATTTCTTCCCTGCCGCCTATGCAGGCTCGTCGTGTCCACGCCCGCTATATGCTGGGTATGAAAGTGAAAGATATTGCCGCAATGGAGGGTATCACACCATCGCAGGCGGGAAAATCCATCCATGCTGCACTGCGGAGGCTGCGCCGGTACTTTGCGCGTCAGAAATGGACGGTCAATCTATGAGCGTTTCCAAAGAAAAGAGGTGCATGACATGAACGAAAAAATTACAGCCCACCCCCCAAAAGAAGAACGGCAGGAAGTCCTGAAGGAGATCCGGCAGCTTGAAAACCGCAAGAAGATTTTGGAGAACAAGCAGCGAAACGAAGAACGCAGGGTTCGCACCCGCCGCCTGATTGAGCGCGGAGCCATTTTGGAGGGGATTTTCCCACTGGCTTCCAACCTTTCCGGTGCAGAGGTCAAAGCATTTCTGATTACCCTGTCCCATCTTCCGGGGGCTGCGGAATTGACTGCAATCCTGCCAAAATCCGGGGACACGCCATAAGTCCCTTGTTTACAAGGGCGCACTTATACACCGTTGCCGGTGCTGTGCGCCCTGCCGGGGGCGTTGCGTACTTCGTCCGCGATGGGAAGCTACGCTCCCCAAACCCCTTGTGCGCTCTGCGCAGCCAAACACCCGCTTTGCGTTTGTCCGGCTCCACAGAGCCTGTTATCCCCCTCACTGAAAGGAGGTGTTCCCCATAGATTTCTGTCATATCCCCGTCAGTATCATCAAGCGCAGCGCAGGCCGTTCTGCTGTTGCCGCAGCTGCTTACCGCAGCGGAACCAAGCTGACAAATGAATGGGACGGAATGACCCACGACTACACCCGGAAAGGCGGCATTGTCCATGCGGAGATCATGCTGCCTGCCCACGCGCCGCCGGAATTTGCAGACCGATCTATCCTCTGGAACAGCGTGGAGCAAATCGAGAAAGCAAGGGACAGCCAGCTTGCCCGCGAGATTGAAGCAGCCCTGCCCCGTGAACTATCCGGCGAACAACAGCTTGCCCTTGTGCGTGCCTATGTGAAGGACAACTTTGTAGACAAAGGAATGTGCGCCGACTTTGCTATCCATGACAAGGGAACCGGCAACCCTCATGTCCATATCATGCTGACGCTCCGGCCTCTGAAAGAAAACGGACAGTGGGGCGCAAAGTGCCGCAAGGCATACGATCTGGACGAGAATGGACAGCGCATCCCGGATGGGAAAGGCGGCTGGAAAAATCATCGGGAGGATACGACCGACTGGAACGATAAAGGGAATGTGGAGATTTGGAGGGCAGCGTGGGCAGCCTACACCAACCGGGCGCTGGAATCTGCCGGCAGACCGGAGCGCATTGACCATCGCAGCTACAAGCGGCAGGGCATTGATAAGATTCCCTCTGTCCATATGGGGCCAGCCGCCAGCCAAATGGAAAAGCGCGGTATCCGCACCGACAAGGGGGAAGTAAACCGACAGATCGCCGCCGACAACAAACTGCTGAAAGAAATTAAAGCCCGCATTACCCGTCTTTATCGCTGGTCGAAAGACGAAGCGGAAAAACCACAAACGCAGCAAAGCAGCTTGACCGCCTTGTGGGAGGCCCAGCAGCAGTTGAACGCTCCCCGCACCCGCACCGGCAAAATCCGGGCTTTGCAGGAAAGTGCTGCACTATTCAGCTTTTTGCAGGCAAACGGCATCCAGTCTATGCAGCAGCTTCATGAAAAAATCGCTGATATGAACAGCCATTACTATGACCTGCGGGGAAAGATCGTCAAGGCCGAGCGCCGGATCGCCACTCTTACCAAGCGCGGGGAGATGTGGGAACAGTACAACCAGTACAAGTCCATCCACAAGCAGCTTGCCAAAGTAAAGCCGGAAAAGCGGGAACAGTTTGAGCAGCGCCACAGCCGGGAACTGATCCTGTATGATGCAGCAGCCCGGTATCTGAAAGAACTGAAAGACAGCGGCGAGGGGATAACCCCGAAGGCATGGCAGCGGGAAATCGACCAGCTGGCCGCCGGAAAGCAGACGGACACGCTTGCCATGAAATCCATGAGGGAGGATTTGAAAGCAGTGGAACGGCTCCGCAAAACCGCCGAGCAGCTGTCCCGACAGGAAAGGGACAAGTCTCACGACCGTGGGCCGGAGCGGTAAAGGCTATCGCGTTTTGGCGTACCCTTGTCCAGTGCGTCGCGTTTCACGACATACCTTTGCATACAGAAAAACCGCCGTACAGGTTTCCCCATACGGCGGCAGACTGTTTATTTGCCGAACAAGTCACTGTGTGTGCCGGTGCGGGCCAGCGTCAGCACCAGAACATCATCTTCTATGCGGTAGACAAGCAGCCAGTCCGGGAGAATATGACATTCCCGATGGCCCGCCCAATCGCCGGACAGGTCATGGTCACGGTTCTTATCCGGCAGCGGTTCGCCCATTGCCAGCAATGCTACGACCTGCTCCAGCAGCTCAATCTTCAAGCCACGCTTTATGGCTCGTTTGTAGTCTTTTTTGAAACTGGTCGTGTACTTGACGGTATATTTGGTTTCTTTCATCTTTTCAGGTCAGCAAACAACTCGTCAAGGTCATTGTAGCCCTTTACAGACGGGTCTTTTGCAATCCTTTCCGCTTCCAGCATGGCAGCAACCGTTTCTTTGTTCGGCTGTTCCAGCCTTACCTCAAAGGGAATACCGCCTTCACGAAGCGACTGGCGCACAAAGATGTTAAACGCCGTAGTCAGGTTCATGCCAAGTTCCGTAAACAGTGCGTCCGCCTGCGCTTTCAAATCTGCGTCCATGCGGATACTGATGTTTGTGGTATTTCCAGCCATACGATCAACCCCTTTCTGCTGGCAATTATAGTATATGCCATTTGCACGAAGAAAACAATACTTTGCACGAATATTTAACAATAAATTCATTCAAGGAGGTTAGCTGCACTATGAAAGAAATCATTTATGAAGAACAACAAGACTGAACCTATCCCCGTCATGGATTACCGCCAGTACCGCAGAGCGCGGAGGCTGGTGCATGAGTGCTGTAACTACATCGACGGAAACTGTATCGCTCTGGACGATGGGGAGGAATGTGTCTGTGTCCAGTCTATTTCCTACTCCCTGTTGTGCAGGTGGTTTCGGGCGGCGGTATTGCCGCAGGATAAGGAACTGGAAACGGCGCTGTTCCACCGGCTAAATGCTAAGAAATGCTCCGTATGTGGGGCGCTGTTTACCCCCGGTTCCAACCGAGCCAAATACTGCCCGGAATGTGCCGCACGCATGAAGCGGATCAACGCCGCAAAGCGCAAGCGGAAACAACGGGAGAAATGTCACGCTTTAGGGGCTGAAAAACCCTTGTAAATCAAGGCTTTTTTCGGGGGTGTCAAAGGCAGGCTGATAGATTTATCCTCTGACCCATAAAACGGCCTTAAAATGCGTACAGAATCCCAAGAGAAACCCCAAGGAGGAACCCTATGTCAGACAACCGAAAATATTATTACCTGAAACTCAAAGAAAACTATTTTGATGATGATTCCATCGTGCTGCTGGAAAGTATGCAGGACGGTGTGCTGTATTCCAACATTCTGCTCAAGCTGTATCTGAAATCGCTGAAACATGGCGGGCGGCTCCAGCTTGACGAGGACATCCCTTACACGGCGCAGATGATCGCCACCATTACCCGCCAGCAGATCGGCACTGTGGAGAGAGCCTTGCAGATCTTTTTGAAGCTGGGTCTTGTGGAAGTGCTGGACAGCGGCACATTCTACATGAGCAACATCGAACTTTTAATCGGCCAGTCCTCTACCGAGGCCGAGCGAAAGCGGGCTGCAAGGCTTCAAAATAAGGCTCTTTCTGCGCTCCGGACAAGTGGCGGACATTTGTCCGACATTCGTCCACCAGAGATAGAGATAGAGTTAGAGAAAGAGATAAAGATAAAGAGAGAGATAGAGAAGGTACGCCCTGAAACGGGGCACCCTTCCCACACCTATGGCCGTTACCAGAATGTTTTCCTGACGGATGAAGAACTGGCAGACTTGCAGGATAGCTTTCCTGCTGTATGGGAACAGTACATCGAAAAGCTGTCCGAGTACATGGCTTCTACCGGCAAGCGTTATCAGAGCCATGCAGCAACCATCCGGCGCTGGGCCGGTAAGGACGCTAAAAAAACTGTCACACCCTCACGCAACCGGGATTACAGCGTAAAGGAGGATGAAACTGTATGATTGAGATTACCGCAGAAATCCGGGCGTTCATCGACAAGGCAGCTGCCGGTGTGGAATTGGCTGAGGACGAGTATATAGACCCGTCAGATGGTCTCATTCACTGTAAGAAATGCGGCGGCCAGAGGCAGACCGTTGTGCCATGCTTTGGGAAATCCGGCTACTTTATGCCGCGTTGCATCTGCCAGTGCCAGCGGGAGGCTGAGGAGCAGCGCAAGGCTGCTGAAGAACGGCAGCGCCGTATGGAGCGTATCAAACGCCGAAAGGCACAGGGCTTGCAAGACCGTTATCTGTACGACTACACATTTTCCAATGATAACGGGCAAAACCCACTGATGGACAAGGCTCACGCCTATGTGGAGAACTGGAAAGAGGCATATAAGAGCAATATCGGGCTTTTGCTGTTTGGAGATGTGGGAACCGGCAAGTCTTTTTTCGCCGGATGTATTGCCAATGCTCTACTTGACCAGGATGTGCCGGTGCTGATGACGAACTTTCCCACCATTTTGAACCGCCTGACAGGGATGTTCTCTGAGGACAGGTCAGAGTTTATTGCCAGCTTTGAGGAATATGACCTGCTTATCATTGACGATCTGGGTGTAGAGCGCAGTACCGAATATGCTATGGAGCAGATGTTTTTCGTCATTGACAGCCGCTATCGCAGCCGCAGACCCATGATTATCACAACAAACTTGAAACTGTCCGAGCTGAAGAACCCGCCTGATCTGGCCCACGCCCGTATCTATGACCGTATTCTGGAACGGTGTGCGCCGATCCTCTTTGACGGGAAGAATTTCCGGGAAGAAAATGCCGGTGCTACCCGACAGGCAGCAAAAGACATTGTAAACAGTAAGCAAGACTGATTTTTTACCGGGCGGCACAGACCCGTTCGGAGAAAGGAGCGCCATGAACAGAGAACCCCGTACTATGCAGGTGGCAGACGCCGCTACTGCGTCCAGAGCGCCGGAAAACACGCCGGCGATGGTAAAAAAAATCGGCAAGACGACCTACAAGGTTCATGTCCATTTCAGCAATACCAGCACAGAAACCATGAGCGATAAAATCAAGCGTATGCTCAAAAATGAAATTCAGCAGATGTGACAGACTGATAAACGAAGCCGCCTTGTGCTAAACTGATGATGGTACGCACCAAAATTTTTGTCAAGGAGGACATGAAAATGCTTTACACAGAAAAAGAGAAACATGAAATTGAGCGAGTAAAGGAAGTCTTTGCGGAACATCTGCGGCAAAGCCCTGATTTTGAACTGCTCTGGTCGGACAAGGTAGGCTATGTCTGGCTGACGATTGGCGTAAATCCAGTTTATGTGGATACCGGTATCAGAATCGAATCTGCCGCCGATCTCTGTTACAGGTGTTTGGATGATGTAGCTACGGATGTTTTATATATGACGGGCAACGATCACGCGCTGGAAGCAGCCGACCCGCTGGAATTGGCCGAAATCAAGCGGCGCTGGGAGCCATATATCAACCAGCTGCCAGACTATGCGTATCTCTGCAAAGACCTGCTGAACGGAAAAATGTAATCTGCCAAACGAGGTGTCAGGAGTCATACCGTGCTTCTGGCACCTTTTTTGTAGATTTTTTGTGAATTTGATTAAAAAGTCCTTGACAATTTGTCTCTGGCAAAACGGCAAAGTCAATCCTTATTTCTTGCGGTGCGCGTCTTGCCCCTTTTGATATAGAGGAACTCCGGGAACTCATGTCCTATGATGAATTGGAACTTGATACATTGGGCGACAGGAAAAACGCGCTTTTCCTCATAATGAGCGATACCGACGACACCTTTAATTTTGTTATCGCTATTTTGCAATCGCAGCTTTTTAATTTGCTTTGTGATAAAGCGGACGACGAATACAACGGCAAATTGCCTATTCATGTCCGGTTTTTGCTTGATGAATTTGCCAACATCGGGCAGATACCCCGCTTTGATAAGTTAATTGCGACCATTCGCAGCAGGGAAATGTCCGCTTCTATCATTCTGCAATCGCAGAGCCAACTAAAAGCCATTTACAAGGACGCGGCAGAAATCATACTTGATAATGCCGACAGCACCTTGTTTTTGGGAGGACGTGGGAAAAATGCAAAGGATATTTCGGATAACTTGGGACGGGAAACAATCGACAGTTTCAACACTTCCGAAAATCGCGGCACGCAGGTTTCTCATGGACTTACTTATCAAAAATTAGGAAAGGAGTTGATGACACAGGACGAAATAGCAGTTATGGACGGTGGGAAATGTATTTTGCAGCTACGCGGTGTGCGTCCCTTTTTAAGCAACAAATACGATATAACGAAACACCCGAACTACAAATACCTTTCCGACTTCGACAAGAAAAACGCTTTTGACGTGGAACGGTATATGTCTACCCGTCCGGCAATCGTAAAGCCCGATGAAGCCTTTGACATATACGAAATAGATTTGTCCGACGAGGACGCAGCCGCCGAGGAATAACGGCGGCATTTTCATTTTCAACAACATTTTTTGAGCCGCACAGCGGCAGAAAGCGAGGTTTATATGGATTTCTTTAACAGCGCAGTTAATGTATTGCAGACTTTGGTTATCGCGCTTGGCGCAGGTCTTGGCATTTGGGGTGCTATCAACCTCATGGAAGGATATGGCAACGACAATCCGGGAGCAAATGCTCATGTACGGTAGAGAAGCACAAAGCAAAACAAGGATAGCCAGCCCTGCCACTATTCCGAAGTCAGGGGAACGCAATAGAAAAATTCATAGCTGTATGCTATACTTAATTAGCATTTGAACATATCAAGCTGACACAGCAATCTCTTTACTTGCCGTTAATGCGCGTCTACCAATAGTCCGCACAAAGCAAGAGTAGCGTAAAGGTATAAAAATTTCAAACTTCTTTGTAACGAAATTCCGATTTCTCCGTCTAACCTATGAAGCTGAAGGAGGTGATGACAAGTATGGACTATGAAAAGCTCTATAAAGCCTACTATTTACAGGTATACTCGTATACTATTTCTCTTGCCAAAAATCGTGAGATAGCAGAGGAAATCACGCAGAACACATTCTATAAGGCTGTTTCTACAACATCACAATTCAAAGGTAAGTCAGATGAATTGACATGGCTCTGCTCCATAGCAAAAAACCTTTACCATGATGAAATGCGAAGCCGTCAGCGAGTAGCTGATGTGAGTGAAATCAATGACTTGCCATCAAATGAAAATGTTGAGAACTCAGTTGCAGATTCTGACATGGCGTTCCGCATACACCTCGTTCTTCACCGTTTGGAAGAACCATACAAAGAAGTCTTTCAGCTTCGCGTATTCGGGGAACTATCTTTTTCACAAATCGCTGCAATTTTTGGAAAAACAGAATCATGGGCGAGAGTTACTTATCATCGTGCAAAGCTAAAAATTCAAGAAAGGATGGATGAAAAGCATGAGTAAACAATGCGATATTGTTCGAGATATTCTTCCGCTGTATGTTGACGGTGCTTGCAGCGAAGCAAGCGCAGAGATGGTAAAAGAGCATTTGAACGCCTGTGCTGACTGTAACGCAATTTATCAGAAATTGCTTTCTCACACGAGCGAAGATGTTCTTCACGAAGAAAGCGAAAGCGTTATTATGCGCCATGAGGCAAAAGAAAAGCAGAGAGGCAGAAAAAAGATAACGATTGCTGTTCTCGTTTCCATCGCTCTTTGTATCATTGCAATTTTTACAGCTCTCTTTCTGTTACCTATAAACATTGCTTATGAGCCTGTCAAAATCGACTTCCCATTTGAGGTTGAAGATGTCGAAAACGTTGAAATGTACCACTATGACGGAGTGCCTGCATCAGCAGAAAAGAAAGTAGTTGTTGCTGAAAATGATATAAAGACCCTGTATGATAAGTTCAAGGGCTTATCCCTAAAAGGCAAAACGACTGAGGAAACTGCCGGAGCAGATGTGACCAGCTTTAGATTTAACCTCTCAGATGGAACAAGCTACGATTTGATTTACGCCTGCTATGGGGTTAAAAACGGCGAATTGAAGTCAGCAGCAGGCGGTTTTAAGTATTTCACAAGTGCGGATATCGGCTCTTATTGGAACAATTTGAATACGGAACTTGAGGCAATTCCTATCAATGAGAGTGAATTGCCGTGAGCAGATAGCAAACCCAGCCGAGCCTGTCAACGGTCAAGATGAACGGCGCAAATGCGCCGCCGTTGACAGCCCCGCCCGTCTTTGCTGTTCGGTAATCAAGAGGGCGACAGCACAAGATGCTGCCGCCCTCTGCCATTATTCAGAAAGGGGGATTTTCCATGACCGAACACGAAAAGTATCAAGAACATATCCGGCATACACACGATGCCTTTTGCAAGACTGTTATTCGCCACGCTGCCATAGACGCAGCCCGGAGCATACGGAGCCGCCGCAAGCGGGAAATCTCGCTTGAATATCTGATAGAAGAAAAACACTATCCATTCAGTACCACAGATAAATACTTTGCGGAGCAATCCGGCATGACCAGCTATCCGCTTTTCGTCTGTGGTCAGATGGTGCTTTTGGAAAGTCCAGAGCTTGCCGCAGCCCTGTCCGCACTATCACAGATGGAACAGGAAATCATTTTCTTGTACTACTTCCAACGATTGACGCATAGGGAGATTGGACGGAGATATGGACGGGCTGGCAACACAACCGGGCGGCGTATTCAGATGATTTTACGGCGGCTACGGGCAGAGTTGGAGGGTTTGTCCTATGAGCCAGCTACTTCCCTATGAGACAATCGTTAAGGCAAGCGAGGGCGACCCGGAAGCTGTTGCCGCCGTCCTATCCCATTATGCGGGATATGTCCGCTCTTGTGCGAAAATGGACGGACAGATTAACACGGATATGCAGGAGCATATCGTCAGGCAACTGATAGAAAGCCTGTTGAAGTTCCGCTTTGACCGCTAAACAGAAAAGTTGTATAATTAGAGCCTGACAAATTAAACTTCAATGAGGGTAGAGCAAATGGAACAGATTGTCAATTATAGAGACATACCCACAGATAAAAGGATTGACATATTAAATGCTCTTGAGCGAATAGGTTTTTTTCCGGCATACGGCGGCGTGAGAACAATGCAGCAAATTATGGAAAAGTCAGTTCCAGGTTCAGGCCCACAATTCTATTTCGTTTTCCGTGAAAATGAGTTGATAGGGTACAATTTTCTCATTGGGGACACTAAGAAATATAAAGCGTTCCCATGGCTTGCTATTAGCAATATGGATGAGCAGAAGTTGACTGTTTGTGAAGAACTGACGAAAATACAAATTGCCTTTTTTGAAGAACTCGGAATGCAAAAGATAGCAGATCATTGCGTTAGGATTATGGAAGATTACAGAAAAGGAATTGGAAAGCGGAAAGAAAGCGATTGCAGATAAATTCCATTTGAAAAACGGCTGACAATTTAATACCGCCGCCCATCACAGCGGCAGATAAGCAGTAAATCTTGAAAAGGTTTACTGCTTTTTTTGCGCCCATTTTCAAAAATCTTTGGCAAACCACACCGCCGGATTGTTGTAGGGAGCAGACAGGGAAAACAAAAAAATTTCCGTGCGTTTGCCAAAACGCCCCCTTTTCACCGTTGTAGTGGTGAACAGCGGGCAGAACACGCCGCCGCAATCGCTATATTGGTGGAGCAAGCCAGTATATCCGCAAACCAGAGCCGCCGAGGAAAGCGGTAGTTTTTTAGAGCAAGATTCTACCACGGTGCCAAAATCCGCATATCTGCGGTTTTGCCCCCTTTGGTAAATCTTGTTGGGGAGTGCCTTCCCCAAACCCTGCTCATGCGCCC